>Ga0209185_1000003_pt1 | contig 849601 bp, 710 predicted proteins | sample SidtaG_2_FD_187425 | JGI IMG/M metagenome (GOLD analysis project Ga0209185, IMG submission 187425) | Marine algal microbial communities from Sidmouth, United Kingdom - Sidmouth_Asex2 metaG (SPAdes) (version 2) | ecosystem: Host-associated > Algae > Red algae > Unclassified | place: Sidmouth...
ATCATCCTAGAAACAGGTTCTTAAGACCTAACGAACTGATCGTATTTGAATAGTAAAAGAGCAGGGATTTTCTTTGTTGACGGAATCTTAAGTTCCTAAACCTATAATAACCTTACTCTGCTCTTTTGTTCTTTTTATTAAACACTAAAAGATAACAGAATACTAACTTAGGATACCTATAGCAAATAGGGCATAAAGTGCTAAATTTATGGGCTTGGGCTTGTTTGCTGAGTACGCCATCCCGATAGCTATCGGGATTGGATTTACTCATGTGATTTCTATTTCAAATAAGGAATTCGTGATAACGCTGCGCTAAGTTGGCAATTAAAAAAAAGAAAAAATAATTATAAAACAAAAAGCCTTGGCTAGCAGACCAGACAGAAACGAAAAGTTTCCTTGCCTGCCCTACTTGCCATAGCCGAGACCGTTAGCTGTTATTGTCAAAAAAGAAGATTATATAGAATGATTACAACAGAATCAATAGAAAAAGATGCAATAATAAAAGTCGAGAAAGAACTTCTAACCGCAATGAAAAATTGTGATGTTAAAAAACTAGACGGATTATTACACGAAGAGTTATTTTTCAATATTCCTAATGGACAAACTATAACCAAGTCTATGGATTTGGAAACATATAGTTCTGGAAATATGAAAATCAATGAAATCAAATTTTCGCAACAGGAAATAAATCTGATTGGAGACAATGCAATTGTTACCGTAATTATTGAGATGAAAGGAAATTACTTTGATTATTCTCTTGACGGGAAATATAAAATTATACGGATTTGGAAATCAATTAGGAATAAGTTGAAAGTAATTGGTGGAAGTAGTATTAGAATAGAAAAAACAACAGCTAACAAGGAATAAAAAACATAGGGCATTTGTGATAAACCGAAAGGTCTGTGCTTATTTACAAAGTCCGCTAAATATAAAATTTGGCGTTTATAGAACAAAAGATAAAAGCAAAATATTTATATCTAGCTCAGTAATAAACCGAAACGATAGTGCTTATCGCCTGCCCTACGTTTCTTATACGAGAAGTTGTGGCTAATTAAACGAAATGAAAAGTATTGTAGCTTACATATTGATTTTTTGCATTTTTTATGCTTGTAAAAAAGATGACAAATCGAGTACGGAAAACGCAAACGCCCACATAAAATATTTCGGATTTACAATAGTCGACACATATTGGGATGACCCAACCGATTCCGAAGTCAAAACTAATTACGCCAATGAAATCCACAACTTCAGCAATATAGCAGATATTTTAGTTGTGAATCCAAATGACAATATTATTCAAAGGTCTCAAACCTTTGCCGATTTGGATTTAAAAGCAATTTTACACCTCAATGAATTGTTCTTTGAATTAATAGACAATAACAGTCCTTCAGAATCAAATTATGATTTAAGGACGGATTATCAGGAAAGATGGATTGAATTTAAAACTATAAATCAATCTATTTTAAACACCAATTACGTTGGTACATTTTACATTGGTGAAGAACCAACTTGGAATGGAATAACTTTCACAGAATTGGATGCTGTAGCTCAACTACTGCAAACGGAATTCCCGAACATACCCACAATGATAATCGAAGCTTATCCATCATTAAAAGACTTACAAGTTCCGCAGACAGTTGACTGGATTGGTTTTGACCGTTATTTTATTGAAAACCCTAATACAAATGCTGAATTTCAACAAGATTGGAATACATTAAAATCAAAGATTTCTGACCCGAATCAAAAGATAATGATTATTCTAGATAGTCATTACATAAATTGGGCACACAGCGACTTTGGAAATATAGAATTGACTCAAATGAATATTGTTGCCGAAAACTATTATGAATTAGCAAAAAGTAATGAAAAAGTCATAGGAATGCTAGGATACTTTTGGCCAAATGGATTTGATATTCCAGAATCTATTGGTGCTAGAGGAATGCCCCAAAATGTAAAAATGGAATACGAAAGAATTGGAAGAGAAATAACTGGGAAAAATAACTAGCTACAACAACGTATATGTCTCATAGCTAGTTAGTTGCTTAAACGAAGTTAAGGTATATTTATAAAGTCGCTAAATTTTTAAATTTGACGATTTCCAATAAAAAGGATAAACAGTAAAATTTAAAATCCTGGCTTGTGCTTGATTCGAGAAATAATTGCTATTTACACGCTACGAGCCATATACAAGACCGTTGGCATAAATACTGAAAAATATTAATCTTGAAAAAACAATTTTATATAATATCTCTACTATTCTTTTTGACGAGTATAAATATCTACACCCAAAGTAGCACTCTTTGGGGAACATGGGAATCTGGAGGTAAGCACAATGCTGGGTCGGTTTATAGTATTAATGAAAGTGGAGAGAATTATGAGGTTAAATATTCTTTTCCGTCTATAATTGGAGAGTGGCCGAAAGGAGACTTGTGTAAAGGAAAAAAGGATACGTACTATGGTATTGCTTCTGGTGGTATTTATAATGGAGGAATTATTTTTCAATACAAATTAAAAACCAACTCTTATAGGGTATTGCATAATTTTAATAACTCAAACGGCAGAAACCCACAGGGAGGTTTGTTACTAATTAATAACCAGCTATATGGAATTACCTCAGATGGAGGTAAAAACCGCAAGGGAACTCTCTATAGCTATAATTTAAAAAATAACATTCTAACCGTTGAGCATAATTTTAACGGTGAAAAAGAATATTCTGGCCTAGGAATAAAATCCAAATTAACACTTTTAGGAAACACCTTGTATGGCGTAACTGAAAATGGAGGAAAATATAGCAAAGGATCACTATACTCGTACGAAATTCCTACTAAAACATTTAATAATCATGTAGATTTTAATGACAGTATTGGAACTCATCCATTGGCGGCTCTTATCATAACAAAATCAAAAACAATTATTGGCACTACTTCAAAAAGAGCTTCTCATAAAGATGGAAAATTGTTCGAGTATAACCCTGATACTGATAATTTAGCGCAATTAGTTTCTTTTGATAAGGTGACAGGGAGTTTTATGCAATCCCAAATGAGTATTGTAAATGATTCAATACTAATAGGCATTACTTCATATGGTGGAAATAATAATGCTGGGGTTATTTTTGAATATAATTTGAAGCTTAAAAAGTATACTCCAACGGTTCATCTTTCTAAAAGTAGCACAGGAAATATTTCTAAAGGCTTTTTATGCAAATCTGAACAAAATGAAATATATGGTCTATTATCTGAAGGAGGCCAATATCATTGTGGCTCGTTAATTAAGTATGATTATAAGACTAAAAAGCTATCCGTAATTGAAATCTTCGATAAGCAAAAAGCCTACGATTCTAAGAACGGATTAATTTTTGTTGATAAACAAACATTATTAGGGCTCGCTAATTCTGGTGGAAAAAACACTAAATATGGAAATATCTATAGTATAAACCTTAAAGAATAACGTCACAAACAGCTATTAAACTTCCAATTTAGCCCTTATGGAAATGAACCAGTTGGCAACTTAATTTTATATAATGATCATGTCTACGGAGTCACTAAAAAGGGAGGTAGAAACGACCAAGGCACGATTTATAGAATTTCTGTAAAAAACGACCAATTTGAAAAATTAATAGATTTTTACAACTATGACATTTTTAATATTACTGCTGGATTAACGTTGTCAAAAGATGATAAAATGTATGGCTTTTCAGGTAACTCTAATCCTAAAACTTTGCCTAAAATTTTTTACTATGAACCCAAAACAAATAGTATCGTAACCTTATTGCGATTTGGCAATGAAACATTAATTAAATCGGATAAAACGTTGACCGAAGATAATTCGGTTGTGGTAGAGAAAAGTAGTGGTAATCGAATAGTAATAAAATATACTACCGAACCCGATAGTGTCAATTTAGATTTAATGATGGGCGACAATACTGAAGGTGATATGTTAGCTATTGTAACAAAAGAGAAAAAATTAAAATATCCTTTTGATGCCCCAATAGACAAACCTCTGTTATTAAATGGTAAGCTTTATGGGCTCTTTGGTACTAGTGAAACTCCAAAAAACGGAGGTATCTTTAGTTTTGATTTAAACACAAAAAAGTTACAAATTATTGAATACTATAGTAGTAATGCACATGGCAACCTATTACCCTCAAACAACAAGCTTCTTTATGCAAATTACAATAGTGTAATTGATTCAATTTCACTTGAGAATAAAAACTATTTTGACAAAAATAAAGATAGACCTTACGGTTTTATTAATAAAAAAAACGATGTCTTTTATTATTTCCCATATACTTTAGACGCGTTACATAGAAAAACACCATTAGATTCCACTTCTAAAGTGGTGATAAGATTCGGGATTGATAAATCATATAATCTTAGTAGAAAAAAGTTCAATATAGAACTTTCAAAAGAATGGGATTTAGCCAAGATTTATATAAAAAATTAAGACGGAAATTTAATAGAAAAAGATACTTTCAATGTTACCGTGACCGGGAGCGTTCTTAAAGGACCATTAACAGACAACCAAGGTAGTTTTTTTGGTGTAACCAGAGGGGGTGGAAAATATAGTTCTGGCATATTTTTTAAGTATAATCCTAATCAAAATACTTTTGCTAAACTTTTTGATTTTCCACTTCGAAAAAATAGTTATTCTGGAGGAACTCCTTCCTCGTTAATTGTTGTTAAAAAATAAACATCTGAAAAAAGTACTTATGCCAACAATACCTAAACGTAATGCGGACTTCAGGGTTAAACCGAGAGGTCTGTGTATATTTAATAAGTCGTTAATCCCGATAGCTATCGGGAATGGATTTAGCTTTGGAACAAAAAAAGAAAAAGCAAAACAATAAGCTTTCACTTCGTGCACAGACGGAAACGAAAAGTTTACTTGCCCGCCCTACTTGCCATAGCCGAAACCGATGATATAGCATTCGTTCATATCATTTCTATTGCTTTTTAAAGGTATTCATGTATTCGCTTTGCTCGGAACGCCTGCGTCGACCAAAATCCCTCCATCTCGTTTTGCCTACGTCCCGACTCGCCCACTGCTTCCGCAGATGTCGCCCGGTCTTTCGGAAATGCTACATCATCGCCGCACTATGGCGGATTGATCACTTTGTGATATATCGAGAATTTAGGCCGACCACGCCGCTACGGCTTTTTTTGCCTTCCTCGCGCTGCGCTCGTCGGAGGCAAGACATATCGGGACGCTATACGCAATCCGGTCGTCTGTTTTTCATTCTCAATACCGCAAAATCCACAAGATACGCCCCGTAAAAAAAACGGGGCTGCTTGGTAACCGATGGCCAAGGGAACCAATACCGAAATAAGAACATTTCCCTCGCCATAGTTATTGGATTTTACTATATTTCCATGAAAAACAGACAGACTGCCCAGAGCGCGGCGTTGTATTTCATAGCAAAAAATATTATGCCTCAGCGAATACGTTACACTAAAATTAATTCTAACACCTCTTAAAAGATTGAGATGACAAATATTTGCTATCCTGTGAAATTTTAGAAATAACAAAAACACGAATCAAACCTGCTTCTCAAAAAACATCTAATTGATATAAAAATATGTACTACTACGACGAAACCAAAAAGAAAAAAGCTATACTGATTTTTATAGTGCTTTTGATCCATACATCTTTGGTGTTTTCAAAAGATATGAATATTCTAGAATTTGGAGCCAAAGCAGACGGATTAACTGAAAATCAGGAAGCTATTCAGAAAGCCATAAATACAGTTTTTTCTACAGGTGGAGGTCGGGTTATAGTTCCCAAAGGAATATTTATAACTGGAACCATCGAGATAAAAAGCAACGTAACCCTTCATTTAAATGAAGGTGCAATTTTAAAAGGGTCACCAAACTTTTCTGAAAGTAAGTATCCGAAGATATCACCTGGGTATAACTCTTTTTTGGCTCGGTCGGATATTTATCCTGAGAAGGTTTTGATTTATGCTAAAGATGCAAATCGCGTAGGTATAAGTGGTCCGGGTATTATTGATGGAAACGGAATGAGTCTAAAACTGCCAGAAGGCAATTGGCAAAAACAGCGTTTAAGTTGTGTTAATCTTATTCGTTTTATAAGCTGTAAGAATGTAGAACTCATGGGGGAAAGTTCAGATAAACCACTATTAATTCGCAATTCGGCCCATTGGGCTGTTCAACCTATGAATTGTGATTCGGTTCATATACAATATGTAAGAATTGAAAACTATGGAGGCGTCACTCCGGATGGATTGCCAATTAGCGACAGTAGAAATGTTTTGGTCGAAGACTGCTTTATATCGTCAGATGATGATGCCTTGGGGTTAAAAAATGGTTCTCCGGATATTGTTGTTGAAAATATAATTGTAAAACGAACCGTTTTTGAAAGTACCAATACGGGGTTCAAAAGTGGAAGTCCACAGTCTTTTGGACCTTTTAAAAATGTGAAATTTATAGGCTGTACTTTCAGAACCCTAGACGCGTCTTTAAAACATGCTGATCACGGAGAGCACCATGGTTTCTTCATAGGAATCCTTGTTGGAGGAGGTAGCTATGAAGATGTTCTGATTGAAGACTGTATCATCGAAAATACGCGCATGCCCTTTGCGATGTATATTGGTAAAATTAGGCAAGGATACTGGGCGCAATGGTGGCCGGGCCGTGAAGTCAAAGATGAGTTTGGTACCGTTAAAAATATTATCATTAGAAATGTGAGCTACAAAAACCCTAATTCGTACGGCGTTCTCATCGAAGGTCGTAAAGGCTTTGAAATTGAAAATATCTTAATGGAGAATGTGTATCTTCCATCTAAAGGAAATAAGATGGCTATTCCAATCCCTGAAGAGAAAATCCAGTCTTACCCCAACATGTCAAGCACCTATGGAGAATTACCTGCTTATGGATTTTTTATTCGAAATGCTAAGAAGGTGAGAATGAAAAACGTATGGTCATGGCCTCTTAATACAGATGATCGTCCGTGTTTACTAACAGATAATGTGACCGACTTGGATGTTAGCGGATTGAATGAAGGATTTCCACCAGATAATTATGTTCCCGCAGTGTCATTCGACATCATAAAAGAAGAGAGCCCCAGCTCGGTTTACATAAAAGCCAATTCGAGAGATCATGACGGATATATAAAAAATGTAAAGCTGTTTGTAAATGAAAAGCTTGTCAGCGAGAAAAAAGATATTCCGTTTGAATGGTATTTAAACGACCTAAAAAAAGGTGCTCATGTATTGAAGTTAGTTGCAACAGATAATGACGGACAAACTTCAAGCGTTACTTCTATCTTCGAAAAATGACATAACTTTAAATGAAAATTAACGCATATAAACCCTTGACCAACAGCGCTACGAAAGCGATTTTGGTACAATAATTTCTCTTTTAAAAAGGTCATAAGGAGATAGGGAGAAAGATGGTGCATCCTGTTGTTCTATGAGTCAAGTTTTTCGATGGGCATGATGAGAGTCGTATTATTAAATACAAGGTTTCGTATAAAAACAAAGAATTCCGCAAACAATTATAATCATTGACAACAATAGAAATAACTCTCGAATGACGTCATATAATTTTAAGGAAATAAACCTGAGGAGAAATTCGGTAGCCGTGATTACTGAAGCATACTATCTGCTAGGGATAAAACCGGCATTTTGAAAAGCTGGTTTTGAACAGGTTTTTCGGGCTGGCACCGACTATTAAAGGCACAGAAGGTATATAGTTTATTCAGGGGATTCTCCGGATACTATAAATATCCTTTAGCGTATCGACAATTCAAAAAACAATTTTAAGACAGAATACCCCAAAATCTTGCTCTGCAACTTTATTAAAAAAATCTGCAAACCTAAACCCTCTCGATCTTTGCACCGATGGCTCGTAATCGCGTATCTATGTTCTCATAACCTCTATCGATCTGTTCAATGTTATGAATAGTTGAAATACCCTTTGCAGAGAGTGCCGCTATCAATAACGAAACCCCTGCGCGAATATCGGGTGAGGTCATTGTGGTCGCTTTGAGAGTTGATTCAAAATTATGCCCCATCACAGTGGCCCGATGTGGATCACAAAGAATAATCTTTGCCCCCATATCAATCAGCTTATCGACAAAGAACAGCCGGCTTTCAAACATTTTTTGATGGATTAAGACCTCTCCTTTTGCTTGGGTAGCCATTACCAAGATTATGCTCAATAGGTCAGGGGTCAAGCCTGGCCATGGCGCATCGGCAATGGTCAGAATCGAACCATCAATATAATTTTGTATTTCGTAACCATCTTTGTGCTCCGGTATAAAGATATCCTCTCCTTTGCGTTCGAGTTGAATTCCTAATTTAGCAAATACGGTTGGTATTTGTCCCAAATCATTCCAACTTACATTTTTAATAGTTAGTTCGCTACGGGTCATTGCCGCTAGCCCGATCCAACTTCCGATTTCGATCATGTCAGGCAACATTCGATGCTCTGTGCCGCTCAGTTCATCGACGCCTTCAATAGTCAAAAGGTTCGAACCGATTCCAGAGATTTTGGCTCCCATGCGGTTCAGCATTTTACAAAGCTGCTGCAAATAGGGTTCGCATGCCGCATTATAAATCGTCGTTTCACCTTCCGCAAGAACAGCCGCCATTACGATATTTGCCGTTCCGGTTACCGAGGCTTCGTCTAAAAGCATGTAAGTACCCTTCAACTTATCGGCCTCGACGCCATAAAAATATTCTTCTTTGTTATATCTGAATTTCGCACCTAAATTGATGAAGCCCTCGAAATGCGTGTCTAGTCTTCTTCGGCCGATTTTATCACCGCCCGGCTTGGGAATGTACCCTTGGCCAAAACGTGCGAGCAACGGCCCTACCATCATAATAGATCCTCGAAGTCCGCTACCGTCCCTTTTGAACTCGGCAGACTGCAAATAATCCAGATCGACTGCGTCTGCTTGAAAGGAATATGATCCAACGCCCAATTGCTTAACTTTGACACCGAGGTCTTTAAGAAGCTGAATGAGTTTGTTGACATCGACAATGTCGGGAATATTGTTGATCACTACTTTATCGGCCGTTAGCAGCACGGCGCATAGAATTTGCAAGGCCTCGTTTTTCGCTCCCTGCGGTGTAATTTCACCGGACAGCTGATGGCCTCCTTCAATTTTAAACGTTCCCATCTAAGATTTGGATTTGAGGTATTAGTACCGCTTTTTGCCGCGGTTGTTGTTTCGATTATTTTTCTTGTTTGAGTGGCTATTGCTACTGCGACTGTTACTTTTGTTCGAGCGGTTTTTGAGAAATTGCTGGCTATCGGTAAGACTTTCTTCTTTTGCGGCCAAATCGATAGCTCCGTCGCTCAACTCGAACAAATGCTTGAAGATTATCTTATCTTCAACGGTGTCTTTGTTCCAATTAAGGTAACATTTTTTCATATGGTTGCCAATGGCATACTCCAAACCGTCTCGCATATCACCCTTCTCCCATTTTACGGCAACATCGATCATTCGCTTGATATTGTTTCCATAAAACCGATACTTCGGATGGTTTTGCGGGTATTCCAACGGTTCAGGTTTCTCTTGTAACATTTCCTTTGTTGTGATAGGAAAGGGAGAGTCAACATCCAACTTAAAATCGGACATGATAAAAAGTTGGTCCCAAAGCTTGTGCTGAAAATCGGGCACATCTCGCAAATGGGGCTGTAGATTGCCCATGACACTGATTATCGACTTGGCGACCTTGTTTCGTTCTACTGGGTCTTCAATCGAAATCGCATGGTCTACCATTTTTTGAAAGTGGCGACCGTACTCTGGTATGATCAAGTGGGTTCTCTCGGTATTGTATTCTAGATTCTCTACTAAATTCAAAGTGAAATGTTTAAGCCGTTAGGCGTGTTAATATAACGCAGGCAAAATAACAAAATTATACGGGTGAAACTATTTTATAGCGAGATAACACCCTGAACCTTGCCTACTTCTTTATATTTTGCGATTACCTCGTCGGGGTTTTTCAGGTTCACCGTGACCGATACGCTGGTATATTTGCCCTTTTTCGACTTTTTAGATTCGATGACAGCCCCTGTATTATCAAAAATATCTTGTATTTGCTTGATTTTTTCAGTATCGGTTGGCACTATGAATTTATAAAGGTAATTCGATGGCCATTTCGTACTATCGGCAAGTTGAATTTTAAGCCTTGAATAGAATTCTTCCGATTTTTCGGTATCCATACAATTTTTTTACAAATATAAGATTTCGATGGCTATTTTTGATATCTATAAAGACCTCTTAAAATTCATACCCATTGAACCCAAAAAAGATAGTGATAACAGGTGGTCCGGCCACAGGTAAAACATCCATAATCAAGGGGTTGCAAAATAAGGGGTACCGTTGTTTTCATGAAATCATCAGGCATTTGACCAATGAAGCGAAAGAAAATGGCAATTTGGGTTCGCTAGACACCAATCCTATCGATTCCGTTTTAAATCCGTTGGAATTTAATCGAAAGCTTCTTGACGGAAGAAAAGAGCAATATCTCAAATCTGAAAAAGTCGATTGCTCACTCGTGTTTTTTGACCGGGGGATTCCGGATGTTTTAGCTTATATGGATTATTATAATCAAACATTACAATCAGAATTCATTGAAACCGCGGCACTTCACAAATATGAAGTCATTTTTTTGCTCCCCATGTGGAAAGAGATTTTTATCACGGACGAAGAACGTTTTGAAAGTTATGAAGACGCTTTAAAGATTCAAGATTGTCTAAAAAGAAACTACATGAACTTTGGCTATTCGATAATCGAAGTACCACGTGACAGTATTGAAAATAGAATTGAATTCATATTGAAGAATGTAAAATAAGTAGAAGGTGCGACGAACTCCGCAAGATATTTTAAAACGATACTGGGGCTTTGACGATTTCAAAGGCTCTCAAAATGAAGTTGTTACCGCGGTCTTAGAAAATCAAGATGTTTTGGCATTGTTACCCACTGGAGGTGGAAAATCGCTTTGTTATCAACTACCCACCTTATTAAAAGATGGTCTGTGCATTGTGGTTTCGCCGCTGATCGCTTTGATCCATAATCAAGTCGATGAACTGAAGAACAAAGGCCTGAAAGCTATAGCAATTACAGGTGGAATTCCCCAAAACGAGATTATAGACCTACTCGACAACTGCCTCTACGGAAACTATAAATTTCTATATCTATCGCCAGAACGTTTGCAACAGGAGTTGGTTTTGAAGAAAATAGCTGAAATGAACGTCAATCTTATCGCTATTGATGAAGCACATTGTATCTCTCAGTGGGGCCATGACTTTCGCCCAGCTTATCTAGAATGCAATAAACTTAGAGGCGTTTTGCCGGAGACTCCGGTTATCGCCCTCACCGCAACGGCTACCGAACAAGTCTCAAAAGACATTGTCGATAACCTAAAATTTATCGATCCGCTGATTGTAAAAGATTCTTTTGCACGTAACAACATCGCCTTTCAGATACTTCGCACTGAAGACAAGCGATATCAATTAAAAAGATTGTGCGAGACCACTTTTAAAAGTGTTATCATATATGTAAGAACAAGAAGGTTGACAGCAGAAGTTGCCCAATTTCTTCAATCCAATAACCTAAGTGCTGATTTTTTCCATGGCGGATTGAACAAAAAAGAAAAGAAATCAAAATTGGATGATTGGCTAAAAAACAAACAAAAAATAATGGTCGCTACCAATGCATTTGGCATGGGCATCGATAAAGCCGACGTATCGTTGGTCGTTCATTATCAAATTCCCGATTGTTTGGAAAATTATTTTCAAGAAGCGGGTCGGGCTGGTCGTGATGGCAAGCCGTCTACAGCGGTATTATTGACGAACAAAGCTGACGAAGAACTGGTAAGCTCACAGTTTTTGAGTGTACTGCCCGACACTTCATTCTTGAAAATGGTCTACAATAAACTCAACAATTTTTTTCAAATACCATATGGCGAGTTGAGTGAAGAACCCAAACAGTTTAGCCTGTATTCTTTTTGCGACACCTATAAATTGAATACACTGTTAACTTATAATGCCCTTCGAATTTTGGATCAGAATTCGGTTATTTCCTTATCTGAATCGTTTTCAAGAAAATCAGAGGTCAAATTTATTTGTTCTAAGGATTTGCTCTTCAGCTATTTGGAAAAGAATCCAAGGTCTGCCGATATCATACAGGTGCTTTTAAGAACTTACGGAGGGCTTTTTGATTTCGATACGAAAATAAACACCCATCTTATTTCCAAAAAAACCAACCAACCGGAAGACGCTGTGACCAAGGTTTTGAAAGAATTGGAAAAAGACGGACTCATAACATACAAGGCGCAAAACAATGATCTCGAGATTAGCTTTATTGTTCCGCGCGAAGATGACATTACCATTAATGTATTTATCAAAAAGGTCGAAGAGCTCCATAAGGTCAAGTCCGAAAAATTAGATAGTATGCTCGACTATGTAGGCAATGATACTTTATGTAGAAGTAGAATGCTGCTTTCTTATTTCGGGGAAGAAAAAGAAGAGGATTGTGGAAAATGCGATATTTGTACTTCAGATGACAAAGCGAGAAATTCAGAGAAGATAAATAAGCAAATTATTACTTTGTTGGGCAGCGGTAGTAGATCATCACGAAAGTTGATAGCAGAGCTTCAACTGAAAAGTCAATCTGTACTTGGCAGCTTGCAAGACCTATTAGAAGACGGAAAAATTAAAATCAATTCTAAAAACGAATACGAACTGAACAAATGAGAAAATTACGAATCGTTTTTATGGGCACCCCCGATTTTGCAGTTGCAACATTAGAAGCGGTAAACAATAGTGAACATAAAGTAGTCGGTGTAATTACAGCTCCCGATCGACCGGCCGGTCGAGGTAGAAAATTACAGCAATCAGCAGTCAAGCAATATGCGTTGGCGAACGATTTGAGGATATTACAACCGAAGAATTTAAAAAACGAAGAATTTTTACAAGACCTAAAAACGTTGAATGCCAATCTTCAAATTGTCGTTGCTTTTCGAATGCTGCCCGAAGTAGTTTGGAGTATGCCCGAATTTGGAACTTTCAACCTACATGCCTCTTTACTGCCGAATTACCGAGGGGCCGCACCAATAAATTGGGCCATTATCAATGGTGAGGTCAAAACCGGAGTGACGACTTTCTTTATCGATAATAAAATCGATACTGGCGAAATAATCCTCCAAGAAGAGACTACAATTACCGAAAACGAGACCGCTGGCCAACTTCATGACAAACTGATGGTATTGGGTGCTGACTTGGTACTGCGAACAGTAGATTTGATTTCAGCCGATAAAGCGTTTACCAAAAAACAAATTGTCGCGGGAGAAATAAAGTCCGCTTACAAAATATATAAAGAAACCTGCCAAATCGATTGGAACAAGTCGATCGACGAGATACACGATCATATTCGAGGGTTAAGCCCCTACCCCGGCGCCTGGACAAATCTCATTCTCAACAATGAAGATATTTCTCTCAAAATATACAAAGCCGCTAAAGTGATCGAAGCACATGAACATACCATTGGAAAACTAATGGTGTCGAAAAAAGAGCTTAAAATAGCGGTTCAAGAAGGATATATCTTGCTTGAAGAAATTCAATTGCCCGGTAAAAAAAGAATGCCGGTTTTGGCATTATTGAACGGGATGAAACTGACCGAAAACACAAAAGTTCGCTAAACCCCTGTCTTTATTGGGCTGAAAGAGTGTAGAAAAAAGGCTACTTTATCAACAAACGGCCTTAGTTATCAACAAAAACACCGATTTCCCCCCATTTTACTTGCGTTCGCGACAAATCCCTATAAATTTGTGGCACTAAATAATTTTAAGAACAATTAATTTAATTACGTTATGAACAAAACAGAATTAATCGACGCGATGGCGGCAGATGCTGGCATCACTAAAGCTGCAGCAAAAAAATCATTGGAATCTTTCTTGGGAAATGTTGAAAAATCCCTTAAAAAAGGAAACCGTGTATCTCTGGTAGGTTTCGGTTCTTGGGCAGTTACAAGAAGAAATGCAAGAGAAGGTAGAAACCCATCTACTGGGCAGACTATCAAAATCGCTGCAAAAAACGTTGTTAAGTTCAAAGCAGGTTCTGATTTAGCTAGTTCAGTAAACTAGTCTTTGACAAGAATAAATCTAGAGCGCCCGTGTAAAGCGGGCGCTTTTTTTTGCCTACTTTGCTATTTATAAGAATTATCTTATTTTAGACTGAAATATGAAAACCCCGATGATAAGTTCAGAACCGCAAAAAGGAAAGCTCTTGATCGCAGAGCCCGCGTTGACAGGTGATGTTTCCTTCAATCGTTCGGTTGTGCTATTGGCCGAACATAATACCGAGGGGTCTGTGGGCTTTATTCTCAATAAGCCCTTAGCATATCAAATAAGTGATTTGGTCGACGAAATTGAAATTCCGTTTCAGGTTTATAACGGTGGTCCGGTCGAACAAGACAATCTTTATTTTATCCATAAAGTGCCGCATTTGATAAATAACAGTATCGAAATTTCAGATGGTATATATTGGGGCGGCGATTTTGACACAACCATCAGCTTGATCAACAGAAAGGTAATCTCAGAAGATGATATCCGCTTTTTTTTAGGATATTCTGGGTGGTCATCGCTTCAATTGGATCTAGAACTCACCTCTAAATCTTGGATCGTAATTCAGAACGAATATGAGAGTGAGATTATTCAAAAGTCTTCTATCGCTTTTTGGAAGGAAAAAATGGTAGAGCTTGGGGGCAATTATCTACTTTGGTCAAATGCACCCGAAAACCCCAGTCTCAACTAAGCTATATTTCAGTTCGAGCGATTTCATTTATTTTCTCAAGTATCTTTTTCGAGTTTTCAGATGCATATTTTTTCTTTCTGTACTTCGAAATAGGTGTAAGTCCTTGTCCTATATCGACAACGAATAGTTCATCTGCCTTTTGAAGTTCAAAAGGGGAAATCGACTTTTTCTCCAATTTAAAATCATCAGAATCGTTGATAACCTTTATGATCTTTTCTCGAATTACCGAATTCTTGCAACCATCGGCCACGGGTGCGGTTTTAACCAAATCGCCAACTATCAAGAAAAGATTTCCTATCAATGACCCAACGACCATTTTGTTGTGATTCAAGAGCAGGCAATCAGCGTAACCGTTCTCTTTGGCAAAAATACTTGCTGTCACCTGTAACAAATTGTTATTTGTTTTTAAGGTGGATAACATATCACCGCTTACATAAAAATCTTTGAACAGTTCCACTTCGTAAGGGTTGTTCGCCAAACAGTATTTAGAAGAGTCTAATTTATTGACTTCCATTAAGAAAGCTACCTTGTTACTTTCTGGAAATATAGAACCATTGGCATCCCTAAAAATCACGATGTCAACGAGAGCGGCAGTATTATTCAAACCGTTTTCCCTCAAGGTGATCAAAATTTGGTTTTCAAGAAAATCCATGGTAAACTCCATCGGGATTTCCATGCGCAAAATGCGCATGGAAGCCATTAGTTTTAAATAATGGTCTTCCCAAAAAACCAGTTTACCGCCGATTGCCCTTAAAGATTCTGAAAGTGCGTCGCCATAACGCAATCCCCTATTTCTCTGATTCAAAAAAAAGGAATCTGCAGGAAGTATATTTCCGTTAAAATTGACCATAAAAAAAGTCCCGATTAATTCGGGACCAAATATAAGTTTTATTATTATTTGAACTATTTAGAACCAAGAACCTGTTTAAGGCTAGAAACTTGGTTTTCCCAAAGCATCTTCGCTTCATCTACTTCGTCTTCTTCGGCAAAATCAGTAATGAACAAAGAAACGTCTTTAGTAATCTCATCAACGATAATCTTCATTTCAAAAAACGTATTATCCTCGTTTTCTTCCCAAGCGAACTTTACGAATTCATCGCTTTTACGCTTCAATAATTTTGCTTCTTCTTCTGAACCATCCCAAATAAAGCTGAACATCTCACCGCGCGAATTGACATCGTCAGCAAACCATTCAGAAAGACCAGAAGGTGTAGACAAATATGTATACAATAATTGAGGAGATGACTGTATTACAAATTCAATTTCAAACTTTATTTTATCGTCCATGAAAATAACTGTGTTAGTATGGGCAATATATATATTTCCATATGATAAAAAAATATTTAATGAAGATTATTTTTTAATCTGCGTTTGTTGATGGAGATGAAATTAAACTTTATATTTGCAGCCGTTTTTACGGGCATTAGGCGAGGTAGCTCAGCTGGTTAGAGCGTCGGATTCATAACCCGGAGGCCGAGGGTTCAAGTCCCTCTCTCGCTACTCAAGAACAAAGGGCTTTCTGAAAATGAGGGTCCTTTTTTATTTCTACAAATACAACTTATCTACAATAAATTAAAACTTTACACAGTTTGAATCACACAGGCCTCTATGCTGTATAAAGTAATCTTAATGACGCCGAAAACGAATTTTCGATTTTTAGCCTTTGATAACAAGTCGTTCGGTCTTAATTAATATTCGAAAAAAATACGACCTCGCGTTTAATGAAAAGGATTAAGTATTTTTATAGGAGATGATTTCCAGGCAAATATCCGATAAGCCTACTTACACTAATTTTGGTATATCCTAATATGGAAAGACAAGCTCAGCACAGTACAATTAAAAAAATACAGATCTCTATTAATAAAGAGCGCTATGAAATCGAAGTGGATGAAAACATGCCGTTGCTCTGGGTACTTCGTGACGAACTTGGTCTAGTCGGAACCAAATATGGTTGTGGCAAGGGACTTTGCGGTACATGCTCTGTACTTGTAGATGGAGTCTCAACCCGTTCATGTCTATTGCATATCGGAAACGTAAATGGTGAAATCACCACAATTGAAGGATTGGGGAGTCCCAATGCTCTCCATACACTACAGGAAGCATGGATCGAGCATCAGGTAGCTCAGTGCGGTTATTGCCAACCTGGACAAATCATTTCTGCGTGTAGCCTTTTAAAACGAAAATCAACACCCGATGACAATGAGATAGAAGAGTCCATGATTGGAAATTTATGTCGCTGCGGAACCTATTCTAGAATTAGAAAAGCAATTAAATCGATTGAAATCGATTTAATTGATCCAACGCAAACACTAGAGACAGAGTAATGAAAAGAAGAAAATTTATCATTACCAGTGTAACGGTAGCCGGGGGTATTGCCATCGGTGGGTACCTCGCAAGACCAGAAACGATAACAAATCCGCTTGTTGATTACCTGAACGAAAATGAAATTGCAATTACCCCCTATATTATAATCGATAGCGCCGGTATTACCATCATCGCACCCCGTGCTGAAATGGGCCAGGGCATACATGGCACCTTGGCGGTTCTTGTGGCGGAAGAATTGGATGTTCCCTTCACGGAGGTTAAAGTGATACATGGCCCGGCATCAGCAATTTATGCCAACAACATTGGTTATCCTCGAGAAGGCAAACTGATAAGCACATTACGTCGTGTCGATAAAAGAGCGGGGACCAAATTCATTCGAGCAAGACACCCTCAATTTACGGGTGGCCAATCATCGATTAGGGATGGTTTTGTGAAGATGAGAAAAGCGGGAGCCGCCGCTCGCCTAGTACTCATAAAAGCGGCAGCTAGAAAATACGGTATGGAGCCCGACTTGTTGAAAACAGGAAACGGCAAGGTAGTCTTACCCGACGGCACCACCATATCCTATACGAGTCTAGTCGATGATGCAAGGGGTATAAAAGCCCCTACCGCCCCCCCTTTAAAACCTCGGGAAGAATGGACACAATTGGGCCGTTCACAGCCTCGTGTCGATATGATAAGCAAGTGTACCGGAACCGCGGAATATAGCATAGATATTAGATTTCCGGAAATGCTCTATGCCACCGTGAAGTTCAATCCACATATTGGGGCCGGGGTTAAAGAGTTTGATGATTCCAAGGCCAAAGATATGCCAGGGTTTGTCAAAGCAATTTCAAGACTTGACTGTATAATCGTTATCGCAACGAATACCTGGTATGCCATGCAAGCTGCCAAGTTAATCGATGTGGAGTGGGAACCTGCGAAATACCCTGAATCAACTGAAGACCATAGAAACGCAGTCTTGCAAGCCATGGATAACTCAAAGGGCAAAAACAAACGCAACGATGGTGACGTCGATACCGAATTTGCCAAAGGGGAGCCAATCGAAGGAACCTATCATGTGCCCTACCTGGCACACGCCACTTTGGAACCCCAGAATGCCGTAGCATGGCTCAAAGAAGACCAGCTAGACATTTGGGCCGGAAATCAACAGCCGGGAAAAGCACAGCACGTTGGTGCCGAAATAGCCGGTATTTCGCCTAAATCGGTCAAAGTACACACAACTTATATGGGTGGTGGTTTTGGTCGCAGGTTGGAAAGTGACTTTACGATTTTAGCAGTACATGCCGCTTTAGAAATGAAAGGAAAACCCGTAAAAGTTACCTGGAGTCGTGAGTCTGACATGACCCATGATGTATATCGACCTATTGCCAGTGCTCGATTCCGTGGTTCGGTATCCGAAGGAAAACCGGTTGCCTTGTCCATAGAGTTATCATCCCCGTCATTATTTTCTTCTTCTGAACGACGCAATGAGGGCAACGATGATGTTCTTGAGGGTCTTGACAAGTTCAGTACTGCCGGCGCTATCGATCAACCTTATGAAATCAAAAATTATCGAGTCACGGCATATACATCACGAAGACTATTGCCAGTCGGTTGGTTTAGGGGCGTTGGCGAGTCTCAAAATGTATTTTTTCACGATAGCGCTATTGATGAATTGGCACATGCGGCCGGCGCGGACCCCCTTGAAATGCGTATCTCACTTTTGAGACATGAACCAAGTCTCGCAGTCTTAAAAGCAGTGGCTGAAATGTCAAATTGGTACTCAGATTTACCTGACGGACATGCCAGAGGCGTCGCATATGCACTTTCTTCAGAAGCTGCTACCGCCCAAGTAATTGAAATCAGTACTACCGATGCAGGTATTCGGCTTGAAAAAGTATTCGTGGCCGTCGATGTAGGCATCGCTTTAGACCCTGTAAATATTCAGGCACAAGTTCAGTCTTCGGTCATCTTCGGACTTTGTGCGGCCATTCATGGCGAAATCACAGTCACAGATAGCAAAGTAGACCAAACAAACTTCCATGACTATAGCATCATGCGCATTGATCAGGCACCAAAAATCGAAGTAAGCATTCACGAAAACGGTACAAAGATATATGGTGTAGGAGAATCTGGTACGCCAACGGCCCCACCAGCATTGGGGAATGCCATCTTTGCCCTTACCGGCAAACGTATTCGGGAACTACCATTTTCAAAAACGGTGAAGTTTGCATAAAGTCCAGATATACCTGTCGCTTGATTTACCCTTGAAAGCCCTCCTCATTCTTTTTTAAAATCCCTTACTAGAAATAACTACATCGAAAAATCCACTTAGTATAGCAGGAAAATATTGTTGTTAAAAGCGCTTTCTCTTTATGACGAAAAAAATCTCAACGGGCCAACATCAGTTCCATTAGTTTATTGGCACCTATTCTTCCTTTTTCGTTCAGAAAATCTCTTGGTGTATTATCGCCAATTTCAAAAACCAGAGCTTCCGCCCCGTGCTCTATAAAAAAGTAATTTCTAGAAACAGCAGTGGGCACTAATTCGTCGTTGGGTTTAATATTGGGTTCGTAGCCAGGCAATGCAGTTTTTATGGCTGCTAACCAATCGGTCACCAGACCCGGCATATTTCCCATTAATTTAGGGTCCACGGTATAATAGATATCGTCCCAAGTAGAATGAAAATCGATTCCAAAATAGAATTTACCACCCCTCTGGTTTTTGATATTTTCCATAAAGGACTTTACGGCTTGAGTCTCGGGTTGATTCAGGTTGCTCCAGTCACGGTTTAAATCGATCCCACCATTATTATGACGCCAATGTCCGTTATCAACCCCATCAGGATTCATCAATGGAACAACATGCACAGTATATTTTTTTCTGAATTTTCGTGCTAGTTTTGAATCCGAGGCAATTGTTTCGACAAATGATTTCATGGCAAGATATCCTGTAACTTCAGGTGGGTGTTGCCGAGAAATGACAATTAATGACTTCTTATTTTTTACTTTTCCTATGGATAACGAATGTAAGTCTCTCCCCTCGGTACTTTGACCGATAACCCGATGGGATACGTGTTTTTTTAAAGCAAGTTCGGTTACCCATTTCTTTACATGTTTTGATGTTTCCAATTCCTGTCCTGCAACCCATAAGGTATCACGGCCGACATCAAGTCTCATGGCCACCCTTACCGGCAGGGATTCAGAGCCGAAAGCGGCTTCTCCTTTTTCAAACTCAATGTAATTAACGGAGTCGATAGCGGTCCATTGAAGTCCGTTAGTACTAAGTTTTGGATAATATCGATGTTTTATTCCTTCTTGATAGGTAAGGTACAATTGAATGGTCTCAGGCTCTTTTGACCAAACTTTAAACGCGTACCAAGGACTCATGTTGATAGGAGTATTCTCGGAAGTAATCAATGCGGTATAGGTACTATCATTGTTTTTGACCAACCCGTTCAAGCGCGCGCCTTCAAAGTCATTTGAAAATCGAACGCTCGAGTTATCGATTTCGAAAACCCCTTTCCATTGCTTCTGCACTGGGACAGAAGCGGTCGGAACTATTTTTATCGGCGGTTGTCCTTTGAACTTCTCGGTCTGCCCAACGATGTTGGCAACATACAGAAAAACCAAAATAAAACTGTATTTCCCCATGAGATATAGAAAATTAGAAAATAACGTTTTATGTACTAAGGAAGTCGAGCACATTTTTCTCGATACGCGCATCGATATTAGAAATATCGGCTTTGACAAAAGTTTCGCCAGTGATATTTTCGTAAAGCTCGATATATCTTTCGGAAACAGTATCAATATAGTCATCAGACATTACAGGCACAGTTTGGCCTTCAAGACCTTGAAACCCATTTTTTATCAGCCATTGCCGTACGAACTCTTTGGATAATTGCTTTTGGGCCTCTCCCCTATCTTGAAGCTCTTGATAGCCTTCTGCATAGAAATATCGGGAAGAATCAGGGGTATGTATTTCGTCTATCAAAACGATTTCACCATCTTTCGTTTTTCCGAATTCGTATTTGGTATCGACAAGGATCAACCCTCGTTTCGCCGCGATTTCAGTACCTCTTTGAAACAATGCTCGCGTATATTTTTCAAGAATCAAATAGTCTTTCGCCGAGACGATTTGTCGTTCAAGAATATCCTCTTTTGAAATATCCTCATCGTGATCACCTTTTTCCGCTTTGGTGGCGGGAGTGATTATCGGTTCAGGAAATTTATCATTCTCTTTCATACCATCGGGCATTTCGACCCCGCATAGCAAACGTTGGCCTGCTTTATATTCCCTGGCCGCATGGCCTGATAAATAACCCCGTATTACCATTTCTACTTTGAATGGTTGGCAGGCATGACCCACCGCAACGTTTGGGTCTGGGGTCGCGGTCAACCAATTAGGAACGATATCCTCTGTTGCCGCCATCATCTGGGTCGCGATTTGATTTAATATTTGCCCTTTATAGGGAATACCTTTTGGCATCACCACATCAAAAGCCGATAAACGATCGGTGGCGACCATCAGTAGTCGATTCTTGTCCAGTGTGTACACTTCGCGTACTTTGCCTTTATAAATACTTTTTTGATTCGGAAAATTGAAATTGGTATCTGTAATCGTATTGCCCATTTTAGGGATTCGTATTATGGTTAGTTCTCGTGTTCTATACTTTTATAGGCCGTAATCACCTTTTTCACCAACTTGTGACGAATAACATCTTTATCATCGAGATATACGATTTCGATTCCTTCGACATTCTTTAAGACCAAAATAGCCTCTTTAAGTCCGGAAATTACCCTTCTAGGCAAATCGATTTGGCCTGGATCACCAGTAATCAAAAATTTGGCATTCTTGCCCATACGGGTCAAGAACATTTTCATTTGTGCATGGGTCGTATTTTGAGCCTCATCAAGAATCACAAAAGCATTGTCTAAGGTTCGACCTCGCATAAAGGCCATTGGCGCAATTTGAATTGTACCATTGTCTATGTAGTGTACCAATTTTTCGGAAGGAATCATATCACGCAAAGCATCGTATAATGGTTGCATATAGGGGTCTAATTTCTCTTTTAAATCCCCCGGAAGAAATCCTAGATTTTCGCCTGCCTCGACTGCAGGTCTTGTCAAGATAATTCGCTTAACCTGCTTCTCTTTCAATGCTTTGACAGCTAAAGCCACACCTGTGTATGTCTTACCGGTACCTGCAGGTCCGATTGCAAAGACCATGTCGTTTTTCTTGGCAGCATCGACCAGCTTTCTTTGGTTGACAGTTTGCGCCTTTATCAATTTTCCACTTACGCCGTGCACCAAGGTCTCACCACTTTTCTCGGGAGATTCGTAATCTTCCTTGCCCTCACTTGTCAATACGCGCTCTATGGTATTTTCATCCATCTTATTATACTTCAACACATGCGCCGTTAACATATTGAAACGCTTGTCGAACTCTTCTAAAAGTTCTTCATCGCCGTAAGCCTTTATCTTACTGCCACGCGCCACTATCTTCAGTTTCGGAAAATATTTCTTTAAAAGATTGATGTTTTCATTGCCCTGACCAAAGAAATCCCTCGGATTGATGTCAGTAATTTCTAATTCTAGCTCGTTCAAAAATGATAGTGGTTTTTATTGATAAAAAATTTAAATTTCGGAAGGCTATTTTTTTGTTATAATTTTGAATTACAAATTTAGGGAAAAATAAGTTTGACACTCCACAAATATATGAACATTGCTGTATGGCAATCATTACGTTAACTACTGATTTCGGGCTAAGAGACCATTTTGTAGGTGCCCTAAAAGGTTCGATTTACAAGGAATTGCCCGATGTAAATATTGTAGATATATCGCATAACATCGGCCCGTTCAATATTCAAGAGTGTGCCTATATACTCGAAAACTCCTATAAGAACTTTCCCGATGGCACGGTGCACCTTATAGGTGTTGATTCTGAACCGACACCTGAAACAAAGCACATCGCCGTCTTGATGGACAATCATTATTTTATCTGTGCGAACAACGGTTTAATCAACCTACTCGAATCAGAAGCCCCGCCAGCTAAAGTTGTCGAGATAGCGATCCGGAATTCTGATTTAGGTGCTTTTCCTTCGATGGACGTATTTGTTCAAGCAGCTTGCCACATAGCTCGTGGCGGCACTTTAGAAGTGGTCGGAAAACCTTTTAGCGAATTACTTGAAGTACGCGATTTAGCGCCAAGCGTTACCGATAGTGGCAACAAAATAATAGGTTCGGTCATCTATATCGATAATTATGGAAATGTGGTCACCAACATTCATAAGAACTTTTTTGAAGCCTATAGAAAAGGTCGTTCTTTCGAAATTCAGGCAAGAACAAAAGTGTTGACCAAAATACATCAAAATTATAGCGAAATCGTCAACTTCAATCTTGAAAAATCCCAACGGAAAGGCCCCGGAGAACTATTGGCCATATACAACTCGGCGGAACACATCGAAATCGCGATTTATAAAAGTAACCCCAAGGCTGGCGGAAGTGCTTCTTCCTTACTGGGTCTCGATTACCTCGATGCGATTACCATAAATTTTAAGTGATGCTTGTAAGAATCGTAAAACTTACCTTTAGAGAAGATGAAATCGATACGTTTTTGAATATTTTTAAACCGCATCGAGTGGCTATCGAAAAGTTCGACGGGTTTATCTCTTTGGAACTTTTGAGAGAAAAGTCGAATTCAAAAGTATTTTTTACACATAGTCACTGGCAAAATGAAGCAGCCTTGGAGAACTATCGACAATCGGTATACTTTCGTGAAATATGGTCCAAGACCAAGGTATTGTTTGCCGACAGACCCGAGGCCTGGAGCACGCAAAAAGTCTAACTTGTTATTTTACCCTGTTCTTTTAAAAGTTCGAGAAAAGGAGGCTCTAAAGTCATGAGCAACGATTGAACTTGCGCCAATTGGTTCTAAAGCAACTATAGCTTTGTCAGACTTATAAACATTTGAAATTTCATAGAGGATCCAAAGACTCTTCAAAATGGGTGTTCTATAATGGAATAACCATGTCAGCGTATAGCCATTATAGGGTTTTCCACTATAATCACGACATGCCGAAAATCCATTTTATATAGAGCGAAGGGGTCAAATTTTTCTCTTTGGATGTTAATAAGTTTGTTTCCTCAAAAAGTACAATTCAAATATCTTTGTTAGGTTAGTCAGGAGAAATTAAAATCTTTCCGAAACTCCAATTTTTTATTTTTCCGATAGGAGAAAAACCTAAAAAAACTAGATCAAACTGATGAAATTTATTGTATCAAGTACTTATTTACTCAAAGAGCTTCAAGTTTTAGGAGGCGTTATCAACAATAGCAATACATTACCGATTTTAGATAATTTTTTGTTTGGCCTAAACAAAAACAAGTTGACCGTATCGGCTTCAGACCTTGAGACAACTATGAGTTCTGTTTTAGATGTCGATTCAGATAATGAGGGAAACATTGCCGTACCCGCTCGTCTACTTTTAGATACATTGAAAACATTCCCAGAGCAGCCTTTGACTTTTGTAGTAGCTGATAATAACACGGTAGAAATAAGTTCAGATCACGGGAAGTACGCACTGGCATATGCCGACGGTGCTGAATTTCCGAAAGCGGTAGAATTGGCAAACCCGAGTACCACGACCATAATGGGCGATATTTTGGCCACAGCTATTGACAAGACGATTTTTGCGGCGGGCAACGATGATTTGCGACCAGTAATGAGCGGGGTCTTTTTTCAATTCTCTCCTGAAAACTTGACTTTCGTGGCGACCGACGCGCATAAGCTGGTAAAATATCAAAGGGAAGATGTTTCTTCTTCCGAAGTAGCAGAATTTATAATGCCTAAAAAGCCTTTGAATCTTTTAAAGGGTATTCTTGCGGGGAGCGAAGATGATGTAACCATTGAATACAACGATAGTAACGCGAAATTCACTTTTGGTGGCACGGTCTTGATTTGTCGTTTGATAGACGGAAAATACCCGAATTATGAGGCGGTCATTCCAAAGGAAAACCCAAATAAGTTGACTATCTCAAGAAATCAATTTTTGAGTTCTGTACGAAGGGTAGCGATTTTCTCCAACAAAACGACACATCAGATACGACTTAAAATAGCCGGTGCCGAATTGAATATTTCGGCGGAAGATATAGATTACAGTAATAAGGCGGAAGAGCGATTGACTTGTGCTTATCAAGGGGATGATATGCAAATAGGTTTCAACTCACGTTTTCTGACTGAAATGTTGAACAATCTAAATGCTGACGAAGTCTCTTTAGAAATGAGTTTGCCCAACCGCGCAGGAATATTGACCCCTGCCGACGGCCTCGACGAAGGTGAAAACGTTACCATGCTGGTAATGCCGGTGATGTTGAACAACTAAAAACCAAAACAAATTAGAGATAATAAATCCGTCAGGGCTTCGCCAAGACGGATTTTTTTATATGTCCAATTCAAGCCTATATGCTTATTCAGGTTTAGACGAATCTCATACTTAAGGGATAACTTGGACTATCTCCGTTACTGGCCCGAACAGCATTTATGATTGGAAATATGAAATAGAGCACTCCCAATATTATAAAGCCCAACAATCCCAATCCAAAAAGCAAAATTAAGGGAATACAAATCAGCACATAAATAAACATACTAATTCTGAAATTGATGATCGATTTACCATTTTCATCCATATCGATTACGGAATCTTTTTGCGTGAACCAAATAACCAACGGTACGATTAATCCACCTATTCCGGTGACAAAATCCAATAATTGACTTAGATGTGTTATCGCTAATAACCCTTTATTTTCTCTTTTCATGATACGTGTTTTAAATGATTGATGTACCGATAAGACGGGTGAAATCTCAAAATGTTACATTGCACACTTTTTTTCACAAAAGATTTTTATTGTTTTTTAATTAGTTTAGCCAACTTTTCCTTGTTTTTCGCAATACCGACCTTTGTCTTTTCGATTTTGATGTTCAACTTTTCAATATCATCGGGCGATAGCTTGCCTTTTTGCTGACCTTTTACAAGCTTGTCATTCAGCTTTTCAATTTTTTTCTCATCTTTCTTGATGGCTTTTCTTTTGGAAGCTATTGCACTGGCCAATTTTTCTTTTTTCTTGACCTCTTTTTCAGCTTTCTTTTTGGCTTTTTCCGCCTTTTTGGTTTCTTTTTCCGCTTTCTTTTGTGCTTTTTCTGCGTTCTCTTTGGCTTCCGCCATTTCCACTGCCTGTTGATCTATATCATCTTGAGAGGTTGCGGTTGAATCGATTACTTGCGCATTGACCGAAAAGGTAATTACAAGCATAAAAAAATTAAGTGCTTTTTTCATGGGAAACATTTTAAAATTCGTTTTTAATTCTGGAACAAGGTATGCATTATATGGCATATCAACCTAGTTTTGACTATTTGCCATTTCTTAAAAAAAGATTTCATTGGCATCAAAAATCGTTGTGTTATATGTGATGCCCGAAGTTGTAATCGCGGCGATGTAACCCTTTTTGGGAACGAAGGAATACAATTGCCAATTTACCTGAGATTCTTCGGTGTTTTCGATTTTTAGAAATTTTGCACTATGATCTGCATCCATTGTTACCGCAAAAGAATCTAAAGGATAGGATAGCCCCTCACCCACCGCCTTTATAAAAGATTCTTTTCTCGTCCAACAACGATAAAATGACCTATAAACATCAGGTTCAGATTCCAGTATTGCTATCTCTTCTTTGGAAAAAAAGTTTTTGGCCAATTCGAGAGGGTCGAAATTTTCCTTTATTTTTTCAATGTCGACTCCGATTATATTTTTTTTGGCAAAACCGATTAAAATTTGATTACCGGAATGGGAAACGTTAAAATCGAGGACTTCCTTATTCGAAAAGTAAGGTTTTCCATACTTGCTGTATTCAAATTTTATGCGCTCAGGTACGAGACCCAGATAACCTCCTATCAGATTCCTAAGCAGGTATTTTGCCGTAATATAAACCGCCCTATCTTTTTCGAACCGGTACTTATTGGCCTTTACAATTTCATCCGCAGCGAGAACGGCACACATTTCATCAAGAATATCGATGTTGTCAAAGGCCATAATTTTCCATACGTGTAGGTCACCTCTATTAAGTGATTTAATGCCCTTCTGAAGTTCTTTCCACAAAATCATAGCCCTATCAATTGAGTAAAGGATAAATGTCTAACTCGCGATACAGTTCATATTTTTTATGTATTTCAGACATTTTTTCGGTAAACGAGTTATTTGAGAGGATGTCTGTAATATTACTATTTATTTCTATCGGGCCGTCTAAATCTTTATCGCCCATAATGCCCAAGCCGTGATAAGCGATTCTTGCTGCTGTACCGTTCTGATCGAAATTTTTCCCCGAATAAACCAGCATAGGCACCGAAAAATGAACACATTCATATACTGTGTGTGTTCCTCCATGATTGATACAGCAATCGCTTTGCTGCAATATCTTGAGTTGTGGAAGCCAATTGAACGCACGAACATTGTCAGGTAAATTACCCAGTTCATTAATATGGATAAGTTTGCCCAAGGAAATCATCAAAAAATAATCATCTTGATTTTCAACAGCCTTTATCAGATTTTTCAAAAAAGAAATATCCGCTTTCTTAAAGGAGCCCAGCGTACAGTATATGATTTTCTTCCCAACTTTCTTTTGTTCGAAAACTTCAGATAAAATAATAGTTGCATTAGCAGAATCGTCGTCTCTTTTTGCAAAGACCATCGGGCCTAAATACCTAAGATTTTGGTTTGGTTTGTGCGGAAATTCCAATTCTTTCATTGTAATCGTAACAATCGGTGTTTTCGTGTATGAAAAAAGTGGCGGAAAATTGCTCGTCACAAGTTCACTGGTATCAAAAGCAATTTTTCGAGCATATTTCTTAAGAGTCGCTCTTCTATAATTTTTAAACATCAACTTGTCGAAAAAAAGTCTGGCCCACGCTCTTGATTTTACTTTGGCCCAAGCCACTATTATTCTAACTGTATTTCCGTCAGGCGTAAGGCTTGAACGTAGTGGTGGAAGTTTAGTACTCAAACGATTGGAAAACCAAGAGCTAAAAAGAGTTACGGGAATTTTTAAATCAATGGCAGTAAATATTAGTTCGTGCAGCTCCATGTCAACCAGAACCTTATCTGGATTCAGTTCATTCAGTGCTTTTTTATAGTTATCGATATTTAAAATTCGATATCCGTTTGAGAAATGATCTGATAGATTCTTAAAATGGAATAAAAACCTGTCGACCCAGCCTTTTGAAGAAATCAAATCATAAGTCATATCCTTGAAATCAAAATTGATGTCAGGCAATTGTTGATATTCGAAACCCAAAAATTCAACTTTTTCCCTCACATCGAAAGGACATAAATAAGTCACTCGATGACCTTCTTTTTGTAGGCGCGAAGCCATCTCAAAACTTGCGTTGAGTTTTCCTGTAAGACCAGTGATTATTAATGCTATATGGGCCATTCTTGCTATACTATGAAGTAATTTTCGAAAATACTAAAGCAAACGACCATCTATCGTTTCAGCCACCTGGGCAATATCGGGCTCTATGAAAAGCGTACGGTGATCCCCAGGTGTCTCTATAACATCCACTCCCTCGAGGGCGATTTCCTTCCATGATCGAATGTACTCCGTATTAAAACCTTCATCGGCCTTCTCTGTTAAAAATAGCTTGACCTCTTCGTTCTGCGGACGCCATTTGTATTTTCTATAAATCTTGTAGAGATGTTGGCTCATGAGTTCGGTGTTTTTTTCTTCTCCCGATCCGATGAGGTTTATCCAAATGGGCTTTAAGTACATGATATAACGATCTTGAATCATTGTTTTCAAAACCGTAGATGGATTTTTCACAAATCGTTTCAAAAATCCTTTTACCCTCATCAACATTCTAGATTTTGTCAATAAGTGGCGTTGTTCTGCCATGGTATCCATAACTATTAAATTGGTTTTCGAGCCATTTTCCCGCAAGATTTTTGACATTTCAAGTCCAACAGCAGTACTAAAACAATAGACCATTAAATTATATGGGCCTTGCGATTGGGCACTTTGAATTTCATGGGCATAGGCCTGAGCCATTTCTTCAATACATGAGTGCATATCATCGTTACCTAAGATACCCGAGGGTTGCAAGGCGTAAATCGGACGGTCTTTGTCGAGATACTTTGCAAGAAGATTATAGAAGAACACATGGCCTCCACCCGCATGAACACAGAATAAAGCGGGCTTTTCGCCCTTTGCTCTTATTGGCACCAAGTTTTTAAACTCAGAACCGTTTTGATTGGCCCCACTACTAATCAATTCTGAAATAGCGGCTATGGTAGGATGTTCCAATAAAGTTGTCGGCGGTAATTGTACTTGAACCTCCTCATTAAGTATTTTGAACATTCGAGCCGCCATTAGCGACTTACCGCCCAGCTCGAAAAAATTATCGTTAATGCCAATGGAATGTAGACCAAAAAGATTCTCCCATATCTTGACCAATTTTAATTCCGTTTGGCTTCGCGGTGCTGCATATTTCGTACTCTTTTCTGAACTATCACGCAACCCCCCTACCGAATCAGCCCTACTTTCAAAAACCGGTATGGCCGATTTGAATTGTTCAAACGAGGCTACTGTAGTACCGGTCAATGTCTCGATTAATTTCTTCCAGTGCTCAAATATCCATTCGGCCGAATCTGCATCGATTAAACCAGTTTTAGCTGATAAAATGAATTTCATCTCGTCACCTGGAATAACAATCATGGTCAATGCATAAGTTGAAGTAATTCCGCTTTTAAAATCTTCTAATTGCAAAATTCTATCTTCTGATTTTGCCTGGGGAAAGTTCTCAAAAATCAGCAGACTATCGAATAAAGGTTTTGCTTCTGGCCAATCAATAAAAGAAGCTATTTCATCTAAATTTATATGTTCGTACTGTCGCGCTTCCTGTTCTCTTTTCTGAAGGTTTTGTAACCATTCTTCAAAACCCGAATCAACTTGAATTTTGTTTCTCACAGGCTGTACGTTCATAAACATACCAGTCAACAGCCCTATATTCGGAAAATCGCCCGAACGCCCAGAAACAGTGGTTCCATAAGTGATGTCGTCCGTATTGAAATAACGAGATATCAAAAAAGACCAAACCCCTTGGACCAAGGTATTTAGTGTCACTTTATTTTCCCTGGCCAATTTTTGCAGTCCCGACGTCTGTTGTTTGGAAAGAACTAGATTTTTGGTCGACAACCCATCATTTTTCTCAGAGTATATGGTATTTGCAAATTCAGTTGCCTCTGAAAAGTCTTCGAAATAATTGTTCCAAAATTCCGATGCCGCCGTTTTATCCTTTTTTTTTCTCCAGTTCAAATAGGATTTTAGGGAAGGTAATGGCTTTAAAAGTATATTTTGATCTTTACATAGAGCATCGTAAATTGATAGAAAATCATCTAAAATGACGTGTGAAGACCAACCATCTATGAGCAGGTGGTGATTCGGCCAAAGTAATTTGTTGTCTTCTGGCCCCATGCCAATGATGGTAATATTCAATAACGGAGCTTTTTGAAAATCGACCCCTTCTTGTGAGGCCTTGTTTTTTAAATCAGTCCATTTCAACTTTTGCTCATCTACCGACAAATTGGACCAATCTAGATAATTAATCGAGATTTTTTTTTGTTGGTGAACCACTGTAACAGGTTTCTCAATACCTGTCCAATGTACCGTGGTTCGAAGAACCGCATGTCTTTCTATGGTCTTGTTCCAAGCAGCTTCAAAAAGGTCTATGTTGAACCGACCTTTTAAAGTACATTCTACATTTAAATAACCTTCATCTTCAACTTCTGAGAGATGATGAAATAGTAAGCCTTGCTGCATGTAGGTCAGCGGATAAATAGCTTCAAATTTCGGCTTTGCAACAGTTTCCATCTATTCGAATTGTTTCATCAAATTGTCTAAATCGTCTTGGCTCAAATCTGCCTCTGGAAAATCAGAGGGCGTGTAGTTGTTATCCTCAGTGGAACAGCAATGAGTTACCAATGAAGTGAGGGTATCTTCAAAATCGGATACCAAACGCTCAATGGTTGATTTTTTGTAGAGTTCAGAGCAGTAGCTCCAATTCAATTGTAAAACGCCATTTACGACAAAGGCATTTACTTCAAGACCGTATGTTCGCTCACTCATAGGATTTCGGGCACCCTCCCACAAATATTCAAAATCGATTTGCGATGTTTTCGTATACTTATTCTGAATACCAAGATAATTAAATATAACTTGAGGTTCGTCGGATACGGATTCGAACAGGTCCATATTTTTCAAATATTTTAAAATTCCATATCCAATGCCATCGTTCGGTATCGCCCTTAATTGTTCTTTGACCGAAACCAACCGTTTCCCTTGGTCTGAAGAAGCAGGAAGTTTTATCGCCACCGGGAAAAATGAAGTAAACCAACCCACGGTATTCGACACATCTAAATCGATAAGCTCTGAATTTCGACCGTGACGCTCCAGGCCCAATAAAAATTCATCTGTATTAGACCAATCGGTAATGGTATCGCACAGAGCGGAAATCAAGAGGTCTTCAATTTTTGTATTGTAAGCATCATTGGCCTCATTCTGTAATTTTGAAGTGATTTCTGAACCAATAATATTCTCAAGAACTACTATGTTACTTTCGGAATATACGCTCTTATCAACCTTAAAATCAGCAGGCAATAATTTATTTTCAATTTGTTGTGATCTCCAATAGGCCTCCTCGGCTTTTAATTCTGAAGATTTCGAAAGCTTCGTCAGCTGCTCTGCCCATTTTCTTATAGAGATGGTCTTCGGCTTAAATTTTATAGCCTCATTTTTAGCCAATTGTTCGATTCCCTCTTGAATATCGACAAACAAAGAATTCCATGAAACCATATCGATTACCAAGTGATGGGCTATCAACACAAATCTATTTTCTTGAACTTCTCCACAGTCAAAATACACTCCCACAAAAAGACCACCTTTAGAAAGATCAAGACTTTGTTGTGTCGAAATCAATTGTTCTTTGATTTTTGCTTCTTGGGCTTCTTTTCCTACGCTATTTGAAAAATCGAAATGATAAAAAGCCTGAACCTCGTTAGGTGAAAGAACAATAGCTTTCCAGCTCTCATTGTTGTTGTGAAAACTTAGGCGAAGCGCATCGTGATAATTGACCAAATTCAGAAGAACTGCTTTCAATGTATCAATTGAAATAGCTTCAATACCGGCAACTGAGACCATTTGGTTCCAGTAGTTAGGTGCTAGCCTGTGTATATCAAAAAACCAATGTTGAATGGGCGTCAATTGAACTTCACCGGTAATTGTTTCATCGACCAGTATATCTGAATGACTTTCGTCAACGAACAGCGCCAACTCTGCAATCGTTTGATTTTCAAAAATTTGGTTTGGCTTTAGTGGAATACCCGCTGCACGTGATTTTGCAACGATTTGTATACTTGAAATCGAATCCCCTCCTATTTCAAAAAAATTATCGTTGATTCCAATTTGCGAAAGATTCAAGACTTCTTCCCAAATCTCCTTTAGTTTTTTTTCCTTTTCGTTCTTCGGCAAATCGTTTGCGACCAGCTCCTTGCTTATCTCAGCTTGTTCTATTTCGGATAGTGATTTTTTATCGACCTTTCCGTTAGGTAAGTGCGGAAAAGCATTTAAAATCATAAATGTGGAGGGCACCATATATTCAGGAAGGCTTTTCCTTAAATTGATTTTTAGGACATCCATTTTAAATTCTCCATCGGTCCTCAAAAATGCTCTTAGTTTTTTTTGAGCACCAATAACAGATTGTTCTACCAAAACTACTGCCTCAAAGACATTTTCATTTTCTGAAATTGTATTCTCGATTTCTTCAAGCTCGATTCTGAATCCTCTGATTTTTACTTGTTCATCGGCCCTACCCAAGAATTCGATATTTCCTTCGGAGTTATATCGGCCCATATCCCCTGTTTTATAAAGTTTAGAATCGGGATGACTATCATAGGGATTTCGAACATAGGCCGAATTCGTCAAATCAGGTCTATTGATATAGGTGCCGGAGAGACCGGGGCCTCCTATATAGATTTGCCCAATAGCGCCAAAGGGCATCAAACCTAAATTTTCATCCAGCAAATAAATTTTGGCATTTGCAACAGGTTTTCCTATCGGTATCGCACTTTTAATATCTTTGGGCTCGATTTTATGAGCGATACACCACACTGTTGCCTCGGTGGGTCCGTATTCGTTATATAAATCCGAAGTGGGCAATATCTCAAAATGCTTAGCACACAAATCGGTAGAGCAGGCTTCACCTGCCACCACAGAAGTTTTTAGACTACTGAGTTTTTCAGGTTCGACATGCTCAAGAACCATTTTATATAAGGTGGGCAACATCAGTGTATGGCTGATTTGATTTGCCTCTATAACCTCTGCCAATCGATGGACATCTTGCTCCAGTCGCTTTTCAGAGATTACCAAATTACCAGCGGTACAAAGTGTCCAAAAAAGCCCTGCCTTTGAACTATCGAAGGAAATCGAAGACATTAAAAGAAAAGCCGTAGGGTCGTTTTTGTAAAATTCAGACCTACCCAATGTGGAATTGATTATATTTTTATGCGTTATTGGCACTCCCTTAGGTTTTCCTGAGGTTCCTGAAGTATAGATGATATAGGCTCTATCACTTTCTTTTACCTTTGGAAGATTCGTTTCAGTTCGTTCAACTTCATTTCTAATTTTGGAAATATTCAGGATTTCGTTGTCAACAAAATCATTTGCCCATTTTAGTGTGGCCTCATTTACAACCACTAAGGTCACCTTAGAATCCTCTAACATATATTGGATTCGATCTTTGGGATATTCTGGATCTAATGGTAAGTAAGCACAGCCTGCCTTCAAAATTCCCAAAAGACCTACTATCATATCGACCGATCGCTCCATGCAAAGCCCGACGGTTGCGTTAGAACCATCTTTCAATTGTGTGATTTCGTGAGCTACCAGATTGGCGCGTTTCTCTAATTCTTGATACGAGATTGAATCTTCCTTAAAGGTAACGGCACTTTTTTTAGGATATCTTTGAGCGGCCTGATTGATCAATTCATGGATTCCCGAAACAGTTAATTCAGCGGTATCGGTTTCTTGATTTTTTTCTAAAAACAAAGTTTCCTCAAATACAGTGCGCATTCTAATTCGCGATATACTCTCCTGCGGATTTTTCACTACTCCTTTTAACAACAGGGCGAAATGTTCTTGTAATCTTTCTATGGTACGCTCGTCAAAAATATCGGTTGCGTATTCAAAAATCGATGTCAGCAAGCCGTTCTTCTCTGATATATATAAAGTAAGATCAAACTTTGCCACTTTCGTGTCGAAAACATCTTGTGAAAATTCAAGATTTGGCCCAAAGTCAGGTGGCTTAGGAACCGAATGATACAAGAACATCACGTTAAAAAAGGGATTCGTATTGGCAGACCTTTCGGGTTGAATTGCCCTTACCAAATCTTCAAAGGCGACATCTTTGTTCGCAAAGGCGTCAAATGTAGTTTTTTGAACTTTTTTGACGAGCGCTACAAAGGAAATTTCATTTTCAAAAGTCGTTCGTAGAACCACGGTATCATTGAAAAATCCGATTAGCTTTTCCAAAGCCGGATGATTTCTGTTCGAAATAGGAGATCCAATCAGTATGTCTTTTTGACCACTATATCTATATAAAAGCACGTAATAGACCGAAAGTAATAACACGTAGGGCGTTGTACCCAAATCGCCGCACAATTTCAAAATATCCCTAGATAGCGTTTCAGAAAAAGAAAATCTGTTAAAACGACCTTTAAATGAACGATTTGAGGGAGGTTTATTATTCTTGGGAAGTTCTAAAGAAGGGATTTCACCGGAAAGCTTTTCGACCCAATAATCCATTCGACCTTGATCAATCTCGGTTTTTCGTTGCCATGACGCATAATCTTGATATTGAATAGGCAGTATTTCAGGCTCAATATCTTCATTTTCAAGGAACGCCCTGTAGTATTTAGCCAATTGCGCCCTAAATATGCCCATCGACCATTTATCGGTAGCGATATGGTGCAAATTCAGCAATAGGATATGACGGGTCTTCGATAGTTTGTATAGTGAAAACCTGATGACGGGACCATTCTCTAAATCAAAAGGACGGACAGAATCCGTTAGTAATATTTTATCGATTCTACTTTGATCACCTGTGTTTACTTCTGCGCTAATATCATATTCACCGATATGCAGTTTTTCTTTGGCACCAACAACGGCAATAGGCTCACCGTTTTCAGTTTTGTAAAAAGTACGTAGAATATCGTGCGAATCGTAAATGAGTTGCAGGGCTTGAAACAACTTTTGAATTTGTAGGTTGCCCTTGAAATGATAGGCCTCTGAATAGTTATAAAAAGGATTTTCAGGATGCAACTGTTGTAAAAGCCACAGTCTTTGTTGCCCATGGGAGAGCCTCAGACCGTCTCTTTCGGCCACCTTCGAAATGGTTTCTGCCGGAGAGTTTTGCTGTCTCGATTTCCATTGGCTCAATATAGAGCCCTCATTTTTTTTCTCTTTCAAGCGTAAATAGAATTACTTTTAGAATGCCTATCGCAACCCAAGAAACTGTGCTAATTTAAAACCTTCCTTTCGTAAATAATCTTCAACCAAAAGATTGACATCAAAAGCTCGTTCTACAAACCAATATAGCGATATGATTATTAATAGAATGGAGCCATAGACCAATACTTTAGGATATAGCTTAAGCTTTCGCATGAAAAACAAAATCGGGAAAATCATAAAAATAATTACCAATTGACCCAATTCAACCCCGATATTAAATCCTAAAAGCGAAAGAGTCAAAAATTCGGAAGTAAGACCCAAATCGGACAAAACACTGGCAAATCCAAAACCATGAAATAATCCGAATACAAATGCGATGATCCAATCTCTTCCCTTAAAAATGGGACGAATATTGTGGTAAGCTGCTAAGCCTATCGACAAAGCTATTATCGATTCAACGAACCGAGAAGGTAAATTGATAATCTGCAAAGAGGCTAAACTCAGAGTAATTGTATGGGCTATCGTAAAAAAAGTAACTACCTTAACAATATATAAGAATGCCGGCTTAAATTTTTCAACGGGAAACCAATCCCAAGTGATAAAACTAGATTTATCAACATCCATCTTTGATCCATTGTAATTCTGAACCGAGGGGTCGTTCCATCTACGAACAACAGAGGGCAATATTAAAGCTAGTAAAAATAAAATATGATCTAGGCCTATCCAAATATGCCAAACACCTTGTTGTATCATGGCAATAAAACCATTCCATACAGATGTTTCCGTCAAAGAAAGTGTTTCTTTCGTGTCATTGGGTGTAAAACTCAATGAAATCATAGCTTCGTTATTGATGACACCACCTTTCCAATTGTATTCAATTAATAGAAACCCACGATGCGTATCATCTTTTTCAAAGATACCACTGTACTCCACCTCTAATTCATCAGGTACCTTAAGGGAGTTTTGCAGTTTAAAGTTCAATTTCAAAAAAGACCCTAGTCCAACATCATGTTTAATGGCATCGGTGTAACTTATTTTATGATTGCCGTAAGTTGAATTAAAAGAAGTGTGTAGTAAAAAGTATTTTTGAAGTTGCTCGATATATGGCTCATATTCGCTATAACTGGCTTTTTTGTCGAAATTCGTACCGAGAATTTTGTTGATGTCAACATAATTGATTTCGAAACGCCCTTCAATACCATCTTTTTCATAAACCCTTAGATAAATATAACTTTGATTTGGTTTATGGCCATATGAGGTAAGCGGTGCGAATAAAATGAGAAAAACAAATACTTTTAAGAAATTTGCCATAAATAAATTTTGAATTAGAAGTCAAGAATAAATGACATAAATAGGTGTATATTCTCCAAATGGGCTTCGCAAGAAAAGCTATTTTTTTTTCTTTTCTAAAAATAACCGACGAAATGAAATAAAACAAGCCGTCATCCAAAAGAAGCATCATTTTATCGAATCTGGCTCTTAAAAGTAGGGTAGATGACCTGAAAGTTGTTACTTTATAAGAAAATTGGGTGCACCAAACTTCTTTTACACTATAACACCATATGAACACTGAACAACAAAAAACCCTGGTCTTATCGGGAGACAATGTTAATTCAATAGTCGATCTTTATGGCCTGAATAACCTTATGGATCGTCTAATCGAAGAATTAGAACGGGCAATCCAATCCTTCGACGCCAATAATACCGAAATTCCAATTCGCTCTGGGTTCAATTATGAAAATGCAAATCCGGGATTAGTCGAATGGATGCCACTTTACAAAAAAGACAAAGAAGTTGTAATCAAGGTGGTAGGCTATCACCCTAAAAACCCCGATGTTCATTCTTTACCGACGATTTTGTCAACGATATCTTCTTACGATACAGCAACAGGGCATCTTAAAGGTCTAGTAGATGGCGTTTTATTGACAGCCTTGAGAACCGGTGCAACTTCGGCAATCGCCAGTAAATATCTAGCAAAGCCAACGAGTTCGATTCTTGGTTTAATAGGTTGTGGAGCACAATCAATAACCCAACTTCACGCACTTTCAAGGGTATTCGACCTTAAAAAGGTTTTATTGTATGATGTAGACTCAGATGCCATTACCTCATTTCGAGATAGATCAGAAATGTTAGACTTGGCAGTTGAAATTTCGCAAGCATCGCTTACCGAGATAATGAGGCAAAGCGATATCGTCTGTACCTCGACCTCGATAGATGTTGGCCAAGGACCACTTTTCGATAATGTGGAAACCAACCGGAGCATTCATATCAATGCCGTTGGATCTGACTTTCCTGGCAAAACAGAATTACCACTAAATCTTCTCAAAAATAGTCTTGTGGTACCCGATTTCTTACAACAAGCAGTTATTGAAGGGGAGTGTCAACAGTTGGAAGCAAAAGATATCGGACCAGACTTGGTTGATTTGATTCAAAATCAAAAGCGTTTTGAACAGGTGAAAAAATCGTCTACCGTTTTCGACTCAACTGGCTGGGCACTAGAAGACCAAGTTGTCATGGATTTATTCTTGAATTTGGCCAATGAATTTAGTATCGGTTTAGAACTTGCCATCGAGAATACATCAGCAGACGCCAAAAACCCCTACCACTATTTTTTGAAGAGCGTTCAAGTATCATAACAATAGTGTTAATTACAAAAGCAACACCCTTTTTGTAAAGTCAAAATTGGCATACTAATCTATATAATTAAATCTTCGCATGGATTTTTCTTGGAATAAGGAGCAATTAGAATATAAAAACAAAGTAATTGATTTTGCAAAAGAGAACTTTTCGAATACTTACATAGAACAAGATAGGGATAGTATTTTTTCAAAAGACGATTGGAGAAAGTGCGCCGCTTTTGGATTGCAAGGTCTAGCCACCCCCAAAACTTATGGTGGAACGAATGAAGAAGTAGATATTCTCACGGCAACCCTCGCCATGGAAGGACTTGGTTATGGGTGCAAAGACAATGGTTTGCCCTTTGCTTTGAATGCACAAATGTGGACGGTGCAATTTCCTATTTTGCAATTTGGCACGGAAGAGCAGAAGAAAAAATTTCTACCGAAACTTGCCTCGGGCGAATGGATCGGTTGTCATGCTTTGACCGAACCGAATGCGGGTTCGGATGTTTACAGTATGGAAACCACGGCTGAAAAAGTGGATGGAGGATATATATTGAACGGAACGAAACAGTATATCACGTTTGCCCCTATCGGCGATGTTATTCTGGTATTCGTTAAGACAAACCCGAAAATGGGAAAATGGGGTATCTCGGCTTTTTTGGCTGAAAAAGGAATGAAAGGTTTTACCTCAGGCCCCAATAGACCCAAAATGGGCTTGCGTACAGTACCCTTCGGAGATTTACATTTTGAGAATTGCTTTATCCCTGATGAAAACCTATTGGGTAAAGAAGGTGCAGGTTGGGCGATTACGAATAGCTCTTTAGAGCACGATAGATGTACTATACTGGCAGGACAACTCGGAACAATGGAAAGACAGCTGGAAGAAACCATCGAATTCGTAAAAAAAAGGAATCAATTTGGCAAACCGGTGAGCGCTTTTCAAGGAGTTTCGCATAGAGTCGCAAATATGAAATTGCGCCTAGAAACTTCAAGACTTCTTCTTTACAAGGTAGCATGGCTAAAAAGTCAAGGCAAATCATCTATGATGGAATCGGCAATGCTTAAGCTCCAGCTTAGCGAGAGTTTTATCGAATCTAGTTTAGATGCCATTAGAAGTCATGGGGGGCAGGGATATCTGAGTGAATTCGAAGTCGAAAGAAACCTACGCGATTCAGTTGGCGGAGTAATTTATGCAGGTACATCTGACATCCAAAGAAATATTATCGCAAAATTATTAGGACTTTAATTATACTATTCAATGATTGCTACTTTAGCCCAGAACATAACAATTTCGGCAGCAAAATATCCGGATCATGAGTCCTTTCGGTTTGGTTCAGAGAGCCTTAGTTATAAAGACCTTGATATCAAAACCGACAAGCTGGCCTCCTATTTGATTTCACAAGGAGTTAAAAAGGGCGATAGAGTGGGCGTATATATGTTTCGCAGCCTAGAGACCGCAATTGCAATATACGGTGCTATGAAAGCGGGTGCGGCCTACGTGCCGTTAGACCCATCGCTACCGGTACAACGAATTGCCTTTTTATTAAATGATTGTGATATCGAGCACCTTCTGACCCACAAGAATTTGAATAAAAAACATAGAAGAATATTCGAGCTGAAAACGCCCTTGAAATCGATTGTTGGTGGTGATACGGAAAACGTAATTCCGACCGTCACATGGAATTCTGTTTTCGAGTTCTCTGAAGGAAACTATGAGCGCCCGGAAATCAACGGAGACGATTTGGCCTATATCATGTATACATCGGGTTCCACGGGGGATCCAAAAGGAATCTTGCATACACATAATAGTGGCTTAAGTTATGCCAGGCTTTCATTGCGCGAGTTCAACCTTCAAAAAGAGGATCGATTGGCAAGCCATGCACCATTACATTTTGATATTTCCACTTTGGGTTATTTGACCGGTCCGATGGCAGGCGCGACTACAGTGATTATTTCAGATGCGCATACCAAAATGGCTGTTAGCCTTGCCGACTTGATCGAGAAGGAAAAAATTTCCATATGGTATTCGGTACCTCTTGCATTGGTACAAATGTTACAGACCGATTCTTTGAACAATCGAGATTTATCGGCTTTGAGACTGGTCTTGTTTGGCGGCGAAATATTTCCCAACAAATATTTGAGACAACTAATGCAACTATGCCCGCAAGCATCATACTACAATGTTTACGGTCCCGCAGAAATAAATCAATGTACATGTTATCGAGTAGATGAACTTCCTGAGCTCAATACACATATTCCCATAGGCACAACTTGGGATGAGACTTCTTATAAAATCTTAAGAAGAGATAACCAAAGTGTGGCTAAAGGAGAATCCGGTGAACTAGTGGTCGCAACATCAACCATGATGAAAGGTTATTGGAACAACAAGAAATTAACTGAAAAATCCATTTTCAGAGCTAAAGAAAATGGCAAAGAAATAATTTATTATCGCACCGGGGATATTGTAAAAGAAAACACTGAGAACGAACTTCTTTTTTTAGGAAGAAACGATCGCCAAGTTAAGGTTAGGGGCTATCGAATTGAAATCGACGAAATAGAAGCATCCATTTTGACCCATGAAGATGTCTATGAGGCCGCGGTTGTTGTACTCGACAAGAATACCAATGAAAAAGAAATCTTAGCTGCGGTGATTCTTAATAAGAATGATAAAATCAAACCTAGGGATCTTTTGACCCATTGCAGTAAAAGCCTTCCCAGCTATGCGGTGCCAAACTCGATTGAGTTCATGCACGATTTTCCTAGAACGGGTTCTGGCAAAATCGACAGAAAAAAAATTGTGAAAAAACATATCAAGTTATAAATGATGGATAAAGCTATATTGGATTACATAACCAGTGAACTCACAAACGAGCCTTTGGATGACGAGCTAGAAGCAGGAGACGACCTTTTGGGTGGTGGTATTTTAGATTCTATGGGCATGATGAAGCTCATACTGTTCATCGAAAACGAATTCGGAGTAAAAGTTCCACCGGAAGATATGGTCATAGAGAATTTTATGACCGTTAATCATATCACAACTTATTTAGAAAACAACAAAGCTTGAGTAAAATCGAAAACGTACAACAGAAACGATTGACAAAAAGTCAATTAGCCATCTGGGCCGGTCAACAAATGGCCCCAGAGGTGCCTTTGTACAATACCATTTACGCTTTTGATATTGAAAGTGATATCGATATTAATGCCTTTCAGCTTGCCTTTGAAAAATTAGTAAGGGGCACCGATACGTTAAGAACTGTTTTTCGAGAAGAAGACTCTGTGCCCTATCAAATCGTTCTACCCAAAATCGACCATAACATTGATTTCCTTGATTTCTCCGATGATTTTGACGTTAGCAATCTAAAGAAATGGATAGCGCATCGAAGTCAAAAAAGCCTTGATCTTTATGAATGTACCTTCGACACGGCATTGATCAAGCTAAAAGAAGATCGTTTTATTTGGTTTCTAAATGTCCACCATATAATTACTGATGCAATATCGAGCACTTTGATCCATAGGAAAGTGTTTGAATATTATGTACGGTTGAGAAATCGAGTTCAATTAGAAATAGTCGAACTTCCCGCCTTTGCAGAATATCTTAACTACGAAGAAGCTCAAAGTTCTGGAGAACAGAATAGTTCAAGTCGAGAATACTGGAAGAAAAAAACCGATTCCCCCTCTCCCTTACCAAAATTATACGGCAAAGAGAACAAACAACTTAAAACCGACTCTCAGCGGATAACATTGACTTTAGGTATAGAGCGCTCAAATAAACTTAAAGAACTGTCAAAAAGCAAAGCAGTGAGATCGTTAACTCCGCGGTTGACGGTTTTTAACCTTTTCTCCACATTGATCTTTAGTTATTTATACCGAATAGGGGATCAAAGAAAAATTACGGTTGGGGCAACTGCCCACAACAGGCCAACACAACAGTTTCAACAAACTCCGGGTTTGTTTATGGAGATTTTTCCGTTAAAGATGGAAATTGAAGACGACGATACTTTTAAATCGGTATTGCAAAAGGCTAAATTAGAGACCGGTGATTACTTGAGATACGGCCAATCGGGCATGACCTCCGCTGAAATCAGTCGTAGTTACAATGTGATTTTGAATTATATGACCTCCAAATTCGATATTATCGATGGAATTCCCATGAAATCACGATGGATTCACCCGGGTCATAACGATCCGGCCCATGTGATACGTTGCCATGTTTATGATTTTGATGCTGAAGGGGACTTGTCCATCCATTTTGATTTGAATAAAGGGGTATTTGACAAAGAATCCAGAGATTTAGCTCCTAAACACTTTTTAAGGTTACTTGATGCATTGCTAGAAGATATCGACCAACCCATAGCCCAACCGAATCTAATAAGCGAAAAAGAGACGGCAACCTTACTAAATCGATCTTCAGTTTCGAAAGAAGCAGAAAAAAAGACTATAATATCAAAATTCGAAGCTCAAGCCGATAAAACGCCAGATAAAGTTGCTCTTCGATTTAGAAATGAAAAAATAAGCTATGCTCAACTTAACAGTAGGGCCAGCCAATTTTGTAACCATCTAAAAAAGAAGAGACTATCAAAAGACGATATTATATCGATTCATCTCGAACGCAGCTCTAACTACATTACAAGCATTTTAGGTGTTTTGAAGTTAGGTGCCACCTTCGTGCCTATTTCTTCAGATCAGCCCAAAGAAAGAATAGAATTTATTTTAAGCGATTCGGGCAGTAAGGCACTTATTACCAATACACTGAATTTTCAAAATATTGATACGGAAAAAATTACAATTATAAATTTAGATGACTCTGCACAATATATTGATAATGAGAAAGATGAAATTGAAGTATCCGATTATTCTTTAGATTCTGTAGCATATACGATTTACACATCAGGTTCTACCGGAAAACCTAAAGGTGTAAAAATCTCGAATGCATCTTTGACGAACTATTTAAACTGGTCAAACAAAGAATATTCTCATTCCGACAAATTTGTATTTCCTCTATTTACTTCCGTAGGTTTTGACCTGACGATTACTTCGACTTTTTTACCCTTGATCACTGGTGGTGAGCTTATCATTTATTCAGAGGGCAAAAGCGGCCCTGATATTTCGATTATGAAAGTGGTTCAAGACAATTTGGTCAATAGTATCAAGTTAACTCCATCTCATTTGAAATTGCTTCAAGATGAAGATTTATCACAATCCAATCTGAAAGTAATGATTGTTGGTGGAGAAGATTTCAAAGCCAGCCTCGCACACTCTATTCAAGAATCTATTGGTGGAAACTTGAAAGTTTACAATGAATACGGCCCAACTGAGGCAACTGTCGGGTGTATCGCAAGTAAGTTTGTTAAATCAGCCCACATTGATAGCTCCATGCCCATTGGAAAACCGATATCAAATATGACTGCTTATGTACTGGATAAATACCAAAATTTAGTTCCAAAAGGAGTCAGTGGGGAATTGTTCTTAAGCGGTCTCGGACTGGCAAATGGCTACTCAGATGAGATTTTGACCGAGGAAAAATTCTTGAGAAATCCTTTCGAAACAAAGAGTAAAATGTATCGAACGGGCGATTTGGCACGATGGAACGACAGTGATGAATTGGAATATCTTGGAAGAATTGATGAACAAGTAAAATTAAATGGATTCCGTATCGAGTTGAGCGATATCGAATCAAATATGGCAGACCATCCCGAGGTGGAGAATTCTGCGGTCGTTCTTCTTGAAACCAAAAAAGAAATCAATAAAAACGAAGTGGTAAATTGCAAGGAATGTGGCCTACCTTCCTCCTACCCGAATATCGATTTCGACCACAACGATGTTTGCCATTTGTGCAATTCGTTCAAAGGATACAAAGAAAAAACAGATAAGTACTTCAAGACAGAACAAGACCTGAAAAAATTGCTTACCTCTAAAAAAGAAGCGGGCCGAAAATACGACTGTTTATCATTACTTAGTGGTGGAAAAGACAGCACCTACGTTTTGGCAAGACTTGTTGACATGGGCTTGAATGTTTTGGCATTTACCATGGATAACGGTTATATTTCAGAACAGGCCAAACAAAATGTTAACCGAATTACCGAAAAATTGGGTGTCGACCATATATACGGAGAAACTCCGCATATGAACAAGATTTTCGTCGACAGTCTACATCGACATAAAAATGTTTGCAATGGTTGTTTTAAAACCATCTATACGCTGAGTACAAAGGTTGCGCTGGAAAAAAACATTCCGTTTATAGTTACCGGACTTTCAAGGGGTCAATTTTTTGAAACCCGACTTACCGAAGAGCTCTTTTGGGATGAAGATGCAGATGGAACGACCATTGATGATACGATTTTGGAGGCGCGTAAACTATACCATCAAGAAGAAGATGCCGTAAAACAGCATTTAGATACTTCGATGTTCGCCTTGGACAGCACTTTTGAAAAAGTTCAATATGTCGATTTCTACAGGTACAGTGATGTCAGCCTAACCGAAATGCTCAAATTTCTGAAGGAAAAAGCAGCTTGGATCAGACCTACCGATACAGGGCGTTCTACGAACTGTTTGATAAATCAAGCCGGTATTCATGTTCATAAGAAAGAAAAAGGTTATAGTAATTACTCCTTTCCCTATAGTTGGGATGTTAGACTAGGCCATAAAAACAGAGATGAGGCGCTAGAGGAAATAAACGAACATATCGAAGTTGCTGAAGTCGAAAAAATGTTGGATGAAATCGGCTATAATAAGTCTTATGATAAAGATTCGGATCGCAAGCAATTGGTCGGCTTCTACACCTCTAAAAACAAGATTCCTTCAGTAGATTTAAAATTACACTTGGCCAAACGACTACCAGAGTATATGTTGCCTGTTAGCTATAAACATCTTGAAACCTTGCCCTTGACGAAAAATGGTAAAGTCGACAAAAAAGCTTTAAAAGCATTGAGTGATGTGCAACTTGAAATGGATGCACCATATGTGGCCCCGACCAATGAGATCGAAGAATTGGTAGAGGGTATTTGGCGTGAAGTGCTGCAATTAGAAAAAATCGGTATACACGATAATTTTATAGCCCTCGGTGGCCATTCTTTGGCTGCCATAAGGGTCACCGCACGCTTTAACGATGAATTGCAGACCAATTTTTCATTGAACAAAGTTTTTGAATTACCCACTATTTCTGAATATGCGACGTTTATAGAAGAACAATTGACAAGTCTCCTACAAGAACAAAATTGATGGAAGTCAAGAATCTATACATGAAATTCAAGACCAAATGGACTGGGCGAGTAGCCCTCTTCATGAGTTTGTTGTATCTGACGAATCCATTTTACAAGCCATTGAATGCAGTTTTTCATGAAACCATTGCCCTTTTCGAATCGCCTAATATGGCAATTGGGCACAACACCGATCGTGTAGCGCCGCAAGGTTATGTAATAAATCATGAGCATGAGGGTATGGTTTTAGAGAATAGTCATGATTTGATAGATTTTGTCGGGTCGCTTCTTGAAAATTCTGAAGAAACACAATTCCCTGAGGAGCAACTACCTAAAAGCAAGAACTGGGATAAACATATCACATCGACCACACTGTCAATAGTTTCAATTAAGAATATGCTACAAAAAACCAAATTTTGTTCCTATATAGAAGAATCAAAAAAGGGACATCCTATCAAAACCAAAGAACCACCAAAATTTTCCTAGTCTTCTTCAGTTCTGTGCCAGAGTTTAAATTACCCCTGCACAGAAATTACAATCACTCTCATTTCTATTTAATAATCGACGATGTAATCGCAGTAAAAGATTGATCGTTCCATAATCTTTAATGATGAAAACGTATTTCATTTCTATTTTTCTGTTGCTGACTTTTTCGGTTGGCGTAAGCGCACACGAGCTTTCGGGTACAGTGGTCGCACAAGATGACAAACCTATCGAAGGGGTTGGCGTCTATAATAAAACAACGGGAGGCTACACTTATACGAATGTCTCCGGTTATTTTGAACTTGATGATATTTCGACAGGTGATCTCATTTATTTCTATAGTTTAGGGTATAAGACCTATGAAATAACCATCGAAGAATCACAGCTTGATAGTACTGTAAAAATAACACTTGAAGAATCCGCTGTTTCTCTCGATCAGGTGGTTTTGGTCTCGAAGGTCAATGCCTTGAGTAATTTCGTCAATGTTGATGTTAAGGCCAATCCGGTAAAATCATCACAAGAAATATTGAGAAAAGTACCAGGTTTGATAATTGGTCAACATGCCGGTGGCGGTAAGGCCGAACAAATATTCTTAAGAGGATTCGATATCGATCACGGTACGGACATCACCATTGATGTTGACGGACTACCCGTTAACATGGTATCACATGCCCATGGGCAAGGGTATGCCGATATGCATTTTATAATCCCAGAAACAATAGATAACATCGATTTCGGAAAAGGTGCCTATTACGCCGATAAAGGTAATTTCAATACCGCAGGGTACGTTGGGCTACAGACCAGAAAAACGATCACGGATAATGTATTGTCAGTAGAAGCCGGTATGTTTAATACGCTTCGTACTGTCGGAATGCTAAAATTGACCGAAGGTGATTTCAGTAACGCCTACGTGGCTTCCGAACTGGTACTGACAGACGGGGCCTTCGAGTCGCCACAAAATTTTAATCGCTTGAACATAATGGGGCGGTACAATTACAACAACCGTGAGAATCAAGACCTGAGCCTAACTCTATCACACTTTCAAAGTAAATGGGACGCTTCGGGTCAGGTTCCGCAACGGGCCATCGACCAAGGCTTGATCAGTAGATTTGGTGCAATTGACGATACAGAAGGAGGTAACACCAGTCGATCCAATTTTCTAGTGAATTACACAAGACAACTTGATGAGCATTCAAGGGTAAAGTCGAAGGCCTATCTTTCAAAATATGATTTTGAGCTCTTTTCAAATTTTACCTTTTTCTTGGAAGACCCAGTCAACGCGGACCAAATCCGTCAAAAGGAAGACCGAACGATTATTGGTGCCGAAACCGTATATGAGCATACGATTCACGTAGGAGACCATGATTCACAATTAAAATATGAAACGGGTATTGGTTTTCGCTACGATGACGTAAACGACGTACAATTGTCGCGAACCAAAAACAGGAAAGAACTGTTAGAGCGTTTGGCCTATGGAAATGTAGATGAAACAAACGGTTACGGTTTCTTTAATCTTACGTATAAGAAGAACAAATGGACGATAAACCCCGGACTGCGATTAGACTATTTTAAATTCGATTATGAAAATTTGCTGACGGAGACCTACGATAACAGAAGTCAAGATGAATTTTTCGTAGGTCCTAAACTGAATGTGCTGTACGCAGCCTCACCAAAAGTTCAATTATTCGGGAAAACGGGTATCGGGTTTCATTCAAACGATACTAGAGTGGTTATCGCCAATGATGCCGATAAAATACTACCCGCAGCCTACTCTGCTGATTTGGGTACAATTATCAAGGCTACTGACAAATTGGTCATAAACGCCGCGTTTTGGAATCTATTCTTGGAACAAGAATTTGTATACGTTGGTGATGCCGGTATTGTAGAACCAAGCGGAAAATCGCAACGTTATGGGGTCGATTTCGGGCTGCGCTACCAATTGACCGACTGGTTATATTTTAATGGTGACATTAATTATACTTATGCAAGAAGTACGGAAGAACCAAGTGGACAAGACTTTATACCCTTGGCTCCAGACCTGACCTCTTCAGGTGGACTTTCCTTTAGGGATGTCGGTAATTTCTCAGGAGGATTGAACTATCGTTTTATCAAAGATCGACCGGCCAACGAAGACAATTCGATTGTTGCGGAAGGATATTTTATAACAGACATGAACCTCAACTACGCTTGGAATAATTGGACGTTTGGAATCATTGTCGAAAACCTATTCGATTCAGAATGGAACGAGACTCAGTTCGCTACCGAAAGTAGATTGTTCAACGAGCCGAATTCTTTTGAGGAAATCCATTTCACCCCTGGAACACCTTTTTATCTTAGAGGAAAAATCTCGGTAAACTTTTAATCAACCATGAGGTAGAACATACGGTTCTAAAGAATGGAAAATGCCAGTCACTTGAAAGTGCTGGCATTTTTATTTTTCAAATAGGTCTTAGTTTCGGATCAAATGGATATTAAAGAGGGTCTTCCTGCATTTCCGTATTTTTGTAAAAACAATTTTTGAATGCTTCCAAACGATACCATTATTGCCCTTGCGACGCCCGCAGGTGCAGGAGCCATTTCCATAATCCGGCTCTCAGGTAAAGATTCCATTAGTTTGGCAGAAAAACATTTCAGATCGATTTCGGGCAAAACCCTGAGCAAAGAGAGAAGCCATACGATACATTTGGGGCATGTTATCGATAGTGATAAAGAGCTTGACGAAGTGTTGGTTTCCCTTTTTAAAATGCCAAATTCTTATACTGGCGAGAATGTAGTGGAAATCTCTTGTCACGGATCTCCCTATATTCAACAACAAATCATTCAATTATTTCTTCGGAGTGGTTGTCGTATGGCCAATGCTGGAGAATATACACTCCGAGCCTTTTTGAACGGAAAACTGGATTTGAGTCAAGCAGAGGCGGTCGCGGACTTGATTGCCTCTGACAACGAAGCCAGCCATCAAATCGCGATGCAACAAATGCGTGGCGGATTTTCGTCGGAAATCAAAAGATTACGTGAAGAACTTTTGAATTTTGCCTCACTTATCGAATTGGAACTTGACTTTTCGGAAGAAGACGTCAATTTCGCCGACCGTAGTGATTTCGAAAAGCTTCTTGTCAGAATCGAGCAGTTCTTAAAAGCTCTAATCGACAGTTTCGCCGTAGGCAATGTAATCAAAAATGGAATTCCGGTTGCTATCGTAGGCGAGCCAAACGTGGGTAAATCAACCTTATTGAATGCGTTATTAAATGAGGAAAGGGCAATAGTTTCTGAGATTGCCGGCACAACCCGCGATACCATCGAAGACGAAATCTCGATTGACGGATTCGGATTTCGATTCATCGACACAGCAGGGATTCGAGAAACCAAAGATTTAGTTGAGAGTATCGGTATCAAAAAAACTTTTGAAAAGATAGCACAGGCACAAGTGGTTATCTACATGGTCGATGGTACCAAGTTATTGGTTGATGGCCATATCGAAGAATCCGTAAAAGTAGAATTTGAAAAGATAAGGAATAAGTATCCCCAAAAACCGCTGATTATACTGGTCAATAAGAAAGATGTCTTTTTAAAAGAAGAAATATCAACCATTAAAATGCAGCTACCGACAGCTCTTTTAATGGCCGCCAAAACTGGTGAAGGTATTGAAAAACTAAAAAACCAACTTTTAAATTTTATGAATACCGGCTCAATACGTAACAACGAGACCATCGTCGCCAATACCCGACATTACGATTCACTGTTAAAAGCCTTGGAAGAAATACAAAAAGTACAAATGGGAATGTCGGAAGATCTGCCCAGTGACCTTTTGGCAATTGATATTCGAGAAGCCCTTCACCATTTAGGGGAAATTACAGGTGAAGTCACTAACGATGAGCTTTTAGGTAATATTTTTTCTAATTTTTGTATCGGGAAATAATACTAAAAAGTTAAAATTACTGTTTTATTAGATAGTCTTGATTGCTACGAACCAAACCTGATACATGTTTCAAATTTTCAATAAGAAAAAGTTCCTTGTAGACTATTTGGATGGATTTGTTGATATCCATAATCACATTCTCCCCGGAATTGATGATGGCGCCACAACCGTAGCGCAGTCTTTAGAATTAATCAAGGGATTTGGTGAATTCGGTTGCAAAAGATTCATAGCTACCCCGCATATCATGCACAATTATTACGAAAATGACAAAGAGCGTATTTTATCGGCACTGCAAAAAGTAAAAAATGAGTTGGTTGCCAATGATTTGGGAACTATTTCTTTGCAAGCCGCGGCGGAGCATATGATAGACTCTAATTTTGAATCGCTTTTAGAAGAGGGTCGAATACTTCCGATTTTCAACAACTATCTTCTTGTTGAAATGTCTTATTTACAGGCATCGATAAATTTTGATACGGCAATTCAAAAAATTGCTTCGAACCGATTATTTCCAATACTCGCTCACCCCGAACGCTATATTTTTCTGCACAATCGGCCAAAAAAACATAAAACATACAAGGAAAAAGGTATACTTTATCAGCTAAACATGCTGTCGCTGACCGAATTTTATGGAAAAGAGGTTCAAAAAGCAGCTCACAAACTATTGGAAGAAAATCTTATCGATTTTATTGCTTCAGATGTACATAATATTAATCAGCTAAAAGAGCTAAAGTCTTCTCGTGTTTCCAAAAAGACCTTAGATGTTTTGATTCCTATTATAAACAACACGATAATAAATTTTTCCTGAGTACGTTTTCTTGAAATCCTATTTTGTCACCTACTGCCAACTATCATCTGCTTTTGGAAATTCACACCCATATTATCGACCATTTTAATAAAATAAGCGCCTTGTTCATATAGATTGACATCAATTAAATAATCCTCTCCATTTCTTATCGCATTGGGGTCGTAAGATTTGATCAATCTACCAGTAATGTCAAACACATAAATATGCTGAACTTCTGTAGGCTTATCAAAACTTACCATTGCCATATCCGAAACCTGATTTGGAAAAATGGTCATATTATTTTCTTCTTGAGCGTCTTTAAATACACTCCTATTAAAGCTGCCCCCATTGGTACTTAAGATTTCGATGGCATTTATTACCGGGTGTCGTGTACCGCCAACGGCATCGCGAGAGTCAAAATCAATATTCAATACACCGCCGGTAACAGTTACTGTATGCGCTTTTATCAGCATCGCATCGGCTCCGACCTCGGCAAAGATGTCTAAGTTGTTTTCTACCAGTTGGCCTTCTAGTCTTACGTCGAAGACGCGACTGCCCACACCGCCTGAACCACCTCCCGTGGCACCGAACCACAATTCCGCAAAGTGCAAATTCACCGTATATTCACCATCTGGAATTGGAATAGCATAGCCCATCTGCTGCGAACGACTAAACCTAAAGCTTTGGTATGGTTCGGGCAAATCTGTTTGAGGTCTGTCCAAAGTATTACCAGTGTCGAAATATTGATCGGAAACAAACTCTTGATTATTAAAATTGGTTTCAGAACCTCCGGTATTGATACGCAGGGCAAAATCGTTCACAACTGGTTCTGGCAATACCGATACGGTAGTTAACTCAAACGCGGACTCATTTTCATCGTCGACTACTGTCAAACGAAAGACATAATCGCCTTCTTCAAGTCCTGAAACACTCAATGAACTTGTTGCAGAACCAGATAATTGTGCCGTGTTTGAACCGCTCTCTCGAGTCCATAAAAATGATACCGTACCACCGTCTGGGTCACTGCCCGACCCATTAAGGAGTAAACTTGAAGTTGGAAGGGTGATACTTTGGTCCGCACCAGCACTTACCAAGGGTGGTTGGGTATTTGTCGTACCATTGCCCAAAATCTCTATGGCATTGATTATTGGGTGTCGTTTACCTCCTACAGCGTCTCGAGAATCAAAATCAATATCCAATACACCCCCGGTAACAGTCACGGTATAGGATTTCATCAACATCGCATCGGCACCAGCTTCGGCGAAAACATCGAGATTGTTTTCTGCTATTTGGCCTTCGATACTTACATCGAATACACGACTTCCTGCCCCGCCTGACCCTCCGCCAGTGGCACCGAACCAAAGTTCAGCAAAATAAAGGTTTATGATATATTCGCCATCTGCCAAAGGAATGTCGTAATTCATGACTTTTGAACGGCTGAATCGAAATGTTTGGAACGGTTCCGGCAGACCGGTTTGAGGCCTGTCCAATGTATTGCCAGTATCAAAATATACGTCTGAAACAAAGGTCTCTCCATTGTAACCAGCTTCTCTGCCGCCCGTGTTGATACGCATAGCAAAATCATTTGTTGTCGGTTCCGGCGATACCGAAACGGTCACTTCATCAAAGGATGTATCGTTCTCATTGTCAGTTACAGTCAATCTAAACACATAATTACCTTGCAAAAGGTTAGAAACGCTCGAGGTACTCATATTCGTATCAGATAACTGTGCCGTGCTTGGTCCACTTTCCTGTGTCCACAAAAAAGACACCGAACCTCCATCGGGATCGCTTCCCGATCCATTCAGCGTAATCTCAGAGATAGGTAAGGTTATATCTTGATCGTCGCCAGCACTGGAAATAGGTAAAGAACCCCCACCAGCCACAACACTAAGTAACAACTCATCAAAACCAGTTTCTCCTTCATCATCAGTCACCGTAAGTCTAAACGTATACAGACCTAATTGCAAACCGGTTACTGTAATATCAGGTGTATTCGCTCCTTCTAATACCGCACTATTTGGGCCGCTAATTTGAGACCAGGTGTAATCTACGATTTGCCCTCCGTCAGGGTCTAATCCGGATCCATTGAAAATAACACTCGTTGTGGCCGGGAACAAAATGGTCGTTCCATCTCCTGCATCAGCCACTGGGTCAAGCGAACCGTTTCCGTTACCCAATATCGATATGGCATTGATTATCGGGTGTCGTTTGCCTCCTACAGCAGCTCGAGAATCAAAATCAATATTTAATACGCCACCTGTGACGGTTACGTTATGAGATTTCATTATCATCGCATCAGCACCAGCTTCTGCATAGACATCAAGGTTGTCTTCAGCTATCTGGCCTTCAATGATAATGTCGAAAACACGACTTCCGGTGCCTCCCGAACCACCTCCAGTAGCACCGAACCAAAGCTCAGCGAAATACAGATTAACCGTATACTCACCATCCGTCAAAGGAATATTATAACTCATTTGTTGCGAACGGCTAAAACGCATACTTTGAAAGGGTTCCGGTAGACCGGTCTGAGGCCTATCCAATGTACTGCCTGTATTAAAATTAGTATCGGAAATAAAAGTCTCCCCGTTATAATCAACATCTGAACCTCCTGTATTGATTCGCAATGCGAAATCCCCAGTTACCTCAGGAGCTACTGAAACGGTCACTTCATCAAAGGCGGTATCGTTCTCATTATCGGTCACGGTCAATCTAAATACATAGTCGCCTTCCACAAGGTTGGAAGCGCTCAAAGTAACTGTAGTCGTACCGGACAATTGTGCCGTGTTCGGACCGCTTTCCTGCGTCCATAAAAAAGACACCGAACCTCCATCGGGGTCACCTCCAGAACCTTCTAAGGTAATGTTTGAGTTGGGCAGAGTAATATTCTTATTATCACCAGCATCGGCAATTGGATCACTATTCGCCGCAACGTTCTTATTTTCAAAAATTCGAGGCACGATATTATCCCATCCGATAGAGACGATATCCAAATCGCCATCATTATCAATATCTACTACTTGGGCGCCATCATGATGATCAAAGCCAGTTCCTCCTGCATCTATCGTTTTTCGTATCCATGTTCCTGAATTGCATAGGTCGTTCTGAAAGGCTATCAATCGGTTGCTTCCCTTCCATTCACCAATTATAATATCATGGTCTCCATCAAAATCGATATCCGAAGAGAAAACACTCAAACTACCATTGATATCTGTGGCGAGCACATGTTTCGTCCAGTTTTGTGTCGGATCTGCGGGTGCCTCGAACCAAGCAAATTCTGTTTTCGCCGTATTGCTCGTTCCTAAACTCAATTGACCCACCACCGCATCAAGATCACCATCACCATCAAAATCTGCCAACTGCGCCCTGTCAGGGGTCGTTACATATGAAATACCGGTATTGAAGGTCGTAAAATTACCATTTCCCTCGTTACGAAGCCAGTTACTCGATTGAAATAAATCGAGATCACCATCACCATCGATGTCCCCTTTTTTGATATCTTCTCCCAAAGAATCAGGGGTCAAATCTACCAAGGACCATTGTGAACTAGTCGGGTCAGCCGGTACAGTGAGCATTTGTACGGGAGAACCAGTCGATTCGGCACCATTCCAATTTATTGCCATTTGATAAGGTCCACCACTCTGAAAAACACCGCCTGCAATACCCGCTAAAAATGGTTCGCTATAATTCGTATTTCCCGAAGGGATGTTGGAATGAACCGTAAAATCACCCAATCCATTATTCTCGGCCCAGACTAGGTCGGCACCGGTATAGGCCCCAGTCGTTCCCAATAAATCCATATCGCCATCACCATCAAAATCATAAATATGAGCTACATTGTTAAAGGGGCTCCCCACTGTATTTCGCACCCAATTTCCGGCAGCTAAGCCAGGGTTTTTGTACCACCACCCACCGGTTACAATATCTTTTAATCCATCACCGTCCAAATCTTCCTGCGGAAGAATATAGACCGAGCGATACGGTAGTTCGGCAGCTTGTAATTCGTGTACTTGCCATTCATTGGGAAACACACCTGAATTACAAACGCTCTGACTCGTAACATTTACGGTTATTTCGTCATATGTACCCGTAGGAATATGCCCAGCTTCATACAGCTCCAGGCGCACGGTATGAGAACCTAGGCTTAAATTATCTAGGGTCAATGGATTATAGCTATAGTGCGGACCGACCATAATACCATCGATATAATAATGCATGTGCGTGCTACCTTCTTGAATCTCCCAATTTGAAACAGAAAATGACAAATCGAACGGTTGGTTCACATCAGCGCCAGTAGAGGGCGAATTAATCGCAATGGTCGGAGCGACACTAAAGGTATCGGATGGTAAAATCTCTATCGCGGATACTTTCGGATTTTCAACTACGGAAGAGAATTGTATCGTTGCAAAGCCGTCGGTAACGGAAATATTGTCAAACTCTTTTATTATGGCCGTTGCCGGATTTGCTTCCGACAACATATCAAAATCAGTTAAAACCAGATTGCCTTCAATAGAAACATTGAAGATTCTCGCGCCAACACCCTCATTATTGTTGCCCACCCCAAAATATAATTCGGCAAAATGCAGACGTATGTCATATTCTCCTGATCCCTGCAAAGGAATTTCATAGGTAAAATTCCCGAATCTTTCCGTTTGATAGACTTCATCTTTGTTCGTATTTGAAATTGCTATCTGCCTTGTGAAAATACTTCCACCATTGGCATACTGATCCGCGATAAAATAATTGGGAGTGGCCTGAATGTCGAGGCCACCTACGTTTATGGCAATAGGGTCAAAGAGCGACAGCTGCAACACCTGAGCAATAATAGACAAACCTGATTGGTTCTGAACACTTTGTATGCCAAGTTGATAAGAATTACCCGTGGTTAATGGGTCGTGTGTAATTAATACCGATGTATTATTGGGTTGTAATTCAGCACTCAGCGTATTTATACCATTATTTATCGAATAGTTCGTTACGCTCTCGGCGGTTGATTCAGTAATGTACTCATTGAAGTCAATAATGGTCTGAGTTGAACTTAATACTTCAAAACCATCAATGGTCGGAGGTGAATTGTCTACCGATACCCCCGAGCCAATAAATTCAATGTAATTCAAATCAAAAATATCTTGTTGCCCGCCGTTGTTCTTAAACACGAAATATAAATCATGTTTTCCTCCCGGATTTGAGAAAGTAGATTCAACATCGATCCAGTTATTCGCACTTCCCGTAACCGGAACGTTCGTTGTCGCTAAAAGCGGTCCAGTAGGACTATCTATTCTAAATTCAACAATCCCTCCCGTTGATGGCGCCGCAACACGATACTTGACCGAATTGATATTGAGAAGGTTTCGTCCGGCGAAGCCTATATAACTATTGTGGTCAGCTCGAATAGCTTCACTACCGCCACCTGCGGCATCGGTATTCGCAATTTTATCAACCCCAGTCTCGCCAAAATAGAATTCGGCTTCCATTCTCTTCGGATGGATTATAAGTTGGTCAAAAGCGGTTAGACCACCTTGATCGGTATAGTTCGTGTTCAGTACATAAAAGATGTTCATTTCGCCGTTGGTGTCATGAGACCCAGGATCTAGGTTTAATACCTGAGCACAGCCATCAATGGTCGCCAAATCGTGAAAGTGGTTCAAATGCCCTAAGGAAGGAATGATATCCACACTACTGCAATTGACATTACCATCTTCAACATCGGTCACTGAAAGGTCGAAATCAATACTATCGTCCCAATTCATAAAACCTCCATCCACTGGGGAATTAAATGTAAAAGTCGCCAGGTTATTACCGGCGTGAATGGTAATATTCTGAACCCCTACTCCACCATTACCATCATCTACCTTTAATTGAACATCAAAAGTACCCGCTGTGTTGAACGTAAAGCTCGGGTTTTCTTCTGTTGAATCGATTGTGCCATCAGATTGAAAATCCCAAGCATAGGCCAACGGGGCATCGCCCTCTGGATCGGAAGTTCCGTTACTAGAGAAATTCACAGTAAGTGGCAATGACCCGCTTGTAACATCACTATTGACCGAAACTACGGGCGGCGTATTGCTGATCACGCCCGTATAATCTACACGGATCAGTTTTCCCGTACCTGTATTTTGTGGGCAACAGCCTGTACCATAAGCCAAAATATACATATGCCCATCAGGGCCGATTTCCATATCTATGAAACCATTTTTTGAATTTGGAAATACTAAAGGAGCCAGTTGTTCATCGGACAAAATATTTCCGTTGGCATCCATTTTCACTACCCAAATCTTACTCGTATTAAAATCATAATAGAAAAAGGCATCGTCAAACTCGATGGGGAGTCTTTGCTGATCGGTCAATGTGCCATCATGATAATAGCGTGGCCCGGCAAAATAGCTTTTATGGAAAAACTCCATCCATGCTGGCTGTGCAGATGGTAGATTTGCCAATCCCGTATTCCAAGTCGAAGTGTTTTGTGGGGATGAAGGGACATTATAAAACGGGGAAGGGCTACGATATGGAACCTGATAAGAATCGTTGTCCACTCCTGAAAAATAAGGCCAGCCGTAATTTCCTGGGGTTTTGACCAAATTCATTTCATCAAGGCCTTCTGGGCCCAGAGAACTTTCCGAATTAGCGTCTGGGCCTACCTCTCCCCAAAAAAGCCAATCTGTATTTTCTTTGTCCACAAGAATACGATAAGGGTTTCTTGCACCCATAACATATATCTCAGGACGGGTATTTGCAGTGCCCAAAGGGAAGAGATTTCCCGATGGGATGGTGTAAGTTCCGTTTGCTTGTGGTGTTATTCTTAAAATCTTTCCTCGTAAATCATTCGTGTTCGACGAACTCTTCTCTGCGCTTTTAGTCAAATTGTTTTCGTTCAAAGCACCATAATTGCCATGGTCGGTATTATCCCCAATAGCGATATACAAGTTACCCTGAGAATCAAAGGCCATGTCACCACCCGAATGAAAACTTAGCGTTCGTTGCGTTGGCCACTCCAATAGTACTATTTCTGAATTCAAATCAAGATTATCGCCGTTCATTGTAAATCGAGAGACCCTGTTCATTGCTGCCGATTGAACAGCATAATGAAGATAAATATGGTTGTTTGAAATGAAATCGGGATCGAACGCAATGCCTAGAAGTCCATCTTCAAACTCATGAAAGACCGGAATCGTTCCTGCGGAAAGAGAAGTCTGCGTATCGGTTTTATAAATCAACACCTCACCATAGCGATCTAGAATAAAAATACGACCATCAGGTGCGAATTGCATAGTTGTAGCATTTGAAAGACCTGTTAAAAGTTCAACTTTTTGAAAATCAGACGGTAATTGCCCTTTTGCAGAAAAACTGACTAAAAAAAACAGAATAAACGTTAAGGCTAAAAGAGCGTATCTAACAATGAAATTTTTCAGAAAAATCGATAAATTACATTTAGGAGTGCCTAAATTTTGGGAAATCAAGATGGTTTCGTCTTGCATGGAAGGTATCTTTACTTTTAGTGTCAATTATGATAGAAAGGTCAACTTATTGAAAATGAAACAATTTTCTCCATAATTACAGTCCGCTTTTTCTCAATGGCGGAGATAGGAACCTCAATTTTATAGGGGGAGGGGACTACAAAAATAATACGTTTTCTCACATTCTAGGAAAACGGATATTTATATTCGACTAATTGCCTAGATGATTGATAAAATGCCTTTTTTAAGAAGTTAAATCGAAAATATCAGGCTATTAAACAAAAAGCCCTGCATTATTAGCAGGGCTTTTCTTCTTACAAACTTCTTATTTAAACTAATTATCCACCACCAATTTTATTAGTCGAGGTTTTCCTTGGTTCATACCCACACCAACGAAATAGATACCATCTCCTAACATTGACACCGGTATATCATAAGTACCCTCACTTGATAATACATCTTCTGCCGAATAACCTTCTATATAACGACCACCAACATCGTGCAAATAGATGTTTAGCACCATCATATCTACCGGGGCGTTAAGAACTCTTATTTTTGCTATTCCACCTTTAGAAGGGTTCTCATCTAAGATGACTTCCATTGTTTCTGTCGGTTCACCGACAGTAATCGACAAGGTCGCCACACCCGTTAACCCTCCTGAATCAGTAACGGTTAGCGCCACGGTATAAGTGCCATCTGATGCGAATGTATGAACCGGATTTGATTCTGTTGAAGAGTTTCCATCACCAAAATCCCATGCATATGAAACTACTCCCACGTCATCAGTCGAGTTACTTCCTGTAAAAGTCACCTCTAAGGGAGCGGCTCCTGTAAGGGGCGATGCTTCGGCTATAGCAACCGGTGCCATATTTCCCCCCTCAGGATTTACCGTTACTGTAACTTCATCAAAAGCAGTGTCATTCTCATCATCTGTGACAGTCAAACGGAATACATAATCACCTACGATTAAGTCGTTTAAAATTAAGTCATCAGAAGTTTCTCCACTTAAAGTTGCAGTATTAGGCCCAGTGATTTGCGTCCACAAATAAGCTGTAATTTCTCCTCCATCAGGATCCGTTCCTGAACCATCCAAGGTCAAACTATTTTCGGGAGCGGATATTGCTCGATCCTCACCGGCATTGGCTATTGGTAATTGAGAACCACTACCATCAGTAACGTTTACGGTAACCTCATCAAAACCAAATTCGCTCTGATCATCAGTAGCAGTCAACCTGAAAACATAGGTGCCAATTATCAAATCACTTGCTGTTAAATCAGCGGTGTTATTACCTGATAAAGTTGCGGTATTGGGGCCGCTTAGCTGTGTCCATTCATAGTTGGTAATCGTACCCCCATTTGGATCAGTTGCAGAACCATTCAAAACAATGGTGTCATTCGGCGCGATCACCGTTTGATCTGCACCTGCATCAACTTCGGGGTCATTTAGAGACGGAGCAGTAGTATTCTCGTAAATTCTAGGAACCAAGTGATTGCGCCATCCATTTGAAACAACGTCATAGTCTCCGTCATTATCTATATCAACAACCCTTGCACCATCATGATGTTCCAAGTTCAATGCGCCATCATCAATTACTTGTGCTGTCCAATTTCCTGTTCCGCATAAATCATTTTCGAAAACAATAAGGCGCCGATCACCCCTCCATTCGCCAACAACAATATCTTCATCACCATCAAAATCAAAATCAATTGCAAAAACGCTGAGGCTTCCTGTGATATCAGTTGCCAACACATTTCTTATCCAGGGTTGGGTTGGATCTGCTGGAGCTGCAAACCAAGCAAATTCAGAATTATTTGGGTTACTACCCGTTCCCAACTGCCCTACGACGGCATCCAAGTCACCATCACGATCAAAATCAGCCAACTGTGCACGATCTGGCGTTGTAACGTAGGTTATTCCGGTAGAAAAAGTCGTCCACGTTCCAACTCCGTCGTTACGTAGCCAATTGATTCCCTGAAAGAGGTCTAAATCTCCGTCACCATCAATATCTCCTGCCTGAAGATCTTCACCTGCAGAATCTGGACTTATATCGACTAAACTCCACATTGCAGTTGTAATGTTTTCCACAGCCGGCGGAGTAAGCATCTGAACCGGTGACCCAGTAGACTCGGCGCCATTCCAATTGATTGCCATTTGATAACCCGAACCAAAGTCACCACCAGCCAAGCCAGCTAGAAATGGTTCGCTGTAATTCGTATTTCCAGCGGGTATATTCGTAAAAACAGTGAAATTACCGGCTCCATCATTTTGTGCCCATAAAAGTTCCGCACTTTCGTATTCATTGTCCGGAGCTATACCAAGGGCCGTTCCTAACAAATCCATATCGCCATCTCCATCAAAATCATAAACATGAACCACATTTCCGAATGTGCCACCAATAGTACTTTTAACCCAGTTATTAGAAGCTGAACCAGAGTTCTTATACCACCAACCACCGGTTACAATATCTTTAAGACCATCTCCATCTAAATCATCTTTGGCAAAGGTGTATACTGCGGTATATGGATTGGCGTCAAATTCATGAACTACCCATGAGTCAGGAAATTCAGTCTCATTACAAACGGGCTGATCTGTAACAGCAACCATGACTTCATCGAATATACCAGTAGGAGTATGATCTGCATAAAACAACTCTACTCTTACCGTATGACTTCCAATACTTAAATTTTCAATAGAAATAGCATCATGGCTGTAATATGGCCCCATCATCACATCATCTACATAATAATGGATATGAGTGTCGCCTTCTTGAATCGTCCAATTTTCAACATAAAATGCTACCTCGAAAGGCTGATTAACATTCCATCCGTTTTGAGGGGATGTAATTGTTATATCAGGAACGGACATAAATGTGTCTGAAGGCAATATTTCTATCGCTGATACTTTTGGATTTTGATTTACAGAGGTGAAAGCGATACTAACAAAACCATCGGTTACACTAATATCATTAAGCTCTTTCTGTAACGCGGTTAGAGGATCAACTTCGGCCAAAATATCGAAATTAGTTAATACCGGTTGGCCTTCAACTGTAACGTTGAATACACGAGAACCAGGACCACCAGCCGCACTTTCTACACCAAAAAACAACTCGGCAAAGTGAAATCTTATATCGTATTCCCCAGATTGAGGTACCGGAATTTCATATGAAAACTCACCAAAGAGCTCCGTCTGATACAACTCATCTTCATTTGTACCCGCAATATCCATAGAAGTACTGAAAGGACTACCACCAGTAGCATATTGGTCGGCACTATAGGTTATCGGTCCATAAATGAGTTCAGGGCCACCCACATTAATTCTTGTAGAACTAACAATTGAGAAGGGATAGCTATCGGTTATTATCGAGATGCCAGCTTCATTTTGCACATTACTAACGGTTAAATTATATGTTATCGAAGCACTTAACGTAGACACGATTAGTTCAACTGTGAGGCCATCTGATTGCAATGAAGCTGAAGAAATAGTTATTCCATTGTCGATAGCATAATTAGATATTTGTTCTGCCGTAGCTTGGGTTACATATTCAGAAAATCTTACCAGCACTTCTGTTGTACCATTTACTTCGACACTACTTACTATGGGTGGGGTATTATCCGTTGACACTCCCCCTCCAGTAAATTCTACATAATTAATATCAAATATATTTTGAGTACCCGCGGTACTTTTAAACACAAAGAAAAGATCGTTTTTACCGGCTGGGGCTGTAAAGCTAGAGGTCACAACCTGCCAATCATTTGAACCCCCTGTAGCTGGAACCATAGTAGTCGAAAGCAAAGTTCCAGTCTCGCTACCCACTCTTAATTCTATTGTACCACCAGCTGTTGCAGCTGCTATCTTATACTTTACACCTGTTATATTTTCAAGATTTCTTCCCGAAAGAGAAATATATCCATTGTTATCAACTCTAAGGGCTTCTAGGCCTCCTTCTAGAGGATCCGTATTGCTGATTATCTCCGTGCCACTTTCCGAGTCATAGAATTCAGCTTCCTTTCTTTTAGGGTGAAGGGTTATCTGCCCAAAAGAAGTCAAACCACCACTATCGGTATAATCTGAATTCAAAACGAAGAAAATATCTTGCTCAGCACCATGTGCTACAGGATCCAAAGTTAGAACAGAAGGGCATCCCGGCTGTGATAGACCATTATGGAAGTGATTGATATGACCTAGAGCGGGAATAACGTTTATGTCATTACAGTTTATATTACCATCTTCGACATCGGTTGCTGTCACATCTAAATTTATATCATCGTTCCAGTTAACCATCCCTCCGTCAGGTGGAGAATTAAAAGAAAACTGTGTTAAATTGTTCCCCGCATAAATGGTTAAATTATTCACTCCTACTCCCCCATTGCCGTCGTCTACTCTTAATTGTACGTTAAAAGTGCCGGCAACATTGAATATGTGAGTTGGATTCTCTAATGTGGAATCAGTATTTCCGTCGCCATCAAAATCCCAAGCGTAACTCAATGGTGAATCACCGTTAGGGTCTGAAGTTCCTGCACTAGAAAAGTTTACAGTCAATGGAGTAGAACCATTATTGACATCCGAACTTATAACAACTGTCGGTGGAGCATTAGTGGTGATTCCTGTGTAGTCGAATCGTATCAATTTTCCAGTACCATTATTGTTTTGAGGGCAACAGCCGACACCATACGCTAAGACATACATTTTTCCATCAGGGCCGAATTCCATATCGATATAACCGCTTTTACCATCAGTTTGGTTATTAGGGCCGGGAAATACGTTCTGTACCAACTGTTCATTCGATATGATATTCCCCTGAGCATCCATTTGAACTGCCCAGACTTTACTCGTATTAAAATCGTAGTAAAAATACATCTCATCAAACTCAATGGGAAAACGCTGGTCATCAACTAGGTTCGAATCAAAATAATATCTGGGTCCCGAAAAGTAACTCTTATGAAAAAATTCGAGCCAAGCTGGTTGCGCAGCTGGTAGAGTTGTTAGGCCAGTATTCCATGTAGAAGTGTTTTGAGGAGATGCGGGATCATTGTAAAAAGGCGAAGGGGTCTCATAAGTAACTTGATTTGCAGCATTATCTACGCCTGAAAAGTATGGCCAACCATAGTTGCCTGCTGTTTTAACAAGGTTTATTTCGTCCCTTCCTTCGGGGCCAAGATCACTAGCAACATCGGCATCAGGGCCAACTTCTCCCCAAAAAAGCCAATCAGTATTCTCCTTATCTACAAAAATCCGATATGGGTTTCTTGCTCCCATCACGTAAATCTCAGCTCTGGTAGTTGCGCTTGCCGAAAAAAGATTCCCGGCAGGTATGGTATAAGTTCCATTGGGCTGTGGGGTAATACGCAAAATTTTACCTCTTAAGTCATTCGTATTAGACGAAGACTTTTCGGCACTAAAGTCGGCATTATTCTCATTAAGCGGTGCATATTTATTGCCTCCATAAGTCGCATTGTCACCAGTGGCTATATACAAATTGCCCTGTGAATCAAAACCCATATCGCCTGCAGAATGCCAGCGTGCGGTTCTGGAAGAAGGCCATTCCAACATATTGATTTCGGAATTTAAATCTAAAACATCCCCATTCATGGTAAACCTAGAAACCCGATTCACTTCATTCGCGCCCAACGGCGAGAAAGACAAATAGATAAAATTGTTACTTGCAAAATTTGGGTCGAAAGCGATGCCCAGTAATCCGTCTTCGTTCTCATGGAAAACAGGTATAGTACCTGCAACAACAGATGTCTGACTATCGGTTTTGTATATTATTATGTCTCCATATCTATCCAATATAAAAATTCGCCCATCAGGTGAAAATTGCATTGTAGTCGCATTGGTCATCCCCGTTAGGAGTTCAACCTTTTGAAATTCATCTGGCAACTGAGCTTTGACTGATATCGAACTTGCCAAAAGCAACAACAAAAGACCCCCGTTCAATAATTTTCTAGATTCAAAAGAATTTTTTGTCAAACAAAAATTTATACGTGCCAGTAAAACAAAAATTCTTCTGTAGGTAGAGTAGATTTTCTTCATAATCAATATAAAAGTTATAGCAATTTATGTACGTCGCCAATAGATACTGGGGGAAACGGCACAACATGCAAAGATAACTTAATAACAACTTTACGCCGTAATACCCTACTGATTTTCGTCAAAATCGACCATTTTTCGGTAAAGTACCGTTCTTAATAAAAAGAACGCTGCATAATGCTTTTTCGTATTACTATAAATTATGCGCGAACAAATACCAAATGCGCCGACAGTCCACATTTTATCTACGGAAAAAAGAAGTAAATAGTTTGACTAAATCCTTAAATAAAAAAATCCTAATTATTCTATCAGGATTTTAATTCAAATTTGTAGGTTTTAATTTAAAATTTCCACCATTTTTTCGTTGTCTTTCCATAGCCATAGCCGTACTTGCCCCCATAACCTAAATTGGCATCCTTCACATCATTAACAACGAAAGCAAGACCTTTGAGCTTGCCCTCTTCTTGAAGTTTAAGTGGAAACTCGATTACCCTGTTTTCAGTAACTCCCGCACGCGTCACATACAAAATATGGTCGGCATATTTACTTATCAAAAGCGTATCGGTCACAACCATTAGCGGAGCAGTATCGACAATAACATAATCATAAATTGCAGAGACTTCAGAAAATAGGTCTTTGAGCCTATCACTCATTAATAGTTCAGAAGGATTGGGTGGAATTTTACCCGAATAGATGACATCAATAGTATTGGTATGTACCAGCATAGGATTAATTATATCCCTAGTAGTCAGCGTTTCGTCGTATAGGAATTCCGTAAGGCCAGAATCCTTGCTACGCGTGGGCTTTTTACCCAATTTGTCAACATCTTTGCTTGTAAAGAAGGTGTAGAGCTTCGGATTTCTAATATCAGCACCAACCAATAACACTTTTTTATTGGTGTTAGCCAATATCATAGATAAATTAGATGACAAGAAGGTCTTACCCTCTCCCGGAACACTGGATGTGACAAATATCAGGTTGTTTTTGCCTGCTGTTTTCTTCGAATTTATAACATAATCCAAATTAGTCCTTAAAATTCTTAACGATTCCCCTAAAACCGAACGATCTTCCTTTTTGACCAAAATCTCGTCTTTTTTTGATAATCTGGGTAGTTCCGCCAAAACCGGAACATTGCTGGCTAGTTTTTCCAAACCTGATTTATTATGAATCTTATTGTCCAATAAATCGTTGGCGTAAATAATTGAGAAAGGCGCTAACAGTCCTAAAATAAGGGAGGCCATATAAATAATCAGCTTTTTTGGAGATACCGGTAATGTGCTGGTCAAATGAGCATAATCGATTACTTTTGACTTCTCTGGGCTAGATGCCGCGGCTATTTGTGATTCTTCTCTCTTTTGTAATAAGTAAAGGTATAGATTTTCAGTAGTTCCCTGTTGGCGCTGTATATTGGTCAGTTCACGTTGGTTGGCGGGTGCAGAGTAAATTGTGCCTTGAATACGTCCCATTTGGGTCTGAAGAGAACTGACGTTCATACCAACATTTTGTTCCATGCTTGCAAGACTTGACGACATTGTCGCTTTTAATTGATCTAATTGTTGGTTTAGGTTTACGATTATAGGGTTGCGTTCATCAGCACTTTTCAATAATCGATTTCGCTCGGCGACCAACTCATTGTATTTCGCTTGTGTACCGGCTATAGCACCACTTCCAACATCTACAATGGGCATTATTTCATAACCATCTTCTCCTGCAACATAATCTTTTAAGCCACTCACTTGTTGAAGCTGAATTCGAGCGTTTTCCAATTGTTGTCTGCTCGCAGAGCTAACTTGAACTGCCGCACCAACTTCCAAACCACTACCAGTCATACCCTTTTCTGTAAGAAGGTCTTGGGCGTCTTGATCCACCTCGGTCAAACTAGAAGATATACTGGTAATCCTATCATTGATAAACTTTTCAGTTTTATCAGCTACCGCTTGTTTGTCTTTTATCGCATTTTGGTTGTAATTGAAAACTAATTCATTTATGATATCTATGGCCTTAGCCTTAACTGGATCGTTAAGGTTAATATTTATTATATTTGAAAGCTCATCAGCAACACCAACAATAATCTTCATTTGATACCCCTCTGCAACTCGGAAAATTGGCTGAATCGAAACTTTTAATTTACTTCCTTTATATTTTTTGAAATGAGGTATATTAGGAGTAATCACAATTCCACCGATATCTGTCGGAATCTTTTTACCAAAGGAAAACATTTTCACGGGACTATCTCTCTCAAGGCTATATCCAAAATTGGTGTCTGAAGAAAGTTCTATAAAAAATGTAAATTCAGAATTATGAATTACTGAATCGTTTTCAATAAAATTGACCTTAAAAGGACGGTCATTATAAACCTCAGTATCCTTTACATTACCCAGAGAGGTAACCCTTAAATTCAAACTAAGTTTTTTAACCACATCTATGAAATTACTCCTTGAATTAAGTATTTCAATTTCATCTTCAACCTTATTTTTTGCACCGCCAAGTATGTTCAAGTCTTGAAACGCCGAAAGCTCGGAAGAATTATTTTCTTCTACAATCTGAATTTTAGCCTTTGCGGCATATTCAGGAGTAGCATATCTAATATACAAAGTTGCAAGTATAATTGCAGCAATCGCACATAATACAAACCACTTCCAATGCTTTGAATACGTAGTTAAAATTTCCTTTAAATCAACTTTATTTTCGGAAAAATCTTCGGTATTTGCAGACATTTTTGCTATTTAAACTAAATGATTATACTTGACCTGAAGTCTACTTTGTTCTTGTTATAAGTAGAACGGACGAAGTAATTAATAAAGATGCAATTGAAACCCAAACAGAAACCCTACTATCAAAAGCAGAAGAGGTAACTGCAGATTCATTGGGTTCTACATAAACCACATCATTTTGGGTCAAATAATAGACAGGCGAGTTCAAAGACTCTTTTCTTGTAAGGTCAATACGTGTATAAACCTTTGTTCCATTAAAATCACGTATGACCATCACATTTTTACGTATACCCTTTATGGTCAAATCGTTAGCAAGGCCAATTGCTTCCAACACGGTAATCTGCTCACCACTAACAGGATATGTTCCTGGCCGATTGACTTCCCCTAAAACGGTAACCGTAAAGTTCTTTAACCTGATATTAATGATAGGCTCTTTTAAATATGAGCTCAATTTATCCTTTAAAACACCCTTTGCTTCTTCGGGAGAAAGACCAACTAACTTTATTGCACCCAATACCGGAAAATCGATTTCTCCATTTTTATCAATAATATAATCCAATTGCTCTGGCCGTAACCCCCCTTCAGTACTTCCGGTAAAAACGTTGAAGGGCACACTAGCTACGGGATCCAAGGTCGATACGTTTATACTTAGAACATCATCGATTTTGAACTTGTTCGTATGTGAATTATCACTTACAATCGTCTCGTAGTCCCCTGCATTCTGGAAATATACGATATCCTTTTTCGAGGCACATGAAGCGATAAAGCAAGTAATTACGAAAAAGCCAACAGCCTTTGAGAAAGTAAATCTAATTGTACCAACCATTTTTTAAATATTATGAATTCAGATGCAAGATTAGGAAAAAAATTAAGATTGCACCACCTTTAGAGTGGGTTTGTCGTCGCTATTGGTTTGTGATTCTTCATCTAAATCACATAATTCCGAATTGTTGGAAACATATTCAGGAACAATATTTTTCATCAACCTGACCGTATTTCCACTAAAGAACATATTAGTAATACAAAGTTCGTCTATTCTAGAGCGTACATCGGCATAATCCAAGTCCCTTACCTTACTGATTTTAATTTTCTTGTGATAAGTGGGCAATGTGTTCTCTCCATTTGCCAACAATTCCTCATACAGTTTTTCGCCTGGTCTAAGACCGGTAATCTTTATGTCGATATCTTCGGGATAATTGAGTCCCGAAAGCTTGATCATATTTTTGGCGAGGTCGAATATCTTAACGGATTCACCCATGTCAAATATGAAAATTTCCCCTCCATCGCCCATAGAGCCTGCTTCCAAAACCAATTGCGATGCTTCGGGTATGGTCATAAAATATCGCGTCACATCTTTGTGCGTCAGCGTTAATGGGCCACCTTTTTCAATCTGTTTTCTAAATAAGGGAATGACGGAACCATTAGAGCCCAATACGTTTCCAAACCTTGTAGTAATGAATTTGGTTTTCTTTTCTTGCTCCATACAACTGATGTACATCTCGGCAATTCGCTTACTTGCCCCCATTACATTCGTTGGGTTCACAGCTTTATCAGTTGAGATAAACACGAATTTATCAACCTTATGATTCATCGAAAGATCGGCTATAGTCTTTGTACCAGCAATGTTGATTTTGATAGCTTCATAAGAATTGTACTCCATCAAAGGAACATGCTTGTAGGCCGCTGCATGAAAGACCATGTTAGGCTTATGCTCTTGAAAAATATTGTTCATTCTATTCTTGTCCCTAATATCGCCAACAATCGGAATAAAATTGTGAAAACCGTTTTGTTTTAAATCTTGCTGAAGATCGTACAATGCTGATTCTGCCTGATCGATAATTATTAAAGACTTATAGCTATAATCACAAATTTGTCGAACAATTTCACTTCCAATAGATCCGGCTCCACCGGTTACTAGTATAACTTTATCTTTTAATTCTTTGTCGATTTTTTGATTCTTAATGCTTATCGGCGCCCTATCTAATAAATCTTCAATTTGTACTTGTTTGATTTGAGAGGCCCGAAGCTCACCGTTAATCCAATCTTCGACCGGTGGAATGATTTTGACCTGCACTGGGTACTCTACCAGTCCTTCAACAAGTTTTCTTAGGTTTTTTGGGTCAATATTTTGAATTGAGAAAATGACCTCTGAAATATCTTTTTTTAGAAGAAAATCTTCGGTCAAAACTTTTTTATCAAATACGCTGACTCCGTTAATTTGTTTTCCAACTTTTTGGTTATCATTGTCGATATACCCTACAACCCTTGCCCGGCTTTTTGAATGATTGGTTAGGGCATTGTGGGTTAAAATACCTGATTCTCCCGCTCCATAAATCAATACATTCTTATTGACCTTCAAATCTTTGACCAAATAGGTATTGTAAAGTGCTTTGAAAACATATCTGGAAGCCGTTAAGCCAATAAAACTTAACAAACTGTGTATGATGATTATTCCACGTGGAATGGTGAAATTTTCAAAAACTCCAAGTTCCGTATTCACTAGTACCATGATGATCATCATAATACTACAGGTACAGACGGCGTTGAAGAGATTATAAACATCCCTCACTCCCGTATGTCTTACAACACCTTTGTAAGAACCCACTATCAAAAACGAAATAAGGGAAACAAGTGCCACAAAAGGCAATTGGGTATACAACATGTCGACATCGAAGTCGAGCGACAAATTGAAACGTATACAGTACGCGAAAAAGAATGAAATACTGACAGTAACTATATCAATTAAAAGCACTAGCCATTTTGATGCATATCGATTGGCATTATTCGTAAAATAACTCTGAATCATTGTGCAAAGGTTTTTAAGATTAGGGCAACTATTCGATTTAAATCGCTCTCTTGCAGATTTGACCCACTCGGCAGGCAAAGTCCTTTCTGAAATAAATCTGATGAGGTACCGTCAGCAAAGCTTAAGTGCTTTTCAAATATGGGCTGCATGTGCATTGGTTTCCAAAGCGGACGTGATTCGATATCTTCTTTTAGAAGTTCAAGACGTATTTTTTCGCGAATCTCAAAAGAAGATGTCAAAATACAGGTTAACCATCTATTCGAAAAATAGCCATTGGGTTCGTCCAAAAATTCAATTTCCTCAATTTTTGAGAGCTTAGCTTTATAAAATTCAAAATTTCTGCGGCGCGCTGCTACTCTATCGTTCAGAACTTCCATTTGCCCTCTTCCTATTCCGGCAAGAATATTGCTCATCCTGTAGTTATGGCCGACATGTGAATGTTGGTAATGAACAGCCTCATCCCTGGCTTGTGTCGCCAAAAAAATCGCCTTCTTTTTATGGTCGATATTTTTTGCAGTCAATGCCCCGCCTCCTGAGGTCGTTATAATTTTGTTTCCATTGAAAGACAATACCCCGATATCGCCAAAACTACCACACTGCAGGCCATTAAATGAGCTTCCAAGCGCCTCGGCACTATCTTCAACTACGGGAATATCATATTTTGAGGAAATCTCTTTAATCTCCTTGACTTTATACGGCATCCCGTAAAGATGTACGGCCACAATCGCTTTGGGCTTTTTTCCATTGGAAATTCGATCCAAAATAGCGCTTTCAAGAAGTTCTGGCGAAATATTCCATGTCTCGCTCTCACTATCAACGAATACAGGAGTAGCTCCTAGGTACATAATTGGGTTAGCCGATGCCGAGAAAGTGAAACTTTGACAAATCACCTCATCACCTTGTGTTACACCGAGAATTTTAAGGGCCAAATGAATTGCTGCCGTACCTGAACTCAGCGCGGCCACATTGATGGAGTTTCCAATATATTTTTCGATAGCCTTTTCAAACGCATCTACGTTTGGCCCCAAGGGGGCTACCCAATTCGTGTCAAAGGCTTCTTTAACATATTGCTGTTCGGCATCACCTATATGCGGTGAGGAAAGCCATATTTTTGTAGTTGTAATCAAAGTCATGCAAATTTAGGGGAAAACTAGATTTTACTTCTTAAATCGAAATATGTCCAATTTTATACTACAACTTAAGATACGAGATTTAATTGTATTCGGTTCATTTTACAAAACACAAAATCACAATCTTTATAAACAAAGTTAATTATAAATACAGCTAAATTGAAATTAGAAATGATTAATTCGTCCAAGCGCCAAAATTACGGGTCGATTTAATGGCTACAGTTTGATTGTCCGAAAAAATAGTCCTTCAACCCCGTTAAAATAACACGATATTTCTTGCCCATACAATATCGACAAAATGCAGATACACCACTTGAAATTTATAGAATCATGAGAATTTAACACAATACCGTCAAAATATGCTCGTTTGACTTGATAGTACAAATTTTTTAAAAAATTATTTGCAATCTTTGCACCCCGTTAAAACAAATCTGAATGAAAAAAGTTACCAAAATATGCTGTATTGGTGCCGGCTATGTAGGAGGCCCTACGATGTCGGTCATCGCAAGTCAATGTCCTGAAATCAAGGTTACGGTTGTCGATATCAATCAAGCCAGAATCGATCAATGGAATTCTGACGACTTGGATAGTCTTCCTGTTTACGAGCCGGGCTTAAAAGAAATCGTCAAAAAAAGTCGGGGTAAGAATCTCTTTTTTTCCACCGAAGTGGACAAGGCCATCGATGAGGCTGAAATGATCTTTATTTCTGTGAATACCCCCACAAAGACCTATGGCAAGGGAAAGGGACAAGCTGCGGATTTGAAATACGTAGAGCTTTGTGCTCGAAATATTGCCAAAGTTTCTAAAGACGATAAAATAATCGTAGAGAAATCCACACTCCCGGTGCGTACGGCCAGTGCCATCAAAAGTATTTTGGACAATACCGGCAACAATGTTAAATTCGAAATTCTATCAAACCCAGAGTTTCTTGCCGAAGGTACGGCCATTGACGATTTATTGAAAGCTGATCGTATTCTTATCGGTGGTGACGACACCCCTTCGGGTAAAGAGGCGAAAAATACGTTAAGTGCAATTTACGAGCACTGGTTGCCCAAAGAACGTATTTTACAGACCAATGTTTGGTCTTCTGAACTCTCAAAATTAGTTGCAAATGCTTTCTTGGCGCAACGGGTCTCTTCTATTAATGCGATTTCCGCACTTTGTGAGAAAACCGATGCCAATGTTGCCGAAGTATCCAGAGCCATTGGAACGGATAGTAGAATCGGACCTAAATTTCTAAATGCATCCGTAGGTTTTGGCGGTTCTTGTTTTCAAAAGGATATACTGAATTTGGTCTACATCGCGAGAAGTTATGGATTGCAGGAGGTTGCCGATTATTGGGAACAAGTCATCATTATGAATGACTACCAAAAAAGGAGATTCGCCGAACACATAATTTCAACACTTTACAATACTGTTTCAGGGAAAAAGATTGCATTCTATGGTTGGGCCTTCAAAAAAGACACCAACGATACTCGAGAGTCCGCAGCTATTTATGTGGCAGACGCCTTATTGGATGAACATGCTGAAATTGTGGTATTTGACCCAAAAGTATCCGAAGAGCAAATATATGCCGACTTGGATTATCTTGGCACAAGATCGCCCGAAGAAAACAGGCGACTGCTAAAGGTTATTAATGACCCTATGGAAGGAGCGGCAGAAGCACATGCCGTTGCAATTTTAACCGAGTGGGACGAATTTAAAACCTATGATTGGGACTCAATCTACGTAAAAATGTTAAAGCCTGCTTTTCTTTTCGACGGTCGACGCATTTTGGATAATGAGAAAATGACCGCTAAAGGATTTCATTATTATAAAATCGGACAATAATGACAATTTTAGTTACCGGGGTGGCCGGTTTTATAGGCTATTATTTATGTGAGGTGCTTCTTAAGAAAAACATCAAAGTTATTGGTCTTGACAATATTAACGACTATTACGATGTAAATCTTAAATATGACCGCTTGGCTAATCTGGGTATCTCAAAAGATAACGCAAAGCACTTTAATGAACTTTGCAAGAGTGATACTCATGGAGAAAAATTTTCTTTTGTTAGAATGCGATTGGAAGATCGTGAAGCCTTACCGTCACTTTTTAAGAGTGAAAAAATAGGCGTTGTATGCAATCTAGCGGCACAGGCTGGAGTTAGATACAGTATTGAAAATCCCGAAAGCTATATTGACAGTAATATTGTTGGTTTTTTAAACTTATTGGAATGCTGTCGGCACAATCAAATCGAACATTTGGTCTATGCCAGTAGCTCAAGTGTCTACGGATTAAACGAAAAAGTTCCTTTTTCTACAGAAGATAACGTAGACCGCCCTATAAGTCTCTATGCGGCTAGTAAAAAAAGTAACGAACTGATGGCCCATACCTATAGCCATTTGTACGGATTCGCCACTACGGGATTGCGCTTTTTTACGGTTTACGGACCCTGGGGAAGGCCTGACATGGCCCTATTTTTATTTACGGAGGCCATCGCCAATAATAAACCAATTAAAGTTTTCAACCATGGTAAAATGGAGCGTGACTTCACCTATGTCGATGATATCGTTGAGGGAGTAATGCGAATTTTGACAAAACCTTTAAAAGACAGAGATCGATTTAAAGTCTATAATATTGGAAATAATGACTCGGTTAAGTTGAATGATTTCATTGAGGCCATTGAAGAAGAAATTGGGCGAAAAGCCGAAAAGGAGTTGCTTCCAATGCAGCCGGGTGACGTCCATAGAACATGGGCCAACGTGGATGGTTTAATCAAAGATTATGACTACAATCCTAGCACTCCCATTAAAGAAGGAGTTAGGTCTTTTGTGAATTGGTATAAAGAATATTACAAAGTTTAGACAATGTGAACAATATACATCCTTATTAGATGTTAACTATAACAAAAGGATTCAATGACCGATATTTCTAAAAAATTAGATATTGCTATTAAAGCATCAATAGAAGCTGGGAAAGTGATCATGGAGGTTTACGATAATGTCGATTTCGGCACAAGGCAAAAAGATGACCAATCCCCACTGACAGATGCAGATTTAGCAGCAAACGAGGTCATAATTTCATTTTTGATAGGAACAGAACTTCCCATTATTAGCGAAGAGAATAAGAACAAGGATTTTGCCGAAAGAAGAAAATGGGAATATTGTTGGATTGTAGACCCGCTTGACGGCACGAAAGAATTCATAAAGCGAAACGGTGAGTTTACCGTAAATATTGCGCTTTGCAAGAATGGTATTCCTGTCTTGGGTGTTATTTATGTTCCTGCCTCTCGCGAGATGTTTTATGCCAGCGTGGAAGATGGTGCCGCATATAAATCCAAGCTTGACGCACATCATAATTTGACAGGGAAACTATTTGATTCCAAAGATTTGATAAATCCTACAAAATCAGACAAAAAGAAATTGCGTGTGGTAGGTAGCAGGTCACACATGAATCAAGACACTCTTGATTTCATTTCAAATAAAGAAAAATTATACGAAGAGGTTGAAATAGTATCAAAGGGTAGCTCTTTAAAATTTTGCTTGGTTGCAGAAGGTAAAGCTGACATATACCCAAGATTTGCACCTACTATGGAATGGGATACTGCCGCAGGGCATGCAATTTGCAAAGCAGTTGGTTTAAAAATTACCGCGAAAGATACAGGAGAAAACTTATCTTATAATAAAGAGAACTTATTGAACCCTTATTTTGAGGTAAGCTAATTATGGGAGGTGTTTTACATAAAGGTAAAGTGGCTATTAGCAAGATTCGTCATAAAAGACATATTGCCAAAACCATTACTTGGCGTGTATTAGGTACAATTGACACAATTCTCTTATCATGGATTATAACTGGAAACCCTTTTACAGGTTTAAAAATTGGTTTTTCAGAAGTAATAACGAAGATGGTTTTGTACTACCTACACGAAAGAACTTGGCTGAAGGTTGGGGTTGAAAATAGTCGCAAAAGACATTTAATAAAAACAATTACTTGGAGGTTAATAGGCACCCTTGATACTATTTTTTTGTCATGGCTTATCACCGGAAATCCGGCAACAGGTTTAAAGATAGGTTTGGTTGAAGTTATTACCAAAATGGTATTGTACTATGGCCATGAGCGCGCGTGGTATAGGATCAACTTTGGGCTCGATCAGAGAATGAAAAGAAAAAAATGGGAAAAAAGAAATGGGAAAAAATATAGTAGCACATAATTACAAGCTTACGTTTCGAGAAAGAAGAAAAAGCAATGGACATAATTCTTTTCTTATCTTTTTCTCAGGACTATCAGGGTCGGGTAAATCTACGATTGCAAATGCTCTAGAAGAGAAGCTATTCGCCGATAATATCAAAACTTATGTTTTAGATGGCGACAACATGCGCAAAGGTATTAACAAAGGACTTTCCTTTAGCCCAGAAGACCGTTCCGAGAACATCCGTAGAATTGGTGAAATATCTAAATTGTTTGTAGATGCCGGCCTTGTCGTTTTGGCAGCATTTGTAGCTCCATATGCGAAAGACAGAGAACTTATCAAACAAACTGTAGGAGAGGAAAATTATTTTGAGGTTCATGTAAACACCAGTTTAGAAGTTTGTGAAGAACGTGATGTGAAGGGTTTATACGCTAAGGCAAGAAATGGAGAAATTAAAGATATGACGGGCATATCGGCACCGTATGAGGCGCCACAAAACCCCAATGTAATTGTTACGGAAAAGAATTCAATCGAAGAATCAGTAGAAATCATTTATAACAAAATTGAAAATCACTTAAGACTCAAAAATGAGTAAATATTATTTAAATTATTTAGACGAATTAGAATCAGAAGCCATTTTTGTTTTACGAGAAGTATGGGCGCAGTTTCAAAATCCTGTTATTCTTTTTTCAGGAGGCAAAGATTCAATTCTTGTTGCCCATTTGGCAAAGAAAGCTTTTTACCCCGCTAAAATACCATTTCCGTTAATGCATGTTGACACAGGCCATAATTTTCCAGAAACGATTCAATTTAGAGATGAGACCCTCAAGGAATTAGGAGTTAACTTAATAGTCGGCTCGGTACAAGAATCCATAGATCAAGGGCGGGTGGCCGAGGAAAAAGGAAAGAATGCCACACGAAACGCTTTGCAAATAACAACCTTACTTGATGCAATTGAGACTAATAAAGTTGATTGTGCAATTGGTGGAGGTCGACGGGATGAAGAAAAAGCAAGGGCTAAAGAGCGATTTTTTTCGCATCGCGATGATTTCGGTCAATGGGACCCTAAAAACCAAAGACCCGAATTATGGAATCTCTTTAATGGAAAACATTTTGAAGGGGAGCATTTTAGGGTTTTTCCCATAAGCAATTGGACGGAAATGGACGTTTGGAACTATATCAAACGAGAGAATATTGCAATTCCATCATTGTATTTCGCACATGAACGTGAAGTAGTATGGCGCAGTGATTCTTGGATTCCTAATTCCGAATATCTAAAGCTTGAAGAAGGAGAAGAAATAGTTACCAAAAAAATTCGTTTCAGAACCCTAGGTGATATTACAATAACCGGTGGTATTGAATCAGATGCTGACACGCTTGAGAAAATTGCTGAAGAAGTTTCAGGTATGCGAAAAACCGAAAGGGGCAACAGAACAGATGACAAGCGCTCTGAAAGTGCTATGGAAGATAGAAAAAGACAGGGGTATTTTTAAAAAAACAATATGGAATTAGACAATAATCAACTCTTAAGATTTACCACCGCCGGTAGCGTAGATGATGGTAAAAGCACCCTAATTGGTAGGTTGCTCTATGACTCTAAATCAATTTTCGAGGATCAATTAGAAGCCATCGAAAGTACTAGTTTGAAAAAAGGTCATGAAGGTGTGGATCTCGCCTTATTTACAGATGGTCTTAAAGACGAAAGAGAACAGGGCATTACCATTGATGTGGCTTATCGCTATTTTACAACACCAAAAAGAAAGTTTATAATCGCCGATACTCCTGGGCACATTCAGTATACCAGAAATATGGTAACCGGTGCCTCGACGGCAAATGCCGCTATAATTCTCATCGACGCCAGACATGGGGTCATAGAGCAAACCAAACGGCATTCATTTATAGCTTCATTACTGCAAATTCCTCATCTAGTAGTTTGTATCAATAAAATGGACCTTGTGGATTTCAAGGAAGAAGTATACGATACTATTGTCAAACAGTTTCAGGATTTTTCATCCAAGTTATTGGTAAAGGATGTTCGATTTATTCCGATTAGTGCTTTGCTTGGAGACAATGTGGTCAATCGTTCTGAAAATATGGGTTGGTACGATGGTGCGCCTCTTTTACATACGTTGGAAACCATCCATATCAGTAGTGACTTCAATAGCGTAGACGCCCGCTTTCCCGTTCAAACAGTACTTCGGCCGCAGCGCGAAGGTTTTATTGACTATCGAGGCTACGCAGGAAGGATTTCAAGTGGTATTTTTAGGCCGGGAGATGAAATTACAGTCATGCCATCCGGTTTTACTTCTAAAATCAAAACGGTTGAAGGCCCGAAAGGAGAACTCGAAGAGGCCTATGCCCCCATGTCAATCTCCATGACCTTGGAAGATGACATCGATATCAGCAGAGGTGATATGGTTGTGCGTACTAACAATAAACCCCAACCTATGCAGGATATTGAGGTAATGCTTTGTTGGATGAACAATCAACCGGCAAGACCGCGAGCCAAATATACCGTTCGGCACACCTCTAATGAACAAACTGCCATAATAAAAGAAATGTTATATAAAATCGATATAGAGACATTGGGCCGTAATATGGAGGACAAGGAAATTGGCATGAACGATATCTGCAAAGTAAAAATTAGAACGACTAAGCCCTTGATGATTGATTCGTACAGAGAGAATAGAGCCACTGGCAGTCTTATTCTAGTAGATGAAACCACGAACGAGACCGTCGCGGCTGGAATGATTATATGATAACACGAGACAGTCCAATATTGATGAACAAAGTCCAGAGAAATTTGAAACTAGTTACTAAAAACTAATCTCGCAAAATCATATGACCACACAAAACATAGAATTAAATTCCAAATTAAAAATATTAGTAACCGGAGGTGCCGGATTTATTGGTTCAAATCTCTGTGAAACCTTATTAAACAATGAAGTGAAAGTTCGTTGTTTGGACAATTTTTCCACTGGCAAAAAACAAAATGTGGCTCCTTTTATGTCAAATACAGATTTTGAAATGATTGAGGGTGACATTCGCGATTTGGAAACCTGTAAAGAATCATGTGAAGGCGTTGACTTTATTCTTCACCAGGCCGCATTGGGATCGGTTCCACGTTCCGTCAACGACCCAATAACGAGTAATGATGTTAATGTCTCAGGCTTCCTGAATATGTTGGTCGCCGCTCGCGATGCCAAAGTAAAACGCTTTATTTATGCCGCCAGCTCTTCCACTTATGGTGATTCTAAGGCAATGCCCAAAGTTGAGGAGACAATAGGAAAGCCACTTTCTCCCTATGCAATTACCAAATACGTAAATGAACTTTACGCCGATGTTTTTTCTAAAACCTATGGTTTGGAGACTATCGGACTCCGTTATTTCAATGTATTTGGTAGACGGCAAGACCCTAACGGAGCGTATGCTGCGGTGATTCCCAAGTTTACCATGCAACTGATGAAACACGAATCACCCACAATAAATGGCGACGGATCTTTTTCAAGGGATTTTACATATATCGATAATGTTGTGAAAATGAATATTCTCGCAATGCTTACCACCAATAAAAAAGCGCTTAACACAGTGTACAATGTCGCATATGGCGAACGCACTACTTTAAACGAGTTGGTAGCTATACTTAAAACTTATCTCAGTGAGTTTGATAGTGAAATTAGCACGATTGATATAATCTATGGTTCTGAGAGACAAGGTGATATTCCACACTCTTTGGCCTCAATTAAAAAAGGAAGAAAACTTTTGAACTATAATCCGGAATACGATATCAAAAAAGGGCTGAGCAAAGCAGTGAGCTGGTATTGGAATAATCTAAAATAAAATGAATACATCAAAAATAGCAGTTATAGGTCTTGGGTATGTAGGCCTCCCATTGGCACGTTTGTTTGCTACCAAGTTTCCAGTTATTGGATTTGACATCAATGAGGACAGAATTAAAGAGCTGCAATCGGGAACCGATAGCACTCTTGAAGTGGAAGACACTGTACTTAAGGAAGTACTGAAAGATTCCCCAAAAATGGACAATGGTCTATACTGCACCAATATTATCGCGAACATCGCCGATTGTAATTATTATATTGTGACAGTTCCCACACCTGTTGACAGTACAAATAGGCCGGTTTTGACCCCATTGTACAAGTCAAGTGAAACGGTCGGCAGTGTGCTAAAAAAAGGTGATATCGTAATTTACGAATCAACTGTTTACCCCGGGGTAACGGAAGAAGAATGTGTACCCGTTCTTGAAAAGATTAGCGGACTCAAGTTTAATGAGGACTTTTTTGTGGGATATTCCCCAGAACGTATAAACCCAGGCGACAAAGAACATACGGTCGAAAAAATATTAAAAGTCACTTCGGGGTCCACTCCAGAAATCGGAAAAAAAGTAGATAATTTATATGCATCTGTCATAAAGGCAGGTACCCACCTTGCCCCTACTATACGAGTTGCAGAGGCGGCCAAGGTAATTGAGAATTCACAACGTGATATCAATATTGCCTTCGTTAATGAACTGGCGAAAATCTTTAATTTGATGGACATAGATACCCATGACGTATTGGAAGCTGCCGGCACAAAATGGAATTTTCTCCCTTTTAAGCCAGGTTTAGTAGGCGGGCACTGTATTGGGGTCGACCCTTATTATCTTGCCCAAAGGGCCCAAGAATATGGATACCATCCCGAAATCATTCTTGCCGGAAGACGTATGAATGATGGTATGGGAAAATTTGTTGCCTCAGAAGTGGTGAAGTTAATGCTACAAAGAGATGTCAAGGTTAAAGGCTCTAAAATTTTGGTTTTAGGAATAACATTTAAAGAAAACTGTCCCGATGTAAGAAATACCAAAGCGGTCGATGTTATAAATAATCTTACGAGTTACAATAGTGAAGTTACTATTTACGACCCCTGGGCATCCCCCGAAGAGGTAATGCATGAGTACAAACTTGTAACAACGCAAAAATTGCCCAATGATTCTTATGATGCGGTCGTATTAACAGTTGCACATAACGAATACCTCAAATTGAATCTTAGATCTCTCTTAAATGAAAATAGTGTCTTGTATGATGTAAAGGGCGTATTAAAATGCAAAGTTGAAGGCAGGCTCTAAACCGACATTCCTCAAGGATAAATTGGCGATGACTTACATACAAAGGAAGTTGAAAAAAGGAATGAATTCACTTTGAGACATATTCAAGCAACGAGTTAATTTATCTCCTATATAAAGTCTCCTAGTGACAAGAAAAAATATGAAGAGAACTTCTGCTTTCATATTCAGACAGGCACCAACTTTTTAAATCAGTGGATACCTTGCAAATTTAGTTTCATCGTCTACTGCTCTATTCCTCATTCTCTTTTTAGAGTAGAAATTCTAAAGAGTGTTTTTCCTCACAAACAGAATCCAGAAAATTCGATACATAGATTTACGAAAAAGTTATTGGTTTAGACTTAAACTTGTCAAATATGTCCTTAATCATTGCTTGAGTTTTAGCATCACTTTTGTAATTTTTGGAATTCTGACTTTTAGACGACCTTGTTAAAAATCACTTTTCAGCCTCTTCAAACCGATTTTAAGGGTATTTCTGATAGAACGCTCCGTTTATCGACCTTGTAGACCCCGAAAAATGTATTTTATCTATATATCGATTTAAACTGCGTTTAATCGATACCACACATCGGAAAAACAGCATTTCATCCATTATTTTGGTACTTTCACAACATTCTAAATTCTAAGAAGTTATAATAAAGTGAAGATTGAGTACCTAGTTAAAGGTATCCTAAGCACCAAAAAATGTTAATAATAAATGTAGTTCATCGAATTTTTGAGTATTTAACGTCTAAGACTAATTTCAGCACGTACAATTACATGACCAAAATCCATAAAACGCCTAAAACCTTAAAATAGCTTCGCAACAAAATATAAAAAACTAAAACCGAGTCCCAAATCTCGTTTTACAAATTGACCTACTTATGAGAATTCCCAACACCAACTTTATCCAACTTACTATGTTCTTTTTTCTTTTTTTATCCATTTTTTCATGCAGCAAAGACACAGACTTACTAGCAGACTATGTCGTCAGCACTTCCAAAGAATCACTAGTCGTCAGAAATATTTTCGTAGATGATAGCTTTATAATAAATGGCAACGAAACTATTTTTTTGGATGTGCTTTCAAACGATACAATTGTGAATCCAGAGGGTGTTAGAATAGTTCAAACTACACAGCCTAGAGAAGGCGAAGTGATAATCGAAGAGAGTGGTATTTCATATAGCCCAAATGCTAGCACTAATACAAAAGAAGAAACAACCGATACTTTTACGTACACTACCGAGACTGATGAGACCGATGGCTCGACAACTACGGAAGAGACTAAGGTTGTGGTTACCAAGATAAACGATGAGGTAAAGTATTGGAAAAGGTTATTTGATGACAATTGGGAGGCTAACGACCTTGCCGATGCTTTAATGAGATCAAAAAGTCGTAATCGAAAGCAGGAGTATTATTGGTTGGGTTATTACATAGATGGCCTATCTTCTATATGGCAGGCCACAGGTGATAACTTGTATCTTGATGAAGCATTAGCACTGATCAAGAACACTACTGACGATGCTATATCTGTTGGAGACGGTTACAAAGGATGGCCTAGTGCAGATAATGAAGAACATGGCTTATGGGACAGTTTTTACTGGCGTCATGTGGCCACTTTGTTAAGAGTCATGTACCAATCTCCCGACTTAAGGGCTTCAGGTTATCAATCACAGTATGAAGAACTTTTGAATTTCTCTGAAAATAATATTTGGAACCGGTACGAGTCAAAAGGAACTGGGAAATTTTACAGATCTAAAACTCATATGGCATCCCATTGGGCTAGAATTGGGATGGAGCTCCATATCATTACAGGCAAAGCAAAATATAAAGAAATTTTTGAGAACATCTCATTTAAAAAGATGGCTGATCGCCCATCAAATCTAAGGGACCAGCTGTATTCGAACCCCAAGAATTCGGCAGGTTATGCTTGGTCCATGGACTGGGGAAAAACAAGTGGTTCAGGAATGCAGGATACTTCACACGCCGGTGCTATTATTGAATTTTGGGTTTTGGCATACGAGAATAATATGTATTGGACAAAGAAAGATATCGATGCTTTGATTATCACTTTAAACGAAGTTATTTGGACAGACCCATTAAAAGGTAATTTCATCTACATTGACGGCTCGGGGGGTTATGACCGTCCGGGAAGGATGCACGAATGGTTAGTACTCGGAAGATATGATAGCAAAACTCAATCTAAACTAAAAAATGGTTATATAGGTAAAAACCAATCGAATTACGGTTCACAAATACTGGGTATTGCCGCGCTGAACGCTAAAGTTCTGACAGATGATAAGGCGGTATACCCTGAAAATTGATAGTAACCTGGTACTCAAGAAGTCTCTTTTTCACTTTATATTTACCATTCCTAGCCCATTAAACTTTTGTAATAAGCTGTTATAACATATTACAATGCCGTCACCTTCATTTGAAATTTATAGCTAATACTTCTCATGAAAACAAATAATTACTGCACACACCGAACAAGGACAACAATGATGGATATAAAATCGACTTCTTATAGCTTGCACATTCTCGAATTGCCGTATCAAATAGTAATTAAAAGTATTATTTTTACCAAAGAGTTATTAATATATCGTTTCACTCACTTTTTCAGTACCTAACTTGATTCATCTCCCTCTGTTTAATCGCTTCTAAATGCAAGAAAAGTAAGATGAAAAATGCACTTCATCGAATATATTCTAAAAATTTTGTTAAAATTATTTTTCTGGACGTCCGTTCATCGACCTTTTGGGGTATTTAAAAGTATTGCTGAAACAATAATCAGTCCCATATTGCGTTTGAAAAGTGCATTTCATCGAAAATATTGTGTTTTTCATCGAAAATGTGAATGTTTTATGTAGCATTGCAAAATTGTATCAACCAAAAAAAGTGTAGACCATCTGATGAAGTTTTACCCCACCCGTCCGCAAGGGCAATTCCTTTGTTTTATTCTCTTTTCAGTAATCCTCATTTTATCCTGTAGTAAGGATAGTGATTTATTCAATGAGGGTCTTTTTGATGAGGCAAGTCAGTCTGTAGAGGACAGAGAAAAAACTGTAACTGAAACCACCGATGAAATCGAAGAAGAAGTTTCGACAACTCCAGAAGAAGAGGCATCGGTTGTTGCTGAAGACCCAGTTACGCCAGAAGAAACTGTGGAAAATCGGACTACCATTTTTATTCCCATTCACGATGCCCATTTTCAGAGTGGTAAAAGCTATAATCAACATATTGTCAGACTGGAAGAGGGCAGCCGAACGTCCTATTTGATGTTCGACCTAAGCCAGATAGATAGTGTTGGTGGACAAATTACAGAGGCAAAATTGCAATTCACCATCAATAGTGACGGTGGAGATGGAACAATTAATGTATTTAAAGGTCAATCAACGGATTGGACTGAAAATGACCTCAGCAATGTGCCAGAGGCCGAGGTGCAACTGGGAAGCATCTTAAAACAATATAAAATCGGATCGACTGAAGAAATTCAGTTGGAGACAGAGCACTTGATTGCCGAAACCTCAACTTTGATTATGGATCACGAGGATGGTAACGATCTTGCCTTTGCATCCAAAGAGCATCCATCAGCCGAAGGACCTAAATTGGTGGTTTCGTATGATGCGCCAGAAGATGCGCCAGAAATCATGATTGCCGAAGAGGAAGAACAAAATACACAAGAAGAAGCCGAGGACCAGGAAGAAGAGTCTACAGAAGAAGAGTCTACAGAAGAAGAAGTGACCGTTGCCGAAAACGAAGTGCCCGTCGCTGTAGCTGATGGCACACCATCAAGTGGCACAGCTCCTTTAAAAGTTAAATTTAAAGGGAGCAGCTCTTCAGATGATAGCAAAATATCAAAATTTAAATGGACATTCGAAGATGGAAAAACATCTGGTAGTACCAATCCTGAATATACTTTTGACAAGCCTGGCGAATATGAGGTGAAACTTGAGGTTACTGATGAGGAGGGACTTACAGATACCGATACTGTCACTATTACTGTAAATGCCGAGGACAACGAAGCGCCAAAAGCAGTAGTCAGTGCTGCTCCCACTTCAGGCGAGGCACCTTTAAAAGTTGAGTTTAAAGGTAGTAAATCAACAGATGACAATGGAATCAAGAGCTATGTATGGGAGTTTAAAGATGGTGAAACTGCCACTAATGCAAACCCTGAACATACCTTTGAAGAAGCGGGAGAGTATAACGTTAAATTGACCGTGGAAGATGAAAATGGTCTTTCAAGCTCTAAAACCATAAAGATAACCGTAGAAGAACCCGAGACTAACGAAGCGCCCAAGGCAATAGCGACAGCCACCCCGAAATCTGGAGAAGCACCCTTGGAAGTACAATTTAAGGGAAGTAACTCCACTGACGACAAAGAAGTTGAAAAATACAAATGGGATTTTAAGGACGGTTCAACTTCCACCAGTAAAAACCCATCGCATACATTCAAAGATTCTGGATCGTATAAAGTAGATTTGACCGTTAAAGACGAAGAGGGACTATCACATTCGAAAACAGTAACGATAACCGTTTCCGAACCAGTTCAAAATGAATCACCGAAAGCGGTAGCAACAGCTACGCCAAAGTCTGGAGAAGCGCCTTTGGAGGTGCAATTTAAAGGAAGTAACTCAACCGATGATGACACAATCGTTGGTCACAGTTGGGACTTTAAAGATGGTTCAAACTCAAGCAGCAAGAACCCATCGCACACTTTTAATAATCCAGGCTCTTATAAAGTAAAGTTGACCGTAACAGATAATGATGGGCTTGAACATTCAGATACGATTACAATTAATGTTGAAGAGCCCGTGGTGGTAAAACCTTCACCAAATGCAGATGTACGATATTGGCAAAACCTTTTTGACTCGAAATGGTCATCACAAAATAGACAACATGCTCTTTCATTATCCAAAAGCAAGAATAAAAACCAGGAATATTATAATTTAGGTCTATATATTGATGGTTTACGCAATATATGGCAGGCAACGGGAGATAACAAATACCTAGACACGGCCCTGAGTTTGATCAATACGACCGTCGATGATGCAAGATCTGTTGGTGGTGGGTTCTTAGGTTGGAGAGCTGCCGACGGAGATACCAAGCCCCTTTGGGATAGTTTTTACTGGCGCCAAGTTGCCACCCTACTTAGGATAATGCACCAATCACCGAACTTAAAATCGAGTTCAAAGTATAAAAATCAATTCAATAAATTAGTTGCTTTTAGTGAAAAAAACATCTGGGATAGATATGATAACGAAGGGCAATCTCACAATTTCTATCGATCAAAAACACATATGACCTCACACTGGGCTCGAATTGGGTTGGAGCTCTATCTTATCACAGGGAAAAACAAGTACAAACAGGTATTTAACAATATTTCATATGGATCAATGATAGGTTATCCATCAAACTTAAGAAATCAATTGTTCTCGAATCCAAAAAATAGTAAAGCTTATGCATGGGACGATGAATGGGGTGTCAGAAAGGGATCGAATATTCAAGACGTGTCACATGCTGGTGCCATAGTAGGCTTGATTGCATTGGCCTATGATCAGGGTATGTATTGGAAAAGGAGTGATATAAATGCACTTTTGAAGACTGTGGACGTTGTTTGGACGGCACCCGATGTAATAAAAACCAACGTCGATGCCTCAGGCGGCAATGGTTCTCGTGGACGATTACACGAGTGGTTTTATATGGCGCGATATAGCCAGAGCCTTCAAAATCGCATTAAAAGGGATTATCTTTCAAATCCGCATATGAATTATTATGGGAGCCAAGCATTAGGTATCGCCGCTTTAAATGCAAAGATATTGGCCGACGGAAAGGGGGTTTATCCTGAAAGATAGTACTTACTTAATTTCCGTAGATTCTAAAGCAAGATTTTTCAATCAGAAAAACCTACATGCTTTACTATGTAATAATGGATTTTCTCCACGCAAATTACCACTTTAATGGAATTGCCACTCTATATCCACCAATGCTAACTTTGAAACTTGCCTTCCCATGAAAAGAGGGGTATCTTTGTTTTCTTAAATCTCGCCCTATACTATTTTTCAATATCGAAACGTTTTGATTTTGATAAGATAACCAGGTCAATTGACTAATTGTGGAATTGATAAATTGAAAGTATCGTGAAAATATTCCAGACCATAAATAACTACTGCCTTTATATATTGGTGTTCTCGATTACTTTTGAAAATTGGGACCCGTTTAAATTGGTGGGCAGTTATTCAGTGACTTTTTTAACCAGTATATTGTATATTGGCACTTCGTTACCCCTGTTTCAGAAAAATTTCAATCCAGAAATTTTTAAAAAGTATGTGGTTCCCCTATTCTTCTTCATTTTGATCGGATTTATTTCCACGGCTTTTAATGAGGTTGTTCTGTCGCAATTTAACCAAGCGTATAATTATAGGGTAGTTTTGTTGATTGTATTGATGATGCTTATGGCAACACACATTTCAAGCGACCCAAAACTAGTGAACCGGGTCTTATATACCTACGTTGCCAGTATGTTGCTGGTTTACATACTTTTTACTCTAGGCGTTGGGGAAAGTTATGAAAAGGGCAGATTGTTATTCTTTGGTGAAAATCCGAATGTTTTTGGGATGAAAGCGGTTATTGCCTTCTTAATTGTTGCAGCAGGAGCTTTGGACCGAAGTTTTTCCGTCAAACATCTAGTTATAACTATAGTATTAGGAGTTCCATTAGTGATTCTTGCTTTGTTATCAGTTTCAAGAGGCGCTTTTTTATCGATTTTTTTGGGATTTGCCGTGTTGGTTTTATTTCAAAATATGGCGATAGTAAAAAAAGCAGGGCTTATCATTTTGGGTTCACTTGGCTCTGTGTTCTTTTTCGTGTATGCCTTAGGAACTAATGCAGAATTGCAACGAAGAATGATGAACACAATTGAAAAGGGCGATACCGGAAGGAATCATCTCTGGAGCGGCGCACTTGACGCAATAGTTGATAACATTTTTATTGGTGTCGGGTTTACGGGGGTTCTTACAGAAATGCAAAAGTATACCGGAGCATTCATGGATACTCATAACGTTTTTCTATATGTGCTGCTTTCTACCGGGATATTAGGGTTCGTATTTTTTATGAAGTTCATCTGGAACGTTAGCCGTGCGCAATATATAGTTTATAGAATTACCGGGAAAACTATTTATGTGGTTATTTTAGTCATAATGATTTTCAATATGGCAAAATCCGGTGGGGCTATCGGAAAAATCCTTTTTTGGTTTCTCTTTGCCGTTTTGATTGCAGCGAATATCACAACTATCAACGAAAAAAACAAAATAACACCTAGTTCATGAAAATACCGGTAATTTCTAATCACCATACTTTAAGTTTTGCGGCATCATCTCGTGGTTTTTGTATGCAAAACATTGTTATAGTTAAATGGGCAGAATTCTTCATCAAAGAGCATGCGCCAAACTTGAATTCGTAAATCGTAAGCCTCACTTGACTGTAAATAAGTTAATTATATTTTTATTAGCTCAATTTTCACTATTTCACTAAATAAACCGTTATTCCTTAGAACTCAATCTTTACTTTAAGTTTGTTTCAATCATTTTTAGTTTTTTATGGCAAAAAAGAAAACAATTATCTATATTTTATCGAATCAAAGGTCAGGTTCTACCTTGTTGGAAAATGTTCTTTCAAAATCTTTAGAAATCACATCTGTCGGTGAGCTAAACCTGCTTGACAGTCACATACATAAAGGAGAACGGGGAAAGACCTGGAATTGGAATTGTTCGTGTGGTCAGAGTTTTGAAAACTGCGATTTTTGGGTGGAAGTCTACAAAATAATTGGAATCAAAAATCCAAAGGAAATTAAAAGAACAGAACTCATAAAATCTAGCAATCTAAGAGACAATGCTAAAAATGAAAATGACAATATTATTTCGCTTTTGAATAAGATTTACGATGCGGTTTTTATGGTTTCCCAAAATGCGATCATCGTTGATTCTTCCAAGGTACCACATCAAGGAATCGGCCTTTATCATAATAGTCCTTTTAACTATAAAATTATACATCTGAAAAGGGATCTGAGGGCAATTACCATATCTAAAAGGAAATGGAACGATAAACGTAACAGAAAGAATGTAAGTCGGATCAAATTACTCATAGGGAGTTTTCTCTACAAGATAATGTGCGTACGAATGTTGAAAAAGGTGGACAGTAATGACGTATTGGAATTGAGTTATGAAGAATTTATGAAAGCTCCTCAAGCTCATTTAGATACAATAGCCGATTTTGCCGACTTTGAAAAATTTGAATTTCCTGAGTATATGCAATTGCAAGATGACCATACTGTGGCGGGCACTCCCAACAGATTTGAGAAAAGGAAAATTAAATATGACAATAGATGGGAAAGTGTGGCCAAAAAAAATCCCTTCTTTAACCTAACAGGTTACCTATTGGGTAAAATCGGATGAGCCTAAATAAAAAAATAAAGCATGCCGGCAAATGGCAATCTTTATCTGTAATATCTAAAAATGTTATTCAGGTGATTTACTTTGCAATCATGACCCGACTTCTGATGAAAGCGGACTATGGTTTGATGGCCATTATAAATGGACTAGTTGGCATTGGGAATATTTTTGTTCAGGGAGGTATGGGGTCTGCTTTAATCCAGCGTAAAGAAATAAATAATCGACACATCAACGGGGCCCTCCAAACAAGTCTGCTAATAGGTACTATTATATATGCGATTTTTTATTTCACAGCACCTTCAATTTCTGTTATATATGAAGATATTCGTCTTGAGCTATTAATCAAAGTAGCCTCTTTAAATCTGATTCTGCTCTCTATCAATAATATTTCTGTCAACTTGCTTCAAAAAAATTATTTGTTTAAAAGTGCATCATTGGTCAATATTATTTCGATCATAATTGGTTATGGTATTGGCGTTGTTTTGGCTTTCAATGAATATGGGGTTTGGTCTTTGGTTATCGCTACCTTGGTCAGTTCGTTAATCGGTACAGTGGCTTTATTCTATTTCGCCCCTATAAAAATAAGTTTTAGACCTTGTCTTCAAGAGGCCAGAGAGTTATTTGGTTTTGGCTCAGGCATGATATTGCTATATTTAAGCAATTTTTTATCAAATAAGGGATTAAATCTAATTTTCGGTAAAGTATTCCCTACCGATATTCTAGGTGTTTATGAACGAACTTCGGCGTTAAAATCTCTTCCCAGCGGATTTCTTTCAAGTATCATAAATAAAGTAATGTTTCCTGTGATGTCAGAGATTCAGGATGAAAATGAAAAATTGCTGAATATTTATAAATTTGGGTTGGGAGTGAGTAATTCCATTATGGTTCCAACAACGGTTTTTCTGATTTTTTTCTCTCCTGAAATTGTTCAAATCTTAATGGGTCCAAACTGGTCGGAAGCAGTATTGCCTTTACAAATCATGTTCCTTATTTTGACTTTTAGTAATTCTGGCTCGATGACCGATTCGATAATTCGTGCAAAAGGTCTTATTTATAAAAACGTAAGCCGAAAATATATTTTTACGGTAATAATTATTATCCTTTCGGGCACTTTAGGATATTTCTATGGGATCAACGGTGCAGCCGTAGGAATAGTTGTCAGCCATATCATTAATTATTTGATGATGATTATTTTAGTAAAAAATGTCTTTGGCGGCTCGGTCAAAGAATATTTCTACCAACCCTTGGTCGAGGGCCTTAAACTTGGGGGCTACATTGGCATCTTAATTTTTACATTCAAACTTTCATGTACTTCTCTTGTAAAAACAAACGTTACACTGTTTATTATTTTTACTATTAGCCTACTACTATCATGTTTGGTTTTAATGAGATATAAACCAATGATTTTTGGAAGTTATTTAGGAAAGGTCATTAAAAGCTCTTTCGGCAAGGGCTAAAACTGTTATCGAAATCAGCACTAAAACTTTGATTTAGAGTGTTAATAAAAATATTATTTAAGTACTGAATTATTATGAAAAACAAAACACCGATAAATTTTTGGGGAATAGGGGCCCAAAAAGCGGGGACTACATGGTTGTATTACAACTTGTCCAAAACAGATGGATTTCTTATACCCCCCGTAAAGGAATTTCATTATTTTGATAGGGATATCAAATATCCCTCTCCTAATTTTCTCTCCGAAACAAGAGTCAAGGATAGAATTACCAGCCTTCCCTTCCTGATTAAGGCCGGCAAGTCTATTTTAAAATCATTGCTAAAAGGAAAATTCAAGAACGTAGGCTTCTTCTTAAAATGGTATTTCTCAGATTATAATGATGAATGGTACAAATCGCTTTTTGCTCATTATAATGGCACTAAGGGGGAAATAACACCAGCTTATACCATGCTTAGCAAGGAGGATATTTCTCGAATGTATGCTGTGGCACCTAATGCAAAGCTAGTTCTTATGCTAAGAAATCCCGTTGATAGGGCATGGTCCCATTTTCGGCATATCAAAAAACGCATAAAGGGTTTTTCGCTTGATGATGTCGAAGTGAAAGAAATTTTAGCTTTTATGCAAAGCGAAGGACAGGAATTAAGGTCGGATTATGCCCGTACCATAAAGAATTATACCAGCGTTTTTCCCAAGGAACAACTTTTGATCGGTTTCTTCGATGCCATTATTGACAACCCGGAACAGCTACTTGAGGAAATAATCAACTTTCTGACCGATACACAAACTGTTGAAAAATCATCAGGCATAAAAAATGAAGATGAAGATACTCTTCTAAATAAAGTTGTCAATAAGTCGATAGAGTTGGATTGCCCGCCTGAGGTTTTAGCGCTGTTAAAGGAAAAGTACCATGACATGATGTTAGACCTGGCCAACCAATACGGTGGGTATTTTAATAAGTGGTACTATGAAACCTACGAAAAATCTTCTGAAAACAAAAATATGAGACTATTTCCTACGATTTTTACGACGTCCCGAAAGTAAAGTATTAGTTACATAATGTAGTGTAAGCTTACCCTTTTTAAGACATGGATTGAATAAAGAAAAATCATTGTTGCTTGTAGAGATACTGAGAACGATTTTGGAGTTTTACGATATAAATTACATAATTTAAAATCCCCATTGTTTTCTATTAAAATGGTAAACATCTTAATCAAATAGGTTTTGCAGAAATTAAAATCTACTCTAAAATGATGCAACAAAGGCCAATTAGCCAATGTTTTTGAGATCTGTGACTAGGGATTTATAAATTCCAAAATACTTTTAGCCCGCTCGGTTATATCAAGTTTTTTTGCGATTTTAATTGAATTTTTTGACATAGTCTGTGCCTTTTCGTCGTCATTTAACACCAGGTCGATAGCCTTTGCTATTTCATTTACTTTCATGGGGTCGACCAATATGGAAAATGAAGGGTCACATTGAACTTCCACTTCCGGAATTTTGGAAGAAACTATGGGAAGGCCGCATGCCATTGCCTCTACAATAGCATTACAATTACCTTCTTTTAATGTCGGCAGAACAAAAATATCCGCTGCAGATAATAACTCGGGTACTATTTCTGAGGGAACTTTCCCTTTGAAAACTATTTTATCACTTTCAAACTTCTGAACGCCACTGCCAATAAAAATCAGACCTATATCAGACATTTTGCTAGTCGCTTTCAGCACACGTAAGGGACCCTTTTGGTTAATGAACCTTCCTACGAATATCACCAATTTTTTATCCAAGGGTAGATTGTGCCTTCTACGCATTTCTATTTTATCTCTTTTGGTAAAACGTTTTAAGTCAACTCCATTCGGCCTTACGATAATTTTATCTTTCTTTGCTCCGTACGCGATAAGCTTGTCCTTTAAAATCGGTGAATTAGGGATGAAGCCATCTATCGCCGCAATACTTTTTCTAAGGTACTTTTTGGTGTAACGAAGTTCTCTTGCCTCTAGGTTACTTTCGCCAACAGCTACATAAATCGGTTTTCCATATTTAGACAATGCCCGAACCGCTATGAAGGCATTATCCAGAAAATGGGCATACACCACATCAAATTCTATCTTGTGTTTGATAACTGTTCTTTCAATAGCCTTAACCTGACCCCATTCCCCAATGATAAAGGTGTTGAAATTGAAAATTTTCTTTGCGGAAGTAGACAAAAATTTTGGACGAAATACCTGACCTAATTCTTTACCGTAGGTACTATAGAGCTCTTTGGGCTTCCTAGAAAAACTATAACCTTCAACGCTTATAATCGAGAGGGTGTGCCCTAAATTGACAAACTGTTGTACTAAATTATAAACAAAAGCTCCATCTGAAGGGCTTCTTAATGATGGGTAATTATTTGAAATCACTAGTATTTTCATTATAAAAATTTACCTTTTGTTATCTTTCGAATCTAAAAATATGTGGTAACAAAAAAATCCAGACCATGTAGTTCACTACCGTCACACCAACCGCATATATCTGCTAGACTTCAGTTTATTGACAAAATTACAATATTAACGGTCTATTTCCTTTAATGGTATGCGAGAAATCATAAATACAGAGTTTTAAATCTTTTATAAACCATTGGAAAAAAAATAAGGTTTTAAAAAAGAATACAAAGGTGTCTGTAATATATTTTTTAATTTAGGGTTTTAGAATATTATAAAGTGTTATCATGAACTATATAGAATATGGTTATCCTTAGTTTCGGTTATAAAACTTATATTTAAAATGAAGTGTTTACATATTTGTAATGATTTTTTTGGAAGTAAAGTTCACAAAAATCTCTACCACAATCTGAATGATTTCGGGTTAGAACAGACAATTTTCTACCCTTCAAGAGTAGAGCATTCAAAAAAACTACAGCAAGCTGATTATAATAAAGGTATACATCTTATTAAGTCAAAACCTATTAAAAAAAAACATCGTATTTTTTTTCGTAATAAACTAAGGTTTTTATATGCTGAATTACTAAAAAAAACCGACCCAACTAATTTTGACATTGTTCATGCTACAACCCTCTTTAGCGATGGCGCCTTGGCTTATAGAATATTTAAGGATTATGGTCTACCCTATGTCGTAGCGGTTAGAGGAACGGACGTAGGTGCTTTTCTTAAATACCGCCCAGATCTGGCCTTTTTAGCTTATAAAATTCTCAATTCCGCAAGTAAGATTGTTTTTATAAGTGATTCCCTTATGAAGAATTTATACGAGCATTGGACTGCACGGACTTTGAATATGAATTTTAAAATAAAAAACAAAGTAATCTACAATGGTGTTGACGGCTTTTGGCTAAATAATCGAAGTCCAAAAAAAAACTTGGCACCTTACAAAATAGTTTATATTGGTAATTTCAGTGAAAATAAAAACACACTAAAATTGATAGAAAGCGTTTTGCAGCTAAGGAAAAAACACCCTCAGATGCAAATAAATTTGATAGGTACTGGCGGCGGTCAGGAAAAGAAAATAAAAGAATTAGCGGAGAACAACAAGGATATTATTAACTATCACGGCGCAATATATGATCAAGTTCTTCTTAAGGAACTTATTAAAGACAACCATATTTTTGCCATGGTCTCTATCAGTGAAACCTTTGGTCTAGTTTATTTGGAAGCCTTATCACAAGGCCTACCCGTACTATATTCGGCAGGCAGGGGCATCGACGGGGTACTGCCCCAAAGTATAGGAGAGGGTGTTGAACCTAAATCAAAAGAATCCATAATTCAAGGGTTGGAAAAAATCATAAACAATTATGACTCTTACGAGTTGCAAAAAATCGATTTTACACAGTTCTCTTGGAAGACAATAGGTCAAACCTACTTCAACCTCTACGAGTCTATTTTGAAAAGTGACTTAAATTGAACATTGATTTAAAGTTATTTGAGATAGTTTATTCCATAGTCTTCTTAAACAGTTCAGCTTTCGGCACCAAGATATTATATTAGAATTTTAAGAGTTTTATTAATTACTTTTTAAATGAGAGGTCGAACTAGTAACTGATTCATAACCAGAGAAGACCGGCTTCATATCTTCATAAAACTGGGTAAATAAAACAGTTAAAATTCTGTATTTCATCGACGAATGGTTTTTTTGCATGAATTATTCATCTATCGGTCTCTTCTACAAAATATTTACTAGATTTAATTTTCTGAATACCGCTTTTTTGTTCTAAAAACAATTCACAGTTTCATCAATTTTTATGTTAATATTAAATAAAATGAACTGAAATCATTGGCGCGATAATAGAATGGCTAAGTGATGAGAATTCGATAGGAGCGCATAAATATGAAAATATATATAATAGCAAATTTTACTATTGTGCCGGGTGAAAAAGGGAACTGTCGTTTCACCTATTTGGCTAATTTATTTGCTGATTACGGGCATCAAGTAACGCTTTACACTTCTTCATTTGCTCACCGGACCAAGACACATAGAAATGAGTCTAGATTAAATGAATTGGTAGAGGGTAAGTCTAAAATAATATTAATTAAAGAACCAGGGTATAAAAAGCATTTCGGTTTTAAAAGAATTTTAAGTCACCGCGAATTTGGCAATAATTTGCGTAAGGAATTATCACGTATTCAACTTAACCCCGATGCCGTTTATTTCTCTTTTCCAACTTTTAGTTCTGTACACACTGCTTCTAAATTCGCTGAAAAAAATAATCTTCCTTCCATAATCGATATAATCGATATTTGGCCAGAAGCGCTGCGTACAGTGATAAAACTCCCCTCTTTTCTGTTTAATATTCTGGTTTTGCCGTATACAATTCAGGCCAATAGGATTTATAAGTCGGCCAGTGCCATTATTGGGGTTTCAAAAACGTATGTTGACAGAGTGCGTGAAGCAAATCAAGTAGCTAAATTTTTACCGGTATTTTTGGGAACGGATTTAGAACTGTTTGACAGTTATGAATATACCAACTTAAAGCCAAAAGGAGATATATGGCTAGTTTATATTGGATGTCTGAGCTATAGTTATGATATAAAGACGGTTCTTCGCTCTTTAATTATTTTGGCTAAAGAACATAAAATATCTAATTTGAAAGTTAAAATATTAGGTTCAGGTCCACAAAAAGATGATTTAGAGCAATTTGCAAATACCTACAATTTACCGGTAGAATTTCTTGGGTTTGTAGAATACCCGCTTATGGTAAATTACCTTAAAAATTCAGACATAGCTTTGAGTGCAATAGTGAAGGGAGCGCAACAGAGTTTAACTTATAAAATTGGAGATTATGTTTCTGCAGGATTACCAATTTTAAATAGTAGCGAAAATCAAGAATTTAAAGACATTATTCGGGATAATAAAATGGGTCAAAATTATAATGCAGGTAAAGAGTATGATTTGGTAGATAAAATTTTAATCTTATTGAAGGATAAGAAAAAAATGAAAGAATACGGTCAAAATTCTAGAAAATTGGCCGAAACTTATTTCAATCGAAAATCAACCAATAAAAAAATAGTTCGCTTGTCAGAAGAAATAGTTGTAGAAAGTAATTAAACTATAATTTATTTTAAATTTCCTACCTGATTTAGTATTAACAAATACTAACTATTTTTTTTATGAAAAAAGTAAGTATCATTATTCCTCATTACAATTCTAAAGTCAGCCTTCAAGTATTGCTCAACTCTATACCTGATAAAAATTGGATAGAAAAAATAGTGGTGGATGATAATAGTAATTTCGATATTTTCACCTTAGAAAAAGAATACAAAACAGTACGTTTTCACAAATTAAATAAATCTAGAAAGGGTGCCGGAGCGGCTAGAAATGAGGGGCTAAAACATGTAAATGGCGATTTTATTTTATTTGCAGATGCGGATGATTATTTTACTAAAAATGCATTTAAGATAATAGAAAACGAGCTTTTAAATGATAATGATGTAGTTTATTTTCCGCCAACAAGCATATACCCTAAGACTGGCGAAATTGCAAATCGACACTGGGCATCATGCTTGTTAATTGATGATTATATTAGAAACAAAAAAAAAGAAATATTTTTTAAATTTTATGAACCATGGAGCAAGCTGATAAAGACAAAACTTATTCTAAAAAATAATTTAAAATTTGAAGAAATACCAGCATCAAATGATATTCTATTTTCATTGCAGGTAGCCATTTATTCAAAAAATATTTCTGTTTGCAATGAAACCATTTATGTAATAACAGATACATTGAATTCATTAATAAAGCAGACCGACGAAATTGTTTTAGATTGTCGGTTTGAAGCAATGGTACGCTACAATGAATTTTTAAAATCAAAAGGGCTCCATGAACATCACGGAGCAATGTTTATGCATTTATGGAACATTAAAAGATACGGTTTAAAAAAGGTTCTAGAGCGATACAAATATTGTAAACTAAATAAACATCCCATTTTTTATAGTAGAAAACAAGCTTTGAGAATTCTTAAAAACCTTTTGAACTCGTTTAAAACAAAGCTATGATAATTAGCGACTACCATTTCTTACTTCCCATATACTTAAAAAGCAAATAGAACTATATTATTTTAATTGTTCGATTGTCGCAAAAAATGTATTTAAAATTGTAGGGCATAATTATTTTTCATCGTCTCGTAAATTCTGAACACTATTTCCAAACCGCTTCGATGTTATCGACCACCATTGAACTCCAAGTGCCCCGATACCATCTACCCTATTGGTCACTACCTTTTCAAATATGTAGGGCAATAAGCCAGTTTGTTATCTGTTATATATCAATAAAGTGTAATTTTGAATGTCAAATTAATGATAAACCCCCTATGAACATCTTATACTTACACCAATACTTTCATACACCTTACCAAGCGGGTAGTACACGGTCTTATTGGATTGCCCAAGAATTAATAAAAAATGGTCATAAAGTCACTATGTTGACCATGAACAGTAAAATCTATACTAAAACCGAAAGAGTTGAAATAGACGGTATAGATGTGATTTACCTAGATGTTAGTTATAAAGGGGGTAACTTCTGGCAGAGGTTAAAGGCTTTCTTGAAATTTGTTTTTAAATCCATTCCCGTTGCTCTCAGGGAGAAAGATGTCGATTTTGTAATAGCTACCTCAACCCCATTAACTATAGGTATTCCTGCATTAATCATGAAATGGTTTAAGAGAAAACCATATCTTTTTGAGGTTAGAGACCTTTGGCCCGAGGTACCGATTCAAATGGGGGGGCTGAAAAATATATTCCTGATAAAAATGGCCTTATTCCTTGAAAAAATTATTTATAAAAACTCCATGCATATCGTGGCACTTTCACCTGGTATGTATGATGGAGTTATTGATAGGAAAATACCGAAGAACAAAGTTTCCATGATTCCCAATATGTCAAAAATAGATGCCTTTTGGCAGAGGGAGAAAAAAGTCGGGCTAGCAGAAAATTTGGGGTTGAAAGCCGATACTTTCAAGGTTGTTTATTTTGGTTCTATGAGCCTGGCCAACGGAATGCATTATATTATAGATGCAGCCAAAATCTTAAAAGATGAGAAAAATGTCGAGTTTATGTTTCTTGGGAGGGGGTCAAGTGAACCAGAGCTAAGAGAAAGGTGCGAAAATGAGAATATTACCAATGCAAAGTTTCTTGGAAGTGTACCTATGGAAGAATTATCGGAGATTGTTAATCTTTGCGATGTTTCTTTGACCACCTTTCAGAATATTCCTATTCTTGCTACCAATTCACCAAACAAATTGTTTGATTCGTTATCAGCGGGAAAGGCAATAATCGTAAACTCGCCAGGGTGGACTAAAGATCTTGCTGAAGAAAATAATTGTGGGTACTTTGTAGATCCCGAGAACCCAAAAGACCTAGCCGACAAAATTCTTCACCTTAAATCAAACCCCCAACTTTGTGAGGAAATGGGTAGCAATGCTAGAATTTTAGCTGAAACGACCTATGATAAATCCATTCTCTGTAAAAAATTTGCAGACTTAGTTGACTCATTACCCGTTAATTACTAGCTATTTAAACTTTGTTATAATCCATACCGCTTGAATTTATACAAATTACATTTTCATTGAGTTTAAAATTAACAAGTCGAAGTATGGGTTAAAATCACGAAAAGGGCTGCACTTAATCCACTATTTCCTACAATTATTCCAATTTATTATCGTGTAAACGACATATAGACGATATTTGCTGCTTCTAAATTCAAACCATCGCTTGATTTTAACGATGTCAAAAAATCAAATAACCCCTCAATAGATAATAAATGAATAAAGTTGCACTGATTACAGGAGTAACAGGCCAAGACGGAGCCTACCTAAGCGAGTTTCTACTTAAAAAAGGCTATATAGTCCACGGTCTTAAAAGAAGGTCTTCACTGTTCAACACTGACCGAATCGATCATTTATATCAAGACCCCCATATCGAGGATAGGAATTTTATTTTGCACTATGGCGATATGACCGATAGTACCAATCTTATTCGGTTGATACAAGAAATTCAGCCCGATGAAATATACAATCTAGCGGCCATGAGCCACGTGCATGTATCTTTTGAAATACCCGAGTATACCGGAAACGCAGATGGACTGGGTACACTTCGGATTCTCGACGCGGTACGTCTTCTAGGACTGACCAAGAAAACGAGAATTTATCAGGCCTCAACATCAGAGCTTTATGGCAAAGTACAAGAAGTTCCACAAAGCGAGACGACACCATTCTATCCCAGAAGCCCGTATGCCGTCGCTAAAATGTACGCCTATTGGATTACCGTCAATTATCGCGAGGCATACAATATGTACGCGTGCAACGGAATACTCTTTAATCATGAGTCCCCAATAAGAGGTGAGACTTTCGTAACAAGAAAAATCACAAGGGCTACATCAAGAATAGCACTCGGGCTACAAGACAAACTTTATCTCGGTAATCTAGATGCACAGCGCGATTGGGGCCACGCCAAAGACTATGTGCGCATGATGTGGATGATTCTTCAGGCAGATGAAGCCGAAGACTGGGTCATAGCGACGGGCAAAACCACCCCAGTTCGCGATTTCGTACGAATGAGTTTTGCGGAAGTCGGAATCGAACTTGAGTTTAAAGGAGAGGGTGTCGATGAAAAAGCTTTTGTGAAAAAATGTGATAATCCTGATTTTCAATTAGAAGCGGGTAAAGAAGTACTTGCCGTCGACCCGAAGTATTTCAGGCCTACGGAAGTCGAACTACTGATCGGCGATGCCTCAAAAGCGAACAACAAGTTGGGATGGACTCCGGAATTTGAATTGAAAGATTTGGTAAAAGATATGATGCAGAGCGATATAACGTTGATGCAAAAAGACAGGTATCTTCGTGAAGGCGGGTATCGCACGCTAAACTACTATGAATAGGAATGAACAAAGACTCTAAAATTTACGTTGCCGGTCATCGGGGTTTGGTCGGTAGTGCTATCTTAAAAAATCTGAAAGCAAAGGGTTATACAACTTTTGTAACGAGAACGCATTCAGAGTTAGATTTGACCGATTCGAATGAAGTTGCTCGATTTTTTGCGGAAGAAAAGCCCGAGTATGTTTTTTTGGCCGCTGCCAAGGTAGGCGGTATCGTTGCGAACAATACGTATCGCGCCGAATTTCTACATGACAATCTGATGATTCAAAATAATGTCGTTCATCAGAGTTTTATGAACAATGTCAAAAAGTTGCTATTTTTGGGCAGTACGTGTATCTATCCGAAAAACTGCCCGCAACCCATGAAAGAGGAATATCTTCTTACTGATGTTTTAGAATATACGAATGAGCCTTACGCTATTGCTAAGATTGCCGGCATCAAGTTGTGCGAGAGTTACAATCTACAGTACGGCACGAATTATATCTCTGTAATGCCGACCAATTTATACGGCCCAAACGATAACTTTGACCTCGAAAAGTCGCACGTGCTTCCGGCCTTGATCCGAAAAGTCAATTTGGGCAAGGCGCTCGAAGAAGACAACTGGGACTATATTTCCTCGGATTTAAACAAACTTCCCATTGAAGAAGTTTCCGGTACTGATACGAAAGAGAAAATCGTATCGATATTATCAAAATACGGTATCAATAAATTAAAAGATGGGGCTGTTACCGTTGAGATATGGGGATCCGGCAAACCGATGCGAGAATTTCTATGGTCTGAAGATATGGCGGACGCCTGCGTATTTTTGATGGAGCGGATCAATTTTTCGGATACACTTGAAAATGGAAATAAAGAGGTCAGAAACACCCATATTAATATTGGTACCGGGTCTGACATTTCTATTGCCGACCTTGCGGAAAAAATAAAATCGGAAATTGGTTTTAGAGGTAGCTTTGTTTTCAATACCGACAAACCTGACGGTACGATGAAAAAACTTACCGATGTAAGCAAGTTAAATGCCTTGGGATGGAAGCATGAAGTTCAGCTCGAACAAGGAGTGTCTAAAATTTATGAATGGTACAAAAAGAAAGACTAACCTTGCAGTAGACTTTCGACTCAATAACCCGAATGTACAGAGCTTTTTTTAAACGGATTTTAGATTTTATTGCGGCTTTGGTTATACTAACTTTGGCCAGCCCTATCTTCATTATAAGTTTTCTGCTCTTGACAATCGCGAACAAGGGAAAAGCCTTCTTCGTGCAGCCTCGTCCCGGAAAGAACGAAAAGGTCTTTAAAATAATAAAGTTCAAGACGATGACCGATGAGAAAGACGAAAATGGAGAACTGTTAAGTGATGCGGAGCGTTTGACAAAAGTTGGTAGTCTCGTGAGAAAGACCTCTTTAGACGAAATTCCACAATTACTCAATGTTTTGATGGGAGATATGAGTTTGATAGGGCCTAGGCCCTTATTAGTCAAGTACTTGCCACTCTACAACGAAAAGCAAAAAAAAAGACATCTTGTTAGACCAGGCATTACGGGCTGGGCACAAGTAAACGGACGCAATGCCATTTCTTGGGAACAAAAATTCGATTTTGACGTTTGGTATGTTGAAAATTGTTCTTTTTTATTGGATGTAAAGATTCTTTGGCAAACAGTACTCAAAGTAATCAAGAGCGATGGAATTTCATCCGATGGCAGTGCCACCATGGAAGTCTTTGAAGGAAATTGATAAATACGGCTGTGATTCGAACTTTCAAAATAAAGTAGGTTGACTATCGTTCTTATTAAAATACAAATTACCGACCAGGAACATGAAGCTTAGTTTCGTCATACCATGTTATAACATGGAAAAATATTTACCGGAGTGTCTCGACAGTCTGCTCGATCAAAATTTGAGCGAAGATGATTTTGAGATAATTGTGGTCAATGACGAATCGAAAGACCGCACCTTAACAATAGCTACCGAATATTCCAATATTCACAATAACATCAAGGTACTTGACAAAAAGAACGGTGGTGTTGGGGCAGCAAGAAATTCCGGTCTCGATATGGCCACAGGCAAGTACATCTACTTTTTAGACCCTGATGATTTTTTGGTAAAAAATGTTTTGGGCAAGCTATTGGATACCATTCAAAAATACGACCTTGACATTCTAACGTTTAAAAGCCTCCAATTTAAGACCGAGGTATCGAAAATTTCCAAAAATTTGGAGAATATCGATAGTGACGGGCTTGAGGTAGTCGATGGTATCACCTATATCGCGGACCATAAGTTCAAAAACGAGATTTGGTGGTTTATCACAAATCGTGAATTCTTGATCGCCAGTGGCGTACGTTTTATTGAAGGTCGCTGGATGGAAGATGCCATACTGGCCGCTGAACTTTTCTGCGAGGCAAAAAAGATGGCACATTTAAACCTTGACTCTCATCGATATCGTATCTTACCGACGTCGGCTATGCGCAATAAAAGCCCTGAGCACTACAAAAAAGTGATTTTTGACAATGCGAACGCGGCTCACGTCTATAACGACTTGATTCAAACGATACCCAATAATCATCGAAGTGCCGCAAAGTGCATCAAAAGGTTGCGAACACGACAACAATCGTTCGTGTTTTTTCTAATGGTGAGACTAATGAAATCAGATGTGCCCATTGACAAGATACCCGCAATGCTTGAAGATTTTGAAAAAATAGAGGCCTATCCGTTAGATGAATTTATCGGCAAGGACTATCATGGCATAGGATATTCTTTCATGGTATGGATATTTAATCACAAGGGCATGATAAAACCTTTTATCAAGCTATTTAGACCATTATATAGAACGTTTAGATGAATATTTTGATTACTTCCGCCGGAAGGCGAGTTTCGTTGCTGAGGGCTTTTCAAAAAGAGCTTAAAAAGACCAATTCGCTGGGCAAAGTCTTTGCTTCGGACCTCAATCCGCAAATGTCCGCGGCATGTCAAATCGCTGACGAACATTTTGAAGTGCCTGCCCTAAAAGAACCTAACTATATTTCGTTCTTAATCGAGCAGTGCAAAAAACACCAGATTGATCTTATCATTCCGACTATAGACACTGAATTGGCGATTCTGGCGGCAAATGAGAAGCTGTTGTTGCAAAACAATATAAAAGCGGTAATCTCTTCGGAAGAATTTGTGGCGAAATGTCGTGATAAAAGGGTAATTCACGATTTTTTTGAATCCAAAGGAATAGACATCGCCAAAGAATATCCCAAAGACGATTATAAATTACCCTTGTTCATCAAACCAATGGACGGAAGCCGCAGTGTAGACACTTATTTGATTCGATCCAAAGATGATTTGACAGAATACCACTTTGAAAACGACAAGCTCATGTTTTTACAGTATATAGACCATGATGACTTCGAGGAATATACCTGTGATCTCTATTATGGAAAGGACAGTGTTTTAAAATGCATTGTGCCAAGAAAAAGAATAGCCGTTAGGGACGGTGAGGTAAATACGGGAGTCACCGCAAAAAACGAACTGGTAACGTACATTAAAGAACGGCTCGCAACGATTGATGGTGCCAGAGGTTGTTTAACGGCACAATTCTTTAAGCATAGAACAAAAAACGAAATCTTTGGTATTGAAATCAATCCGAGATTCGGCGGGGGTTATCCCCTCTCCTACCTCGCCGGTGCAAACTACCCCAAATGGATTCTGCAAGAATACCTAGCGGATGAGAAAATCGAACCAGATTTCGATTGTTGGGAAGATAATTTGCTGATGATCCGTTATGATGATGAAATCTTGGTCCATGGATATAAGGGTTGATTCAAAAACAGTGATCGTGTTCGATCTTGATGACACTATCTACAATGAACTCGACTATTTGCGTTCGGCCTATTCAGAAATTGCGCAAAAAATACTTCCAGAAAAGTGGGAAAGCCTTTTCCTGAGAATGTTCTCGCTCTATCGCTGCCAGCAAAATGTTTTTCAGATTCTTTCCGAAGAATTTTCAATAGGTTCGGATGAACTGCTTAAACTGTATAGAAATCACACTCCCAACATCCGACCATTTTCTGGTATTTTAGATTTAATGGCAAGAATCAAGGAAAGAAACGGAAAAATAGCAATCATTACAGATGGTAGAACCGCCACACAAAATAGAAAGATAGTCGCTTTAGGAATTAAGAATTATATCGAAAAAATCATTATTTCAGAAGAAATCGGAACCGAAAAACCGAATGAACAGAATTTTATCGCGATTGAGAAAGCTATTCCCAATGGCAATTATACGTATATCGCCGACAACTGCAAAAAAGACTTCATTGCCCCAAATATACTTGGCTGGAACTCGATTTGTCTTATCGACAACGGCAAGAATATACATAGAGAGAATTACCTACATACGACCAAAGAAAAGAGCCCTAAAAACTATATACGATCAATAAAAGATTTGAACGTAGTTTAAAGCTTAAAACGCCACCACTTCAAATTCAGACCTTCGATTCTCCAGGTGTTCCTCTTCCGTACAGACAACTTCATCATCGCAATGGTTCGCTAGTTGGTCTTCACCCTTTGCCAAGCCATTCAAGCGTTCTGGCGCAATACCAAGAGCGACCAAGTAGTCAACAGTTCGCTTGACCCTGCGTTCTGAGAGCCATCGATTGTATTTGTCGGTTCCCCTAGAGTCGGTGTGAGAGGTTATCTTTAAACGAACCGTCTTATTCGTTTTAAGAATAACTGATAGGTCGTTGAGTACTTTTTTGGCATCTTCAGCTAGATAAGAGGAGTTCAGGGCAAAATGGGCATTACCAAGAGCTTCGATTTCATTTAAGATTTTTTGCTTCCCGGCATTTTCGGTATCTTTTTTAGCCTGCTCTTCCGCTGCCAATCTTGACTTCTCCTTTTCTTCGGCAAGTCGTTTAGCCAGCAGTGCTTCTTCTTCGATACGGTTGGCTGTAGCAAGGGAATCTGCAACGCGCTGTTTCTCTTTTTGCAGCTCTTGGATCAAGGCTAGTTTTTCTTCTCCTTTTTTGGAGAGTCCTTTCGCTACATCGAACTGATATAAAACGCCCACCGCGTGCTGTAAATGGTTTGTTGCGCCGTTATTCCCCATGGCCCATTTCCCGGAGGAATTGAAATCCAATCCCCATCGTTCTGAAATCCAAGTTCTAAACCCTACTACCGCATTGTAAGTACCACGAGCCTGGTCGTTGGCTTGTGTATAGCCCAGACCAATACCAACATAGGGGTCGAACCAAGAGGTCTCATTATATAATTTATTCAAATCATAGGAAACGCGGGAGTCCAACGATAAATAAGTCGTTTCTTCATCATTTACCACACCATCGATAACAATACCTTTTTTATATTGGTTATAGGAGGCGATTGCTCCATAACCAAGACCTTTACCCGTAGATCTTTCAAAACTTATTCTTGATGGGTATGGCACATAATTCCATTGGTCATCAACGGAAAAAAGCTCATCAAAGACATCGCCTGAATCATCTACGACATTGAACCCTAAACCGAGCATCGATGAGCTTATCACGATACTATCTTTTGGGGTTAGTTCTAAATCTTGGGGGGCTTCTTGGCCAAAAGAAAAGAAAATAGTGGAAAGCATGGAAAACAATGCCAAATGAATGGGATTTTTCATAAATAGGTAATTTGGGACGTATTACCTTATAAAATTACGCACTCAAATCGTTAAATTGAAAAATATACCGTAAGAGGAATATTACGTCGATAAACTTCCTGAACAACAGTTATTCCATCGGTTCGAAGGAAACCTTCTTGTCGGTCAGTGGCATGGTATAAACGAAGAAAGGACTTACTTGTTTCTTCGGTCTTACAGAGGATTTGTCTTTCAGATCCTTGACCTGCTTCTTCATTCCCAAAACCATTTCAGAATCCGTTTCACTCATAATCGTGAGTTTTTCCTCGCCTGCAAAATTCTCATTTGCTGAACAAACAACGACCACAATGTTCTTGGAAAAATCAATTTCAGGTACGGGAAGCCCTGGTTTTCTGGTCCGATTTATTCGGGAGTAGAATGACTTTAACGTCTTTGCATTGGTAATGACCATAGTTTCTGTAGAATCGGCACCACTATATTCATTTTGGTCAACAAGTACCATGTGCTTATCATTTTGACTAGTCTGCTTTGCAACTGTCATTTTTTGTCCGTTACAGGCTATTATAATCGTAAGAACCATCAAAAACGATAATGCTCTAGACGTCTTAGAAAGATGCTTTCTTAAACCGTTGTTCAAATGCTTTTTGATAAATATCTTCATAGAGCGGTAAAATATTCAAAATATCAAAAGAAAGTGCGGTATTGTAGGCATTTTCTTTGAAATTTTTCAAAGTACTTTCATCCGATAATATCTTCAGGGCGTTTTTAGACATCTCATCGATATCCCCAACATTACTGAGATAACCTGTAATACCCTGCTTATTTACTTCAGGAATTCCACCCGCGTTACTCGAGATAACGGGTACTCTATTCGCCATGGCCTCCAATGCGGCCAAACCAAAACTCTCCGTTTCCGATGGTAAGAGAAATAAGTCTGAAAAGCAGAGTATACGGTCGATCTCGTTACTGTTACCAAGAAATACTACTTTGTCGGTTATACCCAAAGTGCGACATAATCGTTCAGCATTCTCCTTTTCAGGTCCCTCACCGACCATGATTAGTTTTGCCGATATCTTTTCTTGAATCTTATGGAATACCTTGATGACGTCAGGAATTCTCTTTACCGGTCTTAGGTTGCTGATATGGGTGATTATTTTCTCATCATCTTCCGCCATTAAAGATCTTTGACAATCTGTAAAAGAGGAATGATACTTTTTCTTATCGATAAAGTTCGGAACGACCTCAATCTCTTGCTTAACATCAAAAGTTTCAAGTGTCTGATTTTTAAGGCTCTGAGACACAGAGGTAACTACATCGCTGTTGTTAATGCTAAAGGTCACCGCTGGCTTATAGAACGGATGACTTCCGACCAAAGTGATGTCTGTGCCGTGAAGGGTCGTTATCATCGGAATAAAGATATTTTCTTGCTCCAACATCTTTTTAGCCATGTAGCCCGCATATGCATGTGGAATCGCATAATGCACATGCAGCACATCGATATCATACAATTTTATGGTATCGACCAACTTACTTGATAAAGCAAGCTCATACGGCTGATATTTGAACAATGGATATTCAGGTACGTTTACCTCATGAAAGTGTATTCTATTGCTTAAAAGCTCTAAACGAACTGGTTGCCTGTAAGTAACGAAATGTACTTCATGACCTCTATTGGCGAGCGCAATACCCAATTCGGTTGCAACGACACCACTACCCCCAAAGGTCGGGTAACAAACGATAGCTATCTTCATCTTTCAAATTTAGTGAAAACCATGGGCTTAGTCGATAAACCGATATTTTCTTAACAGAAGTTTAGATACTAGAAGTACTATTGAATTATCGCGTCATAAATGGCTTGCTGAATTCTAGTTCGCAGGCCTGATTTTATGAGAAGCGTATTCGACGCCGTAGGATAGGTGCGATTGGAAAGAAAAACATATACTATTTCTTCATCTGGATCGGCCCAAGTATACGTTCCGGTAAAACCACTATGGCCAAAACTCTTTCTTGAAACGCAACCACAGGTAGGACCTCTATCCTTCAATTGAGGCTTATCAAAACCGACACCTCTTCTTACATTCTTTTCACAAAAATAACAGGTATTGAATTTTTTGACCGTACGACCGTCCAAGAAACGTGTGCCCCCGTAGAATCCATCTTGCAGATACATCTGCATGATCTTCGCTACATCGTTAGAATTGCTGAACAACCCTGCATGCCCCCCTACTCCACCCTGCATGGCCGCACCCATATCGTGTACGTAACCCTGTACCGTCTGATAGCGGTAATATTTATCTTCTTCCGAAGGGACGATTTTATTCTTCGGAAATTTCTCCAAGGGATTATAACTGGTATGATTGGCACCGATAGGAGCGTAAATAAAATTGTCCGCTAACCGGTCTAATCGCGTTTTCTTAGTATCCTCAACGTATTTTTTCATTACATAGTAGGCAACATCACTATAGCGATAGCGATTCGACTTGAGGTCTTGCCTGCCGATACGATTATAAATCGAATCGCGATACGCATCGGTCAAATAAAGTTCATCGGTAACCTTTATGGAAAATCCATCAGTCGGGGCCTTGCGATAAAATTCAGAAGATGGTTTTCTATTTTTATCCAGCGTGTCGACATAGAAGGCAATCCAAGCAGGCAACCTCCCGTAATGTGATAAAGCTTTCAAGACCGTCACATTTTTCAACTCCGACTCCGCATAAGCCGGGACCAAGTCAGAAAATGTATCATTTAGCTCGAGGTCACCATCCTCCTCCAACTTCATGACCATTGGCAAGGTGGCCAAGATTTTGGTTACCGAGGCCAAATCATAAATATGGTCTGTCGTTATACTGTCCTTGCTCTCATAGGTGGGCTTTCCAAAGCCTTTATTATAGATGACCTTTCCATGGCGTGCAATTAATACCTGAGCTCCCGGAAACATCAAGGAATCAAGCCCATCACCCATCAATTTGTCCACTTCGGCCAATTTGGAACTACTCATACCCACTCGCTCAGGATAACTATAGCCCAATCGAAACAATGATTTCAACTTGACACTGGTATTGACCGGGAATTCAGAATGGGCTGTCACTGGAAGTCTACCTTTGGCGGGTATAGCACCAAAAATTAATTGTGCAGCTTTTTGCTGCGCCAATACACTATTCTGATAAGCCACCACTACCCCATCGACATAATCGAATGAAATGATATCTTTCAAGGAATAAGGATTGGCGAAAACGCTAAGTATCATGTTCGACTTTCGCTCTTTGGCGATTTCAGCTAGCCAAAATCGCTCTTTTTTAGAAAATTTATTCGATTTCCAAGGACTCTCGTTGCTTTTATGAAGTCCGACGATTACTAAATTGTAATCCTCTAATTTTTTCTTCAAGGTAGCTATGTCTTTACCATTGACCTGCGTTACTGTCGCGTACTTTTTCAATTCTGCAAGAAAGGCTGCGTTCGGGGCATCACCAAATTTGACGTAGGCGATTTTTTTATTCTCCAACTTCTTGATGCCCATCAAGTAAAATTTATTTTTGACCACAGTGATCGCATTCTCGATTGCTTCTTCATAGACAAGGTCATCTTTTAAAGAATTTAGGTCCTCAAAAAGGTTACTGAGTTTTATCGGGGAATAGCTGTGGAGCCCTACTTTATACTTTGCCCTCAATATTTTCTTTACCGAATGGGATAAACGTTCTTCGGTAATCTTACCTCTATCGTAAAATTTAATCAATTTCTCCTTAGCTTCCTTTAAAGCGGTTGGCATTAAGAGAATATCGTTGCCCGCCATAAAGGCCGCTAACTCCACGTCACCGTTTTTTCCACGATCTGCAGCACCCTTCATATTCAATGCATCTGTAAAAACAAGCCCCTTAAAACCCATTTCTTCTTTGAGTATGCCCGTAATTACCTGTTCTGACAACGATGAGGGCATCTCTTTTTTGATTTCCAAAGCCGGCACTTCCAAATGAGCGACCATGACACTACTCAGGCCTGCATCGAATACTTTTTGATACGGATACAATTCCAAACTATCTAAACGCTTTCTTGGAAAATCGATTATCGGCAGGGCATGATGTGAATCTGTTGCCGTGTCTCCATGTCCAGGAAAATGTTTGCCACTTGAGAGTACACCGACACTTTCCATTCCTTTGGTGAAGGCGATTCCCATTTTGGCAACATTATCGCGGTCTTCACCAAACGAACGATTGCCGATTATCGGGTTTTTAGGATTGGTATTGATATCGAGGACTGGTGCGAAATTTATGTGAACTCCCATGCGCTTGGCATGTTCACCGATTCGGCGCCCCACGTTCTCAACAATGGTACTGTCTTCGATCGCACCGAGGGTCATATTCCAAGGAAATGCATAGGTAGAGTCCAAACGCATGGCCAATCCCCACTCCGCATCCATACCGACCAATAACGGTATTTTGGAAATAGCTTGATATTCATTGGTAAGTTTTGCTTGCCTGACCGGACCGCCGGTTGAAAAGATTACACCTCCGATTTTCTGGTCTTTAATGAGCTTTTTTACATTGTCCGTTTTGGCCTTGTTCTGGTCAGAAGCGACCATGACCATAAAAAGTTGCCCGACCTTCTCTTCCAATGACATTTCCGAATACCGGGCATCTACCCAATTTTGCTGAGCTAGACTATCTTTTACCATTAAAGGGTCACCCTGAGCTCTTGCACAAAGCACGGAAAGGCAAACTATGGGGAAAATAAGGTAAGACCGCATAAAAATAGGTTATTGCAATAACAGAAAAGCACTTAAAATATTGCATTTCATCGGATTTTCGAAATCCGTATAAAACGACTTTTGCTTGAAAAATCACATAAAGCGAGCATGCCAACTTTCTGAGGCCGGAACTTCCCAAAATTCTTCATATTCACCTTTGGTAGCCACGAGGTTATTAAATACGACCGTTTTTAAAGAAACTGCTTTTTGTTTCACCATTTTCTTAAAATCGATCAATGGCTTATATGCGATGTATTCCCCCTGTTTATATGAGACATTCATTTTATCCAAGAGGTCGATATCGTATTTCTTCTCCAACGATTGAATATAATGTACCGATGCATCAATCGAACACCCTGATGCGGCATTGAGGTTTTGATCCAAACCAATGACTATAAATCGTTTGTATTTTATCTCATAGGCAGCCTTAAGGCCGGCCCCATGGGCTGTCCAATTTTTTAGGAAATCTTTGAGGCCCAATTCAATTTCATCAAGCTCATCTTTCGCGAGGCTTCTGCTCGCTTGGTAAATCCATACTCTTGATGTATTGGGCAAGGCATTAAATTCTACTAACATATTCCGTTCAATTTTGAGGCGTTTTTTAAAAATTACGAAGCCCATGGCAAAATGAAAAATTCGAATAGATTGTTTGAAATTGAAGACACCCATCGTGCCAGCTTTTTCAAAACACCTGAAAATCGGTTACAAATCTTCTGCGGAGGCAATAAGTTCAGCAATATCCATTACCCCGACCGTAGACTCCTTTTCCTTATTCTTCACCCCATCGGTCATCATCGTATTGCAAAAAGGGCAGGCGGCTGCGATAATCTCAGGCTTCGTTTCCAATGCTTGCTCGGTACGCTCAATATTGACATCCTTATCTCCTTTTTCAGGCTCTTTAAACATTTGTGCTCCACCCGCACCACAACAAAGTCCTCTTTTCTTGCAACTTTTCATTTCCACCAACTCAGCATCCAGCTTTCTAATGAGGTCTCTCGGAGCCTCATAGACATCATTTGCCCTGCCCAAATAACAGGGGTCATGGTAGGTTACCCGTTTTCCTTTGAAATTTCCCCCTTCCAAGGTAATTCTTCCATCGGAAACCAAAGTTTTTAAAAACTGTGTATGATGCACCACCTCATAATCTCCGCCTAAACCAGGATACTCGTTTTTAAGGGTATTGAAACAGTGCGGACAAGCCGTGACAACCTTCTTTATGCCGTAGCCGTTCATAACTTCAATATTGGTCACCGCCTGCATTTGAAACAAGAATTCATTGCCAGAACGTTTGGCAGGATCCCCAGTACAACTTTCTTCCGTACCTAAAACGGCAAAAGAAACCTGAGCCTTGTTCAGAATCTTAACGAAAGCTTTGGTAATCTTCTTCGCTCTATCATCAAAACTTCCAGCACAACCCACCCAGAAAAGTACCTCTGGTTTTTCGCCAGCCGCGAAAACCTCGGCCATAGTAGGTACTTTCAGTCCTTTTTCCATATCAATGCACTACTTTTTTAGTTCTCTTGAGTCCAGTTTACCCTATCCATTTGATTAAATGGCCAAGGCGCACCGTTGTTCTCGATATTGCCCATCATATTATTCAGTTCTGTAGGTGCCGCAGATTTTTCCATGACCAAATATTGACGCATCTCCATTATTATGGATAGCGGATCAATACTCACGGGACAGGCTTCTACACAGGCATTGCATGAGGTGCAGGCCCAAATCTCTTCATTCGAAATATAATCACCTAGCAATTGCTTACCGTCATCTTTAAATTCCCCTTTGTTCGCATCGATATTCTTCCCTATTTCTTCCAATCGATCCCGTGTATCCATCATTATTTTACGTGGAGACAGTTTCTTACCAGTTTGATTTGCAGGGCATTCGCTCGTGCACCGACCACACTCGGTACACGTATAGGCATTCAATAATTGAACCCAGCTCAAATCTTGTGCGTCGGAAGCGCCAAATTTATCAGGGGGTACGGCTCCTTCTGCCGGAGCGGCAAACGGATCGGCATTGGGATCCATCATTAATTTTACTTCGGCCGTAACCGCATCCAAATTTTGAAATTTACCCTTCGGACCGATTTTTCCGTAATAGGTATTCGGAAAGGCCAATAGAATATGAAGGTGTTTCGAATAATAGAGATAATTTAGAAAGCAGAGAATTCCGACGATATGCAGCCACCATGCAGTTCGTTCGATTATGATAATCGAAGATTCTGCCATACCATCAAATATCGGTGCGATAAACTGGCTTATAGGAAATGAACCTGCTTGTGTATAATGTTCCGAACCTATCAACTGCAATTTTATATCCGCTGCATTCATGGTCAAAAAAAGGAACATCAAAACCAATTCAATATATAGAATAAGATTCCCATCCTTTTTAGGCCAACCCGTCATTTCAGGTTTGATAAAACGCTGCAAACGAATTATATTTCTCCTTATCCAAAATATAACAACGGCTACGATTACCAAGAGGGCCAATATTTCGAAAGAACCTATTAGAAAATCATACATACGACCCAACGGGGCAAAAACACGATGGGTGCCCAAAAGACCATCCAAAATGATTTCAAGCACTTCTATGTTTATGATAATAAATCCGATATATACGATTATATGTAGTATTCCTGCAATTGGACGAACTACCATTTTTGTTTGTCCCAGCGCTATGCGCGCCATGTTTTTCCAGCGTACCGATTTATTGTCGGACACTACCAGGTCACGCCCCAACTTTATGTTGCGAGAAAGTTTTTTTACATTTTTGGCGAAGAAACCGATTCCGGCAATTAAAACAATGGCAAATACGATTTGAGGAAGTATTTCCATTCTATTGCGGGTCTTCTATCGGTTCGGCGGGATCATCTTCAGGAAGTTCATAATCCGTTTGCTTCTTTCCAAAAACGGAAACATTGACGTACCTTTTGGGGTTCAACCGGAAGTCTTGCAATAGTAGGTCCAATTCTCGTGAAGCCTTCGAAAGATTATCGTATAATTTCTCATCTTGTATCAGTTTACCCAAAGTGCCTTCGCCTTGCTCCAATTTGCTCAAAACCTTATCCAAATTGGCAACGGTAGATTCCAAACTGGTCAAGGTCCTGCCCAAACCGGCATTGTTTAGCGAATCTGAGAGTTTAGCGAAATTATAGGTAAGTTCTTGAAAATTGGTCAAAGACGTATCTAGTTTTCTCTCATTAGTATTTAATATTCGATTCAACACCAATGCGCTCTCATTTAAGCTTCGCATCGTACTGTTCAAACCTTTTAAGGTTCCTTGCAGGTCTTTTTTCGCATCATCGTCCAAAATCTGGTTGACATTTACCAAAAGGGAGTCTGCATTGGTGAACGCATCCTCAACCTTCAGTTGCAACGGAGTTAGTTTTTGTTGTACAAGCTCTGTAAGACCAGGACTTGTTCTTGTGCCTAAAGTATCACCAGTAACTGCCATAGAGCTACCGTCGAATATAGGGTTAACACGAATGCCCTTTCCACCGATAATACCGGTATCGTACAATTCGGCAGTGCTATTCTTAGTAAAATCAAAATCGTTGTTTACCGAGAACGTAACTAGTAGACTACCCGACTTATCCTTAAATTTTATGTTGTTGACCGTACCTACGTTAAAACCATTAACGGTTACCGGAGTCCCCGGTTGCAGGCCTCCAACATTGTCGTAGACCGCATAGAAGGTTTTGTTATTATCGAATAAACTTGTAGACTTTAAGTAAGAAAAACCCAAAACAAACAATAGGACACCCCCTACTACGATGATTCCCGTTTTAATTTCTCTGGATAATTTCAAAAGATGGTTTTATCGTTGTCAACAAAATTAGAAATAAAATATCGAAGAGGGAATTATTCCGAAACGTATTTCTTCGCCTCTTCTACATCAATACGAACGCCATCTTTGTATGCGACCAGAAAAGAGGTCGTAAAGCCTTTTGCGTCCGCAACTTTTTTCAACAATTTTGCCTTTATAAAACTATCGGTTCTACCGTGCATATAACGATATAATTTTTTGACAGGTTCTTTTGAAATCTCTCCAAGGCCTTTGAAAATTGGGTCAGTAGGTAGTAAATCTTTACCGCTTGCCATCAATTGCACTCGAAATTCGATATTGACCGAAGCTGTGGCTTCTTTTTTTACCTCAGGAACAATTCTAGGTTTCTCTTCGACTTTTGGTTCATTGTCAAATACCATTTCTTCCGATTCATTTTTCGTAACCTCAGGTTTGGTTATGGGCTTTATTTCCTCCTTTACTATTTTGGGTCGGCCCGCTTCGTTTGTTTCCGTTACGACCACTTCCGTTTTTGTTTCCGGTTTTTCGTCGACTACAGTTTTTGGGTCTGGCGAGGTAGGGGCTTCTATCTTTTCCTTGTCGATTGATTCGACTGCTTGCTGCTCTGCTTCATCGAGCATTTTTTTGACATCACTTTGGGCGACGGACGGCGCTTCGTTAATAACACCCGATACTTCATCAGTTTTAGAATTCACCTGATCGACACTTTTAGTTGTCGCCGATTCTGCAACGACTTCCATATTCGAGGATTCTTCCGGTACCTCGGCTACCGCCAGCTCTGTTTCCGCATTCTCAGGATCTGGTGCGCTTGGCATGCTGCTCATAGATTCTTGACCAACACTTGATACGGCATTCCGTTTATAATTCAGTATAGCATCGGCAATGGCGGTACCCATTTCCGATTGTCCCTGCCCAGAATTCAAGTACGCTCCCTCATCATCATTGGTCAAAAAACCGGTCTCCACCAGAACACTGGGCATAAAAGTCTGATGTAGCACGATAAAACCTGCCTGCTTTACTTTTCTATCTTTTCTTTTTAATTTATTCGAAAAATTATCCTGAATAGATTTGGCCAAAGCGACGCTCTGATCAAGAAATTCCTCTTGCATGATTGTCAGCCCTATTACCGACTCGGGTGAGTTTATGTCATAGTCCGCATAGCGGGTGGCATAATTATCCTCTAGATAAATTACGGAGTTCTCTTTTTTGGCGATTTCGAAATTTTGTTCGTTAGCATGCAAACCCAAAACAAAGGTTCCTGCACCATGGGCATCAGAAGTATGTGAATCACAATGCACAGAAACGAATAAATCGGCCTTTGCCTTATTGGCTATTTCTCCACGAACAAACAGGTCGATAAAGGTATCGTCTTTACGAGTATAAACTACTTCGATTTCAGGATTCCGCTCTAAAATTCTACCTGCTCGAAGTACGATATTCAGAGCGATGTTCTTTTCAAGGTAGCCATTGCCAAGATTTCCGGGATCATGCCCACCATGGCCTGCATCTAGAACCACAGTGAATTTTTCTTGAGCATAAACACCCGAATAATTTTTACAAAGTGGTGTTAGAAAAAAGAAGAATAGCAAAAATGAGATAGAGAATAACTGATTTTTGTACATGTCAAGGTCAGATTTTACTGGCTACTATATGGTTAAATTTATTGTAATACGCTATTAGGTAAATCAAAAATATATGTAAGTTTGATCACGAATCTTGATAACATCAAGCATACTCGTGCCAGCCAAACGGTTACAAAAATAGCATATATCGCCTTGCAACCAAATAAACATCGTTCACTTTTCGTATTGTTATTTCTCTTTGGCATCCTATCTGGGTCGGCACAAGAGGATAAAGCCGTGGCCTTGCCCATAAAACCTTCGAACGATACGATTATGGCGCCACTGCTCTTAAGAAACGTTGTGAAAGATACCGTTAGAAACGATTCACTGCTTATAGATTCAACACGTAGCGGGCCGCCCCTGCTACTTGATGAAATTAAATACAAGGCTAAAGATTATGTGCGATTAAGTCAAAAAGAGCAAAAAATCTATTTGTACAACGAAGCGGAGATTTACTATCAAGATACCGAACTTAAAGCAGGAATTATAGTTTTAGACTACATTAAGAACGAAGTCTATGCCGGTCGTTTGAAAGATTCGTTAGGTAATTACACGCAACTTCCCTATTTCAAACAAGCCGATAATGAAGTACGCCCAGACTCGATTCGATTTAATTTCGATACCCAAAAAGCGCTTATTTTTAATTCAAGAACAGAACAACAAGCAGGAGTCGGCCAGCTTGGGAGCGATAATATGAACGTATATGCCGAAATCACGAAAAAGGAAAACGATTCGGTCTACTTTCTGAGCGAGGGCAAATTGACCACTTCAAAAGACACGGTCAACCCAGATTATTATATTCGCGTTAGAAAAGCAAAATTCGTCCCCAAAAAGAAAGTGATCGCGGGTTACAGCAATCTATATATTGCAGATGTACCCACTCCAATCGCATTGCCGTTCGCTTATTTTCCTTTGACCGTGGGGCGGACCGCCGGTTTACAAATTCCTACTTTTGGCAACGATCCGAATCGAGGTTATTTTTTGCAGAACGGCGGGTACTACATTCCTATAGGTGATGTGGCCGATTTGTTGCTGACCGCTGATTTTTATACCAACGGCAGCTATGGTCTCAAAGGTCAATCTATCTATGCCAAACGTTACCGCTACCGTGGTAATGTCAATTTTCGATTTGAGAATCTGGTAACCAGCCAAAGAGGTTTTAGCGATTACAGCAGAAGTAGTATTTACAATATTCAGATATCCCATTCGCAAGATGCAAAAGCCAGTCCGAATTCGAGATTTTCCGCTTCGGTCAATCTCGGTAGCAGCTCGTATTATCAAAATTCGTTATTACAGCAAAACCTACCCTTGACCCAATCGAACAGTTTGAACTCATCGATATCATATTCGAAAACTTTTCCTGAATACCCCTCTGTAAATATGAGTTTGACCGCATCGCACAGTCAAAATACGAATACCGACGTAGTTAATTTGACTTTACCAACTTTTCAGGCCAATATGGAACGTATATTTCCATTTGCCAAACGAGAGGGCATAAAGAAAGGCGCTTTGCAAAATATCAACTTTCAATATGATGTCAATTATCGAAATAGTATCACCACCACCGGTGAAGATTTTTTGACAGGGCGAATGTTCGACAACTCTATAATGGGGGCCCGACATCGCTTACCCATAAGTACCAACTTCAAGGTTGCGAAATTTTTCAGTGTAAGCATGGGTGGATCTTATGAAGATATATGGGCATGGGAAACATACGATAAGCGTTTTGATGAAGAGTTAAACACGGTTGTGACCGATACCGTACCAGGCTTCGACCGATTCAACAAATATAATTTGAATGCGAGTATAGGGACCACGGTCTACGGTACCTTTAATTTTGGTGAGGATAAGAAAATACAAGCCCTGCGTCACACTGTGAGGCCCTCATTGAGTTATGGCTACACCCCATCTTTCGAACAGTTTTATGACGAGTATATCGGCCCTGATGGAGCGGTTCAATTCACGCGATTTCAAGGGACACTGAACGGAGCGCCTAGTTTGAACAGGTCGAATAGCCTTAGTTTTTCATTGGCCAATACTTTGGAAGCTAAAGTGAGAGATAAAGATTCTACCGCCACGGAACCGAGAAAGATTCCCATATTGAACAATTTTAATATTTCCACCGGATATAATTTTGAGGCCGATTCGCTGAAATTAAGCCCCATTGGGGTAAATGGGGGTACGAATATTTTAAACAACAAAATGTCGATCAACTTTTCGGCGGGGTTAGACCCCTACGCTATCGATAATAACGGCAGGCGCATCAATGTTTGGAATAAAGATAATGGTGGAAGCCTCTTACGCCTGACAAGGGCCAACATAAATGTTGGCTACAAAATCTCGAACGAGACTTTTGGCAAACGTAAGGATGACGAGGAGGAAGAAGAGGAAGACCAATACGATTATGTCGCCCAAAGCGGTGGTCGTGATGATGACCTGTTCGGAAAGGCAGATGATTTTTACGAAAATAGGGGGCGTGAGATCGAAGAAGATTCTGAAGATGTCGAAAACCCGATTTATGGAACGAAAATACCATGGAATTTAAACTTGGCCTATTCGGCCAGTTATTCGAATTCGGCCAGGCAAAATGAATTTAGTAGCCATTCATTGATGTTTTCGGGAGATATTGAACTTTCACCAAGATGGAAAGTAGGGGGTTCATCTGGTTATGATTTCAAAAACAAAGGTTTTACTTTGACCCAATTACGCTTTGAACGGGATTTAAAAAGTTTTACACTACGATTCAACTGGACGCCTTTCGGCACCTATGAACGCTGGTTTTTCTTTATAGGTATCAAAAGTTCGTTACTCAGCGATTTGAAATGGGAAAATCGAAGCCAACCGCCCGTAAGAAGGTAGGTGATTTTAAAAAGTAAATTTCAAAAAGATTTCCGTCTTCGCGGAAATGAAAATAAACTTGTTAAGCATGAAAAAAATAATAACCACCCCAAACGCACCCGCACCTATCGGTCCATACAATCAGGCGGTACTAAGTGGCAACACCCTTTATATTTCCGGGCAAATTCCGTTTGACCCGAAAACCGCAACTATGGTAGAAGGTGATATTGCAAAAGAGACAATGCAATCGATGGAAAATCTCAAGGCAATTCTCACCGAAGCTGATATGACATTTGAAAATGTGGTCAAAACTTCGATTTTTCTAAGTGACATGCATCAATTTGCCGAAGTCAATAAAGTCTATGCAACTTACTTCAATGAAGAAACGGCACCATCTAGAGAGACCGTCGAAGTCGCCAATTTACCAAAATTCGTAAATGTGGAAATCTCGATGATCGCGGTCAAATAAAATTATAGCGTGTCTCTGTGGAATTCCATCAGGCCTTCTATCGGTCGCTGTCGAATAACCCCAACGATGAGATCGTTTCGTTTTAGAACTGTAGTGAGCTCTTCACGCAGGTAGTGTGCAATGCTGCCCACAAAATTTATCGGCACTTTAGTCGCCAACTCGAATTGCATAATGTAATTGTTGACAAACTGCTGAAAGCCTTTATCGATAACCCCTTTGCTATAGGAATGGTCTTTATTTTCGATAAGAAATCGAGCAAATGTCGCCAAATAGGTATTGGGGTTTGGTTGCTTGTACAAATTCTCTTTGATGACATCGGCATCCAAATCATATTCTTTGGCAAACTTAATGCCCAAGTCTTGCGGCATTTTATGAAAATAGTAATCACGAATCAATTTTCTTCCGAAGAAATTACCGCTGCCATCATCCATAGGAATATAGCCTAAGGAAGTTACTTTTTGAAAAAGCTGATGACCATCATAATAACTACAATTTGAACCAGTACCCAAAATGCAAACGATGCCTTGATGACCGATTTTGGTGGTAGAAAAAATCGCTGCATAGGTATCTTCTTTTACATTCGCCTTTGCATTTGGGAAAAAGTCGGAAAAAATTTCACGAAGAAAATTTTTCATTCGAGCGGTGCCACAACCAGCCCCATAGAAATGGAGCCGTGTGACCTTATCCTTATTTTTAGAAAGCTCAAAATTGTTAGCGAGCCTATCTTCTATTACTTCTCTAGTGAGCACCTCGGGACTTAAGCCTAAGGTTTGTGTCAAAAAAAGTTGCTCTCCCTTTTCATCTAGTGCAATCCAATCAGATTTTGTGGCTCCACTGTCAACAATGAGTATCATATGGTTCTTTTAAGATTAAAGGCTATTCACATGCTGAATCAAATCAAGCATTTTATTAGAGAAACCAGCCTCGTTATCGTACCAAGATATCAATTTATAAAATTTAGAGTTCAATTCGATTCCCGCACCTGCATCAAATATACTTGTCCGCGGGTCACTTACAAAGTCTTGTGAAACAACAGATTCATCGGTGTAACCTAAAACTCCGTTAAGTTCGCCCTCGGAGGCTGCCTTAAAAGCCTTTTTAATTTCCTCGTAAGTTGTGTCCTTTTCTAACCTTACGGTCAAATCGACAACAGAAACATCAGCTGTAGGCACTCTAAATGCCATTCCTGTCAATTTACCCTTTAAAGCAGGAATTACTTTGGTAACAGCGATTGCAGCCCCTGTAGTGGACGGAATAATGTTTAACATAGCAGATCGACCCAAACGATAGTTCTTTTTAGAAGGTGAGTCAACCGTAAATTGCGTTGAAGTACTCGCATGAATTGTTGTCATTAGTGCCTCTTCAATTCCAAAACTATCATTCAAAACCTTTGCTACCGGAGCCAAACAGTTCGTTGTACACGAAGCGTTCGAAACGATGGTATCGGATGCTTTTACATCGTTATGGTTAACACCCATAACGAACATAGGGGCATCTTTGGAGGGTGCAGAAATAACTACTTTTTTCGCTCCGCCGTCAATATGGTATTGAGCAGTTTCCAAAGTTGTGAAAATACCGGTGCATTCTGCAACGATTTCAGCTCCAACTGAATCCCAAGAAATATTCTTTGGGTCCCTTTCGGCACTAATTCGTACTTTTTTACCATTGACCACAAGATGTCCTCCTTCAACTTCTACAGTGCCGTCAAACTTTCCATGGACAGAATCATATTTTAGCAAGTAGGCCAAATGTTCGACATCTAGCAAATCGTTAATGGCAACGACATCTACATCACCTCTTTTTACCGTCGACCTAAAGACCAAGCGACCTATTCTTCCAAAACCATTAATTCCTATTTTCAAACTTGACATTATTCTCGTTTTTAAGATTATTATTAATTGAACTAATTCAAAATTTCCATTTCACCTACCAATTGCACCTCTTAAATCTTACACTTTTTTTGATATACATGGCTGGCATGCAACAAAAAGAATCACATAGCAAAAAAGACTTAATTAAAGTTTCGAAACAAAAAATCTAAATTAGTTTACGTTGTCATTATATCGGAAACCCTTATGAGCTCCTTATCTAATTTTGTATGGCCTTTTATGGCCTTTTCAATCGGTGTCAATATCAGTTCGTTATTTCTCACCCCGACCATGAGGTTCGTTTTACCATCAAGCAATGCCTCTACCGCCGACACGCCCATTCTGCTGGCCAACACTCTATCGTAGCACGAAGGTGAACCACCTCGTTGCATGTGCCCTAGTACGGAGACCCGTACGTCGTAAATAGGCAAATGTTCCTCTACGTAATCTTTCAGTTCAAAAACATTCTTGCCGGACTTGTCCCCTTCAGCTACTATTACAATACTTGACGATTTGCCAGATTTCTTACTCCTCTTGAGTGATTCCAATAACCTTTCTAGACCGATATTCTCTTCGGGAATCAAAATCTCTTCTGCTCCTGCCCCAACGCCGGCATTTAGAGCTATATGACCGACATCGCGCCCCATCACCTCAACAAAAAACAATCGATTATGTGAGCTGGCGGTATCCCTGATTTTGTCGATTGCATCGACCACGGTATTAAGCGCCGTATCAAATCCTAAAGTGAAAGTTGTGCCAAATATATCGTTATCTATAGTTCCAGGAATGCCAATAACAGGGAAATTATATTCCTGATTGAAAAACATGGCTCCCGTAAAACTACCATCTCCACCGATGACCACCAAGGCCTCGATTCCTTCGGCCATTACTTGGTGGTAGGCCTGTTCCCTGCCCTCTTTTGTGCGAAAATCATCACAGCGGGCAGATTTTAAAATGGTGCCGCCTTTATTGATGATATTGTTTACGCTGCGGGCATCCATGGGCTTGAAATCTCCTTCGATAAGGCCTTGATATCCCCTGTAAATGCCTACGCAATCAACTTTCTTATAAGCACAGGTACGCACCACCGAACGAATTGCGGCATTCATACCAGGAGAATCTCCTCCTGAGGTAAGTACTCCAATTTTTTTTATAGTTGATTCCATCAAAAAAATTAAGCCAACGAAAATAGCAAAGTTATTTGAATTGGAGGACTAGTAAGGACAAAATTTTAGCCTAATTATGTATCTTCTAAAGGATTTCGTAAAACGATTTAATATTAGGATTTTATCATGCTTAAAATAAGGAAATCACAAGCCCTTCGATTTCGGGTAAAATCGAATTAGGCTGTCTTGGCCCATCACTGAAATCGGCGCTTCTGCCGGAATGGGAAGCTCTTCTTCTTTTTTCTCTTCGGCACTTTTCTTAAAAATCTTTCGAAACAATTCTTTAAAACTATCAAAATCAACTTGATAAGAAAGTCCGGCACCTTGGGTATACCCTTGTCGTTCGCCCAAAAACTGCTGTATCTCGCTTTCCCTGTTAAAAAACTTAGCACTTAAAGTGCCTTCTTCATTTAACAACAATTGAAGCTCAAAATCACCAGCTACCACTGTTTCCGTAGCACCACCGACCGGAACCCCCACCCTTCCGTTAAGAAGAACCCTGTCACTGATTTTTGTTGAAACGGTCACTCCGATTCGATCTTCGGTCTTGATATCCGCATTTCGATCTAAAATGCCTTGTTCGTATGAAAGCCCGAGATTAAACTTATCGTTATCACTCCCCAAAACCTGATTCAACAATCCAGATGCGGATTGAATGAGATTGCCGGTAACTGCTTGGGAGTTAATGCCATTTTGATCGTTCACGAAAGAACCCTGTGCCAAAAGAAAAATGGCATTCTTCTCTTCTATGGTAGGATCCTGCAAGAGATATTCAAGTTCAGATTTCACGATAGAATTCGTACCTGGGAATTCTATATCAAATTCAATATCCATATTCTCCAATTCATCGGTCATCAATATTACCACGTCGGTAGGAATACGTCTAGTGTACTGACTATCCAATAAAGGCGCCGGGTTTGCATTCAAAGAATAAACGGCCCTCATGTCAACAATTGCCCCTAAAGGATCACCATCCCAATAAACATTCCCACCGGGTTCTACAACAAAAGTCTTGTTGATTACCCCGCCCAATTTATAGTTGAACTCACCGGAAACGACAACATATTGCCCATACATTTGAAAAGTACCATTTGTATTAATACGCATCAATAGCGGCCCCTCACCTGTACCTTTCAGAGAGCTGCCGGTCTGAGTATCAGTAACTATTTCAACTTCTGCATCTGCGGTGATATCAAGATCAAATTCCATTTCAATGCCCTGATAAGTATTCAAAACACGCTGGGCCTCCTCTGCTTCGACTACGTTCTTATCAACAAAATTTATAAAGGAATAATCGCCTACAGTGGCTACATCGCTCAACGGAATTTTCAAAGAAGTCCCGGGACCGGTCTTTCCTTCAACAGTTATATTCAATGCACTAGTCGGCCCGAATATTCTACCTTCTCCATTTAAATATGCCGTTCCGTAATACAGTACTTCCTCCTCAAATTCGGTATTCAACAACAGAAATGGTTTGTTTTTCGTGTCGACATTAAAATCAAGTGCCCATTTTTCAAAGTGATCGTGGGTAATAGTGCCATCTAGCGTGGCTTTTGAACCAGTGGCGATATCGGTCAGTGCTACATTATCGAAATCGAAGGACTGCTTTTCTAAATTGACCCTTGAATTTTTTGCGAGTTGGTAGTCCACATTTAAGAACGGAATCCCTAATCCCGCGTCGTTCAATGTCAAAACCCCACTAAAATCTGGATTATCAACAGGCCCTTTTATTCGTGCATTACCATTCAAATCACCCCTTATATTACTTATAATATCTTCCCCTAGAGGTGCAAAGGGCTCCATATCAAAACCAGAGAAGTTGACCAAAAGATCCGCTTCGGGCATTTCACCTTTGTTCTTGATATTGCCCACAACACCCAACTTCTCCTTATCATTTTTGGTAATCTGCGAGTTAACTACGAAATCGGTCAAATCACGGTTACCGACTATGCCGATGGTCAAATCACCCATTGGCAGATCATTGACCGCAAAATCTTCTATAACCAGATTAGACGAGGGCAAATAAATATCGTCTTTCTGAAGCACGTTTAGTTTACCATTGACCTCACCCTGTAATTTCAGACTGTCAATACCCGGCGTAATTTTGTTCAAAGACACGATTTTGAACTGTAGCTCAAGATCTTTGTAGGTAGAATCGGCCAATTGACCTCTCAACCGAATCTCCTCATCCTCATCATTGTGCATGACTATTTCTTGTATGCTTATGCTATCAAGGGTACGATTGATAATGACCTTGTTCTGGTTATTGCCGTCTTTGTTCAAAATCCATTGATTGTCCTTAAAGCTGACATCAGAAGTTTTTAGGCCTATTACCGATTTATTCTCTTGGTTGAATGTGTGATAGAAGTTTAGGTTATAGCTATCGTTCAATTCACTACCCCCTTTGAATTCCGTGCGAAAAAAGAGGGTATCCTTTAAGGTAGTATTAATCAAATTAAAATCTTGAACGTCATAATACGCGGTAGATAGGTCGCCTACGGAGACAAAAGTGTTAAATAAGGGGTTTTTATTGTCAATCGTAACATCGATATTGTCGGCTTGATTTCCGTAAGCGGCAATGCTCGGAGATTTAAAATTCAGTTTGAAGTCACCTTCGTCGGCCACGATATTTCCTTTAATGAATGTATTCGGGTCGAATTTCACCTCCGGGAAGAAAACATCTACGATCTTATTGTAAATCTTAAAATTAAAGGCCAAAGTCTGCCCGCCCGAAATCTCAAAGGGTCTATAATTTGTATATACGGTACCTAAGGAGTTCTGTACCAATCTACCCAGCTCACTGACTTTGAACTTGCCTTTCATATAACCTGTAATGATATCTGGAGAGTTGATATCTATTACGCGAATCGAGTCATTTTCAAAAGTCGACGAAACCTTGAAATCATCGAAATAGTAGGTGTCGTTCTTGTTTTGGAAATTCGTTTTTGAAAACTTGATATCACCCACAAAATCATCTAGCGAATTTCCAGAAATATCCATATTTACGTCTCCTCGAAAAATAGAGATACTATCATTGATAAAGTTCAACTTTTTAAGATCCATGTAATCTACGGAAGCGACAAAATTGAAATTATTCCTAACATTGCTCAAGTCCGCTAGACCCTTAAAGCTGAATTTCACATTGTCATCATTACTTATCAAGGACCCATCAAAAAGCTGTTCTTTCAAAATTCCCGATACTTTCAAATCATTGTATTCGTATCCATTAAAAACCAGTGAATAGACCTGACCGATAATTTCGGTATTCAAATTCTTTTGCACGAATCCTTTTCCCTCTACATTAAAATCCAAAGAGGCCTTACCCAGACTTTTATTTTCGACATAACCGCCGAGGTCAAAATCTATCAAAGAAATAAACCCTTTATAAGTGGCATTGTCTATGTTGTTGATATTCGTAAGGTCTAAATCGGCATAACTACTGCCTATAGCCGTATTCAAGTTAACCTTGGCATTTATCGAAGTTTCAGTCAAAAACGCATCTCCTCGAATGGTGAACTGACCTAATTTGCGAAAGGAAGTTGGCCAAGATTGACCCAGAATATTTGGCAAAAGAGATCGCAGTTCATAATAGCTCGTGGTGACGTTCTTCATTTTGCCCTGCATGGAAAAAGGGGCTGATTTCGTAAAAAGATTCTTGAAATTGAAATCTCCTCTAATACCGGTATTATTGGAAACTACGAAGAGATCATTGGTATTCAAATCGTTGAGCACGCCATTGATACTTGAAGAAAAGGATGCTATTTTTCCCTTTCCGAAGCGGTTGTAGAGCATATTGATTTCATCAAATGCCACAGTCGACTCATCAAATTGGGCCGTTACCCTAACTTTATTGAAAAAATCGAGAAAATCACTCCGTTCATAGTCAAAAATCAGATTACCTAGAAGTTCTGATTCAGGAGTTTTAATTCCCAATGAGTCAAATCGCATTTGTTGTTTAGTATACTTGAATTTTGTTTTAAGGTTGTTTACGTTTATACCTCTGCCGCTGCTGAAGTTCATCGATTCGATGTTTACATCGACTTCAGGCCCCAAAATCTGAAAATCATTGCCCGAGATATTTAGATTTTCAAAATCAAGAACCTTGTGCTCTTTTTGGTTCTCATCGATCAACCGAAAATGGCTGTCGTCGATTTGTACATTTGTAGAAGAAAAAAAGAAAGGGGGCGTACCTGGTTTTCTTGGTTTTCCATCATCCAACTTATCTATGAACACCTCGAGGTTAGTGCCCACACTGTCTTTATAAGTCTTTAATTTGAAATCAAGTTTATCAATGGCAATGTCACCGAATTCCAGTTTTCCATCCATCATATTCTTAATACTCAAAACGGAAGTCGAAAGCTCGTTAACATAGAACAACGTATCCTTTCGAAAATCTTCGATGTAGACACCTTTCAGTTCAGTATCCCAAGAAATAAGTGAAACTCGTAGCTTTTCGATATTGATACTCGTACCAAATTCTTTGTTAACAGTACTTGCTGCGAATTTTGCGAAGCGTGTTTGAACGATCGGAAGGGATAGAATAATGGTGCCCAATACGCATATCAAGAGAAGCACCAACAGGGTTCTAACTAATATTTTCCTTAGTTTTTTGATAGTGCTTTATGTTTTACCTTTCAAAAAGTCGTTCAAACATTTTTTTGCGAACTTCACATCTGCATGCTGGCAGACAGGTTTTGTATCCTACATTTTATCTTTTTCTCCCATCGTAACTGTGTCCATGTTCCCTAAAAAGCTATCATCAGATTGTAAAAGCTGATTCTTATAACTATCGGGATAGGCTACAAATAAAAAGTTTAAATAACTTTGTATTCAATTTTTATTCCAAACTTGGTGGAAAATAAAACTATCTACATTCTTGCCATTGAATCTTCGTGTGACGACACAGCCGCTGCTGTTTTGATCAATACAAAAGTCGCGAGCAATGTTATCGCGACACAGAAAATACATGAGCAATATGGCGGTGTTGTTCCCGAGCTTGCCTCAAGGGCACATCAGCAAAATATCGTTCCCGTTGTTCATCAAGCCTTAGCTTCGGCAAATATCGATAAAAAACAGTTATCGGCCATAGCTTTTACCCGCGGACCGGGTCTTATGGGTTCGCTCTTGGTCGGCACTTCATTTGCCAAATCTTTGTCACTCGGTTTGAATATTCCGCTTATCGAAGTCAACCACATGAAAGCGCACATTTTGGCACATTTTATTGAAGATGATGAAAATTCAAACATACCGGAATTTCCTTTTTTGGCGATGACCATCAGTGGCGGGCACACACAAATAGTAAAGGTCAACGATTATTTCCAAATGGAAGTTCTGGGAGAAACCCTAGATGATGCAGTTGGCGAGGCATTTGACAAAAGTGCTAAATTATTAGGGCTACCCTACCCGGGAGGACCACTTATCGACAAATACGCCCGCGAAGGTGATCCGACTAAATTCAAATTCCCTAAACCGAAGGTCGACGGATTGAATTTTAGTTTCAGCGGATTAAAAACCAGTATTCTCTACTTTGTTCAGAGGGGGCTTAAAGAAAATCCTGATTTTGTCAAAGAAAATTTGCAAGATATCTGTGCCTCGATTCAATACACCATCATTGCTATTTTGATGGATAAATTAGAAAAGGCCGTGAAACAAACAGGAATCACCGCTGTCGCGATCGGCGGCGGAGTCTCGGCTAATTCGGGAATTCGGGAAGCACTTACGGAGGCTAAAAAATCAAAAGGTTGGAAAACCTATATTCCTAAATTCGCATATTGTATGGACAATGCTGCTATGATCGGAATCGTTGGGTACTTGAAATTCATCGAAGGTGACTTTTCTGAACAGCATATTGCCGCTCAAGCTCGATATCGAATTAGTTAAAGTATCATCTCAAGAAAAATCAATATGCAGTTATTCTATAATGCCGATCTTGACAAAACCACGTCTGAATTTTCATTTTCCGCGGAAGAAAGCAAACATATCTTAAAAGTCTTACGTAAACAGGAAGGGGATATTCTAACCATCACAAATGGCAAGGGACTACTATTCGATGCCAAAATCACCGATGCCAAAATCAAAAGATGTACGGCCAGTATTATTTCGTGCGAAAAAAAACACGGTTCGATGCATCACTTGCACCTCGTCGTGGCTCCGACAAAAATGAACGACCGTTTTGAATGGTTTCTTGAAAAAGCGACCGAAATCGGTATCAATGAAATCACTCCGATAATCTGCAAGAGGTCTGAACGAAAGGTGATTAAAATCGAACGTTTGGCAAAAGTCCTTCAGTCGGCCATGAAACAATCATTGCAGGCCTATCTACCAAAATTAAACCCTGCCATTTCATTTGAACAGTATCTGGCCCAAGAAAAAACAGGTTTGTTGTTTATTGCACATTGCGCAGAGGGCGAAAAAATGGAATTAAAAAGAAGGGTCGCGGCTGATAATGACGTCACCGTACTTATCGGCCCTGAGGGAGATTTTTCTCCCAATGAAATCAACAAGGCCATCGCAAAAGGTTTTTTGCCTGTGTCATTGGGCAAAAACAGACTACGCACGGAAACCGCGGCCTTGGTCGCCTGCACTACCGTTGCGGTAATCAACAATTCATAAAAACTGCTTTCAATTAAATCAAATGGCCAAAGACCCGATTTAGAAACCCAACAACACCTAATGCGGTATTTCGGCTTTTGTTGCTCCCGTAATGTCTTTGTTCTCGTTCTCGATAAGCAAAATTAAATGTACTTTTTCATTTTCTTTGACTATTTCGGGTATCTCGAAGCTAGCAGTGCCCTTGTGATTTTCCCTTTCAATATATTTTTCGGCAATCACAATGTTCGAATTTGATAACGTTCGGCTGCGATTTTCACCCCGCATTACCTCCGTGGTGCGATTGTCAAGTGCCAATATTGCCCTTAAATTCGAAGAACGATTATCAACATTGAGTTCATAATCAAATGTAATTGTTCCTTTAGATTTTTTGAGACCAACTATTTCAACATTATTTTTCGGCTCGGCCGATAAATGATTTTTTAATGAGACGTCCAATTTTCGGGTATCAGAACCCACAAAATGTTCCTTCCCATTAACAACTAATTGTGGCGTGTAATTACTGCGATTTTTGAATTTGATATTGTAGAAACTTTGCTTCTTAACGAACGATTCATTGCTAAACGGGTCTTCCCACCCGATGTAATTCCAGTAATCCACATGATATGAAAGAGCGAATACCTTATCAGGGTACTTGTTCTTGGTCTTTTCCAACAACTCATCGGCACGCGGACAACTTGAGCAACCCTGAGAGGTAAATAGCTCCAAAACCACAAAAGGCTTGATTTGTTCCATGTCAGTATCAACATTGTTGACCCCGTTTTTGTTGGAAAAATCATTCATGGTCAAAAGAAAGAGACCAGCCAAAACTAATCCGTCGAGAAAAAAATTTTTAATCATGATAATCCCTAAATTTGAAATTCGTTTAAATTACGTCTTTTTACAATGAAAGAACTTACAGCAGTATTTGTATTTTGTGCTTTTTTCATGTTTCTCCCAACAAATGCGCAAGAAATTGCGATTCTTAAATATGATGGCGGTGGTGACTGGTACTCCAATCCGACAGCTTTGCCCAATTTGATACAGTTTTGCAACGCAAATATCGACACTAAATTAAACGTAAAGCCTCAAACCGTGGAAGTAGGCAGCTCAAATATATTTCAATATCCATTTTTGCATATGACCGGACATGGCAATGTTGTTTTTTCGCAAGAGGATGCTGAAAACCTTCGAACTTATCTTTTAGCCGGAGGGTTTCTACATATAGATGATAATTACGGCATGCGACCTTATCTCGAGAAAGAAATCGCAAAAGTCTTTCCTGACATGGAATTGGATGAATTGGGTGCAGACCATCCTCTTTTCAAACAACCCTATGTGTTTCAAGAGGGCCTTCCTAAAATTCATGAACATGATGGCAAAAGACCCCAGGCATTTGGTATCACCTATGAAAATAGGCTGGTTTTACTTTTTACGTTCGAAAGTGACCTTGGCGACGGTTGGGAAGATCCTTCGGTGCACAATGATCCTGCCGAAGTAAGGGAAAAAGCACTTCAAATGGGTGCTAATATTATCTCGAATGCTTTTAAAAACTAAAAAATGACCGCAAAGACAATTTCCCAAGGTATTTTAAGGGCTATTGGTATTCTCGTGGGCGTAACGCTCGTTTTATATTTCTTCTACAAGATACAATCGATATTGGCCTATTTGGCAATCGCGGCCGTGGTAGCACTGATCGGCAGGCCAGTGGTGCTATTTTTAAGACGAAAATTAAAATTTCCGAACACCTTGGCCGTCGTACTAACGATACTCTTAATGGTTGGTGTTTTTGTGGGCATCATTGCCCTATTCGTTCCACTTTTATCTGAACAGGGCAAAAATTTGTCCTTGCTCAATATCGAAGAGCTTCAAAATAGTCTGAATAAATTATACTATCAAATCACCGAATATCTAGGTGCTTCGCCCCAAAAGGTCAATGAACTCATAGAAGAAACGGACATTGAAAAGAATATTTTGGAACGTTTGGATGTCGGGTTCATTCCAAACTTTCTTAATTCATTTTTAGATGTGTTAAGCACAACTAGTATTGGACTTTTCTCGGTCATCTTCATTTCCTTTTTCTTTTTGAAAGATAGCAAACTCTTTCAATCAGGTATTCTAACCTTTGTTCCTGACCGAAACGAAAACCGTACCGTAAATTCGATTGACAAGATTAATAATTTACTTTCGCGCTATTTCGTCGGGCTATTGCTCCAGATTTTAATCCTTTTTATTATTTACACCATTGTTTTGTTGATCGTAGGTATCGAAAATGCGATTGTAATCGCCTTTTTATGCGCCCTTTTTAACATCATACCCTATGTAGGCCCGATCATCGGCGGAGTACTTATGATTGTGCTTACGATGACCAGTAATTTAGGGGCCGATTTCAGTAGCATTATTCTTCCAAAAACGGGGTATGTTCTGATAGGTCTTGTGATTGGCCAGTTGGTCGATAATTTCTTTTCTCAACCCCTTATTTTTTCGAATAGCGTAAAGTCGCATCCTTTGGAAATCTTTCTGATTATAATCATCGCTGGATTACTTTTTGGAGTGGTGGGAATGATTGTCGCCGTACCTGGATACACCGCGATAAAGGTGGTTCTGAAAGAATTTTTGGCTGAAAATAAGATGGTGAAATCATTGACAAAAAATCTATAGTTTTAATTTGAATAAATTAATTTTAAATACTAGTATACAGAATTTTATAGAAAAAAATATAGATACTGACATCATGTCAGTTTTATTAAAAAAACAACTTTTTGAAGGTGTGTCGCAAAAAGAACTGGCCCGGCAGATAGAAGTGAAAAAAAAGTGCAAAAAAAAATTGCCTACGTGGTTTAAAACCCCAAAAATCTTCTACCCTAAAAAGCTAAATTTCGAGCAAACGTCTTCTGAGAAAACTGCCAGCTATAAATCACGAATAGTTTCGGGAAAAACCCTGTTGGACTTAACTGTTGGATTCGGAGTTGACAGTTATTTTTTTTCGAAGATTTTTGCAGCGGTTTCTTGTTGTGAAATCAACGCTGAATTGGCCAAAATAACCAGACACAATTTTGAGATTTTAGAAGTTTCGAATATAAATGTGATACCCTCGGACGGAATCTCATTTTTACAGCATACCAAAAAAAGATTTGATTGTATTTACCTCGATCCTTCTCGAAGGGATGACTCAAAAGGCAAAGTTTTCAGATTATCGGACTGCTCTCCGAATGTTTTAGTCCTTTTAAATGCTATTTTCAACAAAACAGATACCGTTCTTATCAAAACCTCACCACTTCTTGACATCCGCTTGGGGCTTAATGAACTAATGCATGTATCTGAAATACATATAGTTGCGGTAAAAAATGAAGTAAAAGAATTAGTGTGGTTGCTAAAAAAAGACTTTCATGGATCTGCAAGCATAAAGACCATTAATATCAAAAAAAAATCTGCTGAGCGATTTGACTTTGGACTAGAAGAAGAATCTGTATCAACATCTGACTTTTCTCTCCCTTTGAAATACCTCTACGAACCGAATTCAGCTATTTTAAAGTCAGGGGCTTTTAAACTCGTGGGCAAACGCTTCTCCCTAAAAAAACTTCACGGGCACAGTCATTTATACACCTCTAACGAACTTATTGATTTTCCAGGTCGTAGCTTTCATATACAAAACATACTTTCTTACGGAAAAAGATTGCGACAAAACCTTGACCTTGCCACTGCCAATATAACGGTCAGAAATTTTCCGCATAGTGTAGCCACCATCAGAAGAAGATTCAAATTCAAAGACGGTGGGGAATACTATTTATTTTTCACTAAAGACTTTAACAACCATTTGATTGTATTAAAATGCCTAAAGAAGGAATAAGACCAATTTATTTGGGTCGTTTTGAAAGAAAATACCTAACAATTGATTTAACCTTTGTTATTTAAATACATTATTAAATATGTAATTATTATACCCCAAAAATTACCAAATTCTTAAATATAATAGGGGCTTACTGCCCATTTAGGATTTAAGGCAACGAAAACGTTGTGTAATCTTGTGGTAAATTATAAGAGCGTATTTGTTATTGTTTCATTAAAATTTCCTAATATTATCCCAAATTTGGGTTTTTCTTTGGCTGTCATTCATCGGACAAGCGTTGAAAAATCTAGGAGATTGTATTAAAGGTTATGATTGAATTTTTATAGTTTATTTTTTGATGCAGAACGATGTAAAATATTTTAGCGTAGCTGGGCTACGATTAAAAATTTTAATGAAATTATGCTCAAAAAGAATCGTAAAAAGCGAGTGATAGCTTTTAAGACAATCTCTTTCTATTTAAAGATTAATTTAAACTAACAAACAACAAGGATTATGAATCAAGAACTCGATTACAAATCGATGAGGTCCAAAGAAAAAATTGCCAGATTTGGCATAGGGCTTTTATCGATGATGATTTGCCTGGGGGCACAACTCGCCCATGCAAATTCTGAAACAAAATTAAAAGTTGACTTGAACGCGATCGTTCAATCAACTGTTACCGGAACCGTATTGGACGATCAGGGAATTCCATTACCGGGTGCCAACGTATTGGTCAAAGGTACTACCAATGGTACCCAAACCGATTTTGATGGTAATTATTCGATTAATGTAGAGGGTGACGCTACATTGGTTTTTAGTTACTTGGGTTTTCAATCACAAGAAGTAGCTGTGGGAGGCCAATCAACGGTCAACGTTTCGATGGCGGCCGATGCAGCTGCGCTCGAAGAAGTTATCGTTACAGGTTACCAGACGGAGACGAAGCGAGAAACTACCGCTGCGGTATCTATCGTGAAGGCTGAAGAACTTGCAGCTGTGCCCTCTGGTAATGTTGAGCAGCAGTTGGCCGGTCGTGTCGCCGGTGTAACCGTTGTAACTAACGGACAGCCAGGTACCTCTTCCCAAATTCGGGTCCGGGGTTTTGGCGCCTTCGGCGGTAACGAACCTCTATATATTGTCGATGGGGTACCTACTGGAAACATCAACTTTCTTAATCCCGATGACATTGAGAATGTCGCTGTGCTCAAAGACGCGGCAGCAGCCTCAATATACGGTGCGAGAGCGGCAAACGGGGTAATCGTTTATACGACGAAGCAAGGTGCTCGTAGTAAGCGAAAAACGGAAATCACTTTGAATATTCAAAGTGGTGTTACCGATCCAAATGTAAATGGATCTCCTCAAATGTTGAATCCACAAGACATGGCGCGTTACACGCACATCGCATACGAAAACAATGCTGCAGCTAACGGAGTAGCTCCGCAATATACTCATCCGCAATATGGATCAAATCCTACGCCAAGATTCCCTGACTACCTGCATGCAGATGGTCAGAACGGGGTTTTTGAAGCGGATGTCAATCTTGCCGAGGTTGCTGCTAATTTTGCCGCAGATCCTGAAAATGTATTTTTGATACGCCCCAATTTACAAGGAACGAATTGGTATAAAGAAATCACTCGAATTGCTCCTGTAAGTAGGGTAAGTCTTGGTTTTGACGGAGGTAGCGAAGATGGGCGTTTCTATCTGGGCCTTTCAGGTCAAAGCCAATCAGGTATTTTGTTATCCAATGAATTAAAACGGTACACTGCTCGTTTCAATTCGGAATGGGATGTTACCCCATGGTTGACATTCGGTGAAAATCTACAGGCTACGTATCGCTCGGTTAACGGTCAGCAAGGTCCAGGAAATGGTGCAGGTGTAGCACGTCAAGAATCAGAAGTACTTTCGGCCTATCGTATGCCGACCATTATTCCCGTTCTTGATGATTTCGGCAGTTATGCCAGTACAAAAGCAAGTGGTTTCAATAACCCACGGAACCCTGTACGACGGTTGGTAAGAAACAACGGTGATGATGTTAATTATTCCGTGGAGGCCTTTGGTAACATTTACGCTCAGGTAAAACCTGCCGATGGATTGACACTCAGAAGTAGCATTGGAGGTCAATACTTTAACTTTACGCAACAGAACTATAATTATAGATATTTGGGGGATTCTGAACCTGAAGCCAGTAACTCTTTCAGTGAATTTTGGATTTACGGATTCCAGTGGACATTTACTAATACCATCGATTTTGACAAGAAGTATGGCAAACATCAAATTAAGGCATTTGCTGGTATAGAGGCGATAAATGGAGCAAGTTCTCCCCGTGCGGGCTCTAAAGGTCGATTCATTAGTGGCTCGGGTATCAATCCGTTTTCTACCGATCTTGATTTTGTTACTTCCTCCGCAGTTCAAAGCCCTGTTCTTCAAGGAGGTATCAACAAAGGCGTTAACTTCAGTTCAATCTTTGGCAATATCAAATATAATTTTGATGAGCGCTACTACTTGACAGGGGTTATCAGACGTGATGGGTCATCAGTATTTGGTGAAAATAATCGTTATGGAATCTTCCCTGCGGTATCGGCTGCTTGGCGTGTCATAGGAGAACCCTTTATGCAAAATCAAGACTTCATCTCCGATTTGAAATTCCGTGGTGGTTGGGGTGAGATGGGTAACTCGAACAACGTGGCGCCCACGAATCAGTTCTCTTTGTTCGCTTCCAGTCTTGGAAATACGTTTTATCCTATTGGCGGGCAGAACGGCGGTGCCGATGAAGGATTTGCAGCGAGTACTATCGGTAACCCCGATGCGCGTTGGGAAACCAGTACGACCTTGAATATCGGTTTTGATGCTGCATTTTTCAATGATAAGTTGGAAGTTATTCTTGACTGGTGGCAGAAAGACACAGAAGACCTGCTCTTTCAAGTTCCTTTGTCCGGTGTGACCGGTAACTTTGCTTCCGCGCCAGCAGTAAACGTGGGTACCATGTTGAACAAAGGAGTCGATTTTCAAGTTGTAGGTCGAGGTAATTTCACAGAAGATTTTACTTTTCAAGTTACTTTGAACAATTCGTTTTTAACGAATGAAGTTGTAGAATTTGCTCCTGGTATTGAATTCTTGGATGGATTTGGTTTTAGAGGTAATTTCCCAACACGGAACCAAGTTGGTAGATCATTGTCCTCTTTCTTCGGGTATCAAGTATTGGGTTATTTCAACAGCCAAGCTGAAGTCGATAGCTCACCTGCACAAGATGGTGCTGGGCTTGGTCGTTTCCGTTATGCCGACGTGAGTGGTCCTGACGGGGTGCCAGATGGTGTGATTACTCCAGACGATAGAACATGGTTAGGTTCTCCTGTTGCTCCATACACAGGTGGTGCTGTATTCGAACTAAATTACAAGCAATTGAAGATGGAAATGTTCTGGAACTGGTCTGTAGGCAATGAAATCTACAACCACTCAAAGTGGTTTAGAGATTTCTTCGGAACGTTCGAAGGTTCTGCAAAAGGTGTTGCCGCTTTTAATTCATGGACTCCTGAGCTTGGTAACAATGCCGGAGCCCCGATTTGGGAAAGCGCAACGAACATTAGTACAAGTGGTGCTTCCAACTCTTGGTATATTGAAGATGGTTCTTATGCCCGTTTGCAGCGTTTGGCCCTACTGTACTCTTTTGACGATAAAGTGAAAGACGCACTTGGGTTGAGCAAGTTCGAAGTTGGGGTCTCGGCCAACAACATTTGGACGATTACCAACTACAGCGGTTTAGACCCCGTAGTCGGTGGTGATGTTGATACTGCGTTCGGTGTTGATGTGGGTAACTACCCCGCCACACCTCAATATGTGCTATCATTAAATATAGGGCTCTAATGTATTGTGATAAAACTGTGATATTTGTATCAGAAAAAAATAATATCTTTAAGCAAAAATAAACTATGAAAACAATGAATAACTTAAAAAAGCTACCCGTATTGATTGCGGCCTTACTTATGGTAGGGGTATCCTGTAGCGATGAATTTTTAGAAGTAGCTCCGGCAGGTGCGTTGGCTGGACCGATTTTGGAAAACCAAGCGGGTATAGATGGTCTGTTAATCGGAACCTATGCCGCTTTAAATGGCGTATTCGGTAACCGTTTCGAAGGACCCAATCACTGGGTGACCGGTTCGATTATGGGTGGTGAAGCGAATAAAGGTACCGATGCAGGTGACTATTCGACCATAAATCCGTATCAGCGATACGAGAATGATCCTACCAATGGGGACATCAACAACCTCTGGAGAGGTCGATTCGAAGGTGTTTCTAGAGCAAACAATGTTTTAAGGGTACTTGCAGACGCCGGGGACGCAATATTACCAGGTGAGGCAGCAAGAATTGCTGGTGAGGCGCGTTTGTTGAGAGGTCATTATTACTTTGATCTAAAGAAGCATTTCAATAACATTCCTGTGTTTGATGAAACTGTGGAAGCCACGGAAATTCCTTTAATTCCCAATAATGGTGATGCATGGGCGCAAATCGAAGCTGATTTTCAATTTGCTTATGATAACACCCCAGCTGAAAATGGTGCTGGTCGTGTCAATAAATGGGCGGCTGCCGCTTATATGGGCAAGGCAAAATTATACCAAGGGAAATTTGCCGAGGCAAAAACATGGTTTGATGATGTAATCACCAATGGGGTTACATCAAACGGATTGAAATATGCTCTATTGGATGATTATTCGCAGATTTACAATGCGGAGTTTGATAATCATGCAGAATCTGTAATGGATGTTGAGTCTGCCAACAATACGGGTAGTACACAAAATGCGAATTATTTTGATGACCTGAACTACCCTTATAATACGGGTACTGATGGCCCTGGTAACTGTTGTGGTTTCTTTCAGCCAAGTCTTGAATTGAGTAATTCGTTCCGTACTGGTGCTGATGGCCTTCCATTATTAGATGGTTCATATAACGATGCAGCCAATGAGGTTGCCAATAGTTTCCGACATGTTATTACCAATGGTAACGACGAGTCGACTTTTGTTGAAGATGCCAACCCTTTGGATCCGCGTATCGACCATTCAATTGGTAGAAAAGGTATACCATATCTTGATTGGCCAGGTGTAGATGGCGCTCACCCAGGTTCAGCTTGGATTCGTAGTTTCCCATACGCCGGTCCTTATTCTCCTAAAAAGTATATCTATTATCAATCACAAGAGAATTCTTTGACTGATGGTAGTTCTTGGACTCGCGGATATGCCTTGATGAATTATACGATTATTCGTTATGCTGATGTTCTTTTGATGGCAGCCGAGGCTGAAATCGAGGCTGGTTCTTTGGAAACAGCAAGGATGTATGTAAACATGGTCAGAGCACGTGCTGCACTTTCTGAGCACTGGGTTAAAAATGCAGACGGTAGTGATGCTGCCAACTATGTAATTTCTGAATATCCAGCGGCGGCCTTTTCAGGTCAAGATGCTGCAAGAGATATTGTACGTTTCGAGCGTAAATTAGAGCTCTCGGGTGAAGGCCATCGTTTCTTTGATTTGGTACGTTGGGGTATCGCTGCAGAAACCCTAAATACGTATTTAGCTTATGAGTCACAGTATTTGGTAACCAAATTCGGCGGAGCAAGTTTTACCGCTGGTAAAAACGAATACTATCCGATTCCGCAAGCACAAATCGATATTGCAGGAACTGATGTTTATACTCAGAATGCTGGGTACTAGTATTAAACAGTAAATATCTTAAGACCCCAACCTTTAAAGGTTGGGGTTTTTTGTTTCTTTCAATACCATCGTGCATCTTTGCATATTTTTACATAATCAACAATGATAAAGAGTTTTCGTCTTTTATTTATTAGTTTTTTTGGATTAGGTATGTTTAGTTCTTGTTCGGACAAAACTCCGATTACCCGCTTTGAAAGCATTAGTTCAGAAGTATCTGGCCTGACATTCAAAAACCAGCTTACCGAAAACGATTCTATAAATATTCTTGACAATGAATTCGTCTATAATGGTGCCGGCGTCGCCCTGGGCGATTTAAATAATGATGGCCTAGACGATATTTTTCTCGCGGCCAATCAAGTAGACAACAAATTATTTTTAAATCAAGGTGACCTAAAGTTCAAAGAAATCACCTTGGAATCAAAAATTAGCAAATCAAACTCTTTCATATGGTCGTCAGGGGTATCCATGGTAGACCTGAATTTAGATGGTAAATTGGATATTTATATCTGCAACACCTTTTCAAAAGACTCGACACAACGCGCAAATTTGCTGTATATTCATCAAGGCCTAAACGAAAATGGAATACCTGTTTTCAAGGAAATGGCCAAAGAATACGGTATTGCAGATGACACCTATTCTTCACACGCTCAATTCTTTGATTATGACAACGATGGAGATTTAGATCTTTTTATAGGTGTCAATAGAATCGAAGGAATCAACCCGTCTCAGTTCAGCCCGTTAGAAGATGATGGCACATCCACAAGCAAAGATCGTTTGTACGAAAACAAATGGAACGATGCCGTCGGCCGACCTGAATTTGTAAATGTATCCGATTCGGCAGGTATTCGATATCATGGCTACAGTCATAGCACCTTGATCAATGATTTCAATAAAGATGGGTGGATGGATATTTATGTAGCCAATGATTTTTTGAGCAACGACCTTGTATATATCAATAACCAAGATGGCACTTTTACGAATCGTGCGGGGGAACTATTCAAACATTTTAGCCTTTCCTCAATGGGCAGTGATATTGTCGATGTAGATAATGATGGAGAGCTTGATCTGTTCACAACTGAAATGCAACCCTATTACAACAAAAGAAAAAAACTCTTTCAAGGCCCTAGTAACTATCAGAAAGAAGTTTTTACCAAGAAGTATCAATACGAACAACAATATACTAGGAATACACTTCAACTGAACCAAGGCTATAATTCAAGCACGGGTCTTCCGATTCATTCAGAAATGGGAATGTACGCGGGAATTCATGAAACAGACTGGAGTTGGGCCCCTCTCTTTGCCGATTATGACAATGATGGATTTCAAGATTTACTAATTACCAATGGATTTCCAAAAGATGTTACGGATAGAGATTTCGGGGATTTCCGAGCTACTGCTAGCAGATTGGTGACCAAGCAAGTTTTGTTGGCGGCGATTCCTGAGATAAAAATTCCGAATTTTATATATAAAAACAACGGTGACCTCACATTTACCGACATGACCAAAGATTGGGGTCTTAATTTCGGCACTTATTCGAACGGGGCGGCCTATGGCGACCTCGATCATGACGGTGATTTAGATTTAGTGATCAACAATATAAATGACGACGTACTTCTGTTGGAAAATAAAACGTCAGAGCTTGATGGGAAAAATCACTACGTGAGAATTAAATTAATAGGGGATGCTAAAAATCGAGCAGCCATCGGTTCGGTTGTTGAAATTTATTCGGATGGAAAATCACAAAAGCAGTCGGTTCTATCCGGTCGAGGTTATCTGTCCAAACCCGAGAGCACCTTACATTTCGGATTGGGTAATCAAACAAAAATAGACAGTTTGAAGATTATTTGGCCGGGTGGAAAGACAAAGCTGATTTTTAAAGTACAGATCGATTCCACATCCAAAATCACCTACGTGCCAGATGGGTTAGCACCCATAAAAACTTCTGATTCTATCCATAATGCTTTTTTCAATGAAGTGAGCGAAGCTTATGGTTTGGACCATCTTTCGCTCGACATGGACTTTATCGACTTTAATTTTCAAACCACGATTCCACATAAATTTTCGCAGTACGGTCCGTCGCTATCGGTCGGCGATATAAACGGAGACGGGCTAGAGGATATGTTTCTTGCAGGAAGTAGAAGCTACCCTGAACAGTGGTTTGTTCAAAAAAATGATGGAACTTTTGAGAGCATTGAAGTCTCATACAAATCAGATAGTAAGTTAGAAGAAGACTCTGCTACCCTCCTTTTTGACGCCGATTCAGACGGCGACCTAGATTTATATATAGCAAGAGGTTGTGCCCAATACCCTCCCGATCATGAATATTATCAAGATAAATTATTGCTCAACGACGGAAGAGGAAATTTTAAAGAGACGCCAGGTGTACTTCCTGATTTCCGGACAAACTCTGCGGTAGTTAAGGCGGCAGATTACGATAGAGACGGGGATCTTGATCTTTTTGTCGGAAGCCGGGTTTTACCATTCTCCTACCCCATGCCAGATAGGTCTTATGTCTTAAGAAATGAAAGTGTCGATGGGCATGCAAAGTTTACTGATGTCACCAAAGAAGTATCCGAAGATCTTCTATACCCCGGTTTAATAAGTGATGCACTTTGGACGGATTTCAATAATGATTTTTGGCCAGATCTTATTTTGGCGGGTGAATGGATGCCCCTACGTTTCTTTAAAAACGATAAAGGCATATTGACCGAAATAACCGAAAAAACGAATTTAAAGGACAAATTCGGATGGTGGAATAGCTTGGCATCAGCAGATTTAGACAATGACGGTGATTTAGATTACATCGCCGGAAATTATGGTAGCAATATTAATTTCAAAGGTACTGCTACCGAACCCATACGCGTTTATGCGAAAGATTTGGACGCAAATGGAAAGATAGACCCACTAATATCGTATTATCTTCGCGATAGCATAGGTGACAGAAAAGAATATCTATATCACCCTTGGCAAGATGTGACCAAGCAATACGTTGGTATACGAAAAACTTTCAATTCTTTTGGTGATTTTGGTGAATCGACCCTACCTGAGATGTTCAAAGATGGTCTTCTAGAAGACGCCAAGGTATTGTCATTCAATTATATGCAAACATCTTGGATAGAAAATTTGGGGAACAATGAGTTTGAGATTCATCAATTACCGACAGCTGCTCAAATGGGGCCCGTGTTCGGAATCTTACCGATGAATCTCAATAACGATGACCAAATTGATATACTGCTTGTCGGGAATGATTTTGGCATGGAGGTGCAACAGGGGCCTGCTGATGGGCTTATCGGCGTGGCGCTCGAGAATAAAGGTAATGGTTCTTTCGATCCGATTCCCTTAGAAGAAACCAATTTTTATGTACCAGGCGATGCAAAAGCATTGGCCAGAGTTTTAATTTTGAACGAAAGGGAACTTATAGTGGCAACCCAGAATAATGATAAAATAAAGGCTTTTGCAACAGAAGGAACGGTTTCCCAAAAACTAATCAAAGTAGCGCAAAACGAAGTAAGGGCCGAAATAGAATATAACAACGGTAAAGTCAGCGTGCATGAATTTTACTGGGGCAGCACTTTTCTTTCACAGTCGAGCAGAAGTTTGAAAATTGTTGGACAACCAAATGAGGTTACATTCTATGATAACTTTGGAAAACAGACCCGAGTATTGTCATTGTAGCCCCTAATGTTCGTTCGTATGCTTATAATCCCCAAATCGATATTTCACAGTACGCTTCAATGGTATGTTCATGCCATTTGTTTGTTCCAACCAATCGTAAATCGCCGTGGACATTGATTTTGCTATGTCTTGTTTATCAGGATCGGCAATGAGGTTGTACATTTCTTCGGGGTCGTTCTCAAGGTCATAGAGCTCATTACGATCCCAAATACCCTGAAACTTCATGTATTTATATTTGTCGGTTCGCATTCCAAAAACCGTCGGGGTCATGGGGAAGTCATATTCCCAATAATATTCATAGAAAACTTCTTTTCTTGAAGTGGCATTAGTATCTCCCGTTAGAATTGGAATAAAGGAAACTCCCGGCATGTTTTCGGGTTGCTTCACTCCTGCCTCGGCTAAAACCGTTGGACCTATATCTATGTTCTGAACCATCTGTTTTGGGGTTTGACCACCTTCGAACAATTCGGGGCAGCGAACCAATAAGGGTACTTTTACCGACTCTTCATAGAAATGCCTTTTGTCGATCAAACCATGTTCTCCCCAACTAAAACCGTTATCTCCCATATAAATGACCAAAGTAGACTCGTCTAAACCTTCCTTTTTAAGGTAATCCATCACCGTGCCAACGCTTTCATCGACCCCAAGAAGTGTTTCGCAATAGTCGACGACCATATCGTAAATACCCTCATTGTCATGGTACATATAATCTACACCGTGCCAACTGATACGTTGGTCGGCTACCCATTGCGGCCACTTCAAGTCACGATACTTTCCTGTTTTGGTCTGATCGTAGGTCGCTGGCAGTTCAATTCGTTTCCCCTTGTATCTGCCTTTATGTCGCCTAGCGGGTTGAAAACCCGCATGAACCGCCTTATGTGATAAGTAAAGAAAAAATGGTTTTTTCTTATCACGCTTATCAAGCCAATCGACAGCATGATCGGTCAACAAATCGGTTATATAAGTCGAATCCTTATAAGCCGTTCTTTTTCCATTGATGTTTAATGTAGGATTGTAATAAACTCCCTGTCCGGGGAAACTTTCCCAATGGGTGAAACCTGGTTGGGGCTCATCACCGTGATCGCCCATATGCCATTTCCCAAAAAAACCGGTTTGATAACCTGCTTTCTCCAGATATTGAGGAAAATAAGTCAGATTTCCCGGGTCGGGAGCCTGATTGTCTACTATGGTATGAGAATGCGAAAACTGTCCGGTCAAAATGGATGCGCGGCTTGGCGAACAAAGGGAAGTAGTAACAAAAGTATTTGGCACATATGCTCCTTCGGCGGCCAATTTATCCATATTCGGTGTTTCAAGCCAAGGCACTTTGCCGGTAAAGCCCATATAATCAAATCGATGGTCATCCGTTAGTATGAAAATGACATTTCTCGGTTTTTTCTTAGTTTCTATTTCCGGTTCGGTATTTTCCGCAAAAGAATTAACTATCGCAGAAAATAGCATCAAAATTGTTACAATGTGTTTTACTGATTTTTCTTTGTTTGATTGTTTACTATCCATCATTTACGTTTCTGTTCTACAAACCATTCATAAAGCTCCTCTGTGGCATAGGCTTTTTCCCAAGAATTGTGGCCGACCCCTTCATACGAAGTGAATTTGACATCGTGCCCCAAAGACTTTAATTTTTTTACCATTTCTTCGGATTCGGAAAAAGATATCGATTTATCTTCCGTACCGTGAAAAACCCAAATCGGCATTTCTTTATCTACCCATCCGGCATAGGGTAAAGGCGACATACCGCATACAACTGCCAGAGCGGCGAATTTCTCGGGGTATTGTACAGCTAATTCCCATGCAGCTCCTCCTCCCCTGCTCAACCCGGTCAAATAAATCCGTTTTTCATCTACACGGTTGTTCGCCACGATATCGTCTAATAACGCCATAATGGCATGGGTATTCCACCATTTCTTTTCATGCGGATTCTGGGGAGCCAATATGATAAAAGGGAAATCATTGCCTTCGGCGATAAGTTTCGGGGGGCCGTTTGATTTAACTTCTTCCAGATTTCCACCCGATTCACCGCCACCATGCAAAAATAGCAATAACGGAAAATCCATGTCGGCTTCTGAATCATAACCTTCAGGGAAATACAGATAGTAGTGAAAATCTTCTTTTACGATGGATTGATAAGAATCTTCGATCAACTTTGATTTGGATTGCGCTTTACAACTGTTCAGTAGCAAACAGGCCATTCCCAAAACTAAAAACGATTTCATTTTTTTTCTTTGGAAGGAGAAGATACATAAAATCCCAATATATATTCCAAGAAAAACGGACGCCTTTCGGCGTCCGTCTACTACTATTATTTCTAGTTTTATCTACCTATACAGTGTAAAGTGACCGATATATCTATTTTTATCTTTATCGTTCTGATTCACCTCGTACCAATAGTCCCCCGAAGGAACCGCTTTACCTTCGTAATTCCCATCCCAAGCCGAAACCTGATTAAGGCGTGCAACTACCCTACCATATCTGTCATAGATTATCACTTCAATATCTGGAAAGAACTCTCTATTTCTCGGGAACCAAACATCATTGTTTCCATCGCCATCGGGAGTAAAGAAATTGGGAATTTCCAACATTCCAGTAAACTCAAACGGAATCGTTGCAACGGCCACACAACCGTTTTGATCGGTAACTTGTATGGTCACGACTTCACTCACATTTGTCGTATACATATTGTCATCGCCCTGCGACTCACCCTGAAATGAATAGTCGTAGCCACCATACCCACCTTCAGCTATGGCCGTAACCTCATTGGGGCCGGTCTTTTCTGCAATCAAGGTTAAGGGTTCATATGCTTCCATCGAGAAATCAACGGAATTGGTACAACCGTTTTGGTGATAGATATAAACCGTGTGATCTCCAGCATCAAGGTCTCCCCATGTATATGTTGTCGAAGCGTTGGACGATATGGCATCAGTTGGATCAATTGGATCCAAAGCAAACAACAGAGCAGGGTACAAACTTGCATCTTGCATCTCTATGCTAACCGTACTATTCGGGAAAATACCTTCGCAACCATATTGAATAATAGGCTCTGCCGTAAGGTCAACACCAATTTCAATTGTAATAATCACTTCTGCCGGACAACCGTTTTGATCTTCAACTTGAATCAAATATGATTCTCCTCCTATCAAATTATCGAAATACAAACTGTCGTTTCTCTCAAAAACTTCACTTCCATCGGAATTCGGACCAATAATCATAGTATTATAATACTGCATTGATGTCGATACGTCTACAAAGGGAGTACCTCCAACAATCGTAATTTGAGCCGTACCATCTTCAAACCCGATACAGGTCTCCGGAGTTGTGGTGGTCTCACTGATTACAAGTTCTGCGGGTTCTGTGACCGTGATAAAGTCTTTTTCAAAACAACCGTTTTCGTCTTGAATCAAAATCTCATAGGTGCCGACAGCCAAGTCCTCAAAAGTGTATTGCCCGGGTGTTGTGGCATCACTAAAAAATTCATTGAAATTGGGTGCGATAGCAAACTGAAGTAACCCAACCCCGCCACTTGTAACTTCTATCGAAATACTTCCATCGGTTTCTCCAAAACATGAAATTGGTCCAGGCGCCGCATCAAAAATAATCGGAGCTGGTCTCGTAATTTCAAAAGGTCCTGCAATATCTTGACACGTGTTACCACTAGTGACAGCAACATAATATTGACTGCCCACGTCGAGACCTTCAAAAGTACCGAAATCTTGTGGTCCTCTAACCAATGTTGCACTGGCGTCAGGGCTAAAGGCATCAACGGGGTCACCATCAAAAAGATAGAACATATTGCTGCCCACACCACCGTTGGTAAAAGATTCTATTCGTCCATCCAATTCAGAGAAACATGAGATATCATCAACAGGAGAATTTGGCAAGATCTCAATATCGGACGCGTCGGTCAATCTAAGACCGTTTGTTCGTACTGGCAAGCAGGTATTGCTAGCGTTCTTTTTGCGCACGTCAAATTGATAGGTTATCGTGCCCGAGGGTCGGGTAAATAATTGGGATGTACCCGATAGATCTTGATACGGGCCTACTACCACGTCATCTTCCACTGGTTGGTACTCATAGGTGAATGCTGGATCTGGATTATCGATTCTCAGTTCAAATTCACCTAGTCCACCACACCCGGGAACTTGGGTAAGTGCCAATCTAGGCTCTATCGGTGGGGGTGGGTTTACGAAATAAGGAACCGTGACCGCTATACAATCAAAACTCGATGAAACTTCTATTGCATACCAACCACCACTAATATATCCGCCACTATCACCGACAAAAGTGGGCGAATTCTGCAAACCACCTGTTGAGGCAATATCGGTATTATCGTCACTGTTTAGGTATAACAGTCTGTAGTTATAGCCAGCCCCGGAGAACCCTCCCGTCGCACCTGCCGTTGCAGTTGTAGCGTCTCCTGTGGTCGGATCGTAGGCTTCCAATATCGCATTGTTCCCATTTGGACAAACCAAGGCTTGGGGTTCACGAATTCCAGCCATGATTGGATCAATAGAATCTAAAGATATATCGAATATATCGGTACAACCTTCTACATCTCTAATTTCCACTTGATAGTTACCACTAGAAAGATTTTGAAAATCATTACTTGCCTGAAATGGCACAATTATCGGATAAGGGTTGGTCGTTCCGTTATCTCTCCTTAGCTGAAATTCATATGGCGATGTATCCCATCCGTTGATTCCGACTGCTTGAATATGACCGGCATCCTCATTACAACCCACGTTGCCCACTTCACTTGCAGTAACGTCAAGTGCACCGTTCGGTGATCTTATGGTCTCCACATTACTATCCGAGCTACAGAAAGGCATAGCAGTTGAAATGACCTCGACAAAGAAATTTCCGCCGGGCAGACCGGTAATCGTTTCAGCGTTGTTTGCCGTATCAAAAGAACCTGTAGCCAAAATGGTCGTTTTTGCCGTATCTGATCCGCTATAAACATTATAGGTATAGATACCTGTATAATCGGTAACTTCTATTGACATCTCCCCGTCACTCAGACCGAAACACGAAACTGGTTTCATTTCCGCAATAACCACAGTCGGATCGATAGGTTCGGCCACTGTATGTATTGGAAGTGGATAAGCACAACCGTTCGGTTCATCATCCTGAAGTTCAAATAGATAGTCCCCGGCAGCAGGCAAGAAAATATCCACGAAATCATTACCCGGAGTATTCGAAACAGGCGCTACCACGACCGCAGATACCGTGGTGACCGTAAAGCTTCCGGTTTGTGATGCGGGCACAAAGATTCTGACTCGTTCTGGGTCTCGACAATTTAAGACATCGATTTCGGTAATACTAGGTGTCACATCAGAGGGTGGGTCTATAGTGACACTAGTCGTTATCTGACAACCGTTGCCATCTATCGCATAAACCGTTATATTCTGTGTACTGCCATTATCGACTATTTCAAAGGTATTCGAAGATTGATAGTTCGAGAAACCCGTAATACTATATTGGTATCCTCCAGCCGCCGTACCCGGATTCGAAGGATCAACATCGACAGTTAAGATGGTAGAACTGAAACGGTTGGCACCCGGTTCACAAACAAAATCAGGAGCAGAAGCGGAAATCAAGAAAGGTAACGGCTCATTGATTTGAATATCTTCTGCCACCACAACGCAGTTTCTTGCGGTTCGAATCTCAACATCATAAAGACCAGCACTTAGTCCGGTAAAGGATCCTGAGCCGTTCTGCTGAATTATCGGCGTAGTCGTATTTGCAGTGTATAGCGTATAAACAATTGGACTATCAACATCGGTACCTGTCTGTAAAATAATGTCGATACTGCCATCATCAAGACCATTACACGATATATCATTATCGAGCACGCTATCGATCACCGGTGGAGTCGCTGCCTCTAAGAAAATATTATCTACGGTAAAGGTACAGTTGCCCAAACCGTCTGCAACTATGTTATCGGTAACCAAAACCTGATAATCACCTGGGGTGACGCCTGAGAAAATTCCAGTTGTATTGGTGGTGCCAATAGGAGTTCCCGCTCCGTTCTGTAACTCAAAAGTAAAATCACCACTTCCACCATTAGTACTTATTGTAATTTCTCCATCTGCGACATTACAGGTCGGGTCAGTGGTAAATCCGCCAGAGGCCGATAAAAAGTCATAAACAATTGCTGTTCCTTGACTATCGCAACCGTTGGCATCAACAACATCGACCACATAATTACCAGGGCTTGCTACCGTATAGGTATATTCCCAATGCGTTCCATTGTCAATAATGTCCGGCTCTAAGCGTTCATCACCGCCCAACGTAAATCTTGGCGTATCGATTGTATTGGGTACCGTCACGATGATATCAAAAGAAGTCGAAGTGGGATCGCACTGATTATCTACCACAAAAGTAGGCGCGGGTAGATTAGGTTCCAATTGTATGACCGTTGCAATGGCGAAGGAGGTACAACCACTTACATCTCGAACATAGACATCATAACTTCCTGCCGTCGCGATAAACGAAGTATCGGTAGTCCAATCACCTGCTGTCGGAGTAGCTCCAGTAGCCATATAGGCGAACTCATAAGGACCGCCTGCCCCGCCATTTCCTTGCACAACGATTTGTCCGGGAGAATTACAATTCGCTGGTTCTTCCCTAATGATATCTATGGATGGTAGATTCTGATCGATAATGACACCAACCGCATCCGTACAATTGTCAGTAAGATTGGTCACTATTATTTGGTAATCTCCTGGCAAGGTCTCATAGGTATTCGAATAGGTCGGGGATACGTTTATCGGTGTGTCAATGACAATTCGTGTACCATCGTCATTGTTCAACAATTCGATTTGTAAATCAGTATTTGCTGGAAATCCGACAACATCATATATGATTTGCCCGAATCGATTGGCATCGCAATACCCGGCGGTAGAACTCGCCGTTACATCTAGAGGTGAAAATCCGTCAACTGGCGGAATAACTTCGGAATATTCACAGCCCGTAACCGTATCGATAACTTCAACAGTATAGGCAACCCCATATTGGATTCCATCGGTGGTATTGCTGAACTCGTGTGTATTGGGTCCTGCAGCGTTGTTCAGGTTATAGTAAGCTGGCTGTCCCGCAAGTCGTATCTGATACGATCCTCCAACTGGTAAAACTTCCACGGTGTAGGTAAATCCTGAGTCGTCACAGGTCACTGCCGGTGTAAAGTTTATTGGATTGATCTGAACGTCGTTCGTAGTGATTTCCACCATATCAACATCCCTACATCCGTTTGCATCCAAGGTGATGACCGTATAAGTATCGGGAACAAGTGCCGGATCTAAAATTTGTACTGGTAAGGTAGCAGGATCCACATTGTCCAACCGAGTAATTTCATTGCCTAGTGCATCCTCCACAATAAAAGTATAATTAGGACTACCGGGGGTGACACTATTTATATTAATACCACCGCTAACTGCACCTGTAGAGCAAGTCGCCGGTTCTTCGGTTACCGAAGTATCTGGCGTGGCAGTAGGATCGGTCGGTACAACGGCATCCGCGGCCACAGTTTCACACCCCCTAGAATCCCTAACCAAAAACGGATAGGTTCCTGCTGCTAAATTTGAAAATACAGACTGTGTTCCCCAGCCTCCGCCGTTGAAATTGATTTCATAAGGAGGAATACCACTCGTCGCATCCGGAGTTATAGTTACAACTCCGTTATTCGCATTGCCACAACTTACGGGAATGAAATCTACCGCAGCGGGATCTATGTTCACAGGAGGATTCAGTGTTATCGGATTGGAATCCGCAATACAACCCTCATTGTCGGTAACCCTGAAAACATAGTCTCCCGGTACATTTGTGTTGTATAGGAAGTTGGTCGACGTCAAAGGCGTCGTTCCACCAAAAGCACCACCGTTCAGGCTCACCTCATATTGTTTTGGTCCCGCGCCAGAGGTATAACCTCCCAAAACTCGGACTCTTATCGCCCCGTCGGCCCCACCACAGGGTATCTCTGTTTCGATGTTCGTGTTTACCCTAATTTGAGGGTTTACAGTTACGTTTACGTTATCGCGACAGTTGTTACCATCGACAACTTCGACACTATAGCTTCCGGGTGTCAAATTATTAAAAACCGGACTCGCCTGAAGAGGGCCTCCATTGATCCGATATTGATGACTTCCTATAGGCGCGCTTCCAGCCGTGGAAGTGACCGCAATCGTTGCCCCCGTGCCTGCAACAAAACACAGATCAGAAGAAGCTGCATCAAATGCAACGGTCGGCGCATTTAGTGGAGTCAAGTCAAAAGTAAAAGTGTCCGTACAGCCCTCGATATCTTCTACACTTAAGGTATAGGTACCTCCTTGTGGCAGATTACCGAAAACCGTTCCTGATTTAGGGCCGACCGTAGTCGAGCCATCAGGAAACAACAATGTATATCTGTTGCTGCCCCAACCTCCGGTAGCATTGGCGACAACTCGTCCCAAGTTCCCATTATCACAGGTCATTGGCGTCACTGTTCCGCTCAATGCAATAGGTGATGGAGGCTCTTCTATATCAAAGGAAGCCGAATCGGTACATCCGGTATCTACATCGGTCACGGTCATAGTATAGGTACCCGCACCTGAAGGTGGTAAAGCTACACTTCCATTATTTTGTGGCCCGCTTTCGGCACCACCATTAATATTAAAGGTATAGTTATTCGCGAATCCATCGATCAACCAAGTACCAGTACCATCAGTAGCCCCAGTACAAACCCTAAGATCACCTCCAGACTGAACTCTCACTCGAATCGTACTAATAATGGCGGGAGAAAAACCTTCGCTATACGTACAGTTATTCGCATCGGTTATTTGGAATATATACGATTGTGTTGCATCAAGGTCATCAAAAGTATCACTACCTCCATTGTTGATTGTTACAGGACTTATAATACTGTAATTTGTTATTGCAGCACTACTTGTGGGTATCAATTGTACATCAACGGTATTAGCGGCACAATTACTATCCGATGTCACGAAATCGATGTCCGTCGGGGGGTCAACATCTTCGATGGTAATCGGTGTCAATTCCAAACGACATCCACCATCATCTTCGATCATCGGAGTATACATGCCCGGTCCAAGATTTGGGTACGACTCGGTAGTGGTGAAATTAGTACCGTCGATGCTAAAAACATAGCCACTACCCGAACCACCGGTATACGGAGGTACAAAATCGATTCGACCACCTATGACCCCACCCGAACCATCACAGGTGCGATCTGATACTTTGGTGGCGGATCCAGAAATTACACCAACACTACGCACGGTAACATCAGGCAAATCCATGGTACATTCAAAACCACCTTGTTGGTAGCGAACCTCGATTTCGTCATATGTCGTGCCAGCAGGTGTAGCGGGAACCGTTATCTGTGTGCTGGTATCCCAGGGATCTGTAGACCGAACCCTATAAGTAAGGTTGTAACCCATTGCGTCATTGATGGTGAAATTTATTTTGGCACCTCCGTTGGAACAATCGCCGTCTATGCCATTTGCTGTAACATCGGGCGGATCGAGACTTTCGACACTTGCAGATGCCGGTATCGTACAGTTGTTGCTATCCGTAATGATAAAATCATAAGTGCCCGGTGCCGTAACGGTAAATGTTGTCGTACCTGTATACGATGGTTGCGATGGCCCTCCATTTACAGTAAAGGTATACGGTGCCGAACCTCCAGTCGTGTTTACCGTAATATCGACATCAGATATTGTAGAACATCCAAAACTACTGTTGACCTCTGTGGAGGCATCCAAAGCCGAAAGGCCGTTACCGATTACAATCGGGTTGTTCGAAGTATCACGATCTTGTCTGGGTGGATCGATACCGTTTACGGGATCCCCGGTACATTGTTGGGTTTCCACCTGAACCGTATAGGTACCAAAACCTACAGCCGGAAAGGTATATGGGTTTGAGGTTTCAGGAAGAAAAGCGGTAAATTCTTGTGCCACCAAATTCTCATCAAGCAAAGTGTATTTAAATGGCCCCGGAACTCCACCTGTTGCTGTCACGGTAATAGAACCGGTATCTCCCGAACATTGCGCATCGACAAAAGTTACATCGATACCCAAATCTAAATCTTCAATGGTAATCGGGGCATAAGGGTACTCACAGGTATTCGGTGTATTCTGTAAACGTGCCTTGACAATATATGTGCCAGGGTTCAAGTTGCTGAAAATAGGTCCCTGCCATGGGCCAAAACCACTACCATTATCGATGCTAAATTCATATGCGCTAGAAAGACCCGTAATTTGAATTCTTCCCTGCTCCCCACAAATAAAATCTGTTTTTACATGAGTTTGGGTAATCGTACTCTTTTTGACCTCGAAGTAGTAAGGTTGGCCATCGGCCAAAACGCGGAATTCTGCTCCAGTACCTGCTGGAATAGTGCTAGCATCTAAATTAAAGGTAGGTCCGGCATTTACAGTACTGTAACAAGATGGTGTGGTAACAGGGCAAGGTTCTGACAGATCGGGTGAACACGAACCTCCTAAAATCTGCCATAGAACTGTAGTATGGCTTCCTGTAAGTGAAATTGTACGGTCATCAGAATCACCGCACAAGTTAAAAAGTGCTACCGTACTACCATCGGTACCGCAGGTGTTCGTATCATCAGGTGATGCGATAATCGTCATGAACATCGGTGCGACCGATACCTTCTTACCTATTTTGTTGGTATTTTTTCTATCGGTATTTGTAGCAATTGCAGTCTCGGCTGTTAAAGTTTTGTCATTCGAACCTTCGCTCTCAAAGACCGAGGTGACTTCAGACAACATATGTAAAACATTAGTTTTAGCTATAGCCGTAGTGCAAGCTATCGACGAAGTGATCAATAGCATGGCATATAAAAGATGCCTTGTTTTTTTAGGTAGCATAGGTTAAGTAGAATTTCAAGAATACTTAGATTTGGGGTCTTTATATTCTAAGAGTACTAGTTTAAACTTATATTTTTCTTTTATTAACTCCTTTAAATTTCTTCCGATTGGCTGTAAACTGTGCTTTTTCGCCCATATTTTGTCTTCTTATCACTCCGTAGCGCTGCTATGTTGTTCAAAAAGTCTTCATCTGCTCGCAAAACATCTATTTTTCACTTCAATCAAAAAAAATCAAACGAGTTCATTATCTTTAGGCCGTTTCGAATACCTTATAACATTATTTGAACGAAAAATTATGAAAAAAAGTATCATTGCCATCTATTTAATCGTTGTTGCGTTTAATTTTTCCTGTGGACAGGACACTGTCAATCAAGTAACTACAATTGCCGATGAACCTTTTACGGCCGAGTTGTTGGTCGATGAGCTACCAATTCCATGGGGTTTGGCCTTCTTGCCCGATGGTGGAATGCTTATAACAGAAAAATCTGGGGAAATAATCCATTTTAAAGATGGAGAACGAAACAAAATTTCCAATGTGCCCGAAGTCTACACAAGAGGTCAGGGCGGGCTACTGGATATTGCGGTACATCCCGATTATTCGAATACCGGCTGGATCTACATAACGCACTCCTCACAAGAAGGCGAAGGCAAGGGTGGAAATACGGCGTTGATACGTGCAAAATTAAAGGATAACACACTGACCGACATTGATTTATTGTACAAAGGGGCACCAAATACTACAAAAGGACAACATTTCGGTTCACGTATCGAATTCGACAATGACGAAAAGCTGTATTTCAGTATCGGGGATCGTGGCGCGCGAGACGATAATCCCCAAGACGTTACCCGAGACGGTGGTAAAATCTATCGAATCAACGACGATGGAAGCATCCCCGATGACAATCCTTTTGTTGGAACCAATGGTGCTAAAACCGCTATTTATAGCTACGGACATCGAAACCCACAAGGTTTAGTCAAAAATCCCATGACCGGAGAAATCTGGGACAATGAACACGGTCCTCGCGGCGGTGATGAAGTGAATCTAATCAAACCGGGGGCGAATTATGGCTGGCCCGTTATCACTTATGGAATCAATTATAGCGGAACACCTATTACTGACAAAACCGCTATGGACGGTATGGAACAACCCCTTCACTATTGGGTGCCTTCCATCGCGCCAAGCGGAATGGCCTTTATCTCAACAGATAACTACGGAAGTGATTGGAAAGGGGCCTTGCTCGTGGGGTCTTTGAAATTTCAATATTTAGAGCTTCTTTTAATCAAGGATAACAAGGTTACCGATAGGCTACAGCTCTTAAAGGATATTGGTCGTTTGCGCGACGTTGTCGAGGGACCGGACGGACATATCTATGTTGCCGTCGAAGGCAAAGGAATATACAAATTGGTACCGAAAGGTTGACTTTAATCGCTCCTCTCCTCAGATGAGGGGAGGTGGCTTCCCGCCTTTTCTGCGGGAAGACGGAGGGGTTGATTCAAAAACCCCAATTTTCCCCTCAAGGTGCAATCCCATAATACAATTAGATTCTAATGAAAACATTCCTCCTAATTTATATTACAACTATAACAGTCCTCTTCATCTACCTTTTTCAAGACCCAGCACTTGAAGAGAGTATGCAACGTGGCAGTGAAATCTACGCTGACTTCTGTGTGGCCTGCCATTTGGAAAAAGGTGAAGGAGTCGCAAATACCTTCCCGCCATTGGCCGAATCGGATTATTTGGTAAAAAACCGCGAAGCCAGTATACGTGGTGTAAAATACGGCCAGCAGGGCGAAATCGTTGTTAATGGTGTTACCTATAACAATGCTATGGCCCCATTGGGATTAGAAGATGAAGAAGTTGCCGATGTGATGAACTTTGTAATGAATTCTTGGGGAAATACACAGGAGAAAATGGTGACAATCGAAGAAGTTGAGGCTATTCAAAAATAGCCGTTAGACACCTGCATCAAGTGCGGCCTTTACCGAACCATGCTCCTTCAGCAATTTCTCAGCTTGATTGTATGCTATGCCCAAACCTTCTGAAACGTAGCGCACTCCCCTATCTACAAGCTTATCATTACTCAATTGCATGTTGACCATTTTATTTCCTTTTACCCGTCCGATTTTGATCATCAAAGCGGTAGAAATCATATTCAGGGCCAGTTTTTGAGAAGTACCACTTTTCATACGTGTGCTTCCGGTAACGAATTCGGGACCAACATTCATTGCGATAGCTATTTCAGTAGCCCGTGCCAAAGGAGAACCAGGATTATTTGTAATCCCGGCAGTGAGAAGTCCATTTTTCTTAGCATCATCGATACCGCCTAAGACATAGGGCGTAGTACCCGAGGCTGCAATACCGACAACAACATCTAAATCGGTTATATTATGTACCATTAAATCTTTCCAAGCCTGTACCCTATCATCTTCGGCATGCTCTACGGATTTTCGTATGGCCACATCACCTCCGGCGATTAGCCCAACAACTCTTTCGTGCGGCATACCGTAAGTCGGGGGAATCTCGGAGGCATCTAGAATACCTAAGCGACCACTTGTACCTGCCCCTATATAAAATAAACGGCCACCTTTTTCAAATCGTTCGGCCAAAGCATCTACCAACTTCGTAATCTGCGGAATAACCGCAGCCACTGCATCGGCCACTTTTTGGTCCTCCTCATTCATTTTTTTAAGGATTTCACCTGTTTCCAGTTGCTCCAAATTATCATGATTGGAAGGCGTTTCAGTAATTTTAATGTAAGTCATAGTATTTACAAAATGCGAATATCGTGGTTTCTAAAAGAATCGAGAAGTTTGTTTTCAGGTGCCAGTTCTGTTATCATTGTATTTATTGCGTTAATATCACAGGTCTTATAGCGATGTTGTGAATTTAATTTTTCGGAGATGGAAAGCAGAACCGCTTTTTTGGAAGATTTAATTACGGCTTTCTTGATTTGAACGATGTCCCAATCAAATTCCGTCAGCCCGTACATCGAATCGACATACCCGGTACCGATAAAACTAAAATCCACCTGTATTTCCGAAAGATTATGAATGGCATTGGCACCAATTGATGTTTGCGCCTCACTTGATATTTGTCCTCCCACGAAAATAACGGTAACATTTTGTTTGGAAGATAGTTCCATGGCGACGGGCAGACTATGCGTAAAGCACGTCAGGTCGAAATCTACGGGAATTAACCTTGCCAACTCCAAGCAGGTTGTACCCCCATCAACAAAAATAACGGAGCCATCTTTAAGCAAGGTTACCGCTTTTTCTGCGATTTTGGTTTTCTCTTCAAGTTTATAAACGTTGTTATTTCTTGCGCTGTTCGTAGTAAAGCCGAGAGATATCGCGCCACCATGTACCTTACGCAATTTATTATCTGAATCGAGTTCTTTAACATCTCGGCGAATAGTATCTATCGAAACATCTAAAGTTTCTGCAATATCGGTCAATAATATTCGATTATGCAGCTCGACTTCGCTTAAAATAGTCTGTTGTCTTTCTTCTTTCAACATGGTATAAAACTATGGTTTTGCTCAAAGGATAACGAAGATAATGAATATTCTTTATATGCGGTTTTGTTCTGTTTTAATGTTATCAAATCTTTAAAAAAGCAAAAAACAGCAAATTAAAAAGCAAAAAACAGCAATTATTCAATTTTATGCCTACATTTGCATGATTCAAATTATATTCTGTAGAACATGATAGCATCTCTCACAATGAAACCAAAAGCAAAAAAAACGGAAATTGACATTAGCTTCAATCCGGTAGGCCAATTCGAAGAAACTCGTTTCGAAAAGATACACAATGTGATTTTTGAAGATTCAAATAAAGCTTCTTTAAAGGTCGCACATGAAATCGCCGATCTTATCATTAAAAAGCAAGAAGCAAACAAAACCTGTGTGTTAGGTCTGGCTACAGGATCGTCTCCTATTCGTGTTTATGAAGAACTTGTTCGCTTGCACAAAGAGGAAGGTTTGAGTTTTGCCAATGTAGTCACTTTCAATCTCGATGAGTATTTACCAATGGAACAAGATAACCGTCAGAGTTATTGGTATTTCATGCACGAACACTTATTCAATCATATCGATATTCCACGTGAAAACATTCACATTCCGGACGGAACCGTTGCCAACGAATTTGTAATCGATTATTGTCTCGCTTACGAAAAAGCAATTAAAAAGTTTGGAGGGCTTGATTTTCAATTACTTGGAATCGGAAGAACCGGACACGTAGGTTTCAACGAACCCGGATCTCACTATAACTCTGGAACACGTGTAATTACACTTGACCATATAACCCGCGTTGATGCTGCGCCCGCTTTTCTAGGTATTGACAATGTGCCTCGAAAGGCCATTACCATGGGTATTGCCACGGTACAGAGCGCCAAAAGGATAGTTCTTTTGGGTTGGGGTCAAAACAAGGCCGATATCATCAAAAAAACAGTTGAGGGTGAAATATCTTCTCAGGTGCCTGCAACTTATTTGCAGCAGCACAAGAACTGTACATTCGTATTGGACGCTGGTGCTGGTAGTGAATTGACACGCAACAAAACACCTTGGTTGGTCGACGAATCTTTAGAATGGACAGAAAGCCTTACCGCAAAGGCCATTGTTTGGCTTTGCGGCGAAACGGGAAAGTCAATTTTGAGCCTTACCGATAAGGACTATAACGATAACGGCATGTCTGGCCTACTGGCCGCCCAAGACTCTTACGACCTGAATATAAAAATGTTCAATAGGCTGCAGCATACGATTACCGGATGGCCAGGGGGGAAACCCAATGCAGATGACTCGAGTCGACCTGAAAGAGCTGAGCCAACCAAAAAAAGAGTTATTATTTTTAGCCCGCATCCCGACGACGACGTCATATCAATGGGAGGCACGTTCGATAGACTAGTGGAACAGGGGCACGATGTGCACATCGCTTATCAAACGTCGGGTAACATAGCTGTATCCGATGCCGATGCCCTCAGATATGCGGGAATTTCAAAACGTATCAGCTATTCTGATGAGGCACAGACCATTATTGATTCAATTAAGGCGAAAAAAGAAAGTAGTTTCGATACTGTTGAAGTTAGAAGGTTGAAAGGAAATATTAGGCGCGGAGAGTCTTATGCTGCGACAAGATATTTAGGCCTTGATGATGAAAATGTGCACTTTCTCGATCTTCCTTTTTATGAAACTGGAACTATTAAAAAGAATAGTCTTTCCGAAGCGGATGTTGAAATAATGATGGACATTATAACCGAAATCAAACCCCACCAAATCTTCGCCGCCGGCGATCTCGCAGATCCTCACGGAACACATAAGGTTTGTTTGGATGCTGTTTTCGAGGCAATGAAACGACTTAAAACTGAAGATTTCATGGAAGATTGTTGGCTGTGGTTGTATCGCGGCGCCTGGCACGAATGGGATATCAATGAAATTGAAATGGCCGTACCCATGAGTCCGGGGCAAGTACTTAAAAAACGATATGCGATTTTCTGTCATCAATCGCAAAAAGACGGAGTCATGTTCCAAGGCAATGATTCGCGCGAATTCTGGATGCGGGCCGAAGAACGTAACAAAGACACTGCTGAGCGATACAAGGCACTTGGACTCTCTCATTATGCGGCTATGGAAGCGTTTGTCAGACACAAATTCGATTAATTAATCAAATACAATTTATTAAAGGCCTATTTTTAATTTCAAATAGGCCTTTTTTAGTATCGATGACCAAAAAGCTATTCTTACTTTTTATTATTGCCTTCAACTCATGCGCGGTTTTTAAACCCATTCCCCAACCCGAAAGAGAATTTCGCGGATTTTGGGTCGCCACCGTGGTTAATATCGATTGGCCCAAAAATGGCACTGACCCCATTGAAAAACAAAAGGCCGATTATCTTAGAATTTTGGATTTCTATGATGATCTCAACTTCAATGCGGCAATTGTTCAGATTCGTACCGCAGGAGATGCCTTTTACGATTCCAATTATGCTCCATGGTCGCGATTTTTGACCGGAAAGGAGGGAAAAGCTCCGAATACCGAAGAAAGTATATTAAAATGGATGATCGATGAAGCCCATAGGCGCGGAATGGAGTTTCATGCTTGGTTGAATCCGTATAGGGCAACTTTTGACCTAAAAACCGACATTCTTAGTCCAACCCATGATTTTAACCTCCACCCCGAATGGATGTTGAAATATGGAAAAAAGAACTACTACAACCCAGGTTTGCCTGAAGTCCGTAATCGCATGGTATCGGTTATTGATGAAATCGTTGCAAGATATGATATCGATGCCATTCATTTTGACGATTATTTTTATCCCTACACTATTAAGGATGAAGTTTTTCAAGATTCCTTGACCTATGCCAATCACAGTCTTCCGAATCAATCATTGGACGATTGGCGACGTTCCAACATGGATTCATTGATTAAAAATAGTTTTGAAACCATTAAAGCAAGAAAGCCTTGGGTCCAATTTGGGGTTAGCCCGTTCGGAGTTTGGAAAAATAGTTCGACCGACCCCAAAGGTTCAGATACCAGGGCTGGGCAAACGACTTATGAAGATTTGTACGCCGACCCCCTACTTTGGATGCAAGAGGGATGGCTTGATTATTTAATTCCGCAAGTATATTGGAGTATGGACCTTCCCGTAGCCTCGCACCGAAAAATTGTGAATTGGTGGGCTCAAAATAGCACAAATACTAATCTTTATATCGGAAACGGACCATACAAAATCAGAAACAACAGCGACAAAGCTTGGGAAAATAAAAAAGAACTGCCCGACCAATTGACCTTTGCAAGAAAAACCGAAGCCGTTCAGGGCAACGTCCTTTTTAGTGCAAAGAGTTTAATGCAAAAGAATTCGGATGTTGTCAAATATTTGAAAAAGAAATATTACAAAAGAGAAGCACTCCCACATAGTTCAGTCAATGTGAATATACCTCCAGTAAAAAATATCGAATTCAAGCTTTTGGAAAGGAATGAGAGTCATATAAAACTGATTTTTAATAATTTAGAGGATTGTCGATTTGCATTGATTTATCCTTCCGGAAAGAAAAAGAAGGCCAACTATTCTATTAAAAAGTTATCGGCCAAAGTAGCCGTCAATAGTGACAACTCCATCGAAGTAGCCCTAGAATCAATCCAAAGAAAAAAATATATTGCCGTCCGTTTTATCGATTTCTACGGAAGGGAATCCGAGTCGATTATCGTAAATTTAAGTCAAACCAACTGATATGATACAAAAAAATAAATGGGCTTGGGCTTGGGTGCCAACGATGTATTTCGCCCAAGGTCTCCCCTATGCGCTTGTCGTGACCGTATCTGTTATCATGTATAAGAAATTGGGCATTGGCAACGCCGATATTGGCCTGTACACAAGCTGGCTTTACATTCCCTGGGTCATAAAACCATTGTGGAGTCCTTTTGTGGATTTGAAAAGCACCAAGCGCAATTGGTTTTTAGGAATGCAATTACTTGCATCGGTAGCACTTCTGGCTATCGGCTTCACGTTGCCAACAAGTATTTTTTTTATTACAAGTTTGGCCTGTTTCTGGATGGTCGCCTTTGCCTCTGCAACAAATGATATTGCGACTGACGGCTATTATATGATAGGCCTTACCGAAGACAGACAGTCTTTTTTCGTGGGCATGCGCAGCGTTTTCTATAAGTTGGCCAATGTCACTGGCCAGGGACTTTTGGTCATTCTAGCAGGTTTTTTGGAAAATCACTACGGCGATAATACAAAGGCATGGTCATATACCATGATTTGCGCTGGTCTTTTGATGTTGGTAATGACCGTATCAAACTTTTTTGTCACTCCCAAGTTTGAAAGTTCGCAAGCCATTGTATTGGAAAAACCAAAGGGATTTTTGGAAGTTTTTACCTCTTTCTTCAAAAAGCCCGGTATGGGAATGGCCATCGCATTTATTTTATTCTTTAGGCTGGGAGAATCGCAATTGGTCAAAATGGCCTCTCCGTTCTTATTAGATCCGACTTCGGTCGGCGGATTGGGTTATACCACCTCGGAGGTGGGCACTATTTATGGAACTATCGGAGTGATTTTTTTGACTGTTGGTGGTATTCTAGGGGGAATACTGATTTCTAGACATGGATTAAAAAAGTGGATGTTGCCCATGCTAATTTCGCTTAATGCCCCAAACGCTCTTTATGCCTTATTGGCCGTTACAGGAACGACCGCAGCCTGGGCCGTAACAGGAACGGTCATCGTAGAGCAATTCGGTTATGGGTTCGGAATCGCAGGATTCATGGTCTATCTGATATACATCGCTGAAGGAAAGTCTAAAACCTCACATTATGCTCTTGCCACGGGTTTTATGGCATTGGGCATGATGCTTCCCGGACTTATAAGTGGTTTTATGCAAGAATGGTTGGGGTACGACGGATTCTTTATTTGGGTGGTATTGGCAGCCCTGCCCGCATTTTTCTTGTTGAGATTCATTAAATATCCTGCCGATTTTGGGAAAGCAAAAAATACGGATGAAGAACATGCATAATTACGAAGAAGCTAAAGCTTGTCTGTCTTTAAAAGAAAAAGTGGGGCAATTATTTATGCCCGCCGCCTTCGTTAACGATACGGAGGAAGAAATACTTCGGCTAGAGAAACTGATTCGTGAACAAGGCGTTGGCGGACTCTGTTTTTTCCATTCCCGTGCAAGCGCCGCGACAAACTACGAGGGTAAGAAAAAAGTTGTCTACAATAAGAATAGCTTTGATACACTCAAAGCACTTATCGCGCGCTATCAGAAGGTCACTAAGTATCCTTTAGTAATTGCTATTGATGCTGAATGGGGATTAGCCATGCGTATTGAGAATACACCTCAATATCCCTACGCAATTACCTTGGGTGCAATTCAAAATGACAATGACTTGATTTTTGAGGTTGGCAAAAACATTGCCCAAGACTGCAAAGTAGCAGGTATTCATTGGAATTTGTCCCCAGTGGCCGATATCAACAACAATCCGAACAACCCTGTAATCGGGTATCGCTCTTTTGGAGAAGACAGAGATTCAGTTGCTGAAAAAGCAATAGCCTATGTAAAAGGCACACAAAGTGTAGGTGTTTTGACCAGCGTGAAACACTTTCCAGGTCATGGCGATACAGCTACAGATTCCCATTTGGGACTTCCCATAATCAATAAATCTAAACAAGAATTGATTGAAAACGAATTGTACCCTTTTCAAAAACTGATTGACGAAGGTGTCGATTCACTAATGGTCGGGCATTTGTCAGTACCTGCTTTGGCCAATGGAAAAAACACTCCTTCAAGTATTTCGAAAGATATCATCAAAGGAGTGCTAAGAACTGAAATGGGGTTTGACGGAGTGGTCATCTCAGATGCGCTGAACATGCACGCCGTTTCTAAAGAATATCCAACTAAAGGAGAATTGGAATGGCTCGCTTTCGATGCTGGAAATGATGTGCTTTGTTTTGCGGAAAACACTTCCGAAGGCATTGAAAAAATAATCCAAAATGCCCCAAAATCACAAATCGAAGAAAGTTTTGAACGTCTTTGGAAGCTTAAAGAAAAAACAATAAATAAGACTGATTTTCAAGCCAGTAACACCCTTTCTGGGTCCAACGAATTAAACAAACAAATAGCTCGAAATTCCATTACCTTTTTAAGAGGTTCGCAAGCCGATATTTCAGAATTTTTATCAAATAGATTTATTGGGGTAAAAAATTCGTATTATATTGAAAACCAATTTTTTAAAAAAATTAAAGAGTATAAAAACTTTAATACATTTGATTTTGAAGACAATGAAATTAAAAATGATGAAAATATTCTTTTAGCTCTATTTCCGCCACAGGTAAAACCAACGAATAATTTCGGGTTTTCCAATGCTGAAATCACCTCTATAAATAACCTCATCAAAACCAAAAATGTGGTGCTATATGTATTTGGAAATCCGTATGTTTTGAATCATATAAAGCATGAAAAAACAAAAGCAGTTGTTTTAGCGTATCAGAATTTTAAGGAGTTCCAAAAAGTGGCTGCAACACATTTTTTAGGTAATGTTGAGGCTAAAGGAAGGTTGCCATTTTATATTGAATAAATTGTTCGGTCGAGCGCAGTCGAGACCTATTTTATTAAACAAAAATGAAAAAACACAGAATGCTCGGTTTAATGTCCGGAACATCTTTAGATGGTCTCGACCTCGCTTATTGTCATATTTGGCAGGAGGAAAATACTTGGAGATTTGAAATCAAGGAAACCAAAAGCGTTTCATATTCCAAAGAAATGCAGGACAAGTTGAAAAACTCCATTTTGCTGCCTGCAGATGAACTTTTGATTTTTCATAATACTTACGGAACATGGCTTGGTGAGGAGGCCGAAACATTCATCAAAGAAAATAACCTTGAAATAGATGCTATAGCAAGTCATGGTCATACCACACACCATCAACCCGAAAACGGACTCACTTTTCAAATCGGTTCTGGGCAACACTTGGCAAATATAAGCGGTCAAAAAGTAATCTGTGATTTTAGAACGAATGATGTTGCCCTGGGCGGACAAGGCGCTCCCTTAGTTCCCATAGGGGATGAACTGTTTTTCGGCAAATACGACTTTTGCCTGAACCTTGGAGGCATTAGTAATGTATCCTTTGAAAAAGAAGGAAAACGAATCGCTTACGATATCGGGTTGGCGAACATGATACTAAACCATATCACACGAAAAAATGGTCTAAATTATGATGAAGGTGGGCAATTAGCCAGAAGCGGTAACATTAATCATGAAATGTTAGAAAAGTTGAATGCGTTGGAGTATTATAAACTTCCTATTCCAAAATCGATTGGCTATGAGTGGTTTGTTGAAGAAGTGGTTCCCATCGTTGATAGCACCAATGATTCTTTGGAGAATCTTTTATGTACTGGCGTACACCATATTTGCGAGCAAGTTGCCATCCAAATAAAACAATATTGCCTTAAATCAAATAATACCTTGTTTGCAACCGGTGGTGGGGCTTTGAATGATTTCTTAATCGATACCTTACAAGAAAAGTTAGGTCAAGGAGTTGAAGTAACCAGTACCGAAAAACAATTGATTGAATTTAAAGAAGCAGCTGTTTTTTCTCTGATGGGCGTACTGCGATTAGAAAATAAGATTAATGTGCTTAGTTCAGTTACTGGGGCAAAACGAGATTCCTCAAGCGGAGTAATTTATTTGCCCAATTAAAATCTAGGGCAAATCGCTATATTAGTGAGTTCAATAATTTAATACCAACTAAAAATGTCAGAGAAACAAAAGAAGGCCACTGCTTACTGGAAAGAAAATGTGCGATATCTTTTTATTCTTCTCTCAATTTGGTTCGCGGTTTCTTATGGAGCCGGAATACTTTTTAAGGACATTTTGGATACCATACAAATCGGAGGATTCAAACTTGGTTTTTGGTTTGCACAACAAGGATCCATTTATGTCTTTGTCATCTTGATATTCGTTTACGTCCGCTTAATGAATAAACTGGAGAAAAAATATGGATATAACGAATGATTTTAAGGCTTAAAAGAAAGAACAACTATCTACCACTATATAGAAAGAAATAACTAACAAAAAACCTTATGAGTGTTCAAACTTGGACCTATATTCTAGTCGGAATTACCTTCACAATTTATATCGGCATTGCCATTTGGTCAAGAGCGGGTTCCACAAAAGAATTTTATGTTGCAGGTGGTGGAGTTTCGCCTTTGGCAAATGGAATGGCGACGGCGGCCGATTGGATGTCTGCCGCATCCTTCATTTCTATGGCCGGAATCATTGCCTTTGCGGGCTACGATGGTTCAGTTTATTTAATGGGGTGGACGGGTGGCTATGTACTCTTGGCTTTGTTACTCGCACCCTACCTGCGTAAATTCGGAAAGTTCACAGTGCCTGATTTTATTGGAGACCGTTATTATTCTAAAACCGCAAGGCTGGTAGCCGTGCTTTGCGCTTTACTGGTGTCCTTCACCTATGTTGCCGGGCAAATGCAAGGTGTGGGCCTGGTGTTCTCGCGTTTTCTTGAAGTAGATATGACAACAGGGGTAATCATCGGAATGGTTATCGTTCTTTTTTATGCTGTTTTGGGGGGGATGAAAGGCATTACCTATACCCAGGTGGCCCAGTACTGTGTGTTGATTTTTGCCTTTATGGTCCCTGCGATCTTCATATCATTTCAAATGACCGGAAATCCTATTCCGCAGTTGGGCATGGGTTCTACATTAAACGATGGCTCTGGAGTATTTCTTTTGGATAAACTAGATGGGCTTTCGACCGAACTTGGGTTTGATGCATATACTAGCGGGTCAAAATCAATTACCGATGTTTTTGCAATTACCTTGGCTCTAATGGTTGGCACCGCTGGGCTACCCCACGTAATTGTGCGCTTTTTTACTGTTAAGCGCGTAAAAGATGCACGTAAATCAGCTGGGTGGGCCCTGTTGTTGATTGCTATTTTATATACAACGGCACCGGCTGTTTCAGTTTTTGCGCGAACCAACATGATCGATACCGTGAACGATCAACCCTACGCCGAAATGCCGGAATGGTTTTCGAAATGGGAAATAACAGGACTGATATCGTTCGATGATAAGAACGGGGATGGGAAAATTCAATACGTTGCCGATAAAAATAAGAATGAGCTTAATGTCAATAGGGATATTATGGTTTTGGCAAACCCCGAAATTGCCAACTTGCCAGCTTGGGTAATCGCCCTAGTGGCTGCAGGTGGTTTGGCGGCAGCACTTTCCACTGCAGCGGGCCTGCTATTGGTTATTTCGTCATCCATATCTCATGATCTGATTAAAAAAGTAATTAAACCGGACATTTCAGACAAGGGAGAGCTTTGGGCAGCACGAGGTGCAGCAACGGTTGCTGTAGTTATCGCTGGATATTTTGGAATCAATCCACCCGGTTTTGTCGCGGCGGTTGTAGCTCTGGCATTCGGCCTAGCGGCAGCTTCATTCTTTCCCGCCATTGTCTTGGGCATCTTTTACAAAAAAATGAATAAGGAAGGCGCCATAGCTGGTATGGTGGTAGGAATCTCTCTTATGCTTTTTTATATGCTCAAATTCAAATTCGGGATTTTCGATGGTGGCAAAGAAGCCGTTGCCGGATTGGAAAAAGACTGGTGGTTCGGAATTTCACCGGAAGGCTTTGGTAGCGTAGCGATGCTAGTGAACTTTATCGTATCCATAATCATCCTGCAATTCACTCCGCCACCACCTGAAAACGTTCAAGAAATCGTTGAGAATATTAGAATTCCGAGTGGAGCCGGAGAGGCTTTGGATCATTAAAATTTATTATTTTTATTATTCACTCTCCATATTTAAATACAAGTACATTGTTATAAATGAAAACTATTGACTTTGTAGAAAACTATGCAAAAGCTTTGGAAACCCAGCTTTGGGCAAATGTTGAACCTTTAATACATAACAATGCCAACATCATATTTTCTAATGGTTAAGTACATACCGGAATACTCCAAATAAAGAAGGCCTTTGAAAAGAATTTCTCGATCATAAAAAGTGAAAAATATACAATTGAAAATATTAGATGGCTACTGGAAAACGAAACCGTGGCTGTTTATACATTTAATTTTTATTGGAAAGGCATTGTTAACGGTAAACATCAGGAAGAAAATGGTAGAGGAACTTCCGTATTAATTAGAAAAAATGAGAGTTGGTGCTTGTTAACTGAACATTTAGGTCCTGGCCCCAAGAACAGTTAGCAATCCAAATATTTTAAAAACAATAAATTTAAGTTACCAATGAGTAATTACCATATCAAACATTTAGAGGAATACTATCAAGTCTATCGAAAATCGGTTCGCAATCCGGAAGCTTTTTGGGAAGAGATTGCCGAAGAGCATTTCGTATGGCGGAAGAAATGGGATAAAGTATTGGATTGGGATTTCGCAATACCCGAAATTAAATGGTTCGAAGGCGCCAAATTGAATATCACTGAAAACTGTCTTGATCGACATTTGCCTACAAGAGGCGATAAAACCGCAATTCTATTTGAGCCGAATGACCCCAAAGAAGAGGCCGAACATATTACCTATCGTCAACTACACGAACGTGTTTGCCGAATGGCCAATGTATTGCTAGAGAAGGGCATCAAAAAAGGTGATCGCGTTTGCATCTACCTGCCGATGATTCCTGAACTTGCCGTCTCCCTTTTGGCCTGTGCCCGTATTGGTGCGATTCATTCCGTTGTTTTTGCTGGGTTTTCCGCAAATGCCTTATCAACAAGAATCAACGACTCCGATAGTAAAATGGTCATTACGTCAGATGGATCATATCGTGGAGCAAAGACGATTGACTTAAAAGGTATTGTTGACAAAGCTTTGGAAGATTGCCCAGGGGTAAATACCGTTTTGGTAGCCAAACGTATCAATAGCGATATTAAAATGAAGGAAGGCCGTGATGAATGGCTACAACCATTACTAGATGGTTCCTATGCCGATTTGGTTGCCGAAATCATGGATGCTGAAGACCCGCTCTTTATTCTTTATACTTCAGGTTCAACAGGAAAGCCAAAGGGAATGGTTCATACCACCGCTGGTTATATGGTCTACACAGCTTATACATTCAAAAATGCTTTTCAATATAAAGAGGATGATGTCTATTGGTGCACGGCCGACATCGGATGGATTACCGGACATTCCTATATCGTCTACGGACCATTGGCAAACGGAGCCACTACGGTAATGTTTGAGGGAGTCCCCTCCTACCCGGATTATGGTCGTTTTTGGGAAGTCGTAGAAAAGCATAAGGTCAATCAATTTTATACTGCGCCGACTGCCATTCGCGCCTTGGCCAAAGAAAATCTTGAATTTGTAGATAAGTACGACCTATCTTCACTAAAAGTGTTGGGATCTGTTGGCGAACCCATAAATGAAGAGGCATGGCACTGGTACAACAACAATGTGGGTAAGAATAACAGTCCGATTATCGATACCTGGTGGCAAACCGAAACTGGTGGTATCATGATTACTCCCATTCCATATGTGACACCTACCACTCCGACCTATGCAACACTACCATTTATTGGCATACAACCCGCGTTGATGGATGAAGAAGGGAAGCAAATAAAAGGAAATCAAGTTTCGGGAAGATTATGTATAAAATTCCCATGGCCCTCGATTGCACGAACTATTTGGGGCAATCATAATCGGTATAGAGACACGTACTTCTCCGCTTACAAAGGCATGTATTTTACAGGGGATGGTGCTTTACGCGATGCGGTGGGTTATTATAGGATCACCGGGCGCGTAGACGATGTAATTATTGTTTCTGGGCACAATCTGGGAACAGCCCCTATCGAAGATGCCATCAATGAGCACCCTGCGGTAGCGGAAAGTGCCATTGTAGGTTTCCCACATGACGTCAAGGGAAATGCGCTGTATGGCTATGTCATTCTAAAGGAAGTCGGGGAAAGTCGAGATCGGGATAATCTCCGCAAGGAAATCAATCAACAGATTACCGAACAAATCGGGCCTATCTCGAAACTCGATAAAATTCAATTCGTACCAGGACTTCCCAAAACGCGTAGCGGAAAAATCATGCGACGTATACTTCGAAAAATCGCTTCTAAGGATACCTCCAATTTAGGCGATACGAGTACATTGCTTAACCCTGAAGTTGTTAAAGAGATAATGGATAATGCGCTCTAATCAATCCCTACGAGCCAATTTTTGATCGGCTCACCTCCCCTTATACAAAGAGAGGAACACCCAGCAATTACCTACTGAACAAGTTTGAAATTTTGTTGTTCCTCTTCTCAGTTGAGGGGAGGTGTCCCGCTTTTTAAGCGGGACGGAAGGGTTGTATTTTCAATCATCTCAAAACCCTTCGCGCCAATATAGGGCGCTTGCTAAAAGCGACAAATATCAGTAGGGAAATCAACCCACAGATGGCTAGCCCTACAAACATTGGCCAAACGGTATCCTGTACGAAGCCCCCGATATAGTTTGCAATGGGCACTGCAAGAACCGTAGAAATAAATCCGTTTATGGCGGCCCCAATGCCCGCAATGTGGCCAATAGGCTCCATTGCGATAGAGCGAAAGTTTCCCCATAAAAATCCCAGGCAAAAAAATTGAACGAATAAAAACACCACCAATATAGGAACGCTGGGGTTCGGTTTATTCCAAAAAATGGCTACATACAATAATGCTACGAGGCAAAAAGCGAATAGCGCCATAAAAGACAATCTTCGCATTCCAAATCGCAGAACCAGTGTCCCATTTAAGAAAGTGGACAATCCTATTGAAACAGCCAAACCCGCAAAAATATACGGAAACTCTTCAGGCAAACCGTACTGATCTTCAAAGACATGTTGCGAAGCACTTAGGTAGACTAAAAATGCTCCTGTAACAAAGCCTGAAATAAAAGTAAAAGCAACTGTTTCTCGATACTTGAAAAATTCTTTGATTCCGTTTACAAAAACACTTCCCGAAAACGGAATCTTGTATGCCGGTTTTAGTGTTTCAACCTGACGTTTCCAAAACCATATACAGACCACCAGGGCAAAAAATAGCTGCATATAGAAAATCGCTTCCCATCCGAAGGCATCCATAATCCACTTTCCAATGGCCGGTGCCACAACAGGAATCAAAATAAAGAAAGCCGTTACAAATGACATCACACGAGCCATGTAGTCTCCTTTGTACGTATCACGAATAATCGATATGGCCATTGTTCTTGGGGCAGACAATGCAATACCCTGTAGAATTCGACCGGCCACCATTATTTCTAAAGAAGGTGCAAATATGCAAATGGCACTTGCCACTATAAATAGACTAAATCCGGAATAAACTATTGGTTTTCGGCCAAAACTGTCCGACAGCGGACCGAAAAATAGCTGGCCCACTCCCAACCCGAGAAAAATCATTTTGATCAAAAGTTGATTATCGGTTGGATCAAGGCTGTTTATAGAAATCCCAATTTGTGCAATGGCCGGTAAAATCGCATCGATCGCCAATGCCACTATAGACATTAAAGCGGCCATCAAGGCTACAAATTCAAAATTGGGTTTTGCATCTTGGTTTTGCATCCGGCAAAATTAGGCATAAGCCCAAGAATGAAGGTTAAGTTATCGTACATTTTTACCCTATCGGAAATTGAGTGGCAAATATGTACTTTTGATAAAAATTATCAAGAATGCTGATTATTGGAATTGCTGGCGGAACGGGCTGTGGAAAGACAACTGTAGTCAACCAGATCATCAACGAACTCCCCGCTGGGGAAGTTGGTGTAATCTCCCAAGATTCCTACTATAATGATCTTTCTCATCTTTCTTTGGAAGATCGAAGAAAAACAAATTTCGACCATCCGCAATCAATAGATTTCGCTTTGCTAGAAGAGCATTTGAGTCTTTTGCGAGCGGGTAAATCCATGGAACAACCCGTCTATTCTTTTTTGGAATGCAACCGTACAGAAAAAACAATCCCGACACATCCAAGTAAAGTAATGATCGTCGAAGGCATCCTGATTTTGACCAATTCCAAAATTCGTTCCTTGTTCGATATTAAAATATTCGTCCATGCTGATTCTGATGAACGACTCATCCGAAGATTAAAAAGGGATGTCAATGAAAGGGGCTGGAACTTGGATGAAACTCTCGAAAAATATCAAACCAACATCAAGCCAATGCATCTGCAGTTCATTGAACCAAGTAAGGAATATGCTGATATTATTATTCCGAACAATAAATACAATACGGTGGCCGTAGATATCGTGCGAGGCGTCATCAATCAAAAATTAGAGCAATAAATGGGATTGAAAGACCTAAAAAAGAAAAAGTGGTTCAGTATTTTAACCAACATGTATGTCTTGGTTCTTACTGCATTTGTAATCTGGATGGTCTTTTTCGACACGAATTCATTGTTCATTCATATGGAGCTCAGAAAGCAGATTAAAAGTCTTGAAAAAACCCAAGAGTTTCTAAAAGAGGAAATCTCCAAAGATCGAAAAATCATCGAAAAACTCTCAGACCCAAAAGAGATGGAAAAATTCGCCCGTGAACAATACTATCTTAAGAAAAAGGAAGAAGAAATATTTCTTATCGAGTACGAAGATAGTCTTAAAAGTGAACAGTAGGCAGGATCAATCAAAAGTTCAAGTTTAAAACTCTGAAAATCTCAACTACTTCGGTATTTTTGAATCTATGTGGCGAACTAGATTTATTCTTGAACTTACTTTTTTCGACCTTAACCAACTTTAACCATAGAGGCCGTAATTGTTCACTTTGTGTTAACAAAATTCATTTTTTAGCATTGTTATTAATCGTATTTTTATCCTCTAAACGATGTTTTGGTAAATGGGTAAAATTATTGCAATTGCAAATCAGAAAGGCGGAGTCGGAAAAACCACTACAACGGTCAATTTGGCCGCATCCCTCGGCGTGCTCGAGAAAAAAGTTTTATTAATAGATGCCGACCCACAGGCAAATGCTACTTCTGGGCTAGGCATAGACGTAGAAAGTGTTGAAAATGGCACGTATCAGTTGCTCGAACATACAAAAACCGCCAAAGAAACCATAATCACCACAGATTCACCGAATGTCGACTTGATTCCTTCACACATCGATTTGGTCGCCATTGAAATCGAATTGGTCGACAAAGATGAACGTGAATACATGTTGAAAAAAGCCATTTTGGATCTAAAGGACATCTATGACTACATTCTCATCGATTGCGCCCCTTCTTTGGGTCTGTTGACATTGAATGCTTTGACGGCAGCTGATTCGCTTATTATACCTATACAATGTGAATATTTCGCTTTGGAAGGCCTTGGCAAACTTTTGAACACTATAAAAAGTGTACAGAAAATACATAATCCTGATTTGGATATCGAGGGAATGCTATTGACCATGTACGATTCTAGACTTCGGTTATCAAATCAAGTGGTGGAGGAAGTACGAAAACATTTTGCCGACATGGTCTTCGATACCATCATACAACGAAACGTTCGTTTGAGCGAAGCACCTAGTTATGGCGAAAGCATCATAAAATACGATGCGAGCAGCAAAGGAGCTGCCAATTATCTCAATTTGGCAAACGAGGTTGTCAAGAAAAATATGGAATTGGTGTAATGGCAAAGGCTACTAAAAAACAAGCGTTGGGCAGAGGGCTTTCCGCGCTGTTGAAAGACCCTGAAAACGATATTCAGTCTGTATCTGACAAGAATGCAGATAAGGTCGTGGGTAACATTGTAGAATTGGACATTGATTCTATTGAAGTCAACCCGTTTCAGCCACGTTCAAATTTCAATGACGAAGCGTTAAAAGAATTGGCGACTTCAATTAGGGAGTTGGGTGTTATTCAGCCAATCACCGTTCGAAAATTAGATTTTAACAAATACCAGTTGGTTTCTGGAGAACGAAGATACAGAGCCTCAAAAATAGTAGGACTCAGAACCATTCCCTCCTATATAAGAATCGCGAACGATCAAGAATCTTTAGAAATGGCTTTGGTCGAAAACATTCAGCGCCAAGACCTTGACCCGATCGAGATTGCATTGTCGTACCAACGTTTAATCGATGAGATTCAATTGACACAAGAAAAATTGAGTGATCGTGTTGGCAAAAAACGATCGACAATCGCCAACTACATGCGATTGTTGAAATTGGACCCGATAATACAAACAGGGATACGCGATGGTTTTGTGAGTATGGGTCACGGCAGGGCCTTGGTAAATATTGATTCTAAAGATCAACAAATCAGCCTTTATGAGAAGATAGTTGGCCAAGGGCTGTCCGTCAGGGAAACGGAAAAAGCAGTTAGAGCGCAGAAAGATGGAGATAATACATCTGTCAAGGCTTTATCAGCGAATATTATTCCTGAATTCGCCAAGAACGGGACCACAGAACTTCAGAAATACCTAGATACTTCAGTTACCATAAACACTTCGGGTAAAGGAAAAGGGAAAATTTCAATTCCCTTTACTTCGGAAGCAGAATTCACAAGAATCTTAAAAGCGATTACCGGTGTTTAGATTTCTTTGCACTTTTATCGTTTGTCTTTTTTTTGTCGGAATGGGGCAAGCACAAAAAAAAGGAAAAAAAAACAAAGAAGTCGATTCCCTTCGAACCGACCTTCGTAACGAAGGAATCATACTGCAAGATTCAGGTATTGTAAAAAAGAAACCCATTAACCCATTGGCACCTAGTAAAGCCGCATTTTATTCCGCGGTATTGCCGGGTCTGGGCCAAATCTACAATAAACGCTATTGGAAATTACCCATTGTTTACGGACTAATTGGCGGCGGTGCATATGCCTATACTTGGAACGATGGTTGGTACGATCGTTTTAGAACGGCATTTAAGAGAAGACAGGCAGGTTTTACCGATGACGAATTCTATGACCGTGATAATAACAATGCAGCCGATGCTCCACCAGATTTCGATTTAGATGTCTTGGAAAATCAACAAGAGCGTTTTCAAAGAGATCGAGATCTTTGGCTTTTGGTGACCATTGCCATGTACGCCTTAAATGTGGTCGATGCAAATGTAGATGCCCATTTGAAACAGTTCAATGTCGATGAAGACCTCAGTATGGATTTCGAGCCTTTTATGGATTTAGACCCTGTTACCTTGAGTCCGAATTACGGCATGGCGCTGGTCATAAAATTTTAGGCTTATCATTGCTACGGGGAGTAGAGAGTTCTGAAAATAGATGACCGTAAATTTTAAATTATTGTTGGAATTAGAGTAAAATCAAATTAACGTGAGAATTGCACTTTTTGGATATGGCAAAATGGGAAAGATGATCGAGCAGGTCGCACTTTCGAGAAATCATGAAATCGTTGCCAAAATCGATGTGGGTTCAGATAGGCCTGATTTTGAAAGTATCGATGTTGCTATAGACTTCAGCATGCCAACCGCGGCATTTCAAAACATAAGCCAATGCCTTGAAAATGATGTTCCTATTATTTCAGGTACCACAGGCTGGTTGGAAAATTATGACAAAGCAATTTTGTTGTGTGAAGAAAAGAAAGGGGCTTTTATTTATGCTTCTAATTTTAGCCTCGGTGTAAACGTTTTCTTTGAACTCAATGAATACTTGGCGAAGATGATGAATAACCTGAAGGATTATAAGATTTCCTTGGAAGAAATCCATCACACCCAAAAATTGGACGCCCCAAGTGGAACAGCGATCACACTAGCCGAAGGGGTTATTTCAAATTCGGATTATAGTAAGTGGGAACTTGACGGTAAAGATGAGAGTAAAATCCGAATTACATCAAAAAGAATCGGCACGACTCCCGGTACGCATACCGTCAATTATGAAAATGAAATCGATGCAATTGAAATAAAACATACAGCACATAATCGAGAAGGATTTGCCCTTGGAGCGGTCATAGCAGCGGAATGGATTATCGGAAAAACGGGAGCTTTCACAATGAAAGATGTGTTAAACCTTGGTTAACGAATACAATATTTCTGTGACAAATACCCTTAATTGCATACTGATTGCACATTCGCAATCGAAATCAAAAATCGAAATACCCAATAAAAAATACATATGAACGGAACGCAGTGGATAATTTTCATTCTTATCGTACAAGTCATCCATTTTTTGGGGACTTGGAAATTGTATGTGAAAGCAGGTAGAAAAGCTTGGGAAGCAGCAATACCTGTTTACAATGCCATAATTTTAATGAAAATCATCAACCGACCGAAATGGTGGGTGGTGCTTTTGTTCATTCCCATCATCAATCTTTTAATGTTTCCCGTGGTTTGGGTCGAGACCATTCGAAGTTTTGGTAGAAATAAACTTTGGGAAACTTGGGTGGTCATATTGACCCTTGGCTTTTACATTTATTACGTCAATTACGCTTTGGATGTAACCTATGTTGAAAATCGAGACTTGAATCCCAAAACTGCTGCTGGGGAATGGGTAAGCTCAATAGTTTTTGCGGTTGTGGCCGCAACCTTGGTTCATACCTATTTCATACAGCCCTATGTGATACCGACTGGCTCTTTAGAACGTACCTTACGTATCGGCGATCTCTTGTTCGTCAGTAAATTTCATTACGGTGCGAGAACGCCTATGACAACTGTTGCCGCACCAATGGTGCATGATACGCTTCCTCTTGTGGGGGTTAAATCTTATCTTAACAAACCGCAACTCCCCTACTTTCGATTACCCGGTTTCAAAAAGATAAAACGAAATGAAATTGTGGTATTCAGTTGGCCAGCTGATACTGTGCGCGTCTTCTTCAAGAAAGAGAAAGGTGTTGACAAGCCAATAGATAAAAAATCAAATTACGTAAAACGTTGTGTGGGTCTACCAGGAGACTCGCTCGCTGTAATCGATGGTTATGTCTATATCAACGGAAAACAAAATGTCTTACCAGAACGGTCAAGGCATATGTTCGATTATAATATTTATGCCAAAAAAGGCGTGTCATCAAGGTTTTTGGAAGAAATAGGGGTCAGTGATTTTAGAAGAAAATATATCGTTGGTAACTTAACATCACAACAGGCAGATGTTTTGAATAAATATGTGATGGGAGTTAATCCTAGGCAAGATGGCAAGCAAGAAATCTACACGAAGGAAAGCGGAATACCCATCGGAGTAATCAGACAATACGGTATTGCAATTACCGAAGAAAGTAGTCTTTCGCGTCAAGCAAAATTAACGGATCAAATGGTTGCAAAACTAAAGGCGAACGAGCAGATAGATTCTGTTGCTCGAGTGATTCTACCGAAGGGGCAGGCCGGATATAATGTTTTTCCGCAGAACCCTGATTACAAGTGGAATACAAGTCAATTAGGACCCATTTATATTCCGAAAAAAGGAAAAACCGTCGATTTAAACCTTAAGGTGTTGCCCCGCTACAAGAAAATCATTCGCGATTATGAGGGCAATACCGTTGGGGTCAAAGGAAATCAGATAACCATTAATGAGGAGATTGCGACGAGTTATACTTTTCAGCAAGACTATTATTGGATGATGGGAGACAATCGCGATGGTTCAGAAGATAGCCGTGCATGGGGTTATGTTCCAGAAGATCATATAGTAGGCACCCCTATATTTATTTGGATGAGTTTCGACAACTTCAAAGAAAGTATTTGGAAATGGCGCCCACGATGGGACAGAATCTTTACTACTGTTCACGGAAGTGGAGAACCCGTTTCATATTTTAAATATTTCTTGATTGCTTTAGTACTTTGTTTCGTTGGAGATTATTTTTGGAAAAAAAGGACAAAAGGTTAGTTCCTTTTTTGTGGATTTGTTTATTCTATATTTCATTAGAGCAAATAATCAAATAAGACGGCATGTATACCTATTCTTTTGAAAAACTTGATGTTTGGAATGAAGCAAAAGAGTTTACCAAATTGATTTATCAAATCACATCGAATTTTCCTGACTTCGAAAAATCTGGTCTTACTTACCAACTAAGAAGAGCTTCTGTTTCTATTTGTTCAAACATAGGCGAAGGGTCTGCAAGAAAAACCAATAAAGATAAAGCGCACTTTACTACTATTTCTTTTGGCTCAGCTGTCGAAATTTTAAATCAGCTTTTTTTGCGGAAGAATTGGGCTGTTTGTCTCGAGATAATTATTCGATTTGTCGGTCTCAAATCGAACGCATACCAATAAACTCAGTGCTCTTCGGAAATATCAAATCAACAAATACTCAAATCAACGCATCCAAGTGAAAACCCTTCTCCATCCTACGTATTTTCCTGATATTTTAACCTTTGCCACAATTATTCAGAAAGAAACTATTTGGGAAGTCGAGGATAATTACCAAAAACAAACCTATCGAAATCGATGCTATATCTGCACGGATCAAGGCCGACACCTGCTTAGTATACCTATTCGTCATGTTGGTGGAAAAGAAGGGCGGCAAAAATGTAAAGATGTTAAATTGGACAATTCGTATCCATGGCAAAGACAACATTGGCGAACTCTGGAGACGGTCTATCGCACTTCGCCTTATTTCGAATATTATGAAGACGAAATTGAGTCCCTTTTCAAGAATGAACAAAAATTTCTACTGGATTTTAATTTAAAAACTATTGAAACAATTTGTAATTGCCTACAAATCGAAATGCCTACTGAAAGAACTTCGAATTATGAGATTGATTCTTTTGATGCGGTTGACATGCGTCTTTTGGTCAATGCGAAGAAGAAAATTAAATTTGACCAAATCGGGTATAACCAAGTCTTTGGTGATCGGCATGATTTTGTCGAAAACACAAGTATTCTAGATTTGTTGTTCAATGAGGGGCCAAACTCCGTTTCGTATCTCAAAGCACAAAACTTAAGTTTTCTCGATGCTTAGATTTGTTCTGCACTACGGAATTCACTTTTTGGTTCCTATCGCAATCGGACTTTTATTTTTTAAGAAAGAAAAAAGAGTGTTCGTGATCTTAGTTCTACTCGCGGGAATAGTCATTGATGTAGATCATTTGTTCGCCAATCCGATTTTTGACCCGAATCGATGCAGTATCGATTTTCATCCGTTACATTCATATTGGGCAATGGGAGTCTATGTGGCACTTCTCCTTTTCAAGAAAACACGAATAGTAGGTTTGGCTTTGACAATTCATATTTTAGCGGACTTAACGGATTGTTGGTTAATCTTCCTTCAAGCGAAATGATGCCATTATCGGATAATGATCTGAGTACTCCTGGTCAAAATTTTTGTGAGATGTGATTTCGAATGTCGGGTCTACAAGAATAAAATCGATTCTGGTGGGTATCCTATGAAATTTAAAAGTTCTTCCGTAGCCTAATCCTTTTTCATCAAAACTGTCGATATTATTTCCTTTGACCAAGTGATAGGTTCTTGAAAATTGGTTGTTGTTGAAATCACCGCAAACAATTGTTTTGTGGTCAACGGCGCTGCTATGTTCAGCAATGTATCGAGCCTGTTCTTCTTGTTTTTTGAATTTTGCTGCCAGTTTTGCATATAACGTTTTGGGCGAATTACTACTTATCGTTCCCATACCAGGGGTTATGCCTAAGGATTGCATATGTAAGTTGTAAACTCGTATCGTATCATTTTTGACTACAATATCAGCATAACTGGCATTATTCTTTGTGTTCGGAAATCGAAGAATTTCAGCTTCGACTATTGGATATTTTGAAAAGACACTTAACCGTGTTTTTATTTCATCACCTTTATTTGCCACGTATTTGTAACCATAATCATCATAACCTGTAATTCTGTTTAGGTTAATGGATTCTTGAAAACATACGATATCTGGATTTTGCTCTTCGACAAAGGTCTTTATATCCTCAAAAATGGTTTCACTATCAATATTCCTCTCTTTATTAAATTCACGAACATTATAACTCAATATCGTTATATCATCATCCGAAATTTCCACATTGCCGCCATCGAACCTAACAAAAGTACCCAATGTGATATAACCGACTAAGAGTGCTGAAAGTGATACACTCAATTGTTTTTTTCGTCTCAAAGACCAATACCCGAAAAATAAAAGGTTGATAATTACCAAAGCTGGAACCGACAACCCTAAAAAAGGCAAAAAGGAAAATGTTCTTACCGACAAATATGGGCTAAAACAAGCAAGAAACAATAGAATCGCAAAAACAAGATTTATCGCAAATACGATTTTATTCAAAAAGGATAATCTTCTCATTGGGTCAATCCTCTTTACCGGCCTTGAACAAAAAGTCTTTTTCAGCTTTCGAAAGACTTTCGTAGCCAGACTTGCTTATCTTGTCTAAAATAGAGTCTATCTTTCTTTGGTGGCTTTCCTTTTCATAATTAACATTTTTCTTAGCAGCAGTCGTTCGTTGCTTTCTATGAACGGTTTTTAAGGGTGCCTTTTTTTCTTTGGCTTTGAACATATTCGTCAAACCGTCGATAAAATTTGAAAAGCCCTCACCTATATCCCTTCCATTGGTCAATTGTCTGGCATATACATATCCTAATAGCGCTCCGCCGAGATGAGCGATATGACCTCCAGCATTTGTACCATAAGGAATCTGAATCAAATCTGACAAAACGACAAAAGCTCCCAAATACCATAATTTAATATTGAAAAAGACCACTCTAACTTCTTGATTGGGTATGTAGGCACAAATAAAAATGAGTACGGCGGTAACACCTGCGGAAGCTCCTATAATTCCGGAGGTCGGCACCTTTATCAATCCGGGCATCACATTATAACTGAACATAAAAAGAAGACCACCGGCTATAACACCTAAAAAATAAACGTTGATGAACTTTCGATTTCCAAAAAGATTCAAGAAAATCCTTCCCGAAAAATATAGGATCAACATGTTAAATAGGAGGTGCCAAAGCCCACCATGGAAAAAAGAATACGTTACCAGGGACCAAGGCTGACCTAAAAACCCGAAAAATTCTTTGGGCAATTCAAACCATTGATCTATGCTATTTTTGGGTAGGTTCAAGAGAAAAGGTATCAGGGCATTGACGATGAAAATAAAAACATTGATAGCAATTAGCTTTTCGGCTATACTTAATGTTGCATATTTATATCGTAATCCTTGTCCGTTCATGAATTCTACTTTTCGTTATTCCCGAGAAGTCGGGAATCTATCGATCCTAGCGTCTATCGTTAAAACTATTTTTTTTCCAATACCACATCATTATAGCGCCAATAATAGCTCCGCCTACATGCGCCATGTAAGCGGTATTACTGGGGCTAAAAAATGATTGCCCGGTTACCGCTGATATCACATCAAGTAAAATTATTCCCGGGATAAAATATTTTGCTTTTATAGGAATCGGTAGAAATATCAACATCAATTCCGCATTCGGATTCATCATTCCAAAAGCTGCCAAAATACCCATGATACAACCAGATGCCCCTACCATAGAAGCATTATATATGGGGTATAATTCTTGTAAATTTGCCAACTGATTACCCACCAATTCGATATTTGTTTGATTAGTCGTTAGCATATCAATTATCTGAGTACTTGACAAACCTGAATTAACAAGTTCGGTGAACGCTGGTATATAGTTGAAATAATAGTATCCCAATTGAAAAAGAACGGCTCCCAATCCCGCAGAAAAATAAAGAAAAAGAAATTTATTTTTACCTAAATGCCGCTCTACAGGTACGCCGAACATCCAGAGACCGAACATATTGAACAAGATATGAGCGAAAACTATTCCTCCCGCCGAATCAAATGATGCGTGCATAAACATATGAGTCACAATCTGCCAAGGCTTGAACATTTCATTCGCAGGAAAATGAAGTGCAAATAAGTCGTTCATAAAATCTCCGTTAGCACCTATGCTTAAGGTGGCTATCCAGAAAAGCACATTGATTATGATCAAGTGTTTAACGGCATCTGTTAGCTGAAAATTCATTTATTAAAATTTGTTAGCGATATCGTTTTCAGTAATCGTAATATAAACCCTTTTGTTAAACGGACTGACCGTTGTCTCTTTGCAGGCGAAAAGATCGTTTACCAAAGCCAACTGCGATTCTTGGTCCAATCGGTCACCCGTCTTTAGAGATAGGGCTTTACTCAATGATTTTGATAATCTATCGGTCTGGGAAAAGCTTTCATTACCGGTCTTTTCGCGATAATCGCTGAGCAATTGATCAAGAACCCCACCTACATCGGTTTCTGTCATTGAAACCGGAATACCCTTTATCTGAACTGATTCTTCATCGATTTTCCCAAAAGCAAAGCCTAGGGCCATTAGTTCTTCTTTTATCTCTTTCAGTTGTGTTGACTCATTTTTCGTAAAACCCAAAACAAGCGGGAACAACAATTGTTGGCTAACACCCTCTTTTGTCGTACCATGTTTCAAAAAACGCTCGTAAAGAACTCTTTGATGTGCGCGACTTTGATCAATGATTAGCATTCCAGAACGAACCGTGGTTACCACATACTTGCCATGTAATTGAAAAGTTGTACTTGCTGTTCTTATTTCTTTATCATCATTTTCAAAAATGGAACCCGTAATCGTATCGGACTCAAAACGTATTCCTTCGATATCAGTTTCTTGACCAACTTTAGATTCTAGGCCTACATATAGACTTTCCCATCCTTTAACAGATTTTTTTCTAGGAATTTGTATTGTTCCGCCAATATTTTCAGCGAAAGGATTAAATCTTGAATCAACTTCCACTTTGGGTTGAACTACGCCTTTTTTGGCATAGGAATAGGGTACTTCTAAATTTTGGTCTTGCTCGAAATCCAAAGCTGGCACCACATTGAACTGCCCCAAACTGTGTTTTACCGTTGACCGAATAATCGCATAAAGTGTATGTTCATCATCGAACTTGACTTCGGTTTTGGTCGGATGGATGTTAATATCGATAGAACCTGGGTCTACTTCGAGATATAAAAAATATCCAGGATGCGAACCTTGTTTGATCAACCCTTCAAAAGCGGCTAACAAGGCATGATTTAAATACGGACTTTTAATAAAACGATTGTTCACGAAAAAAAACTGCTCTCCCCTACTCTTTTTGGCGAATTCGGGTTTATATATAAAACCGGAGATTTTAACGACCTGCGTATCTTCTTCCACCGGAACCAATTTTTGGTTTGCACGTGTACCGAAAACATGAACGATCCGCTGTCTTAAATTTTCGTTGGGCAAGTTGAAGAGTTCGCTGCCATTATTATAATACTGAAATGCGATTTGCGGATGTGCCAAAGCCACTCGATGGAACTCGTCAGTTATATGGCGAAGTTCTACTTGATTTGACTTTAAAAAATTACGTCTTGCGGGAATATTGAAAAACAAATGCTTTACAGCTATCGAAGTACCTTTTGGGGTTGCACAGGTTTCTTGAAACATAATCTTGCTTCCCTCTACTCTTAAATGTGTACCTATGTCATCGCCCTGCGGTTTCGTCTGCATTTCAACATGGGCGATCGCCGCAATCGAAGCAAGGGCCTCACCTCTAAACCCTTTGGTATCTAGTTTAAAGAGATCTTCAGCCTTTTGTATTTTTGAAGTGGCATGGCGCTCAAAACTTAAGCGCGCATCTGTGGCACTCATGCCTATTCCGTTATCGACAACTTGTATTAGGGTCTTCCCACCTTCCTTGACTATAAGTTTTATAGCACTTGCACCAGCGTCAATTGCATTTTCCAACAATTCTTTGACCACGGATGCGGGTCTCTGAACGACCTCACCCGCAGCAATCTGATTGGCAACGTGATCTGGCAAGAGTTTAATGATATCCGCCATTATTTAGGAAGGAATATAGAGATATCGAAATCTATGATATATAGAAAAATGAAGACTAAAATAAATATTATGATCGCCATACGCAGTCTAAGGTTTTTATCCCCTTCCCTACGCATGTCTTCGACCGCATTACCAAACTTGCTTTTGAGTCCTCTTGTAACGTGAGCCGTTGAACGATACTTATCGAAACGATGTTCTAGTTTATACGGACTACCTTCCCCCTTATCATCATAATAACGCGGGGAATAGTCGAACGTATTGTTCTTTCTTAATTTTGTGAATTTTCTTAAAAAGCCCATGATTTCAAAGTTAATTAAAATCAAAAAACATGCCGTATTTATACCGCTAAAATTTGTTAACAGTTGTTTCAGTGTGCAAAAGGTAGCTGCAGTTGAGGGCTATCCCATTTCAATGCCGATATTACTTTGAAAAGTAGTTGTATAAATTTAAGATTTCAGGGCCTAGCTCCAATCCACTGCTAACGGTCACTGCCGGCCGGTTACTGTTTACCGTGCCCCAAAACAGCCATTTTTATCGCGGCAATTGCAGCTTCAGTGCCTTTATTACCGTGTTTTCCCCCACTACGGTCTTTTGCTTGCTGCAGCGTATTATCAGTGAGCACACAAAAAATAACAGGTATTTCGAAATTTACATTCAAATCTTTAATGCCTTGCGCCGCTGCGCTACAGACAAAATCAAAATGTTTGGTTTCCCCTTGTATAACGCTGCCTACTGCGATCACAGCGTCGACCTTTTCAGAGGCAAGCATCTTTTTACATCCAAAAGTGAGTTCAAAACTTCCCGGCACATTCCATCGTATGATATTTTCTGAAAGTGCCCCACAGTCCATAAGTGCTGCTTCGGCACCAAAATAAAGGCCTTCTGTTATTTCTTCGTTCCACTCAGAAACAACGATTCCGAATCGAAGTGGCTTCGCATCCGGAATCTGATTTTTATCGTAAGAAGATAGATTTTTGTTTGCAGTGGCCATTGCTATTACTTTCCGCTTTTAGCCATTCCAATAAAGGCATCGATAGAGTTGGCCTCATCAGAATCTGAAAAATCGGTCTTTATCCGTTCAAAATACTGTAACGCCTTATCTCTTTGCCCAAGCTCAAGGGCTGCCACTCCTGATTTATACAAAAATTTAGGCGTAGTGTAATTGTTGTCACTATGAGCCGTAGCACTTTCGTAATACCCCAGAGCATCGGCAGGTTGGCCTAACTGCATAAAAGCATCGCCCAAACCACCTTTTGCCAAAGCTCCGAGAATAGCATCTTTCGAAGAAAATTTTTCAAGATGAGAAATGGCTTCCTGGTACTTTTGCATATTCAAATAGGCCATTCCCGCTGAATAATTCGAAAGGTTGGCAGCCTTCGTTCCTGGATATTCATCAATGATATCTAAAAATCCATATTTGCCTTCTCCACCGTTCAGGGCAAGATTATAAAGTGAATCTTTGGCGCTTTCAGTGTTCAATGCTTGATCAAAATATTGCTGCGGATAATACATCTCATTCGCCGCGTTTGACTCTTTCGGCGCCTGAACGAATTGATTGTAAGCCAAATATCCTAGGACACCTACGGCTATTACCCCGATTATGCCCAGAATGTAATTCTGGTTCTTGGCAACCCATGCTTCGGTTCTTGATGCACCTTCGTCGAGAGAACTAAATACCTCGGCAGTTGTACTTTCATGTGCATCAAGCTCTTGCTCTTCGGCCTTATTTTTAGGTTTATGCCCCCTTTTTTTGTATGTCGCCATCCTAGAATTTATTGGTGGCGCAAAAATAAAGTTTTTATCGAAAACTAGAGATGAATTTATCCGTTATTTTTCGATAATTTGCGTGTCGTCTTTCTTATAAAAATTACAGTTAATGCGTCTTGATAGGATTTCTTTAATTAATTATAAAAATTTCGTCTCCTCAGATTTTGAGTTTGACGAGAAAATCAATTGTTTCGTTGGATCCAATGGTATCGGCAAGACGAACATTTTAGATTCTGTTTATCACCTCGCTTTCGGAAAAAGTTATTTCAACCCTATCAGCAGCCAAAATATCAGACATGGAGAAGATTTCTTTGTAATCAACGGTGAATTTGTAAAGAACGACCGAACTGAAAAAATTGTTTGCAGTTTAAAAAAAGGGGCAAAAAAGGCCATCAAGCGTAATGGAAAGTTATACGATCGGCTTTCTGACCATATTGGGCTGTTACCGTTGGTTATTATTTCTCCGGCGGACCGCAATCTTATTATAGAAGGTAGCGATACGCGAAGAAAGTTTATCGATGGGGTCATTTCACAGTCCAACAAAACTTATTTGGAAAATCTAATAAAATATAATAAAACACTGGGCCAGCGCAATGCCCTTCTAAAGTATTTCGCGCTCAATCGCACATTTGACAAAGACACTTTATCGGTATATGACAAACAATTGACAGTCTATGGCAAGCCCATTCACAAAGAGCGCCAAGCGTTTATAGAAATATTCGTGCCGATTTTCAAAAAGCAATATGAAGAAATCTCCGGAGGAAACGAACAGGTATCACTACGGTATCAAAGTAAAGTATCGGATGATGATATCTCGTCATTGTTAGAAAAAAACATCGAGCGAGACCGAGCACTTCAGTATACTTCGGTCGGAATACACAAAGACGACTTGAGCTTCGAGATTGAGAACCATCCTATCAAAAAATTTGGTAGTCAAGGGCAACAAAAGTCCTTTTTGATAGCACTTAAATTCGCACAGTTCTATTTTATCAAAGAACAGGCAAAAGCAACGCCGATCCTATTATTGGATGATATTTTTGATAAGCTCGATGAAAATCGGGTGGCCCAGATAATCAATTTGGTGGACAATAAAAATTTCGGCCAGATTTTTCTTAGTGACACACACGCAGACCGTACCGAAAATGTGGTCAAGAACATACACCAAACGTATAAAATCTTTAAATTGTAGTAGGGTTGAAAAGTAATAATGGAATCGATCAATAATTCCCTTTTACCATCTATTTTTTTTAAGGGATAAATTTTGGCAATCAGCACTAAAAAATGAATAAGAGTATTTGTATAGCGATTACGTTTCTTCTTTTCGGATGTTCCGATAAAATACGCAAGGAAAATTTGGACGTACTTAATGGTTACTGGGAAATCGAGAAAGTGGTTTTTCCAGACGGAAGTACAAAAGAGTATGCGGTAAATACCAGTATCGATTTCATATCGCTAGAAGATAAAAAAGGTTACCGTAAAAAAATGCAGCCTAAATTCAATGGCACTTATGATACCTCTAACGATGCCGACTTGTTCATCTTGCTTGAACGTGAAGGCATTTATTTTATAAATTACGAAGTGAATGACAATACTGGCCTAGAGACCCATCGCCTAGAGGAATTAGTCAGTTTATCCGAAAATAAGTTTTCTGTTCGCAATGCTGACGGAATAACCTATGACTACAAACGTTTTGAACCGATCAATATCGAAAACTAATGGCCAAGCGAAAGAATGAACATTTGAACATGGGTGAGGCCTTGAACGAATTCATCAAAGAAAACCGTTTACAAAAAGGAATGGACAAGGTCGAAGCACGTGAAGCTTGGGCTAGATTGATGGGCAATGGCGTCAATAACTATACCACAGCAATTGAATTCAGAAGCAATACGCTGTTCGTTTCACTTTCATCTTCGGTTTTAAGAGAAGAATTGAGCATGGGCAAATCAAAGATAATCGCAATGATCAATGAAGAACTGGGCAAGGAACTGGTCAAAAAGTTGGTGCTGAGATAGCTTGCCGATTACTGACTACTGAAATCAAAAAATCCGTCAAAGCTAGACACTGACGGATTTTTTGATTTCTAAATATTTTTCGGCAAACTAATAAATTTCCCTTCCAGAAAAATGAAAAGCCCCTTCGATGGCAGCGTTTTCATCACTATCAGAACCATGGACAGCATTCTCTCCAATATCCTTTGCGAATAGTTTTCGGATTGTACCCTCTGCAGCCTCCTCCGGATTCGTGGCGCCAATCAGAGCACGAAAATCTTCGACCGCATTGTTCTTTTCTAATATCGCGGAGACAATCGGACTTCTTGTCATAAATTGAACCAATTCACCATAAAAAGGACGCTCTTTGTGAATTGCGTAGAATTCTTGAGCATCGCGTTTGCTCAATTGGGTATATTTCATCGCCACGATTTTAAATCCGGCCGAAGTAATCTTCTCTAAAATAGCTCCGATATGGCCGTTTTCTACGGCATCGGGCTTAATCATGGTAAACGTTCTATTGGTTGTCATGCTATAAAATTTTGTGCAAAAATACGCTTTTCGATACAACACACAACGTTTTTGGGTATTGCAGACAGAAATGCGGTTTTATGTCCGAATAGTATTCACCAAAAAAACACGCTAAAAGCCAAATACTATTTTAAATTCATTTAATATCTGAATATGTGAATAGTTGTATCTTTGTATTCATGAATTTAGAGGAGATACAAGCAGTAAAAAATCTTTTTTCAACGCCCCATAAAATCGTGATCGTCCCTCATAAAAATCCGGATGGAGATGCCATTGGCTCCACACTGGCGCTCTGGCATTATTTAAAAGATAATGGGCAAGATGCTACGATCGTATCTCCCAATGATTATCCCGAGTTCTTGAAATGGATGCCAGGCAATGACCAAATTTTAAATTTCGAAAAAGAAAATTCTCAGGCAAAGGAAAAAATTCATTCGGCAACCGTCATTTGTACCTTAGACTTCAATCACCTCGGTCGCGTAGGCCAAATGACTGGTTTTCTGGAAGCCGCTACCGCCGATTTTATAATGATCGACCATCATCAAGAACCAGCTGATTATGCGCTTATAACCTACTCTGATGTGAAAATGAGTTCTACCTGTGAAATGGTCTATAATTTCATCGAATTTTTAGGCGATACGGATAAGATCACGCGGTCTATTGCAACATGTCTTTATACGGGTATCATGACCGACACCGGCTCCTTTAAGTTTTCTTCGACGACGAGCAGAACCCATAGGGTAATTGCCGACCTCATGGAAAAAGGTGCGGAAAACACAGAAATACATCATCAGATTTACGATACCAACAGTGCTGATCGAATGAAGCTTTTAGGCATTGCCTTGAACAATATGGTCGTTGTTGAGGATCGCCACACAGCATATATCACCCTGACCCAAAACGAACTTGATTCTTGTAATTATAAAAAGGGTGATACAGAGGGTTTTGTAAACTATGGTCTCACTTTAGATGGAATTAAATTTGCGGTCATTTTTATTGAAAATGCCGAGGAGGGAATTATAAAAATCTCATTTAGATCCGTTGGTGATTTTTCAGTGAACCAATTCGCAAGAAAACATTTTGAAGGCGGCGGGCATGATAACGCTGCCGGTGGAAAAAGTGACTTGCCGATGTTTGAAACAATAGAAAAATTCAGAAAGCTTTTAAAAGACTACAAAACCGAGTTGTCATGAGAACTATAATTTTCATTCTTTTGATACTTATATTTACAAACTGCGGTGGACCTGAGCCCCGAAGGCCGGTAAAGGTTAAGTCGGCCAGTTTTTACAAAGAATCGGCTGATCGAAGCAGGGAACTATTGGAAACTGAAGAAAGATTGATTCAAGAAATCATCGCACAAGATACTGCTCATAATTACCAAAATAGCGCTACCGGTTCATGGTACTTTTTTGAGAAGAAAAATGAGGGGGATGATTATAAGGCGCATGTAAATGACTTAGTGACCATGACCTATAATGTACTCACTTTGAATAATGATACCATATATTCTATGAAGGATATAGGGTTGATTAAATACAAGGTAGATAAACAAGAACTGTTTCAAGGCCTTCGCGATGGGGTCAAATTAATGAAAGAGAATGAAACTGCAACATTTTTATTTCCTTCTTCTTTAGCTTATGGCTATCATGGTGACAATGATAAAATCGGAACCAATGTACCCCTAAAATCTACACTGGCGATAGTGAAAATCGAAAGACAACAAGATAGTATTAGATAGCTATTGTAAAAATAAATAATTCACTTAATACTTAAAATAAAAACTAAAGAGTCAACAAATGAAGAAAACTTATGTAATAATTGCTACAATAGCTATATTTTTTACGAGCTGTAAAAGCCAATATGCTGATTTAGGTGATGGGCTGTTCGCTGACATTCAGACCAATAAAGGGGGCATCATCGTAAAACTTGAACACGATTACACTCCTGTTACGGTAGCTAATTTTGTGACATTGGCGGAAGGCACTAGTCCGTTTGTGAGCGAGGAGTTCAAAGAAAAAAAATATTATGATGGACTTACTTTTCATAGGGTCATGAAAGACTTTATGGTTCAAGGGGGAGATCCTACCGGTACGGGCAGTGGTAGTCCTGGCTATAAATTCGCAGATGAGTTGACTGATTCTTTGCACCATGACAAAAAAGGCATTCTTTCGATGGCTAATTCGGGCTTTAAAACCAATGGAAGTCAGTTCTTTATTACACATAAGGCTACCCCTTGGTTAGATGGTTATGACGAAAATGGCTTTCTGAGGCAATGCAAAAACCCGAGGGTGGCCTGCCACACTGTTTTTGGGGAGGTAGTTGAAGGAATGGACGTGGTCGATTCTATTGCCAATGTAGAGGTGGCTCAACCAGGCAACAAACCAATTGACCCTGTAAACATGAAAACGGTATCAATCATCCGTAATGGCAAAGATGCTAGAAAATTCGATGCCGTCGAGGTCATGACAAAATACTTTGCCGACGAAGAAGCGAAACTGGCGGCATTTAATAAATTAAAAGCCGATTTTGTGACCAAAACTGCCGAGCAAAAAATGAAAGCCGATTCTTTGCCATCTGGCCTTAAAATACACGTTCTAAAAGAAGGCACCGGCGCAAAACCTAAAATTGGTCAAAAAGCGAATGTTCAATATGCAGGGTATCTCGCAGATGGTTCGCTTTTCGATAGCAATTATGTCGATATTGCCAAGAAATACGATGTTTTCGATGCAAGCAGAGAAGCTGGTGGAGGTTATGGGCCAATGGCTATGGAAGTCAGTCCTGATGCGGGACTAATAGCCGGATTCAAAGAGGCGCTACTTAGCATGAAAGTAGGCGATAAAATTCGCGTGTTTATTCCACCACACTTGGGATACGGCGCTCAAGGTGCTCAAGGTGCTATTCCACCAAATGCGGATTTGATTTTCGATTTAGAAATTACGGGAATAGCCGAATAAATGAAGTTTGTGACTTTTTTCTGAATCCCGCTTTGACGGGATTTTTTTTAAATAATATACGAAGTATCTAAAAATTGGAGTTCTTCATATTAAAGTATCATTATGAAAAAGTTAACCAGTCCAATGATAATCTTGGCATCTCTATTTATGTTCGCTTGCAGTGATTCTAAAGGAGAGACACCCAAACCGTCGGATCCGATTGACCAAGAACAGATCGATAAAGACAATGAACCAAAGGATGTCGAAGAGCAAGACCCGAATTTGACAAATACGGTTGTTGGCACTTATGGGCAACTCAGCGTACTTGGCAAAAATTTAGTCGACCAAAATGGAAACCCCGTACAACTGAGAGGCATGTCACTTTCTTGGACCAATTGGTGGCCACAATTCTATACCAAAGAAGTTGTTGAATGGCTCAAAGAAGATTGGAATGTTACAGTCATTCGCGCTTCAATGGGTATTGAAGATGCAGGAGGTTATCTTGATGACAAATCGCGCCATAAAGCCATGGTTTTTGCTGTAATCGATGCTGCTCTCGAGGCTGGTATATATGTTTTGGTAGACTGGCACAGCCATCATGCCGAGGACCATTTAGATGAAGCCAAAGCTTTCTTTTCCGAAGTGGCACAAAAGTACGGAGACCACCCAAACATAATTTATGAAACATATAACGAGCCTCTTGACACACCCTCATGGAATGATGTTATAAAACCCTATCATGAGTCCGTGATTGCCGAAATAAGAAAACACGACCCAGATAATATTATCATCGCGGGCACCCGTACATGGTCAACTCGTGTAGACGAAGTTATTGGCAATGCCCTGAATGACCCCAACGTAATGTATACGCTGCACTACTATGCAGCTTCACATAAACAAGAACTTCGCGATATTGCCCAGACTGCAATCGATGCCGATATTCCACTTTTTGTCACAGAGCATGGTGTAACTGAGTATACGGGTGATGGTTTCATAGACGAAGCTGAGGCAAAAACTTGGTGGGCATTTTTAGACAACAACCAGATTTCATGGCTCAATTGGTCTATTGCCGATAAAGAAGAAAGCTCAGCAGCTGTGAAACCGAGTGCCAGTGGTTCAGGTGGCTGGCCAGACTCAATGCTCACGACATCAGGTTTATTGGTTCGTGATGAGCTTCGTGCCAAAAACCCTACATTTTGATTTTCAATATTATTCGGTAATCCAATAATCAGGGTTTGAATTAATAAATTACTTTTAAAAAAGGTCTTGTGACAAGATTCAAATCAGCTGAAATATTTGGGTATTTTTACTGCGATGAAGAACAAATTGCCAAACATTATAGCCCTGAGCATTATTCCACAGATAATCATTGTAAGATGGTTGGCCAAAAATCCCGACTGGATCGAGAAATATTACAGCAACGGAATTTATCCTGTTATAAGCAAATTCTTTAGAACCCTTTTTGGCTGGCTACCGTTTTCCGTTGGTGATATAATTTATGGGGCACTTATCATTTTTGCTATCCGCTATTTAGTAGTTAGCAGAAAATATATTCGACGGCACTTTTTATTATTTCTTAGGGATATAGTTTTAGTACTATCGGTGGCATATTTTACTTTTCACCTGTTATGGGGGCTTAATTACTACCGCCGGCCCCTAAATAAACAATTAGGCATTGAGATTACTTATACCAAAGAAGAGTTGGTTGATCTGACTAAGAAGTTAATCGATAAGACGAATGAAATCCACATTCAAATTACCTCGGATACCGCCCAGATTGTAGAGATACCCTATTCAAAAAATCAAATTTTAAAATTATCAAAAGGCGGATATCAAAATCTGGAGAAATCGTTTCCAAAATGGAAATACCAAAAGCCCAGCATTAAAAAATCACTTTTCAGCACGGCCTTGAGCTATATGGGCTACGGTGGGTATTTGAATCCGTTCACCAATGAAGCACAGGTAAACGGACGTATCCCTAAATTCAGAGATCCTTTTGTTAGCAGTCATGAAATTGGTCATCAGATTGGATATTCCGCAGAAAACGAAACGAATTTCATCGGTTATCTCGCTGCGGCCAAACATGAAGATATTTATTTTCGTTATTCTGCAAACACGTACGTGCTCGGGTATTGTTTGAACGATTTGCAGCGATCTGACGAAAATACTTTTGAAGAATTATATGCAAGTCTAAATCCGGGTATTCTTAAAAATTATGAAGAAGTTGCCGATTTCTGGGCAGCACATGAAAATCCATTGGAACCTGTCTTTAAGTCCATATTCAATTCATTCCTAAAGGCGAACAATCAAAAAGACGGAATTGAAAGTTACAACAAAGTCGTAGCGTTACTGGTAAACTACCACAAGAAGAATCCGCTCTAGAAACATTCCAAACTTTATTTTATTTAATGGCGCTGTTTTCCTACATTTAAAAACGATAATTAGAAGAACTGAATACTATGAAAATGAGACTACTCGCGCTCGCACTTCTGTCATGTTGTGTGACCCTGTCAGCACAAGATTATTTTCCAAAGAATGACGGCGTTAAGGCAAAGAACAATAATTACACAGCTTTTACAAATGCTAAAATCTATGTCACCCCGACCCAAATAATCGATGGGGGAACGCTACTCATCCAAAACGGGAAGGTAGTACAGGTCGGCAAATCGGTGACACTCCCTAAGAATAGCGTAAAAGTAGACTTAAATGGCAAGTCTGTTTATCCTTCCTTTATCGATATCTATTCCGATTTTGGTGTTGCAAAACCCGAAAAACTCAAAGCTTCGGGCAGGTCAAGCCAGTACGAACCAACGCGAGAAGGATTCTATTGGAACGACCACGTCATGCCCGAGAACAAAGCGGTGGAAAAGTTCAAATACGATGACAAGAAAGCAAAAGAGCTTCGAGAAGCTGGCTTTGGCGTAGTGAACTCGCATATAAAGGATGGAATCGCAAGAGGAACGGGAGTTTTGGTCGCTCTAAATGGAATCGGCAATGATGCCAATAGAATTTTAGATGACCGATCGGGTCATTACTTTTCGTTTGAAAAGAGTGTTGCCAAAGCTCAATCATATCCGACTTCTTTGATGGGTTCCATGGCGTTACTACGTCAACTTTATTACGATGCCGATTGGTACGCCAAAGGAAATATTGATACCAGAGACCGCTCGTTGGAAGCCCTTAATACAAATAAAAATCTCGTTCAAATTATCGAGGGTGGCAGTAAAGGAAATGTACTTCGTGCAGATGGAATCGGGGATAAATTCGGAGTTCAGTTTGTTATCGTAGGCGGAGGAGATGAGTACGAAACCGTAGCCGATATCAAAGCCACCGGTGCAAAACTAATTTTACCCTTGAATTTTCATGATGCGTATGATGTTTCAAATCCGTATGCGGCCACATATATTTCGCTAGCCGATATGCGCGACTGGAACCAAGCGCCAGCGAATCCGAAAATCTTATCAGATAATGGAGTGATTTTTTCGTTCACGCTCCATGATTTAAAATCTCCGTCAAAACTGAAAGAGAAATTGATGAAGGCCATAGAATACGGACTTCCTAAAACTAAAGCCCTAGAGGCTTTGACCACTGTTCCGGCACAAACACTTGGCAAATCTGCAACGATAGGTTCTTTGCAAATCGGTAGTCAGGCGAACTTCTTAATCACTTCTGGTGATATTTTCGAAAAGGGAACCACCATTTATGAAAATTGGGTTCAGGGCAATAAGAATGTTATCAGTGATATGTCGCTAAAAGATATTCGCGGGGATTATGATCTGTCCGCCGGAGGAAATGCCTTTAAACTTTCCATTACCGGAGATGCAGGAAAACCCAAGGTCGAGATAAAACAAGATACTGCCAAGCTCAAATCGAAATTCTCTTATAAGGATGATTGGATGCAATTATCTTTTACGGATAAGGATAAAAAGAGTTATCGAATGACCGGGCTGGTATCCGGCAGTGAAAATCTAAGCGGGCGGGCAATTCTTCCTGACGGAAACGAAACCTTATTTGAAGGAACAAGAACGAACACATTCTCCGAAAAGAAAAAAGATGAAAATAAGGAAGCCGAAAAACCAGAAATGGTTGCAATCACCTACCCTAATGTTGGCTACGGATATAAATCCGTTCCAAAAAGCGAGAACATGCTTTTTAAAAACGCAACGGTTTGGACAAGTGAAGCTGCGGGAATTTTAAAAGAAACCGATGTTTTGGTAAAGGATGGTAAAATCGCCAAGATCGGAAAAGACTTAAAAGACTTAAAAGGCGGAAACGCGAAAGTTATTAACGCCACAGGGAAACATTTGACTGCTGGTGTAATTGATGAACATAGTCATATTGCTGCAGTTGCGGTCAATGAAGCGGGTCACAATTCTTCCGCAGAAGTAAAAATGGAAGATGTTGTCGACAATGAAGATGTCGGTATTTATCAGGCCTTAGCCGGAGGTGTGACATCGTTACAATTGCTTCATGGTTCGGCGAACCCGATCGGGGGTCGCTCGGCCATCATTAAATTGAAATGGGGAGAAAGTGCCAATAATATGATTTATGATAACAGTCCGAAGTTTATCAAATTCGCTCTGGGTGAAAATGTGAAGCAAAGCAACTGGGGTAGCCAAAGCCGTTTTCCGCAAACTAGAATGGGCGTCGAACAAGTCTTTACGAACTATTTTCAACGCGCCAAAGAATATGGGATAAAAAAGAAAAGCGGACAACCTTATCGCCATGATGAAGAAATGGAAACTTTATTGGAAATTATCAATGGAGAACGCTTCATCAGTTGTCACTCGTACGTACAGAGTGAAATCAATATGATGATGAAGGTCGCGGAAAAATTTGGTTTTCGAGTGAACACTTTTACGCATATTTTAGAAGGCTATAAAGTTGCCGACAAAATGGCCGAACATGGCGTTGGCGCAGGCACCTTTAGTGATTGGTGGGCATACAAATTCGAAGTGAACGATGCGATACCTTACAACGCAGTTATTATGCAAAAACAAGGGGTTACTGTAGCTATCAACAGTGATGATGCAGAGATGATACGACGCTTGAATCAAGAAGCGGGCAAGACCATGAAATATGGTGGAATGTCAGAATTGGAAGCTTGGAAAACGGTGACCATCAACCCAGCGAAACTATTACATCTTGATGACCGCACCGGAAGCATCAAAGAAGGTAAAGATGCCGACTTGGTATTGTGGAGCGAACACCCAATGTCGGTTTATGCGAAAGCGGAAAAAACGATAATCGAGGGTGCAACTTATTTTGATTTGGAAAAAGATCAACAACAACGCGAAGCAATCAAAAAAGAGCGTAACAAATTGATTACGATGATGTTGAATGAAAAAGAGGGCGGAGGTAAAACGCGAGCTCCAAAAGGTAGTAAGAAAGAAAAAATGACCTGTGAAACGCTGTGATTTTTGATGGCTGAAAAAAGTAAAAAATACTATTCAAAAATAGAAACTATTGCTAGGCTGAATCTGTGTAAATATTGTCAAGTTGAAAAGTATGGAACGTCTCCTTGAGGGGACTCTAGGGGTGTAAAAACTCTAACCAAATAAATGCTAAAATTAAGAGTAACAACTTCCCGTCTTCACGGGAACGACAAGAGAAGAATAAAATGAAAACAACAACAAAAATACTCACCTCACTTCTGCTTACCTTCGGAATGGTTGTTTGGGCCCAGCAAACTCCGGCTCCAGCCCAAAAGGAGGCCATAAGCATTACTGGGGCAACCGCTCATATTGGTGATGGAACGGTTGTAGAAAATGCGACCATAGTATTTGAGGATGGAAAAATCACGGCAATGGGTATCGATGCAACAACAAAAGGTACTGTAATCGATGCCACCGGAAAACATGTGTATCCGGGGTTTATCGCCCCGAACAAGTCTCTGGGGCTTATCGAGGTAAATGCGGTTCGCGCTAGTAATGACCAAGACGAAATTGGTGAGATAATTCCCCATGTGCGAAGTTTGATCGCATATAATGCTGAATCAAAAGTGGTCGAAAGTATGCGGCCGAACGGAGTCCTGCTCGGACAAATAACTCCACAGGGCGGGCGTATTTCTGGAACTTCGTCCATAGTACAATTCGATGCTTGGAACTGGGAAGATGCTGCGATTAAAGTCGATGATGGCGTTCATCTAAGATGGCCGAACAGTTTTCGTCAGGGCCGTTGGTGGATGGGTGAAGACCCTGCTTATAAACCCAATGACAAATATCAAGAACAAATAACCGAGGTCGAAAGTTTTATGCAGGGCGCAATGGCTTATGGAAAAGGTCGAGCGAAAGAAATGAATCCCGCTTTTGCGGCAATGCAAGGAGTTTTCGATGGTTCTCAAAAACTATATGTTTATGCAGATGGAGAGAAGGAAATTTTAGATGGGATAAGCGCAGCAAAAACTTCCGGTGCGAAACACGTAGTTTTAGTCGGCGGATATCACGCCTATAAAATCACTGATTTTTTAAAGGAAAATGATATCGCCGTTTTAGTTCAGTTTACTCATAATAACCCTGCTTTTGATGATGAAGATTATGATCTGCCCTATAAACTTCCAAAATTGTTGATGGATGCCGGTCTTTTGGTGGCAATTCAAAATGGTGATGCCTCAAACTTTCAAACACGTAACCTTCCTTTCTATGCCGGGCAGGTAGTTGGGCAAGGATTGGAAAAAGAAAAAGCGTTGCAAATGATAACGGCCAACTCCGCCAAAATATTAGGTATCGACGATAATTACGGCACATTAGCTGTCGGAAAAAGTGCCACCCTTTTTATTTCTGAGGGAGATGCGCTCGATATGAGAACCAACATATTGTCACATGCCTTTATCGATGGTCGAAATATTTCTTTGGAAACCCATCAAACCAAGTTGTGGAAGCGGTATTCTGAAAAATACGAGGGAGGGGAATAGTTATAGCTTGTCTTGATATATTTCCTCGGATCATTTTCAAAATTCACCTTATACCCATCACAGTAGAAGCATACCTCACCCCTGCTCAGCTTCGCTTAATTTATTTGTAAAATTGGTCACGAACTGCTTGAATAGTTGATTAGAAACAGTATTGACCAACCGTGAGCCAAACTGTGCAACTTTGCCACTGATGGTCACATCCATTGTTGCATCGACTTTTGATCCACCTTTGGCTGTTTCGGTCAAGTCGAGTGCCATTTTCATTCCGGCATTGCCCATTCCTTTGGAGTCTACGCCCTTGCCAGAAAGAATGATTTTTTGATTTTCAAAATCGATTTCATCATAGACGATATCGGCTTTGTAATTAACGCCCATCGGCCCGAATTTCATACCCACCTTTCCTTTATAATGGTTATCACCGACTTTTTCATCTATCGAGACCCCGGGTACGCAGTCCATCACTTTTTGAGGGTCTATTAGGTGCTCCCAAACCAAATTTAGAGCTTGAGGTACTTCAAAAGATTTTTCGAGTTTTGTATTCATAGCAGCTATTTAAAAACTTTCTGGTATCTAAAAATTAAATGTAAGACTTTATTTCAAAGAGTCAAATCAAGAATCTTCGCTAGCTATGTATCCCACCTGACTTGTCCTTTAACATCATAGGCTTTTTATCACGAACAACAGACAGAATCTCGGCGATTATCGAAAGTGCAACTTCTTGAGCCGTTTCTGCCCCAATGTTGAGTCCGGCTGGTCCATAAACACAATCTAAGAGTTTTTCATCGACCTCTGGGTATTGTTCGATAAGTTCGTTCAGAAGCTTTTCCCTGCGCTTTGAAGGCCCTAAAATTCCGAGATAAATTGGTAATGTATTTTTTAAGGCCAAAAAATATTTTAAATCACGAACATAGCTATGTGTCATCAAAATTACAGCCGTATGCTCGTCAATAATATCCGCGGAAAGCACTTCTGGCTCGACCGATAATAATTCCTTAATTCCAGGAAAATCGGTCTTTGTTTTTTCTTCCGCCGCAGAAGCGACAACCGTCACTTCCCAACCGGTCAAAGAGGCATACGAACCCAATTGCACCGCATCATGCTCGGCTCCTACGACCACTAATTGAAAACAAGGAACTTTGATTTCCTCAAAAACTGAATAGCCATCCGTTCTTTCAAAACCCTCTCGCACAGCATAACTCGTATCAGAGAAATTGAACAGTGTCCCCATTTTTTCATCAGCGCCTTCTTCCTTTTTAAAGTATGAGAATACTTCAAAGTTCATTCGTTTATCCAGAACATTTTCAAAAGCATTGAGAAACGCCTTTTCAGGTTCAAAGGATTCGATAAGAATATATAATATTCCCTCACAGCCCAATCGATACCTTCCGTCATAGGTCATCATCTTAGCAATACCATTTTCAAAAACACTCTGCGTTTGGCGTAAAATTTCCTTTTCTACACAGCCACCACTAACGGCCCCGGTCATTTGTCCATCTTCGCGCAGCAACATTCGAACACCGGGCTTGCGGTATGATGAACCATCTAAATCAACCACCGTGGCCAATGCCGTTTTCAAATTTGCACTTTGCGCCAAAAGATAGGCAGCTATTATATTTTTCAGTTCATAAGTCATGTTAAGGGCAAGTTATTAAAATAAAAGATTCGTCAGCACATTATAATAATTGATTATATTCAATATTCGTAATTTGCAGTATCCTGAATATCATTTAAAAAGATACAAAGTGATCGATTCCTTCAATAGGCAAATAGATTATGTACGCATTGCTGTCACGGACCGATGCAATCTGCGCTGCTTTTATTGCATGCCAGCGGAAGGTATCGTGTATGAGCCTAAAAAAGATATGCTCAGTTATGAGGAGATTACCCGGTTACTAAATGTTTTGGGGCAGCTAGGTTTCAAAAAGGTGCGTTTTACCGGAGGAGAGCCTTTTCTAAGAAAGGATTTCATTCAGCTTTTAGAACATACTGTCGAAATCGATGCTTATGAATCGGTTCACATAACCTCAAATGGAACACTTTTACAAAAACATATTCCAAAACTGAAGGAATTGGGTATTACCAAAATCAATCTCAGTATTGATTCGCTCGACAGAGATCGGTTTCACAAAATCACACGCAGAGATGATTTTGACAAAGTCATGCAAACTTTTTATAGGCTTGTTGATAGCGGGTTTCAGATCAAACTTAACGCTGTCGTTATGAAGGGTATCAATACACAGGATATCATTCCCTTGTCGGAACTTGCAAAAGATTATCCTGTAGATGTTCGCTTTATTGAAGAAATGCCTTTTAACGGAGGTTATAAAGAGAATCTTGAAATGTATTCGGCAAAAGATATTTACGCTGATTTAAAGGCGTATTATCCCGATTTAGAAAAACTCCCTAGTAAACATGGAGATACGGCCAGTTTGCTTTCCGTTCCCGGATATAAAGGAAATATTGGAGTCATTGCAGCTTTTTCCAGAACTTTTTGCAATACTTGTAATAGGTTACGCATCTCGGCCAAAGGGGAGATCAAAAGTTGTCTGTATGATGACGGTGTTTTTAACATTCGTGATTATATGCGTTCAGGTGTTTCGGATCAAGAATTAACAGACAAATTTTGTGAAATCATCCGTTTGAAACCCAAAGACGGATTCGAAGCAGAAAAAATGCGCAAAGCCCCGGCAGCGGCCATGCAAAGTATGAGTAGTATAGGCGGGTAATATGGAAAATACATTCATACCCTACGAAAAAGCTCTTTCTATTTTAGAGGAATACAAGGGCTATTTCCCCTTAGAAATCAAAAGTTTAGAAGAGTGTATCGGTGCATATTTGGCCGAGGATCTGATTGCCGATCGTGACTTCCCACCTTTTGACCGTGTCACTATGGATGGCATTGCCATTGTTTACGAATCTTTTGAAAAAGGTCAACGGGAATATCAAATAGAGGCTGTCGCTGCCGCAGGCACTCCACAATTGAATTTGCAAAATATACAGAATTGCATTGAAGTAATGACTGGGGCGATAATGCCAAATGGGGTAGACTCGGTAATCCGTTACGAGGACCTGGAGATTTCCAAAGGAAAAGCAACCATTCAACTAGATACCCTTAAGCACAAACAGAATGTTCATTTCAAGGGAATCGATATCTCTCGAGGAACGGTGATCGTTCCAAACGGAAAAAGACTTTCAAGTGCCGAAATCAATATTGCGGCTTCAGTTGGCAAGGCTTCTCTAAAAGTGCGAAAATTACCTAAAACGGTCATTTTTTCCACTGGGGATGAATTGGTACCCGTGAATCAAATTCCGGAGTTACATCAAATACGAAGGTCGAATATTTATGGTATTCAGGCTACTTTAAAGAAATGGGGCATCACTGCTGATTTGCAACATTTGGCAGATGATAAAGCTGAAATGTTGACCACAATTTCTAAATCACTACTCGCCTATGATTTCTTAATTTTTACAGGTGGAGTTTCAAAAGGAAAGTTCGATTACCTACCGGATGTACTGGAAGAACTACAGGTGAAAAAGCATTTTCATAAAATTCAGCAACGACCTGGGAAACCTTTTTGGTTTGGAACCGATGAAGTGGGAAAGAAGATTTTTGCACTTCCTGGAAACCCGGTTGCGTCTTTTGTCTGTGTCTATGTCTATGTTCGATTTTGGCTGTATAACTCACTTGGAATTCCACACAAAACCCTAAACGTTCGATTAAAAAAAGATATCACGTTTCAACCTAATCTGGTTTACTTTTTGGAAGCAACTTTAGAAAGCAACGAACATGGAGTTTTAATTGCCGATCCAAAAAAAGGAAATGGTTCGGGCGACTTCGCAAACTTGGTCGAAACCGATGGCTTTTTGGTGCTCCCTCAGGATAAAAGTGAATTCAAGAAGGGAGAAGTTTATCCTTTTATTCTTTATCGGAATAATTTTTAGAAAGTCATTTGCAACCCATTTACCAACAAAACCCGAACGCCAACGACTAATACTAAAACGGCTGTAATTACTTTGATACTACTACCCGTAAACTTGCTGAGGCTAATCCGAATTCCTAATTGACCACCTATAAATACAGCAATCACCAAACCAATAGCTTCACACCAAGGTAGTTCGAAGGTGTCGTTGCTAAGAAGTCCGCCTATTCCGGAAACAGAATTCACCAAAATAAAAAAGCTCGCAAGTGCTGCAATCTTAACCGACTTGTCCCATTTCATATGATTAAGAATGGGTGCTAGAAAAATTCCGCCACCAATACCTACTAATCCTGAAAGTAATCCGATAGAGGCTCCTAGCAAATAGGTAACCCAAGACGGATAATTCGGGTTTATTTCTTCGGATTTTTTTGAACGGATTGTTTGAAAAATCAAGGCCAAGGCCGAGATTATCAATGAGGCCCCGAGAATGATAAAAAATGTGTTTTCGGAAAGCCGAAACCGTGCACCGATATAGGCAAAGGGAATACTGGCAATGATAAACGGAAGAAATTTTTTAAAATCAAGATAACCGTTTTTCCAATAGAGATAACTACTACTTGACACCACAACTAAATTACAGATTAAAGCTATACTCCGAATTGCGAAGAAACTAACAAAAACCAATGCTAAAAGTGCCAAATAACTAGAACCGCCACCAAAACCCACAGAGGAATACAAAGTGGCAATTACAAAAAAACCGAGCATCAATAATAAAAGTTCTGGAATGGTTAAGAGCATTTAGCCAAATACTGGTTGAGTCCTCCTAAAATACTAAAAAGGGAACTTTCAGGATGTACTTCTCTCAATTGTTTCAAAGCGGTTTCACTTCGCTTGCCTGATTGGCACAATAAATAAACAGGAATCGAAAAGTCAATTTTGCTCGAATTATTTTCCAATTCACTTAAAGGAATATGAATGGAATTCGGTAGATGGTTATTTTCAAACTCTTCATTGGTTCGAACATCAACTATCTGTGCCTTCTCAGTCAACAATTTTTGCAAATCTTCAACAGTAACAGTAGTAATAACTTCGCAAGGGTCGTTCCATTCATAAAAATCTTGAAGCTTGTTGATTTTTAGATTTTCAGGTTGTAGTTTAAACTTTATTTTTTGTTGGGACTGATTCAGCCCATTGAACAATAGTAATTTACCTGAAAGCACCTCTCCTATTCCAGCGATTACTTTTACAGTCTCTAATACTTGAAGATTTCCAATGATCCCAGGTATGATTCCCAAAACTCCGTGTTCATTGCAATTGGGCACCTCATCTTCCTTGGGCATCTTCGGAAAGAGGCATCTATAGGTTGGTCCTCCTTGAAAATTAAAGACACTGACCTGCCCTTCATAGCCATGCAACGCCCCATAAACAAAGGGTTTTTTGAGAATGACACAAGCATCATTGACCAAATATCGTGTTGGAAAATTATCGGAAGTATCAACTACAATATCATAATCTGGAATAATTTCAAGTGCATTAGCAACAGTTAAAAAAGTCTCATAACCTACAAGTTCAGTAGTCGAATTTTGAGCTTTTAATTTCTCAATGGCTATTGTAACTTTCGACTTGCCCACGTCTTGTTCAGCATACAAAACTTGTCGATGTAAATTCGTATTGGACACCTCATCATTATCAACAATTCCAATTTTGCCAACTCCCATAGCGTTGAGATATGTCAAAACAGGCACGCCTAGACCTCCGGCACCAATGACCAAGACTTTGGCATCGTTCAATTTCTTTTGGCCGTCATTACCGAAGCCTTTAAGAATGGTTTGTCTGGAGTAGCGCTTTGAATTCAAACCTCTGCCAATTTTTTCAACGCCTCTTCGTACTCCTCCTTCGAATTGGCGTTTAAGATGACATTTTTGTTTTTTGGAAACACCAATTTTGTATCGTTGTTTATCAAAAACTTTCTTGGGCAAGTTCCATTACCGTCTTCTAAATACGAAATTGCTTTTTTCAAGGCGTGTGGTTCCCAAATAGCACACAAGGGTTCAGGTAGCGGGTCTTGTTCATTTGCAAAAGCAGTGGCTAATTTTTCAGGATTCCGTTCTTCGATTAATTGCTCCAAAGCATCTAAATCCATCAAGGGTAAATCGCAAGCCAAGACCAACCAAGCCACCTCGGGATAGCGATTGTGTGCAGATAAAATTCCGTTAAACGGACCTCTAAACTTATCTTCATCGGCAATGGTTGCAAAACCAAAAGGAGTTTTCGCTTCCTGCTCAGGCCTTAGACTTATAAAAGTCTGTTCGCATACTTTGCTTAACAAATGATACAAATGTTCGCGCTGCGGAAGACCGTGATATTCAATCAAACTCTTATCAGTACCCATTCGCGTACTTTTTCCACCTGATAAAACAAGTCCAAATATTTTAGCGGTTGAAGTCATTCTTACCTCCTGATTTTTGTTCCAATTGAATTTCAGAAATTTTGATGTCGTGCGAAAGTGCTTTGCACATATCATAAATTGTCAATGCGGCCACCGATACTCCAGTCAAAGCCTCCATCTCGACTCCTGTTCGCTCAGTACAACGCACTTTACAAATAATGTTTAGTTGGTTATCACCTGGCTTTATATCAATCTGAATTTTTGAAAGGTTCAATTGATGACAAAGTGGAATCAGTTCGGCTGTTTTTTTTACCGCTTGAATTCCTGCAATTACCGCTGTTTGAATAATACTCCCCTTGTGCCCTAAAAAATCTTGAGAGGCTAGCTTATCGAAGACATCAGAAGGAAAAATTACCTTCCCTGAAGCTACGGCCATGCGCGTGCTTTTTTCTTTCGTTGAAACATCTACCATAGACGCGTTTCCTGATTCATCGATATGTGAAAGCTCTTTATCCATAAGCTAGGGATGGGCCGAAACCCAAACGGTTTTATTTTTGAAAATTTCCTTTTTCCAAATAGGGACGGTCTCTTTCAAAGTGTCTATCATAAAACGGCAGGCTACAAAACAAGCATCTCGATGCGCCGAAGATGCGCCTATGACAACAACGGGTTCTTCAATTTCTTTGGCCCCTACAGCATGTCGAATAACCACTTTATTCAATTGCCATTTTTCAACGGCCTGATCTGCGATCTTACGCATTTCTTTTACAGCCATGGCCTTATAGGTCTCAAATTCTAAGGATACTACTTCCTCATTATTCGTGAATTCTCGAACCGTACCTACAAAAACACAAATACCACCACTTTGCGGATGGGAAAGTTCTTTGTAAACTCCGTCCACATTAAGAATATCGACTATCTCTATAATTGGTTCTTTCATCAGCCTCCGCTTACCGGTGGAATTATGGCAATCTCATCATCTTTTTTCAAAGCGACATCATCCGCTGCATATTCACTGTTCACCGCGATAGCCAATGAAGTTAGTTTCGAAAAGTCGGGATATTCGATGGCCAGAAGCTTCTTAAGCTCTGCTACCGATTGTGGAAGCGTATCTGAATTTGACAAATCAATAATGGACTTACCAACAATATCCTTCGCTATCCCAAATAACAATAATTCCATATTTAATTCGAAATAAGCTTACAATTTACTTAAAATAAAGTGATTTATTCGGTCTTTGCGACCACTTTGGCATTTTCGGGTTTTGAATAAAAAGTGCTAGGTTTTGGGCTTTCGCTGACCATTACATTTTCAAAAGTTGTTGGATCTTTAGGGTCTTTAATAATTCTACCCTCGTAAGCATGCCAGGTAATAGATTTAGGAAGTTGCAAACCTTCCGTTTCCATCCAGTCGTTATACCGAATCCATCTTATGTTATCCGACTTTTCACCACTGCGATAGGTCACAGTATAGCCTAGCCACGCCATTTGATGGGTTTCTGGGTCGTAATGCAAATAATATTCATCTTTCGAAGAAACCCCTATTCCGTCTTTATAGGTAATTTGAACACCCGGGTAACTTTTCCCCTCGAATTGTAAATCCTCTGTTTCGCTATAATCAATTCCATCATCGGCCAAAACAAAGGGCATGCTATAGAAATAGAACATCAAATTGTGATAGAAGATCGGGTCGCCTTGGTAGGTCTTATTGTCATCTAATAACCAAAAATCTTCACCATCAAAGCCCATAGCGAATTCTGGAGTTTCGATTTTTTCCCTTCGGGAATATAAATCAACGGTGTGTGTTTCAGGGGCATTTTCTTTTGGTAAGGTAAAAGCAAGGGTACGCTTTTTCTTCCAGGTTTCAAGTCCACCATGCGCTTCAAAAACTTTGTAGATTGCCGCTACCGGAGCACCAATGGAGTTGACATCTACCTTTACCTCTCTATCTTCAAAGTGGTCAATAGGTTCTTTACGCTTTTCTTTACAACCGAAGGTCATTAATATTATGCAAATCGTTAAAATTCTAGTCATTATACAGCTTCTAAATTTATTCAATATGTCGAGCGCTTGCGCTTTTCTTTACTTTTGTTAAGAGCCTGTTTTAAAATGTGTCATTAGAATTCTTATAGACTATTTTTGATGAAGTACAAGGCAAAAGCATTAAGCATAAAACCGCTACGGTTCAAAATTTTAGCGAGGTGATGCGCAAAAATAGACATAAGAAAATAATTTTCACGTTTCAAAACAGGCTCTCAAATGCGCAAAATTAAGGAAATCAGTAGCCTGCAAAACCCTTTGATCAAAAAAATCTTTCTTTTAAAAGAGAAATCTCGGGAACGAAAAAAAACTGGCTTATTCGTTTTGGAAGGGGTACGGGAATTGGAATTGGCCTTAAAGGGAAACTACAAAATCAACACCCTGCTCTATTTAGAGCATCTGATTTCCAAAGAAAACATTTCAAAATTATTTCAAGGGAGAGAGTTACCAGAATTAATTTCCTTATCAAAAATAGTTTATCAAAAATTAGCATATCGCCAAACCACTGAAGGTATAATCGCCATTGCACAATCTAAAATTCACGCGCTAAATAAATTAAGGCTAAATAGTGAGAGTCCGTTAATTTTGGTTGCAGAAGCTCCTGAAAAACCGGGTAACATCGGTGCCCTATTGCGTACCGCCGATGCCGCAAACCTCGATGCCGTTATCATTGCCGACCCGAAAGGAGATTTATACAACCCCAATATCATTCGTTCAAGTATCGGTTGCATATTCACGAATACTATTGCAACGGGGAGTGCCGAAGAAATCATCGCCTTTCTAAAGAAAAATGAGATTTCAATTTTTACGGCTTCCTTAAAAGCTTCGAAAAACTATTCCGAAATTGATTTTGCCGGTCCTTCGGCGATTGTTATGGGTACCGAGTCGACCGGCTTGACCTCGATCTGGGTCAATAATAACGACCAAAACATTATAATACCCATGAGCGGTCAAATAGACTCCATGAACGTCTCCGTCTCCGCTGCAATTCTTATCTTTGAAGCGAAAAGACAGCGAAATTTCAACTAATCCATTATTTCCCCAAAAAAGACAATTTGAACAACCTTTTCTACCTTATTATCGCAATTTTGATTTTTCAATTCGTACTGGCGACTGTCATGAACTATCTTAATGCACAACGCTATGGAGATCCGGTACCTAAAGAAATTGCAGACGTTTTTGATGACAAAGAATATCGAAAATCACAAGAATATAAACGGACCAATTATCGTTTTGGACTTTTGACATCAACGTTTTCGGTTTTACTCACTTTGGCATTTTTAATTTTTGGAGGATTTGAATGGGTGGATCAACTAGCCAGAAGCATCTCTGAAAATCCAATTTTCACCGCTTTGATTTTCTTTGGAATAATTATCATAGGTAGTTCCATATTGACTACCCCCTTCTCATACTATCGAACCTTTGTGATAGAGGAAAAATTTGGATTCAATAAATCGACGCTTAAACTTTTTTTTCTGGACAAATTAAAAAGTTGGGCTATGCTAGCTATAATAGGAGGCGGAATTCTCGCTATTATCATTTGGTTCTTTCAATGGGCAGGAAGCAACTTTTGGATTTACGCTTGGGCACTGGTGGCAGCATTCTCGGTTTTCATGAATCTGTTTTACAGTAGATTGATCGTACCGCTTTTTAATAAGCAAACGCCCCTTGAAGAAGGGGTTCTAAAGACCAAGATTACCGCTTATGCCGAAAAAGTCGGTTTTGAATTAAAGAACATATTCGTAATCGATGGATCGAAGCGATCTACGAAGGCCAATGCTTATTTCTCTGGCTTTGGTCGTGAAAAAAGGGTCACATTATACGATACATTGATTACAGATCTTGATGAAGAGGAAATTGTTGCCGTACTAGCCCATGAAGTTGGTCACTATAAAAAACAGCATATTATTTTCAATATGGCGGCTTCATTGATGATGACGGGTTTGACCTTATTCGTATTATCGCTTTTTGTGAATAACCCTCAGGTTTCATTGGCCATTGGGGTTTCGCAGACTAGTTTTCATGCGGCCCTTGTCGGCTTTGGAATTCTATACAGTCCGATTTCCGAATTAACCGGATTAGTGATGAACTATCTCTCGCGAAAATTCGAATTTCAGGCAGATGACTATGCCAAAACCACCTTTGCCAGCAAACCGTTGATAACCTCGTTAAAAAAGCTGTCAAAAAATAATCTCAGTAATCTAACGCCCCATCCAGCTTTTGTTTTTATGCACTATTCGCATCCGCCACTGATCGAGAGAATTCGAAACCTCATGGCTTAGCAGAACTTTCTTACGGTATTTAACAGGTCGCGTTCTAATCCCTTAGCAGGCACGAATTTTGTTGTCTAGTATGAAAGATCGGTGTATTTTTATTAGTGAGACACCATCTTTCGTTATCAATCTTTAAAAATATCCCGTAAAGTACGAGGTGAAGTTATCCAGCCGAATGGCGGGAAATCTTTTTAAAGATTAGAATTTAATGAGTTAGAGAATTGCTTTAAGATTTCACAAACCAAATGGCTCAAGTTGCGACCGAAATAGAAAATAAAGAGATTGCCAAGCAATACAAAGAATTGCTGCGTTTAAGTTATCAGACTTTATCGAAAGAGGATAAAAAAATGATACGTGCCGCTTTCGAAGTTGCAGTAGATGGCCACAAAAACCAACGTCGAAAATCAGGGGAAGCCTACGTTTTTCATCCAATTGCAGTTGCCAAAATCGTTGCCTCAGAGATAGGCTTAGACGCTACTTCTATTGCCTCTGCCCTTCTTCATGATGTCGTAGAGGATACCGAATATACCTTAGACGATATCGAGCGAATGTTCGGTGAGACTATCGCCCGTATTGTAGACGGATTGACAAAAATCGCTCATCTCAAAAAGGATATGAGCACTTCGCAACAGGCGGAGAACTTTCGCAAAATGCTATTGACATTGCATGATGATGTTCGTGTGATAATTATCAAAATCGCCGATCGCTATCACAATATGTTGACTATGGATGCCATGCCTGAACACAAGCAGGTTCAAATGGCCTCTGAAACCTTATACATCTATGCCCCCCTTGCGCACCGAATCGGACTCTACAATATCAAAACGGATCTTGAGGATCTAAGTTTAAAATATACTGAACCGGAAGTTTACAATGATATTGCCAGTAAAATCGAAGAATCGAAGGAAGAACAGCAAGCCTATATCGATTCTTTCTCAAAAATAATAGACAAATCCTTAAAAAGGGAGAAACTGGAGTATCAAATCAAGGGTCGGATGAAATCAATTTTTTCCATTCGGAAGAAGATGAATGTCCAGAATGTGTCTTTTGATGAAATTTATGACAAGTTCGCAATTCGAATCATTTATAAATCCGACGAGCACAACGAGAAATTTATCGCCTGGAAAATATATTCGATGGTGACCGATCATTTTACCCCTAACCCTGTTAGACTAAGGGATTGGATCTCATCACCAAAATCAACTGGTTACGAGGCATTGCATATTACGGTAATGGGGCCAAAAGGGAGATGGGTCGAAGTACAGATTAGAAGTGAGCGGATGCACGAAATTGCTGAAAAAGGTTATGCGGCACACTTTAAGTATAAACACGGCGAACAAAAAGAACAAGGTATCGAAATATGGCTGAACAGATTACAAGAAGCTCTTGAAAGTGCTAACACGAATGCGGTCGATTTCGTTGAAGAGTTCAAATTGAATCTTTATTCGAAAGAGATATTCGTCTTCACACCAAAGGGTGAGCTAAAATCGCTTCCTAAAGGTTCTACCCCTCTTGATTTTGCCTTTAACGTGCATACCGAAGTTGGTCTCAAAACAAGAGGTGCCAAAGTAAACGGAAAACTCGTACCATTAAATACAACCCTGAACAGTGGCGACCAAGTTGAGGTAATGACTTCAGATCAGGCCAAACCAAATCAAAACTGGCTTGATTATGCTACAACAGCTAGGGCACGGGCTAAAATAAAATCTTCTTTGCGCGAGGAGAAAAAATCGATTTCCGAAGAGGGCAAAGAGACTTTACGTAGAAAGTTAAAATCGCAAAAAATTAAGTTGAACGAAGATTCGGTCAATAAAATGGTGACCCATTTCAAATTGACAACAAGCTTAGATTTATTTTATCGTGTGGGTATCGGCGTTATCGATAACCAAATGATAAAAGATTTCGCTTCTTCTTACAACAATGCCTTTATTAGTTTCTTCAAAAATAAAATAAGAAGAAACCCGACTCCAGAAAACATCAACAAAGATGAGATTACTTCTAAGTTCGATATGCTTGTATTTGGCAAGGAAGAGGAAAAATTAGAATATACCTTATCCAAATGTTGTAATCCTATACCCGGAGACAATGTTTTTGGCTTCATTAGTGTAAACGATGGGATCAAGATACATAAGAAGAATTGTCCCAATGCAATTTCACTGCAATCAAACTATGCTTATAGAATTATCACGGCCAGATGGATCGATTCTACCCAAGAGGAGTTTAAGGCTGAAATTCAATTGACCGGTATAGACAATCTTGGCCTAGTCAGTGAGATTACCGAGGTGATTTCAGATAATCTAAATGTCAATATGAGAAATCTCAATTTCAGCACCGATGGAGGAACCTTTACAGGAAGGATTACCGTTGTGGTCAAAAACAAGTCGATGATAAAGACCCTTATTGATAAAATGAAACAAATCAACGGTATCGATAAAGTGAGCCGTCTGTAGTTTCATGAAGTTTTGAAATTGTAAAGAACAAGTTGAAAACTTTAATCCTCCCGCGGCGACCAAATTTGAAATATAACTGTACATTTACACCATTGACGGCATTTGTACCAAAATGGCAAAAAACAAAGACCAAGAAATCGTAAAAAACGTCTTCACCTCCTTTTTAGAGGATAACGGGCACAGAAAAACACCCGAACGATACGCCATACTCCAAGAAATTTACAATAGTGAGGATCATTTTGATATAGAATCGCTTTATATCAAAATGAAGAATAAAAATTATCGCGTAAGTCGCGCAACGCTGTACAATACCATTGAGCTTTTGCTTGACTGTAAACTGGTTCGAAAACATCAATTTGGAAAAAATCAAGCACAATATGAGAAATCATATTTTGATCGACAACACGACCATGTGATATTGACCGATACAGGGGAAGTAATGGAGTTCTGTGATCCACGGATACAGTCGATAAAGAAGACTATAGAAGAAGTCTTTGACATCAAAATCAATAACCATTCCCTCTATTTTTATGGTACAAAAAATACAGCTAAAAAAGAATCAAAAAAAGAATCCACTAACCAATCCCGATAGCTATCGGGAGAAAATTTGATACATGGCGGTAGATTTACTGTTAGGCCTACAATGGGGCGACGAAGGAAAAGGTAAAATTGTTGACGTACTCACAAAAAACTATGATATTATAGCTCGTTTTCAAGGGGGGCCCAACGCCGGACATACCTTGGAATTTGATGGAATAAAACACGTGCTACATACCATTCCCTCAGGAATTTTTCATGATAATGCAGTGAACATTGTCGGTAACGGGGTGGTCATCGATCCCGTAATATTCAAAAAAGAACTTGACAATCTCAAGAAGTTCAATCTCGATATCAAATCGAAACTTTTCATCTCTAGAAAGGCCCATTTGATACTGCCCACTCATCGTTTGTTGGATGCCGCATCAGAGGCGGCCAAAGGAAAAGCCAAAATCGGCTCGACCTTAAAAGGAATAGGACCTACCTACATGGATAAAACCGGCCGAAACGGAATGCGTGTGGGTGATCTAGAACTTGAAGATTGGCAAGATAAATATCGTGCATTGGCAAACAAGCATGAAGGCATGATCGATTACTATGATGTTGATTTACAGTATGACCTAAAAGATCTCGAGACTGAATTCTGTGAAGGGGTAGAAGAATTAAAGAAATTGACTTTCATTGATAGCGAAGAGTACTTGTTCCAAGCGCAAAGTGACGGAAAAAAAATCTTAGCGGAAGGCGCACAGGGATCTCTTCTTGATATCGATTTCGGCACCTATCCTTTTGTGACTTCTTCTAATACGACGGCGGCCGGAGCTTGTACGGGCCTTGGTGTTGCTCCGAACCAAATCGGTAAGGTATTTGGTATTTTCAAAGCCTATGCTACTAGGGTGGGCAGCGGGCCTTTCCCCACAGAACTTTTTGATGAATACGGCGAGACCATGGGTCGCGTCGGAAACGAATTTGGGGCCACGACCGGTCGCCCAAGACGGTGCGGATGGCTAGATCTAGTTGCTCTGAAATACGCGGTTCGAATCAACGGAGTTACCGAATTAATGATGATGAAAGGTGATGTGCTCAGTGGGTTTGAAACCTTGAAAATATGCACTTCATATAATTACAAAGGAAAAGAAATTACGCATTTACCTTACAATATCGAACCTGAAAATGTAACTCCTATCTATACCGAGGTCAAGGGTTGGGATGAAGATTTGACCACGATGAGTTCGGAAAGCGAACTACCGGAAGCAGTGAACAAGTACATCGACTTTCTTGAAAAAGAATTAGAAGTGCCAATAAAAATAGTATCCGTAGGGCCCGACAGAACCCAAACAATTCATCGGTAATTGTATTCAGCTTCTAGTTAGAAGCAACGATTTCCACTTCGCTGAGCTTTAGAGTGGTCAGGTATTCTACCAAATCGACTAATTCTTCCTCCCTCATCACTTTGTGCAGACCTTCGGTCATCAAAGAGTTTTCCATGGCCTCCTGTTTTTCGATATTGGCCAATTCCAACTTCTTTTGCATACCACCCATCATTTTGAGGATCAGTTCATCTTCTGTTTGACTTAAAATGTAACCGGCATAGCTCTTGCCATCTTTCATTTTTAGCGAATATCCTTCATAACCGAAACTAATTCCCGAACTGGGCTGAATGATGTTCGAATACAAAAACCGTTTTGAAAGTTTGTTGCCGATATCTGAAAGCGCCGGCCCGAATTCTATTCCCCTATTACCCGCCACATGACAAGAGGCACAATAGGTTTCATAAACGTCTTTGCCCTTTTCCGCATTTCCGTTTCGCTCTACCAAATCGGCAACATCAATTGTCTCATTTTCGCTTTTTTCTAAAAATTTTGGGGCGTTTTTCCTGATTTCGGCATCCCAACTATTCATCAATTTCAAGACAGCGGTGGTCTTATATTCATTGGGGAGTTTGCCGTTCTCAAGTAAATTATAAAGGCGATGTCTTCCGTCCCATGTATTGCCCAATGCTTCAACGGATCTTCTCTTTAGTGCGACCCCCATATGATCACTCATCAGACTTTTGAGCAGAATATCAACTACTATCGAGTCATTGATATTACCTAACAAGCCCAGTAATTCCATCTTAACCGATTCAGGCCCATCCGATTCCAGCTCCGAGATTAAAAGATCCGCGCCGTTCGATTTAAACAAAAGGTCGGTTGCCTCTTTTTTTATGTCCTCATCAACCCTACCATTTGAAACGACCCGAAAGAGAGCTTGTTTTTGATCCTTGAGGTTCAAGTTTTTTAATGCCAAAATCCATTCGGGGGTGCCTTCTATAGCCGGTAAGATATTTTTTACGTCACGAATATTTTTTGCCGAATTATTAACAAAATCTGCATCGAGCTGCCCGATTGCCAAAGCACGGATTTCTTTTTCCCTTGGATGTTTCAAACTCAACAAACTTGCTACCATTTCATTTTTCTTTGGATGCTCTTTAAAATTTAGTGCTCGAAAATAGGATGCCAAACGACCTGCTTCGACATTCTCGTCCTTAATCATCGTCAATAGCATTGGCACGGATGCCTTAGCGGTTGAACGCCATACGATTTCTTTTCCTGCGGGATTCATCCAATCATCTCCCACTGAAGTTTTCCAAGCATCAAAATACATATCGGGGAATTTATCCGCTCCGATGCCCAAGGCTTCCAAATACCACCTATTGGTATCGAAATGTTGGTTGGCCAATTCAGACCAAAGCTCCGCCGCTTTGGGTGTACCCAAAAAGCGTAAGGCAATGGCGGCTTCTCTACGAACTTGAATCGACTCATCGTTTACCACCATGGCTATATATTCCTCCAAATTTTCAACATCTAAATACCTGGCCATCCTAAGACCCTGAATTCTGAAATTCGCATCATCATCATTCAAAGCAGTCTTAATATATTCAGCAGATTTTTTAGGGATTCTCGCGGCCAACCACATAGCCCGGGCCTTTGCCGTTCCGCCATTATTCATTAATCGCTCTAAATGAGGTTCCGCCCTTGCCCCCATGGCGTGTAATTTTTGCCATGATTGGTAAAATACATCCATATTATCCGATAGAAACCCACCTGTAATTCCTTCGTCGGTATTAAGGTCATATACAGTCGGTTTATAAACCCCATCGGTCGACAGGTGGTAAATTCTGCCCTGTACAAGGTCCTCGGCTTTATGCCCGCCAACCCCACCATCATACCAATCTGAAATAAAAAGTGAGCCATCGATGGATACGGTCACATCAGATGGCCTGAACCAATCATCATCACTTTTGACCAAGTTTTCAATAGTGGCACGATAACCCGCTTCTTGATCTTTCACTATGTAAGAACGTACAACATTATGGCCCGGTTCGCAGTGGATTAATTGGTTTTGAAAACGCTCAGGCAGCATTTTATCTTCATAGAACAAAATTCCCGTTGGAGACCCCGAACCGGTTTGAAGAACATTGGGTACGGTCCCAGGGTCATTTAAGTGCCAATGTCGATAGGGTATTTCTTCCTCCCACCCAGGCCTTCTTTCGCGCCAATTGCTTCCTGTTAGACGGTCTTTGAATCCGTAGTTGCCATACTCCATCAAATAATTGATTCGAGCTCCTCTGTTACCGTCATCGTCATTATCAGATTGCCAAATTCCTCCATACGAATCAACGGCCAGTTCATACGGGTTTCTAAAATTATACCCAAGTACTTCAATATTTGATCCGTCCATTTCCATGCGAAATGCCATTCCCTCTCGATAGGGGTTGCCGTCCGCCCTAATTTCATCTCCATGTATATCTTTTATAATATTACCTTCTTTATCCAATAGTTTCTTCCCATTGTTTCCATAATTGAAATAAAGTCTTCCATCTGGTGCGAAAACGAACGCATGTACTCCATGATCATGATCTTCGCCTTCAATTCCGGAAAAAAGAATTTCTTTTGAATCGGGAATATCATCACCATCATCATCGGTAAAAACAAATACATTCGGGCTCACGGATACAAAAATCTTATTTCCTAAAACCGCGATTCCTAAGGCGGAATTTACATCTTCACCCTGATAAAATACTTTCGAAGTATCTGCTTCGCCATCTCCATCGGTATCTTCCAAAATCATGATTCGATCACCCTTTTCGTCATAAGAATTGTCAGGATTCGCAAACAAACGGTAGTTTCTGCCTTCGCATACCCAAACTCTTCCTTTGGCATCGATAGCCATATTCGTGGGGTTGGCCACCATAGGCTCGTTGGCGAACAAGCTCAATTGAAGGCCCTCGGCTACGTTCATAGATGTTATGGCATTTTCAGGTTTGCGTTTTTCAGCTTCCGACATTGTACCGTAATCGACCGTAGCCAAGGGTTTATCATTACATGAGCCGACCGCCAAAAAAACCATAATCAGGCCTAAAAATTCTATAATTCGATACATAATCAAAAGTTTGTTTCCTGAAAATTACGAAAAGAAATATTTACATTTCAACCTAACCATCAAAGAGCTCAGATCATAGCCAATGTTTGTTTACTTTTAGCAAACTGTAATTAAGATAAAATGAAGTTGAAATTTATTCTGTGCTGCTTATTTCTGCAATTGGCCTACAGTTTTATTTTAGAGGATGTACCCGAACGATTCGTGCAGCCTGATTTTTTTGCCCAAGAAGATTTAAGGGAAATGGTGTTTACTGTTCTTCGGGAAAAGTGCAATATCTGCCATGCCACTAAAAAAAAGACCACTATTTTTACTTTGCAAAATATGGATTCCCTTGCACCGGATATTCATAAACAGGTTTTTATTAAAAAGAAAATGCCGAAAGGCAGAAAAATAAAGCTGACATTCGACGAGCAGAATCAATTAAAAGATTGGCTCGATGAGACATTAATTAAAAAATAAAAGGGCCGAATCGGCCCCTTTTTATTTTAATATATCTTCAACCTACTTCGCCACGTTTACCGCTCTAGTTTCTCTAATCACGGTTACCTTGACCTGCCCGGGGTAGGTCATATCAGTCTGTATTTTTTGTGAAATCTCAAATGAAAGTTCCGCAGCTTTTTCATCGCTAACTTTTTCACTCTCGACAATTACCCTAAGTTCTCTACCTGCTTGTATGGCATACGCCTTCTGAACTCCTCCAAAACCGAATGCGACTTCCTCAAGATCCTTTAGACGTTGAATATAAGAATCCAAAACCTGTCTTCTGGCCCCTGGTCTCGCACCGCTTATTGCATCACAAACCTGTACTATCGGCGAAATAAGGTTCTTCATTTCGATTTCATCGTGGTGAGCGCCAATAGCATTGCAAACGTCGGGTTTCTCTCCGAATTTCTCCGCCCATTTCATTCCAAGAATAGCATGCGGTGTTTCAACCTCAACTTCGGTATTGGGCACTTTTCCTATATCATGTAGCAGTCCGGCACGTTTTGCCAACTTCGGGTTCAAACCGAGTTCAGCGGCCATGATTCCGCACAATTTTGCCACCTCCCTTGAGTGTTGCAGAAGGTTTTGACCGTACGAAGAACGATATTTCATTCTTCCCACTGCCCGTACCAATTCAGGGTGTAGTCCGTGTATGCCCAAATCTATTATAGCCCGCTTACCTACCTCCACAATTTCTTGCTCGATTTGCTTTTCGGTCTTTTTGACGATTTCTTCGATTCGCGCAGGGTGTATTCTTCCGTCGGTCACCAACTTATGCAACGATAGTCGAGCTACTTCCCTACGAACGGAATCAAAACAAGAAAGAATAATAGCCTCTGGCGTGTCATCTACAATTATCTCAACACCCGTTGCAGATTCAAGGGCCCTGATGTTTCTTCCCTCACGACCGATTATACGACCTTTTACATCATCAGACTCGATATTGAAAACGGAAACACAGTTCTCTACCGCTTCTTCGGTACCGACGCGCTGAATAGTATTGATCACTATTTTTCTAGCCTCTTGTTGCGCCGTAAGCTTCGCCTCTTCAACCGTGGTTTGAATATAGGCCATGGCATCTGACTTTGCCGTTTCTTTTAAAGACTCCATTAATTGACCTTTGGCATCATCGGCCGAAAGACCTGAAATGACTTCTAATTGTTGAACCTGACTTGTGTGCAATTTTTCGAGCTCTGATCGCTTCTTACCTAAAAACTCGTTTTTATGTTCGACTTCCTTAAGTTTCTGACTTAGTTGCTCGTTCAGTTTTTTGTTCTTGGCAAGTTCATTGCTAATCTGAGATTCTTTGTCACGTGCACGTTTTTCGGATTCATTTATCTTCTTATTCTTATTGACGATGACTTTTTCATGCTCGGCTTTAAGTTCTAAAAACTTTTCTTTGGCTTGAAAAATCTTATCCTTTTTGATGTTTTCGCCTTCTAATTTGGCTTCTTTTACAATATTTGAAGCTTCCTTCTTAGAATTGGCTATGGTTTTTGAAGCTTTTCCTTTTTCCATGAACTTGGCAATCAAAAATCCAATAACTAATCCTACTACAGTTGCAATTGCTATAGTGGTATATTCCATATATTCAAATTTTAATATCACGATGAGAACATCTCAAGTGATTAAACAGATACCACCATTCGGTGGCATGGACAAAACTTAATGTTTTGCAAAAAAAAAGCCCACATCGGAGAAGTTTTGAACAAACTCCATTAAACAGGTTTAGGGCTAACAAGCTGATCAAGGATCCCTATACAAGTAAGGCTTGCTTTTACAACTTAAACTCACCCTTTTTAAACAAATAAGTGTTGAGTTCGTCAAAAGGTAATACCAATGTGGGCAGTAACTTAAGGTATTTTAAAGAACGTATTATTTCATGCCAAGCTTAGAACTTACCAAGTCGTCAAGGGCCGATAGTCGGTCCATAGCTTCTTGAGCCCCTTCCGAGGTATCTATACCACGCTGTTCTATTTTCGAAGCAAACTGTAAGGCGCACATAGCCAATACATCTTGCTTATCGCGAACTGCGTAGTTCTGTTCAAATTTTTTTGCCAACTGTTCGATATTCTTAGCGGCCTTTCGTAACCCCTCTTCCTGCTTGGGGTCAATGGTCAAGGGATAAACCCTATCTGCAATAGAAAGCTTTATTTTTAGCTTTTCCGCCATTACCTTTATATGATTATTCGGCCAGTTGAGAAATGCAATGATCCAATTCTCGAATCAATGTATTTATTTTAAGCTTAGCGTCTGTTTTACTAGTATTACTGCCAAGCATTGAATTTGCAAGTTTGAGCGACTTGTATTTTTCCTCCCATTCTGAGACTGTGCTCTGAACACTTTGGTGATTGTTTTTGATGGAGTTCAATTCGTTCTCCAACTTATCGTTAGTTTGGTTCAATAGCTCCAACTTATGCAACAACTTGCTAATTTTGTTCTCTAGGGAATCAACAATTTTGACCAATTCGCTCATCTACAAAACTCAATGCATTATACACAAAGTTAACATACATCATACGATTTAGCAATGCTTTTTTTAAATATTCTTGAAGTAATACTTTAAGCCCTTGATTTTCGTTATTAATCAGGGTAAAAAGGAAATTAAGACTGACTTATTTCAAAATGAAAGCGTTTAATTACCTTCGTATCACCTTGATCTTAATTATGAAAAAGACCTTTACCGGTATTCTATTGTTGCTGTGCGCCCTTGTTTTGGGGCAAGATAATTACCCTCAAGACGCGTTTCGATCACCGATGGATATACCGTTAATATTGGCCGGGTCATTTGGCGAACTTCGATCGAACCACTTTCACTCTGGCATAGATATTAAAACGCAACAAAGACAAGGACTACCAATTTATGCAATCGGCGATGGCAGTGTTACCCGAATAAAAATAGCACACTGGGGATACGGTAAGGTCATTTATATAGCACATCCCAACGGATACACTTCTGTCTATGGGCACCTTCAAAAATTCGCCCCTGAAATCGAAGAATACATCAAAAAAATCCAATACGAGAAAAAGTCTTACGAGGTAGAGGTGTTTCCTGATTTTGGAGAAGTCAAGGTAGAAAAAGGACAAGTTATCGCCTATGGTGGTAATACGGGAAGTTCTTCAGGGCCCCATTTACACTTTGAAATCAGAAGTAGCGTTACAGAGAAACCGACCAATCCCTTGTTATATGGTTTTGACGTGCTTGATGCAACCAACCCAAGTCTAGTGAAACTTTTTGGTTATGCGCTTACCGATGATGCACAGATAAATCAAAGTAATGGCAAAGTAGGCTTAAACTTCAAAAGACAGAAAGATGGAACATTTAAAGCGGATAAGGTAACTGCCATCGGAACTATCGGACTGGGAATGATAGCATTTGATCGACAAGATCTGGCCGCCAACAAAAATGGGGTGTTTTCGGTAACTCAGTCCGTTAACGGAAAAGTCTACTCGGAGTACGATTTTGAAACTTTCTCTTTTAAAGAATCAAGATACATCAACACCTTTATCGATTATGACCATTACGGAAGGTATCGTCAAAAAATCCAAAAATTATTTAAGACCCCGAGCAATAAACTCAGTATCTACAATCAATTGTACCGAGACGGAAAAATAGAGATAAAAGAAGGTCTCGATTATAGCGTAGAGATATTGATCAAAGACCTAAAAGGCAACAAAGTAAAAGCGATCATTCCCATCCAAGGAAAGAAAGAAACCTTAAAAAGGGTTAAAGAAGAAAGCAAAACGGATGATTATCTTATCGCAAAAAAACCGAACAACTATGATCTTGGTGCAGCAAAAGTTTATTTTCCCACAAATACTTTTTACGATAATTTTTATATTGACTTAAAAAAAGGCAGAGATACCATTGCGGTTCATAACAGTCGCGTAGCGGCACATCGTAATTTCACGATTACCTTCGATGTTTCGAAGTATTCAAAAGAAGAACGAAAACAACTTTTTGTGGCCCGTCTGGGCAGAAAGAACAAACCGAGTTACGCTTCAACTTATAAAAGAGGAAAAACCTTCACGACCCGCACACGCAATTTAGGAACATATACATTAGCGAAAGATTCTATCGCTCCAAAAATAAAAGCGAAAAATTTCAAGGAAAAACAATGGTTAAATAATTACAGTTACCTCAGATTACATATTTCAGACGACCTCAGTGGCATCGACACCTACTCGGCCAAACTCAATGGTGAATGGATTTTGATGGAGTATGAGCCAAAGAAGAATTCTCTGACCTACAATTTCGATGATAAAATACTAGACAAAAAGGAATGTAATCTGAACGTTGAAGTTACCGACAATGTCGGAAATAAAACTACCTTCACCAGCACCTTTTTCAGAAAATAAAATGGTTTGAAGTGTTTAAAAACCTTTTTACTCTTAGTTTTTATGCTGCCCCCTTTAAATCTACTAGGGCAGTCGGCTTCTATAACAGGAATCGTACTCGATGAAGAAAATAAGCCGATTTCAAAAGTAAATATCAAGACATTGGATGGTGGAACCTTTTCAGACGAAAATGGTTTTTACCTTTTAAATGTAACCGCGGATAAAGAGACTACCGTTACCTTTTCGCATTTAGGATTGAAAAATGTCATAATCGAGAACCTTATTTTAAATACCAACGAGATTTTTGAGTTCAACCCGATAATGAAAGTCAACGTCGTTCAAGTTGATGGGGTCACCGTTACGCCTACTGGTGAAAAAGATGTGGAGGGGGTCACTACTATTCCGCCAAATCTTGTACGTCGAATTCCTGGGGCCAATGCCGGGGTAGAGAATATTCTTAAACTATTACCAGGTGTATCTTCTAACAACGAACTAAGCACACAATATTCGGTTCGGGGCGGTAACTATGATGAAAACCTGATATATATCAATGAGATAGAAGTATATCGACCTTTTTTGATACGATCCGCCCAACAAGAGGGGCTGAGCTTTGTCAATAGCGATTTAACCCAAAATTTGAAATTTTCTCCCGGAGGTTTTCAAGCCAAGTATGGTGATAAGCTTTCCTCGGTTCTTGATATTACCTATAAGAAACCCACCACTTTTGAGGTACAACTTGATTTAAGTTTTTTGGGAGCAAGCGCATCGGTAGAAACCCTTTCCAAGAATAAAAAGTTCGGGAATATCACGGGGGTTCGCTACAGAAACAATAGCCTTTTGGTCAATAGTCAGCAGACTAAGTCTAATTTCAATCCAGTCTTCATCGATTTACAAAGCTATTCCACATATCGCTTTTCGAATAAATTCGATTTAGGGTTTTTAGGCAATATTTCAATTAATGACTATCAGAACCAACCCTTGAACAGGCAAACGAATTTTGGAACGCTCAATCAACCCAAATCGCTGTCGGTAATTTATGAGGGCAATGAAAACAATAGATATAGTACAGCTTTCGGAGCACTGAAGGGCACTTATCATTTAAACGACAATACTGACCTCAAGCTGATTTCCTCGATTTATCATACCACGGAAGAAGAATATTCCGATATTATCGCAGAATACGAATTGGGTGGTGTCGATACCGATTTAGGAGGAAATTCTTTAGGCCAACCGACTGCATCAAGAGGTATCGGCTCTCAATTCAACAGAACAAGAAACGACCTAGACGCCCTTATTTTCAATTTACAACACAAAGGTGTCTACAGAAAGAACGATACGAAAATCGAATGGGGCGCCAAATATGCCCATGAAGATATTCGAGATCAATTAAGGGAATCGGAGTTTATCGATTCTGCCGGTTTTAGCGTTCGACCACCTTTGAGGGAATTCACAAACAACGAACCCGACGAACCCTTTTCTGAAGCAGTTGTTGCATACACTAGTCTGAATGCCACCAATTTCATAAAAACAAACAGATTTACCGCATTTGCGCAAATCAGTGAAAGGGACCAATGGGGCGAAACCGATGTTTATTATAACATTGGCCTTCGGGGCCATCTATGGACGGTAAGCGGAAAAGATGTTGCCAAGGTAACGCAAAGTGTCTTCAGTCCGAGAGCGCAGTTCGCCGTAAAACCAAATTGGAAACGAGACATTGTTTTTCGTATATCGGGTGGAGTCTATCATCAACCGCCCTTCTATCGTGAACTGCGAGATAGTACGGGAACCGTGCGGTCAGCTGTCAAAGCGCAGAATTCCGTTCATGCCGTGGCCGGAACAGAATATAGTCTTAAGCTATGGGACAGGCCGTTCAATCTCACCGGTGAAATCTACTACAAGGATATCAAAAATGTAAATCCTTATACTTTGGATGACGTGCGCATACGATACAGCGCAAACAACAGTGCCATTGCCTACGCATACGGTGCCGAACTCAGAATGAACGGAGCATTCGTGCCTGGTACTGAATCTTGGGTCAGCATCGGCTATCTCAGAACCGAAGAAAATAGAGATTCAAGAGGCTTCATTGCCAGGCCTACAGACCAACGTCTCAAGGTCGGTATATTATTTCAAGACTATATTCCGAATATACCCAATCTAAAAATGTACTTGAATTTGGTTTATAATACGGGAGTTCCCGGGGGTTCTCCCAGTTACGCCGATCCCTATATTTTTCAGAACAGATTAAATGATTACAGGCGTGCAGATTTAGGAATTTCGTATATTTTTGTGGGTGCCGATAAAAAATATCCCAGAAAACATTGGCTAAGCAAATTCAAGGAAATGAGTTTGGGTTTCGAAATCTTCAATATGTTCAATAACCAAAACTCGATTACGAATACTTGGTTAAGAGATGTTGACAGCAAAAATGAATTCGCTATACCGAACTTTATGACGAGTAGGGTTCTAAATTTAAGAATGAAGATGCGTTTCTAATATATGGAAAAGAAAAATTATTTTTTTAGGAATCTGATTTTACCAATGCTCTTTTTGATATCGGTCTCACTCTCGGCTCAAAAGAATATTTACGAAAGTGCTAAATTCGATGAATTGGCAGCTGAACAACAAACGTTGGCGATTTTACCTTTTCTTACCAACCTCGAGCTTGATGAAGAGCTTTCGAAAAAAGAATTAAATGAACTTGAAGAACGTGAAGGCTATGCCGTTCAAAATGCATTGGAAACCTATTTTTCAAAACGTAGAAAAAAGAAAAAATTCGTAGTTGACTTTCAGAACGCCAAAGACACCAAGGCAATTCTCTCACAGAATGAAATTTCGTACGAAAACATTGATGTCTATACGGTAAAACAGCTTTCTGAAATTTTGGGGGTCGATGGTATTATTAGCGGTAATATAGATCTCACCATTCTTTTGTCAAAAGGAATACCAACGGATTTTAGTATACTCGACTATTTTTCGGGAGATTCAGACTATGGAAGAATCGGAATCAAAATAAGCGACGGCGGCACAGGTAAGCTGCTCTGGAAATACGAAAAGAAAATCAACAAAAAATCGGGCAAAAACACCAATGACCTTATCGATAAAATGATGAAGCAGGCGGCCAGAAAATTCCCTTACGATCGAGAAAGAAAAAAAGACAGAAAGAAAAGGGAACAAATAAGCGGTTAAAACAAATCTCTTTGGTAAATCTATTGGTCTACAAATTCCTTCAAAACTTCAATCGTGTAGTCCAATTCTTCTTGTGTGTTATAAATTGAGAACGAAAAGCGCAGCGATGGTTTTTGCAAATCTTTCTCAGAAAGCACCTCGTTCAAAACATGTGAACCCATCGAACTACCCGATTGACAGGCGCTCCCTTTTGAACAAGCAATGCCTTTTACATCGAGATTGAAAAGAAGCATTAAAGCCTTTTCAGGAGGTACCGGCAAGTTTACATTGACCAAGGTATAGGTGCTTTTATCAAGTTCACCGGAAAGTCCATTGAACTTCGCCTCGGGAATTTCCTCCTTTATCCTCGCGATAAAATATTCTTTTAGCTGTCTTACCTGAGCACTCTCCTTGTCCAAATTCTCATACGAATGTACGAAGGCTTCTTCAAGGCCAATAATATTATGATATGACTCCGTTCCGGCCCTAAATCCCCTTTCTTGCGAGCCTCCAGAAATCATAGGTTTAATTCCGCTATTTCGTCTTAAGTAAGCAAAACCTATACCTTTCGGACCATGAAATTTATGGGCTGCGGCAGCCATGAAATCAATCGGGATTTTCTGAACATCCCAACTGTAATGACCAATTGACTGTACCGTGTCTGAATGGATAAAGGCATTATTTTCTTTACACAAATGACAAATCACTTCAATATCGATTTTGTTGCCGATTTCATTATTCACGTGCATTAAGCTAACCATTTTTTTGGAATCATCTTGTTTCAAAAGTGCTTCCAAGTGCTTAATATCAGGATTTCCGTTTTCGTCCAAATTAACAAAATGAAGGTTTATGCCACATTCGTGTTGCAAATCTTCCACGGTATGCAACACAGCGTGATGTTCGATTTTTGAGGTGATAATCGTTTTTACCCCTAAATCACGAACTGCACAGCGTAAAATCATGTTGTCGGCCTCGGTACCCCCCGAAGTAAAAACAATTTCAGACGGATGTGCATTCAAATACTTCGCAATGGTCTTTCTGGCAGTTTCGATAGCGGTCTTGGCCGTTCGGCCAAAACTGTGTGTCGAAGAGGGGTTGCCGTAACATTCCGTAAGAGCTGACTGCATTCTTTCAATCACCTCATTTCGTACGCAGGTTGTCGCCGCATTATCCAAGTACACTCTATTCATCGGTTCTCGATTTCAAATTAGTTAATAAAGCTAACTAATTTGTTGTTAATTTATTCTAACAGCCTATAAACTTATGCCATATTTCTTTTAGTTTTGACACATGAGAAACATTTTATTCTTCGCTGTTCTTTTATTTTTATTTTCTTGCGACGATGGTGATTTACAAATTGAGGTTATCGACTTCGATAGTGTTGATCCTCAGACGTGTGGTACGGTCGATATTGAAACCTCACTTTTTTTTAAGATAAATGAAGATGAGGCTTTGATTTTGGAGCTGCAAAGTGGTTTACTGAAAAACGAAGCTTCCGCAGCCACTATCGAAAGTACTATAGGCTCGGGGTCAAAACTCACCTATCGCCTATTTTCGGATAATGTGACAAATACTTATTTCTGTTCAGAAGTTCCTACGACTACGCCTACCGTACTTAGCGAAATCGAAGCGGAAAATGGCAAAGTCTTGATAACGACCACTGGGGCCGAGGAAGATACGGTGACATTTTCGCATGTTATCCAATTATCTGATATCACTTTCAAGACCGCTGCAGATTCGCGTATTACCGACCTTACCATAAATGATTTTGGCACTGTTACAACAGTAAAAACAGAATAGCTCTGGTTAGTTCTGAAAAATATAGACTTCGGTAGCCCCGGTCCCATATTTTTGATAGTCGGCATCGTAATACTTCAAGTTTTCGTGTCGTCGGAACAATGTATATAATTCTTCTTTCAGTACGCCCGCACCTACCCCGTGAATGAATACGACTTTTTGAATACGCTTGCGCATAGCAAATTCTAATTGGCGCTTTGCCGTTTCTAATTGCAAATTGAGCATTTCATGGTTGGTCAAGCCCTTGGTAGATTTCACCAATTGATTGATGTGCAGGTCGACCTCCATCTTGGGGGCATTTCTATCTTTCTTATTCTGACTTGGTAACTTCTTTTTTTTCGGGTTCTCTTTCTCCGCTTTTGCCTTTAGAACATCTGCATGGGTGACCCGTATTTCATCATTTGAACCAATTTTCACCAACTCTTTTTTCAGATAGCTCAATTCAAAACCTTCTTTAGATTCAAATATGATCTCATTACCGTTGATTTCTATTATAATGCCGCTGAGGGTATCGTCCAACACCTCTACCCTATCCCCTAATCGAAAAACAGTCATGATTTTATCCTATTTAACAAAAATAATGCTAATTTTCAGCAGAGAATTTTAAACCGTATGAAATTTCAATTGGCACAGCTTTTCTTACTGATGGAAGAATATATGCTGCCCTGTATGAACAAAAAATTATTTGGCTTTGATTGTCCCGGCTGTGGACTTCAACGATCAATAGTTCTTTTGGTAAAGGGAGAATTCGGAGCGGCCTTTGAGATGTATCCGGCAATTTATGGCTTGGTCTCCTTGGTTATTTTTGTTATCGCTGGCCAATTCATTAAATTTCGTTTTGATGCCCAGATAAAAATCTTTCTTGGTATTCTGACTGGTGCCAGTATTATCATATCATATATATTAAAAATGAATAACCTAATCCACTAAAAAATTATGGAACAAAAAAAACTACCCAATGCTACGCTCATACTCGTTTTCGGTATTCTTTCCATCGTAACCTGTTGCTGTTATGGGGTGCTCGGACTAATATTCGGAATTATCGCCATGGTCATGGCCGGTAAGGCAACGAATTTATACAAACAAAATCCTGAGCAATATTCTGACTATGGCAATGTGAAAACAGGAAAGATATTGGCTATTATCGGTATAATCTTAAGTAGCATTTATTTGCTTTTCAGTATTTGGGCTATTTCAGCGTTCGGCTTGGAAACCTTACAAGACCAAGAATTGATGCAAGAGAAAATCGAGGAAATGCTTGGTGAATAAATAGAAGTTTATGGATCAAGAACAACTACCAGGCGCTAGTAATGCCGTGACCATGGGGGTGGTCGGACTCGTATTGTCTTTCTGTTGTTGGCCGGCGGGGGTTATTTTTAGCTTTATCGCCCTCAGTGGAGCAAATAAAGCTTCTAAGCTATATCAAATGAACCCTGGTTCGTACACGGGCCATGAAAATGTTAAAACAGCCAAGATACTGGCGTATATCGGTATCGCCTTGTCAATTATCTTCGTGGTTTTGACGATTCTATATTTCGCCGCAATTTTCGCCTATCTCGGAATGGAGGGAATTCAAGGTGATTTCTAGCAAAAAATGATTCCCCGCCCCGATAAGCTATCGGGGTCAGGGGATTCTATTATTTCTCGAATTGTTTCAATGTTTTGATAATTATCGAAACACAATCAAGTAACTGTTCTTTGGTCATAACCAAAGGTGGAGCGAATCGGATTATATTCCCATGAGTCGGTTTTGCCAACAATCCATTTTCTTTCAAAGCCATACAAATATCCCAAGCTGTAGAACTATCTTCAGTGTCATTGATCAAAATAGCATTCAACAATCCTTTGCCCCTAACCGTAGTAACTATATTGCAACTTGCGATAAATTTGTTCATTTCTTTTCTGAACAATTCCCCAAGTTCGTAGGCATTCTGGGCCAAATTTTCATTCTTGACAACATCTAAAGCAGCAATGGCAACGGCCGCTGCTATAGGGTTTCCACCAAAAGTACTGCCATGATTACCTGGACGGATTACTTCCATGACGTTGTTATTTGCCAGCACCCCGGAAACAGGATAAACTCCACCTGAAAGGGCCTTGCCCAGAATCAAAATGTCGGGCTTCACTTCAGGAGTGCCGCTACAATGCTTATCGGCACAGCTACAATTTCCACAGGTTGCCAATAATCGACCTGTTCTCGCGATACCGGTCTGAACCTCATCGGCTATAAACAGTACGTTATGTTTTTCGCACAGGGCCTTGGCTTCCGACAGATAATTATCCGAAGGAACATATACTCCAGCTTCACCTTGTATCGGTTCGACCAGAAATCCGGCTACATTCGTGTTATTCTCTAGGGTAGTTTTTAAAGCTTTCAAACTGTCATATTCGATTTTTATAAAACCGTCCGTAAAGGGGCCAAAGTTCTTTCTGGCAACTGGGTCGTTCGAAAATGATATAATCGTAGTAGTTCGACCGTGAAAATTATTTTCGCATACGATAATCTTAGCTTGATTTTCAGGAATGCCCTTTTTCTCATAGGCCCATTTTCTACATATTTTCAAAGCGGTTTCTACAGCTTCCGCACCCGTATTCATGGGTAATAACTTATCAAAACCGAAAGTTTCGCTAGCGTACTTTTCATACTTGCCGAGCATATTGTTATGAAATGCTCGTGAGGTCAAGGTCAAATTTTTGGCTTGATCGACCAGCGCACCAACAATTTTAGGGTGACAATGCCCCTGATTGATGGCCGAGTAGGCCGAAAGAAAATCATAATACTTTTTTCCTTCAACGTCCCAAACAAATACGCCTTCGCCCTTACTCAAAACCACGGGAAGTGGGTGATAATTATGCGCACCATACTTTTCTTCCAATGCTATCGCATCTTCAGAAGTCATTCTTTCTAAAACTGACATGATGTAAATTACTTTAAAATAAACTTCAGTAATTCCTTCTATACCTTTATCCTTTCGAATCCCGATAAGCATCGGGAGAAAATTCAGCGTAGGAGAGAAATCATCCTTGTAGAGCTACTAAATTACGAAATATTGGCCAATTTCGATTCATCTTCTCGACGACCCATATGTATTGCCCGTTTGTCAAAATAGAAACTGGTTTTCTAGTTCGACAGCCTCTCGTATAAACAACTGAATTACAGATTAATAAATTAAGTAATTAAAATTTAACCGATGATATGTGACTTGTTAGTGAATGAGGTGTCTTAACTATATATACTCACCACATTAATACAGAACATTATGGAATTTTTACAAAACATGACTGATAAGCTCTCAGAATCTTTAGGAGGCTATCTACCGAATACACTGGCGGCAATAGCTATTTTGATTATAGGTTGGATAATCGCCGGATTTATAAAAAGAATGGTTGTGAAACTAGTTAAAAAGACCAAGGTAGATGACAAACTAGGATCGTCAAAAATCACAATTTCTCAATTTGTCGGTAAACTTCTCTATTTACTGATCATGATTTTCGTTTTCATGCTGGTTCTTGAGAAACTAGGCATGACCAATGTGCTTGACCCGGTCAAAAACTTACTTAACACCTTCTTAGGGTTTATCCCCAATATTATAGGTGCGGGTCTCGTTGCTTACATTGGTTATATGTTGGCCACAATAGTAGCAGAATTGGTAGGTCTTTCAGGCGACACTATTCAAAGTTTCGCACCTAAATTAAAGTTGCCCGAAAACCTAAATCTTGTAGGTATTATCAAAAAGATAGTTTTCATATTCATATTTATTCCCCTGCTTATCGCGGCATTGAACATTCTAAATATGGATGCCATTTCTACACCGGCGACCAATATGTTGGAGCAATTTTTCCAGGCGATTCCGAAAATATTGGTGGCGGTCATTATTATTATATTCTTTGTTGTCGGCGGAAAATTCGTTACGCGTTTGTTAAAAGACTTATTGAACAGTTTTAAGTTAGACAACTTTATGAAAAATATGAATCTCGGTGGCTTTTCAGATAAAATCAATATCGCCAATATCGTAGGGGATATCTGTTTTTTCTTTATCATGATTTTTGGAATCATGACCGCCATCGAGAAACTTGAATTTACTCGTCTTACCGAGGTCTTGAATGATTTAATAGGCGTCTCTGGCAGTATTTTATTTGGTCTGGTCATACTATTGGTGGGCAATTGGGTTTCTTCCCTGGTTCAAAAAAGTATCGCGAAAACAAACGACAACAAATTTGTTGCTTCAATCGCACGTATCTGTGTATTGGCCATTTTCTTGGCCATGGGCTTGCAGACTATGGGTATCGGAGACGACATCATCAATATGGCCTTCGGTATTACCCTGGGCACCGTTGCCGTGACCATCGCACTTTCATTCGGATTAGGTGGGCGCGAAGCAGCCGGAAAACAAATGGGAAGAATATTGAATAAGTTCAATTCTTCTAAAGAATAATAAATTAAGATTAGTAGTAGTTGGTTAGGTTGATTTGTTTAAAAGGTTCGTCGTGGGGACGAACCTTTTTTTTATTTCATAATAGACCACTTACACTAAGACCACTTGAATAGGTTTAACCTTTTTTAATAACAAACCTCGAAAAATTAGCTTTTAAAGTGCATTGCTATTCTTATTTTTGAGCTATGCGTAAAAAGAAGAGGCGTCAGCTTTTTGAAAATATCGAAGTTATCGATGCGGGTGCCAAAGGGAAAACCGTCGGAAAAGCTCCTGACGGAAGAGTTATTTTTCTAACGAATACAGTGCCAGGCGACGTGGTCGATGTGCAGACCACGAAAAAAAGAAAGTCTTATTTTGAAGGAATCGCAACTAATTTTCATACGCTATCGAATAAAAGAGTCGAGCCAAAATGCCAACACTTCGGTGTTTGCGGCGGATGCAAATGGCAAGATATGGGTTACGAACATCAGTTGTTTTACAAACAAAAAGAAGTCGAGAGCAATCTCAAACGTATCGGGCATCTCGAACTACCGGAAATCTCACCGATATTAGGTTCTAAAAAACAATATTTCTATCGGAATAAAATGGAATTCTCCTTTTCGGATAGTAGATGGCTTACATTGGAAGAACTTCGCTCAGATACTATCTTCGATGATAAAAATGCCTTGGGATTCCATATCCCGGGTATGTGGGACAAAATTCTTAATATTGAAAAATGCCACCTACAGGAAGACCCTTCGAATACCATTCGAAATGAAATCAAAGGTTTTGCAGAGAAAAACGGATTGACTTTTTTCAACCCAAGAAATAAGCACGGTCTTTTAAGAACATTAATGATTCGTACATCTTCTATGTGCGAAATCATGGTACTGATTCAGTTTTATGAAGATGATAAAGAACAACGTGAACTATTGCTTAATCATGTCACTGAAACCTTTCCGAATATTACTTCGCTTCAATTTGTGGTCAACCAAAAACAGAACGATACGATTTACGACCAAGAGATAGTTTGTTTCTCCGGCAAGGATCACATCTTTGAAGAAATGGAAGGATTGAAATTCAAGATCAATGCAAAATCTTTTTATCAGACCAATTCAGAACAAGCATATGAGCTGTATAAGATTACACGCGATTTTGCTGATTTGACAGGTAATGAATTAGTTTATGATCTCTACACAGGAACGGGAACTATTGCACAATTTGTTGCCCTAACAGCAAAAAAAGTAGTTGGCATCGAGTCAGTACCCGAAGCAATCCATGATGCCAAAGAAAATGCAGAAAGAAATGGCGTTGAAAATGTGGATTTTTTCGTTGGTGACATGAAGAATGTTTTCAATGAAGCCTTTATCGCTGAAAATGGAGTACCCGATGTAATTATCACTGACCCTCCAAGAAACGGAATGCACAAAAATGTTGTGCAACAAATTCTGAATATATCTTCGAAGAAAATAGTTTATGTCAGTTGTAATAGCGCTACGCAGGCTAGAGATCTTGAGCTGATGAAAGAGCACTATGAGGTAAAAAAAGTACAGCCTGTAGACATGTTTCCCCAGACCCATCACGTTGAAAATGTCGTACTTTTGATGAAGCGGTAATTTATGAAATAAGCATTAACAAAATTAATTTTTTGTACGAAAGAGTAGCGGTTGATTTAAACAGAAAATTTTTATTTTACTTTTTCTAGGAGTAATAGAAATTATTAATTTGATGAAAAGAGTTGCATTGATTTTTATTATCCTTTTCGGAATAATCTTTTTTTCCGGTTGCGAGAAAGACGATATCTGTGTAGATGCGGCTACCCCGCAATTAGTAGTACGTTTTTATGATCAATTCGATACTGCGATGCTCAAAGAGGTTTCCGCCTTAAATGTACAGGGTATTTTAAACAGTGACGTTTTTCCTGTCATTACAAATGTTTCCTTATCTGAAATTAGGGTACCACTCAGATCTGACGGTACCATTACCTCATTTCAAATCACCAGAAATCTTGATCCGGATGATGAGACTACGGCCGATATCGACACCCTTACTTTGAGCTATGATCTTGATCCACGATTTGCGTCAAGAGGCTGTGGTTATGTTATGACTTTTGATAACATTGACGGGGTGGTTTCCACTCAAAATAATTGGATGCAAGGAATCGAAATTTTGACCCCTTCACTAACTCAAAACGACACCATAGCCAATGTCAAGATATTTCATTAGCCTTTTCTTTCTTTGGTTCTGTGCTGTCGGACTGGCACAAACGGATTCCTTGGAATTGAAACCAAAGGACACTACTTATTTAGCATTGGAATCGAAGGATACAACCGCTGTAATTTACAAACAGAAGTATGGCATTCGTTTCGGTATCGACCTAAGCCGCCCAATCACTAAATTTTTGAGCACTGGTTATAGCGGCATTGAATTTGTCGGAGATTATCGCCTAAATCAAAAATTGTATTTAGCCGGCGAATTCGGAAGGGAGAAAAAAACCAAACAAGAAGATCTCTACAATTTTACTACGACGGGAAGCTACATCAAGCTGGGCATTGATTACAACACGTACGCGAATTGGTATGGTGAGCAAAACTCGATTTTTATCGGTGCCCGTTATGCTTTTGGCACCTTTGGCCATACCGTTAATAGCTATCAGATTTTTGATGCTGACCGTTACTGGATTCCTACTGATTTTCCTTTGGGAAGTATTGAAGCCACTGAATTCAATGGGCGAACAGCTTCTTGGCTTGAGGCAGTCGTTGGTATCAAAGGTGAATTATTTGCAAATATTTATCTAGGTATCTCTGCGCGAATCGGATTTTTATTTGGCAAGGCCGGCCGCGACACCAATTTCCATGATCTCTTTGTACCAGGTTTCAACAAAGTTACAGACGCTAGTAGATTCGGCGTTGGCTACAATTATACATTGACCTATTTTCTTCCATTATATAAAAAAGCAAAAAAACAGAAGAAGATAGAAGAAGAGCCTATTCCTGAAATTGAAGAATAGCTTAATTGAATTTTCAATTAGCCTTATTTTTTCTACTGCCTTCGTACATTTCATACTTTACAAAACGAGACTCTAAGTGACTATTGAATACCTTTATTTTTTTTGATGTACGCAGACCCACATATTTCAAAGCTTCCATGTTTGACGTGATCAGCCAAGCATTGGTGCCGGGGTAACCTTGTTTTAAAGCATCTCCGATTGATGCATAAAATTCCTCCATATCAAGGTTTAGACGTTCACCGTAAGGCGGATTAAAAACCATGTGCAGGGGGCCTTCCGTCTCTTTCTCAGTTTTGAAAAAATTCTTTCGTGATACTGTAATGTAGTCTGATAGATTTGCGTTTTCGATATTATCTCCCGCTTTTCTGACTGCTGACGGAGCTTTGTCATAGCCGATGATCTTATGACTGAATTCTTTTGTTTTGTTGAGGCAGACTTCCACTATTTTATCATAAAGAGCTTCGTCAAAATCGTGCCATTTCTCAAATGCGAATCCTTTTCTATTGATATTTGCAGGAATATTACACGCGATCATTGCGGCCTCGGTTAAAAAAGTTCCACTCCCGCACATTGGATCGATAAAATCCGATTGTCCGTTCCAACCACTTAATAGGAGCAATCCAGCCGCAAGCACTTCGTTTATAGGAGCTATATTGGTTGCTGTACGATACCCTCGTTGATGCAAAGACCTTCCTGAGCTATCCAAAGAAACATTACAATGTTCTTTCTGAATATGGATATTGATGCGAACATCAGGATCTTTGACATCGACATCGGGCCGCTTACCATCCGTCTCCCTAAACTTATCTACAATAGCATCCTTGACTTTTTGGGAAACATAAAGAGAATGGGTGAAATTATCGGAATTGACGGTTGTATCAATGGCAAAGGAAGTGTCAACGGAAAGATATTCCGTCCAGTCCATCAAATAGATTTTTCGATACAATTCTGTTTCTGTTCGCACCGAAAATGAATGAATGGGTTTGATAATTTTAATGGCTGTTCTTGCGCACAGATTGGCCTTGTACATAAAACCCGTATCGCCCTCGAAAGAAACACTACGAACTCCTTCTCTGACATTCCCGCCACCAAGGCCACGGATTTCTTTGGCCAGAATTTCTTCGAAGCCAAAAATAGTCTTTGCGACCATTTTAAAATTATTGTTCATTCCCATAACAATTTGTGCCGCAAAAATACAGTATTTTTATACCTTGACATTTAGAGCCTGTTTAGGTTTTAGTAGATTATTGTTTTATGCCTCTTTTTCCGTCCTTCATCATTATAATTTTAGACCGTAGCGAATGCTATGCTCAAAAATTTTGCCTAAAAGGCCATAAAAATGGACTATAAAATTCTAACCACTAAAATATAAACGGGCTCTCATTTTACCGGAAAGCCAATCTACCGAATGATTTATTTATTACCTGTACTTGCCGTATTACTAAGTTTTGGATTTGTTTTTGTGGCCAAGCCCAAGAATCGAAGTCGCTTTAAACTTTTGTTGGCCTTCAGTGGTGCTTTTTTATTGGCACTGACAATTTTTGAATTACTTCCTGAAGTCTACGAACAATCCAATGCCAAAACCGTTGGACTTTTTATCATGTCGGGAATTCTATTGCAGATTTTCCTCGAATTTTTCTCGAAAGGTGCAGAACATGGTCATGTGCATATCGATAGTGAAAAGAGAGATTTTCCGCTGTTGGTATTTTTAAGCTTGTGCATACATTCACTGTTAGAAGGTTTTCCTATTGACCATGACGGCACTATCTTATATGGAATATTAATTCACAAAGTTCCCATTGCTATTATCTTGAGCATATTTTTATTGAATTCGAAAATCAAATTATCAAATGCCATTCTGTTTATCGTGCTTTTTGCATTGATGACCCCATTAGGAACTTACTTTGCTGCAAATTTTGATGCCATCAACGACTATTACATTCCCATTACTTCTTTGGTTATTGGGGTATTTCTTCATATTTCAACCGTTATTCTTTTTGAAAGTTCAGAGGGCCATTCGTTCAATCTAAGAAAATTGGGTGTTATCGTTCTTGGGATTACCATAGCTTATTTCCTGTAAGCATTGAAAATAAATGGTTTACATATGCGTTTAACTAGCGTATAAATTGTAGCTGCGTTTTTAGCTCAAAAAAAACCTTTTTTCGACCATGAAAAATTCAATTCTGATTTTACTAGTAATTCCTATCCTGATTTTTCAGTCTTGTTCAAAAGACCCTGAACCGAACAAAGAACAGGTCTTAGTCGATGATGTTGTTGCCCCGACAATCAACTTTTCAATTTCTGGCATCGATGAAAGCTCATCAAACCAGCCAATTGTGGTTAGTGATCAAATAGAAATAAGTATAGATGCAAAAGATGCATCCGGCATTCAAAAAGTTGAAGCTTTTATAAATGCTACTAAAGTCGGGGAAGATACTACTGAACCATACGAAATTATCATCGACCTATCCGGTTATTCCAGCACCAGCGGAAAGAGTCGATTAGATGAAAACGCCGTTCTTAAAGTTGTCGCTACTGACACCAACGGCAATGAAGCTGAGATCGAACAAAATATCATCATAGAAACAGGCATACCACTTATAACGATTAATTTCCCCACCGATTACTTCGACCCTCAAAAGGCTCGAATATATGTTTTCGCTTCGGCGGTTGACGGAAAATTACTAGATGTGAAAAGAGTATTTCAAGATACTGAGCAAATTATTTTGAAAACAACTGAAGAGTTCGGTAGCGATGATGAATTCTCTTTAACGTTTGGCGAGTATATAACGGGATCTTACGGAAACAATACCGAATTAACAACATTGCAAAACCTAAAGCCCTCATCATTGGCGGTTCTAAATTTAAAAACGTACCCTCGGTTTGAATCAGGGTCAATTAGCCCAAGTTCATTTCCCATAGCTGGTTTTGATCCAGATGATGTTTTTAATTCTACCGCCTACGGTTTCATGTATAGTGGGGGCATCAACTTTCAAGAACAAGAGTTTAACATAGATAGAAGAACAAGTATTCCTAGTAATCTAGGTACAGATTCAATCTATTTCTGGTTAAAAAACGAAACTTTGAATGAATATAGCTATGCGATTTTAGATTGGGATCTACCTGTTGATTTTACCTTAGATCAAAGTCTCATGACTCAAGACGGTGTCGAGCAACGCTTTTTTCAGACTTCATTTGGCAGTGGAGATTACGTTACCTCAATGACTATTCTGGGGTATTTTAGTGACAATGATTTTGAGAATAACATTTTTCATTATATCAGTAATTCATCCTATGGTTTTTTGCCTACTCAAGGCGCACCCTATTTCTTTAATAACACAATTCATAAGACTAGATATGAGTTTGCCATGAAAGATTATTTTACTGCCGGAAATGGGGAACCCTTGGAAACGTATCAAGACTTGGATTGGACCTTGGACTTTTCACAAAATGGACGTGAAATTGATATAGAAAAGACCGGTACAGGACATATCTTAGGAAAATTAACTCTCGGAACAGAAAATCCCACTATGATAGACGGGTTTAATGTCAGCTATGGCTGGAATCTAATTTTTAATAGTGAGAGTACAGATAAAATAATTCTACCCGAGTTACCTGAAGATTTAAAGTCTTGGGGATTCAATTCATTTTACGAAGGTAACGACTTGCATATATGGCAGGCAGAAATTAAAAGGTATGAAGGTCTATCTAATTACAATGATTATCTAGATAAAGTAATCAAAAACAATGAACACTTCTACAACGTAAGTCCGAATGTCGAATCAAGATTCAAACGTAGCGACCCTTCTCTTGAAGGTTATTATTTTAAATTTTCAAGTTTTCTAATCGATTAAAAAAGCGAGCATCAAAAGAAGTACGTACAGTATTGATTTTAAAAATTATTAGACCATCTTTGATAGCTTAAATGTGACGAAAGATTATAAATGTTCAGCAAAGAAGAATCAAAAAAACTACGCCAAGATTTCTGGATTGCCTTCGGAAAATCATTTCCACGAAAATGGATTTTATATAATACGAAAATCAAAGGGCTACGATTCAAATTCGATTTTGATGTAAAAAGGGCAATGGTTTCAATGGATGTAGACCCTGAAAATCTTGAGAGGAGAATTTTACTCTGGGAAAAACTTGTTTCGCTAAAATCCATGTTAACAGAAGACTATTGGCCTGATGTAATTTTTGAGGATTGTTACATCCTAAAAAACGGAAAAGAAATTTCCCGAATTTACCTTCACAAGGAAGGCGTTTCAATTCATAATAAAAAATCATGGCGAGAGGCAATGGAATTTCTAAACGTGAACATGATTCAACTAGAAAACTTTTTCTTGGAGTATCGGGATATCATCGATTCTTAATCGATCAAACCAAATGCCCTTGGTAACCAAAGTGATAGATCAGAAAAGTAAGTAATCAAAAGTAACACCAAAAACATCACCGCCAACAAGGGTAAGAGCGGCTTTATAACTTTTGTCACCGGTACTTCTGCCACACCACTTCCTACGAACAAGAGAGTTCCAACAGGAGGTGTACAAATACCGATACATAAGTTCAGAACAATGACCATACCGAATTGCACTGGATGCATATCCAAAGCCATTGCAACAGGTAAAAATATTGGAGTAAAGATGAGGACCGCCGGGGTCATATCCATAAAAGTGCCAACAATCAACAGTACAATATTTATAATCAAAAAGATGACAATCGGGTTGCTCACGTTATCCAAAATAGTATTTGTCATCATTTGCGGAATTCCCTCAAAAGAAAATAACCAAGACATGACCATCGATGTTGCAATTAAGAACATAACAATAGCAGTCGTTTTCGCACTTTTCAATAGCACAGGTCTAAAATCACTGAATTTTAATTCTTTGTTTATAAACCCAAGAAGGGCAGCATAAACCACGGCAATTGCAGCTGCCTCAGTCGCTGTAAAGATACCAGCGACAATACCGCCAACAACGATTACCAACAAGGTTAAACTTAAAAAGGCATTTTTAAAATCAACAAGAAGTTTCTTAAAACCTACCCATTTGGCCTTTGGCAAATTATTCCTTTTAGCATAAATGAATACCATTAACATTAGGGCCAAACCAACTAAAATTCCTGGAACATAACCCGCTATGAACAAAGCCGCAACCGATGCTGTACCACCACTCGCTAAAGCAAAGATGATTAATACATTACTGGGTGGAATCAACAAACCTGTGGTCGAAGAACTAATATTAACAGCAGCACTGAACTCTCTAGGATACCCTTCAGCTTCCATTTTATCCGTTAGGGTACTCCCAATAGCAGATGCAGCCGCAATGGCCGAACCAGAAATTGCACCAAAGAGCATGGCTGAAATAATATTCACAAATGCCAAGCCGCCTGGTAAACTTCCTATCAAAGACTTCGCAAAGTCAATCAATCGCTGTGCAATACCACCTCGATTCATAAGCTCACCTGCAAGTACAAAAAAGGGAATTGCCAATAAGGCAAAATTATCGATACCCGTAGTCATACGCTGACTTGCCGTGGTTACGGACGGTAAGAAAGCAATATTCAAGAGTAAGGTCAGCATGGTGGACATACCAATGGAATATGCCACCGGTACGCCGTAAGCCAATAAACCAAAGAAACTGACAAATAGCACTATAACACTTATGATTTCAATACTCATCTATTGAAAATTTAGTTTTTTGATATTATAAAAGGAGAAGAAAATAATAATCATCCCGCAAATCGGTACTATCGCATAAACATAACCCAAAGGCACGTTCAAGGCAGAAGAAACCTGACCTAAACTTAAGGTCGTATACATCAAATTACCCCCTCCGATAACCATTATGATCAGGGCGAAAATCGCCATGATTACTTGAATCACTTTCTGGCGGCTCTGCTTTTTTTTCTGTGGAAGTTTTGACAGTAAGAAATCCATGGAAAGATGTCCTTCTTTTTGACCATTGATATATGCCGCGCCTAAAACCGTAAGCCAAATCAGGGAAAACCGAGCAAACTCCTCAGTAAATGAGCTTGGCTTTCCGACCGCGTAGCGCGAAATAACCTGCCACACTACATCCAATACTAGCAATGCGAATATGGTCACTAGAAGCCATTCTATTGCCTTGTTCAATATGTTATAGGCCTTATCCATTAGTTTGCATTTATTTTGTCAATAATAGGCTTCATCTTAGGGTCCTTCATCAGGTTCTCCATAACCGGTCTTGATTTCTTTTGAAAGGGAGCTTTATCAGGGTACGAGAATTTTACTCCGTTCTTTTTAAGCATCTCCATTTGTTCTTCAATCGTCTCCTTCCAAAACTGCTTTTGTTTTACCACACTTTCTTTAGAAGCCGCCTTGAGCCAATTTTTTTCTTCATCGGATAATTCATCCCAGAACTTGGTACCGATGATAACCACATCAGGTATCATCGTATGCTCGTCAAACGTATAATATTTGCAGACCTCAAAATGGTTGGATGTCACAAAAGAAGGGATATTATTTTCGGCCCCATCAACTACATTTTGCTGCAATGCGGTGTACAATTCGCTGAAAGCCATTGGAGTGGCGGAGGCGCCCAATGTATTCGCCATAGCTACCGACATTTGATCGTTCTGAACTCGCAGTTTTAGACCCGTCAGGTCATCGGGAGAGTTTATCGGTTTCTCTTTGGTATAAAAACTACGCGCGCCCGCATCGTAAAAACACAAACCGCGCAGCAAATATTCACTACCACTGGCTAAAAGTTGCTCCCCTACTTCCCCTTCCAAGTTTTTCCACAAATGGTCCTCATCACGAAACAAATAAGGTACCACTGTAACTTGGTATTCTGGCGCAAAATTCGATAGTGCCGATGCGCTTACTTTTGTAATCGCTATACTACCAATCTGTAAAAGTTCTAATACTTCCCGCTCCGAACCTAACTGTCCATCAGGAAAAACCTTGATCTGCAATTTACCACCGGATTTCTCGTTCAAAATGCGTTGCATTTCCAAAATCCCTTTGTGTACCGGGTGTGATGTTGGTAAAGAATGTGCAAAATACAGCACTTTGGTATCGCTCACAGCGGCGCAAGAGAACAACAGCAAACACAAAAAGAGAATCGTGAATCCTGTAAGCTGCTTTTTTAAAGTTTTTAATTTCACCATAGTTTAAACTAAACTTTCTCGGATTCCTTTTTCCAATCCTGATAATTGGGCCAAACCCATCGCTCGACCAATTAGGGAATACCCTGAATAGAAATCACTTTGTCTTTTTTTATCGTCCAACAACACATGGCCGTGGTCCGGTCGCATGGGAATGGAAACTACTTCACTCCCATTTTCGTGTCTTCTTTTCTGTTCTTTTACAATTGCCTTCATCACCTTTTCAATAGGCACCGAACCATCTAAATGCTCCGCCTCATAAAAACTGCCATCCGAACCTCTTACGACATTTCTTAAATGGATAAAATGGATTCTATCACCAAAATCATGTACTATTTTCACCAAGTCATTTTCTTCAGAGGCACCTAACGAACCTGAACAAAAAGTCAACCCATTACTTGGGGAAGGGCAGCAATCCAATAGGAATTTTATTTCCTCATAATTAGAAACGATACGGGGTACTCCAAAAACGGAGAAAGGTGGATCATCAGGATGGATGGCCATTTTCACTCCGATTTTTTCTGCCTCAGGTATAATAGCCTTTAAAAAGTATGCTAAATTCTCTTGAAGCTGTTCTTTACTGATTTTCAGTACAGTGGCATGGTTCGCTTTAAATTGGTCCAAAGCAATGAGCTTTCTTGAACCGGGCATTCCTGCCAGAACGGAGGACTCCAGTTTTTTTCTATCAGTCTCGGATAGTCCATCGAAATATGATTTTGCTTCTTGATAAATCGAATCGGTATAGGTGACCCTTGCATTTTCCCGTTCCAAAATGAAAAGGTCAAATGCAGCTGCAGCTATGGGGCTGTATCGAAGCGCAGACCCCCCTGAAGGCAAAATATAATCCAAGTCGGTTCGTGTCCAATCAATGAGTTGCATGAAGTTATAGCAAACTGTATAAATATCATTTGTCGCAAGGTTTTTCAGCGTCTGAATATAGTTAGCGATATAGGTATCTCTTTCTGGGAGTCCGTATTTTATCGCCGTATGAATATTCACACTTTCCACCACGGACCATTCAAGTCCATGTAATTCGATTTCGCTCTTTAAAGCTGCTATGGTTTCTACCGGCCAAACCTCACCAAGTGGTACTTCTTGACAGGCAGCAACGATACCTTCAACACCAATCTGTTTTATTTCATCTAAGGTTACCCCGAAAGAAGGGCCGAACCATCGAAAAGTTTTCTTTAAATATTCCATGAACTATACGCCTGAAAATGAACTAAATCCGCCGTCAACGTCAAAAATACTTCCTGTAACAAAACTAGAAGCATCACTCAAAAGGTAATGCACCATTCCATTCAATTCAGAAGCATCACCAAAGCGGCCCATAGGCGTATTTTTGATAATACTATCCCCTCTTTCTGTATATGAGCCATCATCATTGGTCAACAACTTTCTGTTCTGATTTCCTATGAAAAATCCGGGTGCAACTGCATTTACCCGAATCTTATCACCGTGTTTTGAAGCTAATTCATTGGCCATCCATTTTGTAAAAATATCGACGGCCGCTTTCGCCATTGAGTATCCTAAGACCCTTGATATCGTTTGCTTTGCGGCCATGGAAGAAATATTGACTATCGAACCACGCCCCTGCTTGACCATCAATTCACTTAAGACTATAGTCGGAATTACGGTACCGAAAAGATTTATATCAACCACTTTTCTAGTGTCTTCAATTGCAATATCACGTATGGTCTGATCCGGTTTCAGCGTCGCCCCAGGAATGTTACCTCCGGCAAGGTTTACCAACCCATCTATATGACCGAAATCATTCTCAATGCCATCCTTTAAACGATTCAAAGCCTCCTCGCTCATCACATCAACCACAAAAATATATGTGCTATTAGCAGTTATCTCATTCAGTTCTTTTTGTTTTGCCTCAAGCTTGTCCAAAGACCTACCCAGCAATAGCACTTGGGCTCCGTTTTCTACTAGATATTTTGCAATTGACCCCCCTAAGGTGCCGGTTCCCCCTGAGAGGGCGTACTTTTTATTTTTTAAAGAAAGTAATTCACTCATTTATTCTTCTTTTGCCATTTTAAGTCCAGCGATGGTTGTGTAATATTTTGTAATCATATTTGGAATTTCCCATTCTGGAAGCGCCCCTGCCTCCAGATATTTCAAATAATTCTCGGTTACTTGGGCAAAATGAGCTTCGTGACCAATTTTGAATTTATCGGGAATATTGATTTTCCATAGACCGTTTGTCATTTTCTCCGTTGTAGTACCAGGAAATAATTCTTGAATTTCCTTATCAACAGCACTTTGAAGAACGTCATCGAACGGACTTTTTATCGTGGGCTGAATGTACAAAACTGGTTTGAAATTTTCCTCGGCACCTTGTTTTATGATTAAATCACACTTAGTGCCCCGCATGATACTGTAATGGGTATCTCCCGTTCCTTCGGGGGCTTGATAGTTCCAAATGACCGAAACCTTGGCGTGCTTTCCCCTAATTTTGTACGTCATTTCACCATTGGAATAGGTATGAAGTTTACCGTTTATTATATCTTTTTCCAAATATGAGGGATACTCCGAAAGTTTCGTAACCTTGGCAAACTCCTCTTTAGTCAAAATCGTTGGCCAGCGTTTTGCTTTCAACATTTTCACGTCCGCAGAGTCAATTATTTGTCCAGGGAAAGCTTCCCATTGCACTAAATCTACCAAATGTGTAGTTACGTCTACAATACCTTCCCCTTCCTCATTGACATCGAAAAACCACGCTGGTCGTACCAGAGGCTTTCCGGAAACATATTTGAAAAAATGATGGATACTTTCTTTGCTAATTGCGGGTTCTTCGGGCGTGCCATCTACCAATTCACCGAAAACAGCAGGCAGTTCTGAGAATTTTTTCTGCATCATAGTAGTCGATTCAAAACGCTCCGTCATGATGTCGTAAATCATCACACCGTTTTTCTCCGCCACTTCAAATGCTTCTTTTAATTTCGAAAATCCTTCAGGGTTAATAACCAAAGGTTTATCGGCATAGACGTTCAAACCAGCTTTGACCGCTTCAAATATGTAGTCTATTTTTTTCGAATTCTTTCCTGCCACCACCATCACATTACCGGGTTTTTGGGTAAGCATCTCTTGAAGGTAGTCATTACTTATATGCGTATTGACTTTCCAAGCTGCAGGGTTTTCGGACCTAGAGTTGTATTGTTCAATCTTACTTAGAAAATCTTGCACTTCAGGTCCTTCAGGTGCAAAAACATGAATGGTGGAGTCAACCTGTGGGTACATTGTTTTCTGAACTAGCGCCGCATGGAAATGACCGGGATCTAAAGTCATCAGTTTTACATTCTCCATGGTTGGTTCTTCAGGTACTTTTTCGTCGGACTTTTTCTCACCACAAGAAGCACAAAAGGTCAAGATAAAAACTACAATTAGAGATTTCTTCATTTATTTTGAATTATACCTTTACGTAATCAGTTCCATAAGGCTTACGTTGTTCTCTGCGCAACAAGGCGTTGGCCTCATCATCATTGACAAACATTTCGGTATCAGGATTCCATTCGAGCTTTCTATCGAATTGCATTGCAATATCACTGATCAAACAGATGGCACAGGCTTTATGTCCCTTTTCAATAGGGGAAATAGGCGCTTTTCTGCTTTTGATACAATCCAACCAATTGCCATGTTGGTCCTCTATTTTTTCTAAATGAATTTCATTCTCCCCGATTACCGAATTCAATATTTTTGGGTCAGAGGCATTCAACGCTTTTGCACTTTTTTCTTGATCAACAGGATCGGAAGCAGATGCTTGATATGCCCCACGAGAAACGAAGATCCATCCATCATCGCCAATGTACTTAATTCCATTTGTAAAGCCACCGCTAGTATAAACCGTCATACCGTTTTCATATTCGTGCTTTACAAAGAAATCACCATGTACGTTCCAAAATCCCGATTTTGGGAATTCAGAAAGGGCTTCTACCGAAATGGGTCCGGTGAGTTCGGTGTTCATTCCCCAAGCAGCAGAATCATAATGATGTTGGCCCCAGCCTGTAATCATACCGGCGCCATAATTTCGATTTCTCAACCAACCGGGTCTGCTATAATCGTTCTGTGGATGAACGCCTATTTCGTTGTATGGTATTTCGGGAGTTGAACCCAACCACATTTCATAGTTCAAATTTTTAGGTACTGGCATTTCTGTAACTTCTGGTCCACCTGGATCGCCCGGTAGCCCAATTTTTACGGTGTGAACTTTACCTATTCTACCGTTTCTGACCAATTCAGCGGCGACCCGAAATTGGGGCATTGCCCTTTGTTGAGTGCCGACTTGAAGTATCACATTTTTTTCTTTTACGGCGGCCAGTAGCTGCTGACCTTCCTTTACAGTTAACGAAGTAGGCTTTTGCAGATAAACATCTTTTCCAGCCAGTGCAGCTTCCATAGCAGGTTGCGAATGCCAATGGTCCGGTGTGCTTATCATAACCGCGTCAATATCTTTGTTTAAGAGCATCTCACGGTAATCCACATAAGTCTTGGTATCCATATATTTGGCTTTACCTGTCTTTTCTTGATAGGCTTTATCAACAAACGCCTTGGCTTTATCAACACGTACGCTATCTAAATCACAAACTGCCATTATTCTCGCTTGGTCAAATTTCAACGTATCATGCATGTCGTGGGAAACGGCAATACGTCCGCAACCAATTTGGCCAATATTGATTTTATTACTTGGTGCACTTTTCCCAAAAACACTGGCAGGTACGATACTGGGAAAACCAACTGCTGCCGCTGTTCCTTGAGCTGTTTTGTTAATAAAATTTCTTCGTTTCATATGTTTTTTTAGTTGGTTATTCTTTATCCCGTGCAATCAAAAGATGGCAAACACTTTGACTATTATCAAAAACTTGATGTACTAATTATCTTCGAACCCATTTTTGGAAATACTCGTCAGAACAATGCTCTTCTAATTTAAGATAATTGTCAAACAATAGTTACTTTTGGAATGTTAGAAAAAAATATAATTCTGGGCACTTTTGTAATTTACAATTACTTTTAAAATAATAATCGATAAAGTTCAAATTTCGTTAACGTTAACGAATAAACATAAAAACTCTAAACAATGCAAAAAATAGTACTGTCCTTTTTAACATTTCTCTTTTTTACCAAGCTATCAGCCCAAGGTTTAGAACCTTTGGAAATCAATGATGAATGGTTGGTATCAATCGAAAAATCGGCTCCTTCAAGAACTACAATACCCACTTCCACTAAAAAGAAAGTCTTGGTTTTTTCAAAAGCAACGGGTTTTGATCATTGGACTATTCCACATAATGCGGAAATGCTGAAAATACTAGGCAAAAAAACTGGAGCATTTGAGGTGCATGTAAAATATGATATAGAGCAATTCGAAAAGGGAAATCTGGAAAGATACGATGCCGTGGTCTTCAATAATTGCAACCCAAGCGGACCTGATCGCGATCTTTTTGCAGACCTATTACGTCAAAATACCAATTTTAAAACTGAAGAAATTGCAGAACATGCTAAACTATACCAAGAAAATTTCATGAATTACATATCTGAGGGTGGTGGATTGATGATTTTACATGGGGCTATTACCGTGCAGAACAATTCAGATGAATTTAGTAAAATGACGGGGGCTAGTTTTGATTATCACCCCAAACAACAAAAAATTCATGTGCAAGAAGTGGATAAGAATCATCCACTTGTAAAAGCATTTAAAGGAAAGGGATTGACCCATGTAGACGAGCCTTACTTTTTCAAGAACGCCTATTTTGATTATAACTTTAGGCCCTTGTTGTATATGGAAGTCGATAAATTGGAAGGATTAAAAAAAGAAGTAGCAGAAGATGTTGTTTATATCTCATGGATAAAGCGTCATGGCAAAGGCAGGGTTTTCTACACTTCTCCTTCACATAACGCCCAAAGCATGGATAATCCTGAGTTGCTTCAATTCTTTTTGGATGGATTGCAGTATGTTGTCGGAGATTTGGAATGTGATGACTCTCCCATCGGTAAACCGAATTAGGCATTGAGAATTTCATCCGATACTCATCTTAATCTCAGCATTATAAAAAACACTGTATGAAAACAAAAGCCTTAGCATTATGTGGTTTATATCTATTGATTTTTAGTTGTAAACAAGAAAAGGAAAAACGGACAGTGTCCCAAGCTGAGCAAAGAAAGGAATCCAGTTTCGATTTAAAAGAAAACAAAGGCACGGTGCTACTTGAAAAATGCTTACGAGCACATGGCGGTCTCGATACTTGGAAGTCATTCAAGGGTTTGGGATATACCCTTAACGATAATGGTAAAGATGTGTATCAACTAACCCATTTAAAAGACCGGAGAGCTTACCTAAAATCTAAAAAGTATGAGGTTGGCTTTGATGGAAAAGTAGCGTGGGCATTACCCGATGCAAGTGAGGTCTCTGGAAAGTCAGCTGCTTTCTACTACAATTTGGATTTTTATTTTATAAGTGTCCCTTTTTTATTGAAGGATCCAGGAGTGAATGCCTCCTACGAGGGAAAGGCGCAGGTGAATGAAAAGGAATACGAGTCCCTTAAAATAACCTTTGGATCTGGAGTTGGCTTTACACCCGAAGATGTCTATTACCTCTACCTCGACCCAGAAACTTATGTATTGCAGATACTCACGTACTCCATTTCATATTTCGATAAGGAAAATGCAGGAATCAATAGTGCAAAGGTCTACTCTGATTATAAAAAGGTTCAGGGGCTTCTAATGCCTCATAAAATGGAAAACTTCGAATGGGCCGATGGTGAAATGGGAAAGAATAAAAATCATTTGCGTGTTTTTAGAGATATTAAATTTTTAGAAAAAATTCCGGATGAGGCTGTGTTTAACGTTCCTGAAAGAGCCCAAATCGAGAAAATCACTAAAGAATAACACCAACGACGTACTATTTTTCGGAATATTCCAACAATTCATCTTCGGTGTATTCCATCCCACTTTGGGGCAAGGTTTTTCGAAGTTCGGCGACTTTTTCCGTTTTAAGGCCTAATGGTCTATCGGAGAAAGCATTCGTCACATAAGCGATAATGGCTACAATGTCTTTATCCGAGATATTATCATTTCGTATCAATCCCGGCATGGCTAGATTAAAATCATAACGCTTACTATTGACATTTACCGGCCCGTCAAGACCATGGAGCACTATAAGCCCCAACCGTTCTCCATCGGCTACATGTTCAGAGTTCTTAAGTGGAGGGGCCAGACCTGCTATACCCTGCCCGTTGATGCCGTGACAAGAGGCACATATTTCGTAAAACAATTTTGCACCGTGCGTTCTATTGTCTTTCGACAAGGATTTTCTTGAAAAAATAGGATTGACTTCTCCTGCCTCTTTTCGTTCAATGCTACTCGTCAGGTGTGCAATAAATTCATTATCATCCAATTGATTTGAATCGGTCAAAAAACGCATAACCTCTGGTTCGTTGCCTTCTAAACCACTAATTACCGCTTCTCTAAATATCGGCCTGTCTGAATGCCTTTCAAGGAGTGTTCTTATTTGTGGAAGAAACTTTTCAGCATTCAAATCAAGCCAAACACCCAAAGAGCCACTCAGGTAGAGGTCGATACTTATTTCATTTCGCGCGATTAAATCTTTGAAAAGTGCCTCGGCATCGTCGATATTTGCCTCAGAAGCGAATTGATCAAGTAATATAACGGCATGCGACGCGACCTCCGGGGAACCTTGGACAATCACTTTGATCAAAAAATCAAATGAAAGCTCATTCAGCCCCTCAAGAACATAGAGGGCGTGAATTCGTGTGATACCCTTTTCTTCCGTTAAGGTAATTGTTTTTAAATCTTCGATACTATTTTTTTCATTTCTAAAAATCAACTGGTGTTGTGTACGATCCCGAATCCATCCATTATCATGATTAAGTAAAACTATAAGTTCTTTCCAATCTAAAGTGTCAAAATCAGGAACAGCTTCAGATTTTTTCAGCGACCTGCCTACTTTTAGAATGCGGCCAAAATTCGTCAACGTATCCAACTTATTGCCCTTGACTTTCTTTTTCAGATAAGGGCTCAAGTAAGCGTGATGACCGATCATACCCCGATGCATGTCGACAATATAAAGACTTCCGTCAGGACCGTTATTTAAATTAACAGGTTTAAAACCTTCATCACTGGATGCAAGAAACTCTTTACCCTCCCATGCCTGTTTCGCTGTAGTAGAGTCTCCGTGAAAGGTCAAAACATTACGTTTGATAAGATTTCCCTCGGGAATACAGACAAAGACGTTTTCGTCATAATCCGAAGGAAACAATCCACCTCGGTACACCAAAGGACTGCAAGCAGCGGTCGTGTTCAAAAGTATACTGTCTTGATTTAAAACGCCGGATGCATAGCCCCGATTGACCGTAGTGGCATGTAACGGATATACGCGTTGGTCTTTTGTCAGCATTCGATTCACAGCCACTTTCGGAGTAAAGTATTTATTTCTTATGAATCGATTCGGCAACACATGGTCACCCAACAATTGTCTTGAATTGTCATTATAATATAGTCGGCCAAAATTGTCATGGCTAATGCCCCATTGCCCTCTAAAAGTGGTCGGTTGCTTTTCCCAAGCATTATCGACACGACGATATCTGAAATTAGATTTAGCACTGTAAATCCAATTATCAATGTTCAATAGTAGTCCGTTTGGTTGGTGTTCCGGGTTACCGTCAACTGCATAGATAGAATCGACCAAAACCCTGTTCACGGGCTTATCGTTCTCTATTTCTACAAACCAAAGATTCGGTGGTTCTGCATATAAGAGCCCTCCATATACATGTGCCAAAGCCCGTGGCATGACCAAACTATCAAGAAATGGTTTGGAATGATCCACAACGCCATCGCCATCAGAATCTTCGAGGATTACAATGCTCCCAACCGGTTCGGTTTCTTGAGTGCCTTGCATATCATTCATATAACCGGGCATTTGAACCGCCCAAATTCTTCCTTTCGAATCGAAATCAATTGCCACCGGGGCTTTTAGATGAGGCTCTGAAGCAACAACACTCAATGAAAATTCTTCGTCTAATCTATATTGATCCAAAGAAATTATAGGCTCTTTATAAGAAGAATTACATGCTGTCATTAAGAAAGCCCAAAAAATGAAAGTGCACAACCTTAAAACTCCTACCAAAATTCTCTTTATCATATACTCCGCTGTTGCTTTTGCTATACCATATCTGGTCAGATTACACTCGAATAAATCATATACCAATGACTAGCTGCACCCCCAAGTACAAAAATATGCCAAATAAAATGATTAAAGGGTATTCGCTCAATGGCGTAAAAAATAATGCCCAGAGTATAAAAAGCACCCCCTAAAAACAATAGTCTAATTCCCATTGACGATGTATAATCAAGAAGGTTTTCAAAATCAAGTACAATCAACCAGCCCATTGCAACGTATAGCAGAAGAGATAAAAACTCATGTTTTCCAGTATAAAATATTTTAAAGAGTGTCCCGAACAGCGCTATACTCCATACTACATAAAGTATTGTCCGGCCATTACCATTTATCAATGTGATCAAAGCCACTGGAGTATAAGTACCAGCTATTAAGAAGTAAATATTGATATGATCGAGTATTCGTAGCCGTCTTTTTAATTTCTGATTTTTCAAATAATGGTAAACAGCCGAAACCATAAACATCGAAATCAAAGTAAGGTTATAAATCATTATGCTTAGTCTGGCATATTCGCTTTTATTTGAATTTTCCGATAATAGAAGAAACATTCCAACCACAGCCAGAATAGCTCCTAAACCATGGGAAATGGTATTGAGCTTTTCTTCTTTATGGAATTCAATGTGCGTTTGCATTCAGATCGCAAATTTACGACCTCAGACACTTACTTTTACAATTAACTTGATTCGCATTGAAGTTGCGTGACCCGGAAAAGTGCAGACAATCCAGTATTCGCCAGCCTCAAGGGGTACTTGAAAGTATATCTTCTCAGAAGTCTCTGGCTCAAGAATGCCGCTGTGGGCAATTACTAAATCAGAGTCTGGAACGTAGTTTAAATCTGCCCCATCTAAACCAAGCTTTAGAGCCAAATCAGCAACTTGGTCGACAGCATCACCTTTCTTGGTAATGACTAAATTGTGCAACATATCATCATTGTTATTGAAAGTCAATTCAATTTTCTTTCCGCTCTCCAATTTCAATTCTTCAATATCATATTTAAGCCCCGGCTTTGTACCGATAGAAATTTGTTGATCTACACCATCGGTCCAAGTCAGAGGCATTTCATTGACCCTCTTTTCTTGAACAATTCTTTTACTGGTCTTCGTCATGTTTTCAGTTGGTGGAGATTTCAATTCTCCTCCAGGAACCTCGTTGAGCGTGTAATAACCGGTATGATGAAGTAGCTTCTCTCCTCCTTTAGATTTTAAATCAGGAATTTTTAGTTGATGGATAAAACCCAAACGCATTCCGTTGACAGCCAATTTGGCCGAAAGTCCATCTTCAGAGATTTCCACTTTTGTCACTTCTCCCTTTTGCTGGCCAACGATAGGGCTACCATATTTAAAATGATATTTGTAATTAAAGCTTGTAATCTGGTAGTTCTTTGGATTGGATGCGATTGTCTTATTTACCGGCTTGGTGAATTCCAGTTCAAACCCGTCTGCCTTCGCCTTCATGGTTTTTATCTCAAAAGGTATTCGACCATTCCAAACCAGTCGCTGAAGTCCGAACATTTCTTTTCCGGTGGAAGACCATCCCCTACTCGTCATGCCCACGAACATACTTTGATCACTCCCCCAAATCATTCTAAGAATTCCTGATGAAAAACCTTCTACAAAATTAAACGCTGCACCCTGATAAACCCCGTTAACCTTTTCCATGTAGACACGCATTATCTTGCTATGACCCTGGTCTCCGACGAATAGTTGTCCCTCGAAAGGACCAAATTTTCCACTAGTGGTATCGTATAAAATATCTGATGTGGAAATACCTAAAATGGTATGTGGAAACCAAATTGCAGGTGCTTTCATTTCCGGAATTTTCTTCGAATATTCATAAAGACTCAAACCAGATTCTTTTTCGATATCATCCATTTGTAGTTTTAACGGAGATCTTTCATCATTGGTCCAAACCAGCCCTTCAGGGTTTCCTGCGAAATCCCCTTTTTCCAAATGGGTCATTCTACCAGAACCGACCCAGTCTCCTTGATTTTCAGTATAAAAAACATCGCCTTCAGCATTCAATTCAAACCCCGAAGGCGAACGTAATCCTGTTGCGATAGGAGTCATTTCTCCTTCCGGTGTAATTTGCAGCAACCAGCCTCTCCATTTCGCTAAGCTTGCCCCATGACCAATCCACGATAGATTCAAAGTGACCAACATGTCACCATTATGCAAAAATTTTGGTCCATATGAATAGTCGTGATAATTTCCTGATAGCGGCCAAGAATAAATTGTTTTGTAAACATCTGCTTTGTCATCACCATTCTTATCTGTCAAACGCGTCAGCTCACCTCTTTGCGACAAGTAAAAGCTACCCTCTTTATAATTTAGCCCTAAGGGCTCATGCAGGCCCTGTGCGTATTTTGTGTACGCCGGTCTTTGACTATAGGGCTTGTCGATCAACCAAACGTCTCCCCTTCTGGTCGATACCCCCAATTTATCCTCATCGGTTAACGCCAGTCCTCCTACTTCGAGTTTTACCTCCTTGGGAATCGGTACATCTACGATTTTGTAATATCTTGACTCTTTTTTCGCCAATTCGGTCTGAGCTGGTGCCAATTGGGCATACCCAAATAAGAAAACAAATACTACTATTTTGTTTAAAATTCTCATGATATATATTTTACCAAATGATGCTGTATTCCACTAATTGCTTTCCTGAAGGAACTTTCACCAATAATTCATCCGAACCGTTGGAATTTCTAATTACAGGTTCCAATTCTAAGGAATCTGAAAAATCGATATAATAACTTTCGTCGTTAACGATATAGCTTCCATCGGGTAGTTTAGTAATCGAATTACCAGTGGCAACTTTATGCCATACTTCTTTTGTACCATCGATTTCGATAGACCTATGAAGCATACGAAGCGTTTTCGAGGGAATCATTTTGTCCAAAATAGTCGCTCCATCAATCTGATATAAGAAGAAAGGATATCTATTTTGATCGAATTCATAACCCAATTGCTTTATGTTCGAATCTTCTGAAACATCTTTTGGCCAAGCAGAATTCTCACCTTGAAGGTTCGCAAATTCAGGACTTCCGTCAAAAGAGACCGTAAACCCAGCCGGAACGCCCAACTGCTTTGGGCCCCTACTATGCCACATAGGTGTGGCATCAAGAAAATCACCACTCCAAACTTGTAATAAAGAACCTTTTTCCAAATCATATGCATAATGTATTTCTTCTGGAGTTCCGACGGAAATACAGTGTGTTCTTTTGATGCCATCATGCATAAAAAAACTACGTTGGGCAATGGGTTCATTAAAACCCTCTACCATAATTGCCTCTGCAGGGCCTGCAGACAAAGCCAATGACATTGCCGCTTGTAGCGCATGTTTCTGAATTTCTGGCCCTTCGACCTCAAGGCTAAATCCGTTTGTCCATGGCCGGTGTTTATTGTAAACCAAGGTAAAAGGAACCGTTCCTTTTTGTAGAGCGATTTTTCCAAGGCCCAAAGAGTCCAAATTATAGTCTCCGTCAAAATTGACAACGGTATCCTTATCGATAAGTAATAAACCTCCTGCCCCATTTACCTTAAAGTCAAAGAGATAATCCCCTGAATCAGGTATCTCCATTTTTCCGTTATACTTCAAGATTCTTTGCGAACGTTCCCCGGAGACCATACTTGCCGAAATAGAATCGGTTTTCAGTTCTCGTAAGGGAGTCAAACTATCCAACATCGGTAATTCTACAGAAGTATTTTCATATTCGACCATTGTCATATCGCTTAGCTTGACGCCTTTATTTCCATATAACTTATATCGAAAGTTTTTTAGGGCCATTGGTCCATGATCTCCCTGAATCATCAAATGGCCCATAGGTTGCTCATCTTGAAAGGCAGCCGCGCGGGTCGGGCCGGTAAGCTCGGCATTTTCTTGAACCAAAACACCATTCAACCATATCTCTTCGAACCAAGCATTTTTCGTTTTCGTACCATCGGCATCAAACTTTGGCGCATGAAATATTATTTTGAAGTGCTGCCATAGACCCGGAGCTTTGGCAGCGTTTGTTTTTGGCGCAATACCATCATAACCTTCTTTTCCTTTTCCCCGAATGGAATCCCAACGTTGGTAAATTCCGCCTAAATCACTAGCTTTTGGTTTTTTGATTCCCCAACTGTCGAATAGTTGAACCTCGTAACGGCCTTGAAAATATATACCGGAATTTGATTCTTTTGGCATCATCACGTCAAACTCTAATTCAATGTCACCATGTTCGAAGGTGGTAAATAAATTACCGTTCATTCCTTTTTGCGGGTTGTTCACTAATATGCCCGTACCTTCTTCCGAGGAAAGTGAATTCTTTTTCGACCGGTCTGCAAAAACACTGCCAGCCACTTTCCAATTTTCTGAAACTTCTTTAAAAGAGGCCAAGTTCTTTAATGGAATTTTCTGAAAAGGCAAAAACGGAACTATTTCGACCTCCGTTTCTTTTTTGACTTCCTCAGTAATTTTTTCTTTGCAAGAAAGTATTAAAATGAAAGAAAGTATGATACCGATTTTAATCCTCATATAATATATTTAAAGTAAAGCAGAATATTGATGGAATGCCCCTAATACCAATATTCAAAGAAATGTAATTCTTGGATATTATTTGTATCGTTTGCCATGCTTGATAACCATATCGACATCTTGCAAAAGACTAATATACCGAAGCACATCGCCCTCGACAGCAATGATATCAGCGTATTTGCCTGGGGTCACGGTACCGACCTCGTCTGCTACGCCCATCCATAAGGCGGGCCAATATGTTGCTCCGCGAATGGCATACATCGGGTCGATACCAAATTCGTTGACCCAAACATCAAGTTCGTTCCAAGTGCTTTGACTATGGAATTTCATGGGAATACCACTATCCGTTCCGATCATTAAAACGACGCCCGCATCCAACAACTGTTGAATTTTGGTTTTCAAAGTGGGCCTTCGAGATGGAGTCAATTGAAAATAAGGAAGGCGGTCAGGATGTGCAATACTACCTTTGATATCGTTAATCACACTATCGGGCAGCCCCAGATGCCACGAATCATTATCCAACTTTTCGCGGTTGTCACGAACATATTCGTAGTTATATAGTCCCTCCACTGTTGGGCACCAAAACAAGGGACCCTGACTCATATCAGCAGTTCGTTCTTTTATCATTTCTATAACGTCATCAGGATACCGAGGTGCAGAAGACAAGCCGGTATGTTCAAAACAGTCAACGCCCATTTGCAGCCCCATTCGAATTTCTTGTGGTCTATGACTGTGCGCCACAACTTTCAGATTGTTTTTATGTGCCTCGTCGACTACAGCTTTGAATTCTTCATTGGTCATTTGATCTTGATCTACGATTTTGATACAATCAACACCTGCTTTTGCAAGTTTTCTGATTTTTTTTCTTCCATCTTCAGCGCCATTTACACCCCATCGAAAATCTTCGGTTCCGGGATAGGGTTTGTGCTGGATAAAAGGACCCGAGACATATAAGGTAGCTCCGGGAATCTCGCCGTTATTGATTCGATTCCGTACGTCTATGCTTTCCTCAAGTGGGCCTCCCAAATCACGAGCACTGGTTACCCCGGCCATCAAAAGTTGATGTGCCGAAGATGGCATTATCACATCCTTGAAAAGTGGAGGGTAGGTTTTGTCCCAATACGTGTAATCGGCATGACCGTTGATCATGGTATGCACGTGCATATCCCAAAGGCCGGGTAAAACTGTCATACCTTCTGTTGAGATTACCTCTGCGTTTTCAGGAATCGGAGTATTATCGATGTTACCAACCGTCTTTATTTTTTCCCCTTCAATTATGATTACGCTATTCTTAATGGGAGCCGAGCCAAAGCCATCGACCAATGTTCCCCCGACAAGGGCTTTGATATTATTTTCCTGGGAAAAAACGGAGATTGAGAATATTGTAAAAATAACATATAGTGTTCTTTGAAGCATGGCATATTGTTTCGTTAAATATAGGGAAATATGAAAGAATTTAAAACGGGTTCAAGATTGAGCGAAAAATGAAATAGTCGGTGAGAGTTCGTTATCTTTGCCAACTTATTATTGAGAATTTAAAGATGATTAAAATTACATTGCCAGACGGAAGCGTCAAGGAAGTTGAAAAAGGTTCAACACCTTTTGATATCGCTAGGGATATCAGCGAGGGGTTGGCACGAAACGTGATTTCAGCAAAGTTCTCAGATACCGTTGTCGAATCTTCAACACCTTTGACTGAAGATGGCTCCCTCGTTCTTTATACTTGGAATGATAAGGAGGGAAAAAACGCTTTTTGGCATTCGTCGGCCCATATTTTGGCACAAGCACTCGAAGAGCTCTATCCGAATGTAAAATTATGGGTAGGGCCTGCAATCGAAAATGGATTCTATTACGACGTCGACCTTGGTGAGGATACGCTATCGGAAAAAGATTTTAAATCCATAGAGGATAAAATGCTTCAGATTGCTAGGGAGAAGCACGATTTCAAAATGCGGGAAGTCAGCAAGAAGGAAGCACTTTCTTACTACACCGGAAAGAACGAATACAAAGTCGATCTAATCAGTAAACTTGAAGATGGTACGATAACTTTTTGTGACCATAGCTCATTTACCGACTTGTGTCGAGGCGGACATATACCGAATACGGGAATCGTCAAGGCGGTAAAAATATTGAGCGTTGCCGGAGCCTATTACAAAGGCGACGAGAACGAAAAACAATTGACTAGGGTATATGGCATCTCTTTTCCGAAACAAAAAGAGCTTACCGAGTACCTCGAACTCTTGGAAGAGGCCAAAAAACGCGATCATCGAAAACTGGGCAAAGAACTCGAGCTTTTTACTTTTTCACAAAAAGTTGGTCAGGGACTACCGTTATGGCTGCCTAAAGGAGCGGCTCTGCGAGAGCGTTTGGAACAGTTCCTCAAAAAAGCGCAGAAGAAAGCCGGCTATGAAATGGTTATCAGCCCGCATATCGGTCAGAAAGAATTGTACGTCACTTCGGGCCATTACGAAAAATACGGAGCCGATAGTTTTCAGCCGATCCATACCCCAAAGGAAGATGAGGAGTTCTTATTAAAACCAATGAACTGCCCGCATCATTGTGAAATCTATAATGCAAAACCTTTTAGTTATCGCGACCTGCCGAAGCGCTTGGCCGAATTCGGTACTGTATATCGTTACGAACAGAGTGGTGAACTACATGGTCTAACCCGTGTTCGCGGCTTCACGCAAGACGACGCGCATATCTTCTGTACACCTGAACAAGTTGACCAAGAATTCAAAAATGTAATCGACCTCTCGCTTTATGTTTTGGGATCTTTAGGCTTTGAGAACTTTACGGCCCAAGTATCTGTACGAGATTTAAATACACCTGAAAAGTATATCGGAACAGTCGAAAATTGGGAAAAAGCTGAAAATGCCATCATCAATGCCGCCAAAGAAAAAGGATTGGATTATGTTATTGAAGAGGGTGAAGCGGCCTTTTATGGGCCAAAACTTGACTTTATGGTCAAAGATGCCTTGGGTCGTCAGTGGCAATTAGGCACTATACAAGTTGATTATACTTTGCCCGAACGTTTTGATTTGACCTATAAAGGCAGTGATAATGAGCTGCATAGACCTATTATGATACACCGGGCGCCCTTTGGCAGCATGGAGCGTTTTGTGGCTTTATTACTCGAACACACCGGCGGAAATTTTCCGTTGTGGCTGATACCGGAACAGGCAATTATTCTTCCTGTCAGTGAGAAACATGAGAAATATGCCGAAAAAGTTTTAAAATCCCTTGAAAATAGCGAAATTCGCGCCCTAATTGACAGTAGAAACGAGACGGTCGGCAAAAAGATTCGGGAAGCCGAAATGCAGAAGACCCCGTTTATGTTGATTGTTGGTGAAAATGAAGAGATGGAAAACACCGCATCAGTCCGTAGACACGGAGGTGAAGATTTGGGTTCAATTACACTGGACGATTTTGTGAGCTTGGTAACTAACGAAATAAACAGTACCTTAAAGTCGTTTTAAAAGTTTAACTAAAAATAATAAGTCATAGCAATACGTAGGAGATTTAGGCCCCAACCTAGAAGGGAAAATAAAAACCCGCACAAAATCAATGAAAAAATATTGGCGCCCGAAGTTCGCTTGGTCGGCGACAATGTTGAAGTAGGTATCTACCCGATTCGAAAGGCATTGGACCTTTCAGATGAAATGGGATTGGACTTGGTTGAGATTTCGCCCAAAGCGGAACCACCGGTTTGTAAGATTATCGATTACAAGAAGTTTCTTTACGAACAGAAGAAACGTGAAAAGGCCATGAAGGCAAAAGCCAGTAAGGTTGTTGTCAAAGAAATTAGATTTGGCCCCAATACAGATGACCACGATTTCGAGTTTAAAAAGAAACATGCCGAGAAGTTTCTAAAAGACGGAGCCAAATTAAAGGCGTATGTCTTTTTCAAGGGCCGCTCGATAGTATATAAAGATCAAGGTGAAATTTTGTTGTTACGTCTGGCCTCCGAATTGGAAGAATGGGGCAAGGTTGAACAAATGCCACGATTGGAAGGCAAAAGAATGACGATGTTCATTGCGCCCAAGACTAAAAAATAACTAGACTTAGTCTAGTATAAGAATTACCAAGCGCTGCTCACTTGAAGTGAGCAGCGTTTAGCATAAGCCTCCTCTGCTAGAAACTATGGAGGATTGAAGATAAGTGAGATAAATAATTAAATAGGAGAAAATGCCTAAACAGAAAACAAAATCCAGTGCCAAGAAGCGATTCAAGCTAACAGGTTCAGGTAAAATCAAAAGAAAGCACGCTTTTAAGAGTCATATTTTGACAAAAAAATCGAAGAAGCGCAAGCTGGCATTGACGCACAGCACTTTGGTGCATGATGCGGATGTCAACAGTATCAAAGAACAATTGCGATTAAAATAATTGAATAATTGTTCAAAGGGTAAAATTATTAACCATGGAGTTGGGCCATTAAAAGAGTGTTGAATACTAGGTTATGAGTGTTGAGTTAAAAATGAACCATTTAACACTTAAAATTTCAATACCGCCTACTACAAAAAATTAAAAAAATGCCAAGATCAGTAAATGCAGTAGCTTCAAGAGCCAGAAGAAAAAAGGTCATGAAGCAAGCCAAAGGTTATTTCGGAAGACGTAAAAACGTCTGGACGGTGGCCAAAAACGCGGTTGAAAAAGCAATGCTTTATGCGTACCGTGATAGAAGAAACAAAAAGAGAACATTTCGTGCATTATGGATTACCCGGATCAATGCCGGTGCCCGTCAACACGGAATGTCATATTCGCAATTTATGGGAAAAGTAAAAGCGAACAATATCGAATTGAACCGAAAGGTACTTGCCGATTTGGCAATGAACCACCCAGAAGCCTTTAAGGCCATTGTAGAAAAAGTAAAATAAATAGAACAAGCCACTTTATAAAAAAGCCCAGCTTTCAAGTTGGGCTTTTTTTTATACGGCATCTATCTTGTCCACCGCCGTTTTGAATTCTTCCCAGTCGATTAGTTCATCACCAGAATTATCATAACCCTCGATGAGTTTTGAACCAACCAAACCTCGAATAAAGCCATTTATCTCAGCCTCTTTGAGCAATTTTACGATTTCACTCTTTTTAAGTTTACCATTACTGTCGGCGTCAAAAAAGGCAAAAGCCTCTTCTGGAGTTTCGAATTTGTTGGTGATCAGAATTTGAATTTTGTTAAGGATAGTTTCTTTGGTAGCCATATTTAATTGTTTTATTTGGATAGTAAAATTAATAATTTAAATCCCGAAAGCCGATATCACCAAGTTTCTCCCAGCAGCGTGGTTTCTATGCTCGCACAAATAAATACCTTGCCAAACTCCGAAATTCAATCTTCCATCGGTAATTGGGATTTGTACAGAAGCCCCCATTAAAGATGCCTTTATATGCGCCGGCATATCATCTGAACCTTCGTAGTTATGCAAGAAATAGGGTGCATTTTCGGGCACTATAACATTCATATGGCTTTCAAAATCTTTTCTAACCGTAGCATCCGCGTTTTCGTTTATGGTCAAACTTGCCGAAGTATGTTTGATAAAAACCTGAAACGTTCCTGTTGAAATTTCTCTAATTTCCGGTAGTGCTCCCAGCACCTCGTTAGTTATTAAATGGAATCCCCTTTCGAAGGGTTTTAATCGAATCTCCTTTTGGTAGAATTGCATATGAACGGTATCAACAAATTGTAAAAATTTATAAATCTAAACCATTATCCCTCGATAACAAATACCTTTGCTACTTCAAAAATATATAAGATGGATTTATCTCAAATAAAAATGGTCGTTACCGATATGGATGGCACCTTATTGAACTCGAAACACGAAGTCAGTAGTCGGTTTTTTGGGCTTTTCGAAGAACTTAAAAAGCGGGATATTTTATTTGTTGCCGCAAGCGGAAGGCAATATGCCAGTATAGTTCATAAGTTAAAACCAATCAAAAATGAAATTTTGGTTATCGCCGAAAATGGGGCACTTATAAAAGAACAAGAAAGAGAACTATTGGTCACCCCAATTCAAAATCATCTCAAAAATTCGTTGCTCTCGAAAATCGATAATATTCAAGGGGCCCATGCAATGCTATGCGGAAAGTACAAAGCGTATTTTGACGGTAAGTCCGTTCCATTTCTTGAGCAATTAAAAGAATACTATGCCAGCTATGAAATTCATGATGATTTTAGCAGCGTAACCGACGAAATAATAAAAATCGCAGTGTACCATAATGTAAGTGCCGAAGACTTTGTATACCCTGCGATGAAAGACTTGGAAAATCAAATCAAGGTAAAGGTTTCAGGGTTGAATTGGTTAGACTTGAATCATACCGATGCCAATAAGGGTTTTGCTTTGCAAAATCTCATGCAGCGCTTCGGGCTGAAAAAAAACGAAGTACTCGTTTTTGGTGATTATAACAACGACCTTGAAATGTTGGCACTGGTGGATTATAGTTTTGCTATGAAAAATGCCCACAAGGATGTCAAAAAAGTTGCGAACTATATCACCACCACTAATGATGATGATGGTGTAGAAAAAGTTTTGGAACAACTTCTATCTTAATTTGATAATAGAAGAAAATGGCTGTTCAAATTGAACAGCCATCTTAAAATCAATATCGAGATTCGACTATTAGAACAGACTTTTCGCCTTGTTGAGAAGGTCGCCTGCGAGGTCTCCCCCTACTAAATCAGATAACTGGCTCACATCAAAACCGCTATCGGCCGCATCGTTTGACAAGAACTTTGATTTAATATCATCTAATAACTCTGGCGCTACTTTGCTCGCTTCGGTTTGAGCTTCTTCAGCAGGCATGCCTTTGTTCTGAAAAATACCGCTTAATTTACTTACCATACCTTGGGCAATACCGTTTTCTGCCGTAGCATTACCGTCATTTGAAAATAAGCTTGTTATGGCTCCTAAATCACCAGATTTCACCTGTTCCATAAGACTGCTTAATAATTCTGAAGAGCCCTCTTCAGCAGCCGCGCTTGTTGCCTCCGCTCCCAAAGAATTAGGTGCCATTTTTTCTTGAAGTTTTTGTACCGCTAAATTTTTTAATAATTCGAACATATTGTATAAATGGTTTTAATGAAAGAAAATTATTATTTGTAGAGGCATCATCTGAAACCTATCTTTCCTTCACTATTTAAGACACCAATTATGTCAATAAGTCACTTAAAATTTAGGTTTTTTGCTTTTTCTTGCGGGCCGCAGGGAATAAAACATTGTTCAAAATCAAACGATAGCCAGGTGAGGTTGGGTGTAATTCCAATTCGGTTTTTGGGTCCCCGACCCGATGTTGATAATCTTCTGGATCATGACCACCATAGAAAGTAAAAAAACCTTTTCCCTTTATTCCATGGATATAACGGGCCTCTTCGTTCAATTTGTTCTCACCCAAGACCATCACCGTCGGTTTTACTTCATCGCGAGAGAACGCAGTGGTCTGCCCCATAAATCCTTTTACCAGAGTGGTATGGTTCTGACAGAGCATCGTAGGTACGGGATCCCATTTTGCAGAGAAATCCATTAGGGAAAAGTAATCGGCTTCCTTGGGTACGTTACCGCGTTTCTGTGTCATATCGATACTTGAAAACTCATATCTAACAGGGTTTCGTTCCAGATTGAAATTGGTAAAAGCAAAGGTTTTTCCGAAGTCCAATTTGTTTTGATAATTCGCATCCGATGGGTCCCCATCAAACATCGGTTCACAAATATCAACTCCGTCAGCAGCCAAGGCAATATCAAAACTATCGGTTGCAGAGCACATGGCAAACATGAAACCTCCGCCAATAACATAATTTCGAATTTTTAAGGCGACGGCCCTTTTTTCTTCGGATACTTTTCCATAACCCAATTCAGCTGCCAAAGCTTCCGCATTTTTTTTACCTTCTATGTACCAAGGTGCGGCACGATATGCCCCATAAAATTTACCATATTGCCCGGTAAAGTCTTCATGATGCAAGTGTAACCAATCGTAGAGGACTAGATTATCTTCCAAAACCTCTTTGTCGTATACGGTCTCGTAAGGAATTTCGGCATATGTCAACACCATGGTCACAGCATCGTCCCAAGGTTGGTTGCCATCAGGGGAATACACCGCTATTTTTGGCGCTTTTTCCAAAATGACCGCTTCTTTGTTTTGGGAGGGGCTGGCAATCTCATCTAAAATAGTCTGGGCCTGGCCATCTGATAAAACCTCGAATGATACCCCTCGTATTTGACATTCTTTGCGGATGTTCTCACCATCAGGTAAAAGAAACGATCCGCCACGGTAGTTCAACAACCATTGTACTTTTTGCTGTTTGGTCAATACCCAATAGGTAATTCCGTATGCCTTTAGATGATTTTTTTGACTTTCCGCATCCATGGGAATTAGGATGTTCGAAGGAAAAGCATTTGCCGAAATCAATAAAAATAAAACGTACAGTAACTTTCTCATAATATTAGAAACAAGAATCTCAGCTATTTAGAAGTGAGATTATTGAAATAATAAAGTTACAACTATTGTTTTGAAGGAATATTGAAGGTCGAAGTATTGAGAAAATTTTAACCTTAATCAAAATGGCACATCACCCACATCTTGATCGGGGTCTTCGTTCATGCCACTACCAAAAACATCATCGGCCGATGGCAGACCTTTTGTCAAAAATGGATTTTCATCGCCTTCGTTCATTTTTGATTGAAACTCGAAAGGCGAATCAAAATCATCTAAATTATCGAATTTACCTAGATTACCGATAAACTTCAATCGAATGTTCTCTAGCCCCCCGTTACGGTGTTTGGCAACAATGAATTCCGCTTGGCCTTGTGTCGGGGTGCGTTCTTCATCATCCCACTCGTCGATTTTATAGTATTCCGGTCTGTATATAAACGATACAATATCTGCATCTTGTTCGATAGCGCCAGATTCCCTCAAGTCTGAAAGTAAAGGTCTTTTACTACCTCCCCGGGTTTCTACCGCTCTTGACAATTGCGATAACGCGATTACCGGCACATTCAATTCTTTGGCCAAGGCCTTTAGGTTTCGTGAAATGGTGGATATTTCCTGTTCGCGGTTTCCTCCTTTTTGACTTGTACCCGCGGTCATCAACTGAAGGTAATCTATGATTATTAATTTGATGTCGTGTTGAGAAGCCAAACGCCTTGCCTTGGCCCGAAGGTCGAAAATCGATAATGAAGGCGTATCATCAATGAATAGCGGAGCCTTTTCTAAAGACTTCACCTTGACGTTCAATTGCTCCCATTCATGTTTTTCCAATTTACCCGTTCTAAGTTTCTCAGAAGACAAGCCGGTTTCTGAAGAAATCAAACGGGTTATCAACTGTACCGATGACATCTCACAAGAGAAAAAAGCAACAGGTATATTATTATTCACTGCCATGTTTCGAGCCATCGACAATGTCAAGGCCGTTTTACCCATACCAGGTCTTGCGGCGACGATAATCAAATCACTAGGTTGCCAACCAGAAGTCAGTTTATCAACTTTATCAAAACCAGAAGGAATACCACTTAGACCTTCTTTGTTTGCAATCTCTTCGATTCGTTTTTTAGCCTGTATAACCAAGTTTTGGGCGGTCTCTGCAGGTTGCTTTAAATTACCTTGGGTAACGTCATATAATTTAGATTCGGCATTGTCCAACAAATCAAAAACATCGGTGCTTTCGTCATAGGCCTCTTCGATTATTTCGTTGGAAATCTTGATGAGTTGTCTTTGAATATACTTTTGGAGAATGATACGGGCATGGAACTCGATATGTGCCGAAGAAGCTACCTTTTGGGTCAGTTTTATAAGGTAAAAATCACCTCCTACGACATCCAACAATCCATCCTTTTTTAATTGTGCTGAAACGGTTAATAAATCGACCGGTTGTGATTCTTGGAACAATTTAAAGATGGACTCGAAAATATGACTATGTGCTTCCTTATAAAATGCATCCTGATGTAGGATATCTATTACTTCATCGACCCCTTTTTTGTCAATCATCATCGCACCCAACACAACCTCCTCTAAATCAACTGATTGAGGTGGAATTTTACCGCGTTCCAAATTAATGATAGTCGATTTATCGATTTTACGACCGACTAACGGTTTTGTGTTCTCCATAGATGCGAAAATATGTAATTAACCTTTAGTTAACTTTGAGTGTTGTTAACCGATGATCAACATCGTACTGTTAATAAGTTACGAATTTGTGTTGATAACCAAAAAAATCCGAAGAAATATTTCTCCGGATTTTTGAATTCTTGTCATTCAGGAAGACTAGCCGTTGTAGACGCCCATTTCACTATATTTTTTCATGCGCTGATCTACCAATTGTTTTGGTGATAACTTTTGTAGCTCTTCAAAATGCGATGCGATTTTATTTTTTACGGTATCAAAAGTCTTGGGTCGATTACTATGCGCTCCCCCTGCCGGTTCGCGTATGATTTCATCGATCAACTTCAATTTTTTCATATCCGTCGCCGTAAGCTTTAAGGCCTCGGCCGCGAGTTCTTTATATTCCCAACTTCGCCATAATATCGATGAGCAAGATTCGGGCGAAATAACCGAATACCAAGTATTTTCCAACATGAGCACGCGGTCTCCCACACCAATGCCCAATGCTCCACCTGAAGCACCTTCACCTATAATAACAACAAGGATAGGGACTTTTAAGCGTGTCATTTCCAAAATATTCCTGGCGATAGCTTCACCCTGTCCTCGTTCCTCGGCTTCAATTCCAGGATAGGCACCAGGGGTATCTACCAAACACACTACCGGAATACCGAACTTCTCAGCGGTTTTCATCAGTCTCAATGCCTTTCGATAACCTTCTGGGTTGGCCATACCGAAATTTCGATATTGTCGTGTTTTGGTATTAAATCCTTTTTGCTGCCCGATAAACATAAAGCTCTGATCACCGATTTTGCCAAGACCACCGACCATCGCCTTGTCGTCTTTTACATTTCGATCGCCGTGCATCTCTAAAAAAGTATCGCCGCAAATCGCATTGATGTAGTCTACGGTATAGGGTCGATTGGGGTGTCTTGACAATTGCACCCGTTGCCAAGCAGTAAGATTCTTATAAATATCCTTACGGGTCTCTTGAAGCTTCTTTTCAATTTGCTTGCAGGTTTCGGTAACATCTACATCGCTTTCTTCGCCTATTATAGCACATTTTTCCAGTTGTTCCTCAAGTTCCTTTATCGGAAGCTCGAATTCCAAATATTCCATATAAATAAAATCGGTTCGTTCCTATGGGCAAATATAGAATTTTAATGGAAACCTTTATAAAACACTTGTCTATAGATTTTCATCGTTTAGCCCTTTGCAGCAGGTAAAAAGCTAGAATTCCGAAGAATACATTCGGTACTATTACCGCTATCAAAGGCTCTAAACCTGATTGCTCGGCCAAAGTGCCAAATACCCTGTCGAAGAAAATAAAAATAAATGCTACGAAAATACCGAAGGCCAGATTGATTCCCATGCCACCCCTTCGTTTTACAGAAGATACCGCGACGGCGATGATGGTGAGTATAAATGCGGATATTGGCAAGGCCCATCTTTTGTACTTTACCAAAACATATCTATTGATATTGGAGGCCCCTTTTTCTTTCTGATCTTTTATAAACTTATTGAGCTCTACGAGGTTTTTAGTCTCGGCAACATAAGACACCGGAGTTAGATCATTGATCTTGAATTGAAAAAGTGTGTCAAGCCTTCTTTTCGTTTCAATGATTTCCGCCCCATTGGCTATCTTTCTTTTTTTATAAGATGTCAAACGATATAAAGTATCTTTTTCAACCCACCTAATATTAGAGGCGGCCATTTTAAACTTTAGATTGTTTTGGTCATCAAAGCGTTCAAACGTAAAATTATATCCTATTTGGCGGGCAGGGTCAAAACTGCTTACGTATATAAAATCATTCTTATTGAGCTGGGTGAAAATATTATTTGTCACACGTTCGGCCCCTCCCCGCTTTAAATATTTGTATTTGAATTCGTTGAACCCCTCACTGGCCTTTGGTACTAAATACATACTCATAACGAACATCAGTGAAGCGACTATCGAAGCACCTATGATATAAGGTCTTAAAAAACGACCGAACGAAACCCCAGAACTTAGTATAGCGACTATTTCGGTGTTCGATGCCAATTTCGAAGTAAAGAATATTATGGAAAGAAATAGAAAAATAGGGAGTAGTTGGCTGCCAATGTAAATGGTGAAGTTTCCGAAGTACTCGATTATTTCATTCAGCGGTGCATCGTTGTCTTGCATCTTACCGATTTGCTCCGCCAAATGTGCCATGATGCTAATTGGAATAAAAAGCAAGATCATCACCGCAAAAGTCAGCAGATATCTTTTTAAGATATATTTATCGAGAATCGTCAACATTAAAGTCGCTTATCCATTTGTTTGACCATTTTGGTTTTCCATTCCACAAAATCTCCATCTAAAATATGCTTTCTCGCTTCGTGAACCAACCACATGTAGAATCCTAGATTATGAATTGTCGCGATTTGACCGCCCAAATATTCGTTCGCCGCAAATAAATGCCTTAAATAGGCCTTTGAATAGTCGGTATCAACATAGGTAATCGCCATTTCATCGATGGGGGAAAAATCATCTTCCCATTTTTTATTCTTGATATTAATAGTACCATGGGCTGTGAAAAGCATACCGTTTCTAGCATTTCGTGTGGGCATTACGCAATCGAACATATCGATACCCAAAGCGATATTCTCCAGAATATTTATCGGTGTACCTACACCCATTAAGTAACGCGGCTTGTCTTCAGGTAGAATTTCACAAACTACCTCGGTCATTGCATACATCTCTTCCGCGGGTTCACCAACCGAAAGTCCGCCAATGGCATTTCCTTCCGCACCCGCATTTGCGATATATTCTGCAGATTGTTTCCGTAAATCTTTATAAGTCGAACCCTGTACGATCGGAAAAAAAGTCTGCTCATAGTCGTATTCATAAGGTGTTTTTTTCAAGTGGGCGATACAACGATCCAACCAACGATGTGTCATGTGCATAGACCGCTCGGCATATTCATAATCACACGGGTAAGGAGTACATTCATCAAAGGCCATGATGATATCGGCACCGATGACCCGTTGAATTTCCATAACATTCTCGGGTGTGAATGTATGCATCGAACCATCGATATGTGATTTGAATTTTACCCCCTCTTCTTTTATCTTTCGATTAGCCGAAAGCGAATAGACTTGGTAGCCCCCGCTATCGGTCAAGATATTTCTATCCCAGCCCATGAATTTATGCAATCCCCCAGCCTGTTTTATAATGTCTGTTTTGGGTCGAAGAAAAAGATGATAGGTGTTCCCTAAAATAATATCGGGATTTATATCTTCCCGCAATTCCCGTTGATGAACCCCCTTGACCGTTGCAACGGTACCCACCGGCATAAAAATTGGCGTTTGAATTTTTCCGTGATCCGTAACTAGGGTTGCCGCCCTTGCTTTGCTATTGACGTCAGTATGTTCTAGGGTAAACTTCAAATCTTGCGGTTAAAGCGGCAAAGATAAACATCTACTCTGCATAAATTCCTTAAGGAAAAAATAAAGTTAGTGCCCTAAATCATGGTTGATAAATTGTAATAACCTCGGTTTGTAAGCCCAAAAGATTGGACTATTTTTGAAATCGCAAACAACAATAAAATGGCTGAAGTTCAAGAATTACAAAATTTAGTAACGCAGGTTAGAAGAGACATTCTGCGGATGGTTCACAAAGTAAATTCAGGTCATCCAGGAGGGTCATTGGGTTGTACCGAATTTTTGGTCGCGCTTTATAATGAAATCATGGAGCTGAAGGAAGGTTTTGATATGGATGGAAATGGCGAAGATCTTTTCTTTCTATCGAACGGACACATTTCTCCTGTTTTCTATAGTGTGCTGGCCCGGAAGGGTTATTTTCCAGTAGATGAGCTAAATACATTTCGGCTGATCGATTCTCGTTTACAGGGCCACCCAACTACTCATGAAGGGCTGCCAGGGGTACGAATCGCTTCTGGATCATTGGGCCAAGGAATGTCAGTCGCAATCGGCGCGGCCTTGGCGAAAAAGTTGAACGGAGATAACAATACTGTTTACAGTCTTCACGGTGATGGCGAATTACAGGAAGGGCAAAACTGGGAAGCCATAATGTATGCTGCGGGAAACAAGGTTGACAACCTGATTTCAACAATAGACTTCAATGGGCAACAAATTGATGGTGCAACTGATGATGTATTGCCCATGGGCGACCTAAAAGCAAAATTCGAAGTTTTCGGTTGGGATGTTGTTGAAATCAAAGATGGTAATAACATTGAAGCCGTTATTAAAGGAATGTCAGAAGCAAAATCAAGAACTGGTAAAGGCAAACCTGTTTGCGTATTGCTGCACACTGTAATGGGCAATGGAGTTGACTTTATGATGTACACCCATGCTTGGCACGGAAAAGCCCCGAATGATGAACAACTTGAAACGGCATTGGCTCAAAACCCAGTGACTTTGGGGGATTATTAATTCCTAAACCTCCTCAGAGGGGAGGGAAATTGAAACAATACTGAAGAGATTACCGCCTTAACGGTAATGACATTAAAACTGATTAAATGACAAAATACGCAGATCAAGGTAAGAACGATACAAGAAGTGGTTACGGAGCAGGCATGACCGAGCTAGGCAGAACCAACCCGAATATAGTGGCGCTTTGTGCCGACCTGGTGGGATCGCTCAAGATACAAACCTTCATTGACGAAAACCCGGAGCGCTTTTTTCAAATCGGAATTGCAGAAGCAAATATGATGGGCATCGCTGCTGGACTTACCATCGGCGGAAAAATTCCGTTCACGGGAACTTTTGCAAATTTTTCAACTGGAAGGGTCTACGATCAAATTCGTCAATCAATAGCATACTCTGGTAAGAATGTGAAGATTTGCGCCTCACATGCAGGAGTCACTTTGGGCGAAGATGGGGCTACGCATCAAATACTCGAAGATATCGGAATGATGAAAATGCTACCGGGCATGACAGTTATCAATCCATGTGATTATAACCAAACCAAGGCCGCCACCTTGGCGATTGCAGATTTTGAAGGACCGGTCTACCTAAGATTCGGAAGACCCAAGGTTGCGAACTTCACGCCGGTCGACCAAAAATTTGAAATTGGAAAAGCGCTAATGTTAAGCGCAGGAACTGATGTTACGATTATCGCTACAGGTCATTTGGTATGGGAAGCTTTGATCGCAGCTGAAAATTTAGAAAATCAAGGTATCTCTGCGGAGGTCATCAACATACATACAATCAAACCCCTTGATGATGCCGCCGTGTTAAAGTCTGTTAAAAAAACGGGGTGTGTCGTCACGGCCGAAGAACATAATTATCTGGGAGGTCTAGGAGAGAGCATCGCCAGAGTGCTTGCCAATCAACACCCTACACCGCAAGAATTCGTTGCAACTCAAGATACTTTTGGTGAAAGTGGTACACCGGCTCAACTGATGGAGAAATATGGCCTTAACAATAAAGCCATAGAGAAGGCCGTTTTGAAGGTATTGGACAGAAAATGACAATGGTATCGTTTTTGATACTGTTGCAGTATTAAAAACGAGAACATTATGAGAGTACTACGAACAACACTACTAGTGGCAGTTTGTGCATTTTTCGGCACGACTGTATTTTCACAAAGCGGTTCTGGATTTGGCATAAAAGGAGGACTGAACTACGGTGCCAACGGAAATTATTTTGAATCTGCGGAAGCTGCTGCAAAAGACCCGGACAGAAATGTCGGGTATCACATCGGAATTTTCGGCAAACTTGGAAACCGGATTTACTTCAGGCCAGAACTCATGTATACAAGAACAAAGTCGGATTATGAAGGTGATAAATTCGATATAAGTAAATTAGACGCGCCCATGCTACTCGGTGTAAAAGTCATTGGGCCACTGAACGTTTTTGCTGGTCCCGCATTTCAGTACATTTTAGATTCTGAATTTGAAGGTATTGGCATCAATGATATCGACAATGATTTCAGTGTTGGATTACATATCGGCGCAGGAGTAAACTTGGGCAAGCTAGGGGTTGACTTAAGATATGAACGCGGTTTTAGTGATAACGAGGCCAAATTCATCAACACAAATATTGCGGCTTTACCTAGTAGCAGGGTAGATACAAGACCAGATCAATTGATTTTGAGTTTATCGGTGAAGTTTTAAAGTTAAAAAAAGCCCTCTTAACGAGGGCTTTTTTATCTATCAAATAGGGGTGTCAATTGTCATTGTCTAAATGATCTTGAATGCCATCACCATCTAAATCACGAAATCCGATAAAATTTCCCTCAGCATCTAAATCAATTTCTTCTCGGGTGGGAATGCCATCGCCGTCGTCATCGGCATCATTGTAATTAGGAAAGAAGAATCCAACCTCAGAATCTCCATCGGTATTATCATCGTTAAGATTTCCGTTATTATCCAAATCCTCCATAAAAGAGGGTATTCCATCGTCATCTAAATCGGTATCTTTTTCAAAAGACAAAAGATCCACTTTGAAAATCAATGGTGTATAAGAACCAATTATAGAACCTGCTGGCGGAGAATTAAAATAACCAAGTCCTGAAGGCATAATTATCAATCCGATACCGTAGCCATCGTAGCTCACTGTACCGTCACCATTTTCGATGGGCCCAGTGCCACCTTTTAACTTAATCACCCCATTACCGTAACCTCTGACTACCCTAGATAAATTAAAGACAGCGGGCGTGTTCGTTGACGCATCGAAGGCCGTACCGTTTAACAAGGTACCCTCATATCGAACAAAGGCATTGTCACCTATTGTGGGGCTCTGCCCTACCCCTTCCCTAACAACTAAATAATATAGGGTATGTGGAACAACTCCCACATCTTCATCCGTATTCACAGATATGATCGTAGTCTCAACCTGATCAGACAACGGAATCTTACCTGCATTATCACCTGCAATGGTATCGACACTTATTTGAAAATCGAAATTATCGGGCGGGCTTGCAAATTCCTCATAATTATAAAAATGGCTCTGTAGAAATGCTTTTATTTCAGCATCATCCTCAATAATGGTTTCTGAAATAGTTTGAGGCGGAACTTGAATAACATCAGGTCCTTCATCATCATTATTACACGACCATGCAACAACCATCAAAATCAAAAGACAAAATAATCTTTTCAATGCCATGCTTTTCTTTTTACAGGGCGCAAGATACAATTTTCCCCTATTTTTGCTAAAGCCTTAAAAAAAAAATGTCAATCTATGCGCATCGATAAATTTCTCTGGTGTACCCGATATTTCAAGACCCGCAATAAGGCTACCGAGGCTTGTAAAAAAGGCCGTGTCAAGATAAAAGGCCAATCGGTGAAACCTGCTCGGGAGGTCTTTCCTATGGATGAAATCTCAGTTCGAAAGAACCAAATCGACTATGAACTTCAGGTAATGGACATTCCGGAAAGTCGAGTAGGTGCAAAATTGGTCGATATTTATCGGAAAGACAAGACTCCGGCCTCGGCTTTTGAGCATTTAGAACTCTTAAGGCATTCGAAAGAACATTATCGAAAAAGAGGAGCTGGCCGACCCACAAAAAAGGACAGGCGAGATATAGATGACTACACAACTTCCGCCAACCGCGCCAAAGAAGGAGAGGTAGATTCCGATAGCAATGCCGCAAGAGAGTAAGAAAATTTCAATATTTATGACCCTGTTTATTTATCTTTGTTATGACGAAATTTAGAGATGGACAATCAAATACTATCGCATCAGCAAATACAGCACAAAGTAAGGCGCATTGCCTACCAAATTTACGAAGCTAATGTAGATGAAGAAACCATAATCATCGCCGGCATTGACAGTGGTGGGTTAAGACTGGCCCAAAAGCTGGGAAGCAGGTTAAAAAAAATCACTGGGGCCGATATTACCGTTTGTAAGGTTTCCATGGATAAAAAGAATCCATTAAAAAGTGGAGTCAAAACTTCAATTCCCGTTGAAGATTACAAACACAGATCGGTAGTTCTTGTTGATGATGTGCTCAACTCGGGTACTACTTTAATCTACGGGGTAAACCATTTTTTACAAACCCCCTTGAAACAATTGAAAACAGCCGTACTTGTAAATAGAAATCACAAGAAGTACCCAGTAAAGGCCGACTACAAAGGCATTTCGCTTTCAACTTCTTTAAAGGAGCACGTTCATGTAAAGTTCGAAGCCAAAAACGACCGTGTTTATTTAGACTAATTTTTTTTGGATTTCGCCGACAATGGTCTCCACATCTTTGCCATCACAATCTATTGTCATTGTGGCTTGCTGATAAAATACACTACGTTCGAAAAGATGCTTGCCTATGAATTCCGTTAAATCCTCATCAGCAATATTTTTTATGAGCGGTCGACCGCTCTTTTCTGGCATAAGTCTTTTTGAAAGCCCCATCACCGAGACTTTGAGATAAACAACGTTTTTTGCCAACCCCAATATATATGACATATTGTTTCCGTAACACGGCGTTCCTCCACCGAGCGCAACTATGCTATTCTCATGCTGTTCAAGTACCCTCGATATGTAAACCGATTCTTTTTTTCTGAAATGTATTTCTCCTTTTTTCTCAAAAATCTGTGGAATCGTCATTCCTTCCAATTGTTCGATATACGCATCAAAATCAATAAACGTATAATTCAATCGTTTGGCTAAAATCTTACCAATAGTGCTTTTACCACTTCCCATATATCCTAAAAGGACAATATTCATACCACTCAATTTTAGGTAAAAATGAACCATTTTCATTGGATATCAAAAAAAAGTGAATTTATGTGTCAAATGATCTTGATAAATAAATTAATGATCTTATATTTGCAGCCGCTAAGAGAAAACTTTTTATGCGGTTTTGAAATTTTGACCTGGTAGCTCAGTTGGTAGAGCATCTCCCTTTTAAGGAGAGGGTCCTGGGTTCGAGCCCCAGCCAGGTCACTTGATCGGAGACCATCCGAGACCAAAACCTTGCTAATCTTATGATTTGCAAGGTTTTTTGTTTTTAGAGAAGTCATTTGATATGATGCCGATTGATTTAAAATGTCTACAAATCGACAACATTTTTTATAAATGGCAACATAGTGCAAACACTTTTAGACCGGTCCTTTCATTGATATATTGAAAACCAACTTTTGAATTGCTATACATGAAAAGATAGTAGCACCTTTGATTTCTCATCTTCTTCCTTAAATCAAAGATTTTAAATTCGTTATTTCTTATTTTATTTGTCTCTTTGACCGACTGAGATGAAATAAAAAAGCATTGTGTATGATATTACAAAGAAGGCTACTCTTTTTAAACATAAATAAAAAACATTTTATACATTTAGCTGAAAAGTAACTTGGTATTGTTGTTGATCTTTAGAATGGTATTGGGTTTACCGAAAGAAAAAAGTGCCGTTGTTTTTGATATTCAAGTCATAAAGCCAGTTTGCATAGGTGTACTTCTTTTGTCCGTCGCATGTATTGATTCTTCTAAAACATCCCCTCTCTTTGAAAGATTGACAGCGAAACAAACGGGGATTGATTTCAAAAATGAGGTCATTGAAGACGACACCTACAACTTTCTGAATTTCAGTAATATTTATACGGGTTCAGGTGTTGGCATTGGTGACTTTGATAAAGACGGTTTGGCTGATGTCGTTTTTGGAGGATGTATGGAAAGCAGTCGTTTATACTTAAATCAAGGCAATTTCAAGTTCAAAGATGCCACTGTAGAGGCTGGTTTGATCACGGACAGATGGATTACAGGTGTTACCGTGGTCGATATTAATTCAGACGGATGGCAAGACATCTATCTAAGCGTCTCAGGAATTGGAGCACCGGAAAAACTACAAAATCTTTTGTTCATCAATAATGGCCTTCAAGAAGGAGATTCCCAGATTACCTTTACCGAAAGTGCAGAAATTTATGGTATAGCCGATACTTCCCCGAGCACCCATGCGATTTTTTTCGATTATGATAAAGATGGTGACCTTGACCTTTTCGTTATTGTCAATCCACCGGAATATAGGTTGGAAAAAGTGAATGAAATTCGTCCGAAAAAAATAAAAGACGATGACATCAGTAGCGATAAGCTATACCGAAACAATACGGTAGAAAATAATGCCAAACGAAAAGAGCATCAATTAACCTCGGTAAAAACGGAAGCGTTACCCTTATTTACCGATGTTTCAAAAGAAGCAGGTATTTTATTCGAGGGCTACAGTCTAAGTCTCAACGTCAGTGATCTCAACAACGATAGTTGGCCAGATATTTATATCACCAATGACTTTTTAAGTAGCGATATCGCGTATATCAACAATCAAGACGGAACTTTTACCAACCGCGCGGCCGATATGTTCAAGCATACAAGTTACGCCAGTATGGGCGTAGATGTCGCCGATATTAATAACGACGGTTTGCCAGAACTTTATGTTTTGGATATGCTTCCTGAGGAAAACTATCGTCAGAAAATGATTGTTACCGCAGGTAACTACGATCGTTTTCAGCGTACTATCGAAAATGGATACGAGCCTGCATATACTCGAAATACGCTACAATTGAACAATGGCGATGGCACTTTCAGCGAGGTGGGACAACAGTTCAACGTACACAAAACGGGGTGGAGCTGGAGTGCGCTCTTGGCCGATTACGACAATGATGGCTTTCGCGATTTGTATATCACCAATGGCTTCAAGAGAGACTTAGGGAATCTGGACTACATAAACTACGGCAATGGGAATCCTTTCGGTACGGCTGAATCTAAACGGGAAAGAAGGTTGGCCTTGATCAATGAACAACCTGAAGCTGCTCTTTTTAACTATATCTACCAGAATCAAAAAGGAGAGGGTTTTGCAAAAAAGTCAGAAGAATGGGGTATTGAAGAGCGTTCGGTTTCCAGTGGCGCGGCATTTGCCGATTTAGATCAAGATGGCGATTTGGATCTCGTCATCAATAATATAGGTCAAGAAGCTTTTGTTTACGAGAACAAAACCAATGCACTTTCCGAAAACCATTACCTAAAAGTAAAATTGGAAGGAAGTCCCTATAACAGTCAAGCTTTAGGAGCAAAGATTTGGTTGTACTATGAAAATGCAATGCAATTTACGGAACATACCACCTATCGTGGATATCAGTCCAGTATAGACCCCATATTACATTTTGGTCTGGGGGCCACAACAAAATTGGATAGTCTCAAAGTAGTTTTTCCGGATGGAAAGACCATGGTTCGCAAAAACATTAAAGCTGATACATTGGTACTACTCAAAAACAGTTTTGCAAAACCGGTAATCGCAGCTTCAAGAAAGAAAAAAGAACCCGTTCTTTTCGAATTCGCATCACCACGAAATCAAGTAAGGTATTTACATCGTGAAGATAAGCAGATCGATTTCAAACAGCAGTCGTTATTACCGCACCAACACTCACAATTAGGGCCCGCAATGGCAAAAGGAGATATTAATGGCGATGGTTATGAGGATGTATTCATAGGTGGCGCGGCCGGTAAACCTGCCGTTTTGTTTGTTCAAAAACCCGATAGAACCTTCCTTCAAAAGGAGTGGTCTTTAGACGATGCTTACGAAGATACCAACGCCTTGTTTTTTGATTCAGACGCCGATGGCGACTTAGACCTTTACGTTTGTTCCGGTGGTGTCGTTCAATACGGGAAACCTACAATATATCAAGATAGGCTTTACCAAAATGATGGTTCAGGAAATTTTGTACACAACGAAACAGCGCTTCCTGAAATGCCTACAAGTACTAAAGCGATAGCGGCGGCCGATTTTGATCAAGATGGAGATACGGATTTATTCATTGGTGGTCGGGTAAGCCCAGGAAAATATCCTAGCACACCCCAGAGCTATTTGTTGGAAAACGAAAAAGGCATTTTTAGAAAATCGACCAAGGAGATTGCTTCGAAATTAAATCAAATAGGGATGGTTACCGATGCCCTTTGGATAGATTTTGACAACGACCAAGACAAAGATTTGATCGTTCTGGGTGAATGGATGCCTATCACTATTTTCGAGAACCAAAAAGGCCAACTAGAGGCCAAACCAATTATCGTTAAAGGCACAAACGGCTGGTGGAATACCATCGCAGAGGGTGATTTCGATAACGATGGTGACATCGATTTTTTAGTAGGTAATTTAGGGTTGAACACGGATTACAAAGCCAGTTTAGAAGAGCCCTTTCGCTTGTACGCCAAAGATTTTGATAATAACGGTAGTATCGACCCTATTTTATCACAATATATTGATGGGGTAGAGCAAGCGGTGACCTATCGCGATAAGTTGATAGAACAAATCCCTCCACTTAAGCGACGGTTTACCAGCTATAAACAGTATGCCGAAACACCGTTTAAGGATATATTTACGGCAACAGAAATGAAAAACGTAGAAGTCTTTGAAAGCTATCTTTTTTCCAGTAGTTATGTTGAAAATTTAGGGCAAGGGCAATTCGAACTAAGGCCGTTACCGATGGAATTGCAGATGGCTCCGTTAAAAAAATTCCTTGTTGAAGATTTTGACCGAGATGGTAATTTAGATGCTCTGGTCATTGGCAATGATTATAGCACCAATGTTACCATAGGGCGCTACGATGCTTTTACCGGAGCAGTTCTACTAGGCGATGGAACAGGAAGCTTTAAAGTACAAAGAGGTGCGACCTCGGGTTTTTTAGCAAACAAGAATGCCCAAAATATAATCAAGTTACAACTCGGAATAGAAGCTGAAAGCGGCAAGTTCATCTGGGTAGGCAATAATTCCGATAGTTTACAGGTATTTAAAAAAGTGAGTCGCAACTAGTTTTTACAGGAGTTCACTTTACAATGTCGGCATGAAATGGCTATCGTATGCAGAGTAACCTTCCCGAAATTTCCGAACTTACCAATGAACGACTTAGTAAATGTCCGATTTGTCTTTTTATTAATTGGGTGCCCCAGCAATTCGCTTTCTAAAATATAAAGGGGTACACCCATATCTCCTCTTGAACAATTTGTTGAAATGCGAGATGTTTTGAAACCCACTTTCGTATATAATCGACTCCACCGACATGTCGGTCAAGTGAAGGAGCTGCGTGGCCTTACCCAATCTCAATTCCTGCACATGATTTGTAAAGCTCTTCAAAGTTCTCTTCTTGAAATAGTGACTAAAGTTCGATGGTGACATATGTATTTGATTGGCCACTTCGGCAATACTCAACTGAAGACTGTAGTTCTTCTGAATATAATTCAACACTTTTTCGAGTCTCCCACCCTCAATACCCAATTGAGGCGAGTTGTAACCTTCGCTACAAAGTTTCCTAGTTACGGTCATATTTCCGAAAAGGTTCAGAACCTGAAGAATGATTAGGTAATTGTCAAAACTATTTGATTCATCCAACTTCCTCATCATGGCTATCGCTCTTTTTTTATCCTCTCCTAAAATCTCAAGACCGTAATGGGAAAACTCAAGCGCATTATTGATGTTCTTATAATGTGCCAACTTTTCTATATCGGCGTGGAACAGATGGGAAGCGAACTGAACGACGACCACACTTTCATTCGACTCGTTTCGAACGCCATGATCTTGCCAACAGTGTGGTAGCCCAGGAGCCATTAAAACCAAGTCCTCACCTAAGAAATTTTCAGTAGAATCACCCACTATCCTAGTTCCCGAAACCCCTAAGGTCATTGTGAGCTCATACGAATGCTGATGATGGTGAAAAGGGTAACTCAAGTCAACCTCATCGAACACATTGACCAAGAAAGGTCGTTCGTCGGAAAGCGATACATGTTCTCTTATTATTCGCATTTTATAAAAAGTAAGCGACGGTAGTTCTAAAGTAAATGAAATTAACTCTATTTTTTAAGAAGGGTTTAAGAACTTCTTATTTTGCCCAATTAACGATAGACGTTGTTCTACCGAAACAGCCGACCTTAATCCGTCTTCTGGAGTATTCTTGACATAATCGACCAATCGCTTCACGGAACTTTTGGCCACATGAATCCGCGTATCAGAACTTGCATAGTAAATGAATACCTCTCCGTCTCGGACTATCCATCCATTGGAGAACAGCACGTTGGAAACGTCTCCAACCCGTTCACCTTCCCTTGGAGCCATAAAATGCCCGCCAGGAGCGTGTATAATCCGCCACGGTTGATCAATTGCTGTCATGAACAAATAGAGTACATATCGCAGGCCTGCCGCAGTATTACGAACACCATGAGCCAAATGTAACCACCCATCATCGGTTTTTATCGGAGCTGGACCGAGTCCGTTTTTGACCTCCTTAATGGTGTGATAATACCGATTATCTATAATTACTTCCTCTTTTATTTCTGCCGCTTCCATGGTATCTGATAGTCCCCATCCTATTCCACCGCCTGCGCCTACACTAATAAATCCATCTTGAGGACGTGTGTAAAGGGCATATTTACCGTCGACATATTCCGAATGAAGCACTACATTTCGTTGTTGGCCCGAGTAACTTATCAAATCGGGCAACCTTTCCCATGTTTTTAAATCCCTTGTCCGCGCTATTCCGCATGCGGCAACAGCCGACATTGTATCGCCCGGTGAGGCTTCTGAGTCTTTTCGTTCAGTACAGAAGGTGCCGTAAATCCAGCCATCCTCATGCTGTACGAGTCTCATGTCGTAAATATTAGTATCCTTATCTTTATTTTCAGGCATTGTAATAGGCTCTTCCCAAAATCGGAATCCGTCGATACCGGTATCACTCTCCGCTACGGCAAAAAAAGATTTCCTATCATTTCCTTCCACTCTTGCCACCAACAAGGTTTTTCCGTTCAGGAATATTGCACCAGGGTTAAATACCGCATTCACCCCAAGGCGTTCTTGTAAAAATGGATTAGTCGATTCATCAAAATCGAAACGCCAGTTCAACGGAATGTGCTCTGCCGTAAGTATTGGATGTTCGAACCGTTCAAAAATACCGTTGTACTCCGGTAACGTCAAATTAGTTCGTGTTATCAAGGTATTATGATTACGCTGTAGTGATTTAAGTTGCGCTTCAAATGTCATCGATTTCTATTTAATATCTCTCATGATTTTTAACTCTGATTGAATCTTTTGCATTGCCGGCTCATCCAATTTATATCGGCTTACAAAAAAGGCGGCTAGGATTCCCGCGACTCCGGCAAAAATGCTAATCATCAATCGAATGCCCAGTACAGATGATTCGGTCTGCTCAACGTTGGCTTCAAAACCTAGATAAGATAGCATCCACCCTGTTAGCGCCCCCCCTATTGTCCAACCGAATTTTTGTGACATTGAGGAGGAAGAGAAAATAAGCCCCGTTGATCGCTTGCCGTTTTTCCACTCTGAATAATCTGCAATGTCGGCATACATTGCCCAAAGAAGGGGCATTACGATTCCTGCGGAAATCCCTATGAAAACGTTGAGTCCGAAGATAGCCAACAGTTGATCCGGACCAAGAAAAAAGAAAACGATGCTCAAAATAGACGATACCAGAATCGAGTATAAGAACGTTTTTTTCTTACCAAAACGAGCGGAAATGGGTTTTGCCAGTATTACTCCAATGATGTTGGTTCCGACCCATAAGGAAAGGTATGCCGAGGCCAAGGCAACTTGAGAAAAATCATAACTTGTGCCGAACATGGCAAGTGTTTGATCCTTTATATAGTACTTAAAATAATAAAGGGTCGTACCGTCTCGTAAGGTGTTAAAGATATTGTTGCATACAGCGGCCCCCAGCATGATGAACCACGGTGCGTTCTTGCTCAAATTTCTCAAGTCTTCTTTTAAGGAACTCTTTTTCTCTTTTGGTGGTTCAAGCCGTTCTCGGGTTCCTAAAAAAGTAATAATGAAAAGAACGGTAGCAATAGCTGCAAATACCATTATTGTTGATTGGTAACCTGTTTCAAAGTCAGTAGTTCCAGAATCGGCATTTCCGAAATAGTCCACCAAGAAATTTGCCGTGGCCGTGACCAATAGGCCTCCAGAAAAAGAACCGATCAATCGCCAAGAAGCCAATGATGTACGTTCACCGATATTACTGGTCATGACTCCCATCAATGAGGCATAGGGTACATTCACCGCCGTATAGACCATCATCATCAAAGAATAGGTCACATACGCGTAGACAAGTTTTCCTGACGGATCCAAGTCGGGGCTCGTAAACGTTAAAACACCTATTATAGCAAAAGGTAACGCCATGAAAAGTAGATAGGGTCTGAATTTCCCCCATCTTGTTTGTGTGCGATCGCAAACGATTCCCATAATAGGATCATTGGCAGCATCCCAAATTCGTGTCACCAAGAACATGGTGCCCACAGCGGCAGCGGAGATACCAAATACATCGGTGTAAAAAAACAAAAGAAACATCGAAAAAAGCTTCCAGAACATTGAGGAAGCAAAGTCTCCCGCTCCATAAGCGATTTTTTCTCTTAGACTAACTACGACATTGCTATTCATTAACTTCTGGTTATGGTGAAACAGGCACATATCAATATTTTTTCATGTGCTTTAAAGACTCCTATGAAATCAAAATACGTCATAATTATTCATTAAAACACTATAAATTCATCATACCATAGAAATATAGCTTCATACCATAGCTTTTAATTGAAAGTAAATCTGATTTTTGCGTTATAGCTGTTTTATCATTAAAAAGCATCCTGATGCGAATAAAAGAAACCAAAGTACTCGAAACCTCAGACCTGGATTTTTATAGAACGAACGGATATCTACTCCCTCAAAAAAAACTGTTTTCAGAGGAGAAGCAGGCTGAATTGACCGAGATTTTTGAAGAGCATCTGAGCAATAAGGGTAAAAGACCGTCGGATGAATTGGACACACCGCACTTCAGAGATAAGCGCTTGTTGAATTTTTTACTTGCCCCGCAGGTTTTAAATGTCGTAGAAGACTTAATCGGGCCGAACATCGGGCTCTTCAGTAGCCACTTTATTTCAAAAGAACCCGGAAAGGGAAGACGTACACCTTGGCACGAAGATAGCGCCTATTGGGAGGGGAAGTTCGATGAGCTAGATAAAATCGTGACCATTTGGCTCGCCATTGATGAATCTAACATAGCCAACGGATGCATGGGCGTGGTTCCAGGGACGCAGAAAAATGGATTCTCTGAATACGAAGAAGTCGAAGATAGAGAGAACAGTACGTTCGCCACAGAAATTAAAAAAGGAACTTTTGATTTGGAAGATGTCGTTTGGTTCGAGCTAGAAAAAGGGCAGTATTCGTTACATGATGCCCGTATCATTCATGGGGCGAATGCCAACACTTCAGAAAATCGCAGATGCGGCTACACAATGCGTTTCTTTTCTTTGAATATGAAGTTCAATCCTGAAAGTGCTCCGGGCCATAAATTATTCCATGCCAGAGGAGAAAATATCGCTGGTAACGAACTCTTATATCGAGCTTGAACAACTTTTATGAAAGCCTTGGTCTATACCGGAAATCGAAATCTAACACTTCTTCAAGGTTACAGTAAACCTAAGGTCGAAAAAGACCATGTCTTAATTAAAATAAGTAAGACGGCAATCTGCGGAACGGATGTTCACAAATTCGGCGACCCGGAAGACAAAATCGAAAAAATAAACGGCGATATTGCTATTTCAGGTCACGAGGCAACTGGTTGGATACTTGAGTTAGGTTCGAACGTCGAAGAATTCGCCTTGGGTCAGCGTGTATTGGTAGCTGGGGTTTTTGGTTGCAATACATGCCCACAGTGTAAAGAAGGTTTTAATACAGGTTGTGAAAATGGTGTGTCAGGATTGCACTGGAACAATCATGGCTGTAATGCCGAATATATTTCCATACCTGCGTCGAATGTGATTCCCTTACCTGATAAGGTTAGTTTCGATACGGCCGCCGTACTTACTTGCGCGGGTGGTACTGCAATGACTATTATGCAAGAAACCGGTCTCCAAAAGAATCAAAAGTTAGCCATTGTCGGTTTAGGGCCTGTGGGGTTGTCACTTTTGATATTGGCCAAAAGTATAGGGGTTCAGGTCGCTGGCGTGGAAATTTCTCAGGCCAGAATAAAGATGGCTAAAGAACTTGGTCTTGATTTGGTAGTCGACCCCACAGAAGAAGATCCGATTTTAGCAATACGTCGTTGGTCATCAAATAATGGATGTGAAATTGTAGCGGAATGCGTGGGAAAAACAGACACACAATTACAGTCGTTGGAAATGGTCGCCAACCGAGGCAAAATTGCCTATGCCGGTTTGAGCAATGACAAGGTTCCTTTAACGATATTGCAAAGTATCATCGGTAAAGGAGGGTTGACACTCATCGGCATTGCGGCTACACCTATTGTTTACATGAAAGAACTCGTGTCATTGACCGCTGAAAAAAAGCTTCCGTTCTCCAAGTTGATCACGCACCATTTTAAATTGGAAAATGCGCTGGAAGCTTTAATTTTAATGGAAAAAGGTACCAGTGGTAAAATAATATTCGACGTAGCTGACAACCTTTAAAACCAATATAATGAATGATGAAATTGTTATTGTAGGGTTTGGTGATAGTATTACGCTGGGTGCAAAAGCAACAAAAAAGGAATATACATGGCTTGGTATTGTTGAGACGCAATTAAGGTTATTCATCAATAGGCGGGTTAAGATGGTAAACAAAGGAATAGGTGATAATACCATTTCACCGCGCACCACCAACTATAATGAATCGACCAAACCATCAGCTTTGGAAAGGGTTGGCGAAGATGTTATCGACTTAAATCCCCAAATGGTCTATGTGTGTTTCGGATTGAACGATATGCGATTTGGTACGCCAGTTGAAATTTTTGAGGAAGATCTCGAAAAAGTGGTTTTGGAAATCAAATCCAAACTGCCGAAAACGGAAATTATCTTGACCAATGTGTTTCATATGACCGGCTGGAACAGATATGAACCTAGAAACAGAGGTAGCTTAGAACTTACTTTGGCCTACAACAAAGCTATTGGATCTATTGCAGAAAAGCACACTTTACCACTATCGGATGTATCCGAAGCTATGAACTTCAATGATGACCTGATTCATGAGGATGGTGTTCACGGAAACGACCTTGGGCATCGTATCATCGGAAATCGTGTTTTCGAGACAACAGTTCAAAACTCTGTCATCTTAAAAAACCAAACCCATTAATTTTAAAGTCCATGCATAACTTGAAACTTTTCTTACTCATAGTATTCTTACTTAGCTTAAATCCGGTCATTATAGCGCAATCTTCTGAAGAAGAACCGAGTGGCTTTATACGTATCAATCAAATCGGGTATTATCCCAATGCTATTAAAAAGGCAGTAATCGCAAGTCCATCTGAAAAATTGAATTTTCAGGTCGTTGATTTAAAAAGCGGGGAAACGGTTTTCAAGGGCACTCTTTCAGAAAAAATAGAATGGGAACTCTCAGGCGAAACGGTCAGAATCGCAGACTTTACCGATGTCAGTGCTCCAGGAAGTTATATGATTACTGTTGAAGGTATAGGTCGTTCTTATCCTTTTGAAATCAACAAGAACGTACTGCACAATGTGCTTTTAGGTTCGGTAAAGGGATTATATTTTCAGCGTAGCGGAACTTCATTACCAAAAAAATACGCTGGCAAATGGCATAGAGAAATGGGTCACCCCGATACACTTGCACTTTTTCATGAATCAAGTGGTGAAACAAAAGGTGGTAAGGCGTCTCCGAAAGGATGGTACGATGCGGGGGACTATAACAAATACGTCATAAACGGTAGTTTTCCTTTAGGCCAGTTTTTTATGCTCTATGAGAGATACCCAGAGTTGATGGGAGATCATACCTTGAATATTCCAGAAAGTGGTAACCAAATAAGTGATTATCTAGATGAATTGAAATATGAATTGGATTGGCTACTAACGATGCAGGATGACGATGGTGGCCTATTCCATAAATTGACCACCAAAAAATTCGAAGGCATGGTCATGCCGAATGAAGCAACGAATCAGAGGTACATCGTAGGTAAAGGAACCGCGGGAACGTTAGATTTTGCGGCATCAACCGCTATGGCATATCGAGTGTACAAGAACATAAACAAGCCCTTTGCGGATTCATGTTTGAAAGCGGCAAAAGAAGCCTATGCATGGGCTGAACTACATCCCGATGTTGCTTTCGAAAATCCCAATGACATTCATACAGGTCAATATGGTGATGATGATTTTACCGATGAGTGGTTTTGGGCCCGTTCAGAATTATTCCTGGCCACAAAAGATCAAGCCTATTTGAATCGACTTCTCGAAATGGAACTCGATTTTTCTTTTCAACCTGGAGAAAGTTGGACTGAGTTTATGCGGTTTATTGGTATGTTCTCTCTGATGGAAAACAAAGCGGATATTCCGCAAGAGTTATTCGATAAGCTGCAAGAAGGTATTTTGGCAACCGCTGATGATCTCGTGCTAAAAGCGTCGAATAATGCATATCGGCAACCCATTGATGACTTTCATTGGGGATCTAACAGTGATGTGCTGAATGCGGTAATGATATGTGCTCAGGCCTATCGGTTAAACCCAAAATTTGAGTATCTTAACAACGTGCAACAAGCCGCTGACTATATCTTGGGAAACAATGCCTTAGGTTTTAGTTTCGTCACAGGTTTCGGGGCGAAACCGCCTTTGCTTATCCATCACAGACAGAGCTCGGCCGATGGAATCGAAGACCCTGTTCCCGGACTACTTTCTGGAGGTTCCAACAGCAGACGCCAAGACGAAAAAGATGGTACGGTATATCCTGAAAATGTACCACCTATGAAAAGTTGGGTGGATCAAGAACCAAGTTACGCCAGTAATGAAATATGTTTAAACTGGAATGCACCATTGACCTATATTCTTGGTTTTTTGGAAGCTGAATCAAAATAGGAATTAATAAATGAATAAAGCTGGGCAATCTTCAAGTAGGAGATTCTTAAACTCCCTGAGGTGATTAGATGTAATTTTTATAAAGTGTATTATGTGCGCAACATGAGCTTATTTCTAATAACGTCTTAAAAACAGAAGAGCCTTATTAAATATAAAAAAGCCCGCGCGCCTATCTCATACCGATAACTATAGTCAATTTGAGATTAAAATTTTAAACTTATGAATATCAAAAAAATTTCAAATCATTTCTTTTGTTTGTTTTTTCCATTAGTGCTTAGCGCGCAAATGCAAAGAACCATTGACCAGCCAATGCCGACACGGCAAGTACATCTAGACTTTCATACTTCAGAATATATTCCCGATATCGGCAAGAGATTTGATAAAAAGCAATTTCAAGAGGCGCTAAAAGTAGGACGGGTAAACCATATCAACATTTTTAGCAAGGGGCATCATGGTTGGTCTTATTACCCCACAAAAATAGGTAACATCCATCCCAACTTAGATTTCGACCTTCTGGGTCAACAATTAGAGGCCTGCCATGAGATTGGGGTAAAGGCTCCCTTTTATTTTACAATAGGCTGGAGTACCAATGACGCCGAAGAACATCCTGAATGGCTCATTCGTAACAAAGACGGCTCAATAAACGCTCCTGGCTATGATTGGAATGCAGAGGCCGATGCAGAAAGACCCACCTATTTATGGAAACGTTTGGACCCTAGTATTGGAACACCCTATCATAATCATATCATGAAGCAGGTTGAGGAAATCTGTAAAATGTATCCCGATTTTAATGGTTTTTGGTTCGATATCTATCACGTTGCCAAGCGGAACTATAACCAGTTTGCAATGACTCGCATGAAAAAGGAAGGAATCAACATCAACGATACCCTTGCTGTGGAGCGAAGCCATGCGCTTGCCATAAAAGCGCATATGAAAGAACTTAGAAATCTTGTCGCAAAGTACAAACCTGAAGCTACGGTATATTTCAATGCGGTTACGCGCATTGAAGATGTTTCACTTTTCAAGGAGCGACTTTTCGATATGGATACGCACCAAGATCTGGAAGACCTACCGACCACTTGGGGAGGTTATAATAAACTGCCTTTAGATGCCAAATATCATTTACAACAAGGGGTGCCTGCCGTTGGCATGAGTGGAAAGTTCCATAAAGCTTGGGGCGAGTTCGGAGGATTCAAACATCCTGATGCCATAAAGTACGAAGCGGCAGCAATGATTTCATTCGGTGCCTCCTGTAATTTTGGTGATCAGTTGCACCCCTCGGGGAAAATGGATATCGAGACCTATAAGAATATAGGGGAGGCCTATCAATATGTTGAAAAAATCGAAGAATATGGTCCGGGCGGCATACCGGTTTCGAAATTAGGAATGTGGATGACATTGAATGAAGCTTCAGATCATGGTGTTGTAAATATGCTTTTGGAAACCCATGACGATTTTATAGTAGCCAATGAAAACAATCTTGAAGACCTAGAATTGGTGATTATTCCTAGCGAGCCTTCTTTAAACGAAGAACAAGCACAAAAACTAAATGCTTGGGTCAAGAAAGGGGGAAAACTGATTGTATTCGGAGCTGGTGCATTAAACTTTGAAAAAACGAAATTCCTTTTGGATGTTGGCGCCGATTATATTAGACCTTCCGACTTTCAATTCGACTATACCGTAGTAAAGAAAGATATAGGCAAAGGCATTGTGACAACACCTTTTTTAAATTATGATGCAGGCTTGTTGACCACGGCGACCACCGGAACCGTTCTTGCAAGTATTCGAGAGCCTTATTTTAACCGAACGTACGCCAAATTCAATGGCCATCGGGAAACACCCTATAAATTGGAAGACTCCCCCTACCCCGCAGTTGTTAAAAATGGAAATATTATTTTTTTTGCGCATGACCTTGACCAACTTTACTATGCAGATGGCGTACGAATTCATCGCGAATTGGTTAAAAATGCCATCGAAAATCTGTATCGTTCGCCCAACTTGAAGGTCGAAAATTTACCCAGCGCAGGTAGGGTAAGTCTTTTGAAACAAGAGAAAGACAAACGCTACGTAGCCCATTTGCTTTATGCGCCCGCCCTGCTTCGAGGTGAAGTTAGCGTAATTGAAGATTTGTTGCCCGTGCCGAATGTGGAAATTACGGTTGACGTTTCTGAAACCATAACCAAGGTAATTCAAATACCTGACGGAAAACCACTTGAGTTTATCAGGGAGGGTTCAAAAATAAAGGTGAAAGTACCCACCTTTACCATGCATACCGGAATTCTGCTGTTATACGAATAATTGCAAAAGCCTCTTCTTTAATATAGGGCGCTACGCTTTATGTACATAGTGAAGACAAGCGAAGAGAACTTTCGGCAAGTAGCAGCAGCTGTTCCTGTTTAAACTACGAAATCGTACCGTTTCCACTGTCCCAGAATAATACTATAAAACTAGAAAAGTCAACTTTAGCCAGAAGACTCGCGGACTATTAGTTTAGCATCGAGGGACAGCTGACTTACTTCGGTCTCCGGATTTGAGATTTGCGTTATCAAAACTTGAACTGCCTTTTTACCCATTTCTAGCAAGGGCTGCTTAACGTGTGTTAACGGGCAATAATAGAAGTCGAATGCCTCACTTTCATCAAAGCTCGCGATGGCAATATCGTTTGGCACATTGAAACCCAACTCATCTAAATATTTAAGGCCATGTATTGCAAGTGTATTGGTGGCAAAAAAAACAGCATCAATTGATTCCTTAGAGGAAATCAAGGCATCGATAGCTAATTTGACATCTTTTTCTATATTTTCAAATTCAATTCTTTTTAAAAGCGATGATTCTGTGGACAATGCATCTCTTTCCAAAACCGTTTCATAACCGCGGATTCTTTCTTCCATATGGAACAACCCACCAGAATAAGCTAACATTGCTATCTTTTTCTTACCAGATTCTGCCAGTTGTTCGACTGCTTGATAAGAAGCTTTAAAATTATCAACAACTACATAATTACTTTCAATTTCAGGAAAATATCTATCTATGAGTACGAATGGAATATTTTGGGTGATCAGGTTTTTAATATCTAATTCGGAACCCTCTGAGGGCGCAATGATAAAACCATCAACCTGATGACTTGATAAAAAATCAATCAAACGTGATGATTTCTCGGCTTTTTCATCGGAACTTCCAAAAATAACGGTATAGTTAAGTTTGGCTGCTTCATCTTCTATAATACGGGCAATACTGGCGAAAAAGGGATTGGAAATATCGGCCAATACAAGACCTATCGTATTAGTTTTTCCACTTTTAAGACTTTGGGCAATTCTATTGGGTCGATAATTGCGTTTCGCTGCAACTTTCTTAATCTTTTTTGACATTTCATCACTAACCCTACCATTCTTTGCGCTTGACAGCACATAAGATACCGTAGCAATCGACACGCCGACCTCTTTTGCAATATCTTTTAAGGATACCTTTTTATTTTTTTTCATTGCGCCAATCGATTGACAAATTCAACGGTCACTCTGGCATCATTAAAATATCTCTAGCATTGCCAATACTATCGAATATTTTTATCATTGTCACTTCTTCAGTGACAGTTAAAGATCGAGTACCTTGGGAATAATAGCCGGATCCGTAATAAAATTCACGTAACTCGGTATTTCCATTATTAAAAAAAATTATCGCCTTTTGGTCCAATGGTTTTAAATCAACAGTTTTAAAACCATTTTTCGACGATGTTGAGAATGCCTCAAGACGGCCATCGTTTTTAGATGCAAGAATGGCATGCGAACCATCGCTTCGTTTGATATTTACCAACGCCTTGGCATCGCCATCGATATAAAAACCACTTGTCTCATAGTCGGTGGATTTAAAAGTACCGTCTCCATTCCCAATAAGCAAGGTACCGAACGAACTATCTTGCCAACCAGAAAACACTTCTATACCATGTGAATTACCGACGGCAAGGATATCTGGAAAGCTGTCTCCATTGAAATCGTCTATTAACGTACCATAGATTGGTGCGATTTGGGCGCGAGTTGGTAGAGGAACTACTTCGAATCCCCCGGAACCATTATTCATAAAGCAGACGCTGCTGGCATAGTTCCATTCCATAGTTGTCGCGTTTTGCAAGCCCTCGCTCGAAATTACATCCGTTATGCTCGCCTCTGCATACTGTTTATAGGTGGGCATTTTCTTTTTCAGACTTATCAGTTGTTTGAAAAGGTCATCACGCAGATGTACCGGAACTTCCCGCCCGTTACTGAAATATGTCATTATAGGATCTATGATTCCGTTTTGATCAAAATCTTCGGCATAGATTTTCACAGGTTCTTGCCGAGTTGGTTTGTATTTCGAATTTAACCCAAAATTACCTAAAACGTAGTCTATGTCACCATCTTGATCCAAATCATGGCCATTTATACTATTCCAAATTCCCTTCTGGGGAGGTAGAGTTTCCTCAGGAACCTTTACCAATTTACCATTTTCATTTTTAAAGATTACCAAGGGCATAAATTCCCCTACCACGAGAAGGTCTTGCCATCCATCATTATCATAATCGGACCATAAAGCACTACGAACAATACCTAAGTCTTTCAATTCAGGTAGCAATCCGCCAAGGTTTTCAAAAGCCGGGGCGTCTGCCATGACAGTGTTATTTTGTAACAACATACTTTGAACGGCCAAGGGATAGGATTCAGGAACCGAAGCACCACCTACAAAAATATCCAAATCTCCATCTTTATCATAATCCGTGGCCACAGCGCAAGAAGCGTTTGCCCTTGGCAATTCTAAACTGGCATTTTTGAACGTTCTGTTGCCCATATTTATCCAAAGCCGATCGGCATAGTATCGGCTTTTTCGCCCGTTCTCCCCCCCACCGCTCGCCACATAAATATCTAAATCACCATCACTATCCACATCAAGCAAAAGGCTAGATTGATCTTCATGGAATTTACTATCTTCTAATTCAAAACTGGAAAATCTTCCTTCCTCTTCCTGAAAGAATATTTTTCCAGTAGCCCCTTTAGCCCCACCGATATAAACGTCATCCAACTTATCATTGTCAAGATCACCTACGGCCAGCGAGGGACCAAATTTTGACCATTTAAATGGAATTAGGGTTTGATATTCAAAGTCATTAAAAGACGTTTCCTTGTGCTCATAATCAAGTCCGTCGATCTTTAAGTCCTTGAAAAATGGTGATTGGCTGCGATTGGTGGTCAGATTTTCATTTGCCCTTTTTTGAATGGTAAGCCTCTGATTTGCTTTGACGTTTTCAACTGATTGACGTGTACCATCTGGCCACGTTACGTCTAAGCGATTTACGACTGTATCTTTACCTAGTCCAAAATTAACTATGGAGCTCACCGAAGACATGAATCCTCTTGTCGGATAATTGACATGGGATGAAAATCCACGAGAAGATTCAAAACTGATTTTGGCCCCAATCGCACGGGTGTTCGGTTCTTCACCCTCTAAACGAATTTGCAGAAAGTTGTTATTTCTATTATTTGATGAAATCGTATTGTTCTTAAAAATAAAGGCAGTTTCGTTTATATTATTTATAGCTAAATCAAGATCACCATCGTTATCAAAATCGCCGTAGGCCGCACCGTTGGAATAGCTGGGAACATCAAAGCCCCAGTCTTTGCTTGTGTTTTCGAAACTCAAGTTTCCTTGGTTTCTGAATAGGTAGTTTGGAATGTGAATGCCTTTTTGCGTTTTTAAGGACTCTAGGTAGGCCTTATCGTCACGTTTTCTTTTCCCGAACATACCTTGCCCGTCGTAATTAACAAAGTCCAAATCATTGACATCCTTCAGGAAACCGTTAGTGATAAAAATGTCGCGCCACCCATCAAGGTCAAGGTCCGGCATTAAAACACTCCAGCTCCAATTCGTATTGAAAACCCTTGAGAATTGGCCTATTTCACTGAACTTTCTTGAAATTGAATCTTCAATACCATTATTTAATTGAAGCGTATTTCTATTGTATTGATCTAAATATCCAGTTTTTTTTCTGATGTTGAAGCCAATGTTGTTGACAGCTGGGTACATCATTTTCACCCCATCATCCTTTTCAGGCAACATATCAAGTACCATAAAGTCTTGTTTACCATCATTATTTATATCTGCAACATCAACGCCCATTGACGCAAAACTTGAGTGATTTACATAATCGCGAATGCGGTCTGTAAAAGTGCCATCACCATTATTGATATAAATAATGTCATTCGTGACATAATCATTGGCTACAAAAATATCAGGTCTACCATCTTCATTAAAATCATTAATCGCCAAGCCCAGTCCAAAGCCCTCTAATGTAATACCTGCTTCTTGTGAAACATCAGTAAATACCATGTTACCGTCATCACCTTCGCCATCGTTGCGATAAAGTCTATCCGTATGATCAGGGTCTCCGATTTCTTCAATAACTTTGATTCGATTGGCTGCGGAACCCAAATAGCCCATGGGGTAATTGACCATCATAAAAACATCAAGATCCCCATCTCCATCATAATCAAAGAACGCTGACTGAATCGTATGCGTGCTGTCATTTAGATGGTACTGAGCTGCCTTCTCCTCAAAACGCAATTTACCGTTCTCATCAAGACCTTTGTTCAAAAAAAGCAAATTGGCTCTATTCTTTCCGGATTTTCCTCCTGAAACACTACAATAGATATCATCCCATCCGTTTTGGTCGATATCAACAATCGTAACCCCGTTTACCCAAGAACTTGTTCCGACTCCAGCTTCGTCCGTTTTATCCAGAAAAGTAAAGGGTTCAATCTTTCCGTTATTCAGATATAATCTGGATGAGACCAAGTTGCCGGCAAAGAATACATCTTCAAAACCATCTTTGTTAAAATCGGCCAAGGCAACTCCGGCGCCATTGTACATATTTACGTAGTCAAAGACGTTAATGGCATTTTCATCTATCGTGTTTTCAAATGTTACGCCAGTTTCGGAAGCTTTTAGTAGCTCAAACCTTTTTGAATCCCTGGAAATTTGTTGGCAGCCAACTAAAAGTACTCCAAAACATATATTAACAAAAAATTTGAGATAAGACATAGTGAAGGAAAGATATATTTAAAAAAGAAAAAACCCACGAAAAAATCATGGGCTTTTTCACAAACTAACTCAAACTAACCTAATAACCGGATTTTTGATCGTCTGGCGTAAGCGCGGGATTATTATCCATTTCATCCAAAGGTATGGGGAGAAATTCATGTCTAGGTTCATAATTTGGGCTTGGTGCATCGACCTTGCCAGCCCTGAACCATCTTTTCACGTCTCGCGTACGGGCTTGTTCGGAACATAGCTCTATTCGGCGTTCGTGTACAATAGCGTCGAACATCTGGTCGGCCGTAGCCGTGGGATATTCCGCCGTTGGCAACAGTGGTACACCGGCACGCTCTCGAACCTGATTTACATAACCTAATGCCAGCCCAGTCGGGCCGTTTTGCTCATTCTCTATTTCGGCCATCATCAACAATACATCGGCATATCGCAACAGACGAAGATTAATACCCGAGAACATTTCGGGAACAGACATTTGGTAATCATAACCGTATTTTTTCCAGTGTACTCCATTTTCTATGCCCTGGGCAATATCCTCTGGCGTAAAAACATCTTCAAGCTCCGGGCCGTGTAAATCGCCGTATTCGAGAAAGCAAAGCGGATATCTCGGATCACCGTCTTCAAAAGCCGCGACCAATTCATCTGATGGTACGACATTGTGCCAAATAAAGGGCGTATATTCTTGGGTTCTGTACTGTACCGCTTTTTGAGGCCCACCCCAAACATTGGCCAAGACACGCTCGAATTGCACTTCAAAAATTGATTCCATGTTATTTTCGGTTTCCTCCCTATGATTATCTTCATAGTTAGGCGCCAAAGTATAATCACCGGAATCGATAACCTTCTGTAAGGCTGTTCTAGCGGCAATAAAGTCTCCAAAATACATGTGTGCCCGACCCAACAGGGTCTGCGCGCTTCCCTTAGTGACCCTTCCCAAGTTTTCAGTACCACGATAGGCAGAAACACGAGGTAAAAACGCCTCGGCCACGTTTAAATCTTCAATGATTTGATCCCGTATCACCTGCTCAGATTCAGCCAAGGGTACCCCACCGGTAAAATCTTCTACGGTCTCCAACGAGAAGGGTACATTGCCCCAATAGGTAACCAGTTCAAGATAGGCCCAAGCCCTCAAAAATTTGGCCTCTGCTACCAATAAATCAACCTCCTCTTGGGGTAGTTGTTCACTAACCTTTTCGGGTAGCGTAGTAATGACTATGTTGGCGCGATGAACAATGCGATACAAACCTTTCCAAGCCGGTGAAATAAGCCCATTAGCCGCATCAATGTCGTAGTTCAATAATTGTGCGCGCTGCGATTCTAATTGTGGCCCCGCCGATTTAAGCTCATCGGATAGAGTATCGACCAACCACCACCATTCACGTGCAACCGATTCGTTTTCTTGCAAACCGGCATAAATGGCATAAACAGAAGCCCGAGCCTCGCTAACTGTTGCAAAGGAATTTGAGATGCTCGGTGCGGAGGGATTGCCCTCTGCCAAGAATTCATCATCACAACTTAATGTAACCAATAGGGCGCAACATACGGTTGCCACCCTTTTAAATTTCACTAACTTTCTCATTTCTTTAGTTTTAATTTTCATGACACAATTTTTAAAAAGCAATTTCCAAACCTAAAATCAAGGTTGTTGGAACGGGAATAGTACTGTCATCAACCCCTTGGGAAAAAAGCGCGTCGTTCGCATTGCTGACACGACCCTGTACCTCTGGATTATAACCAGTATAGCCCGTAAAGGTTAATAGATTTTGGGCCTGTGCATATAACCTCAACTTTGAAAAAGGACTATCTCTTAATTCCGGGAAGGTATACCCTAAAGTTACAAATTGCAACCGTACAAAATCCCCATCTTCAACCCATCTGTCAGAAAGAACAGCGTTTGCTTGTCTCGCCTCTCGAGCTCCCGTCTCTGGGTTAACCCCAAAAGTTCGAGGAATAGTGGTATTCGTATTGGTCGGAGTCCAAGCATCGAGAACCTGCGTACCCATATTGAACAAACGTGTCATACCTTCAGTGTAATAACGATTGGAATGTAGATTTTCAAAACCAAAAGACCCCTGCCAATTCATGGCCAAGTCAAAGTTTTTATAGGACATAGTGGTGTTGAGGCCTAAGGTGAAATCAGGTAAATAATGGCCAATATTCTCTCGGTCTTCACCAGTAACCACGCCGTCGCCATTGATGTCTTGATAACGAATATCACCAGGGCCTACATCTGTCCCTTGCCTTGTGGCACCGGGGTCTCCGGTAAGTTGCGCAGCCCTAGCATTATCGGCGTCAACTTCAGCTTGTGTCTGGTAAATACCATCGGTTCGTAGCCCGAAGTAATGTCCAATAGGTTGGCCCACTGCTGCCCTGGTCTGAGCGGCGCCTGTATTTTGAAAATTCTCCCCAAAGATACTGGCACTTTCATCAGCACCTAATGAAGTTACTTCATTATCAACGATTGAAGCAACTGCGTCAACCTTCCATTTAAATTCATTGCTTTGCTCTGTGTAACTTACAGAAAAGTCCCAACCTGAATTTTCAACCGAACCAACATTCGCTAATGGGTTGTTATCCACACCTGCGGAATTTGGTAACGGCACTCGAATAATTAAATCGTTGGCCGTGTTTTTGAAATACTCCCCACTAAAGTATAGCTTGCCCCCAAAAAATTCGGCATCGAGGCCTACATTGAATTTCTCCACTTCTTCCCACTGCAAACCTCTATTAAAGAGGGCGTCTTGGGTCAGACCGGTAACAATATTACCATTCCCTAAATTGTAATCAAGGTTGGCGACAACGGTGGGATCCCAAGTGTAAGCACCGGTTGCGGTGTTTCCATTAATACCCCAGCTACCCCTCAATTTCAGATTTGTAACGGTCTCTCGCAGCCCTTCAAAGAAACCTTCTTCTGAAATCGTCCATCCTGCAGACAACGATGGAAATATACCGACATTATCTTCTGGTGAAAAAACCGAAGATTGATCACGACGAATAGAGCCTCCAAGCAAGTATTTACCTTTATAATCGTAGTTGAATCTGCCGAACCATGAAATGATACCTGTTTCTGTGACGACAACTTCTGCCAATTGATTCTCCGCCGGTGAAAGAGCCGGGTTGCGTATATTCTCATTGGCTAAAGTCGTTGTTTGAGCAGTGACTCTTTCATTACGGAACGTCTGTATTTCATAGCCCCCTAACAAATCAATGTTATGATCACCAATTTCTTTGTTGTAGTTCAAAGTGGCAGTGGCAATCGGGGAGACAAAAGTAATCTTCCTTCTTAAGAATTCAGGATTTGGATTTTGATTGAACCCTATCTCACCCGCATTATAAGTAGGTCTAAAGTTTTGTTGCTGTATAAAAGCGCTTTCGCCGGCCAGATTTAATCTTGCATTCAAACCAGGTAAGATTTCATATTGACCATAAGCAGTTAACAAAACCTTTGTCGAAGTTTGTTCATCATCTCTTAAAACTTCAAGCAGTACGGGTTGAAATGGGTCAGCACCGTCAGCGTTGTCACTAGCTCGAAACCCACCCGGTCTGCTAGCATCCCGAACCGGTATATAGGGCATCATTTGTAACGCTCGACGAACCGAGATACCTTGACCTTCAGGTTCGTTTTGGCTATTGCGAGACAAAATTATAGATGAGCCCATTTTAAACTTACCCAAGTTTGCTTGAATATTTGCATTAAAATTAATTCGTTTGAAATGAGTGTTCACAATGGTTCCGTCTTGCTCAAAGTAGCCCCCTCCGAGATTGTAGGTCACGTTTTCCGAACCCCCAGAAAGGCCCAACTGGTATTCTCGAATGGCACCCACGGGCATGACAGCATCTTGCCAATCGGTTTCAACGCCACGAAACTCCTCACTTGGCGAACCTACGCGAAAATCTTGAGTGGCGAAATCGTAGTCATCAAACCTAGCCGGTTCAACAATAAAATCGTCTAATGTAAAATTGATGTATTGATCGGTATTTAAAAGATCGTAGCGTCTTCTTTCCGGAACTTTTTGAACACCATAATATGATTTAAACGTCAATTTTCCGGGGCCTTGTCTGCCCTTTTTTGTAGTAACCAAAATAACCCCGTTCGCACCCCTAGAACCATAAATAGCGGTACTCGCAGCATCTTTTAGTACAGTAATATCCTCGATGGCATCAGGTGATACATCGTTTAGGCCCCCTTGACCAACTGGAATACCATCGATGACGAACAAAGGATCACTATTCAGCACTGAACCTAGTCCGCGTATGCGAACGGTTGGGTTCGCACCCGGCACACCGCTTTGCACCACATTAACCCCACTCACCCTACCTTGCAAGGCCTGCTCGGCTCGAACAACCGGTAGTTCCGCAATTTCTTCGCCGCCTAAATTCGATACCGCAGTAGTAACCTTTCTTCTACTTTGGGTACCATAGGCTACCACGACCACTTCGTCCAATTGCGAGGTGCTTGGTTGCAAACTTGCATCTACGGTCGATTGTACACCGACGGGAATTTCCTGAGTCTCAAAACCAATATACGATATCACCAAAACCGCATTGGCATCAGCTATCTCTAATGTATAGTTTCCATCAAAATCAGCTTGCGTTCCATTCGTTGTACCTTTTTCGACAATACTTGCGCCAGGCAGTGGCACACCCGCCTCGTCAGTAATAGTACCGTTGACTTGAGTTTGTTGAACGACCCAGTTTGAGTGGGATACATTCGCGAGCATTCTCACATTTAAAGCACCGCTGGCTAAATTTTTGGCATTGACTATTCCGAAAGCAAAGAAAAAGAAAAGAGGAATAAAATAGCTCCTTGGAAAAATCCGAACATTGGCATAATGACTATTTCCATAAATAGAAATTAGAAATTTTCTCATAAGTGTTAAGTTTAGTTTTTGTGTCTTAAGCTTTAATTTTTTCTAACAAAAAACTGATTCTCTCGTCTTTGCAAAACCCATTCGTGAGGACGGAATAAACCGACTGACTATTTTTTCAAGACTAAAAGAAATTGGAATTTTGATTAAACGTTTAACTGTATAAATCAAATATATGATTAAACGTTTAATTAAAAAAATATTAATTGCCAAAATAGCCCTTTTTATTGCGTTAAAATATGATATCACTAATGTTTACCTGTGCAAAATATTTGATTCTGAAATTTCTCTCATTTATTGTAAAAATCCTTAGACCTAAAATTGATTTAGCAACATCAAACATACTAATTGCTCGAAGGAAACCAATGCCAGAAAACACATCAGCGGAACATGGTACTAATCAGGGATCAACAATATTTTCAATGAATTTTTCTGCTCCATTAAATCAAACCCTTTTTTCCAATCGGATAAGGCCATGCGGTGCGAAATTACATCGTCTAAGTTTATGTTTCCCTGATTGATAATTTCAACTGCGCGATCCCACGTAGCGCGGGTATAGCCAACCGAACCCTTAATGGTTAATTGTCGGAAGGCTGAAAGATCGAAAGGAATCGTAATATCCTTTCCGAAATGCCCTACTTGAACATACTGACCCAAGGGTCTAAGAGCTTTCAAACAGTTGCTTGCGGAACTTTGAGCGCCGGCAGTTTCAAATGCAATATCGACTCCTTTACCTTTGGTCTCGCTTAAAATGATGCTCTGTAAATCTTTGGTTTCTACATTGACCGTAATATGTGTACCCCAGCTTTGCGCTGTTTTTAGTTTTTCCTCATCATCGCTTGTACCAGCAACTATTGTTTTGATTCCTTGAGCCAATAATAATTTTAGCAGCAACATCCCGATAGGGCCAGGCCCCGATAGTAGTACTATATCACCAAATTGTAGTTCTGCTATTTCCCCAACGGCGTGTACGGCTACCGCAAAAGGTTCTACCAAAGCGGAAATGTTATCACTGACATGGTCCGCAGTAGCATAGAGCTGATCGGGCCGGGCGGCTACATACTTCGTAAATGCACCGTTGACACCATGACCCATACCCCGTTTTGCCTTGCAGAACATGAATTCACCGCTATGGCAATATTCGCAATTGTTACATATGACGGTCAAGGCCCCGAGTACGGAATACCGATTTCCCAAATCTATTCCGTCTGTATGTTTCCCTTTTTGTACTACCCTTCCAGAAAATTCATGCCCCAAAATTACGGGTGGATAATTCTTGAACGTATCGTGGTAGACATGAAGGTCGGTGCCACAAATTCCACAGGAGTTTACTTCCAAGATTACCTTACCTTCTTCGACCTGAGGGTCGGGCATTTCCTGAAGGCGAACATTGCCAGGACCTTTGTCATATTTAACCAGTGCCTGCATCAGTCCAGAATTTTTAATGCTTTTTCAACTATGTCTTTTGCTCGTAAGCCGTAGAGATCCAATAATTCTTGACTTCCCCCCGATTCACCAAAGGTATCCATTACCCCGACACGTCGTACGGGACATGGATGGTTTTCCGAAACCACACCTGCCACGGCCTCGCCCAGACCGGCAAGAATCGAATGTTCTTCTGCGGTCACGATTCCCTTGGTTTCCTTGGCCGCGGAAATAATGGCTTTTTCATCTAGTGGTTTGATGGTATGCATGTGGACTACTCTTGCTGAATAGCCTTTTTCTTTTAGGGTGTCGGCGGCCTGTAAACCTTCGCTGGCCATAATACCAGTGGTAATTATGGTGATATCGGAACCCTCCCGTATCAATTTTGATTTTCCGATTTCAAACGAACCATGCAATTCGGACACTACAGGATATTTGTCCCTTCCGAAACGTAAATATACGGGTCCTATCATTTTCGCAGCCGCATGGGTTGCCAAACGCGATTCTTCATAGTCACCGGGAACGATCACGGTCATATTGGGCAGCGTTCGCGCCATGCCAATATCTTCGTTCGATTGGTGGCTTGCACCGTCACCACCTGTACTTATACCACAATGGGTAACCCCTATTTTTACATTCAATTTTGGGTAGGCAATACTACTGCGCATCTGATCGCCCGCCCTACATGTAGCAAAAACCCCGAAAGTAGATGCAAATGGAATGAAACCCTCTAAGGCCAGACCGGCCGCAGCAGAAAGCATATTCTGCTCTTGTACCCCACAGTTAAAAAACCGTTCGGGAAAAACTGCTTCGAATTGTTCGGTTAGAGTGGCTTTGGCGACATCGGCGTCCATTACCAATACCTTTTCATTCTCATGACCCAGTTCAATTAGGGCATCTGCGTAACCTTGCCTTGTTTGTTTATATTCCATAATTATTCTAATTCTAGCATTGCCTTATCATAATGTTCTTTTGCCGGTGGTTTTCCGTGCCATTCAGCCTTATCTTCCATAAAGGACACTCCTTTTCCTTTGGTCGTGTTCGCGATGATCATCACGGGTTTATCAACCTTTTTTGCTTTTTCGATGGTGTCAATGATTTCTTCGAAATTATGACCGTCGATTGTAAATACCTTCCAACCAAAACTTTCCCATTTGGCGTCCAGCGGATCCATGGGCATTACCTTTTCGGAATACCCGTCGGTTTGTAAATAGTTTCGATCGACGAACCCTATGACATTGTCCAATTTGTATTTGTTGGCAAAGGCCGCCGCTTCCCAAACCTGACCTTCTTGAATCTCGCCATCACCACAGAGAATATAATAGTATTGGTCTTGCTTCTTCAATTTCGCCCCCAATGCCATACCGACTCCCGTTGAAATACCTATGCCTAACGTGCCCGTACAAGCATCTATTCCGGGGGTTTTTGGTTGATAGGGATGGCCTTGAAGATGGCTCCCCGGTCGACGGAATTCTAACAAATCCTCCTTTGGAAAATAGCCACAGTCCGCCAAGGTCGCATAGATGACCGGAGTACAGTGTCCTTTTGATAGTATGAAACGATCACGTTCTTCCCATTCGGGATTTTTTGGATCATGTCTCATAACATGATAGTAGAGCGCAGTGACTATATCGGCAGCTCCTAGACTTCCGCCAACATGGCCGGAATTCGCACGATGCACCATGGCAACGATTTCCCTGCGATTACTATTTGCCTTGGTCTTTAATAAATTCAATTTTGACTCTTCTAACATAATTATCTATAATTTTTTGTCCAATTCATCAGTAACGCAACCTTCGGAAGCCGTTGAAACGCAATGGGCGTACTTTAATAATAATCCGTGTTCAGCATTAATCTTTGGAGCATTCCATTTGGCGCGACGCTTCTGTAATTCACTATCCGAAAGTTTTACCTCTATGTTATTATTCGCACCATCGATTACGATGACATCGCCATCTTCTAAAAGACCGATTACTCCACCTACTTGCGCTTCCGGAGTTACATGGCCTACAACAAAGCCATGCGTTGCCCCTGAAAACCGACCATCGGTAATCAAGGCCACTTTTTTGCCCAATCCCATTCCCATAATGGAGGCTGTCGGTTTCAGCATTTCTGGCATTCCAGGCCCACCTTTTGGACCGCAATAGCGAATCACGACGACCTGTCCTTTCGATACCTTACCCGCCAATATGGCGGAATTCGCCTCATCTTCGGAATTAAATATTTTGGCTACCCCTTCGAATAATTCCCCTTCTTTACCGGTTATCTTGGCTACCGCGCCTTCTTTAGCGAGGTTACCATATAAAATCTGCAAATGTCCTTCTTTCTTTAGTGGTCGGTTTAATGGCATTACTATTTCCTGACCTTTTGTCAAATCAGCTACCTGGGCGAGATTTTCCTTCAGTGTGCTTCCAGTAACTGTCAAACAATCTCCATGTAAAAGACCTTCTTTCAACATCATTTTCATAACTCCTGGAACACCACCAACATCGTTAAGTTCTTCCATCACATATTGTCCACTTGGTTTCAGGTCGGACAGAAGTGGAGTAGTATTGCTTGCGTTTTGAAAATCGTTCATGGTCAACGCAACCCCAACGGATTTCGCCAAAGCTATCATGTGTATGACTGCGTTGGTAGACCCCCCTAAGACGATAATCAAACGAAGGGCATTCTCAAATGCTTCCCTAGTTTGAATGTCTTTTGGCTTTATATCTTTTTCCAGAATATTACGAATTGCCGCACCGATGAATCTGGTCTCGTTTGATTTTTGATCACTTACCGCCGGGTACGATGAATCGAAAGGTAGGCTCATTCCCAATGCCTCGATTGCAGAGGCCATGGTATTCGCTGTATACATTCCGCCGCAAGCCCCAGGACCGGGACAAGCATTCTTGACAATATTTCTAAACTCTTCGTCGTCGATTCGACCAGACATTTTTTCGCCTACAGCTTCAAAAGAAGAAGTAATATCCAATTTCTTATCCTTATGGCATCCACTCTTGATAGTACCTCCGTAAACGACAATTCCTGGGCGGTTGACCCTATTGATTCCCATTAGGGCCCCTGGCATATTTTTATCGCAGCCGACCACCGCAATTGTAGCATCATACCACTGCGCGGAACTTACCATTTCGACCGAGTCAGCTATAATATCTCGAGAAGGAAGTGAAAACCGCATACTGCTGGTGCCCATAGATATCGCATCGCTAACCCCTGAAGTATGGTATACGAGTCCGATTAAATCGTTGTCAATGACATTCTGCTTGATCTCTTTCGCCAGACCGTTGAGGTGCATATTACAGGGGTTGCCCTCCCAACCACAACTAACGATTCCGACTTGTGCTTTTTTGAGATCTTCGGAAGATAGCCCAGCCGCATGAAGCATAGACTGTGCTCCTGGTCTTTCGTCATCTTGTGTTACGTGTTTGCTGTACTTGTTGATTATATTCATTTTCTTGATTTGGTGAATTCGTTTAGATATTGACCCATGTTTTGTTTTGAGACGATTCAACTACCGCATCTAGCACTTCTTGACATTTCAGCCCATCATAGAAATCAGGAAACACTTTTTCTTGATTCGAAATACCATTGACAAGTGTGGCAAATTGATGAACGAAGGTATGTTCCCATCCGATAATATGACCGGGTGGCCACCAAGCATCAATATACGGGTGGTTATTCTCAGTTACTAGAATATTTCGAAAACCTTGCTCTTCACTACTATCGTTAGAAGAAAAATAGTGGATCTCGTTCAGGCGTTCCAGATTGAAACTTATACTTCCTTCACTTCCGAAAATTTCCAGTCGCATGTGATTTTTTCGTCCGTTGGCAAATCGGGTCGCATTGAAAGAACCTACCGCACCATTTTGAAAACGGGCCATAAAAAGAGTGGTATCGTCAGCGGTAACCGTTCCTTTTCCTTCACGATCGGCAAAAGGCCGTTCTTTGACAAAGACTTCTTGAAGGCCGGTCACAGCTTCAAATTCACCGACTAGATAGCGTGCCAAATCAATAATATGTGCATTCATGTCACCATGCGCTCCAGAGCCAGTGGTCTTAATATCATGGCGCCAAACCATCGGAAATTTTGGATCTACCAGCCAATCTTGATAATAGACCGCATTAAAATGGTGGACTTTTCCGAGCTTGCCATTTTCAATCATCTTTTTTGCCAACACCAACGCGGGCACAAACCGGTAATTGAAAATCATCATATGCACAATACCTGCTGCTTCCGCCGCTTCGTACATTTCGGTAGCTTCTTTGGTATTCATCGCCATTGGCTTCTCAACAAGTATATTTTTGCCTTTTGAAATGGCTTCCATCGCTATGGGGTGGTGCAAATTGTTCGGAGTAACGATATCAACCAAATCAATAGCATCATCATTGACAAGTTGTTTCCAATTGTTGACCTGATTTTGCCATCCGTATTTTTGCGAAAAATGCGAAAGCTGTTCCGTATTTCTTCCGCAGGCAGTGTGTAGTACAGGAGTGGCATCTAAATCGAAAAAATGTGGTAATCGCAAATAGCCATTGCTATGGGCTTTACCCATAAACTGTGTGCCGACTATGCCGATGTTAATTTCTTTCCCCATTAAATTCCCAGAATGTCTTTATTCAAGTCTTTGTCCGTTTCACTTTTCGCGAAATCGTCGAAAGAACGTTTTGATGCCTGAATCATATGGTCTTTAATAAAAGGAGCTCCTTCCATCGCGCCTTGTTCCGAACTTTTCACGCAGCATTCCCACTCCATGATAGCCCACCCGTCAAAACCGGCATCGGTCAATAACGAGAAAATTCTTTTAAAATCAATTTGACCATCGCCTAATGAACGAAATCGGCCCGCCCGTTGTTTCCAATCGCGATAGCCACCATATACACCGGTCATACCATCGGGATTGAATTCAGCATCCTTTACGTGAAAAGCTGTGATACGTTCTTTGAACAATTTGATAAAGTCGATATAATCGAGCTGTTGCAACAAAAAATGACTGGCATCATAGGTCAATCCAACCGCGGAATGCCACTTTGTTATTTCCAAAAAGCGTTGAAAGGTGGCGCCGTCGTACAAATCGGAGCCAGGGTGCAATTCATAGCCGAAAGTGATACCATGGTCACGAGCCATATCTAAAATAGGCATCCATCTTTTGGTCAACTCCGAAAAAGCATCATCGATCAAACCACCCGAACGCTGTGGCCACGGATAGATATAGGGCCATGCGAGTCCGCCCGACATCACCGAAATATTGGTCGTGCCAAAATGCGACGAGGCTTGAACGCTTTTTTTAAGTTGTTCTGTTGCCCACACTACACATTCCTTGGAGTTTAAGCCTTCAGGATAAAAACCTTGGAAAAGCCTTTTATAGGCAGGATGCATCGCCAAAACCTGACCCTGTAAATAGGAAGCCAGTTCACAGACCTGTAGGCCTCTATCTTTTAATTTTCCGATATATTCCTCACAATAGGTTTTGGAGGAGGAAGCGGTGTCCAAATCGAATAGTCTCGAATCCCAAGTCGGAATCTGTACTCCTGTGTAGCCCAAATCAACGGCCCATTGCCCAATGCTTTCAATTGAATTGAAGGGAGGAGAATCATCCGCGAACTGTGCTAAAAAAATACCAGGACCTTTCATTAGTCGTTCAACTTGTTTTCTAAAACGAAAAAGTCAGTGGCCTCATGATCGGGGTAACGAAAAATGTCCATATCGCCGTCACTATCAAAGTCAATGGCCTGACCATTATAAATACCATTGGTCTCCAAGACCATCTCTTCATAATTCTTATTGTCTCCCTCGTTCAAAAAGAGAAAAACCTCAAAACTCGTTTTATCTAAATTAACCGCCCGCCCCCTATTAATGCCCGCGAGAATATCGAAATCACCATCCAAATCAAAGTCATAAACCTGTAGGGTGTGGTTCGCGGGGATACTATCTTTTATGATGGTGCTTTCCCAAGTATCACCTGATTTTTTATACAGTACCAAAGGGTAGCCTGCCCGTTCAGAATGTGCCATATAGATTTCGGATATGCCATCATCATCGATATCACGCATAAAGGTTTTGGTACCGTTTCTTGACCAATCACCTTCTTGGTTGTTCCACTCTTCGCCTAAATTTTCTACTTTCCAATCTTGTTTCAAATCACTTCCCGGGTTGTAATATATCAATCCGGTAGCCACAATGTCGATGTATTCATCAGCATTGATTCGACCAACTGCCATGCCTTCATGTAGCACATCGTTCTGTATGTACTGAACTCGTTCCCAATCGTCTTTGTCATTTTGTTTAAAGATGCTTAAGGTGTGTTCATCGAAGGTTAGAATTGACATATCGGTCTTTCCATCATTATCAAAATCAGCAAAGCTGACATCTTTTACGGCATCGGGTGCCGTACCTATCGTATGCGATATCCATTTATCCCCGTCGTTTTCAAACCAAAATAGCTCCGCGGTCGCTCCGGCATCGGTCCATTCTCCTGGATGTCTCACGGCAAAAACGTCCAGATCACCATCGCCGTCTACATCATAAGTCTCCATATCACCGCTTGCGAAGAGTCCGCCTGAACTTGGAGTTTCCGCAATTTTGTTCAATTGCCAAAGACCTTCTTCCTTTTGACCTTCATAATATCCCAAATAGCCCCCAGCGGAGTTTCGATTGATAAAGACGAGGTCTGCTATACCATCACCCGTAATATCGGAAGGTGTATGCGCCCACCATAATTTGGCACTATCGACAATTTTACGCTGTTCAAAAGCCAGTTCTTTTTTGCTTTCGGGTAATGGTGCTTCTTCTTTCTTTTTTTCCTCTTTGCAAGATTGAAATGCTCCCGTCATAAATAGCATAGCGGCTGTACCCAATAGATACCAGAAATTTTTACTCGTTTTCATTTTGTATGTTTTTGAATTAAACTGGTCAAGTATTTTGAGACTTCCTGATGTTCTTGATTGTTGGTGATTTCTTGGTCCAAAATACCGAGAAGAAAGGTGTTCTTGCCCTTTAATAGCGGTTCGGTGTTCTTACCGCGTCCGAAACCGAAGACGGTCATGCCATCTTTGCTCGCTACGCCCACCTCTGAATTTCCAAGGTACGACATCATGTCAATATGCTCATCAGGGTAAACCTGGGCGACAAAAAGTGTATTGTCAACGTCTTTTTTATTGAAATAGGCCCATTGAAAATTATCCCATTTGACATTTCCTTTGTAAAAATCTGGAGTATCTGAATGTGGACCAGAAACACTGGTACCGTAACTATAACTTTCCGGTTTGTAGTTTCCACCAGGCGTGCCCTCGTACAAAAACCAATAGGGTATGCCCTCTTCGGTTTTGATTACTTCTAATACGACGTGGTCATCGTTAAACGTCCATTCCCACTCCCAAAGTTTGCTTTTGGTGGTCGTACGTATTTTATTCGGCTCAATAATTTCAGAAATACATTTGTCATGTCCCGGATGCCCTGCTCCACCATCGGTCTCAGATTTAAAGACAAGGTTGGGCAGACCGCGAAAAGCAGATGCCGCCGAGGCTGGATACTCGTTCCATGGCTCCGTTTTATAGTTGATCCAATCATTGCCATGGGAGTCTATGATACGCGAAAAACCGCCTCCGGCACTATCAAAATAATAAGTAGCGGTTTTCGTAGCTATAATATAATGAGGACGATTTTCGTAATTACCCTCGGAAATTGCAACGGTAGTTTTTTGGGGACTTGCCCTTTTGATTTTTAACATAATACCCGGCCATTGTACATCCATACCATGAACCATTTGACCATCGTGTAAAGGTGTTTTCAATGTTTTCAGTTCATTGGAACCTTCTTTAAGGGAACCGATATCGATTAAACCTTCTTCGTGCCAATGGGCATCGTAACATGGAGTGGAAGTGTCAGGAAATTGTTCCACACCATTAATACTCATACCTACCGAATAGCAGGGGCTCCAACTATTCCAATATAATTTGGCCTGATCTTCTTCATTTATTTTAAAAGGAATATTCAAATGCTGTTTGTGTTCTTTACTACGCGTTGTCCAATAAGCAGGTTGCCCGTAAGGTTTGACCAACTTAACAGCATGATTTCTGTTCAGCGTAAGGTTTTTGACGGAGGGTAGAATGTGTTTAAAACCATCTACACCAGTGACCACAGCGCTTATTTCAAGTGGTTGTTGTTGATCGGGAAGCCATTCGGTTTTGAACGTTGTTGCATAGGGAACTTGTTCGCTACTCCCGATATGATCTGTGATTTTTCCACGATGGTATCGGTACTGCCACTGAAGGTATTTGCCATCACCTTGTACGTTGACATCTTCGAAGCGACCTATATAATCTACTTTGGCTATTTTCGAAGGGTCTTCTGTATCGATGGAAAGCGTTACCTCATCGCCCAAGGAGCTGCCTGTTTGGATTCCGGAGATTTTTGCGATCGGACTTTTTTTTTCATCAGCAGCGTAATACACGCGCAATACGATACCGTAAATTATATTCTGGGGCCAATCCCAAGATTGTTCCTTGATAACCGTCATTTTAAAGGAATTTTCATCTCCTTGTTTTAAATCGGATAGTGGCACGGGAACTTTAATATTGGAATGAAACATATAGTTCGTGGCCGTATCGGGAATACTATTCGGTTCGGGCAATCGAATGGGTTTGCCTTCGTTGAACTGTATTTTTAAGTCTTTTGTGTCTTCATGCGATTGAACGCGCTCTACAATTACCTCGGCACCAATGGCATTTTCAAGGTCGATATTTTGATTTAACGGGATAAGTCCGTTTTTATGCCCATCTTTTGGAAAGTGGTCTTCATTGATCGAATAATCGAGCTTACCGCCGACCCGAAGGAATTTTCCACTATCGCCTACCATACTGGGTACCCATGGATGATCTTTAAAAAGCATTCCTGATTTTAGCGATTTTATGGCATCATTACGCCAAACGTGCATGTATTTATGTTGGTCCCAACCTGCACCTATAATATCAAGGTCTCCATCATTGTCCAAATCGACAAGTTGTGTACCCAAATGATTTTCCTTGCCGGTATCTATTATGGTTTTTGAGAAGTTTCCTTTGCCATCGTTTCTCCAAAGTTGCAGTTCTAAGGCCTCGCCCTTATGCTCTGCCGTTAATAAATCGATGTCACCATCTTTATCAAAATCAGTGATGTCCAAGTTATTGATCGAGAATTGTTCCACGATTTGATTGCGCTGCCAATCATCAGGTGAACTTTGAGAAAACCACCAGAAATTGGCGTCAGGTTCCAAACCCGGATAACGCTCTTCCGTAATAATAATATCAGCTTTCTTATCGCCATTGACATCGGCAATTTCAATGCGATCGATAGGGTGCTTGCTTTCCCCAACGACAATAGGTTTCCATAGGGTATCAATATTTCCAGGATTCTCGTACCAGACCAAAATTTTTGGCTCTCCTTCTCCCTCGGGTCTTCTGCCTGCGGCTATATCCAAATCTCCATCCCCATCAACATCCCCAACACCTATGCCCTCGTCGGACGTGTTTTCACAAATCATTTTGACTTTCCATTCAGCACTATTCGCATCTTTTTCAGGTATTTCCACCGCATAGATATCTCCATTACCAGCAATTACAAACTCCGAAAGTCCGCCAGCAATCAGTTGCGCCTTTTCAAAACCTTGGCTGTTTACATGACTTGTGGCAGGTACTTTGCCGATGGACTTCCTTTTATATTTTGTGCCCTCGGTATTCGCGGCTTCGTACCAATAGATACTGGGTAGGGCCATAGCGATGATGTCTGCATACGGATCCCCGTCTACATCCAAATAAAGTATTCCGTCTACATTGTCGTCCAGTACAGTCCGCTTCCAATGCCCTTCCATTTGTCCTCCCGGATTGTGGTATACGTAGCGGCCCGAAATTATGTCTAAATTACCATCACGGTCGACATCGCCGGCATCGAGTCCGAAATAACGAAGCCACTCGGGTTCGTTCCAATCACCCCACATTTGTTTGGTGCTATCTATTTGTATGTAAGACCAGCCTTCGAGTATATCGCTACTTTGAGATTGGAGATTTACAGATACCGTCAAAAAGGCAAGTAGAGCTACTATTTTAAATTTCATTTCTGTTTTTTCTCTAAAATTCACACATTGGAAAAATTTAGGCCAATCGGGTCGCGTATTTTTACTTCTTGCGAATTTCCAATGTCCTAATATTACAGTTTTTCCTATATACTTTCTTCATCAGGGTTTGCCAAAACTGATGATATATTTGCACCATTTTGGAACAGAATACCAAAACCAGCAAATAATCAATCAATTTATTTTATTGAAACGGCACTAGTCTCGTTGTATCACTTGGTCTTATACATACTGATACCGTCTTTATTGTTTAGTGTTTTTTACGTATTGCGATGGCGTAAGACCCATGAACTGTTTGAACTTCTGATTGAAATTCGAGAGATTGTTAAATCCGGACTCGTAGCAAACTCTTGCAATCGTAGCATTGTCCTCAGCCTGTAATAGCTTACATGCATAGCCAATACGAATTTCGTTGAGGTACGCAGAGAAATTGGTGTTCGTCGCTTTTTTAAAGTAGCGACAGAACGCCGTTTTATTCATGGAAATCTTATCGGCAATATCGTTTAGGCTTATCTGAGATTGGAAATTGTTCATTACATAATCGTTCACCATTCTTAACTTTCCATCGTTTTCATGTACCGAATTGATGTAGCCCGGGCTTGCGATAAAATCAAATTCCTTTTCCTCTGCCAGAATTCTCAAAAAGTCGATTAACCCGATTATTCGCTCTAGGCCAGGTGGGGTATCAAGTATTTTGCGCATCCGTTCGGGAGCCATTTTTCTTGAAACCCCTTTAAAATGCATACCCCTAGCCGATGACTGTACGAGGTAGTGCAAACTCTTAAATTCGGGAGTTTCCTTTAAAGCATCGGCCATAAACGATTTTTCGAAATGAATAATTATTCCCTCGACCGATAAGCCCTTGTCTTCAAAATACTCTGGGTTATTCTGCCATTTATGCGGCAAAAAGTCACCTAGTAAAACCAAATCACCAGGACCAAAAGGTTCTATGCTATCCGCAACAAATCGGGTACCCTTACCTCGAAGTACGAGCACCAATTCCAATTCTTGATGGTGGTGCCAAAGTTTTATAAAGTGCGGTAGTACCGCATGTCTTACGGAAAATGATTGGCTATAGACCTTGTTGTTCCGTTTGATAAAATGAGAATTCACAAAATGATATTTTCTACAAAGTAAACAATAGAATTGCTACTCTAAGTCTCCTCTTTTACGAGTTTATAATTAAACTCAAATGTATCTAATTTATTTGGGCGGTTCCTTAATCGTATTCAAAATAAAAAGTTTCTTAAAATGAAGGTTTTATAGAATCTTCTATTCTCCACCCTTATCCTATTCCGATAGAAATAATTTGATTACCAATGATTTTACTGTTTCAAAACATTTATATTTACCATTCGAAAGTCATTTCGATATAAAAAGACATTTTGTATAAGGTTCAAATGGTCTACAAAATTCATAAGACGTAGCAAGCATACGACTATCACTGGGCTGAGCGAGGAGGGTTCTCCCCCCCAGCCAGGTCACTTAAAAATGACATCAAGTAAGCACAAAGCCCATCAAATCATATGATTTGATGGGCTTTTTTATTTTCAAATGCCAAATAAAATTATTTGATACTATTTAGTGTAATGTAAATCAGGGACGATTTTTATTTGGAGAAAATAGTACAGGTAATTTCCTCTTTTTCAACTACCCCATAAAACTGGATGAGCCGGACAAAGTGAACCACCTTCGCCGGATTAAAGTGAGCATAGTAAACTAAGTTCTCAAAGTCGATTCTATTGTTGTTAAATTTACTGTTTATTTTTTAGTTTTTTTCGCATTGATTCTCCCTTTATATCTATTCGATGAGCTGTGTGTACTAGACGATCTAGAATTGCATCGGCGATGGTCTGTTCCCCTATAATTTCATGCCACGCTTCAACAGGTAGTTGCGAGGCTATAATTGTTGACTTTTTTCCATGTCTATCTTCGATGATTTCCATAAAGGAATGTCTATTTATATTGTCCAGACCTTTGAGACCGAAGTCGTCAAGTATGAGTAGGTCTTGTTTTTCCAGTTTATTTATTTGCTTTACATAAGAGCCATCGGCCTTAGAAGTTTTGAGCATAGTAAATAGTTTAGTGGTGTTGAAGTACATGACCTTGTAACCTAGTGAGCAAGCTTGATGGCCTATAGCCGATGCCATATAGCTTTTACCTGCGCCTGTACTTCCTGTGATGAGTATATTTTCTTTTTGTTTTATAAAGTCACAGGTATTAAAACGTTGTATCTGGTTTTTATCGATTTTTCTAGTTGGGTCATAATCGATGTTCTCCAATACTGCATTGTACCTGAACTTTGCTGATTTGGTCAGTCGCTCGATCTTTCTGTTTTGTCTGTCATCAAATTCTGACTGCAACAGATAAGCGATCAGCTCATCATTGGTATAGTTGATACTCTGAGCGGACAGGCTGGTGTTGAAGGCCCTGATCATTCCATAGAGTCTTAGTTGTTTCATTTGTTCTAATGTTTGTGTATTCATATATCTGGTTTTAAGAATTCTAATTTATTTGTAGTAATGACCACCCCTTATGTTTTGGTGATTGGGCATATCGATTTCTTGTTCGAGGTTTTCGTCAAGTGCATCCCATCCATTTTTAAGGATACGCTCGATTATATTGTAATTATACGCGCCATAGTCCAATGCTCTTTTACAGGCATTATCCAACCTAGTATTACCAACTCTTTTAGTGAGGTGTAACACACCTAAGCATGATTTATAAGATTGTTCAGGGTGTTGTTTCTTGTCGAGAATCTTGATAATGTATTCTTTACAGTTATCTCCGATATGACCTGCCCATGTAATGAACTTCTCCGAGCTCCATTCACTTACAAATTGATGATGTGACGGCATATGTTCTTTGATGGTCGTATAGGCATATTTCTTGCGCTGCCTTGGGTGCGCCGCTAGTCGTTCTAGTTTATGGAATATCTCGACCAGACCCTCCGAATAGATAATCTTAATACGTTTTCCTATATGCTGGTAGGGCACGCTGTAGTAATGTTTGTCCTTATTAAAGTAAATAAGGCTGTTTTTATGAACGGTCCCTTTAGCGTATGATTTGATTTCATACCGCTTTAAGGGCAAAGGCCTAAGCTCTTGTTTTTCTACTTCCTCGAACAAAGAATAACGAGAGTATTCCCTTCCCCTGAAAGACATCTTGTTATGTGCATCCAAGAGTTTTAAAATAGCTTTGTTGATAGTAGCAATACTATGGAAGGTTTGATGACGCAAGGGTGCAAAAACCCGTGTGTAGATAATACGAACTGCATTCTCTACAATTGCTTTATCTCTAGGCTTATATGTTCTAGTAGGCAGTACCGCTGTTTCGTAATACTCGGCAAAGTCAGCGAAGGTATCGTTTACCTTAGGCTCATAGCGACTACTCTTGGTAACTGCCGATTTAAGGTTATCGGGGACCAAGGCATCAGGCACGCCGCCATAATACCAAAGGGCATTCTCAACACTACGTATAAAGTCTTCCTTTTTTTGACTCGCACTAGCTTCTACATAAGTGTATTGACTACTTCCCAAAACACATACGAATACTTCTAGGTTTTGTAGCTCTCCCGTATTACGGTCTACAATAGTTAACTTCTTACCCGTATAATCGATAAATAGTTTATCGCCTGCTTTATGGGTAAGGTGCATCACAGGAGACACTTGCTTGGTCCATTCGTTATACCAATACTTGAACTGAGATACCTTGAAGCCATCAGGATGCTTTACATAGTATTCTTTCCAGAGTAGCTGCCTGGTTACTCCTGTTTTGCGCAGCTCTTTATCAAAATAAGGGAAGTACTTCTCAAGGGTAAGTAACTGCTGGCTCTTGGGCTTTTGATCTGATTTGAAGAGTTTGTCCAATTCTTCCAAGGTCATTGCAGAGACCTCGTAACTGGTAAGCTGATACCGCTTAAAAAAGGCAATGTATTTGGTTACGGTGTTTCGCGAGAGTCCTAACCTTGAACTTATCTGACGTTTGCTTACGCCCTCACTATAGAGCTTAAATATCTGTTTTACTTTTCGCATGTCTATTTGTTTATTGGCCATCGTCTTTTTAACAAAAAAAGACCTTTGACTTTTTACAAATAGAATCGACTTTTTTAGTGGTTCACTTTCGCCCGGCGAAGGTGGTTCACTTTGTCCCGGCATGGGTGGCTCACTTTAATCCGGCGAAGGTGGTATACTATGCCCGATTTTTGCATGGCAGGTCAGAGTATAACGAGATTATCAAAAATATAAAAGTCAGATTAAAAAAACTTAGGTTCAACGTCAAAGAAGATGATGCCGATTTCCCGCAAATTGAAAAAATCGTAGCGGAACATTGGGAGGATTAATTTCTGATGTAAAATTTAGTCGACTTTTTGGAGGCTCTAAAATCGAGTAACAAAATTGTTTAACCCCATCCTATTGAAAATCAATTTCAGTCAACGGCAATCGTATCACCATCGATAATAAACTAGTGAATTGACCTTCATTTTAAGAAATAAAATGTAAAAAATCCGATTATGAAAAACAATTATAAGACCTCGTTACCCCCTTTATACCATATTATATTTAAGGGGAGCGCCGTAGTTTAAAAAAATCAAGTATAAAGTCGTGGGAATACAGATCTAAAGTCAACCAAGTCCCCCATTAGTTTCTCGATATCAAATTGGAGGTTTATGAGCATTGAAGACCAGTTTCTGGGATTTTACTGTTCAAATCGAACGAAAAATTATCGAAGTTGGCGTGGTATGCTATGTATGAAGACGGTAAAAACAATCAACTACCTCGTGGTAGACTCTATAGTTCAAAAAAGGTAAATCTTGAATTGTGCAATGCAAAGGATATCAACCATATCACTTGAAGGATAACATGGGTCAAGAGGATAATCTAGTAGATAGCCACCCTCATAAATTGAAAGAACTGATTTTGGCTTTTGAGGCGGTGAGAGGAACAGAAAATTAAAAGAGGAAACAACTTGAGTTGAAGTAAACTTTTTAATAGAGCCTTCAATGAGATTTGTTTTAGTTCAATTGGCGTATCAAGGCGTTGGATTAATAATTGTCATATGAATAAATATGTTCGATAAGTTCGTAAAAGCGAACAGTAACGGTTACGTTGGTGGTTATTGTTTATTAATAATAGCCACAAAGATTTGCTCGGCTACTTTCTCAAACAATGTTTGGGACAACAACATAAGAACTTGCTCTTTAGATTTTGTCCTAATAGTTGCAGTGGCTAAACTATAAATTGACTATCCATTCAAGGTTGCTTAATTAATGTTAAATTAGCCGCCATTAAAGTTGTAAAATGAGTAAAACAAAAAAAAATTTAAAGTCTAATAATAATGTCCCTAATCTCGAAAGAGCGCTGTTGATATTGGAATTGTTGTCTACCAAGCCCAAAGGCTTGACTTTGGCCGAAATTATGAAAAACCTCTCCGTAACCAAATCGAGCGCTTTTCGTATTACCAGCACGCTGATATTTAAAAACTATCTTCAAAAAAATGAAACCACAAAGAAAATAACACTGACCCGAAAGATGCTGACTTTAGGCGTATCTTCAATGAATGAACAAAGCATCGTGGAAAATTCAATCGATGTAATGCGCGCACTAAGAGATGAGACGAGAGAGTCTGTAATGTTAGGTATAATCTTGGGGTCAAAAGGCACTATTTTAGAACAAGTTCCATCCACCTATCCGGTAAAACTTTTTGTCGAACCTGGCACGCAGTTTGACCTCCACAGTTCAGTTGGTGGTAAATGTGTATTGGCATTTCTTCCTAGTGATGAGAGGAAAGAGATTTTGAAAAACCAAAAATTGACCAAGTTCACAAAAAATACGATTGTTTCAAAAAAAGACCTTAATACTAACCTTCAAGAGGTAAGGGAGAAAGGATACGCAATTGACAATGGCGAAGATATTCAAGGAATAAATTGTGTCGGAGCACCCATTTTTGATGAGCATGGTTATCCTATTGCAGCACTATGGATTACTGGGCCTGACGGAAGATTGCCCGTTGAGCAATTTGCAAGGAATGGCACGATACTAGTTAAATATGCCATGGAAATTTCGGCGAAAATAGGCTATCTTTCACAAGTCTGAATATCTCAAGAGTTTGTATTTTAACTTGAATTCGTTCAATAGAAAGGCTTCTTAACCCAAAGTGAAATAGAGATAATCGCTCTAACATCTAAGACATAAAGGTAAGGATAAGCCATTTATGCCTTAATACTTTGACTATACAAGGTCGAGCATTATCTGGTTTTTAGCTATTTAAGGGAGAGTTTTTACTGCCATTAGTGTGCAAAAGAATTGGGACTGTTTGCGTATCTATTATTCACATGTCGGTTGTTCTTTACTTACTTCAACTTCTACCTTAACTTCAGTATACCCATCGATGCTCAATAAATGCCTGCAACATTACGATCAATCACAATAGTGCTAATAAATCTTGAATAATTTTAAAATACATTAAATCTGTTTTCAAATTTTAGGTAATTCTCAAAAATTGATTATAAAATTTACCGAAATCTACACTGGAAACAATTTTTTATTATATTTGTTTCAAATGAGAAACTAATTTCATATATGAAACAACTAAATATTCACGATTTCGAAAGTGGAGATGCCTCGCTTCAGTTAGATAGCCAGCGGTTACAATCCGAATTGGAAGAACTTCAATTAGAAATCAATTATATTGATCATGGGGAGAATCGTATCAATATTCATTGTGGTATTCCTAAAAAACGAAACGCCATGCCAAACGTCTCGAACTCCTCATTTGGTCCGGAAGGTGAAGATTATATTTTCTCCGATTCACCTTTTTTTTCGAAAAGGATTAGTATAAAATTATCGAAAGACGATATTCAAAGACTTATTCATTCGGTCGATTTCCTTGATACTTCCGATTACTTGAAAACGACTACCTCTTCTGTAATAAGTACAGCGAGCTCAATGAAAAATGATTTTCTTGATAAGATAATTAATTTGATAGAAGATAATATGTCAAACGACAACTATTGGGTTGATGATTTGTCGTACGATATGAATGTTAGTCGGTCTACCTTATTTAGAAAGCTCAAAAATTTGACAGGGCAAGCACCCTTGGCTTTCATTAAAACTATCCGAATGGAACGTGCCTTCCATTTGGTGGAAATGGGGCAGTTTCGAGTTTCGGAGGTCGCCTACCAAGTTGGGTTTTCAGACCCTAATTATTTTAGCAAATGTTTCCGGAAATTTTTCGGGAAATGTCCATCAGGTATTACCTCCTGACAGAAAAATTTAATTCTGCATCTCTCCATTAAACTCCTCCTATCATCTTGTGTCTCAACGTCAGACTAAAAAAAAGAGATAAGTGCTGAGTCATTAAACAAAGTAGCACTTAAGAACAATTAGACTATTTTAGAGCCACCAGTAAAGAGAATCGGAGCACAACATCGGAGAGAGTCTTGAAACACCCAATTGTTTTGGGTATGAATGGTTTACTCAATTTGGCCTTTTATGACACTTGAAAGGCTGCATAGTAAATGAAGAAGGTAACTGACGTGAAGAGTGAATTTTAGCGAGTACTCGACTCCGATTGGCTTAGTAACCATAGGTTCGAGCCCCAAGCTAGGTCACTTAATCAGAGGCCAAAATATTGCTCATCTTATGATAGGCCAGGTTTTTTTTATACCTGAGAGGTTACGCCGAGTATTTCGACTGTATTCAATACGGGCCGTGTGGCGGTAATTCCCATCCAATTAACTTTTAGACTTTCTTAATTATTTAAAAGTTTGTAAATATTTGTTTTCAGACTTTTTACTTCTCTAGTTCTATTTGATATCAAAAAGAATCATTTAGCCAGGGATTCCTCCGATAAAATTATTGCTCAGTTTTTTCGAATCTATAAACCTTATGTAAATAAGTACAAATCCATTTTTCTTGACCATCGAATAACAAATATTACCTAAATATGAACAGAATGAACCTGGTACGTTTTTTATATTGTCACTATTTTTAGGAATTACATTTACCAATCGAATAAACAACAAATAATTCTCTTGATATGAACAGACTAAATTTAGTATTTTCTTTTGCTACATTTCTACTTCTACTAGGTTGCGACGGTACTTCTAACGAGGATAATAAAAAAGAAGGAATATCGGAAAAAGAAATAGAAATAACAGATGAGCAAATTGATCATTTAGGCATAACCAATCCCGAATATTTAAGTGCGGCTTCGAAACGAGCCCTAAAATGGCCAACTGATTTAGGCAACGAGTGGTTTATACAATTTGGAGGACTACAACCTTTGAAAGGTGATTTGGCTTATGAAGAAGGTGTTGTGAGAAGAGACCCAAGTGCCATCATTAAAGAAAATGGCAAGTACTACGTTTGGTACACAAAAAGCACCGGACCAACCCAAGGTTTTGGAGGAGATATTGAAAACGAGAAAGTTTTTCCGTGGGATAGATGTGATATTTGGTACGCTACTTCAGAGGATGGCTGGACGTGGAAAGAGGAAGGTCTTGCGGTTGCACGCGGCGAAAAAGGAGCTTATGATGACCGTTCCGTTTTTACCGTAGAAATCATGAAATGGGAAGATAAGTACTACCTGTGTTATCAAGCCGTGAAATCTCCATATGTCGTTCGTGTAAAGAACACGGTAGGTTTAGCTTGGGCAGATTCTCCCGATGGACCTTGGACGAAAAGCGAAGAGCCAATTCTAGTTCCGGCTGATAATGGAATTTGGAAAGGAACAGAACAAAACAGGCATTTGGTAGAGAAAAAAGGTGACTTTGATAGTCATAAAGTTCATGATCCATGCATTCTTCCATATAAAGGAAAATTCTATCTCTATTACAAGGGAGAGCAAATGGGCGAAGAAATCACTTTTGGAGGAAGACAGATTCGTCATGGTGTTGCCATTGCGGATAAGCCGGAAGGGCCCTATGTGAAATCTCTTTACAACCCGATTAGTAATAGCGGACATGAGATTTGTGTTTGGCCCTACAATGATGGAATAGCTGCTCTGATTACCACAGATGGCCCAGAAAAGAATACGATTCAATGGGCGCCAGACGGAATCAACTTTGAAATCATGTCAGTGATTCCTGGCGTAAATGCGCATGCCATTGGTTTGAACCGAACTGCGGATGTTGAAAAAGAACCTACAGAAATTCTCCGTTGGGGACTGACACATGTCTACAATACTGGCGATTACCAGAGCATCATGCGTTTCTCTTCTAAGCGAAAAACGGAGCATGTTGCCAAAGGAGAAACAAAATAATAAGAGTCAATTAATTTGAAAATTATAAATGAAAGCAACAGTATACGAAGGGAATAAAACCTTCTCAGTTATTGAAAAAGGGGTCGATTCTCCACAAAACGGAGAGGTTAGAATCAAAGTAGCCTATTCTGGGGTTTGTGGAACTGATGTGCACATCTACCATGGAATGATGGACAAACGTGTTAGCATTCCCGTAACCATCGGTCACGAAATGTCAGGTACCATAGATGCTATTGGAGAAGGTGTATCAGGATTTGAAATTGGAGAAAAAGTTGTAGTCAGACCTTTGGATGATAGAGGGGTAAAACCTTCCGACAAAGGCTTCAATCACATTTGTGAAGATTTAAAGTTTATCGGAATCGATAGTCCAGGTTCTATGCAACAATATTGGAATGTTCCTGCATTCACATTGCATAAGTTAAAAGCAGAAACCGATTTAAAACTGGCCGCCCTAATCGAGCCGCTATCGGTTGCAGTTCACGATGTACGATTGAGTGAATTGAAGGCCGGGGAAACCGCCGTTGTTTTAGGTGGAGGCCCTATCGGACTTTTAGTCGCAATGGTTGCTAAAGAAACTGGTGCCGATGTAATCGTATCGGAAGTCAATGAAAATCGAATAGCGAAAGCCAAAGAATTAGGGCTGAACGCTGTGAACCCGATGAACATCGATTTGGTCGAATACGTAAAGGAGCAGACCGAGGGTCGACGTGCAGACGTCGTTTTTGAAGTAGCCGGCGTACAACCAGCTTTGGATGTAATGACCGAAGTGGCTGGAATTAGAGGTAGAATTCTTATGGTAGCCATCCACGGTCAGAAAAAAGAAATTGACCTGTTCAAGTTCTTCTGGAAAGAGCTGAAATTGATAGGCGCAAGGGTCTATGAAAAAGAGGACTATGAAAGAGCGATTGACCTGATTACCAAGAATGAACTTCCTTTTGAAGAAATGATAACGGATGTTCAGCCCCTAAGCAACATCCAACAAGTATTCGAAAATATTGACAACAACCCAGATGGCATGAAAGTCTTAATGGATTGTCAAGCGTAACTCAAATATACGGTCACTTCGAGCCGAGTCGAGAACCGGACATTAAAGACTCGTGAGAAGCATAGAAGAACGAATAAAATAAGAATACCTTAATGCATTACCGCCTTCGCGGAAATGACAATAAACAATTTAATTAATGAGCATATTAAATCAATTTAGCCTAAAAGGAAAAGTAGCCTTAGTAACTGGCTGTAAAAGAGGAATCGGTAAAGGAATGGCCGTTGCATTAGCCGAAGCAGGAGCTGATATTATTGGTGTTAGCGCATCATTGGAACAACATGGAAGCGCTGTAGAACAAGAGGTCGAGGGAATTGGCCGAAAATTCAAGGCTTACCAATGTGATTTTAGTAATCGCGAATCCCTTTATGCCTTTATAAAACAAGTAAAAGATGATTTTCCGAAAATCGATATTCTAGTAAATAATGCGGGAACCATCATGCGGGCACCTGCGGTAGAGCACTCTGATGAATACTGGGATAAGGTAATCGAAGTAAATCAAACGGCGCAGTTCGTTTTAACACGTGAAATAGGAAAGGAAATGGTCGCTAGAGGTGATGGTAAAATTGTTTTCACCGCCTCCCTCCTAACCTTTCAAGGTGGAATTACCGTTCCGGGATATGCAGCTAGCAAAGGCGCCATTGGCCAAATGACCATGGCCTTTGCTAATGAATGGGCAGGTAAAGGTGTTAATGTAAATGCTATTGCTCCGGGGTATATCAGTACGGATAATACAGAAGCTTTGCGCAATAATCCTGAACGAAACGAGGCGATTTTAGGAAGAATTCCTGCAGGTCGATGGGGTCAACCGGAAGATTTCAAGGGTCCCATTGTTTTTCTTTGTTCCGAAGCGTCAAGCTATATGCATGGAGGAACTATGTTGGTCGATGGCGGCTGGATGGGTCGTTAAACTTCCCTCATAAAAACTACACAGGAAGGAAAAGAGAGGTGTAAATACGAAAGTCAAATCAAATCATAAGTAAGAACATTATGGCAGAAATAAAAGAATACCAGCTATTTATTAACGGAGAATGGAGAACATCCACTTCCGGAGAAACAATAGATATTGTTAGTCCTTCTAATGGAGAAGTTGTTGCTCGCGTGCAAAATGGAACTGCTGAAGAAGCGATAGAAACGCTTGAGCATGCTGATAAGGCACAAAAAGAATGGAAAAAATTACCAGCCCGTTCACGGGCTGACTTATTATATAAATTGGCTGACGAAATTGAAGCTAGTACTGAGTATTTAGCAGAATTGTTGACAAAAGAACAAGGGAAACTTTTAAAAGTTGCTCGTTTTGAGGTAGCTGTTACAGCTTCATTTATTAGATATGCTTGCGAAGGAGCGCGTAGAATTGAAGGAGATATTATTCCTTCGGACAATCCGAACGAACAAATCTGGATTCAAAAAGTGCCTCGCGGTGTTGTAGTCGCCATTACAGCATGGAATTTTCCTTTGGCATTGGCAGGAAGAAAATTAGGTCCTGCTCTGGTCGCTGGTAATTCCATTGTAATCAAACCAACTTCAGAAACACCAATAGCGACATTAGAATTGGGAAATCTAGCCAACAAAGTTGGAATTCCAAAAGGGGTAATCAATATTTTGACAGGCCCAGGCAGGGCTATGGGTAACGCTTTGGTCGAAAGTCCGATATGTAAGATGGTGACGATGACAGGTTCTACACCTGTAGGGCAACAAATTGCACGTAATGCCGCTCAAAACTTAACCCATGTTCAATTGGAATTAGGGGGAAAAGCACCATTCATAGTTTTCGCCGATGCCGATATCGACGCGGCCGTAGAATCTGCTCTACACTCTCGTTTTGATAACTGTGGACAAGTGTGTACGTGTAATGAGCGCATGTATGTTCACGAGGATATTTACGATGTATTCATGAAGAAATTCATCGCTAAAGTAAAAGAAATAAAGGTAGGCGATCCCATGTTGGAGGATACTGATATGGGTCCAAAAGTAAATGCTTCGGAATTAAAGCATATGGAACATTTGGTTGCCGTTAGTATAGAAGAAGGAGCTACGGTAGCAACAGGCGGTAAAAGACCGGAAGGAGCAGCCTTTGAAAAAGGCTTTTGGTTCGAACCAACCGTTCTTACAAATGTTAGCCAAGACATGACTATCGTTCACGAAGAATCTTTTGGACCAATTTTACCCGTTTTGAAATTCAAGACTTTTGAAGAGGTTATTGGATATGCGAATGATTGCGAGTACGGTTTAGCGGCGATGGTTTTCACCAATGATATGAATACCATCATGAAGTGTAATGATGAATTGGAATACGGCGAAATTTATGTCAATAGGGGTCACGGCGAACAACATCAAGGCTTTCATAATGGATATAAATTATCAGGTTCTGGAGGTGAAGATGGTAAATATGGCTTTGAACAGTATATGGAAAAGAAGACTTTTTACATCAGACATAAGGCCTAAATGAACGCACAAATAAAAACCATTAATTGCAACTTGTTCAGAGTACCATTACCCGAAGTGATGAATGACGCCAAACATGGTGACCATACACATTTTGAGTTAGTAACAACCACTATTACTTTGGATGATGGCACTCACGGAACGGGTTATACATATACCGGTGGTAAAGGTGGGTATGCCATAAAAGCTATGATTGACTATGATATTGCTCCTGCATTGATTGGTAAAGATGGTACCGATGTAGACGGCATTTATGATTTCATGGAGTGGCACATGCACTATGTGGGTCGCGGTGGTATTGTATCATTTGCTGTATCAACGATAGATATTGCATTGTGGGATATCAAATGTAAAAAAGCAGGTCAACCACTTTGGAAAATGGCAGGCGGAGCAGGAAATACCTGCAAAGCCTATTGCGGAGGAATCGATTTGCAATTTCCGATTCCTAAGCTATTAAAGAATATGGAAGGCTACTTGGCCGCAGGGTTCAATGCGGTCAAAATAAAAATAGGACGTGAGAATTTAAACGAGGACATCGAACGCATCAAAGCCGTTCGTGAATTTATCGGTCCTGATGTGACATTTATGGTCGATGCAAATTATTCGATGACCGTAGAAAAAGCGATAGAAGCCATCGAGAAGTTTCGACAGTATGATATCACATGGTTCGAAGAACCAATAATTCCAGATAATTACAAAGGCTTCGCTGAAATAGCTGATGCCACAGGGTTTCCTTTAGCCATGGGCGAAAACTTGCATACCATTCATGAATTTGAATATGCCATGGAGCAGGCGAAACTTTCGTATGTGCAACCAGATGCTTCCAATTGTGGAGGAATCACGGGGTGGCTTAAAGCAGCTCGATTGGCCAATGAATATAAAATTCCCGCTTGTTCTCATGGCATGCAAGAACTGCATGTGAGTTTGGTTTCGGCGCAACCGAATTCCGGTTGGGTCGAAGTGCATAGTTTTCCTATAGACCAGTATACAAAAAGACCTTTGGTGGTAGAAAATCATCGGGCTGTCGCTACTGATACTCCTGGTACAGGAGTCGAATTTGATTGGGAAAAACTAAGTCCTTATAAAATGTAATTACAGATTGTCTGGTCGAGCTGCCACCCTGAGCGGAGTCAAAGGGCGAAACCTACTCGTAGAAACATCAAAAAAAATGAAAACAACAGCAACACATTTCGGTAAACTTGAAGGTAATGAAGTCCAGTTATATTCCTTGGAAAACGATAACGGAATGGTAGTCAAGATTTCCAACTACGGGGCAACCATTACCTCAATATTGGTTCCGAACAAAAATGGAGAAGTTTCAGAAATCGTGTGCGGCTTCGATAATTTCGAAAGTTATTTTGACCCTGAATACCAAGCCAATGCCCCATATTTCGGAGGAACGGTAGGTCGCTATTGCTCACAAATCAAAGATGCCAAATTCACTTTGAACGGACAAGAATATAAATTGGCCAAAATTGTAGGAGAGAACAACCTCCATGGCGGCCAGGTTGGTTTCGACAAAAAAATCTGGAATGTAACACCTATTGATTCCAGCAACTCGCAAGTCGAAATGACGTTGCGAAGCGAACATTTAGAAGAAGGTTTTCCAGGAAATGTAGACATAAGTGTCAAATTCAATTTGACCAACGCGAACGAAGTTCGAATCGATTACAATGCAACTTCGGATGCCGACACGCCTTTTACGATGACAAATCACACCTATTTCAATCTTTCCGGTTTTGCTGAAAATGTTGAAGGCCATACGGTTCAAATCCATTCTAATAAAAAACAGGTTTGGGATGAAACTGGTGCGGCTACTGGGAAAAACGTTTCCGTAGTAGGAGCTGTAGATGACTTGGGGGATGGAAAAATAATTGGAGAAGTCCACCAAGCAATGGGAGACGGATTTGAACACTTTTATCTATTTGAAGAAAAAGGATTTGAGTTGGGAAAGGTTGCCAAAATCCATGAACAAAAAAGCGGAAGAAGTCTCGAAATTTCCACTACCGAACCCGGAATGCTTTTTTATACAGGTAAATACACCTCCGACGAGCTTAAAAGAGAGTCTGGTCAGCAATACGGAAAGTACAGAGGCTTTTGTTGCGAAACGCATCGGTATGCTAACGGCCCTAATATTCCTGATTCTCCAAAAAGTATTTTGAAGAAGGGTGAAAAATATGAAAGTACGACCATCTTCAAATTTGGATGGTAAGATATAAGACAACAACCAACTAAAAAATAAATCATGACTACAGGAATACTATTAGCCATTTTCGCAGGATTAATGCTGGGCCTTTATGCCCTTCCCGAAAAATTTACAAAAGATTTCAAGTACGAGAACACTTGGAGCCTATTTTTCTTGTTGACCATGTTCGTTGTGCCTGTAATAGCATCGATTACCTTCATCAACGGTTTTGGTGATGTGTTCGGAAATATGCCTACGGACATCTGGATAAAAATGGGACTAACCAGTTTCTTATGGGGAATAGGCGTTATGATGTGGAGCAAAGCCATCAACCACATCGGGCTTTCTTTAGGGTTCTCCCTCTTTATCGGAACGGTTATTTTGGTCGGTTCTTTGTTGCCATTTATTGTGGATGGGTTGCCGGAGAGTAACGTTTTAATGTTTATCCTCTTAGGAATCGTAATCGTTTTAATAGGAGTCATTTTAAATGGAAAAGCAGGCTTAATCCGCGAAAAAGATGAAGCTAAACTTGATGAGAATAAAGAAAACCCGGTAAAAAAAGGTTCCATGACCACAGGAATTCTCATTGCCGTCATCGGAGGTTTATTAGCTACAGGGTTCAGTTACGCCAATGCTGCAGGAGCACCTTATCTTCAGGAAGCTTTAAAAAAATATGACAATGCGGATTGGATAACAGGTGTTGCCGTAATGTTTCCCATTTTCATTAGTGGTGGAATTGTTATGACTGCATACTTTCTTTGGCAATTGAGCGCAAAAAAAGCATGGGGCGATTTTAAGACTTCGGCCTTCGCTAAAAATTTCTTTTTGATTTTGATTATGGCTGTATTTCACTACGCCGCTTCTGCCCTATTTGGATATGCCGCTTCGAAATTAGGTGCTTCTGGAAACACGGTGGGCTATGCCATTTTCAACACCTCAGCTGTTGCAACTGCTATCGTAAGTGGACTGATAACAAAAGAATGGGTCAAGGCATCTCCAAAAGCACGAACTGCACTCTACGGGGGGTTGGCATGCATGATTATTGGAATCGTGATTATAGCTTACAGTAAAAGCCTAGGTTAATTATCGACGTTTATTTTCTTTTTAATAGGGAAAAACACGATTTGTACTAGAAAATTAGACATTTAATGCTTCTTCCTGAAGAGGTTTTAAGGCAGATATGTTGTAAATTATCTATCTAAATCCAATTTAAGAATGAACCAATTTAAACTTTCATTTATTTTACTTCTATTTTCTTCATCGAATATCATGTTCGCTCAAGAAATTCAAGGAGAACTCAAAAAATGGCATAAGGTAACTTTGAACTTTGAGGGACCAGAAACTTCGGAACAAACAGAGGATAATCCATTTTTGAATTATAGCCTGAATGTCAAATTTTCACATGCAAATTCAGGTAAAGAATATTTGGTTCCCGGATACTTCGCGGCGGATGGTAATGCCGGTAATACCAGTGCAGAAAATGGGAATATATGGAGAGTACATTTTACACCCGATGAAATTGGCGAGTGGAGGTACGAAGTAGACTTTAAAAAAGGAAAATGGGCCGCAGTTCGAGCTTCTAAAAAAATAAAAAGTGCTGATTTTATGGATGGCGTAACGGGAAAAATAACCATTGCCGAAACGGATAAGTCCGGTAGAGATTTCAGGGGAAAAGGACGATTGCAATATGTTGGTGAACGTTATTTGAAATTTCAAAATGGAGACTATTTTTTAAAATGTGGTTCCGATGCTCCGGAGAATTTTTTGGCCTATGACAAATTCGATGGTACTTTTCATAACGATGGTCATAAAGATAATTTAGTCAAAACATGGAGCGCCCATTTGCAAGATTGGAACGAGGGTGACCCGACATGGCAAGAAGGTAAAGGAAAGGAGATAGTAGGCGCGATTAATTATCTAGCCTCCAAAGGTATGAACGCTTTTTCTTTTCTAACCATGAATATTTCTGGGGATGACCAAAATGTCTTCCCGTACGTGGATTATGATACTTGGGACCGTTTTGATGTTTCCAAATTAGACCAATGGGAAATCCTTTTTGAGCATGCCGACAAATTGGGCATGTTCATGCATTTCAAAACTTTAGAGCATGAAAACCAAGGTTTACTCGATAACGGAGGAACCGGTCTTTATACGAAACTATACTTCCGTGAACTCATAGCTCGTTTTGGTCATCATTTGGCCCTTAATTGGAATTTAGCTGAAGAAACCGGCGATTGGACAGAAACCCCTCCCACTTTTCCGATAGATGCTGCTGAGCGAATTCGATTGGCAGAATATATTTCTGAAATCGACCCGTACAAACATCATTTGGTGATTCATAACGGGGCCTGGTTTGACCCGCTGTATGGACCGAATACAAAATTCACAGGAGCCTCTCTACAAACGAACAAGGCAGATTTTAGTAATGTCCATAGTTCCACGTTAAAGGTTTTAAACGATTCCGAGGAAGCGGGAAAAGTATGGGCAGTAGCAGTTGATGAACCTGGAGATGCACAACATTCATTGATAACGGATGAAGAAGACCCAGAGCACAATAATGCCCGTAAAAACGGACTTTGGGGTGCCATGATGTCCGGCGCATGGGGCACCGAATGGTATTTTGGGTACAAGCACCCGCATTCCGATTTGAGCTGTCAAGACTATCGCTCACGTGATTTATTTTGGGAACAAGGAAAAATCTGTTTAGACTTTTTCAACAACAATAAAATTCCTGTCTGGGAAATGGAATCCAACGATTCTTTAGTTTCTTCCGAAGGAGATTACGTCTTCGCTAAACCTGGGGATAGCTACGTGGTGTTTCTTAAAAATGGTGGAGAATCAAGTTTAGACTTAGGCAATTTCAATACCGAATATGAAGTTTCTTGGTACAACCCTAGAAAGGGTGGCGAACTTCAAAAAGGTAAGACAAAGACTATTTCAGGTACTGGTATGCAGTCGCTTGGGCTTCCTCCTGTAAAAAAAGAAAGAGATAAAGATTGGGTGGTTTTAGTGAAAAAGAAATAGTACAATGAGTCAGCGTTCAAAGTTTGACCCTATCAGATACTTTTATACCTAAAACGCTTAGTGCTATTTTATCCAAATTATCCTCGGCACCTTCAAAATGGTACGTTCTGCTTACATGTACTATTTCCTCTCCTGTTTTAAGCTCTCTAGCACTTGAGGAACTCTCTAATTCATAAAAAGGCCCAAAGGGCCCAGCCGTTGGTGTGATTCCATCGTTAAATATATTGATGACATCGCCCCGATAAGGATCAGTCTGTTCCGTCTTTTGAGAATTCGTATACAACGGGCTATCCTCAAAAGTAAATTCAATGATTGTTAGCAGATTTAGTTCTGGGGAGTAGCTTCCGAAAACGGAAATCGTGTTTTCAGGAAGTATTCCGATTTTATTCAGGTAGTTGGCATCGGCCTTATAATAGACGATTCCATCTTTTATTCGCATCCTTGAATCATCCAAAGGGGTGAAATAATTGGTAACCTCATCAATCTGACCCCTAGTCGGAATTATGGCCACAGTACCATCCGTAGGAATTATACAGCCCAATATCCAAATGGAAATGAGCCCTGATTCTTTTAACCAATCCTCCGTTCCGATATTGGTCATTTTCGTTTCTGTTTCAAAGCCAACATACGATACTTCCGCAGACAACCCAATATCGAGATTATCTTCGATAGTTTTTTTATCTAAAATAGAAACACGACGCTGCATTTCGACATCGAAGGCAAAATCTTGATAGTTTCGAATTTGCATACGACCCTTGCTCAAAACTTCTTTTTTGGTCTTCTTTAAAACCTCGAATTTCAAAGTGTCAAGTTCAGGTGTCAGGCGCATGAATTCATCTTCGAATGTTGAACCTGATTCGAAAAACACATTGTATTTTCCGTATTGCGGACCAAACCACATTCGGTCTTCGCCACCTAAACCACCAAATTGATTTCTAAAACTACCATCCAATATGGCATCTCTTTTGAACCAACCGTAGCTTTTTCCTCGCAATCCTTTAGATGTGCTGGTAAAAACGCGTCCTTGTAATTCAGGGGAAACAGCTATCATCGCATTTTCGTCTGAGGAAAGCACATGAATGTCTTCAACATTTGTCAACACGCTTAGGTCATGGCCAAAAGTTTCTGGCTCAAATTCAGAATGACACCCCCAAAGAGCAACGTTAACGCAAAAAATAAGAAGCACCTTGATATCACGCAAAATCATTTTTCTAATAAAGATTGATCCATTTATATCACTAGTACGAAGAAAGACCAATAATTTCTCCATTTGGCCCTACGAAAAATGTGTATTTATCGCGTGCGTAGTTTTCATTTTCCAATTCATAGCCTTCTTCTTTTAACTTGTCTCCAATAGGTACGATATTATTAACCTTTAGCATGAAGTGGTTGTGGTTGGTATTTCCAACCGGCCCTATAGTATGCATAAATTCAGGTGCTGTGACCGATAGACCTATGGTCAGGTCATTCGCCTTCAGTTTCATAACCAACATTCCTTCTAGACCTGGACCATGAAGTACCTCTGCATTGTCTAATTTGAAACCGAGAATTTCTCGGTACAGTTTCAAGCTCTTTTCAAGTTCAAGTACGTGCACACTTATGTATCTCAGGCCCGTAACTCGCGCCTTTGATTCATTTTCTTGCGAGTTTGTATCTTGAGCAATACTAAAGCCTGGGCCCATAAGTAACATTGCGAGGATGTAGAATTTCGAAATGAAGTTTAGCCCACTGTTATTTTTTGTTTTCATATTTTAAGAAGATTAGTTGGTATAAGTTTAATGCTAATCAGAATAATTATTTTTGTTCAGAATTAAGCGAATCGATTTCCAGTATTAAAAACTAGATTCCATCATAACAATTTCACTATTGTGTTGCTTCCTTTAGTCTTTTTAGCTGTGCTTCTGTAAGTCCGAATTTAAAGTTTATGGACGAGTCGTTAAAAATATCCGTTTCCTTCATCAAGGGGTCGTGAACATCTAGACTCAAGTCACAATCAAAGCGAGCCAAAATGCTATAACTTTGACTATTACCTCCAACTTTTAGTACATCCCTGAAGTGGTTTAATCCCCAAGTGATGCCACGCCCATTTCCACTATCCGTAAAGGCATCAGGAATATGTGCGCCAGGAGCTATCGGCATTAAAGATGTTATGGCAGCCACTTCAAAATTTACACCATCAGGGGCATATTGAATGGTATTATGTTCCAATCCATGTCGACTTACGAGTGCCGCTATACCTTGCTTGAAAGGGAAAAGTGCCGTTTCGTGTCCCGAGTTGATTACTGGATTAAGTGGATGTTTTTTAAAAGGCCCAAAAGGATTATCTGCAATAGCAAGGCCCTGAGCCCTTACTCTTGGATTACCACCCATTTCTCCTTTGTAATATAAATAGATTTTATCCTTATAAACCAGAGGATATGGATCATGGATTATGAATTGATCCCAAGTTCCTTCCTTACCATTTTCCACGACTATCTTGTTGGAAGGTGTCCAAGGGCCATCGGGGGAATCGGATACTGAGGCGGCCACCGGACAATCGTCTCCTCTTCCTGGGCCACCGGGCATTTCGGTATAGGCTTGGTAGTATAGGTAATACTTTCCTTTGTACACTAAAATATCCGCTGTCGAAACGGATCTCCATCCCGGATATGGTTTTTCAAGCCTTGGTACAGCAACTCCTTGTTCTTCCCATGTAAACCCATCTTCGCTGGTTGCATACCAAATTTCAGCCAGGTCCCAGTCCCTAGAAGGAATGGTATCATTTCCAGCCTTGGCATTCGGTGGTGTTGGTGTATCTCTGTGTGTATACCAAACATAATATTTACCATTCACCTTAATGACTTTAGAGGCGTCTCTTCTGGAAATCTGACCATCTTTTTTTCCATAATCAAAACCTTTAAGAGGAGTGTATTTGAAATTTGAGAATAATTCATTGGTCGCTACCTCCAAACCGGTGTACGATCCTTCGTAAACCCTTTCAAATGCTTTACTCAAATGAGTGTTGGGTTTTTCGCGAGGGATATTTCCATAAGGAAAACCATTAGGGTAATCATCTTCCGCAGGTGATGATTTTTCGGATTCTGCACATGAAATAATCAAGATTAGAAAAAAGGATAAGTAAGCGAAAGATTTCATAGTTCTAATTTTTATAGTTTGTAACGTTCTAATCAACAAATTCCACCAGACCAAAACGATTGGCTTGGTGCACATTTTTTGAAATATCATAAATAGGAAAAATGGTAAAAGTCTTTCCGTCATATTTATAAAGACCGTTCGGGGTGACCATCCATAGATATCCTTCTCTATCTTGAAGCACCTTCATCACAGAACTTTGTGAAAGTTCCTTATCATCAATAAAGTGTTCAAATTTTAAATCAGGAGATTGAGAAAAAGCCCTGACAGTAAAAAACACAAGGCCAAAGGCGCAAAACCATCTGAAGTAAAACTTGCTTGACCTATTCATACTATTTTTTTTCTTGCAACCACTACTAAATATACCACTCTGTTGAATACCTCTTTTTATTTCCTCAAGTAAATTCTATTCATTTTCTTGGAAATATAGGTCAAGGAACAGAAGGTAGAAAACACATATGTTGCATTTCCATCAACTGATTAGCACATCATCAAATTGATTTCATATTAAAAGTATGATTTACTAGAAAAGGCTTAAGATAGGGTAGGTCGGAACAAAAAAGCGGCCCCATTAAAAGGCCGCTTAAACTAACTCAACAAAATCAATAGATTACACTATTATTACTATAAATCAATATGCTGGATCCTGAGTCAATACCTCTGACTGTAAATCTATTTGTGTTTGTGGTACAGGGAAATGATCATTCTTACCTCCTGTATACGAAGCACCCTGTAACCATGGAAGTTTGCCATCAGACAGTTCTGATTGTAAATATTGGGTTATTGTCGCTTCATCAATACCCCAACGCACCAAATCTTGAAAACGCATACCTTCCAACGCAAATTCTAAGCGATTTTCATGGTATATAGCTTTTCTGGCATAGTCTTGATCCGGAAAAGCGGTATAAAGCCCCAGATTATAATTCGCGGCCGGTTGAGCTTCATCGATATCTAGAACATGACCCTCTTCAAATGTAGTATTGTTCACTTTACCCATTACCAAATCGTCTTGGGCGCGTTCACGTATCATATTTACCATATCTCGTGCTGTCGCCAAATCATTTTCTTCAGCAGCAACCTCGGCTCTCCACAAAATGACATGACTTAACCTAAATAGGCGCCAATTGTTGCCATTTAACCCTGCGGACCAAGTAGGACTTGAAATAGAAATTGTTTTAAAGTTCCTTTTGTAAAACATGATTTTTTTGTTCAAGAATGGCCCCATCCCTGCTTGGTCCAACATCCAATCGCCACCACTCATGGGGCCCCAATCTAAAAAGGGAATCCCTCTACGTCCTATTGTCCAATCCACTCTGGGATCTAATGCAACGTCCGTAGGGGTAAATGCTTCTGTGTCTAAAAGACCATAATCTTCCAACAATAAATCATCTTGAAAAGTATCGAACAATGGTAATCCGTCAGCATCTACTTTAAAGGCGTTGAACAAATCAAAAGAAGGGGCGCTGTAAGCACAACACAGTCCGACATCACCACCTCTTGGAAACAAGGTTCTATGGTCTATGCCAGAATTCGCATCGCCTGCACCATCGTTTACGGTATATTGAACTTCAAATATACTTTCTGCATTGTTCTGTTTCTCCTCGTCAAAGTTATCGTAGTACTGGTCCATAAGCATAAAAGGACCATTATTAAGGATATCATCCAACAAAGGTTTGGCTTCCGAAAATTCTCGCTGAAACATGTGTACACGTGCTTTCAAGGCTTTTGCGGCCCAACGGGATGCCCGCCCAACTTCGGGGCTTTCATCCATATTATTATCAATACCCCATTGAAGGTCGGCTTCAATATCATCCCATATTTCTCGGTCATTAGGAACTTCACTAGCCACCATATCTTCTGTGATATAGGGTACTTTTTCTATTTTGGAACGCAACTGAAAATAGTACCAAGCTCTTAGCCATCTTGCCTCTGCCTCCAACTGCGTCGCAGCCTGATCATCTATGTTCTCTCTAGCCTGGCTTAAAATTCGTAAAGCATCATTGGCTCTTGCTACACCATCAAAATTAGCGATCCATAATTCATCTATCCAAGGGTTTGCAGCATCCACCTCATAGCGTTCGATAAGGTTGATAGGAGACCAACCTCCTGTTTGGTCACCACGATGCATATCATCGGAGGTTACATCACCCCATACCCAATTTGTTGCCGAAGCACCTCCTGTACCACCTGCTTCTCCAGCAGCATAACCATCAATTCTAGAGTAAGCCCCTACAAGTAGTAAGTTTATACCGTTTTCATCAGCAAGTACCGATTCACTTACCGCCCCTTTAGGCTTTTCTTCTAAAAATTCCTCGCTACAGGCTCCGAGCAAAAGTCCAAGTGCACTTAGTATCCCGATTTTAAAATGTATGTTTTTCATCTTTTCCAATTTTATTTTTCTAACAATTTACAATTTTATGTCTAATCCCAGAATTATCTGGCGTGGTGCCGGCCAATTTCCTCGGTCGAGACCTCTGTCAATCTCGTTGTTTACAAATACTTCAGCATCCAGACCAGAATAATCGGTTATAGTGAAAAGGTTGGTACCCATAAGGTAGATACGCATGGCTGATAAATCCAAACTGTTCAATATCCTTTCAGGTACATTGAAACCTATCTGTGCGTTCTGTAAGCGGAAGAAAGAGGCGTCTTCAACTAGGTCAGAGTGCGTATTTTGCTCAAAACTGGTTTGTGAAGAGGCCTTGGGCAATACTGCATCAGCATTATTTGCCAAGTACGGGCTACCCCAAGAGCGGAACAAGCGATCCGCACTTTTAGGCCCTTGAAACAGACCGTAACGTGTAAAACGATTGTAGTAGTTAATTGCATCGTTACCTTGACTGGTGTATAAGCTCGCAGTAAAATCAAAGTTCTTATATTCCATTCTTAAATTTAGACCTACGGTGTAATCGGGGTTAGGATTACCGATGTACGTTCTATCCTCTGGAGTGATTTCCCCATCGCCATCTACATCACGTATGATTAGATTACCAGGTTGGTTATAATCACCGTTCGGTGCGTGAGCATCCGCCTCGGCCTGCGACTGAAAAATTCCATCCACGACATAACCAAAAAACTCAGGGAAAGCTGTTCCTGTTTCGGCGCGAGTGTATCTTTGCGCACGTTGCTGACTTCCAACAATAAACTCATCCTCGTTATCGGATAGTTTTGTAATCTCGTTTCTGTAGGTCGAAAATATAACACCAACATTATAACTAAAGTCACCATCTTCTGAACCACCACCGCTATAACTTAATTCTAAATCTACACCTTTATTTTCCATATCACCTATATTAATCGAAGGTGCTCTTGCGATACCCTCTACCGCTGGAATTGCTACAGGGAAAAGCATATCTGAGGTATCTTTACTCCAGACATCTAAGGTCATATTAAGACGATTGAACAAAGTGGCATCGATAGCGAAATTAGTTGAAGTCGTAGTTTCCCACTTAGCATCAGGATTACCAACTGCTGTTGATTGAAACCCTTGAACAATGGTTCCGTCAGCACCACCAAGACCATAGAATGAAGCCCCAAGACCTGAACCAAAAGTAGAAAACCCATTGTAATTACCAATTTGGTCATTACCCGATTGTCCCCAACCTGCTCTTAGTTTTAAATAACTTAACCAATTACTATCACTCAAAAAGTTCTCTCTCGAAACAACCCAGCCTCCGGAAACTGCGGGAAAATTACCCCATCTATTGTTGGCACCAAATCTTGATGATCCGTCACGTCGTACGGTTGCCTCCAACATATATTTATCATCATAAGAATAATAAGCTCTTGCAAAATAGGAGTTAAGTGCCCATGCCGCTGCTGCAGAGTCATTAGTCTGATTATCAGACCCCGAAGCCAATTGAAAAAAGTCGTCATCGGTGGAGATAAAACCTTCCCGACCAGCACTAATCTGGTCAAATTGAAAACGGGTTGCTTCCGTACCCAACAGTAGTTCAAAATTGTGAAGTTCGTTAAAGGTTTTAGAATAGTTAATCGTGTTCGTCCAGTTCCATGTAAAGTTATTCCCTCTTGTTTCATTTAACGTACTACCGGTAGTACCATTTGTATTTTCTGGGTCCGCGAACCTCGGATTGAAGTTTGAATACCAACTAGTGTTATACCCGAATAGCGTCTTGACGGTAACATTCTTAATCGGCTTTACCTCAACATAAAAATTACCCGTCGCATTCAATCTTGTTCTTTTGTCTTTTCGTTCACGAAAGTTATTCCCTAGCGGGTTGGGACCGTCGTTCAATCCCCCTCCTACAATACCCCCCGCAAAGTTACCTGCGATATCAAGGACCGGAATTAACGGACTGGTTTCCACTATAGTGTTAAAACCTGCAGTATTCCCTTTGGATTCTGTCAAGGTAACCCCCAACCTTTGCCCGATTTTTAGCCAATCTTTGATTTGAGAATCCGCATTTGCTCTAAAGGCATATCTATTGAAAGAATTGTATCGCAAAACTCCCTCCTCGTTAAAGTAGTTACCACTTATAGCATACGTTGTCTTCTCCGTACCTCCAGTCGCCGTTAATGTAATATCCGTGATTGGGGCTGGTTGGTATAATTCCTTAATCCAGTCGGTACCCTGTTGATTCGTTAGTGTTATAGGATAGTCCCTGAGAACATAGAGGGAAGGGTCTGTAGACGGGTCACCAATCGATGCACCGTTTGGAAATAGATAGTCGTTTACAGTAGTCCCTTGAATGTCGTTAGGATTAAAATTGAAATGCGCACTATTTGGCTCGATACCGTCGTTAGTCTGCTCCAACCAAATTTGTTGGCCTATAAGAACAGGGTCGGTCACTAAATCATATCTGGAGTTTGCTGTTCCAATACCCGTTCTTACGTTGAGTTCAACAGTGGCAGCTTGACCTGCTTTTCCCGCTTTTGTCGTAATTAAGATAACACCATTTGCTCCTCTAGCACCATATATTGCAGTTGAAGAGGCATCTTTAAGAACTTGCATAGACTCTATTTGATTAGTCGGAGGCAATTGTGCTCCAAAAACCCCGTCTACAACATATAACGGCCCATTTCCATTAATGGTACCTAATCCACGTATTCTGACCTGAGCTTGAACACCTGGTCTTGCGGAAGCTACAACAGTCACACCGGAGGCACTACCCTGTAAAGCACGAGTCGCATCACCAGCGGACTGTTGCTCTATATATTGTGTCTTCACGGTACTTACCGCACCTGTAACATCACTTCGCTTTCTAGAACCATAACCGATTACAACAACTTCATCAAGTGCAGCAGCATCTTCAATCAAAGTAACGTTGATAGTTGATTGGATGCCAACCGTAATTTCTTGTGTTGCATATCCTAAATACGATATAGAAAGTACATCATCGGGGGATGCTTCAATAGTGAAATTACCGTCAAAATCGGTTTGTGTACCTGTCGCTGTGCCCTTGACTAATATATTGGCACCCGCCACCGGGCCAAGTTCATCTGTTACCGTACCACTAATTTTTTGCGTTTGTGCGTAAGTTATTGTGGTAAGACATAGAAAAAAGAGTAAGGATACCAGCCACCTTGCACCTTTCTTCGTTTTTTTTGATTCATACTTTTTAGGCATAATTAAATTAGTTTTAAAGTCAGTTAGTAATTCGAGTTTTATAGGTTGATTCAATCCAAGCTATTTTTACAAAAGTTAGGCTAGTAAAAGTATTTTAGCTCTGCCAATCAACACCACTTCAAAAGAAGTATATAATTAATAAGGTTAAAGGTAAATGATGTGCATTATTAAGGAATATCTAATCAACGGTGTTTTATTTTATTATTTTCTTAATAGTTACATTACAAGTTGCTTTATATTGCTCTTCATTAATGGACGGTATTCGTACGAAAGCACTCTATAATCGATGATATGAGATTAATTAGCGGGGTCGCTCCGAAATCTTGATGAAAATCACTTTTCAACTAAATGTTGAGTTATTGTCGAATTGGTTTAAATCAATAGAATCGAATTAAATAATGGATAAGAACCGATTTATTTATCTACGCTACTTTTTTTCTATACTGCTGCTGAGCTCCTGCTCTAATGAACAAAGTTTACCGATAAGTGACAGTGACAAGCATTTTACTTTGGTTGATAACACCTATTCAGGAATCGATTTTGAAAATACTTTGGTAGAAACCGAACAAGACAACCATTTGTTGAATGAGAAATTTGTTAACGGGGCCGGGGTGGCAATTGGCGATATTAATAATGATGGTTTGCCGGATGTTTGTTTTTCTGGAAACCAAGTCCATGATCGAATTTACCTTAATAAAGGAAATCTCAAATTTGAAGATATTACCAAAAGCAGCGGTATCCTTCAGGATGATACATGGTCAACAGGGGTCACTTTTGCCGACGTCAATGCTGACGGCTATCAAGATATATACATATGCAAGAGTGCAAGAGGAAGTTTTGAAAAAAGTCCCAACCTTCTTTATCTGAATAATGGTGACCTTACCTTCACAGAGGTAGGAAGAAAATATAATGTCGCAGATGTAGGTTTTGCTGTCCAGGCTAATTTTTTTGATTTTGACAAAGATGGCTTTGTGGATATGTATTTGGTCAACCAACCACCAAGTTATGGAAATAGGAAAGGTGGAAAAACACCATTAAAAAATACCAATCCACTATTTAGTGATAAACTATTCAGAAACTTAGGTAATGAAAAAGGGTTTACTGAATTGTCAAGATTCTCAGGCACGCAAAATTTAGCTCACGGACTTTCGGCAGCCATAGGGGACATCAACAATGACCTATGGACGGATATTTACGTGACCAATGACTATGACCGGCCTGATTTTATGTATTTAAATACGGGAAATGGCAAGTTCAAAGAGGTATTGAAACAAACCTTTAAGCATACCTCAAACTTTAGTATGGGAAGCGACATCGCCGATTATGATAACGACGGCAACTTGGATATTATGGTTGTTGATATGGTGGCGGAGGATCATAAACGGATCAAGACCAATATGGGCGGTATGAATCCCGAAGATTTTTGGGCTATTGTCAAAAATGGTGGCCATTACCAATATATGTTTAATACACTTCAACGCAATAATGGCAATGGTACGTTCAGTGACTTGGCTCAATTAGCAGGAGTTTCAAACACCGATTGGAGTTGGGGTCCATTAATCGCAGACTTCGATAATGATGGCCTTAAAGATATTTTCGTAACCAATGGTATCAAAAGAAACATGCGCTATAGTGATGTCAACAATACCTATGAGATTATTTTGGATAGTATTGAGCAAGTAGCCCGCGAAAGTAATAGAAGGTTTCAAGACGTCGTGGACGTATTGGATTTGGCACAAATGGCCCCAGAAGACAAGCTTACCAACTATATGTATAAAAACGATGGGGACCTTACCTTCACCAATACCATAAAAGATTGGGGATTTGATTTGCCTTCATTATCCAATGGTGCCGCTTATGCCGATTTGGATCTTGACGGAGACTTGGACATTGTGGTCAACAATATCAACGAAAAGGCGTTTCTCTACCGAAATAATACGAGCGAAAGAAACTTAGGAAACTTCTTGAGAATCAATCTCAGCATCGATGAGAACAAATCAATTTATGGTAGTAGAATTAAGCTTTTCAAAGATTCGAAGTTCTGGCAAATGATCGAAATTACCAACACAAGGGGGTATATGTCAAAAAGTGAGGACGTGGCTCATTTTGGTATTGGAGAATTAGAGTTGATTGAAAAAATAGAAATCAAATGGCCCGACGGTAGCATCGAAGAAGTACAAGATGTAGATGCCAATAAAATGTTAGTATTGACCAAAGGAAATTCCAAAAAAGTCAAGAAACCTTCCGCTACTGTAGAAAAAGACAAGCTTTTTAACGACATCACGAAAGATGCTAAATTGGCATATAAACATCAAGAGAATGAATATGATGATTATGAAAAGGAAGTTTTATTACCTCATAAAATGTCAACTTTCGGGCCTGCTATAGCGACAGGAGACGTAAACGGAGATGGTTTAGATGATTTCTTCATTGGCGGTTCGACAGGGTTTGCAGGAGCACTGTTTCTTCAAGAAAAGGTAGGCTTCAAAGAAATTAAAAACGGTCCATGGTCAAAGGACAAGGCATCAGAGGATATGGGAAGCACCCTCTTCGATATCGATAACGATGGCGACCTAGATCTATTGGTTGTCAGTGGAGGAAACGAATTCAAACACGAGAGCAAAGAATTACAGGATCGTCTATACCTTAATAATGGTAAAGGAGAATTTATTAAAGATTTGAAGCGAATTCCAAAAGACCGAAGTAGCGGTTCAATTGTCGAAAAAGCCGATTTTGATAATGATGGCGATCTTGATATATTAATTGGCGGAAGACTTGTGCCGGGCAACTACCCCAAACCAGCAAATAGTAGGTTATTAGAAAATCGAAATGGGTTTTTGGTTGATGTAACCGCTAAAATCGTTCCTGATTTTAAATCTTTAGGGATGGTTACATCAGCGGACTGGGTTGATATCAATGGCGATAATAGATTGGACATTGTTATGGTTGGTGAGTGGATGCGCGTAACAACCTTTATCCAAAATCAAGATGGTACATTTTCAGCTAAAGAATTCGAAGGTCTCGAAAATAGTGAGGGTTGGTATTATAAGGTTATCCATAGAGATATGGACGATGATGGAGATGAAGACCTTCTTGTCGGTAACCTTGGGCTAAATTATAAATATAAGGCATCTCAAGAAACCCCATTTGAAGTATATAGCCATGACTTTGACCAAAATGGTACAACTGATATCGTACTAAGTTATTATGAGCACGGTAAACTGTTTCCTATTCGCGGTAGATCATGTTCCATTCAACAAATTCCATCGTTAAGTGAAAAGTTCCCCACTTTTGAATCATTTGGTGAGGCCGATTTGAATGATATTTATGGTGCCGATCTCGATTATGCACTTCATTTAAAAGCAAAGACTTTTGCTTCTTATTATTTAGAAAACATTGATGGAAAATCGTTTAAAAAACATCAACTACCACAGTTGGCACAGGTTTCAAGTATCAACAATATAATGGCCCAAGATTTTGATAAAGACGGTCATCAAGATATCTTGATATCAGGCAACCTGTATGCTTCCGAAATAGAAACACCAAGAAACGATGCGGGGGTAGGTTTATTTCTAAAAGGAAATGGCAAAGGCGATTTTACGACTGTTACAGTTTCCGACAGTGGGTTTTTTGCACCTCATGATGCCAAAGATATGAAGCGCATCAAGTACGGTGATACTGAAGCAATATTGGTGGCCAACAATAACAACTTTATCCAATTAATAGCAATATCCCCCTAAATTTAGACCATGCCGCAACTCAATTAATTGGCTTTAAGTTTATTGGTGTGCCCTTTTAATGAGTAGCACTGACCAATTTGAACTTATGAATGAACGAATTCTCTTTGTACAAAAACCAGAAATCTTTTTTATTTAGAATAAATTGAAAGCTCTTATTGATAACATGCTTCTTAATGGATAAAAGTTACGTTAAAGACACACTTTTTAAAATCACAATCTTCTGTTTGGCGTTTGGATTTAAGACCAATGCCCAACAGTTTTCCGAGGCTGATGTTAGGCCATTATCTGAAATGGGTGTGAACTTCGGAAACGCTGTAGCAGATTATGATCTTGATGGTGATTTGGATATTTTTATCGTTGCCTATGGTTCTTTCCAGCCGAACAATCCCAAAACATGGAGTCGTTTGTTGAACAATAGGGGTGGTTGGTTCGAAGATGTAACGGTTGATGCCGGCTTTGGAAGTCAACATTCAAATCCTAATGGTAATGATGCAAAACTAGGAGCCTCTTGGGGTGACTATGACAATGATGGTTATCCTGATCTTTTGTTGGCACATCAAAATGGTACACAGCTCTATAGAAATATGGGGGACGGAACTTTTTCAGATGTCAGCGCTCAAGCTAATATTATTGCTTGCAAGGGTTGTAGTAATTCAAGCGGCCTTTGGTGGGATTATGATAATGACGGCGACTTAGATTTATACCTTAATTATTTAAATGTCGAGAATCGACTCTACAACAATCAAGGTGATGGCACTTTTGAAGAAATCGAAGGAGCATTGAATCTCGATAATAAGTCAAGAACATGGTCTTCATTACCCATTGACGCGAACAGGGACGGTTGGATGGACATATACGTGGTGAACGATTTTGGCCTTGGCCGCTTTTATATCAATCAAGAAGGCACTTCTTTTATAGATGTTACTGAAGAATACAATCTTGTCAACAACGGAGATGGTATGGGTTCATCCATAGGAGACTATAACAATGACGGGTATTTTGATATCTATATCACAAACATTGCTGAGTTTATAAGGAATCCGCTTTTTATGGGTACTGAAAATGGAACGTTTGTAAATACCCAAGAAGAAGAAGGAGTAGGAAATGGTCATTTTGGATGGGGCAATAAATTTTTTGATGCCGATAATGATGGTGATGAAGACTTATACATGGTCAACGGTCAAACCGATTTGCAATACCCAAGTGTTTTTTTTAAGAACCTAAGAAGTGAAGGCGAAGAACGCTTTGAAGATTATTCCGTACAGTCTGGCGCCAACGGTGAGGCCAATGGTATGGGCGCTGAGGTTTTTGATTACGATAATGATGGTGACCTAGATATTCTTGTGACCAACCCAAGTGATGATCCTCCATATCTTTATAAAAATGGTACGGCAAACCCCAACGCTTGGCTAAAAATTGATTTGGCAGGAACGCTTTCCAATCGTAGTGCCTTCGGAACCAAACTAACAATTTCTGTAGGAGGAGCATTGAAACATAGGTTCCATCATGGGTCAACAATGATGGGGCAAAGTATCAAACCTGTTCATTTCGGTCTCGGTGAAGTAAAGAAAATTGATAGTCTGAACATTTCATGGCCAAGTGGCAAAGAAGAAACAATCTATAATATTGCCGTAAATCAGACTATTAAGGTGGAGGAACAAAATGGGATGGTCAAAGGAGACTCGTATATGGCGGAAGAAGTAAACGAAGAAGTGATTTCCCTAGAACCCGAAAGTATTGAAATGGTTATGTATCCAAATCCTTTTAAGGAGTCGATAACATTTGATCTGAATATTGAAGCTGCCGGTCCGTTGAACATGAAAATATATTCTATGGGCGGAGCAGAGATTTATAATTTTAACGAGGTCATGGAAAAGGCAAGTGATTATAGCCTAGAATGGAATGGTCAAACAGATGCCGGTACTAAAGCTTCTTCTGGAATGTACTTGTATAGAATTAAGGTAAATGGCAAAGTCTGGATGGGAAAACTACTCTTGAGATAGCGTATTTGTAGCATAGAAAAACCAGTGTTTAAAAATAAAACTCCTCATTTTAAAATCTCAAAGACTATCAAAGCTTTCAGAAACATACAACATTTATCAAAATCAACCACTCTTGAGATATCCTATCAAGGGTCAACCAACTTTGTTCTCTAATATTTAAAATGTGACTATTACCAAATCGAAGATTGGCGGAAAACGCTACAACATTCTGGCAATGATATTCATAACGGTGGTCATCAATTACCTAGACCGTACGAATATATCTATTGCTGCGGCGGCGCTCAAAGAAGAACTTGGTATTGACGCTATACAGATGGGCTATATTTTTTCTGCTTTCGGATGGACCTACTCCTTACTGCAAATTCCAGGAGGGATTGTTGCTGATAAGGTAAAATCAAGAATACTATATCCGGTCATTATGGCCTTGTGGTCGATTGCAACATTGATTCAGGGTATGATAAATTCTTTTACAGCCCTCTTGGGCCTCCGTGCAAGTATCGGTATGTTCGAAGCGCCTTCTTATCCAACCAATAATCTGATTGTAACACGATGGTTTCCAGAAAATGAAAGGGCATCTGCGATTGCTACTTATACCTCTGGACAATTTTTAGGAATGGCCGTCTTATTACCGGTACTTACTTTAATTCAAGATGCGTTGGGTTGGCGAGGTCTTTTTATCGTATCGGGAATTATTGGTCTTGTTTGGGCAGCGGTTTGGTATCTATTTTATCGAGATCCACAAAACCATAAAAAAATCAGTGATTTAGAATTAGAACATATTAAAAAAGGCGGCGGATTGGTAGCTGCCAAAGGAAAGACCGAAATTAAAAAGTTCGAATGGGCAGATTTAGCCAATGCATTCAAATATAGAAAGCTTTGGGGATTATACTTGGGGCAGTTTTGTTTGGGCGCAACAACCATTTTCTTTTTGACTTGGTTTCCGACCTATTTGGTTGAATTTCGAGGATTGGATTTTATTAAATCCGGATTCTATGCATCCATTCCATATTTAGCCGCTTTTCTAGGTGTATTATTGGCGGGGTTTACATCTGATTTCTTGGTCAAGAAAGGGTTTAGCCCAGAAGTCTCTCGTAAAGCACCGATTATCACGGGCATGTTATTATCCATAGCTATCATTGGTGCGAATTATACCGAGAACACCACTTTGATAATTGTGTTTTTATCCATAGCTTTCTTTGGGAACGGACTAGCGAGTATCGCATGGATCTTTATATCATTGATAGCTCCAAAAAATAACATAGGCCTTATTGGAGGAACGTTTAATTTTATCGGTGGCCTATCCGCGGTTATCGTTCCCATTGTAATAGGGTATTTGGTTCAAGATGGTGATTTTAGCCCAGCATTATTTTTTATTGGAGCATTGGCCCTTTTAGGATTGATTTGTTACACCCTAATCGTCGGAAAAGTAGAACGTATTGTTCCTAAAAACTAAAAATATATCTTATTAGAATGAAAATTACCGATATCAAATCCTATCCGATAAATATCCAGAATGGAGGTACACAATTGGTGGTAAAAGTAGAAACCGATTCTGAATTATACGGCTGGGGTTGCTCGGGGCTTTCAGGTAGAGAACTAGCCGTAGTCGGCCTTATCAAACATTTCAGGGAAATTTTGATAGGTAGAGATCCACGACAAATCGGGGCTATTTGGCAAGAACTATATCGAGGTCAATACTTTGAGGGCGGACGCGTCTTTACGGCAGCAATCTCAGGAATTGACATTGCACTTCATGATATTAAAGGAAAAGCTTTAGGAGTGCCGGTTTATGAACTTTTAGGTGGAAAACAACGTGACTTTGTCGAGTGTTTTGCCTCCATTCGATTTACCACCAGAGAAGAACTGCACGAGTATTCCAAAATTTGCGTTGCAGAAGGCTGGAAAGTCTTACGGCTTGCCCCAGCCGAATTTGAAGCTCAAGATGACAAAAGTAGATTTGAGCCTAGGGAGTCCATTGCAAAACTCTCGAGTTGGATTACCGAATTGCGAAAAGAAGTAGGCTCGAAAATCACTATCGGAGTCGATTACCATACCCGACTGAATGTTGCCGAGACCTATTCATTCATGAAACGAATGCCAGAAGGAACCATTGATTTTCTTGAAGAACCGATTCGTGATCAAAACCCTCAGGCTTATCAGGAGTTAAGGCGTATGGTTGGAGTTCCTTTTGCCATCGGTGAGGAATTTTCGAGCAAATGGCAGTTCATGCCCTACCTGGAACATAATATAACCCAATACGCACGAGTTGATGTTTGTAATGTTGGCGGATTGACGGAAGCAATGAAAGTAGCTTCTATGGCGGAAGCACATTATATCGATTTAATGCCTCACAATCCTTTGGGACCCATTTGCACCGCAGCATCTATACACATGGCAGCAGCTTGCCCCAATTTTAGTTATTTGGAAGAAGTGAATACGCCTGCACAATATATGGGAACAAATGCGCCGGAATTTTATCCTGTACAACATCTATTGAAAGGACCGCGATATCGTGTACCAGATACGCCCGGGTTGGGTGTTGATTTCAATGAAGAATTGGCAATCAAGCAAGAATTCAAATTGGTGGATATTCCACGCCTTCGACGCGATGATGGCTCGTTGACGAATTGGTAAATTTCGAGGCAAGTCTCGAAGCATTCAAATCTCGATTATCGAGTAAACGCACAAAATCACTTTGGACAGTTTGTAACTGTAAAATTATCGTATGTATGAAAGTTAAAAGAATACTCATTTTCTCGATTAGTTTTCTGGGTATAGTACTATTTCTTACCCAATGCAAGAAGCAATTTCCTGAAGATGAGAAATCAAAAAAGCCCAATATAATTCTTATTATGGCTGATGATTTGGGGTACGAAGCCATAGGAGCTTACGGCGGCACATCGTATAACACACAGAATATCGATAAATTGTCGATGACTGGGATGCAGTTCAATCAAGCGTATGCCCAACCCCTTTGTACACCAACAAGGGTGAAATTAATGACGGGAAAGTACAATTTCCGAAATTGGGAAGCATTTGGCATTCTAGACCCTGAACAAAAAACATTTGGGCATCTGATGAAAGATGCCGGTTACAGCACTTGCATGGTGGGCAAATGGCAATTGCAAAGTTATGATCCGGTAGATTACCCTGGAGCCGAGTTTAGAAGAGGGATTGGAATGAAGGTCAAAGACGCGGGCTTTGATGAATATAGCATGTTTCATGCTTTTCATACCGAGGATAAGGGCTCCCGCTTTGCGGATCCTACCATTTTTCAGAATGGAGAAATTTTAGCTGATACTAAGGGAAAATACGGTCCAGATATTTTTACGGACTATTTGAATGATTTTGTAAATCGCCAAGATGAAAATCCATTTTTCATCTATTACCCCATGGCCCTGACCCATGATCCCTTTTCACCAACTCCAGACAGCGAAGAATGGGACGAACCGGAAAAGAGATCTGAGAACAATCCAAAATATTTTGGGGATATGGTAGAATATGCAGATAAGATTATCGGTCGTATCGTTCAAAATCTGAAGGAAAAGGGAATACGCGAAGAGACTTTAATCTTGTTTTATTCGGATAATGGAACCCATCAAAAGATAGTTTCCAGTATGGGTGAAAAAAAAGTTCGGGGTGGTAAAGGACTCACTACCGAAGCTGGCATCAAGGTCCCTTTTATCGCTAATTGGCCCGGGCACATCAAAGAAGGTGAAATTTCTAAGGAATTTATTGATGCTATCGATTTTTTACCAACACTATTAGAGATAGCCAATACTTCGGTGCCCGATAATTTTCATACCGATGGACAAAGTTTTTTACCTATACTAGAAGGCAAAACTGCGAACAGAAGAGACTGGGCATATATGAGTTACAATCCAAAACCTGGATTAGGCAAAGACAATTTTTATCCGGCTGAGTTTGTGTTGAACGCAGAATACAAACTATATGGCGATGGAAGGTTTTATAATACCAAGAACGATGTTTTGGAAAAGGATTCCATTGCAAAGGAACAACTCACATCAGAAGCTAAAAAAATAAAGGAGCGATTTCAGGTTATCATAGATTCCCTAAAAAAGTACCCGACCTTTGGTTATATAGAACGGCTACACCCCGCCTTGGATTCAATCGTATCTAAGCATGCACGAATTGAATTAGTCGCAGAAGGGTTCAATTGGTCGGAAGGGCCCGTCTGGCAACCCCAGGGGCAAAAGCTTTTGTTCTCCGATGTGCCGGAAAATAAGATATATCAGTGGAATGATTTGGAAGGTCTCGGCCTCTATATGTCACCTTCAGGCTATACCGGTACTTCCGAAGAAGGAGGAAAAGGATCTAATGGCTTGGCCTTAGATTTAGAGGGTAATTTAATTATTTGTCAAGTAGGAGATAGAATGATAAGCAAGCTTAAAAGTTTAAAAGATTCCCTAAATCCCGAGTTTGAACCGATAGTCACACATTTTAAAGGGAAAAAATTTAATTCTCCCAATGACCTTGTTTATGATAATGAAGGCAATCTATACTTCACCGATCCTTCCTTTGGTTTGGGAAAAAAGAAAAGTGAAATTGGTTTTAACGGGGTTTATTTTTTGAGCAAGGAGGGAGAACTATTGCTGTTGGATGATAGCATTAAAGCGCCCAACGGAATAGACGTTTCAAATGATAATAAGATTCTTTATGTGGCCGATTCGCATGCGACCAGACCAGCTATTTGGGCATATGATATATTGGGAAAAGGTATGCTAGGGAATAAAAGAGTATTCTTTGACGCCACAGCACTTAAAATGAAAAGTACTGATAAACAAAACCCTGATGGTATAAAATTGGATAAAAACGGAAATCTATTCTTGGCAGGTCCGGGCGGGGTCTTGATTATTGCCTCGGACGGAACCCACCTCGGAACCATCAGAACAGACAAAAAAACAGGAAACTGTGCATTCACCGATGATGGTCGGTTTTTGTTCATTACCTGTGATGACTACTTGCTTAGGGTTAATTTAAGACCCTATGCAAAATAGACCACATTACTAAGACAAGAATATTTTTTTAAACATTTATTGAACCTTTATGGAAATCACGAAAGACCTTGCAGAAAAACATGAATTGATTTCTGAACTTTTCAAGCAACCACAAACGAAAGAAGAGTGGGACCAGTATCGACTGAGTGATGACCAACTCGCACATTTTAAAGAGTACGGTTATGTGGCTGGAATAAAACTTTTAGAAGAAAATCAGATAGCGGTTTTACGTAAAGAGCTAGAAGAACTGCGTGACCCAAAACATCCTTTACATGAGTTGTTCTATGAATTCCATAGTAATCAATCTACAGATCCGAATACGGTACTTTTTCATTCATTAGGCCATTGGCGAATTACATCAGGGTTTCATGACATACTTTGGAATCCGGCTTTTACAATGGCTGCCAGCCAATTGTTAGGAAATCAATCCGTACGATTTTGGCATGACCAGTTATTCTGTAAACCTGCAAACCATGGGGGTGTTGTCGCTTGGCACCAAGACTATTCCTTTTGGAAAAGAACCGTACCGATGCAACACCTAACATGCTGGACAGGTTTGGATGATGCCACTACCGAAAATGGATGCCTACAATACATTCCAGGCAGCCATCTCTGGGGGCTATTGGAAAAACCGGAACTAGCAGGTAATATGGATGCGCTGATGGAAATGCTGACTCAAGAACAAAAAGCTAATTTCAATCCTATTCCCATAGAACTTAAAAAAGGCTATGCGACCTTTCATCACCCGTTAATGGTTCATGGTTCTTACGAAAACAAATCAGATATTAGTAGAAGGGCATTTGTTATCAATGTTTTTGCAGATGGAACAAAAAGCGACACCGATGGTGAGATGCTGCGAGGTACTCCTATTACTGTAAAAAAAGGACAAACAATGAAAGGGAAATTTTTTCCTTTATTGTTTGAAGGCAAAAGTTTGAATTAAACAACAAATTCCAACAGTCCGAAGAATTTGGCCAGTATACCAGTTATCCGATAAAAATTCAGAACGGTTTAATATCATTAATTATCAACCCGGTATTCGTAAAGTGGATAATCCACTTTACGAATTTTACCGAAGAATTGCTAATGAGAATTGTCATCACCATTAACTTGAAGAACATGAATACATACTTCAAGAAAGTACTGAAATTATCAAGGGTGATAATTTAAAACCTGTTCTATATAAGCAATTGTTTTCACTGGAAGAAGCTGGAAAGGTATACCTACGTATAGAAAGTAGGCAAGCTATGGGAAAGTGGTTATTGAAAACTTGCACAGCAGCCTTGGCGAACCAAGACCAAATAACAACGTGCCAAAAGGTATACTTTAACTGTCCGGGGAATGGTTGTGACCCCTCCCCCCAAATATTTCAGAAATCAGAAAAGCTTTTGCGCCCAATTGATTTAGGACCACTATACCAAAAGCAATAAAAGCTAGGACAATGATGGGAGGCATCCAATTCGCAGTTTTCGATACCAGAGTGATGTTTTCAGGTAGTTTAATGTGGTTTCATTTGACACCCCTAAAACATAAAGCATTGAAAGTCAAGATGTTTTAAACGTCATATAACTAGATAAAACTATTTAAGTCGGGGTAAAGAGTGAAACCTCATATCAACAAAAAGCGTATTAAAAGTAGAAAATCTGCCCGAAAAACAGCAATTTATTTCTTGACCATGGAAATCACGATGGAAATAAGCTGAATCGATTTGTCTAATATTCATGAGATGTGCTACTTGGCATATGATCGGGAAAACTAAAAACTTATAGGACCTTTTCATCACCTCCCCTATTCTAATTGAACCTATTTAATCACATAAGACTTCATTAATCGTCAACATACGTTGAGATCAATAGATAAAATTGGCGTTTATTGCTAAATACGGTTTTAAACAAAAACCTAAACTACAGCAAATTTGTTGTCGTAATAAAAAAATAGTATATAATTGAAAATCAGTATTTTAAACAAAATTAAACAATGGTAAACCTAGTAAATACCATCTAAACACCTAATAAATCAGACAAGAGTACCATAAATTAGTATTAACACAAATAGGTGTTAATAATAGCTAGCGATATGACTAAAGAAAAGGTTCAGATTTTTGATACGACTTTACGAGACGGGGAGCAAGTACCTGGATGTAAACTGGACACAGAACAAAAACTGATTATCGCTGAACGTTTGGAGTCATTAGGTGTTGATATTATCGAGGCCGGCTTTCCCATATCCAGTCCGGGGGATTTTAAATCGGTTACTGAAATAAGTAAGTTAATTAAGAAAGACATTGCCGTTTGCGGACTTACCAGGGCTGTTGAAAAAGATATTAAAGTTGCGGCGGAAGCCTTAAAATTCGCAAAAAAACCAAGAATTCATACGGGTATCGGAACTTCTGATTCCCATATCAAATACAAGTTCGGTTCAAATAAAGATGCTATCATTGAAAAAGCGGTGGCAGCAGTGAAGTATGCCAAAACCTTTGTGGAAGATGTAGAATTCTTTGCAGAAGATGCGGGGAGAACCGATAACGAATTTCTTGCCAAGATTTGTGAAGCTCTGATAAAAGTCGGGGTTACCGTTTTGAATATTCCCGACACTACGGGATATTGTTTGCCAGATGAGTACGGCGCTAAAATCAAATACTTACGAGAAAACGTCAAAGGTATTGATAAGGTCACTCTATCTTGCCATTGCCACAACGATTTGGGCTTGGCAACGGCCAATTCAATAGCGGGTGCCTTGAATGGTGCTCGACAAATCGAATGCACTATCAACGGTATCGGAGAGCGGGCCGGAAATACTTCTTTGGAGGAAGTGGTTATGATTTTGAGGCAACATCCCTCTATTGGTCTCGATACGAATATCAACAGTCGATTGCTCAATAGCACCAGTAAAATGGTGTCTGAGAAGATGGGAATGAGCGTACAACCGAACAAAGCTATTGTCGGTGCCAATGCATTCGCCCATAGCTCGGGTATTCATCAAGATGGAGTCATTAAAAATCGAGAAACCTATGAAATTATCGATCCAGCTGATGTTGGAGTTGATGAATCCTCAATTGTACTGACTGCCCGAAGCGGTCGTGCAGCTTTGGCCTACAGGGCCAAATTGATAGGTTATGAATTAACGAAACTGCAATTAGATAGTGTTTATGCGAAGTTTTTAACCTACGCCGATGTCAAGAAAGAGGTGATCGACGCCGATATTCATCAAATTATCACTACTTCGGACATTGGGATAGCTGTCAAACAATCTTTGCACTAATTTCGAAAAAGATTAAGTACGAACTCCATTGTCGATCAATAACACAAGGTCTCTTCATTTATCAAAATTTCCAATTATACGCAATTAACACTTTCCTGTTTTTATTTTCTACCAAAAAAAAGACGATACATAGAGCCACTAATAAATATTGATAATCTTATTTGGAAATAGGGTTGTCCGCAAAGACCCAGATTTCCTCACGACCACAGTTTTTATTTCCATTATGCTATCGGTGCCAGAATTTTTGTCTTGTGGCTATAGAGAAAAAGTAATGCACATGCACAACATGTTCTGAACAACTTTGTATTATCAATAACCTTGATTGTAAAACACGTAAAGTCCATCTTTTCCTGCAACGACGATGTCCATTGAACCGTTCCCATTTAAATCGATTACCTCAAAATAAATTCCTGTGCCTTTGGTTTCGCCAAATACACCATAGGCAATGATATGTTTCGTAAAATTTTTGCCGTTCCATTTGTAGTAATAAATTCCATAGGCATCATTGTTTCCAGGATCCTTCCCGTTGTGGGCACGATATCTTTTTCCGGTAATTAATTCATTTATACCATCTCCATCGAGGTCGGCCCATTCCATCGTATGAAACTGCGAATTCTCGGAATCAATACCATGCTTCACCCAATCAGATGCTTTTTTTATCGTTTTTCTTTTCTGTTCATACCAATGTAGACCGTAGTCATGCCCTTGGCCAACGATAAAATCCTTTAATCCGTCTTTGTTTATATCGGCAACAATAATTGGGACACTCGCTTTTCCTAATTTAAATTCTTGATGGAAAACCCATTTATCTCTGAAAGGGTTTTCCGGAGCTTCTAGCCAACCTTCGGCAACAATAAAATCTCCTCTTCCATCTCCGTTCAAGTCACCATATCCCAATCCGTGGCCGTGTTTTCCGAAAATTTTATAAGCTTTAAATACAGATGTTCCCTTATTATTTTCGTCTAAAACAAGTTGATAAATGGTTAACGAATCGTTTGGGGTGTTGGGAACTATTTCTTTCACTCCGTCTTTGTTAATATCCCAAGCTCTGAGTGTTTCGATATTACCAGTTTCTGAAATGATGTGCTCGGGCCATTCATTTCCGTCAGCCAAATTTTCGTACCACCGAAGGTTTTCCTTAAACCAAGCGCCCGTTACGTAATCCACTTTTCCATCGCCATTGATATCCATCGGGATTGTTGCAAAATCATCATAATACTCTCCGAATCTATCTGATTGTCCGATGAGCTTTCGAACTAAAAATCCGGGTCCTTCATACCAATACGATCCAGAAATCAAATCTAGAATTTTGTCATTATTTACATCAAAAACACCGACAGATTCGAAACTCTCTGAAGCGATTTTCTTTTCCAAAAATTTCAATGATTGGTCTTGAGCCAAAAAAGAAACCGGAGCAAAAAACAAAAAGATGATTGCAGCAATTTTAGGTAAACCTAATAAGTTGGTATGCTCTTCCATTTGTAAAAAACTTGTTTTTATTCAAGATTGTATTGAAAATTTTGAGGCTCGGAATAGGCAGATAAACGATTCGCTTCATCATAGACTCTAACTTTCCAATAATAGTCAATACCACTTTCTAATTTCGAACCCATATGTGTGATTGCTTCATGGAAAGAATCACCAACTCGGCCACTGTTCCATATATCCCCGATATTTCGATCAATATTTTCTTTGGAAGATGCAACTAAAATTTGATATGCATTTTGTTTTTCAATATGTTCGGGAATTTGCCAACTGTAAGCAAGAATGGCCTTACTACTCTTTGCGGGAAGTTCATTCAAAACGACCTTTAGTCCGTTGGGGGCCAAAGAATAGTTATCACTATACTCATCAATCAATACATCACATTTCTTCCGTAGCGCCAACAAAACGCTTCGATAATCCTCTTCCTTCGCCAAATTCTTTGTTTCTTTCGGATTTTCTTTTAGATTGTATAATTCCTCGAAGGATTTTTCATTGACATATCGAAAATACTTCCAGTCTCTGGTGCGAACACCCTCGCTTGGCGGAATATGTTCAAATTCCCATATATGTTCGATTAAGACCGTATCACGGTTCAAACTCCTCTCCTCCCCGACAACTATGGGCATCAAACTTTTGCCGTGCCATTCAGCAGGTTGTGTAACATCTGCAATATCTAATATAGTAGCTGGCACATCGATGTTCAAAGCCATCTCTTCGCTTTTTTGGCTCTTATTGACCCTAGGATCGTAAATTATAAGAGGTACTCGAACAGAATTATCATAAAGTAGCCACTTGCCAGCCATCTGACGCTCGCCTAAGAAGTAACCATTATCACCCATAAGAACGATGATGGTATTTCTATCGAGACCTTTCTCCTCGAGCTTTGCCCGAATCTTACCAATTTCCAAATCTATTCCAGAAATCATTCTATAATACCCTTTTACACTATGTTGATACTTTTCGGAAGTATCATAGCGCCAACCCCATCGAAGTCTATTAAAGCCACTTTTGACAAATTTTGGTTGCTGATCAAAATACTGGTCATTGCCAAGTTCAGGTAATGGGATCGTAATATCCTCAAGAACTTCATTCACCTCGTTTTGCCAAAAATACTGGTCTTTTGCTGCATCATGGGCGTGAGGTGCACTGAAACTTAAAGAAAGGGAAAAGGGTTTTTGAGAATCTGCTTTATCGATAAAATCCAATGCTCTTTGTCCTGTATATCTTGTAAGATGTACAGTGTCAGCATCTATTGTTTTATAAAAATATCCGCGCCTATCATCGAATTTGCCATTTCTATCGTACGATTCGTATTCATCGAATTGTTTGTCCAAACTATCATATTTCACGCCATATTTTCCGTAAAAGGCCGTTTCATAACCCGAATCCTTTAAAAGTCTAGGATAGGACTTCCGCATGTATTCTGAGCGCACATTCCCGCTGGTGAATGTAAAATTATGGGTGCGTTCATAAAGACCCGTCAATATACTTGCCCTACTTGCGGCGCATATAGGAGTTGTGACCATAGCGTTGTTAAAATAGGTGCCTGAGGCCGCAAGCTTATCCATTTCCGGAGTATGAATCAAAGAGTTTTCTGCATAACCTAAGGCATCAAAACGTTGATCATCCGTTAAAATGAAAATGATATTCGGACGGTCATCTATGCGGGTATTAAATTTTTCAAAACCATAATTAACCATCAGGCAAATTGCAAATGACAAGACTAATATGGTTTTTTTTGTTTCGCTCATTATTCCTAGAATTATAAAAGTAAATATTCGTCTCAATTTTCTAAAATTAAATAATACCTGAAAATATTGATTAAATATCACTTTACATACTGAATAATATCAGAAAAAAACTGTTGTTTTTTTATTCAAAAGTTATCTTAACATTTTTTTATACTAAAATCTATCCCTATATTCGTTAACGTTAACGGAAATATTGTGTACGTTAACGAACAACAAAAAATAATCGAAATTAAATAGTACTCATCCATATACTTTCCTAAATGAAACACCTAAATAACAGCCCTTAATAATAATGGTGATTTTCGCCTTATCGATATTTAACTGGGTCATAAAGCGGTCATCATTTAAAATAAAAAATCAATTAACTAACTTAACAATAACACAGTATGAAAAAACTACCTTTAAAAAGACACTTGCCTGTGGTAAGTAGTTTTTTACTATTCTTCATATGTTGCCTAGTTGGAATATCATCAGCCCAGGCAGCAATGAAAATCGTTAATAAAACCACTCTATTTGAAAAATTTCAATCTACGGTTACCGGAGTGGTAACAGATGAAAATGGAGTACCGCTATCTGGCGCCAGTGTCGTGGCAAAAGGAACTGCAACTGGAGCCGCTGCCGACTTTGACGGCAATTATTCGATCAATGTACCTTCTGATGGAGTACTTATCTTCAGCTACATAGGTTATGCGACACAAGAAGTGGCGGTCAACGGACGATCGAACATTAACATGACCTTACAACCGGATGCCTCTCAATTAGAAGAAGTCGTTTTAGTGGGTTATGGTACACAAAAAAGAGGTGAAGTAACAGGTGCAATAGAAACTGTTACGGCCGAACAGTTAAGTATTGTGCAGGTAGCCAGCAGTATTGACGCTATAAAAGGCCAAATCGCCGGTGTTGATGTACAGGCCCAAGGTGGCCGGCCTGGTCAAAACCCAACGGTACGAATACGGGGTAGACGTTCCATAAGTGCATCGAACGATCCACTTTATGTGGTGGATGGTATTCCATTGATAGATGGACCAAATTCAATGGCCGACATCAATCCTGACGATATTTCATCGATGCAGGTATTGAAAGATGCTGCTGCCACGGCCGTTTACGGATCGAGAGGTGCTAACGGAGTAATTCTAGTTTCAACCAATCGTGGAAGGGTCGGCAAAACAAAAATCACCTATAGTAGCCGCTATGGCACAACCTCTGCAGTTAGAACAGTAGATATGATGAACGGTGAAGAATTCGCTGCCTTGAAAAGAGAATCGAGAAGAATAGGAGTTAACGAAGGGGACCCAAGTTGGAATGGTGTCATACCAACAGAAGCCGAAGTTTTCTTAGACCCTATTGAATTGGAATCAATTGCACAAGGCAGATCCACAGATTGGCAAGACTTAGTACTGGGCAGTGGTTGGCAGACCAATCACCAATTAGGTATTAGTGGAGGTTCAGAGAACACAACATTTAGCTCTTCAATTGGATACTTTAAGGAACAAGGGATTATCAGCAATCAAGACTTTGAACGTTTTTCGGGCCGATTAGCGGTAGATCATAAAATCAATGACATCTTTAAAATAGGTGCCTCTTTTCTTGTTGCCAAAACAGAACAAAATTGGGGATCGAATGCTACAGTGCAAGAAGCGTTAGCCAACAATCCGTTAGGCGTTCCTTTTGATGCAGATGGAGAGCTACTTTTCTTGCCTACAAACGATGGTATTCGTACGAACCCCTTAAGTGAATTGGTAGAAGGCGCCTATATTGATGAGCGAGCGCAGACGCGTATTTTCGCTCCGATGTATTTGGATATCAACATCATGAACGGCTTAAAATGGACCACAACTTTTGGCCCTGATATTAGAATCGGCAGACGAGGTAGGTTTGCCGGTAGCCTGACCAATGCCAACCGTGGAGGGCCAGGTTTTGCTTCAATTGAAAATATAACCGATTTCGGCTATACGCTAGAAAATTTATTGACTTATAATACTGAGTTGACCACAAGGCAGAACTTAAAGGTTACTTTACTACAAAGTATTCAAAAATCGAGAATTGAAAGGTCATTCGGTAATGCCGCCGGCATACCTTATGAATCGCAATCATTTTACAATTTGGCATCTGGTACCGCGGGCGGTGTTGTGGAATCTGGTTTAACAGAGTGGGCTTTGGCTTCTTTCATGGGCAGAGTAAACTATGATTTTGACGGGAAGTATTTGTTCCAAGCCTCTTTAAGAGCTGATGGAAGTTCTAGGTTGGCTCCAGGTAATCAATGGAAATATTTTCCTGGAGTTTCCGCAGGTTGGAGAATTGACCAAGAAGAATTCTTGGCCGATACTTCTATTTCTGAATTAAAGCTAAGAGCATCCTATGGTGAAGTAGGCAACACCTCTGTGGATCCATATCAAACAGCTGGGCGACTAGGCAGCACGGTATATGCGTGGGGTGAAGACCCGGCGCTCGGTTTTGGTTTGGATGAAATACCCAATGAAGATTTGACTTGGGAAGTTTCTAAAACCTTAGACGTCGGTTTAGATTATGGCCTATTCAACAATCGGGTCGTTGGTTCGATCGACTGGTTTCGCACGAACACCGAAGATCTTTTATTACGAAGAACTTTGCCTACGACTTCAGGTTACGAAGTGGTACTCCAAAATGTTGGATCAACCCGTACACAAGGCGTCGAGTTCAGTATAAGTGCAGGCATTATCGATAATGATGGTGGCGGATTCAACTGGGATGTAGACTTCAATATCGCCGGTTATAAAGAAGAGATAACAGAACTGGCCTTAAAGGATGCTGATGGAAACCCCCAAGACGATACCGGCAATAACTGGTTTATCGGCCAACCCATCAACGTCTTCTTTGATTACGAAAAAATTGGAATATGGCAAGCGAATGAAGTTGCAGACGCGCTTGCTCAAGACAATAAAGTTCCAGGAGAAATCAAATTAGCTGATTTAAATGGCGATGGTGTCATTACCCCGGAAGACCGTAAAATCTTAGGTACTGATGTACCTGATTTCTACGGAGGTTTTAATAATAAATTTTCATATAAAAATTTTGATTTAGGCATTTTCTTTGTCTATAGACTTGGACAAACAGTTCAATCAAATTTTAACGCCGGCAATAATTCTCTTTTTGGTCGGTACAATAACTTGGATGTTGATTATTGGACGATTGATAATCCAACAAATGCAAATCCTAGGCCGAATGAAAATCAAGAGCGCCCCAGAAATGGATCTACCTTAACCTATTTCGATGGCGGTTTTATAAAACTGCGAAATTTATCTTTGGGCTATAGCCTTCCTGAATCGATTACGGAAAAACTAGGAATGGAAAAACTACGTTTATCTGTTAGTGGGCAGAATTTATTCTTTATCACTGACTTTCCGACATACGATCCAGAAGTTGGAGAAACCGTAAACGACGAAGGAGAAATACAAAATGCTTTAGGCAGTGGAATTGTACCAAGCAATAAAATGTGGTCATTAAGCATAAATGCTACATTTTAACCCAAGAACGATTAGAAAAATTATAATATAAAAATTATGAACAGAAAAATTTATATCATCTTGATTTTGGCACTGGCTTTTTCGACAAAGTCGTGCGATGATTTTATAGAAGAGGAGCTCGTTACCGATGTATCTGCGGCCTCTTATTATACCACTGAAGGTGGGCTGCAAGATGCCGTGAGAGCGACTTATTCAAGCTTAAAGCCCTTTTACGGTCAAGAAATCGCAGCTGCAATGACCACTTTTGGTACAGATATTTGGACCAACGGGGCAGACGGAGGTCATAAATTCTTCAATTTCTACGATGGCCAATTAAACGGAGAATCTAGATTTATCAATGAATCATGGACATGGTGGTACCAAGGCATCAATCAGGCAAATGCCGTTGTCAATAGGTCGGAAGGCGTAGAAATGGATGAAGCGGAAAAGAATGTAAGAATCGCAGAGGCGCGTTTTTTAAGAGCCTTCTATTATTTTCACATTGTGACCACTTTTGGGGATGCGCACCTAACGCTAGAGGAAACTGAAGGAGTTGAAGTAGAGGCTAATAGAACTCCACAGTCTGAAATTTATGCACAGGCCATAGTACCTGATCTAGAGTTTGCAATAGCCACTTTACCGAATGAACAAGACGATTATGGCAGGGCTACGAAAGCGGCGGCAGAATTTTTATTAGGTAAGGCCTTGTTAACAAGAAGTTATAAAAGCTTTGCCGATGGCACGGATGCCGCAAGAGCAGAAACACTCATGAGCAATGTTATCAATAATTACGGTTTTTCTTTATTGCCAAATTTCGCCGACTTATGGAATATTGACAACCAAGAGAACAGTGAAATGGTATTTGTAGTACCAAACTCAAAGTCGCAAGTCGATAGTGGTATTGACAATTTTGGACATCGGTGGCACCTTTATTTTTTACAAGAATACGACGTGCGTCGAGGTATGACCAGAGATATCGCCAATGGCAGACCTTGGAAAAGACACCGTCCGACCGACTTCCAATTAACTTTGTGGGACCGTAATGTCGATACTCGTTATGATGCTTCCTTCAAGCATGTGTGGTTCGCCAATAAAGACGAACCTGCTATTCCAGCCAATGCTGATACCGGAGAACCAGCAAGAGATGCCTTAGTTATAGGTGACACTGCAATTTTTATACCTGGGCCAGGAAAAAATATCGATTGGCCGCAATCGCGTCAAGACGGTGTGCCTTACTTGGTCATAACCGATGATGAATATACCGAAAGGCTTTTCGCGTCTTTGAACAAATGGATCGACCCTACTAGACCGGATCGTCAAAAGACCCAAGGTCAACGAGACTTTATTCTAATGCGCTTGGCAGATGCTTACTTATTGCGAGCAGAAGCAAGACTTGCACAAAACAATCCTGCAGGTGCTGCGGAAGACATTAATATTATTCGTATGAGAGCCGCATTGCCCGGCCAAGAAGCTGCTTCTCAAATTACCGCTGCTGATGTGGATATTGATTTCCTTCTAGACGAAAGAGCTCGTGAATTAACAGGTGAAGGTCATCGCTGGTGGGATTTGGCAAGAACCGGTAAATTAGTTGAACGAGTTAGGCTACATAATCCTTTTGGGGCACCTAACATTCAAGATTATCATACGGTACGCCCTATTCCTCAAAACCAAATAGACAGGACATTGGGAGGTTACCCCCAAAATCCCGGTTATCCACAGTAATAACGAAATTTGTTTGAGTTAGTTTTTCACCCTCTCATAACAGGCATGTATGGGAGGGTTTGTATTTAATAGCGCTAATAAAAAGGTATATTATCTAAATCTGGGGAGCATTTTCTTTAACTACAATTTCAACGGGAATATCCATGTTCAATTCAGAATCGTCATCTTTGGTAATGAAATTAAACAACCCCTTTATAGCGGCATACCCTTGGTATTTGGGTTTTTGATTGATCAAAAAATTTATTTTATCCGCTTTTAGATATTTCAAATTTGATTTATTTAAGTCAAAACCTACTATGAAAGTATCGTCGACACCGTGTTCGTCTAAAATTTGTGGTAATAAATGTGATTTAGAATTGGTAACAAAGATTCCTTTTGGCCCTTTGTTACTAAACCAGACCTTCATTTCTTCGGTCACTTTAAATTCATCGTTCAACGAATAATTGATAGTTTTGATTTCGACTGCAGAAGATTTGTTTTCGAAAAAATCTCGAAATCCAGATTCACGTTGCTTGTTATTTGCATGAATTCCACGATCGTTGACCATGTTGACCACGAAATACTGCCCTTCTTTCCCAACTAGATTGTAAAGAAGTCGACCGGCCACCATACCTGCCTTGTGAGAATCTTGACGAATAAAATTGGCACCGCTTTCCAACTCAATTTCTGTATCAATAAATATTAATGGGATTTTTTTCTTGTTTGCTCTTGCCAATAAGTCGTTACTTTCTTTTTTAAAGAAAGCCACGGTAACAAGGGCATCATAGCTTTTGAGAAAAATTTGAGCCGCTTGCTCTTTAAAGGATTTTGAATCAATGAATAGAAAATTATCAACCTGCACCCCTAGCTCGTTCAATTCTGCCACTGCCTTTGCAATACCTTTTTTTGGGAGTTTCCAATAATTCCATTTGTTCTTGGCTTCGGGAATCAATACCGCAAATTTGATTTTCTTAACAGATGCCAGTTTCAATCTACTGGCAGTAGTGTTTTTGGTATACCCTATTTCCTTAATGATTTTAAGAACCCTTTTCTCGGTTTCCTTTGATACACCAGCTCTTTTATGTAGTACCCTATCAACTGTGCCAATCGACACGTTCGCTAGTATTGCTATCTTTTTTATTCCCATGGCATCCTCTTCAGGAATTATTTATTTACTAAATGCCTAAAATATAATGTTTTAAATGGATGATAAAAAGAATTGTAATCGATAATTCATTTGAGTTCAGCGGTGCTTATATTCCTAAACTGAATCGTCATATCCCTCCCCGGGTGCAACTGTAATCCGATCGGACCATTTAAATTTGCGTTCTCCAAGGTATAGCTCATCACTTCCTTTCCATTGAGCCATGCGGTGTATTTGTTTCCTTCAGCTTTTGCCTTTAGCGTATTCCAATCGTCCATTTTTAGTAGTTCTTTTATTCGCTCTGCTTCAACTGGGTAACCTGATTTTGGAACATAAGGTGAGGCGGTCATATCTCTTTTTAATGAGCCGGATTCCCCAATTTGAATCTGAGGGTTTTTTTCATCATCGCCACGCATAAAAATTCCGGAATCAATTGTACCTTTCCCAAATTTAAAATCCAATTGCACAACAAAATCATTGTACTTTTTTTTTGTCCATAATATTGAACCCTTTTGTTCAGTGTCACTTTCAGCCCATAAAGAACCTTTATTTATTGACCACCAAACATTACTATCGGGTACCTGCCATTGATCTAAGTTTGTGCCATCGAAAATAACCTCCACATTTTTACTTGTATCTTGACCAAAAATATTTACGGCCATAAGTATAGCAGAAATCAGTATGCAACTACTTTTCATATTCAAATATTTAGTGATTGAAATCTATAAACGATTGATTCAAAACTTCTTCGGAAAGTTCAGAACCATTGTGAATCAAGATTCGATAATTAAAAGTTGTCGATTCTCCTTTTCGTAACTTGAAATTCAAAACTTCTTTTCCTTCGGAAAAAATTTCTTGACCTAAAGGATTGGCGGCGAAAAGACCGTAATCACGAGCGTGCCAATAGGTAGGAAACCCAACATTTTTATCGTTATCCAATATTGTAATCGATACAATCTCGCCATCAAAGTCTCCTTCTAATTTGACCCATTTGTTTCGTGTACCCCATACATCATTGCCTGTCAATCCTTCGCTTGAAAAATAATTCCCGCTTATACCTTCGTTATTAATGGCTTTGACTTCCGTCACATTTCCTTCCGAATCTGTATAAATAGCGGGCTTCTCAGTGGGCAATTCAAGCTCGCGTGCAACCCGAACTCCTAACATTCCCTCTTTATTATCCTTGAAGGTAACAGGGTCAATTAGAGCAGTCAAAGTTGTCGAGCGATCGATAATTCTTGTATCACCTTCCTCTGAGAACTTGAATTCAGTAACCTCTTCCAACATATCCAACTCTCCTATTGGCGAACGCCAACTTGCTTTGATTTTTAAAATTCCTGAATCATCATCGCTTTCAATAATTTCTTCATGAAAAATAGTTCCATACTTCAATTTTTCCTTTTCAGGTATTACATAAGAATTGTTCCAAAAGTCAAATCCGTTTATATCACCGTAATTCAACCAAAGCCCCACATGATGAGGATGGTCAACCCGCTCATTGGGTCTTGGCTCGTATGGAAACCCTCTAGTGACCGTTTTTCCACTTTTCGTAATCAATGGATACAGAATCGGCTTTGGGGTCTTCCCGTCAAAAACATAACTCGTAAACAATTCACCATCGATTTTTATATCGATTTTCTTGTTCGCATCATCTTTTTTAAAACTCACTTTTGATGATTCTCGCATAACTTCTTTACTAGCATTTGCTACATTTTCCTTTTTTTCTTTACAGGAAAACATGAGCAAAATAATCACCAAGCAAGAACAAAAAGTGTTTTTCGGAAAATTAGACATTCATTCTTTTTAGTATTTAAAGACCTTTCCACCGGCGAGCACATCTTGGGTCGCTTCATCAAAAGTTGCTTTCAAACCAGTTCTCAAGGCAGCAGTTGTCATTATGTTAGCAATCGAATGGTTGTAACCCGCTTCAACAGGTCCATTTGTCGTTTCGCGACTGCGTACACATTCCATCCAATTCAACATATGCAACGAAGTCATATCGTCTGCGCCAGTATTCGCAGAAGTGACCACTTTTGGGGCATTGTCTGTAAGATCAAAACCTTCCAATTTATTAGGTTTCATACCCATAGAACCAGCATGTCTTTCAGATAAACCGCCATTATCACTAACCTTATTTGAATCCAAATTCAATTCACCCCCATTTGAATAGTAAATTTCTTTTGTTCCTCCTGCAGAATTGGTGAATCGTGAAGAATATGTTACCTGGAAACCTGAACTCATATCATCGGCAGGACCATAGTCAAAAACAGCCGACATCGTATCGAAGTTCTTTCGACCATCTTTCCATAAATAAATACCACCATTGGCCGCCACACTTCGCGGATGGCTCAAACCTGAGAACCAGTGAACCGTATCTATTTGATGTGACATCCATTGACCAGGAATTCCCGAAGAATAAGGCCAGAACAATCGATACTCCAAATACTTTCTAGGATCCCACTCTGCTGGTGGCCGATTCATTTGATAGCGTTTCCAATCCGTGTCCGATTCTTTTATTTCACTGGTCAATTTAGGTAAGCGCCATCTGCCTGGTTGATTGACATTCCAAGTCATCTCTACCATAACGATATCACCGAATTTACCCGATTTGATGTAATCGTTAGCCGCATGATAATTGGCTCCACTTCGACGTTGCGATCCAATCTGAAAAACTATTCCAGACTCTTTTACGGCCTTCATGCCCACACGGGCATCATCCATGGTTTCGGCAAAAGGCTTTTCGCAATAGACATCTTTTTTTGCGTTCGCGGCTTCCACCGTATGTAATGCATGTTGAAAATCGGCCGTGGAAATAAGAACTGCATCGATTTTATTCTTTTCGTACATCTCTTCGTTATTCTTCCACTGCTTGACTTTATTTCCGGTCATTTCTTTGATATAGGCAGCTCCTTCTTCACGTCTTCTGTTCCAAATATCGGAGACCCCTATAAGTTCAAAATTTTGGTTTTTGCTATGACCATTAAAAGCGGGGATCAAAGCTCCTTTGGCCCTATTAGAAAATCCGGCCACACCCACTCGAACGCGGTCGTTAGCCCCAATAATCTTGGAATAGCTCTTGGCACTCATTGCATTCACACCTAAAATAACTCCGCTGGAAGCCAGTGTACTCTTCTTTATAAAATTTCGTCTCGTATTTTTCATGTTAGTTTGATTATGCAATTAAAACTCTCTTATTTTTATATTCTTAAAGGAAACTTCATCACCATGATCCTGTAATAAAATCAATCCTTCAGACAGACGACCGAAATTTTCCCATTTTTCATACTTGCTCTTTTCTACCAGAGCTTTGAACATTTGACTGAAGCGATCGAACTCAACCACCTTGATTTGATTCAACCAATGTTCAACATGTCCACCTTTGACCACGACCCTGGCATTGTTCCATTTACCAACTCCCTTAAAATTCTTCCCCCGAGAACTGTCAGTATTCTCCGCGCGAATTAAATCATATAAAGAACCTACCGTTCTGTTACCATTTTTTCCTTGTTTTGCATCCGGGTGTACCTTGTCATCCAATACTTGAAATTCCATTCCAATTGCGGAACCTTCGCCTTTATTCAACTCTGAATCAACAAAATATTTGATTCCACTATTAGCTCCTTCCGCTATTTTAAAATCAACGCTCAACTCAAAATCACTAAAAGAATCTTCGGTCACAATATCACCGCCGTTTCGAGACTCGGCACCTCCAGAAGAAAGCACTGTCAGAATTCCATCTTTCATCTCCCATCCTTTTTCTGGGAACTTATTAAGTTTTGCGCCCCTCCATCCGTTGGTTGTTTGCCCATCCCATAGAAAACGCCATCCTTTCCGTTTTTCGGTTTCAGTAAGCTCATTCTTTAAATAGCTAATCTCAGGAACCTCGGCATCTAAATCTTTTCTTGAATTTTCAAGATCGGCCGTCTTTATTTTAATGTTTTTCCACTTTACCTGTTTACCCTCTAATTCTGTGTGATCACCAATACCATGAACTTGAAAAGCTATAAAACCTTCTGCGGTCGTATCATCTATTAAATTCGCACACTGAATATCATTCACCCATGTACGAATCTCATTGCCAATAGCTTCTATTCGATAGTGGTTCCATTGACCCGGCACAAAGGCCTTTTGACCTTTGGGATTTCTAGATAGTGGATATAGCCACCCGTTTCTCGCTTCGTCATACACCCCGCCTGCCCATTTTCGAGAACTCGTTTCAATTTCACATTGATATCCATGAACACGACCATCATTATAATCTGGTGTGCTCAAACTTCGAAATTGAACTCCAGAATTCAGACCGTTTTCAACAAAAACATCGAACTCTAGAATAAAGTCTGAGTACTTCTCTTTTGTCGCCATAAAACTATTGGGTGTACCCATTTTAGAGGTACCGACCAGCTCTTGGTTTTTAATCGCGTAAGGCGCATTTCCGTTCAATTGCTCGAAATTTTTCAAATCTTTTCCATTGAATAGAACTTCCCAATTATCTTGGGCAGCCATCGAGAGGCCCATAAGTACTATAAAAATGATTGATAGCACTACACTTTTTTTTATAATCTTCTCTTTTCTAGTCAATTGTGATAAATTTATGTTTTTCATACAGCATTAAATGGATTGGAAAAATAATTTTCGTTAACGTTAACGAATGTAAATAATATTTTTAACTTGTACTGGGTAAATTAAAGTTTATTTAAGTAAGTTCGCTCCAAGTTCACGACCATGAGATTATTCAAAAAAGCCATGAAACATTTCCCCGCATCGAACTTACCGCTCTTGGCTCAAATTTAAGTACTCTTACGATTTTTAGAATACCAAAAACGACTAATTTGATACATTCCAACTTCCTATTAGAAAATAAATATTCAGAAGAGCTCTACCATGATTTTGCATGTAAAATGCCGATTATAGATTATCATAATCATTTACCCCCAGAGCATTTAGCGAACAACAAGATTTTTGATAATATTACTCAGGCTTGGATAAACGGAGACCATTACAAATGGCGTGCAATGCGAACCTTGGGCATCGACGAAAAATATATCACCGGCAAGGGGTCAGACGAAGAAAAGTTTGAGAAGTGGGGTTATGTTGTTCCTTATACAATGCGGAACCCATTGTATCATTGGACACATATGGAACTCGCGAGATATTTTGGTATTGAAGAATCATTAACTGCTTCGAATTCCGAAAAAATTTATCGAGAAACGAAGGAGAAAATTAGCACCCCTGAATACAGCTGTCAAAGCCTTATCTCACGCATGAATGTTGAAATGCTTTGCACCACCGAAGACCCAACAGACAATTTACAACATCATCAAAAACTAGCTCAGGGTGATTTTAAAACAAAAGTCAGTACTGCTTTTCGTCCTGATAAATCGATATTGATTAAAAACGATGGCTATAATGAGTATTTAGATGGATTGGAGCAAGTAGCCAACCAAACAATAGCATCTTATGAAGATCTATGCGAAGTATTGAAAAAAAGAATCAAATACTTTCATGATAATGGTTGCCGTATTTGCGATCACGGCCTCAATCAATTATTTAAAATCGATTTTACGGAGGCAGAAGTAGTTTCTATTTTCAAAAAGAAAAGAGAAGGGCAAGTGGTCGACGACAAGGAAAGCCAAAAATTTCAAATGGCACTACTTCAGTTTCTTTCAGAAACGTATCATGAATTCGGATGGGTACAGCAATTTCATTTGGGCGCATTGCGCAACACGAATTCTCGTATGCTAAAAACCCTTGGGCCGGACACTGGTTGGGACTCGATAGGAGATTATCAACAAGCAGAAGGACTTTCAACGTTCTTAGACCAACTCGATTCGAAAAATAAACTGACAAAGACCATTATCTACAACGTGAACCCAACCTACAACGAAGTTATGGCCACAATGATTGGCAACTATAACGACGGTAGTATCAAAGGCAAGGTTCAATGGGGCTCAGGCTGGTGGTTTCTGGATCAAAAAGATGGAATGATAGACCAACTGAACGTACTTTCCAACATGGGTATACTGAGCACTTTCGTTGGTATGCTTACCGATTCGAGAAGCTTTTTATCTTTTCCACGGCATGAATATTTTAGAAGGATTCTCTGTAATCTCTTTGGAAAGGAAATTCAAAGTGGCGAACTACCCAACGATATCGAATGGATCGGGAAATTAGTCCAAGACATTTGCTACAACAATGCCAAAGAATATTTCGATTTCTAGAATTAAAATCAAAAAGGATATTATATTTGCCGTCTCTTTGAAGTACCTGCGCACGTGGCGGAATTGGTAGACGCGTCAGCTTGAGGGGCTGGTGGCCACTAGGCCGTGGAAGTTCGAGTCTTCTCGTGCGCACAAAAACCTTTTACCTATAACGGTGGAAGGTTTTATTTTTCTGCCAAAAGACTATTGATCAAATCGAAAACCTCATTATTGTCCCAATCGGCGATAGCCGTCTGGTGAACGACGATATTTCCTTTTTTATCAAGAAGGTAGGAACCCGAAGGTTTTAGAAGTTTAATTGGAGTAGCCTCCCCGACAATCTGATACGTAATCGGAAAAGTATAACCCTTTCTTGCCATAAATTCCTCAGGAGAAGCCCTTTCTTCATCCGTGATGATATAAAAATCAACTTGTCCCTTATACCGTTCATACAATTTCTGTATATCATCCATTTGAGCTCGTGAAGGCAAGTGCCAAGTTGCCCAAAAATTGATAAAAACCACTTTACCCGCAGATCTATCAAAATTGAAAAAATTCCAATCGGCGTCTTTCAACTTCCAGTCGTAACCAACTATCCGCCCTTGGTTTTCAGTACTTATTATTGTTGGCGAAGAAGCAAACCATTTGTTCAATAGCTCTTTGCTGAAATCACCTAGAGGGGTTATAAAAAAAGACAATACGAGCCCTATCAAAAGGACATTTAGTACGGTCTTCTTTTTTACTTTCATTTATCGAGGGTTTTCTCAAAACTAAAAAACTCCTGAAAATCATCAGGAGTTCTAATTCTATATTCTATCAAACTAGGCCGCGTTCTCACGTTTGATCACATTCAGCGCCGAGCCTTCATTGAACCAACCAATCTGCGCCTCATTATACGTATGGTTGGCCATTACGGTATCTTTACTGCCATCAGCATGGACCACTTCTATTGTTAATGGCTTGCCCGGGGCAAAGTCAGCAATATCAATAAAGTTGAATGTATCGTCTTCCTGAATCAAATCATAATCACTTTCGGTAGCAAAGGTTAAGCCAAGCATACCTTGTTTTTTAAGATTGGTTTCATGAATTCTTGCGAAAGACTTTACCAACACGGCGGCAACTCCCAAATGTCGAGGCTCCATGGCAGCATGCTCTCTTGAAGAACCTTCACCATAGTTATGGTCACCTACCACAATTGTTTTAATCCCGGCTGCTTTATATTCTCGCTGTGTATCCGGCACACCTCCATACTCACCTGTCAGTTGATTTTTTACAAAATTGGTCTTCTTATTGTAGGCATTAACAGCACCTATCAAGCAGTTGTTCGAAATATTATCTAAATGCCCCCTGAACCTCAACCAAGGTCCGGCCATGGAAATATGATCGGTGGTACATTTGCCAAAGGCTTTTATCAACAGTTTCATGCCTTGCATCTGCTCATTGGTAATCGGCACAAATGGTTCTAAAAGTTGTAGGCGTTCAGAATCGGAGGCTACTTTCACTTCAACTCCCGAGCCATCTTCGTCAGGCGCTAAAAAACCAGCGTCTTCAACTTCAAAGCCTTTTGGCGGCAACTCCCAACCTGTTGGCTCGTCAAATTTAATCTCTTCGCCGTTCTCGTTAATTAACGTATCCTTCATTGGATTAAAATCCAAACGACCGGCAATTGCTATTGCAGCGGTTATTTCCGGTGAAGCAACAAATGCGTGCGTATTTGGGTTTCCATCGGCGCGTTTCGCAAAGTTTCTATTGAAAGAATGAACAATACTATTTTTAGGAGCATTCTTCGGGTCGCTGTATCTAGCCCATTGGCCAATGCATGGTCCACATGCGTTTGTAAAAATTTTTGCGTCCAATTTCTCGAATACATTCAAAATACCATCTCTTTCGGCAGTAAATCGAACTTGTTCGGAGCCTGGGTTAATACCGAGTTCAGCTTTCATTTTCAGACCTTTATCCAATGCCTGTTGTGCTATTGAAGAAGCTCGTGATAAATCTTCGTACGATGAATTCGTACAGGAACCAATAAGCCCCCACTCTACTTGAATTGGCCAATCATTTTTGGTTGCCTTTTCTGTCATATCCGAACCAACCGTAGTTGATAAATCTGGCGTAAACGGACCATTTAATAGCGGAGTCAAGGCCGTTAAGTCAATATCGATTACTTGGTCAAAATAGTTTTCAGGATTTGCATAAACTTCGTCATCAGCAGTCAAATACTCTTTAATTTGATTTGCTGCATCAGCAACATCGGCTCTCTCCGTAGCTCGCAAGTAACGCTCCATAGATTCATCATATCCAAAAGTGGAAGTTGTTGCCCCTATTTCTGCACCCATATTACAAATGGTACCCTTACCAGTACAAGACAAAGACCTTGCTCCCGGTCCAAAATATTCTACGATGGCATCAGTACCGCCTTTCGCAGTAAGGATCTCTGCTACTTTCAATATCACATCTTTAGGCGCTGTCCAACCAGAAATGGTTCCGGTCAAGCGGACCCCTATTAATTTCGGAAACTTCAATTCCCAAGCCATTCCTGCCATCACATCCACAGCATCTGCTCCACCGACTCCAATCGCGACCATTCCCAATCCACCTGCATTTACAGTATGTGAATCCGTTCCAATCATCATTCCTCCTGGGAAAGCGTAGTTTTCCAAAACAACTTGATGAATAATTCCTGCTCCAGGTTTCCAGAATCCAATTCCATATTTATTCGAAACCGATTCCAAAAAATCAAAAACCTCGGCACTGGCGCTATTGGCCATTTTCAAATCTGCCGCAGCTCCGGTTTTTGCTTGGATCAAGTGATCGCAATGTACCGTTGTAGGTACGGCTACTTTTTTCTTTCCTGCCTGCATAAATTGCAAAAGTGCCATTTGAGCTGTAGCATCTTGACAAGCGATTCGGTCTGGCGCAAAATCAACATAGTCTTTTCCTCTTGAAAAAGCCTTTGTAGGATTACCGTCCCATAAATGGGAATATAAAATCTTTTCTGAAAGGGTCAACGGTTTCCCGACGATTTCACGAGCCTGGTCGACTCTCTCTGCCATATTAGCATAAACCCCTTTGATCATGTCGATATCGAATGCCATTATCTTGTTGTTTTGATTTTGAGTAATTCTGTAAATTTAAGAAAATCCGAAGGGTTTGAGAAATTTTTGTCCGACAGACGAACCCAGTTTATCTTTAACTGAAAAAAAGGGAGGAAATTCTAAGGAATTCGATCTTTAGCACGAAAATATTATAGAAAATTACATGAGTCTATTGATAATATCTTCTTCGGAAATGCCTTCTGCCTCTGCTTTATAGTTTTTGATGATTCGATGCCTTAAAATGCCGTGTGCTACTGCTTGTACATCTTCAATATCAGGCGAATATTTGCCTGATATCGCTGCATTGGCCTTAGCACCTAAAATAAGGTTTTGAGAAGCTCTGGGCCCCGCACCCCAATCAAGGTATTGTTTTACAAAATCTGAGGAATCTTGTTCTTTGGGCCGGGTCGCACTTACAACGGTGACCGCATAATCGATTACATTGTCAGGCACGGGTATACGCCTGACCAATTGTTGAACTTGAAGTATTTCCTCGACATTGAATAGGGCATTCACTTTTTCCGTTCTATCTGAAGTAGTGTTTTTGACTACCTGAATTTCTTCGGCTTTCGAAGGGTATTTTAGTTCGATCGCGAACATGAATCGGTCTAATTGCGCCTCTGGCAATGGGTAAGTACCCTCTTGTTCGATAGGATTCTGCGTTGCCAAAACAAAATAAGGCAATTCTAATTGATGCCTTTGCCCTGATATGGTCACAGACCGCTCTTGCATGGCCTCTAGAAGCGCCGCTTGGGTTTTTGGTGGAGTACGATTGATTTCATCGGCCAGAATTATGTTGGCAAAAACAGGGCCCTTTATAAATTTGAAACTTCGATTCTGATCAAGTACTTCACTGCCCAAAATATCGCTCGGCATCAAATCGGGAGTAAACTGTATTCGCTTAAAGTCAAGTCCCAAGGTCTGGGCTATGGTATTCACCATCAACGTTTTCGCTAGCCCGGGGACTCCGATTAGAAGAGAGTGGCCCCCGGTATAGATTGATAACAGAATTTGATCGATGACTTTATCTTGGCCAACGATGACTTTTGCTATCTCTGTCTTGAGTGCGGAATGCTTTTTAACAAGGTCTTGAACCGCTGCAACATCTGACATTTTACTCTGTTTTTAGCCAATTGTTGGCGAACTCACATTCACGACTTTTGCCATTGACACTGATATATGTCTCTTCAATGTTCTCGTCCATCCACTTCTTGATCGCCTCATACTGCTTCTCCGTTTTGGCCAATTGCTGTATTTTGGTATAGTCTTTTGAAAAATCAGCCTTGTGTTCATCATAGCGGTTGGTGACTTTCAGTATTTTGTATTTCGGACCTCCTCCCCTTGGATCTTCTTCAAGAATAGGATAGGAAACCTCGTTATCTTTGAGGTTTCTAACCTGATTGTAAAGGGTAGGATCCATCTTTGTCAATTCAAATCGTGAATCATAATTTATAGGGTTACGCAGTAGACCACCATCGAACTTGGTCTCTTTTTCGTCTGAAAAATTCTGAGCTGCATCGGCGAAGGAATATTTACCATCAATAATATGCTTTCTAATCGTGTCGAGCTCTGTCTTTGCCTTATCAAGTGATGCCTTTGATATTTCAGGAGACATTAAAATATGTCTGATATCCCTTTCTTGACCTTTAATTTTTTCTACCATTAAGATGTGATAACCAAATGCCGTTTCAAAAGGTTCCGAAATTTGACCTTCTTGCAAACTGAACGCAGCATCTTTGAACTCTTTGACAAACTGGGTTTCTTTAGAGATTCCTTGATATAGTCCACCTTTAGATTTCGAGCCAGGGTCTTGGGAGTACAGAATGGCCTTTACATTAAAGCTCGCGTCATTATCCTCAACATCGGCCTTTATAGCATTCAGCTTATCGATTGTTCGTTGTTTCTCTTCATCAGTGGCTTTTGGCTGCTTTACGATTTGTGCAATTTCCATCTCCGCACCGAACAAGGGTCGTTCATCTTCAGGTATCTTGTTAAAGAACTGTCGTACTTCCTCAGGAGTGATTTCTATATTTTCAACAATTTTCTGCTGCATTTTGCCAGACAGCATTTGAAGTTTGTTGATTTTCTGAATCTCTTCTCGAAGGCTAGCCTCATCTTCTTTTCTATAGAATTTGAGCACCTTCTCGATGGAACCCACTTGTTGAATTAATCCTTGTAATTGACGATCGCTATTGGCGGCAACCTCATCGTCGGATACCAAGAGACTATCTTGAACCGCCATGTGGGCGTAAAGGCGATCTTCCATCAATTTACCTAAAAGTTCACATTTAGTAATATTCTCGATTGAAGCACCTTGACTTTTTAGATCTATCAATGCCTTTTCAACATCGGAATCTAAAATAACATAATCGCCGATGACAGCAGATATACCATCTAATTTCACCCTATTAAAAGTTTCCTTTACGGTGTCTTTTTGTACCGTCATCGCCATATCAGATTGTTGTGATGGTACACCAGCTATACTATCGGTTACCTGTTGCCCAATAATCAAGCCTGTTGATAGCATAGCCAACAAAGTGAAAATCGACTTATTCATTTTTTGTATAGATTTCAAATTTTTTATCCTTAACTGCTTCATCGATAATTTCCGTTTGAAGTTTCCGTGCATATTCTAGTTTCCTCCTGTTCAAGAGAACCTGCTCCATGGTCGGTTCAATAAAAGAAAGAGGTGCAATATCATTAACATTTCGCACCTCTATAACCTTGGTCAAATATACCCCGTTTGCATCCTCCAGTTCAAAAAATTGTGAATTATTTAGGTATTTGCCTTGATTTTCATGGTTTAATGGTGGTATCTCATTAATTACTTTAGAAGCCTTAACCCATATAGAATCATTAAAATTCATCTTGCTGAACTGAACAGCTATTGAATCGAGATAGGCACGATCATCTTGCTTAAAACTTTTTAGACTACCACTCACTTCTTTCTTGTTCAAAAATCTTTTGGGCAACTCGATATAGCGTAATTTGAGTATTTTCTCCTTTAGCTTGAAATTCTCTTTTTCAGCATCATAAAAATCACGTAATTGAGTTCTGCTGATGGTAGAGTCACTTCCATTCCATACCAATGCGTCTTTATAAGCTCTTGTATAGAGATCGGCCCTGTAATCATCGACAAGAGCATCGAATTCCGCCAGCTTCTCTTCGGGGAGATTGATTTTTGCTTTCTCAAGCAACAATTGCTTGGCGGCCCAGTTGTTGATGAAATCAGAGACGATGGTGGCGCTATCTTGTGGACTAATATTCTTACCAAGTAAGGGAGTTACATCTTCGGCATACAAATAGTTTTGTCCTACTCTGGCTAACACCCCACCTGCTTCTTTGTTTTTCAGACCACAAGAAGTTATAACAGATAAAAAAAGACAAAGAGTACCCGCAAAGATTGAAACCCTTACAATGAACTTTGGAATTTTCATGGCGCAAAAATAACAAATACATTTCTGCAAGCAACTTAGAAGTTCGTACTTAACAGATTTTTAGTTCGCTAGGTCATTTATTTATTACATTAGTGAGTCCAAAACCAAAAAAAATTGAAAAAAATAAAATTGATTTGGGATTTTAAAGGACCCGCTGCGGGAAAAACCGCAGAACACCACGAAAAACATTTGAAAGACTACGTTTCGATAGAAAAAACAAATCTAGATATTACCGGTTTTCAACATTTGCATGATATGCATAGTCTCGCGTTCATGGTGGTTGAAGAAAATGAAGTGATTGTTGTTCGCGATGCCCTAAAACCCCACAGAGGAGAACTTTATACCGACCGACCATGAACTCGAAAAATATATTGAAAAGAACCATTGTTATAACGCTGACCGGTCTTTGCGCTTTTTCCTCTTGTGAAGACCATCCCAAGATAGATAATCCTTTACAGTATGTTTTGAATTCTAAAAATGAGAATATTCAGAGGGTGATGGACAGTGTTAGTGAATTCGAGGTACAAATTCGCTATACTCAAATTGACCGAAAAGACGAGAGGGTAGTTTTCTCAGATTATGATTTTCAAGTCGATGATCAAAATTATTTCTACCCGGCCAGTACCGTTAAGTTTCCCGCTGCGGTGGCAGCATTGGAGAAATTGAACGAAATCGATTCGCTTGATCGAAATACTCGTTTTTACGTAGAAGGCGATTCGGTCGAAACTACGTTTGCAAAGTCCATTTCAGAAATATTCGCGGTCAGCGACAATGATGCGAACAACCGACTGGTGGAATTTTTGGGGCAAGATGACCTTAACAGTAGAATGACAAATCGAGGTGTCACACCCATTCGCATTGCCCACCGATTAGGTTATCACTCAGATGAAACTGCGACCAAACCCTTGGTGGTTTATCTCAATGATAGCACCACGACCATTTTTGAAGGTACAATAAACACCTCACCAAAACCTTTGAATCTGAACAAGATCAAAAAGGGAATGGGTTTTTATGAAGAAGATTCCCTGATGGGCGAACCCTTTGATTTTAGTTTAAAAAATCACTACCCTGTGGAAACACAGCACGGTTTATTGAAAAGAATAGTTTTTCCCGAAAATTTTAAGGCCAAAGAGCGTTTTGATATTAGCGAAGAGCAGCGCGAATTTCTTTTGGATGCAATGCATACCTTACCCAAAAAAGTTGGTTATGATCCTATTGAATACTACGATGGTTATTGTAAATTCTTTATGTACGGAGATACGAAAGACGATATTCCAGAGCATATCAAGATTTATAATAAGGTTGGATGGGCCTATGGCACGCTGACGGACTGCGCCTATATCGTTGACTCTAAAAACGATATCGAATTTATGCTGACGGCGACCATTTTGGTTAATAAAAACAGAATTTTCAATGACGACACCTATGAATTCGATGAAATCGGAATTCCGTTTTTAGCAGAATTGGGGCGATTATTTTATGATTATGAATTTAACAGAAAACAATAGCATGGAACAAAATGATTATCGTTTAAGGGTAAATGCTCCGCTATGTGTAGTACCGTCGATTTCGCTGACGATAAACCAATACGTGTCAGAGGGTAGTAAAAAACCATTGTAGGTACCGTCCCATTCTTCATTTACCGTACCAAGCTGCTTTATTAACTTACCATATCGATCATACACGAATATGGATAAAACTCGGTTATCGGGATCTGTTACATGCCAATTATCATTTCTACCATCTGAATTTGGAGTGAAAAAAACAGGAATAATGAGATTCGAAGCTTCAGTACCAAAACTTTCCTCGGAACAGCCCGTTGCATTGCCATCTAAATTGTACGGAACTATCGTTACAAAAACCTGTTGATTTTCCGGTAAGTCCGTAGGTAGATCATAACTGGTAAAATTTCCGACATCCTCATTGTCCAGAATATCGGTCCCACCGGAGCTCGTGCCCACTGTCAACCTATAGCCGGTAGCCATCGAAGATGCGTTCCAGGTCAAATCGGTCGCTACGAGTACGTCGCTCGCATTGTCCGCCGGGTTAGATAAGTTGGTACAGGAAGGTGGGCTCGTGACGGTTTCCGTCATAAAACTCTCCTCACTACAGCCTGTCGCGTTACCATCCGCATTATATGGAATGATGGTTACAAAGACCTGTTGGTTCTCCGGTAGGTCCGCAGTCAGATCATGGGTGGTGAAATTACCAACATCCTCATTGTCCAGAATATCGGTCCCACCGGAACTCGTGCCCACAGTCAAACGATAGCCAGTGGCAGTGGCCGAAGCGCTCCAGGTCAAGTCTGTGGTAATCGCAACATTGGTGGCATTGTCCAATGGGTCAGTTAAGGTGGTGCACGCAGGCGGACTCAGAATATCCTCGGTGACAAAACTCTCCTCGCTACAGCCTGTCGCATTACCATCCGAATTATATGGAATGATGGTTACAAAGACCTGTTGGTTCTCCGGTAGGTCCGCAGTCAGATCATGGGTGGTGAAATTACCAACATCCTCATTGTCCAGAATATCGGTCCCACCGGAACTCGTGCCCACAGTCAAACGATAGCCAGTGGCAGTGGCCGAAGCGCTCCAGGTTAGGTCGGTGGTAATCGAAACGTTGGTGGCATTGTCCAATGGGTCAGTTAAGGTGGTGCACGCAGGCGGACTCAGAATATCCTCGGTGACAAAACTCTCCTCGCTACAGCCTGTCGCGTTGCCATACGTATTATATGGGACGATAGTTACAAAGACCTGTTGGTTCTCCGGTAGGTCCGCAGTCAGATCATGGGTGGTAAAATTTCCGACATCCTCGTTATCCAGAATATCGGTCCCACCGGAACTCGTGCCCACCGTCAAACGATAGCCAGTGGCAGTGGTGGAAGCGCTCCAGGTCAGATCGGTGGTAATCGCAACATTGGTGGCATTGTCCAATGGATCAGTTAAGGTGGTGCAAGACGGGGGTGTACCCGTACTACCTGTCATAAAATTTTCCTCCGTACAGACCAGTGGTACGCAAGTAGGCACAGTATTATAAGGTGTTATCCTGACATAAATGGTAGTCCCGTCGGGCAAGTCGGAAGGTAAATCGTAAGTCGTAAAATTTCCGACATCGATATTGTTCAAAATTTGAGAACCGCCGGAGGTAGTGCCTACCCTAAGTCGATAACCCGTCGCATTCGGATCTGCATCCCATGTCAAATCTGTATTTATAGGTACATTCGTTGCACCGTTCACAGGCAATGAGAGGCTGGTACAAGAGGGGGCCTGTGGCCCAGCAGCACAACCTGAAGGTTTTGGGGACTGAAATTCATAAGCACCCATATCAATAGTCGATTCGTTTACCCTACTATTTCCGTTTAAATCGACAGATCCGCCATAATAAGAATTGTTTCCCATGTTTACGACAGGCGAACATCCTTGTAGTGTAAAATCGTTTGTCGATGGGTCTGTAAATAGCGGGGTATTTGCGGCAACGGTTCCATTGATATTCGAAAAGCCGGTTCTATTTTGTCCCACGACTAACGAGTTTCTAAGTTGAAAATTTGGGGAATTTGCTGGGTGAATACCTGAATCACATGGATCTGGGCCGGAATAGACTATAGAATTATCAATTTCGGTCCTACCCCCTGAACTTACTGAACTGTAATCTGCGATTACGGTTCGCACATTCGCAATATCGGTGGTAGAAACCGTTGAATTAACAAATCTGAATACTGCGCCATTGTTAGCGATAATCGTATTTCCACCGACCCCCGAAAACACAAGAGAGGTATTTTCAATGGTAACGAAACCTCTGGTTGATGTTATAAAGGTGCGGGTGTTATTGCTTATAATGCGAGAATTTCGAATAGTAGTCGTGCCTAAATTCAACAATGCGCTTGCGGCGACACTGGTATAATTATTTAAAAAGTAACAATTGTCAACATTCATGATTGTGTTGGTAGAACAATATAAGGCACCCCCAGCATTGCCATCAGATGAGTTAGATTCGAAGGTTGTATTCGATATATTGGCTGTGGTCGATGCGTTTCCTCTTAAAAAAATACCACCGCCAAAAGTTGCTACATTTCCCTTAAAAACAGAATTATTAACGCTAAGGGTTCCGCCAGGTGATGTAAAATGAAGCCCTCCTCCCCAAGGGGCAGAAGTACCATGTTCTAGTATTTTACAATTGTTCAAGCTGAGATCTGACGCTGTTTCTATTCCCCTAAGTCCATGTGAAATGGTGCACCCATCTATTGCCATTGGCATACTCGTACCTGCTGAGAAGATGGGATACAATCGCGTAGGGTTCAAATCACCTCGAATTTGGCTTGTATATAAGCTAGCGTTTCGCACTCCGCCGCCAGCAGGGTAACCCCCTAGAATAGTAAGCGCAGCCCCTACATTGATACTACCTGCCGGATAATATACCCCTTCGGCTATATGAACGATGTCATTAGCGGCCGCACTCTCAATAGCCAATTCCACATCGGTATAGGCATTGGCCCATGAAGTTCCATCACCCGCCCCCGTCGCAGTTATATCAACATAGATATCAGCAGCTTTTATTGACGTACTAATGAAAAGAATGAAAAATAGAGTATATAATCGATTGGGGGACATGGTCTGGTGCTTAGATTTGGAATAGTGATAACGTAAACTGCCCTAAGTTTATTTCAATCGGCAGCAACCTGGATGGCATTTTTTTTGATGTCTGTAGAAAATCGAATGGAAAAAAAAGCTAAATTTATAATTCGTTCAAAATCAAAACAATACGAAGCTTTTAATATTTGACTACCCCTAAACAAGAAAAATATCAAATTCCATAGCGAAAAAATGTATGGCTAGGCCAATAAAAAAAGATGCTCAATCTAGGTATTTGTCCAGAAATATTGGATTTTTTTCTTAGGATATATCAACAAAGGCTGTAACGAATTTGTTCAAGTCAAAGACCAATATATTTGGAAATCATACAGCTGGGACGGCAATAAGCATAATAACTTTTAAAAGCCAAGAGTATAGATTTTATCGTATTTTCATTTGCCGAAAACTATACGCTTTTGGTCTTCTTGAAAGAAAAATACTTTTTTTCGCTCAAACAATTTAAAGTACCATTGGATGAAAAAAGTTAAATGGATAGGTGCTTTGTTTATTAATAAGCGGAAATTCTAGCTTACCGATTTAAATGCCTTTTTAGAACATGGAACTTTGCTGAACGAGACCGGATTCGACCTGACTAAAGAACCAATTGCTGGCTGCGTATTTGTTATATAAAAATCGAACCATGAGCTATAAATCAAAAAGTATACGAGCCTTTATCGGCGCAAAAAATTATCAAGAATCAAGAGAGTTCTATCAAGAGCTGGACTTCTAGGAAATCATAATCGACAAAAAAATGAGCCTTTTCAAAGTCAATGACCAACTAGCATTTTATTTACAAGATTATTACGTAAAAGGTTGGATTGATAATTCCATGATTTTTCTAGAAGTCGACGACGTTGAAAAATGTGAAGAAGACCTTCTCAAACGAAGATTGACAGAAAAATATATGCGGGTTAGACTTACCGATATTAAGACTTGGGATTGGGGAAGGGAAATTTTTATGCACGACCCATCGGGGGTGTTATGGCATTTTGGTGAATTCAACAACTAATCTTACCCGACGGTATTCTTCAAATTCAATGTGTTTCAAAAGAAAATCACTGCGTTGAAAAAATTCTATTTGGGATTATTCGATTACAATTGTTAATGGCCTAAAAAGAATTTCGATAAATCGTTTGATTATCTTTGTTCTACAACACATGACAAGTCCCCTAATTCCATTTGAACGTCTAAATGAGCGAGCCTAAACAAACCAGAATCAATAAATACCTCAGCGAAGTTGGTTATTGTTCACGAAGAGCGGCCGATAAATTGATTGAACAAGGCCGTGTAACCATCAATGGTTCAATACCTGAAATGGGCACGAAAATCACGGAAGGGGATGAAGTAAAAGTTGATGGTGAATTGATTTCACAACCTAAAGATGAACCCGTATATCTTGCTTTCAACAAGCCCGTTGGCATTGTCTGTACTACCGACACCCGTGTCGAGAAAGATAACATCATCGACTTCCTAAATTACCCAAAGCGGATTTTTCCCATCGGGAGATTGGACAAGCCCAGTGAGGGTCTTATTTTTTTGACCAACGATGGTGATATAGTCAATAAAATACTTCGTGCTCGAAATCATCATGAGAAAGAATACATTGTTCGCGTCAATAAACCCGTTACCGAACATTTTCTTCGAAAAATGAGAAACGGAGTACCGATTTTAGATATCGTCACAAGAAAATGTGAGGTCGAAAAAATAAACAACAACGAATTTAAAATTATTTTGACGCAAGGGCTAAATCGTCAAATTCGACGTATGTGCGAATATCTTGGTTATCGCGTTAAAAGACTAAAACGTGTTCGAATCATGAATGTGTTATTGGATATTCCCGTTGGAAAATATCGAGATCTTTCGACCACCGAAATCGACGAAATACATAGATTGGTTTCAACTTCCAAAAAAACCCATGAAGATATAAGGTAGGACCTTCCTATTATTGTCTTGAATGACCATTTCCTATAGTAAGAGACAGCGTTTATTTGATATTTGGGTAATTTTATCCTAATAAGAATCATGCATTGCAATGCGTCGAAATTTAACGATAAAGCACCCATAAAATATCACCATGAATTGGATTATTATCTTATTCTTATTTTTTACTTTTTTAGGTGTGTTGCTCTCCATACTGTTTTTTTTCAAAAAAAGAGGAGACCAAATGGCGAATATCATTTTAGGCCTTTACACCTTTCTCTTTTCGTTAGAACTACTGAACAATAGTCTTCGCTGGTCGGGAGACATTTATACGGAGCCATTCATCCATCTGAACCTTACCCACTTTCCGCTGTGGACGCTTTATGGATCATTGGTGTTCATTTATGCTAGAAAAGTTATCAAGAATATCGGGTTTAGACTTTTGGATTTTCTGTTTCTAGTTCCCTCTATAGTGATTATCACAATGTTATATCCCTTTTACCAACTATCCTCAAGCGAAAAATTGCAGGTTATGACAGAGGGTCGAACCTATGAATATGCATATTTTCCGAACTATGCTATTTGGGTGATAATCGGCATCATGTTTCTTTATGCCTTTCTATCCTATTTTAAATTTGCTCGGCACAAGGGAATGGGGTATCGTGAAAACAAGTGGCTACAATGGTTTGTTGGGTCTTATTTTGGTTTTGTCTTCTTATTTGCTTCCTATATTTTCTTGGTCCGTTTTCAATTAATGGATCCAAGTTTTGACTATCTCGTCGATATCGCCATAGTATTTTTCATTGGGCTTCTGTCCTTCTTCGGATTCGTTCAACCCGAGGTTTTCGAAGGCAAATCGATTAAAGAGATTCTCCCATTTATCAAGTACAAAAAAACAGGGCTCTCAGCTGCTTTATCACTAGAAATGAAAGCTAAACTGCTGAAAATCATGCAAAATGAAAAGCCATATTTGAATAACGAGCTACGCCTTGACGACCTGTCACGTCTGATGAACCTTTCTCGTAACCATACTTCTCAGATTATAAACGAACATTTCAATCTATCATTCTTTGATTTTATCAATCGCTATCGCATTACCGATGCAAAAAACCTCTTGATGAACGTAGAAAAGAACGGGTTAACGGTCACACAAATAGCTTATGATGTAGGTTTCAATAATAGGGCCTCATTCTATAAAGCTTTTAAAAAATTCGCAGAACTATCCCCAACAAAATATATTGAACACACACGCGCGTCATGAGAGAATTTTCAAGTATGTATAAAGAAAAAATAACATTCACTAGCTCGATTGTATTCACATGGTATTTTGCATTCGCTATTCTCTTAAGCTGTGCCAAGGAGAAAACCATGGAAGAAGAAGAAAACATTGTTCAAACTCCCGTTGCTGGCCCGATAGCAGCCGGTTGCGAAGGAACAGAATACGATGATTGGGAAAAATCACCCTATGTTCTCCCCTTCCCCGTAGGCAAGTCTTACGAAGTCAACCTAAGTCATTGCTCAGGTTCGTACCACGGTTTAGGGCAACCCGATCAGTTTGCCATTGATTTCGCTATGACGATAGGCACCAAAATCACTGCTTCAAGAGCAGGAAAGGTGATGTATGTTCGAGAATCGGGTGAAGACGGTAACCACCCCAACAACCTAGTCATAATAGGTCATGGTGACGATACCTACGCACAATATATGCACTTGACCCAGAATGGTGCTTTGGTAAGTGTGGGAGATGAAGTCGAGCAAGGTGATATTATCGGTCTAAGTGGCAACACCGGCCTTTCAGGCTACCCCCATTTACACTTTGTGGTAACCAAATATAGTTTTAGATACCCGTATGAATCCATACCGACCACTTTTAAAAATACGGCCGCCAACGAAAGAAGCCTTAAATCTTATACGACCTACGAAGCATTTCCCTATGACTGAAAATTTACCAATAAATTGTAAATTCCAACAGGCAATGCCACAGGAACACGCCCGATTTACTAACTTGTCTCTAATATATGACTCTTTTAACACCAAAATATCACAATATTCACTAACTTAGATAGATATTAGTTTTAGGTTTAAGACCTTCTATATCAGTCATTTTATCTCAATTCAACTGTTATGATACAAAAAAGGAAAATTATATCAAAAAAAGCAATCATGGGTAATCTAGCAACTATGCTGGTTTTCTTTTTGACAATTGGCAACGCCAAGGTCTATGCGTTTCAGAATGTCATGCAAAGTCAAGAGACCTCTTTTAAGGAATTTAAAGGAAAGATTCTCGATAGCGACTCAAAAAAGCCATTAGTGTTCGCTACATTGGCTTTGGAAAACTCCAATATCAGTACGATAAGCAACACCGAAGGAGAATTCGCATTGAAGATTCCGACCGATGTAACGGAAGGAAGTATATTGGTATCTTTCTTAGGTTATGGCTCAAAATCGATTCCCTTGTCGCAAATGAATGAAAAAGGCAACAAGATTATGTTAAAGGTTTCGATTACCGAACTTTCCGAAGTTAATATAGAAGTACCGAAGAATGCTGAGGTGTTGGTGCGAGAAACCTTGAAAAAAAAGGGTGAAAATTATTTTGACGACCCCACGCTTATGACCGCCTTCTATCGAGAGACGATTAAGAAACGAAGAAGAAATGTTTCATTATCCGAAGCTGTTGTAAATATTTACAAGACACCCTACAATACTTCCCGTAGAGATGCTGTTCAACTTTTCAAAGCCAGAAAAAGCACTGATTACAATCGCTTGGACACTTTGGCACTTAAATTACAAGGTGGCCCGTTCAATGCACTTTTCATCGATGTCATGAAATATCCCGAGTACATATTTTCAGAAGAATCGATATCGAACTATGATTATCGGTTTGACGGGTCGACAAGAGTGAACGGTAAATTGATTTATATCGTGGAATTTGAACAAAGAGAAGATTTAAGCGTACCGCTATACCAAGGCAAATTATTTATCGATGCCGAAAATAAAATTCTGACCAGTGCCATTTACTCATTGAATATAACCGATAGAAACGAAGCGTCAAGAATGTTTGTTCGTAAAAAACCGAAGAACGCCAGTGTATGGCCTACAGAGGTGGCCTATCGGGTAGACTACCGTGAAAAAAACAATAAATGGTATTACGGATATAGCAACGTGCTGTTAGAGTTTAAAATAAATTGGGATAAAAGATTGTTCAACTCGGTCTACAGTATGACTTGTGAAATGGCGGTTACGGATTGGAAGAAAAATAACCTTGGCAGTTTTCCGAAAGGAAAGGATAGGATAAAGTCTTCGATTATTTTAAGTGATGAAGCCATCGGTTTTGCCGATCCAGATTTTTGGGGATCCCATAATATTATCGAACCAGAAAAATCGATTGAATCCGCTATAAAGAAAATTCAAAAACAATTGAAGCGTGCCAAACCCAATGGTGCGGCGGCGGGTCGTTAAAAATAAAAATGAAATCGATAAAAAGGTCGCCAATTTGGCGACCTTTTTTATTACCAACTACTCAATAATAGGAATCCTAAGCAAAAACCCGGTTTTCAGGGAGTACTCTTTCACGGAAATCAAGCTCTCAAAAATACTGTGTTCACCGCATATTTGTAACATATTCGATGAACAGTAACCCCGGTAGTCAAAGTTGAAAAATAAAATACGACCTGACCCGTTGTAGTATCATATTTTAATCTTCTGAACTACCCTTAAACCTTTTTTATGAAAAATGTATTACCAAGATTTCAACGGCCCATACAAGGTATCGATGAACCAAGAACGGAAGTCTCGCATTGGGACAAAGCCATGGATGCCTTTGAAGCAAAGGATTTCCGAGCGGCTCTTTTAGAGACCATCAACTACATCAACCCTGAGATACTTTCAGGAAAGGACACCAACGGTACTGTTACTATAGTAAGAGGCCAAGGATCGGCAGAAATACAAGTAACGATTACTGAAGATAAATTTTTGGTCAAAGCACCTTTCTTGCGCATAACGGAAGCAACTAACAAGGTAGCCCTTTATCGTAAAATAGCCGAGGTAAATTTTCATCCTTTGACACTTGCCCAAATTCATTTGAGCAATAACGAACTTTGGTTCGATTTTGAAATGCCGATTGCATTGTGTCAGCCATACAAGGTTTACGATGTACTAAGGGAAATATGTATATATGCCGACGATTATGATGACGAATTTGTTGATAAATACAAAGCCGATTTTTACAAAGAGGCGAACGTTCAGCCTTTGGCAGGTGACGAAGTGAGCCAGGTCTGGCAAAATATCTCGGATATTCTAGAAGACTATAAGAACCTCAGCGCCCTCTTTAAGGAAAAAAGATGGAATAATTTTCAATGGGATATTATAGTGATATCTATAATGAAAATAGTCAACATGCCCTATGTACATGGTAATTTGCGCACTAAGTTACAAGAATACGTCAACAACATGTTCAATGGCCAAATTGACTTTCAGTACAGAATCGATAAGGGTACCAAGTTCATGCAAGAGCTGTGCGAAAAAACGCAAGAAGAGTTCTTGACCGATATTTATCATGCTGACGCCTTCATTTCATTAAAATGGAGAAGTTCGGTACAGATTCTTCAAGATGAGGTCAAGAATTGGGAACCTACGATAACAAAGTATCTAAAAGATAATGACAACTTTTCCCTGTCGTATTTTCTTCAATACAATTACCTGTACATGCTGTACAATTTCAATGTGGAGGAAAACCATAAGAATGCAATCTACGATGCTCTTGAAAGCGCTTCAGGTCTAGAACCGCATGTAGCCGTACCCAAACTTTTGCAAGCGTACAACAGTTTCTTGTTAGGAAAGACCACGGCGAGCTCTGGCAAAAAAGGATTGTTCTCAAAACTGTTCGGATAAAATAATTTTAGTTAAAAGAAAAGACATGGAAAATATTCAAAAATCAATATATAAGATAATTACGGCATCGGGCACAGGTAGTGGTTTCACCGTAAGCGGCAACAACTTGGTAATCACCAATTATCACGTGGTAGCCGGTAATAAGGTTGTAGCGGTTGAAGACCATAAAAAAGACAGACATGTAGCCAATGTAGTAATGGTTAATCCTGAAGTCGATCTGGCTTTTCTGCACATCGACGGATTCGAAAACACGAACAACGACCTGACTCTCGATTCGGATGTTGCAATCGGCAATATGAGCAAGGTCTATATACACGGATACCCATTCGGAATGCCCTATACGGTCACCGAGGGTATCGTTTCCGCAGTAAGTCAGCCTATGGGTTCTAGAGCTTATTTACAGACCGATGCCGCGGTAAACCCAGGTAATTCTGGAGGTCCTATGCTGAACGAAGCAGGAAATCTTATAGGTGTGACCACCTCTAAATTCACGAATGCCGATAATGTTGGTTTTGGTATAAAACATTCGGATCTGATAAAGGAGCTAACAGATTTTACGTATGCCGACAATGCCTATAGATTGAAATGTAATAGCTGCGATAATTATACCGACCAAGAAGCCGAATTCTGCTCAAATTGTGGAAATTCAATCGATATATCGGTTTTCGAGGAATTCGAAAAGGGTCACTTCGCAAATTTTGTTGAAGAGTCCCTGTCAGAATTGGGCATGAACCCTGTACTCGGTAGAGCCGGACAAGATTTCTGGGAGTTTCATCAAGGTAGTGCGCTTGTGCGCATATTCGTTTACAAAAGGGACTATTTAGTCGCTACATCGCCTATGAACAATCTACCAAAGCAAAATCTCGAGCAGTTGCTGGAGTATTTGCTGGAAAGAAATGTTGCCCCGTATTACTTGGGAATCAACGATAATAAAATCTACATTTCATATCGGGTACATCTATCGGACATCTTTACAGATGGGGCCGATACCGTAAAGGAAAATTTAAAAAGTCTGGCGCTAAAGGCAGACGATTTGGACAACTTCTTTATGGATACTTACGGTTGCGAAATGGCAATAGAGGCCAAAGACATTTAGTCTCAACAATAATTAAATAAAAAAAGCCCTGCTAACAAAGCAGGGCCTTTTTTATTTTTCAACATTGATTTTTAATTGGCCACCTCACTGATAAACTTCAAACGGTACAAACGAAGCTCTTCATCTTCATAATCACCGTCGAACTCATCCATGGCCTCATTCAAATCATCACTTTCGGCTTCTAAAAAATAGTCATGTATCTCTTCTTGTTGATCCTCATCAAGAACCTCATCGATCCAGTAGCCCAAATTTAGTTTGGTTCCACTGAACACAATCTGTTCCATCTCTTTGATGAGTTCAGGTATCTCTAACCCTTTGGCCGATGCAATATCACTTAGGGGTAATTTACGATCAACATTTTGAATGATATATAATTTTAACGCAGAATTGGCCCCTGTGCTCTTAACGACGAGATCTTCGGGCCTTATAATCTCATTCTCCTCAACATAATCTTCAATCATTTTAATAAAAGGCCTACCATACTTTTTGGCCTTTCCCTCTCCTACCCCATGAATATTTAAAAGTTCTGCCGTGGTTATGGGATACTTTAAGGCCATGTCGCTAAGAGACGGATCTTGAAATACTACAAAGGGCGGTACACCCAATTTATCGGCTTGAGCTTTTCGCAATGACTTTAGTTGTTTTAAAAGACGCTCATCACTGACCCCTCCTTTTATCTCGCCAACAATATCTTTAGTATCGGTCTGCTCATAGGCATGGTCATGGGTCATCATGAAAGATTCCGGACTTTCTAAAAATTCCCGCCCTTTATCGGTCACATGCAAAATACCGTACTGCTCAATTTCCTTCTTCAGTAATTTCGCAACGAGCACCTGTCTTATTAAGGCCATCCAGTAGCCCTTATCTCTATTGGATCCTGTTCCAAAAACTTCCTTTTCGTTAGCTTTGTGAGAAGCTACCAAGGCATTTACGCTTCCAATAAGTGTGTGAACAATTTCTTTTGATTTAAACTTTTCGTTCGTATCCCTTACAGCCCTAATCAACTTTACTACATCGTCTTTGGCTTCTTGTTGGGGTTTTGGGTTTCTAGCATTATCATCCATATTCGCACCGTCTCCATTGACGTCATCGAATTCCTCTCCAAAATAGTGAAGCATGAATTTTCTTCTTGACATCGATGTTTCGGCGTAGGCAACGACTTCCTGTAAAAGGGCATTGCCGATTTCTTGTTCTGCAACCGGTTTGTTCGACATGAACTTCTCGAGTTTCTCGATATCCTTATAGGCGTAGAAGGCCAAACAATGCCCTTCACCACCGTCACGACCCGCCCTACCGGTCTCCTGATAATAACTTTCGATACTTTTAGGTATATCGTGATGAATCACAAACCGAACATCGGGCTTATCAATTCCCATTCCAAAAGCGATAGTTGCGACCACGACGTCAACATCTTCCATTAAGAACATGTCTTGATATTTAGAGCGTGTTTTCGCATCAAACCCAGCATGGTAGGGCACTGCGCTGACTCCATTGACTTGAAGTACTTGTGCAAGTTGTTCTACACGTTTTCTGCTCAGACAATAGATTATACCTGACTTGCCTGAATTTTTCTTTACAAACCGAATGATATCCGAATCGGCCTGCGAGGTTTTTGGTCGCACTTCGTAATAAAGATTAGGCCTATTGAAAGAGGCCTTGAATACTTTCGCATCGGAAATACCCAAATTCTTTATAATGTCTTCTTGTACCTTTGGTGTGGCAGTTGCGGTTAGACCTATGATAGGTATGTCATTGCCCAATCGATCCACAATCGATTTTAGGTTTCGATACTCTGGTCTGAAGTCATGGCCCCATTCCGAAATACAATGCGCCTCATCAACGGCAACAAAAGATAGAGGCACAGATTGAAGAAATTCAACGTACTCGGTTTTGGTTAATGATTCCGGTGCCACATAAAGCAATTTTGTCACACCGTCAACTATGTCTTGCTTCACCCGTTTCACATCGGTTTTATTCAACGAGGAGTTGAGCACATGTGCGACACCATATTCCGAAGAGATACCTCGAATGGCATCGACCTGGTTTTTCATCAAGGCGATTAGTGGCGAAACGACAATCGCCGTTCCTTCCTGCATCAAAGCCGGAAGTTGATAGCAGAGCGACTTACCTCCGCCGGTAGGCATGATAACAAAAGTATTATTGCCTCTCACAATATTTTGTATGACACCCTCTTGAAGCCCTTTAAACTTGGTAAAACCGAAAAACTTTTTTAGGGGTTCGTATAAATTGATTTCCTTCAAAACAGAATTTTCATTTGACATTTTAGTAATAAATCTCTTACTGATTAAAACAAGTAGTTTGAGGTAAGTAGTTGCATTCTTCGATGGCTAATTCGAATCAGATCAGTTGATTATAACAAATATCGCAGTATACGGTTAGATTACTTAATTTTGTATTCTTATAAATATAAAACATTCTTTTAAAAACTGTTTACATATTTTGATAGTTTTTAGAAATATCAAAACGAACACCCACATATACTTGAGTAAAATAGAAAAGATTTTAGATTTAGCGAAGAAAACGATTCTCGAAGAAGCTCGTTCGATTCAAAATTTGGCCGGTCATTTAGATGAAGACTTTGCAAAAACGGTTCATAGCATAATCGAGTCTAAAGGTCGTGTAATCGTTTCTGGAATTGGTAAAAGCGCGATTATCGCCAATAAAATAGTTGCCACTCTAAATTCTACCGGAACTCCTGCTATTTTCATGCACGCCGGCGACGCCATTCATGGCGACCTAGGCACCATTCAAGAAAACGATATGGTCATCTGCATTTCTAAAAGCGGTAATACCCCTGAAATCAAAATGTTAGTACCCTTGATAAAAAGAGGTAAGAACAAATTGGTAGCTATGACCGGTAAGGCAGATTCTTTTTTGGCCAAACAAGCTGATTTTGTGCTCAACACATTCGTAGAAAAGGAAGCTTGCCCAAATAATCTCGCACCAACGACTAGTACTACGGCACAAATGGTCATTGGCGATGCCTTGGCAATTTGTTTGCTCGACCTTAGGGGCTTTAATAGTGACGACTTTGCAAAATACCACCCCGGTGGTGCACTCGGAAAAAGACTCTATCTTAGAGTGGCCGATATAGCCGAAAATAATCAAAAACCAATGGTCGGGCACGATGCCGACATCAGAAAAGTGATTGTTGAGATTTCAAAGAAGATGCTCGGTGCAACTGCTGTTTTAAAAGAGGGTGAAATCGTTGGAATTATTACCGATGGTGACATACGTAGAATGCTGAATAAGTATGATAGTATCAACGGGCTTCAAGCCAAAGACATTATGACTTCAAACCCAAAGACCGTTTCTTCGGAAGTTTTGGCAGTCAAGGCACTCAAGATAATGCAAGAAAAAGGTATCTCACAATTATTGGCGATAGATGGTGAAAACTATTCAGGGGTGGTACATTTGCACAACCTAATCAATGAAGGTATTTTATAATGGCTAAGCAAAAGAATACCAAATCTCCTGATGAAATGTCTTTTTTAGACCATCTAGAGGAATTACGCTGGCATTTGATTCGCTCGGTAGCGGCAGTGGTAATTATCGGAATAGTTGCCTTTGTATTCAGCAGTTTCGTTTTTGACGTTATTATTTTTGGTCCAAAGAATATGGATTTCCCTACCTATCGACTATTCTGTAACATTGCGACCTCTGTAGGAATGGAATCTGACTTTTGCAAGGATGAACTCCCCTTTACCATACAAAGTCGGACAATGGGTGGACAATTTTCCGCAGATATATGGACCGCTATATGGGTAGGCTTTGTTGTCGGCTTTCCTTATGTTCTTTGGGAAATGTGGAAATTTATTAGTCCTGGTTTACGTGAGAACGAGCGCAAAAACTCAAGGGGTTTTATCTTGATCGCTTCTTTATTATTTTTCTTGGGAGTGCTTTTCGGATATTATGTTGTCGCTCCCCTATCAATCAACTTTCTGGGCACCTATCAGGTAAGTGAAGAAGTTCTGAACGAGTTCGACATAGGTTCTTATATTGGGGCGGTTCGAGCATCGGTCATCGCTTGTGGTATACTTTTCGAACTACCCATCATCATTTTCTTTTTGACAAAAGTTGGCTTGATCACCCCTGAAATCATGAAAAAGTATCGAAAGATTGCCCTTGTAATTGTTTTGATTTTATCAGCGGTTATAACACCTCCAGATGTAACAAGCCAAATAATAGTGGCTATACCCGTTTTAATCTTATATCAGATAAGCATCTACATTTCTAAAATGGTGTTGAAGGGGGAGGCCAAAAGACAACAAAAAAACCTTAAGGTTAAATAAAGAATAAACATAAGCCAAGGATCATTTTTATAATCTAGATTTGAAAAGATGAAGCTGCGCGCAGAAAATATAATGAAGACCTATAGTGGCCGAAAGGTCGTAAAAGGAATTTCTTTGGAAGTAAACCAAGGAGAAATCGTCGGTTTGCTAGGTCCGAACGGAGCAGGCAAGACCACCTCTTTCTACATGATCGTCGGACTGATAAAACCTAACGGGGGCAAAATATTCTTAGACGATATGGAAATTACCAATTTTGCCATGTACAAGCGCGCTCAAAACGGAATCGGTTATCTAGCACAGGAAGCATCGGTATTTAGAAAATTGAGTATTGAAAAGAATATTTTGAGCGTTTTGCAATTGACCAAAATGAGCAAAAAAGAACAGCTCATGAAAATGGAGGCGCTGATCGAGGAGTTTGGCCTTGGCCACATAAGAAAAAATAGAGGCGATTTATTATCAGGTGGAGAAAGGCGGCGAACCGAAATAGCCCGCGCTTTGGCAACAGATCCCAAATTTATCTTATTAGATGAACCTTTTGCCGGTGTAGATCCAGTAGCCGTCGAAGATATTCAAACCATTGTTGCCCACTTAAAAGATAAAAACATCGGCATCTTGATTACCGACCATAATGTTCAAGAGACATTGGCGATTACCGAACGTTCTTATCTAATGTTCGAAGGCGGAATTTTGAAATCGGGAATCCCCGAAGAACTTGCGGCCGACGAAATGGTCAGAAAGGTCTATTTGGGCAAAAACTTCGAACTTCGCAAAAAGAAGGTCAACCAATAACTGCTAAAAAGCCTAAAACTTCGAGGCCTGTTTAATCATTTTGTAGAGCACCGGGGGATTCAGCTTCGAGCCGTTCTCGATTTTGATATGGCGCATTTCCTTTCCAGTACCCTCCAATAGATTGTCGGGATCGTCTATTTTATCGAATTCAAAAAAACCGAGATTCACATGTTTCTTGTTGTACTGCAGATAACAGAAATCTTTCTTTGTGGCGTAAACGGGTCTACTCCATTTAAAATTCTCGGCGACATCGGGGTTTGCTTTTGAGATCAACTCCCTTAAGGTGCTTAGTACTTCTTTCTGATCAGATGAAGCACCCGCAATATAGTCGGATACTTCCTTGACTTTATTCATGATACAAAATGTTGATTTCTTAAAATTATACAATCTACTTCACGTGGGCTAATTTCAAGTGGAATTTAGCCGTAACAATCCTGAGAAAAGGCAAATAAAACAGCAATTGTAAGAAAATTTTAGAAAAACCATCACGTTTGTAAGACTTTTAGAAAACCCATCGCCTCATCAGCTTTAACATATTAATTACCGCTTCTTGATTTAATATTAAGCACTAATGAATGAATTAAGTAGAAAATTATAATCATCGGCACTGCAATAAATCGCATGGTAATCAAAAGAACAACGCTGATGATTATAAAAATATAGCGGTGCGCATTTTCTTTGAAACCCCAGCTTTTGAATTTCAGAGCGAACAATTCGAGTTTAGAATTCAACAAATAACAACTTAAAAGTGTTAGCCCGATTAAAAACCATTGATTCAAAATTAAATCATTCAAGAAGCCATTTTCATGGTACATCATAATCAATGGTAAAGAAATAATCACTAAAGCGTTCGCGGGTGTTGGTAGACCTACAAAACTATCTTTTTGATTTTGATCGATATTGAATTTAGCCAAACGATAGGCCGAGGCCATAGTAATCAAAAATCCGAAAAAAGGCAGTATCGATATTTCCGACCCTGTCGCCGAGTTAATGATATTCCAACCACCAGATTCAGCCATTTTCAATAATTGAAACATTACGATACCAGGCACTAGACCGCTGGTTATGACATCGGCAAGCGAATCTAATTGTAGTCCCAATTCACTTTTGACATCCAAAAGGCGGGCTGCTAGGCCGTCCAAAAAATCGAAAAAAATACCAAGAAAAACAAAAATCGCAGCGATTTCAAGTTGATTCATTACCGCAAAAACACTGGCAACACATCCGCATAAAACATTGAGAAGTGTAATGAAATTTGGGATATGCCTTTTCATTTTTGGTCGATTTTGGTAAAAATAATACAATTTTCATTGCTTTTACTTTGTGCCATATTTTATTCGGATATTTGTTCTCTACAACCGTGAAAGGCAATGATACGTAAAGGTTTTCTTCTGGTTTTTCTGCTATTTATAGGGGTTATTACCTTTGCTCAGCAGGTATACCTTTCGCCAAGCTCCAAAATCAGCGTACTTACTTGTGGTCCCGGAGAAGAATTACATACCGCTTTTGGCCACAGCGCGATTCGAGTTCTAGATTCGGCCCAAGGCATTGATGTCGTTTACAATTATGGAGTATTCGATACGAGAGGAGAAAATTTCTATTACAAATTCTCGCAAGGCAGAATGGACTATCTTTTAGTTCGTAATGGCTTCTTCAGGTTTTTAGATGAGTACAAAAGTGAAAATCGATGGGTCAAAGAGCAAATATTGGACTTAGACGAACAACAACGAAATCAATTATTCTTGTTCTTGGAAAACAATGCACGACCCGAAAATAGGGTTTATCAATACGACTATATTCTCAACAATTGCGCGACAAAAATATGGGAAGTTCAAAAAGAAGTTTTTGGCGATGATCTTGTTTTTCAAGGAAACTATATTGACAAAACCTACACTTTTAGGGAGCTCATGCGACATCACCTCAAGACCAATTCTTGGGGGCAATTTGGCATCGATCTTGCCCTTGGGTCGGTCATTGATAGAAAAGCATCGCCAAAAGAGCATCTATTTTTACCTTTTTACGTAAGTAAACAGTTGACAGACGCAAAGCTAAATTCAAAACTCTTAAGTTTTAACGAATCTCAAATAACAACTTCTACCACACAGAAAATCAAAAGCAATTTTATACTATCGCCATTGTTCTGGTTTTGCCTGTTTTTGATATTTACGGGCTATATCACCTATCGCGACCATAAAAAAGATACAAGAAGTAGATGGTTCGATTTTATTTTGTTTTTTGTAATCGGGTTACACGGACTGCTCATATTTTATCTATGGTTTTTGACCGACCATATCTGGACGGTGATGAACTTCAATATACTATGGGTATTTCCTTTAAACTTTATCGTTGCCTTTCTAGTACTAAAAAAACACCCCCCAAGGTGGATATCGAAATACTTGGTTGCACTACTCTTGTTAATTGCGATTACTTTCATTTTATGGGCATTTAAAGTTCAATCATTTTCTGTTTTGATAATTCCGCTAACGGTATCATTAACAATTCGTTATTTGTTCCTATATAAAAAGTTCACCACCAAAAAGATCCGTCCATGAATCTTGCCACAATAGAAGGAATCTCAAAATCGTATGGCGAACTTATATTGTTTCAAGACCTATCATTCGGCATTAATAAGGACCAGAAAATTGCCTTGATAGCTAAAAACGGAACGGGCAAGACCTCGATTCTAAAAATTCTTGCCAGTCTAGATACTGCCGATACCGGTCAAGTAAATTTTCGAAAAGATATAAGGGTATCATTTTTACAGCAAGAGCCTGATCTCGACCCCGAGTTGACGGTAGAACAAACTATTTTCGCTTCTGACAACGAGGTACTTAAAGTAATCAAGCAATACGAAAAGGCCTTAAAAAACCCTGAAAATGAAGAGGTGTACCAAACTGCTTTCGAAGATATGGAGCGGTATCAGGCATGGGACTTCGAAACCCTCTATAAACAAATACTATTCAAATTAAAATTAGACAATTTAGCGGCCAAGGTCGGAAAGTTATCTGGCGGGCAAAAGAAAAGACTTGCCCTGGCCAATGCCTTGATCAACAAACCCGACCTGTTGATTTTAGATGAGCCTACCAACCATCTTGACCTAGAAATGATCGAATGGCTTGAAGATTATTTCGCCAAGGAGAGCCTCACACTGTTTATGGTCACCCACGACCGTTATTTTTTAGAAAGGGTCTGTGATGAAATATTGGAGTTAGATAGCGGGCAACTCTATTCATACAAAGGAAATTACAGTTACTATCTCGAAAAAAAAGAAGCAAGAATCGAGCAAGAAGATGTTGAGCTTCATAAGTCAAAGAGGCTTTTTAAAAAAGAATTGGACTGGATGCGTCGCCAACCGAAGGCGAGAACAACGAAGTCTAAATCTAGAATTTCAGATTTTTCGGAGATTAAAGAAAGGGCTCACAAGCGTAGAAACGACCATGAAGTACAGTTAGAAATCAACATGGACCGTATGGGCAATAAGATTTTGGAGCTCCATAAGATTTCCAAATCCTACCCCGGCAAGGTTATTTTAGAGAAATTCGATTACAACTTTCAAAGAGCCGATCGATTGGGTATTATCGGCAAGAATGGAACGGGCAAGTCCACTTTTCTGAATATGATTACCGGTAATGATAAACCCGACAGCGGTAAAATTGTAACTGGTGATACTTTAAAATTCGGTTACTATACCCAAAACGGAATCAAAATAAAAGAAGGCCAAAAAGTCATTGATGTCATTCGAGAGTTTGGAGATTTTATTCCGTTGAAAAAAGGAAGACAAATCTCTGCCCAGCAGTTATTGGAGCGTTTTCTTTTCGACCGTAAAAAACAATATGATTTCGTTGCTAAATTAAGCGGAGGCGAGCGAAAGCGGCTTTACTTATGTACGGTTTTGATACAGAATCCGAATTTCCTGATTTTAGATGAGCCTACCAACGATCTAGATATCGTCACCCTTAATATTCTTGAAAATTTCTTGTTGGATTTTCCCGGATGTCTCATAGTGGTGTCGCACGACCGCTATTTTATGGATAAGATCGTCGACCACCTTTTTGTGTTCAAGGGAGAAGGCGAAATAATGGATTTCCCCGGAAATTACTCCGATTACAGGGATTATGAGAACGGACGAATAATTGCGGAAAGAGCAAAAAAAGAAGCTGACAAACAGGAAAGCAAGTCAAAAAAATCGTGGAAAAGCGATGGTCAAAGCAAAAAACTGTCGTACACCCAACAGAAAGAGTACAACAAACTTGAAAAAGACATCCGACAACTTGAAGAACAAAAAGAAAAGATTCAGCAAAGATTTTCAAACGAATCGATGAAGGGTGAAGAAATCGATACCCTATCGATGCAATTGAAACAAGTCATTGATTCCATCGACCGAAAAACCGAACGCTGGTTCGAGTTGTCTGCAATTGTCGAAGGGTAAGGTTGAAATAACTACTCCCTTTTGTTCAAGGGGAGATGGCTCCCTTTCGGTTAGATAATGATTCAGGTGAAAGGGAGACCGAGGGGTCTGGTCAATTTATGTGATATCTCAGCTATATGGCGAATCAACTCTTTGAAAAATTCAAATTCCTTCTAAACTCCACCAATGAGCATGGAGTGCACTCCCCCTTTGTTTTTGACTACCTCACGAAATGCGTTTATCGGAGAAAAAACCACCGGAAGTCAAAATCAATGGATGTACTTTTAAAAAGCATTTCATATTTCGGATACAAAAAGCTACAAATAGAAGAGAATTCAAATGTAAGGGATTTGGTCAACCGTGAATTCGAGAATCTTGTTTTAGCAAAGCAAACGGTTGACCTTATTTATATTGAAACACCGAATTTAAATTTGTTTTCTAGAATGATGTCCGAAGAAAAAATCCATAACAATTCGATGATCTTGATCAATAATATTTATAAGAACAAAACCACCATTGATTTATGGAATGAAATTATAAGTAGTGAAAAAGTAACCGTAACAATCGACTTCTTTTACTGTGGAATAATCTTTTTCAGAAAAGAACAGGTCAAAGAACATTTTAAGATTCGGATATAATCGAGTAATTTTAAAATCAACTAAATTGTTATGGATAATACCATTTACATAATTGCCGGGGTCTTGTTCGCGATATATCTATTCATTTCGATGCGGAATAGAAATCGCTCAAGAGAACGTAAGTCAAAAAAATTTATGGAGGGGAGTACACGAAGGGATAGAGAAAGAAAAGACAATAGACAATAATTTTTTTCGTAAGCAAATAAACACATATTGAGTGTATTAAAGCTTCTAATTTTTTTTGAAATGGAACTTGACACTTGATTTTGAACTTTTTACATGAAAATATATACCAAAACGGGTGATCAGGGGCAAACCTCACTTTATGGCGGAACGCGTGTTTCAAAACACCATATAAGAATCGAATCACTTGGCAGTGTTGACGAATTGAATTCTTGGCTTGGGTTGCTCAATGACCAAGAAATCGATACGCATGTAAAAGACACCATAGGCATTATACAACACAAATTATTCATTATAGGTGCCATTTTGGCAACGGACCCCGAAAAGGCCAGACTTAAATCTGGCAAAGAAAGATTGAATATCGATAAAATAAATAATGTGGATATCGACCTGTTGGAAAACAAAATCGATGAAATGAACGAATCGCTTCCCGCAATGACCCATTTCATACTTCCAGGCGGACATTCTACCGTATCATACTGCCACATAGCACGTACGGTCTGCAGGCGTGCTGAGCGCAAAGCATCCATTTTACATGATATAGAACCTACTGATGCCAATGTACTGTCGTATTTGAACCGCTTATCGGATTATCTCTTCGTATTGGCACGAAAATTGTCAAAAGATTTCTCAGTGGAGGAAATTAAATGGATACCTGCCAAAAAAGGCTAATAATTCACGATTTTCTCCGTTATCACATTATTATAGCAGAAATAAACTGAAAATCTGGTTAAAATAAGTCCAAAAAAACTTGGCTATTTCCATTTTAAAATTACTTTTGCAAAACTTTAAAAATCAATTTACTGCAATGTATTGGACATTAGAATTAGCATCTTATTTAAGTGATGCCCCATGGCCTGCCACCAAAGACGAACTTATAGATTACTCGATTAGAACAGGAGCCCCGTTAGAGGTTGTAGAAAATCTACAATCTATGGAAGAAGAAGGTGGCGAGATATATGAATCTATCGAAGAGATTTGGCCAGATTATCCTACGGAAGAAGACTACCTCTGGAACGAGGATGAATATTAAAATATAGACCTCTGTGTCTTAAAAGTCTCTTCGGAGGCTTTTTTTTTGGACTCGTATTAATTATTAGTATGTCAGCGAAATTATCACTTTGTGCTATCATGAAATGTTTTTTGTACTGTATAGAATACGATATGGTACTGAAAACATAAAATTAAAGTGCAAAGTGATAATTTTGCAGCAAATAGGAGTTATTCAAATGAGTTCTATGTAATTTTGTCAGCTATTATGGGTATTTTCCTAGAATACCTTAACTGGAACACCTTTTGCTTTACTGAAGACTGTAATTTTTCAGGAAATCGTCTGCAATTTCAAAGGGAATCCAGAAATAACATGAAGTAACTATGAGTTTTATAAATTCAATATTAAAAACGTTCGTTGGCGACAAGTCGAAGAAAGATGTTAAAGAACTACAACCAATTGTCGAGAAAATAAAATCGCACGAACAAGCCATAGAAAGTCTAAGTTTAGATGAACTCCGGCGTAAAACAGTCGAATTCAGAGCTAAAATAGAAGAAAGCTATGCAAACGAGACCGAAAAGATAGAGACACTTCAAGAAGAAGTTCAGGCGTCGACCGATATCGATAAGAATGAGGACATTTATGCAGAAATCGATAAGCTGAAAGATGAAATTTACAAAATTTCCGAGGATACCCTAGCTGAGATTTTACCAGAAGCTTTTGCCGTTGTCAAAGAAACCGCTAAGCGATTTGTAGCCAACGAAACGTTGACTGTAAAAGCTACGGAATACGACCGCGAACTTTCTGGCAGCAAAGAATATGTAACCTTGGATGGCGACAATGCAGTTTGGCAAAATTCTTGGAATGCCGCGGGAAAAGAGGTAACCTGGGATATGGTACACTATGACGTACAGTTGATAGGTGGTATCGCGATGCACCAAGGTAAAATCGCAGAGATGCAGACCGGGGAAGGTAAAACTTTGGTAGCCACTTTGCCGTTATATCTCAATGCTCTTTCTGGAAACGGCACACACTTGGTAACGGTAAATGATTATTTGGCCAAACGGGATAGCGCGTGGATGGCACCTATTTTTGAATTCCATGGATTATCCGTTGACTGTATCGATCACCACAGACCAAACTCCGATGGCCGTCGCGCGGCCTACAATGCAGATATTACATACGGTACCAATAATGAATTCGGTTTCGACTACCTCCGCGATAATATGGCCCACACCCCGAAAGATTTGGTGCAGCGGCCACACAACTTCGCTATCGTCGATGAGGTCGATTCAGTTTTGGTCGATGATGCACGTACACCGTTGATTATTTCCGGCCCGGTACCTGAAGGTGAGCGTCACGAATTCAATGAGCTAAAACCAAAAATTTCAGAAATTGTACAAAAACAAAGACAATACTTGACCGGTGTATTGGCCGAGGCCAAAAAGAAAATTGCAGAAGGCGACACCAAGGAAGGTGGCTTTTTATTACTTCGAGTGCACCGAGGACTTCCAAAGAACAAAGCCCTTATCAAATTTTTGAGCGAGGAAGGTATCAAACAATTGTTGCAGAAAACCGAAAACTATTATATGCAAGACAACAATCGAGAAATGCCGGTTGTTGATGAAGAATTATTATTTGTCATCGAGGAGAAGAATAATCAAATCGAATTGACCGACAAAGGTATCGAATATATTTCAGGAGATAGTGATGACAAAGATTTCTTCGTTATGCCAGATATCGGTGGTGAAATCGCCAAAATAGAAAACCAAAATCTTGAAATCGAAAAAGAAGCCGAACTTAAAGAGCAACTGTTCAAAGATTTTGGCGTAAAAAGTGAGCGCATCCACACCATGCGTCAGTTATTAAAAGCCTATACCCTATTTGAAAAAGATGTTGAATATGTGGTGATGGAAAATAAAGTGATGATTGTTGATGAACAAACCGGCCGTATCATGGATGGCCGTCGTTATTCAGACGGACTCCATCAAGCAATTGAAGCGAAAGAAAGTGTAAAGATCGAGGCATTGACACAGACTTTCGCCACGGTTACACTTCAGAATTATTTTAGAATGTATCGCAAGCTTTCGGGCATGACAGGTACGGCCGTCACAGAGGCCGGCGAGTTCTGGGAAATCTATAAGTTGGATGTGATGGAAATTCCGACCAATCGACCCATTGCACGTGACGACCGAAACGATTTGATCTATAAGACCAAACGTGAAAAATACAATGCGATAATCGACGAAGTCACTAAACTTTCACAAGACGGAAGACCCGTTCTGATAGGGACGACTTCCGTTGAAATCTCGGAATTACTGTCCCGCATGTTGGGCATTCGCAAAGTCGAACACAATGTGTTGAATGCAAAATTGCACAAGAAGGAAGCCGATGTAGTTGCCGAAGCTGGTAATGCGGGTGTGGTGACTATAGCAACCAACATGGCCGGTCGTGGAACGGATATCAAATTATCGGATCAGGTCAAAAAAGCAGGCGGATTAGCAATCGTGGGTACAGAGCGTCACGATTCGCGTCGCGTCGATAGGCAGTTGCGCGGTCGTTCAGGGCGTCAGGGCGATCCTGGAAGTTCACAATTCTATGTTTCCCTAGAAGATAATCTGATGCGACTTTTCGGTTCGGACCGTGTTGCCAAAATGATGGATAAAATGGGACTCGAAGAAGGTGAGGTCATTCAACACTCGATGATGACCAAATCAATCGAACGGGCCCAGAAAAAAGTAGAGGAAAACAACTTCGGGGTTCGTAAGCGTTTGTTGGAATATGATGACGTAATGAACGCCCAACGCGAAGTAGTTTACAAAAGAAGAAGGCACGCGTTGCAGGGTGAACGATTAAAAGTAGATATCGCCAACATGGTGTACGACACCTGTGAGGTTATTGCCGAAACGAACAAAGCGGCCAATGATTTTAAGAACTTTGAGTTCGAACTAATAAAATATTTCTCGATTACTTCCCCAGTTTCGGAAAATGAATTCGCCAAAATGGGCTTCCAAGAGATTGCGAATTCAGTATATGAAACGGCTTATGAACACTATCAGAACAAGATGGAGCGTAATGCCGCGACCGCATTTCCGGTTATCAAAAAAGTGTATGAAGACAACGCGAACAAATTCGAACGTATCGTGGTTCCGTTTACTGATGGCATAAAAACCCTAAATGTTGTCACTAACCTTCAAGAAGCATACGATAGTGATGGTAAGCAATTGGTGACCGATTTTGAGAAGAACATCACCTTAGCCATTATCGATGATGCTTGGAAAACCCACTTACGTAAAATGGATGAATTAAAACAATCGGTGCAGTTGGCAGTTCACGAGCAAAAAGATCCTTTGCTGATTTACAAGTTCGAAGCATTTGAACTGTTCAAATCGATGATAGAAAAAGTGAACAAAGAAGTAGTTTCTTTCTTGTTCAAGGGTGAATTGCCTAGTGGCAACCCCAATGAGATTCAGGAGGCTCGGCAAGTCAGACGCCCAAAGGAAAACATTCAGGCTTCCAAAGAAGAAATTCCGAATAGTGATGAATTAGCCGCAAGAAATCGCGCCGTGGGACAAAATCAGGGGCAACGACAACCCGTCACTGAAACGATTGTGAGAGAAACCCGTAAAATCGGTCGCAACGAACGGGTGACCATAAAGAACATTATGTCCGGTGAAAGTAAAACCGTAAAATACAAACAAGCAGAACCCTTAATCGGTAAAGGTGAATGGGTTTTGACGGAAGACTGACATTTAGATATCAAGAATAGTGAAGGCGGCCAAATTGGCCGCCTTTTTGTTTGTCTAAAATTCGATATATTTAGGAGAACCAATTTAAGAATTTGAAAATGACGACATCCCGTAGAAAATTTATTACCTCGATAAGTATGTTGGCGGCAAGTTCGGCTATGCCCATACACGCTTTTGATTTTGGAAAAAAAGAAAAACTAAAAGTGGTTTTGGTAGGCACAGGTATTCGAGGATCAGGATTCTGGGGAAAAAGATTAGTTGAAGAGTATTCGGATATTTTGGAGTTCGTCGGTCTATGCGATATCAATCCTGGGAGGTTGGAATTTGCAAAAGGCTACATTGGGGTAAAATGCAAAACGTTTTCAGATTTTGAGAAAATGGTAAAAAAGACAAAACCCGACTTGGTAATTGTGACCACAAAAGATTCTACGCATCATGAATTTATTATCAAAGGTTTGGAAATGGGTTGCGACGTGTTGACCGAGAAACCCTTGACCACAGATGAAACGAAATGTCAGGCCATTTTAGATGCTGAAAAAAAATCGAATAAAAAATTGATTGTAGGTTTTAACTATCGATGGAGCCCCTATGCAACAAAAATAAAAGAACTGTTGCAAAATAAGAGCATCGGAAAATTGACTTCGGTCGATTTTCACTGGTACTTGAATACCTATCACGGAGCATCTTATTTTCGGCGTTGGCACGGCCAAATGGAAAGTGGCGGGTCGCTTTGGGTACATAAAGCTACGCATCATTTCGATTTATTGAATTGGTGGATCGATTCAGATCCGGCAGAAGTTTTCGCCTACGGTGATCTTGAACATTACGGTAAAAACGGACCTTTTCGTGGAGCGAATTGCCGAAGCTGTGACCATAAGGCCAATTGCGATTATTATTGGGACATTACCAAAGACGAGCACTCGATGAACTTGTACGCAAACCATGAAGAGCATGACGGTTATATTCGTGACAATTGTCTTTTTCGTGAAGAAATCGATATTTACGATAAGATGTCTGCCCAGATCAAATATGCCGACAATACCATTCTAAATTACTCATTGACCACTTACTCCCCGATTGAAGGTTGGCGTGTAGCGTTAAATGGCACCGAAGGTCGTATCGAGGCCTGGTTGGATATTCCTTATACAAAAAAAGTAGAAGTCGATCAAGAAGAGCTACACAAAGCGGAAATGAATCAGTCAGGAGAAACTCCTTTTGACATCGAGCCCATTATCGTGCATAAACTATGGAGCGATTTCGAGACTGTCAATGTTAAGACCACAAGAGCGGGCCACGGCGGAGGCGATAAAAAATTACAAGACTCCATGTTCAAAAATACAGGCACCAAAGACCCCTACGATAGACCTGCAGGAATACGAGACGGGGCAATGTCTATTTTAATAGGAATAGCCGCCCGAAGGAGTATCGAAAGTGGTGAGGCGATTAAAATTGGTGAACTAACCGATTTAAATCCGCAGGTAAAACGCATTTCATGAGGCCGTGCGCGCTTTTGATGTGTTTTTTTATCAGTACTTTTTCTTTCAATGCTCGAAGTCAGTCAAACCCTCCTCGAATTGTGGTGTCCACCGATATTGGTGGTGATGATCCCGATGATTTTCAATCGTTGGTCCATTTATTGATTTACGCCGATAAATTTCGAATCGAAGGTCTGATTAGTTCTCCTCCAAGCAAGGGTAGGAAAAAAGATATTCTGGAAGCACTTGAAGCCTATGAAAAAGATTTTGGGACTTTGAAAGAGGTATCTGAGAATTATCCTGAGCCCGAAATTCTCAGAAAGAATACCAAACAAGGTGCTACTGAACCCCAACCGGGTAAAACTCCCGAAACAGTTTCAGAAGGAGCCCGATATATCATAGAAAAATCAAAAAAAGACACTACGGATCCGCTGTGGGTATTGGTATGGGGGTCTATAACCGATGTTGCCCAAGCGGTTCATCATGCTCCGGAAATCAAACAGAAAATACGTATTTATTCCATCGGTTCATGGAATACCAGACAAGACCCTATGGCCAGGGATTATTTGTACAAAAATCACAAAGACCTTTGGTGGATCGAAAACGACCATACTTTCAGGGGAATGTACAAAGGAGGCTATCAAGAAGACAAGTATGGAAATAAATCTTTTGTCAATGAATTTCTTAAAGACAAAGGTGCCTTGGGAAAACTCTTTTATGAGAAAAAAGAAGATATTAAAATGGGTGATACGCCATCAGTGCTTTACTTACTTTCAGGCAATATCGACGATCCAACCGATTCAAGCTGGGGAGGCTCTTTTGTCAAGGCTCCACATCGAGTAAACCATTGGGCAGATAATTCCGTAGATTCTTTGAAGGTAATAAATCATTACGGTGCTAAAACTGTAAATAGGCATAGAAAATTATTTCTTGATGACTGGGCGAACCGGATGTCCAAACTGTCAAAAAACAATTAGAAAGTATCTGGTTGCTTTTGATTAGGCGCGATATGTTTGAAAATATTGAAAAACATGTTTAGCTTTACTTTGGTACACAGCCCCAACGAACGATTTTTTTCGGTCGCTTATGGATTAAAAATCAACTTTATATAAAACAGCTCGGCTATGGAAGAAAAAGAAAGGAAGGTTCAAGATCGACTTGTAAACCAAGCCAAATTGGTTCTCAGAGTCTGCTATTTTACTTCTTTTTTCTCGTTGATATTTGGTACACTTTGTTTTTATGTACTCGGGATCAAAGAAGTCATACCCTATGTTTTTTGGGCTTTTGGTCTTTTAAATCTGGTTAATACCGTACTCTACAGGTATCACAGAAAATTAGAGATTACCTATAATATCGTTTCCATTATGACGCTAGCCGGAGGAACGGCCATAACCTTGTATAGCGGGGGTATCAATAGTCCGTTTATTTTCGTTTTGGCATTGATTGTCGTTGCCGGATATGTATCGACAAAATCTTACGGAACCTTATACCTTAACCTTAACCTTTTAATTATTCTACTAATTTATTCGCAAAGTATTACCGATTATAGTTTTACCACAAATGTCATTCCCGAGCAATCAAGAAACCTTTTTGCGTTGGTCAGCGTTCTGTTTTCCGTTTATCTATTAGGTGGGGTTTTCGGAAAGAACTTGTTACATGCGCATCATAATCTTTATAAGGCAAAGAAGGAAGTAGAGAGTCGAATACATGAAAAGGAAACTCTTCTGAAAGAGATACACCACCGAGTAAAGAATAATCTACAAACGGTTAGCAGCCTTTTAAGCCTGCAGTCGCGTAACATAGAAGATAAAGACATGAAAAGGCTGATCAAGAGCAGTCAAAACCGTGTGATTTCAATGGCCATGGTTCATGAAATGCTCTATATGCGCGATGATCTTTCAAAGATCGAGTACAAGTCCTATGTCAAAGAGTTGAGCGAATATCTGGTTCGTTCGTTAAAAGGAACGGAGAACAACGTCAAATTGAAATTGAATATTGAAGATATTAAATTAGGTATCGATACGGCCATTCCTTTAGGTTTGTTGATTAACGAAGCAATTACAAATGCTTTGAAATATGGTATTAAAGATGATACGCAGGGAGAAATCAATATTGAATTGCGAAAAGAAAACTACCGCGATTTTGTGCTGAACATTGGAGATAACGGCGTAGGAATACCCGAAAATGTGACCTTTAAGAATACAAAATCGCTCGGACTCAAATTAATCAACAATCTCACTCGTCAGTTGAGGGGTACCATTACCCGAGACTATTCAAAAAAGGGAACGAATTATGTTGTTCGCTTTCGTGAAATAGGCAGAAAATTACATTCTGTGGCATAAGCATTTCTTTAAGGATATAGTTATATTTAGAAGCGAATTCAAATACACTTCTGATGATGACCAAGAAACTACTTTTGTGCCTCTTGTTATGTAGTACAACACTTTTCTCACAAGACTATTTCTTCAAAAAATATCAACCTTTTAATGAAAATATTCCTACACCGGAAGAATTCTTGGGTTATGGAATCGGGGAACACCATACCCGGCACGACCTTATAGTAGCGTACCTTCAGAGACTGGCCGAAATCTCTGACCGTGCATCCATTTATCAGTATGGACAAACCCATGAAGGGCGAAAATTGATGATGCTGACGGTAACTAGTTCCGAAAATCTATCCGACATCGACAATTTAAAAAAGCAACATTTTCAATTTGTTGACCCTGCAAGCAAAGCGAACAATTACGAAGACGTACCTATCTTTATAAATCTTGCCTATAATGTTCATGGTAACGAACCGTCAAGTTCTGAAGCGGCTTTGTTGACCGCTTATACTTTAATCGCCTCCGAAAGTAACGAAATCAAAAAGTACCGAGCGAATTCCGTTGTATTTATCGACCCTACGATAAATCCCGATGGGCGAGATCGTCATACGCAGTGGGCGAACACCTATCAAGGTACTCCTGAGGTTTCAGATACTCAAGATGCGGAGCACAACGAATACTGGCCAGGTGGAAGAACAAACCACTATTGGTTCGATTTGAATCGTGATTGGTTATTGGGCATACACCCTGAGAGTCGCGGTAAATTGGCATGGTACCACGAGTGGTACCCCAACGTTACAACCGACTTTCATGAAATGGGCACACAAAGCACGTACTTTTTCGAACCCATGAAAACGAACGGGTCTCTAAATCCGATTATGCCAAAAGAGAATTATGTCGACCTCAATAATCTCTTTGGGGAATACTTTGCGAAAGCTTTGGACAGTATCGGTTCCTTTTATTTTACAAAAGAGGTATTTGACGGAACCTACCCCGGTTACGGTTCTTCCTATCCAGATTTGCAAGGAGGTCTCGGACTCCTTTTTGAGCAGGCCAGCTCAAGGGGTCATCGGCAGAAAACCGCTTTTGGGGAAATCACTTTTCCGTTTACGATCAGAAATCAATTTACCTCAAGTATCACAACCCTAAAAGCTGCAGTTGAGAATAAAGCAATGATGCGTAACTATCAGCATGATTTTTTTAAAAGCGCTTTGACCAAAGCATCAAAGAGTAAAATCAGGGGGTATTCTTTTGGTGATTCAAACGATAGAAATCGTACCAAAGCCTTTATCGACAAACTGTTGCTGCATCGAATCGAGGTATACAAATCTGGAGAAAAATTTATCGTGCCTACCAAACAACCCCAGTATCGTATGGTACAAAGTATGTTCGAGACTTATGAAAAATACCGTGATAGTGTTTACTATGATGCTTCCGCATGGTCGGTCAGCAATTTTTATAATATGAAACATCGCTCGGTCTCAACATTGAATCTTGGCGAGAAAGTTACCTCCACGGAAAGCTTGATAACTATTTCTCCGGTTCAAAAATCAAACTACGCATATGTCATTGATTATGATGATTACAATGCCGTGGCCGCATTAAATTATCTACAGGAAAATAAAATTGTGGTTTCATCAGCGTTCAAGCCCTTTACTTCGGTAACCGCTAGCGGCACCAAGAAATTCAATTATGGGGCTTTGGTAATTCCCGTTTCTTTACAGAAAATAGAGGCGGACAAATTGTACGAACTGCTACAAAAGACGCAGGCCAAATTCGAGGTTCCAATGTATTCGCTATCCACAGGATATAATGTCGACCTAGATCTCGGAAGCCGTTTCATACAGCCGTTGAAAAAAACAAAGGCGTTTATGTTGATAGGTGATGGCACCCGTTCGTATGAAGCGGGTGAAGTATGGCACTTATTGGACAAGCGAGTTCATATGCCAATCACGAAGATTCCATTACGTAATTTCGACAAGTCCGACTTTGACAAATACAATACCTTAGTGATGGTTAGCGGTGATTATAAGTTCACAAAAAAGCAACAGGGGAAAATCAGCAATTGGGTGAAAAAAGGAAATACTTTGATTACGATTGGTACGGCCTCGAAATGGGCAATCGACAAGAAATTGGTCAAAGAGAAATTGACAAATGCGAAAGATTCCACTCAAAAAGACACCAGCAAAATCGCTGAACGCAAGCCTTATGTTGAAGCAGAAGAGAATATTGGTAAGGAGAGCGTAGGCGGCATAATCTTGAAGGCAAATTTAGATATCACCCATCCCCTAGCCTTTGGGTATAACGACAAATCGATTCCGGTTTACAAAAACAATACGGTATGGTTGGCGCCAAGTAAAAACTCGTACGCTACAGTCGCGAAATATGCTGCGGATCCACATATTGACGGATTCATTACCAAAAAGAATATGGAAGAAAACCTAAAACCATCAGCGTCTTTGATCGTTAGTAAATTAGGTAGTGGCCGAGTAGTCATGTTCGCCGATAATCCGAATTTCAGGGGCAGTTGGTATGGTACGAATCGTCTGTTTTTGAATGCGTTGTTTTTAGGGGATAAGATTGAGGTTCCGTCAGAAGACTAGGTCAAAAGTTCGGCTCCTTCCCTTAGATAAGGGAAGGTGGATTCGACCATGGGAGGAGACGGAAGGGTCTGATTTTTTTTCAACCTCCCCTTTCTTCTATTTCTACAAATTGTATTTGGAGAAATGGAATTAATTCCTGTGCATCCCTCTCGTGAAAATGCTCGTCGGATGCAGAAGCTGAGGAGGGGGAGCTAAAAAACAATCGAAATGAACATTTATCGTAAAAACTAACTAAACAAAAATCTAACAGTCGAACCATCCAACTATCCAACTATCCAACTATCCAACTATCCAACTATCCAACTATCCAACTATCTAAAAATCCAGCTTATGAAAAAACTCACCACTCTTCTCGCCCTAGCCTTATTCACAGTATTCAATCTTCACTCCCAATCCGCCGAAGGCGATGGCCCGCATGCGCAACTGATCATTCGAGGGGTCATGCTCGTCAATGGTAACGGAGCCCCTCCTCAAGGCCCCATTGACATCGTGGTGGAAAACAATATCATTAAGAAAATTCAAGTTGTCGGTTACGACGGAGTGCCCATCGATCAATCCAAAAGACCACAACTGAAAACGGGTGGCAAAGAACTCGATTGCAACGGCATGTATTTGCTCCCAGGTTTTGTCGATATGCACGGCCATATCGGTGGTGTCGCCCAAGGTGCCGAACCTGAATATGTCTTTCGACTTTGGATGGGACATGGTGTGACTACCGTTCGCGAACCCAGTGGTCGAGGAGTCGATTTTACGATGGATCTTAAACGCAAAAGTGCCAACAACGAGATTGTCGCGCCTCGAATTTATGCATACACCGGCTTCGGACAATCGAGCGAATCATTTAATCCATTGAACGATATTCCGATTTCGACTCCTGAGCAAGCAAGAGTTTGGGTTCGTGCCAATGCAAAAAAAGGTGCAGACGGAATCAAATTCTTTGGGGCCGAACCAGAGATTATGGCGGCGGCTTTGGACGAGAATAAAAAATTAGGACTAGGTTCCGCCTGCCACCACGCACAATTGAGTGTGGCCCGATGGAACGTTTTGCATTCCGCTCGGGCGGGATTGACAAGTATGGAACATTGGTACGGATTGCCGGAAGCCTTATTTGATGACAGAACTGTTCAAGATTATCCGTTGGATTATAATTACCAAAACGAACAACACCGTTTTGAAAATGCCGGAAAACTTTGGGCGCAAGCGGCCAAACCTTATTCCGAACATTGGGAAGCCGTAATGACCGAATTGTTGGAACTCGATTTCACGCTCGACCCGACATTTAATATATACGAGGCCAGTCGCGATTTACAACGCGCACGACGTGCTGAATGGCATGAAGAGTACACACTACCGTCCCTCTGGAAATTCTACCAACCCAGTAAAATTTCACATGGCAGCTATTGGCATGACTGGGGCACCGAGCAAGAAGTCGCTTGGCGAGAGAACTTTCAATTGTGGATGAAATTCATCAACGAATATAAAAATCGGGGTGGTCGTGTGACTGCAGGTTCTGATTCCGGATTCATATTCCAGCTCTACGGATTCGCCTTTATTCGAGAATTGGAATTGCTCCGCGAGGCAGGTTTCCACCCAATGGAAGTGATACGCTCTGCAACTTTAAACGGAGCCGAGGCTTTGGGTGCTGATGATAAAATCGGAAGTGTCGCCATTGGCAAGCTTGCCGACTTTGTGGTCGTTGATGCGAATCCCTTGAAAAATCTAAAAGTCCTTTATGGAACAGGCGCTATCAAACTAACCGAAGAAAATGAAGTTATTCGTGAGGGTGGTGTGAAATACACTATCAAAGACGGAATCATCTACGATGCGAAAGCCCTTCTCCAAGAAGTGAAAGACATGGTCGCCTCCGAAAAAGCCAAAACGGGCTTTAAGATTCTACAACCGGGAATTAAAGAATAGATTATTCGATTGTTGGGTTTTTCAATGCCCGAAAATTTGAATTGTGGGTGTGCGGCCTACTTTTATGTTCTAACAGAAATCCAGCTGTTTTTGCTGAGGATGATGGAAATCGCCCAAAGAGCATTTTGTGAAACAAAAGCGGTCTGCGCGGTGGGGACGTAAAAATAGGCCTGATTTCAAAGTACATAAAATAAGCCTAGACTTTTTGTTTCTTTTTCATCAATAGAAAAAGAAAGTGAAAAGAATTTTATTTTCATTTCTTTGCTTGTCCAAAGAAAATGAATAAAAAAAAGAACAAAAAAACTCTACCTTTTTGCAAAAGCAGAGCTGAGTTATGTATCGAGTGAGTTTGGTGTCTTATTTCTTCACACGGACTTTAATCGGTCGCATCTGAGGTTTCTTTTTCGGTAAAGCAGCGATCGTTCCTAAGACTAAAGCTGAAATTGTTATTAAGGTTATTGCTAGTATCATGTTCTTATTTTGGGTTTCTGCTTCGCTTCGTTGCGTCGCCGTTTTATTAGGTTCAAATATTATGCCAACTTGGCCCTTGTATATTTTGTTTTAAAATTCAATGCTTTTCTGACTCTAGTATTCTGGCGTCTGTATAATCGTGCGATGTTGATGTCTTGCGAAGATTTTTCACAACCGACAGTATGAACAAAGCAAAAATCCAAAAGAAGGCCCACTTTACAATGTTGAATTTTACTTTCATGGGACTCAAGATTTTGGGCCAGTGCCGCTGCACCGATAAAAATGATTACTGAAATTGTGCTAATTGCTTTCATGTTTAAGGCTAGCAATTTGATTTTCAAGACTTTCTTAGGTCTTATAAATATAACGCCGTATGCCAGCTGTGGTGGCTGAAAAAACGCCCAAAGGCCCTTATTTTCGGTATACTGAAAAAAGTTGGATGAAGTGTTTAGAAGTCTCGACCTAGGTAATGAAGGTACTCGTCGGCTAATCGGTATTCGCCGTAGTTCAGCGAAGTTTTTGTAAGGTTTTTAAAATAGAAGACCGTAGTCAAACCGTATTTTCAACAGATTTTCGGAATGCTTTTGTAGGATTTATCTTTTTTTGACATATTTGTCAGTACCATTAAATAACTATCACTAAGCGCATGAAACTAGAAAAAATACTTGATAAGCTCGGTTCAATTGAAAAAAATTCCTTCATCAAGGTCATAGATAGTATAATATCTAAAGAGCCAAAAAACATAAAGGAGATAGACAAAATATTAAGTTCGTCGGATAAAGGTCTAAAATCGGTGGATAATCAAAATATTTCAAAGATTTTTAGCTTGACCTCCATCGAATTTGAGGAATACGTTAAATCCGAATTTCAGGAAGTATCTACACAATTAGATATTTTAATCGACATCATAATTCGTGATGGTAATTGCATAATGAAACAGGATTGGTTTTCAAGATTGTATGAGTCAGAAATAAAACAATTAAAGACTCGAATTAAAAAACTTAACTCTGATTTCGAAAATGACAAATCAGATTTAAGTCCAGCTAGAAAAAGAGATTATAATATTTATAAATCATGCCTTAACACGGCATATCATAATGATCTAGAAAACAATAGAGAATCAAAAATAACTTCTGATGAATTATCAATAATTCTGACTCTCTCAAAGGAATTAGGGCTTTCACAGGAGGAAGTTAAGCTTATTAATTACTCTATTTTGCCTATTGTAAAAGGTGATATTCAAAGTGTAATTAAAAGTCTAAAAAACATTGGGGTCATATTTTTCTCAAATAAGGAAAATACCATTTACGTGGCTGACGAAATGGTCAAAATATTGAGAAATGTTCGCAAGAAACAAGTAGCTGATAAATATTATCGAAGAATTTTAAAACTTTTGAGGCAGCCAATTATTAACCAAATATCTAGAGAACACAATATAGATCGAAAACTTACATATTCTCAAAAGGTTGAAGGAATTTTGAAAGAGGGAGTTTCATTCACAAATCTGCTTTTGAAAGATATTTACAAACCCGGAAGTACTCTTACCGAAAAGAAAAAAAAGCTAAATGAGCTTTGTGAAAAAGGCCTGGGAATAAGAAACCTTAAAGGCAGTACTCTTGATGACAAAATAAACAGCTTGATTAAACATTTTGAAAATGTCGAAAGAGATGAGAAAGTTGGAATATCGTTAGACGGTTTCGAAAAGTTATTGTCTGAATTAAACTTATCCTTGCCAAAACTTAATAGACAAATTAAAGAACAATTTCAACTTCAAGAAGACTACGCTTTAAAGGCAGAATTTCTACTTGACTACAATATTAAACCAAGGGACATATTAGATTTAATTTCAAAGGTTGATTTGACCAAATTCATCAAGGATAATGGTATAAAACAAAGAGGTGATGATATTCTGAATATACTAGAGCATTATAAAGATGTAGAAAATCTGTATTTAGAAAATTATGAAAACGTAGCGTACAGGAATCTCAATTTGCTTAAGGAAAATGGAATAACCATAAAAGAAAGTCAATTGGGTCTAAAGTTCGAAGAGCTGACAAAAATAATTTTTAAAGGTCTGGGGTTCAAAGTTGATGAAAAGTATAGAAAACGAATGAACACCTCAAAAGATAAAATGGACATTCTAATTAATCTCGGAAATGACGAAATAATAATCGTAGAGTGCAAGTCGATTAAAGAACGGGGTTACAATAAATTTAGTTTGGTTTCAAGGCAATTGAAGTCCTATCAGAATTTAGCATTAAAAAACGATTTGAGGATTAGTAAAATTCTTTTGGTATCGCCAGAATTCAGTGATGATTTTGTTACTGATTGTGAAATGGATACTGAGATGAATCTATCACTTGTCACTGCATCCACTTTATCAAATATTTTTGAATCATTTAAAAAATCCAAATATGAAGAATTTCCACATGTGCTTTTCCGAGACATTGTTTTGAATGAAGAAAGAATATTGAAAGCACTTAGCAAGTAAAGACCCCCAGCAGATGCTAGTTTGCAAAGCGTACCCACCCTACATAAAATAAAGTTCTAGAAAATCAGTTTTATTACATGTTTAAACTTTCACGACAGATTACACTGGTACTTTTTCTGGCTTTTACATTTGCAACTGGCTTTTCTCAAACGGCGGTCGTTGATGACGGACAATTCGAATTAGAGTTGATACATGCAAGAAAGCTGAACAAGATTCAGGCGTCGACCAATGTTATTATGCGGTCAAAAACTTGCAAGACCATATATGTCAAATTACGTATGACGGCTAGCTCCGGCAAAAGAAAGGCATTCGATATAAATAAATTTTCTTTGGTCGATGAGACCAATAAAATAAGATGTCGGCCCATGAATATCTCATATCAAGTTTTTACTGCCTATTCGGGTTTTTATAAATTGGTCAAAGAACCTTTGAAACGCAAGAACATTAATCTAAGATACGAGCCCAAAATTGTGGACACTTTTGAAAACTATGATTTTAATGAATATACCAACTTAGAAGTTCCCGTAGACTATGATGGGTGGGGCAAACAGAAAAATCAGGTCGTTTATTTCAAGCCACAAAAATTCAAGACCAAAAAACTGAACTTCTTTTTTCCCTATTTAAAAGATGTCAAAACAGGAACACTTTACTATGGCGATAAAAAAGTAGCAGAATTACAATTTAAATAGTCAACAATCTTCCTTCTCCCTGCTGGCGCGAGTTTCCAACTCGTGCCCTACCCTACCCTATCGACGATACCCGCCAAACGCAACCAACGAAACACTTTTGTATCTTAACTGCAAAGGCGATTATGAAAAAGTTTTTATTTGTTGTTGCTGTTTTGAGTATAATGGGCTGTGATAAAGAAATCGACCTTGACGCATATGCCTATTTTTTTTCTCAAGGTTCGCAAATAGAATTGGAAGAGAATGACGGCTTCGCAACAGCAAAAGTAAATGACGGCGAAAACGTGGTCTTCACGTATTCTCTTCAGCGGGAGGAAGACCCAAGTGTAACAGATTCGAGCTATAGAGAATCAATTATCTTTGAGATACCCGAAAACCTCGATACCTTTTTGTATACCGATAGAGAGTTACTAGACCAAAATACTTATTTTGACCGTTCTTGTTTTTGTCCTTCCGAGGGAAGTATCCCAGTCGAAAAAGGTACAATTTCGGGCACTAAAATCGATGAGTTACAATGGAATGTAACGATTTCTATTTCCTTCGATAATTTTGGCAGTCCAGATAAAAGGCAAGTAGATAACACTTTCATTAACACGATTACTTTTTCGTTCGACGATTAGGGCAACTCGCCTTCCTTCGATGTTGAACGCATATTGCTGGCGCGAGTTTCCAACTCGTGCCCAATACAGCATAGGCTATCTGTAAATTGTGTTAAGTACTTTTCCCAATACTTCCTACGTTATCCTATTATAACCAGTACCACCATTAAATGACCAAAAGCAATTCTTTCCTAGTTCTAGCTATGCTAGTGCTAATGAGCACTTCCTGTAAAGAAGAAGTAAATCCGCTTGCTAATGCCGAAGCAACCGATTTTTGTTCCTCCATCCATAGAGATACGACCACAAGTCTTTCCGCCGACTTAACTGGTCTTGAGGCCAAAATGCAAGACCAAACGGGGGTCTATGTTCTTGAAGACGGTAACGGCGCCATGGTAACCCGTGCATGGTTGAGTGAATATGCCGAGGCATCCATCGATATTCAGTATTTTATTTTCTCGACCGACAACATCGGTTTGATTGCCTGTGATTATTTGGTGCGCGCCGCCGACCGAGGTACAAAAATCCGAATGATCGTTGACGACATTATGGTCGATGCCGATGTACAAGATATTCTGACTTTGGATTCCCATGAAAATATCGAGATCAAAGTTTATAACCCCGGGGTCAACTTGGGCAAAAGCATTTTAGGTAAACTCAAAACCTTCGCGACCGATTTTCGCTCGGCCAACCAGCGCATGCACAACAAGACCTTTATCGTCGATGGCAAAGTGGTCATTACCGGAGGGCGCAATATCGCAGATGAGTATTTCGATTATGATCATGAATACAATTTTCGAGATCGTGATGTTTTGTTGCTTGGTAAAGAAGCCAGGGCCGTTAACGCTTCTTTTACCGTTTTTTGGGATAATGAATTGAGCGTACCGGTAACCGAGGTTGCGGATATAGAAGCGGAGAATGTCTCAGATGAAAAGCGATTTGACCGATTGCACGAATATGCGTGCAATACAGAGAATTTCTGGCCCCAAGTACGTGAGCAGATTGCAAATTTGCCCAAAGCCTTTGAAGCGATTAAAGCTTCCGATAGATTGGTTTGGGTGGATGATGTGCAATTCGTTTCCGACGCTCCCGGAAAAAATGATGGCAGCGAAGGACTTCTAGGTGGCGGAATTTCCACGGACAGTTTGATTGCCTTGGTCAAAAACGCAAAGACTTCTTTAGATATTCAAAGTCCGTATTTGGTTACAACCGAAGTAGCGCAAGATTTATTCAAAGCCGCAGTTGACCGTGGTGTAAAGGTTCGTATTTTAACGAACAGCCTTGCCTCTACCGATAATCTGGAAGCCTTTAGCGGTTATCAAAAAGACCGTAAGAAACTATTGGAAACGGGAGTTCGCATTTTTGAATTCCGGCCTGATGCCGCCGAACAGTTAGAAATCATGACCGGAGCCTTGCAAGAAACCCTGGAAGAACGTCCCATTTTCGGCTTGCATGCCAAATCGATGGTCGTCGATGGTAAAATCGCAGTAATCGGCACCTTTAATCTCGACCCACGCTCCGCAAACCTCAACACGGAATGTATCGCGATTATCCATTCCGAAAAGGTTGCGCAACAGGTATTATCCCAAATGGAAGTGGACTACAAACCCGAAAACTCATGGGAAACGACTTTAGATTTTAATCCCGATAGTGAAGTATCGCGAACAAAGCGTATCCGCACATTTGGGCGAAAAATACTTCCGAAGGATATTCTTTAGGATTGATTGTTGGATTATTGGATGATTGACTATTTGATTTTTAGAAATAGGGTAGTTTCCCTCCTAATAAGGAGGGATTAAAGGAGGTGTAATTCAAAATATCTAATCAACACCCAAAAACACTCCCCTCGCTCCCCTCTTTATGGAGGGGAAGTTTCACTCAGAAAAGAAAATCTACCTTTCCATTTCTCAGCCCTTTATCCTAACTTGTTCAAAAGCTTATTGGCATGCGCAACACCATCTTCCTTTTGGTACTATTATCCGCATTGTTTCTTTCCTGTGGGGAAAAGAAAATCAAAGTAACGGACGTAGAAATCGAAAAACCAAATATCGTTTTGATTATGGCCGATGACATCGGCATTTCCGATATCGGTGCCTATGGAGGCGAAATCGCTACTCCGAATATCGATTTTCTGGCCGATAACGGGTTAAAGTTTACCACCTTTTACAATATGGCGAAATGCAACCCTACGCGTTCTTCCATGCTAACCGGACTTTACAACGGAGGCAATGGCGCAGTGCATCTGGCTCAATTGACCAAACAGGCCGGGTATTTCAATATAATGAGCGGCAAGGAACATTTCGACAGTTGGGTGCCCGATTACCTCAGTGCCGATAAGGTGTTTGACCATTCCTTTACCTTCTGGGCAACAACGGAATATTTCAGACCTCCGTCAGGGGAATTCGAGCGACCTTTTTTTCTGGAAGGAAAGCAAATTACAGCCGATGAAATCGAGCACGAACAGGCACCGATGTACAAAACCGATTTTATCACAGATTATGCCTTGAAGTGGTTGAACGAGCCCTTGGCAAAAGAAAAACCTTTCTTTCTGTACCTTCCCTATCATGCAGCACACTATCCGCTGCAGGCAAGGCCGAAAGATATTGCCAAATACAAAGGCACATATAAAAAGGGTTGGGATGTTTTGCGAAAAGAGCGTTTCGCAAAAATGGAGTCTTTGGACGTTTTACCGGAAGGGACAAAGTTGAGCCTTCCTGAAGGAAACCTGAATGCCCAACGCGGACCTTTGGAACCAAGCTACACCGATTATTATCCCTGGGATAGCCTTTCGGAAGTCGAACAAGATTCACTTGATCTCGAAATGGCAGTTTATGCGGCCATCATTGACCGAATGGACCAAAATATCGGTCATGTTTTAGACAAGCTACGTGCTGCAAATCAATTGGATAATACGATTATCATGTTCTTGGTCGATAACGGGGCCTGTCCGTTTTTGACAAACAAGGTCAAAGATGTTCCGCCCGGGCCCGCCAATTCCTATTGGAGTATGCGGTCAACCTGGGCGAATTTGGCCAACACCCCTTACAGACAGTATAAACAAGCTGGGCACGAAGGCGGTAGTCATACGCCCTTTATCGTCTATTGGCCCAAAAAGGTAAAGCCCGGCACGATTACGCATCAACCAGGGCATGTGGTTGATATGGCTCCCACCTTTTTGGACGTGTTGAAAACCCAATATCCCGATAGCATCAACGGGTATACTACCATACCTCTGGCGGGCAGTTCCTTGGTTCCCATATTTAAAGGGGAAATCCGCCAAGAGCCCGACTACTTTATATCAGGGCTGGATCAGTTTCGTATGTTTCGCAGTGGCGATTACAAAATCGTGCGTATGAACGGCGGGGACTGGGAATTATACAATATCAAAGAAGACCCTTCTGAGTTGAATGATCTGGCGAAATCACATCCAAAAGAATTAAAGGAAATTACAGCTAAATTCCAAAAAGTAGAACCGCAGTTGAATACGGTCAACTATGCGCCGCCTAGGTCCTAGTCTAAATACACGCCCTTCGCTCCCCTCTTGTTAGACGACAAACCGTAATCGTTTCCCTCCTAACAAGGAGGGACTAAGGGAGGTGTAAAAACGTATACTAGGATAAAACAAAAAGCACCGCCAATGGCGGTGCTTTTTGTTTTTTTGTATGATTTTAAGAATTAAGCCATTTTAGCTCTGTTTCTCTTAGTTGTAAATGACAAAGCTTTTTTAACTCTACTGTTAGACCTTCTGTACAAACGGGCAACTTCAGTATTCTTTTCAACAACAACTTCTTCATTTGAAGTCTCTGTTACGATAGTCATTTCTATAGTGTCAACCTTTACTTCTTCAGTGGTAGTATTGGCTTGTGCAGCAGTTCCGATAAAGATGATAAAAATAAGAGTTACAATAGTTTTCATGACTTGGGGTCTTTATATAAAAAACGCCACAAGCCCCATTATACGGGGTTTTGATTCGCTTAGGAGCAGTTTAACTCGCTAAGATGTAAAAGCTTGGATAAAGTGTAAAAAAGCTTCGATAAGTGTAATCGACCCTCAAAACACCTTACCGAAAAAAGATGTTTTTAAACGGGATAATCTCATTATGATTTGTGACAAAAGCAGGGCAAAGTCAAGAATCGGTTAAATTTCAACCTGAAATGGGCAAGAAATCGTTTGTCGTCTATTTTAGACCTATTTTTATTGTGCTATATCAACTTTGCCCTATGCGCGCGCCTTTTGTTTTGCTTTCAGTGTTTCTTCTGTTTTCACAGGGGATTCACGCACAATTGACGGGCACGATTCGCGACGAACACACCAATGAACCGATGGAGTACGCCACAGCGGCACTTTTCAATGAAACCGATAGTACCTTGGTCGCTGGAGTTATTTCCGATTTAAATGGACTTTTCAGTATCGACGATTTACGCCGTGGCAGTTACTATCTCGAAGTTTCCTTTGTTGGGTATACCATGACATCGATTAGCGGTATTCAGCTTGTTTCCCGTGGAGAAGCCAAAGACCTCGGTCTAATGGAACTTTCTATCTCTAATCAGCTGAACGAAGTGGTCGTACGAGGAATTGAAGCTACTGTTATCAACAAAATCGACCGTCAGGTATTCGATGCAAAGCAATTCCAGAATGCGCAGGGTGGCACGGCAACGGATCTAGTGAAAAACCTACCGTCTATTTCTGTGGATGGCCTCGGAGAAATCAGTGTCCGTGGAAGTACCGGTTTTGTAGTGCTGCTGAACGGAAAGCCTCTTCAAGGAAGTGCTTCTACCCTATTGAACCAATTGCCTGCCAATGCCGTAGAACGGGTAGAGGTCGTGACCGCACCTTCCGCAAAGTACGATCCCGAAGGAAAAGCGGGAATTTTGAACATTATTACCAAGAAAGGGGCAGTCGATGGGTCGTTTGCCCAGGTCAACCTTAAATTGGGCATGCCTTCTGTTGAGGATTACGATAATGCTGACTATGCCCAGCGATATGGGGTCGATGCGACCTACAACATACGAAATGACAAATGGAATATCTCCCTTGGCGGAAATTTCCAGCGCAATGACCTTGCAGGGAGACGTGGAGGCGATGTTTTCACGATTATCGAAGACAGGCGTACGCAATTTCCCTCTGATGGGGAACGCAGCTTTGACGAAGTGAACTATAGCGGCCGTTTTACGGTCGATTTCACTCCGGACTCTACAAATACCTATTCTTTGGGATTTTATGCGGGAAAACGCAGCAAAGACCGTACTGCGGACATTCTATACTACGATAATCATGCTGTAAGGCCGGTCAATAGCACAAATCGCTTGTACACTTTTCAGTATTTCAATGAAAACCTGCGTATTCGCAAGGGAGACTTTGTTTTGGGAAGCTTTGACTATGCCCATGTTTTTAAGAACAGTTCACGGCTTTCGACCTCTTTTTTATATGAATACACCCTTTTAGGCGGGCCTACGACGAACCGCAACCTTGGTTTCCCTGATACTTCTGTTATTTTACAGGATGAGTTCAATACCAATGACAATCCGCTGAACGGAATTCGTTTTCAGGTGGATTATGCTCTTAAGGAATTACCAATCGGAAAGCTGGAAAGCGGCTACCAATACAGAAAACTTGATCATACCGGAAACTTTATCTATGACCGCAGGAACAATACCACCGGCGAATTCGAATTAGTACCTGAATTTTCGAGTGAGGTCGATCTAAAAAGAAGTATCCACTCGGGATACCTGCAATTGACCAGAAAAAAGAAGCAATGGGAATATGCCGCCGGAGCCCGCCTTGAGGTCATGAATCGTGATTTCGACCTTCGCGATAAAACGAATATCATAGATACGACCTACACTTATGATTTTGTGAAGTTGTATCCTTCCGCTTCCATGCAGTATACTTCGAAAAACGAGACGAAATACAAATTAGCCTACAGCAAGCGGGTCGAACGCACGACAACTTTTAAGATGAACCCCTTCCCCGAGCGGGAACATTCCGAGACTTTGGAACAGGGCGACCCCACCCTACTCCCCGAATTCATTGATTTGGTCGAAGCGGGAGTCTCAAAAAGCTTTAATAATGATTATTCGATTTATGCCACGGCTTTCCTCCGGAATACCGAAAACCTGGTCAACCGTGTGAATACTGTCTTCAACGATACCATTTTAAACAGGATTTATTCAAATGTTGGCCGCGGACGTGCCATAGGGCTAGAATTGGGTTCGCAGCTGAAACCTTCCGAAAAATGGTCCAATTTTATAGGAGCTACCCTTTATAACAATGATATCAAGGGTATGTTCGACGGAAGGACTATCGAGCAAAATGCCATGCAATATGTCGTCAATGCAAATTCCACCTATGATTTTTCGGAAACGACATCTTTGCAATTTTCCTTCAATTACCTTTCGGCACGAAAAACTGCCCAAGGCGAAGACTCTGAATTCTATTCGCCAAATTTGACATTTCGGAAGTCCTTTTTAGATGGACGCCTCGTTGGTACATTACAATGGCTGAATATGGATCTTGGACTGCTGAATACCAATCACCAGCGCATTACCACCTTTATAGAAGGCGAATTCTTTACTACCACTAATTATGTCTACGAAGTAGATATGTTTCTCATCAACCTATCCTATTCTTTCAATAAGAACACGAACAAGTCGAAATTTATAGAGAGTGAATTCGGCAAGCGTGAATTTTAGAGAAGCTAATTGATTAAGCAGTCTTAGCTCTGTTTCTCTTAGTAGTGAAAGACAAGGCTTTCTTAACTCGGCTGTTAGAACGCTTGTACAAACGTGCAACCTCAGTGTTCTTTTCAGTAACAACCTCTTCAGTTGCAGTCTCGGTTACGATAGTCATTTCGATAACATCGACCTTAACCTCTTCAGTTGCAGTTTGAGCTTGTGCAGCTACTCCGATAAAAAGAACAAAAATTAAAGTTGCGATAGTTTTCATGACTGTGCGTTTTATATATATAAAACCCACAGACCCTATTTTTAAAGGGTTCGGTTCGTTCAAAGAGACCCAATACTCGTTAAGCTACAAAACTTCGGTTCAAGTGTAAAAAAGCTCCGATAACGGTATTTCGAACAAAAACAGCTAATCGAAATAAGGTGCATTTAAACCATGAAAATCACATGCATTCAGGAATCGGGTTGAAAATGGAAGAAAATCGGTCCTTTTTGAGACAAAATTAGATTTCATCCTTCATACCCCCTTTAAATAATGGGTTTTTGAAAAAATAAAAAAAAACACATACCGCTCAAAGCCCGTTTTGACGGTTTTATTCTATTAATTTCAAACATTGTGAAATACTTTGACTTTCGGTTTTCCCCATTTTTATTCTAAATTATCAAGACAAAAAGCCATGGAAGTTCATGAATATTGAAAATTCAAGATGAAACAAGCGCAATTCACCCCCCCCGGAAGTACTCAGACCTTATGTAAATACCATAATGGTCATGGAGTCGGAAGAACGAGAAGGAAAAACCACTATTCCGCTTTATGCAGATGGTTACCCTGGTATTATGTTCCAGCTGGCGAAAAATGGCTTTCGTTTCCTTCCAAAAGGAAAAAAGTTGTCCGAATTGTTTCTCTACGGCCAAACAGTGGACCCCGCGGCTTTAGAAGTTGAAGGTCCATTCGACTACATCATATTCCAATTATATCCGTTTGCCTCAAAGTATCTATTAAATGTTGATCCCAGAATATTAAATGATGATTGTTTTGATTTACTGAAATTAGATCATGTTAACATGAAATCTTTTGCAGAGCAACTTCGGTCAACCAAGGTTTTTAAAGAACGGGTTGACATCATTACCAAGTTGATGCTAGAATTGATAGAACACAATCAGGTACGACCAGACGACCGTATTCAAAAGGCCATATCCATCATTTTGGAAAATAAAGGGCAATCTACAGTTGCTGAAGTCCGTGACCAAGTTTTCGTCAGCGAACGTACTTTCGAAAGACAATTCACGGCTCAGGTGGGGCTTAGTCCGAAACAATTTGCGAAAATCATTCAATTCAAGAGCTCGTTGGAACGTCTGAACGATGAAAACTATAAACAGTTATTGGATGTTGGTTTTGAGAGCGGTTTTGCCGATCAATCCCATTTTATCAGAAGTTTTAAAAAATATACGGGCCAAACACCCTCGGAATTCATTCGCCAAGCAAGTGCTTGATTAAAGCCCCAGTCTTTGAAATAAGATAGAATAGAGCTTAATACAGAATAAAAATTATCAAAAAATGGAAGAATCAAACGATTTTGCAAAAGCCTCGTTAGGAATACGAAAACCGGTTCAGGAAGTTTTCGAAGCGTTCGTAAACCCAGATACCACCACCAAATTTTGGTTTACTCATAGTTCAGGAAATATTCGCAAGGGAGCAGTCTTAGAATGGAAATGGGAAATGTATAATTTAACAATCTCAGTTGTTGTCATAACTTTTGAGCAGAATCAAAAAATCGTCATCGAGTGGGGCGAAGGGGTGCACAAGTCTACAGTGGAATGGGAATTTAAGGCTATCAACGAAAGTCTAACCTTTCTGACAATTACCAATTACAATTTTCAGGGTAAAGGTGACGAATTAATCAGTCAGATTAGAGATTCTACGAAAGGCTTCACATTCGTTTTGGCCGGATTGAAAGCTTGGTTAGAGCATAAAATTCCGTTGAGGCTAACAGAAGATTCATTTCCCAAGGAAATGATGGGCTAGAAAAATATCGTGGATTGTTGCATCGATGTGTTTTGTTTGTCGGTTTTGTTCTATTACTCTTCATCTTCACACAATACTTTTACTTCATCATTTAAAAAACAATAAATCATGAAAGTAATCGTATTTGGTGCCACAGGAACTATCGGAAAACATCTCGTATCCCAAGCCTTGAACCAGGGCCATCAAGTAACTGCATTTTGTCGTGACAGACAAAAACTAAACGAATTCAATAATTCACAACTTACCATCTTTGAAGGAGATGTATTGGATTCTGAAAGTGTTTCAAATTCCATGAAGAATCAAGAAGTGGTTTTCATAGCCCTTGGCTCAGGCAAAAATCGAAAAAGCACCGTGCGTTCGACAGGAACCAAACATATCATTGCCGCTATGAAGAAAAATGGAGTGGAGCGACTAATCTGTCAAAGTACCTTAGGAGCAGGCGAAAGTCAAGGTAATCTCAATTTCTTCTGGAAACACATTATGTTCGGTTGGTTTCTAAAACAAGTCTTCTTAGATCATGAACTTCAAGAAAAATATGTTATGGAAAGTAATTTGGACTGGACCATTGCTCGCCCCGGTGCTTTTACTGATGGAGAACATACTAGCGAATATCGCCATGGCTTTGCAACTAACGATAAGAGTGTGAAATTGAAGATTTCAAGAGCTGATGTGGCGGACTTTCTTTTAAAACTGATTCCAAGCAATAGTTATCTGCACCAAACTCCGGGTCTATCCTATTAAAAAAGCCATGCGAACACAAACTATCATTCTCATATTGGCTACCCTTTCAACAGGTATTATGGCCGGAATCTTTTTTACGTGGTCGAATGCGGTAACCACAGGTTTAGGGAGATTAAGCGATTTGGAATACCTCAATGCATTTCAGTCGATGAACCGCACGATTTTAAATCCAACTTTCTTTTTCGCGATTTTCGGTCCGGTTTTACTTTTGCCCTTATCTTCTTATTTGCAATATAAAGCTGCACCCAATACATTATTTTGGATGCTTTTGGCGGCAAGTTTGATTTACCTGATTGGGGTTATTGTTGTGACTTTTACCGGAAACATTCCTCTGAACGAGATTCTAGATAAAAGTGCTTTGGACGGATTTTCATTGCAGGAGGGAAAATCACTTCGAGATAATTTCGAAAACAATTGGAATTCTTTAAATTGGATTCGCACATATAGTGCTCTGGGTGCTTTTCTCTTATTGATAATTACTTGTATCACTTCAAACAACTAACAAATGAAACCCATATTCAATGTATTTAAACCCGAGGGCTTTCGAAATGTGAACTCTTACCTGTTCACAGCCAATCCACAAGAGCTAATCGATTTTTTGAAAAAGGCCTTTTGGGCCGAGTAGATAAATCGTTCAATGGGCCCAAACGGTCAAATTGGCAATTGTATTCTAAAAATAGGAGACAGTTGTTTCATGATTAGTCAAGCACGTGGAGAATTCGAAAATATGCGCACTGCATTTTACCTCTACGTTGATGATGTCGATGCAGTTTATCACAATGCGATGGAAATAGGTGGCAAAGAAAGTTTTCCTCCTGAAGATATGGATTATGAAGACCGCCAAGGCGGAATAATCGATCCGGCAGGAAACTATTGGTTTATATCAAAACGTCTTGTCGACAAAGGTTATCATGAATAACGAAGAAAAAGTTGAGATAAAGCTTAGGCAGTCTTAGCTCTGTTTCTCTTAGTAGTGAAAGACAAGGCTTTCTTAACTCGGCTATTAGAACGCTTGTACAAACGAGCAACCTCAGTATTTTTTTCAGTAACATCCTCTTCGGTAGTAGTCTCGGTTACGATAGTCATTTCGATAACATCGACCTTAACCTCTTCAGTTGCATTTTGTGCTTGTACAGCTACTCCGATAAAAAGAACAAAAATTAAAGTTGCGATAGTTTTCATGACTGTGCGTTTTATATATATAAAACCCACAGACCCCGTTTTTAAAGGGCTCGGTTCGTTCAACGAGACCAAAAACTCGTTAAGTGACAAAAGTTCGGTTCAAGTGTAAAAAACTCCCGATAACGGTATTTCAATCAAAAACAGCTAATCGAAATAAGGTGTTCTTAAACGGTGTTTTTTGAGATTTTTTGAAGAGAAAAAAGTAAATATTGCATAAATCGCTCAATTCGATTGATTTTTCTATTTTTAGCCCCATGGATTTGAAAAAAATATTTGGAACAGTATTGACCCTTTTAGGCATCGGAGGCCTGATTTATACGGCTATTCTTTTTGCAAATGACTCTGGAACGGTCAAAATGCTCATGGTTTATGGTATTTTGGGTGCGATTTTCTTCTTTGCTGGGGTTGGCTTAATTAGAAATACCAAAACCGGAGTTTAAAGGAGTTTTCAAAAAGCTACGTTTTGTAAATTTTCAGTAATGTACGTCTCAATAGACTTGAGGTCAGTTTTGTCCAAAATAATGTTTGCTGCCTTTGCATTTGCCTGAACTTGAGATGTGTTCTTGGCGCCTACCAGCACTGAAGTGATTCCCTTTTGTTGTGTTGCCCATGCAATTGATATCTGACCAACAGTACACCTATATTTTTCTGCCAATTCATCTAGAAGTGTCAGTAACCCCTGTAATTCTTGCCAAATTTCTTCTCGATAAAAATTATAAAACTTATTGCGGGCATCGGCATCACCAAACTTTGGTATTTCACGATGTTTGCCGGTCAGTATGCCACCTGCCAATGTACCATAGGTAGCAAGACCCAAATTGTTCTTATCGCAATAGGGAACAATTTCCTTTTCGATTCTTCGGTTCAACATTGAATATGGGGGTTGCAAACAAACAACATCGGTCATCGTTTGAATTTGGTCCATAAGTTCGATGGTAAAATTTGAAACCGCTAAATATCTGAACTTGCCTTGATCTTTTAGCTTGATTAGTGTATTCACGGAATCTTCCAAAGGAGTATTCTTATCAGGCCAGTGAACATAATACAAATCGATATAGTCGGTTTTTAGTCTTTTCAGGGATTCCTCTATATCCCGGCGAATCGTCGCTGGACTCAAATCCCTTAAAAACTCCGTTTTCGTGCGTACGACCCCAGTCTTTGTAGCGATGATGACTTTGTCCCGTTTTCCTTTAATGGCTCTTGCCACAACAGTCTCCGCATGACCGGCGCCATATGCAGGTGCCGTATCGATAAAATTGATTCCAGCCGCTAGAGAAGCCTGAATGGCATCTACTGAATCTTTATCGTCAACCGTTCCCCAAAAATCATTGCCCATGGCCCAAGTGCCCAAGGCAATCGTTGAAACATTTAAATCGGTTTTTGGAATCTTTTTATATTTCATTTTTTCTGATTAGGATTACGTTTTTCCGTTAAACACCTTCTTTTCGAAGGACCTCCAAAGGCGGGCTTTTGATAACACTTCTACTGTTCGACAATCCGATTAACAATACCAAAAGTGCAATTCCGGGAAGCACGACCAAAAATGGAATCATCGAAGGAACAAAAGGAGTATCAAATACAAAATAAGCCAGTAATTGACTACTCACGAATGATAACAGAATCCCGATTCCTGCTCCCAGAACACCCAAATAAAGATATTCCATTGCCGTAATCTTTAAAATTTGATTGCTTTTGGCACCTAGGGTTCGAAGCAAGACACTTTCTTTAATACGCTGGTATTTGCTTGTCCGCACTGAGCCGATTAAAACAATTATACCTGTGAGAATGCTGAAAAAGGCCATAAAGTTGATGACCCAAGAAATTTTGTCTAAAATACCTTCTATCAATGTTATCATCTGGCGAAGGTCGATTATAGAAACCGTCGGAAATTTTTTAACCAATTCTTGCTGTAGCTCAGCAGATGTCAGATCATCGGATACTTTGGTCGTCATCACGTGAAATTGGGGGGCGTTTTCAAGAACACCCTTCGGAAATACGATGGAGAAATTCATTTGCATTCTCCCCCAATCGACCGCTCGAATACTTGCCACCATTGTTTTCATCAGCACGCCCTGAACATTGAAAGTTATCTTGTCGCCTACCTCTACTTTGGCGTCCCTAGCGACATTATCGGATAAAGAAATAGGGATAAATCCGTCTACATCGGTTTGACTGTTCCATTCTCCTGAACTTAGGGTTTCCGAACCAATAAGCGAATCACGATAGGTTACCCGAAATTCGTGGTTCAGAATCCAAGGATTCATTTTATCGATAGTGTCTTTACGAATCTCATTGACAGCTCTGCCCTTGATATCATGGACGCGCATCGTAACAATCGGAATATTGTCAAGAATTGGCAGACCTTTTGGTGTGATGCTATTCGCGATGCCTTCCCTTTCTTCGGATTGTATATCGATCAATATAATGTTCGGACTATTCGAACTCGCCTCCATGGAAGTTTTTGCAAGAAGGAAATCTTTGGTGAAATATAGATTACTGATCAAAAAGGTTCCGACCCCAATGGCTAATATCAAAACCATGGTCTGATTGTTCGGCCGGTACAAGTTCAATAAACTTTGCCTTGCGGTAAAGCCCCATTCCGAAGGGAAATATTTTTTAATGGCCCACATGAAAAGCTTGGCAATACCGGCCAGAATCGAAAATGTGACGACCACCCCCAGCACGAAACCTATAGCTAATCTGAAATCGCCCAACAACCAATGAGTAAAGAGATAAACAAACCAGATAATGGCCATCAAAATAAGAACATTGGCTCTTTGGGTCTTCTCGGAAAAATCATCTTGCACCCGAAGCACTTGTAAAGACGATATATACCATGTGCCCATCAACGGTGAAAGTGCAAATAGTACGGCCATACAAAGACCCAGCAGTAACCCCATAAATATCGGTTGAACAACCCAAGTCAATTGGACCTCAAAGGGGAGAAAATCTTGCAATAGTATTGGAAAGGACCATTGCAGAGATAGCCCTAACAGTGTGCCCAGCATTCCTCCCAACAGACCCATACCGGCAATCTGTATCAAAAAAATCAGAAAAGTCTGCTTTCTAGATGCACCTAGACATTTTAAAATGGCCACGGAAAGTAATTTCTCTTTGATATATATATGTACAGAACTTGCAATACCCACGCAGCCGAGCAACAAGGCTATAAAAGCCACCAAGTTCAAAAACTTTGCTACATTTTCATAGCGCCGGCCCAATTGCCTAGCAGTGGAGGTATGGGTGTCGAGATCCGCATTTTCAGCATCGAGTATCGGGTCGATCTCTTGATCTAATTTCTTAAGGTCGGTATCAGGTTCGGCAACAAAATAAAAATTATAATTGATACGACTTCCTTTTTGCAAGAGTCCAGTTTTTTCGATGTACCCATGTGGAATAAAAACCGGGGGGGCTATCGAGCTTGTGATTCCAGTACTACCCGGTGCAGAAGAAAGACTTCCGGTAATTGGCAAGGTCAGATTTCCTACTTTGACCGAATCGCCGGGCTTGAGTTTGAACTGTAACATCAAAGTCGCGTCTACCAAAGCACCTTTTGTTTGCTGATAATCTTTGGCCGCGGATTCAGGGATCGTTTCCAAATTTCCGTAAAAAGGAAATGCGCCCTCAATGCCACGAACCAAGACCAATTTTGTTGACTCAGTGCCAGAAAATGTGGCCATCGAGGGAAAATTGATTTCGCTCGCATCAGCACCACCCAAAGAATCAATGATCGAAAGAACCCTTTCATTGGGCGCGCTTTTACTGTCTATACGAAAATCGGTGCCCATCAGTGCCTTCGATTGAAGCGCGATATTATATTTTAGATTCTCGCTGAAGGATTGTATAGAAACCACCGCGGCAATGCCTAGAATAATGGATGCCATAAAAAGAAGCAGTCGTTTTCCACTGGCCTTGCCGTCGCGCCAGGCCATTTTAAACAACCAGGAAATACCTGCCTTTCCAGATTTTAGTGGGCGATCACTCATAGTTGAGCCGTTCTTTCATTGGCAACTATTTTTCCACCTTTTAGCTGAAGAATTCGCTGCGTGCGTTTCGCAAGATCAAGATCATGCGATACGATGACCAATGTCGTACCTGCATCTTTGTTCAGGTCAAAAAGCAACTGAGCCACTGTTTCGCCCGTCTCCCCGTCAAGATTGCCCGTGGGTTCATCAGCAAACAAGATCGAAGGATTGTTTGAAAAAGCACGAGCCATAGCCACGCGCTGTTGCTCCCCTCCCGAAAGTTGACTCGGGTAATGATGAAATCGGTCGGCAAGACCTACTTTATCCAATAATTGCATTCCATATTTTGCGGCATTTTTTGTACCTAAAAGTTCCAATGGTACACTGACATTTTCCAACGCGGTCAATGTCGGCAGCAATTGAAAATTCTGAAAGATAAAGCCTACTTCTTTATTTCTTAGTATCGCACGCTCATCTTCATTCATCGTGGTTAGTGGGGTTCCGCATAATTCTACACTTCCTGAATTCGGCCTGTCCAGTCCGGCGCATAAACCCAGTAAGGTGGTCTTGCCACTACCCGAAGGTCCAACTATAGAAAAAGTACTGCCCTTTTCAATGGAGAATGAAATATCATCCAAAACGGTCAACTGTTTTGAACCGCTGATGTAGGTTTTTCTCAGATTACCTACGTTTAATATCTTTGTCATAACTCATTCAGAAATTTTCTTTTTCGAAAAAAGCAAAATAAGCAATTCATTTCGATTAATTAAGGTACGTACCATGCACAAACTATTAAAGTTTCGTTATTTTTTGACCTTGTTGATTTTGTTTTCTTGTGGAGAATCCGCACAGAAAAAAAGCGATTCATCGATTGATACAGAAAGTTCCAATGAAACAGAAATCGAGGTCGATTCAAACGAGAAAACTATTCTATTTTTTGGTGATAGTCTTACAGCCGGAATGGGTCTTGAGCCTGAAAAGGCATTTCCTGCATTGATACAAGCAAGATTGGATTCATTGGGAATGAATTACACCGTGATCAATTCAGGATTAAGCGGCGAAACAACGGCCAGTGGAAAAAACAGACTGAATTGGGTCTTGAACCAGAGTGCCGATATCTTTATTTTGGAATTAGGAGCAAATGATGGTCTACGAGGAATCCCTCTTTCGGAGACTAGAAAAAATCTACAATTCATAATCGATTCGGTATGGGAGAAAAATCCTAAAACCAAAATTATCATGGCGGGTATGCAAATTCCACCAAACATGGGACCTGAATACACTAAGGAGTTCAAGACTATTTTTCCTGACTTGGCAGAAAAGAATGAGTTGTTATTGATTCCCTTTCTGCTCGAAGGTGTCGCGGGCGAACCAGAGCTAAATCAAGCTGACGGAATACATCCTACCATCGAGGGTCACAAAATTGTTTCTGAAAATACTTGGGCCGTTTTAAAGGAGCTAGTTGAATAAAATGAAAACTATACCAAGACTATATCGATTCTATTTTCATTGAAACGAAGCGCTTTTTTCACTCTGGAATATTTCAATTTATACACTCTTGAAACTTTTTGTTCATAATTTTTTTTAGCGACTTTCCGAACAATATCAGTATTAAACATATGGAAATCACCTACCTTCTGAGATGATAGAGAAGTTCCTATAATTAAGGATATTGACAAAGTTATGGCTAAGCGCATATGGGTTCATTTAAGATTAGATAATGACTGAAATATTGACTAGTTAACCAGTCATAAAGGACATTGAAATGGCCTGATCTTATTGGCAATAGCATACTTGAGGTAATTCTTGAAGTTTAATTCCCTTTGCAAAGAATCCTGTTCTTCTATAGTATTTACGGTATTTTTAGCAAAAGGTTTGGATCGGGGCAATTTTTAGAATAAAAATTCAAATCTTTTTCAGCACAAACACCCGGGTAATCTCCAAAATAATCTTGCATATCAAGTATTACTTGAAAATGAAGATGGGGCGCATAACCAACGTTAATTTCCGGCGAACCCAATGTTGCCAGAACCTGGTCTTTTTTAAAGGGTTTGCCAATATGTAAACCAATTAGAGATTGTTCAGAAAGGTGGCCATATAGAGTAAAAAAGGTGTATTCTTTTGACTTGTGATCCAAAATTATAGTCGGGCCATAATCCCCTAGGTTACTATTGTTTTTGAAACTATGGACTTTTCCGTTAACCGGAGTTACCACTTTTGTTCCGGTAGGCGCCCAAAAGTCCATTCCAAGATGAATGTTCCTGTGCGATTTGTTATCTTCAAAATCTGGATTTCCTCGATATAGATTTCGTTTCTCTAAATATCCCCCATAGGCTACAAAGCATCTATTTTGAACTAAAACAGTATCGATATATCGCTGACAATTTGAATGATCTGATATATCGATATTCATGAGCTTCTTATTACGTTCTGAAAAATCAATAGAAGTGTAATCTTTTATAGAAATATCGGCATCAAGAATGGAGGTTCGGCCTTTTGAACTTAAAGCAAACGCATGGGATACTTCATTCATCTGTACTGTCTTTAACTTGAGGTATATTCTTTACAAACGCATCATCTAGATACAATTTTCTCGAAAAACGATACTATGGATTATATTTTTTAAACATTAAAATATCTATTTGATTGTAATTTACATCATTGGAAATTTTAAAAAAACCAAAACTTATTGAAGAAAACTATCACAATTATAATGCTAATGGTTATTTCTTTTCTAATTTTAGTGAAAGATTTTAACTATATCTATTTGAACACTAAATTGTTATCTATGAAAATTAATCTGATTACTAGAATTCTACTTTTGATTATGATAGGGTCTTTCATTATTATCCCAGTGGCCTGTGGCAATGATGATGCGACACCTCCCATCGAACAACCCGACCCAGATCCCGATCCAGACCCTGACCCAGACCCAGACCCGGTTCCAGATCCAGTTCCAGACCCGACCAATGCGGCCACAACGATTGAAGCGAGTTCACCGATATTGGCCGACGGCGCAACGATGTCAGATGTGACGGTAACTTTAGCCGATACCGATGGAAACAGCTTTACCACAAGTGGTGGCGTAGTGGTTTTGACCGCCACTGGTTCTGCAAATATTTCGGCGGTAACCGATAATGACAACGGCACATACACTGCCACAGTAACAGACTCTATAGCCGAAACGGTAACCGTATCAGGTACATTAGACGGCACGGCTATTACCAATACAGCTGAAATAACTTTCGACCCCGTACCGATAGAAGATGAACTTGTAATAGCAATCAATGCCGGTGGTGAACAAGTTGTAATCGATTCGGTGACCTTTGTAAAAGATACTCTTTTCATCTTACCATCAGAGCCTTTTGGAAATGACGAAATAGCTGATATAATGGGCACCGAAGCTGATACCCTATATATTACAGAAAGAATTCGCGGAGCTAGTTTGGGTACTATTGGCTATAGTATACCCGTTGATAGTGCCATTTATGAGGTAAAAATGCACTTTGCTGAAATATTCTGGGGTCTCGATGACCAAGGCGGAGCAGACGGTGGTGTAGGTTCTCGCGTTTTTGATATTATGATAGAAGACTCACTGGTCATTGATGATTATGACATCTTTGCAGATGTGGGGGCAGCAACGGCGACAATTAAGATGCATGAAGCCATGGTTATTGATGATACTTTGAATATAACTTTAAGCGCAAGTGTCGATCAGCCAAAAATTTCAGCCTTGGAAGTGATAAGGAAAGGAGACAATTAATTTCAAATTGGACTGTATTTTAAAATCTCCGATTTTTCATCGGAGATTTTTTTGTTTTCACCCGATATTTAAATCTAAAAAAAAAGGATATTGAATATGAGAAGTACTTTTGCACTTTAAAAAGGCATAATAATTATATCTAATTTATTATCAGTCATTTACAATCAACGTGAAGTATACTCATCTTGTTGAAAAACGGGATAAACTGGTCAAAACGAGAAGGTTCCTTATCGAAAAAATGTAATGATAGTTGTTATATGTGTAATTCTTGAATAATTTTGCTTGAAAAATTACGTTTCTCTAAATAAGTAAAGACAAAAACTATGAAAATTAATTTGATTGCAAGAATTCTGATGTTGATTATGTTGGGTTCATTCGTAATTGTTCCAGTGGCATGTAGCAGTGATGATTCTACACCTCCTATAGAACAACCGGATCCAGAACCAGAGCCTGAGCCAAATCCTGTGGCAGACCCGACTAATGAAAATACAATAATCGAGGTAAGTGAGGTGACAAATGTCAACGGTGTTTCTACCTCAACACTGACTATAACAATTGCCGATACCGATGGAAACGTTCTGACCACAAGTAGTGGTACGGTCGCTTTGGCCGGTACTGGTACCGCTACTATTTCTGAAGTTACGAACAACGGTGATGGTACATATACGGCTACGGTCTCAAGCGACGTAGAGCAAGTTGTCACAATTTCGGCTACTTTGGACGGTATTGCAATTACGAATACATTGGATGTCAATTTAAATCCAGATGATTCGAATCCTGCCCAGGAGGCAATGCAGTCAACTATGGAGGTCGGTCCTTCATTACTAAGAATAAATAGCGGAGGCCCAGAAGTTACTTTTGGTGATGTTACTTTCTTGGAAGATCAATACTTTGGAGAGGGTACCGAAGCATTTACCAACCCTTTTGTAACGGAAATCGCCAATACCGACATGGACGAAATTTATCTAACTGAAAGGGTTACTGACAATAATGATATTAAGAAACCTATTTCCTACAATATTCCTGTGTCCAATGGAACTTATACAGTTAAGCTCTATTTTGCTGAAATCTATTGGGGTGTCGAGAATCCGCAGATGTTAGAAGGTGGAGAGGGAAGTAGAGTGTTTAATATCCTAATGGAGGATACTGAAATCTTCACAGGTTATGATCTTTTCAAAGAGCACGGTGCGGCAAGTGCTGGTGACCGTATGTATGATATTGAGGTGACCGATGGAGAATTGACCATTACGTTACAATCGACGGTGAACAAACCGAAAGTATCTGCAATCGAGGTATTTGGAAGCGGCACCATTGGTAATTAAATAATACGGATAGAATAGCTTACGAACCTGTCAAGAAATTTCTTGACAGGTTTTTTCATTTAAAAATGTAAGTACTTTGTAACTTGTACTACAAATTGTTAAAACAAATTGCTATGAAAATTTTAAAGATTTCCGCTGCACTATTGACTTTCGTGTTTACCAGTAGTTGCCAATCATCATTGAAAAAAGACAACAAGACCAAGCCGGATGTCGCACAAAGTGAAACAGAAGTAAGTAAAACAACTCCTCAAGATTTAAGCGCATACGAAACCGCATATTTTGCTAGCGGTTGCTTTTGGTGCGTGGAGGCCATTTTCGAGAGTGTAAAAGGTGTAGAAGAAGTTATATCAGGTTATTCTGGAGGCAAAGAAAAGAACCCTACTTATCAGCAAGTTGGGAGTGGTATGACCTCACATGCCGAAGCTGTGGAAGTCTATTATGACCCTAAAACTATTTCTTTTACGGCCTTGGTTCAAGTATTTTTCGGATCGCACGATCCAACATCCTTAAACCGACAAGGACCCGATAGAGGTACCCAATACCGTTCAGTTGCTTTTTATAAGAACGAAGATGAGAAAAAGATAATAGACGATTACATCGCACTGCTCACCAATCAAAATGTATATGATGGTGATCCCATTACCACTGAAGTCGTACCTTTTGAAAAATTCTATATCGCAGAGGAGTATCATCAAGATTATGAGCGTAAAAATCCGAACAACTCATACATCAGAAATGTTTCGATACCCAGATTAAATCGCTTTAAAGAGAATTTTGGTGATTATTTAAAAGAAGATACGGCGCACTGATTTTAATTCCTGTAAAATAATTCATAACAAAGCGACCATTATCTGGTCGCTTTTTATTTGTACATTAGGTGTTATCGAATTTAACTCCTGAAAAAATATTCTTATGACCAGTAGACGTAGTTTTATCAAAAAATCCTCTGCAGGTGCCGCTGCGGTAACTCTTGGCGGGTTGGCGTTACCACAGAACGGTTACTCAAATTTTCGCGGTGCAAACGACCATATCAATTGTGCCGTTATCGGTGTGCGAAGCCGCGCCAAAGCCCATGTTAAAGCAATCAGTGCCGATTCAAATGCCAAAATACTTTACAATTGTGATGTAGACGATGTCATTATTGAAGAGCACAACACCTGGTGCCAAGAGAACATAGGGTATATTCCTAAAGTTGAAAAAGACTTTCGCAAAGTATTGGAAGATAAAGACGTTGATGCCGTTTTTATTGCTACTCCCGAACATTGGCATGCTCCAATGGCGATAATGGCGATGCAGGCTGGCAAACATGTTTATGTAGAGAAGCCATGTAGTCATAATCCGCATGAAAACGAACTACTCGTTGCCGCTCAAAAAAAGTACAATAAGAAAGTTCAAATGGGCAACCAGCAGCGCTCTGCGGTAACATCAAAAATGGCCATCGAAGATATTCGAAAAGGTATCATAGGGGATGTTTATAAAGGTGAAGCGTATTATTCGAGTAATCGCGGGTCGATTGGTATTGGAAAAAAAATCGATGTACCAAAAACCCTGGATTGGGAATTATGGCAGGGCCCTGCACCGAGAAAAGATTACAAAGACAATATTCATCCGTATAACTGGCACTGGTTCCGTAATTGGGGTACTGGTGAGATGCATAATAACGGTACCCATGAGGTCGATATCTGTCGTTGGGCACTTGGTGTGGAACTTCCTGAAAGCGTTACTTCCTTCGGAGGGAAATACACTTTCGATGATGATTGGGAATTTGTTGACAATCAACAGGTGACCTTTAAATTCGCAAATGAAAAGTTCATTACTTGGACAGGACATAGCAGAGGCCTTATCAAACCAAAGCAACCTGGTAGAGGTATTACAATTTATGGTAGTAAAGGCTCGATTATGTTAAATCGAAACTTCTACAAGCTTTTCAGTCTGGATGGGGAGCTTATAAAGGAAGAAAAAGAAGGTTCCGCGAGCGCAACGACCAACACACAAGGAATGGGTGGGCTCGACGTTAACCATGTGGCCAACTTCTTTGCAGGAATTCGCTCGGACCAATCTTTGAATGCTGAAATCAACGATGCCAGTAAATCGACGATGCTGTGCCATTTAGGAAACATGGCCCAAGATGCCGGGGAAACACTGAATATAGATGCGGCCACAGGTAAAGTACTGAACAATGAAAAAGCGATGAAAAGCTGGAAGCGTGAATATGAAAATGGTTGGGAACCTAAATTATAATTCTCTCCTCTACTCATCTCCAAAGAGAGAGAAAGAGACAAAATCAATGAATTCAAATTGAGGGTTTTTGTCAAAATCTTGAATTATAACATCTAAACCTAGAATAAATTTGAAGAGAAGAAATTTTGTGATTAAAAGTAGTTTGGCCGGTGCAGCATTAAGCACTTCTGCCCTAACCTACGCAAAGGTCTTTCAAGAAAGTCCGAATGAATCTTTGAATATCGGAATTATCGGTACTGGGGATCGTGGAGGAGGATTGATTCCATTTATAAATCAGATTCCGAATTTCAATGTGGCGGCCTGCTGCGATATCATTCCTTCTCGAATGGAAAAAGCAATTGAGATTTCAGAAGGTTCACCCATCGGCTATAAAGATTATAGAAAGCTTTTAGATAACGATGACTTGGATGCGATTTTGGTCGCAACACCTTTTAACACACATTCTAAAATCGCTATGGACTCGGTCGATGCCGGCAAACATGTCTATTGCGAAAAAACCATGGCAAAGGGATATTCGGGTATTTCAAATTTAGTCGGCAAAGTCAATTCTTCAAAAAAAACTTTTCAAACGGGCCATCAATATCACAGTTCAAGGCTTTACACTCATGTGGTAGACCTAATCAAAAATGGAAAGGTCGGAAATATTACGGCTTTCGAATGTCAATGGAACAGAAATGGCGATTGGCGACGACCTGTGTCAGAACCAGAACTCGAAAGATTGATAAATTGGCGCATGTATCGCGAATTTTCAGGGGGCTTGACCGCCGAACTTTGCTCACATCAAATTGATTTTGTGAACTGGGTGTTAGATACTGTACCCAACAAAGTTATGGGAGTAGGAGGAATTGATTATTGGAAAGATGGTCGAGAAACCTACGATAACATCCATTTGATTTATAGTTATCCTCAAGGAATTAAGGCTAAATTTACATGCCTGACCAGTAATGCCCGAGATGATTTTAAAATCAAGATTATGGGGGACAAGGGAACCATAATTCTTGATTATGTCAAAGCATGGTTTTATCCCGAAGGGAAATACAACAAAGAAATCGGAAACGTAGACGGAGTTTCCGGAGCGACCGTCAACTGGGATGAAGGCAAAGGAATTCCCATTGAGGTCGCCCACGAAAATCCTAGCAAGCAGGCCTTGATTGATTTTCAAAAACATATTTTTGAGGGTACCATTCCTATTTCAAATGTAGAGACAGGAGCAAAAGCTGCCATTGCCGTTCAAATGGCCTTAGATGCTATGATCAATGAAGAAATTGTAAACTGGAAATCTGATTTGGGGGTCTAGTATGGAAGAATTATCTGAGAATTTTTTGACAGAAATCAACACTATTGCACGACTACATCGCTATACTGAGAATTGATTTTTATCGACTTACCACTATTTGTTTTTATATGATAGCCCTTATGTACCGTAACATGACCATTTTTCGTTTTGCTCAAGGTAAGACCGGCGGGTGCGGTTAATTTTGAGGTAGTACCGTTTACATAAAACTCAAATGCCGTTGGAGGCAGTTCAAAAATCAACTCAGCATTTCTTAAAGAAATATCCAAATCTTTGAAGTTTTTTGAAATTGATTTAATGTGTATAGGCCCAAAACTATTGTTTGCGTTTAAATTTGTTACCAACCGGTCGATTGTTATGTCAGAAGATGTTGATTTCAATATGAGGTTCTCTACTTCTTTCAGATTTATATTCTCAGAATAATCGGCCTGCAACTTTCCGTAGTTCCAATTTTGAACACTTACGGGCGAGTAAGAAGCTATTATCGTTGTATCATCGCCTTCAATAGTTGAAGCAAACAACCTTGCATGTGACAAGGTTGCTTTCAGATTCTTTGCATTTTCTGCTAGTTTTACTTCTCCATGTCTAACTTTCATCTTTAGTTTTACCGATTTGGGCATCTTTATCTTTATTGTTTTCTTGATTTCGATATTACCTTCTCGCCCATCAGAGTTAAAGTAAAATATGTTAGAACCGCCTGAACGATTGCCATCACTATCGATGAATAAAAAACGAGTTGAATCTCTATGTTTTCTCATTTTGGCCCTTTTGGCCATCATTTCCTCTCTTCTTTCATAAACTTCCTTCATACGCTCAGCTCTCTCCTCCACCCTTTTGGCACTTCTTTCAGCACGTTCTTGCCTGAGCACCTCTAATCGTTCTGCTCGCTCTTCCATTCGTCTTCCCCATTCCTCGATTTTTTTTTCATATTCCTTATCAAATCCTTTTGAAAACTCTTTTTGCCATTTTTTCATATACTCTTCACCATCTTTTTTATAAGCCTCATGATCAAAACTATGAAAATGCATAGGAGGCAAGGGTGGCATTGCTTCCATTTCAAAAATCTCAGGCATTTCACCCATATCCGGCATTTCGATTACTATTGGGTCGATATCCGGCATTTCAAAATGAAAATCCAGATTTCCGAACGAATTCGAAGTAAATAGCGAGTGCCCGCGACCAGTAGAAACTTCAACTTTTTCACTGTTGCCCATTATTTCTACGCGATTCTTTTCAAAATAACGTTCTGCATCTTCATCGGAAATATCAGAGAGTTCAATGGTCGCCTCAATCACAACCTCGTTTTTATCCCAGGTTTCGAATTCAATATCGGTATGGCTCGTGTTAATCTCCAATACGGCCTCATCACCAACATTGAAAGCTTCTTTATAGGTTTTACTTTGTTTTTGTCCGTAGACCCCTATGCTGATGAGGCATAGGAGAACGGTCTTTTTAAATAATGATGTCCTGTTCATTTTCTGATGATTTTAATTCATTTAACTTAATTTTTAATTTCTGTAGCAATTGTAATCGAAGCTGTAGGTTTTTAATCAGGGCATTGATCGTTTGGTCATTAGGACCTATTTCGTTCAGTTCTATGTTCAATTTTTCATATTCGTGATCCAATTCAGAAAGTTGCTCTAAATAACTATCTACAAGGCCTTTGTTGTCTTTGGTAAGTTCAAGTTTTGAAAGTTCAAAATTAATGGTCGAAACATAGTAATCTTCAACTTTTCTCAAATCTGGTGACAAGTCGCCCAAGGAAAATTTCTTAACCTCTTTCATTGGCTGAGAAGTGTCGACTACTTTAGTAGCGGACGTTTCGATTTTACTATTTGTATAAAAATAGAGACAGACCCCTAGAAACACTACTACCGAAGCTGCAACTTTCCAAAGTGCGCCATATTGTTTTTTACTCTTCGGAAATTCTTTTTCCAGTTTCTTCAAGAAACGTTCTTCATGGCCAGCATTCATTTTATCCTGACTTTTAGAATTGTCTACTCGCATCAAATCCCTAAGGTCCTGTGACATGATTTTTACTCTTTAATAATTGTTTTAAATATCCTTTTCCCCTCAATAAACGGGTTCTACATGCTGGTTCACTTAAATCCAGTATTTGTGAAATTTCAGCATGATCATACCCTTCCACTAAATAGAGTCTTACGACAAGCCTATATTTATCAGGGAGTTCTTCCATCTTTGATTTCACTTCCTTGGCAGTTACCTCATCGGCAATTGACCAATCATCATTTTCTTCCACCTTCATATAGCCTTCGTTCAGTTCAACAAACTTTTCTTTTTTTGCTTTTAAAAAATCAAGACTTCGATTGACCACTATTTTCTTTAGCCACGCTCCAAAAGTCACTTCCCCTCGATACTGCTCAATTTTTTGAAAGGCCTTAATAAAAGATTCTTGAACTACATCTTCGGCATCATCGCTATTTTTCAAGAAACCCATTGCCACGCAAAACATACCCTCACAATATTGCCTGTACAATTTCAATTGTGCTTTGCGGTCTTTGGCCTTGCACTTTTCTAACAAATCAATTTGAAACATTGGTCAGTTTCGAGTTTTGATTAATTTTAGTTGTTTCCCTAAAGACGATAAAAAAATTATGATGTGACAAAAAACATTTAATTTTATAATATCTAAAATTATCCGGGATTGAAACAAGTTACGATAAGCACCCCTTTTATAACCTTGATTGTACTCGACTACGGAGCGATAATTCAAAAATTATTGGTCAAGGACAAAAATGGAAATTCCACCAACGTCGTTGTAGGTTATGATTTTGCCACTAAATATTTAAAAGATTCTGTTTGCCTTGGCGCTTCTGTTGGCAGATTCGCAGGCCGAATTTCAAAGGGTAGTTTCGAATTAGATCGTGAGACCTACAATCTGCATGTAAATAATGGAGTTCATCTACACGGCGGCAAAGAGGGTTTCCATAGAAAATATTGGAAGTTCGAACACATCGATTACGGCCATGAACCCACTGTCACCTTGTCTTACTTGAGCAAACATTTGGAGGAAGGATATCCGGGAAATTTAAAAACCACCGTTACCTATCATTTGAAGGCCAATGAGTTACACATCGTCTACAAAGCAACAACTGACCGAACCACTGTGGTGAATCTTACCAACCATTCTTATTTCAAGTTAGATGATTCAGAGCATATAGACCAACATCATTTACAATTGAACTGCCCCGATTATTTAGAGACCCATGAAAATTTATTGCCCACTGGCAAATTGCTTCCCGTTAAAGACACGAAATATGACTTTTTACAACAAAAGCCGCTCGATAAAAAAAGACTTGATACGCCTTTTGCAATAGGTCTCAAAAAAGATTTGGCGGCTAAATTATCATCAAAAAAATCTGGTATCGGAATGGAAGTCTATACAAACCAACCCGGGATAGTGGTTTACACTCCACTGAAATTTCCGGCTATTTGCTTCGAAACACAAAATTTTCCCGATGCTCCGAATCAAAAAAACTTTCCTAACAGTATTCTCAGACCAGGAGAAAATTATTTAAACGAAAGTAAATTCAAATTTGATTTGATTTAAAAAACCCTGCATTTTTAAATACAGGGTTCTCAAACTCTTTGTTTTATGTTGTTATGCCTCTACCAACAAGTTCAGTTCAACAGTGATATTATCTCTAGTAGCTTTACTATAAGGGCATATTTCATGAGCTGCATTCACAAGCTCCTCGCCTTTGTCTTTATCGACCGTTGGCAAATACGCATCCAACACAGCACCTAGAAAAAATCCATCTTCTTCCTTATTAAAAGAAATAGTGGCCGTAACACTGAAATCGCCCAAATCGTCGACTCCATGACTTGAGGCAATTGCTTCGATGGCACCTGCAAAACATGTGGCATATGCAGCGGCGAAAAGTTCTTCGGGATTTGTTTTATCAGAACCGGCATTTCCGCTGGAATCAGGCATTTCAATATCAAAATCGATAGGACCTTTCTCCGATTTCACATGACCGTTTCTACCACCTCTATTTGTTGCTTTCGTTTTAAAAATCGTTTTCATAAAAATCGAATTATTGTTTGGCACATTATACTCCTTACATGAGAAAAATGCTAAAAATCAGTATTAAAATTATGTGAAATATTTCATATCAAAAATTAAATGCTCGATCTACAAATGGTTTAGTAATTTTACAATCAATTAAAGATACAGCGTATGAAATTTTTAAAATGGTTGGCAGTAATTGTTGTTTTAGGGTTATTGGTACGGTTTGTGGGCATGCCATATATGCAGAAACAGACCAAAAAGCACAGCCCTGAAAAAACAAGTACGTACACCAAAAAGGGATTAGACCTTTCGGTAAATTATTCTAGCCCCTCTAAAAAAGGACGCGAGATTTTTGGCAAACTCGTCCCCTACAATCTTGTTTGGCGAACAGGGGCCAATGAGCCCACGACCTTTACGACAAAGACCGATATCAGAGTCATTGACAAAAAACTAGGTGCCGGCACCTATTCCATATGGACAATACCCAATGAGAAATCATGGAAAGTGATTTTCAATGAAGAAGTACCAGATTGGGGAGTTACTGTCTTAAGTGGCGGAAAAGAAACTACTCGAGATGCCGAAGCGGATTTCGTTCAAGTTGAAGTGCCCGTTCAAAAACTACAAGAAACTCTTGAAAGTTTTACAATTGAATTTCAAGATTCAGACGAATTGAGTTTGACACTTTTATGGGATCAAACTAAAGTTAGCGTACCACTAAATAAATAATTTTGAGTTCCAACAAAAATAGTAGCGAAGAACGCGTAGCTGAAATAAAGGAAATCAGAAAAATAGAAATTTCCGTTAACGAACTCTTCGAGGGTATTAAATCACACGAAAAGACGGCCGTCGGGCGAGCGATTACCTTGGTAGAGAGTAATAATGTCGCTCATCAAGAGGCAGCCCAGGAACTTGTCGAGCGTTGTCTTTCAATAAAAAATACGACGGTAAGAATAGGGATTACGGGAGTACCCGGAGTGGGCAAAAGTTCTTTTATAGAAACATTCGGCACGAACCTTACCGCCTTGGGCCATAAGGTTGCTGTTCTTGCAGTCGACCCGACTAGCATGAAAAATAAGGGAAGTATCTTAGGCGACAAGACTCGAATGGTGAAATTGTCGCGCGACCCAAACGCTTTTATTCGTCCGTCTCCTGCAGGCGATTCTTTAGGAGGAGTTTCTCGAAAAACAAGGGAGGCGGTTGTTATTTGTGAGGCTGCCGGCAACAATATTATATTAATCGAGACCGTAGGTGTCGGACAAAGTGAAGTTGCCGTTCATGGAATGGTAGATTTTTTTCTTGTTCTCAAATTAAGTGGGGCCGGTGACGAGCTCCAAGGTATCAAAAGAGGTATTCTTGAAATGGCAGATGCCATTGTATTAAATAAGGCCGACGGCGAAAATATTAAAGCCGCCAACCACGCCGTGCAAGAATTTACCCGTGCGTTGCATTTATATCCACCCAAGGAAAATCAATGGATACCAAGAGTATTGGCATGTTCTGCTATCGAAAATTCAGGAATTGAAGAAGTATGGAAAATGATAGCCGACTTTGTCGACCAACAGAAAGAATCAGGTTTTTTCAAAACAAATCGGCACAAGCAAAATAAGTATTGGTTGTTGCAGACTATCGAAAACCGCTTGATGAACGGCTTCTATCAAAATGAAATCGTAAAAAAAGAACTTGATGAACAAATCAGACTGGTCTTACAAGGCGATGTCTCACCCTTTAAAGCGGCCAACAAGCTTTTACGATCGGTCGGTGCGGATAAATACTAATAAATGTGTATCAGGTACATCTTATCTAGAATACCATTGCGCGTGGCCGGATTCAAAAATTTAAAGTTCAATTGAGTCAAATAAAATTGATCTACTTGATATTGTCTATCCCAATCATAACCCAGATTATTCAGTTCGCGCAATTGCAACTCGTTGGCATAGACCCAAATATCCTTCTTATTTAAAATCTTACTTATCGAAATTTGTTTTAACCGGTTTTTATTATAAAAGTCCAATACCCAAGTTCCTTGATCTGATAGTTTGTAGATGTTCTCGGTGGGTATTTCCTTTTTCGTAATGATATTCGCCATTGTGTGACCCCCTTGATATTTCATAAACTCTGGAAAGGAATGGGTGTTCAATACCGCATTCAACATCAAAGAGCATACTGCGGAAACCGTAATCAAACGATAGAAGTAGCTTTCTCGTTTGAGACAATAAAAAATTGCCAATATCGCCAGAGCCGTTTTCCATATGTAGTTCAACGGGTTGTCCGTTTTAAAAATGTAATAACAGAACAAGACCGAAATAAGAAAAACAATCCCGAATATGAAATACTGTATACCCAAAACGGCTTTGATCATCTTTTCGTTGCGAAAGCGATTCAAATTATATAAATAAGATGCAACCATAATGGAAGATAGCGCCATCAAAGGATTCAGGTGATAAAATGATTTGTCATCTACAAAAACCAAGACCAAAAATAATAAGGTTACCCCACCAAGTGATAGAAATTCGTATTTTGGATTAAAGCCAAACTTCAATTTAATTAATGATTTAAACCTATTCGCATAAGCGAACAAACCGATTATCGACCAAGGTAAAAAAAGCCACAGATAGTTCTTTACAAATGACAGATCAAAAGATTCGAAACTAAATCCGTAGCCACCCAGAGGGGTTGTCGAAATTTCCGCTAAAAAGGAAAGCATGCCACTTTGATTCCCTGAATCCGGCATAATGTGCTGATGCCTCAAAAAGAAGGCGTAACAGGCCGGTATTATGGAAAGGCAAAACAGTAAGATCGCCAAACCGATTTTCCAGCCGTATAACCTTTTCCAATTTCGGGTATAAAGTAAATGGCAAGAAAAAGGAAGAACAACGAAAAGCAGTCCCGTCAATCCTGCCAATGAAAATACTATTCCGGCTCCAATGGCCCCCAATACAATTCCCGAAAGAGAACCCTTTTCGAGATAAATAATCAATTGCCAAAGTGCAAAAATCGAAAAGCCGGTAAGAATGGTATCGATACGAACATCGGTGTTCGACATTACGATTATCTGGGTAGTCAAAAATACAAGGGCCGCTAACTTTCCGACCTTGGTATTGTACAACAATCCTCCTAAACCAAAGCAACTATATGCAGCCAAAAGCGTCGCTAAAATTGCGGGAATACGATACGCCCAATAATAAATTCCAAAAATTTTATAGGAAAATGCTGCGAGCCAGAAATGCATATGTGGTTCGTCGAAATTTGTTTCTGCACCCGCCAGCAGGGCGAGGTAATCATTCTCTTGGACCATTTGCATGGCGATAACCGCAAATCTCGCGGAATCATTCTCAAACAGCGGCACAAAAATACCGGCAACATAAACCAGGAGAACCAAAAGCAACAAAAACCAATACCTGATATTAGATATCATAATGGGATTTTGGGGAAAGTAAATATAAGCAACTTTGCAAATATCCACCCGAACAAAGCCCCTATTAACATGCCCGTTAGCACATCGAAAGGAAAATGAACCCCAATATAAATCCTACTGTATGCTACGAAAATCGCCCAAACCACCAAGAAAATTCCTATCGGAGCGCGCATAGACCTCAGTAAAAGACTGAAGAAAATCGCAACTGAAAAAGAATTCGCCGCATGAGCGGAAAAATAGCCAAATCGACCTCTATGCTCACAAGAATCCCTAACCTGCCTCATCAGCTCGTTGACATCGGCATCAAAACACGGTCGAACGCGCTGAAAACCATATTTGAAGAAATTTGCCAATTGATCCACACAAAGAACCATCAGTGCCACTGCTAAAAGCACAAGAAACGTTTTTTTTAAGCCGAGATGTCGATACGATAAGAGTAATAAAAGAAGGTATACTGGAATCGAATTCCATTTGTAAGTTACGAATAGCCAAAAACCGTCCCAAGTGCCTCCTCCAAGACCATTGAGAAAAAGAAATAGTTCCTTATCATATTGAAGAAAGGTTTCCATATCGATAGTTAGTCTTCATATCGAGATACTTCTCGGTCATAAAAAGAAGTGGCTTCATCAATCAAAGACTGTACTTCTTCCTTAAGGTCTTTCTCATCTTCTCGAGAGAACTCTTCAAACCATTCGATCTCATCGTTCTGAAGATTTATGATAAATCGAGGATACTCGGTATGAACGATAAAAATCGCCTTGGGCAAATCGGTATTATCGCCTAAGATAAATTTAGGTAGATTCATTCGCAATCAGTTTTTTCGTCAAATAATTAAATCGAATATACAACATAATGGCAGAGGCCGTGAGGCCGGCCAAAAGTCCGATCCATATTCCCATGCTTTTCAATTCGGTATGCAAACCTAGATAATAACATATTGGGAAACCTATGGCCCAATAGGCTACAAAAGTGATCCATGTGGGTATTTTGACATCTTGAAGTCCGCGTAAAGCTCCTAGAACCACGACCTGAATTCCATCTGAAATCTGAAAAACGGCAGCGACCAATAATAACTGTGCTGTTAACATGATGACCTCTGAATTATCCACCAGATTCGATAAATCCCCTTGATCTAGATACAAAGTCGGGAACCAATGCCTGCCCGCAAGAAAAACGACCGCAAATACGATCTCGAGAATAAATGTCAACAAGAATATCGAGAAAGCAATGCGTCTCAAATCTTTGAAATTGCCTAGACCTTTTTGATTTCCGACGCGTATCATTGCCGCAACCCCTAGGCCCATACCTACCATAAATGTCATGCTTGCCAAGTTTAGGGCAATTTGATTTGCTGCTTGCGGATTTTTACCCAAAACCCCACTCAACCAAATCGCAGCGGAAAAGATGGCAACCTCGAAAAACATTTGCAAGGCCGACGGAAATCCTAGATTTATGATCTTGCGCATCACTTTCCTTTCTATTTTTCGAAAATCAAAACCGGTTACATAGTCATTGAATTTTTTCTTATTTCTAAGAAGGAACCAAATAAAGATCACCATTATTATCCTTGAGAACAACGTACCGATGGCCGCCCCGACGATACCTAACTTCGGAAAGCCAAAGGATCCAAAAATCAACAGATAGTTCAATGTGATGTTCACGACATTGGCGATGACCGTCGCATACATCGGATACTTTGTTTGTGAGAGGCCCTCAGAGAATTGCTTGAAAGCTTGAAAAATCACCAACGGGACCAACGACAAAGCAACAAGGTCTATATATGGAAGAGCAAGCGCAACAACTTCAGATGGTTGCTCCATATGGTACATCAATGGTTTTGAGAGCATGATAATTCCGAAAAGAGAAAGGCCGATCAAGGTGCATAGAACCATGCCATGTTTTAGCGCGCTTTTTGCATCTTGCTTATTTCCGGCACCATCGGCCTCAGCTACCAGCGGGGTAATAGCCGTGGAAAAACCGATACCCAAAGACATTCCTATAAAAACAAAGCTATTGCCCAAAGAAACCGCAGCTAGTTCTGCCGTACCCAACTGCCCTACCATGATATTATCGGCCAATTGCACGAGGGTATGACCTATCAATCCCATGATTACCGGGGAAGCTAGTTTTAAGTTATATCCAAATTCCTTGAAATAGTGTTGCAATGAAGAAAAATTTGATGGTAAAGTTACGTGTTATTCAATCGACTTCTTTAATACGCGCGTTCAAATATATTTCTGTTTAAGCCCGTCTACTTATAATAAACGTAACTTTACGCACGTTTAAATACATCGGGTGCAATTCGCTAAAAAAACCTCCGATTTTGATGAAACATACGCTGATCCGGTATCTCATTTTCATTTTCACCGTTATAGTGACCATAATAGCGAATGAAATTATTCTCCAGAGAAATTTGGCCAGGCAAGAAACAGACGCTAAAATAATCAACTTGTCGGGGCGTCAACGTATGCTCAGTCAAAGAATAGCCAAGCATGTGCTTTTTATGGCCAATGAGGCCAACGACAGAACAAAGCGATACAATGTTGACAGCTTGAAAAAAATAACCGATGAGTGGTACAACACCCATTTAAAACTTCGTTCAAACAATGACAATGCCAAAGAAAGCGTATTACTTGACTCGCTGTTCGACATTACCTCTGAACAAGTGGCATCCATTACGAAAGTAAGCCGGCAAGTACAGGAGACCCCTACCGACAGTCTCCTTCAAGTGTCTATTCGTGCCATCGCCGAAAAAGAAGGTTCATTTCTCATGAATATGGACAGCATCGTTTGGGAGTATCAACGACTTGCAGAGCTCAAGTTATCAAAAACCAAGCGTATCGTTTTTTGGCTCTCGTGTCTTTCGATCATCATTTTAATCGCGGAGTTCGTTTTGATCATCATTCCATTCTTCAATAAACTAAAACAAAAAAATGACGCGCTCGAGAAAATGAATGTTCAGCTTGCCGATTTCGCCCATATTACCTCCCATAATTTAAGGGCGCCCGTAATCAACCTGAACTCTTTGAGTCATTTTTATCGCGAAGCCAATGACGATATCGAACGAAATACGCTCTTTGAAAAATTCGAGACCGTGATTCAGCATTTGACGGGTACCCTTGATACTTTGGTCGAAACCTTAAAAATAAAACATAACGTTGACGTAGAAATTGAGGTTATCGATCTTAATGAAATATTTGAAAAGACCAAGGAAATTTTATCAGGAATCATATTGGAGACATCCGCCACTTTGAAAAATGACTTTTCAGAAGTTCGAACAATTGAATTCAACAAAGTCTATCTTGAAAGCATCTTTCTGAATCTCATCGATAATTCAATCAAATATCGCGATCAAAATAGAATTCCGAAACTGTTCGTGAGATCTGAGCGGTATAAGGGTAAGACCAAACTGATCTTCGAAGATAATGGGCTGGGCATTGATTTGAAAAAACACGGCCATAAGCTCTTCGGGCTGAACAAGACCTTTCATAGACACCCAGAAGCTAAAGGGGTAGGGTTGTACATGACCAAAATTCAAATTGAATCTTTGGGCGGAACAATAGAAGCTAAAAGTCAAGTAGGCTCAGGTTCTATCTTTACGGTAACCATATGAAAAAAAGAAAATGAAAAAACCTTTTATTATCTGTATAATCGACGACGACGACATTTACCAATATGCGTTCAAAAGGGCATTGGGAAATGTAAAAATTCAAAAGAAGATATTGACCTTCTCAGATGGAGAAGAAGCCTTGGATTTTATGGTCGATAATGTCGGCAATGCGAGCGACTTGCCCGATATCATTTTTTTGGATATCAATATGCCCATTATTGACGGCTTTCAGTTTATGGAAGAATATGTAAAAATAAAACCACGGGTAGGAAAGAAAATCACAATCTACATGGTCTCCTCATCCGTGAATCCGGAAGACTTGAATCGGGCCAAAAGTATTTCGGAAATCTCCGATTATATAGTAAAACCGGTTGAAGTCAGTAAACTTTCAGAGCTTTTAGTCGATTTGAACAAAGAAGGTCTTTTGTGATGTTTCAGCGGTTTAGTCGTTCTTTTTCGATTCCTGCCAAAAAACGTCCATTTCTTCCAAACTCATTTCTCTAAGCGATTTGCCATTTTTTTTGGCAACGGCCTCTAAATACTGAAAGCGTTTTGAAAACTTTTTATTGGTACGTTCCAAAGCATTTTCAGGATTGATATTCAGAAATCGAGCATAGTTCACCATTGAAAACAGAACATCGCCGAATTCCGCTTCCATTTTTTCAGAATTGCCCGATTTTATCTCTTCCGTAAATTCTTTTAATTCCTCTTGCAGTTTTTCGAAAACCTGTTCGGGTTCTTCCCAATCGAAACCGACACCCGCAACCTTATCTTGAATACGATTAGCCTTCACCAAAGCGGGCAAACCGTTTGGCACACCTTCCAAAACACTTTTCTTTCCTTCTTTTAATTTTATTTGCTCCCAATTCTGTTTGACCTCTTCTTCGTTCGCTACCTCAACATCACCATAAATATGAGGATGTCTATTAATCAACTTCTCGCAGATATAATTAGCTACATCGGCCATGTCGAAGTCATTGGTTTCAGACCCGATTTTGGCATAAAAAACAATATGCAACAAAAGATCACCGAGCTCTTTTTTGACCTCCTCTAAATTATTCTCTAAAATTGCGTCACCCAACTCGTAGGTCTCCTCAATAGTCAAGTGCCTTAAGGTCGCCATCGTTTGCTTTTTATCCCACGGGCACTTAGCTCTAAGCTCATCCATTATGGTCAACAAGCGGTCGAAAGCTGCCAGTTGTTCTTTTCTGTCATTCATTGCAAGGTGTTTGGGCAAAAGTACAAATACCCGAATAGAGACGGTGTCGTAATATTTACTATTTTAGAAGTCCCTCTAAATTGAAAAACATTTTCTATTGAAAAGCAATTTGTTTTACGGATTAATCATTTTTTGCCTATTGAATACTTCTACAATTTTAGCGCAACGAACGGAGGTAGAGAGTGCTCTGGAAATAATTAATATTTTTACTCGTAAAAGAGATACGGTATTTCACACGCAAAGCCATATCGAAGCACCTAATTGGTCGCCAGATGGAAAGACCTTGATTTATAATAGTAAGGGGCTGCTCTATAAAATTTCTAGAGAAGGTGGAGAGCCAGAACTCATACCTACCGATTTTGCCAATCGCATCAACAACGACCATGGAATATCACCAGATGGATTGCAACTTGTAATCAGTGATAATACGGCAACCGGAAAATCAATGATCTATTCGCTGCCCATTGAAGGCGGTGTCCCAAAAAACATAACTCCGGTTGGGCCTTCCTACTGGCATGGTTGGTCGCCTGACGGAAAAACTTTGGCTTATTGTGCCGAAAGAAATAGCAACTACGATATCTATACTATTCCTTTTGAAGGGGGAAACGAAACAAGACTGACCAATTCAGAAGGCCTTGACGACGGACCCGATTATTCCCCCGACGGTAAATATATTTACTTCAATTCCGAAAGAACAGGTACGATGCAGATTTGGCGAATGAAACCTGACGGAAGCGATCAAAAACAAATTACGACCGATGAATACAACGATTGGTTCGCCCACCCCTCCCCTGACGGAAAATGGATTGTCTATGTTTCATTTGGCACAGAGGTTCCCGCAAACAAACATCCGGCCAATAAAAATGTGCAATTGCGTTTAATGGATTTAGAAACACGACAAGTGAAAACGATGGCAAAATTATTTGGCGGACAAGGCACGATCAACGTGCCATCATGGTCGCCCGACAGCAAAAAGATAGCTTTTGTCAGCTATCGATTAAAAGAATAACTTTCGAACTACTAATTCATATTAAAACCAACCCATGAGAACACGATTAATAGTTGCACTTGCCTTCCTACTATTTTCTACCTTGAAAATAAGTGCACAAAACCTATCGGAAAAAGCGACTACTTTTTTGGAATCCCTTTCAGAAGAGCTGAAGGCACAAACAGTTTTTAATTTAGATGATGAAGAACGTTTTAATATGAACTATGTGCCGATTCCGAGAAAAGGGCCCAGGTTCCATGATTTTGATGAAACGCAAAAAGCGGCAGCCATTGATCTGCTCAAATCTTCATTAAGCGAAGAAGGTTATCGAAAGTCAAAAGAAATTATGTCGCTCGAGGCGATACTTCGTGTTATCGAAAATGACGACGAAGACAAAATGGCCGACGGAAGACCTCGGCGCGATCCACTGAATTATCACTTTTGCATTTTCGGAGATCCTGGCTCCGATACACCATGGGGGTGGCGGTTTGAAGGGCATCATCTTTCTTTGAATTTTACCTCGTCGGATAATAAAATAAGTTCTGCTACACCAATTTTTTTCGGAACGAATCCCGGAGTCATAAAAATCACTGGTCATAAAGACAAAGAAGTATTAAAGAAAGAAACAGCATTGAGCTTTAAATTGGTCAATTCTCTTTCACCCGAACAATTGAAAAAGGCACTATTCGCTGAAGTAGCACCTATAGAAATAATTACTACCACTCAGCGAAAAGTCGAAGGTTTCGAGCAGAAAGGAATATTTTTTAATGACTTCACTTCAGATCAAAAACAAATGTTCCATGACTTGATCAATATGTATTTGAACAATTATGAAGAGAATTTTTCTGAAGGATATCGTGACAAAATAAAAAAAGCCGGAATTGAAAACCTTTCCTTTTCCTGGGCAGGAAGCCTAGAACCCGGCACTCCGAATTATTGGTGTATACAAGGCCCTGTATTAATCATTGAATACGACAATACACAGACCAATGCCAATCATGTACATACGGTCGTACGGGATCCTACTAATGATTACGGCGAAGACACTTTGAAAAAACATTATAAAGAATCGCATCAAAAAAATTAGAAAAAACAGTTTATGAAATACAGAAGGTTCGGAAGAACAGATTGGCAAGTCAGCGAAATCGGTTATGGTATGTGGGGTATGGCCGGGTGGACGGAATCAGACGATACGCAATCTGCAAAATCACTTGACCTGGCGGTTGAGAACGGAGTCAATGTTTTTGATACCGCTTGGGGCTATGGCGAAGGTCATAGCGAGGAATTATTGGGGCAATTGGTGAAAAGACATCCTAATAAAAAGATTTACACCGCAAGCAAGATTCCGCCAAAAAACTTTCAATGGCCTGCAAAACCTGAATACACTTTTGAAGAATCCTACCCAACTTCCCATGTGATGGAATACACCGAGAAAACACTCAAGAATCTGGGCTTGGAACAAATCGATTTGATGCAATTCCATACTTGGGACGATGGCTGGAGCACCCGTGAAGAATGGCAACGTGCGATTGAGGATTTGAAGACTTCGGGAAAAATCGCTGCCATGGGTATCAGTGTAAACCGTTGGGAACCGGTAAATGGAATCAAAGCCCTCAAAACAGGATTACTGGATGCGGTACAGGTTATCTACAACATTTTTGATCAGGCGCCGGAGGATGAACTATTCCCACTTTGTGAAAAAATGGATATAGCTACCATCGCCCGTGTACCCTTTGATGAAGGAACACTTACTGGAAACATTACTAAAGACAGTACATGGCCTGAAGGCGATTGGCGAGGAACCTACTTTGTCCCTGAGAATTTGAATTCAAGCGTTGAGCATGCAGACAAATTAAGACCTCTGGTACCTGAGGGAATGACCATGGCCGAAATGGCCTTACGTTTTATCACAATGAACAAAAATGTCGGTACTATTATTCCCGGTATGCGAAAAGAACGGAATGTTTTGGCAAATACAGCAATTAGTGACGGTCAAGGATTGTCCGAAGAATTATACAACGAATTACGAACACATCGGTGGGACCGGGTTCCGACGGAGTGGTCACAATAAATCTAACAACGTAAAATTAATAACGGGACGGTCCCCTTCTTGCAACCGACGAACTTTTTCAGCGAGAACATTGCATACTTTAGGAGTATAAACATCCCCCTTAATCCCCCTTCAAAGGGGAAATCGTATAAACAAAACAGACATGACAACACGAAGAAACTTTCTAAAACAATCAAGCTTGGCGGCTGCCGGAGCCATGATACTTCCCTCCTGTGGATTTGCCCACGGGAGTGAACAAAAATTCGGGGTGCAACTGTATTCCTTCAGAGACGAAATGGCAAAGGATGCCTTGGGCACTTTGAAACAAATCGCATCCATTGGAATAAAGGAAATTGAATCTGCCAGAAGTAACAAAGGCCATTATTACGGACTTTCCCCCGAGGACATGAAAAAGGCCTGCGAAGACTTGGGAATGAGCCTGAAAAGTGGGCATGTGGCTTTAGACGACAATTTTCAGAAAACAATGGAAGAGGCAGTTGCTTCAGGTCAACCGTATCTAATTTGTTCATCGATGCCCAGCAAAGGCCAAACAGTGGACAATTATAAAAAGGTTGCCGAAGCATTCAATAAAGCGGGTGAAGACTGCAAAAAACTTGGATTGAAATTCGGGTATCACAATCATGAGTATGAATTTGAGTCTGAAAACGGAGAAGTACTTTATGATGTGCTTATGGATAATACCGATCCCGACTTAGTCCATATGGAATTGGATTTGGGTTGGGTAATCGTAGGCGGAAAAGACCCACTCGATTACTTAAAAAAATATCCAGGGCGTTTTCCACTTTGGCATTTGAAGGATATGGATATGACCAAAAAAGAAAGTACGGAATTTGGAAAAGGAGGATTGGATATCAAGACAATGATGGAAAATCAGGAAATTTCAGGAGTGAAACATATCTTTATTGAACAAGAAGAATATGCCAGTACACCACTTGAAAGCATGAAACACAATATGGAGTTTCTAAAGAATCTCTAACATTTTTGGCTCCTCCCCTTTTTTCAAGGGGAGGTGTCCGACACCGGAGGACGGAGGGGTTACTGCTTAAACCTTTAATACAATTAAAATGAAAATCTTTAAATTTTCGGTTTTACTTTCAATTCTTATTGCATTTATTGCCTGCTCCGAAGAAAAAGTACAATACGATATCCTTATCAAAAATGGCCAGATTTTAGATGGTTCTGGAGAAGCCTCTTATATTGGCGATATCGCAATCAATGCAGATACCATTGCCGCATTGGGAAAAATAGAAAACGCTATCGGCAAAAAGGAAATCGATGCAACCGGACTTTCGGTAGCACCAGGATTTATCAATATGCTGAGTTGGGCAAATGTTTCCTTGATTGAAGATGGGCGATCTCAAGGCGATATTCGTCAAGGAGTAACTCTGGAAGTTTTAGGCGAAGGATCTTCGATGGGTCCTTTGAATGAATCGATGAAAACCAATATGAAAAATGGTCAGGGCGATATCAAGTACGACATACCCTGGACGACACTCGGCGAGTATTTAAATCATCTAGAAAAAAAAGGGATCTCAACAAATGTAGCGTCGTTCGTCGGCAACGCAACACTGCGCACCCATACAATTGGTATCGAAAAAAGAGCGCCGACCGAAGAAGAAATGGAGAAGATGAAAAGTCTGTTGCGTGCGGGTATGGAAGAAGGCGCGGTCGGATTGTCCACCTCTTTGATTTATGTACCCAGTGGTCATGCCCAGACCAATGAAATTATCGAATTGGCAGAAGTTGTCGCGGAATATGACGGTATGTATATCTCACATATCAGAGATGAAGAAGGGGGATTGTTAGAAGCCGTAAACGAGTTGATCACAATTTCTGAGGAAGCAAAACTTCCTGCGGAAATTTACCATTTCAAAGCTTCCGGAAATGCCAATTGGCATTTGTTGGACAGCGCAATTACCCTCGTCGAGAACGCACAAAAAAGAGGCCTTAAGATTACAACGGACATGTATATGTACAATGCCAGTTCGACCGGCCTTAATGTGGTTCTTCCCGCCTGGGCGAAAGAAGGAGGACATTCATCGACTATGAGATTACTTGAAAATTCCGTAAAGCGGAAAAAGATGATGGATGAAATCGATTTTCATGTTCCTCCGGAAAAAATTCTTTTCGTCGGTTTCCGAAATAAAGAAATGCGCAACTTGATCGGTAAAACTTTGGCCGATGTTGCCAGCGAAAGAAATAAGTCTCCAAACGAAACTTTGGTCGATTTGATTTATGAGGATGATAGTAGAATTCAGGTCGTCTACTTTTCAATGTCTGAAGAAAATATCAAAAAGAAATTGAAACTGCCCTATATGAGTATTTGCTCCGATGCTGGAAGTTATACCAATGACGGAATATTTTTAGAGCAAAGCACGCACCCAAGAGCCTATGGTTCTTTTTCGAGATTATTAAGTCATTTCGTTCGAGAGGAAAAAGTGATTTCATTAGAAGAAGCTATTTATAAATTAACGACCCTCCCCGCTACCAATTTAAAATTGAAGAAAAGGGGAAGCCTCAAAGAAGGTTATTTAGCAGATGTCGTTATTTTCGATGCAAATACCATAAAAGATAATGCCACCTTTGAAAAACCACACCAATATGCCACGGGAATGCAACATGTTTTTGTCAACGGCGGTCATGTTTTAAAAGATGGAGAACATACCGGAACACCCTCTGGCAGATTTGTAAAAGGGCCGGGTTGGAAGCATAATTAACTTAGTAAGAAAAAAATGAAAAAAATATTTTTAGTATTGACATCGGGAATTCTAATTTTCGCCTCTTGTAAAGCTCAAAACATAATTGCTAACGGAGCGGAATTGACTTTAGTTTCTGAAGAATATGAATTTACCGAAGGTCCGGCCGTAGATGAAAATGGAGATATCTATTTTACCGATCAACCTAATGACCGAATCGTAAAGTGGGATGCGAGTTCCAATACAGTTTCTGATTGGATGAAACCTTCCGGGCGATCAAACGGACTCTATTTTGACAATGATGGAAATTTACTTTCCTGTGCCGATGAAAAGAATGAATTGTGGCGTATCGACATGAAAAAAAATGCCACGGTTTTGATTGATAATTTTGATAATAAATTGTTAGGTGGGCCAAATGATCTTTGGGTAACTCCAAAGGGGAATATCTATTTTACGGATCCCTTGTATGAGAGACCTTGGTGGGAGCCTACCGAAAATAGACTTGAAGAACGACGCGTTTACTTTTTTAACGTGGCGACCAATGAAATCAAAATAGTGGCCGAGGGCGAATATGGCCAACCAAACGGCATAGTAGGCACAGCCGATGGAAAAACACTGTATGTAGCCGATAACGGAAAGAAAAAGACCTATGTCTTTACTATCAATGTCGATGACAGTTTATCTGAACGGAAGCTTTTTGCCGACATGGGTTCCGATGGAATGACTTTGGACAATCAAGGCAATGTTTATTTAACGGGAAATGGTGTTACCGTTTTTAATTCCTCTGGAGAAAAAATAAAGCATATCGCCGTACCTGAAAAATGGACCGCCAATGTAACTTTTGGTGGGCCAAATCAAAATATTCTTTTCATCACTGCAATGGACTCTGTCTATACTTTAGAGATGTCAGTAAACGGGATAAGATAATTGAACTAGCATACAATTTCAATGGCAAATACCAAGAGTGGTTCTCTTCAAAAGGAGCAGAATTTTGAATCGATAAAAGAAGAGATAAAAAAATGTTTTTCAGATTTAGGCTCTTTTACAGAAGAGGAAATAGCCGGTGCTTTGGAACTTGTTGACATAAAAACCTATAAAAAAGGGGAACATATTCTGAAAGAAGGGGAGTTTTCAGCTAAAAGTTATTCAGTGGTTTCAGGGTGTGTTCGACAATTTTATCTCGTTGACGGAGAGGAAAAAACAACCTTTTTCTATACCGAGGGCGATTCGATATTTTCCCCTAACACTACTTCCGAAAAAATTCCGTCAAAATACTATTTGACTTGTGTGGAATATTCCACTCTGTCAATTACCACCCTTGAAAACCAAGAAGAAATGTTCAAGCGGTTTCCTATGCTAGAAGCACTTAGCCGAAATTCATTGCAAGAAGAATTGGTCAACTATCAAGAAATGCTGGCTACATATATTACGACCAGCCCAGAAGAACGCTATCTTAACCTCTTGAAATTTAGGCCAGAGCTTTTAAACCGGGTACCACAATACCAATTAGCAAGTTATCTAGGTGTCACTCCTGAATCGTTGAGTAGAATTCGAAAACGAATTTTTTTGAAATAAAGAACTCGGAAATTCGATTGCACCTTTCTTAACTAAAGTCAATAAACTTCAAATAGAATGCAAGTAACTTTGCATTTTATCAATTATGCAGGCAGTTACTCGAACAGAATATGGCTCACCAGACGTCTTGGAATTAAAATCCATAGAAAAGCCAATACCAAAAGATGACGAAGTTCTAATACGGGTTAAAGCAACTACGGTAAACAGAACCGATTGTGGAATACTCAGTGGAAAACCTTATTTAATTAGAGCTTTCGTAGGGTTTACCAAACCAAGGGACCTAGTACCCGGCACCGATTTCGCCGGAGAAATAGAAGCTATTGGAAAGAACGTCACTGAATTTAAAGTGGGAGATCGTGTCTTCGGTCTTTATGATGAAGGGCTGCGTTCTCAAGCAGAATTTATGACCATTCGAAAAGATAAGGCGTTCACCAAGATTCCCAACGGAATATCATATGAACAGGCTGCTGCCAGTGCCGAAGGTGCACATTATGCTTATAACTTTATTGACAATATACCTCTTAAAAAAGGAGACAAGGTTTTGGTCAATGGCGCAACCGGGGCAATTGGCTCTGCCGCCGTGCAGCTATTGAAACATTATGGTACCTATGTGACCGCAGTTGGCAATACCAAAAATATGGAACTAGTCAAATCTTTAGGTGCCGACAAAACGTATGACTATTTAAAAGAGGACTTTACCCTAGATGACGAGCGATATAATTTCATTTGTGATGCGGTCGGCAAAAGTTCTTTTCCGATTTGCAAACATCTACTTTTACCAAAAGGAATTTATGTTTCTTCAGAACTAGGGCCATATGCCCAAAACTTATATCTTCCATTGTTGACATGGATAAGAGGAAACAAAAGAGTGATTTTTCCCATTCCAAAAAGTTGCAAGCGCAGTATTTTATTCTTGGCAGAACTACTCAAAAGAGGAGAATTTAAACCTGTTATCGACAGAACCTATCCCATACAAGAAGTTGCCGAGGCTTATGAATATGTGGCATCTGGAAAAAAAACCGGAAATGTAATACTCTCTCTGTCCTAATCTGAAAGTTTTGATCGTCATTGCGATGTATAACTTGATTGTGATATTTTAAAATTCAATATCTTGTAAACAATCATTAAAAAACAATATCATGACAATCAGAAACCTATTCGACCAAAAAGAAACCCAAGAGACCATTGATCGAATCAAGAACCTCACACCAGATACCCAACGACTTTGGGGCAAAATGGATGTCGCGCAAATGATGGCGCATTGTAATGTGGCGTACGAAATAGCATATACCGACAAACACCCAAAACCTGGAGCAGTTGGACGGTTTATGGCAAGGCTATTCGCCAAAGAAACCGTACTGGGAGAGAGCAAACCCTATAAAAAGAATACCCCGACAGCTCCCATCTTCAAAATAAAAGAAGCAAAAAATTTTGAAGTCGAAAAAAAACGCTTGGTAGACCACTTGAATAAAACCCAAGAACTGGGAACCTCTCATTTTGAAGGACTCGAAAACCCTGCTTTTGGCAAGTTGACGCATAAGCAGTGGAACACGCTTTTTTCAAAGCATCTTGATCATCATTTACAGCAGTTTGGGGTTTAATAGACCGCAGAACTTTTATTCAAGTTCAGTAATGCGAACGTTACGAAACTTGATCACACCTTTTTCGGCAGCTTGCAACGCAATAGGGCCGACTTTTAAGTCTTGATTTTTCAAATTGACCACTAGCTCGTCGTTTATCCAAGCCTGTAAATGATCTTTTTCGTTTTTTATTTTATAAGAATTCCACTTATTTAAAGTTTCTACATGTGCCAAAGGTGTTGATCTGGTTACCACTGCACCTGTTCTATTTTTCTGATCAGGATGTAGATCCCAAATATTGATTTCATAACATTCAACCTTTGATATCACATTATTCTTACATCGAATAAAAACCCCAGAATTGATAGTACTGTCGGGATGAAATTCTAGCTCAAGTTCAAAATCGGAATACGATTTTTTAGTCATTACAAATCCTATTCCGTTATCAAGGCTTCCTATTAATTCTTCATTGATGAATTTCCATTCCGCATCACCTTCACTAAACCAATCGATTCCATCTTTTGCGAAAAGTGATTCTTGCAACGTATTTTTTTCCGAACAAGAAATAACAGAAAATGAAATAATCAAAAAGCTCAAATGTAGAATATGGCATCGCATAGTGTAAAATTATAACTTATCTCAGTATATCGAACATACGGGTGTATTTAATTATAAAACTGTTGTTCAGTGGGCCACCATCTTGAAAATTATTGTGTAACACCAATAGGCCCATATTTCCCCGCGGCAACAAGAGACTCCCTAAAATAAAAACAAAACCACATTCTTATTGCCAAGAGCAGGTTTTAAAATCTTATAAAAATTGAGATAGAAGGCCATCATTTTAACCCCAAGAGTACATTTAAACGAAAAACACAAAGAAATTCTTTTTTTTGCATATGCATTATCGTTTCGTGTTAAACTCATGGTCGATTATTGACCTTTTATGGCAATATTTTTGTAATATGGTAGTCCCTTATCCATAAAGGGTAACAAGCCAGAAATCAATTAAACCAACCTTTTGCAAAATGAACTATCTTTTTGAAATTATCGGAACCGCCCTACTTATTTTACTTGGCAACGGAATCGTAGCGAATGCCCTTTTGAAAGACACAAAAGGTGGAGATGCGGGCTGGGTAGGTATTACCATTGGTTGGGGAATGGCCGTTTTCGTAGGTGTTTTTGTTTCCGCAGAAGCAAGTGGCGCACATTTGAACCCGGCAGTGACCCTTGCATTTGCAACGGCAGGTAAATTTGGTTGGAGTTTGGTACCGGGTTATATCGTCTCACAATTTATCGGGGCCATGTTGGGCACTACAATGGTCTGGCTAACCTATAAAAAACATTACGATGCGACCGAAGATGAAGGAGCTATTTTGGCCAGCTTTGCAAACACCCCTGCAATCAAAAGCCCCTTTTGGAATTTTATCACTGAATTTATAGCCACCTTCGCATTTGTATTGGCCATATTCTACATAGCTGGAGGGTCCTTTTCAGGTGGCGATATTAAATTGGGTGCTTTAGATGCGTTACCTGTAGCATTATTGGTGTTGGCCATCGGCATCAGCTTGGGAGGCCCTACTGGTTATGCCATCAACCCCGCCCGTGATCTCGGGCCGCGAATCATGCATGCACTTTTGCCCATAAAAGGGAAAGGAAGTAGTGCTTGGTGGTATGCCTGGATTCCGGTTATGGGGCCTATTGCAGGCGGTCTTTTGGCAGCAGTTGTATACATGGCGATCACGGCATAAATCTAAAAACTAAAGAACTTGAAGATGAAAAAATTAGTATTCACCTTGTTGGTATTGACCAACACGAACGTTTTTATTGCACAAGAAATAATCGAAGTGCCCCATGAAAAAGCGTCAGATTTAGTTTGGGAAAATAATGAGAAAGCTTATTACTCTGAAATCTGGCAAAACGATGTGGTGACCAATGTATCGATACCGACCATGGAAGTTTTTCGCCCTGAGAATCCCAACGGCACTTCCGTAGTAGTGGCACCGGGGGGCGGACTTTACGCATTGAGTATTAAAAGTGAGGGTACCGATGTCGCCAAATGGCTCAATGAAAAAGGCATTACCGCGTTTGTTTTGAAATATAGATTGGTGCCAACAGGTAAAGACGGAGTTAAAGAAATTACGGATGAAGGTGCTTCGGACCCTACAAAAATCATTGAGAGAGCCAGTGTGGTAATGCCTTATTCCATCGCAGACGGACTTTCGGCGATTCAATACGTACGAGAAAATTCGGAAACCCTCAAAGTGAGCAAAGACAAAATCGGTTTTATGGGATTTTCGGCCGGAGGAGCCGTCACCATGGGTGTCGCCTATAATTTTAAGGAAGGCAACAGACCTGACTTTCTAGTGCCGGTGTATCCGTGGACAACCGCTATGCCGGTAAAAGAAGCGCCTGAAAATGCACCTCCGATGGTCATAGTTTGTGCCACGGATGATCCACTTGGTCTCGCCACGGGAAGCATTGAATTGTATTCCGCTTGGCAAAAGGCAGGGAAGAATCCCGCTTTGCATATGTACGCTAAAGGTGGCCATGGTTTCGGGATGAAAAAACAAAACCTACCCTCAGACAATTGGATCCAAAGGGTTTATGACTGGTCTGTGGCCGAGGGCATCACCGCGGCGAATTGATTGTACATACGTTTTCATTTGAGGTATTATTTGACCTATTACAAAATTGCAAGTACCTTTATGTTTTTAAAATGCAAAAGCATGAGGTACTTTTTTTTAGTGTTCCTTTTTATAGGATTTCAATCTGTCGCCCAAGACCCGGCAAGGTTTATCGAAGAGGTCGATGCAATTGAAAAAAAGTACGATACCCTTTGGGACTCTTCTAAAGAAACCATTGTTTTCACGGGAAGTTCCAGCGTTCGTATCTGGAAAGATCTCGAAAGTAAATTTCCAGAACATCATATCGTGAATTCCGGTTTCGGTGGTTCGCAGGCCAGCGACCTACTAACGCATATCGACAAATTGGTCTTACGGTTCAAACCAACAAAGGTTTTTCTCTACGAAGGTGACAACGATATTTCCGCAGAAAAAAAATCAAAAGATATTATCACTACCACGGAAGAGATTATCGCCCGAATTCGAAAAGAGAATGAGAACACCAGAATAATTCTTATCGCTGCAAAACCGAGTATCGCTAGATGGAATCTGAAAAGAAGCTACAAAAGACTGAACCGAAAGTTCAAAAGATTGAGCAAAAAAGATCCGTTGATCGATTTTGCTGATGTGTGGCGACCGATGTTGCAAGGAAAAAAAGTTAGACAAGACATTTTTATCGAAGACGGGCTGCATATGAACGATATAGGTTACGAGCTGTGGTACGAAGTATTGAAAAATTACATGGATCCACCTAGCACTCAAAAAGACAGTCTCTAAGTCAATTGAAAATAATTTTGATCAAACATACCCTGATTACAAAAACCAAAACATGAAACCGACAATTTCCAAATCAATCTTCGTTTTTGCCTTAATACTTACTCTTATCTCCTGCGAATCGGAAAAAAAGAAAAGGGTGCTAAACTTTCCGCCGACCGACCTGTCTGCCGAAAACCTGATTCCGAAACCCTTAAAACTGGTTGCTACCAATAAAGGTTTCGCGTTGGATGGATTCACCGCTATCTATACCTCGCAAAATGCCAAGGGGTATGAGGAAGTCGGTCAATTTTTAGCGAAAAAAATCAAATTAAAAACAGACATTGATGTTCAGGTCAACGTAGATGAAATCCCGGGAAGGGAAGGTGTCATATACATCAATCAAAGTGACAGTCTTGAATTGGATACACCTGAGGCATATCAAATCTATATCACTTCCGATTCTGTCATTTTGAACTCAAATACGGCCGAAGGCGCCTTTCGCGGTATACAGACGTTGCGCCAATTGATTCCCGAAACCAGTAATGATACCTTAGCGACATATCCGGTGTGGACCATCCCCACGGGAAAAATAGTCGATAGTCCTAATTTTGAATATCGGGGCAGTATGCTCGATGTAGCGCGTCACTTTTTCAGTGTAGAAGAAGTCAAAAAATACATTGACCTACTCGCCTATTATAAATACAATGTACTGCATTTGCACCTCTCTGACGATCAAGGCTGGCGTATCGAAATAAAATCATGGCCCAAATTAACGAAGATCGGTGGAAGCACTGAGGTCGGTGGAGAATCAGGTGGGTTTTTCACTCAAGAAGACTATACTGAAATCGTTGATTATGCAGCTGAACGTTATGTGACCATAGTGCCCGAAATCGATATGCCCGGCCATACGAATGCCGCTTCGGTCTCTTACCCCATTCTCAACGGTAACGGTAAAACCCCAAAACTATATGAGGGCACGCATGTCGGCTTCAGCACTTTTGACACGCGAAAAGATACCGTCTATGCTTTTATAGACGATGTGGTACGAGAGATTTCAGCCATTACCCCTGGGCCTTATTTTCATATCGGTGGAGATGAAAGCCATGTGACCAAAAAGAAAGACTACATTTATTTTGTAGAGCGCGTTGAAAAAATCGTACGCAAACACGGCAAGCGCATGATCGGTTGGGACGAAATCGGTCAAGGCAATCTCGACTCTTCATCGGTATCACAATTTTGGAACAGCAAGGAATTCGTCGATAAGGCGGTTGCAAAAGGAATGAAAGTTATCATGTCGCCCGCGAAAAAAGCCTACCTCGATATGGAATACGATACCGAATCGGAATACGGGCTGCATTGGGCCGCCTATATTCCTACGGATACGGCTTACATATGGACCCCGGAAGCATACGAAGGTGTGCCTATGGATAATATTCTAGGAATCGAAGCCCCATTGTGGTCAGAGACCGTCAGTAACATTGAAGAGGCTGAGTATCTTGCTTTTCCGCGCGCGATCGGGTACTCTGAATTGAGTTGGACTACGAAAGAAAATCGTGATTGGGAAAACTACAAAGTGCGTTTGGCGAACCAAGCGCCTTTTTTAGAGCGCATGAACGTAAACTATTATCCTTCGCCCTTAATCGATTGGAAGAAAGGAAAGAATACTTACGAGAAAATCAAGAAAGATTAATCGACGTTATCTTCTTAACTTTTACATAATAGGTTCGCCATGTTAAGGGGAAATATTCTTTTGTCAAAGTTCGGATTTTCCGTATGCGGCAACCTCTTTTACTTTTGTTAACTATCCTTATTAACCAATATCCTAAAAAAGTAATAATCCAAAAACTTTATCGTCTTGTCAAGACCCCTAATTTTATAAGGCGAAACTTGATTAGGGAAGCAATCATTAAAATCCCATTAATCAATATTCTCAGGGTCAATTCACACGAATTAACTATTTTAGAGGACATCATAGAATCGAGATAAATATGACACGAAAATTACTCCTTTACGCCCTTCTTGTTTCCGTGGCTTTTGCCAAGGGCCAAGACAGAGAACTTCCGATAGATACCGTTATCACCTCACAACACAATGTTACTATCAACGGGTCTGCCATAAATTACACTGCGCAAGTCGGTACGCAACCCGTATGGGATGAAGATGGGAAACCCATAGCCTCGTTGCACTATACGTACTATACAAGAAATAATATTAAGGATAGGGCTTCGAGACCTTTATTGATTTCCTTTAATGGGGGGCCGGGTTCGGGATCAGTTTGGATGCACTTGGCCTATACAGGGCCGCGCATTTTGAAAATAGACGACGAAGGTTATCCGGTTCAACCCTATGGCGTAAAAGCAAATCCTTTTTCTGTTCTAGACGTAACGGATATTGTTTATGTCAATCCCGTAAATACGGGATACAGCCGCGCCTTTCCCGATATTGGTGAAAAGGCAAAGCCCGAGGACGAGAAGATGCGCAAAAAGTTCTTCGGTATCAACGCCGATGTAAAATATCTGGCAGAATGGCTAAATACATTCGTGACAAGGAATAATCGATGGCGTTCCCCAAAATATATCGTCGGAGAGTCCTATGGAGGAACCCGGGTAATGGGTCTTTCACTAGCACTGCAAAATCAACAATGGATGTATTTAAACGGTGTGATAATGGTATCGCCCGCCGACTATAAAGTAATCAGAGTGGGCGGCCCAGTGTCAGATGCAATGAACCTACCCTACTATACCGCAGCTGCCTGGTATCATAAGGCGCTCCCTCAAGAACTGCAACAAAAAGATTTATTGGAAATACTTCCGGAATCGGAAGAATATACCATCAACACTTTAATCCCTGCAATAGCCAAAGGCGGATTTATCGGTGAAACGGAGAAAAATGCGGTTGCCAAGAAAATGGCTTTTTATACCGGACTTTCCGAAAAGGAAATCATCGACCAAAACTTGGTGGTGCCGACTAGATATTTCTGGAAAAACCTGCTCAAGGAAAAAGGTGGATACAATATCGGAAGGTTGGACAGCCGTTATTTAGGAATAGATCGCCAATTATTTGGAGAAGCCCCAGATTACAGTGCAGAATTGACCTCATGGCTTCACAGCTTCACCCCTGCAATCAATTATTATTTACAGGAAGAGCTAAAATTCAAGACCGATATCAAATATAATATGTTCGGCCCGGTTCACCCCTGGAACAACGAAGATGATAATACCCGAGACGACCTTCGTCAAGCTATGGCGCAGAACCCGTATTTAAACGTTCTCGTGCAAAGCGGTTACTATGATGGGGCAACAACGTACTTCAACGCAAAGTATACAATGTGGCAGGTGGATCCTAGCGGACGTATGAAAGACCGTTTTGAATTTAAAGGTTATCGCTCGGGCCACATGATGTATCTGCGTCGTGAAGACTTACAAAAGGCAAACGATGACATTCGGGCTTTTATCAAAAAAACACAGACAAACGGAAAAAGCGCGAAATACTGAATTAAAACAATCGCAAAAAATAGTCGACTATGAAAAACCTAAAAAAAAGTATGATGATCTGGGCGATGTCGCTCTGTCTAATTTCAGCTTTGCAAGCTCAAGATGACTGGGCAAATCTTAAGAAATTTCAAGAAAATAATACAGCAGTGGGAATGCCAGCAGATAATGAACATCGCGTAGTTTTTATGGGAAACTCCATTACAATAGGTTGGTTGAATTCCCGTCCAGAATTTTTTAAAGATAAACCGTATGTCAATCGTGGCATCAGTGGTCAGACCACTCCGCAAATGCTTTTGCGTTTTCGGCAAGATGTGGTTGATTTGAAACCAAAAGTCGTGGTGATTCTTGCTGGCACCAATGATATAGCGGGTAATACAGGGCCAATGACCTTAGAAGAAATATTGAATAACATAAAATCGATGTCCGAAGTTGCAAAATCAAATGATATAAAGGTGGTGCTTTCTTCGGTCTTGCCCGCTTTTGACTATCCATGGCGACCCGGTCTAAATCCGAACGAAAAAATTCCTGCCTTAAATAAAATGATTAAAGTGTATGCAGAAAAAGCTGGGCATATATACCTTGACTATTTTAGCGAAATGGCCGATGACCGCAATGGTCTTCCAAAAGAATATGCTAATGATGAAGTTCACCCAACTCCTGAAGGGTATGCAGTTATGGAACCCATGGTAGAGAAAGCCATAGCCGAGGCATTGCAGAATTAAAAGCTGCCGTCAAAAGTCAAATGTTTATTTTGTCTTAACTTCATAAGATTATTAGGGTGTGCAGATTAATTTATGGTTGAAAACGAAAAGAACGAAAATGCGGTTTCTTCGGACGAATCGCAATGGGACACTATTGTAATCGGAGCTGGTGCAGGTGGTCTCGCAACCGCGATTTGCCTATCGAGGGCAGGTCAAAAAGTGCTTGTTCTTGAAAAACATGATGTCCCTGGCGGATGGTGTCATAGTTTTTATTTGGATGGTCATCGATTCACACCTGGTGTGCATTATGTGGGCCTTCTAGAGGAGGGTGAATCGACCAGCAACCTCTACAGAGGTCTGGGTATCGCAAATGAATTGACGTTTTTTAGAATGAATCCCGACGCATACGAACATTGTTGGTTGGGTGAAGAACGCTTTGACTTTCCGAATAATTTCGAGCTTCTCGTCAAACGGCTTCAAAAGAAATTTCCGAAAGAAAAAAAAGGTATCGAACAATATTTAAACCTTATTAAAACAGTAAGCAAAGAGGTTCAAATGATACCGTACATCAATGGTTTTTGGAACAAGTTGCTCATTCCGTATAAGACCCGTCATATGGGGCGAAATGCACCCTTCACACTAAACAAGGTAATCAATCGATATATCAAAGACCCGTTACTGAAGCGTATTCTGAACATTCAGTGTGGCGACCATGCGTTGGCGCCCGACAAGGTGAATTTTTTGATGCATTCCGGCTTGATGACCCATTATTTTAGCGGTGGTTTTTACCCTATGGGAGGCGGTGGCGCTCTTATAAAATCGATGACCAACGCTATTAAAAGGTACAAGGGTGAAGTTTGGACAAAAAGTGGGGTGATGAAAATATTAATCGAAGATGGCCCTGAAAAAAAGGCGACCGGTGTGGTTCTCGAAGATGGAAGAAAACTATATGCAAGTAGAATTGTATCAAATACCGACCCTGATATAACCTATAAAAAATTGGTGGGAGAGAAATACCTGAGTAAAAAATTATTAAAGAAATTGAACAAGACCAAATACTCTTGTACTTCTTTAATGCTTTTCTTGACCGTTGATATGGATTTACGAAAAGCGGGAATGGATTCTGGTAACGTATGGATGATGCCCAACAGGGATATGAACGCTTTTTATAAGGAAATGATGACAGCCGATTTAAAAGATGAAAAAGCCTTTGAAGGTATGTTCATCAGCTGCACTTCGTTAAAAGATCCATCTAGTTACGACGGTAAATATCACACCCTTGAAGCTATTACGCTTGTCGATTATGCCCCATTTGAAAAGTTTACCAACGAAGCCGAACAACGCTCTCAAGAATATTTGGATTTTAAAGACTTGCTCACCAAGAAAATGTTGGGGGCGCTTGAAAAAGTAATTCCGGGAATATCAAATCATATTGTTCAATTGGAAATGGGTACCCCGATAACCAACGAATATTATGTGAATACCACTCGAGGCAATATCTACGGAACAGAAAAAAGCCTGTGGAATATTGGGCCATTTGCATTTAAGAACAAAAGTGAAATCGAGAACTTGTACATGTGCGGTTCAAGCGTTCTATCACATGGTGTGGCGGGGGCTTCTCATTCCGGTGTCGACACTGCGGCTCAAATATTGGGTTGTACCCCAAGAGACCTGATCGATCCCGACGATTCACAACAGTTGCAATTATTTGATTCGGAAGATGATTCGAACTATCCCGATTGGCTATTGAAAAAAATCACTTTAAAAAGGGCGCGGGCCGAGGCAAAGAAAAAATTGATTTCCTAGAGAGGTTTTAGGAAAATGTAATATTATCCATGTATGAAAGAATACAGAAATGATGATTTGACAGTGCTTTGGGATGCTGAAAAATGCGTTCATTCAGCGATTTGTGCGAAAGGGCTTCCAGAGGTTTTCAAGCCCAAAGATCGACCATGGGTTCAAATGGATAATGCGTCTAAGGATAAAATAATCAAAGTTATAAAGAAATGCCCGTCAGGGGCATTGGGTTTTTATATTGGAGAAAAAAAAGAAAGTATCATGAGTGAAAATGAAACAACAAATGTAGAGGTCAAAAAGAATGGACCTTTATTGGTATCGGGAAACCTGACCGTCAGAGACCCCGAAGGAAAAGAAGAACAGAAGACTAGAATGACGGCATTCTGTAGATGTGGGGCATCTGCCAACAAACCATATTGTGATGGAGCCCACAACGAAATAAAATTCGAGGGATAAAAGTCTATTCTCCTACCGTATTAATTAGCGTACCTATATTTTCGATACTGATCTGAACTTCATCACCTACTTTCAAGGTGAATTCATCAGGCGGTATGATTCCCGTACCCGTCATCAAAAAACAACCGCTGGGAAAATTACATTCCCTAAATAGATAGCTGACGAGGTCGGGTAGTTTACGCTTCATATTGCTCAACGCTACTTCACCACTAAAAACGGATTCGGAACCTCTGACTATTTCCAATTTGATTTTCGATTCTGGGTCGATTGGTTCCTTCGGAACATAAATACAAGGTCCGAGCGCGGCACAACCTTCGTACGTTTTAGCTTGTGGTAAATACAATGGGTTCTCTCCTTCGATATCCCTTGAACTCATGTCGTTCGCAACAGTGTAACCTTCAATGGTTCCTTCTGAACTTAATAGCAGGGCGAGTTCAGGTTCGGGTACGTTCCATTTCGAATCTTTCCGTATTCTGACTGTTCCGCCTGGACCAACAGTACGCGCTGCGGTTGCCTTGAAAAAGAGTTCAGGTCTGTCCGCATCATAGACACGGTCGTAAAAAGTTCCCCCGCCCGCATCTTTAGATTCTTCAATACGAGCATCTCGACTACGCATATAGGTTACTCCCGAAGCCCATATTTCTTGGGTGCCAATAGGTGCCAATATCGAATCAGGTCGATCGCATTTTTCCCAATCCTTGACTTCTTCCGATAGTCTTAGGTGTAAATTGGGTCGATTGATAAAGGAATCCCAATCCTTGATTTCCCTTTTAAAAAAGTCATTGTCCACTTCGATGTATGCAACGCTCTTTGTCCTATAGACTTTCATAATTACGGAATGTTTGAGTTAATTATAAACGTAATTTTTTAAAAAATACAACTGCTTCGATTACTGAGTAAGCAGCAAGAAAATGCAATATAATGTTTATATTTTGAGCATTAACGCTAAACCATGAGCGAAAAATTCGATTTGAACAGTAAAATAGCCATAATTACCTGAGCTAGTAGTGCGTTGGCCAGATCGGTGGTTAAAATTCTGCTGCCAGAGTCAAATTCACTTTGCTCTAGCGAAGTAAATCTTCGGTTTCAGATTTAATCGAGTCGCTTTTACAACCAAGCGATGGCTTTTGGAACCGATGTTTTATCCAAAGAGCGCTTGAAAACGACATGTGGTGAAGTTTTGATAGCTTTCGGTCAAATAGATACTGTATTGAATATCGCCGGAGGGAATCTACCAAGAGCCGCAATCGGAGAAGACCAGACTATATTTCACTTGGGCACTGACGACTTCAAAAAAGTGACCGATTTGAATTCTAACGGCACAGTGCTCACATCCGATATTTTCGGCTTGGCAATGGCCAACCAAGAGAGCAGAGTCATCATTAATTAGTATTGATAGAACCACTACTAGAGCTGTACGCTCTTTGCGATTGGAAGATTATAAGGCCACTACGAATTAAGAGTGCTAGAACTTGGAATCGCCAAATCACTATATGAATATGCTATTAATATTTTGGAGGATTACCTAGCAACCCTACCCGATGCGTCTCCCCCCATCAATTTTTCGACCTCTGAGACCGTCACTAAATTGGCATCTCCTTTTATCGTGTGCTTCAGGCAAGATGCGGCCACGGCAAAGTTCAGTGCGTTTTGGTCATCTTCAGGATACTTAAGTAGTCCATATATGAGTCCACCCATAAAAGAATCACCGCCACCTACCCTATCGACAATATCGGTAATTTGATACTCTGGTGACTTATACATCTCATTTCCGTCGTAAAGAACACCTGCCCAAGTATTATGCGATGCAGAAATGGACCCTCTTAATGTCGTAATCACTTTCTTCGCATTTGGAAACTTTTTCATCATCTGCTTGCATACAGAGAGAAAAGCCTCTGCCTTAACATGTTCTCCTTGTGTCGTGATATCAAGCCCTTCCGGTTTTATGCCAAAATGTTTCTCGGCATCTTCCTCATTGCCAAGGATGATATCGCAATACGATGTTAATTCGGTCATGATGCCCTCGGGTTCAACACCGTACTTCCATAACTTAGCACGATAATTCAAATCAGTGGAAATGGTCACTCCCATTTTTCGGGCCGCTTTCACAGCCTCAAGACAAGCATCGGCCGCTCCTTGCGAAATGGCCGGGGTGATACCGGTCCAGTGAAACCATTCGACACCATCCAAAGCCCTTTCCCAATCGATCATTCCTTTTTCTATTTCGGCAATGGCTGAATGCGCCCGATCATAAACTACTTTACTTCCCCGGCTTACTGCACCGGTTTCTAGAAAATAAATACCCAATCGGTCACCACCGTAGATGATTTTATCCGTACCCACTCCTCGTTTACGCATTTCCATCAAGGCACACTCGCCGATATCATTTTTAGGAAGTCTTGTGACGAAATCGACAGGTACGCCATAATTCGCTAAGGAGACGGCAACATTGCTCTCGCCCCCACCATAAACAACATCGAAGTTATCGGCTTGGGAAAATCTTTTAAACCCCGGAGGGGATAGGCGAAGCATAATCTCGCCAAAGGTAACTACCTTTTTCATTTTAGGTCTGGATTGAATTTAAACATCTTTTTAACAAACATCAAAATTAAGTAAAAATATTACTGGCCACCGAAAGCATTTTCGAGTATATCGGTCATAACCTCAAAATCTCGATCCAGGTCGCCATATTTTCGACGCTCCTCTAGAATGGCATTCTTCATTTTTACAACGATACCGGCATGTTCGGGTTTATCAATGATATTATTTAACTCTCTAGGGTCATTTTGTAAATCGTATAACTCCCAGGCAGGAATGCTTATTTCTGAATCGGAACCCTTCATACCCAAGGGTTGCCCGTAGAAGAAAGCCAATTTGTACCGTTCGTTTCGAACTCCGAAGTGAGCAGGTCTTCTTGGGTGATGCAGCCAATACCGATAATACATTTGGTCACGCCAAGTATCGGGCGTATTACCTTTCAGGTTTTCCCTGAAACTCTCGCCCTGTATATAATCGGGTTTGTCTATTTCGGCATAATCGGCCAAAAGTGCGGCAAAATCAATATTTAAAATAATATCATCGATTCGCTGCCCTCCACGAATTTCTTTGGGATAGCGAATTACAAATGGCATTCGCAGTGACTCCTCATAAATCATTCGCTTGTCAAAAAAACCGTGCTCACCTAAAAAATAACCTTGGTCCGCAGTGTAAACGACAATCGTATTATCGTCAATTCCTTCGTCTTCCAAATAATCCAATAATTTTCCTATGTTGTCGTCAATGGCAGCCCCGCAACGCATAAAATCTTTGGCCAATTTTTGATATATTTTTTTTCTTTTTTGAATACTATCGAGACCCTCTAAAGGATAGGGCAGCCCAGGATAGCTCGTCCAAAACTTATCGGGTTCGGCGGTTGCCTTTTCCCAACGTTCACCTAAATACTCCAGTTTCTGCCCTTGAAAAGTTCTACCGGTAGCCGATTTGTCAAAATCCAGGAGCGATTCCGGTTCTGGAATAATAGCATCAATGTATAATGAATCGTATCGTTCGGGGTAATCGAAAGGTTCATGTGTCGCCTTAAAATTACAGAACATCATAAAGGGTTTGTCAGTATCACGTCTTTCCAAATGCTCAATTGTCAAATCGGTTATGACATCTGTTGAAAAACCTTGATACTCCTGTCCGCTTGAATTATCGTATCCGTCTTTCCAGTTTTCTTTTGTCTTAAGAATAGGGTTCCAATACCTCCCCTGCCCCGGTAAAACATTAAAATAATGAAAACCTTCCGGCGACTTTACCAGATGCCATTTGCCTATTACCGCGGTCTGGTATCCATTTTTTGATAGTTCCCTAGCAATATTTGGGTGACCTTCCGGTAACGGTTCGCTCAGTGTATATACTTTGTTAACATGGCTGTATTGGCCTGTAAGAATTGCTCCCCTACTCGGGGTGCAAATGCTATTGGTGCAAAAGGCATTCTCTAAAACGGCACCTTCCTCGGCCAATCTTTTGATATTCTTATTTTGGACGTAATCCTTCAAAATGCCACCATAAATACCCCATGACTGCGAAGTATGGTCATCAGAAAGAATAAATAAAATATTGGGGCGTGAGCGGTCTTTATTCAGATCTTGCGCGAATAAAGAGCCACCAACAAGTAAAAAAAAGGCAAATACTGTTCTCATCGACCGTACCCATTATTAATATGCTTTCAAGATAATCAAGAAAAGTCAACAATAGTAAGCGTATCGAAAAATTATATCATTCATCAGAAAAATACAATTGAAAAGAATCAATGGCCGTTTTCAAATTATATAACCCAAATCTATATTATGGAAAACCATCAAGTACCTCAAGCAAAGGTAGTCAGCCAACTTACAGATGAGGCCAGAGTAGCCTTTTACAAAAAGACATACGGCCATTTGGCAGGGGCAGTTTTGCTATTCATACTGGTAGAAACCCTCTTCTTTCAAATTGATGTAATAGTCAACTTCGCCTTATCAATGACGGGAGGTTTTAGCTGGTTGTTAATGCTCGGTGGATTTATGCTCGTTACTAATTATGCCGAGCGCTTAGCATTACGTAGCGATAACATCGGTATGCATTACGCCGGCCTGATTCTTTATGTTATCGCCGAGGCATTCATTTTTATACCGTTGATATTCATCGCAATGATGATGGGCGGCGAGGGCGCGTTTGATATTCTCAATCAGGCTGCTATTTTGACATTATCAATGTTTACAGGACTTTCAGCTATAGTATTCTTAACAAGAAAAGACTTTTCATTTTTAAATCCAGATTGACCATAGGTTTTTTCATTGCCCTTGGTCTCATAATCGCCGGAACGATATTTGGCTTTAATCTTGGTCTATGGTTTAGCGTAGGTATGGTTGTTTTGGCCTCTGGTTCCATACTGTATCAAACTTCCAACATGATTCACAAATATCAATCACATCAGCACGTAGCCGCCTCACTTGGGCTGTTCGCCTCCTTGATGTTATTGTTCTGGTATATTCTAAGCATTTTATCAAGTGGTTAGGAAATAAATTCAGGCTAAAATTTTCTCTCAGGAACAAAACCCTCTAAACTCATAGAGGGTTTTTTGTTTGAGATTATCTCTGATACCAATTTACCAGTAGCGGGGCCCAAGCTCCAGCCCATCATCGCATGACCAGTGGCAAAAGTCAAGTTTTTAAAATATTTAGAGCGACCGATATACGGAAGACCGTCAGGGGTCACAGGTCTCATACCCGTTTTGGCATTGTTCAGTTCTTCTGCCGTAAATTTCAATTCAGGGTAAAAGCTTTGCGCTCCTTTGGCAATAGCGCGAACTCTTTCTTTTCTAATGTTGTCATTGATGCCCGAAAACTCCATTGTTCCTGCGAATCGAGTAAAACCTTTCATCGGAGTCACGGCCATGCTCGCCTCCATTAGAACCGCTGGCATTGAAATACCTGTTCTGCGTTCGACATTAACGCGATAGCCTTTACCGGCCTGCAACGGAAGTTTTATATTTATTTTTTTAGAAAATATACCACTCCAAGAACCTGCAGCAAGCACGACCTCCTCAGCGGCATAACCAGCGTTATTAGTAATCACCCTCTCTATTTTTCCTTGGGAGAAAGTGATATCCTTGACCTCTTCATGCATTTTGATTTGTACTCCTGAATTTTGAAGATATTTGAGCATTTTTGGCATGAATTCGGTCGGAGTCGTATGACCATCACATTCATAATGTATAGCGCCATCGGCCTGAATTTCTATATTCGGCTCTATTTTTTTCAGCTCATCTTTGTTTAGTTCAGCTACTTCAAGTCCTAAAAATTGTGCTTTTTTGGCAACTTCTATTTCTTGTTTATACGACTCTTCTGTTTTGTAGAGCATCAATAGACCTTTGCGCTCCAAATGAAATTCACCCAGATCCCCAGATTCTTTGATCTCTGCAAATAACTCACGGCTTAAAATATTGATGTCCTTGATTATCGGAATGGCCTTTTCTACCTTGGCCATAGTAGACGATTTATGAAAATACCATGACCATTTAAAGAAATCAATATCCCATCGAGGCTTCATGTAAAAAGGACTAGAGGAGTCGAACATCCACTTTATCCCCTTTGCTATTTTTCCTGGAGACGCAAGCGGAATAATATGGCTGGGTGTAATATATCCTGCATTTACGAAGGAAGCCCCTGAAGTGATATCCGATTTATCGATAACTGTTACCTCATGACCATTTTTATGTAGGAAGTAGGCAGAACTGAGCCCAACAATACCACCACCTATTATGATGACCTTTTTTCCCATATCATATCACTTGAAACCCGTGTGCGTATGGATCGTCGTCGTCGATAGAAATTGTATTGTGCCCATAAATCTTCGCCCAACCTTGAATACTGGGCAAAATAGCGCTTCTACCTGCTAAAGTAGTTTCTTCATTTATTCTACCTACAAATCGAGAACCGATATAACTTTCATGAATGAATTCTTCACCAACCTTTAACTTCCCCTTGGCAAACCATTGCGCCATTCGGGCCGAGGTACCTGTACCACAGGGTGATCGGTCAATAGCTTTACCTCCATAAAAAACGGCGTTTCGCGCGGTGGCTTGATCCGAAATCGTATGACCTGCCCACAAAATATGACTCACATCGCGTATTGTTTCGTCTTCGGGATGGATAAATTCTCCACTATATTTCTTGTTTATTCTTTTACGGATTTCCCTACTGTAGTTTATTAATTCATCAGCAGAAAAATCTTGAATTCCAGAAAAATTAGATTGTGAATCAATAATCGCGTAAAAATTACCTCCATAGGAAACATCAAACCTAAGCTCACCCAAATCAGGCGAATTTACCGTCAAATCAAATGCGGCTAAAAACGATTTTACATTTATGAAACGTACCCAATCAACTTTTTCTCCCGTTTGTTTATAAGATATTTTCACCAGTCCAGCAGGAGTTTCCATGCGAACTTCACCCTTGGTTTTAGGTGTGATAAGGCCTTCTTCAATTCCAATAGTGATCGCACCAATAGTACCGTGACCACACATGGGAAGACAGCCACTCGTTTCGATGAATAAAATACCAAGGTCATTTTCAGGATTCGAGGGCGGATAGAAGATGCTCCCGCTCATCATGTCGTGACCGCGCGGTTCGAACATTAGTCCTTTTCTAATCCAATCGTATTCCCTTAAAAAATGCTGCCGTTTCTCGCTCATTGTTTTCCCGATAAGTTTGGGTCCCCCAACCTTTACTACGCGAACGGGATTGCCACAAGTGTGTGCATCGATACAAGCAAAGGTCGATTTCGACATAACAGCGTTGGACTAGATTTTAGAGGTTGTAAAACTACCGTCTACGTTTCTAGTAATTTTCAGCGGATTGTGATTTTTCAGTGCATTGGGCAACGCCTCTTGAGGCCAATTTTGAAATGCAACGGGTCTGACCCAACGCTTGATAGATGAAGTTCCGACCGATGTGAATCGACTATCGGTAGTTGCGGGAAAAGGCCCACCATGCTGCATCGAGGCACAAACCTCTACCCCTGTTGGTACTCCATTGAAAATAATACGCCCCACCCTATTTTGCAAGGCGTTGACAGTAGCACTAAAAGTTGTGATTTCTTCACCGTTTCCTAGTATGGTACCTGTTAATTGCCCTTCTAGCTGCTCGATAATTTCCGTTAGCTCGTCTGCAGTATCACAGCGTACCACAACAGAAAACGGTCCGAAAACCTCTTGATGCAACTTTGTGTTTTTCAAAAAATTCACACCGTTTACGGTCAAGATTTTTTGCTTCGCATGATTTGGCGGAACATCGGCTTCATACTCAGCAATGACGTTCACACCTCCTTGATTAGAAAGCTCTTTCTTTCCTTTTTCAAAGTTCTCATGGATCTTTGGGTGCAGCATGCAAATTGGCTGTAACTCTTCAGTCGCTTCACCAAGGGACCTTATAAAATTATCCAAAGATGTACTCTTGATTCCTAAAATCAATCCAGGATTGGTACAAAATTGACCGGCTCCCAACATTATCGAGCTGGCATAACTTTTAGCCCATTCTTCACCTCTTTCGACCAGCGCTGATGGCAAGGCGACTACGGGATTTGTACTTCCCATTTCTGCAAAAACAGGAATCGGCTCATCACGTTCGCTGGCCAATCGATACAACGCACTACCTCCTTTTATGCTACCGGTAAAACCAACACCTTTAATTTTCGGATGCAGAACCAATTGCTGGCCCACCTCGATACCACTACTGTTTAAATTTGAAAAAACGCCGTTGGGCATTCCTGATTTTTTTGCGGCATTCAAAACAGCGGAGGCTACCATTTCACCTGTGGCGGCGTGCATTGGATGGCTCTTTATGATCACGGGGCAACCGGCAGCCAGAGCACTGGCAGTATCTCCACCAGCAGTAGAAAAGGCGAAGGGGAAATTACTCGACCCAAAGACCACCACTGGCCCAATGGGCATTAACATCTTTCTGATATCAACTTTTGGCATTGGTTCTCTGTCAGGTTTTGCCGTGTCGATAGTTGCATCTACCCAAGACCCTTCCTCCAATAAATCGGCAAAAGCCTTTAGTTGACCCATTGTTCGTCCTCGTTCGCCTTTTGCTCGACCTTCCGGCAAACCCGATTCTTTCATGTAGGTTTCTAAGAGCTTATCTCCTAACGACTTGATTTCATCTGCAATGGTCCTTAAAAACTCGGCTTTTTTTTCTCCCGATAAATTACCGTATTCCTTAAAAGCAATGGTAGCCAATTTAGCTGCCTCATCTATTTCATTTTCGGTCGCTTCGATAAAGGTCCATTCGGTATCAATATTCAATTTGGGGTCGAAAGTCTTGTATGTCTTACTTCCTTCAGCCGATAATGTATTTCCAATATAATTTTTTCCTGTAATCATATAACTCTCTATTTCTTAATGTATTTCTGTTTATTCTGAAATCAAATCCTTATAATTTGACAGATTTGGCCGACTTTTAATTCCATCTTCAATTACCTTTAAAACCCTTTGGCGTTCTTTACCCAGCAGCGGCAATCGCGGAGGTCGAACTGTTTCCGTACCAATGCCAGTGGCAACTTCGGCGAGTTTTATATTTTGGACCAATTGCGGACTGATATCCAACTCCAATAATGGCAAAAACCAACGATAAATCTCAGTCGCCTCTTTAACGCGACCTGCTTTAGCGAGCTCGTAAATCACCACTGTCTCTGAAGGAAACGCACATACGAGACCAGCGACCCAACCATCTGCGCCTGTAAGCAGACTTTCAAGTGCCAGAGGGTCGACCCCCGTCAGTATCTTGAGATCATTGCCAAACCGATTTCGTAACCTACCGATATTGACAATATCGCGTGTGGATTCTTTCACAGCTTTGATATTCTGCAATTTCATGAGTTCTTCGAACATATCTACAGTAACCTCAATCTTGTAATCCACAGGATTATTATAGATCATTATAGGCAATGAGGTGCTTTCGGCGATAGTCTTAAAATAATTGACTGTTTCATAATCTGTCGATTTATATCGCATTGGGGGTAATATCATCAAACCATTCGCACCGTTTTCTTTAGCTTCGCGTGCCGCTTGAATAGCCACGCTAGTGGCCTGCTCGGCAATGGTCATGATAACCGGAATCTTTCCTTCAATGATTTTGACCGTTTCAGCGACAAGGGTGTTTTTCTCTTCCTGTGTCAAGGTACTTGCCTCGCCTAGAGATCCGCCTAAGACAATACCGTGAACACCCGATTCTATTTGAGCTTTGATGTTCACTTCGAACATCGAAAGGTCTAATTCGTCATTTTCGTCAAACTTCGTAGTTACCGCTGGCATTACGCCTTCCCACGTAAAATTCATAAACTTTTCCTCTAAATTGAATAACAAATATATCTTTATATTTGTGAAATTTTCAATTAACAAGATAAAGAAAATGAAGCACTTACTATTTGTGGTTTTATGTTTGGTCATGTCATGCAATTCGGCCCAGAAAGCGACTACCGATATGGAAACTAAAGCTGTTGAAACCGATCAGGCAAATACGTTCGCAAATAGTATCACCGAGGAAGAACTTAAAGAACATCTTTTCATTTATGCATCCGACGAATTTGAAGGTCGGGAAACGGGAACTCCCGGACAAAAAAAGGCGGTCGAGTATCTAAAAGCGGAATACGAAAGGTTGAAAATTCCCGCTGCGAAGAAAGACGGAAGCTATTTTCAAAAGGTGCCACTTGAGATGACGAAACTTCCGAAGGGTTCAATAACTATTGATGGCAAAGAATATGGTCTTGGTGAAGCTTTCGTAACCTTCTCAAAAGCCGAAGGAGATTTTCAAGAAATCGTTTATGTGGGATTCGGCATCGATGAAGAGGGTCATTCCGATTACAACGGAGTCGATGTCAATGGGAAAGTAGTTCTAGCTAAATTCGGAGAGCCCAAGAATTCAGACGGCACTTACAAACTTTCCGGAAGCGATAAATCTTCTGCATGGAGCAATATGTCGGAGGCAATGGGCAAGAGAGCCACAATTGCCAAAAATAAGGGTGCGGTAGGTATGCTCTTCTTGGACAACTCGAATTATGGCAGATACAAAGGTTATTTCGATTATATGAAAGCCAACAACAGCGGTCAAATGGTGATTGCTTCAGATGCGAGTGCATTTTTTCAAATTGTGGTGACCGAAGAAATGGCCCAGTCGCTGGTATTGAATATCAATTCGAAGAAAGAGGTTGAATCCATTCCTACTGAAATCAGTTTCAAATTAACAGGAGACAACGAAAAAATCGACTCTGAAAATGTAGCAACAATAATCAGAGGTTCCGAAAAACCAGATGAATATGTTATCATCTCATCTCATTTAGACCATATCGGGATTACTGCGGACGGTCAAATAAACAATGGAGCTGACGATGACGGTTCGGGAAGCGTTGCACTTCTAGAGATTGCCGAGGCTTTCAAAGAAGCTGTGGATAAAGGTCAAGGACCAAAACGTTCTATTGTTTTTTTACACGTGACAGGTGAGGAAAAAGGACTGTTGGGATCTCAATACTATACTGATAACGACCCCATCTTTCCCCTGGCCAATACCGTTGCAAATTTGAATATTGATATGATCGGGCGAATCGATCCAAAAAGGGAGGGCGAGCGCAATTATATTTATTTGATTGGATCCGACAAACTAAGTACGGAACTCCATGAACTATCGGAAGAGGTAAATAAAAAATATACGAACATTGAGCTCGATTATACGTATAACGACGAGAACGACCCCAATCGCTTTTACTATCGCAGTGATCACTATAATTTCGCCAAAAACAATATTCCGATTATCTTCTATTTTAACGGCACTCACGATGATTACCATAGACCTGGGGACACTGCGGATAAGATAAACTATGATTTATTGGAAAATCGCACCCGTCTTGTTTTTCATACAGCTTGGGAAGTCGCAAATAGATCCGAAAAAATTGTTGTAGATAAGGCATCTAAATAAGGGCAAAGAAAATGCTTGTATTAAAAAAGCCCCGACATAGATGTCGGGGCTTTTTTTGGGTGGAAGATGGGGCTCGAACCCACGACCCTCGGTACCACAAACCGATGCTCTAACCAACTGAGCTACAACCACCATTTATAAGGGATTGCAAATGTAATTTTTTTTAACTGATCTTTCAAATTAAAAAAATCGATATTTCTATAATTTAATGTATCGGTCGCACCTACGTATAGTAAAGTGAAAAGTACATTTGACTTTTGACTAGTAACCTTAATGTTTACGTACACTTGTTTGATTTCTGACAAGGTATTTACCTTGCAAAATTGAATATGAAAAAGTAGACCTTTTAAAATTTAAGAAACTGATAATCAGTATCATGAAAATTTACTAGAGTATACTATTCAATTCTCCAAAAGTCCATTTTAGTTTTACCGCTTAGACGTCTCAAAATCGTTGAAACTATTTTCTAGTCATGAGAATTACAAAAAATTGTAAATCATCGATGAAATACACATACTTAACGACCAAACACACAATTATAGCCATTTCACAACATAAATTATAAATCTGGCAACCATCGGATTAAATTTGTTTCTTAAGTTTTACTAGAAAATGTCCCAAATCAAGACTAGTAACCTATTTAAATTGAGGTATTTTAAATGCATACTTGCATTTTTGATGCTCATCTCTTCGAATTGGCAAGAAGTTAGCGCCCAAAAACGCTCCATTGACAGTCTTGAAAGACTAATAAAGGAAAAAAGGAAAAAAAGTGACTTTAGTACCACAGACACCCTCTACATAAACTTACTAAATCAGCTAGGTAGTGAACTTCGCTATTACAATGCTGATAGCCTATTTTCACTTTCGACAGAAGCGATTACCTACAGCAAGGAACTTAATTATAAAAAAGGGCACTCCCTTGCGTTATTGGGCTTAGGTGATTATTTTTCAGATAAAGGTGATTTTGACCAAGCAATTCTTCATTATGGCAATGCGGCTATGTTGGTCGATAAGAACAGTGACTCAAAACTATATCTGAACATTCAAAATAATCTGGCCGGTGAATACGGTTATAAGGGTGATTATGCCGTTGCTCTTGAACTCTACTTGGACGGTGTGGAAATGGCTGAAAAATATAAGAACAAGCGAATGTTCTCCATTCTTAACGAAAACATCGCCATTCTTTATTCTTCTCAAAAAGACTACCAGCAGGCGTTAGTCTTTTATAAAAAAGTTAAAAAGGTAAACGAGGAAATAGGAGATGAAATCTTGAGCGCTGAAACAACCAGTAATATGGCCTCGTTGTATGCAGAGATGGGTGAATTGGAATATGCCATGTTCAATGTAAATAGCAGTATTGCGGTGTTCGAGAAACATAAAATCATGGATTGGTTGGCATATGCCTATGAAATTAAGGGAAAGACCTATCTGAAACAAAAAAAGTACAAATGGGCATTGCATTGGTACCATCAAAGCGAAATGTTACACAAAAGCATAGACGATACTAGACAAGAAATCAATTTGTTGAACGGTATGGCCGAAACCTATTTTTCACTCGAAAAAGACAGTCTTTCGCAAACTTATGCAACCAAGGCTTTTGATTACTCAAATAGTATCAACTTTAAAGAGGGAATTAAAAAATGTGCCAAGACCCTTTATAAAATCCATAAAAACAAGGGACACTTTGAAGCGGCCCTTCAATATCACGAAACCTTTCAAAAGGTTTTAGACACACTCTCAAGAGCCGAAAACCAGACAAGTCTGAGCATGCTCAAAACAAAGACCCAATACACCAAACAAAAAGAAGAATGGCGTCTTGAAAACCAAAAGAATTTGGCGAAACAGAGAAATTACGTTTATATAGCCATTGTTATATTACTTATTTTTCTTGCTGTGACCATACTGATACGACGTAGTGAAAAAATACAAAGAAAACTAAATACCGAATTGAACGTTAAACAGAACGATTTAGAAAAAAGAGAAAATGAGCTGCAAGAAATAAATACAACAAAAGACAAACTTTTTTCAATCATAGGCCATGATCTTCGCGGACCAATTGGTGCTTTTCAAGGGCTGCTGCAAATGTTTAAAGAAGGAGAAATGAATCAAAAAGAATTTATGACCTTCATTCCTAAACTCCGAAATGATATTGATAATATATCTTTTACTTTAAACAATCTTTTGTCTTGGGGTCAGAGTCAGATGAACGGATTGATTACTGCTCCATCCTCAGTATCTATCAATGCCCTTGTCAATGAAAACATTAGGTTACTTTCTGAAATCGCCCAAAACAAATCGATTCAGTTAATCAGTCGTTTACCCGAAAATACAATGGCCTGGACCGATGGGGATCAAATCGACATCGTCATTCGTAATCTGATTAGCAATGCATTGAAATTCACACCCGAAAGTGGAATTGTAACGGTCGAAGCCATTGAAAAAAACGACTATTGGGAAATTGCCGTAAGGGATACTGGAATAGGCATCGAGCAGGAAACCAAGGAGAAAATCTTCAAGGCAAATGAAGCAGTAACCACCTACGGCACCAATAACGAAAAAGGTACAGGTTTAGGATTGTCATTGTGCAAAGAGATGATTGAAAAAAACAACGGAAGCATATGGGTCGAGAGTATCCCAAATAAAGGTACCTCGTTCTACTTCACTGTTACAAAGTCTCAAAAAGCATATAGGAAGGCCAGCTAAATCAGATTTCCCAAATAGGGTACGGCAATATAACGTTCAACGGTAAAACCTTCGGCACTTTCAACACCTATAAGCCTTCCTAGATCTCGAGCACGATAAGTAACGCTATCCAAGAAATTTTGACTACTAATAGGTGTTTTGGGCTCATCGCTTTTCGGGTCATAAATTTGAGAAGCATAAGCCTTAATCGATTCAACTTTTTTATTCATAAACCCGGTTACGTTAACTAAAAAGTCGGGTTCGATATTTTTCCATTGAATGTAATGATAAACAACTTTCGGTCTCCATTTTTCTTGGCTTTCTCCATCAACCTCAGTTTTGATTTTTCGTAATCCACTTAAAAAGCATGAATCACTTACCAGCTTGCTTCCCTTACCGTGATCAATATGACGGTCATCAATGGCATTGCATAAAACAATATCAGGGCGATATTTTCTGAGTATTTTTATTACTTCTAATTGATGGTCTTTGTCATTGACGAAAAAACCATCTGCAAAACCCAAGTTCTCTCTAACGGTAAGTCCTAAAATTTTTGCTGCGGCTGAAGCCTCTCGGTCTCGTATTTCAGCCGTACCCCGAGTACCCAACTCTCCCCGTGTCAAATCAACCACACCAACCTTCTTGCCATTTGCAATCTCTTTTGCTATTGTCGCACCAGCACCTAATTCCGCATCATCAGGGTGAGCACCGAAAACTAATATATCTAATTTCATAAATTTTTATGGAGGTGTTATGATCATAATGCCTACTTCACAATTTCAAGGAGTTGCCATTGAAATCTTGGATTTAACTTTAGTCAAAGCCTGTTCAATGTCCGTTATTAAGTCTTCAAACTCCTCTATTCCCAAGGAAAAACGAATCAGTCCATCTGAAATTCCTCGATTTTGCCGCTCCTCTTCGCCCAATAAGGCGTGTGAGGTCTGCGCAGGTGAGAGCACCGTACTTTCTACCCCTGCCAAGCTCATGGAAGGTTTTATCAGTTCGAGCGCTTTTTGAAATTCCTCAGCATTCAAACTTTCCTTCAATTCGAAAGACATCATTCCACCGAAACCACTCATTTGTGATTTTGCCATATCATGTCCTGGATGCTTTTTCAACCCTGGGTAATATACACGATCTATATCTTCATGGATATCTAAATATTCCGCCATTCGCTGGGCATTCTCATTTTGCGCTTTTACCCGAATACCCATTGTCTTCATGCTCCGTTCCAATAGCCAGACCGTATAATCGCTCAAACTACCTCCAAGATTCTTTGCTAAATGAAAGATTTTATCAATATGTTGTTCGGTAGACGCCACGGCCCCAGCACACATATCTGAATGACCACCCATGTATTTGGTTGCGCTATGAATAACTATGTCGATTCCGAAGTTGGCCGGAACTTGATTAATCGGACTGGCGAACGTATTGTCGATCATTGAAATCAGACCGTGTTTTTTAGCAAGTTCAGAAACCATCCTCAAATCGGTGATTTTTAATAATGGGTTGGATGGTGTTTCAACATAAATAACCTTGGTATTAGACTTCATTTTTTCCTCGAAATCAGCTCTATCCAATCCATCGGTAAACGAATATTCGATTCCGAATTTATTGAATTGCTCCGCTACCAGGTTATACGTTCCCCCATAAATATCGCCTTGCAGTATGATATGATCTCCCGCTTCAAGAAAAGCCATAACAGTTGTACTTATAGCGGCCATGCCACTTCCGAAAATAAGACCTGCATCGCAATTTTCAAGGGCGGCGATCTTTTTAGCCAAACCTTCTTGATTCGGGGTATTAAAATACCTCGGATATCTCTTTACCTCCACATCTTGAAAAGCGTAGGACGAGCTCATGTAAAGTGGCGAGACCGCCCCTTTGAACTGTTCATCCTTAACTTCCCCGACATGGGTACAAATCGTATTTGTTCCTTTTATTTTCTTATCCATTTTTAGGATTTTATCGAAGGTTAAAGTTACATATTTTGACTATATCTCGAACATTTTCCACTTTCCCTTTTTAAACCAAACCATCGCAATAATGGCCAAAAGAACTTCTGCCGAAGTAATTGCCACGAATACGCCCACAGCGCCATTTTCAAAAGTAATCGCCGCTAAATATGCAAATGGAAGTTGAAACAACCAAAAGGCCACGAGATTTATTTTTGTCGGGGTTCCGGTATCACCAGACCCGTTAAAGGCCTGCGTTACCACCATACCATAAGCGTAAAAAATGTAGCCTGCCGCAATGATCTGCAAGCAGAGCCCTCCATTGGCTATGACCACAGGATTATCATTGAACCAACTAACGATCTCAGGAGCGAACAACAGATAAATCACTGAAACAATGCCCATGAAAATTGCATTGTATTTGCCAGTTTTCCAAACAGAAATTTCAGCTCGACCAGGTTGTTTGGCACCTAAGTTTTGCCCTACCAAAGTTGCAGCCGCATTGCTCATTCCCCATGAAGGCATAAGCGTGAAGAGCATAACCCGAATAGCAATTGTATAGCCGGCCAGTACTTCGCTGCCAAATTCGGACATGATACGCATCAGAAAAACCCAACTTGAGGTACCGATCAAGAATTGTGCGATTCCGCCCAAGGATACTTTGACCAAATTGACCATTACCCGAAGGTTCAGAACAACATCTTTCAAAGCGATTTTAATACGACTCCATCCAAAGAACAAAATGCCCAATTGAAATAATACTGCGGTTCCTCTACCTATGTTCGTGGCAATAGCGGCACCCATTACACCGTATTCAGGAACAGGGCCCCATCCGAAGATAAAAATAGGGTCTAAAATAATATTAAGTCCGTTTGACAATACTAAGGCCCACATCGCAATTGAGGCGTCCCCAGCACCACGAAAAATGGCATTGATCAGAAACAAAAGTAAAATAGTGATATTACCGCCCATCAGCAATTTGGTATAGCCATATCCTTCATCGATTAGGTCTTGTTCAGCACCCATAAGGCCCAAGATTTCCTTGGCATAAACGAAACCGATGATTCCAACTAAAATTGAGACTACGACACCTAGTAGGATGGCCTGAACCGCAGATTCACGAGCTCCTTGAACATCTTTCTCACCAATTCGACGGGCAACTACTGCGGTTGCCGCCATGCTCAAACCTATGGCCACCGCATAGACCAAAGTGATCACTGATTCGGTCAGGCCAATTGTCGCAACGGCATTCACGCTAACCTGAGAAACATAAGCAATATCGACAATAGCGAAAATCGATTCCATCATCATTTCCAGAATCATGGGAATCGAAAGCATAAAAATTGCCTTACGAATGCTTCCAGTAGTAAAATCGGTCTCCTTGCCGGATACGGCCAAAATAAAGGACTGATAAAGTTTTTTAAACGTAAGTTTATTTGATTGTATCATTAGAAAAGAATTATGTTGAACTGAAGAATGAGAATGCCAATAGTGCGAACGAAGTGGGTTCGATTACTTTCTGGGTCTAAACCCTATGACATCTATTAAAAACATAATTCTTATAACTTCATGATGGTACAAAGATGCAAAAAATAACCGAAAGACGTTTTGAATTTGGCAAAACTTGCCTTTTGCAATAACCCTTCGTTATTGTTCGTTATCTATTGAAAGTCTATGTTTTCTTTATTTTTTGCTATGAAAAATTTTAAGTTTCCCCTATTTTTTGCAGTTCTCGTTCTTTTCTCTTGTTCGAGTGATAATGGAAGTTCCAACACGGATAAGACCGATGACGAAGGGCCGGTTGCAATTGATAAAACGGTCAATAAGAAAAACGTCGGAGATTCGGCGAACGACCTTTTGTCAAGCCAAAATTTCACCAAATTACATCTAGAACTTGTGTATGTGGCCGGATTCAAACCAACCGACAATACAATTTCAAATTTCGAATCTTTTCTTAGCGAAAGGTTGAACAAACCCGGTGATGTTCAAATTGAACTTAGAGAGATTGATCCTCTAGGACAGGAGGTTTATTCAATAACCGAAATCAGGGCCCTGGAAGACGATATTCGAACCAAATACAACGATGAAAATGAAATAGCTGTCTTCGGACTTTTTCTCGATGGAGAATATTCCGAAAACACAGAAAACGGTTCCGTTTTGGGCGTCGCATACAGAAATACATCATTTATCATATTTGAAGAAACGGTTCAACGTTTCAGCGGACAGGCCTTTGCGCCAAGTACGACAGTTTTAGAAACCACTGTTCTCAATCATGAATTCGGACATTTAATGGGAATGGTCAATGCCGGCACACCGCTTCAAAGTGACCATCAAGATGTGGAACACGGACGACACTGCACCACTGAAGACTGTCTGATGTTCTGGACAGCTGAAACTGGAGAAGGACTGGTAAACATGCTAAGTGGTGGTTCTATACCAACTTTTGACAGCCTTTGCTTGGATGATTTAAGAGCGAACGGAGGGAAATAATCATTTTACGTAATTCGCTCGATACCGCCAGTAACTAATCGCACCAATAATTCCTACCCCCAATACGATATACTTGACATAATCAGGTGTGATGACCGTGCCACCGCTCTGCCCATAACTGTGCAAACCGACCAAGTAATAGTTGACACCAAAATAGGTCATCATTATTGTACCAATTGCGGCCAAACTCATAAAGTTAAAAAGCCATCTACTTCTTAGCCCTGGCACAATACGCATATGAATGATAAAGGCATAGATCATAATTGAAATCAAAGCCCACGTTTCTTTAGGATCCCAACCCCAATATCGACCCCAACTTTCGTTAGCCCATTGTCCGCCTAGAAAGTTCCCTATAGTCAACATAACCAAACCGACCGTTAAAGTCAATTCATTTATGACGGTCAATTCTTTAATATTGATTTCCATTCGTTTCTTATTCTCTTTAGTAGTCAATACCATCAATAGTAAGGAAACAAGTCCTATTATTCCACCTACGATGAGTGGCCCGTAACTACCCACTATTACGGATACATGTATCATAAGCCAATAACTATTCAAGACGGGTTGAAGAGTTCCAATAGCAGGATCTACCCAGCTCCAACTGGCGACCATCAACAATAAACAGGCTACAAAAGATCCCGCAGCCATGACCATATCATTTTTTCTCGTGAACAAAAGACTAATACCCATAGTGGCCCAAGCAATATAGATAATACTTTCGTAGGCATTACTCCAGGGGGCGTGCCCTGAAATATACCATCGCAAAACCAGACCGGCCGTGTGCCATAGAAACAAGATGATTATCGTTCCTTTTAGGCAATACGCCAAGACGCGCCATATGGAGCGGTCTTTGAATATTTGGGATATCAAAACAATAAAAAATAGCAATGCCACCACCCCGTATAATCTGTATAGATGCTTGAAAATGTTCAGTTTGTTATAAATTATTTCCGTCTTTACCTTTTCTTCAGCAGGAAGTACTTCACTACCATGGTTTTTTTGATTTTGATGAAAAGCGGCCAATAATTTGTCGGCTTGAGAATAATCACCTGTCTCTTTGGCTTTTTGTAGGGTTATCAAATAATATGGCAATGCGTTTTTGATAAAATTCGCATAGAGCGAATCCGCAACCTGATACTGACCTCCATTATATTCTACAGCGGAAATCCATTTATTGTTTTCATCGTTCAACAAGGGAAAAATCTTGATTATTTGACCGCTTAGGGCTTGATTCAAAAGACTAACTCGAATGTGAGCCTGTTCAATGTCTTTTTCAAAAGCGTCAGGGTTATTGGTTGAAGTGGCTTGCCGAAGCACCGGTTCCAATTTATAAGTTCCATCAGACTCAAAAAAGTCGGTGGCCTTTACATATTTTTTTTCCTCAGGAATACCAATTAAATGTCTAATGCTGTCGTTCTTGACATCTTTGGATAATTTGATGAACTCGGTATTGTACCATAGCGGAGGGTTCATCATCATTGAAAGAAAAACCTGATCGGCGTTCATGCCGTTGAATTTGTCCTCGCCTCTAATTTTTCGTAGCAGTTCCGAAGAAAAAGTATTGATGGGTTTCATTCGACCAACATCATCTTGAATAATCAACTCCCCAAATTTTTCGGCATGTGCTTCGGGTACCATTGTAGCCCGTAACAGCGAATCAATTTGGGTCTGCGTCGGGGCAGCGCTATGGTCATGGCCATCATCGGCAGAATGTTCTTGCGCACCAACATTCAAAATAAAACCCAATATCAAAATGGTGGTCAATTTTTCCTTTTTCGATTTAAGTTTCGAAAGCGATTTTCCCAAATCTTTGAATCGTGTCTTTCCGAAAAACATGATGCCCATCAAGCCGAGATAAAGAAGGAAATAGCCGATATAGGTTATCCAAGTGCCCCATTGGTCGTGGTTAACGGAGAGAATGGTTCCTTTTTCATCAGGAAAAAAACTTGACTGAAAAAAACGATAACCTCTGTGGTCGAGAATATTGTTCATAAAAATATCATAGTCAAAGGGCCGCTCATCCTCAACGGTTACTTTACTCATATAGGAAGCATAGCCGGCTTCTGTTCCAGGGTACTTTTCTGCGATAAAATCGTTGAGTTTTACTCTAAAAGGCAATTCATATACCTTAGATCCATAGCCCAGATTGAAATCAAGGTCGCCGACTGAAAATTTATCTGCAAAATTGGCGATACCGGCCATGCCCAATAACTTTTTCTGAACTGTTTGGTCTCCAACGGTTACGGCAACTATCAAGGCATCCATATCTCCTTCTGCACGCTCGGCTTCTGGAATTTCCACTATTCCTTCGCGACCTTTGACCACCGGTTCTGGAATGACAAATTGCATACCCGCCATGGAGTATAGCGAACGGAGCTGTAATTGCTGAAGGCTGTCTTTTAAAACACCTCCTTGCATTTGGTCGGCCATTCGCATAAAATTGCCTTCAAATGGAGATTGTATCGAATATATACTATCAGACGAAGTGATATTAATAGCCCCGTCGGTTCGCTTGTTCAATGAAAACAAAACACCGTGAATACTCGCAACCTGACCACTTTCTAAATAATGGTCATGTCTATTGCCATCACCGGCCTCAACTATTTTCAAAAATTCATTGCCTTTTTCATCAGGAATCATCCCCTCTTTTGCCCCTTTAATAAAGTTGACATAAGAAATTGAAAAAGGCTTTCCATTGAAGTCTGAACTCCAAGGCAAACTAGATTTCAACCCTTCAGGGGTTACAATTAAATCATCTTGTAATGTTTTTCGAACAGCATCTTTTGGACCACCAACGTAGGCTGTCAGATAGGTTTTGTCTGAATAAAACACATTCTCAGCCTTACCCTCTCGAATCGGCATTCGCCCCTCATAACTTATATAGCGTGTTACGAATGCCCCAACGATAATCAAAATCCAAGATAGGTGAAGAACGAGTACCGGCCACTTTTTCCAGCGTAAGAGATTGTACCTTTTAATATTACCGATAAAATTAATTACAAATACGCCCATGATTGCTTCGAACCACCAGGTATTATAAATCCAGATACGCGCCGTTGAGGTGCTATATTTACTTTCGATAAAAGTGCCGAAAGCCATTGCTGTTGCAAAAACGATGAAGAGAACGGCTGTTAATCTTGTAGAAAGGAGAATGTTCTTGAGCTTCGAAATCATCTAGCTGAATGCTTTGTTTTGCACCCCCGCAAAAATACTTAGTTTTTATGGATTTATTTAGTGGAGAACTATTAAAATCGACGTAATTTTTTCTAGGGGAAAATATACACGCATGTAGATGTGTAGCTATTTTTCGGTCATTATTCTTAAGCATGTAAGCGTTATCACCCTCAAAATATTCGTCGATTGTCTGAGTCCATAAATCTGGCAATGTCCAAAATGATGTTCATTCACTTTTTCACCTTTAAAATCATCAGACTTTTTGTGTATTTGTATGGATTAAACTTTGAATGCGCCTTCCTTTAGAAAAAACAAAGTGCTTAAGGTATTGAACAGATGGTTCCAATCTTCGATTATTCCATTGAAAATCAAACTAAGTGAATGCTCTTTACGTACTTCATCACAAAAGAGGTAAAAAGTGTGTATACATACGACCTGTCAGTGTGCCCTAATAAAACAAAACCATTTAGACAAAGATAGGCAGCTGGCAAATAAAACCTTTGTCACTACGTTGTTTATTTGATATCTTTAAATAAAAAATCATGAAAAGAAAAGAATTTATCCAAAAGTCCATAGGGGCAGTTTTAGTAGCGGTGCCTACTTATTCAATGGTTAGTTGTAGCAAAGATGATAGTGCAAACGGTGATCCTGATTTAGACCCCGAGCAATCTGATTGTTTGGCAAACGGCGCCGATGCCAAGTCAATCTCAAGTAACCATGGTCACACTTTGGTGGTTTCAAAAGCAGATATCGATGCCGGGGCCGACAAAGCCTACAGCATTCAGGGTACTTCTGGTCATGACCATGAAATTATAATCACGGCTGCTAATTTCGCAGATTTGAAAAATAAGCAATCATTGGTGGTCGAATCGACTACTGGCGCGTCGCATCGACATGATGTGACCATCTCTTGTGCTTAATTCGGCAGGACTAGGTTTTCAACCATTTATCAAACCAGTTAAATGCATCTAACTGCATTTGTTTGTCAAACTTATGCGGGCCATCGTAGAAGTTGGCCCGATATTTTTCCGATGCCCCTGCCTTTCTGTATACCTCGGATAAAATTTTATCCGCCTTTTCCATTTCAGGACTAGTATAAAGTGAGTCTTGATTATTATTCAGCACAAGGGTGGGCAGCGGAACCCGGAGACCAATTATTTCAGCAAATTCGAGATATTGCGGTAATAAAGGTGTATATAACATCCAAGTATGCGTAAAGGCCTTATTCATCAAAAAGTCTTTCCATGTTGTCATAAAGCCCACACTTACCGCACATTTTATTCGATGGTCCAATCCTGCTAAATAGTTTGTGCGTAGTCCTCCACCTGAGAGTCCGGCACAACCGATCCGACCCTCATCGACATCGGCTCTTTCGGCCAATATATTTAAAGCAACTTGATCCTCCGCCAAAACTATTCCTGGCCAAGTGGTCCCGGCACAGAATACTGATTTAGACAAAACATGCTCGTGGTTCGAAGCCCATTCATTATAGGCCTTGATACTTTTTTCTTCTTCGGGCTTATCGTCGCTAATTCCATTAAGATAAGCACCTCCCCATATTATTCCCTTGACATCATTCAAATAAACCCTTCTACTACCAAAAGCAAAAGTATCGTGCACTAAAACAACATAGCCTCTTTTCGCGATTTCGTTCGCCCAAGCCAAATTTTGATAATACTCTTGTTGATGAATATCCATTAATGGATGTTGTTCATCTGAGACCTTTGTTATCTTACGTCTTCCAAAATACTTATTCCCTCCGTGATCATGAAGGCCTAAGATTGCAGGTAGTTTCTTTTTAACCCCAGCTGGCTTTAAAAGAATGGCCTTGGTTCGACCATTACCATTTGAAAGTTGCCAAGAAAGTTCCTCTACTTCCAATCCATCATAAGTGTATTTTTTGTGTACAGTGACTTCCGAATCAACAGTTAATTTAGGGGCAGCGACCAATTCCTTGGTTTTTTCCAACGCAACAGTTTTCCATGAATCTACCGTTTTCCATTTTTCTTTCCTAAAGGATAAATCAGGAACGTCATTTAACAAACCAGATGCCCAATCACCATATGCCCCAATAATGCTCTCGCTTTTTTGACTATTCATTTTAACTTCGGTTACCAGTGGTTGATAATTTTTATTGGTGCTCTCCCCTATTCTCGTGACAGAAGGAAATGATGCGCAGGCGTAAGCTGTTTTTTTAATGAAATCTCGCCGTGATTTCGCGCCTTCGATATTGCTACTTTCCATACTTGTAATTTTGAACATTCCTTCATTTTAAAAATAGTAAAAGAAATCTAAAGCTCTTTACAATTCAAGAGGTGAGTTGTTAAGGTAGAAAATATACCTAATTTTGCAGTATGATTAAAGTAGCACTAATCGGGCGCGGTAATGTTTCTTTTCATCTAGAAAAGATTCTTCGAACAACCGAAGAAGTTGACGTTACCGTTTATGACAGCCGCAAAAAACAAAATTCAAACAAATTACAATCTTTTGATATTTGCCTAATCGCGGTAAGCGATGGTGCTATCAAACAGGTTTCCGAAAAACTGAAAGGTTCCGATTCAATTATAGCCCATACTTCAGGGAGTGTTTCAATAAATGAATTGCCAAGTGATTGTCATAGAGGTGTATTTTATCCCCTACAGACTTTTTCAAAAAGTAAAGAGGTCGACTTCTCGGAAATTCCCATTTGCATTGAAGCGGATAACGATAAAAATTTAATTTTGCTTTCTAAGCTTGGCAATTCTATTTCTAAAAACGTACAAGAAGTGTCTTCCGCTCAGCGAAAGTCATTGCATCTGGCTGCGGTTTTCGCAAATAATTTCACGAATCATTTATATGGAATCGCAAACGAAATCTGTTTTGAAAACAATTTACCATTTGATTTGATAAAACCCTTAATAGTTGAGACGACCGACAAAATAAAAAACCTTTCACCTTTCGAAGCGCAAACAGGACCGGCAAGAAGAAACGATTTATCAACCGTAAATGATCATTTAAAATTATTACAAGATTCTGATCACGAAAAAATATACAAACTACTGACACAATCAATACAGCGAACATATGGACAAAAGTTATAAAGCCCGTTTAAAAAACATGACCACTTTTATTTTTGATGTGGATGGTGTATTGACCGATGGTTCGGTTCTGGTTTCAAGTGATGGTGAACTATTGCGAACAATGAACGTCAAGGATGGCTACGCCTTAAAAACAGCCGTCAGAAAAGGATACAATGTGTGTATTATTACCGGAGGAAATAACCCAGGGGTGAAAATACGTTTGCAAGGCCTTGGCATCAAAGATTTTTATATGAATGCCCATTTAAAGGCAGAACATCTTGAGGAATTTTTAGAAACAAATAATATCAACCCGAATAATGTACTTTTCATGGGTGATGATATGCCTGACATACCTGCGATGAAAATGGTCGCTCTTCCCTGCTGTCCTCAAGATGCTGTACCACAGGTAAAAGAAGTCGCAGAATATGTTTCGCACAGAAATGGTGGGGCAGGTTGTGCGAGAGATATCATCGAACAAGTCTTGAAAGTTCGAGGCGATTGGGAAGGAAACTTTAGTGCAAAAAACGATTGATTCAATGCTCAATGAAAAGCTAAAAGACTATACCATAATCTTAGCCTCAGGTTCACCAAGGCGTCAAGAATATTTCAAACAACTCGGCCTTGATTTTGAGATCAGATTAAAAGAGGTAGAAGAAATTTATCCCCCAAATCTCAAATCAAATCAAATCACCGATTTTTTGTCCGAACTCAAAGGGAAAGCCTTTGAATCGCAGATAAAAGAAAAGGAAGTACTTATTACCTCAGATACGATTGTCTGGCATAAAAATCAAGCTCTAGGAAAACCTAAGAACAAGCAGGAAGCATATGCTATGCTAAAATCACTTTCCGATCAGTGGCATGAGGTCATCACATCGGTCTGCTTCAATACTAAAGGTAGTCAAAAAACGGAGTCATGCATTACAAAAGTGAAGTTCAAGAGACTCGAAAGTTCTGAAATCGAATATTATATAGAACATTTCAAGCCTTTTGACAAAGCTGGGGCATACGGCATACAAGACTGGATAGGGCTTATCGCCATCGAAGAAGTTCAAGGCTCATATACAAATGTAGTTGGCCTACCCACACATTTGGTATATAAAATGTTCGATGAGCTTATTGAGTGATGCATTTTTAAGTAATTTTGCAAAAAGAAATATCATGTTCAAGAAATGGATAAAATTCGAGTTGGTCATAGTTCTATTGATAGCTATCACGAGCCTCGCCGAATCGTGTAAAAGCAATAATGAGGAGCACTCAAAAGATTTAGCCATAAATGAGGAAGTTTCAGAGGAGACTATTCAAAAAAAAGAGTTGTCTACTGAGTTCAAAGAATATTGGTATGCCGGTGAGGCTGAAATTACTTCCTATAAGTTAGAGCAGGCCCGCTATGGGGAAATGCGAAAAGGGACCGCTGTTCTCATTTATGTTACTGAACCTTTTTTACCTGAGAAACAAACAAAAGCAGATGGCAACAATTCCAATAACATTCCTGTTTTAAAATTGAACAGTACGAAAAATTATCTGACCGGAATTTATCCATACTCAATAATGAGCAGTAGTTTCTATCCCGTTCATGACAATAGTCAAGCCATAAAAGTGGCCTTTTCTTCGCAAGAATGGTGCGGACAGGTTTATGCACAATTGAACAACCGGGAAAAATTCGATGTGATGTCGCATTCATATTTTGAAAGTGAAGCCGATCAAACCGTAAAAATTGATAAGAATATTCTAGAAAATGAGCTTTGGAACAAAATCAGAATAAACCCAGAAGAGCTTCCGGTCGGCGACATGAAAGTTGTTCCCTCCCTAGAATACATTCGACTGTCTCACAAAGAATTAAAAGCTTATGACGCTACTTTGACCTTGACCAAAAATAATGAAGTGTCATCTTATGAAGTATCCTATCCTGAACTAAAAAGAAAATTGAGAATAGACTTTTTGACAGTTTTTCCTCATAGTATTGAAGGTTGGTCAGATACTTTTGAAAGTGGTTACGGAAACGGCAAAAAAGAATTAACGTCTACCGCCACAAAAATAAAATCTCTTAAAAGTCCGTATTGGCAAAAAAATAGTAACGAATTTCTTCCACTAAGAGACAGCCTCGGATTATGACAATGGAATTTCTGACCAACTATAGATCTGAATTATTAGGGACATTAATTTGCCTGGCCATAATTCTTACGATACGTTTGATAAGTATGAAGGCCATCCATAAAATCGCCAAGATTCGTGAAAACAGTCTTGTGCGTACCCGAATGGTTATTAAATATGTGACTTTTGCCCTGACTTTGATTGCAATGGTAGCTCTCGTTTTTATTTGGGGAGTGGATTTTCAACGTTTAGGCATCCTTTTTTCTTCAGTATTCGCGGTTATCGGTGTCGCCCTCTTTGCCAACTGGTCAATTCTGAGCAACGTAACGGCTGGCATTATACTCTTTATTTGGTTCCCGTTCAAAATTGGAGATCGAATACGAATGATGGATTCAGATTTTTCTGAAGAAGCATTGATTCTTGACATTGCGGCTTTTCATATGCATTTGAGAAAAGACAATGGCGAGTTACTGACCTACCCCAATAACCTACTCTTACAAAAAGGTGTCGTACTCATCGAAAAGAATGCTACTATTGATGATGAAATCGACTATGACATATAGGGTTCAGACAATCCGTTGTTAATAGTTAATAAACAATTTCCATGAAAAGAAAAAGCCGTCGCAAGGTCAATCCTTTTGATAATATAGAGGAAGTTAAGCTTGAAGAATTTCTGGGCAATTGTTCTTTAATTGAATACAATTCAGAGAATTCGCAAAACCCTTCATTGCAGGTCAAAGAAGATTTTAAGTTGACCGAATCAGATAGTAAAATAAGTTGGCTGAATATTTACGGCTTGAATTATATCAATTCGTTTAAGCAGATTATCGCTGTAAACAGGCTTGATGAATTTCTAGGATATTTAATACTTGAGAATAATCATAGAAACAAAGTCATTGAACTATCAGACAGTTTTTTTCTTTCTTTGAAATCCCCCTATTATGCAGAAGACGAGGAGGAGGTTAAATTCGAACAGATGATTTTCATTGTCGGCGATGGCTACGTTTGGTCTATTCAAGAAGTTCATGGTGACCATTTTGACCATATTCGAGAGCGAATAAAAGGAAATTTAGGTGTTGTCAGAAAAAAGGGTGCAGACTATCTCTTCTATTTACTTATCGAGGCAATTATAGACAATTATCATTTGGCCTACGAAAAACTAAGCGAGGATAATATCGGGTTGGATGAACCCGACGAAGTAAAACCCACTCCAGAATTTGCACGTCAAATCGAGTACAACAAAAGGGAGCTCTACCAACTTAAAAGAACGACTACAAGCCTTAATGAAGCCTTGGGTCAACTTCAGCATTTTGAATTTGAAAAATTCAATGAAAAATATTTTGTTGAATTACGCGAACAGATTAGAATGATCAGTGATGAGGTCGATTATAAATTGCAGCATTTAGAAAGTTCGGTCAACTTGATGTTCAGCATTCAGAACCACCGTCTAAATGAAGTCATGCGTACATTGACCATTTTCTCCGTTATTTTTATTCCCTTGACTTTCCTTGCCGGTATCTACGGAATGAACTTTGAGAATATGCCTGAATTAAAGTCTAAAAATGGCTACTTCATCGTTCTTGGAATCATGCTAGTTATTGTCCTTTGCACTATACTATACATACGAAGAAAAAAGTGGTCGGGCAAATAGCTCAGGAGTTTCCGTACATCGGCTTGTTAAAGAAGTTTTAATTATTCTTGAAAGGTTGTTAATCTTTATATCTTTGGGTAACTGCAAAATGAACTTACTATGCGAATAGTTCTGGTATTCTTTTTGGGAATACTTTTTACCAATACTGCCTTGAGGGCTCAGGCTCCTGAAAAACCGTCATCATCCGAAATTTATCACGACATTCAAAAGCTTAATTTTTTGGGCTCTGCACTATATATTGCAGCACATCCTGATGATGAAAACACTCGCTTGATATCCTATTTATCGAATAATACCAAAGCACGTACAGGGTATCTCTCTATAACAAGGGGCGATGGCGGACAGAATCTGATCGGTTCAGAATTAAGGGAACTTCTAGGGGTTTTGCGCACCCAAGAACTCTTAGCCGCCCGAAGGGTCGATGGAGGAGAACAGTTTTTCACTAGAGCTAATGATTTTGGTTACTCCAAACATCCTGATGAAACCTTGAAAATCTGGAATAAAGAAGATGTACTCGGCGATGTGGTTTGGGCCATCAGAAATTTTAAACCCGATATCATCGTCAATCGCTTTGATCATCGTTCGCCAGGAAGTACTCATGGCCATCATACTTCATCCGCCATGTTGAGTGTTGAGGCTTTCGATTTGGTCAACAATCCTGAAAAATATAAAGACCAATTATCGTACACCGAAACTTGGCAGCCCAAACGATTGTTTTTCAATACATCGTGGTGGTTTTATGGTAGCCAAGAAAAATTCGAGAAGGCCGATAAATCCAAAATGTTGCATATGGATGTCGGGGTCTACTACCCTGAACTAGGACTTTCGAACAACGAAATTGCATCCATTGCGAGTAGTCAGCATTTGTGTCAGGGGTTTGGTAGAATTACCACACGTGGTTCTGAAAATGAATATGTAGAATTACTAAAAGGGGATATGCCAAATGACACGGGCAATATCTTCGATGGAATTAATACAAGTTGGTCAAGGGTCGATGGTGGTGAAGCAATCGGAAAAATACTCTATGCCGTTGAGAAAAATTTTGATTTTAAAAACCCTTCGACTCATCTTCCGGAATTGAGCCAGGCCTATGCGCTTTTGCAAAATATTGAAGATCAACATTGGAAAAGTTTGAAATCAGAAGAACTGAAGAATATCATTTCTGCTGTTGCAGGACTGTATTTGGAGGTCTCGTCGGAAGACCCGATATCAAATCCGGGAGGAAAAGCCAATTTGGTCGTAGAGGTTTTGAACCGCAGTAATTCGAAAATCGCATTAAAATCCTTTGCTATTCCCACTTTACGATTATCCGAAACAAAGGACATAGATTTAAAAGAAAATGAAAAACAGAATTTTGAATTAACGGTTCAGATTCCTGAAGATGCGGCCTATACCAGTCCGTACTGGCTCAATGAAAAAGGAAGTTTGGGAATGTACAAAGTCGATAATCAAAGTTTGATCGGAAAACCGGAAACCCCACGTCCGATACAAATGGATTTCACCTTGACTATTGCGGGAACTCAAATCGTCTTTTCAAAACCGGTGATCCATAGATTTTCGAAGCGTGACAAAGGCGAGTTGTATCGTCCTTTTGAAATTTTGCCTATTGCCACGGCGAAATTCGACGATAAAGTCTTGATTTTTGCAGATGGAAAGCCTAAAACAGTTCCTGTAACAATTAAGGCCCACAGCAACGATTTGAATGGTGAGCTTCAGTTTTGTTTATCTGAGGGATGGAAAGTAGACCAAGAGACCAAGCCTTTTGCAATAGAGAAAAAGGGAGATGTTCAGACTTTGGATTTTGTATTGACACCTCCTGAAAATGAAGATGAAAATTACATTTCCCCGATTATTCGCATAAACGGAAAAACAATTACCAAAGAACTGGTGACCATAGAATACGACCATGTTCCCGTACAATCTGTACTTCTTCCTTCAGAGGCAAAAGTAGTTCGATTAAATATTGAAAAGGTCGGCGAACATATCGGATATATTGTCGGGGCTGGTGACGAAGTTCCGCAAAGCCTTGAACAAATCGGATATACCGTTCATACTATGGACCCAAACTCCATTGGTAGTGGAACATTGAAAAAGTACGATGCCGTCGTTGTTGGTATACGCGCGTATAATGTAGTACCAGAACTAAAATTCAAGCAAAAGTATCTATTGGATTATGTAAAGAAAGGTGGCAATCTCGTTTTACAATACAACACTGCCGGAAGGTGGGACAAGGCTTATGAAGATATCGCCCCTTTTAAATTAAAATTATCTCGGGACCGCGTTACCGATGAAAATTCAGCTGTTGAAATCTTGGCCAAGAATCATGCCCTGATAAATTTCCCGAACCGTATCGATGAAAAAGATTTTGATGGATGGGTGCAAGAACGCGGACTTTATTTCCCTAATGAATGGGGTAGAGAATTCACCCCGATTTTATCTATGAAAGATCAAGGCGAAAGCTCGAAAAAAGGGAGTTTATTGGTCGCTCCCTACGGTGAGGGTCATTATATCTATTCTGGATTGAGCTTTTTCAGGGAATTACCCGCTGGAGTTTCTGGAGCATATAAACTCTTTGCAAATATGCTTTCCATCGGAAAAGAAAAAGTCGAAAACGAATCAGAGATCAAAGGATAACTATGGATGATAAGTTCGTTTGGAAAAAAGAATATTCCTTGGTCTTGATACTTAATATATTATATATACTTCTCTTTTATTATATAATGACCTCAACCATATAAATGAGCATTCTTGATTGGTCGATACTCTGCGCTACCCTACTCTTTATAGTTGGTTTTGGCGTATGGAAAACCAAAGGCAGTAAAAATGTCGACGATTATGTTCGTGGCGGCAATCAAGCCAAGTGGTGGACTATAGGTCTCTCGGTTATGGCCACGCAAGCAAGTGCCATCACCTTCTTATCGACACCTGGTCAGGCCTTTCATGACGGAATGGGTTTTGTACAGTTCTATTTCGGATTACCATTGGCCATGATTATTATTTGTTTGGTTTTCCTACCTCTCTACCATCGGTTAAAAGTATACACGGCGTACGAATTCTTGGAAAATCGATTCGACCTAAAGACACGCTCGCTTGCTGCGATTTTATTTTTGATACAACGAGGATTGGCCGCGGGTATAACCATTTTCGCTCCCTCAATAATTCTATCTGCTGTTTTGGGCTGGGACCTTCGAACCCTTAATATCATAATAGGTATTCTAGTCATTATTTACACTGTCTCGGGCGGAACCAGAGCTGTAAGTGTAACCCAAAAACAGCAAATGTTCATTATCATGTTGGGCATGTTCGTTACCTTTTTCTTCATCTTGGGATCGTTACCTGCTGACATTAATCTCGGTAAAGCATTGAAAATTGCAGGAGCAAGCGACAAATTGAATATTCTCGATTTTAGCTTTGATACGAAAAGCCGCTATACTTTTTGGAGCGGGATAACGGGAGGGTTATTCTTGGCCCTTGCTTATTTTGGAACCGATCAAAGCCAAGTACAGCGCTATCTTTCAGGAAAATCTTTGAGGGAAAGTCAGCTAGGACTTGTCTTTAACGGAATTTTCAAAATACCCATGCAATTTTTCATTCTACTTGTCGGGGTAATGGTCTTCGTGTTTTACCAATATAATCCGTCTCCCTTGAATTTCAACCCCGCAGCTACACAAGCAGTTATGAATTCAGATGTGGCACCCAGATATATGGAACTGGAAAAAGGCCATAAAGAACTGGAGCTTGAAAAGAAAATGGCTCAGGACAAATTTTCGGCGGCCATTTCAAGAAAAGAATACGATGCAATTATGCAGGCAAAACTTGAGATTACGGCTATCCATAAAAAAGACAGTACAAATAGGGAAGCCGCAAAAGCACTGATTAAGGAAGCCGACGACATTGCGGAAACCAATGATAAGGATTATGTGTTTATCCATTTTATATTGAATAATCTCCCCAGGGGTTTAATCGGTCTGTTATTGGCCGTTATTTTATCTGCGGCCATGTCCTCAACCGCCTCAGAATTAAATGCCTTGGGCACTATTACCGCTCTCGACCTTTATAAAAGAAATTCGAAAGAGCCTGCGTCTGAAAAACACTATCTAAGGGCATCCAAGGGGTTTACACTTTTGTGGGGTATTGTGGCTATATTGATAGCATGTATCGCAAACCTCTTTGATAATTTGATACAATTGGTAAACATCATAGGTTCTATTTTTTATGGAAATGTATTGGGTATTTTTCTATTGGCCTTTTTTCTGAAATTCGTAAAAGGAAATGCAGTTTTCTTTGCCGCGGTCTTAACACAGGTTATAATTTTTGTCCTATATTATAATCTGATTCATATTTATCCGTCGGGGCAAGAAAAACTGGGCTATTTATGGCTTAATTTTATCGGAGCGGCTTTGGTGATATTGATTGCTATCATTTTTGAATTTTTTGATAGGGTACTAAAGAATCCAAGGTTACATACGTGACGATTATTGGTTTTTTTAGCTCTTTACTGTAGAAAATAGCAAAAAAACTATTTTAATCAACATGGCCACGGATCTAATACGAATTCAATAACCCTACCTACTGTTGAATAGTTAAGACAACCTATTGTCAACAACAAAATGACGACAGTAAGGACAATTATTTGAATAGCTTAAAACCATTTCAATATGCCCTATAAATTAAGATTCGTACAACGTTTTCGGCTAGGCAATGCCAAAAAGTTCATGGAAATCGAAAAACAGTTCGCGCAGTGCGAAATCGACTATCCTGAATTTCCCAAAGGTAAAAGGTATGTTCCACATTCGGGCATCCATCCGTCTAATACGCTGATTTGGGAATGTGATTTTGATACCATGGAAGAATTACAGAAAGTACAAGCTTTTTTAAAGAACGATGATCGTCATGAAGATCTGTTCCAAAAACAATGCGAATATATAGTTGACACCTACACCGAAATTTATCGCCCTTACGATTCCTAATTCCCGATTATGAAATTGACGCCTATATCCGAAGTGATTCCCCAAAAGAACATTGTCATTTTATCTCCGCATTACGATGACGTGCTGTTTATGTTGGGAGGATACATTTCGGAACTTGAAAAAATTAATCTTCTACGCACGAAATCCTTTTATATAAAACTCATTTTCTCTAAAAGCAATTATCAGGCTCGGGAGGGAAAGGCCAATTTCGACACTTCCAAAAAACGAATACAGCATGCCACAGGCGTGCGATTAATCGAAGACTTGGCATGCAACGATGAACTATTGGGAGCCTTTGAATATTATTATGAACTTTTGGGCGAGAAAGAATGTTTTGTGAGGGGAAAATCTCCCGCAGATAGCGAAATGGAATTTCCCCATGGCATGTACGCCGATTTCAATGAAAAGGACAACGCCATTTTTGGGCGTATGAAACACCGCATAGAAAGATATGCTCAGCAAGACGATACTGCCATTGTTTTTCCTATGGCCATCAAAGAGCATATCGATCATTTTATCGTTCGGGAAGCGGGCATCGAAGTCGCCAAAAATTTAGGTGCCAAGGCAAAAGCCGCTTTCTATTTTCAAGAAGACAAGCCCTATGGCGGAATAGCTACCGAAGAGGAATTACAAAGGATGGAAACTTTTATAAAAACCAACGAGCTCAGGTCGACATACTATACCTACGACCCCGAGAAAGTGGTTGCGCTTGCCTTTGAGCACTATCCCAGTCAAGTAGAAGAGGTATATCGAAAAGGTGTGCTAAACAGGGCTAAATTCTGGCAAGACGAACTGAAGTCGGCAAATGGTGTAGACCGAATTTGCAAATATGTTTATAATAATGCCGATATGCTATTTTGAGGGTTTTGTAAGGTTATGCTAGAAACTCCTGAATAGTTTAAATAACCCGAAGTAATCGTAGAAAATTTTGTAAAGGCCTAAATCAATAAAAAAACGGCCCCCAATCGTTCGGCATCTTTACAGCGATTCGAAAAACGGAAAGTCGGTCACTAAAAGGATTTATACCACCAAACTAATTTTTGGTATTATAAGATCGTCGCAGTTTCCCATATATTTGGTAACTCGGGTACTTTTAGCCCTATAGTATTAACTTCATTAAATACTGCGCCAAAATGACGAAAAACAAAACCTCGTACCGCTATCCACTGTTCATTGTCGGAATACTTTTTTTTGTTTTCGGATTTCTTACTTGGGTCAATGGCATTCTCATTCCCTACTTTAAAATTTGTATGGAGCTGACCAATTTTCAGGCTACACTGGTCGCCTTTTGCGCTTATCTCGCGTATTTTGTCATGGCATTGCCCTCTGCATATGTATTGAAATTGACTGGTTATAGAAAGGGTATGGTGCTGGGTTTGTGTGTCATGGCATTGGGTACGTTACTGTTTGTTCCTGCTGCATATTCGCGTATTTATCCATTATTCTTAGGCGGCCTATTCATAACGGCTACGGGCTTGGCGCTAGTTCAGACTGCGGCCAATCCGTACATCGCCATTATGGGTCCTATTGAAAGCACCGCACAACGTATCGGTTATATGGGGCTCGCCAATAAAGGTGCAGGTATTTTTTGCCTAATCGTACTTGGCAGTGTTTTTCTGGCGGATGCCGATAACCTCTCGACAAGCATTGAAGGATTGAACGAAATACAGAAAAACGAGGCCCTCGATACATACGCATTGAAAATCGTAAAGCCGTACTACATCATTACGGCAGTGTTGTTGATGGTGGCGACCTTGATTTACTTTTCGAAACTTCCCGAAATCGACGAAACGGCGACCAACACCAATAGCGGTAATAACGTCATAAAAGATCGAAAAAGCATATTCGAATATCCTTATTTGGTATTAGGGGTTGTTGCCCTTTTCGTTGCTGGCGGCGCCGAGACCATTCCCATTGATGGTATCATCATCTACAGTCAGGCCTTGGACATACCTATGGATACTGCACGGCACTTTAGCACCTATACCCTTTTTGTAATGTTGTTCGGGTATATTTCATTGGTCTTGTTCGTTCCGAAATATATGTCGCAGCAAGGTGCATTGTTGTTCGCGTCGGTTTGGGGACTCTTTTTCACCATAGCCGCATATTTGACCACAGGTATTTACAGTGCCTATTGTATGCTTTTTTTAGGTTTCGGTGCGGCCATGCTTTGGGGTACTATTTGGGGACTCTCGCTGCGTGGTCTGGGATCTCATACCAAAAAGGCATCCGCTATTCTCATAATGTCGTTGGTCGGGGGGGCCATCTTTCCTGTAATCTTCGGAAATCTGTTGGACACCCATACCGATTATCCGCAGTTTTCGTTGGTTGTATTGATTCCCTGCTATTTATTTATACTTTTCTACGCTTGGAAAGGCTTCCGTATCGACCATTGGAAAGAAGAAGGAAAAACCAACGCGAAATAATAATTTTGGATGAAAAAGCACATTGGAAAATCCAGAAGTAAAACCATGAACCTTAAAAATTCAGAAAACGGTCTTTTAAACGCCGGCGCGGCTCAAATCGATATCACCCCAACAAAGGGCTCGCTAATCGGTGTCGATTTTTTTTCGCATTATGCCCGTTTTATTAATGACCCCTTATTTTCAAAGGCATTGGTCTTACAACAAGAAAACAACACCTTTGCCTTCGTGATGGTAGACATCTGTATTATACCCTCTGACCTTTTAAACACTATCAAGCAAGGAATAACAGCCGAAACGAATATCGCAAAAGAACACATTTTATTGGCCTGTACCCACACCCATGGTGCGGGCGATGTAGCTGGATTACTTGGAGGCGCAGTAGACATTGCATACCGAAACCTATTACCCGCTCGAATTGTAAGGTCAGTTGTGGAAGCTTTACGAAATATGAGGCCTGCCAAAATAGCGTCTGGACATTCGGAAGTTACCGGTTACCAGGCATGTAGACGCTATTTCATGAAAGAGGAGTTTACAGCCTTAAACCCAATTTCCCAAAAAACTGATGTTGTCAAAACCAATCCGTTTGGAGCCGAAGACAATATTATCGATGAGGTTTCACCCGTAGATCCTGAAATGAATTTTGTAGCAATAAAAGGCTTGGACGACTCATGGATTTCCGTGTTGGCCAATTACAGCACACATTATGCCGGTGATTGGGATGTTGATACGATAACAGCTGATTTTTACGGAACTTTTGCCAAATATCTCTCAGAAGAACTTGGACATCCAAAGCATTTTGTAGCAATTATGAGTTATGGTACTGGGGCTGATGTCAATACCTGGGATTTTAAGAATCTCAATAGTTTTACTAAAACGCAGTTCTCCAAGACTAAAGAAATGGGCAAAGATTTGGCCGAAGGCGTATTAAAAAATCTGGACGGTCTAATTTGGAGCGAACATGCCGACCTTCGAATAGCCTATGAAGAAATAGCTCTCAACATAAGAAAACCTTCAAAAGAAGAACTCGACCGATCTGAAAAATTGTTGGCCGAACAGGGCTTCGAAAACCTTTCGATAGACCATCATGGCCTATCAATGATTTACGCAAGGGAACAATTATTGCTAAACGAATATCCCGATACGCACACTGCCGCAATTCAGGCGATCAAGATCGGTAATCAACTTATAGGTGCGTTGGGCGGCGAAATCTTCTCCGAAACGGGACTTTGGTTAAAGGCCCAATTTCCAAACACCAACTATTTTACCATCTGCCTGGCGAATACCTATGACGGTTATGTACCGCCGACTAAAGAACTTGCCAGGGGAGGTTATGAAACTTGGCGTGCCAGAAGTAGTTTTTTAGATGGCCATGCCGAAGAAAAATTAAGAAGTACCTTGAAAAAATTAGTCGATAAAATACAACCCAGATGCTAAATGTAAGCCAGCTTAATATCTACCCCATTAAATCATTGGCCGGCATTTCGGTAACCTCCGCCGAGGTAACGGAAAAAGGATTCAAGCATGACCGGAGGTTTATGTTGGTCGATCAAAACAATCGGTTTTTGACCATACGCGATTTTCCCAAAATGACGCGTCTACTTCCTGTTTTGGATAAAAACGGTGTAAGGGTAAGATCTTTGGATACAAATACAGAGGACCTTATTATACCCTTTGTCAAAATACAACAGGCAACTGAAAAAGTAGTTATTTGGAATGCTGAAGTTGCGGCACGAAATGTTTCCTTAGAAGTAAACAATTGGTTCAGTGAAGTACTTGGTGCCCGAATAAAATTGGTGTTTATGCCCGAGCAAAGTATGCGGCCCGTTGATACGACTTCCGGGTACAAACCAGCGGGAAAGTATGTCTCCTTCGCCGACGCCTACCCATTTATGATGATAGGGCAGGCTTCCCTCAACGATTTGAACGAACGTCATGAGGGAGTCAAAAAGTTTTCGATGGATCGCTTTCGCCCTAATATCGTTTTTTCGGGAGGGCATCCCTACCAAGAAGATGAAATAAACGATTTTACTATCAACGAGGCACGGTTCACCGGACTCGAAAATTGTGCCCGCTGCATTGTTCCGAATGTTGATCCCGATACGGGCAAGGTCGATATACAAAACGAACCATTGACCATCCTCTCAAAATATCGTCTGCATAACCGTAAAATCAACTTTGGTCGAAATGTGGTGCCTTCTGGAACGGGAACGGTGCGTGTGGGCGATGAATTGGTTATTACTTAAAAGATGTCAGTTATTAAACTAAGGGTTTTTCCAATTTTCTTCTGTACTCTGTAGGCGTACAGTCTTTAATAGCCTTAAAATGTCGGTTAAAATTAGAAAGATTCTCAAAACCTGATTCATAGGCAATCTGAGAAACATGATGGTTCGGGTCGGTCAATAATCTACAAGCGTATCCGATGCGTAATTTTAACAAATAGCTTTTGAAAGGCATTCTGTACATTTTTTTGAAGGCCAAAAAAAACTGCGTATTCGACATATTGGCAATTTCAAGAACATCCTTGAGTTTTATATCTTCCTTGAAATTTTTTAGTATGAATTCGACCACATTACGCATTGGTCCACTCTCTGTCATATGATCGGTCTCACGAAAGGCAGGACTACAAATAAACTCATATTCCTCTGTAGTTGCCAAAATTTCAAATATGGAGAACAAGGCATAAAAGCGCTGTACAGGATTCATCTTTTGTATCGAAATTATAATCTCGATAAGTCGCTGTTTGGTTTTTCCGAAAAATCGGCATCCACGCGAAGCATGGGAAAAAAAAGCAGCAAGGCCTCTATTTTCTGGTAAATCGAAAAAATCTTTTCCGATAAAATCCTGTAGAAATTGAATAACATATCCTTTTCCGGTAAAAGTACCATCCGCCGTACTATACGCCGAATCGCAACGCCAGACATGGGGTAGGTAAGAACCCATAAAAACAAGGTCGTCTTTTTTAAACTCATTGATACTATCACCGATAATGCGAACCCCCTTTCCCTTTTTTATATAAACCAATTCGTACTCTGGGTGATGGTGGTAGACCCCAAAATTTTCTTCTTCTATATGATATATAAATGATTGGGTAGATTCCTTGAACAATCGAATTTCGGTTATTTCCATGTTTGCCTATTTTTGGTTTGATACTCTTATTCGGAAAATAGCACAGAATAGTCAGTACACGCACTTAAATATAATTATTCGTATTAGAATGTCGGTTTTTGATATTACTAATTTCTAGGATTTACGAGTACATTTGAGTCAAAACCTAACATTTTAGCAGCCATCTATTAAGGACTGGTATTTGCAAAAAAAATAAACAAAACCCATAATGCAAAAAGTAAAAATAACACATCCACAGCGAAGCCCAGATTTTGTGACCGGTGCTTACTCTGACGGCATAGCTTATAACGGTATGCTTTTTTTGAGTGGGCAAGCCTCTGTAGATTTTGCTTCGAGCAAATTCGTTCTGGGTAGCATTGAGGAAGAAACCAAGCGCACTTTAGACAACATCAAGGCCATTGTGCAAACTGCCGGCGGTACAATGGACGATGCCCTAAAAAGCACGGTACATTTAAGTGACATCAATGATTTTGACAAATTCAATGCTGTATATGCAACGTATTTTTCTGGCATAAAACCGGCACGTACTACGGTACAATCAGTTTTGGGCGAAAATATAAAGGTCAAAATAGATATCGTTTTTAAGTTACCAAAGCGATAAAAATGTTCGAGACGACAAGGTATCAAACCAAAGCTGTTGCGAGTATCGACTCCCCAGCTCTTCTCTTATATGAAGATTTAGTACATCAAAATATCGGGGCCGCACTTAATATAATGAAAGGTAAAAGCACCTTCATACGCCCTCATGTAAAGACCGTTAAATGTGAAGAGGTAGTAAAATTGTCCTTGGAAAAAGGCATAGACCGTTTTAAGTGCAGCACCGTTGCGGAAGCCGAACTCTTAGCCCATGCCGGTGCAAAAGATGTTCTGTTATCATACCAATTGTCAGGTGTTAAGGCACATAGATTCTCTAGGCTAAGGGAAATGTTTCCGCAAACTACTTTCGCTTCGCTAATCGATAATCCTGATTCAGCCAAAATCGTCTCTGAAATATTTGAAAAAAATGAATTAAGTGTTTTTATCGATGTAAACGTCGGTATGAACCGCACCGGTGTTATACCTGACAAGGCGACTGACCTTATAAGAGCCTGTAAAAAACTAGCCGGTATAAATATCATTGGACTGCATGGCTATGATGGGCATGTACATTCCCAAGACCGAACGATCAGAAAGGAAGAAAGTGATGCCATATTCGATGAAATGAATGTTCTTAGGAACAAGGCCGAAAAGGTTCTCGACAAAAAACTTAAATTAGTGCTTGGTGGTTCTCCATCCTTTTCATTTTACGCTAAACAAAGTAACGTAGAATGTAGCCCAGGCACTATCTTTTTCTGGGATGCGGGATATGGTTCCAACTATCCTGAATTGCCTTTTGTTCCGGCAGTCGTTATCTTGACCAGAATTCTATCTATTGTCGACAGCGATCTTTTGTGTTTTGATTTGGGAAGCAAGGCCGTCGCCGCCGACCCACCGCAACCAAGAATGGTCATTCCTGATTTGGAAGATTATGAGATTGTCGAGCAATATGAAGAACACTTAGTGGTTAGGGTGCCCGACACCTCAAAATATAGCGTAGGTGAAACCTATTTTGCCATACCCCATCATATTTGCCCTACCGTAAACCTCTATGAAGAATTAAACATAATTAAGGGCGGAAGGCAGTCAGGTACTTGGAAAGTATCTGCAAGAAATAGAAAAATTACAGTTTGATGATACAAGAAACAGTCTTAAGATTAAACCATAGTAAATCTGCAGCACTCTTAGAACGGTCTAAAAAAGTACTTGCCGGTGGCGTTTCTTCTGAATTTCGCAAATTTAATCATCCACATGGTTTATTTTATGACCGTGCCGAAGGAGTTTATACGTATGACGTAGACGGCAATAAATATCTCGATTTTACACTCAGTCAAGGGCCGATGATTGCCGGGCATTCCCATCCCCACGTATTGAAACGTATTTACGACTACACTAAAAAGGGGCAATTATACGCCGGTCAGCATCTACTTGAAATTGAACTAGCCGAAAAATTGAACAAATACATTCCATCGGCCGAATTGATGCGATTCTGTCTAGACGGATCTACTGCGGTTCAAACCGCGTTACGTGTAGCAAGGGCAAAAACGGGTCGAAATAAATTCATCCGTTTTGAAGGACATTACCACGGTTGGTTGGATAATGTTTCATGGGGCCTTACCATGAACAAAGAAGCGATGGGGCCTAGGGAAAATTCCATACCGCTGCCATGGACCGAAGGCATCAATAAAGGAGCGATCGATGAATTTATACTGCTCCCGTGGAACGATTTGGAACTCGTCAAAAAGACAATGGCTACACATCATGGAGAAATTGCGGCGATTATTACCGAACCCATTATGTGCAATAGCGGGTGTATATTACCTGAAGATGGTTTCTTGGCTGGTTTACGGGACATTTGCAACAAACATAGTACGGCCCTGATATTTGATGAGGTAATCACTGGTTTCAGAACACATTTGGGCGGTGCACAGGCCTATTTTAATATTATTCCAGATATTTCGATTTTTGCCAAAGCCTTGGCAAGCGGGTATCCTATATCGGCCATTGTTGGAACTAAAGAGTGGATGAACGTTGTTGCCGAAGGCAAGGTCATCCACGCGGGCACTATGAACTCAGCCTGCCCTACCGTTGCCGCGGCCTTAGGTACTATTGAAGTATTAGAACAGGATGGTACGCATGAAAGAATTTTTCGTTTAGGCCATAAGTTGATGAAAGGATTGCAACGTGTCGCCGAAGAAACCGAACAAAATTTGTTGGTACAGGGGCTGGGACCAATGTTTCACGCCGGCTTTACCGAAATGAAGAGAACAAGGGAATTTCGTGAACTCGATTCCTATGAACAACCGAAATCCAAAATGTTTGTACAAGGCTTACAACAAAGGGGAATACGTGTAATCGGCAGGGGGCTTTGGTATATCTCGGCAGTACACGAAGATGAACATATAGAGCATGCTATCAAGATGGCGAAAGAAGTTTTGTCCGAACTAAAATAGCAATCAAAAAGGTCATCATTAATTTAAGAATATACTTAGCATTTACTAAATAAAAACTAATGGAAGTAAAGAATAATTCTACAGTAGGCATTGTAGGTCTTGGCTTGATGGGTAGCAGCATAGCAGCTGCCTTGTTGATGAACGGCCAAAAAATAGTTGCAGTTGCACCGATAGTTTCAGCTATTGACCAAAGTGCACCGAAAAGGGTTCTTCACGCCTTGGCGGAAAGCCAAGCCGAGGGTCTGACAAGTTATAGCCCTGAAGAACTGTTTGACAACATCACATTCACATCCGATTATGCCGACTTAAAACCTTGTTGGTTGGTAATGGAATGCGTTTTCGAGAACTTGGAGATAAAAAAAGGGGTCTATAAAAAAATTGAAGTGTCTGTGTCAGACGATGTGATTATTACTTCCAATACTTCGGCCATGCCCATTAGCATGTTGCAAAACCACCTAAGAGTTCCTGAACGTTTTTTTGGCATGCACTGGGCCGAACCTGCCTACACATCTCGATTTTTAGAAATTGTATGTGGTGAGAAAAGCCGGATAGCCATCGGTGAACAATTACACGCCATTGCAAAAAAGTGGGGTAAGGAGCCTACTTTAGTGCGTAAAGATATTAGAGGTTTTATCACAAATCGAATCATGTATTCCATGTACAGAGAGGCCTTCAATTTGGTCGAGAACGGTTACGCGACCATAGAAGATGTTGACCGCGCTTGCAAGAATGATGGTGGGCATTGGATGCCATTTTGTGGGCTTTTTCGTTATATGGATCTAACAGGTTTACAAGCATATTATGCCGTGATGAAGGATCTATTTCCTGAACTGAGCAACCAAACTACGGTACCCAAACTAATAGATGATATCGCCAAAAAAGGGGGCAACGGAATTTCAAATGGCAGGGGGTTTTACAATTATACACCTGAAGAGGCGAGAAAATGGGAAGATATATTTGAAAAATTCGCTTTCGATATCAACCGCCTTTCACTAAAGTATTCAAATCAGGTTGAAGGTATAAAATCCCTAAAAGTCGAAGAATGATCCTATCGGACCAAATACCCTTTATAATTGACGGCCATTTAGATTTAGCCACCAATGCGATGACCTTGAATCGCGATTTGACACAAAGCGTAAAAGAAATACGTGAAAAGGAAAAAGATCTGGGGTGGACAGATTTTCAAGATCGCGGTAACGGAACGGTCGCACTGCCAGAACTTCGTGCGGGAAATATAGGCCTAGTCATCACGACTATGATCTCAAGGTTTTCAGAACGGGGTGACCCCCTAGAAACCTTGGCTTTACCCGGCTGGCACTCCCCGCAACAGGCCTACGCCAATGCGCAATGTCAATTGGCCTGGTATAGAGAAATGGAAGATTTGGGCGAAATGGTCCAGATTAAGGATCGAAGCACACTCAATCAACATTTGGCATTATGGAACGATGATACCCGAATCGATGAGAAAAAACCAGTGGGTTATATCTTGGCGCTCGAAGGAGCAGATTCCATTGTAAACCTAGATTATCTTCACCGTTATTACGAAAACGGATTGCGCTCTATCGGTCTATCGCATTTTGGACCGGGCAGGTATGCTGCGGGCACACATTCCGACGGAAGCGGACTCACTTCGCTTGGGAAGGAATTATTGATGGAAATGAATGGTCTAGATATTATTTTAGACCTAACCCACCAAACGGACAAAGGTTTCTTCGAGGCTTTGGACACCTTTGAGGGACAAGTTATCGCCAGCCACCAAAACTGTAGGACCCTTGTACCAGGGGAGCGTCAATTTTCAGATGAGCAAATCAAGTACCTTCTAGAAAGAGACGGTATTCTTGGAGGAGCTTTAGATACTTGGATGTTATATCCGGATTTTCAATTGAAACGAGACGACCCAAGAAAATTGGGTATCGGTATGGAACTTTTGGTTGATCACTTTGATCATATCTGTCAAATCGCTGGCGATAGCGAACATATTGGTTTTGGAAGTGATTTAGACGGCCTATTTGGTCTTGAACAAACTCCCTGCGATATGAATACCATAGAAGACTTGCAAAAATTCTATGACATACTTGCAAAAAGAGGGTATACAGATAAAGATATAGCGAATATCATGTACAAAAACTGGTTAAGAATATTCAATACACTGTTCAAATGAAAACAAGAACTAATTTTTCGCTATCCAAATCAGAAATCCTGGTGCTTCTTTCAACAATTATTCTACTGCTGATTTCCTGTAATGAACAGAATTCCGTTAAAAAAAATGTTGCATCTAATCTGCGAATCGGTTTTGCAGAAATAAATTATACTCCAAAAGTCGGTCTGAACTTGGTAGGCAATTATCGGGGCGATGATTATGCTTCTCGCGGTATTCATGACTCGCTTTACGGAAAGGCCATGGTTGCTCAAGGCGCCAATGGTGAAAAGGTAGGCCTGCTCTCGGTGGATATCTGTAACCTTCCCGTCGAATCTATTGACATGATGCGGGAATATATAGCATCGAATTCCGATCTTAAAGCTAAGAATCTATTGATTCATGCCACACATACACACAGCGGACCTGAATCTCACTTGGGGGCGCCGCAAGCAGAAGCATATCTGAAAAGAGCCGCAAATGCAATTATTAGCGCTAACGATAATCTGGTGCCGGCCGATCTTTTGGTAGGCCGTTCCAAAGAAGATCGTATTTCGCATAACAGACGTTTAAAAGCGATCGACGGCACCACCCACATGGTATGGGAAACTTTTGAGCCCGGCTACATTGAAGGCCCCTTGGGCGGTAAAGATCCCGAAGTCATTACCGTAAGTATTGAACAGGAAGGGAAAACTACAAACAGTATTGTCAATTTTGGCTGTCACCCAACGACCTTGACCGGAAATAATTGGCTGTATTCGGCCGACTACCCGGCCTATCTTACCGAGTCCGTTCGAAAAGTAATGGGCAATGAATTTGGTGTTCTATTTCTAAATGCACCCAATGGAAATATCACCCAAGTCGATTATAAAGTCGGATTCTTGGATACCTATCAAGAATGCCAACGTATCGGATATTTACTGGGCGTTACGGCTTTGGAAGCAATGAAAAACTCAAAACCTGCATCTGGCGACGGTGTTATTAAAATCTCAAAGGAAAAAGTACCTCTTAAAAAAATGACGATTACCGAAAAACAATATCAATGGGCACAAAAGATTATGAAACGCGTTGAAAAAGAAGGTATGCCCGAATTGCAACCCGATGGTATTCCCGATGAATTATATGCAAAATGGTGGATGGACATGTATGAGGTTCAAAATGAAATAGACTTATTGGAAGTTATGGCCATTCAAATCGGTGACATTGCCATAGTAGGGCTACCTGGCGAAATTTTTTATGAATTCGGCGTCCAAATAAAAGAATAATCTCCCTACGAAAATACCTTGGTAGTCAATCTAGCGAACGGAGACTATGACTATTTTCCGACCGAGATTTCTTTTAATCAGGGCCCACAAGGGTTTGCGCCCATGATTACAGGTTATGAAACTACACCTGGCACCACGTCTTATGACAGGGGCGCTGGTGAAAAGCTGGTAGCGTCTGCAATCGCTCAGTTGAAAGAACTACATGGAAAATAACGATTGATTATTCAAAAAAATTAATCTTGAATAGCCTTCTCCACCAAATAACGAACTTGGCTTGACCAAAACACTATTAAATTGACATTGATAGGTTTTTGACAGACTGTTAAATTCTTGCATTCAATTGCCCAGAGATTTTCATCCCTAAAATATGAGGGATACTGACGGAGAACTATTTTTATCAAGACCCACCTAACATCTGTGCTGAAAAAAAGATTATTGATTTAAAAAATCTATTAATAGAACTTGAGCGTAAAAGTTAAGTCGCTAAATTATTAAATCAGTTCATCTCTAAAAGGGCTATTTTGCAATTATATTTATATTTATTCCAAATTAGTTTGCAAATAATCGGGCTCAACTAGTACATATGGCTGATAAAAAATATACCATTAAAGATATAGCCGAATTGGCCGGAGTTTCCAAAGGAACGGTAGATCGCGTACTCCATGATCGTGGAAAAGTTTCGAAAAAGGCAAAAGAACGAGTCTCACAAGTTTTAAAGGAAATAGACTATCAGCCGAACTTAATAGCAAGAAGCTTAAAAAACAATAAGACCTATCGCATATCGGTTTTGATTCCAGATGCGGAAGCTGACCATTATTGGATTCCTGCCGAAAAAGGAATCAATGAGGCGGAATTAGAATTCAAACCCTTCGGATTGATTCTTGACAAATTCTATTTTCATCCGAAAAAGAAAAAATCATTTTTAAGTAAGGCCGAATTGGCGATTGCTTCAAAGCCCGATGCAATATTGATGGCCCCTGTATTTCACAAAGAATCACTAAGGATATTTCAAGACTGTAAAAGAAACGATATCACCGTCGCTTCCTTCAATAATCACATTGATAATTTGAGTCTTGAACCTTTTATCGGCCAAGACCTCGAACAGAGCGGCCGTTTAGCTGCGAGCCTAATTGATAGAATAACAAAAAGAGATTCTAGAATAGCAGTGGTACATATTGACGAAGAAGCTCATATGCGGCAAAAAGAAATAGGGTTTCGAGACTATTTTAAGGAAAAACACAAAGCAGGCAAGCAAATCGTAACCTATAGTATAAAAAATGGCAATAATGTCGATCTGGAGAATGAGATATCTTTATTTTTAACGAGCCATGATGCAATATCAGCGGTATTCGTAACCAATTCAAAGGCATATTTAATTGTTGACATACTTAAAAAGGAAAACAAATACATAAAAATAGTGGGTTATGATCTTTTAAGCGAAAATCTGCGGTTCTTGAGACGCGGGCATATTGATTTTTTAATTCACCAAAAACCCTATCGTCAAGCCTACCAAGGAGTCAGCTATCTAGCTGAAAACCTGCTTTTTGATAAAGAAATTCCATCCCAAAAACTCTTGCCAATTGATGTTATTACAGAAGAGAATGTAAAATATTACGTAGATCAAGGGTAATGGTTTCAAGTACAACATGTAAAATGTGTTCGAACACATTTATTTTACGAAAACGGTTTCGGTAATAAAAAAAATTACTACTTTAACCAACTGTTAAGGTTAGGTTAATGTCGGTCAGTTACGAATTTTGATTTAACCTCTATGAAAGAACACAGTATTAATTAACTCAAAACAACTAATTATGATTAAGCGATTACTACTATTTTTGGTGTTGGTATTCGGAACCTACCCGTTGCTAGCACAAAGCAAAACGCTGTCCGGTACTGTTACCGACTCGTCAGATGGATCACCTTTGCCGGGCGTAAATGTTTTGGTACAGGGTACTACGAATGGTACGCAGACCGATTTCGACGGTAATTACTCTATTGATGCCGAAGAAGGCAATATCTTGGTCTTCTCATACTTGGGCATGAGCTCGCAAAACGTTACGGTAGGCTCTTCGAACACCTTAGACGTAGCGATGATTGAAGACGCCAGTCAATTGGACGAGGTTGTCGTTACCGCCTTAGGCTTAGAACGACAAGAAAAATCACTATCCTATGCCAACCAACAAGTAAGTACGGAAGAGTTAACTCAAGCGAGGTCTGTAAACGTCTTGGAAGGCCTTAGTGGTAAGGTAGCAGGTATCTCGATTACACGAGGAACATCAGGTGTTGGCGCCCCGACTAAGGTACTGATGAGGGGTAATCGTTCCATCGATGGCAGTAGTCAACCGCTGTTCGTAGTTGATGGTATTTTGCTAGATGGCGATATCAATAACATTAGCCCTGATGACATACAAGAAATTTCAGTATTGAGAGGTGCGAATGCCGCAGCACTTTATGGTAGTCGAGCATCGAATGGTGCAATTGTAATAACCACAAAATCGGGTAAGGGTGCAGGTGACGGCGTTTCGGCCAGTCTAGGCTTCACGGCAACTTTTGAGAGTGCAATTCACCTTTTGGAACTTCAAAACGAATACGGTCAGGGAGCTGGTGGAACTTACGGGCCACAAGCTACGACCTCTTGGGGACCCCGTTTTGATGGTAGTCAGGTAGCACATTGGTCAAATAATCCGGGTTATCCGCTTGCCGGACAAACCTATGCGTATGAAGCCCAACCTGATAACGTGAAGGATTTTTTTCGTGGAGGTTATAACTTGTCAACGAATTTAGGCGTGAGCTTGAATAATGAAAAATCAAACGTTTTTATTGGATACACCTATACGGATGCCGAGGGCATCGTACCGGGTAATGACTTAAATCGAAACAGTATTTCGACTAGAATCACTACCAAGATATCCGACAAATTGCAATTAGATGCCAAGTTAAATTACATAAGAGACGATTTTAAAAATGTCTTATCAACGGGAGAAGGTTATGACAACCCCGTGCGATATTTGTACAAAACACCTAGAAATATCCGTACGGAAGATTTTCAAAATTACGAATTCATCAATCCGGAAGGTAAGCTAAGACAACACTATTTCTTGCCCCAGTTCAATGGCGGTGGAAACCCATACTGGGTAGTCAACAATGTACAGCGACCTCGGGTTGACGAGCGGGTTTTAGGAATGCTATCTTTAAAATATCAGTTCAACGACCGTCTCTCGATTTTGGCGCGAACAGCAATTGATCGTAATAATAGAGACCAAGAATTCTTGAGGTTCAATGACACCTACACTACTGGGCAATTCGGAAGCTTTGAAAAGACCCAGTTCACAAGAGCTGATTGGAACACAGATTTGTTAATCAATTATAATCAAAATATTTCTGAAGATTTTAAAATGGACCTTAATGTAGGTGCCAACCTTCGAAGATTTGAAAGAGATCAGCTTGTTGGTGCAGGTACGAATTTTACAATTGAAAATTTCTTTGCTTTAAGTAATACTCAAAACCCGTTGGCTACGGAACAATTTGATTCTTTCGAAACACAATCCGTTTATGGGTTAGCCGAATTCTCCTATAAAAATGCGATATTCTTAAATCTCACGGCAAGAAACGATTGGAGTTCTACTTTACCGGAAGACAATCGCTCTTATTTCTATCCATCGGTAGGTCTTACCGCTGTGGTTACGGATTTAATAGATATGCAAAACAGTCCGTTGAGCTTTTTAAAGCTAAGGTCAAACTGGGCCGAAGTGGGTACGGATACGCGATCCTTCCAACTCTCGCGAAGGGCAGACATCCGTTTTGGTAGTTTGGACCTTAATCCTACGCTGCCTAACCCAGATTTATTACCGACCACTACACAATCTTTAGAATTGGGCTTTGATTCAAGATGGTTAGACAATAGGCTTCGTTTCGATTTTACTTGGTACAAAACAAATAGTTTTGATCAAATATTCCCTACACCAACACCTGTTGCCTCCGGTGTTGCGCAGGTATTCCAAAACGGTGGTGATATTCAAAACCGAGGGGTCGAAATTATTTTAGGCGCTACGGTAATTGAAACGCCTGATTTTTCTTGGGATTTGGATGTGAACTTCGGAAGAAACATTAATGAGGTGCTGGCGATTGCCCCAGGTTTCGACCGTCTGACCCGTAACAGGGATTTTATCAGAGAATACGTTTTGGAAGTAGGCGGGCAATTCGGTGATATCTACTCTAGGGGGTATCAGCGCGACGATAATGGTAACGTTATCGTTGATGATTTCGGACTTCCCCTTATCACTCCCGGCAGAGATGAGGTAAAAGTAGCGAACTTCAACCCTGACTGGATAGGTGGTGTACGTAATTCACTTCGTTACAAGAATTTCAATTTTAGTGCGCTGATCGATATTCGTCAAGGGGGTACGGCAACTTCGTTTACTGAGGCTATTTTAGCTAGGGACGGTGTTTTGGAATCTACCCTTGAGGGACGTGAAGGTGGTTTGATTTTTGGTGAAAACTTCCTTCCTGGTGAAACGGCGGTTCGAGAAGATGGATCACCCAATACTGTTGCGTTTAGGGCTGAAGATTTTTGGAACCGTGTGGGTGGAAGAAACACGCCTGTCGGTGAAGCCTTCGTACGCGATTTATCCAACATTCGTTTACGTGAACTGGTTATCGGTTACACCGTGCCAAGCAATGTATTTGATAATTCGTTTATGACCTCGGCCAATATTTCGTTGGTAGGAAGAAACCTATTCTTTATTTCCAACAAGGCTGGAAGTTTTGATCCTGAGTCGATTGTTGGTACTGATAATACTCAAGAGGGTAGAGAAGCTTTTCCATTGCCTACAAGTCGATCTTTAGGGGTTTCTATTAACATAGGATTTTAAAAAAAAATTGTAATTTTAAAAGAAAAAATATGAAAATTATTATAACAAGATGTTGTTTGGTTCTGGCCTTAGTAGGTTCGCTACTAGGTTGTACCGATGATTTTACCGAACTGAATACAGATCCTAAGAATTTTACGGAAGATGCCGTGACTTCTGCGGAATACCCGCTTTTTGTAAAGCGAGCGCTATACACCCCCAACTTTATGCCTTTTGACCAGGCGAGAGGGCCTTTTCAATTATGGCATTCGCTGTTTTCCGATGTATATGCAAATTATATGGCCACTACCGCACCGAATTTTGATAGCGACCAATTCATATTGGTAGGTGGCTGGTTAAACGGTGCTTATCGTTATTTTTATCAACGAGCGGCAACGAATATCAAGTTTGCCGAGGATACCGCTGAGGACTTAGGTTTTGAATTGGAGAATGCGATGATGAAAACATGGCGGGTGTATGCGTATCATCGTGTGACCGACTATTGGGGACCGATACCTTATTCGCAATTCGGGAATGGGGAAAATCAAGTGGGCTACGACTCGCAAGAGGCTATTTACAATGACTTTTTTACCACGCTTGAACAGGCAGTGGCAGTTTTTAAGGCCAATGCCGGGGGCACATCGTTCTTAGGTGATAACGACGTTATTTTTCAAGGAAATGTAAATTCATGGTTAAAATTTGCTAATACCTTGCGATTGCGTTTGGCCATGCGTGTGAAATATGTAGCGCCAGGGCTCGCCCAGAGCAACGCAGAGGCAGCAATTGCCGACGGCGTAATGCTAGCAAATACTGACAATGCAACGATTGGCACAGATTTGAATTTCACGAATAGCTATACGACTATTACACAATGGGGTGAGTTTCGCATGAGTGGTGATATGGAGAGTATTCTAAAAGGATATCAAGACCCTAGAGTCGCTACGTACTATGCTCCTGCCGTGGAACCTGATGCAACCGATGATCCAGCGGGTGTAGAATTCCCGTATGAAGGAATGCAAAATGGGCAGACTGCAGAATCGAAGGCAACCATTAGCTTTAATACGTTGGCCTCAAATATGGCGGGTCCCTATACATTAGGTGGTGACCCAGGCCCTACGGTAATAATCATGGCCGCCGCAGAAGCTTATTTTTTGAGGGCCGAAGCAGCTCTTGAAGGTTGGTCTGCAGGTGGTAGTGCAGGGGATTTGTATAATCAAGGTATTGTACAATCTCATTTACAACATGGTTATGATGGAACCAATTTATCTGGAGCAGATTATGTTAGCAGTGCTTTGACACCGGCCTCACTTGATGGCGCAACACCTGCAGTAAGTACGGCACCTGTGGCTTATAATGCAGCTGGTAGTCAAGAAGAACAATTGGAACAAATTATTACTCAAAAATGGATAGCTCTTTGGCCAGACAGTGGAGAAGCGTATGCCGAACGAAGAAGAACTGGGTATCCAATTTTATACGATCGGGTAAATACGTTGAATCCTAATATATCTGTTAACGAAATTCCTAGACGAATGACGTACACCGCAACTGAGTATGCAGATAATACAGATGCCGTAAATGAAGCGGTAGGTAGTTTATTAGGCGGTCCTGATTTGGGTACAACCAAACTCTGGTGGGACGCAAAGAATTAAAGTTCTAAATTTTTCAGCTTAAAAGACCGCTTTTTTAGCGGTCTTTTTTGTAAAAATCAGTCTTAATAGTATAATTTTAATTACCACAGTAGTATTAAATATTGATATGCGATTCAACTACATCTATTTAGTATTCTTCATACTTCTGTTCTCTTGTCAAAATGAAGATAACAGCAAACAATTCACTTTGTTATCATCCTCGAAAACCAAAATAAAATTCAAAAACCTAGTTAAAGAAACCCAAGAATTCAATGTCTTACAGTACGGTTATCTGTATAACGGAGGTGGGGTTTCGGTAGGTGATATAAACAATGATGGATTGCCCGATATCTACTTTACGGGTAACATGGTAGGCAGCCATCTGTATATTAATCAAGGTGATTTGGAGTTCGAAGAAATCGCCAAAGAAGCAGGAGTCTTTGCTGAAGGTCTTTGGAATACAGGAACCACAATGGCCGATGTCAATGGCGATGGTTTTTTAGATATTTATGTATGCCGTTCTGCGGCTCAGAGTCCTTCTAAGCGAAAAAATCTTCTTTTTATCAATAATAAAGATTTGACTTTTACCGAGAGTGCCGAAGAATACGGCGTTGCTGATTCGGGCTATTCTACCCAGGGCGCTTTTTTTGACTATGATAAAGATGGTGACCTCGACCTTTATGTGCTCAATCACTCTACCCAAGAATTCGCTGGGTTCGGTCAGATAACTGCTTCATTGAAAAATCGAAAAAATAATGCGTACTCAGATAAGCTCTATAAAAATGAAAACGGAAAATTCACAGATGTCAGTGACCAAGTGGGACTTGTCTCAAATGTACTCGGGTTTGGTCTCGGCATCGCCATCTCTGATTTGAACAATGATGGCTGGCCTGATATATACGTTTCCAATGACTATAACGAACAAGATTACCTCTACCTGAACAATCAAGATGGCACCTTCGCTGAAAGTCTTGAAAAATTTATAGGCCATACTTCTTTGTTTTCAATGGGTTCCGACATTGCGGATATCAATAACGATAGTTACCCAGATATTTTGACTTTGGATATGCTTCCTGAAGGCAATGCCCGTCAGAAAATGGTTTCTGGTCCTGATAATTATGATAAATACAGTCTTCTTGCAAAATCTGGTTTTTATAATCAAACCATGAGAAATATGTTACAGGTCAATAATCAAGGAAAATCATTTTCAGAGGTAGGCCAGTTCTCAGGTATATCGAATACCGATTGGAGTTGGGCTTCTTTATTCGGCGATTTCAACAACGATGGAGACAAAGATGTCTTCATTACAAACGGGTACAAACGCGATTACACCAATATGGATTTTATGAATTTTGCCGTACAGTCAAAGCTTGAAGAAAATAAAACCGGTAAGAAAACGGCAATCATGGAGCTAATCGCCGAAATACCATCAACGGTAGAAGAGAATTATATCTATGAGAATAATGGCGATTTGACTTTTACGAAAAGAAATTCTGACTGGGGGTTTGACACAAAGTCTTTGTCCAACGGAGCGGCCTATGCCGATCTGGACAATGATGGCGATTTGGATCTAATCGTAAATAATCTTGAGGAGGAAGCTTTTATTTACCGAAATAACAATGAGCTTTTCTCATCTCATAACTACCTCTCGATCGAGCTAGAGGGCGATACTAAAAATACCTTCGGAATCGGATCTAAAATAGAAATAACCTCGGCTAAAAAAACTATAAGTCAAGAAATGATGCCTTCGAGAGGGTATCAATCATCTGTTGATTACGGTTTGATTTTTGGTTTGGGTGATGCTCAAGAAGCCGATGAAGTGAAAGTAATCTGGCCCGATGGCAAAGTCCAGATTTTAAATAATGTAGCCGTAAATCAAAAGCTTACCTTAAAACAAGAAAACGCCCTTCCCAATCCGAAAATAGAAAAACAGATTGCCCCTACCCTTTTTAAAGATGTATCAACGGACAGTCTAATCGTACATGAACACGATGAGAACAACTATGTTGATTTCAAACGTGAACAACTATTGCCTCACAAGCTTTCAACCCAGGGGCCAAAAATCGCCAAAGGCGATATAAACAATGACGGTCTTATAGATCTATTCATTTGCGGAGCGAAAGACCAGACAGGTAGGTTGATGTTGCAATCAAACAAGGGTAATTTTTACGATGCCCGAGTCTCTTTTGTTGAAGATATAGAGGCCGAAGATACTTCAGCGCTTTTTTTCGACGCCGATAATGACCAAGACCTTGATTTGTATGTTGTCAGTGGCGGAAACGAATTTGAGCCCGATTCACCTCAGTTACACGATCGACTTTATATTAATAATGGTTTGGGGTATTTTTCCAAGAATAAAAATGCCCTTCCCAAAATGTTCACCAGTGGATCGTGTGTAATCGCCAATGATTTCGATAACGATGGTGACCAAGACCTTTTTGTCGGCGGCAGAGTAATTACTGGAAAATACCCAACGGCACCCAGAAGCTACCTCTTAGAAAACGATGGAAAAGGAAACTTCAAAGACATCACTGCGTATGTTACTACCGATTTAGTCAATCCAGGAATGGTGACAGATGCATTATGGGCCGATATAGACAATGACAAACAACAAGATCTAATTTTAGTTGGAGAGTTTATGCCAATTCGCATATTCAAAAACCAAAACGGTAAATTATCGGAATTTAAGGAAAATGGAATTTCAAATTCCGAAGGATGGTGGAACGCAATCGAAAGTGCCGATATTGATAACGATGGTGATGCCGATTTTATTCTTGGGAATTTCGGTCTTAACTCACAATTAAAAGCTGCTATCGAAGAACCTGTTCGATTATATACGAAAGACTTCGACAATAATGGCTCCTTGGATCCGGTGTTATGCTCTTTTATTCAAGGTGAGGAATATCCGGTTTTTTCAAAAGATGACCTCGTTGGGCAATTGAGCGGCCTGAAGTCGCGCTACATAAATTATTCGGACTACGCCAATGAAAAAATTACCGATATTTTTACTTCCGAAAAACTTGAAGATGCCGCAATATTAGAGGCGGTCAATTTCTCAAGTTCCTACTTAGAGAACTTGGGAGGTGGAAAATTCGATTTAAAACCCTTACCAAGTGTTGTTCAGTTTTCTCCTATTTACGGAATTCTAATCAACGATTTTGATAATGACGGCAACTTAGATGTTTTATTGGGCGGTAATTTCTTCGGAAATCGAGTCAAATACGGCAGATACGATGCCAGTAAAGGTGTTCTTTTACTAGGGGACGGCAAAGGTGATTTCATACAATTGAAAAATAGCGAAAGTGGAATACATGTCGAAGGTGAGGTCAGGGATATTATATCCATAACCGATGCCGAAAAGAAAGAGCTGATACTATTCGCCCGAAATGATGCCTCCGTAAAGGTCTATAAAAAAGAAAAATAACCAAAATATATGTATTTGAAAAGTACCGCTCTGATCGTTTCACTTATAGGCTTGTTACTAATTACACCAAAAGTCTATGGTCAAGATATTACCATAAAAGAAGAAATACTCGAATTACCGACCTATGGGTTCGGCAAACCCAACCCTGTTCCAATATTGGCCGAAAATCCTAAAATATTTCCCTACTATAAGTTCGAAAAATACGAACACGAATCTCAAATGAAAGCGTGGAAAGTCGTTACTTTGGAAAATGACTACATCAAAGTTCTCGTATTACCTGAAATAGGTGGCAAAGTTTGGGGTGCCATAGAGAAAAGCACGGGAGAAGAATTTTTGTACAAGAACGAGGTCATCAAATTCCGGAATATTGCAATGCGTGGACCATGGACTTCCGGAGGTATCGAATTCAATTTCGGTATTATCGGGCACCATCCATCAACCGCAACACCTGTAGACTATTTCACGCGAACAAATGACGACGGCAGTGTGAGCTGTATCGTTGGTAATACCGACCTTCCCTCAAATACGAAGTGGACCGTTGAAATCCGTTTGGAAAAAGGCAAAGCTTATTTCGAGACCAATGCCTCTTGGTACAATGCTTCTCCCCTAACGGAATCGTATTATAATTGGATGACCGCTGCGGCCGTAGCGACTGACGATCTGGAATTTTTCATTCCAGGCAATAAGTATGTCGAGCACAATGGAGATGCGCATCCTTGGCCAATTGATGAAGGAAGAAATTTGGCGCTTTACAAAAACAATACCTTCGGCCCGGCAAAATCATATCATATTGTTGGGGAGTACAATGATTTCTTTGGAGGATATTATCATGACAAAAACTTCGGGTATGGAACCTGGGCACCGTACGAAGAAATGCCAGGACAAAAGCTATGGTTATGGGCATCATCGCGATCTGGCGGAATTTGGGAAGACTTACTGACAGATTCAGACGGACAATATATCGAGTTTCAGGCCGGAAGACTCTTTGATCAATACTTTCCTGGTGAGGTGAATCCCATCAGTCAAGTGGGTTTCGACCCCTATATGATGGATACTTGGTCAGAGATTTGGTTTCCGTACAAAGAAATCGGAGGTATGGAAGATGCCTCGAAACATGGAGTTCTGAATGTTGAATTTGAGAACGGAGAAGCAAAAATAGGCCTTAACGCGCTCCAGCAACTCAATCATGAAATTCAAGTAAAGGTAAAGGGTGAAATCGCGATCAGCGAAACCCTAAAACTTAATCCTATGGAAATCTATAGCAAAAAAATTCCCGCAAATGAAAACGATACTATAGAAATAATCGTAGTCGGAACGGACTTGGAATATTCAAATAATTTAGAGGACAAGCAAATCAAAAGGCCATTTTATGCTGATGAAAACCTAAAGGTTTCCAAATCAGAATTATTATTTCAGGAAGGTTTGGAAGCCTTGGAATATCGCGAATATCCACGAGCACTTTCAAAATTATCCGAATTGATTACGTTCGACCCTTCACATCGAAATGGACATGTAGCCTTGGCCGAACTTGAATATCGCAAGACCAATTATGAAAGAGCACTTGAAATCTGTAATGTAGTGCTTAAAATGGACACCTATAGTTCCGGTGCAAACTATATAGCGGGTATAACATATCGTGCAATGGGCGACAAGTTGAATGCATTGGAATCGCTGGGTTGGGCTGCCAGAGATATCAAATATAGGTCGGTCGCTTTTGCCCAAATGGCGGAAATATACTTGAGCGATAAGCTTTATAATAAAGCGAAGACGTACGGGGCCAAGGCATTGACATTTAACCTGAACAATATTAACGCACGGGAAGTATTGATGCTCGCAGCTAGGAGTAGCGGAGACAAACAGGGACTTTTAGAATATGCCGAAGGCATTTTAGAAATCGACCCGTTGAATCATTTTGCCAAGTCTGAGCTTAGTCGTTTGAACGATCCTGATAATTCGCAAACTGCCGACGGCTTGATGATACAAAATGAGTTCCAAAAAGAAACTACTTTAAGCTTGGCATTACGATATGTAGAACTCGGCTATGAAACTGAAGCCATGTTGATGCTGCTCGAAAATACTCAGAACGTCAAGAACAAACTTTGGACGGCCTATTTACAAAGCGATAAAAATAAAGATGAGAGCTCAAGAATGCTGACCGAGGCTATGACGGGCAACCCAAATTTCGTTTTTCCCTACCGTAGACAGACAATTCCGGTGTTGGAATGGGCGGTATCCCAAAATAATTCTTGGAAACTGAACTATTATCTGGCCCAAAATTATTTGGCCGTTGGACTCAATGATAAAGCAAAAGAAATTTTAAGTGCTTTGGGAGAAAGACCCGATGCAGATGCCTTTTATCGTTTTAGGGCCGCTATCATGAAAGAAGTAGATTTTGAAAAGCGCCAGAAAGACTATGCCAAAGCGTTGGAGTTAAGACCGTTGGACTGGAAAGTCTGGGAGGAAAATATTCTATTCTTATTGGGAAAAGATAAATATGAAGAGGCATATGCCCTATCGAAGAAAGCCTTTAAAAAGTTTCGAGGCAATTACAATATAGAGCTGGCACATGCTAAAGCTTCCTTGAACACGGGAAAATCTTCAGATGTACTGAAGATTATGAAGAACATACAAGTACTCCCCTATGAGCATGCCAGTGAAAGCCGAAAAATATATGAGCGTGCCCATTTAGACGTGGCTCGAGAATTATTGGCAAAGAAAAAGTATGCAGCAACAGTGGCGGTCTTAGATAAATCAAAAGAATGGCCAGAAAATATCGGGGTAGGAAAACCGTACGGACCCGATGAGAGAATGCAGGATTATTTTTTGGCAACTAGTTATGCAGGTGCTGGAGAAATTTCTAAAACTGGGGCATTACTTCAAAACATAGTTGACTACACTCATGAGCACAGCACAAATTCAGATGTAGATCATTTATTCGGATTATTGGCTCTCAAAAAAATGGACAAGCAAGATGAACTAACAACTCTGATTTCAAAATTGCAAAACGAAAATCCAAAAAATCAAATGGCGCTCTTCTTATTCGATAATAAAATAGAAGAAGCTGAAGCTTTGAGAGAGAAAATCAACATTCCCGATGATATATGGGAAGGTCTCTTGGCCACATTGAAATATTGAAATGAAGGATTTTTTACTGAATTATCAGTCTCAGCTTGTTGAAGGCCTCTTTATTATAGCAGGAATGAAAACTTCGACGAGCTCCGTTTGACAACGAAAATCTGCTTCAAACCTTTCTCTAAAAACATTGAACCAAAAAAAGACCCTGACGAATGTCGTCAAGGTCTTTATATGAGAATATATGCGCTAAGATTACATAGCCCCCCACTCTTTCAAAGAATCGGTATTCATCTTAATGTAATCATCATTACCAGCCTCTTTCGCTGCAGCCAAAGATTTTTTAGCGGCTTCAACAGCACCTTTCTTATCTCCAGCTTTTGCATAGATCAACGACTGCTGACGCATTTGCCAAAATTGTGGCTTTTCGCTCATGGCCATCGCCTTATCGATCCATTCTTTAGCCTTATTGATATCTTTACCAGCATTCATATAATATACAGCTGCGTTATAATAGTCACCAGCGCCGGGACCTGCCATTACTCTGTCAATATTTTTCATCACAGCTGCATCAGCACCAACACCGATCGGTACAGCTACATAAACCGTATCCCAAAGAAGTCCTAGGTTAGCCCCATTATCAGTTAGGTCATCAACAGTAATTGTAAATGATTGAACTGCCATTTCCTTCGGAAAATTAATTACTGGAACAGATACCTTCGCAGCAACTTTTGAATCATCCCATTTGCTAGGTGTTCCGCCACCATTGGCCTCGGTATATAGGTAAACTTCCCAAGAAGAAGCGCCAGGTTTGGTCAAAAGTGCGTAAGAACCTGCTTTGACTTCTGTTCCACCAAAGGTAACATCATCACCAAAAGTGATTTTAGTTCTTGCATTGGCTCCTGTTCTCCAAAGCTTATCATAAGGGACTAAGTCACCGAAAATAGCTCTTCCTCGCATTGCGGGCCTTGAATATTCGATGGTAATATCGGTCATACCAACTACTTGTTCCATTTTTGAAAACGGGCTAGGAGCCGGAGTGTTAATCTGTGCCTGCGCCGCGAAAGAAACCACAACGGCAAAAAGCAATAGTGTCAATTTTTTCATCTTGAAATTGGTTTTATAAGTTTTTGCAAAAGTAAGCAGAATGGCTTCTGACGCTTGTTAACAAAAGCCTAAATAAGCGAAGCGTGAAATAACTCTTTTCTCCTATCAAGAATAGTGTTAAATCTGTCTAATTTTATAGTTATAAAGTTAGACAATATTGTATTTTTGTTAAAATTCGTTTATGAAACTGTACCAACTACGTTCAAAGCAATGTTTTCCGATTTCCCAAAAAGAAGTATGGGATTTTCTATCGGACCCCGCCAATCTCAAAGTCATTACACCCGATCACATGGGCTTCAACATTTTGTCAGGGGCTGATAGAGCCATGTTCCCCGGTCAAATTATTCAATATAAGGTATCTCCTTTTCCAGGTTTTACAACAAAGTGGGTTACCGAGATTACACACGTTAAGGAAGGGGAATACTTTGTTGACGAACAGCGTTTCGGCCCCTATGCATTATGGCACCACAAACATTTTATAAATCCGGTCGAGGGTGGTGTGGAAATGGAAGATATTATCGATTACAAAATTCCATTTGGCATTCTTGGTCAAATGGCCCATCCAATTTTGGTCAAAAAGCAACTGAAACAAATATTCTCGTATCGGGAAGAAAAACTCATCGAATTATTCGGGGCACTTGAAGGCTATCCGAAAGAACTAGAATTCAAATCCATATAAATGAAAAAAAATATATTATTGATAGGAGGCTCTCACGGTATCGGCCTTTCCGTTGCCAAACAAATGGAAAGCGACACCAATTTATTCATAGCCTCGAGAACAAAAGAAGACCTTGGCAACCTCAATGCGAAGCACATCGCGTTCGATGCGACATCCGAAGAACTCGACCTCGATTTACTCCCAGAAGAGCTTCATGGTTTTGTATATTGTCCCGGTAGCATCAATTTAAAACCTTTTAAAATGATGTCGATTGAAACTTTTGAAGACGATATGCAGATTAACTTTTTCGCTTTGGTCAAAGTCGTAAAGGCCGTTCTTCCGAGATTGACAGAGGGTGCAAGTATGGTATTATTCAGCACCGTTGCCGTTAAAAAGGGAATGCCTTTTCACACTAGTGTAGCGGCTGCCAAAGGAGCTATAGAAGGTTTTGGTAAATCAATGGCCGCCGAGTACGCGCCGAAACTCAGAGTGAATGTCGTCGCGCCGTCATTAGTCGATACCCCCTTGGCGGAAAGACTATTGAACAATGATCGAAAGAAAGAGGCAAACGCGCAACGCCATCCTTTGAAAAGAGTGGGCGAAGCCGAGGATATCGCGAACATCGTGGTCTTTCTGTTAAGTGAAAGAAGTAGTTGGATGACCGGTCAGATAATCGGGGTCGATGGCGGAACGAGTACATTAAACGTTAATTGATATGGACGCGAAAATTTCAATATTCTGGTTTAGAAGAGATTTGCGCCTCGATGACAATATTGGTTTTTTGGAAGCTTTAAAAGGAGACTTCGCCGTAATGCCAATTTTTATTTTCGATAAGAAAATCTTGGACAAACTTCCCAAAGACGATTCAAGGGTTACTTTCATCTATGAGACCTTACAGAAAATGCGGGCCGAACTGCAAGAGAATCAAAAAAGTTCACTAGCCTTATTTTACGGCACACCGAAAAATGTTTTTAAAAAGCTTGTCGAAGATTATCAAATACAACGGGTTTATACCAATCATGATTACGAACCCTATGCCTCTGAACGCGATGAACAGATGAAAAAGTTTTTCGCAAATCATGAAATCGACTTTTTGACATTCAAAGATCAAGTAATTTTTGAAAAGAACGAGGTCGTTAAAAATGATGGAGACCCCTATGTAGTCTATACGCCATATAAAAACAAATGGAAGGAAAATTTTAAACCTGACGATGATCTAAAAATACATTACACCAATCAGTATTTAGATAATCTCGCAGAACATTCGAGATTGCCCAATCTTTCCCTCTCCGATATGGGCTTTGAAAAATCATCGATAGCTGTTCCTGAATACACCGTTACCCCTACCCTAATTGAGAATTACGAAAAAACGAGAAACTTTCCGGCTAAGGAGAATGGCACTTCAAGACTGGGTCCGCATTTGCGTTTTGGTACGGTCTCGGTTCGCAAAATGATGAAAAAAGCGATTGCCGAAAAAAATGAGATATTTTGGAGCGAGCTCATTTGGAGGGAATTTTTCATGCAGATTCTTTGGCATTTTCCACATACTGCGGACAAAGCTTTTCGACCCAAATATGACCGTATCGAATGGCGCAACAATGAAGCGGAATTTAAAAAGTGGTGTAATGGTGAAACAGGCTATGCACTTGTCGATGCGGGCATGCGAGAGTTGAACGAAACGGGATACATGCACAATCGTGTGCGGATGCTTGTCGCCAGTTTTCTCTGCAAACATCTACTGATAGACTGGCGTTGGGGAGAGACCTACTTTGCCGAAAAATTATTGGATTATGACCAAAGCGCAAATGTAGGCAACTGGCAATGGGCAGCTGGCAGTGGGGTCGATGCCGCCCCCTATTTCCGTATTTTCAATCCCATGACACAAGTCGATAAATTCGACAAGCAAAAAGAGTATATCAATAAATGGGTGCCCGATTTACAAGAACTCACCTACCCTGAAAAAATGGTCGACCATAAAATGGCACGAGAACGGTGTTTGAAAGTATATAAGGAAGCCGTCGCTTAATCGCACCTTTTTATTATATTTAAGATAGTGTAAGTATCAACGAAAATGTCTGAAAATAAAACCAAGCCTACTTCGATTTCAGTGACTGAATTTATTGAAGCAGTCGATAATGACACTCGTAGAGCAGACAGTTATGTTTTACTCGACCTGATTGAAAAAATCACGGGGCATCCTCCCGTTCTATGGGGTAATTCTTTGATAGGTTTTGATAGCTATCACTACAAATATGACTCTGGACGTGAAGGCGATATGTTACTGGCGGGGTTTTCTCCTAGAAAGCAGAATCTCGCGCTCTACAATACGGGACACAAACGCTATCCTAAATTGATGGAAAAGATTGGAAAACATAAAATAGGAAAATCATGTCTATACATCAATAAATTATCCGATGTCGATTTAGAGGTACTTTCCGAATTGATTGAAACCGGATATAATCACCTCAAATTAAAACACAATAGCTAATTCAATAAGAAACGAAATGAAAAAATGTACAACCATTATGCTCCTCTTATTAACCGTTTCGGTTGTGGGGCAAAAGATGACCTCTAGCAAAAAAGCTGTAATCGCATCCGTCGAAAAACATAAGGCCGAATTAATACAAATAAGTGATGCTATTTGGGCAGAAGCAGAAACTGCCTTTGAAGAAACGGAATCTTCAAAAATATTGGCGGACTATGCCGAAAAGAATGGAATGACCGTAACAAGAGGCGTTGCCGATATTCCCACTGCATTTACGGCAACCTATGGTTCAGGGAAACCCGTTATCAGTATTTTGGGGGAATTCGATGCACTACCGGGAATATCACAAAAGGCCCAACCCGAAAAAGAACCCTATGAGGAAGGTGCAGCAGGTCACGGCTGTGGCCATAATATGTTCGGAACTTCAAGTTTGGGGGCCGCCATTGCCATTAAGGAACAGATGGAAGCAGGTAAGTTAAAAGGTACGATCAAATTTTTAGGTACTCCAGCGGAAGAGAAGTTCTTCGCAAAAGTATGGATGGTAAAAGCCGGATTGTGGAATGATGTTGATGTCAATCTTAGTTGGCACCCAAGTGCGGATATTGAGGCCGACGTTCAAAGTGGTTTATCGCTGATCGATTTCATAGTAGAATTTGAAGGTCAGGCAGCTCATGCTTCCATGGACCCTTGGAACGGACGTTCCGCCTCAGATGCCCTTGAATTGTACACAACTGGCATCAACTATTACAGAGAACACATTTTACCATCGTCTCGCATTCACTACCACATTCAAGATGGCGGGCAAGTTGTAAACGTGGTGCCTGATTATTCGAAGTTATGGGTTCGTGTTCGCGATCCTAAACGTGCTAAAATGTTACCCACATATGAGCGGGTAAAAGCAATGGCCGAAGGTGCTGCGATTATGGCGAATGTTGACTATAAAATATCTCTTGTCTCTGGTATTTATGAAGTTTTGGTAAATCGTACAGGTGGCGCGATTATGCAGAAAAACTTAGAACTATTGGGTCCTATGAGCTATACTCCAGAGGAAGAAGCTTTTGGAAAAGCGATTCAAAAAGCTACCGGAAAACCCGAAGTGGGTATGGATGCCAACATAAATCCGTTGCGGGAAACCCTTGAAACGCCCGGTGGTGGTTCTACCGATGTTGGTGATGTAAGTTGGAATGTGCCCAATATTAACTTGAGTGTAACGGTAGCTCCGAAAGGTACACCATGGCATTCATGGGCGGTCGTCGCCTGTGGCGGAATGTCAATAGGCCATAAAGGTATGATCTATGCCGCAAAGGCTTTAGGACTTACAGCAGTTGATCTTTTAGAAAATCCCAAAATGGTCAATGAAGTTAAAGAAGAATTCAAAATGCGAAAAGGTAACGAGGTATATAAACCAATGATTGATGGGCCACCACCCATCAGAAAAAATTAATATTAAAAAATACTAATTCCACAGAATTGTACCAGATTAGATTGGTATGCCTTTTTTCCTTTAGGGTTAGGGCAAGAAAGGTCGAAAATTTGATTTATTTTCCCAGCCCTAAAGGGAGTAATCAAATTTCCTCGATTCTAAACCACTTAATAGGCACAATGCCGTGGAAACAAATAAAAATTGCTATGTTCGGATTATTCAAAAAAAAGAGTGAATTAGAAAAATTACAGGAGAAGTATCAGAAACTGATGAAAGAGGCCTTTGATCTATCGAAAACAAATCGAAAAGCAAGCGATGACAAGTACGCAGAAGCCGATGAGATTCAGAAAAAGATAGCGGCCCTTTCGTAACCCGATGCAATGAGCAACTCGATTAAAGAAATATTCCCGTTGGGATTTCCCTGGCAAACGCAGGATCCCTTTTTGTTTTCAGTTTATCATTTAGACCATTATCCCAAAGGAAACGAACAGATGGGTCCCGTCGATTCTTTAAAAGGGCGAGATCTTGGTAACGATTTTGTGATTAGAGATGGATGGCGTATGTACCACGGGAAGACCATTCCTGGTTTTCCATATCATCCGCATCGCGGTTTTGAAACCATAACCATTGTAAATAAAGGTTTTTGTGACCATTCTGATTCGTTGGGCGCCGCTGGAAGATTCGGTGAAGGTGATGTGCAGTGGATGACAGCCGGTCGTGGGGTACAGCATTCCGAAATGTTCCCTTTATTAAATCAAGATGGAGATAATCCGTTAGAGCTTTTTCAGATTTGGTTGAATTTGCCTTCGTCGGGAAAGTTTGTCGACCCCCATTTTAAAATGTTGTGGCATGAAGAAATTCCCGTTGTAGCGGAAGAAAATTCAAAAATCAAAGTCATTGCAGGGAACTACAAGGGTACTCAGGCCCCAGAACCCGCTCCCGATTCATGGGCAGCGAATTCAGAAAATGAAGTCGCGATATGGAATATCCATATTGAAGCCAATAGCACCTATCTGCTTCCGAAGGCAAAATCTGAAGTATCGCGCACCCTTTATTTTTATGAGGGTTCTGATATTGAAGTTGATGGAAAATTAGTTTCAAAAAATCATGGCGTATCATTATACCCCAGAGCTGATGTGGAAATAAAGACCAGTTCTGAATGCGCTCACTTTATTTTACTCCAGGGCAAACCAATCGCGGAGCCTGTTGTGCAGCACGGCCCATTTGTAATGAATACCCAAGAAGAGATTCGCGCGACCATGAAAGAATACGGCCTCACACAATTCGGCGGCTGGCCTTGGCCTTACCCCGATAATGTTCATGAACGAGAAAAAGGTCGCTTTGCATTATATCCGGATGGGGAGTTGGTCGAGAAATAATATTCGATCCCATTCTCAATTCAACCTTCACTACCAAACTAGAGTCTTTATGACGAAATATAGCTACTTTTTAGCATTGATTTTGTTCCCCTTAATTGCCAACGGCCAATCCAAAAATCATGACGTGGTCATCTATGGTGGCACTTCATCTGGTGTCGCTGCGGCCATTCAAAGCAGCAGAATGGGAAAATCGACTGTGCTTATAGAACCTACAAATCGAATCGGCGGATTGACAACCGGCGGATTGGGTCAAACCGATATTGGCAACAAACAGGCCATTGGTGGCATTTCACGCGAATTTTATGAGAATATAAAAAAGTACTATGATGACCCTGCGAATTGGAAATGGCAGAAAAAAACGGAATATAAAGATAGTGGACAGACGAGAACCAAGGAAAGCGAAAAATCTATGTGGACTTTTGAGCCTTCCGCGGCACTAACCGTTTTTAAAGATATGTTAGCCAAAGCGAATATCACTTTGGTTTATAATGAACGCCTGAACAGGAAAAGTGGGGTAGTAAAGAAAAATCGAAAGATTCATTCTATCGAAATGGAAAGTGGTAAGGTTTTTTCTGGAAAAATATTTATCGACGCTACTTATGAAGGTGATCTTTTGGCAAGCGCAGGAGTAACCTATACCTATGGCAGGGAAAACAACGATCAATATGGTGAAACCCTGAACGGGGTACAGGCAAATATGATCAATACCTCTCTGACCAATATTATCTCTAAAAATGCACTTCATCATAACTTTCTTCCTGGAGTAGATCCATACATCAAAAAAGGAGAACCCAAAAGTGGCCTGTTGTCAAATATAGTTGAGAAACCAGGTCTTGAGGGCAGTGGTGATAAAAAAATACAGGCTTATTGTTTTCGAATGTGTCTGACCGATGTTCCGGAAAATCGCATCCCTTTCAAGAAACCCGACAACTATAAGGAAATCGATTACGAATTACTGTTACGAAATTATGAGGCCAGAACCGGGTCGGTTCGTGATATGTACAGTTATGGAAATTCATTGCTACCGTGGATCAATTCCTCAATGCCGAATCGAAAAACGGACACCAACAATAAGTTTGGTTTTTCAACAGATTACATAGGCATGAATTATGAGTATCCGGAAGGATCTTACGCTGAAAGAGAAAAGCTTGTCGAAGCACATAGAAATTATCAAATGGGCCTGATGTGGACCTTGGCCAACCACCCTCGAATTCCGAAGGAAGTTCGTGAAGAAGCTTCTAGGTGGGGCACGACAAAAGATGAATTCGAAAGGGCCGACGGCTGGCAGCAGCAACTTTATATCAGGGAAGCAAGACGAATGATCAGCGAGTACGTGATGACCCAACATAATTGTGAGGGGCTTGAGATTCCCGATGACCCTATCGGTATGGCCGCCTATGGAATGGATAGCCATCATATACAAAGATATGTCGATGCCAATGGTTTCGTGCAAAACGAGGGGAATGTCGAAGCACATAATTTCAAGCCTTATCCTATCAGTTATAGGGCATTGGTCCCAAAAAAGTCAGAGTGCGAAAATCTGATTGTTCCGGTTTGCCTGAGTGCCACCCATATCGCGTTTGGTTCTATTCGTATGGAACCGGTTTTTATGGTATTAGGGCAGTCTGCAGCAACTGCTGCAAGCCTAGCCATAGAAAAAGAAACGGCCGTGCAAGATATACCATACCATGACCTGCAAATAGCATTATTGAAGTATGGTCAACGGATAAATTAAAGAACCCATGCGCTTGAATTCTCTTCGGATGCTATTTGACTTCGGCCTTGTCATTCTGATCTGGATGGTGCAATTGGTCGTTTACCCTAGCTTTGCCGCTTTTCAAACTGAAAATCTGATTGAATGGCACAGTTTGTATATGGTTCGCATTACCTATATCGTTTTACCCTTAATGCTCGGGCAGGCGTTTTTTGCCACAATACAAGGCTATCGCAACAGAACCGTTTATACGATGGGCAGCTTGCTACTAGTTGTGCTTCTATGGATGCTTACTTTTACGATATTCGTACCGTTGCACAATGAAATAGCTTCGGGCGACTTTAGCTCGGAAACCTTAAATGAATTGGTTTCAAAAAATTGGATTCGCACTACACTTTGGAGTTTTCTTTTTGTTTGGACACTATTACATACTCCGAAATCAGAAGTTTGAAAGTATTTGCCTCACATTTCAATAAAAATAAAAAGCTAAATTTATAGTATCACCAAAAAAAAAACGTATCAAGATACGTTTAGCCTATTGTTAGCACAAATATGAAAAACGCACTTCTGACCTTAATATTGACACTTGGAATTTTGGGTTGTAACGCTCAAAGCCAGCATGAAAAGGAAGAAAAAATACGTTCTGAAATCAACACAGAATTTGACCAAAATTCATCGAATTGTTCGTGTGGAATTGATGCTGTTTCGGACTTTAATATTAAAACAGAGTTCTGGAATATATGCAACTTAAAAAATGGAAACCGAATAATAAAAATTGAGTCTCACGAAAAGGAAACGTATTATCAAGAAATCTACTTTGAAAAAAATGGAGAGTTGGTTTACGCAAAAGAAACAGAAAATTATATGCCGAAAAACCATTTCACTCAAATGAGCTGGAATTGTGAGTTTAATGCTGAAAACGGAGAATTAATTGCTCTTATGTCACTTGGACACGGAAAAACGGAAGACGAAGAATGGAATCCTGATGTCATTTTTGAGATATATAAAAACCGATTAACTGAATTAAAACGAATAAAAAAATAACTGTTTACAATGGCTATGATCAATGAGGCCTTTAGGTTAAAATCGAAAGGTCTGTTTATATTATAAGGTCGCTAATACCGATAGAGCTATCGGGAATGGATTTAGTTTTGTACAGGAAAAGAAAAAACTAAACAATAAGCTTTAGCTTCGTGCGTGGCGGAAAGCAAACGCCAGTTTGCTACCGAACTGTTAATTCCACAAACTTTAACAATAGGTTATTCCGAAAATTTTTCAACCACAAAATCACCCCATTCCGTAATAGAATGAATTAACGGAATTAGCGTTTTACCGAAATCCGTTAGCGCGTATTCAACCTTTAAAGGTGGCTTTGAAGTATAAACGGTTCTCTGGATCAAACCATCTTCCTCTAAAGCTTTTAGTTGTAAACTCAAGGTTCTTTCAGTAACAGTTGGCATTGATTTTCGTAATTCATTATACCTCAATTTTTCATTCATCAAATGAAAAAGAATAACTGTTTTCCATTTTCCACCAATTATTCCCATTGTTAAACTTGCACAACAAGGATATTCCTTTCCTCTGAAATTAAGCTTTTTTGGTTCTATTTCTTCCATAAAAAGTATACTATCATTTTTGACCGTTATTGCAAAGGTATATTACTATACTTATTTTTGCAACTATAAAATTTATAGCAACAAAAATATAGGACGATATGAATGCAATGATTATCAATGAATACGGAGAAAACGCTACGTTTGAATTTAGAGAGGTCGAGACTCCAACGGTAAAAAGTGGTCAAGTATTGGTTAAAATATCGGCTTCAAGTGTGAATACGGTTGACACCATGATTAAAAATATGGGTACAGATTTACCGTTTTCACCCGCTACGCCCGCAATATTAGGTATGGACCTTGCGGGAACTATTGAAAAAGTAGGCGAAGGTGTAAGTAATTTCTCCGTTGGTGATGAAGTCTATGGTTGTGTAGGTGGTCTAGCGGATTTACAAGGAACTTTGGCGGACTATGTTGCTGCGGACAGTAGATTGCTTGCAATGAAACCAAAAAACCTTACGATGAAAGAAGCGGCCGCTATTCCATTAGTAGGTATAACGGCATACGAAGGTTTAACCCGTGCGAATGTTTCCAAAGGTCAAAAAGTTTTAGTGCACGGAGGAACAGGTGGTGTTGGACATCTTGTCGTGCAACTAGCCAAATATTTTGGCGCCGACGTTTACACAACAGTAAATGGAGAGAAACAGATGGAAATTGTCAAGGGTTTTGGAGCAACTCCCATAAACTTCATGGAAGAAACAGTTGAAGATTATGTTAATAAGCACACTGATGGTGTTGGCTTTGATGTAGTCTATGATACTGTAGGTGGAGAAAATCTGTTGAAGTCTTTCGAAGCAACTGCACTCAACGGTCAAGTGACAACCACAGTTTCTTTATGTAACCTTGATTTAAGTACAATGCACTTTAAGGGGTTATCGCTACACGTTGTATTCATGCTGATACCTATGTTACATAATTTCAAGAGAGAACAACACGGAGAAATATTAGGCAAAATTGCAAAAATTGCCGAAGCGGGAGATTTAAAGCCATTATTAGATGAAAAGAAGTTTTCATTAGAAAATGTCGGAGAAGCCTACGCAAGACTCGAAAGCAAAAAAGCGATTGGAAAAGTAGTCGTAGAAAATTAGAAAAACATGTACATAAAAAAGCAATACCATATAGCCACTGTATTAGGTTGGACAAAACGATACATTTTAATTTTTCTGTTACTTTCTATAATACCCGTGGTGTTATATGAATACGCTAGTTGGAAATGGTTACAATTACCGTGGTTGCCCATTGGCTTGATCGGTACTGCTTTAGCACTCATAAGTGGTTTTAAAAATAACGCCGCGTATGATAGACTTTGGGAAGCTCGTAAAATTTATGGCGGAATTGTAAATGCTTCAAGAACCCTGGCCTCGATGGTCAATGACTTTATAACCAATGAGCACGCAACAAAAAAACACTCGCAAAATGAACTTTTCATCATAAGAAAAGAGATTATTATGAGACACGTTGCTTGGATGACCTCTCTTCGGCATGCATTGCGCGTGCCCAAAGAGTGGGAGTCCTCATTTGATAATAAATCGGATAAGGAGTTTATGAGAAATATTGAAGTAGACGAATATCAATATGATTTAAAAGAACAATTACAAGGCTATCTATCGCAGACAGAATTAGAAGAAGTACTCTCAAAAACAAATAAACAAACAGCTTGTTTAAAATTACAATCAAATCATTTTAAAAAACTAAAATTAAATGGTTTACTAGAAGATTTTAGACATATGGAATTCAAAAATAGCATCGAAGAACTTTTTACATTACAAGGCAAGGCAGAAAGAATTAAAAACTTTCCGTATCCTAGGCAATTTGCAACTTTGAATTCCATTTTTGTTTGGATTTTTATTTTTCTTATTCCGTTTGGATTGATGAATCAATTTGAGACCATTGGGGATACTTTAGCGCTAAAAAACGCTAATCTTATCACTGAAAATTTTGTCTGGGTATCTGTACCTTTCACCATAATTATTTCTTGGATATTTATGCTTATAGAAAGAGTAGGTGATACCTCAGAAAACCCATTTGATGGCGGAATGAACAACGGAGTGCCCATAACAACAATGAGCAGGGGCATCGAGATTGATATCAGAGAAATGATTAATGATACTAAAGAAGATATACCAAAACCCTATCCTTTATCAAGGGACTCTCAAATGTAATTAAGAAAGTTAAAATATATATTATGAATTTAAAAACAGTATATACAACACTCATAGTTTCAATTTTAGTATTCATCGCATGTAATGATAACACGAAAAATAAAACCGAAGCTGAAACCGAAAACACTATGGCAGAGCAAATTGAAAACCCAACAAATAAAGTGCTCTTAAGTAGTGAAATCAAATGGGAAAAATTAAATCCGGCAAGGGGGGAACAAAGTCCACAAGCTGGAACCATCTGGGGCGATAGAAATGGTAACGCCGCCACTGGGTTTTTAGCAAAATTTGCTAACGGATTTTCATCTCCTCCACACATTCATAATGTAACTTACAGAGCAGTTGTTATTAGCGGAAGCATACATAATGATGATGCAAATGCAGAAAAAATGTGGATGAAGCCAGGGAGTTTCTGGACACAACCTGAAGGAGAACCGCACATTACTGCCGCTAAAGGTGAAGAAAATATAGCATTGGTAGAAATAAGTTCAGGACCATATTTAGTAAAACCAATTGAAGAAGCATTTGATAATGGGGAACGTCCCATCAATATAGACGTTACAAATGTAGTTTGGTTAAACAGTGACGAGACGAACTTAATAGATGCTAAAAGCAAAGCAGAACTAAGTTTTCTTTGGGATGACGGGGATTCCAAAGGGCTTTTTGCAAAGCTCCCCAAAGCTTTTAATGGCACTATTAAAACAGATGGTACGGTATTGCATGCCGTTGTAATCAAAGGCGGATTAAAGTACACCTTACCTCAAAATCAAGAGGTGAAAATGCTGGACGAAGGCAGTTCGTTTAGCGCAACGGACAAAGCGATCCATACGATATCAAATGCCGATAACGATGCTGTCTTATACATAAGAACAAACGGAAGTATTCAAATCAATTAATAATGAAAACAATATTAATTACGGGAAGCACTGATGGTATAGGCAAACTGACAGCCATAAAACTTGCCAAAGAGGGCCATACGGTATATGCTCATGGAAGAAACAAGGAAAAGTTACAGAATGTAATTTCAGAAATAAAAGAAGCATCGGGGAACCAGAATATCGATGGTTTTGTAGCTGATTTTTCAGATATAGATGCGGTTTCAAAAATGGTAGAAGATGTAAAGGCCAAGATTTCTAAACTGGATATTTTAATCAATAATGCAGGTATTTTTAAAACGTCTGTGACTACAGGTTATAAAGGTTTTGATATCCGGTTTGTTGTAAACTATTTAGCACCTTACGTCTTAACAAATGGAATTTTGCCAGTTTTAAAAAATGGAAATCGCACACGGATTATTAACTTAAGTTCTGCGGCGCAATCCCATATTTCTGATGCTACATTATCGGGTATAAGCATGAACGATGCAAGTGAGGCTTATGCGCAAAGCAAATTAGCATTGACTATGTGGAGTTTCACTTTCGCGAAAGCGAATCCAGACATAGTAACCATAGCGGTAAATCCCGGCTCGTTATTAAACACCAAAATGGCCAACGAAGCTTATGGCCAACATTGGTCGCCAGCAGAAAAAGGAGTGAATATTTTATATGATTTGGCCATTTCTGAAACACATAAAAACGATTCAGGAAAATATTTTGATAATGATCAAGGCAAGTTTAACAATGCGCATACTGATGCCTACGATCAAGAAATGATTGATACTTTAATTTCAGAAACCAATAAAGTTTTAAATCTCTAAATGAGTGTTTTTCAGAAAATGGTGGCGAAAATGAAGTTTAAATTAGGTTTGGTATTTCCTCTAGAAGCTTATCCTGGTTCTATTCCTAAAATGGAGAAACAAGAACAATTGGCCAAACATGCAGAAGAGCTCGGTTTTAAAGCACCTTGGTTTAGGGATGTCCCTTTTAACGACCCTAAATTTGGAGATGTAGGGCAAATGTTTGATCCGTGGATTTATATGACGCACATTATTCATCACACCAAGGAAATTACATTGCCACCGGAAGTATAATTCTTCCGTTACGTCATCCTGTTCATACTGCAAAATCGATAAATAGTCTTCAAACACTTTCAAATGAAAGAATAGTTTTGGGCTTATCTTCTGGCGATAGACCAATAGAATATCCTGCTTTTAATCAAAATCGAGAGAACAAGTCCGAATTATTTAGAGATAGCGTTCATTACATTAAAGCGTTGTAGGAAGATTTCCCAAACTATACTTCAAAGTTTTATGATAGTACAAACGGAGAAATAGACTTACTACCAAAATATTAGAAAAAAACACTAATGCTCGTAACTGGACATTCCGGACAATCATTAGACTGGATTGCAGAACATTCAGACGGTTGGTTATATTACCCAAGAGATTTCAAAACATTACAATTGATAATGCAACAATGGAGAGGTTCACTTACAAAAACATAAAAAGACTGGAAACCTTTTATGCAATCTTTGTATGTTGATGTGGCCAAAGATTCAAAGGCCAAACCGACACCAATACATCTTGGTTTCAAATGTCGAAAATAAACAACAGTTTGCTCCCCTACTTTTCATAGCCATACCATCAAACTTATTTGCTATTCAAATCGTAAACCCGATTTTAATACCTCCCCATTTATAGGCACTTCCGGTTTCAAATTCTTTAGTTAGTACTGATCGTGAATATTCGAAATACAAGGTTTTAGTCTTAAGAATGATTCCATAATTGAACTGCCCTGTGAATCGTGCCATATCTTGTGATGCGATTGTACATGGACTTTTTCTATTGAATAACCCACCTTGCAGCGTTGCATCGTAACCTATAACATTTACCATGGGCTGTGCATAGGCAAATAGTGAAACCGTTTCTGTTCACACTTGACGAAAATGGAGAATTTATGATTCCGAAGGTGGTATTTACTCCGAGAGAAACATTGGTGAAGAGTGTTCCTACTTTAGCATTGGCGTTAGCTTGCAAAGAAACTAAATCTTTGTAGCGAACCAATTGTTTTTCATAGCCGATTTCATAATTGACCACTAGGTCATTTTTGATTTGATTTCGCCACCCCAAAGGTATTTTGTTATCCAAAGCGGTATGAATTGCTACTTGCATTTCCTTACCGAAAGCCCCCGGCCCGATCAGTCCCAGACTGAAGGCCGATGTAAAACGATTTTTTTTTGTCGAATCGGTCGAAATCATAAAACTTTTGAGCATAATCGCCGCAGCAAATGGGCGATCACCGAACTGTACTTCAGGAAATTCAAAACGTGCAGGCGTAAAACCAATATGTTCCAGAGCCAAGCCATAGCGAGTTTCAACATCTTTTGGAGTATAGAACAAACGGTTGAGAGGATTGGCCTTAAAACAGGGAGCTACTAATTCAAGACTATAGCCTTGGGTATAGTTCTTATCTGTCGCCGTAAAAAAGTCATTATCATAATTGAATCGAAAGTAGTTGTCGCTTTTAATATCACGAAAGGCAACTGTGTTATCTATTTTTTGACCTATAACAGTCTGTAGGAACACAGTAAAGATGATAAACAGCGCGATAGTATTTTTCATATGTTACATACGAGAAAAAAGCAGATTAGTTTGCATTTACAAACCGCACTGTTATCGCCCCTTAACGAAGATATTGAATTTAGCCTATCGAATTCTAGATATCAAAATACAATATATGTAAGAATTTCCGTTATAAATAAATCCAAATCCATTAACCATGAAGTTCTCAAAAATTCTTTTACCAATCCTTTCCATTACTATATTAATGGGTAGTTGCGCATCAAGCTACAAGTCAGTACAGCCGCATCGAATGAACTACAACTCAAAAAGTGTCTCGAACGATGTTATTCTAGAATACAGATACGACCTTTTAGAAAAGAAATATGCAAAAAAAGAGAATAAAAAAGGGGTGAGACTTGTTGCCGTGAAAATCACCAACAATTCAGAGAAAGAACTGACCATCGGCCAAGATTTGAAATTCGCTTATGACGGAGGCAGTAAAGCCTATGTAATGGACACTGACCGTGCATTCAAATCTTTAAAACAAAGTCCGGCCACATATTTATTTTATTTATTGCTTGCACCCGTTAATCTGTATACGACCAAAGTCAATGGAAGTAGCGTAGAAACCAAAAGTTTCCCCATAGGTCTGGTAGTCGGACCAGGTCTTGCCATAGGCAACATGGCAGCCGCGGGTTCGGCCAACAATAAATTAAAGCAACAACTTTATGGCCTAAATGTTATGGGTATGCCCGTCGCAACGGGTCAGACGGTATCTGGTCTGGTCAGTCTGAAATCAAGCTCCTACAATTCTCTAAACTTGGTGACCGATTATACCGAGCCAACAGGGGAAGAACTTATCGGTTCGAAGCGATAGTTTATTCCGTGAGAAGTCAACTGTTCTTTTTAAAATGAACTACTCCTCGTCTGAACCCTCTTCTTCCGAATTTTCAGAAAAATCAGCAATACCATTTTCGTGTAGAATATTGTACCATTGAATAACCTTCTTGATGTCGCTGGCATAGACACGGTCTTCGTCATAATCGGGCAATACTTCAAAGAAATATTCCTCCAATTTCAATTTATCCGATTTATGGGGAATCGAGGTTTTCCCTCCTTTTTCCTTGACCTGAATCTTTAGAAAAACTTCCCGTAGCGGCAATTCTTCCTCCAAAGTGTATATCGCTATTTCAGAAAGTACACTGACGTTGTTGCGAAGACCAACAGTAATTTTTTTTCCGTCAATCAAAGATTCCGCAACGAAACCAGAACGGGTCTGGGTAATCAGTTTGTATAGGCCGGGTTTTCCGGTAATCGATATAATTTTGTCCAAGCTCATCTGTTCTATATTTCTAGCACAATTTTTTTGGGAAGGCAAATATGTAACAATCTATTGAATTAGAAATAGTTTTAGCGTCCTTTTTTCTTCACCGGAAAACGCATGCGATATTCAATCTTGACAATTCCCTTTGAAATATTGGTCAATCGCTTTTTCAACAATCGCTTTTTCAACGAAGATAGTTTATCGGTAAAAAGAATTCCTTCAATGTGGTCGTACTCGTGTTGAATGACCCGAGCACGAAGTCCGTCATAAGTTTCCGTTTGTTCTTTGAAGTTTTCATCCATATAAGAAATGGTGATCGTATCTTTTCTAGAAATATCTTCGCGTACATCTGGTATGCTCAAACAGCCTTCGTTGAATGTCCAATCTTTGCCCTCTTCCTTTTCGATGACCGCATTGATAAAAACTTTCTTGAAATCGGTCAGTTCTGTCTGTTCTTTGGTGCTCAAACTTTCATCATCTGCGAAAGCGCTGGTGTCAACGAGAAACAAACGAACGGCCTTACCTATTTGGGGGGCGGCCAAACCCACACCACTGGCATTGTACATGGTCTCCCACATATTCGAAATCAGTTCATCCAATTTGGGATAGTTTTTCTCAATGGCCACGCACTCTTTTTTCAAGACCGGATCACCGTAAGCAACAATAGGTAAAATCATTTAAGCTCTATTTAAATATGCCTGCAGAATAAGCGTCGCGCTTATCTCGTCTACCAAGGCTTTATTTTGTCTTTTCTTTTTGCCTAGTCCCCCCTCGATCATTGAAGACCTTGCCATCTTTGAAGTGAAACGTTCATCTTGGCGCTCAATTGGTAATCGGGGGAATTTCTCGCTTAATTTAATCAAAAACGATTGTATCATTACTTCGGATTCAGAAGGTTCGTTGTTCATCTGCTTCGGCTCCCCGACCACGATTTGCTCGACGATCTCCCTCTCAAAATAGGCTTCCAAAAATGGTAATAATTCGTTTGTCGAAACTGTAGTCAGCCCCGAAGCGATCAATTGCAGCTCATCTGTAACCGCAATACCCGTTCTTTTTTTTCCATAATCCAACGCCAAAACTCTTCCCAATCCTGATATTTTCAGCAAAAATAAACGATAATATGTTATATGTGTAAAATTGGAAGTCTTTATCGACAACGACCGATTATATTTGTCCAAAAATTAACACACTCATATGACCGAATTAAGAGCACTAATAGAAAAAGCTTGGGACAATAGGGAACTTTTAAAGGAAACCGAAACTCAGGATGCGATTCGTAAAGTTATCAATCTTTTGGATGCTGGCGAGCTGCGCTGCGCCGAACCTACAGATGACGGATGGCAAATAAACGAATGGGTCAAAAAGGGTGTTGTGCTCTATTTTCCCATTCAAAAAATGGAAACCCTTGAAGCCGGAATTTTCGAGTACCATGATAAAATTCCGTTGAAGCGAGGCTATAAAGAAAAAGGTATTCGTGTCGTGCCCCATGCAGTTGCAAGACACGGAGCCCATATTTCGGCCGGAACCATTCTAATGCCCAGTTATGTCAATATCGGCGCATATGTCGATGAGGGCACGATGGTCGACACATGGGCAACCGTAGGTAGTTGCGCACAGATCGGAAAGAACGTTCACCTCAGTGGCGGGGTGGGTATAGGAGGCGTTTTGGAACCCTTACAGGCTTCCCCGGTAATTATCGAAGACAATGCCTTTGTCGGTAGTCGCTGTATCGTTGTTGAAGGTGTTCGCGTTGAACGTGAAGCGGTACTGGGTGCAAATGTTGTCTTGACAGCCTCGACAAAAATAATCGATGTTACCGGTGACGAACCCAAAGAAGGTAAAGGTTTGGTACCCGCTCGTTCGGTGGTAATACCAGGTAGCTACACGAAGAAATTTCCGGCAGGCGATTTTCAAGTGCCTTGTGCATTGATAATCGGTACACGCAAAGAAAGCACCAATAAAAAGACTTCGTTGAACGATGCACTTAGGGAATATGATGTGGCGGTGTAAAACCGTATTTTCGTCAATATGAAGATTTTGCTCGTTCAACAAAAAATGATCGGTGACGTATTGGTCAGTTCGTTGTTGTGTGAGCATATCAAAGCGCATTTACCAAATTCAGAAGTTCACTATTTGATCGAGGAGCACACCACGGCAGTGGTCGAAAACAATCCTTTCGTTGATAAAATCATCCTTTTCAAAGAAGACTACAAAAACAGTAGATCGAGCTTTTATACTTTTCTCAAATCGATACGGGCGGAAAGTTACGATGTGGTCGTCGATGTCTACGGAAAGTTGGAAAGCAATTTGATCACTTATTTCTCGAAGGCCAAAATCAAAGTGGCCTATTCAAAATGGCGCTCGAAATTTCTCTACACACATCATGTTCCCATAAAGTCAAGGCAACCCGGAAGTTCTTTTACAACCATCGATGATAGGTTGGGGCTGCTTTCCCCCATTATATCAGAAAGATTGGATGTTGAGAAAATGCCGAAAGTCTATCTGACCCAAAGTGAGATAGATGAAGCTAAAAACTTTTTGAAAACCCAGGGAATCAACTCTGAAAACCCTTTGATCATGTTGGGGGTTTTGGGCAGTGGTGATAGCAAGACCTATCCTTTAAAATATATGGGGGAAGTCATTGACACGATTGCAGCGGAAACCTATGCGACACTATTATTCAACTACATTCCTTCTCAGGAGAAAGATGCCCGAAAAGTGTACGAAATGTGCGATGATACTACCAAGCAGAAGATTTCATTCGAAACATTTGCTCCGAACTTGCGGAAGTTTTTGGCACTCTTGAGTTTCTGTGATTGCTACATTGGCAATGAAGGTGGCAGCACGAATATGGCGAAAGCTTTGGGCGTTCCCACTTTTTCGATTTTTGCTCCGTGGATCGATAAGTTCGGATGGAGCACTTATGCCGATGATAAAAATATTTCGGTTCACGTTGCTGATTATTTTCCCGAGAAATTCGAAAATATTTCAAAGAAGCAAATCAAATCGAACATCGATAAATTATACCACTTATTCGAACCTAAAAAATTTCACGAGAAACTGTCGGCTTTTTTAAATAGGGAAGTCTTTTCTGACCAGTAAAACCTGATAGGCATCAATCACTATTTGCCAATTGTTCTTAAGCATATATTCAATAGTGGTTTTTCCTTTTCCTCCGTTGGGCAGGCGGCAATCGTCAATCAATACAATCGTATTTTCATGAAGTCTATCTTCGATGGCCTTGAATTCTTTTAAGTGATGTTCTTGACTCAATCGCTGTACTTCAAGGTCTTTACTATAGTCATAACTATCCAAATAAAGAAAATCTACTTGCTGATCAAAGTTCTTCAAAAACTCTAAAGAATCGGACAAGTGTACTTTGACATGACTTCCTAAATTTTGGGCATCTACCTCGGCTTGAGAGCCTTTGACAGAATCTTCGCTGATATCAACGGAGTGCATAAATGCATTGTTCTCTTTGGCCCACTTGCCAAAAACAATCGTCGCTGCACCGTCACCTTTGGCTCCTTGTAGTCCGGATCTTGAAGTACCTGTTTCTACCAATACTCGGGCTTTGGTTTTGTCAAGAAGTGCCAGAACTTTTCGAAAGGTCACTCTGCGCTTTCCAAAGTTGTACTTGTAGGGCATGAATGGGGTTAACGGGCGATACTTGAGAAATTTTACGACGGCATAGATAAGAATTGCAAGTCCTATTATCCAAAGAAAAAAATCCATAAAAAAACATTTTGTTATTGAATTTAGAAATAGATAACACCTTACATGTCATCTATTTTAAATGCTTCGAAAATAATCGATTGTGGTGTTGAATCCTAAATTCACCTTCGATATGTGAAATAAAGTTTATAGCTATCTTTGAATTTTGAACGGGAAAACGCAACTATGAGGGTCGGTTTCGATGCCAAAAGAATTTTTCACAACAATACCGGACTTGGCAATTACGGAAGGGATGTCATACGAATTCTACACGAACATACCCCAGTTGATAAATTCATACTTTATAATACAAAGCAGTCGAAAACTGAAAGACTAAAAATTTTAGATCGAATTTTGGTACGGTATCCAAACAGTTGGTTTTGGAGAAGATTTTCGTCGCTTTGGCGCCTGGGGCCGGTATCAAAACAGATTGCCTCCGACAACGTACAGATTTATCATGGTTTATCAGGCGAAACACCAGTGGGCCTAAATAGCAAGGGTATCGTTTCAATCGTTACCATTCACGATCTTATTTTTTTAAGCCACCCACACTTTTATTTTTGGTTCGATAGACTGGTCTATAAACGAAAATTCAAACATGCCGCAAAGAATGCAGTGAAAGTCATTGCCATAAGTCAACAAACGAAGCGCGATATTGTCAAATATCTCGATATCGATTCAGAAAAAATAAGTGTTGTATATCAAGGTTGCAACGCGGCTTATAAAAAAGAATACAGTACAAGTCAAAAGTCAGAAGTTGCCAAAAAGTATAACCTACCCGCACAGTTTATTTTAAACGTCGGCACACTGCAAGAAAGAAAAAATGCACTTGCTATTGTTAAGGCGATAAAGAATAGTAATCACACTTTGGTATTGGTCGGTGGCGAAAAAAAATATGCCAATAGAATACATGCCTACATTAAAAGGAACGGATTGCAAAAGCAGGTGCTTTTCTTGAAAAATGTGCCTGTGGAAGAATTGGCGATTATTTATCAATTGGCGACCGTTTTTTGTTATCCATCCATTTGCGAGGGCTTCGGAATACCTATTATCGAGGCCATGTTCAGCAAGACCCCGGTAATTACTTCGGAAGGAAGCTGTTTTCCTGAAGCTGGCGGGCCGACCGCAATGTACATCGAACCTCATGACCATCTTCTATTACGGAAAAAAATAGACATATTGTTCGAAAATACAGCGCTGCGGGAAGAAATGATTATGGGCGGCCTGGAATACGTTCAGAAATTTACAGATGAACTGGTAGCAAAAAGTGTTTTTGATGTCTATCGCACCGTGCTCAATGAAAACACCGCAATAGCTCAAGAAAAGAACAAACTCTCCGCTGTTATGATAACCTATAACGAAATCGAGCATATAGATGCGGTTTTAGAAAATCTGGGTTTCGCCGACGAAATTGTTGTCGTCGATTCGTTCAGCACCGATGGCACGGTAGAACGTATAAGGGCACATGAAAATGTGAAATTGATTCAGAGGCCCTTTAAAGATTTTACGGATCAAAAATCATACGCCTTAGCGCAAGCCACAAACGATTGGGTGCTTTTTATGGATGCTGATGAAAGGGTGACCAATAGTCTCAAACATGAAATACTCGATACGGTCAATAAAAAAGAAACGGCAAGCGCTTACTACTTTTATAGAACATTTATGTTTGAAGATAAAGTTTTGAAGTTCAGCGGTTGGCAAACTGATAAAAACTATAGACTCTTCAAAAAAAGTAAAGCCAATTTTATCCAAGATAGAATTGTACACGAAACCCTTTTAGTCGATGGGGAGTCAGACAATCTTGAAAATAAATTGATTCATTATTCGTATAAGAATTACGAAGAGTACAAGAATAAAATGGTGAAATACGGAAAAATGAAAGCTCTAGAGGAATCGGGTAAAAGCTATGTTCCGAATGTCTATCATTTTGTTTTGAGGCCATTTTACAAATTTATTCACCATTATATTTTTCGCCTGGGTATTTTAGATGGTAAGAAAGGACTGATTATCTGCTACTTAAATGCTTTGGGAGTCTATTCGCGCTACAAAGAATTGAAGCGTCTTAAAATGCAGCAGAAATCGGTTTCCGCTTCATAGAAATACCAAGTCCCAGAATAATCTTATAAAAACCATTCGAAAATCGGCTTCTTGCATAATTTTTTGATTTTTTTTAAGTTATAGATGGGTATGGTCCCAGCCCGCAAAAATAAGAGAAGCCTTACAGCTTTGGTCATAACCTATAACGAAATTGGCTATATAGAGAAATGTATAGAATCTATTTCTTTTGCCGATGAAATAATTGTTGTTGATTCATACAGTACTGACGGCACCTATGAATATTTACTGAATCATCCTCAAGTCACCGTTTTACAAAAAACTTTTAAAAACTTTACCGATCAAAAGACTTTTGCCTTGGCACAGGCTTCGAACGATTGGGTTCTTTTCAACGATGCAGATGAAATAGTCACCGAAGCTCTTCGAAAAGAAATTGGCCAGGTCCTAATTTCAGAAAAGACGCACAGTGCATATTGGTTTTATAAAAAGTTCATGTTCAAAAATGAATCTTTGAATTTCTGTGCTTGGCGAACAGATAAGAATTATAGGCTTTTCAAAAAATCAAAAGTTCAATTCACATCAAAAAGAATTGTTCATGAAACTCTGGAAGTGGTCGGAACAACAGGAATTTTCAAAGAAAAGCTAATTCATTATTCTTATAAAAACTATAATGACTACAAAGAAAAGATGCTCTCTTATGGAAGGTTTAAAGCCAAAGAAGCTTTTCTAAGGGATAAACAATTTTCTTATTCTAAATTGATCTTAAAACCTGTTTGGAAATTCTCATATCACTTTATAGTACGTCTCGGTTTTCTAGATTCTAGAAAGGGGTTTATAGTGAGCTACCTCTCCGCTTTGGGCGAAATAGAGCGTTATCTCGAACTCAGAAGATTGCAATCAAGTCCGCAAGGTGTCTTTTCGTATAAGCCGATCAAGGCCTGATACTTTAGAAATTTATCAGTTCATGCACTACAATTTTTACCGTTGAACACGGTATTTTGATATTCTCGGGTATCTTTGTGCGAGCACAATAAGAGTTAAGAAGTGCTTTTCAAAAGCCCATCGATGACAACCGCATCTTGCGATATCTCAATAATTATAATCAATTATAATTCTTCTGAATATACTTTGAAATGTGTCGAACAAGTTCTCGAAAAAACGTCGGTAACTATAGACTTTGAGATTCTTGTGGTAGATAATGCTTCGAAGAGAGAAGATTTCGAAACTTTAAAGTCATCTCTCGATTTTCTGAATTCAGAAAAAGTCACGATTTACCGAAGTCGGATAAATACCGGTTTCGGTGGGGGAAATATGCACGGAGTTCAGTTTGCAAAAGGAAACTATTATCTTTTTCTCAACAACGACACCTTACTTATAAACGACCCCATATTAAAATGTTATAAATTCATGGAAGATACTTCGGACGCTGCCGTCTGCGGAGTACAAATATTTAATGAGAATGATGAAAAACAGGTCAGTTTTGACCATTTCACTTCTTTTTGGCGTGAAGTTTTCGGAAAACGATTCGTTGAAAAATTATTCTCAAAACCGAACCGTAGAAAAGAATACGCCGATCCTATTTCAGTTGATTATATAAACGGAAGTTTCATGTTCTTCCGTTCCTCGGACTTTAATTCAGTTGGAGGGTTTGACACGAATATATTTCTGTATTTCGAGGAGAGCGACATCTGCTATCGATTAAAGAAAAAGAATAGAAGAACCTATTTCATTCCCACTGCTTCCTATCTGCATTATCAAGGAAAAAGTATCGGAAAAGCCAATATGCCCATTGATACTAAAATCGAATTGAAGACTTCTATGTTCTATGTCATCCGAAAAAATTATGGCTATTTTCATTACCAAATACTTCGATTGTTTTTCATAATCCGTTATGGTCTGACTTCCTTGGTCAAACCAAAGTATTTTAGACTTTTCACAATAATATTGATTGGGCTTCCCTTGGGCAAATCCTTAAAACATAAACAGACTTTACGGTAATGACAGAAGAGATAAATAAGGCAATTGAAGTGCTCCAAAGTGGCGGACTCCTACTCTACCCCACAGATACGGTATGGGGCATAGGCTGCGACGCGACCAACGAAGATGCCGTGAGAAAAGTCTATGAGCTCAAGCAACGTGGCGATTCTAAAGCCCTGATTTGTTTGGTCGCTAACGATTTTATGCTTGAAAAATATATAACTAATGTACCGGAAGTCGCTTGGGATATCATTGACCTTTCCGATAAACCAACGACCATTATTTATGACTTGCCAAGAGATGTTGCAAAGAATTTAATCGCCGCGGATAATACACTGGCGGTTAGAATCGCATCTGATAAATTCTGTCAATATCTAATTAATAAATTCAAAAAACCGATTGTTTCAACTTCCGCTAATATTTCCGGTTCACCAACGCCAAAGTCTTTCAATGAAATAAACGAGTATATTTTTAAAGGCGTTGACTATGTGGTAAATTTGAACCGCGATAAAAACAAAAGCCAACCATCGTCGATAATAAAATTGGCAAACGATGGCACAGTAAAAGTGATTCGCGAATAAAATAACGATATTGATTGTCTGAATGCTACTTCCCGACCTGTGCTGAATGCAGTCGAAGTATGAGAGGAGGCGTGCTGATTTTTTCATCGGGACGGAGGGGTTGAAAATCATCCAATCCAATAGAAAACATATGAGTGCAGTGAACCACATAAAAGCTTTGTCAAACTCCATATTCAAAGTTGTTTCCGACGCTGCTCAGGAGCTTAATGTAGATTGCTTTGTGATCGGTGGCTTTGTGCGCGATTATATTTTGCAAAGAGGCACCGCTAAAGACATTGACATCGTCGCGATTGGCAGCGGTATCGAATTGGCCAAAAAAGTAGCATCGAAACTTCCTGGAAATCCGCATATATCGGTTTTCAAAAATTTCGGAACGGCCATGATAAAAAACAATGACATAGAGATTGAATTTGTCGGAGCCAGAAAAGAGAGTTACCATCGCGATAGTCGAAAACCGGTAGTTGAAGACGGCACGTTGGAAGACGACCAAAGGCGTCGAGATTTTACGATTAATGCGCTAGCGCTATCCCTTAATTCAGAGCGTTTCGGAAATTTACTTGATCCTTTTGATGGGCTTACCGACCTACAAAATGGAATTCTTCGCACACCTCTGGCACCCGGCATCACGTATTCAGATGACCCATTACGCATGATGCGCGCTATTCGTTTCGCCAGTCAATTGAATTTTGAAATCGAAATATCATCTTTAAATGCAATAACCGAGAACAACGAAAGAATCAAAATAATTTCATTTGAACGTATTGTTGACGAACTCCATAAAATTCTAATGAGCCAAAAGCCTTCGAAGGGCTTTGCGCTATTGCTGAAAACCGGCTTGTTGTCATTCATTCTTCCTGAATTAGTTGCCCTCCAGGGTATCGAAGAAATTGATGGCCAACGTCATAAAGACAATTTCTGGCATACACTTGAAGTCGTAGATAATATTTGCGAAACAACAGATGACCTCTGGTTACGTTGGGCTGCTTTGCTGCACGATATTGGCAAGGCACCGACTAAAAAATTCCATAAAAAAATAGGGTGGACGTTTCATGGCCATGAATTTGTTGGTTCAAAAATGGTCTACAGGCTTTTTAAAAGATTGCGCATGCCGCTAAACGATAAAATGAAATTCGTTCAAAAAATGGTGCGTATGAGCTCAAGGCCTATCGTAATTGCAGAAGATTTCGCCACAGACGCCGCAGTTCGCAGATTGGTTTTCGATGCGGGGAATCATATCGAAGACTTAATGACTTTGTGCGAGGCCGATATCACGACAAAAAACCCCAGAAAACAAAAAAAATACAAGAACAACTTCAAACTGGTGCGCCAGAAGATTGTCGAGGTTGAAGAAAGAGATCAAATAAGAAACTTTCAACCCCCCGTATCAGGTGCCGAAATTATGGAGACTTTCGGTCTAAAGCCATCTAAGGAAATCGGCCTTATCAAAGAAGCCATTAAGAATGCTATTCTCGAAGGGGTAATTCCCAACGAATATGAGGAAGCCAAAAATTTTATGGTCAAAAAAGGCCGGGAATTAGGCTTTAAAACAGTCAAATCTTCGACAAAATAGACGATTTCTTCGATGAATCGTTTGATTTCCCGTTCGTTCTCCACACGAAACATGTCATTTACCTATAGTTTTTTGGCATTGACAACATATAATTTGAGTAACTCTTAAAGACAAATAAATTTGTTTTAGAAACGGGGACTTTCTGCGATATTTTATTGAGAAGAAAGTGCACGAGAAACTAACCAACTATTTTGTTTGTACTTGAGTAATAAAATCTATTTTTTCTATTTGACCGTGGCTATTCTTTTGATGGCTAACCCATTGCGGTCGCAGCAGACTACCAATTGGAGTCAAATCAATGCTACCACATGGGAAACTCTTAGCTCAGATGGTTTGGTGCGTGTTGAGGCTCGGGTAACTTTAGGGGTCTCGATAATAGGAAACGAGACCATGGGTTGTACTTCAGATGCTACCTATGGAGATCCGACCCCAGATATTTTCGGTAGTCCATCACTTGAGATTTCATCATCAGCTTTAATTCCAGGTACTTTGGAATTTCACTTTTTTGACGCTACGACGGGCGACCTTGTTTATCTCGCCAACCCGCTGTTGCACGTTGATAAAGTGGGAACCTTTGCGGTTTTACCATTACCACTACTCGGTTTTTCGACTACAACGGGTGTTTTTCAGTCTACCAATGGTACTTGGACCAATCAAAGCTCAAACGGGCCCATCTTTGAATCGACCAACACCCAATTTAATATTGATGCAGCTTCAATTGTGGGTGGTAATGGCGGTGAATGTGGTGATGGGGTAAGTACCGGAACAGGAGGAGGCACAATGCGTTTAGACGACCCCGTTCAATCAATTGAAATGAATGTTTCCGTTACTGCAGGTGTATTGAGTTCTCCTGAAGAAGCAGAATTCGTTTTGTCGAATTTGATTATTGCGGACCCATCGTTGGAAGTCACCAAAACCGTAGTCGAAAATTTTAGCACTCCCGTAACATCTGGAGACGATGTTGATTATACGATTAGTGTGCAGAACACAGGAAATGTTCCCGTCGAGAATATCGTGTTGAACGATGAGTTACGTGATCTCGATGGAAATTTGCTGAGTATTGGCTCACTTTTTTTTACCGGTGCAAACCAAGGTTCACCGCAAGGTACTTTACAACCCAATGAAATTGCAACATATACCGTAAGCTACACCCTGAGCCAACCTAGTATCGATTCTGGTGGACTCCGAAATCAGGTAACTGCCAATGGAGATGCCCTTTTTGGATCGGTTTTGGTCGATGATATCTCCGATGATGGTGATGATACGGATCTTAATACAACCGATGATCCAACCGAAAGTTTTTTCCCGGTTCCACGTGATGATACTGCCAGCTTAGATGAAGATAGTAGCATAAATATTTTGGTTACGGCCAATGATGATTTTGGTGGAAATGGTCCAACAAGTTTGGCAATTTCAATAGTTGTAAATCCTTCAAATGGCACCGTAATTGTGAACGACAATGGTACTCCCTCACTACCCATTGACGATTTCGTATCCTATACACCATCTCCCGATTTTAATGGAATCGATTCTTTTATTTATAGAATTACCGATACCAAGGGCTACGCTTCCGATGCAACGGTCAACTTGACCGTGAATCCTATCGGAGATACATTCGACGATGCTTTTGCAACCGATGAAGACACAGTTCTCAATGCCAATGTTTCGACAAACGATACACATGGTGCAAATCGGGCATATTCACTTAATACCAATGCAACAAACGGCACAGTTGTAATCGTTAGCGATGGCACGTTTTCGTACACACCCGATTCAGATTTCAACGGAACCGATTCATTCATATACAATGTTATGGATATCAACGGTGCTAGTGAGACGGCTACGGTGAATATTACAGTTAACCCCATCAACGATGCCATTGACGATAGTTACACCATCAACGAGGATTCTATTTTGAATGAAGATGTCTCAACAAATGACACACATTCAGGAGCAGCCAACTTCACTTTGAATGCAAACAGTACGAATGGAACGGTAGTCTTGGCAAATGATGGAACTTTTACCTACACGCCAACTCCTGATTTTAATGGTGCTGATTCGTTTACTTATGATGTAACAGATATCAATGGTGATATCGAAACAGCAACCGTAAGTATTACGGTAAGCCCCGTTGCAGATGCCGTAGACGATAATTTTACGGTGGATGAGGATACTATTTTGAATGAGGATGTCAGCACAAACGATACTTATGTGACAACCACGACTTTTTCGTTGAATACCGATGGTACGAACGGTACGGTTGTTATGTCAAATGACGGTACTTTTAGCTACACGCCAAATCCGGATTTTAATGGCGCAGATTCATTCACTTATAATGCGCTAGACATAAATGGGGCTACGGAAACGGCAACGGTGAATATAATCATCAACCCCATATCAGATGCGGTTACAGATTCATTCAGTACAGATGAAGACACGGTTTTGAACGAAGACGTTTCCACGAACGACACACATGCTTCAACCGCTACTTTTGCCATCAATACAAATACAGCCAATGGCACTTTAATTTTTAATAGTGATGGTACTTTCAGTTATACGCCGAATCCCGATTTCAACGGAAACGACTCTTTTACGTATGACGTTACCGACATAAACGGTGTTACGGAGACCACCGCGGTAAATATTACCGTAAACCCCATTCAAGATGCGATAAATGATAATTTTTCCACGGATGAAGATACAGCACTAAGCGCTGATGTTTCCACAAATGACACTCATAGTGTTGTCAGTAATTTTACGCTCGATAATAACGTTTCCAACGGAACGCTTGTTTTCAACGGAAACGGCACGTTCATTTATACTCCTGATGATGATTTTAACGGAAACGATTCTTTTACATACAACATCACAGATGTCAACGGGGCAACCGAAACAGCGACTGCTTTAATCGAGGTAAGCCCAATTTCCGATATCGTTGACGATAATTTTTCGATAGATGAAAACACGGTTCTCAATGATGACGTTTCAACCAATGATACTTATTCCGGAAGTACCACCTATCTGGTAAACACAAACCCAGCCAACGGGACTCTGGTATTGAATATTGATGGCTCTTTTAGCTATACACCGAATACTAATTTTAGCGGAAGCGATTCGTTTACATATGATGTCACCGATGTTAATGGGGCAGTTGAAACCGCAACGGTTACTATCAACATTGCTCTAATAGTGATTCCTCCCGTAGACGATGCCATCGACGATACTTTTTCGACGGATGAAGACACGATACTTAACGAAGATGTCTCCACAAATGACAACTACATTGTAGCGGCCGACTATGTTGTCAACACCTCAACCACCAACGGAAACCTCACCCTCAATATCAATGGCACATTTACATATACTCCGGATCCTGATTTCAACGGAAGTGATTCGTTCACCTACGACGCCACCGATAACAACGGAATTACGGAAACCGCCACCGTCAGTATAACCGTTTCTCCTATAATTGATGCCTTTGATGACAGTTTTGCAACCGATGAAGACACGATATTGAGCAATGATGTTTCAGCAAATGATAATTTTAGTACGACGGCAAATTATGTCATTAACACAACTCCCATCAATGGCACCTTAATTTTGAATAACGATGGTAGTTTTGATTATACACCAAACCCTGACTTTAACGGCAACGACTCGTTTATTTATGATGTCACGGATATCAACGGAGACATTGAAACTGTTTCTGTGTCGATAATCATCGCCCCAATTTTCGACGCCGTGGACGATGGCTTTTCAACGGATGAGGATACTGTCTTAAATGCAGATGTTTCAACCAACGACTTACATTCGAACACGGCAAATTATGTGCTTAACACGAATGTTGCTAGCGGACTTCTGAATTTTAATAATGACGGAAGCTTTGACTATACACCAAATGCTGATTTTAATGGAACTGATTCTTTTACCTATGATGTGACCGACGTAAACGGAGTAACGGAAACGGCAATAGCGAATATTACGATCAATCCGATTGTAGATGTCGTTGACGACAATTTCATAGTTAATGAGGATGAGGTATTGAACAATAATGTATCGACCAACGATACACATTCCGGAACGGTAAATTTTAGTTTAAATACCGATGGGACAAATGGCACGGCCCTTATACAAAACGATGGTGCTTTTTCGTACACGCCCAATCCTGATTTTAATGGTACTGATTCCTTCACTTATGATGCTACGGATGTCAACGGCACAGTTGAAACTGCTACGGTCAATATAACCGTCAATCCGATTGATGACGTGGTCAATGATAATTTCCAGGGTGATGAAGACACGGTTCTGAACGAAGATGTATCTACTAACGATTTATTCGGTGCCACAGCGACTTTCGTATTAAATACCGATACTACCAATGGTACCGTGACTATGCAAAATGATGGTACTTTTTCGTATACGCCAGACTCCGATTACAACGGTACAGATTCATTTACGTATGATGTAACCGATAGTAATGGAGATATCGAAACAGCTACCGCCAATATTACCATAAACCACTTGACGGATGCGTTTGATGATGTATATGCCGTTGACGAAGACACAGTTTTAAACGAAGATGTTTCCGTAAACGATACGCATTCCGCAGTAAGAATTTACGCCTTGAACATTGATGCTGCCAATGGCACGGTGCTAATGCAAAATAATGGTGCTTTTACATATACGCCAGACCCCGATTTCAATGGAACCGATTCTTTCAGTTATGATGTGAACGACGTGAATGGCGATACGGAAACTGCAACGGTAAACATTACCGTCAATCCACTGGCAGATGCAGCCAATGATATTTTTTCGATCGACGAAGATGAAATATTAAACAACGATGTTTCGCTCAATGATGGGCATACTGCCTTTACTATTTATTCTATAAGCACGAATGCCAGCAATGGAACTGTGATTTTACAAACCAACGGAACATTTCAGTATACCCCAAATGGTGATTTCAATGGAAACGACTCCTTTATTTACGAGGTGACCGACGTTAACGGCGCTAGTGAAATGGCGACCGTCGACATTACAATAAACCCTATTGCCGATGCGATTGACGATATCTATTCGACAAATGAAGATACCGTATTGAGTGCCGATGTATCCAACAATGATACCTACAGTGGGGCAACCTCATATACTTTGAATACGGACAGTACCAATGGGAGCGTAATTATCAACACTAGTGGAACGTTTACCTATATGCCAGATTCAAACTACAACGGTAGTGATTCATTTATTTATAGTGTTACCGACACAAATGGAGATGTTGAAACTGCCGTAGTCAACATTACAGTGGTTCCCTTTAACAATGGTTCCCCCGTGATCCCGGTTCTGAATATAGATCTCATCACGGCGGATAATATTGTCAATGAGGCAGAATCCGTTGAAGTCATTGTTGTTACCGGCAACGTTACAGGAGATTTTAGTATTGGAGATACGGTTACATTGACGATTAATAATGGAGAATATACGGGAGCTATAAACAGCGAAGGGAATTTTCAAATATCGGTTCAGGGCAGTGAACTGGTCGCCGATGATGATTTAATCGTATCAGGATTATTGACAACCTCCGACCCCTTTGGCAATACGGGTACGGCCACAGCTCAACGCCCATACGAAGTTGATATTGAAAGCCCTTTGGTCGATAGTTTTACTACCGAAAATCGTTTGCCTCTTCTCACTGGACAAGGTGATTTAAATGAAACATTGACTATCGAAATCGATGTTGATGGAGATTCAATTATAGATGCGATCTACACAGTTGTAACGGATTCTGAAGGCAACTGGAGTTTGGACACTGAACAGGCAGTCGCTGACAGCGGTTCTTTCAACGAAGTGCCCTCAGATACTGTTTTGGCAATCACTGCTACCGATATTGCAGGGAACCAAGGAACAGGGCAGGTTATCGTTCAATATGAAAATGATTCCGATGGAGATGGATTAACCGATGCGGAAGAGGAAGTAATCGGTACCGATCCTGAAAACCCAGATACGGATGGAGATGGGGTTAGTGACGGTCAAGAAGTCATTGATGGTACCGACCCATTGGATCCGTGTGATTCGCTAGGTGGAACTCCACCTGCCGGAGCACCATGTGATATTTATATCGAAAATGATCTGGTAACGCCCAGTGATATTATGAACGGAAGTTTTGAGATCATAAACATCAATCTATTTCCTGATAACGAAGTAGATATTCATAATCGATGGGGGCAGTTAGTATGGAAAACGGAAGGGTACGATAATAATACGAATGCATTCAATGGAGTATCAAAAGGCCAAATCGCTATTCCTGAAAATAACAAACTTCCCTCAGGCGTGTATTTCTATAGGATCAAATATGTGGCGAACGGAGAAGACAAAATGTTAACAGGTTATTTATATATCAATAGATAATGAAATACCTGCAACTACATATCAACATTCAAAGGTTATTGATTTTAACCTTGTTGGCCTGCAGCTCTTATCTTGACTTAAGAGGGCAGCAAGATGCGCAATACACCCAGTATATGTACAATACAATGGCTGTAAACCCAGCATATGCCGGGTCTCGCGGTATTACCGGAATTTCGCTTTTGCATCGTTCACAATGGATCGGTACCGATGGAGGCCCCACCACCCAGACATTCAATATTAATGGACCTATGTCTGATAAAGTCGGCTTAGGGTTGTCCATTGTTCATGATGAGATTGGCAACAACACCAATCAAAACACGTATCTCGATGGAACATTTTCGTACACCGTGCCGACCTCTGATACTTATGATCTATCTTTTGGAATTAAGGCAGGTGGTCATTTTTTGAATATCGATTTCAACAAGCTTCGAAATTATACCGCAAGCACTTCCCCGGTCGCTAGCAGTGCGCTCTATAAAAAGTTCTCACCCAATATCGGTGCAGGAGTCTATTTTCATTCCGATAAGTTCTATGTCGGACTTTCAGTACCGAACTTTTTTGAGACCGAACATTTTCAGACCTCTGGCAATGGTTCGACTGCCATAGCCAAAGAACAGATGAATTGGTATTTGATATCTGGCTATGTCTTTGACTTGAGTGCTTCTATAAAATTCAAGCCAACCGTTTTGTTCAAAGGGGTGCAAGGCGTTCCGTTGCAAACCGATATTTCCGCCAATTTTCTGATTAACGAAAAATTCACTTTAGGTGCAGCTTATAGATTGAATTCGGCCTTTAGCGGACTGTTCGGTTTTCAAATGGGAAAAAGATTCATGCTGGGTTTAGCTTATGATAAAGAGGTTTCAGAATTGGGCGGTACGAGATTCAATGACGGATCTTTTGAACTTTTTCTTCGATATGAATTTGTAAAGAATGGTAAAATCGATTTAACCCCCAGGTTCTTTTAAAAGGCGAAACATGAAATCAATTCGAACATATCGTTTTCTTCTACTGGTTTTCTTGGTACATGCTTTGTGTACATCCCAAGGAAAAAAGAAAAAGGTTGAAAGTGATAATTTTGATGATTATGCTCATATGGTTCCGATCGCTTCATATGAAAGCCTGTTAAAGGAAGGATACGAAGAAACCATAATCTATAGAAAATTGGGCAATGCAAATTATCTAAGTGCCAATTACGATGTGGCGACGTATTGGTATGAAAGACTTTTACAAATACAAAAAGATAATATCGATCCCGAATACCTATATCGCTACGCCTTGGCCTTAAAATCAATAAAAAAGTATGAAGAATCCAATAAATTGATGAACAGATTTAAGAAAGCCAAGGCACAAGATATACGTGCAGGGCTTTACGCAAATAATACAGATTACCTGAAAGATATTACCATACCTTCAGACCAATATACGATTGAAAACGTGTCTAAAGTCAATTCAACCGAATCTGATTTCGCTCCCTCTTATTTTCTAGACGGAATGGTTTTCTCAACCACAAGGGATTTGGAATCAGAAGTTGACTATAATGATTTTCCCTATTCAAATTTATATCAAACCAAATTGCTCGATGATGGCAATTACGGTCAGCTGAAAAAGTTCTCCGATATCATTAACACGAAAGCAAATGAATCATCGACCGTTTTCAGCAAAGATGGTAAAACAGTCTACTTTACGAGAAACAATTTTAGTAAAAACTCCTTTAAAAGGGATAAAAAGGGAATTAGTAGATTGAAAATCTATCGAGCCAGTCTTAACGACGATAGCTGGGAAAATTTAGAAGAACTTCCTTTTAACGACACTGGTTATTCCGTAGCCCACCCTAGCATCAACAAAGACGGTTCAAAATTATATTTTGCTTCTGACATGCCAGGTGGCAAAGGAGCTTCCGATATTTATGAGGTCGATATTTTGGCAGCTGGCGGTTTTGGTATTCCCAAGAACTTGGGAGCACCGATAAATACCGAAGGTAAAGAAACGTTCCCATTTATTTCCGATGCCGGAATCTTATATTTCGCTTCGGACGGCCATCCCGGCCTTGGGGGATTGGACATTTTCAAAATCGATTTATCAAAAGACAAGACCATCACCAATTTAGGCGCTCCGGTAAACAGTTCAGAAGACGATTTTTCGATCATTATCGATAAAAAGGAGGAAAACGGATTCTTTTCCTCAAATAGGGAAGGCGGTAAGGGAAGCGATGATATCTATTCATTAAAACTAAGTAAAGACGATTGCTTCACTTTTATTGAAGGTACTGCAATAGATCGTGATTCAGACCAGCCACTTTCAGAAACAAGGCTTGCCGCATATAATTATGAGGGTGAACAGGTTGCAGAGGGCCAAACGACTTCAGATGGTACTTATATCATACGTATTCCATGTCAAGAAAAACAATATAGAATTGCCGGAAATAAAGAAGGTTATCAAGAGGGAAATTTATTTTTATTGACCTCTCCTGAAGAAAAAAATATTCGAGAGACCGTATTAAAACTTGAGCAAAACGGCAATGTTGCCGAGGTAGGAGCCGATTTGGCAAAGGTCTTGAAGTTGACCCCTATTTATTTTGATTTGAACAGTTCATACCTACGCCAAGACGCATTCGAAGAGCTTGATAAAGTAGTCGATTATATGCAAAGACGCCCCGATATTATAATCGAAGTCGGGTCTCACACCGACAGTCGCGAACAAGACAATTACAACTTATGGCTCTCCAACCGAAGGGCAAAATCAACTATCGACTACATCATCTCAAAAGGTATTTCGAGCAATCGCATTTCTGGTATTGGCTACGGAGAAACACAACTGATCAATCATTGTAAAAATGGAATACCATGTTCGGATAAAGACCATCAATTGAATCGAAGATCAGAATTTATAGTTCTAGAAAAATAAAGTTTCGACCACTCCATTTTGAGTTTACATATATCATTTCACCTATCCCTAAAACCTCAATAAACATAGTACATTATCGACAAACAACACTTTTTGGCACTTTCACATACACTTTTTAGGTCTCCGCCAACATTTTTTGTTACACGCAGGCCGATCTAGCTAAATTTGATAAACTTTATAACCATAGAAAACTTTGGTAGATATACCAACAAATGTAAATAACCTTTATTCCCCCATATGAACGCCAATAAGCAGTTCTTTTTTTCGTCATACTCTTTTCTAAATGCCATCGATTCTACTAATTATCGGTCTGGGCGGAATTCACGTGGAGTTAACAACAATACTAAAATGAAAAACAAACTATTCTTTCAATCCGTCCGTTTTGGCATTAGTATAATTTCAGCGCTGGCATTTCTATTTGCCAGTGGCCTAAATGCCCAAAATTGTCCTCCTTTACCTTTTACAAACGATTCCGAGATTTTAATCGAGGGGTATCACAGTACAATGGTCCGTACCGAAACTGGGTACTTTATTTGGGGGGATAAATCTCTACCAGACGGTACCACTACAGGAGATCCGCAGGAAATTACCCCTGCCAACGGATATAATTACTCAGGAACTCCGCTTTTGGGAACATTAGGCGATGACGCTCAAGGTGGTGCGAATCCCCAAAATTTCATTTTGACCACAGGCGGTATATATGTATGGGGCCAAGAAGCTGCCGTAGTCGACAATTCGTTGACCACTAGTCCTGCATTTCAATTATTAACGGCTTCTGCCCCATCAGGAAACCCGGTGACCGGTATGCCCTTAGGCATTGACCCTACAGACATACAATATATGTCCGCATCAAAGGGAGTCATCGCTATGCTTACCAATACGGGCGATGTATATGTGATGGGCGATGATGATTTTGAAATTTATGGAGACGGATCGACTGCTCTTGACACTGATTGGCACCAATCGACAATCTCGAATATTGTGAATATTAAGGTTACGGAAAAAGCCATTTTCGCAATGGATTCTAGCGGGCAGTACTTCACCTGGGGCAATGTCACAGCTCTCGGAGACGGTTCAGCTTTCGCTTCAAGAAATACTCCAACTCAAATGACAGCACCCTTTGCAGGGCAGGCAACTTCTTTGGCGGTAACTGCAAGTGGAGATGCTGGAGATTTAATGTCATATTATGCGTTAAACCCGGCTGACGATAAAATCTACACTTTTGGTGAAAATAAAGATGGTCAATTGGGAATAGGAAATACAACTGACCAACTGTCTTGGACAATTGTTCAAAATGCTACTAATACAGGTGACCTTGAGAACGTAAACTTCTTGAGCGCTGCCGATAATAGTCCGGGGCATCCCGCCGCTGGTGCGATCACGAGCGATGGCACACCATATTTCTGGGGAGATAATAGTACTAGCATGTTGACCGGTACGGCTGCCCAGTACAATAGCCCAAGAATACCTGACGGTTTTGTTCAAGGAACAGAATTCGCAAGTTATATAGGTATCTCAGGGCACTATATACTGGTAAAAAAATTCGGGCAAGACGAACCATGTTTTGGAGGACATAAAGCCGAGGGAAATGTTGGTGATGGAGATACGACAAGTGGCACGTTCACCTCTTTGAATTGTGGTATTTTTCCAGTGCTACCATATTGCTTTAGTTCTAGTACCGATGCTGATTTGGTGACCACAAAAACAGTAAATGATAATACCGTAATTGAAGGAGATACAATCACATTTACTTTAAATGTAACCAATAACGGGGCTGAAGATGTTACCAATGTGGAGGTAACCGATTTATTACCTGCTGGCCTTACATTCATTTCCTCCACAAATCCAACAGGGGGTACGATCAATACCTATGACGATGGTACAGGACTATGGTCAATTGGAAACCTGCTCAATGGTGGTTCGGCGAGCATAGAAATCAATGCTTCCATCGACGCAGGCACTGAAGGAACAACTATTACGAATAGCATCAGCGGACCTGCCAACGCAGATAATCTAGTAGATCCGATTACAAATACTGATGATCTAACCGAAGATATTATAGTACAATTCGATAGTGACAACGACGGAGTTGGAAATATTGATGATCAAGACGATGACAATGATGGTATTTTAGATACCGTTGAAGCAGATGGCAATGACTTAGATGGGGATGAAGACGGAGATGGAATACCCAACTGGATGGATATTTCAGATGGTGGAAATGCTGGTGATGGCTCTATTACGAACTATACCGATTCCAATACCGATGGCGTACCCGACGCATACGACTTTGATAGTGATGGAATACCAAATCATTTAGATTTGGATAGTGATGACGACGGTATTCCCGATACCGTAGAAGCACAAAATAATAGTACGTACGCAACTCCCGGAGCAGTAGACCCTGTAACAGGTATTCCCGCTGTAGGTGCTGATACCGATGGGGTCGAACCCGTAAGTACGGATGCGGACACCAGACCTAACTTTTTAGATGCCGATAGCGATGATGATGGTGTTTCGGATGCGGTCGAATTTGGTATTGATACCAGTACTGTTGATTTCACCATAGATAGTGACAATGACGGAGTACCCGATGACATGGATTCTTCCGGTGGAGGTGTCGATAACGATTCAAATGGCATAGTCGATAGCTTTGAACCTATAGATACCGACGGTGACACTGTTCCTAATTATTTAGATTTAGATGGTGATAATGATGGTATTTACGATACCGTTGAAGCAGGCCTCGGGGCTTTTGACAACGACCGAAACGGACAATTTTCATCAAATATGACAACCGATACCGATGGTAATGGCATGGCCGATACTGCCGAAAGCAATACGCCAACAAGCACAGATGGAGATTCCATACCTGATTATTTGGACCTTGATAGCGACAACGACGGTATTCCTGACAATATCGAAGCCCAGACCACACTAGGTTACCTTCCGCCAAATGGTGATGCGTCACCTGCAAATAACGGGCTCGACTCGGCATATTCCATGGGTCTTTTACCAACGAATACCGATGGAACGGACAATCCTGATTACCTCGACCTAGATTCTGACAACGAAGGAGCTAATGATACCACGGAAGCCAATCTAACCTTAAGTGGTACCGTAGGTTCAAATGGGTTGGACAGTAACAGCGAAAACATAGACGATTATTCAGACGTCAATGGTTCGTTTGACAACACACAAGCCGATAATTTCCCCGACACTGATGCCGATATCAATTTTTCCGGGGATGTGGATTATAGAGACAGTGAAAATAATGACACCGACAATGACGGGGTTTCCGATTTTGCCGATTTAGATGATGACAATGACGGAATTCCAGATTCAGAGGAGTGCGGACCAGGAGTTATCGTTTCCTTTTTACCAGATGGAGATTTCGGCGTAGCGGATACAGCAAACGATTCCTTTTTCAACGGTACAGGTAATGGTGCCGGCAATCCCGATAATTTTAACACATACGTAAAACCAATGCCTGCAAGTATCACAACTACCTATGGATACCAGGCTCCGAGACCTTCCGATGGCAATTATGCAATCGTGACCAATTCTGTCGGATTTTCTTATCGTAACGGTGAACCCATACCCAATTTTTGGTTAGACATCGAAGACTATACCGCTGACGCACCAGGTGAATTAGGATACTTTGCATTGTTCAACGCAGACGGTAATCCCGGAAGCTTTTTTGAGCAGACCGTTTCAGGCTTGACTATCGGAGAACAATATGAGTTCAGAACAGCGATCATAAATCTTTTCAATCCCGGTTATCTAGATAACGGAGGCGAGCAGTTTTTAGGAAATACTCCTATATCCCCCAACATATCGATGGTCGCACTAGATAGCGGCGGAGGCATTATTGCCCAGTTCGATTCTGGCGATATTCTCAATGATGGAACATGGAAACAGGTCGCCTTGGCCTTCACAGCCACGGATACGGACATAACCTTGGTCATCGAAAACAACACTGCAGGTGGGGTCGGAAACGATTTCGGAATCGATGGAATTGAACTTGCCCTAATTTGTGATTTTGACGGAGATGGAATTCCAAATCAATTGGATTTGGATAGTGATAACGATGGTATTCTTGATATCTACGAGGCTGGTGGAACCGATACAGATGGAGACGGAATGGTAGATGGGTTTACCGACACCGATAACGACGGTTTGAATGACGCACAAGACAACGTGGATAATAACTCTGGGGTTAGTGAAATAAGCGATGGTACGCCATGGGGCATGCCTAATACCGATGGTACAGGCGGAGTCGATTTCTTGGATATCGATGCCGACGATGATGGAATAGTCGATAACATAGAAGGCCAATCGACAGTTGGTTATCAAGCTCCATTGAACGCAGACGACGATGGCGATGGAATCGACAATCAGTATGACGTTGATTTTTCGGGAAACAATGCTTTTACAGCAGAGAATACAGATGGTGATACGCTAGAAGACTACAGAGATTTAGATACCGATAACGATGGTATTACAGACCTTGTAGAAGGGCACGATGGAGATGGAGATGGAACTCCTGAAACAGTACCCTCAAATCTTGATGCCGATAACGACGGACTCGATGATGCCTTTGACAATGATAATGCAGACCCAGATCCAACGAATGGACAAACACCACTTGATTTCCCAGATGTTCAAATGCCCGGGAATGACCGTGATTGGAGAGAAGGCAATGATACCGACGGTGATGGCATCAATGACGATGTCGACTTAGATGATGATAATGATGGAATTCCTGATACCGTAGAAGGTACTGGAGATACCGACGGAGATGGCATTATAGATGCCCTTGACCTCGATAGCGACAACGACGGGGTACCCGATATCGTTGAGGCAGGTGGTACAGATGTCGACGGAGATGGCCATATTGACTATCCAACTCCTGGCGACCCAACCTCGATGGTCGATACGAATAATGATGGGCTAGATGACGACATCGCAGCAACACCATTGCCAGATCCCGATTCTGATGACGATGGCATAGAAGATCGATTAGACCTTGATTCCGACAACGACGGAATCCCCGATGTGATTGAAGCAGGTGGAAACGATGCCGATGGCGATGGAATAATCGATGGTTTCGTCGATGCCGATAATGACGGTTTTACTGATAGCATCGATAGCGATGACGATAATACACTAGGTACCAGCGATCAGGGTACGGCCTTACCAAATCCCGACACAGACAACGACGGGGTCGATGACCGAATCGATGTAGATTCGGACAACGACGGAATCACGGATGTGACCGAAGCCGGTGGAACCGACTCTGACGGTGATGGAACAATCGATGGTTTTACAGATGCCGACAACGACGGCTTTGCCGACAGTGTCGATACCGACGATAGTACCACGCCCGCAGCACTTGACGGTACGGGAACCCCATTACCAATGGAAGACTTCGATAACGATGGCCAACCAAATTACTTGGATATCGACTCCGACAACGACGGTATCACCGATGCTACCGAAGCAGGAGGAAGCGATACCGATGGCAATGGCGAGATAGACGGATTTACCGATGCAGATGGAGATGGGCTTGACGATGCCACGACGGCCAGTCCGCTACCCATTCCGAATACGGATGAAAATGCACTTGACGGGCCCGATTATCTGGATATCGATGCAGATGATGATGGACTTCCTGACAACATAGAAGCTCAGCCCACGGTAGGATATATTCCACCGAATGGAACTTCGGCACCGAACGGTCTCGATGATGCCTATACAACTGGATTTGTTCCTGAGGACACCGATGGAGATCTGATTCCAGATTATCTCGATGATGATTCCGACAATGATGGAATAGACGATCTTACCGAAGGTGGTCGTGGATCTTTCACCGGAACAGATACCGATGGCGATGGGCTTGACGATGGCTTTGAAGGGGCGAACACCAATGATCCGTTTGACGTCAACGACGAAATCGATGACCCGACCACCTTACCCGATGTTCAATTGCCGGGTGGAGATGTAGATTACCGACAAGGTCTAGATTCCGATGGTGATGGAGTAACAGATGATCAAGAAGTTACCGATGGTACAGACCCTAACGATCCTTGTGATTTCGTAATCGCAAGTATAACGGAAACCCAAAGTGGTGATTACTTGACTGCCGATTGCGATGGTGATGGAGTGAACAACGAAACGGAAATTGCGGATGGTACAAACCCAGAAGATCCTTGTGATTTTGTTGAGGCCAATGTAACCCTAGAACCCTCAGGAGATTATTTGATATCGGACTGTGATGGCGATGGCGTGACCAATGGCACGGAATTGACAGATGGTACAGACCCAGCCGACCCATGTGACTTTATCGAAACGAGCGTGACTTTAGAACAATCTGGCGATTATTTAGTTGCTGACTGTGATGGGGATCAAATTTCGAACGGACAAGAAATAATCGATGGTACCGATCCTTTTGACCCATGTAGCAGCAGGGGCGGCACACCGCCAGCAGGAGTACCATGTGACATTATAATCAATAACGATTTGGTTGGGCCTCAAGTCGATGAAGGCTTCTTTAGAATCATCAATATTGAATCATATGAGAATAATACGGTGCGTATTTACAACCGCTGGGGAATTCTTGTCTTTGAAACAAGTGGTTATGATAATGGCACTAACGTCTTTAGAGGAATCTCAAACGGTCGAGCTACCATTCAAGAGAACGAAGGGCTTCCGGCGGGGGTTTACTTTTACATCATTGAATACGAAAACAACGGTATAATTCAAGTTAAAGATGGATACCTTTATGTCACCAGATAGTAACAAAACGAACCCCGAAAGAATAAATAAAACGAACATGAAAAATTTCATTATAGCATCCTTCTTATTGATTATATCGACCATACCGGTCTTGGCACAACAGGATGCCCAGTATACGCAATACATGTACAATACCTTGGCTGTTAACCCTGCCTATGCGGGTTCAAGGGGTGTTTTCAGTATAACTGGCCTACATCGCTCGCAGTGGGTGGGGCTAGACGGTGCACCAAATACACAAACTTTGAATTTCAATACTCCTGTTTCGAAACGGGTCGGTGTTGGTCTTTCGATCGTAAATGATGAAATAGGTAATGGCACAAATCAAGATACCTATTTCGATGGCGTATTCTCATATACCATACCCACTTCTAGAGAAGGTAAATTATCTTTTGGTCTTAAGGCCGGCGGTCATTTATTGAATATCGATTTCACTAAGTTACAGAACTATCAGAATGATCTTAACACTACTGGTCAGAGTGATATCGACAAGAGATTCGCCCCTAATTTTGGTGCTGGAGTCTATTACCACACCGATAAATTCTATTTAGGGCTATCGGTGCCAAATTTCTTGAAGACAGAACATTTTGACAATTCGGCAACGAACAGTTCGTTTTTGGCAACTGAAAGAATGAACTTCTACCTCATTTCAGGTTATGTATTCGATCTTAATCAGAACACCAAATTTAAGCCTGCTGTTTTGGTAAAAGCTGTAAAAGGAGCTCCATTGCAATTGGATGCATCTCTAAACTTTATGTTCAATGAAAAATTCACTCTGGGTGCAGCATACCGCTGGGATGCCGCCCTAAGTGCTATGTTCGGCTTTCAAATTTCCGATCAATTCATGATTGGTCTGGCATACGACAAAGAAACCACTCAACTCGGCAACACGGCTTTCAACGCTGGTTCTTTTGAAGTGCTATTGAGATATGAGCTTTTTACCAGATATAAGAGAGTAATAACCCCCCGCTTCTTTTAAAATAACGAAAATGAACAAAACATTTAACATATTGACAATTGGTATTTTGTCCATTTCTTTTGGTGTATTAAATGCCCAAGACAAGAAAACAAAAAAAGCCGAAGAAAATATCTCGAATTACGCTTATACCAGCGCGATACACGAATATGAAGAATTGGTCGACGAAGGTTATACTAATGAAGAAATCTATAAAAATCTAGGCGATGCAAATTACCTGAACGCCAAATATGACCAAGCCTCCAACTGGTATAGTAAGCTGTTCATGATAGACAATGCGAATATCGATACCGAGTACATGTATCGTTATGCACAATCCCTTAAATCTACCGGTGAATATATTGCTTCCGATACTTGGATGGATAAATACCATGCGGCCACTAGCGGAGATCTAAGATCCCAAAAGTTCATTGAAAAGAAAGACTATTTGGCAGAAATCGAAAAAACCTCCGGCAGATATGATATAAAGAATATTGGGGTCAATTCACCTGAGTCTGATTTCGCACCATCGTTTTTCAACGAAGAACTAGTCTTTTCTACGGCTCGAGATTCGGGTATCGTAGCACGAAACATCCACGAGTGGAACGACAAGTCATTCTTAAACCTTTATAAGGCGAAACCTTCTCAAGACGGGGATTTTTCAAGTGCTGCGAAAATGCCGAAAATAATGAATAAGAAAACCCATGAGTCATCCACCGCATTTACAAAAGATGGCACTACGGTTTACTTTACCAGAAACAATTCAGAGAACGGAAAATTTTCGCGTGATGCCGAAGGTGTTAGCCGATTAAAAATTTATAAGGCCAGTCTTCAAAATGGGCAATGGACGAACATAACCGAGCTCCCCTTTAATGGCGATGCCCACTCAACGGCGCACCCTACCTTAAACGCGGATGAAAGCAAATTATATTTTGCTTCGGACATGGAAGGTAGCTTAGGCCAATCGGATATTTTCTCGGTAACTATCAATTCAGACGGAAGTTTCGGAGTTCCAAAGAACTTGGGGGAAAAAATAAACACTGAAAGTCGCGAAACTTTTCCTTTTGTAACGGCTGACAATGCCCTGTATTTTGCATCTGACGGCCATCCGGGTCTAGGAGGACTGGACATATTCGCAACCAATATTTCAGATTTGGAAAATGTTTATATCGTCAACGTAGGAAAGCCTGTGAACAGTGAGCAAGATGACTTTTCCTTTATTATCGATAGCGAAACCGGCAAAGGTTTTTTTGCCTCAAATCGCGAGGGCGGACAGGGAAGTGATGACATCTACGGATTTACAGAAAATGAAAAAATCGACCTTAACTGTAATACGGTTGTTCAAGGCATTGTGAAAGATGCCGAGACCGGAGAGCCTTTGAAAGGGGCGCAGGTCATGATTTTTGATAGCCAAAGCCAAATCATTGCCGAGACCGTATCGGAAAGTGATGGCAGTTTCTCACTAGATGGCGACTGTAAAGATGGTGACTATAAATTGGTAGCCTCAAAAGAAGATTATGATGGAGGTGAGAAAATGTTCGCAGTGGTCAGTGCCAATGATACCAATGGCATTGAAATCGTACTGGAAAAAACTGTTACCGTTGCACAGGTCGGTACGAATCTAATTCAACACCTCGGGCTTCAACCTATTTATTTCGACCTTGACAAGGCCGCTGTTAGACCTGACGCTTCAACCACCATGGAAAAAATAATCGCTTACATGACCGAATATCCTGAATTGAAGGTACAGGTACAGTCGCATACCGATTCAAAGAACAGTGAAACTTACAACATCAGGTTATCTCAAAAAAGAGCGCAAAATACTGTGGCTTACTTAGTTGACCAGGGTATCGATGCGTCAAGAATCTCAGGTAAGGGATTTGGGGAAGAACAATTGACGAACGACTGTATCACCCGTGAAAGTTGTTCAGATGATAGACACCAAGAAAATCGCAGATCAGAATTTGTAGTTGTAGAATAACCAAAATGCCAATCTATATATTTAGTTGATGTGACCGCCCGAAAGGGCGGTTTTTTATGTTATAAAGTTTTGTCAACCCTATTACTTGACATGAAAGAATTGTAATTTTACGGTCCTCAAAATTTCAAATGTATACTGGCTTTCAAAGAACGTTAAAAATATCCTTGGTCTTAGTTTATTTGGTCATCATCGCAGGTGCGGTTGTTCGTATGACCGGGAGTGGTATGGGTTGTCCGGATTGGCCGAAGTGTTTTGGATATTATATTCCGCCGACAGATCTTTCAGAACTTCAATGGAGGCCCGACAACGAAATTGACAAAGGACAAATTATCATTATTGAGGAAGGGTTACAAGTTGCTAAAGAGAGTTTTCGAACAACAGATTCCTTTAACAAAAACAATTGGGAACCATACACCAAGCACGAATACGCAGAATTCAATGCGACACATACATGGATAGAATATATCAATAGGTTATTGGGCGCATTGGCCGGTCTTGCAATATTTATTTTAGCTTTATTATCATTACGTTTTTGGAGGTCTAACAAAAAAATGACATTGGTATCTTGGCTAACGCTTTTTGCCATGGGCTTTCAAGGTTGGTTGGGTGCTACAGTTGTATACTCGGTTTTGGAGCCGGTGAAGATCACGATACACATGATGATGGCACTTGTCATAGTAGCACTTTTGATCTATTTGCTTTTCAACTCAAATAATAATAGAAAAAAGCTTCATAAATTCGAAAAAAGGCTTGGATTATTCGTCATTATAGCTCTCACATTGACCTTGTTGCAAATTGTTTTGGGTACTCAGGTACGACAGTTCGTAGATGAACAAATCGATATTGTGGGCTACTTTGCAAAAGATTTGTGGCTACAAAACCCTACAATACAGTTTTATATTCATCGCACATTTTCGATTATTGTATTGCTATTGAATCTTTATCTATTCTATCAAATTAAAAAAGGAAAGTTGGGTTTTGAAAAAATTACGTGGATAATGCTACTGCTATGCATTGAAATAATCACTGGCATCTTAATGTTTTATATGGATTTTCCTTTTTCTACCCAATCCCTTCACCTTGTTTTGGCGGCGGTACTTTTCGGAGTTCAATATTATTTACTTTTGGAAGTTCTTAATGCAAAAAAAAGCCATAAAACTTCGTAACTTCGCCCACTGCCTAAAGCGCACTTGTAATGATTTATAAAATCAGGATAATATTGGATGCCGACGAAGATATCTTCAGGGATATCGAAATAGAAGCAGTCGATTCGCTCGAAGAATTACACAATTCTATTACGCAGGCTTTTGGGTTTTTGGGCAATGAAATGGCATCATTTTATACCTGTGATGAAAACTGGAAGCAAGATCAGGAAATAGCACTTTTTGACATGGGCGAAAATGGTTCTGAAGTTCGTCTCATGAACGAAACCTTTTTAGAAGACCAATTGACGGCCGAAAACCCCAAACTGATTTATGTCTATGATTTTATGAGCATGTGGACCTTCTTTGTCGAGTTGGCTGATATCGTTGAAAAGGAAGATGGGCGCGCGTATCCCAATTTATTGTTCAGTTTTGGAGAAGTGCCCGATTCACCACCGGAAAAGAACTTCGAATCAGACCCAACTAATTTAGATGAACCTATGGGCAATTATGACGACCTTGATTTTGACGAAAATTGGAATTAAGACAAGTATGAAATCATCGATTCGAAACTTAAGACCGCAACCCTTTTAACTCCCAATAAAAAATGCTAAACCTTTACCCTACCCAAATCGAAAGCTTATCACTTCACCGTGTAGGCAATAAGAATAAAAGTGAAAGTCTCTTTCTATCTGATGAGCCTTTTGCCCTTAACGATGAAATATCAGGCTTATTGAAAGAATATTTTTTCAAGCCTTTTCGTGAAAAAGAAGAAAATTACTTCAAATTTTCCAATGAGGTAGATGTTGAATTCAACGAAATTTATAAATTATCAATAGACATTTTCGAGAATTCATCTTCGATTCACCATGCCTCGAAAAAAATAGCCAAGTACTTGTACGAGCAAAGTGACCACCCACATATTAAAAGTGGGGAGTTGTACGTAACCTATTTGCAAGATGTAGTTCTCGATAATGAAAAGACCGATGCCATAGGCATTTTTAAAAGTGAAATCAAGCAAGATTTTTTGCAATTCGATGATAAGAGCAGTAATCTAAATCTCATTATTGAACAAGGGGTGAACATCAATAAATTGGATAAGGGTTGTCTTATTTTCAATGTCGATAAAGAAGAGGGGTTTAAGGTATTGTCGATAGACAGTAATAGATATGATGCAAAATATTGGCTTGAAAATTTCTTGGGCCTTGAACCATTAAGCGATGATAATTTCCTGACTAAGAACTACTTAAAATTCTGTCAAAGTTTTGCCAAGGATGTAGTACTTCCTGCGGAAGACAAACAACAAGAGGTAATGTTCATCAACAAAGCGGTCAATCATTTTGCAAAAAACGATGCCTTTGAAGAAAGTAACTTCTTGAACGAGGTACTTGACAATCCTGAATTGATTCCTGAGTTCAAACACTATAAAGTAGAAAAAGGACCTAAATATTCTATAGAAGATGTTTCGAATTTTGATATCGCAAATAAGGCGGTGTCCGTAGCTCGAAAAAAAATAAAGAATGTAATCAGTTTAGATACCAATATTCAAATCAAGATGGATTTTATAAATCCTGAATCAGCAGAAAAATTCGTTGAAAAGGGTTGGGACGAAGAAAGACAAATGTATTATTATCTAGTATATTTCAATAAAGAAAATAAGAGTTAGTCATTTAGCTTCGGGTAATTTTATTTTTTGCTCGATGATTTGTTTCATACTGACGTCTTGATAGTTTCTTTTGACAAAATTCAATGCAAGATCGAGAACTTCGCCCATAGTAACGCATTTTTTGAAATCTATATCCAAGGTCAATTCATATATCTGTTCTTTTAATAGCTCTATATTCTCATCTGTGGAAATCACATCTGTTTTACAAGTATTTCTCAATTTTTTGATACGATTGCCCGAACTCATTATTCGTTTTGCTACAATCGATCTTTCCTCAAGTTTATACTGATCTACAGAATCTCTCAAGAGTTTGCTTCGTACTAACTCCACCATTTGATAGTTTTCCTTGAAAAATTGCGGGCGATAAACCTTTAATTTACCCTCAAAACATTGCTGATCAAAATCGATGGCTCTAATACGGTAAACAACTTTATCAAAATCATGTACCGGTACAATAACATAGTTATACGATCTCATATCACCTAAAAGCCTTATCATGCAGCGTTCATTGAACTTTACAAACTCTTTTGCCAACTGTGCTTTTTCAGGTTCAGTACAAGTGGGCAACATATCTTTGATAAACACGTCACCAGGTATACCTGCTATGTGTTCCTCGATTAAAGTATCTTCACACACCAAAAAATTCAAGTTGTAGGGTGATAACATGTGTTCCAATTCCAAGCCATAAATACGCGAAGCATCGGTTTTTTTAATATAGAAATAGGTGAAATTATCGTTAAGAATATTTCTGATTTTAATTCGGAAAGGTTTAGAATTACCAAAAGTGCAATAATCAACCGCATCCACATTTAAATATTGATGAATATTATCACTTCCATCAGAATGGAGTATGGAGTATACCAACTTTAAACTTTTGTCTATTTCTTGGCGTTCGAATTCTGAATAATAAACACGAATCCAGAGGGTGTCTTCATCATCTTCGTCATAAACAACTACGGATCCGGAAAACCGTAACAAATCTTCGTAAAAAATAGGAATCTCTATTTTTCTACTATAATGATCTAAATAGGCATCTAACCTTTTGCTGACAGGGTAAGCAGGCTTCTTTTTAGACATTAACTTTTCGTCTGACATTGTTTATTTTTTGAGTAATTGTAACAAATTTAGGCTTTCTTCGTCAACTAAAGAGAACGACTATAAAGCCAACAAATTTTGGAAAAAATACTGACGGTAAACAATCTTACCAAGAAATTCGGATTTCTGACCGCTGTAAAAGATCTTTCTTTTACCATAGAGAAAGGAAACGTTTATGGAATTCTTGGGCCCAACGGAAGTGGCAAATCAACAACTTTAGGTATTGTGCTTAATGTGGTAAATCGCACCAACGGGGAATTCTCATGGTTTGATGGCAATACTTCAACACATGATGCCCTTAAAAAAGTCGGGGCGATTATCGAGCGACCTAATTTTTATCCTTATATGACCGCCGTTCAGAATTTGAAGTTAGTGGCCAAGATCAAAGAAGTTCCATCTGATAAAATCGAAGAGAAATTAGAATTGGTCGGCTTGCTAGACAGAAAGAATAGCAAGTTCAAAACCTATTCGTTAGGTATGAAACAGCGATTGGCAATAGCCTCTGCACTCTTGAACGATCCAGAAATTTTAATTCTTGATGAACCTACCAACGGGCTTGATCCCCAGGGTATTCATCAAATACGTCAGATCATAAAAAAAATCGCATCCCAGGGTACTACTATTTTACTCGCTTCTCACCTACTCGATGAAGTCGAAAAAGTCTGTAGCCATGTCGTTATTCTTCGAAAAGGCGAAAAGCTATATTCCGGTCGAGTCGATGATATGTTGGCAACACACGGTTTTTTTGAATTAAAAAGCAAGCAACCAGAAGAATTGAATAGCTTTTTGCGAGGCAATACAAGCTTCGGAGAAATTAAAATGGAAGGTAATCTTATCACTGCATTTCTCAAGGAAGATATCAGTGCAGAGGTTTTGAACAAGTCCCTTTTCGAAAAGGGAATCGTACTTTCTCATCTGGTCAAAAGAAAAGAAAGCCTTGAAGAACAATTCTTGACATTGACCAAAAATCAATCAAATTAATCGACGCACTGCATGATACGTTTACTTCAGATAGAATTTATAAAACTTTGGAATAATAGGGCGAGTAAAATATTGATCATATCGTATTTTGTATTGCTAACCCTAATATCTCTTGTAGCCGCCATTAAATTCGATATTGGCCCCATAAAATTTCATCTTGCGGAATTGGGCATTTTCGACTTTCCGTACATATGGCATTTTAATGCCTTTGTGGCCGCATTTTTTAAATTGTTTTTAGCCGTGGTAATCGTTTCTATGATGGCCAATGAATATAGTAATAAGACGATAAAGCAAAATTTAATTGATGGGTTGAGTAAGTGGGAATTCATTTATTCAAAGTTTTTGACAGTTTGTACATTCTCTTTTATATCGACCATTTTTTTATTTTTCATTTCACTATCATTAGGTTTGGCATATTCATCTTTCGACGAACTGAGCATTATATTTTCTGATCTCGAATTTATATTGGCATATTTTGTAAAACTGCTTGGGTTTTTCACTTTTTGCCTTTTCTTGGGAATTTTCGTTAAAAGGTCTGCTTTCGCGCTTGGGTTTTTAATTCTCTGGTTGATTATCGAACAACTACTCTTCGGGCTTATAGGGTGGAAGTTGACCAGCTGGGATACAGCCCAGAATATAAAAAATCTTTTTCCTCTGGAGTCAATGCAAAATCTAGTTGACGAGCCATTTACCAGACTTTCGGCAGTACAGAATTTGGGAAATCAAATTGGGGAAGAGCTTAACTTTGATTATGCCGTGCATTGGTATGAAATATTGATAGTACTCGGTTGGACGGCGATTTTCGTCTATCTATCCTATGCATTATTAAAAAAGCGCGATTTATAGTACCTTATGCGTTCGTAAGAATGCTAAATGAAAAAGAATTGCCTCATATTGATGTTGCTGGTCTTTGCTATGGCCTATGGTCAAGACGAGACCTCCAATTGGTATTTTGGCAGGGGAGCAGGTTTAAAGTTTAATAATGATGGTAGTGTAATCCCCCTTACCGATGGCAAGCTTTCGACCGAAGAAGGTTGTGCAAGTATCTCGAATGATAAAGGCACCCTTCTTTTCTACACAGATGGAATCAGAATTTATAATGGAAATCATGAGTTGATGGAGAATGGCTCTGGGCTATACGGAGACCCTTCGAGCACACAATCGGCCATTATAGTGCCCGCACCATTAAATGATGTTCTGTTTTATATTTTCACCGTAGACACATCCATTCGAGAAGACGACCCAGACTACGGTTTTAATTATTCAATAGTCGATATCTCAAAAAATAGTGGGAAAGGAGCGGTCGTAGAGAAAAATATCAGCTTATTGCGCACGTGCTCAGAAAAAATCGCTGCGGTGGTCAAAGACTGTTCAGACGAGTCAGTTTGGGTTTTGACCCTATCGACACTTGATGGCACCGGTGGACTGTCAGATACGTTTCATGCATTCGAGGTAAATGACAAAGGTGTCAACACAACTTCAGTTAAAAGTAGGTTTGACAATACTTTCGGAGATCAACGAGGCTATCTTAAACTGTCTTCCGATGGAAAAAAAATGGCTAGTGCAAACGAATTTGATGGGCTTTTTCTCTATGATTTTAACGCAAAAACGGGAGCGGTGTCAAATTCACGGAAAATTACGATCAATGCACCGTACAAAAATCCATATAGTGTAGAGTTTTCTCCCAGCAACCAATATCTGTATGTACACTCTCATTCTGATGCCCCTGCTCTAGAAAATGGACACAATTCCAATCTTCTGCAATACGACCTTTTCAGTACCGATATTTCCGCATCTGAAATCATATTGGATCAAAAAAATATTTACAGAGGTGCGTTGCAACTCGGTACAAATGGAAAGATATATCGAACGATTACCGATAACTACTTAACTGGAACACAATATCTCGGGGTAATTAACGACCCTAATCAAAAGGGGACTGCCGCAAACTATGAACACAATGCCATTTTTCTTGATGGTGGCATCGCAATGCAGGGCCTCCCTCCATTCGTTCAATCTTTCTTTTCAAAAAAAGGACTGATAAAAAATCCTGATGGATCAACAAATACATCCGCGACTTTCTGCAATGGTGATGAAATAGTTCTAGAAGCAGAAAATTTACCCGGTGCCACATATCTATGGGAACATGATGGTGTTGCATTTAACAACCCTGAAAATCATTTATTGCTTCTAAAAAATCTGAGTATTGAAAATGCAGGTCAATATCGACTTACGATTACTCCCGCCGATGCCTCCAAATGTGAAATAATCAATGAGGCTCTTATACAGGTAAATGAACTACCGGTTGCCAATGACTACACGTTAGTGCAATGCGATAGCGACGAGGAACAAGAGGCTGCCGGTCTTGACGGTTTTACAATATTTAATCTCGAGCAAGCGATAGAGTACATAAGCCCTTCACCCGACCACTTCGTTTCATTTTACCGCACCTTAGACGACCTCATTGAAGAAAAAATCATTGTGAACATTTCAGAGTTTGAAAATGAAGTTCGACGAAGTCAAATTATATATGTCAAAGTGACCGATGAAAACGGCTGTTCCAACGAGGCGCAATTGACCCTTGAGGTCAGCCCAACAGCAACAAACGAATCTTCGAACTATAGCTATTACGCATGTGCGATCAATTCCTCAGACTCCGTTTCAGAAGGAATTTTCAACCTTAAAGAGGTTCAAGACGAACACTATAGTGAGGTAGATGTCTTTTTTTATCAATCTCGAAAAGATGCCGCATTAGAGCTAAATGCCATTAATGAAAATAATTACAAAACCGTTTCCACAACGATCTACGCCCGAAGCGAGATAATGAATCAATGCTTGGGTATTGAAAAACTCGAACTGATAGTGAACCCGATACCGATAGTCGATCTTGAATCGGAATTTCTTGTCTGCACGAATAATCCTGACCTTCAAATTTATGCGGAAGAAGGTTTCGACACCTATGCTTGGTATAGAATAAATGGTGCCAGTGAAACTAACATTTCAAATGACATTTCAGTAGATATTATCGACCCAGGCGAATATCGGCTAGAAATTGGCCGGTATTATGCAGATGAAACTGAATTATGTACAAATAGCGCATCTTTTAGGGTCTTACCCTCCAACAATTCGATTATTTCGAATATAAAAATCGAAGATTTACAAGAGAACAATAAAGTGACAATTATTGCTACGGGAGATGGAGACTATGAATACGCAATAGGCAATGAACTCGGACCTTATCAGGATAGCCCAATCATAGAAAATGTGCTTCCTGGAGAAACTATGATTTACGTACGGGATAAGAATGGATGTGGCTTAACTAAAGAAAAAGTGTCAATAATAGGTTTTCCAAAATTCTTTACCCCAAATGGAGATGGCATCAATGAATCATGGAATTTAATCGGAATTTCAGAAGAACGTGAGATAGCCGTTTCAATATATGATCGCTATGGAAAACTGGTGTACATGCTAAGTTCAAATGACCAGAACGGATGGAACGGAAATATCAATGGTAGAGCGCTACCGGCATCTGACTATTGGTTCATGATAGAAATGGAAAAAGGTAGAATTTACAAAGGCCATTTCACGCTGAAAAGATAATTATTACAATTTGAGGTCATTCGAATGCAAAAAAAGTCGCTATACATATCGCTTTTATTTTTAGGTTACATTGCTTTTGGCCAAGAATGCCCGAAACTTACAGAACCGCTTGATGGTGCTGTAGATGTTCCAGTCGATACACCCGTGACATGGGAGGCAGTTGATGGAATAATCGGATATGTCGTTTCCCTAGGAACAACCCCGGGCGGAGGGGAAATCATCAATAGAAGATCATCAGGACAAAACAACTTTTATATTCCGGAAGTCGGACTGCCGGAAAATACAAGAATCTATGTGACCATTCAATTATTTTTGTTCGGTCAGCCAGTGAGAACCTGTCCAGTAGAAAGTTTTGTGACGGAAAACGTAACTGAGCCACCATCATGTACGACCATGACGATACCCATAAACAATGAAGACGGCGTATCCACCACTACGCCGATTAGATGGAACTATGCCCCCACAGCTACTGGGTATAGATTGACAATAGGCACCGCTGAAGATCGTACCAATATTTTGTCGGACTTCGATGTAGGCAATCAACTTTTCTACGAGAGTGCCAATGACTTTCCTTTGAATGAAGATATCTACGTAACCATAGTGCCCTACAACGAAAATGGCGATTTGAGTCCTTGTACGGAAGAAAGGTTCAGCACCGATGCCTCAGCAACAGTATGTGAACCCAGGTTTGACAGCACCGTTGGTGGTATCGTTTCCAATCAGCCAGAAATAAATTTTCCTTCAGTTGTAGGTATTTGTTTGGATAATCTTCCACGAATTGTTTCAAGTAGCGATGAAGCACATGGTTTTCGCTGGTACAAAATCAATGAGGATGGTACGGAGACACTTTTATCACAAACTGAAAGTGTATCATTACAAGAAATAGGCCAATACCGTTATGAAGCATACAATATTATACCTCAGGCAGTCGGGTCGATAGAATGCTCGATTTCGAGTCATTTCGAAGTAGTGCTTTCACAAAGCCCCATCATAACGGAGATAGAAGTTGTCAAGGGGTCCGGCACCCGAAGTTTTACCGTAATTACAGAAGGAGTAGGCACATACGAATTTGCGATTGACGACCCTAATGGTACATTTCAATCAAGTAATATCTTTAATGGCGTCGTCGGTGATAGACATACCATTTATGCCCGAGATGCATTCAATTGCGGGCTAGCCCAAAAAGAAGCTCCTAGAGATTTAAGTGAGGACAATTTTCCTAGATTCTTTACCCCAAATGCAGATAGTATAAACGATACATGGCAATTCATTTTACCTGAAAACGCCCAACTTATCAACGTGGCGACGGTATATATTTTTGATAGATATGGTAATTTACTAGCGCAAATAGATCCGAGTTCGAAAGGATGGGACGGTGAGTTTCGAGGAAGACCATTGCCCTCTTCGACTTACTGGTATAGGGCTGTGGCGTTAGATGGTGATGAAGTACGGGGTTATTTCGCTTTGAAACGCTAAGGCATGAGCCTTTGTTAGAAAGACTTGAACGATGAAAAATTTAATTTGTGTAATCTTCCTAAGCTGCGGATTGACCGCTCTAGGGCAAGAATGTACAAAAGTAAATTTTCCGGTTGATGGGTCCTCCGATGTTCCTGTAGACGTCACGCTTACTTGGCCAGAAGTTGCGGGAATCAATGGATATCTTGTATCGTTGGGAACCACTCCCGGTGGTACCGATATACTCGACCGCAAAGCAACTGGAATAGATAATTTTTATCAGGCACCGGTGGGATTACCAGAAACCACGCTGATTTACGTCACTATAAGTGTGCTTGCTTTCAACGCTACACCCATTGATTGTGAAACGACAACCTTCACCACTGTTGATGTCACTACGCCTCCCCTTTGCACATTTCTACTTGCACCAGATGATAATGCAGCCGATGTGACCGTTGTTACCGATATCATTTGGCAATACGCACCTACAGCTACAAGTTATGTCGTTTCCATTGGCACCTCGGAAGGCGCAGGCGATATTCTTGATGCGGTCAATGTTGGTAATGTGTTATCTTACGACCCGCCGATAGACCTTCCCCAAGACATTCGGATATTCGTTACCGTGTATCCTGAAAACGAAAATGGAAGTGCTGCACCATGCAACGAAGAAAGCTTTTTTACGGGTCCCATAGATGACCCTTGCGAAGAGGTAGACCCGATCAGCGGCCAAGTTACATCGTTGAGACCTGTTATTGAGTTTCCCACTCTATTTGTAAAATGTGTTGACGGCGGACCCATTGCCGTAAGGGCTGAAGGAAGTGCCGACGGCTTTCGTTGGTTCCGCATTATAGATGGAGATGAAACCCTTGTTTCCGAAAATAGAGATTACCAAATAACCGATACAGGCAATTATGTGCTTGAAGCCTATAATCATATAAATCGGTCAGGTCTTATAATCGAATGTGCTACATCGAATAATTTCAATGTAATTCCTTCGGATGTCGCCACGATTGAATCGATAGATATCAGAAGACTGACCTTGGGGAAGCAAGTGACCATTAATGTTTCTGGGTACGGCAACTATGAGTATGCACTAGATGATCAAATCGGACCGTACCAAGATGAGAATGTTTTCATCAATATAGCCGACGGTTCACATGTTGTTTATATCAGAGATAAAAATGGATGTGGAATTATTTCAAGATTGATAGAGCGGGGCTTGACGTTAGACGATTTCCCTAATTTCTTCACTCCAAATGGTGACGGAATTAATGATTACTGGCAATTTATTAAACCTGTTGAACTAACTGATATAGTTGAAGTTGTTAAAGGAAAAATTTCCATATTCAACAGATATGGAATTCTCCTAACGGAAATAGATCCCGAATCAATTGGTTGGGACGGAAGTTTTCAAGGTATGCCTTTACCTTCTTCAGATTATTGGTTTCAAGCTGTTTCTGTTGATGAAAAGGAGTTAAATGGTCATTTTACGCTCAAACGATAGGCGTTCGTTAGACGAAGAATCTAGAACATTTTTAAATGCTTAAAGAACAACTATATTTCTTTTTTTTGCTTTTCGGATGTTTGGCATCTGCTCAGTTCGAATGCCCGACAATTGACTCACCAATCAATGGGGAAATGGATGTTCCTGTTGATATTACTATTACATGGACGGCTGTTGAAGGCGTCCCCAGTTATCTAATCTCTTTAGGTACGACCCCTGGAGGTACTGACATTGTCGATAGTCAAACAGTAGGAGGTCCTTTATTCACTCCAGAACTAGGACTTCCAGAGAATACCGATATCTATGTGACCATTACTTTGTTCTTTTTCAATCAAGAAAATATCGAATGCCCTAGTGAAGTGTTTCGCACAGAAGATATCACTACACCCCCACCCTGTACAAATCTGAACAATCCTATTGACGGTTCAATTGATGTCGCCATAAATACGATAATATCATGGGACCATGCCCCGACAGCGACCGGTTATTTTATCTCTATGGGCACTTCGCCAGAATCAAGCGATCTTTTGGTCAATCTTGAAATCACAGGTTCCTTAACCTATGAACCCGATTTCGAACTTCCTTTTGTATCAGAAATTTTTATAAGTATAATCCCATTTAATGAAAATGGAACTGCTGCGAATTGTCAAGAATTCAGCTTTACGACTCAAGCCGAAGTTTTTCTACCTGATTGCACACAATTGACAAGTCCGGCCGATGGAGAATTCAATGTACCCCTTACACCACTTCTTGAATGGGATGCGGAACCCGAGGCCGATGGATATCGCCTTTCTATAGGCACTACCCCTTCCGGGAATGATATAGTTAACAATGCACCATACCCTGTAAACTTTGTAGAGGTATTTGATTTTTTGCCAAGTAGAACCTTTTATATAACCATCACGCCTTTCAACCAAGCCGGCGATGCGATAGGTTGTACGCAAACATCTTTTACCACACTTTTGGGTTGCGGGCCAGTAGAAATACCGACCACAGGGGAAATCGTATCATTTGGACCAGAAATAGAGTTGCCCGATAATATCGCTATATGTCTAAATGAAGACTCGACGGTCATAACATCTAACGATATTGCCGACGGATATCGTTGGTACAAAATCAATAATGACAATACGGAAACCCTCGTTTCGGATACTGAAAATCTCTCATCTTTAGAAGTTGGTATGTACCGATACGAAGTATATAATCTTGTTACACAAAGCGGAGATACGTTTGAATGCAGCAACAGTAAAATATTCAGTGTGATAACTTCTGAAATACCAATAATCGAAAATGTTGAGACTCATGAGAGTAACGGCCTAGTGAACATTACAATATTCACTGACGGTATCGGGGATTATGAGTATGCGGTTGATACTATAGATGGTCCCTATCAAAGTGGCAATATCTTAAATGGTCTGATGGAAGGTTCGCACACGGTATACGTTCGGGATAAAAACGGATGCGGTATAGCAGAAAAAACAATATTTAAAGGACTAAACAACGAGGGATTCCCGGCCTTTTTCACTCCCAACGGAGATGGCATCAATGATTATTGGCAATTCGAACCTCCCGAAGGATCCGATGAAGAAGTGATAGAAACCATTCAGATTTTCAACCGTTTTGGGGTGCTGTTAACCTCAATAGAACCGACTTCTAACGGATGGGACGGAAACCTTAATGGTGTATCGCTTCCATCTTCAGATTATTGGTTCAAGGCAGTATCTAAAAATAATACAGAAGTCAAAGGGCATTTTTGCTTGAAAAGATAATAATTTCACTGTAAACAGGGATGATTCGGCCACAATAGAAGATCTTAATTTGCGTTAGATAGAAGCAAATCTAACCACCCCCATGAAGACCTATATTTCAATTACCCTCATTTTTTTATTCTCAACCCTCAATTCATATGCAGCCGATATTTTTGTTGACCTGACCGCCCCTCCGGGAGGTGATGGTACAAGCTGGGCAACTGCTTACAATTCAATAGACCTAGCGTTGGCCGGTGCCGCTGCAAACGATGTCATCAACATCGCAGAAGGAGTTTATAGCCCATTAGCCACCCTAAACGTGAATGTTGCGCTGACAATAATCGGTGGATTCCCCACGGGTGGGGGAACACAGAATGTAGCGTTGTACACTACGGAAATCAGAGGAGATGCCGTACCTGCAAACCTACTACTTCCGATTTTTGAAATTCAAGCTAGTGCCGATACGCAATTCAACGGTTTATCATTTACGAACGCGATTAAAGCGATAAACACCAGGTCTTCTTTAGAAATACATTCTAGCACGTTCGAAACTATCGGTGTAGTCGGCGACAACAATTCTTGGCTAGTCTCTATTGAACGTCTTTTTGACATTGATTATATTCGTATCAACGATTCGAACATACAAAATAACGCCGCCGCCATTACTGCTGCCAACGGCACTTCTGATGGAACAACTACGGAAATAAGTATTGTAAACTCTATAATTGAAAATAACATCGGAAGATATTTCATCGCCTTAAACGAACCCGAAACGAACCTATTAAATATTACGAATTGCGAATTTAATGGCAATAATCTAGATCAAGAGAAACTTGTAATAAGTCAAGATGCGATAAATCTATCGATAAACATAACCGATTCAACTTTCGAAAACAATGATAACGGGGTACTCGACAATCGAGCTGTCGGTTCGATTACAACTATCTTGAACTGCGATTTCACGGACAATCTCGGAGGCGACACCATCATGATAGATTTAACAGATACAAATGCCACAATTCGCGATTGTACATTTCTAAGAAACGGCTCCAATACAGTTGATGCAGAAGGAATATTCAGAGTTCTAGATACAACCATACTAATCGAAGATTGTAATTTCACGGAAAACCATGCTTTCAATGGGTTTGCAACCGTTGTTCTTGATGCTCGAGATTCAGATGTAACTATCGAAAACAGTTTGCTAGCGGCCAATACCGCTATTTCTTCCCAACCTGATATTTTGGGGGTTCGAGGAGGGTCTATTAATGTTAGGAACACCACTATCAGAGATAATTTTATTGACGCTAGTATTGGTACGGCAGTTCATGATGCCTCGAACAGCGAGGTTACATTTGAAGGATGCCAAATTATCGGCAATAGGGCCGTCGGTTCAATAACAGATGGCTGTATGGAGGTCACTGGGCAAAGTGTATTGATTCTTAGAGACAGTAATTTTGAAGACAATCAAGGAACGTCTTCCAACTTTCTTAGAACATATGGTTTCAAATCGGTACTTATTGAGAGGTGTACCGTTAGGAATTTCCCGACGGGTGGCCTAATAACGGCATATGGCCTATCGGCACCCCCTTTTAATCAACCACCATCAGATTTTTTTAATATCGTGGATTCCGAATTCGGAAATAATTCGGCAGGTTCGATTACACTTCGAAATTTTGATGCCTTCAATATTGAAAACAGTACTTTCTTGGACGAAACTCGAATAAGCATTACGAATTTACCAACAACAATAGAGGGTTCCAAGTTCATAGGAAACGCAAGTGGCTCCGAATTTATAGGCATAAGGGACACTAACACGTTAATGGAAAATACTCTTATAGCTTCGACTGAAGTAGGTGGCGACCACAGGGTTCTTTCAAATAGCAACGGACCTTTTACCCTTAGAAACAGTACTATTTCTGGAACAGACTTTTTGGATAACAATGTAACCGTTCGCAATTCGGGATCAGACCTTATGCGGATTCAAAACAGTATAATTTGGTCAGGCAAACGAAATTTAGCGCAATCCGGCCTTGATGGTAATCTTTCGGATTATACAATAAGACATACTATCATCAAAGGTGAAAATCCCGCTGGCGCAGGAAATCTTGATGGAACCGATGTTGCAAATGCTCCTTTTTTCGTAAGTGCCAGAGCAGGCAACTTCAATGAAAAGCCTTGTTCGCCTACCGTCAATGCCGGTAATAATGCGTTTATTTCCAATGCGAACGATATTAATGATACTGCTAGGGTTTTTGAAACCACAACCGACATGGGTGCCTTTGAATTGCAAGAAGCAAAGCAAACAACATGTCCTGTTTCAACAATCGAGCCCAGTTGCACGGCAATGTCACTGCCAATTCCCAATGCAACGAACGTACCCGTTGATACGGACATTTCTTGGCCGGCATCATCTGACGCAACGGGTTATTTATTAACCGTGGGCACTAGCTCGGGCGCAGTGGATATCCTAGATAATTACGATGTACGCGATATACTTACTTACGACTTGCCAGCTGATTTACCCGGCAGTACGACCATATTCGTAACCGTAATAGCTTACAATTCTTTGTGTGAGGCCGTTGGCTGTAGTGAGGAGAGTTTTACTACCGAAGCATCGGGCATTACAGCAGATTCGCTCCCAGATATTACAGCTTGTGGTCAGTTTACGTTACCTGCACTTAGTGCAAATAATTATTATTATACTGCGCCAAACGAAGGAGGAACACCTTTATCTACAGGAAATGTGATAACAACTGATGATACAATCTATATATTTGCCCGTTCTGGTGCCGCTATGGATGAGACTAGTTTTAATATTACGATAATTGCAAACCCCACGGCGGATGCACCTTCCAATGTTACGGAATGTGCTAGTTATTCCTTACCAACACTTAGTCCGAATAACAATTATTTTACCGCACCCAGCGGAGGAGGGACAATGCTGAGCGCCGGAAACAATATAACCACGACACAGACTATCTATGTTTACACGGAAACAGGGACCACTCCCAACTGCACAGACGAAAATTCTTTTACCGTAACTATAAATGGCAACCCAACGGCCGATACCTTGCCCGATGTTACCGAATGTAACGGTTATGTACTACCGACCTTAAGTGCCGACAATAATTACTTTACGGCGACAAATGGAAGCGGCACACCTTTGAACGCAGGGGATACTGTCAGTACCAGCCAGACCATTTTCATTTATACCGAATCCGGCGGTACACCGAATTGCACCGATGAAAGTTCTTTCGACGTTACCATTACAGGAACGCCTACCGCTGATGCACCATCCGATAGAACGGAATGTGGAAGCTATATATTACCGACATTAAGTCCGAACAACAGCTATTATACAGAAACAAATGCAGGAGGTACAATGCTGAATGCGGGAAATAGTATTACTGCAACCCAAACACTCTTCGTTTATGCAGGGACTTCAGGGTGTTCTGATGAAAATAGCTTTACTATAACCATAAAGGCCAATCCGACAGCTCAAAGTATGGCTGATATAAATGAATGTGACAACTATACCTTACCTGCCCTAAACCCTGGAAACAATTATTATACCGCCCCAAATGGCGGTGGGACCATGCTCAACGCAACGGAAGTTATCACTTCAACACAGGTGATCTATATTTTCAACGAAACAGGGGGTACACCCAATTGTACTGATGAAACTTCCTTTTCGGTGACGATTACACCGAGCCCGACTGCGGACGACCCGGTTGATGTCACAGAATGCACGGGCTACATACTTCCGGCACTGAGCCCGAACAATGCTTATTATACAGGTTCCAATGGCAGTGGCACGATGCTCAGCACAGGTACAAATATCACCGCCACCCAAACGATATACGTTTATAGCGAGAACGGTACTGCGCCGAATACATGTTCAGATGAAAATAGTTTCGAAGTGACCATTACCGGAAATCCTACAGTTGACAACCCAGGGGATGTGACCGTTTGTGATAGTTATATTTTGCCTGCCCTAAGTCCAAACAACAATTACTTTACGGAGACCAATCAAGGTGGCACCCCATTAAATTCGGGAGATACCGTTTCGGTCTCCCAAACGATATTCATCTACACCGAAACCGGTGGCACACCCAATTGTAAGAACGAGAGCTCTTTTGAAGTAACGATCGTTCAGAGCCCAGCAGCCGAAAGCATGGATGATGTCATGGCTTGTACCGAATTTACATTGCCCGTCCTAAATTCCGGTAATAATTATTTTTCAGAAACCAACGGTAATGGCACACCTTATTTTGCAGGAGATGTAATAACCGATGATCTGGTTTTATTCATTTATACGGAGTCGGGAACAAATCCGAATTGTTCGAATGAGACATCCTTTTCGATTACCGTTAATAACCTCCCAACACCCATACAACTAGACGATGTTACCGAATGCGGAAGTTTTATACTGCAGGATCTACCTAACGGGTACACTTACTACGACCAAAGTGGTGCAACCGGCGCTAATTACAATCCTGGTGATGTAATTTCCAACGATATCGAGCTCTTTGTGTATGCCGGCCAAACCGATTGTACTACAGAGACCAACTTTTATATTTATATTGATGAGCCAGTAAGTGCTCCTGAATTAGAGGATGTATTTGTATGTGAAGGATATATGTTGCCCGTATTGAATAATGGAAGCTATTTTACCCAATCTCAAGGCCAGGGCGATGAATTATTGCCCAATACTATAATTCAAAGCTCTCAGACCATCTATATTTATGATGACAATGGAGTATGTTCTTCTGAATCGGATTTCGATGTTAATATTGATCCAGAGAGCTGTACTCCCGAGAACATAGTGTCTTGTATGATTTTTCCGAAATTTTTTACGCCCAACGCCGATGGAGCAAACGATTATTTCATCGTTTCAGGGGAGGCAAATTGTCCTATGAATGGTGTTATTTCCATTTATGACCGCTACGGTAAGCTAATGGCTCAGTTCAATGCGGCAGACGGAAGTTGGGACGGCACCTTCAATGGCACCCAAGTATCAAGTTCAGATTACTGGTATCAATACACTGATAACGAATTTTCCGTCACTGTAAATGGACATTTTACGTTAAAGAGATAGTTTCGACGATTCACGGAATATGGGGATAAAATCTCCAACAAACACCGCTATATTTACCAAAAAGAATTTTAAAATCAATCAACTAAAAAATATAAAATGAAAAGTCAATTTTTAATTTTAGTACTATCACTAACCACAATCACTACCCAAGCGCAATTGGGGAAACTACTTAAAAAAGGGAATGTCGATGCAGCCGAGAAGATGGTAAAAGCTGCAACATTATCAGATGACGATATGGCTGTACTTTCGTTACAATCTGTGGAATGGATGGACGAAAACAATCCTATTGCAGAGCCAGGTGACCCATATGCGGACCGCTTATCAAAATTAGTTGACGGACTGGAAGATGAAGACGGGCTGACATTAAATTTCAAGGTTTACAAAGTAGTCGATGTCAATGCGTTTGCCACCCCCGATGGAAGCGTTCGTGTCATGGCGGGGCTCATGGATCTTATGGACGATGCCGAATTGATGAGTGTCATAGGTCATGAAATCGGACATGTGAAATTGGGGCACTCCAAGAAAAGATATCAATCGGCCTATAGTATTTCAGCGGCTAAAGATGTAGCCGTGGCAAATACTGGAGCAGGAAAAATATTAGCTGATGATGAAATCGGGGGATTTGTTGAGAATGTTGCCAATGCACAGTTCTCTCAGACTCACGAATCGGATTCGGACGAATATGGTTTTAAGTTTTTGGTTAGGCACGGCTTTGACTACCATGGTATGGAAAAAGCATTTCAAAAATTAGCCGACTTAAGTGGCAATGGATGAAAAGGATCTATAACTTCTTCTCACCCAGGGGCCGCAAAACGTTCGGAAAGAGCCAAGAAATGGGCCACAAAAGAAGACGCAAAAATGTAGTCACTCCGTTAGTAACTTCTTTATTCGAACTTTCTTAACTCCATCCCCTTTTGTACTTTTAGAGGATGAAATTTAAGGTCGTATCTGAATTCCAACCAACAGGAGATCAACCACAAGCCATCAAGCAATTAGTAGAAGGAATGGATGCCAATGAACGGTATCAAACCCTCCTTGGAGTAACAGGTTCTGGCAAAACCTTTACGGTAACCAAGGTAATTGAAGAGGTACAGCGTCCTACTCTGGTATTGGCACACAACAAGACCTTGGCAGCACAACTGTACTCTGAGTTCAAACAATTCTTTCCTGAAAATGCGGTGGAATATTTCGTTTCTTATTACGACTATTATCAACCCGAAGCCTTTATTCCTTCTTCTGGATTATATATAGAAAAGGATCTCTCCATCAATGAGGATATTGAAAAACTTCGTCTGAGTACAACATCATCATTGCTTTCAGGCCGAAGAGATGTAATCGTGGTGGCGTCGGTATCCTGTTTATATGGAATAGGAAACCCAGTTGAGTTTCAGAAAAATGTGATTTCCATAAAAAAAGACCAAATCATTTCGCGAACTAAGTTTCTGCACCAACTGGTTCAAGGATTGTACTCCAGGACCACAGCGGACTTCAGAAACGGAAATTTTCGAGTGAAAGGTGACGTCGTAGATGTCTTTCCCGGATATTCTGACCATGCATTTCGCGTTCATTTTTTTGGTGATGAAGTAGAGGAAATCGAAGCCTTTGATCCGTTCAACAATAATATTATCGAGACGTACGAATTATTGAATATTTATCCCGCCAACATGTTCGTTACTTCACAAGATGTTTTACAAAACGCCATTCATCAAATTCAGGACGATATGGTCGCCCAAGTCGATTATTTCAAAGAAATCGGAAAACCCCTCGAAGCAAAACGACTAGAGGAGCGTACCAGTTTTGATCTTGAAATGATTCGAGAATTAGGGTACTGCTCTGGTATCGAAAATTATTCTAGATATCTTGATGGCAGGGAACCCGGAACACGCCCCTTCTGCCTATTGGATTATTTTCCTGATGACTACCTAATGGTCGTTGATGAAAGCCATGTAACGATTCCTCAAGTACACGCAATGTATGGCGGAGACCGTTCGCGAAAGGAGAACTTAGTGGAATATGGGTTCAGACTCCCAGCCGCAATGGATAACCGTCCCTTGAAATTCGAAGAGTTTGAAGGGTTACAAAATCAGGTAATTTATGTCAGCGCAACTCCTGCGGATTACGAACTGGAACTGAGTCAAGGCGTTTATGTCGAGCAGGTAATTCGGCCCACAGGCCTCCTGGACCCGATTATCGATGTGCGCCCCAGCCTAAACCAAATCGACGACCTAGTTGAAGAGATTCAAAAAAGGGTAGAAAAAGACGAACGCACACTGGTTACCACTCTTACAAAAAGAATGGCCGAGGAATTGGCCAAATATCTGACTCGAATCAATATCAGATGTCGATATATTCATAGTGATGTAGACACTTTAGAACGCGTTGAAATCATGCAAGATCTGAGAAAAGGAATTTTCGATGTACTTATCGGAGTAAATCTATTACGCGAAGGTTTGGATCTTCCCGAGGTCTCGCTTGTAGCGATTCTAGATGCGGATAAAGAGGGTTTTTTAAGAAGTAATCGCTCGCTGACCCAAACGGTGGGTAGAGCTGCACGCCATTTGAACGGGCGGGCGATAATGTACGCCGATAAGATTACGGACAGCATGCAAAAAACCATAGACGAAACGAACTATCGTCGAGAAAAACAAATCGCATATAACACTGAACATAATCTCGTGCCCAAATCTCTGAACAAAAGTCTCGATAGTGCACTTGCTAAAAATTCAGTTTCTACATATCATTTCGAGAAAGAGGAAATGAGGGCGGCTGAACCTGATATTGAATACTTGACAAAAGATCAAATTGAAAAATTGATTCGATCTAAAAGAAAAGAAATGGAAAAAGCGGCAAAAGATTTGGACTTTATGCATGCAGCTAAATTACGTGACGAGATCAAAATGTTACAAGAAAAATAAGCAAGCTTGTATTTTCCGTAAAAAAATTCATGTCATTTTTACGACCTACTCCAGAAAACACCCGAGAAAAAAATGGGGTGATTTTCTTCTTTAAAAGGTCGATGTCGTTTCCAACAAATCATAAGATGATTAGAGTAAAAAGATGATTTTTCAGAAGAGGAAAACGTAGAACATGCTAAAGGCCGACATCAAAGAATATTATAATCTAAAAAGTAATTTTCCATATTTTTTTTCGAAAATCAGTGATTTTTAATAAATATGAATTAATAAATTAAATATTGTATTTTAAATATCTGGTTTTAAATATTTTAAATTTATTTTTAGATTTGTCTAAATTACTAAAATATCACTAGATTAAGAGACCTGGAAGCATTAATTAACTGAAATAGCAGTGATTCTAAGCTACGTAATTTTATTTGGAATTCAATCTATTTTCAAGTGGATTTTTACCGGGAAAAAAGCGCCTTTTTGAAACAAGAAAATCATCGATAAATCAAAATTTACAAGGTCGATTTTTGAATTGAAACAATTTTTAAAACTACAGAAATGACATCATTTTTCAGATTTTCTTGAAATCTATTTCAAAAAATACAAATAAATTTTTTATGGTCTTCATTTCGTTGCTTAGACAATTTCAATTCAAGACACCTCCTACTCTTTGTTAAAAGAAATTACACAAGAAAAGCCTCGAGACAAATCTTATTTTATTTCATTTAGAAATAACACTTTATTCCAAAATTGTTATCAGCACTAAACTTTCAAACCAACATAAAAGAAAAATAGGCAGGCTATTTAAAAAGGTTAAAGAATCCGATAAGGGTAAACGAGCAAAAAAAAGCGCTCTTTAAAAAAGAGCGCTTTCCAACTAACTAACCAACTTAACCAATCCTACCTATTCGGTAGGCATTATGAAACATCTCTTAAGAAGGAATCGAAACATAATTTCTTTTCGCCCTACTTTAAGGCTATCAATCTTTTTGGCTTAGGCAGGGCCTCTTTTCTCTTTGGAAGAGTAAACATCAAGATACCATCAACATAGTCCGCTTTGATTTTATCTTCGTCAATGGTTTCGGGAAGGGTAAATGCCCTTTTAAATGATGAATAGCCGAATTCCCTTCTAGTATAATTCTCTTCTGAGACCTCTTTTTCAGTTTTCAACTCAGACGAGACGGTTAAAACGTTATTATCGACTTCGATATTAAAATCTTCTTTTTTCCTACCAGGAACAGCCAATTCGAGCTCGAAATCTTTTTCATTTTCCTTAATATTTACGGCAGGAACGTTATTGTTTAAATTTTCCATGCCGCCAAACCAATCAGGCTTGAAAATTTCGTTCATCAAAGCTGGAAATGCCAAATTGTTTCTTCTTAAAACACTCATGATATATAATTTTATTTGTTAAACTTCAAATTCATCATGAAGTAGACAAATTATATACCAATAGTATTTTACTGCCTTTTTGACACTAAATCGATATGGTATTGCGCCATAATGGCGCTTTTTATGAAATTTTTTCAGTTATAATGCGCTTTGAAGATATCGATAAGCACATTTGGTGGTACGATTTTATTGGGATATTGATGCATGATGGCAAGTACCTGCTCAATGGCGGAGGGTGGCAAACCCATGCCCAAACCAATATTGTGGAGACGACTGATTTCTATTTCGTGCTGCTCTTCGTCTACGTTCATCAAAAGAACAAGCCGATGAAACTGCAGAATACGCTCCGCTTGGGACTTTGGAATGATATGCTCTGTCTTTTTCTCGAAAAGCGAATCAAAGGTATCGCGGTCGACGCCAAGCTGGGTCGCAACGCTCAAGAGAAAACTGTATTCTGGCTCTTTGACCGTTTTGTCAACTTTGGCAAAAGCGATCATTTCCGATAAAATACTAAGCTTTTCTTCGTATGAACTCATAACCTTTGCATTGTTTATCCGCCTAACTTAATAACAGAAAAAAAGTTTATTTCGTATAAATATTTAATTGAAAAGCAAATAATTGTGATTGCTATGCTTTACTTTGCAGACCAATAGATTCAGCTAATGACGCACAACGACACATTGAAAAAACTGAGGGTTGCCCTTAAACTACGAGATGAGGATATTTTACAAATTCTCGAATTGGTCGACTTTAAAATTTCGAAAAGCGAGCTTAGCGCTCTTTTTAGAAAAGAGGACCATCCCAACTACCGGGAATGCGGCGACCAAATTTTAAGGAATTTTTTAAACGGGCTAGTCATACACCTAAGGGGAACAAAAGAAAATCCGAAGAATCCAGGAGAGGTGCTTTTAGGCACAAAACCCAAAGATAAGCCAAATCACCACCCCGTTACGATCAAAACAAAACCGAAGAAAAAATCAGACATCAGCTATGTTAAATATAAGAACAAGAAAAAATCTTGAAAGAAGATAAATATCAAATCAGTATTTTTTATTCTATATACCTGCCAGCTTTAACTTCTGACCGATACAGCAAACAACCAACGCTCTTCAAGTTTTTGATTCAAACTTTCTAATTAATTAGTTCACAAAAAAAAGCCGAGGTTGTCACCGCGGCTTTCATATATCAAAATGTAATGCTCTAATTTAAGCGAGTACTTCTTTTACTTTATCCGCAGCCTCTTGAAATTGAACGGCCGAGTGCACTGCGAGACCAGAGTTATCGATAATCTCCTTCGCCAATTCAGCATTTGTACCCTGTAATCGAACGATAATAGGAACCTGAATCGCATCTCCCATATTCTTATAAGCATCCACGACACCTTGAGCTACACGATCACAGCGAACGATTCCCCCAAAAATATTGATAAGTATTGCTTTTACCGCCGGATCTTTCAAAATGATCCTAAAAGCTTCTTCTACCCTTTTTGCATCGGCAGTTCCACCGACATCCAAAAAATTGGCTGGTTCTCCTCCGGCCATTTTAATCAAATCCATAGTAGCCATGGCGAGTCCTGCGCCATTGACCATACAACCGACATTTCCATCCAAATCCACATAACTCAAACCGACCTCACCTGCTTCTACTTCGATGGGGTTTTCTTCTCTCAAATCGCGCATTTCAGCGTATTCCTTTCTTCTAAATAAAGCATTATCATCGATAGTAACTTTCGCATCGACAGCCATTATCTTATCATCTGACGTCTTGAGCACGGGGTTTATCTCGAACATACTCGAATCACTTTCGACATATGCCTTGTACAAAGCGGCGACGAATTTTGTCATGTCTTTGAAAGCGGCACCCGAAAGCCCAAGATTGAAAGCAACCTTTCGTGCTTGAAAAGGTAATAGGCCCGTGGCAGGATCAATTTCCTCGGTGAAAATCAAATGAGGGGTTTTTTCGGCGACCTCTTCGATATCCATTCCTCCTTCGGTAGAATACATGATCATATTTCTACCTGAACCTCGATTCAACAAAACGGACATATAGAATTCGTTCGTTTCACTATCGCCCGGATAATAAACATCTTCAGCAACCAAAACTTGATGCACTTTCTTTCCTTCGGCAGAAGTTTGCGGAGTAATCAAGTTCATGCCGATAATCTGGCTTGATATTTCTTCGACTTCCTTTAAATTTTTAGCAAGCTTTACACCACCACCTTTACCTCTTCCACCTGCATGTACCTGTGCTTTGATCACATGCCAGCCGGTGCCGGTATCCTCGGTTAGTTTTTTCGCAGCTTCTACGGCTTCATTCGCACTTTGTGCAACAATACCGCGCTGTATGCGTACGCCGAAACTGGCTAAAATCTCTTTTCCTTGATATTCGTGAAGATTCATTGATTATGGATGTAAATAGTTCGTTAACAAAAATAATAAAATAGTTCTCAGTAGACGGTAATGGATGTTGGTAAAAGTTGAAATAGTAGCAGAAATACCAGATTTTAACCCAAAAAGCAAACTAGCCTTAACATTGGCAATATACCCAAAGAAAAATTCCAGTGTTTTCTTTATCACAAATTGCCGTTTATCAAAAATTCTATGGATAAGTTCAAACTGCTTACTGAAATCAAATCTCAAGGTCCTTAAAATCTAGCGGATCGAAATTTCTAAAATCACCGTTCATCTCAATGGTCTTTTTCGTTCGGCCAACTTCTTTTAAAACAGCAATAGTAGCTAACAAATGCCCCTTGATAAAGGAAAGCCGTTCGCTTTCTTTAGATAATTGCAACATTTGAAATTCTTGTTCAAAAGAAAGACCCATTTTATGTGCAAGTATATAACTATTGAATTTTTCGATGGGTATGGGCGTAAAAGGTACATCCATTAACATATAGAGCTCCTCGATTTTGTCCAGCACCCTTTTCTTCATAACGTCATTGGCATCGTTTACAGAATCAAGAAAGCTAACCTCGCCACCTGCATATAATTTACCAGGCATCTGTTTTTCAAAAGACATGATTTTAAAAACCTGTCGCGCCACACAGGTGACATCCATCTCACCACTTTCGTAGGTCGTTACCACTTCGACCAATTGCACTTCGGTACCATAAGCAACACTATCATAAATATAAACCGGAATGCCAAAAGTAATTGCCTCGTTGCGACAATCCCTGATAAGTTCTTTATAGCGTTCTTCGAAAATATGTAAGGGAACTGTTTCTCCTGGAAAGAAAACAGATTGTAAGGGAAATAAAGGGAGTTTCATAGATTGTTTTAGCAGTTCTAAATGTACAATTCAAACAGTAACGTCGCAAGTAAAATTCATTATTGTTGTATTTATAACTTTTTGTTGTATTTATTATTTTAAAGCATTTTTTTTTGTAGGATACTAACGAACGCATTAGATTTGCTCGAAAGATTGCTACGATTATGAGGAATTCCGATTTATTGAAAATTGCAAAAGAATATGGAGATCCGGTTTATGTTTACGACTCCGCAAAAATAACGAGCCAGTTTAAACGTTTGACCAGCGCCTTTGATAACGTTAAACATTTGCGCTTAAACTACGCCGCGAAAGCTTTATCGAATTTGGGTATACTCAAGTTGATGAATTCTTTGGGCAGCGGACTGGATACCGTTTCGATTCAGGAGGTCAATTTAGGACTTATGGCGGGCTTCAAGCCCGAATCAATCATTTTCACCCCTAACGGAGTTTCGTTGGAAGAAATCGAAGAAGCCTCTGCTTTGGGTGTACAAATTAATATTGACAACCTATCTATCTTAGAGCAATTCGGAAATAAGCATCCTGATGTACCCGTCTGTGTTCGCATTAATCCGCATGTCATGGCGGGTGGGAATTCGAATATTTCGGTGGGCCACATCGACTCTAAATTCGGAATCAGCATACATCAAATTCCGCATCTACTCCGTATAGTGGAACTAACACAAATGAACATCAATGGAATTCATATGCATACAGGCAGTGATATTCTTGATATAGATGTCTTTTTGTACGCTTCTGAAATTCTCTTTGAAACAGCGAAGAATTTTAAGAATCTTGATTTTATCGATTTCGGTAGTGGCTTCAAAGTACCTTATAAAGAAGGGGATATCGAAACCAATGTAGAGGAAATGGGCAAAAAACTTGGAAAACGTTTCAATGAGTTTTGCAAAGCATACGGAAAAGACCTTACACTGACTTTCGAACCTGGAAAATATCTCGTTAGTGAGGCGGGGCATTTTCTTGCCAAGGTCAATGTGGTCAAACAAACGACATCGACCGTATTCGCCAGTATCGATTCGGGTTTTAACCATTTGATCCGCCCGATGCTTTATGGTGCAAAGCATTCCATAGTCAACATTTCAAACCCGAATGGCCGTGAACGCTATTATTCGGTGGTAGGTTATATCTGTGAAACGGATACTTTCGGCAACAATCGAAGAATAAATGAAATATCAGAAGGTGATATTCTGTGTTTTAAAAATGCCGGTGCCTATTGTTTTACAATGGCAAGCAATTATAATTCGCGATTTCGACCGCCTGAAGTTTTGTGGCATGAAGGTAAAGCCCATCTTATTCGGAAAAGGGAGACATTCGACGATTTGATAAAAAATCAGGTCGATGTGAAGAATCTCTTCAAACCGGTTGTTGAAAAGGTAGTTGTAAAATAAAAACCCCCTAAAATCGTTAGTTTTGGTACAGAATTTGGACTAACCCCAAATACAAATAGATAGTTATGCAATCTTTGTCCCAAAACACATCTAAAATGCTGACCACCTTGGTTATCATTTTTACTTTTCTAGTTGGCAATGCCCAAGAAGTCGAATGGCTTTCGTGGAATGAAGCTGCGGAGTTGGCAGCAACCGATGAAAAGCCAAAAAAAATCTTTATCGATATTTATACGGACTGGTGTGGATGGTGCAAGAAGATGGATAAAGACACTTTTCAAAATACCGAAGTGGCCGCCTACATGGCCGACAACTTTTATATGGTCAAGTTGGACGGCGAGGGAAAAGAAGATATCGAATTCAAGGGCAAGACCTTTAAATTTGTGCCGTCCGGAAGAAATGGCTATCATGAATTCGCTGCAGCTTTGATGCAAGGCAAGATGAGTTACCCGACCACGGTTTTCTTGGATGAGGAAATGAACATGCTCTCCCCTATACCGGGTTACCAAAAGGCAAAGCCATTTTTAAATATTGCTAAATACTTCGGCGACAACATCTACAAAAGTAAAGATTGGGCAGAGTATACCGAGAGTAAATAGACTTAAGGAGCTATCACCAAGGTAATACCCCCTACTCCTACTCAAAAAGAATATGCATCACCGGCGTGTTGACCACCAAGCCTAGTCCGAACCGGTTGGCTTTAGCTCGCTTTCAGCTTCTAAAGCATTTGCTTTTTTAGCCCTATTTTGACACCTATCACATAAATCAGTTATCTTTTTTAATTCCCGTGCTTTGGCAACGGTACCTTCAAATATTTCATTGGTTCGCTTGCCATTGATATACCCGCAGTCTTGAAAGAGGTGATAACTTTTTCCTGATGGTGTCCAATACACATTATTGATTCCGTTGTTGAGTCCTTCAACTTGTGCGGTCTGCTCAGCATATTGCTCTTTCGATGGCGGATTAAAATCCGTTCCCGTCAGGCCGGCAATGGCCAAAGCGGCAACGGCAACCGTTCCTAAGATTCCTTTTTGTTTTCCATCAAGATTTTTATTGGTAAAAATAAGGATGACCATAGGCAGAAAAGCCAATACACTAATAATAGCACCGAGCTGGTTTTGAACAAAGAATCTGAACTTGTCTTTTTCAGATGCAGGGTCGAGGCGATTGGCCTTTTTCCAAAGTAGATTTCCGACTACGGCAAAAATCAGGGCCACAACGATCAGACCGATCATCCAAACCATATTCACGGGTACTTCCTGCAGTTTAAAATACGCGAATACTTGACAGCCAATTGCGACGAGCCAACCAACAACTGCTATTATTCTGAAGGTGGTCGCTTTTGACTTGCTCTCTTCGGTCGGTTGCCAGGCACCGTTTCCGTTCGTTGTCTGGGCCGATGCATTGTCATCGACGATTTTTGTGATTTTTTTGGATGATTTTCCACTTTCCATACTATTGATTTTTCGAGGGTTTAGTACCTCAAAGTTAGGAAATTAACACCAAAAAGGGCTTTCACATCAAAAATGCCATCACACCTCTATGAAATAAAAAACTTTTGAATAATTCTTAAGACGAACATTGAAAGGAAAATATAGAGACCGAAACAACAACGGGTTAGCTCTGCTTGGGCATAAACCGACTATGATCCTCAGTATTGGCTTTAGGCACTATTTCTTCAGCCACAAAGACCGAAGCGGTTTCCAATTTTTTCTGTTGGATTTTCATCTCATGCTCGAGCTGTTTCTCCTTAAAAACCGAATCTTTCGGATTTTGACCATACTTGTTCTTACCATCGGTACCATCTTCGATCAAGGCGATAAATAAAATAATACCTCCGACAAATGGGATAAGACTTATAAGATAATACCAACCACTGCGATTCGTATCATGCAGGCGACGCACGGTTACCGACAAAGTCGGTATTATCGAGGCTAAAACTATGAATATCGTAAAAATCGGAAAAGAGGCATCAAAGGCAAGGGTCATCAAAACACCTAAAATCATATCGATAATGCCTGCCACTAGAAAAGAAAGCATCGTAAAAAGATAGAAATTCCAATATTCGGCCCGACGGGCCCTTCCTGTAAAGTCCGCATATTTTTGCCAACATTTTTTGTACCATTCCATAGTTCAGAGCTTGATTTTTATAAAAATTCTTTAAACGAAACGGTTGCAACAGCCCTATATTTTGATAAAGAAGAACTATTCGACAGAATGCGAAGTGTTTTCGACGAAGAGCGGGCATTACCATATTAAATATACCTATCTAAAAAAACTAGATAAAAGTCTTTCTTTTTAGAACTTTGGAAGCTGTTAGTAAAGTTTGGGAATGTCAGTCAGATTGTATTTTAAATACCTATTAGAATACAATTACCTTTATGCTCTTTTGGAAACGGTGGCATACTGCAAGTAAAACATATCCATCGCGGTAAATAAAAAAGGGATATTATAAATATAGGGCTTCAATGATCGGGTACGATTGATTCCCTCGTGACTTAAAATTTGATAGCCCTGGTCTTCGTACATTTTTGCAATGCTGCTTTTCGTGAAAAACCGCATATGGGTCTTATCAAAAATACCATGGCCTTCGTATTCGAATTTTTTCTGAAGGATTATTTTCTTAAACGCATCATGGTAGCGAATATTCGGAATCGAACTTATTACTACTCCCCTGTCGGTCAGCTTTTCTCGAAGAATGGATAATACCGTGTATGGGTCCACCAAATGTTCCAGGACATCATTACAGTAAATCGCATCGAAATAATTATCAGGAAGTTCTTCAATGAAGTTTTCGCAGGGGCCGATAAAAACCTTGTCCAATCGTTTTTTAGCCTCCTTACCCGGACCTTCCATCAATTCGATTCCCCAAGCTTCTAGATTTTCCTTTTTCTTGATGTAACCCGCAAAAGTACCTTCTCCGCAACCAACGTCCAATAAGGTCTTACATCCTGAAGGAAGATAAGCCAACATCTCTGGCCGGTCATGATTGTAATAATCGTCGGCTTTGTTTTCGTAGTCCATCAGGAAAATTTATCGACTATAGTTGGGCGACTCTTTGGTGATGGTCACATCGTGCGGATGACTTTCATTGATGCCGCTTGCGGTAATTTTCACAAACTGACCTGACTTCTGCAAGGTTGCGATATCCTTTGCGCCGCAATACCCCATTCCGGCTCTTAGTCCGCCAACAAATTGGTGAATACTTTCATAAAGTTCCCCTCTATAAGGCACACGGCCGACAATCCCTTCGGGAACCAATTTTTTGATATCGTCTTCCACATCTTGAAAGTAACGATCTTTGCTTCCTTCTTTCATTGCTTCGACAGAACCCATGCCGCGATACGATTTGAATTTTCGTCCCTCGTAGATGATTGTTTCTCCGGGCGATTCTTTCGTACCTGCCAATAGCGATCCGAGCATTACAGTATCGGCTCCCGCGGCGATTGCCTTGGGAATATCGCCCGTATAGCGAATGCCGCCATCGGCGATTACCGGCACGCCACTGCCCTTGATCGCAGCGGCAACCTCCAATACCGCGGAAAATTGTGGAAAACCTACCCCTGCAACAACTCTGGTCGTACAAATCGAACCGGGGCCTATTCCCACTTTAACGGCGTCCGCTCCTGCTTCCACCAAATATTTTGCGGCTTCGCCCGTTGCAATATTTCCCACAACGACTTCAAGGGTCGGGAATTTCTTTTTGACTTCCTTTAGAACATTGACCACACCTTTTGTGTGCCCATGGGCCGTATCGATGATAACGGCATCGACCCCAGCATTGACCAGAGCCTCCGCACGATCTAGAGCATCTGGAGTAACCCCAATGGCGGCTGCCACTCGCAACCTTCCGAAACTATCTTTATTGGCGATAGGTTTTTGGGTGAGCTTGGTAATATCACGAAAAGTGATAAGTCCGATTAGCTTGTTGGCATCATCGACTACGGGAAGTTTTTCAATTTTGTGATCCTGCAGAATATCTTCAGCTTGGGCCAATGAAGTACCCTCACTCGTGGTCACCAAATTTTCGGAAGTCATCACCTCTGCAATGGGGCGATCATTGTTCTTTTCAAATCGCAGGTCGCGATTGGTCACAATGCCCAATAATTTTCCATTGTCATCGACAATGGGAATTCCACCTATACTATATTCTTTCATGCTGGCCTTGGCATCGCGAACAAAGGAATTCAAAGGCAAAGTAACCGGGTCGAGAATCATACCGCTCTCGGCACGTTTCACCTTTCGAACCTTCATCGCTTGGGCCTCTATCGACATATTCTTGTGCAGCACACCGATACCGCCTTCTTGCGCCATGGCGATTGCCATTCGCGATTCGGTAACGGTATCCATTGCAGCGGAAACTACAGGAACATTAATTGTGATATTACGTGTGAATTTTGTTTTGATATCGACTTCTCTGGGAAGTACTTCTGAAAAGGCAGGCACTAAAAGTACATCGTCGTACGTAAGGCCTTCTCCGAGAATTTTATTGAGGTGAGCGTTCATTGCAATTACAGATTAATTGCGAGCAAATATAGTGTTTTTTGGTGCAGGTTTTACACCTGTTCAAATGTCTTTGGATTATGGAATTTTCCGTAATGCTTGCATCACAACCAACCCTTCGGAAATTATAAACGTCGCCGTCATCAAAAACCCCGAAAACATGACAATATATTTAATCAAAGTTTCCCTAATAGTAAAAAAAGATTCCGCTATTCCGTTTTCCCTAACTATTTAATATCATAATTCATTCTGGCTTGCTTCGCCCAGACCAGAACAGCTTCTTTTTCAGCTGCGGTGATTCCGCCATGAAGAATGGTGTATGATTCTAAAGGCATTTCACCTTCTTCTACTTCTTTAATCAGTTCATCCAACTTATGGTCTTTTTTCTTGTCATCATAACTTGTCCACTGCGATACATTGAAATGTTCGTTACCTTCTTCGACATGGTCGGCTATCCATACCGAAACTGGGGCTATCTCAGCATACCATGGATAGGTTGTTTTATTGCTGTGACAATCATAACATTTATTCTCTAAAATCGTGATGACTTCGGGGTTAGGTTTCGTTTCTTTTTCGAAAGCGGATACTTCGCGCACCTCTGCGTTATTTTTATCAGGGCGCCACAACTGAATGGCTGCTAGTACTATCAATAGGGCAACGAGAATCTTTTTTATAATTTTCATAATAGTTCTTTTAAAGTTTAAATTGAAGCGTGGTATAAAATGTTCTTGGTTCTGCTGGAATGATGCCGGGCCCAGGATACCCAGTCGCTCTTCTAGCGAAATAGGAATTGTTCAAAACATTGTTCAAACCTGCTTCTAGCCTTAACTTCTTGTAAGTATATGACAATGAAAAATCTAGAATATCATAAGCCGGAATTGCCCCTTCAATACCCCTTTGATTGTCATTGATATCTTGTGGTGCATTCGTGGCATCTGTAAACTGCTTCGAGAGATTGGTATATTGAAGGCTCCCTAAGAGATTTCCATAGCCGAAATTGAGTCCGGTTTTAAGATTTACCGCTGGTATGAATTCTACTTGATTTCCCTCAACATTATTTTCTTCGGAGGAAAGATATTCAGATTGCGTCAAGGCGAGGTTCATGAAAAGGTTCAGTTTCGTTTTCTCCAAACCAGGAAAAAATGTTTCCTTTAAACTCCAGTTTCCAAAACTTTCGAGGCCGTACATAAAAGCTGTTCCGATATTTCCGCGAAAACGGATAATTCGACCCGTTTCAATTTCCTCCCCTGATCCGTTGGTTCTCGTCTCACTCTTCAAAACTTCACCTAAGCGGTTGTCATAGAGCAACCCGAAACCATTTACATCGTACGCCAAAATATCTTTGTAGCGACCACGAAAACCCAAATCAGCAGTAAAACCATCCTCATCACTGATGTTCGGGTCAACTTGAAAGGAAGGATTCACCACACGGATATCACTAAAAGTAACCGACCGATAATTTTGAGAAAAATTGCCATAGACCTCAACACTCGGCGATAGTTTATAGGTAGCACCTACGCCCAGCAAAACAAAAGTTCGGTCAAAAGTGCGATTATCTTCAATATCCTCGTTCAACAAAGGGTTGCCGGCCAAGTCCAAAACTATGTCCTTATAGCTTCCGATACTTTCCGTTTTGATATGCTCTAAACGAAAACCAGGGGTGATGGTCAATCTATCCGAAAGGTTAAAGATATTCTCTCCGAAGAAAGCTAAATTACGATTGGGAAAATCGAACTGTGATTGTCGTTCATAATTAGGAAATTCAGCATCTGCAAAAGAAAAATCGGCATTTGAGGTGTTACTGCCAGGACCTTGTCGCTGGTCGTTTTGGGTGGTGTAGAATTTTGAACCCAACAATAATGCAGCTTCTTTCTCCCATAATCTATAGCGTATCAAGACGCGAGCCTCGGCACCCCAATTCTGAAAATTATCGACCAACAATTCACGAGGTTCCTCAAGATCATCTGATTGAGAAACACGATTGGTTCGAAACCCTAATGCTTTTCGTGAAGCGTCTAAACCGAATACATTAAGGCTAAAGTCGGTATTGGACGAAAATTTGTGATCCAATCGCAAGGAATACAATTTCCAATCGACATCAAACCAGTTTCTATTTCGATTGCTAAAAGTAGGGTCTTCAAGAAATTGGGCATCTGTTAATCCACCAGCTTGTTTTGCCAAGTAATTCAAAAAGGTCGTTTCTAGAGTAAGTTTGGTCTTATCGGATAATTGATACCCCAAATGCGCAAAATAATTTCTGCTATGAGAGTTGGAGTTCGGTCGAAACCCATTTCCTTCCTTATAATTGAAATAAGTATAATAACTCAACTTGCCGACTGTGCCGCTCAAACTATTGAAACTCGTTTTAAGGTCAAAAGACCCTAAAGTTTGACGCGATGTCCACTCTATTTTTTTATTGGGATTCGGTTTTTTGAATTTAAAATTCACCAAACCGCCAAACTGTGTTCCGTATTGCAATGATGCAGCACCTCTAACAATTTGGATTTCTTGAAGCGCCTCAGCCGGGGGCGTATAATAGCTTTCTGGATAACCCAGAACATCGGCGCTGATATCATAACCGTTCTGCCGCGTATTGAAATTTGCCGTTCTATTGGGATCGAGCCCTCTACCACCGATATTCAACTGAAGGCCAGCGTCACCAGTGTCATAAATATTGAGGCCCACCACCTGACTATAAATCTGACGTGGATTGTTCGCCGCTAAATTTCCGGTAATACCATCAAGTAAAACCACCTCACTTTTCTTACCTGCATATATTGCCGTGCCTTCTACTTTTTTGAGCTGTTGCAAGGCAAAAATACGTTCGCGCCTTTCGGTCAAAACGACCTCAGAAAGGTTTTGTGCCGGAATTGGTTTCAATTCTATATCAACTACCAATTGATTGTCAAAAGTCAATTCCTGTTCATACACCTCGTACTCGAAAGCAAAAACTATAACCGTATACTTACCACCTGGGATATTTGAAAATTCAAATCCACCATTGATAGAAGTCGTACGTAAAAGTTGTAATTCCTTTAAATATATTTCCGCATCGACAATCGGCTTACCCTTAGCATCCCTTACATTTCCCGTAATGCTAGTTTGACCCCAAAGTGGTACAAACCAAAGAATTAGAAGTATGATATTAAATGCCTTTGATCTCATCTTCGAATGGTAAAATCCAATTTTTATGCGCAAATGATTCCTGTTCTTTGGCCAAATTTACTTTTGGGTCGATAAAGGTCTTGCTCAAACGCCCATTTAGACCTACTTGACAATCGACATAAACTTCCACTTTTTGTAACCCGTCTTTCGAAAATTTATCCCTTAAAAAATGTGCGTACTCCAAAATAAAATCGGGTTGAAAAGCCATTTGTTTTTCTTGAAAGGGAGTCAAAAAATCGGAATTGTCTACATAAAACCATTTTCCGGAACTTCCGTCAACTATTTTAAATTGGGTATAACCCCCTTTTTCCACAAGCATTACCCGCCATGAAAAACGATAGCCTTCTTCTGTCCAAAACAATTCTCCTGGATATCCCAAATAACGAAAGGGAACGGCCAATTGCAATGTAAAAAAAAGTACTACAAACATGTATTTGAGTTGCGTAAGGCTTCCGTTGTCCAAGACCAATTTATGACCATTATCAAATCTATGTTTGGCTATACGGAATACTCTGGCAATCAGATTTACTATTTTATGATGTACGCCTGCGTCGAAGAAAATCAATGTAGAAACAATCATAATGTAAGGAAACATGCCGATAGGGAATAAAACACGTGTCAACACATGAAAAATAACGACCAAAACGAAAGCAAAGGTTCGTGTTTTTCGATAGAGCAATAAAAGGGGGATCGCCAAATCGTATCCCGCACCGAACCAACTAAAGGCATATTGCACCCATTCTTGACTAAGCAAATTTCCTAAAAGTGGAATATCGAATTTGGAGGGTAACCAAATCTTTAACGGCATTGCTTTTATCAACCAGTCTGAATTGAGCTTCGCAAGACCGGCATAGAAGTAAACAATACCCAACAGTAGTTTTATACTGTTAATTGTCCAAATAGGAATATGTTGAAATGCTTTTTTCGGGTTTAGATTGGCATCCAAAGAAAAATATGAACTTGCGGGAAGAAATATCATCAAAAAACTCAAGCAACTGATAAAATAGTAGTGATTTAGATAAGTGGTTTTATCCATCAATTCGATGTACGTAAAACTGAGAAAAAAAGTGATAATTGCAATTTTATATTTGTAACCTATTGTCACAAAGACCGCCGAAAAAGCGCAAATTATAAAAATCAAATAGGTATAGTTACCCAAAGGTTTTATCCATTCAAACCCGAAATAAGAGAAAAAGAATTTCGGTTGCAGGTACAATTTGTCGATCCATCCGTTGCCCCAGAAACGAACTATACTTAGAAACATCATCAACCCAAACAAAATGCGAAAGACCGCCAATGGGGCGGCCTCTACCTGCTTGTTTATATATTTCTCTTTAAAGGCGGTCATTTTTTAATCGCCGTCAGCATCAACAAAATCGATACTAATGCTCATTGCAGAAACCATATCGACCTTTAATAAAGGAACAATACGTTGCACTTCATCGTAGGCCAAGAGCATATCGGTCGGGGGATTGTTTGTTTCGATTTCCGTACGAAATTCGTCTAGGGTATTGACCAACTCCCGAGCTTTGTCAAATTGCGAATTAATGATCTGCTTCAAATCTTCACCATCTTTTACCGTATTCAAATCGTCTAGATACGTAGCTAAACTTTCACCGGTTGCGGTTGAACCAAAATGTTTTCCATTAAAGAAATCTTGCACCACTTCTAATCCTGTTAAAAAAAGTTCGTTGGAAACATCGGTCTTGTAGAATGCCTCGACATTCTCCGGAAGCGTACTTCCAGAAAAAACCCCTAAAGGAATACCCATTTTACCGGCTCTCAAAAACTTCTCGAAATAGAAAACATAATCATTGACGAACCTGTCAACAGATGCCGTTGCCGAAGCACCGTCATTGGCCACAAAGGTATCGCGGTAGCCATTTTTCCAATCTGAAATCACTTGGGCGGTTAACGAACTCATATCGGCCAATACAGCTTCAGTATAAGCCAACAAATCATCTTTTTCAGGAGCAGCATATTTCGCAACGATGTCTTCATCACTTTGCCCCAAACCATTAATCAAGTAATCTAATGCTGGAAAACCTTTGGCCGCCCTGTTCGATGAAAGGGAAAGATCATAGGTAGTTGTTGCCACATGCCCATCGATTTTATCGGTATCGGTGGGATAGGTATTCATACTGAAACGAAAATCGGCACTTTCGGCCGGACCGATTTCAAACATTGAAACGCGTTGCCAACTTACGTATGCCGAAAACCATGCCTCTCGAAAGGCAATTAAATTTGTTGTATTTGCTTCGTTCTTAAACGTCTCAAAGGATTCAATTAAGACCGACATCTTTTCAGAAAAAGCTTCGTAGGATGGCACAATAATATTGTCCGCCCAATTGACAAGCATTACATCTCGTTTAAAACTAACTTCCTGTGGGTCTTCCATAGGATCATCGCCACCACCATCGACCGGTGGTTGGGGAATATCACCACCATTATCTGAAGAACAGGCCCAAATGAGAGAGATAAAAAGTACCATTCCTAAAATTCTCTTCATAGCTTATTTTTATTTATTCTAATTAAAGACAAATGTAAAAAAGCAGCTCATTCTAACCTAAGAACGAGCTGCCTTTTTTATTAACATTTAATTGTTTTTTATTCAGCCGCTTGCGCCAAGGTAAAATCAAATCGATCAGCGATTGCCGATGCAATAGTATCAAGTGTTTCCGGTGTAACGTCCCATAGTCCGTTTTCCCCGTCCTCCATTAAATCAACCAAAAAGTCATCGACCTCAGATTTGCTAAAATATGGGTCTGCTGAACTTGGCTTTCTTGTGAATTGAAGACTGTAAATAAACCCATACCCTTCTGACAAATCATGAAAAGCTGTACCGTAAGCGGGGGTTTCTTGCGTCAAAGGCGCTTTCGCTTGCTGCAAATAATACACTGCTCGAATACCAATAATTTCAGATATTTTTTGTCTGATTATTTCAGCTTGTTGGTCTCTAATATCATATTCTTTAGCGACGATTGCAGCTCTACCTAGTTTAAAGGCTTGGAAAATCTCATCGGCAATGCCAGCGAAATCGTCGTCTCCCTCTACTCTACCTATGTATTTATTCAGAAAACTATCAACCCCTAAATCTGCATTGGGGTTTGCAGGGTCAGCATTTAAACCGTAGACATAACCATAGGCTTCATCCCATTTATGCTCCATAGTGGTATAGGCATTTGTTCCATCAAGTACCTCTTCATCATTATTGGTTCTATTGTCAGCCTCGTCTAAAACTGCCGGGCTTAAATAGTTATTAAGTGTTTGATCAACCGTCAAAGCACCGATCAAACCTTTGTTGAACAATTGATTGTATTCTAGTCCTCCAGCACTGATGTATCTTGTTGATGCCCCATCGGCAATTTGACCCGCCGTACCTTCCGAAGCCGCCACTTCCCAATTGGGGAAAACCTCATCTACCTGAGCAGAAATCCACCCGTCGAAGTCAACTCTTATCAATGCCTGATCTGTGGCATTCGAAGAAAAGAAATCAACTGATGCAGCAGTTTTGCTCCGTACACTCTTATCAGATGCATTTAAATCAGAATCCTCAAAATCCATTGTTCCCGCTTCATGTGCATACATGGCCTGAATTTTATCGGTCGTGTTCGTTTCGACTGCAAAAGCGCTAAGAATTTCGTCACCCATTTTTAGTCGTGTGGTCTGACCGCTAAAGCTTACCGTGCTTTCACCGTTGCGCTCAAAACTATAACTTGAAGGGTTTTCGATTTCAATAGGGCAAGCAGCACAACTTCCACCGCAATCGACTCCGGTCTCATCGCCGTTCTGAATGCCATCTGTGCATGTAGGACCAGGATCTACTTGATCTATCGGTATAATTACATTGTCATCTGAACTACAGGAAGCAAGAAAAATTCCAGTTGATATTATAAGGGCACAAAATATTTTTCTCATTTTTTAAGCTGTTATATTTATTTAGATTGATTTTAAATAGAGATACAAATCTAAATCACAAAGTCTAAATACGCAACATTATTTAGAATAAATCTAAATAAAATTGAAAGTTTAACACTTACGAAATATAAGAGGACTCTAAAATGAAAAAACTTTGGGTAAGTAAACGCAAATATTACAGTTTAGGACAACGACGGCAGTTAGTCTTTCCACTTTTTTTATACTTTTTACAGCATTTCTTTTTTCTATCTTCAGAAATACAAACACCACAACTTGAGGCAAGTATAAAACATGGGCTGATAAAAACTGCTGATTTCATTATTTTTATTAAATCTAAATAATAACAAACTTACACAAAAAAAGATTCCACACAAGTGGAATCTTTTAATATTTTTCGACACTATTGCCGATTATTCTTCGGCATCCACCGAAGTGGCAATGGCATTGATATCTCTATCGAACATATAATGGCCTGACTTGTCGTCACCGATTATGTTCAATTTATCAAGCAACGTTCTGGCAACCGCTTCCTCTTCTAATTGTTCCGTAACATACCATTGCATAAAATTGTGAACATTGTAGTCTTTAACATTCAGACATTCATAAATTACATGATTAATCTGTTCGGTCACGAACATCTCACTTTTCAAGAACGCCTCGAACAACTCTTGCAATGATTTATAGGATGACTTTGGTTTCTCTAGTTCAGAGACCACAACTTTACCTCCTCTTTCATTCACGAACTTCACAAGTTTAATCATGTGTACCCGCTCTTCTTCAGATTGCGCGTAAAAGAATTCGGCTATACCATTATAGCCCTCTGCGTCTGCCCAAGAAGCCATTGCCAGATAATGCATCGACGCATTAGCCTCGTATTTTATCTGATCGTTCAAAAGAGATTCTATTGTTTTGTTCATTTGAAATACTTTTTTACAAAGTTAAAAAGGTTTTCGGGAATCATCGGCTAATCTTCTTTTCCTAAAACTGACACAAGGTATTGGCTAAAACAGCTTATCAATGATAAGCACCAAAAACATCTGAAGCTTTGTTATAGGCAGCTTCGAAATCGAGCCAATTGACTCCCGTTTCCACTTTTTCAGAGGTAAAATAAGATAGCATTTTTTCCGTAGGCATATTGCCAGTCAATTCATCTTTGGCCATCGGGCAACCGCCAAACCCCTGAACGGCCCCATCAAATCTTCGACAGCCCGATTTGTAAGCCGCATCGATTTTTTCTTTCCATTTGGTCGGTGTTGTATGTAGATGCGCGCCAAATTCTACCTCGGGATATTTAGGAATCAAATTCGAAAACAAATAGGTAATAATATCTGGGGTCGAAGAGCCGATTGTATCCGATAGAGACAAAATTTTTGCTCCCATGCCGGCAAGTTTCTCTGTCCACTCCCCTACTATATCGACATCCCATGGATCTCCATAGGGGTTTCCGAATCCCATTGAAACATATGTTATCACCTCTTTTTTGGCAGCGTCTGCAATATTCAAAATCTCGTTCAAAGTATCGACGGATTGGGCAATGGTCTTATGGGTATTTCGCATTTGAAAATTCTCGGATATCGAAAAAGGAAATCCCAAATAATCAACTTGTTCGTGGGTAACGGCATCCTTAGCTCCTCGCACGTTCGCAACAATTACTGAAAAATCACTTTTATTCTCAGATAAATCCAATCGGGAAAGTACTTCTGAAGTATCTGTCATCTGCGGAATGGCCTTGGGTGACACAAAGCTTCCGATATCAATCGTATCAAAACCACAACCCAACAATGATTGCAAGTATTTGACTTTCGCATCAGTAGGAATAAAAGTCTTTATGCCCTGCATGGCATCCCGAGGGCATTCGATGATTTTTACTTTATCCGGCATTCAGGTAGTTCGAACTATTTATGAAAATAAGTTCCCGACATAAAGTCGGGATGAATTCAGCCTCTTATTTTAATTACAACTCCATTTATATCCATAACAAGGCTTCATTAACAAAATTAGCACTATTTATCCGATAACAATATATAGACTGCAATACCGACGAATACTAAAACCTGTAACCATTTTAAATAGACCCCGAACTTTGAATTCTCTTTTATGTAGTTGGAGATGTATCCCGCCAGAATGGCGATTAGGCTAAAAATAATAGAGGAGACAAACATAAAAAGCAACCCCAAAACATAGAACTGAACCACTGTGCTCATAGAATCACTGAACAAAAATCCCGGAAAAAAAGCCAAAAAGAAAATGGCTACTTTAGGGTTTAACACGTTCATAATAAAACCTTGTTTGAACAATTGCCAAAGACCTTTTTTAGGAACAGAACCATTTTTCAAATTGATATCTGAATCACTTTTGAAGACTTGATAGGCCAGATATAACAGATACAATGCTCCAAAAAGTTTGATAATAAAGAATAGCGTATCGCTTTGTTTGATAATGGCGGATACTCCAAAAGCCAAAAGGGTCGTGTGCACCAAGCAGCCTGAAATAAGTCCGGCCACGGTAGCCAATCCATATTTCTTGCCGTTCACAATACTCTGCATCAAGACATAAATATTATCTGGGCCCGGAGAAATTGCCAGAGCAGCAGTAGCCAAAACAAAACCAGATAAAATTTCGTAATTCATTGACATGATGTTATCGACCGAAAAATACAAATTCATTTCCGCATCGATTTTTCTTTATCTTTCCGCTAAAATCAATACAAATGAATAAATACGCATTAACCCTTGTTATAATGCTCGGTATTTTAGCTTGCGGATTTACGAGCAAAGAAGCTGAAAAAGTTGAAAAAAAAGAAATTATGGAAACAACCCAACCTCAAGATAGTGTTTTGAGACACGTGGTGCTTTTTAAGTTCAAAGAAGACACGACACCCGAAAAAGTGAAGGAAATAGTGGATGCCTTTTCAGCTTTACCATCCAAAATTCCAGAAATCGCAGCTTACGAATGGGGAGTGAACAATAGCCCCGAAGGGTTGAACAAGGGCCTGACACATGGTTTTCTTTTAACATTCAATTCTGAAGCCGACAGGGCCACCTATCTTCCACATCCCGACCACAAGGCCTTTGGAGAATTATTGACACCTCATCTAGATGATGTTACGGTATTGGATTATTGGACTACACAGTAAAAAGCAGACAATAGCGGTAAGCATCTGGCAGTAGCTGTTTATAGGAAACAAGATTTGTTATGACCTCACTGTAATTACCAAATACAAGTGTTTACCGTTTACTTTTATCTATAATCGCTTGATTTATTCTCTTCACCAATGCCGGCCCTTCATAGACAAAGCCTGTCCATAGTTGAATAAGGTCAGCCCCTGCTTCGAGCTTTTCGAGAGCATCTTCTGAAGAATGAATTCCGCCAACCCCAATAATAGGGAATGCCCTATTACTTTTTTCCGACAAAAAACGAATTACTTCTGTGCTTCTTTTGGTTAACGGCTTTCCGCTTAATCCGCCTTTTTCCTCCTTAAATATCAATTCAGATTTTAATCCTTCTCTGCTTATCGTAGTATTGGTAGCTATTACTCCATCAATAGCTGTGTCGCTCACAATATCAATGATATCGAGCAATTGATCATCAGTCAGGTCAGGAGCTATTTTCAAAAGTATTGGTTTACCTTGCCCTTTGGCACGTTTAGAATTAGCTGTTTTTAGTTCTTTTAGAAGTGCCGTCAAAGGTTCTTTGTCTTGCAGTTCACGTAATCCCGGTGTATTTGGCGAGCTTACGTTTACGACAAAATAGTCTACATGATCGAACAACGCATCAAAACATATCAAATAATCTTTTGTCGCCTCGGCATTGGGCGTAACCTTGTTCTTACCGATGTTTCCACCAATAAGCACTTTGTGTTTCTTCTTGAGCTTCTCAACAGCTTCTAGAACTCCATTATTGTTAAAACCCATGCGATTGATAATCGCTTGGTCCGCTTTTAGTCGAAAAAGCCTTTTCTTAGGGTTACCATCTTGAGGTTTCGGCGTAAGGGTACCGATTTCAACAAATCCGAATCCAAAATTCGAAAGTTCGTTGTATAATATGGCATTCTTATCAAATCCGGCAGCGAGACCTACCGGGTTTTTAAACTTTAACCCGAATACTTCACGTTCAAGACACTTATCGGTTACGCCGTACAACGACCTGAAAATTCTTCCGAAGCCAATTGCCGAAAAAAATTTGATAAGATTGAAAGATAAGTAGTGAACCCGTTCTGCATCTAGTAGAAAAAATAGGGGACGAACGAAGTTTTTGTACATAATTTACAACTAGATTTTTGCAAAAATACGAACTTAAAACTTGTAAATTATCGGTACAATATTTAAAATTTATAAACTATTTCTTCTCTCCAGGAGGACCATCATATATCACTGGGGTAACCTCAATAGGAATTCGAAACGCCTCATGGCACAAAGAGAGGTAGAGACTATATTGTTTTTGATTAAAAGTCGTCAAAAGACCTTCGTCGATATCTCTTGAGGCAAGCACTAGTTTGGCCTGTAATGCCTTGTATTTCTCGGCCATGGTGAGTAATTCTTCTGGGGTACTCTGTGGGTGCTCTGCCAAAAGTTTGGTCATTTCGTCTTCAATGCCCTTGGATGTGATCGAATATTTGGCACGTAATTCTTCCACTTGGGCTTTTTGAGCCTCGTTCAACTGAAAGATTTTAACTACTGATTCAGGATTCTTTCCACCAATGTCAAGCGTGCATTCCAAAACTTGTGAATTGCCCTGAGCGACAAACAGTGAAATGAGTGCAAAAACGAAATAATATTTATGAATTACCATACCGATTTGGACTAAGTAGGTTATACAACTTACTAATAAACAGTATTTTTACGAAAAAATTATATCGATGCAGCAGATTATCGACCGCTTTCTACATTATGTGAAGATTGATACGCAAAGTGACCCCAGTTCAGACACGACCCCGAGTACGAAAAAACAATGGCATTTGGCCGAAGAACTGGTTGAAGAACTCAATAAAATAGGGCTCTCAGAAGTAACGATAGACGAAAATGCCTATATCATGGCAACCTTGCCGAGCAATATTGATAAGGATGTACCTACCATCGGTTTTATTTCACATTTTGACACCACTCCCGATTTTACAGGAACCAATGTAAATCCCCAGATTATCGAGAATTACGACGGTAAGGATATCATTCTTAATTCGGATAAAAATATTGTTCTTTCTCCGGATTATTTTGAGGATTTATTGCTTTATAGAGGTCAAACTTTGATAACCACAGATGGCACTACTCTATTGGGGGCAGATGATAAAGCAGGAATCACTGAAATAATCACCGCAATGCAATACCTCATCGAGCATCCTGAAATCAACCATGGAGAGATTCGAATCGGTTTCACCCCTGATGAAGAAATCGGTCGCGGGGCACATAAATTCGATGTTGAAAAATTCAGGTCCGAATGGGCCTATACAGTAGATGGAAGTCAAATCGGAGAACTGGAATACGAAAATTTTAATGCCGCGAGCGCAAAAGTGACCGTGGAAGGAAAAAGTGTTCATCCTGGGTACGCCAAAGGAAAAATGGTCAATGCGCTGAGTATTGCCAATGAGTTCATGTGGATTTTACCTCCAGAGGAAACACCACAAAACACTTCAGGTCGAGAAGGTTTTTTTCACGTCCACTCTATGAAAGGAGAAATTGAAAGTGCTGAATTCGAATTGATCATCAGAGACCATGACGCTGCACATTTCGAAAAAAGGAAGCAACTATTGCGCGATATAACCAAAAAATTAAATGGCATTCACGGTGACTGCATTCGTTTGGAAATCAATGACCAGTACTTTAATATGCGTGAGAAGGTCGAACCTGTTTTTCACATTGTGGAAATAGCGAAAGAAGCCATGGAAGAAGTCGGGGTTACACCGATTATAAAGCCTATTCGCGGTGGAACGGACGGATCTCAGCTTAGTTATATGGGCCTACCTTGTCCGAATATTTTCGCTGGTGGACATAATTTTCATGGCAAATATGAATATGTACCCGTGGAAAGTATGCAGAAAGCAGTTGAAGTAATCGTAAAAATTTGCGAAATTACTGCACGTTGACCAACACCATAAATAATTCGCGATATTGGACTATTCGGAAAAAGTAGAGGCCTACTACGAAGAAGAGCACCATTTTAAAAAGGGTGTGAAAATTCTGCGAGATCTAGCCCTAAAGGCAAATGCACAAGAGTTCTTTAAATGGCAAGCCCCGGTTTATGGGGTTGATGGAAAAAACGTGTTTTGGATCGCACGATTCAAGAATCATTTCGGCATTGGGTTTTTTCATGGGGTCTTTTTAGCCGACCCAAAAAACGTACTTATAAACGCTCAAAAAAATAAAACCATGGCCATGCGCCATTGGCATTTTAAATCTATCGACGAAATTGACGAAAAAGGAGTATTGGCCTATATAAATGAATCCTTGGAAAATCAGAGGAAGGGATTGGTACTCGCTCCTGTCAAAAAGAAGAAAGAAAAACTAATAGTACCGAACTTGTTACGGAACGCTCTAAAAGAAAACTCCAAAGCGAACGATTTCTTCAAAACCCTTTCGCACTATAAACAGAAAGAGTACGTTGAATATATTACCTCGGCAAAACAGCAGAAAACCAAACAATCGCGGTTGGAAAAAATAATACCCATGCTTTCTGAAGGAAAGAGCCTGAACGATATGTATCGCTAGACCTAAAATTGCTTTATATCGTTGGCAACTTCCAACCGTTTTGATAATTGGCCTTTAAATATTGATTTGCTTCCTCTTCTTTAAATTGATTTGCTTCAACATCCCAATAAATACGATTGCCGGTTTTAAAGGCCACATTGCCCATGTGCGAAACCAAAGCTGCATCATAACCTACTTTTATGGGTGCCGTAAGTATAGAGGTGTCTCTGCTTTTTACCGCTTCGATGAAATTGGCTGTATGAAGGTCAAGTCCGCTGACGCCTCCCGTACCTTTTGACAAGGCTTCCATTTTCGGGGTCTTCTCTTCTCCCCAACCGTTGAACTCACCTTCGGGAATAACTTCCCACCCGCTTCTATCGACCACTAACGTTCCGTTGTTTCCTATAAACGCAATTCCATGGTTCCTTCCATAATTGCCACCGTCGATACCCGTTGCATGCTCCCATAAAATAGAATAGTCATCGTATTCGAAAACTGTCTGCAACGTATCAGGAGTTTCTGAGGCATCATCAGGATAAGCGAATTTTCCACCCAAGGCCATTACCGATTTCGGTCGGCCAGCTTTCATTCCATATAGTGCATAATCAATTAAATGTACCCCCCAATCTGTCATCAATCCTCCTGCATAATCCCAGAACCACCTGAAATTAAAATGAAAGCGATTGGCATTAAAAGGTCGCCTGGCTGCTGGCCCCAACCACATATCGTAATCGACCCCCATGGGTACAGCAGAATCGACCACAATCGGCACGGGTTCCATCCAACCTTGATAGGCCCAGGCTTTTGCCAATCGAATATTTCCTAATTTTCCTGAATGCACAAAGTTGATGGCATCGACAAAATGCGGTTGGCTCCTTTGCCACTGCCCTATTTGAACCATTCGATCACTTGAATCAACATAGTTCAACATGATATCGGCCTCTTGTACCGAATTGGCGATCGGTTTTTCGCAATAGACATCTTTACCAGCTTGAAGCGCATCGGTAAGCATCAGGCAATGCCAATGGTCAGGAGTGCCTATAATGACCACATCGACATCTTTGTTTTCCAAAAGTTTGCGATAGTCCTTATACCATTTTGGTTTTTTGATTCCCGCTTTTTCCAAGTCCCCTGTTCGAGCTTTCAGAACATTTTCGTCTACATCACAAAGTGCGACAACTTCTACTTCGCTTATCTTTAACATTGAACTCAAATCTGAAAAGCCCATACCCTTGCAACCAATCAGGCCTACTTGAATCTTATCATTGGCACTTACTTTTTTACGCATTGTTGCCAATAGTTCCATCGGAAATAAAAATGCAGCGCCGCTACCCGCAAAGGCAAGTGAACTCTTTTTTAGAAAATCCCTTCTGTTCTGAACCATTTTATTGTATTTATGTGCCTTAAGATAGCTATTTTACGCATAAAAAAAGCGTCCACTATTAAGTGGACGCTTTTTAAACAAAATTATTTCAAATTATTTCTTGGCCGTTGCCGGTGCATTCAACTTCTTGCTCATTTCCAAAGAAATGGCCGATCGGTCAAATTTCAACTTGCCGGCCATGGTTTCTAGAACGCAAGAATAATCTTTATCGTTCAATTCTAAAACTTTGCCGTGAAGACCACTTTTGGTAATTACACGATCGCCTCTTTTTAACTCGGCCGCAAATCTTTTCTCGTCTTTTTGACGTTTCATTTGTGGTCGTATCATAAAAAGATAAGCAACGGCAAAAATCAGAATCATTGGCAAAAACTGCCCAATATCTCCCATAATTATAGTGTTCTCGTGTCTAGAAAATTATCTTGCGGTGGGGCCAACAGGTGCTGCACCTTTGGGGGTGACAAAAGCTTTGATTCGTAACAGCTCAGAACCTTTTTCGGTGTTCGCTTTTACCGTTATCGTTTTAGTGACCTGATTTTGACCTGATCCGTTGAATTTAACTACTAACTCACCCGTATCACCTGGTGCTATAGGATCTTTCGGAGGGTTCGGAACGGTACAACCACAACTACTTGTCGCGTCAGTAATTATCAGTGGTGCATTGCCCGTATTCGTAAACGTAAAAATCGTTTCTTGAGGGGTGCCTTGATCGATGGTACCGAAATCATGCTCGGCTTTCGCAAACTCCATAACCGGAACTTGTTTTGCGGCCTCATCACGCTCCGCGGCAACCGCTACATTTTCAGTGTTGATTTTTGCAGTAGCGTTATTTTCTTTACAAGAAACGATGGCCAAGGCTCCGATGAAACCAAGTACTAGAAAAATTCTTTTCATCACTCTATTTTTTGATAGTTAAATAATTTAGTTACATTAAACCTTTCGGTGTACATATAAAACGTAAAATTACAGAAATATTTTATAAAAGGCCTCTGCCCATCTTGTTAAGTTTTCCCTCTGCTCTGTATTCTTTAACCAGTTTATCAAGTATTCCGTTGATAAAAATGCTGCTTTTTGGAGTCGAATACTCTTTGGCGATCTCTAAAAATTCATTGATAGTCACCTTTTCGGGTATTGAAGAAAAATTCAACAACTCGCAAATGGCCATTTTCAATAAAATGGAATCTACATCGGCAATTCTATCCTTATCCCAATTTGGGGTTTTTCCTTCGATTTCTTTTTCCCATTTGGCATCGTTCAATAAGGTTTTGGTCAAAAGTTGTAACGCGAATTCCATATCTGCTTCATCCTTTAGCAAATCAGGTAAAAAGAATTTTTCAGGTTGCTTTTGTTTAGCCTTCTTAAAACGCTTCACAATGAAAGTGTTCACGATGGGGATATCATCTACCCAAGTCAGTTTATCATCTTCAAAGTAATCATAAACTTTTTCGTTCGGCGCAACCACTTCCCTGTATAGGTCTAGAACAAAATCTCGGTCAAAATCATACGAATCCTTTGAAGACTTCATATAATTCTTAAAAATATCGCTGTCTAAGATTTCCTTATAAAGTAATTTCACATATTCTTCATTGAGGTACCAATTCTTCAGCTTTCGATTCTGTAATTCGATTTTCAATAATTCGTTGCTCGAAATTTGCTGCAACAACCGATTATCAATGAATTTGTTTTTATTGGGGTAGTTGTCTGCAGTATTTTCTAGATACTTTTTATGGGAAAGCGCTGCCTGATTCTTGGCCAAGGCATGAATTTCCGCCAATAGGCTCAAAAGCAACAGGTACAGATTGTACATATTCTCTATGCTTAGTTTGAGAAATTTTTGCTGCTTCTCAAGGGAATCATCTTTTGATTGTATCAAGGCATATATACACTGCATAACCTTGATTCTAATGTGTCGACGTGTAAGCATTTTAAAGAACTTTTGCGATTTGGTTTATTCAAGCGCAAAAATAGGAATCTAATTCTATCTATATACTATAATGACTGTCGATCTTATACTTTTAATAACATTTGATTATGGGTCAATCGATTATCTTTGGCGTATAGAAATCTGAACTTCCCGATTTTGCAGCGAGATAAAAAATTTCTTGAGAGCGATTGACAAGAAAACATAGTTCAAAAAATTAATGTCGGTTTTATGTTGAACAAAATGTTCGAACTTAAATTCCCTTATTTTTGCCACACCCAGTACCGCCATGTCGGTACCAAACCTTCCCAAGGAGAGGTTTAACCGAAAAACCTAGGCGGAGCCTCGGATATTTTTTAAATGAAAGAACTCAAACACTTAAATAAATACTTCAGAAAGTACTGGTTTAAACTATTGGTAGGAATTATCATTACCATCATAGCCCGAATTTTCTCTTTGGTATTACCCTCTTATGTTAACAAGGCTTTTGAAGTAATCGACGATCTGGTCGCCAAAAACCTCGGTGAAGATCAAGCCACCGATTTGTTGACCGAATACATATTGATTATAATCGGTACGGCCATTCTATCGGGCATCTTTACTTTTTTGATGCGGCAGACCATTATCAATGTCTCTCGGTATATCGAATATGATCTGAAAAACGAGGTTTTCGATCATTATCAATTTTTGAATCTTGATTTTTACAAAAAGAACCGCACGGGTGACCTTATGAATCGCATCAGCGAAGATATCGGCCAAGTGCGCCTATACGCCGGGCCGGCGGTTATGTATGGCATAAATGCATTAACGCTTTTTGGCTGCCTTATTCCATTGATGTTCATCAAAGCCCCTACCCTGGCGCTTTACACCGTGCTACCCTTTCCGATTTTATCGTTCTTGATCTATAAGATCAGTAAGATCATTCATCGCAGAAGTACGAAAGTGCAAGAATTTCTTTCATCACTTTCCACTTTTACGCAAGAATCTTTCTCCGGAATTTCCGTAATCAAAGCATACGGCCTAGAGCCACAAACGCACGAAGAAGTAGTTTCTTTGGCAAACGAGGGAAAAGACAAAAGTATGAACCTTGCGAAGGTGAATGCATGGTTCTTTCCGTTGATGGTCTTATTGATAGGAGTCAGTAACTTATTTGTCATTTACATAGGTGGAATGCAATATATTAACGGCGAAATCGGTATTGGCCTAATTGCGGAGTTCATCCTTTATGTCAATATGCTTACGTGGCCAGTCGCTATAGTAGGATGGTTGACTTCTATAGTGCAACGAGCGGAAGCCTCTCAAGCTAGAATAAACGAGTTTTTGAATGAAGAGCCGAAAATCAAAAATGAAATTGTTCAAGAAACCGATATTAATGGAAAGATAGAATTCAAAAATGTTTCGTTTACGTATGACGATACGAACATTAATGCACTAAAAAATATTTCCTTTACCATTAAAAAAGGTGATACTGTAGCGATATTGGGGAAAACAGGGTCCGGCAAATCTACAATTCTCGACCTTATCGCAAGATTGTACGATGTCACCGATGGCGATATTTTGGTCGATGACGTTTCCATTAAAAAATTAAACCTAAAAAGTTTACGAAAATCTATAGGTGCCGTACCCCAAGATGCTTTTTTGTTTTCCGATAGTATAAAAGAAAACATCAAGTTCGGTAAAGAAAATGCCACTGAAGAGGAGGTTATAGAGGTGGCCAAAAATGCTGTGGTCCACGAAAATATCATCGGTTTTTCAAAACAATACGAAACAGTTTTGGGCGAGCGGGGCATCACCCTTAGCGGAGGACAAAAGCAACGGGTCTCGATTGCAAGGGCTTTACTAAAAGATCCTGAAATTTATCTTTTTGATGATTGTCTCTCAGCGGTCGATACAGAGACCGAAGAAGTGATTTTAAACAACTTGGAAAAGGCTTCGAGCAATCGAACCACCTTGATTGTCAGTCATCGGGTTTCATCTGCAAAAAACGCTGACAAGGTACTGGTACTCGAAGACGGAAAAATCTTACAAGAAGGAACTCACGAGGAATTGAACTCGATTGAAGGGTACTATAAAGAACTTTATCTCAATCAACTTTCCGACAAAGAAAACTGACAAATTGTTGTCATACCGATATTTTTTTTCCATTTTTGAAAGTATAAACACTACACACTATATAACATGAGCGATAAAGAAATGATGGATCAAGAAGAGATTCATTCAAAAGTTTTACGCGCCGGAAGAAGAACCTATTTTTTTGATGTAAGAAGTACAAAGGCTGGCGACTACTATCTTACGATTACGGAGAGTAAAAAATTTACTCACGACGACGGAACGTTTCATTATAAGAAACACAAAATCTACCTTTACAAAGAGGACTTCGATGCGTTCAAAGAGAATGTCATTGAAATGATGGACTTTATAATTGAAGAAAAGGGCACCGAGGTAATCTCAGAGAGACATAAAAAGGATTTCAAGAAAGAAGAGGTAATCGAAAACACCGAGGATAAACCGGCAGAGAGTTTTACAGATATCGATTTTGATGATATTTAGACCTAGTTACCAATAATAGAAATATTTTAAAACGGCCCCTTTATGGGGTCTTTTATTTTTAATTTCAAAACGCTTTGAAAATGAAAAATTTGATTCTTTTCTCCATAATGTTGATAGTCACGTTGACCAGTGCGCAAGAAACAGTAGACCTTGACTATTACCTTCCTCAAAATGTATCGTATGACAAGAACATTCCCACCCCAAAGGAAATTATCGGCCACGAAATAGGCGAATGGCATGTGACACATGATAAATTGATGTTCTACATGAAAACCTTGGCAGATGCCAGCGATAGAATGACCCTAGAAAATCGTGGAGAAACTTTTGAAGGTAGACCCATTTTGTTGCTTACAGTGACCTCCCCCCAAAACCATGGCCGCCTAGAAGAGGTTCAAAAAGATCACATGACCTTGTCAGAAAATGCAAGTGCTTCGATTGATGACCTTCCCATAATCGTATACCAAGGTTTTTCGATTCACGGCAACGAACCAAGTGGAGCAAATGCTTCTCTAGCCTATGCCTATTATTTGGCTGCCGCCCAAGGTCAGGAAATCGAGGATAAGCTCAAAAACATGGTTATTCTTCTAGACCCATCATTTAACCCTGATGGGCTGCAACGTTTTGCTTATTGGGCCAATACGAACAGAAGCATCAATTTGAACGCCGATAACAATGAACGTGAATACCATGAAGTATGGCCCGGTGGGCGCACCAATCATTATTGGTTCGATATGAACCGAGACTGGTTGCCCGTGCAGCTTCCTGAAAGCAGGGCTCGAATCGAGACCTTTCACAAATGGTTGCCCAATATTTTGACGGATCATCACGAGATGGGAACAAATTCCACTTTTTTCTTTCAGCCTGGAGAACCAACAAGGGTTCATCCGTTGACACCAAAATTAAACCAAGAGCTGACCGCTGAAATTGGCACGTATCATGCAAAAGCTCTGGACAAATTAGGTTCGCTCTATTATTCCGAAGAAAATTATGATGATTATTACTACGGAAAAGGTTCGACCTTCCCAGATGTGAACGGAAGCATCGGCATTCTATTCGAACAGGGAAGTTCTCGGGGACACATTCAAGAAAGCGAAAACGGAATTCTTACTTTCCCTTTTACGATTAGAAATCAGTTCACCACTGCCCTATCGACTATTGAAGCGGCTCAAAATATGCGGACAAAAATATTGACATATCAACGTGATTTTTATTCCGGTATGCGAAATGAGACCACAAAGAACAAAACCAAGGCCATTGTCTTTGGCGATAGCAAAGATGCCACTAAGACATGGCACTTGGCCGAAATTCTGAACCGTCACAAAATTAAATTCCATGAATTGAAAAGTGATGCGAAAATCGGCGGGAATAACTTCAAAAAAGGCGCTAGCTATGTGGTGCCCTTGAACCAAAAAAAGCATCGCTTGATTAAAGCTATGTTCGAAAAACGAACGACTTTTACAGACAGTTTGTTCTACGATATTTCTGCTTGGACATTTCCTTTGGCATTCAATGTTGATTATTCCGAAATTACATCATTGGCAAATGCAGGCGAGGTCGTTAACGATTTTAAACCATTATCGGGCGGTTTGAATTCGCAAAGTAATTATGCCTATTTGTTCGAATGGAACGAATACTACACGCCAAAAGCTTTGAATGCCATTATTGAAAAAGGAATTAGGGCGAAAGTTGCCAAGTCGCCCTTTACATTAGAAGGTATAACCTACGATTACGGAACTATCATGATACCTGTTGAAAATCAAGATTTATCCGCTAGCGACCTACATGCCTTTTTAAATAAGGTCGCTCAAGAAAGCGTGCTTAACATAACACCCGTTTCAACCGGACTCGCAAAAGGTATTGATTTGGGCAGCAACGATTTCGACCCCATAACAAAACAAAAGGTAGCCATCTTGGTCGGTGATGGCATACGCTCATACGACGCCGGTGAAATCTGGCATTTATTCGATACCCGATATGATATAAAATTGACGAAAATCGACAAACAATATTTCGGATCTGTCGATTTGAGCTCGTATACTGATATTATAATTCCTAGTGGTTACGGAAGTAATTTTTTAGACAAAAAACAGACCGCTAAACTAAAAGATTGGGTGACAGCCGGTGGTACCTTAATCGGTTATCGTGGCGTGGCGAATTGGCTTGATAAAAACGAACTTTTCAAACTGAAGTTTAGAAAAGACACCTTAATAGCCAAAAATATTTCTTTTGAACAAAAGCAAGATTTCAAAGGCGCCCAAGTAACTGGTGGCGCAATTTTCGAAGCCAAACTGGATCGTTCACATCCTATAAATTATGGATACAAAAATGATAAGCTGGCTCTTTTCAGAAATACGAACGTCTATATCGAACCCGATAAAGATAGTTTCAACAACCCGATTCAATATACCCAAAATCCGCTTTTGAGTGGTTATATCTCTGAAGAGAATCTTGAAATGATAAAAGGCAGTGTGCCTTTTCAAGTGAAACATTCTGGCAAAGGCAGAATTATCGTATTTACCGATAATACGAACTTTAGGGCGTTTTGGTACGGCACGAATAAACTGTTGATGAATGCGATTTTCTTTGGGGAGATAATGTAATCAACCTAATTTTACGTACCCACAATTAAAAATAAAAAGAGTTATTATCAAACCGATTGCAACCAGCGGCCCAGTCCAAAAGTAAAGTCCAACAAAAACCAGTAAATAATAAATCGGGAAGGCGACTAAAGCAACCGAAAAACGCAAAGTAGCCGTAAATTCAGGTTCCCAGACTTTGGGTTTCATCCACAGTTTCCATAAGAGTACCACTGGTAAATTCAGCAGTACGAAAAGGGGCAAGAGAAGTTTGCCAAAAAGGCTTTTACCTGATCTCGATTTCTTTATTTCTTGTTTGCCTTCTGAATCTTTCAGTAGATTATTCGTTTGAATCGGGTTGAGATAATCGACCCCCAGAGCGTCAAGTGTTTCAATGGTTTTTTGATAATTTTCTTTGGGTATGTGCGTGGTCAATTTTTGAAGGGCTTTGGAAACTTGGGCCTTGATGTTTTCGATGGTCGTTCTTTGATCTTTCTCGCTGATTAAATCTTGAAGGGCAATGGCCTCACCAAAATGGATGGCAACCCGATCCGGAAAATCTTCACCATATAAATAGTTGAATCCGACAGGTACTAATTGAATATCCAACTCGGGTTCCAGTTCCAAAGCGCGAAATAAAATACGTGTAAACCCTTTGCTCAATGGGCGGACCCTTCTCTTCAGGTTATGGTTCGCTTCAGGAAACATCAATAGCGATTCGTTCTCACTTAAAAGTTCTGCACACTTGTCAAATACGGCATCGTTATGCTTTAGAGAATCCCTTCCATCACGGATTCTATAAATGGGAATCATTCGAATCAATTCAAAAAACTTATTGAAAGTTGAACTTTTAAAAACATCTGAACGTGTTAAAAAATAAGGCTTTCGATTGCAATCTACAGCAATCAATAGTGGGTCGAGAAGCGCATTCTGATGGTTGGGCAGAAACAATACCGGTTTATCCAAGGGTACATTTTGAAGGCCTTTTACCCTAATCATTCCATAATACGAATGAAGACTTGTGCGTATCCAAAATTTAATAAGATGATAGATGAAGTTCTTCAAGCCCATTTTTATTTTCTATCGGATTTGTTTCCCCAAATCGCCGCAAGCAATAGTCCGGAAATCAAATGCCAAATTCCCCAAAAGGCAGCCAACAAAGCCATTCCTCCCAATCCTTCAAAAAAAGTAAAAATCAACAACAATCCCAAACCTGAATTTTGAATACCGGTCTCAACGGTTATCGTTTTTACATTCTGTTTATTTAAACCCATGATTCTCGCAAAGGAAAATCCGGTTGCGAATGCCATTAAATTATGTATTAGAACAATCCAAAAAACATAGAAAATATAATCGATGAAGATGTCGATATTTTTATAAAATGCCAAGACCACCAAAGCAATAAAAAATAGAATTGAAACGATCTTCAATACCTTTGCCATTTTTTGTGCAAGCTCTTTTTGCGTATGATTGACCCACATTCCCAATATCAGGGGAATACCCAATAATAGCGAAACCAATTTGAACATTTCAAAAGGAGAAACTGATATTTCTTCTAAAATGGAAGCAGTAGGCTCGTAAAGACCTCCCCAAAACTGGAGATTAAAAGGAGTCATCACGATTGCAAAAATCGTAGCTATCGCTGTGAGGCTTATTGAGAGTGCCGTGTTTCCTCTTGCCAAATGGGTAATGAAATTAGAAATATTTCCTCCAGGACAAGCGGCCACCATAAACATACCTAAAGCAATACTTGGTAACGGCACTATCAAATAAACCAATAAAAAGGTAATGGCAGGTAATAGTAAAAATTGACTAACCACCCCCGTATAAATAGGGCGGGGTTTTCGGAGCAAACTTTTAAAGTCTTTTGGAGAAATTTCAAGCGCAATACCGAACATCACCAATGCCAATGCAGCATTCAAAACCCAAAGAGTTTCGGTATCGAAGTTTATTCGTGCGTGATCTAGAATGTAATCGGTCAATTCGTTTGGCTGAGCAGTTCGAAGATAGTACTTACAAAAAGAAATTTAAACTTTGTTTCAGCCGATAATTTCGATTTAGATAAATTGGTAACTTTACTATTCCAAAAAATTATTCATAACACCGATAAGGAAAAGAGATGTCACTAACACCCAGTACTATGTTGCCCTTGGGCACAAAAGCCCCCGAATTCAGTCTTCGCGACTCCATTACCGACAAAACCCTAAACCTCCAAGCGATGAAAGGCAAAAAGGGCACTTTGATTATGTTCATATGTAATCATTGCCCCTTTGTGATTCATGTGAATCCTGAGATTTCGAGATTAGGTAAGGAATATCAAGCAAAGGGAATCGGTATTATCGCTATTTCAAGCAATGATATTGAGAACTACCCTCAAGATGCACCACATTTGATGAAAGAAGTCGCAAAAAAACAAAGTTATAGTTTCCCGTATTTATACGATGAAACGCAGAAAGTTGCAAAGGCTTATAGGGCTGCTTGCACCCCGGATTTCTATATATTCGATGCCGATCTCGATTTGGTATACCGAGGTCAATTCGATGATTCGCGACCTGGAAACGGACTTCCGCTTAATGGAAAAGATGTTCGTAAAGCCATGGATGCACTATTGACAGGTAACGAAATAAGTGCAGATCAAAAACCAAGTATCGGCTGCAATATCAAATGGGCGACTTCCTGATCCTTAAAATATAATCGCAAGCGACTCTCATCATTCGGAAATCACAATATTGCTTATGAAAATAGGAAAGCAAGATGCTCTCGAAAAACTATCGAAAATCGATTCTAAATTTTTGACTGTTTTCCAGCATGGCACCCTCGCCATCAAAGTTTATAAACCTGAAAAAGTAGATCTTCAAAAACCACATTCTAGAGATGAAGTCTATGTTGTTATTTCCGGGAACGGAACTTTTTATCTTGATGGACAACGAACCTCTTTTTACGTTGGAGATTTTTTATTCGTTAAGGCCGGACTCGAACATCGTTTCGAAGATTTTACCGATGATTTTTCAACTTGGGTTATTTTTTATGGTCCTGAAGGAGGTGAAAAAGCATGAATATGTCGGGCATTATATCGATGGTTGCTCTCGAAAAGGATAACCTTACAATCTATATCGAGGTTGGTAAGAAATCATATGTTCAACACTATCTTGATTTTTGGGCAGATGGAAATACCTCGCCTTATATTAACGAAAGTTTCACTAAGGAAGTACTAGAGAAAGAACTCATGAAAAACGATTCGGCACTTTTTGTTATTTATTCCAATAATACTCCAGTGGGAATATTAAAAATCATCATTGATAAAACCCTAGGGGCCTATTCAAAGAAAGATGCCCTGCTACTACAAAAGCTATATTTGCTTGCCGAAAATTCAGGAAAAGGCATAGGTTCGAAAGTTCTCGGTTTTGTTGAAGATTTTGCCAGAAAACGTCATAAAAAGATTATTTGGCTAGATACCATGGTCAAGGGAAAGGCCATACCTTTTTATAAAAAGAACGGGTACGAAATACATTCTAAAAAACAACTCCATTACAAGAATATCAAAGATGAAAAACGAGAAATGTATGTGATGGTAAAAGTGTTATGAAGATGATTCAAATCAATCCCAATTTTTATGACTAAGCAAGTTTTTGATGTGATTGTAATGGTGGTTTCCGTGCCAAGCGTACTTGCATATATTTTCGGCAACTGTAACTTCAACATGACCCTCAGGGTGAGTGTAACATTTTTCTAAATCAGATTCCGATAATCGACGAAGTAGATAGACCAGCTTGCCGTGCAGCGCTTTCAAATACGTCAATGATAGTGCTATCGGCGCTGTTCGAGCATCGAACAATTTACTCCAATCTTTCTCTTGATAAGCCTTTATCAAGGCTTTGTTTTCGGTCAAGGCCCATTTAAAACGCGTATAGCTATGGTGGTGGCTATCGGCAACATGATGAACGACCTGTCTAATCGTCCAACCACCAGGGCGATAAGGCGTGTTCAATTGTTCTTCGTTCAGATCTTTGACCAGTTCTTCTAATTTTACAGGTAGCTCATCCAATTCATCGATTCGGGCCCTTAGGTATTCAGAGGTTAGTGATTCAGGTGCTTTGAACTTTCCTATCGGGTATTTTAATTTTTCCAATTCAATATTTTCCATAGTATAAAAATAGGAAACTTTAATACACTTTTAACCCTATTAAAAAGCACACATCCTATTAATCTACTAAATTTGTAGACTTAATTGATTTTAACTTAATTCAAAAAATATGACAGCAATACGATTGGGCGATACAGCTCCAGATTTTACGGCGGAGAGTTCAGAAGGAATGATAAATCTATATGACTATTTAGGTGACGGATGGGGGATTCTTTTTTCGCATCCTGCAGATTTTACACCGGTGTGCACTACCGAATTGGGCACGGCCTCTAAATTCAAAAGTGAATTCGATAAACGCAATGTAAAAATGCTGGCGCTTAGTGTTGATGGTGTCGCTTCACATAGAGATTGGATCAAAGATATCAACGAAGTGCAGCAGACCACCGTAAATTTTCCGATCATCGCCGATGAGGAAAAGAAAGTAGCTACATTATATGATATGATTCATCCCAATGCAGATAACAATCTCACCGTACGTTCGGTATTCATTATCGCACCCGACAAAACCGTAAAATTAATACTTACCTACCCTGCTAGCACCGGAAGGAATTTTTACGAGTTGCTCAGGGTAGTCGATTCATTGCAATTAACGGCCTATCATAAAGTAGCAACTCCGGCTAATTGGAAAAGCGGGGAAGATGTGGTGGTTAGTCCGGCAATTGCGACCGAAGATGCCAAGACTATTTTTGAAAAAGGTGTTGAAGAAATCAAACCCTATTTGAGAATGACACCCGATCCGACTACCTAAAAGACCACAATGAGTTTTGCGTAAAAATTACGGATTATATTGACGACCCCTAGAAAACTTTCAGGGGTCTTTTTAACCGTTTATACAAAAAAGAATACTTTTCGTACAAAACAATAACATATAAGCTACGTATTTTGATACATTGCCCTATCTAAATTTCTCGTCAGCTAATTTCTCCTCCACTCCCCTATTTATTTTAAAGCTATCCCAATTCATGGGATGCCCCATTTGTGTAATTTAAAATCGAAAATATGAGCAAGAGAAGAGAGAATGCCCTTAAAAAAAGGCAATTAGCAGCTAATACGGCTGCAAACAGACCTCACCCGAAGCATGTTGCCAATGGTGATGAGCAAAAATTCAGAAAACTTTTTGGCGGTAAGAATAGGCCTGTACATTTGATGAGTTTTACCAAAGGACTCCCACATGATTACGATACAGGGCTGATTACCGACCCCCAACATTACCAATATTTCGTACGCGCAATTGATAGCGGCGATTTTAGGGATTTCAGGGATACGCCGTTGGGCTTTACAGAAAATTGCTTAGGCAATGTCTGCGAAATAGATCATCTAGATTGGAAATCGGACAAGGCCAAAACTTCCGCTAACGGTGGAAAAGTTTCCATTCGGGCTTGGGAAAGTCAAAGCGCAGGAAATTCGTTTGACCTTGAAGGTCCAGATGCCCAGGCGGTCACCATGCCCCCAGCCCCTGAATTGGGAAGTGATGAACTGACAGCCGAAATGGCAGAGGTATATGCACAGGCGATACTTAGAGATATTCCCTTTCATGCATATACACCGGGCACAACAGGAATAGGTAGCGGAAAGACCAAAGATGATATTTCAACAGCGACCTCTTTGGATGCTTTGGATACTACTAAGTCGGATGTCGAAGAGGTAAAAAAATATACCGACTCATTGAGCAGCTTAAACTGGTTCAAACCTGAAATCGACCTTAAACTAAGCCAACAGGAAGCCATACGCAGGCGTAACAACGGACTTCTACCGTCCAATGCCTTTAGAGGAATTACCTTTGGGGACGATATTGGGCCATACCTATCCCAATTTCTGTTGGCAGGAAATGTAGGTATCAACGGAAATGATAGTGCTAAAAATCCAGCAGATGGTCGCATCACTTATGGTGCCTCAAGTATCGACCAAAAAGTAAGGGTGGCGAAAAAAGAAAATTACCTCACCGATTGGGATGAATGGTTCGACGTACAGAGAGGTGCGGATTTTCGAGGCTTGGAGGCTTTCGAGCCAAATGGAAAAACACGTTTTATCCATACTCCACGAGATTTAGCTACGTATGTGCACTATGATGCACTTTATCAAGCTTATTTAAATGCATGCCTGTTGATGCTGGGATCCGGTATTCCTTTTGATCCGGGTATTCCCTTTCAAGAGGGTGATAATCGTGACCATCAACAGGGTTTTGCCCATTTCGGCGGACCCCACATCTTGTCATTGGTAACAGAGGTGGCAACCCGAGCTCTCAAGGCCGTTCGCTTTCAGAAATATAACGTCCATCGCAGATGTCGCCCTGAGGTATTGGCTGCTCGTGTTCACAAGACAGACGTACTCAAAAGTATCGCACCCGATTTGCAAAAAGTCAAAAAAGATTTGACCGACTCTGGTATATTGCCCGCTTTGGAAACCATTAACGGAGCCGATAATTTCTTGTTACCCATGGCTTTTTGCGAGGGTTCACCCATGCACCCTGCCTATGGTGCCGGTCATGCTACTGTGGCCGGTGCCTGTGTCACGATTCTCAAGGCATTCTTCGATCATAAACATCCCTTGGAAATCGTCTCGATTGATGACACTCAACAAGAGGTGCTTGATCTATTGGCAAATTTAGCACCGGGCGAGACAATCGAATCTTCGAATTTGGCATATGTGTCTACCCAAAATGGAAGTAAGTTGGATATAGTTCCGGTTCTAGACCAAGACTGTAAATTATCAAAACTGACCGTTGAAGGTGAATTGAACAAATTAGCCTCTAATATTGCTATCGGGAGAAATTGGGCAGGCGTTCATTATTTCACCGACTATTATGAATCTCTGCTTATGGGCGAGCAAATCGCTATAGGTATTTTAGAGGAACAGAAGTTAACATATAGTGAGAACTTTTCAATGACCTTGGCCATGTTCAATGGTGACACTATTCGCATATAGACGATTCTATAACTTTGGAATAAAAGACTTTTATGTAATACTGAAAAGCAGTAATGCACTGGGATCTAATTAAATTTACCCAGACCATAAAATGATTATTGATGGAGGGATGCTTGTTTGCATTAAACTTTGCTTAATTAAAATATAAGCCTAAAACCCTTTCTTTTAATTAATTAACATTATATTTGCGCTTTAATAATTATTTAATTTTTTAGTATTATGAGTAAAGGAACAGTAAAATTCTTCAATGATTCCAAAGGTTATGGTTTCATCACTGAAGATGGTTCAAGCGAAGATCACTTTGTGCACATTTCTGGTTTAATCGATGAAATTCGTGAAGGTGACGTTGTAGAATTTGAACTACAACAAGGTAAAAAAGGATTAAACGCCGTAAATGTGAAAGTTGTTGACTAGGTACGAGTAAACTTTTTTATAATAAGCCCTGACAGTTTTGTCAGGGCTTTTTTTACGCCTAGATTACAATAATTTAAACTTCTCGAAATCTTTTTGATAAATTTGCACGTAATTAAAGCAACCATATGAAGATTAAGTTATCTAATGGTTAGAACAAGATAATACTGTTACCCAATTATTATCACTAGAACATACTATGATCTCATTTTTTGGAATTCTTTTTCTGCTTTTGGCAGTAAACATAGCCCTTCTTGTGCTTAGCATAGGGCGGGCGAAATCGAAGTAATCATCGATTAAATGTTACTCTTTTACGGTGAACGGTAAATTTTCATCATAAATTCACTTCCCTTTTTTTTAAATCAAATCGATACCTAATTGATTTTTTCATCAATTTTTGGGTTAATTATTGTGAATATCATTTTTTTCAAAAGCTATAAAAAAGAATAAACTTCTACCCGAAATGTCGCGTAGAAGTTTATACTGATTTTTAAAAAAAATGTCTTTAGCTAACATTCATAAGCTCAACATCAAAAATCAAAGTGGCGTTTGGTGGAATCACACCCCCTGCGCCCGATGATCCATATGCCAAATTTGATGGAATAACGAATCGCGCCTTATCACCGACTTGCAATAAACCGATACCCTCATCCCAACCTGGAATAACTTGACCCACTCCCAATTGAAAATCTATCGGTTGCTTTCTTTGATATGAAGAATCGAAAACTTGCCCACTAAGAAGAGAGCCTTCATAATGAACGGAAACCTTCTGTCCTTTTTCAGCCTTGTCACCGTCTCCTTTTTGAATCATCTTATAACGAAGCCCGCTCTCAGTCTCTTCAAAACCAGCTGCTACTTTATCCAACTCGGCAGCTTGAGCTTCTTTTTCTTTTTTAAGCCTTTCTTCTTTTGATTTTTCAAAGTTTTGAAAAGCCTCGAGAGCATCCCAATTTTTAGCCTCATCACCGACACGAACTATTTCTAGCGAATCGATGCTGTCACCTTGAGCAATTGCATCAACAACTTCTTGGCCTGCTTCGATATGACCGAATACCGTATGTTTGTTATCTAAATGTGGAGTGGGTACATGTGTAATGAAAAATTGGCTCCCATTAGTGCCAGGGCCGGCATTTGCCATAGAAAGAACACCAGGTTCAGAATGTCTAAGTTCGGGGTGAAATTCATCCTCGAATTGATACCCGGGACTTCCAGTTCCCGTACCTTGTGGACAACCGCCCTGAATCATAAAATCAGAAATTACCCTGTGGAAAGTCAACCCGTCATAATATGGAGTACCTTCGGGTTTGGCAGAATTTTTTTGTTTTCCCTCTGCCAATGCGACAAAGTTACCTACCGTTCCAGGTGTTTTATCGTGGGCCAATTTTACTAAAATCTCACCTTTCGAAGTATTGAACTTTGCATAGATTCCGTCTTGCATTTTATAATTTTTTAATGAGCGGCAAAGATAAGGTTAATGTAAGACTGCTGAAAGGGTAAATTAACCCTTGATTTTTTTTGCATCTGCAACGCCATATTTATCAACAAGATAAACCAAACTTGCCATAGTAGCAGCACCAAGTTCGAGTTCTCTCTTATTAACATGTTCAAAAGTATCGTTTGCTGCATGATGGTGATCAAAATATCGCTGCGAGTCGGGCCGTAGGCCGGCCAATAACATATCAGAATTTTTTAATGGCCCGATATCTGCACCACTATACCCTTTGACAAACATATGTATTAAATAGGGTTCGAATAAATTCTTCCAACCTTGGACTTTTTCAAAATTCGCTTCTGAGCAATCAAAAGAGAACCCTCGTGGCGTAAACCCTCCAGAATCACTTTCCAATGCGAAAACATGATGCTCATCTTTGTCCTTCGCTATTTTCGCATATTCATTTGCTCCGCGTAGTCCGTTTTCTTCGTTCATGAAAAGCACCACCCGAATTGTTCGTTTCGGTTTGTATCCCGTAACCTTTAGAAGCCTCAGCACATCCATACTCTGAACGCAACCGGCACCGTCGTCATGAGAGCCATCACCTAAATCCCATGAATCGAGATGCCCACCTACCGTCATTATTTCATTTGGATGCGTACTCCCGATCATTTCGCCAATTACATTATAAGATTTGACGTCTTCAAGTTGCTCGCAATTCTGCTTGAAATAGAATTTTATATTCGGATTCAATTTTAAGGTCGTACTTAATAATTCGGCTCCCTTCGTACTTATCGCAGCAGCCGGAATTCTTTCTTTAGCAGCAATCTCCCCGTAACTCATCGAACCTGTATGGGGCAAATCATCTAAACGAGAGCTCATCGAACGCACGAGAACGCCCACGGCTCCATATTTTGCCGCCTCGGCCGCACCCGAATATCTTTGGTCTACGCAACCAGAATAGGCCTCAAAAGTACTGATCAAAGATTGATCAAAGGGTCTATTGTAAAAAACGATCTTACCTTCGATTTTTTCGCGACCTAGTGCTTCCAGTTCTTCAATACCTTTTACTTCGACAAGATCAGCTTTCAATCCACCGACCTTAGTGGCAACAGATCCACCCAGGGCACAAATCGGAACGTTTGTCGTAACACCAGGAGTGCTTTCAAAATAAGCAAATTCAGGAGTGCCGCGCACCCATTTGGGTACCATGACAGGCTGTAACCAAACACGATCCAAACCTATGGACTCAAGTTGTGTTTTGGTATATTCTACTGCTTGTTGCGCCTGTACAGAACCCGATAAACGACCTCCTATTTGATTGGATAGATGATTTAACCAATCATATGCCTTACCCTTGGTCAATGCAGCATCATAAATATCCCTAAGTTGCTTTTCATCGTCGGTCTGGCCAAAAGAGCTGCTAACTATTAAAAAAATTAATATGCATATCTTCTTCATTAATTCTCGTTTTCCAATTCTTGTTTATAGCTTTCTAAATTTAATTTTATTTTGTCTTCCAATTCTGGTTCGACAATATCTGAATAGGTTTTGAGCACCTCCAACAAAATAGATGCCACAATCACCCTAGCCGACTTCTTATTATCCGCAGGAATTATAAACCAAGGTGCATGGGTTTTTGAAGTACGGTTGATCGCGTCTTCATAGTAATCTTGGTATTTGTCCCAAAGTTTACGCTCTTTGAGGTCGCCTGGAGAAAACTTCCAATTCTTTCTTTTTAAACGAAGTCTTCTCAAAAGTCTTTGCCGTTGTTCTTCTTTTGAAAGGTGTAGAAAGAACTTGAAAATCAATGTTCCGTTTTGAGCAATATGCTTTTCGAAATTATTGATCTGATCAAATCGTCTGTCCCAAAAATCTTCGTTCACATCATCTACATATTCGATTCCGGGAATATTTTCGCCCATTATATATTCGGGATGCACTCGGGTCACCAACACATTTTCGTAGTGCGTACGGTTGAAAACTCCAAATTTACCTCTAGCAGGCAGAACGAGATAATGACGCCAAAGATAGTCGTGTTTCAATTCAATCTCCGTTGGCACTTTAAAACTGTGCACCTCTACCCCACGTACATTGAAGTCTTTAAAAACCTCGCGAACAAGACTGTCTTTTCCCGAAGTATCCATTCCCTGAAGGCAAATAAGCACGCTATACTTCCCGTGGGCGTATAAAGTGTCTTGAAAATCGCCTAATTCTTCACGAATATTCTCGAGTTGTTTTTTAAGCTCTTTTTCCTCAGCTCCTAAATCATTAAAGGTAGGGCATGTTTGAAGGTTTACTTTTTCATCAACCTTAAAGGCAGTAATATCGACCTTTTTCATGCGATGAATATAAAATATTTAATCGATGAACGGTACTTTTTGTTAAAAAAAAAGGTCGTTAAACTACGTTAAAATCCACTTTGTCCAATAAATGGGATTCAACATGTTGACCATCGAAAAAAATAGGTCGATAGCCCCTTCAGTACTTACCTTTGTAGTGTAAAACGCCCAAATTTTACGACTTAAACCAAAATATTATGAAAACACATTATTTAGTGTTTTATGGCCTACTTTTAACACTTTTCTCGTCTTTTGAGTTAAGTGAGGAGTGCGAGTATGCTGAATCCAATATGGGTTATATAAAGACCCAAACGCAGAAGGCGATTACAGCTACCGAGGTGAGTGAATCACACTTTTTGGCATATAGAGCCTTGAACGCCTTAGAAAAATCTAAAAAACAAGTTGAGGATTGTGGTTGTTCAGAAGCCTTTGATTTCATGAAAGATGCTTTAGAAAATCTTAAAATGGCCACCAAGGCCACGTCTTTAGATGCAACAAGAATACTTTTAAACCGATCTTTAGAGAATACCTTGGCGAGTTTGCAAGCTATAGTGCAACATGAAGAACATAGCGGCCCATATAGTACCGACGTACTGGCCTTAAACACAGTTGATGCCGAGGCAGTGAATAAAACCGTGACTATTTTAGATTATGAAGTTTTAAAGAAAAAAATAGACGTTTCGTTGACCAATTATGAGGCCTCTTTGCAAAAAGTGGTCGAAACCGTCGATTGCAAAGAGGCGGTTGCTTTCGCCAATAAGATATTTAAACAATGTGAGGCACAATTGCTTAAAGGAAATCTTTCAGAAGGAAAAAAATATTACAACCTCAGAACTAAAGAAATAACTGCAGAGGCCTTAATAAAATTAGGAGATTGTGAATCGCAAAAACTCTAATCAACACTACTTGCTTGCAAAAGTCTTGACATCGCTCTCCGAAACTTCTGAATCGCCAAGAATGATCAATCGTTCCACTACGTTTCGCAGTTCCCTGATATTACCGGTCCAGTCATAGCCTTTCAATAATCTAACCGCTTTGTCAGAGAATTTTTTGGGGCTGTTGCCTTGTTCAGAAGCTATTTTTTTTGCGAAATGCTCGATTAAGATGGGAATATCATCTCGTCTGTCGTTCAAGGCAGGAACCTTAATTAATATTACGGCCAATCTATGGTACAAGTCTTCACGGAATTTGCCCTCCTCTATTTCCTTTTTTAAATTTTTGTTCGTTGCAGCGATTACTCGAACGTCAACTTTGATGTCTTTGTCCGTTCCTACCCTCGAGATTTTATTTTCTTGAAGTGCACGTAAAACCTTTGCCTGTGCCGAAAGACTCATGTCACCTATTTCATCCAAAAAAATAGTTCCCTTATTTGCCGCCTCAAATTTCCCGGCACGATCTTTTACAGCAGACGTAAAAGCTCCTTTGACATGCCCAAAAAGCTCACTTTCAATCAATTCCGAGGGAATAGCCGCACAATTCACCTCAATAAACGACGAACTACTTCTTTGACTCTTTTCGTGCACCCAGTGAGCTACCAATTCTTTTCCTGTTCCATTCGAGCCGGTAATCAAAACCCTAGCGTCGGTCGGGGCGACCTTTTCAATAATCTCCTTAATGGCGCTGATCTCTTTGCTTTCACCCACCATTTCATAGTTTTTACTGACCTTTTTCTTCAAGATTTTGTTCTCAACGACCAATTCTTTTCGATCTAAGGCATTTCTAACGGTGGTAAGCAAACGATTCAAATCAGGCGGTTTTGAAATGTAATCGAATGCACCAGCACGCATTGTACCCACAGCAGTATCAAGATCGCCATGGCCCGATATCATAATAAAGGGAATCTCAGGTTTTATTTTTTTTGCGGCTTCGAGTACTTCTACACCATCCATTTTTGGCATTTTGATATCACATAGCACCAAATCATAGTCGTTGTTTTTTATTGTCTCGATACCTTTTAGTCCGTCTTCGGCTTCTTCAACGATGTAGGCCTCGTTCTCTTCTGAAAGTATTTTGACCAAAACCCTTCGTATCGCCGATTCATCTTCTACTACCAAAATTCTTGACATATTTATTTTTTTAAAGTCCTATTCGAAACCCGGCCCTGAAATAAAAGCTGGGGTCGTCATTTAATATAAAAATATCATTTCTATTCTTATCCCTCAATACTCCTGCTTGAAATAAAGTATGGCCCATATAGCCATATACCGACATTACTTTCGTCAAATTGTACTGATACCCGACCGTGGCCAATGCCGCCGAAGAAGAAATAGAGGACGCAAAGCCCGCATCGGGCAAAATGGTACTATTCTGTAGGTTGACAAAATATCCGTCCAAAATAAACTCGGTCTGAATCATGTGCTTATCGCTCAAATGATACTTCAACCCGGTTTTTGGCACTCCTACAACATAAGTCCATTTCGGATGAAATCGTTTTTCGAAATAAACAATAGGCAACGGAATTCGTTGGGCAACAGTCGAATTATACGCTATACCTAAAACAAGACGAGTAGGTTTATCAATATTCTGTCTATCCCTAAAGGCACCGATGGTCGCATTAATCGAAAAATCGCCGTTCTCAAGGGGGTTTACTAATGTAGATGCCAAACGCGGTGTCAGTACACCAATAAATCTCCAATCTTGATTATGTCTGTAAACATATGCCAAATTGAGATCGACAATATGAAAAATGTTTACACCTTCTTCACCTAGCTCAATATCATCACGTTGTAAATCGAAGGTCAAATAATTATATTCTGCACCCACGACCAGATTATTCGAATCTTTAACCTTAATCGGCATATTGGCTACCAACTTTATCCTAGATAATTTTGCATTGGCATCATTTCTCGGCATCAGCATATACTCCAATCGAAAAACATCCGGTGTCTGGGCCAAACAGAATGTTGAGACCATTAAACCAATAAAAAGTGTCGATTTCAATCGTCTCCTAATCCTTGCCATTTAGAAGTTTTTTCTGCCTGACTATGTTGAAAAGGAACTTGTTGATGAATATGTACATCTCTTTGAGGAAAGGGAATCGTAATATTATTCTCCTTAAAAATCTTGTCAATAGCGAAACGAATGGAACTTTTAATTCTGGGATCGCCAAAGCTATCGCGTATATAAAAATTAATGGAAAATAATAATGCCGAATCACCAAAATCATCAAAAAGGGCGAAAGGCTTTGGATTTCTTAAAATACCCTCCTGGTCTCTAACAACCTGCTCTAAAAGTTGTTTTACAAGATTTATGTCACTACCGTATGCCACCCCGATTTTTACCGACTCCCTTGTCATTTTATGATTTTGGGTATAATTGTAAATACTGTCGGTCAAAAAAATATGATTGGGAATCACAACAACTTTATCATCTCGCGTAAGAGCTCTAGTGGTGCGCAAACGTATTTCGAAAACCCGGCCCACCTTACCATCGACTTCTATAATATCACCAACATGTAATGATTGGTCCAAGGTCATCATAATACCTGAAATAATATCTTGAAATAAATACTGCAGGGCGAAACCAAGCCCAACGAAAAGAGCGGCCGAAGCAGTAAGCAAAACCGTCAAATCAACCCCAGAGGAAGAAAGAACAATCACTGTGACCACTAGGTAGAGTAGATATCGAAGGAAACTGAAAATACTGACGAACTTGTTCTTATCTTCCTCGGGAAGTTTTTTGGTAACGAGCCTATGAATCAGTTTAAATAAGAACGATACTATTACAACAGCCAGTATAATGCTTAAAAGCGTACCCACCGTAATATGAACTGCTTCTGTATCGATTACCCTGAAAGAGAGAAAACGCTTTATTGCAGACCAAAAAAATTCTAACCTTTCCATTTTAATATTTTAGCCATTTCCAGAGTTCCTTGTATGTCGGTTTCTTGCCGTACATCAAAATACCAACCCTATAAATCTTGGCAGCCAACCACACAATGCCTATAAAGGTAACAATTAACAAGGCTATTGAGGTAAGAACTTCCCATACTGGCACTCCACCTTCCCCAATACCACCGGGCAATCGCATGAGCATTACGATCGGAGAGGTGAGCGGAAATAAAGAAAAGCCCACGGCAATAGGGCCATGGGGATTACTAAAAACTGAAAAGAAACCAACGTAGATGGCCAACATCAGTGGAAGGATTATTGGAAATATAAATTGCTGGGTGTCCGTTTCGCTATCAACAGCAGCACCTATAGCGGCATAGATAGAACTATAGATCAAATAGCCCAAAACAAAATAAATGATAAAGAAAGTAATCAGCATCAACCACGGAATATCAAATAATTCTTGGGCATACAACTGCATGGTGCTATCAACGGTCGGCACTTTTGGCACTGTATCGCCGGCCATTTCGTTTGTAATGTTACCTGCCGCACTAAGGGCAGAAGGGTCGATATCCAAAAAGGAAAAAGTGACCAACATGAGTAGTGAAGCCGAAATTATCCAGATAGCGAATTGGGTAACCCCGGCTAACGAAGTACCTATAATTTTGCCCAACATCAACTGAAAGGGCTTTACCGAAGAAACTATAACCTCGATTATTCTACTGGTTTTTTCCTCGATGACACTGCGCATGACAAAACCTCCATAAATTATGATAAACATCATAATCAAATACCCAAAGCCACCACCGATGAACGCTTTTATTTCGTTAATTCCCTTCAGGTTCTTCTGACCCTCAAAAGTGGCCGTCTTCAATTCGAAACGATTTTCCATAGCTGCAAAATCTTGTACTGAAACCCCCAGCTCTTGAAGGCGGTTGAGTCTTAACCTATCTTGAAAAACACCTTCAAGCCTATCGAGTATGGCCGTGCTTGGTGTTTCTTTGGTGTAGAAAAAAGATTTTTCCGCCAATTTTTCGAGATTGGGTATATTAGGAATATGCAATAGACCTACATAGCCCAAACTTGCTGCCGAATCTTTTGCGGCTTCAAGTGAAAGATTATCGAAATGTAAATAAGAGGTACCCCCTGAACCCACAAAATCATTGCTAAAATAATCACTCTCGTTCAAAACACCTATCACTTGGGTTTCGTTGTCGTTGATTTTTGTCAAATATGCAATCAGAACTATCATACCCACCATCAAAATCGGACTCAAAAAAGTCATGACAACAAATGACTTGTTTCGTACTTTCGCCAAGTATTCGCGTTTTATTATCAACCCCAGTTTACTCATCAGTTACTCTATCTTGAACGTTCTTAATAAAAATTTCATTGGCCGAGGGAATTGTCTCTATAAAATGATTGACATTCGCCCTACCGGATAAGTACGCCAGCATTTCTTTTGAATCGCTACTAGGAAGCTGAATCGTTAAATCAAGTTGGTTTTCCCCTGGATTGAATTTCGAGAAGCTGATTGAAAATTTGTCGGCCAATTCCTTTATGAGTTCCTCACCATTATCGACTTCCATGCCAACTTGAAAAATGTTATTCTTGTAGGCTCTTTTGATATCGGACAATTTGCCGTCCAATATTTTTTCAGATTGATGAAGCAAGGCTATATATTCACAAAGTTCTTCCACCGATTCCATTCGGTGTGTTGAAAAGATAATGGACGCTCCTTTTTCTTTCAAATGGAGTATTTCATCTTTTATAATATTCGCATTGATCGGGTCGAAACCGCTAAATGGCTCATCAAAAATCAATAGCTTTGGCTCATGAAGAACTGTTACGATGAACTGAATCTTTTGTGCCATTCCCTTTGATAGTTCTTGTACCTTCTTATTCCACCAATCGCCTATTTCGAGTCTTTCGAACCAATACTTCAGTTTTGTTTTGGCATCGGTTTTGCTTAGACCTTTCAATTGGGCCAAATAGAGTGCTTGTTCACCAACCTTCATCTTTTTATATAAACCACGTTCTTCGGGCAGGTAACCGATTTGTGAAATGTGTTCAGCTCTAAGTGGCTCCCCATCAAAAAAAACTTGACCAGAGTCCGGAAAGGTAATTTGGTTGATGATTCGTATCAAAGTCGTCTTTCCAGCCCCATTAGGGCCCAAAAGTCCATAAATGCTGTTTTTAGGAATTTCTAAGGAAACACTGTTTAAGGCGAGATGTTGACCATACTGTTTGGTAACCTCTTTAGTGACCAAAATGTTGTTCATGCAGGCATTTTGTTCAAAGATATATAAACGGATTAAAAATCGAGTTTAATTTACGATGGCTTTGTCTCTTATGTTAGGTCATCGGTATGACCCACAAACAATACTTAAATAACGCCAAAATTTGCTATCGTGCCGATCCCGAAGTCTTGTCGTGTAAAATTCACATTTGGGAAACCCTGATAGACAGGGCCTTCCTAAAAAACAAAACCCATCCTTAAATAAATTCAAGGATGGGAAAAAAATTGCTATGAAAAAGAAAATTATACCGGTTTCCCGATATAAAATCAAATATACGTTTTTTATTTAAACTGCAACTTATTTTTCGTTCAAGAGAACATATCCTTGACCTTCTCAAAGAAAGATTTGTCGGATTTTTCGGGCCTTGGCTCGAAATTTTCGTTGTTCTGCATTCGTTCAAAAAATTCTTTCTGCTCTTTATTGAGCTCTTTCGGGGTCCATACGTTGACATGTACCAATAAATCTCCGCTTCCGTAGCCGTTCAAGTTTGAAACACCCTTACCCCTGAGTCTTAATATCTTACCTGATTGAATACCGGGCTCTAGCTTTATTCTCACCTTTCCACCTACAGAATCAATTTCTTTCGAAGTACCCAAAACGGCCTCTGAAATACTAACATAAAGGTCATAGTGCAAGTTGTCTCCTTCACGCTTCAACGTATCATGATCAATAGTCTCGATAGCTACTAAGAGATCACCGGATATTCCATTTCCCGGCGCGCCGTTACCCTTTCCTGAAACCTTTAGCTGCATTCCTTCCTCGACCCCGGCGGGAATCTTTATCGACACGGTTTCTTCTTCAACAATCAAGCCTTGGGCATCCGCTCCACTTGGTTTTTTGTCTATTACCTGTCCACTTCCGCCGCAGGCACTGCAAGTCGCAGCGGTTTGCATCCTTCCAAGAATCGTATTGGTAATCTTGGTGACCTGGCCATTACCGTTGCAGGTACCGCAAGTTTTATAAGAAACCCCTTCTGCTTGTACCTTTCGTCGAACCTTCACCTTTTTTTCGACACCGTTCGCCACCTCTTCAAGCGTCAGTTTGACACGAATACGCAGGTTGCTCCCTTTTACTCTTCGCTGGCCTCCGCCGCCGAATCCTCCGAAGCCACTAAAACCTCCACCGAAAGCGCTTCCAAAGATATCACCGAACTGGCTGAAAATGTCATCCATGTTCATCCCCCCACCGCCAAAACCACCGGCACCTTCAAAGGCCGCATGGCCGAATTGATCATAACGGGCCTTTTTATCGGCATCGCTCAATACTTCGTAGGCTTCAGCAGCCTTTTTGAACATGTCCTCAGCCTTCGAATCTCCTGGGTTTTTATCCGGATGGTATTGTAGCGCCTTTTTTCGATAGGCCTTTTTTATCTCGGCGGCCGAAGCGCTCTTATCAACACCTAATATTTCGTAGTAGTCTTCTTTCATTATTTTTGTGTCATTCCCGCAAAAACGGGAAACCCTTTCATGCTTTGTTTATTTCTAACAGTACCTGTGTATTTCTCAATTGCCGACCACTACTTTCGGATGTCTAATTATTCTTTCCCCTAGTTTAAATCCTTTTTCGACAACATCGATCACTTTGCCCTTTAATTTCTTTTTAGGGGCCGGTATTTGGGTTATGGCGTCATGTACCTCGGCATCGAAAGAATCTCCCTGCTTTACTTTGACTTCTTCAAGACCTTTTGATTTCAGTGCCTCTCGGAGTTTATTGGCGATTAACTCCACACCCTTGAACGTTTCTTTATCATCGGTTTTTGAAAGTTCTTTCAAGGCGCGGTCGAAATCGTCAAGAACGGGCAACATGGAAACGATGACCTCTTGACCCGCAGTTTTGAAAAGGTCCATTCTTTCTTTGGAAGTTCGTTTCTTGTAATTTTCGAATTCGGCAAAAAGACGTAGAAACTTTTCTTTTTCCTTGGCCAAATCTTCACGTAGTTCGTCTTCGACAGAAACTTCTTCGGTATTCTCTACTTCTTCTTGCGTATTTTCCGTGTCAGGAAGTATTTCATCCAATTCTTCGGTGCTATCTTTTTCGCTCATTGGGTATTTTATTTTAAACAATTAAAGATGGCAAAAGTACTGCCATTTCTTAAAAAATGTCAAAATGTCACGAAGAGATTATATAAACTTTCCGGAAAGTACTAAGAAGCGCATGGAATATCCTAGGAAATATACTCTTCACGAAAGTCGGATCGACTTGAATGTTCGGCAACCGCATACCCGTATATAGACCTTAGGGCACCTGAAATATTCCGATGTTCAAAAGTAAAACCGTCTTCTTCAATTTTCTTGCTACTGACGCGTTGACTGGCAAGAACCAAATAAGACATTTCGCCCAAAATGGTCTTGATGAAGAATTTCGGAATATTCGGCAAGAACAAAGGCTTTTTCAACACCTCGGCAATTTCTTTGATCAATTTGTTTTGAGAGACAGGATTTGGCGCCACCCCGTTATAGATACCCTCTAACTTGTTGTCGGCAATAAAAGCGAAGATACGAGCCAAATCGGTCAGATGAATCCACGATTGCCATTGCTCCCCAGAACCGAAAGCTGCACCCGCGAACATTTTCACCGGCTTTGCCATTTGAGGCAAGGCACCTCCATCTTTCGCAAGTACCAAACCGATTCTAACTTTGGCAACCGACAGATTAAAAGTATTGAACTTATCCGTTTCTAGCTCCCATTGGTCTACGACCTCACCTAAAAAACTCTTATCAACTTGATGTTCATCCTCCTCATAATACTTTACAAGGGAATTGGGGTATATGCCGATTGCAGAAGCCGAAATAAAGGATTCGATATTATGATAATTTCCTTCATCGATTGCTTGGTGCAAAGTGCGCAAGGAATTTATTCTACTCGACAGTACTATTTTTTTATAGTCCGAAGTCCATCTTTTAGAAATCGAAGCGCCTGCCAAATTGATAATCGAAGTCACTCCTTCAAAGCAATCAGAATCGATTTCGTTTTCATCAGGATTCCAATAAAAACCCCTGTAGTTCTCTTTCGAAACAATCTTTTTCCGACTCGTGGTCAAGTAATTGACAGCAATACCGCTTTCATGGCAAAGTCTTACAATTTCTTTACCGACGAGACCGGTCGCTCCTGTAATCAAATACCTCATAGTACAAAGGTATTGGTTATGAATAGGGTTTTAACTGACTTTAATTTGGATTTAACAATTTTAAAAAGAAACGAATCCTACTTTCCTAGATTATTTTCTAGCTCTCAACATCTCACGTTTTCCCGGAGGGCCCGGTAACCTTTCAACCTCAAAACCAACGGCCTGCATAGCACGACGCACACTGCCCTTCGCAGAATAGGTTACCAAAATGGAATCGGACTTCATCGCTCTATACAATTTTTCAAAAATGTCTATTGTCCACAGTTCGGGCTGCACTCGGGCTCCGAAGGCATCGAAATAAATGAGGTCAAAGGCATTGCAGTACGTTATTTCCGAAAATAATTGTCGTTCCTTTTTAAGGATAAAATCCTGTGAGACAAGTATATCGATTCCCCAGTCAGAAGAATGCATACTAGCAAATTCCTTTTTGAGATGAATGGCGTTCAAACAAGAAATATAGTTCAATTGTTCAAGTTCATCTTTGGCAACCGGATATGCCTCAACCCCTGTATAATTGACTTTCAGATTCAATTCTTTACTTCGAATCAGACTAATCAAAGCATTTAGCCCTGTGCCAAAGCCCATTTCTAAAATCGAAATTTCTCTATTGTGAAAAAATTGAAGCCCGTTCTTGATAAAAACATGTTCGGCTTCTTGCACGGCACCGTGAATCGAATGATATTGCTCATTCCAATCTTCAATTTGAATGGTCTTGGAACCGTCTGAGGTAGTGATGACCTTTCTTTTCAAATCACATCTTTAATAGCACCCCTTCAGCAAGAAAACCATACGTCTTTTTGGGTTCTGTTATTTTGGCCGTTTCTTCATCTGATTTGCCACCGTCTTTGGCGTAGTGCCTTTGTTCTTCGACACTCATTTGATTGACAAATGCCTTACCATCGATGACCACGTGCTTACCTGCGATATCAGTTGGCACAAAAAAACCGTAATTTTTAAATTTCACCATGGCTTCCTCACCATCGTTTAATTCTAGACGCATCCAACATCCTTTGGCTTGGCATACTTCTATAACTTTGGCCGTAAACTTTACGTTCAAAGAATCTGAAGGACGGATTTTCGCATAGTTTTCCGTCATCTTCTCTACCGATATCGCATAAGCATCATTAATTTTTTCTCCGAAAAACTCTTGGGAAATCGAGCTTTCGCCCTATTGCTCATTACCTTGACCAATTGACACATTGGTGACAAATAATACTGCAAGCAAAACGTTAAATCGATACATAATTCTTAAAAATTTGATTCTGCATATAAAATTCGGCAAATTAAAATTGAAAAAGAAGGGTTGACGCCCAGAAATAATTAATTTTATTATTTAAATCAAAAATAATCATGAGCGCAAATACACTCGACATTCAAATCGAAAAGGCCCAGAATTCTAAAATCGATAAGGTAGATTTTGACAATCTTGCCTTCGGAAGTATTTTTTCTGACCATATGTTGGTTTGCGATTATCGTAATGGGGCTTGGGAGTCACCGAAAATAATACCGTATCAACCGATTAGCCTCGAGCCGGCCGCGAAGATCTTTCATTACGGACAGTCTATTTTCGAAGGAATGAAGGCTTATAAGGATAAAGATGGAGCGGTTTGGTTGTTCAGACCCAAGGAAAACCATAAGCGGTTTAATATTTCGGCCAAGCGAATGGCAATGCCTGAACTTCCCGAAGCACATTTTCTGGAAGGCTTAAAAACGTTATTGCGACTAGAAGATAAATGGATACCGATCACCGAGGGCAGCTCCATGTACATTAGACCCTTTATGTTCGCCTCTGGAAAAGGGTTTCACGCCTCACCCGCAAATGAATATAAGTTTATCATCGCTTTAGCGCCTTCAGGTGCCTATTTTGCAGGAAAGGTCAAAGTACTGATAGAAGAGAAGTATTCTCGCTCAGCAAATGGCGGTGTTGGTTATGCCAAAACCGGTGGCAATTACGCCGGGCAATTTCACCCAACTCAATTGGCGAAGGCCAAAGGGTATCAACAAGTGGTATGGACCGATGACCATACCCATGAAAATATCGAAGAAGCGGGTGCTATGAACATATTCGTAAGAATCGGTGACACCCTGATCACGGGTCCGACCAGCGACAGAATTCTTGACGGAATCACCAGAAGGAGCATTTTGCAAATCGCTGAGGCAAAAGGTATCAAAACCGAGGTAAGAACATTAACCGTTACAGAGGTGGTCGAAGCCGCGAGAAAAGGAACACTAAAAGAAATGTTCGGAGCGGGAACCGCAGCAGTCGTTTCACCAATTTCTGGTTTCGGTTACAAAGACGAAGATTTTGAATTGCCTGAAATGGACAATGGTTATGCCAAAATGATGAAAAAAATGATTGTAGATATACAATATAATAGGGTCGAAGATCCCTTTGATTGGCGTTCTCAAGTTTAACTCAGTATAAATTTATTAAACACAAAACCCCGACGTTTCCGTCAGGGTTTCTGTCATTGATTCAGCTATACTAAACACTAACCATTAACTATAAACATATAGCCTTATCAATGACCAATGATATTTTTAAGTCCATTTGTAAGTTGACCATACATATAGACGACATAATCCATTTAAAGTTACACCTGATAAAACTTTTTAACATCCTTTTTAACGAATGAAAAAAACACTAGTCTTAGGAGCTTCCTTAAAAACCAATCGTTACAGTAATTTGGCTGTGAATCGACTAGTAAACCATAACATTGAAACTGAAGCCTTTGGTTTTAAGGTTGGCAAAATAGGCAACACACAAATTAAGACCAATTTAAGCGATTTTCAAAATATACATACGGTAACCTTATATATCAATGCGAGTCGGCAGCCTGATTTCTATGAAGACTTGCTAAAATTAAAACCTAAAAGGGTTATTTTCAATCCAGGTACTGAAAATCCCGAATTTTATAAGATACTAAAAAACAACGATATAGAAGTCGAAGTGGCTTGTACCCTTGTATTGTTGGCTACAAATCAATATTAATTCACCCACAATTTGGTAAAATCAGATTTATAAAAGTATTGAATGTCAAATGGTGAATTTTAACATTTGACGGCTTCCTGTTGTCGATTAATTTAGCGTTTTATCCAATAGGTTTAATTTCATTTTCGATAGTATCCCTATTACGTATCAACCATAAACCGATGAATGTGAACAGCCCATTGAGGGGCAAAAGCTCATATCCGAAAACATAGCCACCTAAACTTTCCGAAGGAATCTTTCCTAAGATAAAAGTGGCCAAAACCGAAATTAAGGCGACTGCCCAGACAAATCTGTCTTTCACTTTGAATCTTGTCAAAATACCAAAAGCGAAAAGCCCCAAAAGAGGGCCATAGGTATAACCTGCAGCTTTCAACAGCCCGTCGATCACGTTAGTATCTAAAACATATTTGAAGATGATAACGACTATTATGAGCAATAAGCTCATGCAAACATGTATGCTTTTTCGAATTCGAATCTGGCGGGCTTCCGGTTTTTTCTCGATATCGAGAAAATCGACGCAGAACGAAGTGGTCAAAGAAGTTAGAGCACTATCAGCACTGCTATAGGCAGCTGCGATAAGACCAAGCATAAAAGTGATGCCTACTGCAAGGCTTAAATTACTTTTTAAGGCAATCTGCGGAAAAAGCAAGTCGGTTTTTGGTTGCCCATCCATAAGCGGAATACCGATATCGAACTTATCAGTGTAAATAAAAAGTAGGGCGCCCAACATCATAAAAATAAAAGTGACTACACCCAAAGTCAAACTGAACGAAATCATGTTCTTTTTGGCATCGCCCAAATTTTTACAGGTAAGATTCTTTTGCATCATATCTTGATCGAGACCGGTCATACAAATAGTGACGAACATTCCTCCGAAAAAAGATTTGAAGAAATAATTCGGAGCAAAAAAATCATCCATAAAAAAGGTCTTGCTATATTGTTGCAATTCACTCGAGGCGATAAACTCACTGACCGTCCAATTCAATTCATTTAAAATAAAATAAATAGAAAATCCGACTGAGAGCAACATGAACAAGGTCTGAAGGGTATCCGTCCAAACAATTGTCTTTATTCCACCTTTAAAAGTATAGACCCATATCAATAATATCGATATCGTTACGGTCACCTCGAAAGGAATGTTCAAATCATCGAATACGAATTGTTGTAAAACAATGGCAACGAGAAAAAGTCGAAAAGCCGCACCGATTACCCTTGAAATGAAGAAAGAAATAGCCCCGACTTTATGGCTTACCGCTCCAAACCTTCGTGCGAGATACTCATAAATCGAGGTCAAGTTCCATTTGTAATAAATGGGGAGCAAAACATAGGCCACGATAAAATAGCCGACCATATACCCCAATACGACCTGCATATAACTAAATTGAGAATCTGCTACCCAACCCGGAACGGAAATAAAGGTCACTCCCGAAAGTGAAGCACCCACCATTCCGAATGCGACCAAATACCACGGCGAAGACTTTCCTGCTTTGAAAAAATCTTCATTGGTATCGTTTTTACCTGTAAAATAAGATATCAAAATAAGTAGGATAAAATATCCCCCTATCAACAGCAGAATCGTGGTCGGCGTCATTAAATACAGTTTGAAATGCAAATTACAAAAATTAAAACCTGCTGATCGATGTGTATGGGGTAATTGTAAAATCGTAAATTTGCCCTCATGGATTTTTCTTCGAAATTATTGGAAAACGCCGTTCATGAAATGGCGCAATTACCCGGTATCGGAAAGCGTACGGCATTACGTTTGGTATTGCATCTCTTAAAACAACCAGAAGAACAAACATCGAACCTATCAAAAGCTCTTGAAAATTTGAGGAGAGAAATCAAATTCTGTAATTCTTGCCACAATATTTCAGATGTTGAACTGTGCGAAATCTGCGCAAGTCCGAAAAGAGATGAGAGTTTGGTTTGTGTCGTGGAAGACATTCGCGATGTGATGGCCATTGAAAATACAGGGCAATACAGAGGATTATATCATGTACTCGGGGGAAAAATATCGCCTATGGAAGGTATCGGTCCGCAAGACTTGACCATTTCATCATTGATCAACAAAGCGAAAGCCGGAATTATCAAAGAATTGATTTTTGCATTGAGTTCGACAATGGAAGGCGATACAACGAATTTCTATATTTTCAAGCAGCTAGATGGTTATGACATCAACACGTCGACCATAGCCAGAGGAGTTGCCGTTGGTGACGAGTTGGAATATGCCGATGAAGTTACCTTAGGCCGCAGCATTATCAATCGAATTCCCTTTGAAGGCTCTTTAAAAGCGGACTAAATCAAATTCATTTATTGCAATAATTATAATGATTAGGACGTTTTTTCAGTATTTTTGCAAAACATTTGTCGAAATCAGCAAGTAGACTAAGAATATGTCAAAATTTGAACTGAAATTACCAAGAATGGGCGAAAGCGTTGCAGAAGCGACCTTGACCACTTGGTTGAAAGAAATTGGTGATTCCATCGAGATGGATGAAGCGATTTTCGAGATTGCAACAGATAAAGTCGATTCAGAAGTACCCAGCGAGGTCGAGGGCGTACTTGTCGAGAAGCGGTTTGAAGTAGATGATGTCATCAAAGTCGGGGACATCGTCGCGGTGATAGAGATAGATGGGGAATCATTAGACGAATCGAAAACCGAAACGGCCGAAGCCCCCCTTGTTACCGAAGAAGTGGTTACCGAGTTGGAAAAAAGTATCGAAACGGCCAAAGAAACCACTGCAACACCAGTTCAAGATTATAATTCGACAGATCGATTTTATTCCCCCTTGGTAAAGAACATAGCCAAACAAGAAGGAATTTCAATAGCTGAATTAGATGGTATTTCAGGTTCTGGCAAAGAAGGTCGTGTCACCAAAAAAGACATTTTGGCCTACCTTGAAAACAAAGGGAAAAGTTCTGATAAAGATACAGCTGCACTTCAACAACAAAAAAATCCAATAACAAAGGAATCAAAGTCAGCACCTTCAGAATCTATTGAAAACCCTAATGAACCACATCATATAAGCACAGTGCAAACGGTCGGCGGTGATGAAGTCATCGAGATGACACGTATGGGCAAATTAATTGCAAAGCACATGGTCGACAGTGTTTCGACTTCTGCTCATGTGCAGAGTTTTATCGAGGTCGATGTCACCAATATCGTAAACTGGCGAAATAAAACCAAAGATTCATTCGAGCAACGCGAAGGAGAGAAGTTGACCTTCACTCCTATTTTTATGGAAGCTGTTGCAAAGGCATTGAAGAAATACCCGATGATGAATATTTCAGTCGATGGAGATAAAGTAATCAAGAAAAAAAATATCAATATCGGCATGGCCGCTGCCCTACCCGATGGAAACCTAATCGTGCCCGTTATCAAAAATGCAGACCAACTAAATATGGTGGGTATGGCGAAAGTGGTCAATGACCTTGCCAACCGATCTAGGAATAATGCCCTTAAACCTGACGAGGTTCAGGGGGGCACCTATACCGTCACTAACGTTGGAACCTTCGGTAGTATTTTCGGAACGCCGATAATCAATCAACCGCAAGTGGGAATTTTAGCATTGGGCGCTATTCGTAAAATACCCTCGGTCATCGAAACCGCCGAAGGAGATTTTATAGGTATTCGGCATAAAATGTATCTCTCACATAGTTATGACCATCGAGTTGTGAACGGAGCTCTCGGCAGCATGTTCGCAAAAGCGATAGCCGATTTTCTTGAGGCTTGGGATGTTAACCGAGAAGTATGAGTTTTGAGGATTCCGTATTTTTTGGGTAGAATATCTGGTCAATTATTCCGAATCGACAACTTTTTGAACTTTAAAAAATCATATTCACTATTAACATTACCCTAACACGCAAACATGTGATGAGGACCTAACTTTGTTCGGCCGAACTAGAATGACCAATTTTCGTTTATGAAGTTTAACTTTAAACGCATCAAATACCTATATCTCCTTTTTCTTCCTTTTTTACCTTACTTGTGTTTTGCTCAAGAGGAGGATAATAAAGAACCTATTAAACTCTACATCGATTGTAATTGCGAGAAGAGTTATCTGCGCCAAGAAATCAATTACGTCAGCCACGTGCGCGATCAAGCACAGGCGAACGTAAGACTTTTTATCTACGATATTGCCAATGGTAGCGGGGGTCGAACCTATAAATTAGAGTTTGAGGGTACCGATGACTATCAAGACATCTTTGGTAATCAGTCGTATGACACCAATGCCAATATGACTGCAGATGAAGTTAGAAAAGGATTGTTGAAAAAAGTCAAGACCGGACTTTTGAAATATGTGCTCGAATCTGATATGGCCGAAAACATTACCTATACCATAGACAATGCGGGCATGGGAGACATTCAAGATATCGATTTCAAAGACCCATGGAACAACTGGATATTTGAAATTTACGGTGAGGCAGACCTCAACAAAGAATCAAGCCGAAAGAATTTCGCCTATGAAATCGGATTCGAGAGCGACAGGGTAACCGAAAAATGGCGTGTTCGAACTGATTTGCAATTGAATCAAGCAAATAGTGAGTTCGTACAAGACGATGAAACCTTTACCAGCGAAAGATTTCGTTATGCTGCGGATGGTAGTATCGTTAGAAGTATGTCCGATCATTGGTCTGCTGGTATTTTTACAGGGCTTCGACACGATACTTTCACCAATTTAGATTTCAGATACTATTTCTCACCTGCGGTGGAGTACAATATTTTTCCTTACAACGAGGTGCTACGCCGGGAAATCGTTTTTGCCTACAGAATAGGATATTTTCATAATGATTACATCGAAACCACCGTTTTTGGAAAATTGGACGAAGGTATTTTCAATCATTCTATAGACGTACAAGTGCGTTATCGTCAGCCATGGGGAAATATCTATACTAGACTTCGAGGATCTACTTTCTTAAGTGATTTCGAAAAAAATCGAGTGCAATTATTCGGGCGTTTTTCCGTCAGGATCATAAAAGGGTTGTCGGTTCAATTTTCAGGGAATTTTGAAATCATCAGAGACCAAATCAATCTACCGTCAGGTAATGCTTCGATTGAAGATGTACTGCTACAACAGAAACAAATCGCTACCGATTTCGAACTGGGTTTCGGGGTGGGACTACGCTACACGTTCGGTTCGGCATTTAATAATGTTATCAATACTAGACTATAGTTATTTTACACCACTATTTAGAGCTATGCGCTTTTCGATTTTCTCCATTAATCGCGAAGCATCCAAATTTCTAGGATCCATGCGATTCGCCTTAACGGCATTGGTTTTTGCAAGTTCAAGACTATCCATTTTAAAGTAGATATCGGCCAAGACCACATAGGGCTTGGGAATCTGGGATTCTTTGGTCATTCGCTTTAAACGCTGGGCCTTTTCCAAAGCTTTCCCAAAATCGTCCATTTCGGCATGCAAACGGGCGGAATAACCCAACAAAAAAGGATTATCACGTTGTGCCTGAGTGGTCAAAGTTTCGAGTGAGTCTAGCGTATTTCTTGGTCCGTAGCGAGAATGTAAAAATTCGATATACTCAGCTTTCATATAAATCTCATCAGTATATTTATGAGCGATTTTTCCCAGATTCGTTTGTGCCAATTGAAAAGCTCTTTGCAAAGTCAACCTTGTCTCAGGTAATTCTTGCTCTCGAGCATTTGTGAACTTCACCAAGGCATGGTAAACATCAAGAATCAATCTTTCGTCTCCGGCGATAGTTTCTTTTTGGGCTTCGACTTCTTTTTCGATTTGAAGTCTTTCCTCAAGATCTCGAGTCAAGCGGCCAAGCACGCTTTTTCCTATTAAAAAATCAGGATCGTACTCCAATACCTTTCGATACGAAATTTCCGCAGGGCCGTAATTCCCTTCGTCCATTATCTGTCTCCACCCCATTTCGTAATAATACAAAGCTGAATCGTTGGCGATACTTTTGTAAATCGAGTGCCCTTTAAAAGTTGGTTTTTCTTGGCAGGAACAAAAGAGGGAAATTACCAACAACCATAAAAATCGTCTCATAAATCGAAGTTACGTATTTGTACAAAAATTTCATTTTCGGAAGTTCTATATCTTTAGAAACCAAAATCAAATTACCTTACAGCAAATATGTCTTTTGAATACGACGCAATCACTGCAGGTCACTACGCAGCCTATAGACCAGAACTTCACAATGAGATTTTAAAAAAGTGCATTACAAATATCGATGACTTTTCATTAGGAATCGATATTGGCTGCGGCACGGGCCATTCATCGATTGCTCTATCAAAATTCTGTAAAAAAGTAATCGGTATCGATCCCAGTGAGAATATGATCGAGAATGCCATCGTGTACCCAAACGTAAAATATCAAAAATTCACTGGACAGATTTTAGCTTTTGAACCCAATATTGCCGAAATAGTGACTTTCGCCGGATCCCTTCACTACGCCAAGTCGCAGCAACTGTTGAATGAAGTGGTTCGAGTAACTAAAAACAAGGGCTTGGTGATCGTTTATGATTTTGAAATGCTACTAGACGATATCTTAAGAAAACTAGGTCTTGACTCCTCAGAAGTTAATTCATACGATCATGAAGCCGACTTTTCAGGACTGTCTTGCAACGCGATTTCATTGATAAAAGTGGCAAGAGAAAAAACATGTCTTGACATTATCGCGTCAAACTTGGCCCATTTGTTGTTATCGGTCAAAGAGCACTATCAAAGTTTTGAGAAGAAACTCGAAAAGCATAATTTACGTACCAAGCTATCTGAAATTTTGTCTAATATGAATGATTCAGAAACCTTCGCGATAGTCGCAAATCTCTATTATAAGGTATATTCAGTATCAAAGTAGTATTACAGAATTAATTTCTGGCTTTGATTTCTTCAGACTTTCGTAAAACCTATCTTTGCCGAAAGAAGCTACATTATGGACTTAAACCTCACCCGACCTATTTGTTTTTTCGATTTGGAAACCACGGGCACGAATGTCGCCAAAGATCGTATCGTAGAGATATCGATTCTAAAGATATTTCCGAATGGCAATAAAGAAAGTAAAACATGGTTGGTCAATCCTGAAATTGAAATTCCTGCCGAAGTGGTCGCTATTCATGGCATTTCTAACGAAAAAGTAGTCACCGAGCCCACCTTTAAAGAATTATCGAAAGAAGTTTACGCCATGATAAAAGACTGTGATCTGGGTGGCTTCAATTCAGATCGCTTTGACATTCCGTTATTGGCCGAAGAACTATTGCGGGCCGAAGTTGATTTCGACATGAAAAATATGGCCGCCATAGATGTTCAGACCATTTTTCATAAAATGGAAAAACGAACACTGGTCGCAGCGTATAGATTTTATTGTGACAAAGATCTTTCAGATGCCCACAGCGCCGAGGCCGATACCTTGGCTACATATGAGGTATTGTTATCGCAATTAGATCGTTATCCAGAGCTTGAAAACAATGTCAAAAAATTGGCCGAATTTTCAAAGCACAGGAGATTTGCCGATTTTGCCGGCTTTATAGGTTATGACAAACATGATCACGAGATTTTTTCCTTCGGAAAGCACAAAGGGAAAAAAGTACTCGATGTACTTGAAAACGAACCCGGTTATTTCGGATGGATTCAAAATGCAGATTTCCCATTGTACACAAAGAAGGTATTGACCCAAATTAAACTGAGCCAGCTAAACAACAAATTAAGTTAGATGCGATTCATTTTGTTCCCCCTTTTACTTGTAGCGCAGTTAAGCGCCCAAGAAGTCTTGTTCGAAGGAAAGGTTTTAGATTCAAAAACGAAAGACCCGATACCCTATGTAAATTTGAGTTTTTTAAACACCTTAAAAGGAACATCGACCGATGAAGATGGGCATTTTTTTATCGACATACCTGAAGACCTATTAGAAAACGAGGTACACATTTCTTCCTTAGGATACAAGGATTCCATTATCGTAGCAAAGCAAATTTATAAGTCGAAGGTCTTTAGTATGGTCGAAGAGTCTTTTGAGTTGGAAGAAGTCGTCGTAGTATCAAAAGACTTAGGAGATTCAGACGTCTTGAACCCAATCAGCAGTTATAGCCTGACCAGTGGTTTCACTTCCTCTTCTACCCCATGGGTGTTGGCACTTTACTTTCCGAATATCGGCGGGCAGACCAAGTCTATAGAAAAAGTAACCGTATTTCTTAAAAAAAATCCCAAATTCACCCAGACATCGTCAAAGTTCAGGTTGCGGGTGTATGATATTAACCCAATAACCAAAGAACCAAACAATGACCTAGTAAGAAAGAGCCTTGTACTCGAATCGAACGAGGAAAATGATTATGTCTCCTTAGATCTCTCGAGCCTGAATATAGAAATACCGAAAGAGGGTGTTTATATCGGTCTCGAATGGCTGTTTGTTTCTTACAATTGGTATCGCAATGTCGTCAAAAATCCGATTACCAATAAAAAGATGGTCGAAGATCGCTTTGCACCCACATTTAGTGGAGTATATGTAAAAAATCAAAACTACCGGGCTATGGTATATGGTATGGGCAAATGGACCGATTTCACCGTAAAATCGAAAAGTGGAAACGAAAATTTCATTCCTGCCATCAGTTTGAAAATCAAAAAAGAGTAACTTGATAAAGTTCAAAGTGACAACAATCTAAAAATCGAATAATCCATTCAAATGAAACTTATCTGTATCGGCAGAAATTATACGGATCACATCAAAGAACTGGAAAACGAGCGACCGATGGACCCGGTAATCTTCATTAAACCAGATTCGGCGATTTTACCCAAAGAACAAGACTTTTACATTCCCGATTTTTCAAAGGAAATACATCATGAAGTCGAAGTACTCATCAAGATCAAAAAAGTCGGAAAACATATCGAAAAGAAATTCGCGCCAACATATTATGACGAAATCGGTTTGGGAATCGATTTCACGGCTAGGGATTTGCAATCAGAATTAAAAAGCAAAGGATTGCCTTGGGAAAAAGCCAAAGGTTTCGATGGTTCTGCGGTAATCGGGGAATGGATCGAAAAATCCGAATTTGACGATTTAAATGAACTTGATTTTTCCCTTTCGAAAAATCAAAACGTAGTACAACAAGGGAATACGAAACTCATGTTATGGAAAATAGACGAACTTATAGCTTACGTATCTACATTTTTCACTTTGAAAAAGGGCGATGTTTTATTTACCGGTACTCCCTCAGGGGTTGGTAAGGTTGCGCCAAATGACTATCTTGCGGGCAAATTACAGGGGTTACAACTATTTTCTGTAAAAATAAAATAATGATCTACAGCTTAGACAAGATTAACGAGATGGCCGATGGCGACCAAGATTTTATCAATTCGGTCGTTACGGTATTTTTAGAAGAAGTACCCCAAGACCTTGAAGGTTTAGAGCAGGCCCTAAGTGATAAAAACCACGAACGTGTTTATCAGTTGGCCCACAAAATCAAGCCCAATGTTGATTTGTTGGGTATGGAACAAACCCGCGCAACCGCCCTTGAAATAGAAACCATGGGTAAAAATGCAGCGAGTATCGCAGAAATAGAAAACGTCTTTCCGTTGTTGAAACAAGATGTACTACAAGTCGTTTCAGAGCTGAAAAAAGACTTCAATCTGTAACGAATGTTCGCAGAAATCATTACAATTGGTGATGAGATACTCATCGGCCAGATTGTGGATTCCAATTCCGCCTTTATTGGTAAAGAGCTTAACAAAATAGGTGTTTCTGTATATCAGATTACCTCTGTTCAAGATGACCGGGAACATATTCTGAGTACTTTAAAGGAAGCTCGTTCAAGGGCGCAAATCATAATCGTCACCGGAGGGTTGGGCCCTACCAAAGATGATATCACCAAACATACGTTTTGTGAGTTTTTCGATGATGAATTGGTCGAAAATAAAAACGTACTTCGCCATGTCGAAGAATTATTCGCAAAATATATTTCCACTCCGATTTCAGATGTGAATAGAAAACAGGCGCTTGTACCTTCAAAAGCCACGGTATTGAATAATATGAACGGCACTGCGCCAGGCATGTGGTTCAATGAAAATGGCACCGTGTATGTTTCGTTACCAGGAGTACCCTTTGAGATGAAACATCTCATTAAAAACGAGGTGATTCCGAAAATTGTCGAAGAATTCGAAAGACCCTATATTCTGCATAAGACCATAGTTACTTACGGATTAGGTGAAAGTGCCTTGGCGGAAAAAATAGCCGATTGGGAAGACAACCTTCCGAATTTCGTAAAATTGGCCTACTTGCCCAATTTGGGAAAAGTACGTTTGCGCTTGAGCGCCAAAGGCACGGATAAAGCTGTAGTTACAAAAGCCATCGAAGAGCAAAGCCAAAAACTATTGCCATTGATCGGAGATTTGATCTACGGTACCGAAGATGAAGAAACTTTAGAACAGGTCATCGGGCATATGCTCACTAAGAAAAAAATGACCTTATCCACCGCTGAAAGTTTCACAGGAGGTCGTATTGCCGAGAGCATCACTTCGATTCCCGGTGCCTCTGCCTATTTCAAAGGTACGATCGTCAGCTACGCTACAGAGACCAAAATACAAGTGCTGGGCGTCAAACCGGCCTTGATAGAAGCACATTCCGTTGTTAGTGCGGAAGTGGCGAAAGCAATGGCCGAAAATGTGAAAAAATTAATGGAAAGCGACTACGCATTGGCCACTACAGGTAATGCGGGGCCCACAAAAGGAGATTCGGATGCCGAAGTCGGTACGGCATTTATAGCCGTTGCCACTCCTAAACGAACAATCGTAGAAGAATTCATGATGGGAAATCAGCGCGAACGAATCGTCCAAAAGTCAGTAAACAAGGCCTTTGAGCTGCTACAAAAAGAATTATTAAAATTCTAGATGAGAATTTTGCCATCCGGCAAAATTGGTATAAATTTGCAGCCTGTTTAAAGAAAAAGTTAGCACAATGTCTAAAGTTTGTGAAATTACCGGAAAAAGAGCAATGTTCGGAAACAACGTTTCCTTCTCGGTTAACAAGACTAGAAGAAGATTTAACGTCAATCTGTCGAAGAAGCGTTTTTACATTCCTGAAGAAGACCGATGGATTACCTTAAAGGTTTCGGCAAAGGCATTGAAGATCATCAATAAAAAAGGAATTACCGCAGTCTTGAAAGAGGCGCGTGCACAGGGAATTCTTAAGTAACGGCTAGATTCCCGTTTTGCGGGAATGACAGTAAAGAAATCAATAATGGCGAAAAAAGGAAATAGAGTTCAGGTTATTTTGGAATGTACCGAGCACAAAGGCTCAGGGCAACCAGGAACTTCACGTTACATTACCACAAAAAATAAAAAGAACACTCCCGAGAGAATCGAATTGAAAAAATACAATCCGATTCTTAGAAAGATGACCGTTCATAAAGAGATAAAATAAATTGATTCCCTTAAAAAAGGGAACGATAATAAAGACATTAATCATGGCAAAGAAAACTGTAGCAAGTTTACAAACAAGTTCAAAGAGATTGACCAAGGCCATCAAAATGGTTAAATCGCCCAAGTCAGGCGCGTATACTTTTGTAGAATCGGTCATGCCTCCTGAAAATGTCAACGATTGGCTCTCAAAGCAATAATCTAACTAACTCAAATAATACCGGCCGCCTTGACTGATAAGTTTTGGCGGTTTTTTTATTGCTGGAAATTTCAATCGTCATTCTTGCCCTTGGTCTGTGTTCCGGATTAACTTCGCGTAGAATCTGATTTTTAAATAAATACCGTGCGGCCTTGGATTTTCATTTGTCAATTCCATCACTGCTGTGTCATTTAGACAAGGGAGGAATCCCAACCATTCCGTATCTTTGAATTCGTTAATCAGCATAACCGATGAGCTTATTCAAAAATATATTCTCTTCCAAAAAAAAAGAAACCCTTGACAAGGGGCTAGAAAAGTCAAAAACCTCTTTTTTTTCGAAATTAGGCAAGGCCGTTGCCGGAAAATCAAAGGTCGACGACGATGTACTCGATAATCTTGAAGAAGTCTTGGTATCTTCAGATGTTGGGGTCGATACCACCTTGAAGATTATTGACCGAATCGAAGCTCGTGTTTCAAAGGACAAATACATGGGTACCGATGAACTAAACGGAATTCTTCGTGAAGAAATCGCCGGGCTGCTCTCGGAAACCAATGTCGGTAATGAAACGGATTTCATTGTTCCGACAGATAAAAGACCCTACGTTATTATGGTCGTTGGTGTAAACGGTGTCGGCAAGACCACTACTATCGGTAAATTGGCCAATCAATTCAATAATCAAGGTTTAAAAGTGGTCTTGGGTGCCGCAGATACCTTTCGGGCCGCCGCAATTGACCAGTTGCAGGTGTGGGCAGACCGTGTCGACGTGCCGATCATTAAACAGAAAATGGGCAGCGATCCGGCTTCTGTCGCATTTGATACGTTGAGTTCGGCAGTTACACAAGATGCCGACGTAGTGATTATCGATACCGCGGGTCGACTACACAATAAGGTCAATTTGATGAACGAGCTGACCAAGGTCAAAAGGGTCATGCAAAAAGTCGTCGATGATACCCCGCATGAAGTACTATTGGTTTTAGATGGTTCTACCGGACAAAATGCATTCGAACAGGCCAAGCAATTTACAAAAGCTACAGAAGTAACCTCGCTCGCCGTTACCAAACTAGATGGTACCGCAAAAGGTGGGGTGGTAATCGGCATCTCAGATCAATTTCAAATTCCCGTCAAATATATCGGTGTTGGGGAGGGCATTGATGATTTACAGGTTTTTAACAAATTTGAATTCGTTGATTCGTTTTTTAAAATGTAAAAAAGCAACACGTATGAGAAATTCGACCCTAGTTATCTTTGCACTTCTTTTCGTATTGACAGAATCGCACTCCCAAAATCAATTTTCATTAAACGTTGATAGCTCAAAAACAAGACTATTGAGTCTCAACAAAAGCAATAGATGGCCGTTATCTTCAAAAGAATCAATAAAACTTCAAGGCCATAATATTTTAACAGGGCCGGAAATTACCGAGAATATAAAAGAGTTTGAATCAAATATGCCTATTCACAAAAGCAGTGGAAGTTTTCCCATGGTCATCCATATTCCTGATTCAACTATTTGTTATAAAATCCAAATAGTAGAGCCCGCTAGCTACGGCAAGTTGATTAATGAAATATTTTGAAATACAGAATAGCTCTTCTAATTTTATTTTCTGGTTTTCTTGGGTTGTCCCAAATCGACCACCCCAAGGCAAGCCCGTTTTCGAAAATCGAGCAAGAAGTAGGACTCACAAAAATCACCGTTGAATACTCTCGTCCTGCTGTCAAAGGCAGAAAAATATTTGGAGATTTAGTTCCCTATGGACGAATATGGCGGGTCGGTGCAAACGCGTCTACAAAATTCACTGTCGATAACGCAGTCGAAATCTTAGGAAACAAACTTCCCCAAGGCACGTATGCCCTTTATGCTTTTCCTGAGAAAGAAGAATGGGCAATCGTTTTTCATGAAAACACAACGCATTGGGGCGATGGCCGCAAGGCCTATAATCCAGAAGAAGATGCCTTTAGAGTTACTGTCAATCCGAAAAGTACGGAGGCTTTTCAAGAAAATTTCTTAATTGCATTTGATTCGATTTCCCATAATTCGCTGCATATGATCTGGAGGTGGGAAAACACGAAAATTTCCATTCCGATTACCGTGGATACCCATTATCAAATGATGCAACAGATTGCGATAAAAATAAAAGAAAACCCGTCGGCCCAAACCTATTATGAGTCCGCTCGTTATTTACAAGAACAGGGAATGGAATATGCGATTGCCCTTAACTACCTGAACAAAGCCATCGAACTAGACGGTGACACCTATTATTTTTATCGTGTAAAGTCGTTGGTAGAAGCTGCCTTGGGAGATTATCCTTCTGCGATAATAGCTGCAACGAAATCCTTGAAACTATCCGAAAAAGAAGAAAAAGATGAATTTGTGCGCATGAACAAAAGAAATATCACCATTTGGGAAGAAAAAGTGAAAAATAGAAAATAGAATTTTATCTTAGGATTCAGGAAAGACTAGATTATAAAGGTTGTTCGAACAAACCACATAATATGAGCAGCACCAGCCATCACGATGAACGTATTGCGAAAATGACTTTTGCTTCGGTATACCCTCATTATATCTCAAAAGTCGAGAAGAAAGGCAGATCGAAAAAAGAACTACACCAAGTAATCGAATGGTTGACCGGTTTTGATGAAAAAAAGCTGCAAGACCTAATTAATGAAAAAGTAACTTTTGAACAATTTTTTCATAGTGCTTCGATCCACTCAAATGCCCACCTTATCAAAGGGGTTATCTGCGGATATCGGGTAGAGGAAATCGAGAATAAGTTGACCCAAAATGTTCGATATTTAGATAAGTTGGTCGATGAATTGGCAAAAGGTCGAAAGTTGGAAAAAATTTTACGGGGTTCTTAAGTCAGTTAACCGATTTGTTTCAATAATCACAATCCTATAACCGCATTAACCTGCGCCCAAAGTTCATTATCAAAACTTGACAACCCTAGTTCGGCCTGCCCAGCGCTCTCCCCTGTTCGAACTATCACCATGCTTTGACTCGGCACCACATAAATTTTTTGATCATTGGCACCCAAGGCCGCAAACATATCACTTGGTGCATTCGTTATCAGCGAACCTTGAACGATTTCTTGTGTACCCACACCCATGTGGCTTTCCTTTCCATTCAACCACCAAAGATAGCCGTATGATTTGTTCAAGTCTTGTGAGGTATCGGTCATCTCATTGAAATAGACTTCACTGACTATGGTATTTCCGTCCCAGACGCCTTTGTTCAATGACAATAGCCCAAAACGAGCCATACCTCTTGTGTTTGTATTATATACATTTAGGCCAAAGGTTGTGGTCCAATTTCCATCCATACCGATTTTGTCCGCTACCTTTTCTTTACAATAAGCTTGAAAGGTCATTCCCGTATTTTTTGCGATCATCTCTTGCAACAACATGAAAGCACCTTGATGATAGGCCCATCGCGTTCCGGCATCAGCGGTATAATCCAAACAAGCGGGCTGTGTGCAAATCCAGGCAAGGCTATTTTCAATATTATCTGTTAATCCGGTAGACATACTCAAATGATTCTTTACCGTAATCAAATCTTGCTTGTCCGAAGCCAGTCGGCTCCAATTTGTACCAAGATAATCAGAAGTTTTGTTGTTGAGATCGAGATGGCCTTCCTCTTGTGCGATACCTACAAAAGTTGCGGTTAGGCTTTTTGCTGCAGAAAACAAGGTCCATTTGGCATTCTCGCTATGCCCATTGAAATACTTTTCCATGACGATTCTCCCATCTTTCAAAACCATAAATCCCTTGGTTTTTTTTGCATCCAGAAAATCATACAATTCTTGTTCTTTGTCCAAGTTCCATTGCAGTTGTGCTACTGTGACCGTTTCCCAAATGTTTCCATCGGTAGGCGGAAAGTACATTCCCGAAGGTGCCGGGTCTGGGTTTGCTGGCGGATTACTTTCATCCGTAGAGCAGCTAATACAAAGCACCAAGGGAAGAGCGAACAAAAAAATGAAACGAGATTTCATTACGGAACGATTTTTATTTGGACACCAATGTGTTACAAAGGTTTAACGTGGTAAATTAAGAAATCTTGCAAAAATAGAGCAGTTCGAATGGCTTGTCGTATTTTTACCCTCCATTTGTCATTATGAGAACGAAAACGCTTAAAAAGAACAAAATCAATGTGGTAACCCTGGGTTGCTCAAAGAATGTCTACGATTCAGAGGTGCTGATGGGGCAATTAAAGGCCAGTAACAAAAATGTTGTTCATGAAGAGGAAGGAAACGTTGTGGTCATCAATACCTGCGGATTCATAGCCAATGCCAAAGAGGAAAGCGTTAATACCATTCTCGAATACGTTCAAAAAAAGGAAGCCGGCGAAGTAGATAAAGTTTTCGTTACCGGATGTCTCAGCGAACGCTATAAACCAGATCTTCAAAAAGAGATACCCAATGTCGATGAATATTTTGGCACTAGCGAACTGCCTAATTTATTAAAGGCCCTTGGGGCGGATTATAAGCATGAATTAATAGGTGAACGATTAACGACTACGCCAAAGAATTATGCCTATTTGAAAATCGCCGAGGGCTGCGATCGCCCCTGCTCGTTTTGTGCCATACCCATCATGCGCGGCAAGCACCGAAGCAAACCGATTGAAGAGCTGGTCACTGAATCAGAAAAATTAGCGGCCAAAGGAGTAAAAGAACTCATCTTGATCGCACAAGATTTGACTTATTATGGATTAGACCTCTATAAAAAAAGAAACCTGGCCGAGCTTTTAGAAAAGCTAGTCAGAGTCGAAGGTATCGAATGGATTCGCTTGCACTACGCTTTTCCAACCGGTTTTCCGATGGAAGTTCTCGAAGTAATGAAAAGGGAACCCAAGGTCTGTAATTACATCGATATACCGTTACAGCATATTTCAGATTCCATTTTAAAGAGTATGCGCCGAGGAACGACCAAAGAGAAAACGACGAAACTACTGCAAGATTTCAGAACTGCGGTGCCAGATATGACGATCCGAACGACTTTGATCGTGGGCTATCCAGGAGAAACAGAAGAAGATTTTCAAACCTTGAAAAATTGGGTGGCCGAGATGCGCTTTGAACGTTTGGGCTGTTTTACCTATAGCCATGAAGAAAATACGCATGCCTATAATTTAGAGGATGATGTACCAGAGGAAACAAAACAAGCTCGAGCCAACGAGATCATGGAATTGCAATCTCAGATTTCTTGGGAATTGAACCAAGAAAAAATCGGAAAGACTTTTCGTTGTATCATCGATAGAAAAGAAGGAAACCATTTTGTTGGCCGCACAGAATTCGATTCGCCCGATGTCGATAACGAAGTGCGTATCGATGCCACAAGGCACTATTTGAAACAAGGTGATTTTTTTGAAATCAAAATCACCGAAGCGGCAGATTTTGATTTGTACGGAGAACCTATATTAAACTAATATATCATATTGAGCCTGTAAAGTGTAACAGGAGTGACAAATGCTTTAATCGATATTTCTTATTTTAGGAGTAGTTCAAACCTCATCAAAACCGAGTCCATGTGCAAAAAAATATCTTGTTTTTTTATTCTATCCTATTTTGTTCTATGCAGTTGCAAAGCCCAGCACAATTTCAAAATCGAGATTCTCGATGACTCAGCTCTTGAATTAATTGACCCAAGCGCTGAAATAAAAGTGATCGGTAAGGGTTTTACATGGACGGAGGGCACCCTATACATCGAAGATGGGGACTATCTTATATTCTCCGACATTCCGAATAATACCGTTTTTAAAATCGATGTGAACGGAACACTCTCGACTTATCTAAAACCTTCCGGCTTTTTGGGCAATGCCGAATACGGTAAAGAACCCGGGTCGAACGGTTTGTTGCTTAACGAAAAAAAGGAACTGGTATTGATGCAGCACGGTGAACGGCGTGTGGCAAAAATGAAGTCTTCGTTGAACGACCCAAAACCTGAATATGAAGCTATAGCCAATGAATTTGAGGGAAAGCGATTTAATAGTCCGAATGACGGGGTTTTCGATAAAGCGGGAAATCTATATTTTACAGATCCGCCATACGGGCTTCCAAAACAAATGGACGACCCTAGTAAGGAATTAGACTTTCAAGGTGTTTATTGTTTACGAACTACTGGGGAGTTGATGCTCGTCGATAAATTGACCAGACCCAACGGAATTACCTTATCTCCTGACGAAAATAAATTATACGTGGCCGTCTCCGACCCCGAGCATGCGGTATGGTATAGGTATGATCTTACGGATATCGGAAAAACCGAAAATAAAAAGCTGTTTTACGATGTATCGAATCTAGTCGGCAAGGAAGGTCAGAAAGGTTTGCCCGATGGTATGAAAATGCATAGCTCTGGTCATTTGTTCGCGACCGGCCCAGGAGGACTTTTCATTTTCGACCCTGACGGAAAACCAATAGCCAGAATCCATACCGGGCAAGCGACGGCCAATTGTGCTTTTTCCACGGATGAAAAAAGACTATTTCTTGCGGCCGATGATTTTATTTTGGAAGTTGAATTGAAATAAAAAAACCTCGGACCAAATTCGAGGCCGTATCTCAAAGTATTTTAATTATACCCCGTTGTTTAGAGAAAATTATATTTAATTTCTTTAGAAATAACTACTTAAAATGCTAAAACCATTTATGCTCCGAGTCATGAATTTTGAAAAAATCTAAGTTTCGGGCCTCGATGAAGTCTATAGGTTTTACATACCAAAAAGAGTAAGAAAACCACTCCAATTAAGTTGAAGAAGAATTTTTAAAAGCTTACAAAAAAGTTAGGCTTTTTAGAAGACAATAGCTGTTTTTAGTATTTTTACATACTTTTCTTACAACTTTACAACAAAAATTCCTTAATAAAAGTATTAAGACACATCTTTGGGTTTTAATACTGTGTAAATGCTATTCACAAAATTAGGAATGGTTTCCTTATTGCTCAACTTGTTCGTAGGAACTTTTTTCTATGGCCAGGTTAAAATTGGTGATAATATAAGTATCATCGATGAAGCCTCTATTTTAGAGTTGGAGAGCACTTCAAGGGTTTTGGTCCTTACCCGCTTGTCAAATGAACAGATGCTTTCTTTGGATCCTCTACCTGGTGGAATGGTCTTTAATACCGATACAGCTTGTATTCATTTGTACAATGGTACAAACTGGGTTAGTTTATGTGATGGCGATTCGGGCACTTTCTCTTTTGTAGATAACAATGACGGTACTTTTACAATCGATTATGCCGATGGAAGCTCGTTCACTTCTTCCGATTTGACCGGACCCCAAGGAGAAAAAGGTGATACGGGTGATACCGGACCAGAAGGTCCTGCAGGTGCCGACGGCTCAAGCGCAAGCGTAGAGCAACAGCAAATAGTGATTGTTGCCAGTGGCGGCCAAACTCAATTTACCACTCCCCTACCGATTGTTGACGATGGAAAAATCGAAGTGTATAGAAATGGGGTACGAATCGATTTTACGACCGTAAATGCTAGCACCATTGAATTACAAAGTGATATTTCCTGTTTCCAAAATGATCGAATTCGAATCGTACAAATTCTTTAATAAACAATCGTTAACACATTCCTTAAATATTTAAATCAGAAATCATGAAAACAACAAAAACGCTTAATCAATTTAAAACTTTTGCCTTCGGCTTGCTTGTGCTCATAGGTGTTTCGGTTACAGCTCAACAGACAAGCGGTGATGTCACCAAACAGGCTGATATCGACCCCGGCACCACCACAACCGCTGGTGCAGTGCGTGTCATAGACAATAAAGGAACCATCAAATACCTTCAGTCGCAAAACGGTATTACGATGTTATCCAATACAACAGCCGACGTAACCACCACCACATGGCAATTGGGAGGCACATTAACAGATGATACTTTTATCGACGCATCTGGAGCTATATTTGTTCTTGATGGAATTGCCTTGGAAACTGGTGCGGCGGCTACTGCCGCTCCTGACGGATCAAGTGCTGCTGCATCAACTGATACAGGCTATGCTTTTTTAGTGCGTGATGAGGATACTGGAGAAACCAAAAAATTACTGGCTTCTGACATTGACATTATTACAAGTGGTCAAGAGAGCTTTACCGCAAATACAACTGATAATGGTGCAAATTTAACAACCTATGCGCTTACAGGCAGCCCAACACTACCCGCCTTTAGTCAAGTTTGGGTCTATAGAAATGGTGCCAAGCTCATTGCCAATGTGGATTATACGGTATCGGCATCAACGGTAACTATAGATATCACCAATGATTTCGTTGTTTACGCGGGTGATACTATTGAGGTTCAATATATTAGATAACTAATTGAACACAAGAAGTTGATCAATTCACACTTTCTTTATGCCCTTCAGTTTTAAACAGTTTGTTTTTTTTTTCGCAATGATGGCACAGTTCGCTATTATAGCACAACAGGTTGAAGCTATCGACAAAAAGGGAAGCGTGGTTAACGTGAATAACAATAAGGTCACCACTGGGGCTACCGCTCCTTCAGACCCTATTGAAAATGATGTTTGGTTCGATACCTCTGATAACAATAATGCAAGACCAAAAATATGGAATGGTACCCTATGGGTAGGCCTTGATTACACTGGGATCCCTGGTTCAATTTTTTACACAGGCGCAGACAGTTACCCTACCCAAGACAATAGCAATCTTTTTTGGGATAGTTCAAACAGACGCTTGGGTATTGGTACGGCTTCACCCAGCAGTACATTTGACGTTGTCGGTGATGTGGAGTTCAATGTACCCAATGGCGCTCAAACCTTTTTTTTTAATTCTGCGTTGCTTGGTGGTGTAGGTTCTAGGATGTTTTCTACTGAACCTTTAGCCTTTCAATCAAATTTTAATGGACCTGAAACGCCAATAGCAATGCGAATGGGTACAATAAATAACAATAATGCGCTAACGTTTAAAAAAGCCACTGGTGAAATTGGTATCCGAACCGACGATGCAACCGCTAACTTAGATATCAACGGTGATGCAAGAATACGAACCTTACCAATTGGTGCAAATACAGACGAAATTGTAACCGCAGATACAGATGGAAACCTAAGAAAGGTTACCGTGGCCAGTATTGGAGATGGGGATGCTTGGGCCGTTGATGGGGAAGATTTGACTACGCAGGTGGTAAGAAATGGAAATGTTCATATTGACGATGCCGCCAACGCCGGCGGTACAAGAGGTTTTAGGATTTTTAATGATACCAATGCCGTGTTCGAGGCTTTATCACAAACTGGAGATGCTTATAATTCATTTCGGTCCGCTGGAGGAAATATGTATACACAGTATTTAGATTTGTCAGGCCCAACGCGATGGGCTATGGGCTTTGAGTTCGCCTCTAAAGATTATTACATTCAAAATGCAGCTAATTTGTCTAGTGGCGGTGCTGATTTTATGGTTCAAAACGGTACGGGAAATGTGGGTATCGGGATTACTACGCCAAGTAGTTCGTTGGACGTCAACGGCGATGCAAGAATACGAAGCCTACCAGCAGGGGTAACCGCGGATGAACTGGTCACGGCAGACACCAATGGTAACCTAAGAAAAAGAACGGTTGCAGATGTATTCGCAGATGCCGGGGCAAATGAAAATATCTATACGGCAAATGGTACCCTCACAGGAAATAGGGTCGTCACCCAAAACAACTTCGATGTCAACTTTGATGCCAATACCCTGGTGATTGATGGTTCTGCAAATAGAGTGGGTATTGGCACAAACGATCCACAACGAGGTTTTCATGCGGCAGCGAACGATTTTGTGCGTTTTTCTAGAGGATCAAATACTGCTGGAATCGTAGTTGATCGATTTAATGGGTCAATTAACAATACCTTGGCTTCAGCTACTTTTGGACTAAACTCAACGGCGGTCGGGCAAGGCGAATTCTTTTTCGCAAATTATAACGAAGCAGTAGGTGGTGGCGGATTTACCAGGTGGATTACATTCGATATTGATACGAATCAAATATCTTTCAACCAATACGGAAATAACAATTATACAGGTTCGGCAGCCTATCTTTTGGCAGTAGATGCAAATGGAAATCTAATAGAAATAGATCCAAACACTTTGGATACGGATACAACTATTTATGACACCGATGGTGCCCTATCGGCAAACCGTTCCATAACTCAAAACAATTTTGATTTGAACTTTGATACCAACACTTTCGTGGTCAGCGGTGACGACGATAACGTTGGAATTGGCACTGCGACTCCATCAACTAAGTTAGATGTAAATGGCGAAGCTCGGATAAGAACTTTGCCCACCGGTACATCTGCAGACGAGCTGGTTATCGCAGACACTAATGGAAATTTGAGAAAATTACCAATAACCAGTTTGGAAACCAAAACATCAATAGCACAAAATAACACAACCGGAGTAGTAACCCATAACAGTGAAGATGGCACATCACAATCAGTAAATATAGTTAGTACTAACGCTAACAACAATATTAGTGCCGGTACAGATGGAGGCGCCTATTATAGTAGTCCAATCAAAGCTTACGGAAAATTAATCCCTGCCACAAACAGTATTGTAGCCTCTGGTATTAGCGCGGCTACTAAAACCGCTGTGGGAAGGTTTACTTTCACGTTCGCTACCGCTAGATCTTCAGCAAACTATCCTATTCAATTGACGGCATTGGAGACAGGTACAGATGACATAAATATTTATGTGACCGCACAGACCACAACGACATTTAGTATTTCTATTATTAGGGAAGTTGGGGGAACTTTTCCATCGGATAGCTATGTAGATAGGACTTGTTATTTTACAGTTCTTGATTTTTAGATCATAGTGTAGAATGGATTTCGAATATTATGCTATTTGTTAATTTTCATTTGAACTTTTAGTACAGTTCCGAGTAAAAAATCAATACATTTTCTGAACCTAAACCCAAAACAATTTTACCTCAACGAATTCAATACTGCTTGATTTAACTTAACAATGATAAACTAAACCCGCATGGGTTTTTATATCTATCTAATGAGAAAGTAGAAAACCCTGTATTAATTTCAAGAAACACAGGGCTTTCCATTCAATTATACCTGCCTATTTCCCCAACATCAAAAGTTCATTGCATTTGATTTCAGTGATGTATCTTTTTTCACCTTCTTTGGTTTCGTACGAGCGGTGTGTCAACTTGCCCTCAACGGCAACTTGTTTCCCTTTGATTAAATAATTCTCTACAATATCCGCGGTTTTGCCCCAGGCAACAATATTGTGCCATTGGGTATCTTCCACTTTTTCGCCTTTCGCATTTTTGTAAGAATCGCTTGTGGCGATTGAAAATTTAGCAAGCTTAGTACCACTTTCAAGATTTACAATTTCAGGGTCTTGCCCTAGATGTCCAATCAACTGTACTTTGTTTTTAAGTGCGTTCATAATATTAATTTTACGTTAAACAGTTAATACAATCAAGCCACCTTGACTTGACACTGCAAACATAGAACGGTACTAAAATTTTATTCGGTTGATAAATAATTACTTTCGTTTGTAAACGTTTACAAACATTTAAAAACGTATAAACTCCCTTAAAATAGGTATCTATATACAAGGTGGGCCAAGATATTTGACCCCAAAGTTATCGAGAGGTCGGCTTGCCAGAGCGATGGTAATAAAGAAATTTGCCTTAAGACGACCTTTATGAATGATGATAACAGAACCACCAGGTAGGTTTATAAATCATTATAAGATTGGGCTATTTTGGTCGGCTTTATTCGCGATCAAAATACTCCAAATGACTAATGAATTGCATTGATCGACTGAAGAATCGCATCAATTGACTGTTGAATATACGCCTCGCTAAGGTCGATATTTTGTAGACTATTGTCTATAATAGTTCTGTGTGTAGATTCCATAATATGCAGGTTAAGCATTGATGCCTATTTAACGCAGACCTAAAAAGAAATATTGTATCCTCACCCAAGTATTTCCCCTCTTTGCAATAGTTTTACCACATATCTTTGGAAATTGCTAAATTGAGCACATAACCAAAAAATGTCTGAGATCATTAAAAAGCACTGCTAAAAAGGTGTCGATAGTGTCTTTGTATAAAGACTTAATCATGTAGCTTTGAACTATGGCTGAAATTTTGACCACGATTTTTTTTCTGATTGCCGTCATCGACCCAATAGGTTCAGTACCCGTGTATCTCGAAGCGACAAAAGAATTCGACAAAATCCATAAAAGAAAAATCGCTATCAGGGCTTCGGGCATCGCTTTTATGATTTTATTGTTTTTCATCTTTATCGGGCAAGTGATTTTAGAAGGAATGAAGGTATCTTTAGATGCATTTCAAATATCGGGCGGGGTAATTCTATTTCTTTTTGCATTGACCATGATCTTTGGCGATGGAAAGCCGGAAAGGGAAAAAAACCAGATTACCGATTATAAGCATGTGACGATTTTTCCGGTGGCAATCCCTTCCATTGCATCTCCCGGAGCCATCATGGCCGCCGTACTGATGACCGATAATCACATCTATTCAATCGAACAACAGATTGTCACTACTATTTTGGTTCTAGTGGTCATCGGTATAACCGCGCTGATATTGCTGGTGGCAAGTTCTGTTCAAGAAAGAATCGGAAATTACGGAATCACGGTTATCAGTAAGATAATGGGGCTGATTCTCGCGGCCTATGCGGTTCAAAGTATCTTAAGCGGAATTAGTCATTATTTTAGTCAGACTTAATTAGAAAAAAGTGTTTTAGAAATTTTTCAATGCAGTTATTAAGTGACCCAAGGGTAAAATCAGTTTTTAACGACTATCCGAAAAGGGTATCCAATCAAATGGAACACCTTCGGAAATTGATTTTGGAAACGGCGAAAGAAATCGACGGCCTCAAAACCCTAGAAGAAACATTGAAATGGGGTGAACCCAGCTACTTGACCAAAGATGGCAGCACGATTCGAATGGACTGGAAAGCGAAAAAACCTGAGCAATATGCGATATATTTTAAGTGTACTTCGAAGTTGGCATCGACCTTCAGAACAGTTTATCCAGACGTTTTTAACTTTGAGAACAACAGAGCAATACTATTTAAGTTGAACGAAAAAATCCCAGAAAAAGAATTAAGACACTGTATCAAAATGGCGCTGACCTATCACAAAATAAAGCATCTACCCCTGTTAGGATGTTGAAGATATATAGGTATAAAACCAAAGAATTAAAAATAAGACAATGAAAACAATGACATGCAAACAATTAGGTGGAGCCTGTGATGTGGAATTTCATGCCAATTCTTTTGAAGAAATGGCCGAAATGAGCAAAAACCATGGCACGGAAATGTTTAAGGCCGGCGATGTAGATCACCTTAAAGCCATGAGTGAAATGAAAACGTTAATGCAAACACCTGGTGCAATGCAAAAATGGTTTGACGAAAAAAGAAAGGCTTTCGATGAGATGCCAGACGAGAATTAAGCTTTTCAAAACCGCCATGGGGTAATTTTCACTTCTCTAAAATCGCTTGAATATTAGGCTTGAAATAATTTGGGCCTTTCAGTACTTTGCCGTCTTCCCGGTAAATGGGATTTCCATCAGCACCCAATTTACTCATGTTGCTACGCTGAATCTCTTCAAAGACTTCTTCTATTTTATATTGCATTCCGTGCTCAAGAATCGTTCCGCATAGAATATAAAGCATATCGCCAAGGGCATCCGCAACCTCGACCAAGTCATCGTTATTTGCCGCTTCGAGATACTCTTTGTTCTCTTCATCCATTAAATTGAAACGAAGTGTATTTTTAGAAAGGCCCAGATCTGCCTTTTGTTCTTCTGATACCCCGAGTCTGAAAGAACGATGGAATAACTCTACTGCCGCTATCTTGCTTTTCATATTACTCTTAATTGAATTAGTTTTGTGTAAAAATATGGAATATGTTCAGCAAAGGGCAAATCATTTTTACAGTACTTTTCGTTCTGGTATTCGCAGTCGCGATATGGTATGCTTATCGCAGTGATAGAGAATTACATACCAAAAACTATAAAGGCGTAAAATGGGTAGCGGTGACGTTCTTGCTTTTTATTGGCACTCTTTTCGTACTTAAATATGTCTTGAAATAGATTCATTGACTTCGTTAAACTATAGCTACACCACAAAAAATAACCTATTCACAACAATTTCATAATATTCAGCCCTTACTATACGAATTCTTGTTAGATTTACGTTATCAATTTAAAGGGGCGACAAATGATTACTTTCTTTAGTATACTTCTGGTTTTGATTGCAATTAATGCCATACTGATGATATTCAGTTTGAACAACATTGAACCTAAAGTTCGAAAACCAGAAAAAGAGTCCTTAAACAACGTCATTTCAAGAGTCTACCGTATGAACTTCACTTCTTCGAAGTACAAGAAGATAATTTAAAATACTCTCAGGCTTTATTTTGATTTATGGCATGGAGGCGTACCCAATGCCACACGATTGTTTAACCACTTAAATTTCTCATTAATTATTGTATTTTTCGCAGATGAAACAATTTATACTTGTTTTTTTGGGCGGAGGTTTGGGCAGTGCATTGCGATTTCTGATTTCAAAATCATTCAACGGATATTTACAACACTTTTATTTAGGCACTTTTTTGGTCAATATTCTGGGGTGCTTGATAATAGGCTTGGTTCTGGGTCTTTCGGCCAAGAACAATTTCTTTAGCGAGAATCAAACACTATTATTGGCCACTGGTTTCTGTGGAGGCTTCACCACATTTTCGGCTTTTGCCTTTGAAAAACATTCGTTACTGAATACTGGCGAATATTTATACTTTTCTATTTACACCATCTCTAGCATCCTGATTGGCATTCTTGCCGTAGTATTGGGTTTATGGCTTTCAAAAGTGGCCTGAGCTATCTCGAGAACGCCTGCTTTTGACCAATTGTTTTTTTTAGGCATTTTAGAAACAAGCCTTTTAGTTTGCATTCTTCGTTTTATCAAAAAAATCAATCGCTTCTTATACCAGCCCAAACTTTAACATCTTCGTATTTTCATTTTTAAATTTTTATATGATCATACCCTCAAAAAATTAGGGTATAATTTATTATTATCGTAAAAATTTAGTGTAGACCCCCTTTTTTTTAGGGTATATAATATTATTCTTCAATATTTGCCGCAAACAACTATATAACCAATAAGGTCGTACCAGACCTATTAAAAACCTTTAGAAAAGAAAATGAAACAAATTGAAGCAATTATCAGAAAATCCAAATTTGACGATGTCAAAAAGGCATTGCATCAAATTGAGGTGAATTTCTTCAGTTACTGGGATGTGACTGGAGTTGGAAATGAAAAGCAAGGTCATGTATATCGTGGCATCTCTTACAGCACGACCGACATTCAACGTCGTTACTTGTCTATCGTAGTATCGGATCAATTTCTCGAAAAAACGGTGAACACTATTTTGGAAGCGGCCTACACCGGAAACGTGGGAGACGGAAAGGTTTTCGTTTCGGAAGTGCTTGAAGCTTATAGAATACGAACTAAGGAGAGCGGCCAAGCCGGTATTAACTAATTTATCAACTGACTAAACTTTTATAATTATGGACGCAGGATTATTTACAGCGAACAATGTATGGATGATGCTGGCTACGGCATTGGTTTTTTTCATGCATACCGGTTTTGCCTTTTTGGAAATCGGACTTACACGACAAAAAAATACGATTAACATACTTTTCAAGAATATCTTTATCATCACCGGTGGATTATTACTCTACTATGCTTGGGGCTTCAATATGATGTACCCTGGCTTCGAAGATGGTGATGCCGGTATTTTCGGCTTTGCCGGATGGGGTATTGCCGCGCCTGAAAACGGCATGACACCTGAATATGCCGATGGGGGTTACACCTGGTGGACAGATTTTCTATTTCAAGGCATGTTCGCGGCAACGGCAGCTACTATCGTTTCAGGTGCAGTAGCCGAACGGATCAAGATCGGGGCCTTTATGATATTTACCGTTATTTACGTCGGTTTGGTCTACCCGATTGTCGGCGCGTGGAAATGGGGCGGTGGTTTCTTGGATTCATGGGGATTCTATGATTTCGCAGGTTCTACTTTGGTACACTCGGTCGGCGGATGGGCCGCTTTGGTCGCAATAGCTTTATTGGGATCAAGAATCGGCAAGTTTGGTGAAGACGGAAAACCAAAGGCCATACCAGGCCATAGCATACCCATGGCAACAGCAGGGGTATTGATACTCTGGTTGGGATGGTTCGGCTTTAACGGTGGATCCGTTCTTTCTGCCGATCCAGAATTAACTTCTTTGGTATTGGTCACTACAAGCTTAGCGGCTGCCGCAGGCGGTTTCGGGGCGTTCATTCTTTCGACTGTATTGTACAAAAATCTAGATTTGACCATGTTCTTAAATGGTATCTTGGGCGGATTGGTCGGTATCACTGCAGGCGCAGATCTCATGTCACCAAACGAAGCGGTTGCCATCGGTTTCATAGCCGGGCTCATCATTGTGGGCGGTGTTGCCTTAATCGATAAATTAAAGTTAGATGATCCCGTAGGGGCCGTGACAGTGCATTTAATCTGCGGTATATGGGGCACATTGGCTGTCGGTATCTTCGGTTCAAAAGCAGGAGGTGAACAACTGATGACCCAACTTTACGGAGTGGTAATTATTGGAGCATTTTGTGTTGTGACTTCTTTGATCATACTCGGTGGACTTAAAGCGATTATGGGTCTTCGAGTCTCGAAGGAAGAAGAAATCGAAGGGCTCGATTTGCACGAACACGGTATGGATGCATACCCTGATTTCAAGAATGACTAATATAAAATGAGAACGAAAACGGAGCGTTTGGCAGAACGCTCCGTTTTTAAAGCACTTTCAAAAAAAATTAAATCAATCAAACAATCATCCGTTTTGCGGATAACTAAAATTTAAATCTATGAAAGCTATTACAAATATAGAATTCCTAAAAAACATTTTCTTACTAACACTACTATTACTTTCGACCTCGACTATTATTGGTCAGGAGGAAGAAGAGGAAGAAAAAAAACCGTTATCGATTACAGGTAGCGTCGATGCCTATTACAAAGCGAATTTGAATGCTCCCAATAACGAAAACATCGCTCCGGGATCTTCTTTCGCGAACCTTGATGGTTTTGCGCTTGGTATGGCGAACTTAATTGTGGCCTATGAAGGTGATAAAGTCGGTGCCGTAGCTGACTTGGTTTTCGGCCCAAGAGGTACTGACGCAATTTTCAATTCACCCCAATATTCGGCAACGGGCAATATAATCAATCAGCTTTATGCCTATTGGAATGTGAGTGACAAGGTGAAACTGACCTTAGGTAATTTCAACACTTTTCTCGGCTACGAAGTCATTTCGCCGACTGGAAACTTCAATTATAGCACTTCTTTCCTATTCAGTAGTGGACCGTTTTCACATACAGGAATCAAGGCTGATTTTGCTATTTCAGAAGATTTTAGCTTAATGTTGGCGGTTATGAACCCAACCGACCTCACAGAATTCAACAGTTCTAACGGAAGTTACGCCTATGGCGCACAGCTAGGCTATTCAGGTCAATACTTAAATCTTTTGATAGATGATGGAGGATTAGGTTTCGAAGTAGATTATACCGGTGGTTTCGATTTATCAGATTCTTTCTTCTTGGGAATAAATGGAGCGTATCAAACTGCCAACACAGAAATTACGGTAGGCACAACTACCAATGAAATTTCAAGTGGTTTTTATGGTTTTGCATTGTACCCTCAATTAGCGACCTCCGATAGTTTTTCCATAGGATTAAGAGGAGAGTATTTTGGCACACATGTAGAAGATGTAGATGACCTACCAAGCGTACTTGCCTTGACATTGACAGGCAGTTATGCTATAAACAACTTGACTATCAAGCCGGAAATAAGATTAGATTCATGGAGTAATGTCGAAGGAGCGGAACCTTTTGTCGATAGCGATGGCATGCCTTTAGACAATCTCTCGTCAGTATATCTGGCCGCGATATATTCTTTTTAAAATAGTTGGTTGATTATCTAGTTTAAGTTTGAGTAGCCCCGATGTTTTTAGAGGTATTTACGTCGGGGTTTATCATTTCCCTCTTTTAAAGTCTTTAACTCCAGCCAAAATTTTGGTTTTCAATGCGTTGACCTCAGGTACTAACGGACAGGAATACTTCTTATTATAGACACAATATGGATTATAAGCCTTGTTGAAATCGATTACCAAGTTATCAGAATTGGGAATTCTTAAATCGATATAACGTCCACCAGCATAGGTTTGCTCTCCATTCGTTTCATCTGCAAAAGGCAAAAAAAGATAATCTTCGTACCCCTCTTCTTTCATCAATTCTTTATTTTGATAAATCTCAAGGCGGTGATTTTTTCCGTTCAAGTTAAATTCGGCAACGCCATAAAGAACTTCTTCAGATTCTCTGTTCGTAGTCGTGGGCATCTTAAACGGAATCGCTTCTGGCGTACGTACGAATTTTGCAAATACCCTAAAGTTCGTGTCAGGTTCGAAAAATTCCAGTCCATCAAAATCTTTCCGAAATCTATCCGGCAAGGGTGAAGTCTCCGGGTTTCTGAATTCTTCATTCAATTGCTTTTGAAAATTAAAAATGTCGCCAAATACATCCGTTTGAAAAACTTCGGCATCTTTTTGAATCACATCGTGATATTTTTTCTCTGGCTTACATCCTAATAGGATAAGAGAAAAATAAGCACAAAAATAAAATTTCATAAAATCCATAGAAAATAATTGACTACCAAAAATACAATTTAAAGTCTTTCCGACTTTTTCGTTTTTCGTCGTACTTTGTGTGAATAAGAAGTAACGATGAAAAAAATAATAGCGACTATTCTGGTTCTTGGTCTTTTCGGATGTTTGGAAAAGAAAATCACCACTGAAAAACAAGAAACCGACATGAGGGTTTTCCCCGATTTGAAACCGAACCGATACAATGTCGCCTTTCTCGTCATGGATGGCACCTATAACACCGAGTACACCGCGCCCTATGATATTTTTCAACATACGCAGTATCGTGAAGGTATTAAGGCAATGAACACATTTACGGTGGCAAATACCTTAGATCCAGTGACTACTTTCGAAGGTCTGAGAATATTGCCCGATTTCGATTACACCAAAGACTCGCTGCCCCAAATAGATATTCTAGTCGTACCTAGCGCGGAACACCATCTTGATACCGACCTGAAGGATAGTACCATGATAAATTTTGTAAAAAAGGTAGATGGCCAAGCCCAATTCATGACATCGCATTGCGATGGGGCGTTCGTACTTGCAAAAGCCGGTTTGCTTGATGAGGTAATGTCGACTACATTCCCCAGTGACATCGAAGCTTATCGAGAAATGTTTCCGCAACTCGACATCAAAGACAGCGTGCTTTTCGTACACGATGATAAGTACATTACTTCAGCGGGGGGAGCAAAAAGTTTTGAAGCGGCCCTCTATTTATGTGAATATTTATATGGAAAAGAAATCGCCGAATCGTTGGCAGAGGGCTTGGTCATCGATTGGAAATTAAACGAAGTTCCCAGCATTACTCCTCAATGATATCATACCTGGCCTCTTTCAAATACTTTTGAACTATTTCATTGAATTCCGGAGTAATTCTAAGCAAAGAAGTATGTTCCAAAGCGTACAGTTTTTCCTTATCGGTATAACCTTGTTTCAATAACTCTTCCAAATAAAAGAGTGCAGTACTGTATTCGCTTACCTTTGCATTATTTGAAATAATCTTTAGGTAACTTGTATAATCTTTGGGGTCGGTAATCGTTTTGAGCATCCATAAAAGATTAAGCGCTTCTTCATCGACTCTATCGTCTGCCTCTATAATGTCGACATTATCCGCAATCAGTGCATTTATATATCCTCTAAGACGCGCGGCCATATTTCTTTCAAAAACATTCGAACTTTTTGCAAACTCATCTAGTTTTTCCATTTGATAGGTCCACCACCCGAGATTATTGTAATTATAGGTAAGAATATCTTCCTCTAAATAATAATCAAAATCATCTTTTAAAAAATTTTCCTTAAAGAAAATAGCATTTTGCGCTCTTTTTTGGGTTCTATAGCCTTTACTTCTTCTCAATGACTTCTGAGTAGCTTTAAGGGAATCGCCATTACCAAAACTTTGATATACACGTATCATCTGGCTCAGGCGATGATCTGCCAACAAGGGTTTATTCGATGACATCAAACTACTGACTTCGCCAAGATTTCGATTATAGGTAACGACCGCTATTTCTTTGCTTGCCGTAGATGTGCCTTTTGCCATGGCCGCAAGTGTAAAGTATTCCAAAGCCTTTGATAAATTGTCTACGGACGGCCATTCATGTATACCGTCGAAAACCAACAATTGGTTCGGAAATTTTAATTTGTTCAAAATTTTCTCTAAGGATAACATATCAGGATAGTTGAAATCTTTATCCCCCACAATACCTATAAAATGAAATGGATTTTTTGGCGATAGCACTTCGGTGTTGGCCAAAGGCGAACCACACGATAAAACACCTGTGATGCCCTTAACAAAAGTGGGCATTACCGATGCCAATCTAGCTCCGCTCCCGAAACCGGCCGTATAGGTTCTACCATTCTTAATAGGTAAAATCGTAATCACGGTATTGAACATTCTGTTCGCTATGAGCACATTTTTAGAGATAGAGAGACTGTCGCTTACATTGTTCGAAGCCGCCAAAATATAACCTTGCATTTCGGCGACGGGGACGAAAAGGCTTAATGCCCTTTTTGCGTTGCCACCGGTATCGAAAACAAAAACAATGGGCCAGGACTCAGAAGTTTTAAATTTTTTTGGAAGGTAAAGCGCAAAGCTTTCCGGTAATGAATCGTTTATTTGTATCGAGTCTTGAACAACCCCCTTTTTTAAAACAAGTCTTTGGGCATGAGTGGCCAGAGAAGCGGTCATCAAGACCAAGAGTAGTAATTTCTTCATAAGATTAAGAACAGCAAAAATCTAGCCAAAATTTATCGGTCGACAGAACAGCAATTACATCAACCACTCCATTAAAACATCGGATTCGCATTATTCGCCAATATTTCCAATTTCCACCCCTTCCGAATAGGCAACTTTTACCTCATTTTCACTGAAGGCTCTTTTTATGGCCTTGTTCGCGGCAAAAGTGACTTCCCAAAAATCATCAGGTAGAGAATAAGGTCGTACGATTAGCTGAACATTATGAGAATCGAAATTTTCAATACCTATTTCAGGTGGTGGATCGTTCAATATTTTAGGAATACCCACAAGCGATTTTTCAATAATAGTCTTAACTCTGGGAAAACTTTCCTCGTATGGCATGGTGACCTCCAACTCAAGACGAACCACACCTTTTTCGGAAAAATTCGTCACGACCGAATCCGTTATTTTTGAATTCGGAATAATTAAAATCTTATTTCCGGGTGTCAATACATCCGTGCTAAAGATTCCAATCTCCTCTACCCTACCGAATTTATCTTCTACTTGGATCCAATCTCTTATTTTGTATGGCTTCAAAGTGAGTATCAAAATACCTGAAGCGAAATTTCCAAGACTTCCCTGCAAAGCCATACCTATGGCAAAAGCTGCCGCAGCAAGAATCGCGAAAAGCCCGGTCAAATCGGCACCTATTACCTTTGCCACGATAAGAAAGACGGCACCTTTAAATACAACATTGGCAACAGAGGATAAAAATGGCCGCAAGGTTTCCGAAACTCCTGCCTTTTCCAGTAAAAACCCAACCCAATTCACCAACTTTTTGGCAATCTTAAAACCGATCCAAAGAATTAGGCCGGCGGCAACGATACTAGGCAAATACTCGGTAACATAATTGAGAGCCACTTGCCCCCATTCCCTAAGTTTATCGAAATCCATACACTAAAATAAATGATTAAATCGCTCTCAGACAAATATTTGAAATTCTTTTTAAACCTATTTACTAAATGGTTTTATGGATTGGAGCCCTTGATACCACTTGTGAAAGAATAATGTGTGTTCTTGTTTCACCATACTGAATAAGCTTGTCGATGAATTTTTCGAGGTGAAATTGGTCAACGAGCACTACTTCCATAATTATATTTTCATTACCGGTGATCCGATAGCAGTTGGTGACCTCTTTTAAAGAATCTACCATTGTCAAAAAGGGTTTCAATTTACCCATAAAGGCGCGTACGGTTATGATAGCCCTAATCGCATGCCCTGTCTTTGCGTGAGACACAACTGCATGGTAACCGGTCAGAATCTCAAGATCCTCCAATTTCTTGATTCGCTCAGCCACAGCGGGTGGGGTAAGCCCTATTTTACGGCCGATATTAGCAAAAGATTCTCTAGCATTTGCCTGCAGGCACTCTAAAATTTTCCAATTCAGGTCATCAATTTTATCATTCAAAACTTTCAGCTTAAAATAGTTTATAATCAAAAGCTAAAATACAAAAACACTATTGATTATAAAGACATTAAACCGCTTTTGGTCGTAACTTTATAGTAGAAATTGATATTACTAATGTCCTCACAAAACCTTAGAACCGTACCGGTTTACCGAAAATCTCTTGCGCTCTGTGAAATGAGTAGACAAATTGCATCGTATGTCACGTTCAATAAAGATTTGATGAAACTGTATAAATCGAATAGTCTTCGAGATATCATTGCAGACTCGCTCTTGACAGACGCTATATTGATTCCGCAGAAAATAGCCCTTGCGGAAAAAACAAGCTCTCATGACGAACGTAAGTATACCGCCTCGTACATCAATATCATGATTCGAAACATTACCTCTTATTGTAACGGGCTTGAACATGATGGGGTCAAAGAAAAGGAATATGTAAATCTTTTGAGATGCGAAATTGCGACCTTTCGTCAGTCGTTCAAAAAATGGCGCAAATCTTTACTTAGCGACGAGAATCTATAACACTCACCTAACAATACGTATTAAAAATCTTTATTATTTAGGTTGATTTTAATTATGTTATAATTTTACACATAACTAAAATTTCAATGAAGACAACTATACTTATCAATTGCCCTGATCAAAAGGGTATTATCTGCGCCGTTACCGGGTTCATACACTCTCAGGGCGGCAATATCATATATCTAGATCAACATGTCGACAAGCAAGCGGGTGTGTTTTTCATGCGATTGGAAAGTGATTTTTCAGATGAAATCAAATCTTTGGAAAATTTCAAATTAGTTTTTAAACAGAATCTTGCCGAGCCCTACAGCATGAAGTGGAGGATCTATTCGGACAACGTTCGCCCTAAAATGGCAATTTTTGTTTCAAAATACAATCATTGCCTTTACGATCTATTAAGTCGTCATCGCTCTGGTGAACTAAATGTAGAAATACCCTTTATAGTTAGTAATCATAAAGATTTACATGATATCGCCGCACAATTCGGAATTGATTTTCATCATATTCCGGTAAGTCCCCAGACGAAGGAAGCTGCCGAAGAAAAACAACTGCAACTATTAAAAAAGTACCAAATCGATTTTGTCGTGCTGGCTCGATATATGCAAATTGTCACCGAAAAACTCATTCAGAATTACCCAAATAAGATAATTAATATTCACCATTCGTTTTTACCTGCTTTCGCCGGGGCCAAACCATATCATGCCGCTTTTGAAAGAGGCGTTAAAATAATAGGTGCCACAAGCCATTATGTAACCAAGGATCTCGATGCCGGGCCCATAATCGAACAAGATGTAACTACGGTTTCGCATTCCCATAGCATTAAAGACTTTATTGCAAAAGGTCGTGACTTAGAAAAAATAGTATTATCGAGAGCAATAAAGCTGCATCTAGACCGAAAGACAATGGTCTACAACAATAAAACGGTCATTTTCACGTAAGATATCATGTAACCCCAAAATAAATTGCGATGAAAAAAAGCATATTGTCTATAGTCATACTATTTCAATTAGCGTCTTGTGGTGAACTACAACAAGTCATTAATCAATTGCCGCAAGAGGGTCTTGGCAGCACTGATATATCCAATGGTTTAAGACAAGCCCTAGATTTCGGCATTGACAAGCAAGTCAAGCGACTTACCCAAGAAAATGGTTTTTATAAAAATGAGCTTGTCAAGATACTCTTGCCTGATGAGCTTCGTAAAGTTGATAAAACACTTCGAGATATAGGTCTTGACAATTTGGCCGATGAAGGTCTTAAAGTGCTTAATCGAGCTGCCGAAGACGCGGTCGGTGAGGCAACACCGATTTTTGTAAATGCTGTTAAGGGCATTACTTTTGGTGATGCCAAGAATATTTTAATGGGCAGTGATAATGCAGCGACACAATATTTGACCAACGCCACGGAATCGGATTTATACAATAAATTCAACCCGGTCATCAAAGCTTCATTCGATAAAGTAGGCGCAGACAAGATATGGGATGATCTCATTTCTCGTTATAATAGCATACCCTTGGTAAAAAAGGTAAATCCCGATCTTACGGATTACGTCACCCAAGAAGCGTTGAAAGGAGTCTACAAGATGATTTCCGTAGAAGAAAAAGAGATTAGAAACAAGGTTTCAGCTCGTTCGACCGACCTTTTGCGCAGAGTCTTTGCCCTACAGGACAAAAAGGGCTGATTTACCCTTAAAACCGATGTTTTACAAGTTTTGATTAAGGCGGCAATATTTGAATAAATACCCCGTTATTAATTCAAAGACATTTGCTAAGATGTTCTTTTAAAGAATTATTTGAGTTAGTATTTTTTGAGTTAGTTAGTTTAAAAACCGGTGGGAGCACCGGTTTTTTCTTTATAGCCCCTATATCATCTAAACCCTATTCATCACGACTACATTTGAACCAAAAAGCAGTACTAATAAGTGATCTTATTTTATGGCGTAAGTAATTATCTGGGTTTACTAATTTGAAGATAATTTTAAGTCTTCCGTTATTGCATATCTTCAACCAAGGCTAATTCAGCGATCAAAATATGTAAGCATCAATCGAAAAGCGATTTATTCTAATCGATTTTTAGTTTTGTGTTTTTTTGCGTAAGAATTTATTCGGGCTGCGAGACGTAGCCTATTACCAGATTATTGAAAAGTTGTGACTCTTCTACATTCACAACGTGGCCGCAGTGCTCAATGAGCAGTAGACTGGCCGAGGCAGATTTTTGAACCAACTTTTTAACAGCAGGCAGAAAAAGATAATCTTCACCCCCCATGACGTAAAGTGTTGGGATTTTTATGTCTTTCTTGCGGAAGATAGATAAGAGTGGATTCACTTCTGAAGAAAGTTTGAACCATCGTAGAAACTCCTTTTGATATAATTTTCGAGCTTCCCGTACCAGTATTGATCTCGATTCTCGATGATTACTGTAAGGCATAATCGCAAAAAAGAACATTCTATAAATCCATAGATGTGGAATTACGGACTTAAAAGTCCTTCCCACCCCCATCAAGATTTTCCATCTGAGATTAAGATTCATAACGGCTCCGCCTAAAACCATACTTTCTACACGCTGCGGAAATTTCTCCGCGAGATTCCTTATCAAAATGGTACCTAAGGAAATTCCAATGAAATGAGACTTTTCTATTTTTTCATGGTCAATTACCTCGATTATATCATTCGTCAAAGAATCAAAGGTATAGGCATTGATTTCTGTATCGTCAAAATTCGGTTTTGAATCACCATGACCTCTTAAATCAAGTAAAAGAACGTTAAAATTCTTTTTGAAAGGCCTTAATTGTTTGAACCAAACAGAAGAACTGCCCCCAGCCCCGTGTACAAAGGTGACCCAGGTATCTGAAGTGTCATGACGATATGTCGTATAACTAAGCATAGTGTTCTATCTATGAGTGAAAACGATAACAGCGCAATGTATTAAATCTTTTGACATCATCGACGAAATGCACTATTTTTTAGTCAACAATAGTTTTCGATTCTAAGCATACCATTACAGAAAGGTTAAAAAGCTATCAAATGACCTAATTTTTTACTCTATATATCGATTAAATACATCCAAAAACTGATTTCGACCGTATATTTATCAGAACAAATCTTTTACTATGGAAAAGCAATATTGCAAAGTCGGAACGATTACCCCTATGAGCACTGGAAGGCAGGCCATAGCACTTTTAGAATATCAATATCAAAATTTTATGGATAAAGCCTCCTCTGATACTAATTTAAGCGAGTATTTTGAAGAGAAAGCGAAAAAAATTCAAAGGATGTTGGAAAACTTGGTATAATTCAAGATATCAAGTTCTTAAGTTCCGTTGCCATTTCTTTCTGTAATTTTTCAGCGTTATTGGCTGCAGCTTCTGCAAAATCAATATCGCGTGAAGCGTAGATAATTCCTCGAGAAGAATTTATCAGTAGTCCGATATTTTTATTCATTCCGTATCGGCAGACTTCGAAAAGATTTCCACCTTGAGCACCTACACCCGGCACCAATAAAAAACTATCAGGTACTATTTTTCTAATTTCCGCTAGATAGCTAGCTTTGGTAGCACCCACCACGTACATCAAATTCTCACTATTCTTATAGGTTTTAGAAACTTCGATAACCGTTTTATAAAGTTCGGTACCATTGATGATTTTTGTCTGTAGATCGAAAGCACCATCATTAGACGTAAGTGCCAAGAGAATGGTATGCTTGTCTTTGAATTCTAGAAAAGGTTCAACCGAATCACGACCCATATAGGGAGCTATCGTCAAGGAGTCAAAACCAAGTTCATCAAAAAAGGCCTTTGCATATCGCGTAGAGGTATTTCCGATATCGCCACGTTTTGCATCTGCTATTGTGAAAACCTCTGGGTAATTTTCGTTTAAATAGGCTATGGTCTTCTTCAAGGCACTCCAACCCTCGAGTCCGTAGGCTTCATAGAAAGCTAGGTTCGGTTTATAAGCTACACACAAGTGATGCGTCGCATCTATAATGGCCTTATTAAACTGAAACAATGGGTCGTCGGCCTCAAGCAGGTGTGATGGTATCTTTTCTAAATCTGTATCGAGACCAATACATAAAAATGATTTCTTTTTGTGAATTTGGGCTATTAGTTGGTCGGTTGTCATCGGCATGCTATATCCTCGAGCGCAGTCGAGAGGTGTTTGCTTAGCATTAAAGTCCTTAAGTTCTCGACTGCGCTCGAACAGACAGTAATTTCTTTAAAATATCTCTGAAGCTTCTTTTAATTTCTCTGTATTCTCAACTAGGCTTAGTTCGTCGATTATCTTTTGAACATCACCGTCGATGATATTCTGTAAATCATAAAGTGTCAGGCCAATTCGATGATCCGTAACCCTACCCTGCGGATAATTATAGGTTCTGATCTTTGCCGAACGATCTCCGCTGCTTACCTGTGAATTTCGTTTTGCCGCATCCTCTTCCTGCTTTTTGGCAAGTTCTAGATCATAGAGTCTTGAACGAAGTACACGAAAGGCTTTATCTTTATTTTTATGTTGCGATTTTTGATCTTGACATTGTGCTACCAATCCGGTAGGTATATGGGTCAGACGTACCGCTGAATAAGTCGTGTTCACCGATTGACCTCCAGGCCCCGACGAGCAGAAAAAATCGACACGTACATCTTTTGGGTCGATTTGCACATCAAAATCTTCAGCTTCAGGTAGCACCATCACAGTAGCGGCACTTGTATGCACCCTACCCTGTGTTTCGGTTTGGGGTACACGCTGAACACGATGAACACCGGCCTCAAATTTAAGGGTACCATAAACATCCGTTCCTGATACTTCAAATTGAATTTCTTTATAACCACCACTGGTACCTTCACTTAAGTCGATAACATTTGTCTTCCAACCTTTTGACTCGCAGTACTTTGTATACATTCGAAATAAATCTCCCGCAAAAATACTTGCTTCATCACCACCGGTACCGGCACGAATTTCAACAACGACATCTTTTGCATCTTCCGGGTCTTTAGGAATCAGCATTAGCTTTATCTCATCTTCCAACTTCGGAAGGCCATTTTGTGCCTCTTCCAACTGCATTTTGGCCATTTCCAACATTTCGGCATCACTTCCATCTGAAATAATCTCTTCTGCCTCTTCAATATTATTCGTCAGTTCAATGTATGAATCACGCTTTTCCATCAAATCCCTGAGATCCTTATATTCCTTTGTCAATTGCACGTAACGTTTTTGATCCGATATGATGTCGGGTTGAATGATCAAGTCTGAAACCTCATCAAAACGCTGTTTTACTACATTTAATTTATCTATCATCTAATGTGCGCTATTGGACCACGAATTTACGGTTTTTGAAAGTATTTTTCCAGTGTACGTTTTTAGAATCATCATTCCACTACAAAAGTAGTTCCTAGACTTACTATAATTGCGTTAAGACCATTACTTCTATCGTAATTGGCAACACGAAGATCGATAGCTTTAAGACCCAACTTCAATAGTTTTGCTTTGGTGAAAATATCGCGGTAACGAATACCCAGGCCATACTGATGCGAATGGTATTTTGAAAGGTCAAAATCTGAGGTATAAAAATTCAAAGTCGATATGGCCACTTCCTTTTTATAAAAGTAATCCGAGGCCGTTTGATTATAAAATCTATAGGTAGGATATAGCGTAAATGAATCGCTCAACTTTATGGGTATTTCAAGACTTGCGGTATTTGAAGAAATTCCCCAATCATCAGAATAAAAACGATAATAACTTCTCAATACAATTGCATCACTGATGAAATAATTTAATCGCGCTCCCAAAGGAATTTTGAAACGAGAGTCAGGTAGCCGTTCTACATCGTCGGCCAATTGAAAATCTTGGACAAAGAAATCAGACGTGTCACCAAAGTATATTCTTTGAAAAGGTGTGCTCAAAAGTCCGTTTTGAATGACGACGTCCATAAAAACAGATCCTTGTATTTTCTTTCCCAAAATCTGCGATAGTCCAAGGGAGACCGAATACGAATTTCGGTTTTCAGTTTCGAATTCTGAAAACTGCGGACTGTAATTACCTACGCCAGTAATCCGATTATCAAAAAATCCGTTTCTCAATTCAATTGGATACTGAGGGTTCCATTTGTCAAAGTATACCTTTCCGCCTATTGAAAGTTCGGTATTCTTTTCGTTGAACAAACGCGAATAGCCCGCCCCGAATCCCAAAGAAAAATAATCGTATTCCGAAGCGATATAGGCATTGGCGTTATAAATCGAATTGCGATCATCAGAACTGTGTTGATATGTGGGATTGAAATGAGCAAGTACATCTTGCCGAGAAGCACCCGACGAAGCACTAAACGGACTCGCAATTCTATTGACATCTCCATCAAAGGGATTTACGTTACTCGAGGAAGCCGAGGTATAGGCAGAAATACCTGCATCTATCGTTAGAACATCGTCTTCATTCAAAGGAAGTTGCACTACAATGCTCGAAGTGGCATCGGTCAATTCTTCAGTTCCTTCTCCCCCAGTAACCGCGGCGTTTTGACCATCTTGCCCATAGTAACTGAACAGAAGGTCTATCTCGGCGGCTTCGAGAACTCTTTTTTTATAAACCGTTGAATCTTTTTGGGAGAAGGCTCCCAAGGAAAAAAGAAAAAAAAGAAAAAAAAGATTCTTGTTCAATTGTTTGATTTTGAAAGTGACCAATACATAAATCAACAAATACTGAATTTAGTTGCATCCACAACCACCACCGGACTTTCCACCATTTGCGCCAGAGGCCGCTTCTCGATAAATCTGAAAATTGGTCTCGAAGCGTTCACAATCTTTCGCGGTCAATTGCATTTCAGAATCATTGATATATGCCTTATCGTATTCTTTTACTACCACACAGGAAGAAATAGAAAAAGTCGTTAAAGTAATCAAAACAATTTTTTTCGTAATCATAAGAGAATGGTATATGATTGATAGATTCTACTATTTCTTAAGTAGAATAAAATCCTGAATTCTTAGTTCAAAAGAAAATCCCTTCCAAATATTGGATACTTCAAGTTTGAAAATAGTATCATTTTCGGTACTATCTAAGTTTACAACTACTGCTTTATTAAAATTAGTGATATATTCATTACTAAGATTAATCTCAAAAGGTTCATAAACACCTTTACTCCCAAATCCATTATTGTTGGCACCTCTACCAAATATCATTAATGAATCTTTTATTTGAAACAAATCACAATACGTAAAGTCAATTAAAGTAGGCGTAAATGAATCACCAAAAAATGTTTCATGGATGTTTGTGAAAGAACCATCTGACCTAAATTTCACCTTTTGGTTTTTTATTACAGAAATTTGATCTCCAAATTTTTCCAGAAGGTTCTGTTTTTTCTTATTCCATTTGTAAAGTTTATGTATAACTAAACCATTAGTTACCATTAAAAATAAAATCAAAAAAACAAAAACAGCAATTAGAAGTATTTTATGTTCATCTAATTTGTTGGTAAAGAAAAAAATAGGTGTGATTATCAAAATTAAAATGATGAATACGGTAAAATGAACAACCGACATTTCCGACGGAAACTCCTCCTTAATCAATTTTATTAACGTTTTTTTTGAAAACTGTTTTCTCAAAACTGAAATTTCTAGACTCTTTAATTTAGAACCAATTCAAGGATCCCGCTCAAATAAAACACCATCACTCTTGTGCATTTTATTTTCGCTATCAACAATAATAACTTCCGTTTCTGCCAATTGATTGATCAGCGACAGCCCAGTTTCACTGCCCATTATAAAAACAGCTGTTGCGAGCGCATCTGAAAGTTCGGCGCTTTTTGCAAAAACCGATACACTGTTGATTCCTGTTGACGGATATCCAGATCGTGGATCGATTATGTGTGAGTAACGTTTGCCCTCAAAAGTCACAAATCGCTCATAGTTACCCGACGTAGCGACCGACGATTCGACAATCGGAAGCCATGAGAATATCCTATCCTTATTCAACGGATTGGCAATACCGATCAACCACTTTTCACCACTGGCCTTTGTTCCCCAAGTTGTCAAATCACCTCCTGCATTTATTATTCCTGCTATTACCTGCTTTGAAATAAGAAGGCTTTTGGCCTTATCGGCAGCATAACCTTTTCCCATGGCACCAAAGGAAATTTTCATTCCCTCCTCTTTTAAAAAAACGGTTTGGTTCTGCTTATTCAGAATTATTTTTTCATGCCCGATTTTCTCTACCGATTTTTTAATCTGTTCCTCGGTAGGTATCGTTTTCATACTTCCGTCAAATGTCCAAACCTTATCCAAAGAGGAATACGAAATATCAAAGGCACCATCGGTCAAATAAGAAACCTGTTTCGCCCGCTCGATCAAATTAAAAAGCTCCATGCTCACTTTTACAGGTTTCAGGCCTGCATTCTTATTGATCAGCGAAGTTTCCGAATCTGGGTTCCAGGCTGATATCAACCTCTCGATCCGAGAAATTTCGGCGACAGCCTCTTCGATATTGATATGGCCAAGTTCTTCATTGGTCGAAACGACTGTGATTTCGAACCTACTACCCATCAACTTCAAGGTCTGATGTGAAGAGACATATTTCTGTTGGGCATGTACCCCGAATAAAACAAAAAACAAGAAAAAGAAACCAAACAATTTCACTTAAGAAAAGAATTTAAATGCGTGATGTATTCGTCAGGGGCAATCTTCTTATATGCCGTTTGCCCGTGTAATTTCTCATTTTTACTTAAAACTACCACTAATGGAAAATAACCTTTTGGATTGAAAGATTCTGCCAAAGACTTGTTTTGCCTTTCAATTGACGCAGCAAGTTTATTACTTTTTTTTCTAGGAAAATCGGCTTTGTAAAGAATATAATTTTCTTTTGAATAGGATTTAAACTCCGTTGACTGCCAAATTTCTTTGTCTAATTTTATACACGGAGCGCACCAATCGGACCCTGAAAATACAAGAATAATCGGTTTGTTCTGATCTTTCGCACAAGATAGTGCCTCTGAATAGCTCGTTTGCCATTCTTGGCCGAACATATTTATCGAACATATCGCTAAAACAAAAAAAATGAAATGCCTCATTCTCGTATAATGTGGTGGTTTCGAATACCTTTATTCAAAAATCCGCAGAATTCCGTTTGATTCCTCGGTCATATACACCTTAAGGGCTTTCGCGGGATTACCGTCAACTTGGTTCAGAGGAGTTCCGGTTTGATCAAATCTCGATCCATGAACGTCACAGTAAAAAATACCCCCGTCAACATTTTGAAAACGCACTTGGTCATAGCCTTGATGACTGCAAATTTGACTGGCAGCCACAAAATCACCTTCCAAGTTCTTAACAACGACAACGTCGTTCTTCAGAATAAAACCGCCTTCGTTTGCCAAATTAGCAGCCTCGGAAGAACTGAGATCGACTGTAAAATCAACATTGGTCGGTTCCGGTTTGATTTCACCGGCAGGCACATCATCTTTTGAACATCCTTGAACGCAGGGAAATGTCAACGCAAAAGCAGCACCGACTCCTAAACTCCTTAAAAATTCCTTTCTTTTCATAGCTTTGGGATAGGTATAAAAGAAACGTCGAAAACGCTCTAATCGTATACCCTAATAGGTAAACACACCCTGTTCGCTACTGATTGTGAGTTTTTTATGCGAATTTTGCTCTACCCTACCGACTATTCGGGCCTCAACACCGAAATTTTGTGAAATCTGAATCAAATCTTCTGCCACAGCGGCATTTACATAGATTTCCATTCGATGACCGCAATTAAAGACTTGGTACATTTCCTTCCAATCGGTATTCGACTGCGCTTGAATCAATTTAAATAAAGGTGGAATCGGGAACAAGTTGTCTTTAATGATGTGAAGACCATCGATAAAATGAAGAATCTTTGTCTGGGCCCCTCCACTGCAATGCACCATTCCATGAATATCTTTGGAAGAATATTTCTCAAGGATTTTTTTGATAATGGGGGCATACGTTCTAGTGGGCGATAGAACTAACTTACCCGCATCTAAAGGAGAGTCATCAACAGCATCCGTTAATTTCATTCGCCCGGAATACACCAATTCTTCAGGAACAGAAGCATCATAACTTTCTGGGTATTTTTCAGCTAAATATTTTGAAAAAACATCATGCCGAGCAGAAGTCAGCCCGTTGCTGCCCATTCCCCCGTTATACTCTTTTTCATAATTCGCTTGACCGAAAGAAGCCAAACCAACGATTACGTCGCCCCTTCGAATATTGGCGTTATCGATGACATCTTCTCGCTTGAGTCTTGCAGTAACCGTCGAATCAACGATTATGGTTCGAACCAAGTCCCCGACATCGGCCGTTTCACCACCTGTTGAGCGAATCGTCATACCGTGTTTGGCTAAATCAGAAATCAATTCTTCTGTACCGTTTATGATAGCAGAAAGAACTTCACCGGGAATCAAATTTTTATTTCTTCCTATCGTAGAGGAAAGCATAATATTATCAACGGCACCGACACAAATCAAATCGTCGATGTTCATTATAAGGGCATCTTGGGCGATTCCTTTCCATACCGAAATATCACCCGTTTCCTTCCAATACATATAGGCGAGCGAAGATTTGGTGCCCGCTCCATCAGCATGCATAACCAAACAAAACTCCTCATCGTTCGTCAGGTAATCAGGCACTATTTTGCAAAAAGCCTTCGGAAACAATCCCTTATCGATATTCTTAATTGCATTGTGTACATCTTCTTTAGAGGCAGAAACCCCTCTTTGACTATACCTTTCGCTTGTCGATGAACTCATCTAAAAATGTTTGGGACAAAAATAGGGTAATATTGGATTTGGATTGAAAGATGTTGATAATACTTGAAAAACAAATTTATAAAAGAGGACTAATTCTGAATACAATCAAAACATGTACTAAGCCTCGAATTCCGTAAAGTTGATATTGGTTAAATAGGAAATAAAAAATACTATTTCAAGAAATATCTTACCGAAAATTTAGGTAACCGAATACATGGCCCAGAAGAGGTATCAGGCATCAATTTCTATCAAGCACTAGCACATAAATACTAGAATACCTTACAACGTAGATTACCGTCCATACATCGGATAAACGTCTCGATATAGGAATTCCCCCTTATATTGAAAAAATCAATTTTAACCGAGGTTCCCCCTAAGTATCACCTTTTTATATACCATTAGGAAATGAATTTCGGGGCATCGGAAAAACCATCGAATATAAGATGTATTGTCATCTTATATTTTTGTTTTATCTATTCTTTCTATGCCCAAGAACTGACAGGTGATTGGTCGGGTATTGACCCTGAATATAGCTCTTCAGCCTGTGATATTGCCATCTCCACTGCAACATCCGATCAACAGAATGGTGCCTTCGTGTCATTTGCCACCGATCCCATCGGCTGCGCCATGCCCAATACTTTTTCAAACATCGGTGTTGTCGGCCAGCAATCTTTAGCACCTTTTTTAGGATATGGAACATCGGGTGGGTCCGGGGTACTTACGTTTAATTTTAGCGAGGCCGTAACAGACCCAGTGCTGCATATCGATAGATTGGGCGGAGGGGCCGATAACAATTCCACCTCGGCTTTGATCACCATGATTACGCCAGGTATAACCCTACAAAGACTTTCAGGGAATGGAGACCATTTCGAAGTAAATGAAAATCAAATTACACGAACACCCGATCAAACCTTGACACCACCTGTCAATCAAGAATGTGATATGAGCTCAGTTGGAGTTGCTGCGGGATCCGTTCGTTTGGCCGGTACATTCACGAGTGTCTCCTTTCGGTTTGAACAAAACGGTTCGGGCGGAAATGCAGATGCAATTGAGGTGGTTTGGGAACTGTTTTGTATTCCTCCCATTCTTGATTTCGATAATGATGGTATCCCAGATTTAGATGATCTCGACGATGATAATGATGGTATTCTTGATACCGTTGAGCAAAACAACGATCCAACTTTGGATACAGATGGAGACGGTGTAATCGACGCCTTGGATCTTGACAGTGATGGCGATGGCTGCAATGATGTCATCGAAGCGGGTTTTGAGGATCCTGATGAAAACGGGACTTTGGGCTCGGCACCCGATGAGGTGGATTCAAACGGACTTATTATAAATGCTGTCGACGGCTATACCTTACCTAATGACCTCAATAGCAATGACCTTTATGATTTTCAGGAAGTCATAAATCTGGTCATTTCGCAACATCCGTTCGACGAGGTTGTATGTGAAGGTGAAGATGCCCAATTTCAAATATTGGTTGCCAATTCAATGGCCATGACCTGGGAAGTAAGTACCGATGACGGTGCTACTTGGAACGATGTTCCGAATACACCCGACTTCAGCGGAATCAATTCGGAAACACTCAATATTACCAACATTGAATTCAGTAGTGATGGCAACTTGTACAGAATACGACTAGATGTTCTGGGTTCGGTCTGTAATCCTGTGGTATATTCCGAAGCTTCGGAATTACAAGTTCTCCAAACTGCGAACGCCGGGCAAGATACAGTTTTGGCATTGTGCTCTAATGATGAACCTATCGATTTTTTAGAAGTGTTGGGAAATAGAACAGACCCAGGGGGTTCGTGGACGCCGGCATTGAATGGCAGCAATAATATGTTTGATCCTGCAATTGATTCTGCTGACGCCTATACTTATACAGTCGGTTCGGGAAGTTGCCAAGCAAGTGCTACCATAACAATTTCCATAGGGAATGAGCCTGAGATTACGGCAGTAGATGTCTTCAATCCTGAAAACGTTATTCAAGTTGTGATTTCTGTTCTCGACCCAGATGACAACGAATATTCTCTTGATGGCGTTAACTTTCAAAATGAAAATACATTCGAAGATTTGGAGGCAGGGGAATACACCTTGCATGTCAGATCAAAAAACGGATGCGGAACTGCTTCAGAAACATTAACTATCGCTGGCATCTTCGATTATCCGAAATTCTTCACCCCAAACGAAGATGGAATCAATGATACTTGGCAAATCGAACAAATGAGAATTCCTAATACCAAGACCTATATCTATAGTCGTTACGGTAAACTTTTAAAAACATTGGTCGGGGAAGACGAGCGTTGGGATGGTACCTATCGAAATAAAAGAATGCCTTCAACCGACTATTGGTTCAAGGCCATATCGAACAATGATATTATTCTCAAAGGGCATTTTACACTTAAAAGATAAATTTGGTCGCCAATTGATTTTAACACAATAGATAATAATCAACTTTTATATAAAACTAGTTTCGAAGCTATATAAAACCGACATAAATGCAATCTTATCAAATAGGAATACAGGCTAGGGTGCTAAAAACCCTTCGACATCTTTTTATAACCCTGGGGTCAGACCATAAAAAAGCCGCTACTCAAAATAAAAGTAGCGACCAGAATTGGTTGGTCATTATATGGTTTATTCCCAATTTGGCATTTTGGCATTCGTGAACAAGGTTTGCCTCTCCCCTAATTGAGTGTCTTGAATAGTTCTGTAAACCCTACGTTCAGAAATACCATCATTCGAAGTATTAACAAAAATTATTGTACCGTCATCTGGTGCATATTTAGCATCAAGATCGTTGGTGCCAGTAGCTTTGGTCGTATTTATTTCCAAGGTCTCATCTGTCGTCAAATTATACTCAAAAATGCGGCTATCTAACTGTCGATAGTCGTTATTCTCTATACCAGCCAAATCTCGTGTAAAGAGCACTCTATTTCCATCAATTGAAAAGTCAAGTCCGCCAAGCGCACCATTTTCACCTTCGATAACGACCTCTTGCTCAGTGTCTGTTGACACATCTATGACAACAATTCTCGCGTTATAACCGTTCAGGTCGTTTGTTTTAATTACCACCAGGTTGTTCGAAGGGTTTACAGCTACTTCTGAAATAAGAACCGTTTCCGCTACTTGATAGATTATTTCATTGCCAGAACCATCTTGATTTATCGAATAGAGCTTATTGAAATTAGGATAATAGAGCTTAGCACCATTTTGCGCCCAGGTATACTCCAACTCTTCTTGACGAAACCCGGCAACCGGCACATCTTGGGTCACCTGCTTCAATCCGGACCCGTCTATACTCATAGTGAACAAATGCGTTTCCCCGCCTAGCGACCTAAGGAATGCGATTTTATCAACGTTATTGTTCTTTCGGGGTCGATAACTATTTGTACCACTATTGGTAAGTTGAAGCTCATTTTGATTAAACTCATCTTCCTCTGAATCTTCATCGGGTTCCCCTCCTGAAAAGATGACATTATTCCCCGAGATATTTCTTACGTAAAAGAATCTGTTATCCTTGCCATCCTTCGTAAAAAAACTATGTATGGCACTTTCTACAGCATCATTCACCTCATCTTTGGCCGAAACCTGCCAAATAAAGTTTTTTCCAATTGGTAAATTATCAACCACTAATGTAGTATCCCTGATATCGTTATATGTTATGATATCATTGCTTTCACCATTTCGTAATTCGACTGTATATGAGATTTCATCATCGTCATTTTTAGATGATGACCATACTAATTCGACTTCGGTACCAATATCTTCAGTGCCATCTTCTGGCGATAAAAGTGTTGGAGCCAAGGGAATCAAATTTGAAGCTTCTAAGGAATCAAGTTCGATAACGATATTGCTCGTTTTACCCGCTAAAACTGCCGCCCCTTCAAAGGCGGTTGTAAATTCGTTCAGTTCAGCTTGAACGGAATAATCTCCAATTTCGATTTCTTCAAACTCGAAATTACCTTCGGCATCGGTAAATATCGTGGTTGAAATCGGAGTAGTCGAAATCTTTACATTTGGCAAAGGCGTATTGTCGCCCTTAATGATGACCTTACCTGTCAAATTTCCAAAGGAATTTTCTTCAATGGGCTCCTCAGAACATGCCCCTACAAAAACAAACAGGGCGTAGATCGCTACTTTTCTAAGATTAATTTTCATCTTCTATCGATTTATCGAGTTCTTCTGGTTGATCTTTAGATGGTTTGGGGGAGCTGCGTTTTAAGCCTAGCTTATATTTTAATCCTAAACCAAAATTGTAGTAAAAATCATCTCTTTTTCCACTTATTGCGTAGTCCAGTTCATCGGTAAACGTAAAATGGCTCTCTGCGAACACACGACAGTCAATTCTGTCCGATACGTTTAAATTAAGACCAATGCCCGCTTGTATCTTTGGTGCCGAAATCTTTTCTCCGCCAGGTATATCTGTCAAGTGAATTCCAAAAATATATCCAGCACCACCATACAAATACGGAGAAAAATTATCGTTCGGCAGAACATTGTATTCTAGATTTAATTGTGTCATCATATATTCCTCAGAAAAATCCTTTCCTCCAGTGAGATATAGATACCCCAAGTCGAGACCAAGGCTAAATTTTGGAGACAGGTACTTTGAATATCCCACTTGCCCACCAATGCCAAAGTCTTTACGACCAAAATCGGCATTAAGCATCGGGGCCATTGCACTGACCGTTATTGCGTCTTTAGACTTAAGCGCTAATTGCCTTCTATCATAAAGTAATTGAGATTCTTCGAACTCTTTTTCTGTTCTATAGGCATCCATTAAGGCCATATTTGTCGGACCACCCCCAGCTGAGGTCCAAAGCCCTTCTTCAATTCCCTCGATGATCAAAGCTTCGACCGCTTTTTCAATCGCATCTTTCATTGCCAATTGCACAGGTTCATTTTTTGTAAATCCAGTCTCAGCTTCAAGTAATCTTTGAAAGCTCACATATCTGAAAAGGCTAGCATCTATTGATTGGGACAGTATGGTCTTAGAAACATAAACTGTCTTCAAAATCTTACCATTACTTGTTGAAACTGCCCTAAGGTAAATCGATATTCGGTCTTGGCGATACTTGGCCGAGCCCCCGGCACCAAAATATCGGGCTCCGGCCCCACCGGTTATAATATTGGTATCATATGAGACGACACCACCTTCAAGTAACACCCCGGCATACAGTAGAGGGGGAAGGGTCGGTTGGTTTGAATTTTGGTTTTTTCGATATTCTTCTCGGGTGGACCTTATGATGTTTCTTTCATTCAACAAATTGCCCAAGTTTTCACGTTCAATAGGAGTAAACCATTTTGAATCTTCAAGTGCCTGAATCAACATTGTAGTTGCGCCTTGTGATACAGCGGTGCTGAACGAGCTGCCATTTTCGAGATTCTTGTACTGGCCGGTCTGGTCTTTGAAATTATATACCCCGACTACAACTTGTTCATAAGGTGGTGGCAAGTCTCTCAGCACTTGCGTTTTCGAGGTCAGCTCTCCTATTCTGGCATTCTGTATTTGGTAGGGTTGATTAAAATAAGCACCACAGCCAGAAAAAATCAAGGCCAAAAAAGGTAGAGAGAAGGTTTTTAGTCTTTGGAGCATTGGTCAACTAATTAGTTTGGTACTATAATCTGTGTTTGCTCTCCGGTAGTCGTGTCTAAAATATTAACTACGAGACCTTCGGGTGTTTGAAAAATTTCCAATGCCAGATCACCTACGGTGAAAGTACCTTCTTGAAGGCCATCACCTAATTGAGAATTGAATACGGATCTTGAGAGATTACCAAGCACCTGTCTATTAAGGTCTTGCTGAAATTGTTCGAGTTCTGTCAATGGCTCTTCTTCAACGGCATTGGGATCTGTAAATCCGTTTTGAGACTCGGCCGAACTTAATAACCACTGGTAGTTGAAAGTATCACCGCCAAAAGCGGGGTTGATTGGCTTATATACCAATTGCTGCCCAAATGAATAGCCAGATGCAATTAGAGCAACAAAGAAAATTAACTTTTTCATATTTATTAATATCTAATAATTTGATTCTTGCGAGACTTTAATTGTTGAAAATGAAGATTAACACGATAAATGGCCTGTTCTGACATTTCCCTTAAATACTGATTTCTCGGATTCATAACGAACTGCATCACCACCTCTTCACCAACCATCACTTGAATCTGAGTGGTATTTGCAATACCCAATAGCTCTTTAATTTCAACTACTTTTTCCCCATTGATATTTCTTGTTAAATAGGAAGAATAAAAAAGATCATAAAAATCGTTTCCGGCCTTTGTCTTCGTGTTTTCGATCACCATTCCCTTAAGAACAAAAGAATCTTCTTTGCTTGATGCGACATCTTGGTTTTCTGGTGTCAATCCGTCACCTTCAACTCGGTCATCCTCTCCTTCAAGTCCGTTCAAGATCTTTCTATCCTTCCCTATAATTCCGTCCTCTTCATCATAGATCAGTAACAGAATAATGGTTCGGCTTTCATTATCAATATTTATCGCAGTAGTTGAGAGGTTTTTTTTAAAACCCGGTTCAAGAACCAATCTACCTTCTTGGCTATTATTGCTTTGATTTGAAGAATCATCACTCTTCTTGATCACAGAAAGAACATAGCGAAGGCTTTTATTAACTTCGGTCTTATTGCTGGCGGAACCAACGATCTCAAGTATATTATTATCGATAACCTCAAGATTTATCTTAGCCTCCACCTCTTTATTGTAAAATTGGGCACCCAAAATCACTGGAGAGCAAATCAATAAAAACAGAATATATTTTAGTTTTTTCAAGAACATAATAATGGTCTAGTTGAAATTTCGAATTACAACGGTTTTTGAATTCCCTTGCATGTTCAATTGTATTTTATCGCTAATTGAATTATTTCCATGAATAACCAAATTCTGGCTGTTGCCATTTTGTTCGATTTTTCGTTCAAGATTTAAATTTGGAGTATTCGCAAATTCGGCAAAGTAATTATTGCTTCCGTTTTGCTTAATATTTTCGATCGTATTTAAAGCGGTGATATTTATTCGAATTACATTATCACTACCATTCTGTTGAAGTTCAATGTCACTTTTCTTAGTTCTAGTAGTAGCATTTATTAAATTATCGGCACCAACTTGGGTTATGAAGATATTATTGGTATTTAACTGAACGATATTTTCTTTTGGGTTATAATCAACATTTTTGGCTAGAAATATATTTTGAGGGCCTATTTCCAGAACTTGGTCCTGAGCCTCTTTTTTCTCTACCGTGTTTTGCGCAAGAATATTGCCTTTAATAGCAAAAATGGCAATTAAAATTAAATAGAATTTAGATTGATTCATTGTTAGAAAGCTTTCAAAACTAATATTTGGCCAATTGGGCTAAGCTATTCTGCGGGGGAAGTCAAATCTTAACGTTTTCGTAAGACTTTAATTGTGAACGGTTTAAAATTACTTTCAGATCCCACAGATAAATAAGCACAAGGATCTTAGGGTTTTCCACCGATCCTCGTGCTTCTCTATTTTTATAGATAATTCAGAAAAATACTTTTCTAAATATCACGAGTCTTAATTCCGAATTATGGGAAAATTAAAGCTCCACTAGCCTGAGTAACATTTGCTGTGTGACCGATACCATGTTGGCTAACACTGCTTACGTTTACCCCATGTGTACCAAATTGGTTTACATTACTCGTGTTATAAGCACCTTTTTGAACAACAAGACTAATGTTATCTACCCAAGGACCTTCTTGAGCGACCGAACTTGTGTTCTTTTTACCGATTTGGTAAACTTTAGACTTGTTATCATTTCCATACTTCTGAGAAACGTTACTAACGTTACCGCTGTAATGACCAGCTCCATACTGATATACATAAGAATCATTGCTGCCTTTGATTTGGTCTACATTGCTGGTACTTCCATTACCCTCTTGCTCGACTTTAGACTTATTTCTTTTACCTGCAGTTTGATTTACGCTACTGGCATTGAAATCACCGTTCTGTAAAACAGTAGAGCTGTTCTTACCATAAACTTGTACAACCGAACTAGTGTTTTTGAACCCTTTCTGATCTACATCAGAATAGTTGTACCCTTTGCCCTGGTCGACTGCACTCATGTTATAAGCCCCATATTGATCAACATCAGAAACGTTTTTTTCGTGAGATGTCTGATTTACGTTGCTTCTATTGCCATGACCTATGGAAGTAACAGAGCTTTCGTGACCGGCACCTGACTGTTGAACATCACTAAAGTTCTCAGTACCCTTTTGTCGGACCTTACTATCTAAGTAAATTCCGTGTTGGTCAACATAACTCTGATTACCATCTGAGTAAGAAAGCAACGGAGATTGCTGAATTGTAACCGACTTGTTCAAAGCACCCGCCTGAGTAGTTCGAGAAAGGTTGGTTTTACCTTCTTGCTTTACCTTCGAGTACTGACCTTTACCTGTTTGTTCGACACCGGCATCATTCTTATATCCCCATTGATCTGCATCGGATAGTAACCCATAACCAACTTGGTTGATATTGGCAAGGTTAAGAGCTCCCGTTTGATCGACCTCGGATTTAATAAATTTACCACTTTGGTGAAAATTCGCGGTACTACCTGGACCAAGGATCGGGCCATTAGACTGTTTTACAGTACTGGACACCTGGGCCGTTAGTACAGATCCCATCATTAGCGCTGCTGCGCCTAAAACTACTTTTTTAATCATAATTATTAAAGGTTTAAAGGTTAAAATACATTATCACAAGCCACAGCAATAATAAATTATAAGTACCTGAAAAACAGGTAATTAAAATTAATTTAATTATTGGCGAACATAGGTATTTTAAGCTTGTAAGATAATGTGGGGTTATCTAATGAAGACTTCAAAAAATAAAATAATAAAGGGGGGGAAAACTAATAATGGGGGAGAAAAATGTCAGCTCATAAAGGAGATTCTTCTATCTCGATATTTGGTTTGGTTTTTTGGTTGATTGGTCACAATTTTATGCGTCAAAATAAAAATTTAATCAAAATGAAATTCAAACGTATTTTTAGAAAATAAAACGCTATTACCGGGGGAGATTTAGAATCAAATATTTTAAAAAAAATTCAGAGTCTGAGGGAGAAAATTTACAAATCTGAAAATAAATTATACTTGATTTTTACTGACGTAAAGCTAAATGCTAACCTAAGATTATCTACATTGATTTCGATGAAATGCACTAATTTTCGTTTAAGCGAGATTTATACTGCTAAACCTTTTCAAATTTATTTCTAAATTCCTACAAATATTTAGGTATAACTTCACTTAATTTTCCGAAGTCTGCGATTTAATCGTCGAGCATATCAATTGTGTATCTCACAGAGGTCAACACTTCTCATCTAAATTTGAATTGAGAACGCCGCGTTTAAAATGTTTTTAAAGCTAGATTTTGGATTTGAAAGATCTGAGTAATTGACTAGAACTTAGTATATAGCCCAGCTCCAATTACCGCTCTTCTCGGAACGTTATTTCCTGACAAGGCCGAGGTGTAGTTTGCTAAAATTCCGATTTTATCGGTAATCTCATAAATCGCCTTGAGACCATACGCCGTGAATTCTTGATCATTGATGTAAAGTGCGGTGGCAAGGTTGGTCGCCGGTAAAACTACATCACCGTTTTCAAAAGAGGTAGAACTGCTCAAAAAGGCGATTGCCCAAAATTTCTTGAATGGCTGCGCCCCAAGTTCTAAATCTAAAACAAAGTTCGAACTGTAGCCGTTCGTTCGAATATCGACTCCCGTTGAGCCCTGCGCAAAAAATTTACCAAAACTTCTACCCACATTGATTTTAGGTGAAATTGTATAGGCGTCAAAACCAGTTCGCAATCCCGAGTCTTCAAAGAACTGTCCTGTATTCAGGCCCAAATTCAGTTGGCCCGAAACGACCCAATTACCTTGATGTAATCGATGCTTCACTCCTAGAACGACATTTCCCAAAGCCGTTTCAGAGCCTTCAGATGTTAGAGGCATAGCAAAATTCGTAGCATCAACTATGTCTTCTGCCTTGACAAGTTTGATCGGTAGACTAAAAATAAAAGTTGTCTTATCTGAGACTCCGTATTCCGCATAAAGTTGAATTGTGTTGTCGGTCAACTTTCTTTCTGATTGATACCCTGGATCTCCATAAATACCAGAATACCCTCCGATACTGTAATATGACAACTGTGTATAGACCTCATTTTTAGATTTGGTCCACGCACCTTGCGAAAAAAGTGTGGTTGTAAATAGGAATCCCAAAAGGAATATAATTCTTCTCATCTCTTCAAAATTTATTACCTCTTAGTAGAAGTATTTTAAAAATACTTACTCATAAAGAGTTAAAAAAATTAAAAATCATTGTATGCATTTAAAAACACACTATATCTATTAGTTCGTAAATAATAGTTCATGGTATTTAGTCAAAGGCCACAGCCTATCATCCATTATGCGTTCAAGCCGGTCAGAATGGTAGCGGATTTTTTCGAAAAACGGCTTCACTTTGTTACAATATGCTATTGCCTTCTTATGCGTATCGGCAATCGAGTTTGAATTTTTGCGTGATTCGGTCATTGCATCGCATTCCGCTTTTAAACCTGTGATATGTTCGGTCATAACTTCCAATATAAGGTTTTGGGGCACCGCCATTTTTTTGAAACCTGTACCATAAACATTTTTTAAACCTAAAATGTTCTCCGCCAATTTACTCTGATATTCTAAACAAGAGGGCAGTATATGGTTGTAAACCAATTCGTTCAACACCCGTCCCTCTATTTGAATGTGCAAAATATAGGCCTCAAGCTCAACTTCTTGTCTGGCCCGTAGCTCAACTTCACTCAAAACGCTCATCGTCTTAAAAAGTTCTAAACTTTCTTTCGAGGTCATTACCTGAAGGGCGTCGGGGGTATTCTTATTGTTACTGAGTTTTCGTTTTTTCGATTCTTTTTCCCAATCTAAACTATACCCGTCACCATCAAAACGGATTCTTTTTGAGGTCTTGATATACTCACGAAGTACATTGAAAACAGCCTCGTCTTTTTTTAGGTTCTTTTTATTTACCAATACGTCCACTTCCTTTTTAAAGTCTTTCAACTGTTTGGCAACAATTGTATTCAAAACGGTCATCGGTTTTGCACAATTGGTTTTGGAGCCAACACCCCGCATTTCAAATTTGTTTCCGGTAAAGGCAAAGGGTGATGTTCTGTTGCGATCGGTATTGTCAAGAAGAATTTCAGGAATCTTACCAACTACGTTGAGTTTCAACTCTGTTTTTTCTTCAGGAGATAATTTTCCTTTCGAAACCCCTTCCAGTTCATCCAATACACTACTTAATTGGTCACCAATAAATATGGATATAATCGATGGAGGAGCTTCGTTCGCACCAAGGCGATAATCGTTGCTTGCGGAAGCAATTGAAGACCGCAACAATTCTTCATATGTATCAACGGCCTTTATCGTATTCACGAAAAAAGTCAGAAACTGCAGATTTTTCATCGGTGTAGAACCTGGGCTCAACAAGTTGATTCCTTTATCCGTAGCCAGAGACCAATTGTTGTGTTTGCCAGAACCATTGATTCCATCGAATGGTTTCTCATGAAATAGCACCTTAAAATTATGCCTATCGGCGATTTTGTCCATCACATCCATTAATAAAAGGTTGTGATCTATTGCCAGATTGGCTTCCTCGAAAACAGGGGCCAATTCAAATTGGTTGGGTGCCACTTCATTATGTCTTGTCTTTACGGGTATTCCCAATTTCGTACATTCGATTTCCAGATCCATCATAAAATTCAATACCCTCGAGGGTATCACCCCGAAATAATGATCATCTAATTGTTGCCCCTTCGCTGCGGGATTTCCGACCAAAGTACGACCGGTAATAATTAAATCAGGACGAGAATTCGCCAAAGATTTATCGATCAAAAAATATTCCTGTTCCCATCCCAAGGTCGCATATACTTTAGAAACGTTCTTGTCAAAATATCTTGCAACCGCCGTCGCCGCATCATCGACCGCATTCAGGGCACGTAATAGCGGCGCTTTGTTATCAAGGGCTTCACCTGTATAAGAAACAAAGATCGTAGGTATGCATAATGTGGTACCATAAACAAAAGCTGGGGAAGTGGGATCCCAAGCGGTGTAGCCCCTCGCCTCAAATGTATTTCTTATACCGCCACTCGGAAAACTAGAAGCATCGGGCTCTTGCTGTACCAATTGCCGTCCGCCAAATTTTTCAAGTGCCCTGCCATCTGCCAATAAATCAAAGAAAGCATCATGTTTTTCAGCGGTAGCACCCGTCAAAGGTTGAAACCAGTGCGTGTAATGGGTAGCGCCCATGCCAATGGCCCACCCTTTCATAGCCTCAGCGATTTGCTCAGCGATTTTCCGATCAATTTTTGAACCCGAAAAAATAGCGCCATTGACACTGTCAAGCGCATCTTTCGTAAGATGCTGCAACATGCGCTCTTCATTAAAAACATGCTTACCGAATAATTCGGACCGCCTGCCCTTTTCTTCCACTAGAACGAGCTTTCTGTTTCTGCTTTCTGCAATGGCCTGAAATCGAGATTTAGACATAGAACTGGTTATTTTAGCTTTCAAAAATACCCATTATGCACTTTATAAAAAAGAGTTGTTTTAATTATCACACCCTCAAAAATATAGGGGGTTATAAACAAAATATTCATTTTTTCAACATTTAACCCTCGACATACAGGCTCATTGCCAAAAAATGATATTTTTGTATGTCTTAAAATTTAAAAAATTAACTACCTGAAATTATGGCTAAAATTAAACTGGAATATTTGTGGTTAGATGGCTATCATCCCACCCAAAATTTAAGAAGTAAAACGAAAGTAGAGGAACACGATGATTTCAAAGGAACACTTGAAGAAATCGGGATGTGGTCTTTTGACGGTTCATCTACAAGACAGGCCGAAGGAGGATCCTCAGATTGTTTGTTAAAACCTGTAGCAATTTACCCAGACCCTGCGCGAATCAACGGATATTTGGTAATGACGGAAGTTCTAAATGCTGATGGAACTCCGCATGTTTCAAACGGTAGAGCCACAATAGACGATGATGATAACGATTTCTGGTTCGGTTTTGAGCAAGAATATTTCATTATGGATACAAAAACACAACTGCCTTTAGGCTTTCCTGTCGGTGGTTATCCAGGACCGCAAGGTATGTACTACTGCTCTGTCGGTGGTAAAAATACTTGGGGCAGGGAATTGGTCGAAAGACATGCTGATCAATGTATCGACGCAGGTCTTAATTTCGAAGGAATCAACCAAGAAGTTGCAGCCGGTCAATGGGAATTTCAATTATTCGCCAAAGGCGCGAAGAAAGCTGGAGACGAAATTTGGATTGCTAGATACTTATTAGATCGTTTAACCGAACAATATGGCTACTATATTGATTACCACCCAAAACCGCTTGGAAAAGATATGGATTGGAATGGTTCAGGTATGCACGCCAATTTCTCAAATACCACTTTAAGAACATGTGGTGACAAAGAAGTTTACGCTAAAATTTGTGAATCTTTCCGTGATGTGGTAGATGAGCACATTGCTATATACGGCGAATTTAACGACCAACGTTTAACAGGTTTACATGAAACAGCTGCTATTACCGATTTCTCTTGGGGAGTATCAGATAGAGGTGCATCAATACGTATTCCTATTATTGCCGTTGAAAAAGGCTGGAAAGGTTGGTTGGAAGATAGAAGGCCAGCTTCAAATGGTGATCCTTATAAAATCGCAGGTAGAATCATCAAAACGGTTAAATCTGCGGACGTCTAGAAATTAATTGATTGTTATTAAATATTACTGACCGGCCGGACTTTGTTTTTCGGCCGGTTTTTTATTATCTACCTTCTGCAAAGGGGTGTTCATCCAATAATCATCAAAATTATCAGGGCGAACTATGGGCTGATCTTTAAAAATGGGTTGTTGTTTATTCATAAACTTAGTGTTTTGTGGTAAATCTGAGTTGGGCTTTAGTCGTTGTACAAAATACTCTCGAAACTGGTTATAATCTCTTTTCTTCCACTTATGCAAAATATTACCATCTATATCCGTAATCGGCTTTACTTCGACGGAGAGTAAATCGTTTAAGTCGAGTTCCATCCTTGCGGCATTTTTGATCTTCCCAGTCATTAGCTTTTTATTAACTGGCAGCATCTCAGGAAATAAAAAAACCTTAGTTGAATCGATTACCGCTGATTTCAATTTCAATCTTTTATCTTCAAACTTTACAGCGTAATTATCAAAGTCTAAAGCTTCATCTTCATTGGGAATGCGGTTGAATTCAGCAATAAAGCAACTTTTTCCTATATCGAAGGTAATATAGTTCACTTTGAATTTTGGCGGTTCCCATAAGCTAAAACTGTTGTGAAATGAAATATAATTGAGATACATTTTATTATTGTTTCGCCGGTACTCCGTTAGTATTTCAAATAATAATCGACCTCTGCCATTATATTTGTTCAATGTGCCTTTTGGTAATTTCTTCCGGTCGTCGTATAACGTATATTCCATTTTATGTATGGCAAAATCGCCGTGTGAAATATACAGCGTACCATGAGCAGTATAGTTAGGGTGCTTTTTTCTAAACTTGATCGTATAGACGGCCTCATTATTGATATACGTACTATTATCCCTAGAGAAATTGTGATTTTCCAAAAGGTCGAAATCAAAACGATTCACAAAAGAATACGAATTGAGATCGTGATTACGAATAGCATCGTGCACTCTTAAAATCGTAAACTCGTTGCCGCCATAATTTTGCAGATAGGCATTATCCACTATTTTCTGAAGGCGTTTGTAATCGTAAGGTCTTTGAGCCAAGGAATCTCTTTTGAATTCTTCGTTCTTTTTATAGTCGAAGATCTGCACTTTTGTAGTACTTGTATCAACTGCCGCAAACCCATAGTCGAAGACTTCGAAAATAGCTTCGTTCAAATTAATATAGTTACCAGACTTTAGCTGATAATCGCGATAATAACCAATAGTCGAAAATAAATTTTCAGGATAGTTATTCGGAATATTATTGATTGCCCTTCGAACGATTTGCCTTGCGGATAGTTTGCGTTTTCGTTTGCCCTTTACCACAGCCTCATCCAATTCAAAAAGCGCCGGTTTTATATAAATGGTACGAACTTGATCTACCGACAAAGTAGAAATCAAGATTTCCCTATTCTCAAACCCCATTGAAGAAATCTGCAGCGTATCGCCATAGCTCTTAAACCTTTCAGGTACACTAAAACTTCCGTCATAATTCGAGATTACCCCAAGTGACCCACCTTTGACTGCAACCGTTGCAAAAGCAATCGGCTTGATGGTAGAAGCGTCAACCAGCTTTCCCTTGAGCAGATCACTCTGGCCCAGCATAATGTTCAGCGTAAATACGCAGAATAACAGATGTATTCGATGTAAATGCATTTTAAAAGTGTTGGTTAGGAAATAGTAAAATAAACAAACGTTACGTAAATTCCCACAAGAACTATACCATCTCTCCAACCCAGTTTACGACTGGTAGGCAAAAAGACCAAAGGGAGTATTAAGAAAGAAATGCCGAGCATCCAGAAAATATCGTTGGTGAGTAGCCCTTGATCGATTACTTTAATCGGAGTCACAATAGCGGTAGTGCCCAAAACGGCCAAAATATTGAAGATGTTCGACCCGACCAAATTACCCAAAGAAATTGCCTTTTCCTTTTTTAGCATGGCAATTACCGAGGCAGCCAATTCAGGAATACTGGTACCTACCGAAACTACCGTAATTGCAATGACCCGTTCGCTAATTCCGTATTTCGTAGCCATGCCCACGGCCCCACCTATTAAAAGTTCCGATCCGCCCCAGAGGGCCACTCCGCCCAAAACCAAAAAGAGAAGTGTTTTGAACACTGGTTGAAGTTTATCTGCAATTTGTGCCGTTTCTTCAACAGCCGGTTTCTGAAAACGCAATAAATAGATTAGAAATAAGATCAAGGCTGAAACCATGATTATTCCTTCATGCAACTGAAGCACCTTGTCGAAATAGATAAAACCGACAAATGCAATGGTGGCCATCATCATCATTGGCCAATCGGTGGTGTAAAAACTTTTGCGCACATCGATACTTCCCAAAAGCAGGGTAATACCGAGCACCAAACCCAAGTTGGCAATATTGGAACCCACGACATTACCCAAGGCCAAATCTGGAAAACCATCAAGTGCAGATTTAATGCTCACAATCAATTCAGGCGCCGAAGTAGCCAATGATACAATCGTCATGCCAATAACGATTTTAGGAATTTTGAGGCGCAGCGAAAGTCCGACTGCCCCTTTCAACAACCAATTGCCACCCATAATCAAAAGCACAAGGCCCGAAATAACAAAAAGAAGATTTTGCATTGGTCGTGTTTAGACTTCGCAAATATAGATGAAGAACAATTAAAAGGTAGGTGCACAAAAATCATTTTTTACCAAATTGAATAAAAAGTCTTAGATCCAAATCGAAATAAAAAGATGAAAAGGGCGAAATAGTACCTTTTTGATGACAAAATCATCTTGGTTATTGAAATAACCCTAAAAAGCCCTCTACAAATATTTTAATATGAAACACTATCTTATACTTAATGTTTTAAATTAAAACATATTTTAAGATAAAATTAAAATAAATATAATGTAACACATTATTTTACTTACATAATTGCATCTAAATATAATAATTTAACAGATTTTGTTTGCAAATATTCAGTGCTCTGAGGTATCTTATTTGGATAATCGATTAGAGAGTACTATTTACTCAACCCTTGAGATAGGGACAACCTTAAACCCAATTATTATGATTGTACTTGCTAAGTTTCTGTTGAATCTGCTATTATCATTGATCACGATTTTAGCGTAAGTAGTTTCATATAGGCCTATATAAAAAAAGAGCTGCCATATGGCAGCTCTTTCTACTTATATTTGTACAAACCAGCGAAATGAAAAAATCTTTATTTCGATTTTTGGCCAAGGTCAATAAATTAATTCTTCCCTCTTACTCTAAAAAGAGATTAGATCTTGCCAGAGCTTCAAAATTTCAATTGGCGATTATTGGCTGGCGATATTACGTTACCACCAACGCTATTGATTAGTAGTGCAGCATCGACCGCACTTCATAAGATTTCAATTTCTCCTTTCCTTTTAAAAAATCGAGTTCTATCAAAAAATTACATTGTACTACCTTACCACCTAATCTTTCTATTAATTTACAGGTCGCCTCCGCTGTGCCGCCCGTAGCCAACACGTCGTCATGCACTAAGACGTTTTCGTCTTTTTGAATGGCATCTGTATGAATCTGTAGCGTATCTCGTCCGTATTCAAGGCCGTATTTTTGACTGATAGTATCGCTTGGTAATTTACCCGCTTTGCGAACCGGAACAAATCCGGCATTTAGATTCAATGCCAACATAGGTGCAAATAGAAAGCCTCTACTTTCCATACCGACCACCTTGTCGATGCTTTTTCCGTCCAAAAAATGCAAAATTTGTTCTAAAGCGGTTTTGAATGCCTTCGGGTTATTTAGCAAAGGAGTGATGTCTTTGAACAAGATACCCTCAGAAGGAAAATCTTGAACATCTCGTATGTAGTCTTTTAGGTTCATTGATTGTAGCCTGCTTATTTTGCGCTAAAGGTAAAAAGAAATATATTTGCAGCCCGTTTAAAAGGTCCTGTGGCGCAACTGGATAGCGCATCTGACTACGAATCAGAAGGTTACAAGTTCGAATCTTGTCAGGATCACTTAGTGTAAAAAGTCCGTCCCCCTTTTTTTGGAATGGACTTTTTTCGTTTTAGGGAACGTCAAAAGACCCAAGTCTTTTGCAAGTGGACTAAAATAAAAAACGGTTGCCCATGTAATGGACCTCTTTATTATAAGGTGGGAGACTAAAAGAAAACCTAAGGTAATCATGTCAAAATCATAAAATTAAATTCATCTCTTCAAGAATCCTAAATCCCACAAGGCAGCTCATTATTGTCATACGCAAGTTTCCAATTATCTTTGCACCTAAACTATACCTATGGAATTCTTCCTAAAACCTTGGCCTTGGTATGTTTCAGGACCACTTATTGCCTTGGTCATGCTACTTTTGATTTACTTTGGAAAGACATTTGGCATGTCATCGAACCTTCGAACACTATGTAGTATAGGTGGGGCCGGAAAATATACCGAATTTTTCAGATTCGATTGGAAGGCTGAAAGATGGAATCTGACCGTTGTGCTCGGAGCGATTATCGGTGGGTTTATCGCCGTTACTTTTCTATCGCATGGTTCTACAATCGCCTTAAGCCAGGAGACGATTGCCGACCTTCGCGAATTTGGGTTTTCAAATATCGGAGAGACATTATTACCACAAGAAATCTATAGTTGGGAAAATGTATCAACTTTAAAGGGAATGTCAATTTTAATCATCGCTGGATTTCTGGTAGGATTCGGAACGCGTTATGCAGGTGGTTGTACATCTGGACATGCTATCACAGGGTTGAGCAATCTACAATTACCTTCGTTAATAGCAGTAATCGGATTTTTCATCGGTGGATTATTGATGACTCACTTTCTACTACCCCTAATTTTTTAATATGAAGTTTTTAAAATTTCTATTGGTCGGTATCTTTTTCGGAATCGTTCTTGTCAAATCGGAAGCCGTCTCTTGGTACCGTATTTTTGAAATGTTTAAGTTCCAATCGTTTCATATGTACGGTATTATCGGGTCGGCCGTTGGGCTGGGAACTGTATTCATTCGGGGGCTGAAAAAGTTCAAGATCAAAAGTATTGAGGGGAATGAAATACACCTTCCTCCAAAAAACAAAAGCTTTGCTCGCTATATCTTAGGCGGTATCATTTTTGGGTTAGGATGGGCCTTAGCCGGAGCTTGTCCCGGACCGATGTATATTCTTTTAGGCACTGGTGTTTCGAGTATGCTGATTGTAATCTCAGCCGCTATGCTGGGCACTTTTGTTTACGGTCTACTTCAGAAAAAACTTCCACATTGAGCAACAAAAAAGCCAATGGAAAATCTTCCATTGGCCATTTGGTTCAAGTTAGTCTAATTATTGATAAACTCTTATGTAATCAACTTCCATAGTGTCCTCGGTAAATGCTGGATCTATATTGCCGCCTAGCGTGCCACCCATAGCGATGTTCATGATAAAAAAGAAATCCGCATTGAAAGGTGTTTCCGAAGAATTCACAAAATCGACATGGATGAATTCATCATCAACAACGAACTTAATACTCTCGGGAGTCCATTCAACAGTATAGTTATGAAATTCGGAAGTAGCTGTGGGTATCGGAATCGATCCAAAGACGGCCGTTCCTCCGAAATTACCAGGATAGTGTAAGGCGCTTGAGGTGACATTGGCATTGTTACCAACATGTTCCATAATGTCAATTTCTCCACATGTAGGCCATCCAACTTCTTGAAAGTTAGCACCCAAAGCCCATAACGCCGGCCAAGTGCCCCCGGCAGAAGGAAGTTTGGCCCTAACCTCTATACGACCATAGGTAAATTCTTGCAAACCTTCTGATTTTATTCTAGCTGAAGTATATGCAGCATCCCCAACAGGACTAACTCCGAAATCGAAAAACAAAACAACACGATCGTAGGTTCCAGACGGTGCCGCACTGAAATCATACGTCAAGGTTTCCCATCCTTCTGCTACTGTTGAAAGAAGATCCACTTCAAAATTTTCGTCGGCATTAGCTTGATTTTCTATTTTTAACTTAATGGTTGCCCCAACTGCAGGAGACCATGCTTTCAAACTAATACTGGAGTATGTAGCCAAATCAAGCGGAGCGGCCAAATCGAAGAACGATCCTCCCCAGGTTTCAGCTCCGACCGGTTTTGTTGACTCCGCGACTTTCATTGATGTATTTTCCCCAGACGCATCCGGATTATCTATAACTTTGGTCGAAACTCCTCCAAATCCTTCAAATGCTGGGGCAGTTCCTTCGAAATCTTCTATGTTCGAACTAGCTCCGCCAGCTGCAACCAAGGTTACATCGTCATAATAATGTACCACACCTGTTGAAGTTCCAGCTTCGGCAGCTTTGGCCGTAATTTTCAGCATACCATCTTCAACTATAACATTTTCAGCGTTATCTGTATATGATTGCGCTTCACCATTTCCCCAGCCTCCGCCGCCAAGGTCATAGCCCCAATTAGCAGGGTCGGGTGCACCGTCAACATCGAATTCATCGGACCAAACCAAATTGGTGTAAATTGTTTCGAGTTTTTCGTCACCACCGCCAGTAGCTACCTGAGCAGAAAACCTGTGGTACCATGCCAAGTCGGGGTTTTCAGTGTCGTAAGTACGTACATACAATGACTCATCGGTCATAGAAAGTATCTCGTAGGTTGAGGAACCAACGTAATAACTCATAAAACCGCCATCTGAAAAATCCAATTGTATTCCAGTTGTTTCAGCTTCTGGCACGTTGCCAGTAACTGTGGAAAGTGTAACTGTTTTCGAACCTGAGGTATCAAAATCATAACAAGCATCTTCATCTCCGGCACCACCTGCCGTAGCTAAATGCCCGACATTGAAAAAAGTTTGTCCTTTATTATCCAAGGTATACGACATTACTCCATTGGCATCTACCGAAAAAGTAAGCTCATCATCACAAAAACAATCAGAGACTGCAGCCCCACATTTCTCAAATGCCTGTGCAGAATACCATTTAGGGTACCACCAATCACCATCAATTCCCTCTCGAGAGGGTCCTAAGCCTAGATGGCCCGGTATCGCCGCAGCCAAGAACCATGTTTTCGAATCATCATTTGTTAACATTGTTACTACTTCAGCAAACTCTGATTCCATCTCCGGAAGGTTCACAGATACCTGAATGGTTTCCGTAAGAGTAGATCCTCCAGCGCCATTCGCCGTAATTGTTATGGTATAGCTATTTTGCCCTGCCATATCGTAAACTTTGACCGTAAACCCGGTAAGTGATTCTCCTGTAGTACCATCGCCAAAATCAAAATTATAAGATTGAGCACCTTGGGCAGAGGCCGTTATTTTAACGGTTCCGGTTCCATCATCACTAACTTCAGAGGTAACAGTTAGGTTTGATAGAGCGACAGCGGCGATGCTGTCGTCTTCATTACAACTCACCACAATAATAAAAAGTGCCGCAACGAGGTATTTGACTTTTTTCATAATTTTCATTTTTAAGATTATTCTTGGTCTGTTCTAATTACAATATTTTCAGTCCTTTTAACAAAAAAACTTGTTTTCGACAACTGCAATATACTGTATTGGTATAGAATATTCGAAAGGTGAGCCCATACAAAAAACATACAACTCAAAAAATAGTGTTCAAAATCGACATATTATCAATATTCAAGGGCTTTCACAGAGGTTTTACCAACTGACGGGCAATCAATCAATTGAATCTATTTCATCTATTTTGTATAGGTAATGTTGTAGTAAAAAAGTCCTATGTTGTAGAATTTAAACTCGCATTATATAGTCAGTAAGGACTTTTTCGTGGGGTAAGTTTATTTTTTTTCTCAAACGGTACCTTTTTACCTCTACACTGCGAAGGGAGATATTCAATAATGGTGCTATCTCTTTTGAAGATAAATTCAATCTTAGATAAGCACATAATCTAAGATCGTTGGCCGTTAATTCAGGGTGTAGGCTTTTTATTTTTTTTAGAAAATTTTTGTCGGCGTTATTAAAGGCATCTTCAAAGAACTTCCAATCATCGGAATTATTGATATTTCGATCTATTGTGCGAATAACAGATTTTATCTGCGGGTTTTCAGCACTTGCCCTAAGTTGATCTTTTATAGCATTTAGAAATTCGTTCTTTTTTATAATGCTCATCGTGGAAATTGCCAGCTCTCTATTTTTGCTTTCGACTTCCTCTTTGAGTTTTTCATTGTTAATCTGTATTATCTTCTTCTGAGCCTTGAGCTTTTTTCGCTTCAGCTTCTTTTTATTATCCCTCAACAGCCGCTCATGTTGTTTTTTATAGTAATTCTTATAAAGTTTATGGATTGATATGGCCAACAAAAACAAACCGAGCACATAAAAGAAGATTGCAAGATTGGAAAGATACCATGGCCTCTTTATTCTAAACTCGTAGGATGCAACATTCATCAAAAGATTATTGCCCACTTTTGCTTTGACGCTAAAAGTGTAATTACCGAAAGGTAAATTCTCAAAAGAAGTATTGCAAGCACTTGACCAATCACTCCAATTATTGTAAATACCTTTCAGCTGGTATTGATAATTCACTTCTGTATACTTATCAAACTCTGGTACGTGGTATGAAAAGAAAAGGTTATTCTGAGAATACTCAAAGGTACTGGTGGTATCAATAGGAATCTTTTCAAATTCAGAATCCGCTGATTTACGTGATATGGCATTGATACGTATTGCATATTCTTTTACCGTTAATTTCTCTAAATCAAGTGTGAGGTAGCCATTCAAAATTCCTATCAAATATTTTTCATTGCCCAAGGGAGTCAAACTCTCAAAGCCCAAAACGCCAAGGTTACTTCGAACGTATGAGGGAATAGCTATTTTACTCACCTCAGACTTTGTATTGAACTTTCCTGGTGAAGCGTAGGCGATATTCTTGTCGGTGAAACACCAGAGTCGATTTTTTTGCCTGTCTGCAATGAATATTCCGATTGGATCATCCCCATTTCGATAAAAAGCATCAGTAAGCAGAGTATCTGTGACAAATTGCCGCTGACTGCGATCATAACGAAATATGCCGTTATTACATGTATAAAAGACCTCATCTAAATAAGAAACCAGACTAGCTCCCGTACCTTTGGAAGGTTCATTTTGGACTTCAAGCACTTCTCTATATTCGCTATCAAAATGGAGATTGAAAATACCCTTGAATTCTCGATTTACAATTAGTTGATGATCACCAACGAATTCAAAAAAACGACTGGATATATCAAAACCCTCAATTACATTTCGCAATGACCAAATGCCGTTTGATTTTTCAAGAACACTTAAACCATCATAGTTACCTTGCAACAAGAGATTGTCTTGGTGAGGTATCTTTTTGACATCCCATGTGCCTGGGAAGTCGGCTATAAGTTTTGCCTTGCCCTTATTTACAATGAACGTTCCCCTATTATGCCCAGAGAAAAGCTCTTCATCGATTATTTTAAGGAACCACACTTGGCCTTCTGTGCCCTTTATAAGTTGAAAAGCATTATCATCTTTAATTGATTTATAAAATAGGCCTTGATTTGTGCCCAAATATAAATAGTCGTTAAACATTTTTGAAGTATAAACGACCCCTAACTCCCCGTTTTTATCGATATACTCATTAAATGGAGAGTTCAAGTTAATAACGCTGATACCATTATCAAGGGCCAACCAGAGGTTCTGTTCCATATCTTCAAAAATGGATAATACCGTGTTGTTGTTCAGCCCATTTTTCTGACTGATTTCTCTAAGAATGTTTCCCTTTTTGTCAATCTGATAAATTCCATTCGATATTGTTCCTAAGACAATAGTTCCATCCGATAGTTGCAAACTGCTATATACACTGACCGGGTCTAATTGATTTTTAAAAGGGTCATTCCAAGAAGATAGACCTTCATTATTTAAAATATAAAAGACACCTTTTTCCGTAACCAATAAAGGCTTATCGTTCACTGAGAAAATTCCGGTAATCACTGAACTTTTTATAAGTATGTCATCAGAAACCAAAATAGATTGGCCATTCTCAATCTTAAAAAGACCTTTTTCGATACTATGATAGTAGATAGTTCCATTTAAATTGAACATTTTGGTTATAGTAGATTTTGAATCTACAACACTGGAGGACTTGTCAGATGTATTATAAATGTATATTCGTTCAAGACTTTGAAAAAGAACCCAATTATCTAATGATGATATACTCCAAAATTCCTCATCTTCTAATAGAGGCAGCGAAAGACCCCCGCTTATAGAAGAATATTCTAGCTCCCCAATGTTGTTCTTTGTCCAAAATCCGAACTCCATGTAGCAGCCCGTATATATAACATCTTCTATAGCCTTAACGGACCGAATTGAGGAACCGTTGGGCGACCCGTACAATTTCCACTCTGCACCATTAAACTCCAAAAGGCCACTGTTGTTGGCGGAGTAAATATTCTTTTTTTTAGACTGGGTCAGTTTCCAATTTTGATTTTCTGCCTTGTAATCAATTGGTGTGAAATTTGTTATAGGAGGTAAATTTTGACTGTAAGCGCCAAGATGGACAAAAATTAAAACAAGAGGAAAGATGAATCTAAGCACTGGTTTCTAGGATTACTTCGTCTTCTAAAAGATAAGAAAAGGATATTTGGGCGCTAAATATCAAACAATCTCAGCACTCAAACCCGCCTGTAATAATCGACTACATCTTGGTTTTAAATCATCGTACTCGCCAGTCTTCACGGTACATTTTCCTTTGTAATGAACTATTAGGGAACATTGTTCGGCCTGTTCAGGCGAGTGTTCACACACATCGACCAAGGTCTCTATAACATGGTCGAACGTATTGACATCATCATTAAAGAGAACAATTTCATTTTGATTTACCGTCTCCTCCTCAACTAGAACTTTTTCTAAAATTCTCTCTTTGGTACTCATAACCCTATTTTGAACTAATATATAAATTTTTGAAAAATGGAGTCCAAAATTTATATCAAAATGCCAGCGGCAGCCTTAATTTTAATCTTTTATGTCTTTACACTTTTAAAAATTCAGTAGCAACCCATGGGCCATTCTGAAAATTGCCTTGAAAATTCAATCCTGATTCTTTACATTTTTGTGCAATCATCGGCATATCGTTCAAATAAAATCCACTAAGAAAAATAGTACCCCCTGAATTCAGACAATCAGCATACAAAGGAATATCCTCGAGCAAGATATTTCTATTAATGTTCGCAATAATCGTATCGTAACACCTGCCCTTTAAAAGTTGCGAGTCACCCTCGAGCACATGAATATTTTCACAATTGTTTCTTTCGACATTTTCCATTGCATTTAAAAAGCACCAATAATCAATATCAATGGCATCGACTTTTATCGCCCCTCGCATCTCACATAAAATTGCCAGTACCCCCGTGCCGCTGCCCATATCAAGTACGGTTTTTGAACTGAAATCAACACCCAAGATATAGCTCAGCATCATCTGTGTAGTTTCATGATGCCCCGTACCAAAACTCATCTTTGGTTCGATTACTATATCATACTCATAGTCTAACTTATCATGAAAAGGTGCTCGAACTTGACATCGATTTTCAACCTGAATCGGTTCAAAATTCCGTTCCCAAGTAGCGTTCCAATTTTCTTGCTCGATTTCTTTCTTTTTAAAAGATATGCTAAAATCAGTATTATTAAGAATTGAGACCTCCTCTAAAATATTTTCATTCCAATCATTTTTCTGAATATATGCCAGAAGACCACTCTCCTCTTCTACGAAACTTTCGAACTCGAGCTCGCCAAGCTCAGCCATCAAAATTTCAGACCCCGGTTGCATGGGATCTATAGTGAAAGAATATTCAATGTAGTTTGAGTTGGGCATTCTATACGGTTCGAATTCAAGTTTTCATCCCTTTCGCCATTCTCGTGAAAAGTCGTGAGCTTACTTCCCTAGCTTGAACAAAGGAGCCAAGTTATTACACTAAGACTATATTGCCTTTACAATGGATATAAAATCTTCGCAATTCAAGGAAGCACCGCCAATGAGTCCGCCATCAACATCTGGCTTGGAAAAAATTTCAGATGCATTACCCGGCTTCACACTACCGCCGTAAAGTATGGTGACCTTTTCGGCAATTGCGTCATTATACTCGTTAGAAATCGTTTTTCTTATAAAAGCGTGCATCTCTTGGGCTTGTTCTGGTGAGGCCGTCTCTCCTGTGCCAATAGCCCAAACGGGTTCATATGCCAAAACAATATTCGACCATGTGTCTGACTTTAGATTGAAAAGTCCTTTTGTCAGTTGATTTGCCACAACGTTAAAATGGTCGTCCGATTTGCGATCTTCCAATTCCTCTCCAAAGCAGAAAACCACTCTTAGTTTTTTTTCCAAAGCGGCAATGACTTTTTTCGCCAACATTTCATCTGTTTCCCCAAAAACAGACCTCCGTTCTGAATGGCCCAAAATAACGGTCTCTATACCTATGCCTAACAACATATCTGCAGAAACCTCTCCCGTATAAGCTCCGCTTTCAGCGAAGTGCATGTTTTGCGCAACAGGTTCTATTACAGAAGACTCAAGCATTTTAAAGGCCCTAGGCAGATTAACAAAAGAAGGCGCTACCATAATCTCGGCCTCGGTGTCTGGCACTTTCGCCGATAGTTCTGCCAACAAAACTTCCATTTCGTTATAAGTTTTGTTCATTTTCCAATTGCCTGCTACTATTTTACTTCTCATCTCTTAATATTTGTTGCTGGTTTCAAGTTGTAACAGTTGTTTTCTATCAACAATTAACTTGAAACTTATTTAAATTTTAAATTATCTAAGTCGTTGTAATGTACTTTTTGTTTAATCGTTCCTTTTTCTAAAACCAATATACCTGGGTTGCTTCTGACAATTGTTTTTAAAGTAGTTTCATCGGTAAAATAAAAATCGAAATCGAGTTGGTTTTCTTTTTTCAATTGGGAGGTCTGCTCGAAATTAGAAGCCGACATGCCAATAACTTTATAGCCCTTTTTTATAGCGGCTGCAGTTACTCTTTTAACGTTGACATAAATTTCTCTTTGTTTTTCTTTCAGGTCTTCAATATTTCCGGAAGGTTTCTTCCCACCAGTTTTTACTAAATCATAGGCAACAACCATGACTAATTTTGGCTCTTGCAAAAATGAACCCGCGAAATCTTCGCCATTTTGCTCAATGGTAAAGTCATGCACTGGCGGTTCATAACCTTTTTGAACTTCTGTAGTTTCGACATCGACAAATTCGCCATCTACGGACGGATAGTTGCCCTGCGTAACAATAATCTGTTCTTCCCCATTGACCTTGAATCGCCAAGCATAATCGAAAATCGCTTTGGGCGCATCTTCAGGAACGGTCATTCCATCCTCGATATTCGCTCCTATTTTATAAGGTCGAAAATCGACTAACGGAAGATGGTTTAGAACATGGTAAGCGTAAAAAGCACAGCCCAACAGGGCCACCCCCATAACAATACGTTCTATTTTTTCATCTAAAATCGGTTTAATATATTTTCTTCCGAAGAACAAAATCATAATCAAAATAAGTAAAATAATATCTTTTGTGAATGATTCCCATGGGGTCAATTTAATTGCATCACCAAAACAACCACAGTCGGTCACTTTGTTAAAATATGCGGAATAGAACGTAAGAAAAGTAAACCCCACAATCATTACCAAAAGACTCCATACGGTAAATTTCACGCGAAAGCCAACCAACAACATCACTCCGAGAAGCACTTCTAGAATTACGACTGCGATGGAAATCATCAAAGCATATTCCATAAAAAACGGAAGGTCCAAAACCCCTTGGCTAAAATACTCTTCCAATTTGAATGAAAACCCGACTGGATCGTTGAGCTTGATGAAGCCACTAATTATAAAGAGAACACCAACAATAATTCTCGAAAATGACACTAAATATTTCATGCTAGTTGGATTTTTCCCCGAGGTGTATCATGGCAAAAATAGCATAGTTCACCATATCTTGGTAATTTGCATCAATACCTTCGCTAACTAAAGTTTTTCCTTTATTATCTTCTATTTGCTTAACACGCAACAATTTTTGAATGATCAAATCGGTCAAAGAACTCACTCGCATATCTCGCCAAGCTTCCCCATAGTCATGATTCTTATCCTCCATAAGTTTCTTCGTATTGGCGGCATGCTTATCGAAGAGCACAACTGCTTCGTCAATAGATAGATCTGGATCATCGGCCACACCAAGCTCCAATTGAATCAGAGCCATCAAGGAATAGTTGATTATCCCAATGAATTCCGATTGTTGCCCCTCATCTACTTTTTGCACTTCATTTTCTTGAAGGCCTCGAATTCGCTGGGCTTTTATAAATATTTGATCGGTAAGTGATGGAAGTCGCAAAATTCGCCATGCGCTGCCGTAATCTTTCATCTTTTTTTGGAACAGGTCTTTACAGGTCTGAACGACCGCATTGTATTGTTCCGAGGTTTGCTGCATCTAAAGTTTAATTTTGCGTAAATTTCGCTTAAAATTTCGGGAATGTCAAAGGTCGTGCCCAAAAGTCGGTTTTTCAAGTCATACCCTATCTAGCTGAACACTTCATGACCATCAACTGCAAAGGAAAACTTATTGATTTATCAGCTCCTAAAATAATGGGGATATTGAATATTACACCTGATTCTTTTTATGACGGCCGAAGGTATAACGATGAGGATTCGGTGTTGAGACAGTGCGGAAAAATGTTGGGCGAGGGAGCCACTTTCATAGACCTCGGAGCCTATAGTTCAAGACCAGGAGCGGATAATATCTCAGAAGATGAAGAATTGAAAAGAATGCTTCCTATTGTCAAATTATTGCTCAGGGAATTTCCGAATGTGCTTTTATCAATAGATACATTCCGCAGTGAGGTAGCTGAACAGAGTTTGGCAATAGGTGCAGCAATAGTCAATGATATTTCGGCCGGGAAACAGGATGAAAGAATGATGTCGGTCGTTGCAAAACATAAAGCGCCCTATATTATGATGCATATGCGAGGTACGCCTAAAACCATGCAAGACCTTTGTGATTACGACGATATTATCATCGATATTAGACACTATCTTTCGAAACAAATCGCAAAGGCACATCACTCAGGAATCAACGATATAATCGTCGATCCCGGCTTCGGATTTTCGAAAAATAGACAACAGAATTTTGAAGTATTACAATATCTTGACCTCTTCAAAACTTTCAAACTACCTATTCTCGCAGGCCTAAGTCGCAAGTCCATGATTTACAAAACACTCGATATAGATGCATCTTCGGCACTCAACGGAACAACTGCCTTAAACATGATAGCTTTAGATAGAGGTGCTAAAATTCTTCGGGTTCACGATGTTAATGAAGCGATGGAATGTATCAAATTATTTACAGAATTTAACGTTAAAAACCAATGACACCTTTTTCTTATAATTTTACAATATGAAGTGAAACACACTTTTTCATTTCGCTTAAAAATTTCCCTTTCACACCCATTCTTAACCTTTTTTTTCTTTCTTAGCGATGCTATGCAACTCAAAAAAGTCTTTAAATGGGCAAAAAAATGATTAATTTTCGCTAGAAAGAAAAAAGCATATTTCACTTCAAACACTACGGATTGGATTTTCTGAATTTTATCGATTTTAAGATTACCGATATCATCGACATTATTCTAGTCGCTATTCTGCTTTACTATGTCTATAAATTGGTTCGAGGCTCCGTAGCCATCAATATTTTCATTGGTATTGTTATCGTTTGGGGTTTTTGGAAACTGACCGAACTATTGGGCATGGAGATGATCAGCAGTTTGGTAGGCGCGTTCATGCAGGTCGGTTTGATTGCATTGATTATTGTATTCCAACAAGAAATAAGAAAATTCTTGTTGATGATCGGGTCGACAAACTTTTCGAACAAACGCAATTACATCAAACACTTCAAGTTTCTTAGACATGAAGATGGCGTCGTTGGCGAACTTAACCTAAGTGGATTGTTGAAAGCCTGCGAACGCATGAGCGAATCCATGACTGGGGCGCTCATCATTTTTGAAAGAACCAATTCACTGGAATTCGTAAAGGATTCGGGTGATAAAATGAATATTGAGGTCACCCAACCGATTATTCAAAGTATCTTCTATAAAAATAGTCCGTTACACGACGGCGCTGCTATCATAGTAGGCAACTATATAGTTGCAACGCGTGTTGTATTGCCAGTCGGCAACGACAGAAAGATTCCTCTAAAATATGGACTACGCCATCGAGCGGCTCTAAGTATTTCTGAAAAGACCGATGCGCTTGCATTGGTTGTTAGCGAGGAAACAGGTAAAATCTCCTATATCAAAAATGGGGATTTCGTTTCGTTCAAGGATATTGTAGAATTGCAAGAAATCATGAAAGAAGATTTAATTTGATTCTTTTCGTATGAACTGTAGAAATTGCCAAAGCCCCCTTAGAACCGACTATAGTTTTTGCCATGCCTGTGGGGCAAAAATCATTCGTAATCGACTGACCTTCAAAAATCTATTTTATGATTTTACGGAGCGCTATTTTAATGTAGACAATACTTTTCTAAAAACTTTTCTTCATCTTTTTACAAAACCTCATGAGGTCATTGTAGGTTATATTTCAGGGGTGCGTAAAAAGTATTTGAACCCCATAAGTTATCTGGGAATAGCGCTAACACTCTCCGGAGTGACTTTATTCGTCATGCGAAAAGCCAATATGGACATTGACTACGATTTGTTTAACACTGGTATGGATTCAAAAGCCATGAAACAAATTCAGGACTTCACTTTCGATTATAATTCGATATTGTTTGTCTCATATATTCCCATGATGGCATTGGCTAGCTGGTTGACCCTAAAGGAAATAGGACTGCGGTTCACTGAACGTATTGTAGTTTTTATGTACAGTATGTCTCAATATAGTATTCTGATATTCCTCCCCTCCATACTCCTTCTCTTGTTAATGCCTCAGAAATATATGACGCTATCTTCAATAGCATTTTTATTCATTTTTATTTATAATGGGTGGATTATTAAAAAGATAAGTGGATTAAAAGGAATAGCAATTGCCGCCCATGCCTTTTTATTTATCATATTGTTTCTATTTCAATTTTTATTGATTTACAGTATACTTTTGCCCATTCTAATGTTCGCAACGGGGGCGATAGATATACAAGACTTCGCACCTAAATCATAATCATGCCACCTCCTCCGCCAAAAATTGAGCTTCATAAAGATTTTTGTAGTAGCCATCTTGTTTGAGCAGTTCTTGATGCGTGCCCGTTTCGACAACGAGTCCCGCATCCATCACCAATATTTTATCTGCTTTTTTGATGGTGGCCAATCTGTGGGCAATGATTATTGAAGTTCTACCTTCGGTGATTTTTTCGGTCGCTCTTTGTATCAATTGTTCGGAATAGGTATCTACCGAAGAAGTGGCCTCGTCCAATACCAAAATACTGGGATTACTAACATATGCCCTTAAAAATGCTATCAACTGTCGTTGACCACTACTTAACATTGTTCCTCTTTCCTTGACATTGTATTTATACCCGCCAGGAAGGCTTGAAATAAATTCATCTACCCCAATTTGCTTCGCTGCCGCTTCGATTTGCTCTAAACCAACATCAGGGTTTTTCAATGAGATGTTGTTCGCAATCGTATCGGCGAAAAGAAATACGTCTTGCAACACTACCGCAATTTGCCCGCGTAACGATGCAAGGCTGTAGTTATCTATTGAGATATCATCCACAATAATATTTCCTGAGTCGATTTCGTAAAACCGATTGAGCAGATTTATTATGGTCGATTTTCCAGCACCCGTTGCACCTACGATGGCAACAGTCTGTCCGGCCTTTACATCAAATGAGATTCCGTGAAGTACTTCCTCATTCTCCACATAACTGAAATGGACATCAGAAAATTTGATATCGCCTTTAATATCTTTTTCGACTATTCCCAAATTGTCGATACGGCTATCGGTATCTAAAATATCAAAAACACGATTGGCAGCCACCATTCCCATTTGCAGCGTATTAAATTTATCTGCAATCTGACGCAAAGGCCTGAACAACATATTTATCAAGAAGAAAAATGTGATGATAGTACCGGCATATTCTTTATTGACATTATCGACACTTTGTAAAATACCGAACCATACCACCAAACCTATTGCCAAAGCATTGACTATTTCAGCAATGGGAAAAAATATAGAGTTATACCAAACGGTCTTCAACCAGGCGTTTTGATGTTTTTCATTGATCACTCTGAAATTCTCTTTTTCTATTTCCTCTCTCGTGAAGAGTTGTACGATTTTCATACCGGTAATCCGTTCTTGCACAAAAGAATTCAAATTTGAGACTTGGGCCCTTACTTCCTTGAAAGCAACTTTCATCGCTTTTTGAAAAAGACGGGTCGCATATAAAATTATCGGTAGCAGACCGAAGACGATCAATGCCAATTTCCAGTTTAACCACAGCATTACCCCTGCTGCAGCCAACATTTTTAATAAATCCGCTGCTATGACAAAAAAGCCTTGACTGAATATTTCACCAATACGTTGCATATCGGCAACGGCCCTTGTGACCAGGACCCCTAAAGAAGATGAGTCGAAATATTGCATTTTAAAACCCAGCATTTTCTTGAAAAGAGAAATTCGAACATCCTTAATTACTGATTCCCCTAACCAATTCGCATAATAGTTGAAACCCAGTTGAGAAATCACTTCACAGACCAAGAATGTGAACATCAAAAGCGTCATATATAATAAGGCAGTGGCATCCTTCTTTTTGATTCCCTCATTCACGATATCACCGGCATATACCGCTGTCAATATGGCAAAAACCGAAATCAATACTGCACCCAAAGCAACTCCCCAAAAAGTCAGTCGATACGGTTTGGTCAATGCCACCAACCTCTTGAAGAGGCCATAATCAAATGCATTTCCGGTTTTATCTTCGCTCATTAACTATTTAGATGTTTACTAGTTCTGGAGGGTATTTTATCTCAACCAAATATAAACCTTTTGCCGGCACCGAAGTACCCGCTTGGGAGCGATTCCTACTTTCCAAAATTTGTTCGATATCAGCGTTAGTAAATTTTCCTAAACCTACTTCAAGCAGTGTACCGACTATAGCACGAACCATATTTCGAAGAAAACGATCGGCCGAGATGGTGAAGACCAAGCGACCATCAACTGCTGCCCATTCGGCTTTCTTAAGGTTACATAAATAGGTCTTTACATCGGTCTGCGACTTCGAAAAACACTCAAAATCAGTATGGTCTATCATAATTTTTGCCGCTTCGTTCATCTTTTGAATATCCAATTGGCGATTTATATAATGGGCCGAATCCAAATAAAATGGGTTTTTTTGTTGTACCATCCAATATTCATAGGTACGCTCGATTGCGTCGAAACGGGCATGCGCTTCAGAAGGTACTTCGAAGATCCGTTTCACTGAAATATCATCGGGCAAAAAAGAGTTCAATCGAAAAATCAAATTAACGACATTCTCAATTCTATCGCTTTCAAAGTGAGCATACATTTGTTTGGCATGGACCCCTGTATCGGTTCGACCAGCGGCAACAAAAGATATTTCATCTCCTGCCAATGTGCTAAAAGTTTCCTCGAGCACCTGCTGAACGGTAATCGCATTGGGCTGTCGCTGCCAACCATGGTACCCCTTACCGAAGTAAGAAAACTCAATGAAATATCTCAATGGTATGTGTTAATTTTGTCATCGCAAAGATAGATTTCCTCGGTTGGATATTAAATTCCAAATTCTCAATTAAAAGTTAAATGACCAAAATACTGCTACTCTCAGATACGCACTCATACATCGATGATAAAATATTGAAGTACGCCGTGCAAGCTGATGAAATTTGGCACGCAGGCGATATAGGTTCACTTGAGGTTACCGATGCACTTAAAAAAATCAAACCGTTACGAGCGGTTTATGGCAATATCGACAATCATATAATTCAAAAGGAATTCCCCTTGAACAATCGTTTCTTTTGTGATCAAGTTGATGTGTGGATGACGCATATCGGTGGTTACCCTCCTAAATATAACACTAGAATCCGTAAAGAAATAAAGGAAAATCCTCCCAAACTATTCATCTGTGGCCATTCGCATATCTTAAAGGTCATGCGCGACAAAAGACTCAACGTGCTTCATATGAATCCCGGTGCGTGCGGCAAACATGGGTTTCATCAGGTCCGCACCATGCTCCGTTTTGAGATTGATGGAGACGACATCAAAAATCTGGAAGTAATAGAATTAGGGAAAAGAGGCTAAAAAAAAAGCCAAGAATGTGGCTTGACCACATTTCCGGCTTTTTTCGTCCCCACGACTGCGCAAAATTTGCGAATTTTTTTACTTACTAAGTTGGCTATTCAATTGACGTTTTTGTCGCTGACGATAACGTAGGATATCTAGATAACGAAGTGCTTCGTTGTTTCTATAGTCCGAATATGATTTTGACGCATAATCCAATGCCTTATCCAAATCACCATTTATTTCGCTGCTGATCGCCATATTATAATGGGCTCGACCTGCCACTTTTTCATCAGGATGTGATAAATCTTGCTCCCATAGTTGCGCTGCGCCATCCCAATCTCCGGTTTGTGCCCTTCTTTTGGCAACAACGAAGTTATCAGTGCCTTTGACAAAATAATTTCGAGTTACCCTTCTACTGTACGGTCGAATCCGTCTTGCATAGGCATTACCGATATTTCGACTGTGTTCAACTACCGCTTCTTTTCTATTGATAATTGTCTTTACGGCCTCGACAGGGTTAATACCGCTGCCAACGGCTACTATATTTTCATTAAAGAAATATTCATCTAAAATCAGCTTGCTTTGAGGGTCATAAACACGCCAGCCGTTCTTAATCAATGTTCGTAAAGTTACCTCATGACCAGGAATAGGCAATTTAACACCCAAACTATTGGGGTATTGAATTGTTGTCTGTTTGTAATCTACTTTGGTATCGGTATCGTAAAAAGCCAGTGAAAAAATAACATCTACGGCATATTTTTCGCAAAGCGCTTCAACTTGATCCCAAGTCAAGGTGGCGGGCAAAACACCCAAACCCTTTTGCAACTCAGCTTCATCTTCGATATTTATAATACTTTCAAACCTTCCTTCAGCCTTCAATTCGTCGCGGAGCGAGTTCACGGCCGCCTCGGCGCCATGTTTATCAAGGTTTTTTCCTTCAATCGATAAAATTTTATCGATTTGGTCGATTGCCTTATGTCCTTTAGAAGGTAAGCTTCTATTGATAATTCCGATGTTTCGAACATCCGAAGCAATAGAAACGGGGGCCGGTTCAACGGCATTCATGGTCAGCGTATTCGTTGAAACGCATGAGGTGAATGAAGAGACCAAAAGAACGCAAATAATGACGTAAGTAAAATTTTTCATGGGTTAAGTTTGGTTAAAAATGATTGTACGAAAATCTGTTTTTAAAATGGGGGTCTTACTATAACTTAAAAAAGGTTAAAATATTGTATTTCAAGGGCTTCCAGAAAAAATAAAAACCCTGATGTTTCCATCAGGGTTTCTTCGCACTAATACTACTAAGATGTTTGGTTCAACGTAAACGATCAACAGATTTCACAAGATCCTCATCCTTTTTGATGGCCCTATTGGCTAGAGCCAGAAAAACGATAGAAATAATAGGAATGAGCATCCCAATACCCTTCTCAGAAATGTTACTTTCTCCGGATAGATTTAGCGACCGGTAAACGAAAAATCCCAGTAAAAAAAGATTCAATATCAAGTTCAATCTGTTTAAAACAAATTGATTTTTTCTATTCTTGAAAAGCACGATGGCAATTATGGCCAAAACCGCGGAAACATAAAACGCAAGGGAAACATAAAGTTCATTATGAGCGTATATTTCGATGGATTCGGAATCAAACCAGAGACTTAACCAAAAAGGCAAGACCGCTCCTAAGAGGACTACTATTATTAGATAAATGGTCTGAATTCTTTGAATCATTGTGTTAAAACCCTTAAGGATGGCAAAAATACGTGTCTTTTTAAAAAAATCGACTTATTATTGAAAATAATTCGTATCATTGTGACGTTATTAAAACACTTACCCTTCGGGAGAATAATCCCAAGTAATACCCAGATAACAATTCACTTCATAACTTTTTCAAAAAGTATAATTTATTCAACAACTTCATGTTTGAAATCTCAGATTTAAAAGCTAAAAAGCTGCCTGAATTACAGGAAATAGCTAAAGGATTGAACGTACCAAAGTTCAAGACTTTAAAAAAGTTAGACCTAGTATACCAAATACTAGACCTGCAAGCCACAAACCCCAAGGCAGCCGCCGAGGTTCTGCCAACGCCAAAGCAGGAGGAAAAACCACAGGCAAAAAAGGAAAAGCCCCGCCCTAGAAAGCAAATCAATCCTGCGAAAAACATAAAACCCGAAGAGGTTCAAAAACCTCAGAACGATGCTAAGAAACCTGAAAACGCGGTAAAGGAAACAAAGAACACGGAATCTAAAGATAGAAGGCAACAGCAAAACAGACCCAATCCGCGAAAAGACAATCAAAAAAACAAGAATCAGAATAACAACAAAAATCAACGTAACCAAAAGCAAAATTACGACAAGAGTAATTTTGACAAAGAGTTGAAAAACCGTTACAAGCAGCCAGAATTCGAATTCGATAGTATTATCGAGAGTGAAGGAGTTTTAGACATTATGCAAGACGGTTATGGTTTCTTGAGGTCTTCAGATTACAATTATTTGTCTTCACCTGATGATATTTACGTATCACAATCGCAGATTCGACTTTTCGGTTTGAAAAACGGTGATACGGTTCTAGGAAATGTACGCCCACCAAAAGAAGGTGAAAAATACTTTCCGTTGATCAAGGTGAACAAAATAAACGGAATCGACCCACAAGTAGTTCGCGACCGTGTCGCCTTTGAGCATTTGACCCCATTATTTCCGCAAGATAAATTTAACCTTGCGCAACGTCAGAGTAGTATTTCAACCCGTATCATCGATATGTTCTCTCCGATCGGAAAGGGCCAAAGAGGCATGATAGTCTCGCAACCGAAGACAGGTAAAACCATGTTGTTAAAAGATGTAGCGAATGCGATTGCAGCGAATCATCCTGAGGTCTACCTTATCGTTTTACTAATCGATGAACGACCTGAAGAGGTTACCGATATGCAAAGAAACGTGCGCGGAGAGGTAGTAGCTTCGACATTTGATAAAGAAGCTACCGAACATGTTCGCATCGCGAATATCGTCTTGGAAAAAGCAAAGCGCCTGGTAGAGTGCGGCCATGACGTCGTAATTCTATTGGATTCAATTACCAGATTAGCACGTGCCTATAATACCGTGCAACCCGCTTCGGGTAAGGTATTGAGTGGTGGTGTTGATGCAAACGCATTACATAAACCAAAAAGATTTTTCGGAGCAGCTAGAAATATCGAAGGTGGTGGGTCATTGTCTATTATTGCCACAGCACTTACCGAAACGGGCTCTAAGATGGACGAGGTTATTTTTGAGGAATTCAAGGGTACCGGTAATATGGAGCTGCAATTGGATCGTAAGATTTCGAATCGAAGAATTTTCCCTGCCATTGACCTGACTTCTTCAAGTACACGTAGAGATGATTTGTTATTAGATGAAAATACGATTCAACGCCTTTGGATCTTACGTAAATATTTGGCCGATATGAACCCTGTTGAAGCAATGGAATTTATGGAAGGTCGCATCAAACAGACCAAGAATAACGAGGAATTCTTGATGACGATGAATCAATAAACAGTTCAAGTTTGAAAATTTAAAAATCCATTGATTGATTTCATTGGATTTTTTTATTCCATAGAAATTCGCTTCAACGATTAACCATGTTATAATTATTCTCTAAAAAGAATATACGCTACTTTTATAGGAAGCAAATGTGTTCCCCCGACCATGAATTTGATTTACTAACCCTAAAAAACTATGGGCCATGAAGAACACAAAAAAACTACTTTCCCTTCTGTTTACTGCTTTATGCATTAGTCTTTTACTTATCAATTGCAAAGACCCCAAGGGGCAGCAACCAGATGACGACCATAAACAGGAGACCGTCAAAAGACCTGACGTGGTTATTGACGTCGATGTTGCCAGAAAACAATATTTGACCTATGAAAGACGCAGGGTAGATTTGATTCAAAAATACGAGGATTCTGTCGATGGTTATTATGAAAAGGGAAAAATGCGTCATCAAGAAAATGACCAGCAGGCCCAAAACGATTCTAAAGATCCGAACGGAGAAAGATTCGATGTTGCCCGTTATGTGTATTGGGATTATAAGACCATTAAAAATTATTTAAAATATATTGAACAAGAAGCTGAAGCGGCCGATGTTGAGATTTCGACCCTACGGTTTTATTTTTCAAACTATGCTGAGGATGAAACGGCGGAGGTTCACCCGAGACAGAATTCGATCATCATAACGCCGACTTTGCACAAAGATAAAAGGGAATATATATTCTCGATTGACGACCGGGATTCGGAGAATATCAAACCATTTCTTCTTACCGACGGTTTTTTGCCAATTCAAGGGCAGGAAAAAGGAATGGGCGATACCAACAATCAGGATAAAAGGTCTTATGCCTCATTTTTGCCAAAAACCACAACGGTTAATTCAAGTGTTGTAGTGCCGCCCTTTCAGCCTGGAAGTAGCGTGAGCATGAACAGAGGGAATGGAGCGCCTCCACCATATCATTAAGAAAAAACCTCTGGAAAACAATAATGACAGAAGTGTTAGAAGTTTTACAGAATCAGTATTTTATTCTTTTTTATGGTATTGCCCTATTTTATTCCATAATTAAGTATAAATACTACTTTGATTCTATTCTAAGGTACTTTCCAATTTTAATAGGCTACACTTTGTTGACTGAACTATTGGGTCTGATTATCAGAGAGTTCGATAGTTTTCAGTTAGTATACATAGAGGGCTATTCGTACTACAATCAATTGATTTTCAATATTTTTGATATAATTTTCTTCCTCTATTTTTTCTTTGTATTCAGAAAGGCACTTCATAATTCGAATACAAAAAGAGCCATTTTTATTAGCACCTTTATCTATCTTCTTGTAGCAATTATTAATCCGTTTCTGCAGGATATATTAATGTTTCCTCAAATTTGGGCTATAATAATTGGGTCGATTATTTTAGTTTTCTGCTGTGTAAACTATTTGGTCGAGGTGAAAAAAGCCATACAAGATAATAAGAGAATAAATCTCCTATTCTGGATATGCATTGGATTACTTGTTTTTAACATTGCCTACCCAATAATAATGTCAATTGGCGTCTTGAACTATGAACTATATGAGCAATTACAATTACACATATTTCTTAGGGCTTTGATTGCAACAATGTATGGATTTTTCATCATAGGCTTCGTAAAAACAAAAAAACGTGTTGTTTTGTAAATTAAAAAAGCCCCAACGTTTCCGTTGGGGCTTTATATTTTTTTAATCTATTACTTATAAAGCAGCTATGTGCTTTGCCAACTTGCTTTTGAGATTGGCCGCCTTATTATCATGAATGATATTTCGCTTTGCAAGTCTATCGATCATGCTGACCACTTCAGGATACAGTTTTTCGGCATCTTTCTTCTTTTCGGTAGCACGCAATTTTTTGATTGCACTACGTGTGGTCTTGTGCTGGTACCTATTGCGTAGACGAACTGCCTCATTTCTACGAATTCTCTTTAATGCCGACTTGTGATTTGCCATTCTACTTTTCTTATTTCTTAGTACTCATGTAAGAGCCTTTTGTAGCCCGTAGGGGAATCGAACCCCTGTTACCAGGATGAAAACCTGGCGTCCTAACCCCTAGACGAACGGGCCATTATTTGCACAATTGCGGATGCAAAAATACAATTATTTTTAACTATCACAACAGCTATGCAGAAAAATTAATACGACTTTGCAAATAGTACTCTTTTGGTCGAAGGTTTCCCCGTGACCATGCAAGTGCCCTCTTCCTCCTTTGCATCCAAGGGAATACAACGAATTGTTGCCTTTGTTTCTTCTTTTATGCGGTCTTCCGTTTCGTTTGTGCCGTCCCAGTGGGCAGAAATAAATCCACCTTTATCGGCTAGAACCTTTTTGAAATCCTCATAAGAATTGACTTCAGTGATATGTTGCTTTCGATAATCGAAGGCTTTTTGATAAATATTCTTTTGTATATCCTCCAATAAAAACTCGATTTTGCCGATTACTTCATCCATAGCAACGGTTTCTTTGACCAAAGTATCACGTCTCGCGACTTCGAAAGTGCCGTTATCCATATCGCGCTGCCCGATTGCCAAACGTACCGGAACACCCTTCAGTTCATATTCGTTGAATTTGAACCCTGGTTTTTGAGTATCACGGTCATCGTATTTTACCGAAATACCTTTCTTTCGAAGTTCGTCCACCACTGGCTTCACTTTTTCCGAAATAGCATCCAATTGATCCAAACCCTTGTAAATAGGAACAATTACCACTTGAATTGGCGCCAATTTTGGCGGCAGCACAAGCCCATTATCATCGCTATGGGTCATTATCAGAGCACCCATTAGTCGAGTAGAGACCCCCCAAGAAGTTGCCCAGACATGTTCTTTTTTGCCTTCTTTGGTGGCAAATTTGACATCGAAGGCTTTTGCGAAGTTTTGTCCCAAGAAATGGGAAGTACCCGCTTGCAAAGCCTTTCCATCTTGCATCAAGGCTTCGATACAATAGGTTTCGATTGCTCCGGCAAAACGTTCGCTTTCCGTCTTTAATCCTTGAATTACGGGCATTGCCATATGATTCTCTGCAAAATCGGCATATACCTTTAAAATCAGTTCCGCCTCATCAACAGCCTCTTTTTCGGTAGCATGTGCCGTATGGCCTTCTTGCCATAGAAACTCTGCCGTTCTCAAAAAAAGGCGTGTTCGCATTTCCCAACGAACCACATTTGCCCATTGATTGATTAAAAGTGGTAAATCGCGATATGATTGAATCCATCTGCGATAGGTATCCCAAATTATGGTCTCAGAAGTAGGTCTGACAATCAATTCTTCTTCCAATCTTGCATCGGGATCCACGATGATGCCGCTTCCATCTTCGGCATTTTTCAGTCGATAATGGGTGACTACCGCACACTCCTTAGCGAAACCTTCTACATGGCTAGCTTCTTTGCTTAGATAAGATTTTGGAATAAAAAGCGGGAAATATGCGTTTTCATGACCGGTCTCCTTGAACATTCGATCCAACCCTGCTTGCATTTTTTCCCAGATTGCGAATCCGTAAGGTTTGATGACCATACAGCCACGAACCCCTGAGTTTTCGGCTAAATCGGCCTTAACGACTAATTCGTTATACCATTTAGAATAGTCTTCTTCTCTTTTCGTTAAATTTTTACCCATTAACAATACTTTGGCACAAAACTTGTGTTATTGATTAAAAAATAGTTGGGTAAAACTAGGTATTTTTAGTATGTTCAACAATAAATTATAAAGCGATGATAATTTCCCTACCCCTTCAAAAATTTCGTTCTGCGACCCTTTTGGTCCTAATCGGCCTATTGATTGCCTCCTGTGGGTCTTACCAGCAAGCTTCATATTACGATAACGACGGTATTTATGCAGATGACAATGATCGTCGAGTCGCTGTTGAACAGCGCAACAGAAATCAACAAGTTGTCAGACAAAAGCAATCAAAAGAAGACGATGTTTATTCAGACTATTTTGCTTTGCAGTCTAGTCAGTATGAGAATGTTCTAGACGGTGAGATTTTTACCGATGTCGATTCATATTCCAGTGGGGTTGAAAATGACAGTGTTGTGGGGGATTTGACCGATTATTACGATAATAATAATGACTACGCAGGTTATGGCGGATGGGGAGACAATGCCACTAGTGTTAATATCAACGTTTATGATAACAGTTGGGGTTGGGGTGCCGGTTTTGGATCACCTTGGTTATGGAATGGATATGGCTGGGGAGGTTATGGCTGGGGCTGGAATAGATGGAATCGTTGGAATCGCTGGAACAACTGGGGCTGGGGAGGCGGCTGGGGCTGGAATACTGGCTGGGGCTGGAACAACTGGGGCTGGGGAGGCTATGGTTGGGCAGGTACTTGGTGCCCACCGTACGGATACTATAATGGATTCAACAACTTTGGTTATGGCAGAAATTTCGCTGTAAACAGAAGCAGACGAGGGATTTATCGCAATACGAATTCAATTGCCGGAAATTCTAGGGCTGTTAGAGGTCGATCAAGTCTAAACACTACTAGAGGTAATTCTTCAAGATATCGAAGCACTACAGGGCGTTCGGGTACGAATAGAAGTGTCGCTTCAAGAAACTCTAGAACTTCGCGAAATGGTTATGCCTCTAGAAGATCTGTTGGCGTAGATAGAAACCGATCTTATCGCTCAAGTAGAAGTACGCGAGCGACTCCTAGATACAACAGTAGTTCAAGAAGCAATCGGTCTTATAGAAGCGGTACGACTAGAAGTTCTGGATATCGAAGCGGTTCTTCTGCAACAAGAAGTCGAAGCACCACGCCTAGAACATCATCATATAGAAGTTCAAGAACGAGAACCAATCAGTCTTACAGAAGCCCGTCACCTAGAAGCAGCGGTTACCGTTCTTCAGGAAGCAGAAGTTCTTCTACAAGAAGCAGTGGTTATCGCAGTTCAGGGAGCTCTAGAAGCTCAGGTGGAAGCTATAGAAGCTCTGGTGGTAGTTCAAGGTCTTCTGGAGTAAGATCTTCAGGTGGAGGTAGATCTTCAAGCGGACGCAGCGGAGGAAGAAGACAATAGGCCATAACCCGAAAATCATTCAAAAACTTTTATAATCCCAATCAAATGAAGAGGTTAATAACTTTCATAACGCTATTGTTATGCGCAATCACAACGGCCCAGAACATCAACGACGTACTGCGATATAGTACTGAAAATATTCAAGGTTCCGCCCGTTTTCAGAGCATGGGCGGTGCTTTTGGAGCACTTGGAGGCGATTTATCGGCCTTGAATGTGAATCCCGCAGGAGCGGCAGTCTTCAGCAATAGTCAATTCGGAATTTCAGGAACTGCCTATACCAGGGATAATGATGCATCCTACTTCGATGGATTGAACAATACGAGATTAACTTCACTAGAGTTCAATCAAATAGGAGGAGTCATCGTTTTCAAAAATCGTGAGGAGTCGCAATGGAAGAAACTTTCCATAGCGGTAAACTACGACCTTAATCAAAATTTCGACAATGAATTTTTCGTTGCCGGAAACGGTACGGAAGGAATCGACAACTACTTCTTGGATTATGCGCAAGGCGTTCCCTTTGGTTCGATTTTGTTACAGGATGGAGAGTTTTTAGAAGATGCATACTTAGATATAGGAGCCCAACAAGGCTTTAGCGATCAACAGACCTTTTTAGGGTATTATGGCGGAATAATAGACCCTGTTGATGAAACTGACAATAACAATACCGTATACGTAAGTAATTCAGACTATACCACGATCAATCAAGAATTCTCAAGAAGAACTTCGGGTTATAACAGTAAATTTGTTGTCAATGGGGCGGCCCAGTATGGCGAAAACCTCTATTTGGGAGCCTCTTTAAACTTTCATACAATACTCTACGATCGTTACGATCAATTGAACGAGGGTGACTTCGACGCGTCATCTCCCAATCAATTTACAAGATTTGACAATTATCTGCATACTGAAGGGAATGGATTTTCATTTAGTCTCGGGGCCATTGGCAAGATAAACGATTTCGTTCGCTTGGGAGCCAGCTATCAATCTCCCACTTGGTATAGGCTTACAGACGATTTGGCCCAAAGAATCAATTCAGATTTTGCAGATGACAACATTAATTTTATAAATTTTGATATCGTGAATCTATTCGAGGCCTATAATGTCAAGACCCCGGGGAAATTAACAGGAAGTTTAGCCCTGGTATTCGGCAAAAATGGGCTTTTAAGTTTTGACTACGGGTATCAAGACATGTCAACAGCGAGATTGAAGCCAGAATCAGATCCAAGTTTTTCAGTTGTCAATAATACCATTTCAAATCAATTGGGAACTGTTTCTTCTTTTAGAGTGGGCGGTGAATATCGTCTCAAAAGATTTAGCCTACGCGGTGGTTATCGCTATGAGCAAAGCCCTTTTGCATCCGGGAATATCATAGGGGACCTCAATGGCATTTCAGGTGGTCTGGGAATCAATTTTGGCAACAACAGGCTCGATTTGGCACTGAACCGTACTGAACAACAAGTCAGCGAAAATCTTTTTGACACAGGCATTAGCACGCCCGCTATCATAGACAGAATCAATACAAATGTTACCCTCGGGTATACAGTGAACTTTTAATAATAAAACATTAATCAAAACAGGCCGATTAATATCGGCCTCTTTTCAACGTTTTAATGTAAAGTGTGCTTGTACCGTTTTAGCTACTATAATGGCATCATCGGACCTTTCGTATTCCAATCGAAACCAATAATCCGATGACGGCATTTGTTGTCCATTGTAATTACCGTCCCAATCCGAGTTCACAGCCAATTGTTCAAGCAGTTTTCCATAGCGATCAAAAATATATACCGAAGGATTCGACAGCATTTCTAGGCCTTTGACATTCCATGTGTCATTTATAGTGTCGCCATTGGGAGTGAAGAACTTGGGATAACCTACCACCAAAAATTCGATTGGCTCTGTAATACCACAACCATTTTTATCATTGATGACTACCGTATTAACCCCCGGCGGAATATCATTGAAAATAGGGTTGTCTTGAAATTCGCCATCGTTAATAGCGTATTCGTAATCACTGTTACCTAGAACTACGATTTCTACACTGTAAACATCATGTATATCGCTTGCTATCAAATCGTCTATTATTCTAACCTCGTCCAATATGGGTTCTCCATGAAAGGTAATCAGAATGTCATCTGTAATATGGGTTCCAGCATCCGTAGTAATATCAACAAAATACCTACCTGAATTAGGACTGGATACAATGATTTCTGTAGCAGACGGTCCTGAACCCAAAGGTTGAATATCGGCTCCATCATCCCCATAATCCACTGTCCACGCGATATTGGTAAAGTCTGGACCCGCGGGTGAGTTTAATGCACTTAGGGTAATGTCTGGATCTCCTTCGCAAGCCACGATATCCAATCCTAAAAATTCATCGCGAAGAGTACAGTCCAATGCGGTATTCTGATCGGCCTCTACGGAATTTCCTGTGAAAGTTAGCATAAAATGCTCTGCTTCATCGTCAAAATTGGTATTAAAATTATTGATAAGGATGTAGTAAATCTCGCCTGGTTCAACATTCAACCACTCATCATATGTATTCTGGCTTTGTGTCACATTGGGCGCACCTTCTTGTCCGTTTTCAGGGTTCACACCTATTCCTGTAAACCTTGTATTGTTGACTTCGTAGTTACATCTAATCGGAATGGCCGTACCTGAACTTATATCACCACAATCAACATCGGGCCCATAAACAGCAAAATCCCATTCTGCCGTGGGAGTACCTGTACCACCCCCAACGGGCAAGGCCTCTATATCAAAGCCAACCTGGCCTCCTGTGCCTGCACGAAAGACGTACCAAGAAGTGTTGTGCTCGATATTGGCATTACTTACGCTCCCTTTTTCAAGGCATCCGGTCTGGGTAATTACCTCGGGATCGAAATCGTCGATATCACCACTACCGTCGGCCACTCCCATAATAGGGGCATCGGCACAGACAGGTATGGCACTTCTACAATCTGGGGAATTTGAAGAGCTTTGAGCCCTCAAGTTTATAGAAAATAAGAAAAAAGCGCACAAGGCACAGATAATTAAACGCATAGATGTGGGGCTATTGGTGTATCTGCTATGAATAATAATAACTAGAAAGCGAGCGATTTAGTATATTTTTGTCAGAAAAGTTATACCGTTTATCGATCAGTCAGATTTACACTAGCGCTTTAAAGCAAAATGATTATCGACAAATTTTGCAGTTGTTCTTTCGCCATCGAAATTTAAATAGGTCAATCTGAACCAATAATCAGTTGAAGGCAAAGGGTTTCCGTTGAGCATACCGTTCCAAGAAGATTCGTCATCGATTTGGGCCAGTAATTTTCCGAACCTATCAAAAATAAGTACTTCAGGACTTTGTAACGTCTCAATTCCTTCAATATTCCAGATGTCGTTTGCCCCATCACCATTCGGAGTGAAAAATTTTGGAAAACCGACCACAACTATATTCTCGGTAGCAGAGCCGCATCCGCCCGGATCATTTACAGTTATGCTGTGAGCTCCTGGTGCCACATTATTAAAAATATTGCTGCTCTGAGCAGGGCCATCATCCATCCAATATTCAAAATATCCTTCCTTATCGATTTCCAAACTTACCCTATTGTTTTTCTGTAAATCGTCTATGATGACATTTGTAATTATCGGCGGGGTCGAGACCACTACTGTTATGGTTCGTGTATTTGAGCAACCAACTCCTGCAGCATTATTGGTGGCGGTCAAGGTATAACTTCCCCCTTGTGAAACACTTATCGTCGCCGAAGTTTCACCTGTATCCCATGCATAATTATAGTTTATATTGTTAGTTGAGTCACCAATTGTAATGGAACCTGAATCTTGACAGATAAATTCTTCTTCCGGAAAGTCTAAAAGCGGGTTCTCAATTACGTTTAAGTCAAATTGTTGAGAGATGTCAAAACAATTCGGATTGCTCAAAGAGGTCGTTCGCACGAAAATGGTTTGGGTACCTATAGCAGGCTGATATTGTTTTGCCACAAAGTTGATTCCCGACTGTGCATCTGACAAATCTGTGTAGTAACTCACAACAAAATCATCTGAACTTTGCCCCCCCAGTGCTTCCGTGTCTTTTTGTGCAAGGTCGTAAACCGTCATATCGGAACAGTAGGAGACATTGCTTAAAGCATTCGTTATCGGCACTGTCGAGAAAGCCACTTGAACATCACTTATTATGGTATTCCCCGAAGGCATGATAACCTCTACGCGATAGAATGCCGTATTTGATACGGATAAGGTTGCATTGTTCTCTCCCGAAATAGTCTGATAACCGCTTCCTAGATCTTCAAACCAATTGTAGGTAACGGCATCAGTAGTGGTAGCATCCAAAACTATAATATCTCCTTCACAAGCCGAAATAGGTGGCCCTAAGAGGTTGTTGATAATCGAGCAATCAAGAGCGTCAAAAGGGTTGGTAACAAAAATATGACCTGAAAATTGAATTGAAAATCCTGAATTCGAATTACTGAAATTATTAATCAAGAGGTAATAATCTTCTCCGGCGGCAACCTCAAGCCAATCTTCATATTGAATGTTGGCCATATCCCCACTTGGGTCTTGACCAACACCCATGAAACTATTTTCATCTCCATTATCGAAAAAATTACACCGAACAGGCTCTCCCAAGTTATTGCAATCAGTGCTTCGGTAGAGGGCAAAATCCCAATCTTCGGAGGTGTTCATACCGATATTAAAGCCGAGTTGACCATTGGCCCCTGTTCTAAATCGATACCAAGCGGAATTCGATTCTATTGCTCCGGTCAATGTTTGTTCCAAACAACCGCTCATTGTCGCACCGTTGAAGTCATCAATTCCAAAATCGTTGGTACCCCCGTTGACAGGGGTATTATTGCAAATGGGAATGGCATTTACACAATCTGCCGCGACTTGGGCCGACAATTGGCCGAAACCAAGCAAAAAGAGTAGCCATAAGGTCGTTCGAACAGTCATTATTCAGTAGGCATAGATGTGGAAACAACAAAAATAGCCCCTCTTGTTCCTTAACACCAATTTATGTTGTGTAACGGCGTAAATTGGGCGTAAAGTGCCATTTTATGTATATCTTTGCCCTTCGTTTAAGCCATATTTGGATGAAAATCGACAATACCTTGGAGGAACAATTTGAACAACTGGGAAACGACCATGTTTCCTCTTCTGAAGACACGCCAATGCGTGAAGATGCCTTCGTCTTGACCGACGAGGAAAAAATAGCGAGAATTCGTGAAAATATCCGGGAAGTGATGTTGACTCTAGGGTTAGATCTTGATGATGATAGCCTGAAAGGAACACCGGATAGGGTGGCCAAAATGTATGTAAACGAAATTTTCGGAGGTCTTAATCCGAAGAAAAAACCAAAATCTTCGACTTTCGACAACAAGTATAAATATGGCGAAATGTTGGTCGAAAAAAACATTACGGTATATTCAACTTGTGAACACCATTTATTACCGATTGTGGGTAAGGCCCATATCGCATATATTTCCAATGGTACGGTGGTCGGACTATCAAAGATGAACAGGGTCGTCGATTATTTCGCCAAAAGACCTCAAGTTCAAGAGCGTCTGAATATTCAAATCGTTAAAGAATTGCAGAAAGTCCTGAACACCGAAGACGTTGCCTGCGTTATAGATGCCAAGCATCTTTGTGTAAATTCACGGGGTATTCGAGATATTGATAGCAGTACCGTAACAGCGGAATATGCAGGAAAGTTCAAAGAGGAAGCCACAAGACGCGAATTTTTGGACTATATCAATCTAGAAACAAACTTCTAATTGTTCAGTATCGCATGAATTTGTACGAAGAGCAATCATTAAAAATTTATAACTCACTTTCCGGAAAAAAAGAAATCTTCGAGCCCCTTAACCATGGCCATATTGGCATGTACGTTTGCGGCCCGACGGTTTATAGCAATGTGCATTTAGGTAACTGTCGGACCTTCATGTCGTTCGATATGATTTTTAGGTATTTTAGACATTTGGGCTATAAGGTGCGCTATGTACGAAACATTACCGATGCAGGACACCTTGTAGACGATGCCGAGGATGGTGAAGACAAAATTGCCAAAAAAGCCCGTTTAGAGAAAATTGAACCGATGGAAGTCGTTCAGCGTTACACGCTAGATTTTCATAACATACTAGAGAAATTCAACTTTTTACCACCTAGTATTGAACCGACGGCCACGGGACACATCATCGAACAGATCGAGATTATCAAAGATATTCTAGAGAAAGATTTTGCTTACGAAAAAAATGGTTCGGTATACTTTGATGTTCAAAAATTCAACGAAACCCATGATTATGGCAAGTTAAGTGGTCGCAAACTGGAAGACATGATCGCAAACACGCGCGATCTAACCGCACAAGACGAAAAGAAGAGTCCGCAAGATTTCGCCCTATGGAAAAAAGCCGAGCCCCAGCACATCATGCGCTGGCCTTCTCCGTGGGGGGATGGTTTCCCCGGTTGGCATTTAGAATGTACGGCGATGAGCACAAAATATTTGGGTGAAACTTTTGATATTCATGGCGGTGGCATGGACCTAAAATTTCCACATCACGAATGTGAAATCGCACAAGCAGAAGCCAGCAATGGACATTCACCGGTAAAATATTGGATGCATGCCAATATGCTGACCATGAACGGTAAAAAGATGGCCAAATCGACTGGCAATAATATTCTGCCCGGAGAAATGTTCACTGGAGAGAACGATATTCTAGGTAAACCCTTTATGCCTTCGGTTGTTCGGTTTTTCATGATGCAAGCACACTATACGAGTATTTTGGATTTAAGCAACGATGCACTATTGGCCTCTGAAAAAGGGTTTTTTAAACTGATGGAGGCTATTCAAACACTTGAAAACCTGAATACGGGCAATACTTCTGATTTTAATGTTTCCGAATGGCGACAAAAGTGCTATGATGCGATGAATGATGATTTCAACACCCCCATTTTAATTGCTCAATTGTTCGATGCGGTCAAACATATCAATTTAATAAAGGAGGAAAAAGAAAGTATTACGGTTGCAGATAAACAACAACTGCAAAAGAGTATGATGGCTTTCGTGTATGACATTCTTGGTCTTGAAAACAGTCAAATTTCCAATGGTGATTCGGATAAACTGTCAGGCGTCGTCGAACTTTTAATAGAGCTTCGAGATGAAGCGCGGGCGAATAAAGACTTCGCTACTTCTGACAAAATACGTGATCAATTGACGGAAATCGGTATTCAATTAAAAGACGGCAAAGAAGGCACAACTTTTAGTGTTTCCTCATGAAAAAAATATTGATTGCACCGTTTATCCTTTTGGTAAGGTTCTATCAATATGCCATATCGCCCTATACACCCGCAACTTGTCGATACTCCCCTACCTGCTCTCAATATACGTTGGAGGCCTTACAAAAACACGGCTTGTTTAAAGGTGGTTGGTTGGCCTTGAAAAGAATTTTTAGCTGTAACCCTTGGGGTGGGAAAGGATATGACCCAGTACCTTAGTCAAAACCCGAATTACAAGCTTCAAATTGCGAACAAAGAATGTTTACTGCCTACTACATACTCCTGACTAATTCCTATCTTAGCCCTTCAAAACAAATACTATGCTCTTTTTAGGTATAACCTGGAATCCCAGTGATACACTTTTCACTCTAGGTCCGCTTCAAATAAAATACTACAACCTACTTTGGATTATCGCTTTTGCCTTGGGTTGGTATCTAATGAAGAAAATTTTCAAGAGTGAGAATAAGTCCATGGAAAAATTGGACTCACTCTTCATCCATACGGTTATAGCCACAATGCTGGGTGCTCGTTTAGGCCATGTATTCTTTTACGATTGGCCTTATTATAAAAACCATTTGCTGGAAATATTGCTTCCTATTAGAGAAGGTTCCGACGGATTTGAATTTACGGGTTTTACTGGCCTGGCTAGTCACGGAGCAGCAATAGGCATTATCCTTGGTATGATGTTGTTTATTCGCAAATGGCCGGAATTCACTTTACTGGGTATTTTAGACCGGGTGGTTATTCCCGTTTCAATTGGTGCCGTTTGCATTCGTGTTGGTAATTTTTTCAATTCAGAAATCAATGGTAAGCCTGTGGATGAGTCATTCGCTTTTGCCACAAAATTTGTTCGAGATTCAGATGATATGCATCCCTCAAAAGCATTGGGCATTACAAAACAGGAAAATGTAAATGCTGCCTATAAAGCTTTGGAGGCCGATCCTCAGTATTCTGAATACCTTGCTGCCATTCCATTTCGTCACCCTGCCCAACTTTATGAGGGTATTTGTTACATTTTCGTCTTTTTGATTTTATGGTATTTGTTCTGGAAAACGGATAAAAAAGAAAAAGCCGGATTTTTGTTCGGTACATTTTTGGTGCTACTTTGGACAATTCGTTTTTTCGTCGAATACGTCAAAAAAAGCCAAGGCGGTTTTGAAGAGTCTCTGGGTATTTTATCTACAGGTCAGTGGTTGAGTATTCCGTTTATAATTATCGGGTTGTACTTTATGTTTCGTCCGAAAAAAGTTGCGTAATGAAATACTTCCGATTTATTGGTTTTCTCTTAATAGGATTTTTGTTTGTACTCTCGTGCAAAAGTGAACCAAAAAGAACTATCAAAACGGAAGAAGTAATCTTTAAAAAAGAAGGAGATATTAAAATTTTTAAGGCTCAAAAAGATTCGCTATTGGTAAGCCTTGACATTGAAATAGCCGAAAGCGAATATGAAACACAAACTGGCTTGATGTATCGCAAGGGTATGGAAGATAATCAGGGCATGCTGTTCATTTTTCAAGAGGAGGCAATACACTCGTTCTACATGAAGAATACAGAATTTCCTATTGATATCATTTTCATCAAAGCTGATTCGACTATTGGTAGTTTTCAGGAAAATGCACAGCCTCTGAACGAAAAAGGACTTTCTTCACAAGTCCCTATCCAATTTGTTTTAGAAGTTAACTCAGGGCTGTCAGAAAAGTGGCAGCTTGAAGTAGGCGATAAAATAGAGTTTCACAAGAACTAAGTCGACATGGAAACTCTTGAGATTTCCATCATAACCTCAAAAGGCCATTCACTTATGGCCACCCGATTTTCAGGTTCTAACGACCTGAAACAAACAATAATAATTTCTTCAGCTACAGGAGTATTACAAGGGTTTTACAAAAAATTCGCTTCGCATTTCGCTTCTCTGGGATATAATGTATTCACTTTTGATTACTACGGTATAGGGAATTCAAGTGGAGAAACTTACAAACTAAAAAAAAATACGGCCGATCTTAAAAGTTGGGGCAGTATAGATCAGGCGGCGGTTGTAGCTCATGCAAAAACCGAAATACCAGAAAACGAAATAACCCTTATAACCCACAGTGTTGGTGGCCAAATTCTAGGGTTTAATCCGAACTATGGGAATATCGACAAGATAATTTTAGTTGCCTCGCAGACCGGCTTTTGGAAATACTTCAGCGGTTGGCATTATCTTAAAATGTTCTTGCTCTGGTATGTGATCATCCCTGGCATAACGCCTTTCTTCGGATATTTTCCTTCAAAGACTTTGGGGTTATTCGAAAATCTTCCGAAAAAAATGGTTTACGAATGGGCAAAATGGGGGCGTAAAAAAGAATATTTGATGCACTTCCATAACGAGCAGGAATATTTCTTTGATAAAATTAAAGTACCCATATTGGCACTTAGTTTTCCGAAAGACAACTTTGCTCCCAAAGCAACCGTAGATTGGTTAGCGGCACAGTTCAAGAATGCAAAAGTTCAAAGGGAGCATTATATTCCTTCAAAAGAAAAACTACATAGATTAAGACATTTTGGCTTTTTTAGGGAAGAATTTCGGGAAACCCTATGGAAGAAAGCAGAACAATGGATTCAAAACAAATGATGAAAGGAGCAACTAAGAATCTTTTATTACAAGGTCAAAAAACCGAACGCTTGATTTTCAGAAAATTTCTGCCATCGGATTTTGATGCCTGGCTACCTTTTCATGAAGATCCACGATCATCTCAATATTGGGATGGTTTACCACAAGACCCCAGAATAGCATGTGAAGAACTATTTAAGGGACTCTTCGAACGCTATGATAATAATTTGGGAGGAATGAATGCATTGATTCACAAAGATACGGGGGCCTTAATTGGCATGGCCGGACTACTTACCCAAACGGTAGATGAGATTCGAGAAATGGAAATTGGATATTCAGTACTTCCCGAATATTGGAAAAAAGGATATGCTACAGAGGCGTCAATAAAATGCAAAGACTACGCCTTTGAAAAGAGATTGACCGATTCCTTGATTTCCATTATTCACATTGATAATACTCCCTCACAAAAAATCGCCATGAACAATGGAATGTCATTAGATAAAACTACGACCTACAAAGACAATCCTGTTCATATTTTTAGAATTGATCTATAAGCCTTTTAAGGTTATTTTTACATTGAATTTGAATCATATTTAAATTGAGCAAAAAAGAGCACTGGGCCATATTTATAGACAACTCTTCTCGCAAGGGCGATTTAATTTCTTCGATTTTAAATGAAAATCCTCCGAAAGAATTTGAGGCATTAAGAGGTTTAAAAGGTGCTTTGTTCTCTAAGTTGGCATTAGAGAAATTTATCGATGAAGAAGACCGACATGGCAATAAAGTAATAACAACCAATACCCCTCAAGCATTGAGAACCATGTCTAGTGGGGAACGAAAGAAGGCCTTACTCGCCCATATTTTGAAAAGTAAGCCTGAGTATATCGTTTTGGACAACCCATTTGATAATCTTGATTTCAGTTCACAGGAGGCTTTAAAGAAAGATTTGCAAACTATATCAAGCGAGATTTCCATCTTACAATTGGTTAGTAGAAAAATTGATGCTCTCCCTTTTATCGATTCGTTTTTCAGATTGGAAAAGGACGAGTTAAATGCTGTGAGTGTACAAATTGAAACTTCGGCGAACAATGAAATTAGTGACTTAAATGGAACGATTCCTCCGTCTATTCAAAAGCTCAATTATAATGAAAAAGTTCTCATTGAATTAAAAAATGTGAATGTCTCCTATTTGGAAAAACCCATTCTACAAGGTATCAATTGGAAAATCAAAAAAGGTGATTTTTGGGAACTTAGGGGAAAAAATGGCAGTGGCAAGACTACTATACTTTCAATGATTACCGGTGAAAATCCGAAAGGTTACGGGAAAGAGCTTTTCATCTTCGGAAGAAAGAAGGGAACCGGCGAGAGTGTTTGGGATATCAAAAAGCAAATCGGTTATTTTACCCCTTCGATGACCGATAAGTTTATGGGCTATCATTCCGTCGAAAATATGATCATAAGCGGCCTGAACGATTCTATAGGCCTCTATACCCGACCTACGGAAATACAATCGAGAACGGCCAAAGCTTGGCTAGAACTTATCGGTATGTGGAGTATACGAAATTCTCTTTTCCATGATTTGAGTATGGGCCAAAAAAGATTGATCATGTGCGTGCGTGCCATGATCAAACATCCGATATTGTTGATTTTTGATGAGCCAACGGCCGGGCTAGATGATACGAGTGCAGCACTTTTTGTCAGCTTGGTCAATAAATTTGCAAAAGAAAGTGACACCACCATTATTTTTGTATCACATCGCAAAGAACCGAATCTCAATCCTGATTTTGTTTATGAACTACACATGGACACCAAAGGTTCAACCGGAGGGATAAAATAAAAAGACCGCTTTAGCGGCCTTTTTCATTCGAAAACGATGGGACTATTATTCTATTTCGCCTCCTTTTATTTTCTTGCTCAAAGTATCGAACATTACCGGTGTAGCGATAAACAGCGAAGAATACGTACCAATGATAATACCTACTATCATGGCAAACATAAAACCTCTTAACGATTCGCCTCCAAAAATAAAGATGGCCAATAGTACCACCAAAGTGGTCAGAGAGGTATTCAAGGTACGGCTCAATGTACTGTTCAAAGCCTGATTGACGTTGATACCGTTCTTCCAACCTTTTTCATTAACTATTTCACGAATTCGGTCAAATACTACTACCGTATCATTCAACGAGTAACCTATAACCGTTAGAATGGCCGCAATGAATGCTTGGTCGATTTCCATGTTGAAAGGCATTATTTTACTAAAGATAGAAAAGACACCTAATACGATCAAGACATCATGTGCGACCGCTGCAACCGCTCCCAGCGAAAATTGCCATTTTCTAAATCTAAATAAGATGTACAGGAATACAACGGCCAAAGAACCGATAATCGCCAAGAATGCGTTCTTTTTGATATCATCGGCAATGGTCGGACCGACCTTTACAGATTGCATGATGCCGACAGCCTTATCATCCGCACCTATTACAAAGTCATTGTACGACATACCATCCGGTAAAAACTTTTGCAATGAAGTGAATAGTTTGTTCTGAATCTCATTATCAACTTCGATACCCTCAACATCTACTTTATACGGAGTCGTTACTTTTATCTGATTTGCCTCCCCAAAGGTTTTAACTTGGGTTCCACTGCCAAATACTGTGTTCAGTTCAGATTCTATTTCTGACGTATTCACCACCTTTTCAAAACGTATCTGATAGGAGCGACCACCAATGAAATCTACACCCGGTTGTAGACCTTGAGTAACTAGAGAAAATACACCTACGCCCACTAAAATCGCCGAAAGGATATAGGCTATTTTTCGCTTGCCCAAGAAATTAATATTCATGCCACTGAACAAGTTTTTGGTGGCGCCTGTGCTAAAATCTAATCGTCGTTCACGCCCACTTAAATACCAATCGACCAATAATCGGGTAATGAATATAGCGGTGAACAAAGAGGTAAGAATACCTATCAAAAGAGTCGTCGCGAAACCTTTGATGGGGCCTGAACCAAAAATGAAAAGTATAATAGCCGTCAGGCCCGTGGTAATATTCGCATCTAGAATCGATGACAGCGCATTGCTGAAACCGTCTTGAACAGCTTCACGTTTACCTTTGCCCTTTTTCAATTCCTCCTTGATTCTTTCAAAAATAAGGACGTTTGCATCTACCGACATACCTATGGTCAAAACAATACCGGCAATACCGGGAAGCGTCAATACCGCGCCCAAACTGGTTAGTACTCCGAAAATCAAAAGAATGTTGAAAAGCAAGGCAATGTCTGCAAATATTCCCGCCTTGCCATAATAAAATACCATCCATACCAAGACTATGGCCATAGCAATCATGAATGACATCAAACCACTATCGATTGCTTCTTGGCCCAAAGAAGGGCCGACTATCTCCGATTGTATTATCTCCGCCGAAGCAGGGAGTTTACCTGCCCTTAAAACATTGGCGATATCCTTTGTTTCGGTAATCGTAAAGTTTGGACCTGTAATTCTCGTGCTTCCACCAGATATTGCTCCTTGAGAGACTCCCGGCGCCGTATAAACCTTATTGTCAAGAACAATCGCGATACCTGTTTGATTGTTAAAAGCGTCTCCGGTAAGTTTTTCCCACTCTTTCGCACCTCTAACGTTCATATTGACACTAATAGCGGGCTTACTGAACTCATCAAAAATATCGCTCGCATCGGAAACGACATCGCCACTCATTCTTGGCACTCCATCTCTACTCGCTTTTACGGCGAAGAGCCTAACTCGCTCTGCATTTTCTTCGGCAGGCCGTTCCCAGAAAAATTTCGTGAATTGTATTTCAGTTGGTAATAACCTTCGAACCTCAGGCATTCTTAAATATGTACCGACTTCAGCAGTATCCTTCACCGCAGCAGTACCGACTGCATATCCCAAAGGGGCAGGTTCAAACTTGCTCAATAGCGGATTGAACTCATTGGCCAAATCCAAAGAATCTTGTGCCACATCGGATAATAAGGAATCGATTTCCGATTCACTTTTAGAAATCTCATCTTCAGCCTGCTCTGTAGGTTCTAGAATTTCTTTAAGTTTTTCATTCGCATCGTAGAAGAACTTGAATACGTTTTGATTTCCTGTTTCATACGTTTCCCAAAACTCCAATTGAGCGGTACTTGAAAGAAGGTCTTGTGCCCTTGCGATATCTCTGGCGCCAGGAAGTTCTACAAGTATTCTACCTGAATTGCCTTCACGTTGAATATTGGGCTGGGTCACACCGAAACCATCGATACGCTCACGAAGTACCTCAAAAGCTGAAATTACAGATTCGTCGACTTTAGTTCTGATAATTCGCTTTACACTTTCATCAGTGGCATCCATACTACCTATGTCAGTGCTCAATCCCTTTGTAAAGAAGATATCGGGTGATGCCAATTTAGCATCGCCTTTGATATTATCCCAAGCATCAAAAAATAAATCGAGATAGGTATCGTCACTGCTTTTAGAGGCCGTGTCAGCATCTGCCAAAGCTTTGTTGAATACCGGATTCTTTGAATTGTTCGATAGACCCTTTAAAATATCTTTTACGGAAATCTGTAAGGTAACATTGATACCACCCTTAAGGTCAAGGCCTTTATTGAGCTCTCTCTTTTTGGCGTCATTGTAATCTGTATATCCGAAAACCGAATTGTCGCCAATAGAATCGAGATATCTAGTCACTAGCTCGTCCTTAACACTGGGCTCGTCATCAGAAGACATTCGACTATTGGCAAAAAGCTCGGCCTCGGTCTCCACTTTGTTCGTGACAAATGTGTAGGATAGTTGGTAGATGCTAACCAGTCCGAACAAGAAAGCAAAAAGCTTTATAAGTCCCTTATTTTGCATTGTTTACGTAAATTAATTGGTTTTTTTCCTTTCAGCCTGCAAATATATGGTTTTACTAAAGGATTAGACAACTTATTTAAAAGATATTAGCAAAGCAAAAGGGCGTTCCCCATATCGGAAACGCCCTTTTTAACGAAAGTCTATTCTTTCAATTTTCAGAGTTCCAAGAGGCCGTTAGTTTTGGAAACACCTTCTGCACTTTCTTGCATTTTGGCTTTCTCTGCATCTGTCAATGGAATGTCAACAATTTTCTCAATACCATTCTTCCCTAGTATAACAGGTACACCGATACAAAGATCGTTAAGCCCGTACTCACCTTCAAGGTAGGTCGAACAAGGGAACATCTTCTTCTGGTCACAGGCGATTGCCTGTACAAGACCCGAAACAGCAGCTCCAGGAGCATACCAGGCACTTGTGCCCAAAAGCCCTGTAAGTGTTGCACCACCAACCTTGGTATCTTCTGCCACTTGGGTCAGTCTTTCTTCGGATAAAAACTCCGATACCTTGACACTGTTTCTAGTCGCATGGGAAGTCAAAGGCACCATACCCTTGTCGCTATGGCCGCCAATAACCATTCCGTCGATATCTGAAATCGGAGCCTCTAGGGCCTCTGCCAAACGATATTTGAAACGGGCACTATCTAAAGCGCCACCCATACCTATAATCTTGTGTTTAGGCAAATCGGTAGTTTTGTGCACCAAATATGTCATTGTATCCATAGGGTTGCTCACAACGATTATGGTGACATGGGGCGAATGTTCGATTAAACTAGAGGATACTGCCTTCACGATACCGGCATTGATCCCAATTAATTCTTCACGCGTCATTCCCGGTTTTCTAGGAATTCCGGAAGTAATTACGGCAATATCACTATTCGCCGTTTTTGAATAATCACTCGTTGTTCCGGTAATCTTGGTATCAAAACCATTCAAAGAAGCAGTCTGCATCAAATCCATGGCCTTACCTTCGGCATACCCTTCTTTGATATCTAAAAGAACAACCTCAGAAGCAAAATTCTTAATCGCTATATATTCTGCACAACTCGCGCCAACTGCACCTGCGCCAACTACCGTAACTTTCATGTGTTTATTTTTTATGTTTTTAATGATTTCAAGATGAATTTTAGAATCGGGAAAATATATTTTGTAAGTTAATTACTACAATAGTATTCTGGTTTTCAATTACTTGCACAACCCTGCCATCCTTTTTTTCATCATTTTGATCTGCAAAAATACAGATTTTAGCAGAAGGTTTTATTTTGCCATTACATTAAACGGCGAAATGATGCATTTCAACGATCGATAAAATACACTTTTGCTCAAAAACAAGGTCGTTCAACGAAGATAGAGAAAGATAACGGTAAAATAGCGTCTTATGTCGAAAGGCGTGAATAATTAGCTAATAACTAACGTTTTAGTATTGTCCCTAATCTGAAACCTACTCATTATGAAACGCTTGTATTCCCTATTAGCGATCCTGGTTATCATCTTTGCAGCGAATTGTTCAAGAATACCCGAAAACGATAATGCGATCATTGGAATTTGGAACGATATAGATTTATCGAAAGCTGCGAAGAGCAGTGAGACCATAAACAATGAATGGACCTTCAACGATGCCTACCTCGGAAGATATCAAAGATACAATAACAACCAAATTGATTACAAGACAGATTTCAAGTGGTCCGAAGAAGATGGAGTTTATACCATATCATATCCCGGTACCGACCTGCCCATTGATATCGTGAGCATGAAAGGCTCTGTAAATGGCGATATGTTGGAATATAAAAACGGAAGCCTTTTGGCAATAAGAGAATAATTGTAACCTATAAGTCGAAGTTCCCAAATAGATTTACGTCTATAGAAATCCTGACCTCCTACCCAGAGCGTCAGGGTTTTTAGTTTTACGAATATCCGCTGCTCAAATTTTCTTCTGGCAAAGCGATCATTCAATATACCAGTGACCCCATTACCTAGCTGTTTTTTCTGAAAAGACGCCAACTACTCTATCCTAATGTTGTTCGAATCTGCAAAAGACGAATTATAGAATAGTTCAAAATAGGCTTTTTTCCCGAGCCATACATTTGCTTACTTGATCTTACCCTTCACAAAGCTACTCCGATAATCAAGGCTCAGGTTGCTTTTGAAAATTTCATTCCACATATTTAGAAACATTGGAAATCTAGTAAAACCGTTCATCGAAAAACCAAAGCACTTAAACGATCGGTGAACTGCGCAATTGTTAAAAGAAAGGTAGTTTCAACGAACAAGGTGGTAAGTTGTCGAAGGGTTAAAATGCGATCATATATAATACCTCTCTGTGGTCGTTTTAATAATGTACTCTAACCTGATACCTACTTATTATGAAACGATTTTTTATATTGACAATCTTATTTACTGCAGTACTTGTTACTAGCTGCTCAAAAATAGAGGAGAACGATAATCCCATCATAGGCATATGGAACGACATGAGCCTATCTCAAGCCGCAAAGAGCAGTGAAAACATAAACAATGAATGGACCTTTAACGATGCCTACTTAGGAAGATATCATAGATATGAAAATGATACGATTGTCTTCAAAACGGATTTCAGATGGTCTGAAGAAAATGGTGTTTACACCATATCATATCCCGGTACCGACCTGCCCGTTGATATCGTAAGTATGATGGGTTCACTAGATGGTGATATGCTCGAATACAAAAATGGAAGCCTTTTGGCGAAAAGAGAATAAATGTAACCTACACGACGAAGCCCCAATAGATTAATATCTATTATGAACCTTGACCTCATACCCAGAGCGTCAAGGTTCTTTTTATTCCGTCTTATTTCATTCCGAAATTAATACCTGCCGTGAGGGTATTGAATTCAGCAATGGTATAGTCAAAATTCAATCTAAAAAAACCCAACTTCAATTTAGCACCAAGATTCGCCCGTATGCCGCTGGCTTTGTGATTTAAAGAAAATGGGTCGGTATAGGTCTGCTGAAAAGGGCCCGATTGAACCGTATACGTTCCTAAAATATCAGTTTGGGATTTACCGGTCATATACCCGATACCTGCATAGAAATTTATCACCGGAAGTTTTGTCGATGCCACGGCCTGAAAAACCCAACTGTTCATATCTACATCGATTTTTTGATCAGAACCGGCTATAATACTTGTCTCGGTAAAGTCATAAGTTGCATCTAGTCTTGTATAACCAATGACTGCCGATATACGTACAGGGAAAGCTTTTTGGGCAAGCGCCGATAAATGGTGCGTGAACTCGTGCTGTAGACCAACTCCATACAATCCATAACTACCGCCTTCGGCATTTATCTTTGGAAAGAACCGCGCCTTGATTTCGGTACCGTGCACCAATCCGATGCCAACTTGAACAAAAGCGGAGGGAATGAAATTAATATCTTCCGAAGCTAGACCTGTAGGGAGTTCAAAATTTTCTCTGACTGTTGTTCCAGGTATCGGTTCTCCCTCCACATAAACAATAATTCCTTCCAAATCCCCTAAAGCCGAAGAAACTACTTTTGATGGACTTCCATCATCAAATTGAAGATTTTCATAATCGGCGGTATCGAGTGTAAAAGTCTTTTTATCCTCTTTATTCTCATAAGGAGAATAGTTCCCGACAATCGAGATTTCGAATCCACCCAATGGCTTTGACTCTCCGGAATTATACCATCCATTAGAAATATTATGGATTGCACCTTCGGATACAGGAAACAGATAACTATCGGTGAATCGCTCCGCGTCGGCGAGACCCGCAGCAAGAAGTTCGTTTATATTCGATTGGGCCTGAATTTGTACTGAGCCAAATAAAAAAAGTAGGAAAAATATTCTTTTCATAATTGAAATTTTCCCTAAAACTAAAAAACCTCGGTATTAAGCCGAGGTTTTTGTTGTGAACTGCCGATTTTTATACATCAATGTTCGCATAAACGGCATTTTTCTCAATAAATTCCCTTCTTGGCGGCACTTCGTCCCCCATCAACATGGAGAAGATACGATCCGCTTCGGTAGCATTGTCGATGGTTACTTGACGTAAAGTTCTAAAACTCGGATTCATCGTAGTATCCCACAATTGTTCCGCATTCATTTCACCTAGACCCTTGTAACGCTGGATGCCTACACTACCGTTAAAACTTTCTGAAATCTCGTCTCGCTCTTCATCAGACCAAGCATATCTTTTCTTACTTCCCTTCTTAACCAAATATAATGGCGGTGTCGCGATATAAACATGCCCACCTTCGATCAGTTCACGCATATATCGAAAGAAAAATGTCAAAATCAAGGTTTCGATATGGCTACCATCGACATCGGCATCACACATGATCACCACTTTATGATAGCGTAGTTTTTCTATGTTCAGTGCCTTACTATCTTCTTCGGTACCTATCGTGACCCCAAGGGCCGTATAAATATTCTTAATTTCCTCGTTATCAAAAACCCGATGTGGCATCGCCTTTTCAACGTTCAAAATCTTACCTCTCAGTGGCAGAATCGCCTGAAAGTTCCTGTCTCTGCCCTGCTTGGCCGTACCGCCTGCCGAATCTCCCTCAACTAAAAACACTTCACAGTTCACTGGATCTTGATCCGAACAATCGGAAAGCTTTCCGGGCAATCCGCCAATACTCATAACGGTCTTGCGCTGTACCATTTCACGGGCCTTGGTGGCCGCATGCCTAGCTTGGGCAGCAAGTATTACCTTTTGCACGATTATTTTGGCGTCATCAGGGTGCTCTTCAAGATAGTTGGTCAACATCTCGGATACGGATTGACTAACGGCTGAAGAGACTTCCCTATTACCCAATTTTGTCTTTGTCTGACCCTCGAACTGCGGTTCAGCGACCTTAACCGATACTATTGCGGTCAATCCCTCACGGAAATCATCACCTTGGATTTCGAATTTCAGTTTGTCCAACATTCCTGATGAATCGGCATATTTTTTCAGGGTCGATGTCAACCCCCTTCTGAAGCCCGATAGATGGGTTCCCCCTTCATGGGTATTTATATTATTTACATAAGAATGTAAATTCTCTGTATAAGAGGTGTTATAGGTCATTGCGACCTCAACGGGAATTCCGTTCTTTTCCCCCTCCATTGAAATCACATTCGCGATCAGGTTTTCTCGCGTTCCATCTAAAAATCTTACGAATTCCTTTAATCCTTCATCCGAATAGAAAGTCTCGCCCACGAAACCGGTCTCGCTTTCCTTATCTTTTTGACGCTTGTCCATTATACTAATGGTCACTCCTTTATTTAAAAAAGATAGCTCGCGCATTCGGTTAGAAAGTGTTTCGTAACTATACTCTATGGTCTGCGTGAAAATCGTTTCGTCGGGATGAAAGGTCACTACGGTTCCGCGATAATCGGTTTCCCCGACACTTTTTACGGGGTAAAGCGGTTTACCTCGCTCATATTCTTGTTCCCATACTTTACCGTCACGGTGTACGGTGGCCTTTAAATGGCTCGAAAGTGCGTTTACACAAGATACACCCACCCCGTGCAAACCGCCAGAAACCTTATAGGAGTCTTTGTCGAACTTACCCCCGGCGCCGATTTTGGTCATTACGACCTCCAGTGCAGAAACGCCTTCCTTTTTATGCAGCCCAACAGGTATTCCCCTACCATTATCTTTGGTGGTAATTGAATTGTCTTCGTTGATTACGACGCTGATGGTGTCGCAATGCCCGCCCATTGCCTCATCGATAGAGTTATCTACAACTTCATAGACCAAGTGATGCAACCCTCTAACACCGACGTCGCCGATGTACATTGACGGCCGCATACGTACATGTTCCATTCCCTCTAGGGCCTGAATACTGTCGGCGGAATAATCCTTCATGGGTGCGCCGTCATTTTTAGGCGCATCTTGAGATTTTTCGTTTTCGTGGTCTTCGTTTTTAGCTTCTTCACTCATAACTTTTCGGGTTGGATTCACTTCAAATTTTGCAATCTTACAAATATACGCAATACCCTATGTAATAGGGGTTTTTGGCTATTTATTAACCTTTAAGTTATTAACAAAAATTGTGGAAAATTAAGAGCTTCGAAAAGCTGATTTTTCTTGGGAAGATCTTTGAATTTGAATCGTTCGAAAAACCAACTAAAAACCCCGCCTATGGGCGGGGTTTTTTGACTAATTAAAATAAAAACTGAATGAGAGAACAGAATTTATACTTTTCGAAGAAATCGTTTAATTTTCATACGCTTCTTCATGCACTTGGGCTACGGCCCTGCCCGATGGGTCGTTCATGTTCTTGAAGGCTTCATCCCACTCCAATGCGATTTTGGTACTACAAGCCACGGAAGGCTCTTGCGGAACGCATAGTGCCGCCGCATCTGATTGAAAGTGCTGCTCAAAAATCGTTCGATAATAATATTCTTCTTTGGCTGTCGGCGTCTGAATGGGAAAACGAAATTTGGCATTTGCCAATTGTTCGTCTGTTACTTCACTATTGACAACTTCTTTTAAGGTATCGATCCAACTATAGCCCACTCCATCTGAAAACTGTTCTTTTTGCCTCCATGCTACACTTGCCGGAAGCATATCTTCAAAGGCCTTGCGAACAACCCATTTTTCCATTCGTTCCCCATTGATCATTTTGTCCTGAGGATTAATGCGCATTGCGACATCCATAAATTCCTTGTCCAAGAAAGGTACGCGGCCTTCGATACCCCAAGCTGCCAGTGATTTATTCGCTCTTAGGCAATCGTACATGTGTAACTTTTCCAATTTACGAACGGTCTCTTCATGGAATTCCTTGGCATTGGGAGCCTTATGAAAATAAAGATATCCTCCGAAAAGCTCATCGGCCCCTTCACCTGAAAGTACCATTTTTATACCCATTGATTTGATGACCCTAGCCATCAAATACATTGGGGTAGATGCGCGTATGGTAGTTATATCATAAGTCTCGAGGTTGTAAATAACATCTTTAATGGCATCAAGACCTTCCTGAATCGTAAACTTTATTTCGTGATGTACGGTACCGATATGGTCGGCTACCTTTTGCGCTGCCGCCAGGTCGGGAGAACCTTCGAGCCCTACCGAAAATGAATGCAATTGCGGCCACCACGCATCGGTGGTGTCATCTGATTCAATTCGTTTTTGAGCATATTTCTTTGCTATTGCAGAAGTTACAGACGAATCCAAACCTCCCGATAGCAATACTCCATATGGTACATCAGACATTAATTGTCTTCTAACGGCTGCTTCTAGAGCCTCTTTGATTTCCTGTATACTGGTCTCGTTTTCTTTTACCGCCTCATAATCGGTCCAGTCACGTTTATACCATTGCTTCAATTCTCCATCTGAACTGTGTAAATAATGACCGGGAGGAAAGAGCTCTATCTTGGTACAGGTCCCTTCCAAAGCCTTTAATTCAGAAGCCACATAAAAAGTTCCGTTTTTATCCCATCCCATATATAGAGGAATGATTCCCATATGATCGCGGGCCACGAAATATTCATCTTTCTCGGCATTATAAATCGTGAAACCGAAAATACCGTTCATCTCATCAATGAAATCAACACCCTTCTCTTGATACAAAGCCAAAATAACCTCACAGTCAGATGCCGTTTGAAAATCATATTTTCCCTCAAACTGCTTTCTTAACTCGCGATGATTATAAATTTCACCGTTCGCCGCCAGCACCAATTTACCATCAGGACTGAACAATGGTTGCTTACCAGAGGCGGGGTCGACTATGGCAAGACGTTCGTGCGCCAAAATCGCATTATCATTCGCATATATTCCGCTCCAATCCGGACCACGATGGCGAACTTTTTTTGACATTTCCAATAATTGAGGTCTCAAAGCTTCTACCCCTTCCTTTAAATCAAAAGCACATACAATTCCACACATAACGATAAAATTACTAATCTGAAGTCAAAGATGCACTTAATATTTATATATTGAAATAGAAATTGACCAATGAATTACGAATTAAAACTTCAAGACAACGAATTGATAGGATTAAAAAGTAATTCTCACCAAAAAAAGAGATCTTATGTCATTCTGTAAGTTGACTAAATTTTAACGACTTTTTAGCAGATAGTATCTCCTTTACTAATTAGTTTTAACCTCACTAATCTTGAAACGATTTCAGGATAATAAAAAAACACGATTATGAAAAAAATTATTACGCTGGCAGTTTTGGCCGGCACAATGTTATTTACCAACCAAATAGTAGCACAAGATTTTAGCGGATTGGACAAGAGCCCAATGGATATTGCTACGTTCCCCAACGACTATAAAGTTTCGGACAAGGTTGTTCGCGTCATTTATAGTCGTCCGCAATTGAAAGGAAGAACGATGGCCGAACTAGCACCTCAGGGAAAAGTCTGGAGAACAGGAGCAAATGAAGCTCCTGAAATTACTTTTTATCAAGACGTAAAATTTGGTGGAAAATCGGTTAAAGCAGGAACCTATGCATTATTGACAATTCCTTCAAAAGGTGAATGGACGGTTATTCTTCATAATAGCCTTAATGAATGGGGCGCTTATACCTATGACGAATCTAACGATGTTGCCAGAATCAAGGTGCCTAGAAATACGGATGATAAGAGTTTGGAAGAATTCTCAATCGCTTTTAAAGAAGTTGAAGACGGAGTTCACATGTTAATGGGTTGGGCCAACACCCGTATCGCTATTCCGATTACGATGTAAATTTTTACAAAAAAAAGAAAAGCCGTTCGTCTCAAACGAACGGCTTTTTTATTATTACTCTTTTTGAGCGTTTAGCTTTTTCGAGATCCTGTCAAAGTAAATGGCCCTTGATCGCTCGTACCAGAACCTGTTAAGGTGTCTCCTTCGAAAACAACACTAACCTCTACTCGCTGCCCTTCAACATATAAAGCGAATTTTATTTCACTATCGACTACCTCTACGTCTTCAGTCGGAATAGTACCACCAGGCAATTCAAGATTGACCGCATAATTTCCCTCTTCTTTAGTGATATGCATAATACCATTCTGGTAGGCCGGATCAACACCCGGCACATGGTAATCCCAAGAGCCGATTATGACATCGTTCAGTTCATTGATCGTTTTATCGTTTTTCATTTCCGTGTTGGCCTGAACAGTTATTGTACCCAACATTATAGCCAATGTAAATGCAAGGGATGCAGCTTTTAATAATCTCATTGTTAAATATTTAAGTTGAACGGGACAAAACACCGTGTTTAACAAAAATAACCGATTTGTCATATTGACCAAAAGAATCTTTTAAACTTAGGATAATTGTTCGAACTTACCTATGTTTATTCAAATTAAAAGAATTATAGCCATGAAAATCAGACTTAGACCAATTCTTTTGCTATCTATAATCTTCATTATGGCAGCACAAAATTCGTATGCTCAAAACGAAAATCAAGAATTCTATCAGCTCAGAATCTATTCATTCGATTCTAAGGATCAAATTCAAACAACGGACACATATCTCAAGGAAGCTTTCTTACCTGGCTTAAAAGAAATTGGGTTATCGCCAATCGGAGTTTTTAAAGACCATACTGACAATGATTCTGTTGTTGGAAAAACCTATGTTTTGATTCCGTTCGATTCTATGGATGATTTTCTTACCATAGGTTCAAAATTGACATCGAATGAAACACATGTTTCCGAAGGTGAAAATTATCTAAACGCCGCACATGATAATCCGCCTTATAAGAGAATCGAATCTATTTTGATGAAGGCCTTTGTTGATATGCCAAAAATGGCCAAACCTAATTTGCAAGGCCCACGCAAGGACCGCATTTATGAATTACGAAGCTATGAATCGGCAACGGAAAAATTATATGCCAATAAGGTCGATATGTTCAATGCAGGAGGTGAGGTGCCTCTTTTCGCCGATCTCGGATTTAATGCCGTTTTTTACGGAGAAGTATTATCAGGGGCCAATATGCCCAATTTGATGTACATGACCACGCATGAGAATAAAGAAGCAAGAGAAGCCAACTGGAAGTCTTTCGTAGATTCACCTGTCTGGGCCAAATTAAAAGTAAGGCCAGAATATCAAAACAACGTTTCAAAAAATACGCAGTACATGCTGTATCCTACTGAATATTCAGATTATTAGGCTTCTGCAAGTTGTTTTGAGATATCGAGGTTTAGACCCTATTAAGCCGGTATACTAAAATAGAAAGTACTGCCGATACCCACTTCAGATTCTACCCAAATCTTTCCTCTGTGCAGTTCCACTATCTTTTGGCAATGTGCCAATCCTATACCGGTTCCACTAAATTTCGATGCTGTATGTAAGCGTTGAAATATTTTAAAAATCTTTTTTCGATGCTCTTTGGCAATGCCAATACCATTGTCTTTTACAGAAAATAAACGGTAGTTATTCTTTTCAGAAGACGAAATATGAATTTTAGGCTGTACACCATCCTTTTTAAATTTCAGCGCGTTCGTTATAAGGTTTTGAAATAATTGCCTTAATTCTAAATCATGTGCCTTTATGTCTTTCGGTAGATTTCCTATGGTAATATCGGCCTGGTTAGCCTTCATTGCGGTAGCTAAATCTTCCATGATTTCTGTGAGCATCATATTGCAGTCCACATTTTTCATTGCTGTATCGCTACCTATTCTACTATAATCAAGTAAACCTTTGATTAAATTTTTCATCCGCTCGGTAGCCTTTAGCATATATTGAATACCCTTTTTGCCATTTTCATCAAGGTGTTGCGAATAATTAGTTGCCAGTAATTCGGCAAAACTGGTCACGGTACGCAAGGGCTCTTGAAGATCATGAGAGGCGATATAGGTAAACTGCTCCAATTCTTTATTTTTAAGTTCTAAGTCCTTAGTGCGTTCGAAAACCTTATCCTCCAATTTTTCTAGTACTTTCTCTAAACCTTCATACCCACGTTTTGCCGCGGCTACCAAGGTAACACATATCCAAATCACGATAATGGAAATAATTGCATTTACGACCTCTAGACTGTTATGGTTTTCGGGGCTATTTGATTTCACAAGACTCGTGATTACCAAAACAGTGCAAACTATACCTGCATATATCATCGTATTTTTACCCGGCAACAACCAACTATATAGAATGATCATAGAATAAACAGCGCCGAAAGCAATCGATTGGGGTACATTTAAATCGATGAAAAAAATTACCAATGTAAATAAAATCGCAACACTGAAAAGGATAATATTTTGAGCGCGGTTTGAAGTTCTTCTGGCCTCCATTGAATCTATTTAAACTTTCTCAATTCAGCTTTTAAAGCAGTTAATTCTTCTTCTTTGTCAGCTAGATCCTCTTCAAGCTTATAAATCTTAGAAAGACCTTCTTTGCTATGGTTCGGAGCTTTGTGGTCAAGTAATTTTGGCAAATCCCTAACTAATGCCAAAACGGTGACGAAACTGATTATGGCCGTAAAAAAACGAATTAAGGCACTCAAACGGTACGCAGGCCACCAAAAAATAATAGCATCTAAAATGTGCGTAGTGCCACAAAGAATAATGAAGGCGGCAAAAAGCCAAAATACAGGTAAGAAGGGTACGCTAGGTCTCTTTTGAACAAACCAGATTATTACCACCGGAATAATAAAATACGCCAACCAAATGGCAACATCACTACCAATATAAAGCCAACCGTGAAAGTCGCTCCATTTGCCACAGACTCATCTTGCTGGCCAATCATTGGTATCAAATAATTTCTGAAAAAACTCTATCAGTTCGCCCATATCGATAAGTTTATTGAATACAAACGTTAAAAGTTTAAATTAATTATACTAAAACTTACATTTAAAGAAGGAATTTACTTATTTTTAAACTCGATTGAAATGAATGGATTCTTATTCAATTATTGCCTTCTTTCGTCCATTTATTATTGTTCACCCTTCTTAGCCTGCCATATTCAGTATGCATCGCATCAGGTTTTTGTATTGTTCTTAATGTGCATTATACCTTACTTGAATTTGCCCTCTCGAACATCAAAGTTCGATTACGAAAACGAATCTAAACCACTTCAGTTCTAAATGTATGACCGCGTATAAGATGGTCAATGCGAGAGACGAACGAATAGACCTTTTCTAGAATTTTATAGCTGTCCCTTCGAAATCACGAATTCCACCCTTCTGTTTAATCGCCTACCTTTTTCGGAGTTGTTTTCAGCCATGGGCTTTTCATCACCGAAGCCATTATAGCTGATACGGTCTGTTGTAATACCTGATTGAAGTAGATATTGGGCTACGGCAGCAGCTCTTTTTTGGGAGAGATTTTTATTATAGAGGGGGCTACCCACATTATCAGTATGTCCGTTGATAGCTATATGCAACATTGCATTTGCCTCAAGGTGATTAACTACTTTTCTCAATTCCGATTTCGAGGATTCCAAAAGAACCGATCTATCAAATTCGAAAAGTACGTTTTTAAATACATAGCTTTTATCCAATTCAATATTTTTCGTCTCTTTTCCACCTGAAATAGCAACCAATTCACTTGGTTGAACAGGCGGTTCTTGCAAGGTGACAGAGACCATATCTACATAGTAATAGGCGCCTTGATTCGAATTTCGCTTCGTTCGAAACATTCGAGTACGCTTGTTGCTCTTGAAGTTACCGATAACTATATATTTTTCGCTACCCTTGGCCCTGAACTGGGTGTGGACCAAAATCCAATCTTTGGTGTCAGAATAAAAATTAGAGTATCCTATTTCCAAATAATTATAGCTATTGCCTTTTTGCCTGTAAAGGTGCATTTTAGAGAGCTCCTTTTTTATGGGGATGTCGAGTTTCGCATTCGAAAACAAAACTCCGAATTCTTTTATTGCAAAGTCGGAACGTTCTGCGAGACTTACATAAAAAGAGATACGATAGTTCAGGCCCTTGGTCAATTTTTCTGAAAGCCTGACCTGTAAATATTCGCGATAATCGTCAGGAGCGTACAAATAAAGGCCAGCGTAACCCTTTCCAAAATTGGATGGCTGTGACCCATTGAAATTTTCAGGAGTGCCCATTGCAATGCTACAGGAATTAAAATAATCAGTAGACCCCATAGTGGGTATAGACCAATCGAGCAAATCGTCCTTGAGATTTCCTAGGCGTGAGGGGCAGTTATTATAGTCTTCGAAACTAGGGTTTTCAACTAGATTTTGACCCATTGACAAAGCGGACCATAACAATAAAGCACTGATGGGCAAAATCTTAGAAAGAAAAGCTATAACACTCATTATAAAGCATTAACAGTTTCAAAAATAGGAAATTATAATCGACGTGATTCCGTAATACCATTGAAACATCGAATTCTGCGGAAAATCGACCACTTCAAAATATTGTTGATGAAACTCTTATGTTATCAACCAATATTGCAGTCTCTTCATTTGTTGCGGAGATGCCTACCTCGAGTATATTTTGAATACCATTGGCGGTTTGCATGCTTATTCCTGTGGCTGAAATCAGTTTTTCATCGTCCTGCCAAAGCTCCAAAACTCCGTTTTCATCATTGCTGAATTTTAAATGCACTTTGATTTTAAACCATTCATTCAAAGGAACTGTGGTTTGGGATGTCGAACGATATCTAAGTTTAGCGCCAAATTTATTATCCAGTTCCAATTTTCCGTTATTGATTACAACCCGGGGCCCAGGGGAGCCTTCAAAGAAAGAACTCTCAAAATCAACCAAGCTGAAAGGCATACCGTGTTCAACTAGATAATCCGCTTCGAACCAAACATCATCGTCCTTCTCAAAAAAGCCAAGTAGCGAAGATAAACTACATTTAGAAACAACCATATCGGCTGTCGGAGCAACGCTCTCGAATCGTAAAACCTTATTCGAACTATCAACAGGATCTTCGACAATTTCAATACGATTATCACGAAAGTCGCAAGTTTCGTTCAGAATACACTTGCTCAAGGCCACGTATTCAGAAACTGTTTTCGCGAGGGGACTCTGCAGTGTAAAACTGCTCCAGTACAAATTGGGGTCCGAGGCGTCATTGGCAAATAGGTCAATGAAACGATTTGCTTCATTGGTTTCGAAAAAGTTATTTTTAACGGCAATCTCTTGACCATCGCTAAGAAAGAATGTTCCTTGGTCATTAATGAGGTAATTCTGCGTCTTAAAATCAGGTTCAAAATACTGTAGCTCAAATTTACACGCCTCATCACTTTCGATATAAGCACCCCCATCTTCATAAATAAAAATTGAATTACCGCCGGTATCGGTAAACGATTCAAGAAGACCTTCATTCGAGCAACCACTCGTCTTTTCGATGACGGGTTCGCTCGTATCATCAGAACACGAGAGAGCAAATAGCATTGAAAATGCAATGAGAATCAAAAAATACTTCTTTCGGCTGGTACTAATCATAGACACTGGCTTAGTCTATGAATAACGTTTTAAGCTTTAGAATATTACAACCCTAGCAAGTTCGAATACTTTCAATCTAACCACTTCGAGCAGATGATAGCGAAAGAGAGTTATAATAAATCTAGTCAAGCGTATCGATATAGTCCTCGATTAGGGAAATTCCCTCATCATGTGGTACCGTCGTACCCGTAAAAGGCATAGTGAAATTTGGGAAACCACTATTTATACGCTCGACTATTTCCATTTTTTTATCGTCTATGTTCGTATTTGAAAAAGCAGTCTCAAATCTGAAATCGATTGTCTCAACTACGGGATTGCCATTGAAACCCCCGGGTTGGTGACAATGCGCACAATTAACATCCATATATGCGCGAGCGCGATTCTCCAATGTATTCATATCATCTTCCCAATTCGGGAGAATGGCAATTTGAGAAGGATCTGGTGACCCCGCTAATAAGCCTTTGTCAATAAACAACTGTATTTGATTGCCGCCATTTACCTCAAAATTCATATTTCTAGCTTTCGGACCAATAGGAAAGGAAACCCCATCATTGTTATGACACTGAATACATGCGGTCATATTAGGCACCTCATAAGCCACGGTTTGATTGGCCCCATCACCGTCGATATAATCCACGACGACTACATCTACGTCATCGTTCTCCTCTAAAATCGCTTGAGTCTGGTCTTCGTTCCAAAGGTATTCGCCCATTTGCCAACTTCCGTTTTTCTTTATCAAAACGCGGGTTTCAATAATCTTCCTACCTAGGGAAGCATCTCTTTCATCGTTCAAATAGTAAAAGGTCTTTGTAATAACAGTATTATCGGGAAATTCGAGAAGTCCTTCACCCGTGTAGGTCATTTGACCTCCTTCAGGAAGCGAAATCGAACGAAGCTTAAAGCTGTAATCGGTAAAAAGCGGAGTAATCAAACTATATTCATTCGCAGTCGCGTTGAATTTCAAATCGGCTATCGGACCATCGAATACTTCTAGTTGCGAAAGATTTGGCAAGAATTCGGCAACTGCAAAAACCCTATCATCAAAATATGGGTCTGTTCCGTTTGCGACTTCTTCACCATTATTGATGCCATCTTCATCACAGTCCGCTGCGGACCATATCGAATTATTTGCATTATAACCAGTGTATCCTTCTTGTTGGGGAGGATCACAGGGATTATTTTCATCAGTGCTATCCATTGCTTCTTGAGAATCAAGTATTCCGTCTCCATCGGTATCCAAATCATCTAAATAAGGGTCAGATCCATTGGTTACCTCAACACCATTCGCAACGCCATCACCATCACAATCTGCAGCTGCCCATATCGCGTTTGAAGAATCGTAACCCGTGTATCCTGAATTCTGTACTGGATCGCAAGGATTATTTTCATTCGTGCCATCGGTCATCTCTTTGTTGTCGAGTATACCATCACCATCAGTGTCAATTTCGGGTATGGGCTGCGGTACCGTATTATCTGAAGAACAAGACGCCAATACAAGGAAAGATATAACCAATAAGGACTTGAAATTATTTATTTGGAACATTACAGAAGATTTTCTTTTAAATAGCATGTTAAAAATACCGAATCGCCCGATAATAAACCATTTTTATGGGACGAACTCTACATTAATAACGACAACACTATTTCATAATTGCCATAGTCTCATTGATTTTGAAAAATTAAATATCAATAGATGCTATTCGTTCAATGTGGATAGATACGATTGGATCATTTCAACGGCCTCGGAATCGGAAATGGTAGAACCTATTTTAGGCATAAAACCGGTGCTGTCAGCAGGCATCGATATTCGCTTTGAAATCGAATCTCCGTAGATGCCGATACCAGATTCGGCAAATGGAGTTTCATAGCGTAAATCCAGTGGATTATTAGTAGTATTAGTATAGGTACTATTTGGTTGATGACAATGAGCGCAGTTAACATCCATATAAGACCTAGCCCTCTTCTCGAGCGGTAAAGATTCATCAAGATAGGCCGGCAATGAACCAAGTTTTGAAATATCCAAAGTATTCATGATGCCCATTTCAACAAACCGTTCTATCTGCGATTCTCCGTTAATTATTGAATTTAAAGTTCTAACCTTGAGTCCGATAGGAATAATTTTATTGTTATTGGTATGACATTGGACACATTGGTTTTTTGAGGGTATTTCGAAATCTATTGATTCTTCATTTCCACTGGGTCCAATGTAGGTTATCGGAAGTACTTGAACAGAATCTACCACATTTAGAAATGCATCTTCCTGTGCTTCGTCCCAAACATAATTTCCTATTTCCCATAGGTTGTTCTTTTTAAGTAAAACCCTTGTTTCTAGAATTTTTGCTCCAAGGGAAAAATCTCGCTCATCGAGTGGATAAAAAATGGTCTGGCTAACTACGGTACCCTCCGGAAACTCCAACAAACCATCATCAATATATCTGAGCTTTCCGTTTTTAGGTAATGTAATCGCCCTTATTTGATTGGCGTAATCAGTGAAATTGCTGGTTGTCAAACCATATGTTAAGGTTGTATTGTAGAACCCGAGATTTGACAGGCTACCTTCGAAAAGTCTTAATTCTGAAAGTTTTGGCATCATTTCATTGACAGGATATACCCTATCGTCAAGATAGGGATCCCAACCATTGAATACTTCCACCAAGTTGGTCAAACCATCACCATCGCAATCTGAGTTCGCCCAAGTTTCATTTTCCGAGTCATAGCCAGAATATCCCGTCGATTGAATAGGATCACAAGTATCGTTTTTATCAGTTCCGTCGAGAATTTCCTGAGCATCGTATATACCATCACCATCGGTGTCTTTGTCTTCGTCTTCGTCTTTGTCGATTTCGGTGCCTGTTGTTATCAATAGCTCTGCAGTATCAGAATCACATCCGAACAAAAGAAGCGAAACGAGCGATATCATCAAGGTAGACCTATAAAAAATGCTGTGAACAACAAAAATTCTATGCCAATGGATACGGGGGGTTATCATTAGAGCTGTTTTGGTACAAGACAACCAAAATTAGGCGAGAATATGATGAAATCCCTTTTATTTCGAACAACTGTTAAAAAAATTCGTCGAATTAGATACAATCAGAATAGGTAGCTATAATTTATAAAGCTCTAAAAATCAAACTTATAGGTCGCCCCACCTAATATTTGAAGACCTTGAACTTGATAGTTTGCCCATCTTTGGTAGTTATTATTGGCAATGTTCGCCGCCTTTACAAAAATCGAAAGCTGCTTGTTCAAACGATATCCGATATGGGCATTCGCGTCGAAATAACCATCCAATTCCAAAATTATGGCAGGAAAATCGGAGGGCTGCACATTTTGAACCGCCATCGAAGAAAAATCAGACCTTTTACCCACGTAAAAAAGATTGGCACCCATATACCATTTTTCACCAATTTGATAATCCATAAAAAGACTTCCTGTCAGATCGGGAAGATTCCAAGCCGGGTTATCCGTTTCTGTATTATAGGAGTAGTATTCCGCATTGATTCCCAAAGTGAAATTTCGGTTGACATCGATATTCAATTCCCCAAAAACACCGAAAGTCTTTACATCATCGTAAAAAACCTGAAAAGAATTTCCCAGGGCATATATCTCTTCATTTCGAAAGGTGCTCTCAGGATTCAAGGTAAACAGCGGCAACCGATTCTCGGCCTTGTAAGAGGCCTTTATGTTATAACTTAGATTCGCAAAAAGCTGACCCTTTAAGCCGGCGTATGCATCATATTGTTGGTCAGTCGGTTGAATGGTCAATGTGGGCGAGACAAAAGGGTTTTCTTCGACCAAACCATAATAGGAATTCTGACGCAGCTCTCCGACAATTCCGCCATATGCGATTGCCACCTCATCCAACAAACGATATGAGGCCGTTACATCAGGAAAAATGAAAAAGCTGCCATCGCTATTTTCCAAGTCCATTCCGTAAATAAACTTGGCTCCCAACCTTAATGTCAGATTATCGCGTAATATTTTTAAATTGGGATTTAAACCAATTTGCAAATTGCTATACGCGATGCCGTTCGCATTTTCGGTATTGTTCAAACTAGCATTTTCGAATTTACCCTGCACCCAATCAACCTTGGCGCCCAAAGACAATTCTTCATCTGTAATCGGAAAGTCGAGCACCGGTTCAAAAACGACCCTATTTTCTCCAGATTTATAGGTATCCCAAAAACGGCGATAAATCAATTCACCGCTTTTAAAGAAGGAATCGGCCAAATTTAGCTTTGTACCTATTTCCGCCATGAAATAATTCTGCTTGGCATCTTTCTCGTCCACTGTCACAAAGTCCAATGCTCCCTCGGGTGTTCCGTACCAATTGTACAATTGGTGTTGAAAACCTACATTCGCGACCCAATCGAAATCTCGGTCACGTTGCGAATATGCGGCGTCGAGTTTCGAATCGGAAAATAGGTTATCAAAAAACACCTCATCAAAATCCCCTCGGCTCGAATTATGCGTTAAACCGATATCAAGTCGGTCTTCTCGACCTATTTCCCTACTCGTATAAAAATCAGCCAAAATGTTTCCCGGGTTTCCAGCTCCTACCGAAGCGTATGAATTATAAAGAATGGGTGGGGGTGTTTTCTTTACCGTGGAAGCTTTCCCTTTTGCAGGAGTAAAAGTCGATGCAACCGGAACAGAAAAAATCGTATAATCAACTTTCTTCTTCTGCAAAACTATCGAATCGTTTAAATCGGGTAACGACTTGATTTTAAAAGCATCTGAAATAGTAGGTGTATAGGCCTTGGTCACCGTAACCGTTTCAGTGCCCAGACCTTCTTCGTCTTCTTCCTCCTCTTGAGAAAAACCAAATTGGACTATTCCCAAAAACAGAAAAATTAAATATTTTAAGTGTTTGTGCATGTTTCTTCCTTTGTTCTCTTTGTTTAATTTTCAACCCCTCCGTCCTCCTTCGTCGAACACCTCTCCTCATCTGAGGGTGGGAGCCAATTTTGTTTCGTTATTCTAGTTTCCATTCGGATCGACAGATGAATTACGTTGTGCCTCCTTCGCCTTGATAATCGATAATTCACCTCTTGCCTCGGATACTATTTCGGGATATTGCTCGAAATTCGAGGTAACGTTTTCAAGAATATAGGTCGCTTGATAGGCATCGCCCAAAGCATAGAAATTCTTTGCCATGATAACCAACCCTTTTCCTCCCCACTCCTTATAACTTGCAAAATCCTTCGCCAGTTTTTGCACCGAAACATTCGAACCTTTATGATCTTGATCCTTGAACTTGAAATATGCATCATAGTACAACGCTTCCGCCGCCAGAATTCCACTGGCGATTTTCAAAACTTCTTGATAGGCACTTTCGGCCCTTGATTCATCATTGGTGGCAATGGCCGAACGGGCAATAAAAATCTGGGCATCGCTCTTTATACGATTGTCAATAGCCGCAGTGGCTAAAACTTTCTCTGCGTAGGTTATGGTCTGGTCATAGTTTTTCTGCTGATAATAACCTTTCATCAAATTGCTTTGCGCAAAAGTTCTGTTCTGCTGAATATTGGCTTGATTTTCCAATCGTTCTAGATAGGGCAATGCGGTTGCATAATCTTTTTCCCCAATATGAATTTCGCAGACCCTAGTCAAGGCCTGTTCGGTATATTCACCTACCCCATTGTCAGCAACGAACTTATAATATGGCAAAGCTTTTTCTTTTTGTGATTTTCCGAAATAGAGCTGCGCCAAATTAAAATTCGCTTTTATGCCATTCGCGCCGTTCGAAAAGTCTTTGATATACTTTTCGTAGCCTCGAATAGCAGCATCTTTATTACCGTCCCGCAATTGTTTCTCCGCAGATTCAAAAGTAGCATTGTCCAATTCAGAATCGGTGACCTCTACAAAATCCAAATCTCGTACCCATGCGGCATATTCGTCGACACGCCCCATATCGACATAAATCAACTTAGCGGTGGCAACTGCCTGAATTGCCTCTTGGGTTTTTGAAAATTCCCGAACAACGGATTTGAATCGCTCCAAAGCCTTTTCGTTCTGGCTTGAATTGTAATATACCAGACCTTGTCGCATCATGGCCTGTGGCACCAGAGAACTACCTCGGTACTCGTTGATCAATCTATCAAAAGCTCTTAGCCCTTGATTTTCTTGCCCCGCAGTTACATAGGTATTACCCAATTCAAAAAGAGCATCGTCTTTTAAGGTGGACTTCGAGTATTGTGAAACAAAACTGTTCAGTTCTTTAATCTTAGTATCCTGCTTTCCAACAAAGCCGTAACTAATGGCCTTGTGGTAGGCTGCATAATCTTTTTCTGGCCCTGTCAATGATAGTGCCTTATTATACGATTCTATTGCCGGCCAATATTTACTACTTACGAAATGACTGTCGCCCATGCGCAAATAAGTATCATATAATTTTTGGGTGTCATTGGTGCCAGAACCTGCAAAACTATTGTAGTATGAAATCGCCTGACCGTAATCTTTCAACTTGAAATAGGTGTAGGCGAGATTATAATCCAATTCTTTTTGTTCGCTCGTGCCCGAAGCTCTTGGGCTTGATTGAAAACGCTTAAAGCCGGCCAATGCATCTTCAAAACGATTTAACATATAATCCGATTCGGCCTTCCAGTAACTGGCCCTTGCTGTAAAAAGGGCATCTTCGGCACTGTCAAGTGATTTCTGAAAAGTCTCCGCTGCACCCGCATAGTCAGTCTCTACAAAAAGTTCCACACCACGATAAAAGGCAACTTTCTGATAGGTAGCCTTGCTTGCGTAATTTCTATTCTTTTCAAGTAAATCCATGGCTCCCTGAAAATTTTTCGAAGTGATGTATGAATCCACTAACAATGCTTGCACTTCTTGCGTGTGCTGCCCTTCAGGATATTTTTCTAGATAATCGGCTATTACCTGAGGAACCGGCTCATAGGGATTTCCGATTTCATAGCTCAATCGTGCATAGTTCAAACCAGCATCTTGTTGAATCTCTGAACTGAAATCCATCTGTGAAGCATTACGGAAGGCATTAAGAGCTTCCTGTTTTTTATCCAACTTCAAATAACATTCCGCCAAATGATAATAGGCATTTTGCGAAACGCTGTTGGTTCCGCCAATAATCTTATTGAACTGTTGAGAAGCACTTAAATAATCGCCCTGCTTGTAATGGGCATATCCTAACAAATAATAATCGGTATTGTTCCATTTTCCGCGTTTGCCTTTATATTCTTGCAAATACGGTATCGCATTATCGTATTGCTTGAGGTTGAAATAACTCTCGCCGATAATTTTGTTGAGCTCTGAAATTTCCTTGCGGTCCGCTTTCGGCAATTGTTTTTTTGCCAAGGCAATGGCCTCTTCGAACTTACCAAGCTTAAAATTCATATCTGCTTGATAATAGCTCATCTTCTCCTCCAATATTTCAGGATCGGTGATTTCATCGAAACGTTCGTTCGCTGCCTCGTAATCATCCTGTTGATACGAAATGTATCCTAAATAATATTTTGCTTGCGAACCATAGGTTTGTGAATCAACGACTTTGTTCAAGTGGCGTTCGGCCTCTTTGGTTTGTTTAGAAGCGAACAGCGAATAGCCATAATTAAAATTAAAACGTTCCATCTCGCCGCGCGAAAGTGCACTTTGGTCTACTCTATTGTACCATTTTAGGGCATATGGATATTTACCGGTCTCAAAGTAATAAAGGGCGACATCGGCAAATGCATTGTTTCTTTTTGTAGAAGTTGGGTATTGCTCAACAAAATCCTCCATCAAACGATCCGCACCCAATTGATTGAGACGCACCGCCGCGTTCGCCTCATAATATGCGCTATTTGCCTTGGTCTCACCATCATGAGCGGTGTTCTTGACTTTTTGAAATAATGTCTGGGCGGCTTGATACTGTTCATTGTTGTACAACGCCAAGGCATCTTGGTACATCTTTTGATCGTGGGTGTAGATTTTGGTTTCTTGGGCCAAACCCATGAAAATAGTCCCCGAGAAAACGAGGATCAAGGCAGTGATTTTTTGTAGCATAGTGTTCGAACTAACTAGTATTGTGTTCAGCCCATTTTAGCAGACCTCCCGAAACCGGGGGATTCTTTTTCGACAGTTCTTTGTTAAAAAAATGATTCCGTAGCTAAAGGCCATGCAATGATTTTTTGCCTTGACCTATCAAAAACTATCATCAATAGCTTAATCGACTTAACGCAATACCATATATTAATTTTAATAACGTCAAATATTGTATCTAAGTATAACGGTCCATTGAAATTATCACAGTGCAAAGGAAAAAGATTTATGAGTTTGATTGAAGGTCGTTCGTATGGAACTTATTACTTTTATATCAACAAATAATGCAGGTACGAGAAACGAAACAAGAAGGATGAAGTCGTGGGCAAACGCCGATTGACTATCATTTACTTAAAAATTTCAATAATTTATCCAGTGTCAGAGGCAATTCTAGAACTAAAAGATGTTGCGGTTTTTCAAAAGGAAAGCCTCGTACTCAACAATATAAGTCTCAACGTCAATAAGGGGGATTTTGTATACCTCATCGGTAAAACCGGAAGTGGCAAGAGTAGTTTTATGAAAACCCTTTACGGGGATTTACCGCTGAAAAAAGGAACTGGCCATATCGTCGATTTTGATTTGAAAAAATTGCGGGAAAAAGACATTCCATTTCTGCGAAGAAAACTCGGAATCGTGTTTCAGGATTTCAAACTACTCCCAGACCGAAATATCTATAACAACCTTCATTTTGTATTAAAAGCGACCGGTTGGAAAGATCAATCAGCTATCGACAAAAAAATCAAGGCAGTGCTTGAAAAGGTTGGTATGAAGACCAAAGGCTTCAAATTTCCACATCAAGTTTCCGGTGGCGAACAACAACGCGTCGCTATCGCCCGCGCACTTTTGAACGACCCCGAGTTGATTCTTGCCGATGAACCTACCGGAAACCTTGACCCCCAGACTAGTGTAGAAGTCATGAAAGTTTTGCAAGACATTAATAAAGCTGGCAGAACTATTCTAATGGCGACCCATGATTATGCCTTAATCCTAAAATTCCCATCAAAAACATTGAAATTAGATGGCAATCGGGTCTTTGAGGTCATTCAAAGGGCAGGTTAAGTTGTCGTGAATTAACATAAACTTTTCGTTCTGAAGGGGTAAGTTTAGAATTTGCTATATTTAGAGAAGTGTTAATCAACCACCTAGCAACTTTTTAATTAAATAAAAAACTATATCATGAGCCGATTAAAAGAACTTAAATATTTTACTTTAACAATGCTGCTGTGTGCATTTGTTGCAGCCGGAACCTTGAGCTCTTGCAGAGAGCAAAAGAAAGAAGAAAGTACAGAACAAGCCGGAGAGCATCCTGAAGGGGAAGAGCATCCAACTGAAGATGCTGGTGCCGAAGGTGAACACCCCGAAGGAGAAGAGCATCCTGCCGGAGAAGAACACCCTGCCAAAGATTCTATTTCAGGGTAGGCTCACAAATTTTCTGTAGTCTTATTTTCAGATTTTCTGCGAAACGAAAAAAAGGTTTTTGGGTACGCGGATACCTTTCCTATTTCCATAACCGGATATGCGAGGAAATTTATTGGTCCGAAATGTGGTCCCGGTTCTATAATAAGATCACGCCCTCGACTGAATTCAATACGATTTGCTGGATGTCGGCCAAAGTAATATGTGGCAAGGGCAGTATACTTATTGGCCTCACTGATATCAACAGGCCACCATTTACCTTCAGCATAAAATTCTGCCCAACAGTGATAGCCCGATATACCACCTTCATCACGGTCTGATGGTATTGAAGCTCCGACAGCAAACCGAGAAGGTATGCCCGCAGATCTGGCCAGGGAAATGAATAGTGAATGAAATTCTGTGCAATTACCGGTTAGCGCATCACAGGCATAAACTGCATCACCTGTACCATATTTTCCTGCCTTTATGTAGCGCATATTGTCAATAATATAATCATACAATGCTCTTGCTTTCATAATGTCTCCATCATTGTCTTTGAGACCAATTATTGAATCTGCCAAAACCTGAAACCGGTCGCCTACGGGCATCAGAATACTGGGGTCTAAATATCTCGTGGTAGGCAAGTTTTCTTCATAAGGTTTTTTCTCTATCCGTTCTACATCGTAAACAAGCTCCATTTTCTTGCCGCTATCTTCTGGAGAAAGTTCAAAATAAAATATTGAATTACCGTACTTTTTCTCTTCAAGGGTGCGATAATCAACTGGAGTTTCTATTTTTGATACTTCTACAGTTTGAAAGTCATCGCTCTGCGGAACCGGAATCCACATTTTAGCGGATTCTCCTATTTCAGGTAAGGTAATTTGATAATGAAATTCAAACTTATCTTCACTTTCAACGACTCCAAGCAAATCTGATGACGCGTTTTCTACCGGCTTTCTATACCAGGTTTTATCTTTACGCTGTTTCCATGTATAAAAAGGTTTTCCGTTAAGTTTGTGCAGTGTAGTTTCGGTAACATTCATATTACCAGGATCGCCTTCTAAGAAAAAATCTACATCATATACATCACCGCTTACATCGGCGAGATCAACACACGCAAAATGTCGTCTAGGCCCCAAATTTGAAAGATACTCGGTATGAACACGCACCAATTGTAGCCGCAATTCCTTTCCATCATTATTCATATGGAAGTATCCACCTCCCTCGGCAACCTTTTTGTCAATATTCGCCTTGATACCAACCTCTATATCCGCAGTAACTACCTTTGGGATATTATTTTCGGCAAGTGTCCTTTCTTCTTTCTTTTCTTTTGTATTTGAATTACAAGCGACTAGCAGTACAAGTATAAACAGAAAAGTAATCAGTGGATTCTTCATTTTGAAATCAGATTAACAATCGCATGAATTTACAATAAATCCATCGTCTTCCCAATCTTGGTCATTTAGCAATTGAAATACCCGGCAACAAGTATATCTTAATCTAGAATAGCTGTTAATTTTAATTCTTTTTAATTCCTTCTAAACTTTCCAGCTTGGCAACGAAACCCCAATTGAATTTTTGGCGATTATCTGCCGAGAGCATAAAAATCAATTGATTTTTACCTTTCTTCAAATCGAGTTGAACACTTTCATCTTCAACAAAAACCCTTCCTTCTTCTCCTTTTCCGACAGGGGGAGAAAAGTTCATTCCCTTATCAAAAATAATCCCTGAATTCAACAGTATGACCAAATGATCCGCATAGTCAAAATTCAATTTGACTTTTTTATCAACTTCCGATTCAAGGGTACAACTTAAGGCGACGGTCTTGGTCATATCATCATAAAAAGTACTGATATTAAGTAAACCGTCGTTATCGGCCTCAATAGATTTGAATATCGCTTTATTTATAAACAGTGAATCTATTTGATTTTTAAAATTGACCGAGTCTTTGGTGAACATTTCAGAAACTCCCCATTTGGTCAAATACTTATCCGATAACTTTTCTTTGGATAGTTTGCTTTGTGGTTCTTTTTGTACTGGCAATTCAGTTATGGAAATATCTGCGAAATATACTCCAGCTCCATCACCGATCAAACTTATACCACCTTTGGCTACATTGCGTTTTAAATTTTCGACGACAAGCGCTGGCGTCTTCATATCCTCAATATAAAAAGAAGCGCTACACCCGATAACCTGGACCTTGATGCGAATCCAAGTTCGAGGGTCTAAAATCATTATTTCATCTTCGATTTCTTCGAAAAGCAATGCTTTCATTTCTTCTGGGTCAAAAATATAGCACATGGTTTCGTTACCAACTATTACTTCGGATTTTTCTGAAAAGGGATAACCTTTTTCCAATAAAAAGTTCCTTAATTTTTCACTTGCTATTCCTTCTACCAACTCATCCTTTAAATCAGCTATCAAAGTGGCTACTTTTTCCCTGGGGAAGTTAGCTTTACCCTCATACTTTGGGTAATTATACAATTGCCAAGGCAAATTTCCATTATGGACCGGTAAATATTGCAGAGCATCTTTCTTGCCACTTAAGCCTAGTCTTAAATATAAATATTCAAAATTTTGCGGGTCCTGAACTCTAAATCCAAATCCAGGGCCCGACAATGCACTACAATAAAATTCAAGTTTGAAATTTTCAAACTTCTTATACTGCAAATATGCCTTTTGACCTGCTTCCAGTTTAATTGATGATTTGCCCTTGAAATCCAAAGTTTTGATTTCAGCAGCCGTCTTGTCATCATTTTCTACTTTCCAATTTTCCTTAGTAAAAGGAAATTCTTGAGTTGTATTATTTTTTTTCTCCGGCTGCCCGCAAGAAAATTGTAAGGCAAAAAAACCTAAAACTAAAATTCTTCTAAAATTTATTATCATGATTTTATCTCATTGTGGTGTGAATGTTTTCATTTTTGATTTTAGTTGAATTTCAAGCCATCGGTATTTTCCAATCGCGCAATAATTCCCCAACCGAAAAAGTAATTCGTTACCCCGATCAGAATTTCGTTTTCTCCTTTTTGCAGTGGAAGTTGAAATGACGTATTTTCAATGGTGCATCTACCCCTGGGTTCTTTCATACTGGGGGTGCCATAATAGTTTTTATCCATATGTAAAAGCTGATCATTGATGAATACCCAAATCTCATCGCTAAAACCCATATCTACTGTTTTCAATTGATTCATTTCTGAGGAAATAGTGGTTTTTATCCACGTCATTCTTCTTTCTCCTTGTTCCGTTGCTCCAAATAAACGCGTTAGATTAATCAAGCCTCGGCGTTCTGCTTTTAGCTGATTCCAAACAGCTGTACTATCCAAGAGCAGTGGATCAATAACAATTGGACCTCTTTGAGCATTCTTCATAACATCTCCACCTAAAGGAAAATCAACGGGCTCGGTTGTCGACCAATTTCTCAAATAACGAGAATCATTGTAGGTTGGGTCGTAGCCTTCATTAGAATTTAGGCCCTCTACAGCATTGGGGCTAACCTTGAAATTTGCATAAATCACGTTTCCGTTCAATGTAATCCCACCCATCTTTGTAATGCCCTCCAACGCGGGAACATGCAGCCTGGCATGTTGCATATCATTGACATAAATCTTCATTTGCTTTCCATGAATAACCAGTTTTACATGGTTCCACTTTTCCTCATAAATAGTGGCAGCCGCTTGATAATCATCGGTTACGTCCCACATATTTACTCCGTCTAAAACAGCCGCATATTGCAAAGTCGTTCGCCGTAAATCATTTGGTGTTCCAAAATAACGAATGTAGAATTTCTCCGAATTCAAAGTATCCTTGTCAACCCTAAAGTCGATACCGGGGAAGCCACTTCCCCTGAACTCAACATCGAATTCAATTGTTCCATCGGAAAATTCAAAATCCTTTAACATGATATTGAAACCATTTTTATTGGTGCTTTTTACTGCTGGAACCGATTTATAGTTCAGGAATTCTACGTTTTCCGATAAAGCAACCCAATGCTTTTCATTCATGGGAAATTCTATAATCTTGTTTTCCGTTTTTTGTCCACTGACCATATTTGCCGTTAGCAATATGGTAATACCCAGAAATACTTTTTTAATCATGATGTTCAATTTTGATACTATTCGTATATTAAAAACTAAATTTGATTGCACTAAAATTACTCACGAGAGAGAGGATTTATCACACGCGACCTTGTTCAATCTTGTTTAATTTTGTTCAAAAGTCAACACTTCATATTCCCTCTTTACATTTATGGATAAATCGACCTTATACATGAAAGACCATTTGGTGATGCTCATCGAAACCAAGCTTGGCTGGGGCAAAGGCGGTGCATGGGGCAATAAGGATTTTGAGGAACTGAGCGAACTTATTTTCAGTGCGACCAACAAAAGATTGAGCGTAACTACGTTAAAGCGAATCTGGGGACGTACGAAATGGGTCGCCAACCCCAGTACGGCCACATTGGACATTCTATCTGAATTCATAGGATATGAAAATTGGCGGGCATTCGTCAACGATAACGAGCAAGAACTTCAGCAAAAGAGAGTATCTGACAAATCTAAACCATCCAAAACTTGGATTTTGATATCGGTCATTTTACTAGCAGGTTCTTTATTCGGCTTCTTTTGGACGAGTGATTTCGCCAAAGACCGGAAAAGCACTCTTTATAATTCTAAAGATTTTTTATTTGAAAGCCGCCCAGTAAGTGAGGGAATTCCGAATTCTGTTGTATTTAAATACGATGCCTCAGCGGCAGAGGAAGGAGCCAGAATAGAAATACAACAAGATTGGGATAGTAACAAACGCTCTATTATCAATAAAAACGATAGCGTTGCCACCAGCATTTATTACCATCCGGGGTTCTTTAAATCGAAGTTGGTAGTAGCTGATTCCGTCGTCATGGAAGATGATGTATTTATTACAACAAATGATTGGCTGGGTATAATCGAACGTGATTCAGTGCCCATATATCTTAAGCAGGAGGAAATCTATTCAGATGGTTTTTTGAGCATCGATCATGAAACCGTAAACTCATACAATTTGGATGCTAGAACTTCGACAGTCGCTGTAAGTCTCTATCAAGTGCGAGACTTTGGAGCTTTGTACACGAACGATTTTGAAATGTCGACTACCCTCAAAAATGATTTCGATGAGGGAATGAGTACCTGTCAACATGTTCGGATCTTTATTCTATATGATGGTGGTGCAATAGGAATTCCGCTGGCAAAAAAAGGGTGTTCTTCAGATCTGACCTTGATGACCTTCGAAGAATTCGTCGATGGTAAACGTAATGACCTTTCGGATTTTGGGGTAGACTTTAAGAACTATGTGGATTTGAAATGTATTTCAAAGAATCAAAAACTCAATATTTTGATAAATGGTAATTCTGTCTATCAAATGAACGTACCTAAACCTGCCCTAAAAATTAAGGGTATTACCCTACATTTTGAAGGTGCTGGATCAGTAAAAAATGTTCAATTCAAAAATGAGAACGGAATGGCCTACTCTTCAGATTTCAATTAGTTTTTCTTGGCTTTCTATTCGCTTAAAGAGGTCTGCTTATTAGCGCATACCGGTTGCTTCAAAAAAAGTAAATTAGTCAATATCAAATTTATTTTGTAAAAGAGTGCCTGCAAATATTTTCCATATTCCATAAAAAATACTTAATAAAAATGTCTGAATTTAAAGTAGGTCGCAGCCATCGAATTTAAAAAGTAAGAGGTTATAATTCATTTTTATACACCTTGCCATCTTTCATTATCAGTTTAAGATTTTTCGCAGGATTTGCCACTACTTCAATATTTTCCAAAGGGTTGCCATCATAAATCAGTAAATCGGCATAAGCACCCACTTCGATAACTCCTAGTTTTCCAGCAGTATACGGATTGATTTTTCCCGAAAGGGAAAACAAACGTGCATTTTCTGAGGTAGCTTGTTTCAAGATTGCCAAAGCGGAATACCATTTGGCTCGCGAAGTAAATTCAGTCAGGGCATAAGACTCGTAACCTAAATCGCCATAGGCATCTGTGCCAAAACCTACATTAATATCGTATTTTTTGGCTAGCTTGAAAACCGTGTCAGTTCCTTCTAAAACAGGTATTATTTTTCTGTTCAAAGCTTCCGGAATCGTGTCCTTGCCAGGCACCCAAAAACTCGCAGGGGTTTCACTCCAGAAAGCTTGCGGCACCAACCACGCATTTTTTTCTTTTATCAATTTGATAGTCTCTTCGTTGAGCAAATGCCCGTGGTCAAGACACTTCACTCCCGCATGCAAAGCTCGTATGGCTCCCTTAGATTCATAAATATGAACCGCGACATATGTATCCCAATCCGAAGCGGCCTGAACTGCAGCTTCCAATTCTTCAGAAGTAAACTGTACCGAATGAATCGGGTCGAAATCAGAGGCAATACCTCCACCTGCCATCACTTTGAGTTGGGTAGCTCCTTTTCTTAGATTTTCACGAGCAGCTTTAAGTACTTCAGGTACCCCATCAACTACGAAAGACCAGCCTAGAACATCAGCCGGGTGTATTTGTCCTCCAGATAATTGAACACTTGGTTCGTTTGCACTTCGAAAATCACCATGACCCGACGTTTGACTAATATATGCTCCCGAGGGGTATATTCGAGGCCCGGGTATTAAACCTTCATCTACAGCTCTTTTAATTCCGAAAACAGGACCGCCCAGATCACGTACGGTCGTAAAACCCAACATCAAAAAATTCTCAGCCGCTTTGGCGGTACGAATGGAAGTGTACATCCAATGTGCCTCATTTCTGGTTTCCTTATCGCTCATTGTGGCGGATAAATGAACGTGGGCATCCGAAAGACCAGGAATAAGGGTTTTACCGCCACCGTTAATTACAAAAGCCCCATTAGGTTCAGAAATATTCTTCGATACTTTTTGAATGAGGTTGCCATCAATGAGTACATCTACATTTTTAGTAAGCTTGTCACTTGTTCCATCCCAAACATCGACATTTTTAATTAGCAAAGTTTTTTGCGAAAAAAGCGTAAAACTAATTACTAGAAAAAACAGGTTTAAAAATGTGTTTCTCATGAAAGCATGCTTTTAAATAAAACGATCGCGTCGTGGTAAGATAGGTAAGTAAATTGTATCAATAGCTCAATTTCTGTTTTTTCATTGCTCTTCTATAATTCATTGCAACGGCATCGAATTTTAAGTGTAGTTCTTCAGTAAAATCAAAAGGAACTTGCTCCGGGCGCTGCGATTCTACTATCCGTTTGTCTTGATCGAAAATCACCTTTTCAAAATTTTGCAGAACCGTATCGGGCTCGCTATGGTCATAATTACGTCCGATAACACAAAAACCTCTGCATTTATCTGGCGCGATAGGTTGCGAAGTGAAAAAATAGACCATGCCTTTTTCTCCGCCCCACCCTAAACGAAGGACAATGGTATATGGCAAATGCAATTCATAAACGCTAATGCGTTCTGGTTTGACGATATCGTCATTTGCAAAAATCGGGAAGTCGTCACTGTTTATCGCCTCGGGCCTCACAACAGAATAATGTAGAACAGAATCCTTAACAGTCACTTTGCATTCAGGTACTTTGGGTCTTTCCGGGTCGCCCAATAACCCAGGATGAACCCATGGGAAATGCCCAAAATCAGTAAAATTTTCCACTTGTCTTGAGCTATCGCTTTTCCAATCAAAGGGACCGGTATTTACAAGTTTCCAATCTGAGTTTTCATATTCCGGAATATTCGGTAAACCGTAAACGGGTTTGTTTAAAGCTACCCAAACCAAACCGTATTTTTCTTGGCAGTGATACTTTGGAGTTTTTGCCTTCAATGGAATACTGATAAGAGGATCTTGTGGAATCTTGACACAATGCCCTTTTTTATCAAATTGCCAAGCATGATAAGGGCAAACGAGACAATCATCCTTGATCCATCCTAAAGACAAGGCAGTACCGCGGTGCACACAAACATCGCGCATTGCATGAACATCATTATCTGAAGTTCGCCAAACGACTATGGGTTCATCTAACAAAAAAGTTCCGAAAGGTTTGTCCAATCCTATTTCATCGCTATATCCAACTGGGTGCCAACAGGCGAATAGTTTCTCAGGAAAAATTTTGTGAGCAAAATCCATAGAACTTCATTTACTTTAACAATCGATGATGTAAATATAGTATGCGCCGACGAAGTAATCTAACCGGCTTTTAAAACCATACCCAAAGCATCTTCATGTCGATTTCTCTTAATAATAAAGCTGACTCTTTTTCAATCAGGTCGAGAATCAAAATACTGTTCGAAACTTTATCACCGTCTTCTGCGCTGCCCTGAATACTGCATGGCTTCGCCTTTACCAAAACCGTAGCTGAACCCAAAGGCAACAAAAGTACCCCTCAACCTGCGACTGTATACCTCAAAATCGTTTTGGGCTATGAGATTTTCATTGATACGAGAGGCAAATAAATCTCGTACACTTAAACTCAATACGGCCTTGCCTTTCATAATATCTTTTCGTAAACCAAGGTCCATAAATAGAAAGTCACTTAAAACCCCTTGGACTGTTTTTACGCTAGATTGATATCTTCCGGTAGTTTCCAATTCAAAATCGGCAGGAAGTTTAAACTTTGCCAGTAATTTCGACGACCATTGATTTCCCGTAAAATCAAATATGGTAGACTCGAATGTTCCCTCACGGGTAAACTGACTATAGTTGAAATCCCCATTTAAGGTCATCCACTTGAACGGACTATATTTACCATTGAATTCTAGACCGGTGATATTGTTTTCTCCTATATTTTCAGGTCTTACGGTATTCACGTTGTTTTCAAAAAAAGACACCCTCTCTATAACGTCTGTAGTGTAACGATGATAAATACCGAGATTCAAAGAAGCTTTCCCTAAAATATAAATACTGGTAACTTCATAGGAATCGGTGAATTCAGGTAACAGATTTGGATTTCCCTGACGGATGCTAAAGTTATTACGAATATTGAAAAGGGATTCAAGTCCCACATTCTAGGTCTGTAAACTCGTTTTGAATACCCTGCCTGTAGGGAAACTTTATCTGAAAACTTGTAAGACGTGTGAACGCTAGGGAATAAATTGGCGTAATTCTGGTCATTGACCTCGTTCGTGGTTGCGAGCAACGTGTTTAGATGGGTCTGTTCCATTCGCAAACCCGCCTTAATACCCCATTTTTCACCTTCGTAGGATCCCGTGCTGTAGAGACCCAATACATCTTGGTTAAATTCAAAAACATTGGTCAATCCGGGGTCGTTTACAAAACTACCATTGATTAGATTACTGACCTCAAAATCGTTTGCTACATCGTTCAAAACAAATTGAGCCCCTGATTCGATTTTCCATTTTTTCGAAAATGGTCGGGTGTAATCAAGTTTAAAGGTGAAGACCGCTTCTTTGAAATCGGTACGTGTTTTCTGCTCTTCGTCATTTGGTTCGCCACTTATCGTCGAATTAAGAAAATCAGAAGATTGATCTTTACCGAAAAAATTACCTAGCGAACTAAAGACTAAATTATGATCCTCATCGCCCTCGAAATCCCTTTTATATTGAAGTTCAAATTGAAATTTAGGATTCTCCGCTTCCGTAACTTCTGTACGCTGCCATTCCGACACAATTTGATTTGTGCCGTCAAGTGAAGTGAAATTCGTTGCCGAGGGCTGGTCTTCCAACTCAAGAGCAAAATTTCCCGAAAGCGTCAAAACATTATTTTCATTGATGTAATAATCGGTACCCAATATAAAATTATAGTAAGTTTCATTTCTAAACTCGGTACCGGTCGAAAGAATGGTTGTGTTATTCACTAAATCGACATTGCGGTGCGTTCTATCATCCGGCAATTCTCGAATTCCGAATCCAAGTTGACTGAACAGGTTAAACTTTTCGCCGCGTCGGTTTAAACTAACTCCTATGCTATGGGCGTCAGGCGCCCCAGTATTCACAGAGACGGAACCGTTCAGGCCCTTTCTTTGTTCTTTTTTTATTACAATATTGATGATTCCTGAGGTACCCTCAGCATCATATTTTGCCGATGGATTTGTAATGACCTCTACCCTATCTATCATATCGGCCGTGAGCGTGCCAAGCGTATTGCCCTGCTCGCTTGCGATTACTGAGGGTTTGCCATTAATCAAAATCTGAACGCCTTGGCTTCCTCTAAGACTAATCGACCCTTCAATATCAACGTTGACCGAGGGTACATTATTCAGCACTTCCAGAGCACTTGCCCCTGTAGAACTTAAATCCTTTCCAACATTGAAAACCCGCTTGTCCAACTTAAATTCTGTGCGGGAGATTTCGCCTTCGACGACGACTTCCTGTAACTGTTCTGCATCTTCGGTTAAGGCGATTATTCCTAAATCAATAGATTCGTTTTTAGCAGGTGGTTGTGGATATGTTTTGGACTGAAATCCCAAAAAGCTAATCTCTATATAGAAATTTTCTGCTTTGGTTTCAAAAGTAAAACTTCCGTCATCCAATGTCGTTGTGCCATCTAAGGGTTTCTTGGTTTCGTTATCGGCCACCAGCACAGTTGCAAAAGCAATCGGTTGTTGGCTTATTTCCTCAATTACTTTTCCCGCGATAGTCGTTGTCTGGGATTGGGCTACGATGGCATTCGCTTGCAAAATTAAAACTCCGACTACTAAAAAATTGAACAGTTTGAGCTTCATTGATTCTCTTCTAAATTTGATAGTTTAAAGTTAGACGATAATGTTAGACAAAGGTTTAAGTGAAATGGTAAATTATAATTTTATTTTTGGCTTGACCTGGCCTATGAAATCCCTGCCTCGTTATCTGCATTAATTTATTATGTAAATTTAAAATCGCACAAAACTATATTGCCATGAAAGAATTGAAAAAAGAAGATATTAATCAAGAGGTTTTTGACCTCTATGACGACTATGCCCATAATCGGGTAAGCAGAAGACTATTTTTAGACAAACTTTCGACCTACGCGGTCGGCGGAATAACGGTTTCTTCGTTGGTGAGTTTTATTTCTCCGGACTATGTAAAAAAGATTCAAATACCGCATGACGACCCAAAATTGAATTCAGAATTTATCGAATATGAATCCCCAAAAGGTGGCGGAACGATCAAGGGTCTTTTATCCAGACCAAAAGACTCTAAAGATAAGCTCCCTGGTATTGTTGTCGTACACGAAAATCGAGGACTAAATCCACATATCGAAGATGTAGGTCGGCGGGCAGGTTTAGCCGGATTTATATCATTGGCTCCTGATGCACTGACTCCTCTCGGAGGATACCCGGGTACCGATGACGAAGGTCGTGAACTGCAGCGCAAACGAGATCGCAATAAAATGTTGGAAGATTTCATCGCCGCTTATGAATATTTAAAAGCGCACCCCGAATGTTCTGGAAAAGTCGGGGTAGTCGGCTTTTGCTTTGGAGGATGGATTTCGAATATGATGGCCGTCAAAGTAAATGATTTGGGCGCAGCTGTCCCCTTCTATGGTGGCCAACCCAAAGAAGACATCGATAAAATCAATGCACCGCTATCGCTTCATTTTGGAGGATTGGATAAGCGTGTCAACGAAGGATGGCCGGCATATGAAGCTGCTTTAAAAGAGTATGGCAAATCGTATGAGGCATTCGTCTATAAAGATGCCAATCACGGTTTTCATAATGATACCACGCCAAGATATGACCGAGAAGATGCAGAATTGGCATGGAAACGCACCATAGAATTTTTCAAGGCCAATCTTAGATAACGTAATTCAAGATCTTCCAATAACCCTTAAGAAAACGACAAAGTACTCTCAGAAGGTATTGAAATTCAACCAGTATTTTTATTTAAAACCTATTTCCTTGATGGCTTTTTGACTCACTTTAATAGCTTCTAGCGGCTCCATAGTAAAGGTCTGGTCTTGTTCGACCATGTAGTAACGCATACCCGACTTTTCTTTTTCAGCAAGAATACGCGCGAAATCAATAGTGCCATTGCCTACAGGAGCGAATTTCCCTTCTTCATTCATATCTTTGACATGCCATATTTTAAAACGCCCAGGATATTTCTCAAAATAAGTCACTGGATCTGCCCCGGCCTTGGTGACCCAAAATAAATCCATTTGAAAATTGACTAGCTCCGCATTGCAGTTTTCCAACAAATAATCAATCGGAACAATTCCGTCTGAATCCTTCATAAACTCGAAATCGTGGTTGTGATATAACAATTTGAGTCCGGCGGCATTCGCTCTCTCCCCCAACTTATCCAAGATTTCCGCTAAATTTTTAGCTCCACCGGTCATACTCATTTTCGAGGTGGCCTGGTCATATGAAAAAAGTCCCATCGGGGGAATCGGCACTACGAAATATTCAAAACCAGCTTCTTTTGCATGGGCCATCTCAACATCGGCATTGTCAAGGGTCACACTACTTTGATGCGTTGAAATGGGGTTTAAATCAAGTTCTTCTAAATACGACTTGAAATCCATCGGAGACATATTGTAATATTTCCCGTCGGCATATCCGGCTGCCTCGATATTTTGATATCCGGTCTCAGCAACGGTTTTTAGGGTCGTTTTGGCATCTTCACCCATCGCATCACGAACGGTATATAGTGCAAGACCGCCGAGCCGCTCATTTACCTTGTCAGCTTTCTCGATCGTATTGTCTACGTCTGTAGCATCTTCACCCGCAGTGTTCTTATTTGGATTCTCTTTACAAGATATTGCACCGAAGAGCATTAAAACCATTGCGAGATGATTTATTGACAATTTCATTTTTGACTTATTCATTTGTTCAGTTTTTAGAGGTCACCGCATATGACTTGAGTTTGGTAAGTTAGAAATATAACGATTGCCCACCAAAAGGAGAATTTAGATTTGCTCGAAATAGGCAATTGCCGATAAACTTTTATAACTTTAAGCGAGCCGACGAAAAATGCATCCACAAGAACTACAGCACTCAGATTATCGAATCAGAAAGCTCATCGGCATTCTGGGTCTGGCACTCCCCTTTCTCTTGCCTATTTTAGAAGGGCAGTTTCTTTCTTCGATAAGCCACTTTTATTATCTCAAGTTTTCTTCCTTGGCATTTATCATCATAATTTCGACTTTCGGGCTTTTTCTTATTTCTTACAAAGGATATAAATCAGATTCTTCAGAAAAAATCAGCGATGATCTGCTCACCAATATCGGAGGTTTGGCCGCCTTACTTGTGGTTATCTTTCCTACCTATTGTACGGGAAGCGAGAGCACGACCATCGATCTCATGTGTGACACAGAGGACTATCCCCTGTTAGGGCATAATAATGCTTTGACAAACATCATTCATTTGGGCAGTGCAGGAATTTTCATTTTTACCATGGGCTGGATGTCAAAATATAAGTTCACCAGAGGCAACGATACTGCGAACAATAGAATCTATCGCATATGTGGAAATATTGTTTGGGCTGCGATAGCATTACTGATGCTGTTGGTCATTGCCGATTTGATCAAAGACGGTTTCAAGATTACAAAGTACGACGTTTATATTCTTGAAACCATAGCAGTCGTGCCCTTTGCCTTTTCTTGGTTGACCAAAGGAAAGACCATAAAATACATCAAAGAACTTTTCAAAAAATAATTACAATTGAAAATACCCTTTATCAGAATTCTTCTTTTCTTAATTATCGTAGGTTTAACCTGTTGTAAAGAAGAACCAGACCCTTTAGAACGTCCAAATATAGTATTCATAGCAGTTGACGATCTTCGAGCCGAACTCGGTGCATACGGCAAAAATTACGTGATATCCCCTCATATGGATTCACTTGCCGCTGAAGGTTCACTATTTATGAATCACTATGTGCAAGTACCTACTTGCGGAGCTTCTCGGCACGCCCTTCTAACGGGTTATCGCCCATGGAAACCGATTCATTTATCGAATCAGGCCATTGAAAAAGAGCTCGCCGACAAGCCGGAAGATTCCCTTCCGGAGACTTTTATTCATCGTTTTAAACAAGAAGGGTATCATACGGTGGGAATCGGAAAAATAAGCCATTCTGCAGACGGGTATGTATATGGTTATGAAGAAGAAACTTCCCAAAAAAGAGAACTTCCACACAGTTGGAGCGAGCTTTTGTTCGATTCAGGAAAATGGAAAACAGGTTGGAATTCTTTTTTCGCCTATGCCAACGGGGAGAATCGGCAGAGTCTCAAAAAACAAGTAAAACCGTATGAAGCTGGTGAAGTGGATGACGAAGGGTATCCTGATGGATTAACGGCCAATCTCGCTGTTTCAAAACTTCGTGAGCTTAAAAATCAAGACAAGCCTTTTTTTATGGGGATCGGATTTTTCAAACCCCACCTACCCTTCAATGCACCTAAAAAATACTGGGATCTTTACAATCGAGATGCTATTCCCATAACTGATAATCCAGATATACCGGAAAATATAAATTTGAAAAGTCTCCACGCGAGCGGTGAATTCAATCAGTATGCCCTAGGGGAGGAAAAGGCAAGTCTTTCAAAATCGGTAACCGATGAATACGCTAGAAAATTAAGACACGCTTATCTCGCTTCAATAAGTTATATCGATGCCCAAATCGGCAAGTTGATGCAAGAACTAAAAGCTTCAGGGCTCCACAAAAATACCATCGTGGTCGTATGGGGTGATCATGGCTGGCATTTGGGCGATCAAAGGGTTTGGGGAAAACATACACTTTTTGAAAACGCCTTGAAGAGTACCTTGATCGTAAAATCACCGTTTATGGATCATCAGAACAAAAAAGTCGAAACAATGATTGAGTCGGTCGATATCTATCCCACATTGATGGAATTGACGAACATTCCATTGAATCGGAAAATGGATGGAGAAAGTTTTGCAAATAGCATGTTGCAAAAGGATTCTATCGGAAACAAGGTTGCCTTTAGCTATTTTAAGGGAGGAATTTCAATGCGAACACCTCAATATCGGCTCACAAAATATTTTAGGGAAGATAAACCTACAATTGAATTATACGACCATACGGATAAAAGTACCGAGCAGAAGAACATCGCTTTGGAACATCCGGAAATTTTGGAGCAACTGATGCCTCTTTTTAAAATAGGAGATACCGGCCTGTATAATAAATCAGAAGAAAGATAGACCGAATAGCTGTTTGTCGGGCAACTCCCAAAAGTTTTTGTTATTTTGCCATCGCTAACCAAAAAACCGCACATGGCAATTCTCGGTATTGATATAGGAGGTTCAGGAATCAAGGGTGCCTTGGTCGATGCAGAAACAGGTGAAATGTTGACCGAACGCCATCGTATTCCCACTCCGCCGACCAGAAAACCTGAAGAAATGGCCGATGTAGTCGCTCAGATCGTGCAACACTTCGATCATAAGGGAAAGGTGGGTTGTGGCTTTCCTACCATTATCAAAAAAGGAGTTTGTAAATCTCCGGGCAACTTAGATCCGAGCTGGTACGGCAAAAATGTCGAAGAACTTTTCGAGAAAAAGACGGGCCTTGATTTCACCGTTATAAACGATGCCGACGCTGCCGGTTACGCCACTATGAACTACGGTATAGGGAAAGGAAAAAAAGGTTTTGTGGTAATGATCACCATAGGCACGGGCTTAGGTAGCGGAGCCTTTCTAGACGGCAAATTGATTCCGAATTTTGAATTGGGGCAAATTCCTTATAAAAAACATAAGAAAATCGAATTGTGGGCTGCAGCTTCGGCCAAGGAACGGGAAGGCCTCGACTACCAAAAATGGGGTAAACGCTTCAATAAATTCTTAAAATATGTTGAACTGATTATCGCCCCAGACCTTATTATTTTAGGTGGTGGAACATCCAAACATTTCGATGTATACAAAGATTGCATTAAAATCGAGACTCCAGTCGTTCCCGCCGAACTACGCAACTCAGCGGGCATTGTGGGTGCAGCCGCAGCGGCGACACATAAAGCCCCAAAGGTTTAAAACTTAGTATAAGTAAGTCTATTACTCAAGAATCTTAGCCCCATCGGGCGCATCGAAAAAGTCTTCGCTTAAGTTTTTTACGAAGGCAATATCGCTTACGTCTATTTTGGTGATGTATTCGCCAAGTTGTTCATTTTCGGCCAACCAATGTGTTTTGTAGCGCGTAGCGAAGGTTATTCCATTTACGGTTTGATAATCGCCTAAATCCATAAATTTTTCAGGAAGATGTTCGCCTTTTTTAAAGTAACCGGGATACGAGACAATATATCGAATTACACTTAATCGGTGTGTTTGACTATCAAAATATAAAATGTAATAGTCATCTGGAGCATCACCAGTTCCCGCATCGAAAGTCACTTTGACTACATCGTTATTCTTTTCTTTATACATCTTTTGAGATAGCAATTCTAAATTCACACCTTTTCCATCTAAAATAAAAGGTTGCCCCAAGAAATAAATCGGTGTTAAGGCCCAGAATTTGGTGTCATATGCAAAAGCAGTGGAATCCTTGGCCTGTACCCAGGCAGTTTTGCCATTCCATCCGAAATGAGCGGTACTATCAGTTACACTTGTATGTTTCGCGCGATTACTCCATGTATCGATTGTTTGATAAGAATCTCTTGGCGTACTGCCGTCCAAGGGCCTATAATTAAATCGAAATGACAGCGCTCCATTATTGTACCATTGTTGAAGTCCGCCATGAGCTTCCATAGCATTCCACATAATTTTCCCAGCTTCGGTGTTTTCTAATCTTTGCTTCGCTTTTTCAACACGTTTTATCACCCATGATTCAGGAACTATTCCATTTTCCTCGATAAGCTCGTTATGCATTTCTGGAGAAGAGTCTGCCTCCTTCTTTTGCTCTTTGCAACTTAAGGATATAATTAGTAGGCCCACGCTTAAAATTTGAATACTAGTTTTCATGTGTGTGTTTGATTTTTCAAGAAAGCTTAGTCGTATCCCCGACAATTTCATTTCAACCGTAAACAAAAAACCCTGAAAATTAATTTTCAGGGTTTTTTGTTAATCGATTTTATTCCGTTTTCTATCGACCTCGGTCAGATAGATTTTTCGAAGTCGCAAATGCTTCGGGGTTACCTCGACATACTCATCTTTTTGGATGTATTCCAAAGCCTCTTCCAAAGAGAATTTAATGGCCGGTACGATTTTCGCTTTATCATCCGCTCCTGAAGAACGTACGTTCGAAAGTTTCTTTGTCTTGGTGATATTGATGGTCATATCATCACCTCGGGAATTTTCCCCGATAACCTGACCTTCATAAATATCTTCACCCGGATCAACGAAAAACTTTCCACGATCTTGTAATTTATCGATAGAATATGGAATCGATTTTCCCTTCTCCATGGAAACCAAGGATCCATTCTGACGTTGTGGAATATCACCCTTCATTGGCTGATATTCCAAAAATCGGTGTGCCATAATGGCCTCACCAGCAGTTGCGGTCAATAATTGATTTCTTAACCCTATAATTCCTCTAGACGGAATATTGAACTCGCACAGCATGCGATCGCCCTTCGCCTCCATACTTGTCATTTCTCCCTTTCGAATAGAAACCATTTCCACGGCCTTGCCTGAAACTTCTTCAGGCAGGTCAATTGTCAAATGTTCAACTGGCTCACATTTTACTCCTTCGACAGTCTTGATAATTACTTGTGGTTGTCCAATCTGCAGTTCATAGCCTTCGCGTCGCATTGTTTCTATCAATACGGAAAGGTGCAAAACCCCACGACCGAATACCATGAACTTATCGGCACTATCGGTCTCTTCAACGCGTAATGCCAAGTTTTTTTCCAATTCGCGCTCCAAGCGTTCTTTGATATGTCGAGAGGTCACAAACTTACCGTCCTGCCCAAAAAACGGACTATCATTGATCGTGAACAACATACTCATCGTAGGTTCGTCAATGGCGATAGTTTTTAAACCTTCAGGGTTTTCGATATCTGCAATCGTATCTCCGATGTCAAAACCTTCAAGCCCTACCAAAGCGCAAATATCTCCTGCCGATACTTCCTGAACCTTTTTTCTTCCTAATCCTTCAAAAGTAAAGAGCTCTTTTATTTTAGACTTTACAATACTTCCATCACGCTTTACCAAAGAAACCTGTTGCCCTTCTTTCAATGTACCTCGTTGCAATCTGCCGATAGCGATTCTTCCTGTAAAAGAGGAGAAGTCCAAAGAAGTAATCAGCATCTGGGTATTACCCTCTTCTGGTTCGAAACTAGGTACATGTTCGATAACCATATCTAACAACGGTTCGATATTGTCGGTCGGGTTTTGCCAATCTTCACTCATCCAATTGTGTTTCGCCGAACCATAAACGGTCGGGAAATCCAACTGCCATTCTTCAGCATCCAATTCGAACATCAGGTCAAAAACTTTTTCATGCACTTCATCAGGAGTACAGTTTTCTTTGTCCACCTTATTGATAACCACACAAGGTTTAAGTCCCAATTCTATTGCCTTGGACAATACAAAGCGCGTTTGCGGCATTGGTCCTTCAAAAGCATCTACCAATAATAAAACACCGTCGGCCATATTCAATACGCGCTCTACTTCACCGCCAAAATCAGCGTGACCAGGGGTGTCGATGATGTTTATCTTGGTGTCTTTATAAACAACGGAAACGTTTTTAGAAGTAATGGTAATTCCCCTTTCACGCTCTAAATCATTATTGTCAAGTATCAAATCACCGGTATTCTCGTTTTCACGGAACAGCTGGCAGTGATACATAATCTTGTCGACCAAGGTGGTTTTACCGTGGTCAACATGGGCAATAATGGCAATATTCTTCGTTGCGGACATAACTTTGTATTTTCAGCGTGCAAAGATACTGCTATTTTCTCCGCTGTAGCATAAAGTTATATTAATTTTATGTGATTGATTTTGAGCGGCTTATTTCATTTTCGCTTCCCTAAAACCCAACCGATACGAGCATCTAGATAAATTGCTGCTATGGGATTATTATCTCCTGAAAAGAATGCAGGACCTCCGGCTATGCTAAAATAGAATCCCTTGCCGTAGGTCCGTTGAAAACCATAGTTGAAAGCTCCTAAATAGGCTATGGGTTCATCATATTCGATATTTCCCAATATAGGGGCCGTAATTAGGGCCTGGCTTAAAAATGAAACATAGTTTCCGCTATTTCCTGAAATGTTTTTTCCTTTTCCAATCCTACGGTTCATATTTGTATAATATCTAAATTCCGCAATTAGTGACGGAAAAAGCACCCAATCTAATTCATTGTTAAATCCGTTTTCAACAACTGGTACTAAGGACGCTTCAAAGTTCATGGTCGAACGACTTCCCAAACCTAATTCATAAGAAACTCCGGGAATCAGAACATTAATCTTAAACAGCCCATATTCGACCTTATTGGAAGTCTGGGCGTTTAAACAGAAAATTGGTAAAAGCAAGAATAGGAGACTACATTTTTTCACGGTGCAGGTGCTATTAGATTTAGTTCGGAAAAATCCGATGTTCTAACTAAGGTAAGCCTTACTTAATTGAAAACCGGCTTTCTCGATTTTCTTTTGGTAGCGACCCAACCAAAGGCAAAGCTTACCAAAGGGCCGTGGCCATTGAGCAAACCATCGCCACGGTAATAACCATAACCAGCTTCTAAATTAAAATTAAACCCTTTCTTGTAGGTACGCTGAATACCGTAGATACCGCCATAAAAGGCAAGTGCATAATCGTTAGGAACTTCGAAGTTGTTGGAAATTTGTAAAGGAGCCCAAAATACGCTTCGCGCGGCAGCCAAATAATTTGCAGAATTACCGGTTACGTTCTTTTTCATATCAATTCTACGCGTAAAATTGTGATAGTATCGCATTCGTGTATGCCACGCATAACCGAAAGTATAGCCCTCTTGATAAGAAGCCACACCCAAACCAAGACTTGTTGATGCCGTTACATTTTTGAACAAGCCGATTTCATAACTTAGTCCTGGGGCTATCAAATTGAATTTAAATTGATGCCGCTCTAAATTGATCAGACCATTGCCTTGTTCATTTATTTTTCGCAGCTGTGCGGAAGCAATAATCGGAATACAAAAGAGTAGATAGAAAAGTAACTTTTTTGTCATAGTTTCTAGCTTGTGTTCTTAAATCTAAAAAGGATGCATCGATTAGATGCCTTTTTTAAATAAACTTTAGGATATAGCCCGTTTCAAAAAATGATGGATAACTATAAAAAACAAGACATCGTTATTTACCCACACACCATCTTTTCTCACTGAAGATCCACCCGATACTAAGGTTTGCCACAGGAAAAATTCCGTCATTGGAAGTTCCGAAGTAATAAGCACCCCCAACATCAATCGAAAAATTGAAACCGCTGTTAAAACTCCTTTGCAGACCAGTCACCACACCGGCATAGCTAATTGGGTCCTTAACCAAAACATTTTCTATCGTACGGGAACCGGGTATGAAAATTGCCACTGCGGGAGCGATATAATTCGCAGAATTGCCGTAAATGCCTCTTCCATTACGTTGACGACTGCCAAAATTATAGTAATAACGATACTGGGCGGCGACTGCGGGGAAAAAACCAAAATCTTTCAAGGGTTCAGCGACAGCAGGATCTATTGCAATTTGCATGCCTGCCTTGACATCTAGGGTCGTATTGACACCAAGACCCATTTCGTATTCGATACCGGGATTGATCAAATTAATCTTGAATTGCCGAATCTCACAGTTTTTACCGAACTGTGCCGTGACATAAAAACCGCATAAAAGCAGTGCCATGAGAAGAATTCTTTGCATAGTAGCTAGATTTGGGATCAATAGCAATACAAACTAAGTTATCATATAGTCTCCTTTAGTAAACGAAACTTACAGGATTGTAGTGTTTTAAGTCATTATTGTTTTATTTTAAATATGGACAAACTCGTTTAAATAAATATTTATTGCTTTTTATCCAATAAATTGCCGCTCTTCCAAACCATTTCTTGATTGGAAATATCAGAAATGTTCAGTATTGGATTACCATCGATTAAAAGCATATCTGCTTTGTACCCCTTGCGTAGATAACCTTTTTGAGAAAGATTAAACTTGTCCGCTGGTAAAGAGGTAGCTCCTTTCAACACTTCTATATTTGGAACTCCGGCTTCTGAAATCAACAACATTTCCTCGAAAATATCCGTACCAAAGTTGATACCGATATTCGGCGGATCCGTTCCTACCAAAATGGGAACCCCTACTTCATAGAGTTTCTTTAATTGTTTCTGAAGATTCGAGACGGTCACTCTTTTGTATTCATAGCCTGACTCTGTGGCCTTTTTCATGTATCTATTTGACAAAATAAGTGTTGGAATTATAAAAAAGTCATTACTTTTTGCCCATTCTTGCAAAACGGAATCTTCCATGATTTTATCCGTCCATAGATGAACTAGTCCGTCAGCTCCATTTTTAATTACTTCGTAGGCATCATCCATTTTGGAAGCGTGTACCACGGCAATCGTTTGTTGACGATGCGCTTCCGTTATCAGTTCAGCTACGATGTCGTGCCCCAAGGTGGGTGACCTGGGTTCAACAATTATCTTGATAAAATCGGCACCAGCGCTCAATCGGTCCGCAACGAATTTTTCCGCTTCGCTAACCTTGGTTAATGTAGGTAATGAAAAACCAAACTGTGTTCCGTGCCCTTCTGGTGCAGTTGCGGCATATCCGGCAGAATAATAGGACGCAAAGTTAGTCTTATCCACTGATTTCAGTAGCGGCGATAGTTCTTCGTTAGCAGCCATATCCAAAGTGTTCAAAACCCCTGCCTTGGCAGCTCCGTTCAAAAGATACTCACCCCAAATATGTACATGACTGTTCGTAAGGGCGGGCATAAGAAACTTTCCCTTACCATCGATAACTTTTCCATCTGTTGTCAACGGTTCATTTGAAACTTTGGTGATGTAGCCCGTTTCAAAAAGAATGTTTGCCTTTGTAATTATTTTTTCCCCATCAAAAAGCGTAACGTTTTTAATCAATGTTTCCTTTTGTGCATATGTGTACTGATATAATGAAAGAAGTAGTAGAAAGATTTTAGTGTTCATTTTATTTTCAGTTTAGTGTGATGGAACTTAAATTATAAAAAAATAAGGTAAACGTGTCAATCTTCATAAGAATTTAAAGTGATACATATTTGGCTAACTTTGTAAAAATTGATTTGGATGGATTTATCCCGTATTCCCCAAATAAAACACACCGATTCGAATAACTTCTTTTTGTTATCAGGCCCCTGTGCCATTGAAGGAGAGGAAATGGCCCTCCGTATCGCCGAAAAGATAGTTGCTATAACCGATGCGCTACAAATTCCCTATGTTTTTAAAGGAAGTTTCAAAAAAGCGAACCGCAGCCGGGTAGATTCCTTTACCGGTATTGGAGATGAAAAAGCTTTGAAAATACTACGGAAAGTTTCTGAGACCTTTCATGTGCCTACAATTACCGATATTCATACGGAATCAGATGCTGCAATGGCAGCGGAATATGTTGACGTACTTCAAATTCCCGCTTTTTTGGTACGCCAAACCGATTTGGTGGTCGCAGCGGCCAAAACCGGGAAAGTGGTCAATTTGAAAAAAGGGCAATTTATGAGTCCTGAAAGCATGAAACATGCCGTAACCAAAGTTACCGATTCGGGCAACGAGCAGGTTTGGATAACCGATCGAGGCACCATGTTCGGTTACCAAGATATGGTAGTCGATTTCAGGGGAATACCCACGATGAAGGAGTTTGCACCCGTAGTCCTTGATGTTACCCACTCGCTGCAACAACCCAATCAGACCTCGGGAGTTACCGGAGGGCGACCTGCATTGATTAATACAATTGCCCGAGCGGGAATTGCCGCAGGTGTTGACGGAATTTTTATGGAAACACATTTTGATCCAGCAAATGCAAAAAGTGATGGGGCGAATATGTTGCCTTTAGATCGGTTGGAGCGACTTCTTACGAATTTAACTTCGATTCGTAAAACTGTTAACGAATTGCAATAATCAGATCTATTTCTAGTTATTGGTTAGATAACCAATGACTTAACCATGTACCGCTGTTTATTATCCTCCCTATTCATTCTATTTTCATTTGTCAAATCGACCGCACAAATGCCCGATACGTTTGGCAACGTCACCAACTTTGAAAAAAATCTGACTTCATACGATAAAGATCCAGAAGCAAACGCCATCTATCTTTATGAACGTGGCGACAACTATTTTAAGGTTATTGATAATTATATTAAGCTAGTTAAAGAGTATCATGTAAAAATCAAAATTCTGAAAGAAGAAGGGTTTGAATACGGAACCGTCGAAATTCCGCTTTACCACAAAGGAACAAGCGCAGAAAAAATCACAAAAATAAAAGCGGTTACACACAGTAATGGCAAACAATTCAATGTGCTACCTGCCGAGATATTTACCCAAGAATATTCAGAACGTTGGCGAATCAAGAAATTTACTTTTCCCAAACTTCAAGTAGGCAGTATACTTGAATATTCTTATACAATTGTAACGCCTTACGCCTATAAGTTGGAGGGATGGGAATTTCAGGCCTCCGTACCCAAACTGTACAGTGAGTTCAATGCCAAAATTCCTGGAAATTGGGTTTATAACAGGGCGCTTTTCGGGTCCTTGAAACTTACTGTCAACGACTCAAAACTCAAGAAAAGTTGTTTCAAAGTAGAAGGATACCCAAATGCAGCCGACTGCGAAGTATTAAAATATACCATGAAAGATATTCCTGCTTTTAAATCGGAAAAAGATTTCATGCTTGCCCCTGAGAACTATCAATCTCGATTGGAGTTTGAATTGTCTCAATATAATAGTTTTGACGGTACTACCGATAGATACACAAAATCATGGAAAGATGTTGACAGGGAATTCAAAAGTGATAAAGATATCGGTAGACAGTTGACCAAAAAGGGGTTCTTCGAAAGAAATGTTCCTGAAAAATTATTGACCGAAGGCGGTGATTTAGAACGGGCCACCAATATCTACAAATTCATACAACAACATTACAATTGGAACGAAAAGTTCTCATCATTCGGTGAGGCGCGGGTAAAGGATGCTTTTGAGGCCAAGAAAGGTAATGCATGGGAAATCAATATGTCATTGATCAATCTTTTGAACGCGGCCGACCTACCCGCAAACCTAATGATGCTATCGACGCGTCAAAGCGGACTTCCGAAAAAAATACATCCGGTTTTGGGCGACTTTAACTATATCGTTGCGAAAGTGAAAATTGGCGAAAAAGACTATCTGTTGGACGCCACGGATAAATATCTTCCTTTCGGAATGCTTCCCTTTCGAGCCCTAAACCATTACGGAAGGGTCATGGATTTTAAGAACGAAAGCTATTGGCAAGATATAATTCCGGAAGGGAAAAACATATCTCAAATCCGCTCCCAAGTAGTTTTTTATCCCGAAGATGAGAAAGCGGAAGGGGTTATGGACATTCTCAATACAGGCCACAATGCCATTCACAGGAGAAAGTCGATTGATCTAAAGACCGAAGAAGAATATCTCGATGAATTAGAGGAAGATACAACGGACGACCTTATGATCAGCGAATACGAGTTTGTTAAAGAACGATCAAACGACAAAAAGGTCTCTGAGCGTTTTAAATTTGAATTGGAAAATGCGATTCAAAGTGATAAGGTCTATTTCAATCCGTTCTTGGTACAATTTTTCGAATCAAACCCTTTTAAGTTAGAAGAGCGGAATTACCCAATAGATTTTGGCTACCCCAGGGCATTCAAGTATCAAATCAATATTAACATACCAAGCGGTTATCGAGTAAGTGAATTACCGGAAAGTACGGAGGTCAATTTAGGGCAATCGGTCATCGACTTAAAGTTTCATGTGCTCCAAAGCGAAACTCAAGTTGGCTTAAGTTATAGCCTGTCGATACGCCATACACATTTAATGCCCGAAGACTATACCGCCATCAAAAAAATCTTTAACAAGGCCGTAGAGCTTCAAAAAAACTCCTTGGTCGTACTCGAAAAAATAGATTCAAAGTAAATCTGTATTTTAGACCGAAACATATCGGTCTATGAAACTTTCGAAACTTCTGTTGGTTTTTTATTTACTTTTTGCCTTTTCGTGCGGAAGGGAAAATCTTTCTAAAAAAGAGACAAAACGCCCGAATATCGTCTTCATCATGTCAGACGACCATGCCTATCAGGCCATCAGCGCCTATAGCGATAAATTAATTCAGACGCCCAATATAGACCGCATTGCTAAAGAGGGTATGCTTTTTACCAATGCCTCGGTAACAAACTCTATTTGCGCGCCTTCACGAGCGGTAATACTCACCGGAAAGCATTCGCACCTCAATGGCAAAATCGATAATCGCATGCCCTTCGATACTACCAATGTTACTTTTCCGCAATTACTGCAAAAATCAGGCTATCAAACTGCGATGTTCGGCAAATTGCACTTTGGCAACAATCCGAAAGGATTTGACGAATTTAAAATCTTACCAGGTCAAGGGGATTATTACAATCCAAAATTTCTAACGGCAAATGGCGACACGACTATAACCGGTTATGTCACGGATGTTATTACAGATCTCACTTTAGATTGGATGGAAAATCGTCGAGATACCGTAAAACCCTTTTTATTAATGTATTTGCACAAAGCTCCACATAGAACCTGGATGCCGGCCGAACGGCATTACAAGGAATTTACAAAAAATACATACCCCCTGCCCGAAACTTTGTTCGATAATTATGAAACACGTGGCGAAGCTTCCAAAACCGCTGAAATGGGAATTTTCAAACACATGCTGTTACAGTATGATCTAAAAATCCCGAAAAGCGTGCTTGATAATTTAGGAATAGGAGAACGACTTGGAGCCGGGGGCGTAAACAAATTGAATGAAGAACAGAAAGCCACTTGGGATGCGACTTATAATCCTATAAGTGAAGACTTTGCTACACAATACCCATCAATGAACGACTCGGTCTTGACAGTTTGGAAATACCAGCGTTATATGCAAGACTATCTTGGAACTATTGCCGGCGTTGATGAAAACGTGGGTCGATTATTGGATTATTTGGATACCGAAAATCTTAGTGAAAATACAATTGTGGTATATACTTCCGATCAAGGTTTTTATCTAGGCGAACATGGTTGGTTCGACAAGCGTTTTATGTACGATGAATCTTTTAAGACTCCATTGCTTATACGCTGGCCCAATGAAATAAAAGCTGGCATTACGGAAGACGAAATGGTACAAAACCTTGATTTTGCCCAAACTTTCTTAGATATCGCCCAAACGGATATTCCTTCGGAAATGCAAGGTGAGAGTTTAGTACCGCTGCTTAAAGGCGAAAAAGAAAAATGGACGCGTGATGCGGTCTATTATCATTATTATGAATACCCAGCAGAACACGCCGTAAAGAGACATTATGGTATTGCTACAAAAGATTTCAAACTGATTCATTTTTATTTCAATGTCGATGAATGGGAGCTCTATGATAGAAATGAAGATCCGAATGAAACCAACAACGTTTTCAATAATCCTGAATATACCGATGTCATCAAAGAACTAAAAGAAAAATTAGAAGAACTGAAAGTGAAGTACAAAGATTCAGATAGCTTGAATACGGAATACATTCAGATTTACAGGGATAACAATTGGATTGAATAGTTCTTCGTCCTACAGAAGAGAAAACAACTGTCAACTGTCAACTGTCAACTGTCAACTGTCAACTGTCAACTGTCAACTAAGATTTATAGAACTTCTTATCCTTTACCGAATAGGCCTCCTCTAAAATCTCAATTAAGATTTTGTCATTGATTTCTTCCAAAGACTTATAGCGTAAAGACTTCATCATCTTCCTTCCGGCCGTGGTCATAAATTCTAGATTTTTGCTGAGATGAGCCGCATTCCAAAATCCCAAATCGACATAATCTTTAGCTTGGTTTAAATAACAAAAAGGCCTTCCCTCAATATAATAAAAGGGAACTCGATACCGATATTTCAAATCTATATCCGGAATTGTTATTTCGATAATCGATTGCAAGTGCAACAAAATACTTCTGAAAGGTTCTGGTTGGTTAAGAATATATTCTTCGGAAGGGTTCATCAATATAAAGTTACTATTTCTTAACTATTAGAAATCATTTTTACCTAATTTGAAGCATTACTTTTAAATACATTTGAAAAAATCGACTACCATGAAAAATCTATTCATCACCTGTGTTGCCATTTTCACGCTCACCGCCACTACGGCCCAATCCCACTCACATACTGGAGCCCAACCGATTACCTATCCTGATATACCTGGGTACAAGACCTTGAAAACGGATCTGCATATACATACCGTTTTTTCCGATGGAAATGTTTGGCCGACGATTCGTGTTCAAGAAGCGCTTCGCGAAAATTTGGATGCCATTTCACTCACTGAACATATTGAATATCAACCGCACAAAGAAGATGTTCCTCATCCTGATCGCAATCGCGCCTACCATTTGGCCCTCGAAGAAGCTAAGGAGCATGAGCTTTTGATTTTACCGGGATCTGAGATTACTAGAGATAAACCCGTCGGTCATAACAATGCGATCTTTATTTCAGATGCGAACAGGCTTATTCAAGACAAGGCCGAAGAATCTTTCTCTGAGGCAAAGAAACAAGGCGCATTTGTCTTTTGGAATCACCCCGCATGGTACGCACAGAATTTACAGGGCAACCCGGTTCTTCGCGATTTTCAAAAAGACAGAATCGAGAATGGAGAACTTCATGGTATAGAAGTCATAAATCAATATGATTATGCAAAGGAGTCACTTACCATAGCTCTGGAACAAAATTTGACCATAATGGGCACTAGTGATATACATGGATTAATCGACTGGGACTATACCGAAAAAGGAAATCATAGGCCGCTGACCTTGGTATTTGCAAAGGAAAAAAGTGTGGCAAGTCTTCAAGAAGCACTTTTTGAAAGACGCACCGTTGCGGTATACAACTCACTACTGATAGGAAGACATGAATATTTGGTGCCGCTATTAAAAGCTTCACTTCAAGTCAACAAGGCGGAATATTTAGGAGCTACAAAAATTTTAAAAGTAGAGCTTGAAAATGTTTCGAGCAGTGACCTTTTATTTGAAAACACCATGCCCTTTAATTTCTATAGCAAGCCTCCAATTTTTACGATTGCGGCTGGCAAAACAGAAACGTTGCAGATAAAAACACTTACCGTATTAACCGAATTGAATTTAGAGTTGAAAGCCCTTGGTGCCTATACCGCTCCTGAAGAACACCCCGTTATCGAGTGGAAAATCTCCGTTGAAAAGTAAATTCGATACTTTTTTGGAACCTGATTCTAGATTTTTGAAAAATTTATTTAACTTTGTATTTCAAAGTACTTTTAAAATGGATTCAAATAAATATTTAGACGACATTTCCGAAATCAAGAATATGATGAGCCGCTCGTCACGGTTTATCTCTTTAAGCGGACTATCAGGAATATTAGCTGGGGTTTATGCGCTGATTGGGGCCTATTTAGGCTATTTAATCCTCTATCCAAGTACCTGGAAATTCGAAACCTATGACGAGATTCAGATGGCACTCATTGCCGTGGCAGTTGGTGTTGCAGCACTTGCCATACTGACCGCCGCCCTTCTAACTTTTAGAAAAACGAAACAGAGCGGTGAAAGTATGTGGAATGCTTCATCGAAACGTTTGTTGGCCAACTTTTTGATTCCGTTAATAACCGGCGGAATTTTTGTGTTGCTTTTGATACGATTGGAATACTGGATAATGATTGCGCCCTCGACCCTCATATTTTATGGAATGGCATGTTTGAATGCCAGCAAATATACCCTGAGGGATGTTCGTTATTTAGGTATTACGGTAATTGTTTTAGGATTGCTTTCTGCTTATTTTGCCGGATATGGACTTTTTTTCTGGGGCCTTGGGTTTGGAGTTTGCCACATTCTCTACGGGGCTTTGATGTATTTTAAGTATGATAGGAAATGATGCTGGATGCGGGTTGCTAAGTGCTGAACAAGAGAATAATAAATCTTGAATTCTTATGAAAAAAGGTTGCTCAATTGGATTAGCCATGTTCGGAATTTTGATAATTCTTTTGATTATAGGTATTTCAACTGCGTTTGGTCCAGATTATAATAAAGAAGAAATTGAACAAAATATTGGGGGAATTCTAATTGCTAATTCCGTTTACAATGCGGACCATCAAAGCTGGCGATATGACATAAATTATAAATACAAAACGGAAAATGATAGTATCTATGACATTGGAAATGGGACATATGATGGGAGAGAATGGGATATGGATGAACAAATTATGAAATACGGAAAGTGGGGTATATTAAAAACTGGAGGAGGCCGCAGATCGGATAAATTATTAATCGGACATTTGAATACCCAAAAATGGAAGGGGTACGAGTTTACACCCGAAAATATTGAAAGAGCGAAACTTTGGAAATCTTCAAATACGCATTCTTTTTTAAACTATTGCTGTCCTGAGTCATATATAACCGAGATTGAAAATGGAAAAATTGAATTACAATATAAGTTCCATATTGATGAAAATAACGCCAAAGAAATGGGAATAAGAACAATTTTTTATGAAATCGACATTGCCTCAGGAAAGCCAGAAATGGTCAAAGTCAGTAAACCAACGAATTAAAAGCAAGTTATCAAAGGTAATTCCAACGTTTGATTTAAGAATAAATGAGCTTAATTGACAACATAAATAAGGCCTTTGATCACCGGATTCGCTTGGGAATCATGAGTATTCTTGTGGTCAACGATTATGCCGATTTCAATATGCTCAAAGAATTGCTTGGTGCGACAGATGGAAATCTGGCCAGTCATACAAAAGCTTTGGAAAAAGAAGCATATATAAAAGTGGAAAAGCAATTTATAGGCAGAAAACCGAACACACGATATTCCGCAACAAAATTGGGCAAAGCAGCATTTAATAAACATATCGATGCCCTGGAAAAACTGATTGGCAAATAGTAAGAATATTTTTTTATCAATATACTTTGAATTTCAAAGTACTTTTAAATTAGAAATATGCGTGCGATTATTTTAGAAAAACTTTATGAGTGGAGCGTTAGTCCGTATCAGGACTTGAAGAAAAATAAGGCCTGGGATATCGCCATGACGGACCTGAAGCAATTGCCTAAAGGCAGCCTAGGCGAACAAATGGGCGACTTTTTAGCCAAGCACAATTTTCATTTGCAGGCCAAATTGGAGAGTCATGATGTATTTCATGTACTCACCAATACGGGAATCACAGTGCCTGAAGAAATCAGTATGCAGTTTTATTTATTAGGTAATGGCAAACGCAGCGCGTATCTGTTCACCGTCATTTTTTTGGGTGGCCTACTCTACCCTGACTACCTCAAGTTTTTCTATCGTAAGTACAAAATGGGGAAATCTGCCCTGCGTTTTCACCAACTTGATTTTTACAAATTGCTAAATCAGCCAATAGAAAAAATAAAATCAACTTTTTTAATCCAATAAAACCCACACCGATTATGAAAAATTATTTTAAACATTACCTCAACTATGTAGCAGTTACAATGGCAGTGGCCAGTTTTATAATCGGCACGATATGTCTTCTATTATTTAAATCCAGCAACGATACCGGTCTATTTGGCATCGGATATTGGTTCACGTTTGCGGCCGGACTTTTAAATTCAATAATGCTGATTTTGGTTGTAGTGCATGGTATTTTCCGTTTCAAGGATTATAAAGAACATATTAAAACAATTTTTGTGGTCCTCGCGAATATTCCCATAACCTATTTATACATAGGCATTGTTCTATACTAGTTCTAAAAAAATAAATTATCCAAAATCCAATAATTATGAATATTCATATTAAATCCGTTTTATCGGCTCTAGCCTTTAGCTTACTATTTTACAGTAAGAGTTTTGGCCTGAACCTCTTTTTAATTTCAATTGTGGTGGTCGTTCTTTTATCGACCATTCGAAAAGAACGTTCGATTTCGTGGGGCTGTGCCCTTACTTATATAGCGACAGCTATTTTCGTTTTCTTGAATCCTTCTGGTTTTTCCATATTCGTGCATTTTATGGCCTTCATGGTTTTCGTTGGTAAATCCATTTCCCAAAAGACCTCTGTCTATATCTCTTGGTTTATAGGTTGCATCAATATGCTGATAGCCAGCTTGGCCAATCACATCCAAAATCAAGAAAAGGAGTCTGAAAAAAAAGAGCAAAAAGACATCTCGCCAAAACTGTTCAACCGTTTGAAAGGTGCTTTAGTAGCAATACCGATTCTAATTATTTTCGGTATGTTATATCGAAACGCCAACCCTGTCTTTGAAAATCTCATCGAGCAAATAGATTTTGATTTTATCAGCGTTCCTTGGTTGTTCTTCACGCTACTGGGGTTTGTTATTTTCCTTAATCTATTGCGACCCTATGCTGCAAAAGAATTAGTAGACTTCGATTTGGCACAAGAAAACGAATTGGAAAAACCTACGGAATTGGTTCTTATCGGAGAAAAGAAAAAGCTGGAAGGTGAACATACCCTCGGTAGTATTGTGTTTTTAGCACTTAACTTGCTTCTACTCTTTTTCCTTTCCACCGATGTCGTCTATCTGTATCAAAAGACCGATCTGACAAATTCAGAATTCTCCCAATCAGTGCATCAGGGGGTTTACGCCCTTATGTTTTCCATAGTGTGTGCTATTGTCCTTATACTCTATTTCTTTCGTGGCAATCTCAACTTTTTTGACAGAAACAAGCGCATCAAACTACTAGCCTATTTATGGATTGGCTTAAACGTAATTCTAGTTGCCTTTACCTGTTTCAAAAATTACACTTATGTTGAGGCATTGGGCCTCACCTACAAACGTATCGGTGTTTTTGTTTATCTGCTGCTTACACTTACAGGTTTAGTTACGGCTTATATTAAGGTGGCACAGGTAAAGAATTTCATATATCTGTTGCGTACTAATATCGCCACCGTTTTCACCTTCTTGATGATCAGCGGAGCTGTTCCTTGGGATAAAACCATCACCCATTTTAATCTAAAAACACTCGAAAATCCCGATTTAAACTATCTCATCGATTTAGGGGAAAGTAATAGTGAACAATTATTTAACTACACACAGGCCAACAAAGACAAAATGGAAATCGATACAATAGAAAGCATAAGTGACAAGTATACCGGGTTTTTAGACCAGCAATCAAAGAAAACCTGGCAAGAATATACCTCTTATCAACTTACAAAAACCAAAACCAAATGATAGTGCTCTTCAAGTATAAATGGAATCGGGTCGCGGTACGAATCGCAACCCTAAGCTTCATATTAGGAACTATGCTCATGCTCACTGCATTGATGGCAGAAAATGACTTCATTATCACCCTCGGTATTACATTTTTGGTCTTTTACATTCCGGTGACCTTCATAATATTACTTATTCTTTTTGTCAATACAATGGCCAATTTCAAAGACATTCACGAACATATCATGACCTTGATCATTGTGTTGATGAATTTCCCGATTGCACTATTATACATCTACTTCTTAAATCCGTAATACCATGAATATCAACAATATAAAATTCATAAAACACAGCAAGCTGTACCTTAATCTAGGGCTATCGATTTGCTTTGCCTTACTGTTATTATTTTTTCGAATGAAACTGACTCAAAGCTATTTCTATTTCTTTTTGGTGTGGAATCTATTCTTGGCCGGCATACCCTTGTTTATCACCCAGCTGATGAAATATTATCACACCTGGCGAACATCAACTTGGCAAAAAATACTCTTGTTCTCGACTTGGCTGCTTTTCTTGCCAAACAGTCCCTATATCATAACCGATTTGATACATCTCCACGATAAGGACTCGATTTTGATTTGGTTCGATTTGTTTTTGGTCTTCGTTTTTGCCTTAAACGGATTATTATTAGGGCTTCTTTCTTTAATGGATATGCGCGGGTTCATTTCAAAGATTTATTCTAAAAGAGTCTCATTTTTAGCAACCTTTTCGATATGCATTCTATGCGGATACGGTATCTATTTAGGACGGTTTCTACGATTTAATTCTTGGGATGTTCTGACAAAACCCATTTTTCTATTTGAAAAAATAGGAAGCAGTCTGACCCAGCCGAAAGTTTGGGCCATGACCTTGGCATTTGGAGGCTTGTTGTGGATTATGTTTTCGATTTTAGATACTGTCTTCAGAACTAGGGGGCATGAGATTATCGAATAAATAATCAACTACTGACCTTCACTGTTCGCAATTAAATTCAAACCTATGAAGTTTACATTTGATAAAATCTATTTTACAGGCTTCACATTGCTCTTTGTGATTGAAGTGATAATTGCCTTTTTTCTAAAAGACGGTTTCGTTCGTCATACCGTAGGTGATTTTTTGGTGGTCATATTACTGTATTGTTTATTTAAAAGCTTTCTAAAAACCCACACCCTTAACTTAGCTATTTTAACATTGGGCATCGCCTATCTCATAGAGTTTTTGCAGCTTACAGCGTTCCTAAACTATTTGGGGCTCAAACAAAACAAATGGGCTAATCTTGTGTTCGGTAATACCTTCAGTATTCAAGACCTTGTTGCCAATACTTTGGGAATCGTTGTTGTACTATTTATTGAAATAAGAGGACAGCGAAAGAAGAAGTTAAGAGAAGTCAATAGCACTTATGAGTGATTTCTACATCGAAATCGGCAGCTATCAGTTGAAAATATTGCGGTGGAGTTTTCTTTGAAACCGAGACTTTTCGTTCCAGAACATCGACATCAAAATAAAAGCAGTCAAAATCAGGACAACATTCGTTCTCGACTTTAGGTATCAAGAACTTGGTGATTTTTTTACGTAAATCGTATTCTAAATCAACACAGAACCTAAGTAGTTCGGTATCAGCTTTTTCAGTTAAAATCCAATTAAAAGTCAAGGCTTGTTATTTTCAAATAGCCTTCCAATATATGCCTTTTTGTTAGAAAATTGTTGTTAAAATTTTAAGCAATTGTTAACAATACTTTGTTTTGAAAGAGTGAAAACAATATTGGCAAAATCTAGATTGCTCTTTTGATACTGGTAGTCAGATAATTAGTCGACAGAAGCAGTAGAACTCTGTGCCATTTCCTTTTTTGCACCTACAAGTAGGCCGTGTAATATTTCGGTTGATAGTCCGTGAAGGGTAAGTCGAAAAGCCGCTCCATAAGTTGGTAAGGGAATCATGGGATGTTTGTTATTGAGACCGACGAGTTTTTCAGGGCAATCCATGATGGTCGTGGCATAAATGCCGATTACCTCATCGAGTTGCAATGAATTACTGGCCCGCCAAAAATCATTATCCGTAAGAAAAAATTGATATACCGGAGTGAAAATTTCAATAGATGTGGACAAGTCCATAAAATTCGACCACTTGTCCCTAAAATTATCAAATGGAATTTCTCCTTCGGTCAAGGCACTAAAATCTGGCCGTTCTACGGGCTCGACCTTCAATCCCTTTTCGGCTATAGCCTTGTTGAGATTAATGATAAAATTATAGAGGTTCAAATCATGGTCTAAAAACAAATTGTCTCGAACGTCATTCACCGACAAAGGTTTCAAGGGATTCATGGGTATTTCTTCAGCACCCTGAACATTATCTTTGATGAACTTCAATACCTCCGAACCTAAATAAAAATGCCGTAGAATCAAGTAATTCGCCTCCGGACTGATAAAATACTTCATGCCCAAATACAGTGATCTATGCAACATTTTGGGAGCATTGATCAAGTTCGGCGAAATCGCCTTGAACAATTGCATCAAAATAATAAACAATCTCGAAAAAACACGAACGAAAGGCAGCAGGTATTGTCTTGATTTTCTTCCCGAGTCATATAAAAAAGCTGCCTTCGCATCATCACTGAACGGAATACTTTTGTCAAGGTACAACGTATGCCAATGACTGGGATCCTTGGGGTCGTTTTTTAGGGTATCGAAATATTCGCTTGTGTGTAGCATAATTCTATTTTTCAATAATTTCCAATCTCCGCTAACTGCATTCGGTACAATTTTGCGACCACTTTTGCCGTCTTTACAATTCTATCGGCCAACTCTTGGGTCAGAGCGTCCGAATTTATCGCATTTTCAAATCGTTCAAAATGGTTCTCATTACTGTCACTGATTTCATGATAGGTGAAAAAAGAAACCTGATCATCATTCAAATTTAACAATTGCTGTACTGCCCTTCCCCATTTACCTGCTATTCGATTGCCAAGACCCTCAATGATAAACATCGCCCCTAACAAATCGAACGGATTCGGTTTGCTCGCCGTATGGAACATAAAGGCACTCAATGCCTCACTACCCACATTTTTTTTACCATTGTAAAGATCTGCTTTGTCCCCTCCACAATTGATATAATTCTTTTCCAGCATTTGGTAATCGCGATGCTCATCACGTGAATGTGAAATAAAGGAAGAACGTACGTCGAAATATTCCATGCTTACATTTGAGGCTGCCCTTGCGATCCACTGCGATCCATCGACCACTTGTTGTCGAAGGTTCAGTAGCAGAAGACGATATTCTTCAAGTGTAATCGTTCCGTTGTATATTTTCTTGATGATCGGTGCCGTGCGCAGATCTTTCTCGAAATCGACCCAGACCGTGGTCAAACCACGAACTAAACTTTCTTGAATAGGTTTTCCTTCTGTGGAAATTGTAGGTGCCAATATTTCGTCGTTCATATTCAAGGGCAGCTCCTTCTTTTTATTCTTTGGCCCGACCACCGTCAATAGCATAAACGATGTTATAAAGCGTCCACTTTCGGGTACCATGCACAAGATTTTTTGGCCGTCTTTCAAATTTTTGTCGTACAACAATTCTTCGAGCATGATAAATATGGAAGCCGATCCAGTATTCCCTTTGGAATGTAAATTCGTAAACCACTTTTCTTCGGGAATTTCAACACCTCCTTTGTGCAACAAATCTAAAATGGGCTGCTTAAAATATTCGGAGGAATAATGACACAGAAACCAATCAAGGTTTTTAGAATCTATTTTTCCATCTTCGATCAACTGGAAAAAGTGTTGCACCCCCAAGCCCACGATATTGTTTACCAGTCGAATATCTTGTTTCAGATTGATTGCCCCAGCTTCATCGGCGGCGCTAAAACTATCATAGTCAATCCATGTTTTTCCTTGTTCGCCCGTTGTGGTTTTGTTCATTCCCGTATACATACAGGGTTCAAAATCGGAGGCATGTGATTTCAATTCGATCCATTCGACCTTTAAACTAAAAGATTCTTTCGCGGCACTATCCTGCAAGAGAAAAGCCCCTGCGCCATCAGAAAGCATCCAACGTAAAAAATCCGTTTCCAAAGGAAGGGAACCTTTTTCGGTTATCGCATTTTGGTTTTCGAAACGCTGTGCCTTGAACATTCTACTGGGCAATTCTCCGGCACAGGCAACAGCGTTGTTAACTTCCCCAGACTGCACATGCATGAATCCGTTTTTAATGGCCATCATGCCCGCCGCACAAACCGATTGATGACTTGAGATCCCGCATACGGGTAATCCCGATTCGCCATGAACCATGCTTGCAAACCCTGGAATCGGAAGATCTCCTTGGGTCGTAGCGGCACTCAAAAACTCGACGGAAGCCTTATCCGTATTGTTCTTTTCCAAACAATTATCTATTGCCTTGGCCGTCATACCCGCTACAGAATCCGTCGTCTTTTGATTTATGTCTATAGCATAATAGCGATTCTGTATGCCATTTTGGGTCAACATTCTGCTTTTGCTCCGCGATGGTTTGCCATTGATGAGACCGAGGTAATCTTCCATCTCATCATTTGATATAGGATCACCCGGTAAAAATTTTCCGATGGCATTTATGTAAACAGGTCTGCTCATTTCATTTTATTTTTTGGGGTAGCGGTATTGAAAATCATGTCAAAATATGGAAGCATAAAGCCAAAATTACCTTTGCTCCATTTGTGGTGCATCGTATGCCGAAATGTAAATCTACCGAGATAATCTGGACTTTTCGTCGTATCGCCCTCATGATTCCAATGCCCCAAAAAGTTCAACAGAATACTCATGATCGGCAAACTCAAAACGGATAGTATGTGGAACGGATAAACCAGTACCGGCAAAAAAATTACGGCACCCAAAAGAAAAGCCTCGAACCAATGAAAACTATACACCGAGTATAAAGTTGGTTCACGGGAAGCATGGTGCATATAATGCACCTTCATAAAAAACGGAGGCTGGTGCAACAACCAATGACTTGCGTAAAAATAGATTTCGTTCCACAGATATAATATGGGAATCTCCCACAAGAGGTTCAAGAGTCCGCTTTGTCCAAATTCAAAATATCCGTTTGCATAAAGTAATTGCAAAGGAATAGCCTGTAGCGCAAAGACCAAAATACTCAACATCGAGTTTTTAATTTCAACCTTTTCTTGCCCTGGTTTTTTGAAATCGACAATGGCATGAACACGCCCTGCTTTCTTTAAAAAATACAATATGGTTTTCATTACGAATATCCCTCCGAAATAAAGTACCATAAAGAACCCAAAAGTAAACAGGAAGGTCAGCCACCATTCCGAAAAAATATAATCTACCGTTGAATTTATCATAAGAATGCCCAATACTTCATAAACGTCTAAATTACGGTTGGCGTACGTTCGAAAGCTCTAATTTATTAGACCCTGCCTACTACTCCTTGCCATCAACGTATTTCTGAAGGTATTTGTAGCGCTTGGTCAACTTACCATTTTTGGTCATTCGGGCACGTTCCAATATTCCGTCTTCGTCTTTATTGAAAAATGCAGGAATCACAGCTTTTACAAATGTTTCCCCAAAGCCATTACTGGAATCTCGAGGCAATTCAGCTGGAAGGCTATCCACTGCCATCACCGCTATAGAGGACTTATTCTTGTAGTTGGCCTCTTTCTCTGTCTGTGGATTGTAGCCGTAAATCGGTTTGGCAATTGTCGAGGCACGAATGGTAGAAGCTACCGGTCCGTCGATATCACAACTGATATCGGCCACTACCTTTATTTTAAAATCAGGATGTTTGGCATCTTCACGGGTAAACAAGTAGGGTGCCCCATCTCCGTAAAAATGACCTGCAATATAGAGATCGCTAACCTTGGCAAATCTTGGGAAAGTCGACCTATACTTTTTAGGATTCTCGAAAAAGTCTTGCATATTGCCGCGAGAACCATCGATTCGCGTATTGTAACTCGAAACATCGATTTGGCAATACACCGGTTTTTTAAAATCATCTTCTAAGTACTCTTTAACGTTCACCTGCTTCATACCCATACCCTCGAGCATTTCTTTCGCACCATTGCCGACCCTGCCCTTACCTGTTAAAAGGACTTTGATATTAGGCAATTCGATTTTCTTGAGTTCGTCAATCAGTTCTTGTTGGTCTTTCAGGTTGTTCGCCTTTGGTAGTTTGTATAAGTTGCATTTGAGTCCGTATGCTCGAAAACCATTGTAAGCTCCCACAATGCCCGCATATCTACCAAAAGCGACCAGGCGTTTTTCCTTTTGATTGGTAATGACCTCATGATCGTAAAACTCAATATTTTTTTTTAAAATGGCTTGCAACAGCTTTCTGTTGTAAGGCTGTTTTTTTATGGTGTGTGAAAAGAAAAAGTATTTCTTATTCGGAATCAAAGACCGAATGGGCACTTCTTTTACGCCAAGGAGCACATCACAATCTTTCATTTTTGAGGCTACCTTGATATCTTTTGCAGTATATTCTTCATTTGAAAAGGTACGTATGTCGGAAGGCTCTACAATGATTTCAGCATTTTCGTATGCCGAAAGGACTTTTTGACAGGCGTCGGGAGATAGCACCACACGCTTGTCCGGTGGGGTTTTACGTTCTTTGATGAGTCCGAATGTGACAGCCATAATTTGGTATAAATTTTGCTCTAATTTACTAGGATTTGCAAGGGTACGCAAGCTTTTATAGTCTGCAATCGTCGTGGGGTCGAAAGCTGACTGAATTGTGTACCTTTGCTTTCCTATTTTTGGGAAGGTGCGTTAGGGATAGAGGCAAGTACCGTGTACAGCCGATAGCCCGCTCGAACGCCCAAAAAGAAGTTCATCAACATATTGGGGCCGACTGGTTTTGACAGCGAGACCAATGGCATTGTAAGCATGTCGAGCGCTGAGGAATAGCTCGTTAATATCATACTTCACACTTTTAATTGGCGATAATAACTACGCTCTTGCCGCTTAATCTGAATTATAGTAAGATTAGCCTCGTCGCTACAAGGTAGCGAAGCGAGATGTTCCTGAATAGCCTCTGTCGACGGCGATTCAATCAGGAGCACCATAAATGTCGATATAAGGTTGCCAGCGCTTCGATGGCAGCACCAAAACTTTAAGAAGATAAGCGTTTGTTAGGCTGTTTCCGGTCAGGCCGACGTCGAAAATCAATCGGAAACTAAACATGTAGAAGGCACTGACGTTGCTTGTTTGGACGGGAGTTCGATTCTCCCCGGCTCCACGACACTTAAAGATGCCCATCGTTTTAGCGATGGGTATTTTTATTTGCAACATTGCGAGCGTCAGAGAACAACAAAGTTATTCACCCCGGCACCGCTATTAACTATTAGGTTGATAGTAAATCTTGTACATATCTTATTTGCAGGATTTTTTTTATTTACTGAACTAAGGGTAGAAGTATCCCAATTAAACCTCCCAAAATCTGCTTCAGCATCTTAAATTTCTTGATTCTAAAAAAATGAGCCTGTATTTCATCGATGTATAAATTTCGAATTCATGTATCTCATCGGTAAAAATACATTTCATCGATGAATAAATTTAGGGTAAATGTTAGGTCATCGAGAATACCATGTTTTTGACAACAAATATTAAATACGTGCTGTTATATAAGGGTAAATCAACAATAACATTGAACTTTTAATATATAATAGCAACAAAAATCAAAACACGGTATTCATTCCCAAAGTGAAGCCAAAATCAATAAAACTTAAACAAAACCTACTTATGAAAACAGCATCTAACACACTAAGATTTATCATTCCTATTTTCGCTCTTGCACTCTCTATAGGTTCTTGCAACAAAGGTACCGACCTTGTAGCAGATTATGCCTTAGCAGACACTTCAGACGCTCTTATTGCCAAAAATCTTGTTACCGACGATTCACAAAATACCTCAAAAGTCACTCCTATAGTTCTTGAAATTATATCAAACAACACAGTAGCAAAGAATTAAGACAAAACTTTGATATATTCACCTAAGTAAGATTAAATAAGGCCCTATGTTCGATAAGACAACCATTTTATCTGCCTTCTTTTCGAGTTTCTATTTGAAAATAGGGCATGCTAAACAATCAATACTACATATTTAGAAAAGGAGCTTTTGCCCTTAGCACATTTTATTGTTCGGTTTCCTCCAACATCATATGTTGGCAGGCCAACGGGAATAAAGTTGAAAATTACTTGTCAATCGGCAGCACGGCCTTGATAAATCCGAATTATCTATATAGAAATAAAGTTGCTAAAATTAAATCCGTACCACTCAATTGACCTTAAGATAATTTACCATTAATGGTAGATTATCATATAATTCCCTACTTATCAAAACATGATATATTAGATATTTATTTATTCAAAGCCGCCTGAATTAGACTTGTGCGGAAGGAAGGCCTTAAACCATTACTTATACCGAAACCCGTTTTTGAAGGCTAATAACAACGGTCCCTATGAAGATTTTAATCGAAAAAAATGAATTTCGATTTTTTTAGAATCAAAAAAGGGCTAAAATCCTTTCCCCATATGTAAACGAGCTAAATAATAAGCTAATACAAGTGAGCCAGATACCAATGATAGGTGAATAAAAATTTTTAATTTTACCACTAGATGAAAATGAACTAGACAACCACTTTAATTTCTTAAAGACGCATAAAGTAAATTATCGATGTTCATTTCATCGAAAAAAATAAAATACTGCAATATTTATAGGAAATTTCTAGTTCTATTTTTATTTTCCCTCAAATCATGAGACGTGATAGAGGGTTACTCGTGAAACTTACTGTATATTACCGAGAAATTTAAACCCCGTAAAGTATGATAAAGAAGAGTAGCTTTTTTATTATTATCACCGTAATTATTTTTGGTTTTGGTGTTGGCATTTATCTTCAAGACCGTAAGCATCATGAAAGCACAGCTACCTATTGGAGAGCGAACAGACATAATATAAAGAAATTTAGGGCCGTTGAAAGGTATAACAACCAAATGAATGCTGACAATTGGCAGGTTATGAAAGAAAACATGCGTAAAGAGTTGGACAGCCTCATAATTCTGCGTTTTAGGAAAGAAATGGATAGTTTAAACGCTTTAGGAGAAAATAACTAAGAATTTTTATGCCATGCGGCGACGGCTGATCACATTATTTATATAAAACCTTAGAAGTTCGACTAGTTTACTTAATTGAACATTGTTTTTTTAAATCACCTAGACTGCAGGTGCCGCCTTTAAGCCTGCCTATCGACAGGTTTGCAACAATGTGACTTTTGGTTGAGCCAAATCTAAAAATCATACTTCTTCTCCAAAGCATACCGCAGCAACTCCCCCGCCCCACTCAAGCCAAGCTTCCGAATCATATTTTTTCTATGCGTATCGACCGTGCTTTTACCAATAAAAAGTTCATCGGCGATTTCATGGGAAGTTTTACCACCACCAATCAACCTCAGAATTTCTTTTTCACGTTTAGAGAGTACACTTTTTGAACTGTTCTTTTGAGTCACAGGTAAATGAATATTCCTATCGAAATAGGTATCGCCGCCAGCAACTGTTCGAATAGCTTCGAGAACAACTTTTAAAGAGGAGTTTTTAAGAATATACCCTACAGCCCCTGCATCGAGCATTTGACGCACGGCCTCTTCTTGGTCAAACATGGTAAACGCCACTACTTTAGTGTTCGGGTATTTCTTTTGAATGACTTTTGTAGCCGCAACACCGTCAACCTTGGGCATTCTAATATCGCAGAGTACAATATTGGGCGGACGTTTTTCCATAATATCCAAAAGCTGTTCCCCATCATTGGCATGACCCACAATAGAGATATCATCTTCGTACTCCAAATATGATTGTATTCCATCAATTAGGGCTTGGTGGTCTTCTGCTATAGCTACTGTAATCATACGGGTATATCGATTAATATGGAGGTGCCTTTGCTCAATACACTATCAACGGTGAAAGAACCTTCAAGATGTTCAATACGCTTTTCAATGGTACCCAGCCCCATACCCGATGACGATCTTTTAATAGCAGAAATGTCAAAGCCCTTACCATTGTCTTCAACGATAATGTTCAACTTGTCTTCATGTTGGGTAAATTGAATAGAGGCTTTTGTAGCCTCGGCATGTTTAAGGATGTTCGTTACCAGTTCTTGTAGGATTCGAAATAACGTAAGTTCGAGGGAGTTCTCCATTCGATCTGCGAGTCCGAAATCTTCGACTGTCACTTCCAGGGCATTGGTTTCATTAATCGTTTTGGCCATCTTTTTTACAGCAGGCAACAAGCCCTGATTCGCCATCACACCTGAATTTTTAGCATGTGCCATACCGCGAATTTTTTGATAGGCCTTTTCGAGTAGGGCTTGGGCATTTTTCATCGCGGGATCTTTCTCATCTACCTTGACATTGTCAAAATGCAGCTTTACGGTGGCCATCAAACTACCCAAATCATCGTGTAGTTCATTGGCGACTTTGGTGCGTTCTTTTTCTTGGCCAGCGATCATAGCATCTAAACTGACGAGCTCTTGTTCCTTTAAAAGCGTTTCTACTTTTTGTTGTTCAAGCAAGGCCCCTTGTTCGGCAAGTTTGCGTTGTTTTGTGGTGTTTTTTTGAAGGAGGATGGCGATGCCTGAACCCAGAAATAAAGCAATGATTGCTGCAATAAGCCAGTTACGATTGGTTGTCGCACGTTGTTGTTCAATTAGAATTTGTTTTTCTTTTTCAGCAGTTTGGTATTTTGTTTCCAATTCAGTCAAAAGTGTCGAATATTTGAATTCATTTAGACTATCTCTCAAATATTCATAACTAGAGTTACTCTCAAATGCTGATTTGTAATCACCCATTTTAGAATGCGCAACAGACTTCCAGTAATCAATGTACATCCTATTCAAAGTAAATAGTTTATCCATTTTATCTGACTTTGCTTGATGAAGCAATTGAATCGCCTCCCTTGGATTGTCTTTATTAACTTCTAAAATAGCTTGATATACAAGCGTTGTCTTAATATCATAGTCTGTATATTCAATATTTAGATTGCCAAAATGATTGATGGCTTCACCATACAATTTTTCTGAATGAGAATAATCACCAATCATTTCATAATAAAAACCAACTAGTTGCTTTATTTTTCCCCTAAGATAGATGGGGGTGCTTATATTATTGGCTTTTGTTATAAGGTAATTCTCAATTTCCTCATCCCAATTATCTACATAATAGTTTTTAAATCTAAAATTCAAATCAAAGTACTGCAGGTAAGTGTTCTCAAGCTCATCATAAGCATATTTTCTGTACATTTTTAGATAATCCAGATACGTTTCATTGTCAACTAAAAATGATATTCGATGGATGTATAGAATTTTTTTGATTGCCTCACAAATCAGTATTTCATCACTTTGAGCTACTGCTTGCTTTAGAGCAATTTTATAACTAGAGATTGCTTCAATATCCTTATTAAGATATTTGTAAAAGAACAAATCTCCCTGAGCCAAGTGGTGATAAAAATTTTCAATTAAGGATGATTTAGTTGATAGGACCAACTCATCAGAAAATAGTTTTTCAAGTTCATTAAGATTAAAATTCTTATATAAATTAACTTGAAACCTTAAAAAGGGCTTACTAGTAATATTTATAGTTTTGGATGCCGACATGGTTGAATCGGCTTTTTCAAAATGATATTTCCTTAACAAGTCAACAATCTCGTAATCAGATTGTGCATGACAAAGTGAGGCCAAAGTAAAAAAAAGAAGAAATGTGAACCTTTTATACAACTTTGAAAAAGCTAATAATTGGTGAACATCTGCGTCTAACGCCAGCTAGATTTATTAAATTTTCTTTTAAATCAGAAAAAATTGCATCATAATCTTTTTCAGACATAATGCCTTCCTTCCGCAACCACTCTAAATCTGCTCGGTCTTGACGTTCAATATATCCAATAGAATCTCCATCCCTTACTTGAAACAATTTATCTAACACACAAGGTAGCTTATTGTCCGAGGCATCTCTTAGATTCAATGGTATTGGCTGAAAGAACACCCTGGTCACTAGGACATCACCAGTTTTAATCTTTGGCTTTGAACTCCAAGATCCCTCTTTAGGAAAAACCAAATCATGGTCTGATACAGTTGTTATTTTCGTATTAAAGCCCTGTAGGATTATAAAAAGGCCATACTGTTTTCTTTCCGGAAATCTAGAGTCGTGATCTGCAAAATCCAAATCTTGAGGGAAAAAATATGCTTTTCCTGTAAGTCCGATTGTTACGTCACCTTCAAAATTTTGTAAATACAGTTGTATTTTTTGAACCTCAAAACTGTCTTTTTCGTCCTGCTTTTCGCCGATAAACTTGGCGTATAAAAAATAGAAAGTTTCGTATTCCTTATCTGCGAAAATTGGTTGCCAGTCCTTTATCCCTATTGATTTAACGTCAGATATATCTGAACAAGCCTCAATGTCTTTTGTTAGTCTGACCGTGTATTTTAAATTTTCATGCATGGTTAAATTTTCAGGTTAATAATTGTTACACAAGAATAAGAACTAGCCTTTAAGGTCAAAATCCCCATTCATGGGTATTTTTGTTCAGAATTGAAAAAGAGAGAGTTTTTAAAACTAAATATTTTACCGGTTTCTCCCTACTAAAATTTTTAAATTTTGACTAATTTTTCAATTCTGTAAATATATTCTTACGGTATTGTTTTGGAAATACCCATCAATGGGTATTTCATCGACAGGCTTCATAAAATAGTTTTGTTCTAAACAAACCAATACAAACAATATGAAATCATCACTAGTCTATTTTTTGCTATTACTTGCCAGTCTTTTGATTTCTTCATTCTATGTTATATCCTTTAAGAATAAACTATGACCGCTGTGAAGAACAAAATATCAACCTCTGTATTATCCCGATTAAGTTCAAAAGAGTTAGCGACCGTCAAAAAAAAATTCGGGCTTACCGAAACCGAACTGAACCACCTTTTAAACTTGGGCAAAAAATATCGAAGAAATTCCAATCAATTACTCAAAAAACTTTTACCGCATTGAATACATGCCATTAACTTAAACCCTTTATGGAGTGCTGCCGTGTGTCGGGGGAAATACGGTGGTGTGAAATGGAGGGTTTTTTTGTAGCTACGGCACTAACCTTTACTGTAAATACAATTTAAACGGGGCATTGCACAGTAAAACCATAGTTATTTTTGGGGTTTTTCCACAAAAAATATTGTTAAACAGCTTATTTTTCGAATAATTATATAAAAAACCACTTTTCAACATATATTTGATAAGTTTTTGTTATAATAAGGGACTATTTGACTATAACCAAATACAATTTGCTATATTGACCCCATACTTAATAATGTATTAATTTTAAATAAAAATGAAATTATTCAAAGACGCAGAGGCGCTAGAGAACATGAAGATGAGCAATATGTCGACCAGTGATAGGGTCGTTGCCTCAAGAGAAGCCAAAAGATTGATTCTAGAAATCAATGAAATATACAAAAAAACAAAAGATCCCGAGCTCATGGATCTTATGAAACGCTTGACCGAGAAAAAGCGTAAAATCGAAAAACGGCTAAAGGGTAGACCAGCGGCCTAATCGTTTAGTATAAAAATAGTATAATCCTCCTTTTTTGTTCGGTCAGAAAAGGAGGTTTTTTTTTGAATTCCATAAATATTCGATTCTTGCACTATTATTATCGATTTCATGTGCTCTAGTATCTGTTAAACCCTGCTTATAGACTTTCTATCGCTTTTTTTGCCACAAACGTATTATTCATCTCAAATTTGTGGAAATGTCCGAAGTATGCAGACTATCATCAACACAATCAAAAGAAAATTGAACAAGACCGATACAATGGCGGCAATCAGCTGTTCGGTTATTTCCATTACCGTTTTCTTTATAATGAAAGTATTAAGCAATAAATATGGTTTTTAACCATGCTCTCAAACCCGACAATAGGCTATGACTCAAAGTTCAAGGGTTCCATTTAGAACAAGCTTTTCTAAAATCGGTTTCAATTCACTAAACGTCTTGCCCGTTGTAATTTCCGGGTGATAAAGGCCGCGCAAAATTCCTTTCTCTATAGCTGTAAATTCAGGCCCCGGATTCGAGCACATCACACTATTTGATACTGTAAGGCTGCCGCAATAATCGCCATTTGCGTGACCCATACCTATAATATGACCTATCTCATGTTTGAACAGAGCCATATCGGTACCATTTCTCAACCAGACCTGTCCCGCGTCAATGTTATAGTTTTCATCTCCCGTATAGAGCGCATAGCCATAAAAGTTTCCTTGGCTGGCCGCATCATGTAAACTAGGAAAGATATCCTTAACGGAAACGAGAGGGCCTCGAACGGCATGTACATCCGATTCCTGGACTGTTTCCACCAAGACTATCTGAAATCCGTCTGAAAAGTAAGCGTTGAATTCATTCAAGGTTTCTTGAACAGCCAGCCTATAACTGGTGGAAATGTCCCCATCTAAGAATAAGTTCATCGTTCCTTTCCATTTTTCACTCACCGGGGCCCCGAAAGAGGTCGGCGATAGGTTGTAAGTGACATAGCGAAATTCGTCAATAAATGCCTTCTCTCGGTTCGATAAAGGCCCATCCTCAACATCTAAAATATTTATTACGACTTCGGTCTTTGATTGTGCCTCGGCATCAAATGCAATAACGGGCACCGTAATACTTTGATTTGTTTCATAATCGAAAAGCTCGGCATCGGACACCTTGATTTCACCTGTTTCGGAATTAATAATTACCCCATACTTGGTTTTCTCGCTCAAATCTAGCATAAATCGGACTTTATCCCCATCGGTATCCTGTGCAACTAGAAAACCAATCGAAAAAGAGTTTTTGACATTCTCGTCTACTTCAAAAGTCTGGGAAGTTATTTTAGGTGCATTGTTGGTACTAACTTCTTCCACTGCATCAGAATTATCACCACTACAGGCGAACAGTAGTGTTAAAAAGAAAACCGAAACTATTTTTTTCATGTCAACATGGTTACTTTGAATTCAAGAAAAGTTCATTATTTAAAGATTAAAAATAACACTGCCCACCGTAAAAGACCATACCCACAAAAGGGTAATCTTTAAAACTCTGTTTGAAAGACTTTCTGCATTGGCAACCATTTTTCACCCGGCTTTGCAAAGGGCAGTGCTTGTTGGTAGTTCCACATCAGTTCTTCCCATTTTTCATTCTCAGGATATTTCCCATCAATCTCAGCTTTCTTTTCAAAAGAAAAATTATCATCGACCTCGATAATCATGAACATTCGATTGCCTACCCGATAAATCTGCATCTCACATATTCCTGATTCCTTGATACTTGCCAATATTTCGGGCCATACATCTCGGTGATATTCTTCATATTTCTCGATTAGTTGGGGATCATCCTTTAAATCCAAAGCCAAACAATGTCTTTTCATAGTAATTTACTTTAAGGTATCTTGAATTTTATTTAGTTCTTGCATCACATCATCAGGAAAAGGAACCACCTCTCCCGTATCTTTTTTCGAAGGCATCTGAGCTTCTACCGACCTAAGGTAATCTGACAAGATTTTGGCCAACTCCCTTGCTTTTGTAGGTTGATCTTCAATCAGGTTAGTTGTTTCACCTATATCCTCGTTCAAATTAAAGAGTTCCATTCTTGAATCGACATGATAATAAATGAACTTCATAGCACCACTCCGAACAGCACTACTTGCGCCAATACCAGGACCTGAGGGGCCCCACTCGTTGGGATAATGCCAAAAAAGAGACCTGCCATCATCTTTCAATTCCCCCCTAAGTACAGAAACAAAGCTTTGTCCATCTATTTTTTGAACGGTTTTCACACTATCGGTTTTTGCCATCTCCAAAATCGTAGGATAGAAATCTTCGATGATCACCCGTGCATCACTCATCGAATTCGGAGCGACGATTTCTGGCCATTTCACCAACATCGGTTCGCGAATTCCGCCTTCATGAACAGACCCTTTACCACTTGATAAAGGTTTGTTGTGCGTATGTGGGTTCCCTCCCCGGGTATGAGCGCTCAGCCCTCCATTATCTGACATAAAAAGAACAACGGTATTTTCAGAAATTTCTTTTTCCTCTAAATAATCCATGATATCCCCAAGGCTTTTATCCATACCCTCTACCATGCTAGCATATTTAGCCTCGATAGAATCCATTCCTTTCGCGAGATACTTTTCGAAAAATCGGGCATCTTCAATAAGCGGTGTATGAATCGCATAGTGGGCCATATACAAAAAGAAAGGTCTTTGGGTCACAACTGCCGAATCCATAGCTGTTAAGGCTTCTTTGGTAATCGCTTCGGTTAAGAAAATGTCTTCGCCGTGATACTTCTCCAATCCTGGTACCGCCCATACTTCCCTTCCTTCCTTTTCATTTCCAAAATTATCAGTACCCAAATAACTTCCCGGAGCGCCGGCAGCATGCCCGGCAATATTGACATCAAAACCTAAATTTTTTGGATTTTCACCCGGGGTGCCGATAGCACCCAAGTGCGCTTTGCCCGCATGTATTGTATAGTACCCTTCGTTATGGAGTAATTGCGGCAAAGGATTCGCATGTACGGATTTTTCGATACCACCAATAGGACTTAGACCATTCACATTCCACTCGGGGAAACTTAGCATCTCATGGTTGGTTTCCATCGGCTGCAACGAATCTTTTTTGAGCGTCCAATTCGTAACACGGTGTCTTGCCGCATTCATCCCTGTCATGAGACTTACCCTGGTAGGTGAACAAACCGGAGTAGCATAGGCCTGGGTAAATTTCATGCCTTCTTTTGCGAGCCGCTCCATATTCGGCGTCTCGTACAGGTCATTGAAATTGGTGCGTTCTTTATAGAATGGTACCGAAGTGTCTTGCCAGCCCATGTCATCGACCAAAAACAAAATGATGTTCGGTGGGGGTTGAACGATTTCGTCATTTTCACATGATAGGCCAAAAATACTAGCAATCAATAGTGTCAAAAGAAGGGTTCGGCTCATTTGTTCGGGTATGGATTTTCGTTTATAAATTTAATGCCTAGTATTCGTTATCAAAAACTTCCAGTTGTTTCCAATCCTTATTGTTCAAAGTTGAATCATTTTTTTGGGTCTGACCATCCGTACTTCTCCCATTTTTTATTGTTCTTAAGAGTATTGTTTCCAATTCCGCCGCAACCCATCTATTCGTCACGTATAGATTATTCAGCTCTCCTGGGTCGCTTGATAAATCATAAAGCTGAAAAGGTGGTAAACCTTCTATTTCGGGAGTTTTGGGTTTGGGATTGCTCCATCCCCCAGAACCCGGTGCCATTATCAGTTTGTATTTCCCTTTTCTGATGGCAAAACTCCCGTTGATCGAACTGTGTACTGTGGCTTCTCTTTCAAAGAAGACGTTCGAATTTTTATCAAACAAGGGAAGCATCGAAAAACTATCCTCTCCCTCGTTAGACTTTAAGTCCACATTGACGATTTCGGCACAAGTAGACAAAAAATCGGTAGTACAAATCGTTTTATCGGAAGTTGTTCCCGCTACGATTTTTTTGGGCCATTTCACTATAAAGGGCACACGATGCCCACCTTCATAAATATCAGCCTTGTGACCACGATAAATTCCACTTGGATCATGACCCTTATCGCCCAAAATATCAAAGTCAGCTTCTGGGGAGCAGCCATTGTCACTTGTGAATATTAAAATTGTATTCTCGGCAACCCCCTGTTTTTCGAGCAAATCGGTCAATTTGCCCATATAGTCATCGATTTGCATTACAAAATCGGCATAAGGGTTCAATCCGCTTTTACCTAACCAACCTTCGTTAGGTAAAATCGGGGTGTGCGGAGAGGGTAAGGCCAAATAAAGGTAAAACGGATTTTCGGATGTCGCTGCCTCCCGAATAAAATCAAAGGACCTTCTGAAGAAATTCGGTGTCACATCGTTATGCTCAAAATCATTCCCGGTAGGGCCTTCGCGCCACCAGGTATATTTTCCTTTATCAACAGTAGTTTTTGTAGGGATCGTCGTAGGCATTCCGTTTTCAACATAGACATAGGGAGCCATATCCAAAGAACCCGAATGTCCATAAGAATAATCGAAACCCAAATCTTTCGGGCCATTTGTAATGGGTTTTGAAAAATCGATGTTCTCAAAATCGGTTGCGTTCCAACCTGTTCCATTTACGCTATCACCTTCGGTTAATGCCCAATCCCAGCCCAAATGCCATTTTCCGATAAAGGCTGTATTGTAGCCTGACTTTTTCAAAAGGGAAGCCGTCGTCATTCTCGAATTCGGGATCAGTGCCTTTGATACCCCTGTCAAAACGCCTTGCTTCAGTGGGCTTCGCCAGTTATATCTTCCAGTCAAAATTCCGTAGCGGGTAGGTGTGCATACGGCTGATGAGGTATGTGCATCGGTAAATTTCATTCCCTCAGAGGCGATTTTATCAATATTCGGGGTCTTTATCTTTCCATCGAGATTAAAGGCATTTACATCGCCGTATCCGAGATCATCGGCGAGTACATAAATAATATTCGGAAGTTTTTCGGGTTCCGCCGGCTTTTGCTCCTTAGCTCCGTCCTTGCAGCCTAAAATGAAAAATATAAAGCTCAGCATGCCGATTCCAGTTTTGCCGAGACAACTTCGATAGATAATTCTTAAATCGTCCATCCTTAAAAATAAACAATCCCGTTTAGTCTTGATGATTGTTGTCAGAAAAAACTATTTCTGAAAAGGGATTTCAACTCAAAACTTTGTTCTAACTTTATTGGTCTTATTAGAAAGATGTATTCCATAGTCGACATAGAAACCACTGGAAACGGTATAAAAGGAAATCGCATTACCGAGATTTCCATCTTTAAATGCGATGGTCATGAAATCGTCGATGAGTTCACTTCACTAGTCAACCCTGAAATGCCAATCCCTTATTTCATCACCGGTCTGACCGGTATCGATGACGATTTGGTTCGTAACGCTCCCAAGTTAGAAGAGCTTATTCCGCAAATACTTGAGATTACAAAAGACACGATTTTCGTCGCCCACAGTGTTAATTTCGATTATAACGTCATCAAGAATGAATTCAGGAATTTAGGACATGAATTTGTTCGAAAGAAACTCTGTACCGTGCGTCTGTCTAGAAAACTATTCCCTGGGTACCGTTCGTATAGTCTTGGCAAACTCTGTTCCGCCCTTAATATTCCGCTGACCGATCGCCACAGGGCACGGGGCGATGCCCATGCGACCGTTCTATTATTCGAAAAATTATTACGGGCCGACGGCGCACCAACTGTTTTTAAGACGTTTTTGAATGCCCGTTCGCAAGAGGCTACCTTACCGCCGTTACTTCCTAGAAAAGTGTATGAAGCATTGCCCTCGAAACCCGGAATCTATTTTTTCAAAGATTCAAAAGGAAAGATAATCTATATCGGAAAAGCCAAAAATATCAAGAAACGTATTCTAGGACATTTTTACGATAAATCGGATAAGGAAACAATGCTCTGTAGGGAAACCGCACATATCGACTTTGAACTTTCCGGAAGCGAAATCTTGGCATTGTTGATGGAGTCGAACGCCATAAAACATCATTTTCCCAAATACAATAGGGCCCAAAAGAGGAAGTCTCAACAATACGGTATTTTTAGCTACGAAGACCAAAACGGCATCAAACATCTTGCTCCTAATAAACTTAGAGCAATACCCTACCCGTTGGTGACGTTTTACAGCATTTCAGAATGTCGAAGCTATTTAGAAAATGTCTGTCGCGATTTCAATCTTTGCCCCAAGTACTGTCACCTTCAAGAAGGAGTAAACTCATGCTCACATTACAGCATTGTCAATTGTGAAGGAATTTGCAGAGGGTCTGAAGATTTTGTAGACTACAATTTAAAAGTCGAAGGTGCCATCGCGTTTATGCGTACAAAAAAGGAAAACTTCTTTATTCGTGAAAAAGGAAGAAACTATCAAGAAGAGGCTATTATCTTGGTGAAAGATGGTGCGTATCACGGTTATGGTTTTATTGAGAAGGAAATTCAAATAGACAATTTCAACGACCTCGAGGCATATGTCAAACTTCAAAACGATACTCTTGAAACCCAGCAGATTATTTGGTCTTACCTAAATAAAAATCATGAAAAAATGATGTTGCTCGAAAACGAGTCTATAGATTCTTTCTGAGCCTTCTAAACGTCCAAATAACCAAGAGCATCCACAGTGCAAGTACCGAAGTGCCCAAAACCGTATAGATATAAATAAAACTCATTTCTTATTTTCTTTTTAAAATAGATGAAAACCTTATTGGCCTTTTCTTTTTTCGGAAGTGCTATGAAATGAATTATTCCACAAAAAAGAACGACCGTCACATCCTCTATTTATAAAGACGAGAAAAAAGGGAAAACGTTACAGAAAAGTTAAATTTTTTTCAGAAAAAATTACAAGGTAGATGGGCAAACGAAATCGGTGAGTGGCACACCAGCACTTTTAAGGGCCCCGAATCCTCCACCGATATCAACAAGGTTATGGTATCCCCGGCTTTTTAGAATGGATGCCGCTATTACGGAACGATAACCTCCCGCACAATGCACATAGAAAGTTTCTTCCTTCGGAAATTCCGATAGGTGCTCGTTCAAGGAACTCAATGGCGTACTATTGGCATCGACCAAATGTTCAGAGGCGAATTCGCTTTTCTTTCTAACATCAAAAATCGACCCTTCATTTTCCGTGATTTCTTCCAACACTTCAGCGGCGGGAACGGATTTGATTGTATCGAAGTCTTTATCGGCAGTCTTCCAGGCTTCGAAACCACCGTTCAAATAGCCAATGGTACCATCGAACCCAACTCTCGACAAACGGGTTACCGCTTCTTTTTCTTTTCCTACAGGAGTTATCAATAGTAGTGGTTGCTTCACATCACCAATCAATGCTCCTACCCATGGCGCAAAATCACCATTTAATCCGATGAAAATAGAGCGTGGTATGTGGCCCTGAACAAAATCGTCTTGATGACGAACATCCAATACGATTGCCCCGGTTTCGTTAGCGGCAGCTTCAAAGTCATCAGGCGAAAGGGCCGTAGTGCCTCTATCCAAAACATCAGCCATATCTTCATAACCCTCTTTGTTCATCTTAACGTTCAACGGAAAATACTGCGGTGGAGGTAATAATCCATCTGTAACTTCCTTGACAAACTCTTCTTTGGTCATATCTTCGCGTAGTGCATAATTCATCTGCTTTTGATTGCCCAAAGTGTCCACGGTTTCTTTCATCATATTCTTGCCACAAGCAGATCCTGCTCCATGTGCAGGATAAACGATGACCTCATCGGCCAATGGCATGATTTTCTCTCGAAGACTTTCGAATAAAGTACCCGCTAAATCTTCCTTGGTCATATCGGCGGCCTTTTGCGCAAGATCAGGTCGACCTACATCACCTAAAAATAGGGTGTCCCCTGAAAAAATCGCATGGTCTTTTCCATTTTCGTCTTTCAACAAATACGTAGTGCTTTCCATAGTATGACCAGGTGTATGCAATGCTTTGATAACAATCTTTCCTAATTTGAATTCTTGTCCGTCCGATGCGATCAAAGCCTCAAAAGATGGGTTCGCATTCGGCCCGAAAATGATAGGTGCCCCGGTTTCTTTTGAAAGGGTCACGTGACCACTCACGAAATCGGCATGAAAGTGCGTCTCAAAAATATATTTGATCTTGGCACTGTTCGCCGCTGCCCTTTTGAGATATGGAGTAACCTCGCGCAAAGGGTCGATTATCGCAACTTCCCCTTCACTTTCTATATAATAAGCCCCTTGTGCCAAACAACCTGTGTAAATCTGCTCAATTATCATAGTTCATTTTCTTTATTGCCAGTGTAAAATTATGTTATATCAACTTAAAATTTGTTGATAAAAGCCATTTTCAATTCTTTTGATGGGCCACGACGTTCCTTAAAAGTGTTACCGCATTAGGGTCATCAAAACAAGCAACCGCGTCTTTGGTTTCAACAAAAAGGAAATCTTTCTGTAAAGAATCAATGATTCCGCTACTAAAAATAATATCACGGGTCGGCCCAATGGCCCCAGCGATTATAAACTGTAATCCGCGATTGTGAATTTCATCAATGACCTTTATCAGCATGTAGGCAGCACTCGAATCAATGTAATTGATTGCATCGGCGTTCAATATCACTCCTTTTAATTTGCTTCCCTTGGCGTCAATCTGTTTGAACATTTCTTTTCTGAAAAAGTTCTTGTTACCAAAGTACAGTTGTGCGTCAAAACGTACAATCAATAAATCATCACGAACCACGATTTCCTCACCGAAACGATTGATATTCTTGTAATAGTCGGAGTTTTTAATATTTCCCAACACGGCAAAATGCGGGTTAGAGGTTCTAAATACCATTAAAAGCAACGAAAGTAAGACCCCAATCAAGATTCCCTGCGGGATACCTATAAATAAAGTGATTAGAAAGGTCAAAAGCAAAACTACAAATTCGTCTTTTCTGTTTTTCCATAGTGTTCTCGGATAGGCTATATCGATCAACCCATAAATCGATACCATAATAATAGCTGCCAAAACAGCTTTTGGCAGATAATAAAATAACGGGGCCAAGAAGAATAGCGTGATAACCACTAAAATCATACTGATTAGGCCAGAAAAGTGTGATTTTGCCCCTGCCTCGTTATTGATTGCCGATCGCGAAAAACTTGCGGTCACCGGGTAGGCTTGAAAAAAAGAACCCACCATATTTGAGGCCCCCAAAGCGACTAATTCTTGATTGGCATCGATTAAATTTTCATTGTTCTTTTCTTCAATGGCCTTGCCGATTGAAATAGCCTCTAGAAAACCCACCAAGGCAATGGTCAACGCAATGGGCCACATGCTGATAAAATTCTTCAAATTGATATCGGGCATTTGAAATGAGGGCAATCCACTGGGAATGGTCCCGACTATCTCCACACCGTACCGTTCCATATCAAGCGCATAAACGAGCAAGATTCCCAGAACAACGGAAATCAGAATAGAAGGGATTTTTTTGTTCCACTTCTTAAGCAGCACAATCAGTACGATTGCCGCAACACCTATTCCTAGGTCATACATATTCGTTTCCGCTATACGATCGATAACATTACCGACAAGCTTGTGGAACTTACTATCGTTTTTCACATCAACTCCGATAAGGTGTTTTATCTGGCTGAACATGATAATCAATACCGCACCTAAGGTAAAACCACTAATAACAGGTTTGGAAAGAAAATTAACCAGAAAACCCATTCGTAACACCCCCAACAACAATTGGATCGCACCGACTGCAAAGGCCAAGAAAATGGCCAAGGCAATATAATTTTCAAGTCCCGTAATCGCTAAAGTCCCTAGTCCAGCAGCGACCAAAAGTGAATCCATTGCGACAGGACCGATACCCAAATGTCTTGATGTTCCTAAAAAAGTATAAATCAACAAGGGGAACAATGAGGCGTATAAGCCATAAACAGGTGGCAATCCGGCAATCATGGCATACGCCATCGCTTGGGGAATCAAAACAATGGCAACCGTCAGGCCTGCAATCAGATCTTTCCTGAAAAAAACCGATTTATAGTTAGGCACCCACTTCAGGAAAGGAAGAAATTTTTGCATTGCCCAAATTTAGCGATTATCTCTCTTATTGACGGGTTTGCCTTCTTGTGACCTCACAATATCCTTTCAAAGCAAACACTATTATCGACGCCAATGTATTGGCCGTAGTTCGCCGTTCTAACGTAGTTGTTTTTGTGGTAAAGTGCTATGGCTTCCGGTTGACGTTTTCCCGTTTCCAAGATACATTTTGTATAACCAAGTTCTCGCGCCCAATTTTCCAACTCGAACAAGGTTTTCGAAGCCAAACCCTTTCCACGAAAAGCAGGTAGCGTATACATTCGCTTTACCTCCATTGCGTCTTCATTATGCTCCTTAATCGCCCCGCAGGCAACAGGGGTTTTGTTATGGTAGAAAATAACGGCATACTTAATATCTTCGATTTTATTGAATTGATCATAGAACGAATGGTCATCGCCATCCCTTTCCGCCAACTCGTCATCAAGTGCGGCCACCAATTCTATAAAATCATTGTTTGAAGCATCGGTTCTTAGAATTGCTTCCATTTTTACGGAATATCGATATTGATATGTAATTTGAACGTTTCCGGTTCTTTACCAAGTAATTGAAATCCTCTCTGTAGCTTGTCGGCCGATAAAGCATACGGATAAAAAGTGATGGGTTCGATGCAAACCATATTCGGCACTTCCGTCCAAAGCATAAAATTATTGAAACCTTCGGTCTTTATACTCAGGTTCTTCTCATCCTTTAGGAGAATATTAGTGCAATCGGATACCCGTAAGGCCCGGCTTCCGACTGCCATGACCTCTTGCAAAGAAATTTTCTTAGCATCCGCTTCTATCGTCGAATTTTCGGTATGTAATTTAAACGCAGGATGGTATCCCAACATAAAAGGCATACCTGCCTCACCAATGATTTTAAAGGATATCTCTAGACCATTTTCAGAAAGCACAAAACGCTTATGAAAATCAAAGTCATAAGGCCAATATAATTCTTTGGCCGTTGACTTTTCAGGAAACTTTGAATTCGAGACTTTTGTTTTTGCGCGATACGTTTTCATGTATGTCGATTCAGTACCACTGTTTTCGACAAGCTGATACTCCAATTCTCGCAACAAACCATGTTGATCTTGAACCGCAAAACCACGGGGAGTCTCAACTTTGAAATCGGCCTCAGAAGTTGGGCCGATAATCGGGAACATTTCTGTATCGGAGTTTCGCCAACCGGGACTTCCCTTCTGGTGAATAAATTCATGGTCGGCAACTTTGTAACTAACGAGCTCCCCAGAATCTATTTGTACCGATTGATCACCTAGTTCCAATTGCATCTCGTTTCTCGTTGGTTTTGGGGTTCCTAAGAATTAAAGCCCATCGATAGCCCCATCAAGCCAATTGAGACGATCATCAAGCCAACCGGACATAAAGCCGACCTCTTCATCGTAGTTCTTGCCAACGAAGGAGTTTGGCCATATATATTCGTCAAAGATCGGCCAAGCGTTGAAATTGGTTTCAATTGCACCGGCCTTAGTCAGGGTAGTTTCGTATCCTTCAATTCTTGCTTGAACCGATGCATTTGCCAATACACCCCCACGAAGGGTACTCCAACGTTCTTTTAACTGAGACACAAAAGTGGGGTCCTCCAATAATCTATTCCACCAAAAAGGGATTAAGAGATTATCTTGCGAACACCGTTCATTGAATTTATAGGCCCAAACATCGGTTTGATCTCCTGAACAATAATTGGCATTTCCGAAGGCAAGATTAAAGTCCCAGATAGGCCCCATTTTAAGCTTTTCGTTTTTGTCTTTGTGCATAAAAGTACTCAACCGAAAGCCATCGACATTGTTCGAAATCTCGTTCAGAATGAAAAAATCGATAAAACTTGGCACATCGATAAGCGCCGCATACCCCATTTCAGGATCGGCAAATTCGTCTGAACTCAATGCATCTTCAAATTGAGCGACATAGTTCGATATATAGTTTTTCTGCTCTGGGGTAATGTCTTCGGCATCTGGATATTCATATAGGAAATGGATTTCTTGACCACCTGAGGCGGCTGGGGGCGCATAGGCCGAAGTGAAAGAGTTGAGCTCATTATAGCCTTCACCAAGATTATTTCCCGTTGTCTTATCTATTTTAAGAATATAACCCCCGGTAAGGTCTTCACCGCTATTTTCGTCATCGTTCAATTTGCTAATATCGATACGGTCACCGTCTCTTTTTAATTTTTCCATGAAAACGTATACCCCTCGAAAACTCTCGTTGATTTCCAACTCTACGAACTTGGTTCTGCTTGCATATTGTCCGAATTCCCTAGCCAAATCCATAATCAACATATTCCGCATCAATGATTTATCACTATATGGGCCATAAAGTATCCAATCTTCTTCTTCGGGAAAACCCAATAATTCAGTGTCAAGGTCTTCTCCATTCTCATCCCATGTTTCAAAACCCAGTGATTTCTTCGGAAACATTTGAGAAGACGATCCACGGAATTCCACACCAATAAACCCTTCGTAGGTGACGTTTTCGGCTTCGGTTACCTTGATGTCGGCAGCTATTTTTGGTTCGTCCACGATATCGACTCCGTTCGTGTTGATTTGAACCAAAGGCAGTTTGTCTTCAGGAGCGATTACTTCTGGTTCAGGTTCTGGCTCTTTTTCTTCCTCTTGTTCGACAACAGGCTGAACCACATCATCGCTGCTGCATGAATAAGTAAAAATAAGTAAGGTAAAAAAGACAATCGCAGTAAGTGATTTATGGTATTTATAGGCCTTTATCTTCATAACGGTAATTTTTTTGTCAATATACCAAAACTATTCTAAAAACCCTTTTTCACGCATCCAATCGTCATTGAACATTTTGCCGACATATCTGCTTCCATGGTCGTGAAAAAGTACTACGACCACGTCATCTTTTGTGAAATGTTCTTTAAGTTGCAACACTCCTTTGATGGCCGAACCCGCCGAATTACCTAAAAACATACCCTCTTCTTTCGCCAAACGTTGGGTATAGACTGCGGCATCCTTGTCCGTTACCTTGGTAAAACCATCGATTATTTTAAAATCAACATTCTCAGGAAGAATATCTTCTCCGATTCCTTCGGTGATATAGGGGTATATTTCGTTCTCATCGAAGATACCGGTCTCATGATACTTTTTGAAAACCGATCCATAAGTGTCAACTCCCCAAATCTTGATTTCCGGGTTTTGGCTTTTTAAATATTTACCAACGCCTGAAACAGTGCCTCCGGTACCCACCCCGACAACGAAATGGGTTATTTTTCCTTTGGTCTGTTCCCAAATTTCTGGGCCCGTGCTTAGAAAATGTGCCTTTGCGTTAGAAGGGTTGTCGTATTGGTTCACGTACCAAGAATTGGGTATTTCTTTGGATAGTCTTCTTGCGGTAGAATAATAACTTCTCGGATCTTCAGGGGCTACATCGGTAGGACAAACATGAACTTCGCTGCCCATAGCGCGAAGAATATCCATTTTTTCTTTGGATTGCTTGTCGCTCATTACACAGATCAACTTATATCCTTTGATTACCGCAACTAGCGCCAAGCCCATTCCGGTATTTCCAGAAGTTCCCTCGATTATCGTACCGCCAGGCTGTAACAATCCTGATTTTTCCGCATCTTCGACCATTTGTAGCGCCATTCTATCTTTGACGGAATTGCCCGGATTAAAGGTCTCGTATTTCGCCAAAACCAAACACGGCAGGTCTTCGACCAGTTTATTCAACTTTACCATCGGAGTGTTTCCTATGGTTTCCAAAATATTTTCAGCGTATTCCATTTATCAGTAATAAGTAATCGAAAAAAGTCACTTGCAAAAAAGACCACTTCGAATCAAAATATATTTATGAACTCCTTTATTCAAACTTAATCGCCTTGACCGGTGTAATCTTAGAAATAATCAACGAAGGTATCAATAACATCAAAAAACAAAGCACCAAAACACCAACATTCAAAAGAATTATTGAAGATACCTCGATATGCACCGGTATATAGTCTATATAATATTCCTCTGGGTTCGGAAACTTGAACCATTTGAACTTTTGTTGCAGTAATAAAAGTCCGATGCCGATTAAGTTGCCCCAAAACAGTCCGATACCGATCAAGTAAGTCGCATTGTACAAAAAAACTTTCCGAACCACTAAGTCAGAAGCCCCCATGGCTTTTAAAATACCGATCATCTGCGTTCGCTCTAATATCAAAACCAAAAGTGCGGTAATCATGTTAATACCCCCGACGATAATCATAATCCCGATAATCATGGCGATATTAAAATCGAAAAGACTCATCCATTCGAATATATCATAATACTTGGTCTTGATATTTTGTGCATCGAGATCCGATACCGTCTGTCCATAAATCTCTTTGCTCTTTTCATCGATATCATCGAAGTTTTCGAGAAAAACCTCAAAATTACCGATTTGATCGTCATCCCATTTGTTCATGCGCTGAATATGGCGTATGTCGGTGAAAAAGTAGGTCCCATCAAATTCTTCGAAACCACTATCGTACAGGCCGACAATTTTGAACTTTCGTTGATTCGGACTCGATAGGTCATCTTCCTTAGGGAAGAATATAAAAAACGAGTCTCCCACTTTCAATTGTAGACGATTTGCCATAAGGCCCGAAAGCATTACTTCATCGTTCAATTTGCCCGTATAGTCTGGCAGTCGACCATCAACGAGATATGCTTCAAAACGACTCCAATCATAATCAGTGCCAACTCCCTTTGCGATTGTTCCTTCAAAAGTCTCTTCGGTTCGAATGACGCCTCCTTTTGTGGCCACGGCCTGCACATGCGAAATTGCGTCGATATTCTTGAACTCAGGGTAAAATTCTTGCTTTAAAGAAATAGGGGCGACCGAAATGTCGCTAACGTTGTTATCGTAATTCTGTATTTGAATATGGCCGTTAAATGCGGTAAGCTTTTCCCTAATTTTGTACTTTAGACCGACCCCTGTCGCGATTGCCATAAGCATCATGATAATACTGATAGCAATCGCGACCATGGCGATTTTTATTATTGTCGCGGATATGCTAATTTTATGCTCCGCACCCTTAATCAGTCTTTTTGCTATAAAGAATTCTAAATTCAACCGATGCCTATTTATACCGACTTCAAAAATACAGTTTTATTATCGGTTTTGATTTCCATAATCATCGTCTGTTCATGCGGAAATCAAGGAAAAAAAGGGGATTCAGAAATTGTGGCAACCAATGGCCAAAATACGGCATCAAAATCTGCTATCACCGTTGCCGCTAATGATCTCAAATCATATTTACCCCTTATAAAAGGAAAACGTATTGCCATTGTCGCGAATCAGACCAGTGTTATTTTTAAAGGTAATGGTCAATACACCCATTTGGTCGACTCGCTCTTACAGTTGAATATCAATATCAAAAAAGTTTTCGCACCCGAGCATGGTTTTCGCGGAAGTGCCGATGCCGGCGAACAGGTGAAAGACGGAATTGACGCTAAAACCGGATTACCAATTATTTCGCTTTACGGAAAAAATAGAAAACCAACGCCATCACAATTGGCCAATATAGATATCGTAATTTTCGACATACAAGATGTTGGCGTTCGATTTTACACTTATATAGCTACCTTACAATTGGTGATGGAGGCCTGTGCGGAAAGCAAAAGAAAGATTTTGGTGCTCGATAGACCAAACCCAAACGGACATTACATCGATGGCCCGACCATGGAAACCGAACACCAGGGTTTTTTGGGAATGGCCAATATTCCTTTGGTATATGGCATGACCATTGGCGAATATGCCAAGATGGTAAATGGTGAAGGTTGGTTAAGGGGCAGCAAGAAGGTCAACATGAATGTAATACCTTTACAAAAATACACACATGAATCTGAATATGACTTACCCATAAGACCTTCGCCAAATTTGCCCAACACGAAATCAATCAACCTTTACCCAAGTCTCGGGCTTTTTGAAGGCACAAATGTCAATTCTGGGAGAGGAACCGAATTTCAATTTCAGCGGTATGGGGCATCTTTTTTAGATTCGAGCCAGTATAGTTTTGAATATACCCCTATCCCAAATTTTGGTTCAAAAAATCCAAAGGAAAACGGCAAAAAATGTTATGGGAAGGACTTGTCGGGCATACCCCGCATGAATCAGGTCTCTTTGAACTGGTTGATAGATGCCTATGTTAATTGTACTGATAAAACACGATTTTTCAACACCTCGGGATTCACTAAACACGCAGGTACCGAATTGCTGCAACAACAAATCGAAAAAGGACTCTCTGAAGCAGAAATAAAGGCCACTTGGCACGAGGACTTGGAGGCTTTCAAAAAAATTCGTGAGAAGTATCTTATTTATTGAGTACTGCCAAGATCGACTACTTTTGTGAAATACTACTTGTCGGCTTCCGGTATTTGTGAAAGGGTTGTTTCAGGAGTTCGACCAGATTACTGTTTTCTTTTTCATTCGGAAATGTGTCCACACCATACACGATTTTATTGGTATCCAACTTCATGAAGGTTCCAAAGAGCCTATCCCATAGCGAAAAGATATTTCCGTAATTCGAATCGGTATAGGGCAACATATGATGATGATGTACTTTATGCATATCGGGCGATACGATAATCCAACTCAAAACCTCATCTACCTTTTTAGGCAAGCTAATATTCGCATGACCGAATTGTGTTGCCACCAAAGAAAGTGATTGGTACAGCATGACTATAGCAATTGGTGCCCCAACTATAAAAACGCCAAAAAGCGTGAAGGTATAACGGATCAAACTTTCAAGTGGATGATGTCTGTTGGCCGTGGTCGTATCGACTTCATGATCGGTATGATGCACCAAATGCACCATCCATAAAGGTTTGACATTGTGTTCGACATAATGCGCCAAATAGGCTCCGATAAAGTCTAAGAGCATGACACCTAAAATAGCATACAACCAAATGGGTATTTCAGGGAGCCAGTTGATAATACCAAAATTTTCCGCAACGACCCAATCGCTCGTACGCAACAGTAAAAACGCCAATAGAAAATTAATGATAACGGTCGTAAGGGTAAAAAAGAGGTTGGGCCAGGCATGTCTCCATTTTTTATAATCGAACTTGTAAAGTGGCACTAGACCTTCTAGAATCCAAAAGAAGGTGAGTCCACCCACTAGGATCAGACTACGATGCAAAGAAGGGATGGTCTCGAAATAGTTCAGGATAACTTCCATGAAATAAAGATAAGAAATTCCGTTTCGCGATAAGAATTTCATCAATATAGACAGAAAAGGTCTTTCATAAAATCTTATAGGCCAATATAAGATTTATGATTTCAGATTTGGCTCTGGTTGGGAACTCGGCTATTTCGGGATTAAAATTATATCGTAGCTCAAAAGACAAATTTCGAAACCTTAAACCGCCACCAACTGAAAAGAACAAGCGATGCGATACGATGTCACCGTTCAAGGGATTCAAGGTTCTACTATTCTCACTGCCAAAAAAAACGGAGTTCACAGTCTCACTGCTCTTATCGGAAACCCGTACGGCATTGATCATGCCCACATGTAAGAACGGATTCCATTTCTCATTATCATTGTTTAGATTATATCGAATCAGATTGGCAAGTTCAATGTAACCCAAATCGATATTTAGAACAAAATCTGAATATTGTTGTTCAAGTCGTTGATCACGAAAAGAAGTATTGAGCTTATATTTTTGATAAACCAATTCATTATAAAGCGTCAGCTTTTTACTGTTTCTTAGAAAACCTATATTAAGTGCTATACCAAAAGACGCACTTGAGCCTTTTGCATTATCCCAATCATAATCTCTATACAGAGACTCATAAGCTGTTTGCTTTATGCCCGCCGTGAGTAACAGCTCTGATTTAAAGCGGCTCTTTTGGACAACAAAATCACTCTTACCTTCTGAGCAGGTATTATATTGGTCGATGATTTTTTTTAAATGCGATATACCATATCGCACTTTGTTAATATTCTTTTCATCCAAACAATCTCCTAACAATATATTCAGCTGACCGATATATTTATTGTAATTGGATATCGATGAATTTGAAAGTCTCTTCAGTTGCAGTAATTCAATGGTTTCATCATCTTTTGAAGCGAAATAATGGGTTTTTCCATCCCTGTAAATCAATAGGTCGACTTTTCCTTTTACGATAGTTCTTAAAAAAATCGTTTTGGTTTCTGATTTTTGCCTTATTTTATTAGAGAGGTTTCTGAGGCTTTGATCGGTAGCATCTACATCTAAAGTTTTTTGTATATACCTATCATCAGCAACATAGAATTCCTGCAAATCAGAAGGTACAAAGATTTCTATTTCACTTGATTCTTTCGAGTTTTTAAATTCAATCCTGTCTGGTGTTGCTATCCAACCTGAATGATTGATAAAACCTTCTTTTCGTACGCCAGTCGATAGAACGACTTCGCCCTTTTTAAAATTGGATTGACTAAAAAGTTGGGTCGAAAATAAAATCAGGATTAAGAAAAAGTATTTCATCTTGCTATTTGAACAATGTCCTATCTTCTATTGAAGATACCAGATTAAATAGCTTTAACGCAACGCCCAATTACATATTGCCCAATTTTTTCTTCATCTCCTCAACGATATTAAAAGCAGCTGGGCAAATAGCAACATTCTTAAGGGTAAGGTGGGTTATTTGCTGGAATTTCTTTCTATTGGTATGCGGAAATTCTCGGCAAGCCTTGGGCCGCACATCATAGATAGCGCAATAATTTTGTTCGTCTAGAAAAGTACATGGCACCTGTTGCAAGACATAATCTTGATCTTCATCGACCCTGAGGTACTTCTGAATAAACTGTTGTGGTTTTAAACGCAGGTATTTTGCAATGCGCTCAATATCTGAATTTGTAAAAAGAGGGCCGGTGGTCTTGCAACAATTCCCGCATTGCAAACAATCGGTTCGTTCAAACTCCGTTTCATGCAGCTCTTGCATTAGATAATCCAAGTTTTTTGGCGGCCGACGTTTTAGCTTCGCAAAGAATTTCTTGTTTTCGGGGTGTTTTTCTTTGGCTTTCCGAGGGAGGTCTTCTAATTGCTCATTCACTTTTGAGAAGACTTACGGCGGTTTCGTAAAGATTACGGCTCCAGTTTTCAGAAGCGGTGCCAATAGCCCCTGACAATATATCTTGCTTACCGATTATCTTTCGACCCACCTCGGTATTGTAGTACGAATTCAGTTTGCTTTTCTGGGTATCGCTCATCTGGGTTCGGTCTTTCAGCATTTGTCGCCCCGTATCGGTCTGGTAAAAGGCAATCATCTGGGTAAGATCGGAAGTGCTGAAATGGGATTGGTATATCGGCACCAGTAAAGATTGCATTTCTGTTATAGCTTCGTCTTTATTTTCTTTCAGGTATTGCCATCCATCAACGTTCGCTTCATTTGGTGCATACTGGCCATTGAGCATTACCAATAATTGGTCATAGGCGAATTCGTATTGATGAAGACTGCCGTTTGCCTCGAGATAATGCCGTACCAACTCCTCGTCGGGTTTCTCTTGCGCAATGGCAAAACCCAACATTAAAAGACAACTACCGAAAATTATACACTTTAACTTTTTCATAATGACTCAAAAATGTCACATTTGCATGCAAAGTACGAATTAAATGCATATGGATATTTTCGGCAAAGCCCTACTTGACTTTCAATCGGGAAATTACAACGAGGATATTAAAACGTATTCCTCTCTAGGGGAAGAAGATATTATGCCGATACCCTATTTATTCAGAAATTTTGGAAGCATGCCTAAGTTGGAACAGGTGGCACTTGAGAATTGCAAGGGGAAGGTACTGGATATCGGTTGCGGTGCTGGTAGCCACAGTCTGCACTTGCAACAAAGTGGTTTTGACATAACCGCTTTGGACTCTAGCCAAAGGGCAATAACGGTTTGTAAAGATCGTGGAATCAAGCAAATCGTACACGCGAACATTATGGATTATTCAGCGGCTAAATTCGATACGCTACTCCTTCTGATGAACGGTATCGGTATTGTGGGCAATCTCTCTGGTTTAAAGACTTTCTTGAAACAAGTCGCCCAACTGTTGCGAAAAGGTGGGTGTATTTTACTGGATTCAAGCGATATTGTCTACATGTTCGAAACGGAAGAAGGAGGTTACGATTTCTCCGATTCCGAAGTATATTATGGTGATGTGAAGTTCACCATTGAGTATCAGGGAGAAAAAAGCAAGGAGTTCAATTGGTTGTATGTCGATTTCAACACCTTATGTACTATCGCCAAAGAGGCCGATTTCAAGTGTGAACTGTTATTTCAAGGGAATAATTACGACTATTTGGCGAAGTTGTACCTTGCGAAATACTAGCGGGCATGATTCTTGCGTTATTGGGTAAAGGGGCAGAAAAAGATTATTATGAGAAAAATTGGTTTTTTAATTCTTGCCCTTTTGTTTCTATCGATTACCAACTGTTCAAAAAAATCAGTTGAGGTCAATACACCTGTCATCGATAAAACCCTAAATCTGCAGGGTACGGGCGATTCAGCGAATGATATTCTCTCGAATGATGAATATAGCGGTTTGTTGATTGAAATCGCATATGTTAAAGACTTTAGGCCCAGGCCGAACACCATTGCAAATTTGACCGAGTTTCTAAGAGAACGTACTTTCAAACAAGATATCGAAGTGATTTATAGCGAGCTGCCTTCTCCAGAGGAAGAATCATTGACCCTTGAAGAAATAGCCCAATTAGAGTCTGAAAACAGAACTGCCTATAACAATGGCGAAACCTTGGCGATTTATATCTATTTCGCCGATTCCCCCGCAGAAGACGATGATGAAGACGAAGGTCTTGTAACTTTGGGGGCCGTATATCGAAACACTTCAATGATCATTCACGAAGCTACCGTACGCAGCCTAGCGGCACAAAGTCCATTTATAAGTATAACCGACGTGGAGACTGCAACACTCAACCATGAATTCGGGCACTTGTTCGGCCTGGTAGATTTGGGCACAGACCAAGTAAACCAGCATGAAGACCCCAATGCCGAGAACCACTGCGATGTAGAGGGTTGTTTGATGCGTGCCGAGTTGCAATTCGGTGGGTCTTCAAACAAAGGTATCCTAACAAGTTCAAAAACGAAAAGCCCTATCGGATTGAAATCTGGCTGTTCTTTAAGTGGACATTCGGTTCTGAATCTTTTGGAAAAACATGCCGCGAAAGGTTCGGCGGTCGCGGTACCGCTAGATGCCGAATGCATTCTTGATCTTCAAGCCAATGGCGGAAGATAAATAAGTAAGTCTTTTCAACTAGGTCAAAATTTATGAATCGCCACTTGAATCTAAAAGACCGAGAACCCGTTTGGTTGGCGTTATCCGAATTTTACTTAGACACCGAACTTCAGCAATATGATGTTGAATATATTGCCAAAATTTTTTCTGAAAGTCCATTTTCGCTGAAAGAAATCAAAAGGATCAACAAATATGAAGTATTTCCAATTTTATATCCTAATTTAATGAACCCTGCTGGGGTTTGGGACGGATTTGACAAAGAGTGGTTGCTCGAGAAGCTGAAGGGCAACTTGAATAGCCCCGGTTTTTTCGGGAAATTGCGTATTAGCATTATATACTTCACTCAGAAGTGGATGTTCGCGGATTATTGGCAAAAGTTGGAAAATATTCTTGGCGAACCGTAACTAATCGCAAACTCAAGGAATATTCAAATACTTGTGGGTCTGTAAAGAAACTTTCCATTTCGGGTTTTGCATAACATAATCAACGATGAAAGGGGTCACTTTTTCACGAACACTCCATTCAGGTTGCAGATACAGTATACAATTTTCATTAACAAGAGCCGCCTGCTCTTCGGCAAAAATCAAATCGTGCTTGTTGTAAACGATTACCTTCAGCTCATGGGCCTCTTTATAAACTTCCGTAGTGGGAAGTTTATTTTTTTTTGGGGATAGACAAATCCAATCCCACGCTCCGGTCAATTCATAAGCGCCAGAGGTTTCGATATGTGTCTTTAGGTTCTTCTTTTTAAGGGAATTTGTCAAGGGGTTCATATCCCACATCAACGGTTCGCCACCCGTCACCACGATAGTGTCGGAATAATTAGAGGCATTTTGAACGATACTTTCTATGGATGTAGGTGGATGCAAATCGGCATTCCAACTTTCCTTGACATCACACCAATGACAACCAACATCACAGCCACCGATTCGAATAAAGTAAGCTGCCGTGCCTTTATGGAAACCTTCCCCCTGAATGGTATAGAATTCTTCCATTAAGGGTAGCATCATGCCTTTATCCACTTCCTCTAAAACATCCTTATTAAGCATCCGGCAAAGATACATTTTAGTGGGCACTATGTGCATGCAGTCAATAAAAATCAAATACCGCCAACCATTTACTCCGCAGTATTCTACAATCGACCCGTTAAATATTGAATCGATTGTTTTAAAATTATCTATTTTTAGACCAAATTTGACCAGATGGCCAAGCCAGAAGATTTTTTTGCCCACATTGAAAAGGGCTATACCACCAAAGGCGACTATATTACCATGGGTGCCGCCATGTTGAACAACGAAGCGGTTACCGAAGCCTTTGTCAAAGTTCCGCTGAAAACGTTGAACCGCCATGGATTGATTGCCGGTGCCACGGGAACAGGTAAAACAAAAACACTACAGGTCTTGGCAGAGAACCTTTCTGAAAAAGGGATTCCCGTGTTATTGATGGATTTAAAAGGTGACCTCAGCGGATTGGCACAGCCGAGCCCCGGTCATGCTAAAATAGATGAACGGCATGAACAAATCGGACTGCCCTTCGAAGCAAAAAATTTTCCCGTTGAGATTTTATCCCTTTCGGAACAAGATGGCGTAAAATTAAGGGCTACCGTCTCAGAGTTCGGGCCGACCCTGCTATCAAGAATACTTGATTTGACCGAAACGCAACAAGGAATTACAGCGGTGGTCTTTAAATATTGCGACGACAATAAATTACCCCTACTCGACCTGAAAGACTTTAAAAAAGTATTGCAATATGCTACCGGTGCCGGCAAACCGGAATTCACCAAAGACTATGGACGGATTTCGACCAGCTCGACCGGAAGTATTCTGAGAAAAATAATCGAGCTCGAACAACAAGGTGCTGATTTGTTCTTTGGGGAAAAATCGTTCGACGTCGAAGATTTGACGCGAATCGATGAAAACGGGCGTGGCTATATCAACATTCTCCGACTAACCGATATTCAAGATAGGCCTAAATTATTCTCGACTTTCATGTTGAGTCTTCTTGCAGAGATTTATTCGACCTTTCCGGAACAAGGTGATAGTGACAAACCAGAGCTCATTCTTTTTATTGACGAAGCCCATTTGATTTTCAAGGAAGCATCCAAAGCACTTTTAGATCAAATCGAAAGTATCGTAAAATTGATACGCTCAAAAGGAATCGGACTTTATTTCGTCACTCAAAATCCCACAGACGTACCCAATGAGGTACTGGCGCAATTAGGGCTCAAGGTACAACACGCGTTACGTGCGTTTACCGCTAGAGATCGCAAAGCGATAAAATTGACTGCGGAAAACTATCCCGAATCTGAATATTACAATACCAAAGAAGTGTTGACATCTTTAGGTATCGGAGAGGCATTGATTTCCGCTTTAGATGAAAAAGGTCGGCCCACTCCGCTTGCCGCAACACTGTTGCGCGCCCCGATGAGCCGTATGGACGTGCTTACGGACAAAGAGCTGAAATCGGTTATCAAGAAGTCAAATTTAGTTAAAAAGTACGGTGAGGTCATCGACCGTGAAAGCGCCTATGAAATTTTAAATGAAAAAATCGAAAAAGCCGAAAAACTGGCGGCAAAAGAGAAAGCAAAACCGAAGCGAACCTCCTCTAGAAGAAGTACAAGGCAAAACCCGGTCATCAAAGTACTGACCAGTGCAACTTTTATCAGAGGAATGCTCGGTGTTCTAAAAAAGGTATTGCGTTAAAATCAAAATAAGTTCATCAAATCAAAATCAAACCTTCCTTCATTATCATCTTTTTTCTGCAAATGATTCTGCCCATAAAGATGTTTTGAAGAACCAATCAAAACTAATCTATGAGAGTCTTTCTTATATTATGCATGGTCGTTTTAATTTCCTATTCCTGTAAAAAAGAAAAGGACAGCACTTTTTTGGTTGCGAACGATAGCATCGGAAAATTAAATAAAAAAAGTCTCGCTAGAGACGTGGATATCATTTTTGACAAAGACTCGGTCGTAAGAGATACGGTCGTGCTCAAGTTCGGCTCAGGAGCGAAAAAGATAAAGATTTTCGAAAAAGCCGGAACACATTTATTGACCCTGACCCCAACCTCGGATTCCATACCTAAAATTCAAAATATTCGTATCGAAGATTTTCGCTATAAGACCGATAAAGGAATCGGGTTGTCAAGTACTTTCAAAGACATCAAGCAGAATTATACGATAAAAAAGGTAATCACCTCAACCAATAATGTGGTCGTATTCGTAAAAGAAAGTGAAGCCTATTTCACTATTGCCAAAGAAGAGCTTCCTTCTAGTCTGCGATATGCTTCAAGCGTCAATATCGAGGCGGTTCAAATTCCAGATAAGGCCAAGATCAAGTATTTCATGATAGGCTGGAATTAAGAATTCCGTTTCAGACCTACTTTGATAATTGCACCTTTTTTCTTCTATCGATAACCGCATCGCTATAGTGGGTAATCCACTCGGTGAGATCTATTAATTTTTGCATGTACGCATACCCAAAATCGGTTAATCTATATTCGACACGAATAGGTACTTCAGCATACATTTTTCGCTCAAGATAGCCGTCGGTTTCCAAAGTCTTCAATCGCTCGCTCAGCACTTTATTCGAGATACCATAAACATATTTTTTCAACTTATTGAAGCGTAATACCTGAGAATAGCCCAAATTAAGAATGATAAGAATGCTCCATTTATCTGACGCCAATGCCATTACATCTCGAATCGGACAATATTCAGCTGTTCTCAAGTCGATATGCCCGAACATTTTTCGCAATTTTTCTTTCGCCCTAACTTTCTGATTTTCAGTAATAGTTTCCATATGCTTACCTTATGCGCCTTTTGTAACTCGTTAAAACTTTAATTAAAAATTCTTAATTTTACTCTCTTAAAAAGAGTAAGTTACAAAAAGTAACCTTGATTTCAAAATGAAGAAAGTTCTGAGGAAAATCGTTCCAAAGTTGTATGGTACATACTTCAATCTTCTTGTCTTGCTCGATAAGAAGAAACTGGCCGAAAAAGCATTTACGACTTTTTGTACCATTCGAAAAGGCCGCGTACTCCCCCATCAAGAAGAGTATTTGAATGCCTGCAAAGATGACTTAATTGAAATCGAGGGGCATCGCATACAGACCTACGAATGGTCGGGTAAAAAGGACACCGTTCTACTCGTTCATGGTTGGGAGAGCAATACTTTTCGTTGGCGTAATTTGATAGCCAGACTTCAAGAAGATGATTATCATATCGTTGCCTTTGACGCTCCGGCCCATGGAAATTCATCCGGTAAAATGCTTTATGTTCCGCTATATGAAAAAGTACTAGAGTTTCTTGTTCAGCACTATCGGCCAAATTATTTAATCGGACATTCCGTAGGCGGAATGACGGTACTCTACAATCAGTATCGCAACCCGAAATCTGCAATAGAAAAAGTCATCACTATTGGGTCGCCCTCAGAATTTCATGAGCTGATGAGTCAATATCAAAAACTACTCGGATACAACAATCAAGTTATGAATGCTTTGGATGATTATATTTTGAATCGTTTCGGATTTCATATTCGTGAATTCTCGACTACCGAATATGCGAAATCAATACAGAAAAAAGGACTGCTATTGCACGATAGGTTTGATAAAATAGCACCCTACCATGCTTCGGCAAACGTTCATGCCAATTGGAAGGGAAGTAAATTGATTTCTACCGAAGGCCTCGGGCATTCAATGCACCAGCCGCAAGTCAACGAACACATTCTTGATTTTTTGAAGTCGTAATATAAAATCCCCCCTTGAGGGTGGGCTTGGAGGGGTGTTTTTATATGCTATATTTGTTAAGTACACCCCTAATGAGCTTCGCTCACGGCCTTCGAAACAAAATGTATTTTGCTTCTTGTCAGCCTCAAAGGGATAATCAAAATAAGGAAAAACCAATGCAAAACGTCACCCCTTTTCATATTGCCATACCCGTTCATAATCTGGCCGAATGTAGAACTTTCTATCGCGAAATCTTGAATTGTGAGGAGGGTCGAAGCAGTGATCATTGGGTCGATTTTAATTTATTCGGACACCAATTGGTCATTCACCACAAACCCAAATCAGAAACCGAAGAATTACATCACAATCCTGTTGATGGTCATGACGTGCCCGTACCGCATTACGGAGTGGTGCTACCATGGCATACGTTTCAATCTTTTTCGGGAGAATTAAAATCAAAAGGAGTTCAGTTTATTATAGAACCCTACATTCGTTTTGAAGGCCAACCGGGCGAACAGGCCACCATGTTTTTTAAGGATCCGGCTGGCAATGCACTGGAATTCAAAGCCTTCAAGGATATGGGACAATTGTTCGCGAAATAAAAAGCCTTCCCGGCTCCTCTATAGGAGGGGAACTTTCATTTTTTCAGCTTAACTACCATTCCCGTTTTTGCACTTTCTTTGGCAGCTTCTAAAATTTCCATGGCGACAATATTATTTTCCAAGGAATACAGATTGCCTTCAGGCAAGATTATTTCATTGCGAATCACCGCGGCCAAGACCGAGAACGGATCATCGTATGGTGCGGGGCGTTCTTTCAAAACTTCTCGCTGCTCTTTTTCTTTTTGATTTAGGCGGTAAAGCATATTGTGACGATCTTCGCTTATGATATAACCAGTTTTGCCGTAGACCTCCATATCTTTTCTTCCCATGGGCCAATTCCAGGAGGCTTGAATGATGCCCTGTGTTTTTGGGTAGGTCACTATTATTGTTGCCTCGTCATCAACTTTCGGATACACCTCGGGCTTGATCGTTTGTGTAACGGCCAACACACTTTCAGGGCGTTGCCCGTTCATCAGCCACGTAATCAAGTTTGCTCCATAGCAACCAAAATCCATTAAGGCTCCTCCCCCATTCAATACGGGATCGGTCAGCCAATCTAAAAATTCTTGGTTCACTCCGATCTCTTTTGGACCTTCGTGCCCATCGTGCACCACTATTTTTCGTAGGTCTCCGATTTTGCCTTCCTGAACCATATGGCGGGCTTTGTGATTGGTCGGGTACCAAGTCGTCTCATAATTCGTCAATAATTGAATATTGTTCTCCTCGGCCAAGGCCTTCATTTTTTTGGCGTGTTCAAAACTTACGGCCAAGGGCTTTTCGACCATGACGTGAATTCCCAAAGGAGCAAAAAATTCTACCACTGCCAAATGTTCGAAAATGGAACCGAACGCCGTGACCGCTTCTGGCTTTTTTAAAATCATTAATTCTTCCATAGAACTAAATACCATATCCATGGAAAAACCTTTTTGTTCAGAAAAACGTTTGGCCAGTGCTATATTCGGTTCGACGATACCGACGATTTCGACATCGTTTAAATGCGGACGATTCCAAAGCCAATGTACATGCGAATGTGAAAGTCCGATTACTGCGATTTTCAAAGGTTCTTTTACTTGGCCCATGGTCGAGTCGATACCGATTGTCGAAATCAAAAAGGTCAGAAAAATAATCGCTCTCAATTTCTTCATGCTAGTATTGGTGAAATTTTTGGGAAACGAATTCTAAAACTTTGGGTAACGACTCCCGCCAATACGTCCAGCTATGACTTCCATCCCGTACACGATACTCATGCGGAATCTCTTTTTTCGTCATTGCGATATGCACCAAACTATTTCCTTCGTAAAGAAAATCATCATCGCCACAATCGATATACCAACGCACTGATTTCACATCTTCGGCCGACACACTTTCCAACAAATTCAAGACATTGTGATTTTCAAAATAGGCCTTTAGCTCCGCTTTTGAATAGTCTTCTTTATACCAAGCCATGCGATCTTCCAATTCTTTCATGGTCAAGGGTCCGACATAGGCGCTCAGCGGGCAGGCCGAAGAAAATAATTCAGGATGATGCAAAGCATACATAAACGAACCGCCACCACCCATGGAAAGACCAGCTATCGCCCGATATCTTTTTTCAGATTTAATACGATACTTTTTTTCGACATGCGGCATAAACTCCTTGAAAAAGAAATCTTCGTACTTCCAATCACCGGCATTGAAATACCCCATGCGGCCGGTATCGGCGTCGGGCATAATGATAACCATCGGGGTAGCCGTACCATTTTTGATAGCTTCATCGGTAAGTCGTAAGACCTCACCGAATTGAACCCAACCTGTATGGTCATCGGTAGCACCATGCAATAGGTACATCACGGGATAACTGCGTTCAGAAGTTTCATAATCGGGCGGAAGATAGACCGCATAGTTTCGCTCCATATCTAAAATGGTGCTGGACATGGTAAGATTGTCATGGACCTTTCCCGACTGAGCAATCATGTTCAGCGAAAAGCAGAAGAGCAATACACAAGTAGCATTTTTCATAACTGTTGTTCTTTGATTGTACGATAACAAGATAAGAAAAACCAATCCGTTTTTGACCAGCTTTTTTGATAAGTTAAAAAACAAAAAACCACAGCAAGGCCGTGGTCAGGTATTTTTTTATTCGTATTCGGCACGAGTAAGATCTCGCGCTATCGGGTGTTCCTATTTTGTTAGTGCCTCTCTCTTTTACAGGCTACTGAACTCCACAAAATCATATTGAGGCGAGGCTTCAAAGAACTGTCGTAGAATAGCAGCATGACCATTTCCAAAAATTACCAAGATCCGATCCTCCGGTCCTTCAGTAATGTTTATGATATTGGCAAATATTCTAGCATTACGGTTATACCACCACATTGACAAATGATCTGCACCTTGTCCGTCTCCAGTGGCAAAGGACCCGGTTAGGTAAAGACCAAAGTTTGTATTATGACCTTCACGAGTATTCATATGCTTAAAAACATCTAGCAAATGGGTATGTTTGATTTGCCCCTCTCGATACTCGAAATATTTTTTGGCAATAGGCCAGTAGGTGTCATCTACGTCCCAATCGATTTTGTACGTAAGTGAATCGAGTAGTGTTGAATCACGGGTATATAAATCACCTTTTAAATTACCCGCATCAACGGTGTAGAGTGTATCAAGATTGCTTTCTGTTGCGATTCGCATCGCCAATTGGTAGCGCTCATCTCGTTTATCTTTATGTTCGCCTTTTTTATAGGCTTTAAACTTATCATTCCAACCATAACCAGGGTTGGCTTCGATTGCGATTTTGGTAGGCTTGAATTTTTTGATGTATTCAACAAGATCATTGACTTCAGATTTTTTAGGCTCCTTGAGTACATCGATTTTATCGTTCTCTTCGGTTTTGAGTTCATCAAGACCCGGATAATTAAAATGGAAGGTGCCCACCACTAATACCTTGGCACGATCTTTTGGGTAGAATTCGGAAGCAGGTTTTATACGGGTTTGGGCTTCGGTTGTCTCAGTAGTCGTTGCCGTTTTGGTGCATGAATTCAATAGTAGGACAGACAAAAGAAGTATGCAATTTTTCATAGTTAAAATATTGGTTTAATTAAAGAGCACCTTTTTCTGAGATTGTTACAGTCGATGCAGTTTTGGAAATAAAGCTTATGGCAATAAGGTATTTTTTACTTTTATTTCCTTTAGTTCTTTACAGGCCAGATAGTTTCAAATCTTACACAAACGATAAGCATTTCTTCTGTCGGTTGCTGTCCGTCGTTCTCTTTCAAAAAATTCTCAAAAAAATCCCAATGCGATTTTTTCCATTTTTCTAGGGGTTCAATATCCGTACCCATATCCAATGCTGCGTAGTCTGCGGAAACTTGATGAAACGGAATGGTGTCTACCCTGGTATTTTCAATAATCACTTTTGCCGTACCGTCAAAATCGGTAATAATTTGTTTTGTGCCCACTTTTGGTAAATCAACTTCGTACTGTTGATACAAACTATATAAACCGGAAGAAGCTTTCTTTTTTCCGTTCAGCGTTAATGCCACTAGTCGATTCGCATCTTCTTTGTTATTATGAAAAAAATCGGCTTCGGGAATTTCTTCATCTTTGAATTCAGGATTTGCTTCGATATATCTGTTCCATAGTTCAACGACAGATGCGTCAATGTCATTTTCAGTTAGCGTTTCAATCTCGGAAACTGTTTCGTTTTCAATTTTAGCTTTTGTATTGTTTTTACAACTGATACAAATCAATAATAAAATAAAGAGAAGGTGTTTCATAGGTTTTTATTCGTTCAGCAGTTTTTTCAGCAATACAATTTGGCCCAAATGATAATAGCAGTGTTCTATAAGTCCGTCAATATTTCGTAAATAACTGCCGTATTTTTCGTCAACAAAATTAGCTTCAAGTTGGTTTTCGGGTAGTTTTTCTATCGATGCGGCCAATTTTTCAGTATCGCTCAAAAAGGTATTTTGAAATTCGATCCATTCACTTTGCGATGCAATGGGAGGAAAGTCAAAACTGTATTGATCCCGAATTTCAAGTGTACCCCTATCAAATACATTTTTTATGCCGACCACAAAATAATGAATGTGTTGCGCCAAAATTGAAATTGTATTGAACGGTTCAACTTTTTGTGTTGCAATTTTCCAATCTAACGTATCCAATTGGTCTTTGATATTGGTATTTGCGACCCAATCTCCGTTTAAAACAACTTCTCGAAGTCGGTTTGCCAATTGTTCGTTTTTTGTCATTTTGGAGCTTGATTATTATTTTCAGCGCGAGGGTGATGTTTGTGTTAGTGGGCTACCGGGTTTTGAAACTTGTGCTATCTGCCCTTAGACCCCTAAAATACAAAAACGGGGATAGTACTATTGCGGTTTCTATAAAACTATATAATACTCTTGTCGGCACGAGCAAGATGATCGCGCTAGCGTGGGGGAGGCAAACCGGCGTTTGCTTTCCGGTACGCACATAGCGAAATCTTATTGTTTCGTTTTATTTTTTTGTCCAAAGCTAAATCCATTCCTGATAGCTATCGGGTTAGCGACTTCATAAATATACACAGACCTTGACGTAAAGAACGAAGTCCGTATTAATTATAGGCATCCTAAGTTAGTATTCTGTTATCTTCTTTAGCGACACGCAGGAGTAAGCATAGAATTTTCCGTTTCCATTTTTTCTCCGTCTGAGTGAAGTCCATCTGAGCAAACTAGCTAAAAAGTCCGTCTGTGTGGCGATTACCTAAGAGTGAATACCTTATTCATTTTCATTTAGTGTTTCTATTGCATTTTGATAAAAGTAATTTAATTGTTTTTCTTGCGTAGTTAGTTCGTTAAATAACAGTTTAAATACCGTTACGTTTTCATCTAGCAATTCTTTTCTATGGACTTCCCTTGAAGTAAGAAAATCATAAGTTCTTTGAATCGTACTATTCACGCCCTTTTGTTGTTCGTATACTTCATATAGAATAGTAGACTTCTTGAGTGTTATTCTATTACTGATTTGTCCTGTATTTGCTACAGTCCATGCGATATCTTTGAATGAACCTTGAAATATTCCTTTTGGAGCAGCTTCCGTAATGATTTCCATGAATAATTGGTTAGGTATGGAATCTGTCTTTCCAACCATTCCTATTTTTTTGTTTACCTCCTCATGATAAGGAATTACGGTCTGAATAAATTTCTGATTTTCTATAATCTCTTCCTTAATATTGGAAATGATTTTTTCTGTTTGTAATTTCTGATTATAATTATTTCGCCATTCACTGATAATTAAAGCTAACAAAACACTAAAAATAATTAATGCTGATTCAGTAATTAATTTAAGTATTCTTGATTCTTTTTTTTCTTTTGTCATTTCAGAAAATTTTCATTTAGAGCTATTGATTACAACGGTTCGGCTATGGCAAGTAGGGCAGGCAAGGAAACTTTTCGTTTCCGTCTGCGCACGAAGCTAAAGCTTTTGGTTTAGTTTTATTTTTTCTTGTCCAAAGCTAAATCCATTCCCGATAGCTATCGAGATGGCGGACTTAGTAAACAAGCCCAAGACTTTAAATATAACTCTTTACGCCCTATTTGCTATAAGCATCCTAAGTTAGTATTCTGTTATCTTTTAGTGTTTAATAAAAAGAACAAAAGAGCAGAGTAAGGTTATTATAGGTTTAGGAACTTAAGATTCCGTCAACAAAGAAAATCCCTGCTCTTTTACTATTCAAATACGATCAGTTCGTTAGGTCTTAAGAACCTGTTTCTAGGATGAT